>Ga0209295_1000003_pt1 | contig 972343 bp, 868 predicted proteins | sample Porto_5metaG_FD_187428 | JGI IMG/M metagenome (GOLD analysis project Ga0209295, IMG submission 187428) | Marine algal microbial communities from Porto, Portugal - Porto_5 metaG (SPAdes) (version 2) | ecosystem: Host-associated > Algae > Red algae > Unclassified | place: Portugal: Porto... | reverse complement strand
ATTCTTCGGTATACGTTTGAAATGTTTGTCCTTTTTTGGCCATAAAAATATCCCCTCCAAGTGTCACTTGAACCCTCATGATAACATGAAGGTTTTTTCAAGTGTCTACTTAAAGGGGATAATACCAATTACAGGTGTTTTTGCGTTCTCATTTTTCATATCACTTACTTCAAGTGATTCCATATCAGATATGGCCTGTATTTTTTAAGTACTGCTCCGCTGTTTCAGCGATGTGTGCAAGGTCGTCCTTATTTTCACCAGATACAGAATACGTTACATCAAGTTCATTAATGGTTCGTTCGATCATATCATTATCCTCAAGCATGTGTGCATGCTCGGTTAACGCCTGTACTCCCTTGATCGTCAGAATATACTTTCCGCGGGAGAGGCGTTCAAACCAGCCATAATAATTTTTTTGCAGAATCGCCGCTGCAGCACCTACACCTGTCTGTCTGGCAAGGTTGGCGGGAGAGGATTCTCCATTCGTTCGTAGAGCCGATGCGATGCGTAAGGCCTTCTCACGATAAGCGGTGACTAGTTGTCTGCGTGTGCTGCCACCCGTATTGTAGTCTCCGCTGCGCTCGTCGAATTCCTTGAGCAAACGTTTCCGCCGAACACCGCTTTTGCGGGCAACTTGATTGTGGCTAGTGAGGGCTGTCTGGGCAGATGGTTCGCACAGTACATCAATCAGGGGAGCTTTGGTTTTGTAAAATGTGACAGTCAGCAGCCCTAGGCCGAGTTGTCTGCATAGTGCGGTCAGTTCGCTCCAGCGTTGGTTCACGGCTCCGCGTTTGCTGCGATTGCGCTCGACGGCCAGATACACGAACGGGCTAAGCTTCAATCGCTGCATACCCTGCAACAACAGGGAAAGGTTAAATGTTTTTTTCATCTCCACAATCAGTGGTTCGTCCTGGTCCGATCTGACTCCTACGAGATCACAATGTCTGACTTCCGCCTTGACGTCGAAGCCGCGCTGCTCGAAGAAAGCCTTCACAGGCGAATATAATTCAGTTTCGTATTGCACTGCCATCGTCCGTGCTCCTTTCCTGAAGTGGCCTGTCTCTGACCATGTGTTGTCCGGTTTCCTGAATTTAGAACCCTCATTATATCATATTCGTTCTTTTTTTTCTGAGGGCACAAGATGTCTGATAGAACAGGGAAAAGCCAAAATTCAAAGTGGTTGATTGAAAAAAAGAGGTCAACTTATCCGAATTGCCGCATAGGTATGTAATACACTTTTCACAACAAAACAAGACGTTTGGACAGAGAGTGGCGGGACTACACAGGACCGCGAGATTGGTATTCAAGCAGGAGCCGCAATTCTATTGATTTCTTCATACCATTCGGAATGGTTGACAATCACACTAAAGGAGCCATGGGAGGTACCAAGCATGAATATTTTTGAACGCGTTGCGGAACATCGGGCAGAGAGTGACCGTTTGACATGGAACGGAACATTTGAAGATTATATTGCACTGCTGAGAGAGGACCCGACTCCGGCAATGACGGCTCACGCCAGAGTGTATGAGATGATTGAATCGTTTGGCGTGGAAGAAGTAGGTGGGCATAAGCGGTACAAGTTTTTTGAGCAGGAGATCTTCGGACTGGATCGATCGATTGAAAAGCTGGTCGAAGAATACTTTCACTCGGCAGCACGCCGTCTGGATGTACGTAAACGGATCTTGCTCCTGATGGGTCCCGTAAGCGGAGGTAAATCCACGCTGGTGACCCTGTTGAAGCGGGGGCTTGAACAGTTCTCACGGACAGAGAAAGGTGCCATATACGCCATTGATGGATGCCCGATGCATGAGGAGCCACTGCATCTGATTCCACTGGAGCTTCGTCCTGAAGTGGAGAAGGAAATTGGAGTCCGCATTGAGGGCAACCTTTGCCCATCCTGCCAGATGAGACTGCGTACCGAATATGGTGGTGATATCAGCAAGGTGCCGGTGGAACGGGTCATTGTTTCCGAAGATAATCGGGTGGGGATAGGAACGTTCAGTCCATCTGATCCGAAATCACAGGACATTGCCGACCTGACCGGTAGTATCGACTTCTCCACCATTACGGAGTTTGGTTCCGAGTCCGATCCACGTGCCTATCGTTTTGATGGGGAGTTGAACAAGGCGAACCGTGGGCTGATGGAGTTCCAGGAGATGTTGAAATGTGATGAGAAATTTCTGTGGAATCTCTTGTCGCTCACGCAAGAAGGTAATTTCAAAGCAGGACGCTTCGCCTTAATCAGTGCGGATGAAATGATTGTGGCGCATACGAATGAATCGGAGTATAAGTCATTTATCTCCAACAAAAAGAATGAGGCGCTGCAATCCCGGATGATTGTCATGCCGATCCCGTACAATCTGAAGGTGTCCGAGGAAGAGAAAATCTATGCCAAACTGATTCAGCAAAGTGACATGAAGCATGTTCATATTGCACCGCATGCACTGCGGACTGCAGCCATTTTTTCCATACTTACCCGCTTGAAGGAAACAAAGAAACAGGGCATGGATCTCGTGAAAAAAATGCGGATGTATGATGGTGAAGAAGTGGAAGGATACAAAGAAGCCGATCTGCGCGAGATGCAAAATGAGTATCTGGATGAAGGGATGTCTGGCATTGACCCACGGTATGTCATCAACCGGATATCCAGTGCTTTGATCAAGCAAAATCTTCAGTGCATTAACGCGCTGGACATTCTGCGGGCCATCAAGGACGGTCTGGACCAGCATGCTTCGATTACGAAGGAAGAGCGGGAGCGTTATCTGAACTTTATCGCTCTTGCACGCAAGGAGTATGATGAACTGGCCAAGAAGGAAGTACAGAAAGCATTTGTGTACTCGTTCGAGGAGTCGGCAAGAACGTTGTTCGAGAATTACCTCGATAACATTGAAGCATTCTGCAATTGGTCCAAGATTCGTGATCCGCTCACGGATGAAGAGATGGACCCGGATGAGCGTTTGATGCGTTCCATTGAAGAGCAGATCGGGATCTCCGAGAACGCGAAGAAAGCGTTCAGAGAAGAGATTCTGATCCGAATCTCGGCATACTCCCGCAAGGAGCGCAAGTTTGAATACAGCAGCCATGATCGTCTGCGTGAAGCGATTGAGAAAAAGCTGTTTACCGATCTGAAAGACATCGTCAAGATCACAACTTCAACCAAAACACCGGATGCCACACAATTGAAACGAATGAATGAAGTGATCAAACGGTTAATTGAGGAACATGGATATACCGCAGCCAGTGCGAATGAACTGTTACGTTATGTGGGCAGTCTGCTTAATCGCTAATCGGCAAAGAACCATTCCGGATCAGGCTCCTGATGCCTGCTGTGAGGCTCCTTCACAGCAGGGTCAGGGCCTTTTTAGTTCCATAAGGACCTTATACATCTAAAAAGCTGACAAATAAGGTTAATTTTAAAGAGAATTAGTTCTAATGGTATATGTATATTTAGGTATTTTAGTCTATAATCGATACATATATTTACAATTTAAAGTAATATAGTGTTTATTAAGGAGCTGACTGAACCAGATATGAGCAGTATTTCCGCAACAAGACAGAAGCAACTTGATTACATGGGATTAACCGCAGGGGATCTAACCCTGCTTGCCGATCATCGGCCTGTTTTTAAAAAAGTCGTTAATGAAGTGGTGGATCATTTCTACAATCATGTGGGAAATTATCCTGAATTGGTAGATCTGATCGCCCGATTCTCTACGATTGATCGTCTCAAAGAAACACAGAAGATGTACTGGTTATCGATGACGGACGGGGTCGTTGACGATGCATATATTGAGCAACGGATTGCGATTGGACTTGTGCATTCCCGTATCGGTCTGTCCGAGGATTATTATCTGGGCACCTATATGGTCTACCTAGATATTGCAACGAGCATATTCCAACAGGTTATCCCTGATTCCTGGCATCTTGTCATCCAGGCGCTTAGCAAGATGTTCAATCTGGATTCACAGCTTGTCCTTGAGGCCTATGAGAAGAAAGAAAAAGAAAAGTTATCACAGCTTGCCGATGATCAACAACATACATTACAGGCGATCACGCAGATTACGCAAGAACTTACAGGCATGATTAGTGAATTAAATGAAAATGCCCTGGCGATCTCGAGTGTAGCGAAAGAAACAGCGGCTTCTCAGGATCAGGCTCAAGTTCTGCTTACCGAATTGACGGGGGAGATCAATCAGATTGGAAAAATGGGTGAACTCATTCGCGAGATATCGGATCAGAGTCATCTTGTCGGTCTGAATGCAGCGATTGAAGCTGCTCATGCAGGGGAGTTTGGACGAGGCTTCGAAGTGGTCGCCAGTGAGGTGCGCAAGCTTGCAGCCAGTTCCCGGGATGCTCAGGGCAAAATTCAGTCTAATCTGGAGCAGATCATGAAGAAACTGAGCAGTGTGCAGCAGGAGTCGGATCATACGTCCCGCGGTGCACGGAGCCAAGCTTCACGTTCGGCTGAACTCGCTGTATTTGCAACAACAATGGAGAAACTGTCTCTGGATTTGAAGAAACTGGAACAGCAGGAATAGACGTTAAAACCATTAGGAAGCTCCCATACCGTTTCAGGCTGTTTTAAGCTATAATGGGTAGACAAACCTGCCGATGTTATAGAAAATGCAGCCGGAGACAGGGGATTTGAAAGAGGTTGAGGTGATCAGATGGCTTCTATCCATGATGTGGCCAAGGAAGCGGGAGTATCTGTTGCAACCGTTTCCAAAGTGATAAACGATTATCCCGATGTAAGTGAAAAAACGCGCAAAAAAGTCAATATAGCCATCGAATTATTGAAATATCAACCCAATGTGGTCGCACGTGGACTTGTAAAACGCCGTTCATGGACGGTGGGTGTACTCTTAACGGTTCCGTTTACGAACCCGTTTGTGTCGGAGTTGCTGGAAGGGATCAAGACAGCGCTGGAGAACAGTGGATACGATCTTGTCCGGTTGTCTACTCGATTCGATGACCCGACATACTCGTTCATCAAACATTGCCGCAGCCGTAATGTGGATGGCGTTGTAGTATTCGGGGAAGGCAGAGAAAACGCGAGTATTCAGGAACTGGTGGATGCAGAGATTCCGACGATGTTTGTTGATACGGACATGTTAGGCAAGCGTGCCGGGTACATTACAACGGATAACGCGAACGGGATCTCGATGAGTGTTAAACATCTGCATGAGCTTGGGCATCACAAGATTGCCTATATCTCAGGCACACTTGGACCTGCCGTAGCCAATCTGCGATTGGAAGGATATCGGGAAGGGTTGCGAGAATGCGGCATTCCGTATTCTACGGTATACCTGGAGATTTGCGATTATTCATTCGACGGGGGAAGCAAGGCTGCCCGACGATTGCTGGCACTTCAGGATCAACCAACGGGGATTGTCTGTGCTTCAGACATGTCTGCCTTTGGCGCGATTCATGAAATTGAAAAGCATGGACTGCGTGTACCGGAAGATATCTCGGTTGTTGGATTCGACAATACGTATTATGCTGAGGTGTTCAAACCAGGGCTGACCACGGTGAATCAGAATATCTATTCCATTGGCATTAAGTCCATCGAATATCTGATTGCCATGATCGAAAATCCGGCGTATTCTCCTCCCGTTGTTACGGAACCATCCAATCTAGTTATCCGTCAGACGACAGCACCAGTCAATGAATCATAGTCCGGAACAAACAAGGGCACAGCCATAGGCTGTGCTTTTTTATCGTGTCGTCTTGTTATGGTGATAGATAGTTCATTGATTTTCACTGCAGGATAGAGGGTTAACAACAATTTAAAGGGGGCTTATTTTCACTTATTATGTGTATTGACAATAAAAGGTATAATATCATAAATTTATTTGTAACCGCTTACTTAATATCGAAAAAGTAAGTATGAGTGGCCTAAGTCATACTCACTCGTAAAGGTTGATGACCATGCATCAGGTGTCCCTGATGCCATCCGTGCAACAATGAAGATTGTTGCCAGCGTAATGATCAACAAGAATATCCATGTATGCGGTACATTGTTGTGAAAGGCCCGACGCTTGGCAGAGTCATGGGATGTTGACATGAACCTACGAGGAGGAGATGGAATGCGCGGAAAATGGTTAAGGTTATGCTTGGCAACTGTGATGGCTCTCAGTTTGTTACCTGGTATCGGTACAGAAGGATCACGTGTGAATGCTGCAGTAGCCGGGGATACGTTACTGGCACACTCGTATGAGGATGGTACGACTCAAGGGTGGACGGCGAGAGGCGGAGTAACCGTCGCGGCTACCGGGGATCAGGCATATGAAGGGGCATATTCACTTCAAACCACGGGACGAACAGCGGCATGGCATGGCCCTGCATTATCTTTGACAGGTGTAGTAGATAAGGATGCAGTAGTTGAGATCTCCGGATATGTGAAGCTGGTCCCAGGCTCAGTGCCTGCCAATCTGAAATTTACGGTGGAACGTCGGGATGGCAACGAGCCTGCACAGTACGATCAAGTGAATGCAGCACAGCAAGTAACGGATCAGGAATGGGTCAAACTGCAGGGTCAGTACAGTTTCCAGCAAGGAACCGATCTGTTGTTGTATCTGGAGAGTGCCGATCCGACCAGTGCATACCTGCTGGATGCGTTCAACGTTCGTTTGGTAACACCTGCACCGGAGAATCCGGGTGAGCCTGGTGAACCTGGTGAACCTGGCGCACAGCTGTTTGCGGCTAATTTTGAAGACGGTAACCTTGGCAGTTGGCGTTCACGGGGCAGTGAGCATTTGCAGGTAGTAACCGGCATCGGTCATAACAGCACACACAGCCTAAAAACCTCGTCCCGGACAGAGACGTTCCACGGACCGCTGATTGAGGTGCTGGATCATCTGCAAAAGGGAAGTACCGTTCATGTGTCATTCTGGGCGATGTATGATGAAGGACCTGCGAGTCAGGTTATTAACGGTTCATTGGAAAAGGAATATAACGATGATTCCGCAAGCCGTGAATATGCCTCTTTTGCTTCTACGACATTGAACAAAGGCGAATGGAAGAAGATTGAGGCAGACATCGTCGTTCCGGGAGAAAACAGTGGAATAACCGGATTAAGGGTATATGCCGAGACTCCATGGAAGCAGTCAGAGCAGGTTACTCCTGATGACACTATTCCTTTCTACATTGATGATGTGTTAATTACAGCTGCTGAGCAGATTGAGATTGAGGAAGATATCCCGAATCTGGCAAGCACGCTTGCAACATCTTATGCGCTGGGAGCGGCGATTGACTTATCTGCACTGGATGAACAAGATCCACATTCCCAATTGTTAACGAAACACTTTAACAGTATTACCGCAGGTAACTTTATGAAAATGGATGCCATGCAACCGCGCGAGGGGCAGTTTGTCTGGTCCGAAGCAGATCGTCTGGTGAACTTTGCTGAAGCGAACAACATGCAGGTGAGAGGACATACGTTATTGTGGCACAGCCAGGTGCCAGAATGGTTCTTCACCCATCCGGATGATGCATCACAGCCAGCCACGCGAGAACAGTTGCTTCTTCGGATGAAGACACATATTCAGATGATTATGAATCGTTACCAAGGGCAAGTACACACATGGGATGTCGTCAATGAAGTCATCTCGGACGGAGGCGGACTGCGTAATGAGGCGAGTGGCTCCAAGTGGAGAGACATCATTGGAGATGTGGACGGTGACGGGGATGACAGCGATTATATTGAGCTGGCTTTCCGTTATGCGCGTGAGGCCGATCCCGATGCTGTGCTGGTCATCAATGATTACGGGCTGGAGGGTAGTGCAAGCAAGCTGAATGACATGGTGGAACTGGTTGAAAAGCTGCTGGCCAAAGGAACGCCAATCGATGCCGTTGGTTTTCAAATGCATGTATCCATGTATGGACCGGACGTGCAACAGATTCGAGAAGCTTTTAACAGGGTAGCTGCACTTGGAGTGAACATTCAGGTGACGGAACTGGACGTTTCCATCTATTCAGGGTCTTCGGAACAGGAAAAAGCTGTAACGGATGAATTAATGCTAGAGCAGGCTTACCGTTATCGTGAGTTGTTCGACTTGTTCCACGAATTCGATGAACGAGGTGTACTGCATAGTGTGACCGTTTGGGGACTTGCCGATGATGGCACATGGCTCGATAATCATCCGGTGAAAGGGCGTAAAGATGCACCATTGCTGTTTGATCGAAAATTGAAAGCGAAACCTGCTTATTGGGCATTGGTGGACGCGTCCACTCTGCCGGTATATCGCAATGAATGGATAGCACCTAAGGCTAGTCCTTCTCTCCCGGATCGCAAAGGGCAGGAAGATATGCTTTGGGGTGCTGTAAGAGGGCTCAATATTCACCATCTGGCAGATGGTACATCCGGGGTTACCGGCGAGGCGAGATTACTATGGGATGCCAAAAAGGTGAATTTGCGAGTGGAAGTGAAGGATACCACACGTCGCAAAGGTGATCAGGTTCAGGTTTTCCTGGCGGAAGAAACGCAGGACACGGTTGCTGCATCTTCTGGAGATATTTTATCTGCCAAGAAGAAAAATCCACCGCCTGCAAATGGTCAATATACGTTTAAAGGAGAGGGTGGTAAAGGCAAGGATAAAAATGTTTACAGCGTACAGGAGACAAAAACGGGTTATGTTGTATATGCATCACTGCCTTTGTCAGCCGCTTTACTTACCGAAGGGCAGGTACTGTCCCTGGACTTTCGAATTATGGACGAATATGCTGCTGGAAAGACAGCTACGATTGTATGGAACGATATTTCCGATCAGCAGCCGAATATACCTGCCAATCGGGGCAAGCTGAAGCTGGGCTCTGCACTGAAACACGCGAAGGTCACCTATGGCACCCCGGTTGTAGATGGTCAGAAGGATCGGGTCTGGAAAAAGGCAGCATCGATCACGACAGATGTATGGGCGCTTGGGAATTCCGGGGCGACGGCAACAGCGCAGCTGCTATGGGATGAGCAGTATGTATATGTGCTGGCAGACGTGAAAGATCCTCTGCGGAGCAAATTAAGCACCAATGCCCATGAGCAGGATTCGATCGAGATTTTTATCGACCCGAGTAAAGATCAGACGACATACTATCAGGAGGATGATGCCCAGTACCGGGTTAACTTTGATAATGAGAGTTCTTTTGGAGGAAATGCACGGAAAGAAAGCTTCAAATCAGCCACCCGATTAACAAGTGGGGGCTATATAGTTGAGGCGGCGATCCCACTGGAGAGTGTTCTTGCTGAAGGGAAAAGATGGATTGGATTCGATCTTCAGGTTAATGATGATGGCGCCGGGGATGGCAAGCGAAGCAGTGTCTCCATCTGGAGTGATGCATCAGGTAATTCTTATCGAGATACTTCCGGTTTTGGTAGTCTGTTATTGACTCGCAAATAGAATAGTCAGATATGGATTTGAATACGAAATTGTCAGGTATTTAACATACGTATTTCTGGAAAAAAGTGTTGATTTTCAAGGCTAGGACGTTTAGACTATATACATTGATATTAACGGGTTCCGATGTATGACACTGACTTGAACTAAGTCTGTGTTCACAAGTCAAATGATGCGGAGGGAGTGCCTGTCATCCAGACAGCGCACTCGCTTCTTTTTTACATTTTTGCATACATATGAGGCATTTCCCGGTTGAAAGGACAGAGTGAGTGGAGCACCTATATGGTACGTACAACTTAGAACTTGTTATTTTATCCTATATTATTGCATCGTTAGCTTCGTACGCAGCGCTTGATCTTGCGGGTCGTGTAAGTCGGGCTAGCGGGATGGCGCGGAATGTATGGCTTACCTGCGGCGCAGTCTCCATGGGTTTGGGAATCTGGTCCATGCATTTCGTAGGTATGCTGGCTTTTGTCCTGCCTACGCAGGTCTCCTATTCCACCGGTAAGGTTGTTCTATCTGTTCTGCTCGCTATTATCGCATCAGGTGTGGCCTTGAACATTGCGGGTAGACAATCCGGCAAGATAAGCAAGCTCATGATTGCTGGAGTACTTATGACAGCTGGGATCAGCTCTATGCATTATGTTGGCATGGCAGCGATGTCGACCCCTGTTACGTATGAGGCAGGTAGAGTCGTGTTGTCCATTCTGATTGCAGCGATTGCTTCATTTGCGGCATTGTGGCTCATGTTTTTCTTCCGTTATCGTCAATCCAGCCATACCTGGGTCTACAAGATGGGTAGCGGTCTTATTATGGGTGTGGGGATCTCCGGAATGCACTATACCGGAATGTCAGCCGCACAGTTCCATCATTCACATGGCTCGATGACGAGTTCAGGGATGCAGATTGAGCCAGGTATTCTCGCCTATTTGATTGCATCGGGCACGTTTATTGCACTAGGCTTGACGTTGTTCGGCATATTTATCAATCAGCGAATGTCTCAGAAGGATCGACGGATTCATGAGAATGAGCAGTGGTATCAGGCCCTGTATCATAACCATTCGGATGCCATTATCTCCGTGGACAAGGAAGGCGTTGTCAAAGGCATTAATGCTGCGGTAACGACGATCACCGGATACCCTGAAAAAGAGGTCATGGATCGTTCTATTGATGAGATCGCTCAGCGGATCGATATCGAGTGGATCAGTGAATTTGATTCCATCGACTGGGACGATAATCGGCTGGAGCAGGCGCACTATATGGCCAAGATGAGGGACGTACGGGGTGAACTTCTGGACCTGAGTATTATTGTGGTGCCTGTTGTCATTGATGGTAAACATGTGGGAAGTCACATTCTGATCAAGGACATCACGGAAGAGAAGCAGGCTCAGGAGAGCATTCGTCACCAAGCTCTGCATGATCCGCTGACGGGGCTGCCCAATCGGCGCAAGTTGGATGAAGTGCTGGCTTATACAATTCAAGATTCAGAAGAAAAAGGAAATTCTTTTGCCGTTATGGTAATGGATATAGACCGTTTCAAGATGATTAATGACTCGCTGGGACATTCCATTGGGGATGTATTTCTAAGAGAAGTTAGCAACCGGATCATGACAGCCATAAAAGCTTCTGATCCCTTGGCTATGGAGAATGTTATGCTGGCCCGCATGGGCGGTGACGAGTTCACATTAGTTGTAACCCATGATCAAGCGACAGAGGTGCGAGTGGCAGCACTTGCAAAACGGATTGTAGAAGCCATTCAATTACCTTACCGCTTGAAGGAAAATGACTTTTACGTGACCGCCAGCATCGGAATTGCGATGTATCCCGATCATGGCGCGGGCGTGGATGCTTTGCTGAAACATGCGGACTCCGCCATGTATGAAGTGAAGAAGAATGGCAAGAATGGTTTTCAGTTCTACACCGCTCAACTGGATTCGGAACTCTATGAACGTATTGAACTGGAAGGTTACCTGCGTAAAGCGCTGGAGCGCGATGAGATGGTCTTGTATTATCAACCGCAGATTCGTACCGAGGATAGTCGTATGATTGGTGTGGAGGCTCTTATTCGTTGGAATCATCCACTCAAAGGTCTGCTCGCACCCAATGTGTTCATCCCGCTTGCAGAAGAGACGGGCATGATCTATGAGATTGGCAACTGGACACTGCGAGAAGCATGCAGGCAGATGAAGCTCTGGCATGCCAGTGGTGGACCGCTCATTCCGGTATCGGTTAACTTGTCCAGCCAGCAGTTCCATCAATCTAATTTGGTTGAACAGGTCAAGAATGCACTCCACGAGACTGGGCTGGATGCTCGATACCTGGAGCTGGAGATTACAGAGAGCATGATGATGGATGCAACCGTATCCACGGCGATTCTGAACGAACTGACAGCACTGGGTGTCAAGATCAGTCTGGATGATTTCGGTACGGGATACAGTTCACTAAGTTATCTGAAGCATTTCCCGATTCACAAGCTCAAGATTGATCGTTCATTCGTGACGGACATTACAGATAGTCACAGCGATCAAGCGATTGTGGCTACCATTATATCGATGGCCCAGAATCTCAAAATGGAAGTCATCGCCGAAGGTATAGAGACGAAAGGTCAACTGGATATCTTGATGCAGAATGACTGCCGGGAGATTCAGGGATATTATTTCAGTCGTCCTTTGCCGGCAAGTGAAGTGGAGCATGACTTTTTTGTACCGTTGCGGTTGCAGGACAATGGTACACCACCGGTACAGTCCTAATACTATTCATGCCAAGCGGCAAGTCCCCGTGTATGTCGAGAACTTGCCGCTTTTTTGGTGTCTTATCTTTTAATAATTTCATCCATGATAAGAGCATTTATTATTTTCGTTTGCAACAACGATAATTCAAACCTCATAAAAACTTGCGGTGGTGCTTCTTGCCATCATACGTAAACCAGATCGGTTTATCTTCCACACGTGTCTCCACATGTACGGTACGTCCCCAGAGGCGATACAGATAGGGCAGGGTGCGTTCCATATATTTCAGATCCAGCTCGATGCCTTCATATTGATGTTTCAGCACGAGTTCCCCGGTCCGTAGATAGTCAGCATCTTGCACGACCAGATAAGGGGAACCCCCGTTGACACGTGAAAATACGAGCTGATCCCGGATGTTCTCCCAGGCCTTGTCGGTAATTTTCCAGTCCGGCCCTTTTTTCTCAAATACGTAGAGGTCGAGGTCTTCGGTTAATTGCTTGGTCATGTAATTCCGGATAAAGGAGGTATCGGAATCGAATTCACGCACCTCGAACATTTTGGCACGACCTTGCCCCGGTTTGCGGCCCCAACGTTCCTGTTCTTCACGGGTTGGGTTATCCCAGCGGCGCTCAATATCCTCGAAAATCTTCAGTCCCAAATAATACGGATTCAGACTTTGCTTGGATGGCTGCACCACGGAGGAGTTGAGTTTGGCAAATTCGATCGTATCCTCACTGTTCAGATCGAGCTCGCGTATAATGCGTTGATGCCAGTAGGATGCCCAGCCTTCGTTCATGATTTTGGTTTCCATCTGTGGCCAGAAATAAAGCATCTCTTCACGCATCATACTCATGATATCTCGCTGCCAGTCGGTCAGCACTTCCGAAAATTCCTGTATAAACCACATAACATCCTTTTCCGGTTCAGGAGGAAAGTGATGGACCTGTATGCCTTCGGCTGGTGCTTCTTCGGCCTGCACGACGTCAAGTGACCATAAATCATCATAGCGACCTTCTGGCCGTGGAGCTTTCTCACCACGCTGCTCCCGCATTTTCATCTCCATGTAACGTTGTTTGTCCAAATGGCGGGGTTTAATCAGCTGTGGGTCCACATGTTCCTGAATTGCGATCACGGCATCGATAAATGCTTCAACGGCTTCCGTTCCGTACTCCATCTCATAATTACTAATCCGATCCGCTGTAGCGGCCATACTTTCGACCATATTACGGTTGGATTTGGAGAAGCGGGCGTTATTTTTGAAAAAATCGCAGTGTGCCAGTACGTGGGCTACGATTAATTTGTTCTGAATCAGAGAATTTCCATCCAGCAGGAAGGCATAACAAGGGTTGGAGTTAATGACAAGCTCATAAATTTTGCTGAGTCCAAAATCGTATTGCATTTTCATCTTATGAAATGTTTTGCCGAAGCTCCAGTGGCTGAATCTGGTCGGCATGCCGTACGCTCCAAATGTATAAATAATATCCGATGGGCAGATTTCGTACCGCATGGGGTAATAATCCAGGCCAAATCCATCGGCAATCTCCATAATCTCGGCAATGGCGTATTCTAGGTCGCGGATCTCATCTGTCATCTAACGCTGCCTCCTTCCCTTTTCTGGAAAAAGCTGCGCAAAGCTTTGTACACTTCGCCTTTTTCTTTGATCACATAATACATGAATTGATCCATCTTGATATGACGGTAAGCCGACATCAGTGTGCTGCTGCGGTTGTACTGATTCACCTCGCCGTACCCAAACATATTGCTGCGCTTCATTAACTCACCAATCAGCTTCACACACCGTTCGTTATCCGAGGTCAGATTATCCCCGTCAGAGAAGTGGAAAGGGTAGATGTTGTAGCTTGAAGGTGGATATCTGCTGTCAATAATATCCAGTGCCTTCATATATACAGAGGAGCAGATGGTGCCTCCGCTCTCGCCACGGGTAAAGAACTCTTCTTCGGTCACTTCCTTGGCTTCCGTATGATGGGCGAGGAACACAATCTCGACCTTCTCATACTGGCGGCGTAGAAAACGGGTCATCCAAAAGAAGAAGCTGCGCGCGCAGTATTTCTCAAATGAACCCATGGACCCGGATGTATCCATCATGGCAATAATAACGGCGTTGGATTGTGGAATGATCTTGTCTTCCCATGTCTTGTAGCGCAGGTCATCCGGACTGATGTGATGGATGCCTGGTGTGCCGGTTGTTGCATTGCGGCGCAGATTCTCCATTATGGTACGTTTCTTGTCAATATTGGACTGCATGCCTTTTTTGCGAATATCGTTGAATACCACCGTATGTGTCTCAATCAGGTCTTTATCTTTCTGCTTCAGATCGGGTAATTCCAGCTCAGCGAAGAGCATATCTTCCAGTTCCTCAATACTAACTTCGGCTTCCACAATATCATGACCAGGCTGATCACCAGCTTTTTCGCCTTTGCCGGGCTTCTGTGAAGCAGCAGGATCACGACCGATGACGTCTCCGACCTGACTGTCACCGTCTCCTTGACCGACATGTTTTTGCTTCTGGTAGTTATACACAAAACGGTACTCATCCAGACTGCGGATTGGTACCTTGATGATTTGTTTTCCATCAGACATGATGATGTTTTCTTCCGTGATCAGATCAGGCAGATTCTGCTTGATGACATCTTTCACCTTTTGCTGATGGCGCTGTTGGTCCTGGTACCCTTTGCGGTGAAGCGACCAATCTTCCTTCGACACGACGAACGAGTAAGGCTGGTGTGAATTTGACATGTAGGCACCCCCCATTGATTACGCGGCACAGTTTGGCCTGTCGGTAATTAAGTATATTCACGGGCGAGGACGATATGTGATGAGAGTGGATATAAAATGATACAATTACGCAAGTTCACCTCGGAGGTAAGATGAGTCTTAAGAACAGAACCTGCTCCATTTTTTACATAAACAGTGAACAAGTGTGATATCCTTCCTTTACAATAGGAGGAAGACATCGATATGGCATCTAAATAGAGGTTGTTTAAAAAGTCCATTTAGACTTTTTTAAACACGCACTAATATAGAGATGCATGTAAAGGAAGGATTCATGTGAATAAAAAGGCGATTAAGGCTTGGATTATGTATGATTGGGCCAACTCAGCTTATGCAACAACAGTACTGGCGGCAGTATTGCCCGTATTCTATGCTTCGGTGGCTGCAGCAACGCTGGATACGGATACCGCTGCCTCCTACCTGGCCTATACACATTCCATTGGCATGTTGTGCGTAGCTCTGCTAACACCGCTACTTGGTACGTTGGCTGATTTGTCAGGACGGAAGGGCGACTTCCTGCGTGTATTTGCAATTATAGGCGTTCTGGCCACGTTGGGATTCAGCGCAATTGGAGAAGGGGACTGGTTACTTGCTTCCGCCTTACTGGTCATTTCGACCATTGGTTTTGCGGGTGGTAACACCTTTTACGATGCGATGCTGCCGGATCTGGTTCCCGTGGAACGAAGGGACATGATATCTTCCAAAGGTTATGCCTATGGTTATATTGGAGGAGGTCTGTTGCTTGCCGTGAATATGCTGATGATTCAGCAACCAGGCTGGTTTGGAATGAGCAGTACACTGGCAGGTACAAGGCTTGCGTTCATCTCTGTATCGTTATGGTGGTTACTGTTCTCGATACCAATCTTTCGCCATGCTCCGAGACGGCCTGCATCACCGGACATGCCTGGATCGTGGAAAGGGTATGCCGTGGTGGGCGTTCGCAGACTGCGGCAAACCTTCCGTCAGATGCGACGTTTCCCCCAGTTAATCCGTATGCTGGTGGCTTTCTGGTTTTTTAATGACGGCATTAATACGATCATTCTGATGGCTACGATCTATGGGACGAGTATAGGGATAGGTACAGCCGACTTGATGCTCGCACTACTGCTGACCCAGTTCATCGGATTTCCGTGTACCTTGTTACTGGGAGCCTGGGCACAGCGCTGGGGCGCGAAGCAGGTATTGATCGTGAGTTTATCCGTGTACATATGTATTGTGATTCTCGGTTATTTCATGACACAAGCGATTCACTTCTATGTGCTCGCTGGGCTGGTTGGTGTCGTGCAGGGTGTGAGTCAATCCACAGCTCGTTCGCTGTTTAGCAATCTGATGCCAGCTGGCAGAACAGGAGAGTATTTTGGTTTTGTGAATATTACAGGTAAATTCTCTTCGATCTTCGGTCCATTTGTGTTTGGTTATGTTGGGCAGATCACTGGTTCCACGCGTTGGGGTATTCTGTCGCTCATCTTCTTTTTCGTCGCGGGAATTGCTGTATTGTTAACCGTGAAGGTACAGAAAGGAATGCAGGATGCTACACTGGCAGATCAAGAAGAAGAGCGAAATGGGAGTATCGGAGCTACTGGAAAAAGTTCAAATGTAAGGTTTACGGGCTAGTTGTTCATCGGTTTTCATACTAAACTTCTTAATGGATTACTCTCATGGCTTCAGGCATTGTTCCTCACAGAACATGTCTGGAGCTTATTCGTGTTTGTGCATCCTGCTCAGAATTGATCATGAATAAGTGCTTAAACGACAGACAGCAGAATACAGTGAAAGAGTAAGAATTTATGAAAAGGTGAAAATAAAAGATTGACATGATACATTTTGTATCATAGAGTAAAACTATGAATACATAATGTATCTGAGAGTTGTCGAAAGAATACATGTATTTTGCATCACTCTTAGGTGAAATTCCGACGGAATGCTGCAAAATGCTGACCTATAGCGTGCGTAGTAATCGTTTTGCCAAACACAAAAGTAGAGTCTGGTCTATCCCGGCTGCATGCTTATTTTAATGAACAGAGGAGAGGCTGCCATTGATCGACGCTCAAGGTAACGGACTTGTTTTTTTACTATGTGTTCCCCGCAGTGGTAGCTCGTTATCCACCGTCATGCTGCAAAATCATAGTCGTATATTTGCCACCCAGGAAATGTGGTTTCTGATGAGTCTTGTCGATCTGCCAAAGACCGATTCACGCGCTTATGGTGGTAGCTCCATCATGCGTCAGTTCTACAATGCTATGGTATCTGAGGATGTCTTCGAAAAGGCGTGCAGAAGTTTTGCTCTTGAGATATACAATGGATTCCTGGAAGGCAGTGGAGCAGACTTCATCGTTGATAAATCTCCGCGGTATTATTACATGCTTGAATGGCTGGATCGTCTGTTCCCGCAGTCCAAGCGCATTCATCTCCAGCGTAATCCTCTGGCCATCGCAGCATCATTCAAAAAGGTAAACCGTCATACAGGTGAAGGATTCGACCTGACTCATAGTCTACAGAGTAGCAAATTAAATATGAAAGCCGTAGATCTCACACTGGGTATGCTCCGCTTGAATGATTATTTTGCCGAATCACACGCCAATGCGCATGAACTGCAATATGAACAATTGGTCGCCAGACCTCAGGAAGAACTTGAGAAACTATGTGCATTTCTGGGGATTCGATATGAACAGGGTATGGAACAGTATGGACGGTTTCTGGATAGTGCAAAATCTGACATGTTCTACAGTATGGGTGTGGGTGATCCATTCCTCTCTTCGCATCAAGAGGTTCATCAGGGTTCTGTTAACAACTGGAAAAATATATTAGATCCGCAAGAAGTTGAACTGTATTGCCGTGTGATGGGTGCAGATCTGTTCCACCGGATGGGGTACAGTGAACAGCTGGCGGAAGCTGAACAATGGACGGGTGTTCGTTATGAGGCAAGTCCGGATCAGGAGGTCATTGAGCGAATCACGCATCAGTTGACGGTAGCGACTGGTTGCCAGTGGCAGCAACAATACCGGATGCAGCCAGCTGATTCTATCGTTCGTGATTCGCTTGCGAAGCGGAATGATTCAGTTCTCGAAGAAAAGGAAAAGACAGATCCCACATTGGCTGCGCTGGCAACGATCAGGCAGTTGCAGGCCGCACTGCGAGCAGCAGATCATCGACTGGAACGGGGATACAGTGAGCGGGAGCGCTTGAAAGTCCAACTTGCCTCCGCTCAAAGCAAAATACAGCGTATCAAATCATGGGTACCATTCGGTCATCAGATCAGCGCCTGGGCTTCACAGCGCAAGATTCTACGGGGAGGGAAATCATGAGCGCCATAGCAGGAATTGTTCACAACGATGGTCAGCAGGCGCTATGGGAAGACAGCTGGCGTTTGTATGCAAGCCTGGGGCATGTGCCTGCGGATACGACAGGCGTATGGAAGGGACATGAGGCGTTCCTCAGCTGTCATGCCCAGTGGATTACACCGGAATCGGTGAGCGAGAAGCTGCCTTTATATGATGAGGATAGTGGTCTGACCATCACGGCAGATGCCATTCTGGATAATCGGGAACAGCTGGCTGATCAATTACAGATATCCAGAGCAGAACTGGCTATGTTGGCGGATAGTGAACTGATCCTGCGTGCCTATCAGCGCTGGGGAGACGATGTAGCTGTCCGATTGCTAGGGGATTTTGTATTTGCCATCTGGGATGATCGGAATCGCAAACTATATGCAGCAAGAGACATTACAGGCATGAGAGCTTTTTATTACCGACATGATGGTTCACGTTTTGCTTTCTGCACACTCATGAATCCGTTGCTCGGACTTGAAGGGGTACATAAAGAACTTGATGAGACCTGGTTGTCTGAGTTCCTTGCTATTCCTGACATGCATGATTCAGCAGATATCAACTCGACCGTATATCGGGGAATAAGTCAGTTGCCTTCTGCACATACGCTTGTCTTCCGGGACGGGAGACTGGAACTGAAGCAATATCATCGTTGGGATGAAGTGGAGCCTCTACGGCTTAAGTCCGACGGTGAGTATGTAGAAGCGTTTAGAGAGGTCTTTGGGCAGGCGGTCGGATCACGATTGCGAACCCACAGGCAGGTGGCCGCTGCATTAAGTGGCGGGTTGGACTCGGGAGCCGTGGTTGGTTTTGCCTCCGGAACACTGAGAAGTCAGGGCAAACGGCTGCATGCCTATAGTTACGTTCCCGTGCCGGATTTCACTGATTATACGTCGAAAACGTTACTGGCGGACGAGAGGCCCTTTATTCGTTCCACCATTAATCACGTCGGCAATATAACCGAGAACTATCTTGATTTTGAAGGCAGAAGTCCACTTAGTGAAGTAGATACCTGGCTCGACATTATGGAAATGCCCTATAAATACTTTGAAAATTCGTTCTGGATACGCGGATTCTATGAAAAAGCGAGCCAGCAGGATGCAGGCATTCTGCTCACAGGAGCACGCGGTAATTTCACCATCTCCTGGGGGCCGGCTCTGGATTATTACGCCAGTCTATTGAAAAGTGGCCGCTGGTACCGCTGGTTCCGTGAGATGCAGCAGTATAGTGAACGGACCGGCATGCCCTTCTCCCGTATAGCCAAGATCACCGGGAAAAAGGCATATCCGGACTGGTTCAAGGCTCAGTCCAAAGGAGCCAGCCAGGCTGCATCCGTACAGTTGATCCATCCTGATTTTGCGCAAAGAACGGGTGTACTGGAACGACTCAAATCTATTATTGTTCTGCAGGGTGGTGCCCAGGCGGATGCACTCAAAGTGCGTGCCGAGAAATTCAATAACCTGGCCATTGCGAACAAAAACGGTGCTGTCGCCACGAAATGTTCTCTCCGTTATCGGGCTTGGGAGCGTGACCCGACAAGCGATGCCAGAGTCATTCGGTTCTGCTTGTCCGTACCGATTGAACAATATGTGAAACACGGGACGGATCGTTCCTTGATTCGCCGTGCTACTTCACCTGAGTTGCCTGACAAGGTCAGACTGAATCAGCGGGTACGGGGTGTACAACCGGCGGATTGGTTACATCGCATCATTCCGAATTGGGATGCCTTTACGGCCGAGTTGCGTGCGTTATGTTCTGACAGCAAGGTCGCTGGCATATTAAACACGGAGCGTATCAAGTCTGCTTTGGCCAATTTTCCGAGTCCGAGACCTGAACTTGCTTCTCATCCAGATCTGCGATTGATGATGCATAGTTTGATCGTCTATCGGTTCATTCGGAAATTTTGAATGAGGGCACATGAAAGGAGGTGAATACGATGCAAATGGAAAAAAAGGAATGGCAAGCACCAGCTCTTGAAGTGTTGGAAGTCAATCAAACGATGGCCGGTACTGGCTACAGACAAATTGACTGGGTAACAGTTCACGATGCGGATCTGTACGATCCAACTTCCTAAGTTATTAAGTTTTATGAAGTGTCATCATACTTAAAGGGCGGAATGCACTAAATCCAGCTTTTCGCCTCCGCCCTTATATTGAGCAACACGAATATAAGGGCTTTTTTTACATTTTATTACGAAGGAGGCGTCGTTCATTGTTGCCTGTGCATTATGTAGCGTATGGTTTGCGCTGGTCGAGCCAAATTCCAATGCCTGAACTGCAGAGCGTACCCAAGGATGCAAAGATTCGTTCTGATGTCGTGGATGTACACATTGAGTCATCCGATCTGACTACATTATGGGAGAAGTGGGATCTCGGCAACGACAACTTTGTGGCACGGGAAGGCAGCCTTTTTTTCAAAATCGAGGATACAGGTCTGTTTCTAATGGAGCAAGGAAAGCGCATTGTTGTATGTCCTCAGCCGGGAGCAGATGAGAAGAAGGTCAGATTATTCATTTTGGGCACATGTATGGCGGTCATTATGATGCAACGTGGCATTCTCCCATTGCATGGTAGTGCAGTTGTTATTGATGGCTGGGCTTACGCATTTGTCGGACATTCGGGGGCTGGTAAATCGACGTTGTCGGCTGCACTCGCATCACGCGGGTATCCGCTTCTCACCGATGATGTTGTCGCACTGACCTGGGATGCGGGGGGAAGAGCCATCGTATCACCTGGATATCCGCAGCAAAAATTATGGCAGCCCAGTTTGGATGGCTTCGGCATGAAGGAACAGGATTATGCAACGGTTCACGCAGAGATTACGAAGTATGCGATACCTGTTCAGCACTATTTTCATGAGATGGCTGTGCCACTGGCAGGGGTATTTGAACTTGCTCCACAACCGGAAGAAGCCCATACGTCCGTTCAACTGGTTGAAGTGACAGGGCTGGAACGACTGCATCTGTTATGTTCCCATACGTTCCGTGGTGGACTCGTTGCAAGACAGGGGTTGGCACAATGGTTGTTCGAGACCGTCTCCAGACTCTCGGCAAGTGTGGAAATTGGCAGATTGACCAGAACCGGTGCTGAGTTTACAGCATTTGAGATGGTGGATCGGATCACAGATCATATACGCAAAGGAGTGCATACAGAACAATGACAGCGACTACGCCGATGAATGTGGAAGACCGGGTAACCCGGAAGGAAGGCAATCTGGTCAGTGATATGGGCAGTGAAAAAGTCATGATGAGCATTAGCTCAGGAAAGTACTATAATCTCGGGAGTACTGGCGGGAGAATCTGGGATCTGATCGCAGAGGAACGCACGCTGGGTGAACTGGTTGAGGTACTTGCTACGGAGTATGAGATTGAGCCAGATGTATGTCGTGAGCAGGTAGTGCAATTCCTGGAACATCTGTCCCGCGAAGGATTAATCGACGTTACTCGCGGAGTGTAGAACGATGTTGCGAAAAATGAAGGCCTATTTCTCCCTTCCACGCGCGATGCGCCGACTGGTCTGGGAAGCTTATGTCCTCCTGGGTTGGGCGCGAATCCTGAAGGCTATGCCATTTGCCAAAATCGCACCCGGGCTAGGGACGCCCATGGTCGAAACACCGATGACTGGACTTGACCGCAGCGAGGTAATTGCGATACGGAATATTTCCAAAGCGATTGTGCTTGCCAGCAAATATACGTTATGGGAAAGCCGCTGCCTGGTGATGGCGATTGCCGGAATGAAAATGCTTGAGCGACGCAAGATAGAGAGTACGTTATATATGGGGACTGCACGGAATAAGCAAGGACATATGATGGCTCATGCCTGGCTACGAAGTGGGAAATTGATCGTGACCGGAGCTGATACTATGGACCAATATACGGTTGTCGGCGTGTTTGGCAAACGGTGTCCGGAGAAGGGATCTGGGGAGATTGTCTATGATACATGAAAGTGAACTCTATTCATCAAGGTTTCCGAAGGAGCTTAAACTGGTTTTGAGTATGATTAGAGGTGATCTGACGGCTCTATCCCCTGAAGAACTCAAGGTGCACTTGCAGGGAACGGATTGGCAACTCTTTTTGCGGCTTGTCTATCATCACCGCTTGTATTCTGTCCTTTACCTGAAAATGAAAGAACTGAACTCCACGATCATTCCGGCGGATGTTATGGAGAGTCTGCGACAACAATATACGGCCAATACGTTTCGCATGTTACATCTGACAGCTGAGATGGAGCAGGTGTGCGGAGCTTTTCGTGAACGCGGCATCCGCAATATTACACTAAAGGGACCTGCGCTCGCACATGATCTCTATGGCGATGTATCCATGCGTACTTCCAAAGACTTGGATATTCTGATTCCATTCGATGATGTGGAAGCGGCTGAAGGTATTCTTGCTACCCTAGGTTACGTATCCAAGGAAGAGGAGCGAACACACACGGTTCGTAGTTGGAAATGGCGGGAACATCATATCTGTTACATACATCCGCTCAAGAAGACTCAAGTGGAGATCCATTGGCGGCTTAACCCGGATTCGGGCAAAGAAACGGATTTCGAATTGCTGTGGCAACGCAGCCGGTTTAGTTCATACACACAGACACCTGTCCGCATGCTCGAACAAGAAGATCTGTGGGCTTATCTGGTAACTCATGGAGCGCGGCACGGATGGTTCAGACTACGTTGGTTGCTGGATATCGATCAGATGATTCGCAGTATGTCACTTGATGTGAAGAAAGTAGAACGGCGTCTGAAAGCGGAAGGAAGGTTATCGATCGGTTCGCAGGCGCTCTACTTGGCCTCGGATTTATTTAACACACCGCTGGATGCAGCGTACAGGTCCTTGATGTCCTTGAGTGACCGGGCAGGCAAGAGATTAGCCAGTGAAGGCGCACTGTTCATGAATGACATGCTGGAAAGTCCAGCTGATATGAAAAATTATCAATCGTATCTGTTCAAACTTCGAAGTACGAAGCAGAAATGGTTCTTCTTTATTGAACGGTTGTATCCAAGTACATGGGATGTGGATCAATTGCCGCTTCCGCGTTCGTTGTTTTTTCTATACTTTCCGTTACGTCCGTTTCTCTGGTTCTGGCGGCGAATTAAAAGGTATACGGTAACGGAAAGGGGTAAAGTATGATTTCGGAATTAAAATATTTCATGCGAAAGTTGCATCATGTCACGGGGCCCATTCTATATTGGAATCTGCTAGGAATGATCTGTATCAGTCTCATGGAAGGGATCGGTATCTACATGCTTGTTCCGATGCTGAGTCTGATCGGCATATTTGAGATGGGCTCCACAGGTTTAAACATTCCCTGGCTTGGCGAAGTGTTGAATCGTTTTTCTGAAAATAGTCAATTGTTACTCGTGCTGTTCACCTTTGTGTTGATTGTCTCCGGACAGGCCTGGATGCAACGTCTTCAGACGATCCGTAATACGCGAATCCAGCAGCAATTTGTACGAACGCTGCGCATGGAAACCTATGGTGCCATTATCATGGCGCAATGGTCATTTTTTCTCCAAAAGCGAAAATCCGATTTTAACCATATATTAACGACTGAACTTGCACGTGTGAGCCAAGGAACGAGCATTATGCTGCAAATGGTAGCCTCGCTGATCTTTACGGGGATACAGATTGGTCTTGCTTTCTGGTTATCTGCCAAGTTGACAGCACTTGTACTGGTCTGTGGATTGGTATTATTTATTGTCTTGCGCAAATTCGTCAAACGGGCCAAGCAGATCGGGGATCAGACCTCTGAATTTTCACAAAGTTATTATAACGGCATTACCGAGCATTTCAACGGAATTAAGGATATTAAGAGCAACATGCTTGAGCGTTCACATATGAACTGGTTCGAGCGTATGTGTAGACAGATTGAACGCAATGTCATTCAGTTTAGCCAATTGAACAGTGGAACACAGCTGATTCACCGGATGTCTGCAGCTATCATTATCGCGGCATTTATCTATCTTTCTCTCCGTGTAATGACGGTACCTCCAGCCAGTCTACTGCTCATCATCCTTATCTTTTCCCGCTTATGGCCCAGATTTACGGCGATTCAGTCCAATCTGGAGTACATCAGCTCGATGTTGCCTGCGTTTCGGGTGGTAAGAGAACTGCAAGCGCAGACGGCGAAGAGTCGTGAGATTAGTGAAGAGATTGCCTCAGCAGGAGATGTTGGAATTGATGGGATTCAACCAATGGCTCTCAAGGAATCTATCACGTGTCAGGATGTCTCTTATCGCTATGAGGGAAGTGATGCATACTCATTAATGAATGTGCAAGCCTCTATTCCGGCAAGGGGCATGACTGCAATCGTAGGCAAATCCGGAGCAGGAAAGAGCACGCTGATAGATCTGATTATGGGCCTCGTTAAGCCCGAGACAGGTCGTATTTTGATTGATGGTATACCTCTGTCAGAGGAACGATTACTGAGCTGGCGAAGTTCCATCGGATATGTCTCCCAGGACCCATTCCTGTTTCATACGAGTATTCGTGAGAATCTGCGTCTGGTTGATCCGAATGCAAGTGAAGAACAGATGTGGCAGGCTTTGCAGTTTTCATCTTCTGCGGCTTTTGTACGGAAGTTACCTCAGGGTCTGGATACGATTATAGGGGATCGAGGTATTCGTTTATCTGGGGGAGAACGTCAACGATTGGTGCTCGCCCGGGCCATGCTACGGAATCCTTCGGTACTGGTGCTGGATGAAGCAACGAGTGCGCTGGACAGTGAGAATGAACAGTACATTCATGAGGCGCTGGAACGGTTAAAAGGACATGTGACCATTATCGTGATTGCACACCGATTGTCCACGATTCGAACGGCAGATCGTGTGATTGTGCTGGACGAAGGTCGTGTCATCCAGGAGGGCGGATATCAGCAGTTATCTACAGACCCCGTAGGCACCTTCAGCAAACTACTGAACATGCAAGCGGGTGTTGTGGGACAGTAGGAGGTTATGACATAACGTAAAGAGGCGCGCCACGATGGGCGCGCCTTTCATGTAAGTCGTTAATATAAGTAGTAACTGATAATTAATGAACCAGTGCTGAATTGGAAGGAAGCGGCAGTTGAAGAGAACCGATCTGCTCCAAATGCTGTACGATCTTCTGCACGGCCTCCTCAATGGACCATTGTTCCGTATCGATGATGAATGAAGGAGATTTCGGTACATCATAGGGGGCTGAAATGCCTGTAAAATGAGGGATGTCACCGTTGCGGGCTTTTTTGTACAGGCCCTTGGGATCACGCCGCTCACATTCTTCAATTGAACAGCGCACATAGATTTCAATGAAATCATCCGGTTCAAATAGCTGTCTAACCATCTCCCGATCCTGTTCATGAGGAGAGATAAAGGCTGAAAGGACGAACAACCCGGCATCTACCATTAACTTCGATACTTCACCAATTCGCCGCAGATTTTCTTGACGATCCCCAGCTGTAAAACCGAGATCCCGGTTCAGTCCATGACGTACATTATCCCCGTCTAGAACATAACAACGCACGCCTTGATCGTAGAGATGTTGCTCCAGGGCAAATGCAAGGGATGACTTTCCTGCACCCGATAACCCGGTAAACCAGATGGCCCGACTACGGTGTCCATTATGTTTCTCCCGGTCTTGTCTATTGATGCTGGATGATTGCCAGGTTATGTTGCGTTCTTCCTTCGACATGAGTATCCCGCCTTTTCCCTACCATGATATGTATAATATTTTAACATATTTACAAGATTATAGCACCTTACAGATTTCTTCAAAATAAGCGTGAATCGACAACATATCGGGTATAGATGTAGTACATACATAGCAGGAGGAACAATGTCATGAGTGAAAACATACAAAACATACAGGTTGGATTTAAGTGCCCGGATTGCCAGAAGGATGTCCGAGTGGAATTTATAGATGAACAGGTTAGCACGGTTCGTTGTAAAGGTTGTGACAGAGCATATACGCTATTGAAACCAACCATCGGTGATGAGATTCTACTTGATTGGGAGCAGGAGGCTTTGTATCACAAGCTGAGGGCAGAGCGGTCTGAACTGGATAATCACAATATGTCGGCCTTGATTATCAAAGTCATCGAGCTACTTACATGGCGTGATCGGGGAGATGGGCAGACTCGTGCCATACAGACTGTAAGGGAGTGGTTGGCTTCCAGTGGCAAACCCCAGACTTTGCTCGAATTGTTTCATCAGGCTCCGCCACAACATGAAAATAAACGTTTCGATCGTTAATGATTTACATACATTAGCCGTTCCTGTGGCATATTACCTGAAGGTGTTCGTGTGAGCAAACCACTAACCGAATTTTTCAGGAACAGGAGCGGATAGAATGAAGCGAATGGTTCTATACATACTGTTGGGGCTATTATCCATCAGTATGGTACCGGCACAGGCTGAAGCATCGCCGGTTACCGGAGCTTATCACTTTGGCTTCAAGAAAAGTCAAAATGGTCAGCTTCCCTCCATTGATCAGGAAGGCTTTAAATCGATCTTACAACATAACGATGCCATTTTCCTGGGGGATACGAAGCAGAAGGAATTGTATCTCACGTTTGATAACGGGTATGAGAATGGGTTCACACCTGCCATACTGGATGTTTTGCGTGCCAAGAAGGTACCTGCGGCTTTCTTTGTGACAGGTCATTACCTGAAAGATCAACCTGAGTTGGTCAAACGCATGGCGGCTGAAGGTCATATTGTGGGTAACCATTCATGGAGCCATCCAGACATGACCCGCATCTCCAATGAGAAGCTTAGAGTGGAACTGGATAAGGTCAAGTCGGAAGTGAATCGGCTAACGGGTCAACAAGCGACCTTTTTGCGGCCACCACGTGGGATTTTTAACAATCGTACGCTCGCAGAGAGTCATGCCCAAGGGTATGTGAATGTGTTCTGGTCTGTTGCTTATAAAGACTGGGATACGAATGTGCAACGTGGTGCACAATATGCTCATCAGCAGGTGTTGAAACAACTTCATCCGGGGGCTGTCATTTTGCTTCATTCGGTATCCAAAGACAATACGGAAGCCTTGGGTTCCATTATTGATGAGGCGCGTAAGCAAGGGTATGCATTTAAAAGTCTGGATGATTTGCGGACCAAAAGTTATTGATGCATTATCATCATGACCCTTCATCCAAACTTAAGGTTATTCCTGACTTTAGCAAAATATTAAAGGGCATCCTGAGCGATTAAGCTCGGAATGCCCTTTTTATGTTGTATTGATCTATCGGTTGCATTTGGATGTGACCACATACGATACGATGTTGTGTGTAATACTATATAACAGTATTATAGATGATTCCAATCGTTTTGGGACCGCAGTGACTGCATACTACACAACCAGCAGTGGTTAGTTCCACCCGGGCACCAGTTTGCTCCTGCAAAGACTTCTGCAAGTCAAGCGCATCCTCTTCAGCCATGGTATGCACAACGATCAGCAGGTCTGGATCAATCTGTTCCTTCGCGCTGAGCGTGTTTTGTAGCATTTGTTCCAAGGCTTTCTCCCGTTTCCCGCGCACTTTATAGGCAGGTGCCATCTTACCATCCGTTACCCGGATGACAGGGCGGATTTTCAACAGGCTACCAATCAGGTTCTGCATCCCCGAGCAACGTCCGCCTTTGTGCAGGTATTCCAGTGTATCGATGACAAACTCCGTGCGCACATTCGGCTTCATCGCCTCAATCAGGTGTGTAATCTGAGTCAGGTTTTGTCCCTTATCGGCCGCATGTACTGCTTTCATCACCATAAGAGCAATTCCGGATGAGAGATTCTGTGAGTCGATGACGGAAATTCGCCCTTCCGGGAACTCAGAACTCGCTAATCGTGCATTTTGGTAGGTAGAGGAAAGTTCAGAGGATAAACTGATATATAGAATTTCATCCCCTTGGTCTATGTAAGGTTGAAATGCCGTCATGAAATCAGCGGGTGAAGGTGCAGCTGTTTTGGGAAGACGCCCATCTTGACTGACACGTTCATATAGCTGTTCAGGCTTAATCTCAGCACCGTCTTTCAGTGATTCTTCACCAAACACCACATACAAGGGGATGATGCCGATATCGTATTGCTGGATCCATTGGGGAGCCAGATCACTTGTGCTGTCCGCAAAAATTTTGATTCGTGACATGTCAATCTCCTTTGAACTACAAGAATTTTTAGCAAAATAATATAGATAATATCCATCTGTAAACCCATTCATTTTAATTATAAGGAAACATGACGCTGATGCAAATGGTTACATCATGTTCATGCCGACCAAAATAAGTCCAACGAATAACAGAATCATGATTCCATTTAATATGGTCCCAATAATGGCAAAGACTTTCTTTCGATTCTTGAGGACAAGACCAATGATTCCAAGGATGCTTCCGACCAGATTGAGAATCAGGCAGACCAGAATGGCTAATGAAGCCAGAATGACAGCTGGATGCAAGGCCAGTTCTTCTGCCTGCAAAGGAGTGAGAACTCCGATTGACTCGTTTACAGCCATGGTGGCAATAAAGAATATCAGAATGTAACCTAAGATCGCAAGTAATCCAATGACAAAGCTGGCGATTCCAGGTCCGGAATGTTTCAGTGGGGCAATTGGTTGCCTTTCATGATCTGGCGGGTACGGTTCAACCATATTATTATTGTATTGATCTGCGTTGTTATAACCTGAATTGTAGGAATTGTGATTATCCATAATTGTAATATCCCTCCCTTAATCATCGTACTGAGTCTTAATTAACCTAATCGGCGTATAGTGATTCTCTATTTAATATAACGATTGCATACCTGTTTACTTTTCCATAATTATCGATAAAAATCAAGGATTTACGCCAGTTTTCTACGATATATAGGGTAGGGACAGGAATAGTAAGTATAAACAGACATATGATCTATGAAGCTCCGCCCCGACTGGTAAAGGGTGAGTGGATTCGCTACAATAAAAGGAGGAAAGAGTTGAATTAAGGGAGAGAACTTACATGCAACGAAGATGGATGATGCTTGGAGCTGTATTAACCATGCTATCTGTGGCAATCGGTGCGTTTGGTGCACATATGCTCAAGGATGCGATAGGGCCAGCGGCCATAGCTACATATGAGACGGGTGTGCAATATCACATGATTCATGCAGTGGCCTTACTCATTGTCGGCTTGACGGCGGGTCAGCTTGGGGCATCTACGAAACTGAAGTGGGCAGCGCGTCTGTTGTTTATTGGAATTATCGTGTTCTCAGGTAGCTTGTATGTGCTCAGTATTTCCGGTATCAAGATTCTGGGTGCCATCACACCGATTGGTGGGGTAGCCTTCATTGCCGGATGGTTGTTATTGGCATTAGATGTATGGCAGCGAGGTAAGGATCGCTCATGATGCCAGCGAAGCAATCTTGTAGGAACATAAACCATTGAACAAAAAAAGCAACTTGCGTTAGAATGTCACGTCATTCTAACGCAAGTTGCTTTTTGTTTTAATCCGATGAAGTTAGTTACAGAAACTCATCGATTTCATTGGTTCGGAACGTATACACTTGTTTTTCATCTACATGGTAGATGCTCACCACACTGGTATCCCGATCAAAATTCAAAATGCGGCAAGGAATGCTCTGATGTTTACCGTTCTTGTTGTTGACAACAATACGGGTGAGGCGATTCTCTTTAATAAGCGTATCAATCCACGCATCAAACGAATTTCCATCGGAAACATTGGATGTTTGGGGGGCAGACTTTTTCTCGCTAACCGGTTTTTCTTGCTGATTCTGTGTTTTGACTGGAGCAGGTGAGGCAGGTGTCTGTGTTGCAGTGGACGCCTTCTGTGCTGCGTTGGCTTGTGATTTTTTACGTTCGTTGTGAAGTGTGACGAAGGAGTCCTTCTTGGACTGGAGTGTCGCTTCAATAATTTTGCCTAGCTCTATGCCGGATTGAATCCGAAAGTCCGCAATTTGTTCCTCTTTGTTTATGAACTCCAACAGGGACTGCAGTGCCAATGCATTTGAGCGGCTCTTAATAAGTATATCGACATTAAATAAAAAGCCGATTTCCTCTTGATTGGATAAGGTTTCTTTCATTCATCCCAGCCCCGTTAAAAAGTATGTCAGCATATAAAACGCTTCAATACACTATATCATTAAAAAGGCAATAATCATAGTGCTTGAGACGCAGGAAATGAGCTCGCAAATTGCTGGGACACATCATTAATCCTTATGAGGCAAAATTTCATTAGTTTTCAAAAATGTTTGAGAGGGCTTGCTTTATTCAATATAGAAACTAGGCGCTCACAAAGCATTTGGAGATGGATTGAGTGGGCTTATTAAATCGGTATGGAATGGTTTAGTGAATACACAACCTTTCTTCTCGTTATGATACAATGTGTTTATCAAACATTAAGGAATGAAGACCATGCGTCAAGAGGACAGTGTATTTGAACAGATTATGAAGCAGAAGAGATTGAAGCGAATCAAGCCTGAAACTAAAAAACTTCAAGTTAAACCCATACATAAAAAGAAACTAGCTCAGGAGCAATTAAGTGAACTGGATGTCCAGTTCAAAAAGTCGGTAGCTGAATCAATAGACCGAAGTGTACTTCATAGACGTGTACTGGGAATTAGAAGAGAGTTAACGGAGATAAGGCGATTAAAGAATGATGAGCATACGTTCTAAGGTAGGCTAATTTGACTCACCCTGTAAGTACCTACATTTTCTCAAACACGGCAGGTGTCCACACGACAATCCAGAATGAGGCATACAATTATCGTGACCTGTGGAAGAGGAGGTGGATCGGGAAATTATGGTGACGATGGAGCCCATTGTAGTTGGAGAACATGTATTGGTTGGGGTAGAAGTCAAGCTACCCAAAACAACGTTGTTGACCATTAACACATCCAAAGGATATATCATGTGCGGAGCACTCGACGTGGGATTACTTAATGAGAAGCTCGGGGATCGCAAAATTATTGCGGCTCGGGCGGTTGGTGTGCGTACACTGGAGCAATTGTTGCATGCACCTATGGAATCGGTGACAACAGAAGCCGAAGCCATGGGCATTACGGTTGGCATGACGGGTGTAGAGGCTTTGTTGAAAATGATCTAATCACTAACAAAAGGGCTCCCCGTATGGGAAGCCCTTCTTTAGCATTCTAATCCAGAGCCTAGTGCACGTCGGTCGTAATCACCAACTCTATATACACGAACTCTTCTTGAATACTCTTATTAAGTTAAGCTTCTTCCTTCGCGAACAAAGCAGCTAGGTTTTCTTGGAAAGGTGCGCGAACAACGCCTTTTTCCGTGATAATAGCTGTTACATATTCGTTAGGCGTTACGTCAAATGCTGGATTGTATACTTTAACACCTTGCGGTGCTGTACGTTTACCAAATCCTTCAGTGACTTCCTCCGCAGCACGTTCCTCAATCGGAATGAGATCTCCGGATGGAGTGGACAAATCGATGGTCGACAATGGGCTTGCTACATAGAACGGAATATTGTGAGCCTTGGCAAGCACGGCCACGCTGTAGGTTCCGATTTTGTTAGCTACATCACCATTCGCTGCAACACGATCTGTTCCGACGATAACAGCTTGAATCCAGCCTTTGGACATGACCATGCCTGCCATGTTATCACAGAGCAACGTAACGTCAATGCCTGCTTGCTGTAACTCAAATGCAGTCAGGCGTGCACCTTGAAGTACAGGACGAGTCTCGTCTGCAAATACTTTGAGATGGATACCGCGTTCCTGTGCGAGATACATTGGAGCAGTTGCCGTACCGTACTTCGCTGTAGCCAGTCCGCCTGCATTACAGTGGGTGAGTACACCCATACCATCTTCGAACAAAGGCAGTGCATTCTCGCCGATCATGCGGCATACTTCCTCGTCTTCCTTCTGAATCAACAGAGCTTCTACTTCAAGAGCATCATTGCCCTCTTCCAGGCTCATGCCGGATTCAACGACCTCATTTGCTTTTTGCATCATGCGATCCAGTGCCCAGAACAGGTTCACCGCTGTTGGACGAGAAGTAGCCAGATGAGCACATATGGATTTTACGTGATCCAGCCAGCCTTGAATGGTCGTTCCGTCATATGACTTCGCACCCAGTACGACACCAAATGCAGCAGCAATGCCGATCGCTGGAGCACCGCGTACTTTCATGGAGTGGATGGATTCCCATACTTCCTCGGGTGTGTACAATTTCAGCATGAGGATGGTTTCGGGCAGCAGACGCTGGTCAAGCATTTCAAGCTTGTCCTTTTTCCAGATGAGAGAGGACAGAGGCTGATATTCAGGGGTTGTCATGGGTGATTCCTCCGTTCCTTATTATGTTAAGCCTTAGTAGTTGAGACAGCTGTAGATACAATATCCAGCACTTCACCGATGGTATTCAAGCGACGGTTGTTCTTGATTAACGCTTTACCAATGGCCAATGATTTACGCTGAGAACGTTCACGTTCAGTTGCATCCGAAATGGTATCTATATCCGCCACGTGCGCGAGGCCCACGATACGACGAACCATTTTGGCACCTGCAAAGCCAATCGAATCTCTAAACAATTGTTGTACATAGAGATCCTGGTACCCTGGCGTTTTCGCCATTGGATCAACCAGTTCAGAAGCCCAGAGGGCACGGAAACGGGATTCGAACTCAGTCCATACATCACGAACCATGTTCAGCAAAAGAGTCTCACGCTCACGCAAAGCGGTTTCATCCTGAATCCATCCTGGCAAGGATGCGTAATTCAAGAGCAGATTCGCAAGGACTGCACCGACATCGAATCCCATGGGGCCGTAATAGGCAAATTCGGGATCAATGACCTTCGTCGATTCAGGTGTAACAAAAATACTGCCTGTATGCAGATCTCCGTGAAGGAGTGCCTGCCCATGTGTCAGGAATTTTTCCCGCAGCAAGGCCACTTCAAGGTGAAGTTCTCCATCTGTACGAAGGGCTTCAGCTTCATCTTCAATGGAAGAATCATAATTATTTTTCTCGGCGATCCGGTAGGGTTCATCAAAGATCAGATCTTCGGTTATTTTGCATTGGTCCGGATTAATGAATCTGCCCTGTTGTTCCTTCTTCAATTGCTGATCCATGCCCAAGTCGGATGTGAAGAACAGCGTTCTTGCCATGAATTCCCCAATATGCTGTGCAAAAAGAGGATAGGAAACACCTTCGATTAGGCCTTTGCGCATGATCACATGATCACTCAGATCTTCCATAACCGTTAACGCAAGGTCATCATCGTAATGATACACTTCGGGTACCATCCCTGGACACAGACGATACTCTTCCTGAAGAATCTCACGTTCAATGCGGGCGCGCACCAGAGACAGTGGCCATGATTCTCCAACCACTTTCGCATAAGGAAGCGCCTGTTTGATAATGATACTTTTATCGGAGTTCTGATCCGTAATGTGGAATACCAAATTCAGATTGCCGTCGCCGATCTCGTGACAATCCAGATTCGCATCTGCCGCAAATGGACCCGGTAATGTTTTGGCCAGTTCAATTGCATCTTGGGGGGTAAACGGGCGATATTGGGACAAAGGTGCCACCTCCATATATATGAAGAAACAGGAAAACCCACTTCTTTGCTTGGTATATGTCAGTATATCGGAAATAACGCGGTTTTTGAACTTTTTTTTGAGACAAGCCAAGTCGATCCTGATTCGAACTTCCGGTTCAAGGGTAAAAACAAATAGGCCGGACGGTTGAGAGAAACGCCGCGAGCAGGCCTCCCCGCTACCAAGCGGTGACACATTATTAACTCTCTGTTATACAGTGCAGGACAACCTGATTACCGCTGCATGACAGACTAATTTTAAATAAAGGATGGGATTAATATGGCTACAACAAACAAAACAGATCAAGCAAAATCGGTGGAACAAGTACTTAATCGTCAGGTGGCTAACCTGAACGTATTGTATGTCAAAATCCATAACTATCACTGGTACGTTAAAGGACCTAACTTCTTCACATTGCATGTGAAATTCGAAGAGTTCTACAACGAAGTTACGGTGCAAATGGATGAAATCGCTGAGCGTATTCTTACGCTGAAAGGTAGCCCGGCGGCTACAATGAAAGAGTATCTGGAGCTTTCTTCTATTCAGGAAGCAGCAGGCGGAGAAGACGCAAAAACAATGGTACAAAACCTGATCGAGGACTTCGCTACACTTTCGAATGAATATCAGGAAGGGATCGAAGTTGCAGATGCAGCTGAAGATCAACCAACATCCGATATGCTGACAGGCTTCAAGGCGGATCTGGAGAAACATATGTGGATGCTTCGCTCTTTCCTGGGCTAATAAATCTACTATTGTAGCCTAATACAAGTGTGTCTCTTACGTAAGCTTTCTGATCTCCGATCCTGTTGTCAGAAACGCCCTGAGCGTCTATACTGCTGACAAGAACGAGAGGGGAGAGAACCGCTTATGTTAGAACCAACGATACCGGCTTTAAAAGAATGGGCTTCTGCAATCAAAGCACTGGAAACGGGTCGCCAGATTATGGTGATGCGCAAAGGTGGGATTGTAGAGGAAACCCGACATTTTGAGCTGAAAAGTCCAGCGTTTTACCTGTATCCGACTTACGAACATCAGCGTAAAGAACTGATTAAGTCCTCGGATCAATCCTATGTTGAAGAATCATTGGCCGAATGGGTGCCCGAAGCTTCGACAATCCGCATTACGGCATACGCTGAAGTAACGCAGGATCTGGAGATACGAGATCAGGAGATGCTGGATCGACTTCTTGACTTTCATATGTGGACAGCGGATTTTGCCGAAGACCGTTTGAAATGGAAACGGAAAGATCCGCTCCATGTATTGATTTTACGTGTGTACCGTTTGAAAGAACCGATGGAGATCCCCGTACTGCCTGAATATAATGGTTGCCGTTCATGGATTTCTATTCCGAATGGTCCGGTGCCGCGCGAAATGACGCCGGTGGTGGACGTTGCGGATTTTGACGAACAGGTACAGAAGATTAACGAGATGCTCAAATTGTAAATGGTAACGTTATTAACGGAGGGACTTGTCCATAATATGGATGAGTCCTTTTTTAGATTAGTGTATAGCAGAAAAGATAAAAGCTTGATTTGCTGTGATTTTTCTCACTGTACATTTGTGCATAAGATGTTTTCTAATTTGATTCAATTTGTCTTTTATTATAGAATCAGAAAGAATAATCTTTCCTGCAAGAGATAAAGGTTCTTAGGAAATGACTTGATTATCATTGAGAATCAGTTTAGAATTATTCTAAAGTGTTCTTGCTTTGAAGATTCAAGTACGGAGAAATTCAGGGGAAGCCCTGTTCAGATATAATAGGTGCTTTTTCGTTTTCGACAACAAACATCAATTTAATCAATGGAGGGAAACAATACACATGGCTACGAATTTCGTCATTGAAGGTCTGAAAGCGACGATCGAAGGTAAGGAAATCCTGAAAGGCATCAACCTGGAAATGAAAGGTGGAGAAATCCACGCAATCATGGGACCGAACGGAACAGGTAAATCCACTTTGGCTTCTGCATTGATGGGTCACCCTAAATATGAAGTAACGGACGGTACAATTACACTTGATGGTGAAGATGTATTGGATATGGCTGTAGATGAGCGCGCACGTGCAGGTCTCTTCTTGGCTATGCAATATCCAAGCGAAATTGCAGGTGTAACGAACTCTGACTTCTTGCGTAGTGCAATTAACGCACGTCGCGGCGAAGGTAACGAGATCTCCCTGATCAAATTCATTCGTCAAATGGAAGGTAAAATGAAAGAACTCGACATGAACCCTGAGTTCGCTCACCGTTACCTGAATGAAGGTTTCTCCGGTGGTGAGAAAAAACGTAACGAAATTCTGCAAATGATGCTGCTTGATCCGAAAATCGTAGTACTTGATGAAATTGACTCCGGTCTGGACATCGATGCTCTGAAAATCGTGGCAAATGGCGTAAACGCAATGAAGAGCGAAGATCGTGGTTTCTTGATCATCACTCACTATCAACGCCTGCTTAACTACATTACTCCTGACTATGTACACGTTATGATGCAAGGTCGTATCGTGAAATCCGGCGGACCTGAACTGGCACACCGTCTGGAAGCTGAAGGATATGACTGGGTTAAGGAAGAACTGGGAATTACAGACGAAACTGTAGGTCAAGAAGCGTAAAGACAAAACGGAGGAGGATTAATCAATGACTACACAAACAATTCTTCCGGTTGAATCTGAAGCGCTTCGCGCCTTGTCGGAAAGCAACAATGAACCCGGCTGGTTGACCGAACAGCGGCTCGAAGCTTTGAAGCTTGCGAGCGGGCTTGCGCTTCCTAAACTGGAAAAACAAAAAATTGAACGCTGGAATGTCAGCGAGTACGGAACATATAAAGCAAGTGAAGCTATTTCTTCTTTGACAGAAGTACCTGCTTCCATTAAAGATCTGGTTCAGGATCAAGCTGAAGGTAGCCTGGTTATCCAGCGCAATTCCGGTACGGTCTACTCCAAGGTGTCTGCTGATCTGGCGGCAAAAGGAGTTATCTTCACGGATCTGGCTACAGCGGTTCGCGAACATGGCGATCTGGTAAAACCATATTTGCACACAGCGGTGAAAGCAGATGAGCATTCCCTCGCTGCATTGCATGCGGCACTTTGGAATGGCGGGGTTTTCCTGTATGTTCCGAAGAACGTGGAAATTGAAGTACCACTGCAAGCAGTCCTGCTTACGGATGATGCATCTGCAACGTTTGCACCTCACGTGCTTGTTGTTGCAGAAGCAAACAGCTCTGTAACTTATGTGGATAACTATGTATCTGGCGAATTGTCCTCACCTGTTTTCCATAATGGTGTTGTGGAAGTATTCGCAAAATCCGGTGCTAAAGTACGTTTCGCATCGGTTCATCAACTGAGTGTGAATGTAACTGATGTTTCATTCCGTCGTGCAGTGTTGGAGAATGATGCTTCCATCGAGTGGATTGTGGGCGAAATGAATAACGGCGATACAGCGAGCAACACGATGACCGTGCTCAAAGGCAATGGATCAAGTTCGGATTCCAAAGTCATCGCTGTAGGTTCCGGTTCGCAGAAAATCAACTACACCACAGAAGCTCGTCACTTCGGCAAGAATACGCCAAGTCAGATGATTACACGTGCAGTTATGCGTGAAGAAGCTTCTGCAATCATTAACGGGATTACGAAGATTGAGAAAGGCGCTACCAAAGCCGATGGACAGCAGACAGAGAAAGTATTGATGCTGAGCCCTAAAGCACGTGGAGACGCCAACCCAATCCTTCTTATTGACGAAGATGATGTAACAGCAGGTCACGCGGCTTCTGTTGGTCAAGTCAATGCCGAGCAGATTCATTACTTGATGTCGCGCGGAATTAACCGTACGGATGCCGAACGCCTGATCATTTACGGCTTCTTGGCTCCGGTGGTGGCGGATATTCCTCTGGAAGCACTGCGTACCCAATTGCAGTCCCTGATTGAGAAGAAGCTGGGACAATGAACCCGTCCATTCGCGAGCAGTTCCCGATCCTCCACCAGGAAATTAACGGACACCCGCTCGTATATTTAGATAGTGCTGCGACTTCACAGAAGCCTCGTGCTGTGATCGAAGCAGTCAAACATTATTATGAGTATGAGAACTCCAACGTACATCGCGGTGTTCATACTCTTGGAAGCCGTGCAACAGACGCTTACGAAGGCGCACGTGAGAAGGTAGCCAAGTTTATCAATGCCCGCCGTACACAGGAGATTATCTTTACCCGCGGGACAACGACAGCCCTGAATCTGGTGGCTTCATCGTACGCCCGCGCCAATTGCAAAGAAGGCGATGAAATTGTTATCACGCAAATGGAGCACCATAGTAATCTGATTCCTTGGCAGCAAGTTGCCAAGGAGACAGGTGCAACATTGAAATACATTCCGCTTCAGCCTGACGGTCATATTGAATTGTCTGATGTCGAGAAGACGATTACGAACAATACTAAAATTGTAGCGATCGCTTATGTATCCAATGTTATGGGGCTAATCCATCCTGTGAAACAAATTGCAGAAATTGCACACCGCAATGGTGCTGTCATCGTTGTAGATGGCGCACAAAGCACACCTCACATGAAGGTGGACGTTCAGGATCTGGACTGTGATTTCTATGCATTATCCGGTCATAAAATGTGCGGACCAACCGGAATCGGTGCACTCTACGGCAAAAAGGCGCTGCTGGAGTCCATGGAACCTATTGAGTTCGGCGGTGAAATGATCGATGATGTAGGTCTGTACGAATCCAACTGGAAAGAGCTTCCTTGGAAGTTCGAAGGCGGAACCCCAATTATCGCAGGTGCGGTAGGCTTGGGAGCTGCCATTGATTTTCTGGAGCAGATTGGTATGGATGAGATTGCACATCATGAAAGTGTGCTGGCAGCTTATGCGACAGAACGTCTGTCCGAAATTGATGGGTTAACGATCTATGGCCCAGCTAAGCGGCATGTGGGTGTCGTTACCTTTAACCTGGGTGATGTTCATCCGCATGATGTGGCAACTGTGCTTGATGCGAGTGGCGTAGCCATTCGTGCCGGACACCATTGCTGTCAACCGCTAATGCGCTGGCTTGAAGTTAGTTCAACAGCTCGTGCCAGTTTCTATCTATACAATAACGAACAAGATGTAGATCGGCTTGTCAGCGCCTTAATCCAGACAAAGGAGTATTTTGGCGATGCAACTTGATGATCTGTACCGGCGTGTTATAATGGACCACTACAAAAACCCGCGTAACCGCGGAACATTTGATAATGACGCTGTCACGGTGAATTTGAACAATCCAACGTGCGGCGACCGGATTTCACTGCAAATTTTGCTGAAAGACGGAATCGTTCAGGAAGCCAAATATACGGGTGAAGGCTGTTCCATCAGCATGTCCTCGGCATCGATGATGACCGAGGCTGTCAAAGGCAAAACGATGGAACAGGCACTCGATATCGCTAACCGTTTTTCCTCACTGATGAAAGGTGAAGAAGTCGATTTCGACGATTATGAAGATCTCGAAGCCCTATCCGGTGTGAACAAGTTCCCTGCACGCATCAAATGTGCCACTCTGGCCTGGAATGCATTACGCAAAGGGATTGACGAAGAGAACAAAGTACAATAACGATAGGGAGGTAGAGCAAGATGGCAAAAAAAGCACCAGAAATGGAAGAGTACAAATATGGTTTTCGCGATGAGCACAAATCCATCTTTCAAACCGGTAAAGGTCTGACTGCAGAAGTAGTTACCGAGATTTCCCGGATTAAGAACGAACCGGAATGGATGTTGGAATTCCGTTTGAAATCCTTGAAACAATTCGAAAAGATGCCAATGCCGAAGTGGGGCGGAGATCTCGACGGATTGGATTTCAATGAAATTCAGTACTACGTTCGCGCTTCTGAAAAACAAGGTAAAACATGGGAGGAAGTTCCTTCCGAAATCAAGGAAACCTTTGATAAATTGGGTATCCCTGAAGCAGAGCAAAAGTTCCTAGCAGGTGTATCGGCTCAGTACGAGTCCGAGGTTGTATACCACAACATGCAAAAGGAATTGGAAGACCAAGGTGTAATCTTCATGGATACGGATACGGCTCTTAGAGAGCATCCGGAAATCCTGCGTGAATATTTTGCAACGGTTATTCCGCCAGCAGATAACAAATTTGCTGCATTGAATAGTGCGGTATGGTCCGGAGGAAGCTTCATCTACGTGCCTAAGGGCGTTAAATGTGAAGTGCCTCTGCAAGCCTACTTCCGGATTAACTCCGAGAATATGGGACAATTCGAGCGTACACTCATCATTGCGGACGAAGACAGCTTCGTTCACTATGTAGAGGGCTGTACAGCTCCGATTTACAGCACGAACTCACTGCACAGTGCGGTCGTTGAGATCGTTTGTAAGAAAAATGCACGTGTTCGTTACACAACGATTCAAAACTGGGCACCAAACATCTACAACCTCGTAACTAAACGTGCGGTTGCAGAAGAAAATGCAACGATGGAATGGGTCGATGGTAACATCGGTTCCAAACTGACGATGAAATATCCTGCGGTTGTACTGAAAGGCCGTGGAGCTAAAGGTTCCGTACTCTCCATCGCTGTAGCTGGTAAAAACCAGCATCAGGATGCAGGAGCGAAAATGATCCACTTGGCTCCGGATACAACATCTACAATCGTATCCAAGTCCATCAGTAAACATGGTGGTAAAGTAACGTACCGTGGTTTGGCTTCCTTTGGACGTCAAGCAGAGGGCGCGAAATCCAATATCAAGTGTGATACGCTCATTCTCGATAATGAGTCCACATCGGATACAATTCCTTACAATGAAATCATGAATGATAACATCATGCTGGAGCATGAAGCTACAGTATCCAAAGTGTCCGAGGATCAGCTCTTCTACTTGATGAGCCGCGGTCTGACGGATGCAGAAGCAACACAGATGATCATTATGGGCTTCATTGAGCCGTTCACAAAAGAACTGCCAATGGAATACGCAGTTGAGATGAATAGATTGATCAAATTCGAAATGGAGGGCTCCATTGGTTAATCCAATGCAGCGCCTTTCGAAGCCGTGAAGCTAAACCTAGCTGCTGATGTTAAGCGGCAGATATCGTTTCATGTGATCCAATACCCTGTAGAGCAGACGCTTTAGTAGTCTCTCTATGGGGTATTTCTATTTTCGTACGAGGAATGATCTACCTTGGCGGCCAATTGAACATTGCCACACTGATACTTTGCAGATGAAGAGCACTTAACTCAGGCTACATTGGTCAGGGGACACGAAATGGAGATAAACGGATTCTTTTACGTGGAGTTGTCCAGCAATCTTGGAAATAAAATTGAAGGCGGATAAAAGACCTCGGATCAAATCAAACTTGAGGCACCAGTTGGTTGGTATATTGCCGGATTGTATGGAAGAGCAGGACAGGGGGTGGATCAGCTAGGCGTCATATACAGACCTCAAAATTAGGAGCGAATAGGGAGTAGTATTAAAATGAAATAATAATATATACATCTCATAGAGTGTTCATAATGGCATAGTGCACCGCTTGGAATATACGTTGGAGAGGCCAGAAGGTTTTCCCAATGCTATTCTGAGCGGTGTTTTTTTGTAATAAAATAAGATCAATAGCACAAGCCATTTCATAGATTTAAGCATCTAATGATAGAAAAGGATGTGAGTGTATGAGCGTGAACCCTTTCGAGGGATATCGGATTACAAGTTCATTCGGCTATCGGATTCATCCCATTCATGGTGGACAGACGTTTCATCGCGGAATTGATCTCGTGACAGAGCCATGGAATGGTCCCGTATATGCATTTATGGAGGGTAGGGTACGCTTTGCTTCCGAGGGAGTTACAGGCTCTGGATTCGGCGGTTACGGGCTTACAGTAGCACTTCAGGATCATCGAGGCTATTTACATTGTTATGCACACCTTTCGCGTATTGCTGTGACTGTCGGACAACGAGTAAAGCGAGGTCAGCTTATCGGTAATCAGGGAAGCACGGGTCAGAGCACCGGCCCGCATGTACATTATGAGATTCGTAAAACAAGTGCGCCATCGTACGGGTATACAGCCAGTGAAGATGGTGTGACGGAACCGGGAGCATATCTACAGGCCGAATACGGAACTGCATCTCAGGAACAGGAGGCTCCGCCAATGACCATTGAGCAGAAAAGAATGTTTGAAGCCATGCAGAAGACGCTGGAGATTCATGGAGGATGGATTCAGCAACAGAAGCAACTTTCCAATATGGCTTGTCCCACATGGGCGCAGGAAGCGTTTGACTATTATCGACCGTATATTATGAACGACACAGGCAGTTATGAATTTTGGCGATTACTCGTCATCATGTACCGCAAGGAAAAGGGCATCCAGGTTCATTCGGATTCCGACATATAGATCCCTGCAAAGAACAGGGAGTAACAAAAGATTGATCCACTCAGGGAGATGCAGGCAGACAACCATTTATCGAATATTGCCTGTTCGCCCGGTTCGTCTGGCGTGGAGCGTCATATGTTAGGGTATACCTGATGAAGAGGAGGCAATCACATGAGCGAAGTAGGATATGGCTGTGGGGGCAACGTAGGCGGAGTAGGCGGCGTTGGTGGATACAATATGTTCACAAACACTGGTGCGATCTTGGTACTGTTCATTCTGTTGGTTATCATCACGAAAGCATTCTGCGTGTAATCCAACATGAACGAATCGAGATAGACAAAAGGGAAGCCGTGATGGCTTCCCTTTTTACATATGCCAACCTATACGTTGGTTATTCAAGCTAATGTTTATTCCTTCGTATACATGCTGCTCTGTGCTGTGTAAAAATGAACCTGATGGCTTGTTGCATGCTCACTGGACATAAATTTCGACGATAGCAATATCTCTTTCCTTCGCTAAATCAATAAAGGCCGTAGAGGTCTGAACGAGTGGTCGGAAATAATCTGCAGGATTATTCATGACAATGAGTCCCGTCTGACCCGTAGTGAGCAGAACCCTTTTACCGATAAAATTAGGGAGCATGTGTTTGATCAGTTCCTGCGTTGCTTCACCATTTAACTGACCGAAGCTGAGGCTGTACAATTCGCACAGAACAGAGATAAGCTCCTGTTTGGTCTGATACACCCGATTGGTCGTCATGGCGCTGTATACGTCCGCTACAGCCGTTATACGGGCATATGGATGAATCTCGTCGCCTCGCAGTCCATGTGGATAACCACTTCCATCCTCGCGCTCGTGATGCTGAAGGGCCACCGTTGCCAGAATTTCATCCTGGGTGGATTCTTTAATAATATCGTATCCATAGAACGTGTGTTTCTTCATTTCATCGAATTCTTCCGTGGTCAATTTACCCGGTTTATGTAACATTTCAGAAGGAATCTTGGACTTGCCGATATCATGAAGATATCCTGCTTTGGCTACCGTTAGACATTCCTCGGGGTTGTAGCCCATCCAGCCGGCGATATAAAAAGCGAGCATTCCGACTTGCAATGAATGGTTGTAGGTATAATCGCTATCCCCGTCCAGCATAAGCAACAAGGAGACGACATCTTTTTGTTTTTCCAGCTGCCCCGTTAGGGTAATCAAAATCTCATCGACCTGTGTCTCATCAATAAAACCCTTCTCCATCGCTTGCTGAAATAGAGATTCAGTACCTTTGATCGTATCGTTAAACAGATTAGTTAACAGACGGGTTTGATCGGAAGGTAAGGTTTGTTCATCAGAGTGTAGGTCGGATGTTGTATGTTCTACATCTGCGTAATCGATTCCATGTTGCAGCAGCTTGGATAGGTCATCTTCACTGAGGGTGGAACCTTTCATCAGCATGTGGAGACCCGAACTGTTGTATACATCATTTTTTAACAGGTCACCAGGTTTAAGATCAGTAACATGCACTCTCACGTATAAACCACCTTTTCCTCGACTAATATCGACACATATCATTATAATAACAAGAAAAAAATGGGTTGACAACGACTTATTTACTATTAAGTCACTCTGTCGAAGAAGGTGTAAGGACTCATTGTTTAGTTATCCATGGGGTTCCAGGGTCCTAGTTGATGTCCCTTCCATTCAGAACCATCTTCCCAAATTTCCTTTTTCCAGATGGGGACCGTCTGTTTGAGTCTTTCAATGGCGTAGCGGCTTGCATCATAACAGTCGCTGCGATGAGGGGAGGAGACTGCGATGACAACACTAATCTCTGCCACATCCACTTTGCCGATGCGATGACTGATTGCGCACAGTACACCAGGCCAGCGATCGGAGATCTCCGTACCAATGGCTGCCATCTGAGAAAGAGCCATTGGTACATAGGCCTCGTATTCCAGATGAACGGTGCGCTGTTCACCGGTCATTTCGCGTGTGGTACCTACAAAAGTAAGAGCTGCACCGTGATTCGCGGTAATGACCAGCGCCGTTGTAGCTTCCACAGACAGGGCGGACTCGGTAATCAGAAATAATCCATCTTCAGTCCGATGCTCAGGAGAGGTAGAATGATGCTTCTCATCGGGCATATCCGTACCATCCCCTCCGGAGACAGGAGGAATTAACGCAAGTTCATCTTCTGACCTGAGTATTGTATCGGCAGGTGCGTACTGCTGGTTAACTGCCAAAAAGGATGTCCGTATCTGAGAAGCTGCCTCCGGGTAATCCAGACTCAGTTTTTCTTTTACATCGGCAGCAGTCGGAGCGTCTCCAATGTACTCAAACTCCAGGAGGGATGTATTTAAACGTTCTGCGACGCCTGCAAATAGTTGAATTGTCAATTTCATAGATAGGACTCACCTCTTTTTGATCTCTAAACCCTTTAAATATATCATAACGACGCGGAAAATGTTATGCTTATCCATTAGAAGAATGAACGTTTATCAAAGAGCGGGGGGAGGCAGTGTGATGAGCACCAGAGAGAAGCAAACGTTAACGATTCTGCACACCAATGACATCCACAGTCACTTCGGCTCCATGAGCACCATCGCTGCTATGATCAATGAGGAACGTGAACAAGGTGGGAACGTGCTTGTGCTGGATATTGGCGATCATATGGACCGGATGGCCGTTGAGACAGAAGGGACGCTGGGCAAGGCTAACGTGGATGTGATCAATCTGACTGGCTACGATGCCATAACCATCGGGAATAACGAAGGGCTGACCTTTACGCCTGATCAGCTTGCGCAGTCCTACGCTGGACTTCTGTGTCCGGTGGTATGCGGCAATGTCGTGGAACAATCCACCGGCCTTCCGCCAGTATGGATGAAACCTTCTCTTATCGTGGAGAAAGGTCCATTTCGCATTGGTTTGCTGGGAGCTACTGCGCCCTTCACTACGTTCTATGAACTGCTGGGATGGGACGTTCTGGACCCGGTGGAGATGTTAAGAGTTCAAGTTGAAGCATTACGTCATGAAGTCGATGTGGTGATTATTCTCTCACATCTTGGACTTTCCACGGATCGGAGACTGGCGGAGCAGATTGCTGGAATTGATGTTATTCTCGGTGGGCATACCCATCATGTTCTCGAAGAACCATTAGTCATTGGTCAGACCGTGCTGGGCGCAGCCGGCAAATTCGGCCAATGGCTCGGGAAAGTGGTTCTGGAACGAACAAGCGTGGCAAAACCTCTTCAACTAGTGAGCAGCGGATGTGTTGCTACCGAGAGTAAATTACTGGATGATCAGGTCGCGCTAGCAATCGCCACGAATCGCACGGAAGCCGAACGGGCATTGGATCAGACGGCCGTGATCACGGACCGGATGCTGTCCATCCAGTATGACCGGGAGTCTCCATTTGCCACATTACTTGCGCAAGCCGTACGTCAATTTACAGGAGCACAGTTGTCTCTTGTGAACGCAGGCCAGCTTCTCGGAGATCTGCCACAGGGAAATGTTACAAAAGGAATGTTACATTCCCTATGTCCATCTCCTATAAATGCTTGTACAATATGCTTGAGTGGAAGTCATATTCGTGAAGCACTGGAGCAGTCCCTATTGGACGAGTTTTCCGGAAAAGCCATTGTAGGATTTGGTTTTCGTGGTCAACTTCTCGGCACGCTGTGTATGGATGGAATGGAAGTTCAATACAATCCACATGCCCCAGCCTATGAGAAAATCCAGACCATTTACATCAATGGGGAGCCTATGGACGATCAAAGTGAGTATGTCGTTGGAACACTGGACATGTTTACGTTCAATGTAGGGTATCCTTCTCTGGCTCATGGAACCGGTACGCTTTATCATCTTCCGGAATTCATACGCGATTTGCTGGAACTGGAATTGAAACGACCAGGGGCGCTGGACGACAGCCTGCGAGCCCGCTGGCATGAAACTAAATAAAGTACTTGCCTTCTGCTGTAGCGGCGGCTAGTGGTAATTACATCTACGGAGCGGGAGAGGATAGGCTGTGCGTTTAGTACATATAAACTTATTGCAGCCTGGCATGAAGCTGGGGAAACGTATTTATAGTGAAGAAGGCCTGGTATTACTTAGTGAGGATGTGGAGCTGACAAGCCGACTGATTGGTCGTCTCAAGGATCTCGGCGTCGGTTATGTGTATATCAAAGATGCTGCGACCGAGGATATCATTGTTCCAGATATGTTGCAGGAAGAGACCCGAAGGAAGGCACTGGTAGAGATTAAGCAGCAATTTCAGAGCATGTCTGGAATGAAAACGAAGAACCAAATTCCTCATTTCGGCAAAGCGCTTAGTGGTGTGATGAATACCATTCTGGAAGACATCCGCAGTCAGAAAGAAGCCATGATTATGCTGATGGACATGAACTCCAGTGATTTTGACCTGTATAATCATTCGCTAAATGTATGTGTGTACACACTGGTTCTTGGTGTCGCTTCGGGTTACACACGCCAGCAATTAATGGAGATTGGTCTGGGTGCTTTGTTGCATGATATTGGCAAGACACAGATTGCACCAGAAATCTTGCATAAGCCCTCCAGATTAAGTGACGAAGAATTTAAAATCATTCAGCAGCACACTACATATGGACATCGTATTCTCAAAGACGAACCAGGTATACCGCTTCTATCTGCACATTGTGCATTGCAACATCATGAGCGAATTGATGGCAGCGGATATCCCTTTGGCCTGAAGGATAAAGAGATTCATGAATATGCCAAGTGGATTGCACTGGCTGATTCGTATGATGCCATGACAACGAATCGGGTGTACAAGCAAGCCTTGCTGCCACATCAGGCCGTAGAGGTGCTGTATACGGGCTCAGGAACGCTTTATGAACAACGAATGCTGGAGAGATTCAGGGATTGTGTAGCGATCTACCCCGTGGGTCTATCGGTCACGCTCAGTACGGGAGAGGTTGGGGTAGTCGCAGCGATTCATCCACGCGTTCCTCAACGTCCGCTGATTCGGGTGCTCAAAGATGCGGACGGCCAGACCTTATCTTCACCCTACGAAATTAACCTATCAACAGCACTGTCTGTGATGATCACAGGTGTAGAGGGTGTGGAAGATACACCTTCATCTGCCCAAAGTGAACGGTTGGAAAGCTGAACAAGCTTGGAAATGATTAGCGCTCATGTCGTAATATCGGGGCCGATTCGTGATTCGGCCCGGAGTTACCTGAGTGTTTTTTGTCATGTAATGGACAGGGTCTACGTATGCCGAAGCATTCAAAATTGTGCTATGATAAAAGATAACTCCAAAAAGAGAAACACAAGGTATGATGTAAATAAAACTTTTTAGGTTAATAAAAGGAATAAGGTGAAGAACAATGACCATGCTAAACTCAGGATCGGTACAACCGATGCCTTTATCTCCGACGAATGATCCGTGGGATCCGATCGGCTCTCTGCGTACATATGGACGCCATGTGCTGACTAGTGTAGAAATGACTGTGACACATCTGTGCAACATGAGGTGTGAGCACTGTGCCGTGGGAGATATGCTTACGATGCGTGAAGCACCGGCTCTTCCGTTACCCCTGATGCTGAAACGATTGGATGAAGTCGAGCATTTGCAGACGATTAGTCTGACGGGCGGAGAGCCAAGCTTTAGCCAGAAAACAGTGGATGAAATGATTATCCCACTGCTCAAATATGCCAAGGAACGTGGAATCCGTTCCCAGATCAATTCCAACTTAACGCTGGATATCAGCCGATATGAGCAACTTTTACCGTATCTGGACGTTATGCATATCTCCTTCAACTACCTGAATGCTGACGATTTCCATCAAGTCGGATTTGCGAATAGTGGCAGACCTGTGAAACGTGAAGTAGCAGTGAAAATGTATGAGAAAATGATTGAAAATTCCCGCAAATTAAGTGAAGCAGGCATGTTTATCTCTGCCGAGTCTATGATTAACTTCCGTACACACGACAAGCTGGATGGTATTCATCAATTGATTCGTGAGATGGGCTGTGTTCGTCATGAAGTGCATCCGATGTATAATTCGAACTTTGCTTCGTCACTGCCCGTTTTATCACTGGATCATATGAGAGCAGCGATTCATCGTTTGCTTGATGTGCGTGACAAGGATATGTGGATGCTCTTCGGTACCCTGCCATTCTTCGCGTGCAGTGCCGCAGAGCAGGATCGGGAACTGATCAACCGACTATATAGCGAGCCCAATGTTACGGTACGTAATGATCCGGACGGACGTAACCGGGTTAACGTCAACATGTTTACGGGCAATGTGTATGTGACGGATTTTGCGGACATCCCGGCATTTGGCAACATTCGTGATCGTAAACTGGATGATGTGTTCCATGAATGGTCAGCTGAACATCCGTTGAATCAAACGGTCAACTGTCATTGTGATATTGCATCCTGTTGCGGACCAAACCTGCTGGTGGCAGATATGTATTACAAAGGTGTGGATTTCAAATCGAGAAAGGCAATCACACGTTGATATTCCAGGTGTATTCCTGAAATAGATAGAAAAGGGGAGTTTCAACTTGGATATTCATACCGAATTTCATCTTGGGCAGCTGGTATTTAATCTGGTCTGTGTCTTTTTGCTCGTATTTTTGAATGGCGTATTTGTTGCAGCGGAATTTTCCCTTGTGAAAGTAAGGCAGACACGCTTAACTCAATTGCAGAGTGAAGGAAACCGTATGGCTGGTTACGCATTGAAGGTGAATAGTAAACTGGATTCCTATCTATCGGCAACTCAGTTCGGGATTACACTGACATCGCTTGGACTCGGGTGGCTGGGAGAACCGGCCATCTCGGAATTGCTCGTTGAGCCACTCATGTATAAGCTCGGCGTAGGAGATACAGGACTTATATCGACGGTGTCTGTCATTATCGGTTTCTGTATCATTACGTTTCTGCATATTGTGCTGGGTGAACTTGCGCCTAAATCATTGGCAATTCAAAAAACAGACGGAGTGGCATTGTTTTTATCTGCACCCTTGCTGTTGTTCTACAAAATCTTCTTCCCGTTCATCTGGGTACTGAATGTATCGGCTAATGCATTGCTGCGTCTGGCGGGTATCGAACCTGCCAGTGAAGGAGAAGCTCACTCGGAAGATGAACTTCGTATTCTGATGAAACAGAGTGCCAAAAGTGGCGTCATCGATAAAGATGAGATCAAACTGATGGACAACATCTTTGATTTCTCTGATATGTTGGCACGTGAAGTGATGCTGCCACGTACAGACATGGATTGTCTGTATACCCATATGTCTCTGGAAGAGAACCTGAAGATTATTAATGCAACCAAGCATTCCCGGTATCCTGTGGCAGTGGAAGACAAGGATGAGATTATCGGATTTATCCACATCACTGATCTGCTGCTGGCTGACCCGGAGCAACAACATGATCTCGCTTCACTTGTCCGTCCAATCTTGAACGTTCCTGAATCGATGGAAATCAGCCATGTGTTGCGTCTAATGCAGAAGAAGCATTCCCAGATGACGCTGGTAGTGGATGAATATGGGGGTACAGCTGGATTGCTGACTGCCGAAGAGATTCTGGAAGAGATCGTTGGAGACCTGTATGACGAGTTTGAGGATGAGCGTCCGCATATGGAACGCAGTGGTGATTCATTTTCCGTTGATGGTCGATCTCTTATTGAAGAGGTTCATAAATGGACCGGAGCCATCATTGAGGATGACGAAGTAGATACCATTGGCGGATGGCTGTTTAAAGAGCTTGGAGGAAGTCCGGCTAAGGGCAAAACGCAGGAAATGAACGGATACGTTTTTGAAGTGGAAGAATCCACTCGTTTGCGAATAACCCGGGTCCGAGTGTACAAGCAATCTGTCCCTCAAGATATGAATTCGGAAGAAAAACCGGCAGAATAGTTCTCTCGTTTCAGGAAAAAGATGAGATGAACAAGAGTAAGCCATGAAGCAGATTACGGAAATCTGCAAGGATAGAGACCTTCGGAAGTTACCTGAAAGGGTAACGAACCGAGGGTCTTTTTTTTATTGGAGCGAGAAAGCGGAGAATTTCTGGGCTTCGTTCAGGCGAATTTCGGATTAACTTTGGGGACAGCGTCATATGGTTATAGAGACGGGAAACGGGAAGGAACTCAGTGGTATTCAGTTGCACCAATGATGTAATAAGGAGGCGTTGTTCTGTGAAAGATCCGCAGCTTCGTGCTTACGCCCCTTTTGTGGGGCCGTTTGATCCTTGTCCGCCGGTAGCGATTCGGACGTATCTGGTACCTCCGCAATTATTTATTCCATTTCAGCCCATGGGCTGGCCGCAGTACAGCCCAGCAGAAGCGTTGAGATTGGGAACCTTATGGCCTGCATTATACAGTCCTTATACACCAGCGAGATCGAAGGGAAGGAAGGTGGAAGTGGATGGAACCTGAAGTACCGAGACCCTGTGACGCTAAATATTACGAATTGCTTGAAGAACTTCAGGCGCTGGATTTCGTGTTAGTGGAACTGAATCTGTACCTGGACACCCATCCAGGGGACTTCCAAAGCATTGAGCAGTACAACAAGTTCAGCCAGGAGCGAATGCGGGTAGCGCATGAATTTCAGCAGTTGTATGGACCGTTGATGAACTTTGGGCATGCTTTCTCCAAGTATCCGTGGGAATGGTCTCAGACACCTTGGCCATGGCAAGTGTGACGCATCAGCCCCGGGTTTCCTCGCAAGACTACAAGTCCGGGAAGCTCGGGGGTCCGAAGAAGGGTTATATTCTGATAACGTAGAGGGAGGCGTCTGGCATGTGGGTGTATGAGAAAAAACTGCAATATCCCGTAAGGGTTAGTAAATGTGATCCTCATATGGCAAAATTGCTAGCGGAACAGTACGGAGGAGCGGATGGGGAGCTCGCGGCGGCACTGCGGTATTTGAACCAGCGATATACGATTCCGGACAAAATTATTGGGCTACTGACGGACATAGGCACGGAAGAATTCGCTCACTTGGAAATGATTGCTACCATGATCTACAAGTTGACAAAGGACGCTTCGGTAGAACAGTTGCAAGAAGCGGGACTGGGGCCGAACTATGCGCAACGTGACTCTGCCTTGTTTTACACGAATTCCTCCGGTGTACCATTTACGGCAGCCTATATTGCCTCCAAGGGTGATCCGATCGCGGATTTGTACGAGGACATTGCAGCAGAAGAGAAAGCCAGGGCTACATATCAATGGTTGATCGACCTGACCGATGACGTGGATCTGCAGGATAGTCTCAAGTTTCTGCGGGAACGGGAGATCGTACATTCCTTACGTTTCCGGGAGGCGGTAGAGATTCTGAAAGACGATCGGGAGACAAAGAAGATTTTCTGAACAGGTGGAAGTAGGAAGCTGGCAGTCCGATGAGGGCTGCTTTTTGCTTTAAAGGAATGGAGAGCCATAATAAGTGTAGGTGTTGCAATGTGGATTGCTTTCCAAAAAAAAGACGATCCTCTTTGGAAGAAAAGGGATCGTCCTGGTTATTATTTTGGCGAATAAAGGCCTAGTACTCCACCACCATGGCAACATTTTGCCACCCGGCTCCAACGGTCCAGAACAGCACTTTGTCACCACGCTGAATCTGACCTGATGTAACCGCTCGATGCAATGCGATGAATGGACTGCTTGTGGAGGTATATCCGAATTCGTCTCCGATGTAGACGGCAATATCATTACCGATGCCAACGTTTTCGGATACAGCTCGAATGTTTCCAATGGATAGCTGGGAGAAGCAGGCGGCTTTGATCTCGTCTGGTCCAATCTCGTTACGTGTTAGTAGGGTACGAATGGACTCCGAAGCGGCATCCACACAGATCGAATCATCAAATGGGATGAATTTCACATGAAAGGCCCCTGCATCTACACCCGTTTGACCCAGTTTCGCCAGGCCTTCTGCAGGAAAGAGTGAATTACCATACACACAGGTATCCGTCTGATAGATTGAATCAATGAAACCGACAGCATGATCATCCCGCTCTACAATAACCGCTGCTGCTGCATCACCGAAATTGGCGAAGTATACGGGATCATCCGGACTGGCGTGAGGAGCCACGTAATCCGAGCCGATGATTAAAGCACGCCGAATTCGAGGATTACCCAGCATCTGTCGGCTAACCTGTTCGAAAGCGGCGGTCATGCCTGCACAGTTAGCGTTGCTGTCAATGCAGATCGTGTGAGAAGCGCCATTAATCAGGCGATGAATCATCAAGGAATTCGTAGGAAAGATGTATTCTGGCGTTTGGCTTGCATAAGCAATCAGATCAATATCTGCACCGGTAAGTCCGGTTTTTTCCAGTAGGTTACTGGCTGCCTCAAAGGCCATGCTTAGTGAGTTTTCGTCATCATTGTCAATTTTATAACGTGTATCACGACCAAGTGCCTTTAACAATCCACGAATATCTACACCTCTTGCGTCAAAATGTTCAATGTAAAAATCATTGTGCACCTTGGTTGCTGGATGATAGATATCGATATCTACAATACGAATTCCGGCCATCTTCATTCTCCTCTTGAGCGGAAGGGTGAATTCACAGCTTGTCCGCCTGATTTATTAAGTGGTAACGGTAGATATGATTTCGAGATTGTTCAGGCCTACAGACCGACCCAGCCTGGACAATTGCATTTTTAGAATCGCGTTGTTCTCGAGGGTCAACACGATTTTTTTAAATTCGTCTTTTTTGAACATTTGAAGGCAGCCTTCCAGAAGAGGCACGATCTCCGGCGCAGTAACATTCAACTTTTTGCAGTCGATGTTCAGGTCATACTCCTTGGTATTAAGAGGAGCGATCGTATCCTGATAGGCCGAGATGGAACGCAAACCGTCTTCTTGAGAGAAAGAACCCTCCAGTTCAATGTTTAACACCTTGTTCGGAACGTCAGTCTTAAGAATGAAATTTCCCATGCTTGATCTCTCTCCTTTAAATGAGTTAAGGCTATCCTGCTAATGGATACACAGCCCATAGGACCTCTGCTGAAAGCTTCTAAGATGAGAGCTGGTTCGAAGGATAATTTAACCACATTATAAAGGTAGGAATGTAAAAAGATCAATAAAAAAGTCGAATCGTGTATAAAAATGTAGAAAAGTGAATTACTGTATTTCTTCTAAGGTGGCGAGCAATATATTAAATGCACTTATAATGCGTGGAGCACCTACACAAGGCGCCAGATGTAGCAATATTCCCTTGAGCTGATCCACGGTCACTCCCACGCTTAGAGCCATCGTGTAATGCACCCCCAATTGTTCATACTGTCCTTGGGTGATCAACGAAGAGATAATGGCAACTTCCTTCCATTGATCCGTAATCGTATTACGCTGAAAAATATCCCCATATGCCGTCCCCATAATAAATTCGGATAATTCGGGAAAATGCTCTTTAATGGGTGCGAGGGCTTTAGCGCCATACTCACCAGAAAGTTTAGCAAAACGGTCCAGTCCCTGAGCCACATGTTCACTCATGATATGCTCCTCCTAATTCAAAGTTACGGTGCGGTGAGCTGTAGGTGGAATCTCATCGCGATCGGTCAGAAGCTCAATGACAGTCACCTGATTTAACGTCTGTGCTGTGTTCAGCGCAGATGAGAATTCGGCAAGGGTTTCTGTACGGAACGCAACAGCACCTAGGGATTCGGCAAACTTGGATGCATCCATAGGAACTTCAAACAGGGTGCCATCGATTCTGCCTGTTGTTTTTTCCATTCCTTTGAGTGCCATGTCCAGTTGTTTGTTGTTGACGACAATGAAAATGACATTCAGATTGTTGCATACTGCGGCATTGATTTCCGTGCCAAGCATCATAAAACATCCGTCCCCGGTGATACATACAACGGTCTCTTCAGGTGAAGCGGCCTTCGCACCTATCGCCATACCAATGGCATTACCCATGCATGCAAAGTACGCGTCAAACACAAAGCTACCGGGTTTCTTGACTTTATATCGCTGAACCGCATGAAATCCATGGCTACCATCATCGACAAACAGCTTGTGATCGTACGGAAGCAGTTCACTCATCCCGTCCAGTACAGAAGCCAAAGACAGGCGGGGCAGATTCGGTAAAGGGACAGTGTAATCTATGGGGGCCGTGGTTCTCTTTGGAGCAGAATGGTCTACGAGTGTGCCCAGCAAATATTGCATGTTGTCCTTCAAATCACCCGTGATATGTAGGGTTTGAGCGCTCAGGATCTTACCTACAAACGTAGGATCAGCGTCAAATTGAATGAGGTGTGCCGGGTGGTTCTCAGGCTTCAGATTGCAGATGGTCATATCACTCAGACGTGAACCGAGTACGATATAAAGGTCACTTTGGTTCAGCATGTCGTCTGCATGCGGGAAACCTCCAACACCACAAGGTCCATGGTACAGGGGATGGTCCCACGCAATCGCTCCTTTTCCACCGGGAGTCGTAATGACGGGAATGTTGAACGATTCTGCCAAATGAAGCAATTCATCATGGGCTCTGGCGCGACTAACACCTTTACCTGCAATAATTAAGGGACGGTTGGATTGTTCAATTAGAGGGAGAATGCGATTCAGGTTAGATACGCTAAGAAGAGGTTCGTGTTCGGGAATGACAATCCGGCATTGAGATAACAATTCAGTCTGTACGTCAAAAGGTAGACAAAGGTGAACAGGGCCTTTATTGGGGCCAAGTGCAATGGATAGAGCGTGATTCAGTAGGGTACCGAAGTGATCTCCGCGTTCTACCAGTTTACTGAACAGCGTGGCAGGCCTGAACATCTCGGCCAGATCAGCCAGATAGGAAGAGGAATCCTGACACTGGGGGAGTCCCAGTTCCTGAATGGATTGATGACCTGTAATAAACAGTACGGGCAGATTGTTGGCCTTTGCATGGGCTGCAGCAGTAAGCAGATTGGTTCCGCCCGGACCGGATGTGGCAAAAGCAACGCCGAGCTTGCCCTTCTGAAGGGCATAACCGGATGCGGCAAAACCTGAGCTGGATTCATGACGGCCTGGAATAAATTCTAATCCGTAATCCACCATCTTCAGAACAGCAGGACAGATGGATTTACCAATAATACCAAAGACATGAGTAACGCCTAAATTACGCAGAGTTTCTGCCAAATAGTCCGCAACTGTTCTCATGCGGGACACCTCGCTTCATGAAATAGGTTATTAGAACCATACGCGTATTCCATTATTTGAATGCAAGTCGTAGTCTAAGGTTGTCAGAGGAAATATATGCTTGTTATTAGGAAGAGTATCTTTTTTTGTGGTTTTTTGTCAACCTATTTTATAAGTCTAAAATCCTGATTCTTAAGTTGGTAACGCTTAAAGTGTTGGTGGGTAAAGCAAAATTAAATGGTTATATATTCCTGCAACAAATTACCTAACCGAAAAAATGATACAAATAATGTAAAATAATGACTGAAAATGGTGTTTTTCAGCCTGTGAAAGGACATCGCAACAAGAGGGACCTCTTTTTTTCGCAATAGTGTATAGCGTTGGCAATATGTTGCTTTCTGCTATACTGGAATGGATTGGGGTGAATGGAATGACAGTGATGAAGATGGCTCTGATTGGGCTGGGTAAAATGGGATTACATATGGTTCATCAAGTCGAGAATACGAAGATGGACACGAAGATTGAGATTGTAGCGGTGTGTGATGCGAATGAGGAAGGTCTGGAGGCTTTTGTAGCTTCTCATCCGGGGGTTAGGACGTATACGGATTACAAGCAATTGATGAATGAACATCAGATTGATCTGCTGTATATTGCAGTTCCGCCGAAATTTCATCATCCGGTTGTCATGGAGGCGCTGGAGCGCAAAATTCATGTGTTCTGTGAGAAACCGCTTGCCAATAGTGTAGAAGAAGCGAAAGAGATGCTGGATGCAGCGCAACAATCGGGTGTCGTTCATGCCATCCATTTCTCTATGCCACATGAACCTTCAGTATTGAAACTGCAAGAGATGATTGAGCAGGGCACCTTGGGTATGATTCGCAAAATAGATCTGATTCTACAATTCCCACAGTGGCCACGATCATGGCAACAGAATGCATGGATTACGAGCCGTGAACAGGGCGGATTTATTCTTGAAGTGGGAATTCACTGGATTCATATGATTCAAAAAGTGTTTGGTGCAGTCCGGGTAGTAAGTACTCAGGTTCAATATCCTGAAAATGGGGATTGTGAGCTTGAAGTACAGGCTGCTCTGGAACTGGAAGACGGGACCCGAATTCAGCTGAACGGTATTTCTCAATTTGCGGGGGAAGAACGTGTATCCATGGTGGTGTACGGCACAGAAGGTACGATTGCTCTGGAAAATTGGGATGAATTGAAGAGTGGGCTGGTGGGGCAGCCACTTTCTCAGGTGGAAGTACTTGAATCCGCCAGTGAACTGCCTGTACTTAAACATGTCATTGCCCGTATACAAGGCAAACCAGCTAAGATATATGATTTTAACGATGGGTATCAGGCGCAATTGATACTTGAAGCACTACGGAACACGGAACAATCGAGATAAGAAAAGGAGTGCTCAGGTTTTTTCATATGAGGTGCCAAATGCACCTTTTCCTAATTCACCTCTCCTTAATTAACACAAAAGAAGCATCGCAGAGGCTCGTGTGAGAGCCTAACTGCGATGCTTCTTTGCTTTGATGTGTGCATATGATCCAGCTGTATAGATACTCAATCAGTAGGTTGAGTCCGGTTACGCAAGCTTGAATTGTTTAACCAGTTGATCAAGCGCGTCGGACATTTCATTTAACTGTTTGGATGTATCCGACATTTCCTGGAGAGAAGCAAGTTGCTCCTCCGTCATCGCGGATACTTCTTCCGTGGCTGATGCCGTATCTTCCACTACAGCCGATACTTCGGTGATGGACTTCATTACAGCCTCACTTCCGGAAGTGAGCTCCTCGACAACAGCCGATACATCCAGCACCTCACCACTGAGATCATGAATATGCTGCGTAATGGTTGAAAAAGCATTACCTGCATCCTCGATGGTTTGCAACCCTTCATTCACATGAAGTGTGCTCTCATCAACCACCTGCACCGTACTTTGAACACCTGCTACTACGGTTTCCAATATACTTGTGATCTCTTTGGCTGAGGTTGCGCTTTGGTCAGCAAGATTACGGATTTCCGAGGCAACAACGGCGAATCCACGTCCATTTTCCCCGGCGCGAGCAGCTTCAATTCCGGCATTAAGTGCAAGCAGATTGGTTTGTCTTGCAATACCTGACATAGAATCTGCAATGTTGATCACTTGATCAGACATCTTCGAAATGTCGTTAATGGCTTCCTGTACGGAGAGGAAGGATTGCTCAATGGAACTCATTTTGCCTACAGCATTATCAATACGCTGTTGCCCATCCACAGCAATGGATTCCGTACGCACGGCACGTTCAGCCACGTCAGCTGCCGAGGAGGCGACCCGATTAAGCCCAGTGAGGGATTGCTGCATCGCAGCTACCATCGTTTGAGTTAGAGCAACCTGTTCGTCAGCGCCTTCAGCGACGCGTTCCATAGCAGTAGCAACTTCTTTTCCGGCAATATGACTATCGGAGACCCCTTTATCCAATCGATCCGAAGCTGTGCTCAGAGTCATGGCATTGCTCTGAACGTCCAGCATCATTTGCTGCAAACCAGCGAGCATGATATTGGCTGACTCCGCAAGTTCACGAGTTTCGTCTCTCATTGGGGTAGCGATTCTCAGCGTCAGGTCACCATTGGAAGAACCGATGTCATTCAGGGCTTGCTTCACAGTACGGATGTTTCTAACAATGGCACGGGACAAAATTAACGCAGTGATGAACGAGATGATGGCGACAACGAGAAGTGCCCCGTACAGTTCCAAGTTCAGTATGTTGTTTTTCTGCTTGAGCGCTTCTGTACGATTATCGGTCAGCGTAAGCTCGTTGGTACGAAACGTAGCAAGGGCGGCGCGAATTTGATCCATATCTCGTTTACCTGGGTCATTGGCAAAGAAATCTAGAATGGCTTGTGTATTATTCGCTTGGCGAAGGGCGACTATAGGTTCACCAGCGATCTGGATCCAGTTCTCCATGTTACTATGTATATCTTCCAAGAGTGCGGTCTGGGCCGGGTTGTCCGAAATTAATAACGCAAGTTCATCTTTGAGCGTACCCAGCTCTTCTTTTCCTTTGGTGTAGGGATCGAGGTAATTGTCCTCACCAGTAATGACGTAACCACGTTGCCCCGTTTCCATGTCTACCATGTTTCTTTCGAGTTCATAGGTTAGGGCGTGTACTCTCATATCGTGATCGACCAGAAAATCCAGTTCCTCTTGAAGCTTACTTGTACTGCTCTGAATCAGGAGAATGCAACCGGCAAGTACAGCCAGTACAAGCAAATAACCCAATCCAATCTTATAAAAAATTTTGAAAGTCCTGCGCTTATTCATGTTTGTTATTCCTCTCTATGGGGTATATGTAATTGTCGAAAAAACTGGAAATTTGATTTTTATAGGCCTTTAGATTGGATGTCTAAAGCACTATTTTTTAGTATTATACGTAAAGAAAGTTTGTTTGTACATAGTTTGTTTAACTATCATATAATGTTTGTTGTTTTTGTATAAGGTTAGGGTCGCCGAGGTTTTACAATCGTTGGTTTACACGTTCAGATGTTATGTTTATCATGGAAAGGGAACAATTCAGATGACATATACATATCCCAATCCGAAAGGAACATTGGACATGACCAAAGAGACGGTATTGCGCAAACCGGAAGCGATGATTTTTGACATGGATGGTACGCTGTTCCAGACAGAGACCCTGTTGTTGCCAGCGTACCAGCAGTTATTTGATACATTGCGTGCTGAAGGGCATTTTGAAGGAGAAACCCCACCAGAGGAACGGATGCTGGGAAGTTTGGGCATGTTGCTCGAAGATATATGGAAAGTCGTTATGCCTGAGGCGTCGGAAGCGGCACATCGTCGTGCAGACGAACTGCTGCTTCAACTGGAGATTGAGGGGCTCGATGAAGGTAGCTCCCAATTGTATCCTGGAGTGAAAGAAACGCTACAAGCATTGAAAGACCAAGGAATACGGCTGTTTGTTGCCAGTAATGGGCTGGAGGATTATGTGAAGGGGGTAGCGTTCGCACACGAGATTATGCCTTTCTTTGAAGGGGTATACAGTGCAGGCCAGTACAAGACGCCCTCCAAAATCAATTTAGTACAGATTCTGCTGGAGAAACATCGGATTCAGGACGCCTGGATGGTCGGGGATCGCTCCTCTGATGTGGAAGCGGGCAAAATGAACCATCAGACGGTCATCGGCTGTGCCTACGCCGGATTCGGTCGTGATGAGGAGCTTGCAGGCTCGGATGCGCTGATCTCTGATTTTAAGGAACTGTTGCGTCTGTATGATGAAGCAGAATAAGCCAGTCATCGATTGAACATGTCAGTAATCATACGAGAGCGCCCAACCCGATATGTATCAGCGGGTTGGGCGCTCTTTTATTCGTGATCAACAGATCATCTCTTTTTGCGTGCTTTCTTCAATGCGGATGTTCTGTTGCTTGCAAGCCGGGTGGTTCTGATTTGTTTGACTGGGCGACTGGCCCGGTTACGGTATACCCATAATGCATATTCAAGCGGCTGAGTGATGGCCTTATAATACATATCTCGCTCACCGATGCGGGCGAATACTTCACGTGCAGGCTTAGGGTTAACTTCGAGCAGATAGATACCTCCGCTTTTGTCAATCGCCAAATCTAGTGCCAGCTCGCATAAGTCCCCATACGTATCTTCCAGAAACGAAGCGACATCAATGCCGAATTTCTCGGCCGTCGTGTTAATTTCTGCTCGAAGTTCCTCGTCAGCGATCCATTGTTTCATGAGTCGATTCATCGCTACAGCCTGACCGCCGCCATGCAGATTGGAGGTAACACTTTTCTCTGCACCCATGCGTCCTGCACATCCGGTAAGTTCCCATTGTCCTTCGCCGTTCTTCTGAACCAGCATGCGGTAATCATGCACCCGTCCATTCGGAAGCTGAAGTTGAATGCCCTTCTGTACAAGATATTTGTCTTTCATGTTCCAGTGCTGGAGCAATGCGCCGAGTCGTGATAGATGGACTTTGCGTGGCGTGATAATACGACGCTTCTGATCCCGTCCTTGAACAAGCACGGTATTCGCCTCGCTACTGCTGCGTTCAACGCGCAGAATACCACGTCCGCCGGTTCCGTTGATGGGTTTCAAGTAGACCAGAGAGGACGCTTTGAGCATCCGGTTCACATCAGACATATCCTGAAATAATACCGTTTCTGGCAGGTGTTCGCGAAAGTTGGCTTTTTCCGAAAGGGTCTGATGGATGGTCCATTTATTACGCAGTGGTCTGTTCAGAAAGAGCAGGTGGCCATATTTCTCCCGAAAAGCAAGCAGTTGCTGGAATCTGCGGTTACGCTGAATCCGACAGCGATCAAAGATCAGATCCGGGAATGATCGCCATTCCCGAGACCAGCCTTTTTCCTCATGAAAAACCATCGCCTCAATCTGTTTGCCTCCTGGGTGTACATCGGCAGGTGTGAATACATAGATATCGAGTCCCCGCTTGCGCCCCTCAAGAATCATTCTGCGATAGATGCTTCGTTCTTCAAGAGCGCGATGTTCATTTAAGTACAACGTCATAATGCCCAGAACAGGTGAGGACACAAACAATCACCTTCTTTTTGCAGTATTCCTGTCTATCATCGTATGGACTGACGGGCAAGATAAGCGCTGTAGTGAAATATACGTTCCAGTGACCGCCGCCTGATCTGTGGTTCATCGAACTTCATGGGCTTCGCATTGGCTTCGAAGAACCAGATTTCCCCCAGGTCATCAATGCCCAGATCCATGGACATTTCTCCGAGCGTGTAACCCGATCCCCGTTCTACCTGTCTAGCGATCATCAATGAAGTGGATTTCACACGTTTCATCAGGGTGGTTGTCATTTCTTCGCCGAAAAGTTCGGTCAACAGCTTCTCGGGGTCCTCTACACTTCCTCCGCGTGGCACATGAGTGGTTATGCTACGAGAGCCAGCAAGTCTCGCACCTACACCGGTTACGCTCCATTGACCCTTGCTGTTCTTTTGTACAAGAACACGCAAATCGAAGGGACGTTTATGAGAGGAAGCCAGTTCAATGCCTTGTTGCATAATATAGGGCGTATGTCCGGTTTCCTTGCGAATTCTTGCCCATAACTTGGCAAGTGTAGCCGTCTTATAGGTTGTGTTTTTCCGTGTGGTCTGAATTTTAAGTCGATAGGGAAGGCGCTCTTTTTCCTGGAATTTCAGCATCATGATTCCTTTGCCAGCTTTGCCGCTCTCGGGCTTGAGGTACAGATAGGGATACGTTCGTAGAACGGCACCCAGAGAAGAAGCACTGCGCATCCGCCGGGTATGGGGAATCAGTTGCTGAGTTGATTTGGATTTTTTGAGCCATTCGAACAGATTCCATTTATTGAAGAAAAATGGGTTATACAGTTCGATTCCCGATTGCATACATTCGTCAATTTTGCGCTGTACGGAAGGTTTTCCTTCGTCTTCCCGGTTGGGAATACGATTGTACAGTACATGGGGAAGGGGGAAAGGCTGTGAAACCCACTTTCCACTCCCCTTATTGTACGTATATCCTTTCACGGTGGGACCACTCACATTCAGATCCCGCACAGTCACAATGTACACCACATATCCCATACTTTCGCCTGTCTGCAGAATATCCTGAAAATTTTGATGATTCCCCCTGAACATTCGCTGATTATCATGCATGGTCAAAACAGCAATGACAGGTTTGAAATCATCATGAAGGCTCATCAAATGTCTTCCTTCTTCCGGAACTTGCTCAAATACAGGCAGTGTTCCAAGATGTGCTCCACCGACGATTTTCCCTCCACCCGGAGTGAAGGGTGACGGAAAATGGAGCGCCCGGGTTTGGCGTTCGCTTCGAACATCCATACATGTTCCTCCTGATCAATGCCCAGATCAAAGCCAATCTCACCAATCAGATGCTGGTGCTGGGTTTCAATCGCCTGGGCCAGTGTAATAGCGACGGATTTGGCCTTTTGAAGAACTTCTCCCGAACGGTCGCCGAAGTTTCGACTCAGGGCCTGTTCAGGAGTCATTAGGGAGCCGCCATTTTTGATGTGTGTTGTGACGCTGCCACGCCCTGCCTTTTTGGCGCCAATTCCGACAACAACCCATTGATTGTTACCATTTTTGTGCATGTGAAAACGAAAATCAATCGGACATTCATCAATCTCAATCAGTCGTATTCCCTGCTGAACGACATATCCGCGAAGTTGTTTGCCGTGTCTTCCCTGAAGCATGCGCATCAGACTGTTGAAGGACCCGAAGCGCAGGAGTGCATTACCACCTTTTTTGCGATAACGTGCGAAATATCCACGTTTGGGTGAGTAGGTCAGGCGATAGATCCCGTTCCCCAGACTTCCGGCAGTAGGCTTATAGTAGACAAACTGATGGCGTTCCAGCATTTCTTTCATCTGTTCCACCGACGGATTAGTAATGGATTCAGGGATATACCGTCCTGCTGCCGGTTCATTCTCCAGCAATGTATAGATATCCGATTTGTTGAAGAAGCTCCAGTTGAAGAATGGAATTTTCCGGCGAACAAATCGCTCCCGTAGCTGGTTGATCGCTGGTGAGAAGTCTGAACGGCGGCTCGGCAACCGGTTATAGACGACATCGGGCAAAGGTACCGTTCTGCGGGTGAAGCTTCCGTTATCATTCAGAAAAAAACCGGATACCGTCTCGTTCTGCCAATTGATATCCCGGGGAGTAAAGGCATAAATATAGGATTTCCGGCTGCCTTCACGGAGTAACTGTTTGATGAACCCTGTCCGGGAACCGAAGGGATTCGTACTTGTTGAAGGTCCATCGGAGAGTACGCCGATCAGTGGACCTAACTGGACTTCATCATTTTGCAAGTTCCGGAGATAAATACTGCCCCGTTTGGGAACGTTCATCAGATTACGGATACCTGAGGCGAGATAGAGATGTTTACCTGCTTTTTTGATTGGTTTAATCGTCGCAGGCACCCGGTCACGCCCGAAGCGAAGGTTCACCGTTTTTTTGCCGGACAGGTTGAGGCTCTTCATTAAAGCATTGGATACATAAACCACTTTATCCGGTTGCTTGGTGAAATGCAGATTGCAAAAGGTCAAACTCATGATTTATCCTCCTATCCTGAAAAGATCCTTGTGCTCCATGGCAAGCGGGCGCTGCGGGCCTCAGCCGCCGTGAATCGGGATGGGTTTCAGGCCAGCTTTGCTGGATGTATTCGGCATTTTCATTGGACGAATGACGTCCGTGAGAACATGTTGTTGCAACAGATAACGGGCATAGGCAAGCGGCCGGGTATAAGTCAGGGCATGCATGCGTCGGTCGCCCGCTTCTGCGAATGAGGTGCGGCCTGGTTTGGAGTTGACTTCAATTAGCCAGAGTTGGCCATCGGCATCTGCTCCAAAATCAAGCCCCAATTCGGCTAGCCTGCCGAAACGACTCTCCAGCAGGGTGGGGATAAGAGCAGCAGTCTGCCGGATGCTCTTCAGCAGCGCTTCCGTGCGGACCGTTCCATATCGCTGGAGCAGATAGGCATGGGCAGGGTAAGCTCTACCCCCTCCGTGAAGATTGGACGTGAGCGAGCCCTCGGGTCCTTCTCGCACCATACATCCTGTCAGCGTCCAGCGACCTTGCCCGTTCTTTTGCATTAGAGCTCTTATGTCGAACGCTCTTCCTTGATGGCTAAGCTCCAGATAGGGTTGCACGATCATCTTGCGCTCAGCCTGAAGTGATGCCAGCCAGGAAGATACGGCCTGAGTGTGATTGAAGGTGAAATAAAATTTTTCATTATCCGCGTTACGACCCTCCACGATCCATGTGGTTGGAGTCGCTCCCCGAGATAGACGAAAGGTATTCTTGCCATGGGTTCCTGATACCGGTTTGAAGAACAGCCCCATGGGCCAACGTTCCAGCCATGTTTCCCAGGGGATATGCAACCCGATCCGGGTTGTCGGTGCAAGTTTTGCCCGCAATTCAGGATTTCGGGACAACACACGGTGCACTTCCCATTTTCCTGGTAGCGAAGCAGACCAATAACGGTGCTGATCTGTGCCATTGATGGATATTCGTTCCTTAAGCTGTTGTCTGACGTTCCTGGGTAGAGGCCGAAGACAACGGTCCATAATGAGGTCGACTGTAGAAACAAGGATCTTCTCCCACTTCCCTTGATAGGCATATCCCCATTGAAGAGGAGAATGGGCTGCATCAACCGATATCGGGATCACAATAACCTGAAGGGCATATCGCATACTCCCCAGACTGAGACGACGGCAGAAAAGTTCATCCGTGAAGGGAGGTGAGCCTTCGGTCGCACGTACCAGAATGGCCAGTGTTTTTGTCTGAGCTGATGGAAACATTATGCTACACCTCTCCTCTATGGGATGACTTCTCAAAACCCGGCCAGGTACGTAGAGTATTCCAGCATGGCTTTGACGGAAGGGCGGATCTTGCTCTCACTCAGTGGTGTATTGTCGTTCTTGGATGGTTTCGAGTTGACTTCGAGCAGCCATACACGTCCAGTGGAATCCAGGGCCAGATCAATACCAAGTTCTCCAAAGTGAGCAGGGATCGCACTTTCGATCCCTTTGGCGATATCCAGTGCTGCCGTGTGCAATCCTGCATATGCGGAAGCTTTGGCTGATCCCGACAATTGTGTTTTGGCAACGGCTTCCTTAACGGTGCTGAGACTTCCACCCCGTGCCAGATTCGATACGTAGTGACTTCCGCCCGCAATCCGGGCTACGATGGAGGTTACACTCCATTTTCCGGTACGGTTTTTTTGCACGAGCGCACGGAAATCCACGGGTCTGCCACTGTGATCAATGAGAGTCAGCCCTTGTTGGATCTGGTAACGTGTTGTTTTCATTTTCCCAGACATACTGGCATACAGTTTATCCAGAGAAGCATACGTTTGTTTCCGGGTACCCCCGACACCAGTCGCCAGTGTCAGGAAACTTCCGTCCGTCTGACGTGAGACCCGGATGATGCCTTTGCCCAATGAACCGCGTACGGGCTTCAAAAATACAACCGGATGTCGGTTACACATCGTCTTGAGCATGGAGGATGTCTTGAGCAAATGGGACTCGGGAAGAACTCGTTTAAGCGTTGAAATGGACTTGAGTGCGTCAAATACTTCGTTTTTGTCCAGAAACTTTTCATTGAAGGTTTGCGTGCCGTAGAGCGATTTTACTTCTTTCATAAAATGCTGTACGCTAGGTTTGTTCTCAAGCTTGCGGGACGTTAGCCGGTTATTGACGACGTCTGCTACAGGCAGAACAGTCTTTTTCCAGCCGTCATCATACACCCAGCCTTTCATATAACCCGTTACCGCTCCAATATCCTCCGGTGTGAAAAAGGATACATAGGCGCCCTGCTTACGGCAGGCGTTCACCAGTTCTTGACAGAACATCGTGATGGAGCCGAAGGGCCGATCGGGCTGATCGGGATAATCCTGGCTAACCAGTACACTGATGTAGGGTCCAAGGCGAAGCGTGCGGCTGGCTGAACGATAGGATACCCTCAGGACCGAACGCGGAACAAGACCGGTCTTGCTGGCAACCGTCTGATTGATGCGCAGTCCGTCATACCTTGGTACCGGAATGACAGTGACTTCTCGGCGGAAAGAGCCAAATTGCAGCTGAAGCGGCCTTCCTGAAGGGATTTTAAGCGCCTTGAGCACCCCTTCGCCCAGCATGATGACGTCGTCCTGCAGGATGCCCGAGCCGGTAACCTGAATCGTTACTTTTTTAGTGGACATCACGGATCTCCTTCCGGGCGGCAACTTGATGTCTGATCTCGAAGTTGAACGGCATCTGAACATGGCATGTGCTTCATCATATGAGGACATATAACCCTTGGTGATTGACCCATATGGATTAAATGCATTTGATTTTGAGGCAGGTTATTGATGGCTTGTTTCAGATCGTCCTTGTTTGACAGGAGAGAAAAGCGTGTATTAACACGGATGAACAAACCAATCTGAGGAGGAATAATAGTGAACATTTATGACAAAGCCAATGATTTGGCCAAAGCACTGAGAGAAAGCAGCGAGGTGGAAGAGATTACTTCCGCGATGAAGCTGATTGAAACTGATCCGGATGCAAAAGCAATGCTGGATAACTTCCGTGATCAACAAATGGAATTGCAACAACGCATGATGAGCGGGGATATGCCAGCTCCGGATGAGATGGAGAAAATGGAGAAGCTGTTTGAAGTACTGAGCTTGAACCTGAATATCCGTCGTTTGTTTGATGCGGAGCGTCGCCTCAGTGTCATCATTGAAGACGTGAATAAAATTATTGCTGATAGCCTGGGTCATCTGTACGGTGGCGCTGAAGCGTAAAAAGGTAGTTCAAAAAGTCCACTTTTGATTACGAAGGATGCCTAGCGGCATCATCAGCATCGAATATAAAATTCAGCCGAAATAAGCGGGAGGCTTACGAAGTATGTTTCCTTTGGAAACATTGCGGTTGCTCACGTAGTTGTCCTACGCTCCGCTACTCCATTTCTAGCTTCATTCCATCTTCTCGGTACTGAAAACTGATCTTTTTGAACACGTACTAAATGCTTGTCTTGTTTTTTTACTCGAACCTTTCATATTAGCTCCTTATCGTTCATAGACTAGACATATAGAGTCGATCAAGAACGAAGGAGCTGTGAATGGTGAAGAGGTTGAAAAAGGCAAAACATGTGATCTATCTGCTTATCGCGTTGTCGATGCTGGTCATTGCACTGCCGCGTATTTCCTTTGCTGGAGGAATGGACTGGGTTAATATTTTTGGCATCGTATGGGTGCTGTTCTCTTTATTAATCGTTGGTGCACATCTACATTTTATTCTCGGTGTGGATGAAGAGAAGAAACGTGCACTGGAAGCCGTTCGCCGGGCGAAGCTGCGGCAATGGGAGATGAAACTGCTGGACAAGCAGGAGCGGAGCAAGTCTGTATAATTAATAGAATTACATTCAGTATGCCAGGGCAGGGCAAACAGATTTGGTTCTGCCTCTGGAAAAAAGGCCGGATTCCCTTTCACATCAGGGAGTCCGGTCTTTTTGGTACATATCAGATTAGGGATCCATTGGATGATTGAATCCCAGCGGTGGATTTCCCTATGAGAATGGGGTAGGAGATGGGGTTATTTTCCTAAGGGCGTGTTATAATAGATACAGTATAGTACAGATGCATCTTCGGGGGTGGTACAGATGGACGGACAAGAAGAGAACGTAACGAAGCATGAACAGTTACTTCAACATATTGAACAACTGAAGGTTGGCAGTAAAATATCGGTACGTGGACTTGCGCGGGAGCTGGGCGTAAGTGAAGGGACAGCTTATCGTGCGGTGAAAGAGGCCGAGAACTTCGGGCTGGTCGTGACCAAGGAACGAATTGGGACCGTACGGATTGAGAAGAGACCTCGGGGCATGTCGGAGCAGTTGACCTTTGCGGATGTTGTGACCATTGTGGAGGGCCATGTGTTGGGCGGAAACGAGGGCCTCGCCAAACCGCTACACAAGTATGTGATCGGTGCGATGAAAGAACAGGCGATGGCCCGTTATATTGACGCTGGGAGTTTGCTGATTGTAGGTAACCGGGAGGATGCTCATTCTCTTGCCCTTGAACAGGGAGCGGGCGTGTTGATTACAGGTGGTTTCGGGACAAGTCGTGAAGTAAGAATTATGGCTGATGAGCTTGGGCTACCGATTATTTCATCCAGACATGATACATTCACGGTGGCTTCAATGATTAACCGTGCGATCTTCGACCGGCTGATTAAGAAAAAAATCATGCTTGTTGAGGATATCATTGGTCAGAAACCTCGCTTGCAGGTGCTGAAGGTGACCAGTTCAGCCGCAGACTTTCATATGCTGGTTTCGGAAACGGGTGAACATCGCTTCCCTGTCGTGGATGAATGGAACCGGGTCATCGGCATTGTGAGTCTGAAGGATGTCAGTGAGCTTACGGCAGATCAGAGTATTGAGAAATGCGTGATACGCCGCCCGATTACGGCCTCACTACAGACTTCACTCGCTTCAGCAGCCCAGATCATGACCTGGGAAGGCATCGATTTTTTGCCGATCGTGGATCGGAACCGCAAACTGATTGCGTCCGTCACACGCAAGGAAGTGCTTCAGGCCATGCGGGATGCCCAGAAGCAGCCCCAACTGGGAGAGACGTTTGATCATCTGATCTGGAATGGATTTGCAGAGGAACGCGGAGAACAGAACGAACTATTATTTCATGGATTCATCATTCCCCAGATGGCAACCGACCTGGGTACGATCTCGGAAGGTGTCCTGTTGAATGTGATGACACAGGCCGGACGGCGGGCAGCCTGGGATGTTACGGGAAACGACCATGTGGTGGATAATGTAACGACTTATTTTGTTCGACCGGTACAGATAGAGGACCAGATTTTGGTTCGACCGGTTATTCTGGAAACGAGCCGTCGTACGTGCAAGATGGATATCGTGGTGACCCGTGAAGGCAGCGTGGTATGCAAAGCGGTAATGACATTGCAGTCCATTGACCATGCCTAGCAGGGTGAGTTGCCTCAGGCATAGACAAAGAGAGTACTCCCCCTGATCGAGAAGCACTGCTGAGTTCCGCTGAAATCGCGGTTCAGGCTTCGCTCGATGGGTGGTACTCTCTTTTTTTGCACACACAACGATAATACTTCAAGATATCATGCAGATTGTCCAGAGGTTTTGCTTGCTCCATCCCCGGACCGTTGTTGAAGCCGGGCATAATAACTGCGGTTACGTATTCCGGCGAATACATTGTATGCACCCATAATCAGAAATAGCGCTTCCACAACCACAGATAAGGTGGAACCCGTGAAGACAAACATGAGGATTAGCGCAAGCACGATGAGCATGCTACCCATCCAGATATTCGTCCAGGAGCGGTAAAGACCAGCGCTGGCAGCATCCGAGGTCCTGCGTGAACGAATGCTGTTCAGAGCTGCAAAGACCATAACAACGGCAAAGATAGCGATCAGAGCATATTTGAGTACATCGATGAACACCAAGACGCAGCTCCTTTTCTGGAAAGCATTTACTGCCCTTATTGTACCATGCAGAGCTGCAGACAAGGGCAGTTTTTTTGCTATTATCCTTGTGTTACGCAGGAACGTGCATGCGAATCTGTACCCAAACTTGCAGTACGCCTTCCATAACCAGCATCGTTTTGACCTGAACGGTGTATTCCTTTTCCCTGACCGAGTACACTTTCTGATTCAGCATAATTCGCGTCATTTTGCTATACTCGTCGATGTTGAATACATCTCTGCCCCGAAGTACCTCGAGTTCGTCTCCGAGCTTCTGTAACATCACTTTCAGAGAAGCCTCGTCTGGCCCCTTATCCGATTCTTCTGCACGCACCTTGATTTCCTTGATAACGGTTTGGCGTTTACTGTATTTTTTCAGCGTTTTGATATCCTCCTCATTCTGATGCAGCTGAAGTTGCAGCTCCTGATTGTTCAGCCACAACGCATTGTAACTCAGGTGAAATACGCCGTTATAGACGACACATCCAGCGATCATTCCCAGAACAAATACAGCGGTCATTCGCATCAGCGGGCGGTAACGGGAGAATGGCGGAATTCTCATGAACGCTGTTCCTGTCTCATATTAGCTCCGGCCTCCGCCGCACACCCATTTCACGAGTTCCGTTCCCATATGCGCGCCCATAAAAGCAGAGATCAGATACAGGATTTGTTTGACCGCCGGAGACAGGTTTCCATCCAGGAAATTGCTCTCGATGACACGCATGGGATCGATGGTTCCACCGACAGCAGCTGCGAGTGCCCATATCTTTATTTTCCCGGAAATATCGAGCATCGTCTGTGTCGGAGGTTGAAGCGAGATCACCGCTCCAATACCTCCGATCATCGCGCCGCCCAGCACGATCCCAAACGCAATAAAGAAATCAAGAATGGCTTTGGACAAAAATGTGCTCATTGGCAACACCCCTTTCAGACCCAGCAGCACACCTCCTGTCTTTGGTCTGTCACAGGGGGAGCGGCTTGTACTTCTATTGTATGGGCGTGCCCCCGAACGTTATGATAAAATAGAATAATAAAGTCTCCTTTTAAGAGGTTGTCACGAATTTTAAGTGGTGATTCCATTTTTTTATTTATTTAATTCATATATATGAGAAAGATAGAGCAGCAGACGGATCAGAGGATCGATGCTGTGACTATCTGCGGCGAAAGGAAGAAAAAACATGAGTTCTTTTGTGCATTTGCACGTTCACAGCGAATACAGTTTGCTGGACGGCGCTGCGCGTATTCCGGATCTCGTGGGTAAGGCTGCAGATCTCGGAATGACAACACTGGCGCTGACCGACCATGGCGTGATGTATGGTGCAATTCCTTTTTATAAAGCATGTATGGAGCGAGGCATCAAGCCGATTATTGGTTGCGAGGCATACATGACAGCAGGGTCCCGCAAAGAGCGGGGAAGCCGCAAGGATCAACCGATTCATCATTTGATTTTGCTGGCTAAAAACATGACGGGTTACCGAAATCTGATGAAATTGTGCTCTATTGGACATCTCGAAGGTTTTCACTATAAACCACGTGTAGATATGGAAAGTCTGGCTGCCCATCACGAGGGCATTATCTGCCTCAGTGCGTGTCTGGGCGGTGAAGTACCACAGCATCTGCTACATGGACGAGAAGAAGAGGCAAGACGTGCGGCGTTACGCTATAAAAATATCTTTGGTGCCGACTTCTATCTGGAACTTCAGGATCATGGGCTTTCCGAGCAAAAAAGGGTAAATCCGCAGTTGATCAAACTAGCTGCTGAACTTGAGATTCCACTTGTAGCGACCAATGACGCGCATTACCTGTCGGAAGAGGATGCTGAGCTTCAGGATGTGCTAATCTGTATCGGAACGGGCAAGACCGTAGATGATGAGAATCGGCTTCGGATCGGAACCAATCAGCTCTATCTGAAAAGTGAAGAAGAGATGGCTCGATTGTTTCCTCATGTACCGGAAGCTCTGGCGAACACCGTCCGCATTGCGGAGTCTTGTGAATTGGAGCTGGAATTCGGCAAATCGATTTTGCCGGAATACAGACCGCTTCCTGATGGACTTAGCCCTTCAGCGTATCTGCGTCAGCTGTGCGAAGAAGGAATGGAGGAGCGTTACGCGCAGTCCACACGTTGGACAGACGCGGAGCTTCGATCTGAACTTGAACAACGACTGGCGTATGAACTCGGTGTAATCGACAGCATGGGGTTCTCGGATTATTTCCTGATTGTTTGGGATTTTATCGCCTATGCGCATAAACAAGGCATTGTTACTGGACCGGGCCGGGGCTCCTCGGCAGGTAGTCTGGTAGCATACACTTTGAACATTACCGATGTTGATCCGATGAAGTATAATCTGCTCTTCGAGCGGTTTCTGAATCCAGAACGGATCTCCATGCCCGATATCGATATCGACTTTAGTGATGAGCGGCGTGATGAGGTTATTAATTATGTGGCGCTAAAATACGGCAAAGCACATGTTGCTCAAATCATTACTTTTGGAACGATGGCTGCCCGAGCAGCCGTACGTGATGTGGGTCGGGCGCTGAATGTGCCCTATGGGGAAGTGGACAAGGCTGCGAAGTTGATTCCAGCGCAGCTCGGCATTAACATCGAGCGGGCGATGGAAGCTACGCCTGAGCTGAAGGCGCTGTATGAAACCAAGCCGAAAACGCGTGAACTGCTGGATATGGCCATGAAGGTCGAAGGCATGCCACGTCACGCTTCGACGCATGCTGCGGGAGTGGTTATCTCCCGTGATCCGCTGACCGATGCGGTGCCGCTTCAGGAGGGCAGTGAAGGGACAGCGTTAACCCAGTATTCCATGGAAAACCTGGAGTCGATTGGGTTGCTCAAGATGGACTTTTTGGGTCTGCGTACCCTCTCGATCATTGAGCGTTGTATGCGGTGGATTGGGGAACATGGAGAAATTCCGGACTTCCGCCTTATCCCCGATGATGATGCATTAACATATGAGATGCTTGGCCGTGGTGACACCATGGGCATATTCCAACTGGAATCTGCCGGGGTACGCCGTGTGCTGAAAGAATTGAAGCCAAGTGTATTTGAAGATGTAATCTCCGTGCTGGCCTTGTATCGTCCGGGTCCAATGGAGTTCATATCGAAATACATTCAGGGCAAACATGGACAGATCGAAGTGGATTACCCCCATGTGGATCTGGAGCCTATCCTGAAAGATACGTATGGGATCATCGTGTATCAGGAACAAATCATGCAGATTGCCTCCCGGATGGCGGGTTTCTCGCTGGGTGAAGCAGATTTGCTTCGTAGAGCGGTCTCCAAGAAGAAACGGGAAGTGCTGGATCTGGAGCGTGGACACTTTGTACAGGGCAGTCTGAAACAAGGATATAGCGAAGAAGAGGCAGACTTGGTCTATGATATGATCGTCAAGTTTGCCAATTATGGCTTCCCGCGTGCTCATGCCGCGGCATATGGTGTGCTCGCGTTCCAGACGGCCTATCTGAAGGCACATTATCCGGTTCATTTTATGGCATCCATGTTAACAGCCGTAATGGGTAGTCATCGTAAAGTGGCAGAGTACGTGGTGGAATGTCGGCGTATGGACATGGAGGTTCTTCCGCCGGATGTGAACGAGAGCGGTATTCTGTTTACGCCTGTATTTGTGCCGTCCGGCAGTGCAGGAGCCAAGAATCAGGATTCATCCAAGCAGACTGCGGGAGAGGATGCAGAGCGTGACACCAGAAGCCTTGCCGAAGAACATACCGCGAACGGTAACGGGAGTTCCTTCGATGAACATCCCGTTCAAGAGCATGATGGGTATTCGGGACAAGCCGAATATGGTGAAGCACCTTTGCCGGATGATCCCGGTCCTGGACCGGAAGAGGACAGTGGCGGATATGAGTGGCAAGCAGCAACATCCATGCCTGAGGCATCCGACAACCGGAAGGAACCGGGATTGGTGACGGCTGCTTCAACGGAAAAAGGTAATGACCAGGCGCAAGAAACATCTTCTTCACAAGCAGATCAAGGTGACCTGTCCTCTGCGGAGAAGAATGTTGCAGTGTCTGATGGACATCCGGATGATGAAAAATTAACGGGTGCAATACGATTCGGTCTGGCCGCTGTGAAAAATGTCGGTACCCAGGCGATGGAAAGCATCATGATCGTAAGGCAGGAGAGACCGTTCGACAGCCTGCTCGATTTTTGTCGTCGCGTCGATCTGCGCGTATGCAACAAACGTGTAATTGAATCGTTGATCCAGGCAGGCGCTTTTGACACCTTGCCTGGACACCGGGCCCAATTGCTCGCGATGCTGGATGAGACTGTAGAGGCGGCGCTGAAATGGCGCAAGGAACGTGAGGATCTACAGATTCAATTGTTCGACTTCGTGGAGACGCCGAACTGGGAGATCGAATATCCTGAAATTCCCCCTTATTCCTCAGGACAGCAACTGGAGCTAGAGCGTGAGTTGTTAGGTTTGTATCTTTCGGGGCATCCGCTGGATGACTATGAAGATGTGCTGGAATCAAGTGGGGCTGACCGGATTATGGAGCTGACCGAGGCGGCTGACGACACGATGACCGTCGCGGCGGGAATGGTGGTGTCCGTGAAGTCGATCACGACGAAACAGGGCAAGGCTATGGCGTTCATGGAGCTGGAAGACCAGATTGAACGCTGTGAAGTGGTTCTCTTTCCCGAAGTATGGCGGCGTAGCCAGCAACATGTCGGGAAAGGTGAACTGCTCGTCGTGCGTGCCAAAGTGCAGCAACAAGACGAAGGGTTTAAGCTGCTGGCTGAGGAAGTGGCGCCGTTGTCACCGGCGGCACTGGAGCAGCAGCTGCGCAGCCGTGACCGGCGCGGCAAGCCCGGTAGCGGTAGCTCTTCGCGCCCGGCGCAGGCGGCTTCGCCGCGGGGGCCAATGGGCGCAGGCGGGGAGGCTTCCGCTGTGCGTAGCAGCGGGAGCCAAGGCTCGGCAGCGACGCGTAGCGATGCGGCGGGCACGGGCGTAGCCAAGGCGGCTGCTTCCCGGGCCGGCGGTGCCGCAGAGGTGGCTGGCAGCCGGGAGCAGAGCCGCGGACCGCGGGCGGTGGAGCAACGGGTGTTCGTGAAGATCGCCCCGCATGCGGAGAAGCCTGAGCTTCTGGCACGTCTGAAGCAGCTGCTTCAGGAGCATCCCGGACCTGTAGCGACGGTGCTCTTCTATGAGCAGCAACAGAAGCTGCTTGCGCTGAGTGATGCCTATCGGATCAAGCCATCACCAGCCCTATTCTCCGAGATGGAGAAGATGCTGGGTGAAGGCACGGTCAAAATTAAATAAGAGGCTATCCCGCAAGTGATAGCTCTTATTCCTATAATATGAAACCTGTTCGGCTAAATGCTGAACAGGTTTTTTCAATGATTATTTTTAGCGCTGTTTATTGACGACAGGGTTTAAATAAACGAATTGCAGACCAGTTATAGGCTAGCTGAAGACCAGAGCGGAATGTACAATCTTTTATCAGTCCAGAATGTTACTGGCATTAACCATCCGCACATTTTATGAACATTTTAACAGGTTGCTGCATACACTTGAGAACACCGAAGGACCTAGCGGTCCTCGGGGGATTGATGCGGGAGGTCGAGATATGTCATATGAAATCGTAGAAGCCATGCTGGCCCGGCGGGGTGTACGAATTGATGCAATCGCAGCAATTGTATACCGTCTGCAAAAAGGGTACCACCCCGAACTGACCTTGGACGACTGTGTAACCAGCGTGAAATCCGTTCTGCAGAAACGAGAGGTGCAATATACACTGTATACCGGTATTGCTCTCGACGAACTTGCGGAGAAAAAACTCTTGCCCCAACCGTTACAAGCTATTATGGAAGCGGATGAATCCCTGTATGGAGTGGACGAGACTCTGGCCCTCGGCATTACTCATGTGTATGGTATGATCGGTTTAACCAGCTTTGGTTATCTGGATAAAGAAAAAATAGGTGTTATTCATGATTTGAACGAACACGCAACAGCCATTCATGTCTTTTTGGATGATCTGGTCGCAGGGGTGGCAGCTGCCGCTTCTGCACGGATTGCTCACAAAAATATTAAAGCCAAAAAATACCCCTCAGACCTGTAACCCCCTGCATTTCCATGCTTCTATGCTGTTGTCACTCCAATGGCTCATATGAAGTCATCAAGGGCGGCTGAGGCTGCCCTGATAGGCTTGATGCTGCTTATCGAAGGGGATGAATAAGAAGATTTCGTCAACCATATGAGTTATTCGTGGGGGACAAACGTCCCTCATGATCCCGAATTCTCCCCAAAGGTCCCGAACCCTTTCTTGCAGAAAAAAAGTGAGGTATGTTATCATTAGTCCAATATACGGGCTCTGAACATTAGCTTAGGGGGCGGACAAGGCATGTGGACGGTGATTTACATTGCGCCGACAGCAAAGGTTGCGGACAAGATCAAGACCAAGCTTTCGGAAGAAGGTTTTCTGGTACAGACCCGTCCCATCAGTTTATCCAAGCAGCAATTTGAGATTCGCGTCCCTTCTGGGGAATTGGAAGAGGTCCAGGAAGTGCTGAATTCCATTCTGCATTCCTGACTCGTTCGACATCGACGTGCCTTGGCAGATGAAGAAGTACCATCGGTACATAAGGGACTAATCGCGTAAGCGGAGAGAGGAATCGACTTGCATGTATTGTATGCTGCTGTCCTTCCTTCTTTTTTTGTTAGGACAAGGACCGACCTGGTTGCTCCCGGAGACCCTACCAAGATAGATTCAAACATCGGCGCAACAATCTTTCGGTTATTGCAGGTAACATCAATCGTGCTGACAGAAGCCGCTGATCCTTGCCCTGTACCGGCGGATTTTTTTGTTGTGAATGCTGGACAAGGCCCATGGCAGCGTGTGGGTCGTAAGCGGTTTACCGTAGCACGCGGATGAAGCTGCCACAAGCAGCGAACTGCAGGTTGCGGCCATCAAATCAACGGCTGGAGAGGTGTAGTTGTGTTCAAAGATATATTCCAGAAGAAACGGAAGTACGCTACCATACCTTCCGAGCGTGCACTTCCCGGCGAAGGCCAGGAAGTCCTAGAACGCCCAAAACGTGAAATACCTGAAGGGCTTATGAACAAGTGCAGCAAATGCGGCACCATTCAATATAGCAAGGAATTGGAGAAAAATCTGAAAGTATGTCCTGCTTGCGGTTACCATATGCGCCTTAACGCTATGGAGCGCATTGCTATGGTACTTGATGATCAAGGGTTTGTTGAGTTTGACGCTGATATGATATCGGTTGATCCACTTGGCTTTCCTGGATATAGCAACAAACTTGAACAACAGCGCCTGAAATCGGGTCTGAAAGAAGCGGTAATTACGGGGGAAGGAACCATTGATGGCCTGCCTGTAGTTGTCGCTGTCATGAGTTTTGATTTCTTCACAGGCAGTATGGGTTCGGTTGTAGGGGAGAAAATCACCCGTGCCATTGAGCATGCAACAGAGAAACGCCTGCCATTGATCATTTTCTCCACATCAGGTGGTGCCCGGATGCAGGAGAGTATTCTCAGTCTCATGCAAATGGCCAAAACAAGCGCAGCTTTATCCCGTTTGGATGAACAGGGCGGGCTGTACATTTCGGTCATTACGGACCCAACGACAGGTGGAGTCTCGGCAAGTTTTGCGAGCCTGGGCGATATTAATATTGCGGAACCTGGCGCTGTATTTGGCTTTGCCGGCAGAATCGTTATCGAACAGACGATTCGTCAGAAGTTACCTGATGATTTCCAGACGGCTGAATTTAATATGCAACACGGTCAGTTGGACATGGTTGTGCACCGGAAAGAACTTCGGGCCACTCTTGGCAAGCTTCTGGATATGCATAGTGAAAAAGGAGGGGTCTAAATGGCGGGTGAGTTGCCATATGAAGCGCCTCTGATTGAGATGCGCAAAAAGATTGATGAACTCGTACAGTTTGGACAGGAAAAAGGCATCGACTTCACGGACGAGATTGCCCGTCTGGAAGAACGTTATCATAGACTTGAAGAAGAGATCTACACGGGTATAACGGCGGCTCAGAAGATGCATCTGGCGCGTCATCAGCAACGCCCAACGGCGCTGGACCTGATCCAGCTGATATTTACGGACTTCATTGAGTTGCACGGTGACCGCATGTTCGGAGACGATCTTGCGGTTGTTGGTGGGCTTGCCAAGTTGAATGGAAAGACAGTAACGGTAATTGGACAACAGCGGGGGAAAGATACGAAGGATAATATCGCCCGCTTTTTCGGGAGCGCTCACCCGGAAGGTTTCCGAAAAGGGTTGCGTCTGATGAAACAAGCGAACAAATTTGGCCGCCCTATTATTACGTTTATTGATACTAAAGGGGCGTATCCGGGTAATACTGCAGAAGAGAGAGGTCAATCGGAAGCTATTGCTCGCAACCTGATGGAAATGGCGAAGCTTTCGGTCCCTGTTATTGTTGTGGTCATCGGCGAAGGTGGAAGCGGCGGTGCCCTCGCTATGGCTGTGGGTAATCGTGTGTTGATGCTGGAACATGCGATCTATTCTGCGATCTCTCCGAACGGGGCTGCTTCGATTCTCTGGAAGGATGCATCCAAGGCAGATCAGGCGGCTGAAGCGATGAAAATAACAGCCAAAGACCTCCTGGAGATGGAAGTCATTGAAGATATCATCCCTGAGCCACGCGGCGGTGCTCATCGGGATTATGAAGCGTCTGCTACCTTCATCAGTGAAGCTTTGGTCCGTCATCTCGACGAGATGAAGGGTTGGAGCGGGGATCAGCTGAAACAGGATCGTTATGAGAAATTCCGTAAAATTGGATCGGTCACGTTTGAACCTCAAGCACCCATTGAAGCTCCTCAAGAGCCTGTAGAAGTCGATGTGGCGAGTAATTTGTCGGGAAATGCTGAATAATGTGACGAATTTCCTATACAAATGAGCAAAAGTATAGTAAATTTAATAGTTGGAAAAAGAAAAATAGATAAAGAGATATACCTTTAAAATCGGAGGAAACCCAAAATGCGCAAAACGAAAATTGTATGTACCATTGGTCCATCCAGTGAATCTCTGGAGAACACCAAAAAATTGATTATGGCCGGTATGAATGTGGCCCGTCTGAACTTCTCCCACGGTGATTTCGATGAGCACGGCGGACGGATCATTGCGATTCGCCAAGCATGCGAAGAGTTGAACAAAACAGTAGCGATCCTGCTGGACACCAAAGGACCGGAAATTCGGACAGGTAAACTCGAAGTTGAGCCGATTGAATTGGTTCAAGATGAGTACATCACTTTGACAACAGAAGAAATTCTGGGCACCAAAGAACGTCTTTCCATTACGTATACAGATCTTCCGAATGATGTTGAACCGGGATCTACAATTCTGATCGACGACGGTCTGATCGGACTGACTGTGGTGGAAGTGCAAGGCACCGAGATCAAATGCCGTATCGTTAACGGCGGATCGATCAAAAGCAAAAAAGGTGTTAACGTTCCGGGCGTTGCCATTTCTCTGCCGGGTATCACCGAAAAAGACGCTAACGATATCGTATTCGGTATTGAGCAAGGTGTCGATTTCATCGCGGCTTCTTTTGTTCGTAAAGCAAGTGACGTACTTGAGATTCGTGAATTGCTCGAAAAACACAATGCTGGACATATCCAAATCATCTCCAAAATCGAAAACCAACAAGGTGTCGACAACCTCGATGAAATCCTTGAAGTGTCTGACGGCTTGATGGTTGCTCGTGGTGACTTGGGTGTTGAGATTCCTGCGGAAGAAGTACCACTGGTACAAAAACGCATGATCGAAAAATGTAATGTTGCAGGTAAGCCGGTTATCACAGCTACACAAATGCTGGATTCCATGCAGCGTAACCCGCGTCCAACACGTGCGGAAGCAAGTGACGTGGCGAATGCAATCTTCGATGGTACGGACGCAATTATGTTGTCTGGTGAGACAGCTGCGGGTAAATACCCAGTTGAATCCGTTCTGACCATGTCCCGTATTGCTGAAAAAGCAGAATCTGCTCTGCCTTACCAAGAGCTGTATCTGAAACAACGTGTTGCTCAACAAACAACAGTTACAGAAGCAATCAGCCAATCGGTTGCCCTCTCAGCTCAAGATCTGAACGCAAAAGCGATCATTACTTCGACTGAATCAGGACACACTGCACGCATGATTTCCAAGTATCGTCCAGAATCTCCAATCATTGCTGTGACAACGGAAGATAGAACTTCCCGTCGTTTGGCTCTGGCTTGGGGTGTAACTCCTGTCAAAGGAAGACTGGTTGATTCCACGGATGCTTTGTTCGAAAATGCAATTGAAGGCGGCGTAAAATCCGGACTTGTTAAAGAAGGAGACCTGGTTGTAATCACAGCGGGTGTACCTTTGGGTCGTTCGGGTTCTACCAACCTGATTAAAGTAAGCCAAATTCCAAATAACGCTTAATTTCGTTTTTGGATGGAGAAGCAACAGGAAAGAAGCAATGGGGCGTTAGTGTCCCGTTGCTTTTTTTCCATCTTAATGACACTTTACAGCGATGTAACACGTATGAATGGTAGAGCGAAGGAGGCCGTTAACATGCAAGAACAGATCAACGGTAGCTGGTATGCGGCACGTCTTCGTGTACGCTATCAAGAAAGTGACCAGATGGGCGTGGTCTATCACGCGAACTATTTGAACTGGTTTGAAATCGGTCGCACTGAGATGATTCGCCAAATGGGGTATACATATCGTAAAATGGAGGAACAGGGGTTACTGCTTCCCGTAACCGGACTGGATGTGAAGTATCACAAACCTGCCCGATATGATGATGAGATTATCATTTTCACCCGTATTGCTGCATTTAGTGGTCTGCGACTGAACTATGAGTACGACATAAGACGCATGTCTGAAGAACCTGATGAGCATATGGCGATTGGAGAGCGGGTATGGTCAGCTGATGAATCACTCCCCGGTGAACGGCTGGTTACAGGTTCTACCCAGCATGTATGGGTGAATGGAGACTGGAAGCCGGTTCGGCTGGATAAGGCAGCCTCTGAGCTATACAGCGCGCTTGAAAAAGTGTGGCTTTCGGGAAAGGGGTAATACGTCAATGCGAAAATGGATGTGGGCTTTACTATTAATCATTCCGGTGATTGAATTATTTGGTTTCATTCTGATGAGTGACTGGATTGGAGCCGGAAAGACATTGCTTCTCATGATTCTCACGTCCTTGATTGGTATAGCAATGTTGCAGTTTGAAGGGCGAAAAGTACTTGTGGACGCTAAATCCGAGATGGAACGCGGTAAGGTACCTGGAAGAAAAATGGTCGATGGTCTTTTTATTTTTGTCGGTGGTTTCTTGCTTTTGATTCCAGGCTTTGTAACGGATCTGATCGGGTTTACACTGGTGTTTCCGTTAACACGTCCGGTATACCGTCTGTTCTTCCTGGGTTGGCTGGAGAAAAAAATGAAAAGTGGCAACATCACGTTTTATCGTCGTCCGAAATGAATGAAACACGAGTTGTTATGCAAAAAGGCTCCGCTCAGCAGATGATTTCTGTTGAACGAAGCCTTTTCTATTTTTCCTGCGTGCTCATAAAGTCATGCCTCATCGGACACGTCCGTTGATAATATATGTTCTGAGGTCGCGTAATACGTTAGCCCGATTGAATGCATCGAGAATGACCAGACTGACAGGACCAATAATCAAACCCAGCACACCGAACAGCTTCAAACCCACAAACATGCCAACCAGCGTGGCGAGTGGGTCGAGCCCTACACTACTTGCAAGTACCTTCGGTTCAATAATCTGACGGGCGATCAGCAAAATAAGATAGATAACACTAATCCCAATCCCCAGATACAGATCCCCATTCATAAACAGATATGCTGCCCAAGGCACCATGACCAGACCGACGCCCAGATAGGGAAGCAGATCGACCAAACCAATCATGAGAGCGATGGTGAAGGCTGAATTGACTTGCAATATAAGCAGTCCAATCATGACGAATAGTGCTGTAATAGAGATCATGATCAATTGCGCTCTTACGTATCCGAACAGTGCCTTCTTAAGGTCAGTCCATATGTCGGATATCGGCTTGCGAATGGAAGAGGGTACCCAACCTGAAACGGTGATGCTATGCCGGGTCCAACTTTTGCTAATGAAGAACGTAGACAACAGAACAACGATTAATACCGCACCCATGTTAGGCAAGGAAGTCAGCAGACTCAGAATCATGTTGAAAAATCCGGTGACCAGATCTGTCACGGCTGTACCCACCGTTTCAGTCGTTTTGCTAATATTGCTGTTGATGGTTTCCTGGTAGTTGGGATTTTCCTTGTAAAACTCATTGATCTGCGTAATCAAGCTCTGAATCGTGTCATTCTGAGTCCAACGCACAAATGTGTCTTTGATCTCATCAACATGGAGATCGAAACTTGTCGTCAGTGAAATGACTTCTTTCACCATACGGGTGATAGCCGCAGACAGTACCACCGCAATGGCTCCAAAATAAAGGATTAATGAAAGAGTCACAGCCAGCCAGCGGGGGAATCGTGCTCGATGCTGAAGCAACTTCACCAATGGATTCATGGCATAGGCAATAATCCAGGCAATTACAAAAGGGTACAGAAGCGGGAAGAGCAAGTATATGGCAACGGCGATCAGAACGGTCGCAATAATCACCCATAAGCCGCGGAGCAGACGTTTCATTATGATTCTATCCAAGCATCAACTCTCCTTATTTCAATTAAGCCGACCTATGTATGATGCACGAAGCAGTATTAGAAATAGATGGCTATCATAATTAATATAGAGCAATTACAAGGTTTTGAAACGCCGGGAAGTTAACCTATACCCGAATCTTTCTTTTGCCTAGAGTATGCCTCAGTATTACAGAATATAGCAATAGAAAGTTCTTCATACGACAGAATTGGTTAAAAAACATTAAATGTCAACCCTGTTTTTGTAAAGGCTTTCAAAAATGCTTTATCACTCCGATAAAGAAGTTTGATGTGCGAATGAACTCTCATCATGTTCACATAAACGACAAAATCCAGTATGATGTTATAAGTAAATACCGATTGACAGATAGGAAAACCGTATTTTGGATTATTTGGTAATTTTAAAATGAAAATGTTTACAAAAAGAGGATAGGTGCATTTTGGCACTTATATGACACTCTGGAATGGTTCCTGATTTCGCTTATTAAAGGAGAGATGTAATATGACAGCTACCAAAGGTCTGGAAGGCATCGTTGCAACAACCTCTTCGATCAGCTCTATTGTAGACGGTGTGCTTACATACCGTGGTTACGATATCGACGATTTGGCTGAACATGCCAGCTTTGAAGAAGTTGCCTATTTGTTGTGGTTTGGTAAATTGCCGACAACAGATGAACTGAAATCCCTTCGCAAAAGCCTGAGCGATTACGCGCCGATTCCGAGCGAGTTGATTGCACAAATCCAATTGTATCCGAAAAACGTCAGTACCATGGCAGCACTTCGTTCCGCAATCTCTGCACTTGCACTGTACGACGAGCAAGCTGATGAGATGACAACGGAAGCGAATGAGAACAAAGCCGTTAAGTTGCAAGCACAGTTGCCAACGATTGTGGCAGCCATCGCCCGTATTCGTCAGGGCAAAGAACCTGTGGCTCCAAAAGAAGGCGCTTCCATCGCAGAGAACTTTTTATATATGATGACTGGTGAAGAACCATCCGAGACCGCAGTAAAAGCATTGGACCAAGCGCTTGTCCTGCACGCGGATCACGAGTTGAACGCTTCGACATTTGCAGCCCGCGTAACGGTTGCAACGCTGTCGGATATCTATTCCGGTGTAACTTCCGCCATTGGCGCGCTGAAGGGACCACTGCATGGCGGTGCGAACGAAGCCGTTATGAAAATGTTGAATGAGATCGGTACGCCAGATCGTCTGGAAGCGGCTATTCAGGAAAAACTGAACAACCGTGAAAAGATCATGGGCTTTGGACATCGCGTATACAAAAACGGTGATCCACGTGCCAAACATCTGCAGAAGATGTCCAAGGAACTGGGCGAGCTGAACAATGATACACGTCTGTATGATATGTCTGTGAAGATCGAGGAACTGGTAACAGGACAAAAAGGACTGAAGCCAAACGTAGACTTCTATTCTGCTTCTGTATATACCCAACTGGATATTCAACAGGAATTGTTTACGCCGATATTTGCCATCAGCCGGGTATCTGGTTGGACTGCGCATATTTTGGAACAGCTTGCGGACAATCGCATCATTCGTCCACGTGCGGAGTACACTGGCCCTGCAGAACAGAAATACGTTTCTATTGAACTTCGCTAATAGCCGCAAAACCAGTATAATAATAAGGACGAGGTGAAGGGTTGGAAAGTAGAGGCGTTACTTGCTTTGGCTCTCAGGACCCTTCCTTCAACAAGACTAGTGGTATGATAAATACTGCATATATGAAACCTAGGAGGAATTTTAACTATGAAATTAGAAAAATTTGCTCACCCAACTGAAGGCGAAAAAATTCAAATTGACAACGGTACTCTTCAAGTACCTAATAATCCGATCATTCCATTTATCGAGGGTGACGGTACAGGCCGTGACATCTGGAAAGCTTCTAAGCGTGTATTGGATGCAGCTGTTGAAAAAGCATACGATGGCAACAAAAAAATTGCATGGTATGAAGTGTTTGCTGGACAAAAAGCATTCGATACATACGGTGAGTGGTTGCCGAACGATACGCTTGAAGCCATTCGCGAGTATATCGTAGCGATCAAAGGACCATTGACTACGCCAATCGGTGGCGGTATTCGTTCCCTGAACGTAGCCCTGCGTCAAGAGCTTGACCTGTACACATGCTTGCGTCCTGTTCGTTATTTCGACGGTGTACCTTCTCCGGTTAAACGTCCTGAGCTGGTAGACATGGTCATTTTCCGTGAGAATACGGAAGATATCTATGCAGGAATCGAGTATGCTGAAGGTTCTGAAGAAGTGAAAAAAGTAATCCAGTTCCTGCAACAGGAGATGGGTGCTAACAAAATCCGTTTCCCTGAAACTTCGGGTATTGGTATCAAACCAGTTTCTTCCGAAGGTTCGAAACGTCTGGTACGTGCAGCAATTCAATATGCAATTGATCATAACCGTAAGAGTGTTACCTTGGTACACAAAGGTAATATCATGAAATTTACTGAAGGTGCCTTCAAAAACTGGGGATACGAAGTGGCTGAAGAAGAGTTCGCTGACAAAGTATTCACTTGGGCACAATATGACATCATCAAAGATAACGAAGGTACAGATGCAGCGAATGCAGCGCAAAAAGCCGCTGAAGATGCTGGTAAAATCATCGTAAAAGATGCAATTGCCGATATCGCTCTGCAACAAGTATTGACTCGTCCAGGTGAATTTGATGTTATCGCAACATTGAACCTGAACGGTGACTATCTGTCTGATGCACTTGCAGCGCAAGTTGGCGGAATTGGTATCGCTCCTGGAGCGAACATCAACTACGTAACAGGACATGCTATCTTCGAAGCAACTCACGGTACTGCACCTAAATACGCGGACAAAGATGTCGTGAACCCTGGTTCCGTTATTCTGTCCGGTGTAATGTTGCTTGAGCACTTGGGATGGCAAGAAGCCGCTAACCTGATCTACAAAGGTATGGAAACATCCATTAACAATAAAACAGTAACGTATGACTTTGCACGTCTGATGGACGGCGCTACTGAAGTGAAATGTTCTGAATTCGCGGATCAAATCATTAAAAACCTGTAAGGGGAGATGTGAATCTTGACTATTCAGCGCAAAAAAATCACAGTAGTCGGCGCCGGGTTTACCGGTGCTACGACCGCATTAATGCTTGCCCAAAAAGAACTCGGGGATGTTGTGCTGGTTGATATTCCTCAACTGGAGAACCCGACGAAGGGGAAAGCACTCGATATGATGGAAGCAAGTCCTGTTCAAGGATTTGACAGTCATATCGTCGGTACTTCCAACTACGAAGATACTGCAGGTTCTGAGATTGTAATCATCACGGCGGGTATCGCCCGTAAACCGGGTATGAGCCGCGATGATCTGGTCAATACGAATGCGGGTATCGTGAAGTCCGTTTGTGAAAATGTGAAAAAATATTGCCCTGATTCCATCGTCATTATTCTAAGCAACCCGGTGGATGCGATGACTTATGCTGCTTATCAGACCCTGGGTTTTCCTAAAAACCGTGTTATCGGTCAGTCAGGTGTTCTGGATACAGCACGTTATTGTACCTTCATTGCGCAAGAGTTGAATGTATCTGTTGAAGATGTTCGTGGATTCGTTCTTGGTGGCCACGGAGACGATATGGTACCTCTCGTTCGTTATTCGAGCGTAGGTGGCATTCCAATCGACACGCTGATACCGGCTGATCGAATCGAATCCATCGTTCAGCGCACACGTGTTGGCGGTGGTGAAATTGTGAATCTGCTCGGTAACGGCAGTGCATATTATGCACCGGCGGCTTCACTCGTTCAGATGACCGAAGCGATTTTGAAGGACAAGAAACGCATCATTCCAGTGATCGCTTATCTTGAAGGTGAGTATGGCTACAATGATCTGTTCCTCGGTGTACCAACCATTCTAGGCGGTAACGGCATTGAGAAAATATTCGAACTTGAACTGACTGCGGAAGAAAAAGCAGGATTGGATAAATCTGCTGACTCGGTTCGCAACGTCATTTCGGTAGTAAACCTGTAAGTTTGAAAACTTTTTGAACAGAGATAGAGAGAAAACCTCCGGTAAACCCGGAGGTTTTCTTTTCTTTGGATAAGTTCCCCAGTATAATGGGATGTGATGTATAGCACACCGAAAATGTTGAGGAGGATGAAAATTTTGGGAATGATTATGTATCTGCTTCATATTGTTGGAGCACTGGCGATGGGATTCTATCTGATTCTGCCATTCGTGGTCGGTAAAATCCGTACCTTGAATGCTGCAGCACAAGAGGGAGCATTTGCGTCGCTTCGTTCTTTGAACAAAGTCGCGCAGTATGGACTTGTGATTCAACTTCTTACAGGCGGTTACCTAATGACAAAAGGTGAGTATTCTCATATCTGGATGGCGGTCGTTGTCGTTCTGCTCCTGGCTATTGCGGCTATTGGAGGAATTATGGGTAAACCGCTGCGACTCGCTGCAGAAGGTGTGAAAAACAAACGTGATGTAGGTCCCGAACAAAGCAAGATCCGTATGTTCAGTACACTTTTGGCTGTATTCTTGCTAATCATGGTGTACCTGATGGTGAATAGTCAGGTGATCTAAGTACGTTGGACACGTTTAATTTATCATTACGAGATGTATTGATCGCGGTATGTTAAGCGTTTGCACACGTAACAAGGACAAGCTGAATAAGGTGTAGATGGTGTTTACGTTATAACGAATGAAAAATAGACAGCCTCTTGGGCTGTCTATTTTAGTTGTTGCGATGAAGAGATCGACAGAGAGTCAGGTTATGTGAACTGGAGCTACAGAGATGGCTATCAAACATGCACCATACATTATTCCATCAGACACGGTCTGTATTGGTTAGACTGTACTCACAGCATGGACACGAACAGCATTCCGACCATTGCGCTTGGACTCGTATAAGGCAGTATCAGCATCGCGTAACAAGGACTCCAGCGAATCCACACCTCCATTGTACTGAGCAATACCAAAGCTTGAGGTCAGCGTAATAGGGACTCCCTGAACATCGAGCGGTTCATTCAACAAGGCAACTCTCAGTTGTTCTGCAAGTTTCTCGGCTTCCTGGAGCGAGGTATTCGGAAGAGCGATCACGAACTCTTCTCCTCCATAACGAGCGAACAACATCTCAGGGCTCAAATAACGATTACAGACGGAGACAACATGAATGATGGCCTGATCGCCAACATCATGCCCGTACGTATCGTTGATGCGTTTGAAGTAATCAATATCAAATAAAATAAATGAGGCAGGTTGCAGATTAAGTTGAGCTTCACTTAAAATTTCCCGACCTTTATGCAAAAATTGAGTGCGATTGTAAATTTTGGTCAGACCATCGAAATAAGCCAGTTGCTTCAGTTGTTCTTGCAAGAAACGTTGTTCCGTTATATCGATGAGCATAATTAGACTGCCCACGGTCTGTGCATCCTTGTTATACACGTAAGATGTCCTGACCTGATAACATACAGTTTCTCCATTTAACTGCCAGTACAGATCCATTTGCAATCCTTCCCTGCCGTATTCAACCGGAAAAGTCTCTCCAGCAAGGTTAAGCCATATGTCATCCAAGGGACGGCCGATCATGGTCGGATTAATCTCTGGTAACATGTCATGCATAGATCGGTTGTAATCGACCAGACGATTCGAACTATCCAGTACGATAACACCTTCACGCATGCTCTCGAAAATACTGTCCTTGGCGATCGGCACGATGGTCAGGAGACGAGAGGATAATATCGCCCAGATGTACATAGCAGATGTGATACACATGAGCACAGGTACAGGGTCCATCCCACCTGGCGTCAAACCAAGCAAATACAGGAAAGCTGCGACCATGGGAATAATCTGCGAAGTAATCAGAGTAAGTAACTGACGACGATACATCTTCTTGGTGTGTTTCCATTGTCCAATCAGAATGAGGCAGGCACACAACAAACAGGAGAACGTGAAAGCACCGTGTACAACATACCATTGGCCTACTGCGATATCCATCAGGGGTACGGGACTATCTTCTCTTAGCCATACTTTTTTATAAAAAAGATGATGAAAATCATTGGTTGCTACCATACATAGCGTAATGGAAGGGATTACAAACAGCGCGGCAGTTATCTTTTTGGATAACGTTCTTCCGGTATATTTTATCATCAGGATGAGACCAAGAGATGCGGAGAAGGGCATGCCTATATACTCCACGGTGGTCCAAAACTTCATCTGTTCCAGCGTGTTGCTGGCCAGCTCAATGGCATACCCGAAGGTATATATGGAGAGTGCTGCAGTGTAGAGAATGAATACTTTTGCACTAGGGATTTCGGTTCTTCTGAAATAGGTATATAAACACAAAAAGACATTCAGCACGGCTGAAGTGGCTACAAGTGTTATATATGAATTAATGTGCGATTCCATTGTCAGGTCTCCATGTCAGGTTAGAATGATCAAGCCTGTAATGTTAGTCAAAGCATATCTGTATACTGTACATTGTACATCAGCCCAAGCAGCATAGGAATACACTTTGTATCATGAAACAGTCTAATTTCGAATAAATTTCGAATTTTCGGCAAATTGATGAAGATCAAATATCTCAGTCTTTTTACAAAAGTCTGGATCAGTCTTCATACAACCATGATATTTTATGATTAGCCTTGTCTAAAGTTGAAGGTAGTCAATATCGATATGATTCCTGATGGAATGGGAAGGGTCACCATGTCATCTGTGATATGATAGACCGAGCAAGTTTACTTCAGGGGGACTGTCATATGAAAATGAGCAAACAAAATGCAGCACATTATATATGGGGCGGGCAGTGCGATGGTTGGCACCTCGTTCAAAATGAAACACTCAGCATTATTCATGAACGAATGCCCGCAGGAACGGCTGAAACACGACATTATCATTCGATAAGCCGTCAGTTCTTTTTTATTCTCAGCGGTGAAGCATGTATGGAACTTAATGGTGAAACGTTCGTGCTGGAAATTCATGAAGGGATTGAGATTCCTCCGGGAGAGCCTCATCAGATGATGAACCGGAGCGATGAAGAAGTGGAGTTTCTCGTTATTTCCAATCCTGGCACCCGTGGGGATCGAATTGAACTGGATTCATTGTAGAGTAAGACATTAGATATTAATCTGATCATAAAGGAAGAGATAGATGAGACCGTTCCGAATTCGCCTTGCCATCATTATGATGGTGCTGATCGGCGTATCCGTCATTGTGGCTGGATATACGATGGGCAGAGTGTTTAAGACTACGCATACTACTGCACTGGAGCAAACGATGGTGCGCGAGATTAATTTGCTCAAAGCAACCTTCCCGTTCCATGATGCAAGTGATCCAACCTCGCAAGCTACACGAAAGTATTATTCAGATCGGGCGCTGGAATTGGATCGTCTGACGGATTCCAGGGTGACCTTCATCAATAAAGATGGCACGGTCATCGGAGATTCCGAGAGTGATCCGGCATCGATGGATAATCACTTGAACCGTGAGGAGATTAAGGGTGCCGTCGGAGATGGGTACGGGCAATCCATACGTTACAGTGAGACGTTGGGACAGGACATGCTGTACGTGGCACTACCTGTGAATTCGGATCAAAGTGACATGATTGAAATTCCGAGCGGCAAATTCGATGGCTACATTCGTCTTTCCATGAGTTTGCAGGCTGTGGATCAGGGCCTTCAGCGTGGATGGATGATCATGTTTGCTGCGCTTGGATTGCTGTTTCTCATTGTTGCATTTGTCAGTTATCGGGTCGCGCGCGGATTAACTTCGCCGATTGAGCATATTACGAAAGTGGCCCATCGAATTACCAAGCTGGAATACGATGCGAGAGTGGATGTCACGCGCAGAGATGAGATCGGACAGCTGGGTCTTGCAATAAACGGAATGGCAGACAGCTTGCAGTCTCAGCTGAAGACGATTCGTGACAATGAAGCGCTGCTACAGAGTGTCCTGGCGAATATGACCGGAGGCATTGTCATGATCGATGCAGGGCAATCCATTGCACTGGTCAATCGGGAAGCGGAGCGTATGCTGGGTATTCAGGCAGGTAAGGTTACAGGTAAGCCTTTTACTGAACTGAAAAGACACTACGAATTAACCCGTACCATTGAAGAGAGTGTTGCCCTGAAGGAACGGATGCATGAAGAAGTGAGTGTGTTCAACCCGGAGGAAAAATTGATTCGTATTGATGGGGTACCCATGTCCGAAGATGATGGCGGGTATCGAGGTATGTTGTTCCTTTTACAGGACGTGACGGCGATCCGTAGACTGGAGTCGATGCGTAGTGAGTTTGTCGCGAATGTTTCTCACGAGCTCAAGACACCTGTTGCCGCGGTCAAAGGGTTTGCGGAAACGTTGCTCAGTGGTGGGGTACAGGACAAGGAGACGGAGCGCTCATTCCTGAAAATCATCTATGATGAGGGAGATCGACTTAACCGATTGATCGGGGATATTTTGGAGTTATCCAAAATTGAATCCAAACGCGCGCCGCTGCAATGCTCCCCTGTTCATGTACACTCTTTCTTCGAAATGGTGCTGGGCACTTTATCCAAAGTGGCGGAGAAAAAGCAGATTCGTCTGGAAATGCATGTTCCGGAGGAACTGTACATTGAAGCAGATGAGGACAAAATGAAGCAGATATTCATCAATCTCTTATCCAACGGAATCAACTATACGCCCGACGGTGGCCGGGTGAAGTTGCAGGTGACAATGGATAACGATGAGGAAGTCGTGTTTGCGGTGTCGGATACGGGAATTGGCATACCGAAAAAAGATTTGCCGCGAATCTTCGAACGATTCTATCGCGTCGATAAGGGCAGATCCCGTAATTCCGGAGGCACGGGTCTTGGGCTTTCCATCGTGAAACATCTGGTGGAATTGCATCATGGCAAATTGTCTGTAGAGAGTGAACTGGGCATGGGTACAACGTTCCGTGTTATTCTTCCATTCATTCAGGACGAAGAGATGTAGGTGTCAGGTATCAAAATGTAAAAAGTATGTATTGTTTTACACAGCGTTAACAATTTAGTGCTATGATAGAAAAAGTGTTGTGGCAACAGACAACCTATGAAGAGAGAAGGGGTATCATGGCACAGCGTTTGCTAGTTATTGAAGATGAACCTACATTATCAAGATTACTCACGTATAACCTGACACAAGAGGGTTATGACGTTACAGCTGAGGATCACGGATCAGCAGGATATGACCGGGCCTTGTCTCAGGAATTTGATCTGATTTTACTGGATCTGATGCTCCCGGGTATGAATGGTCTGGACATTCTGAACAAGTTAAGAATTCAGGGTGTCAGTACACCAGTTATTATTCTGACGGCGAAGACCGGTGAAGCCGAGGTTGTACAGGGGCTGAAATCGGGTGCCGATGATTATATTACCAAACCATTTGGTGTATCGGAGTTATTAGCCAGAGTGGATGCGGTATTAAGACGTTATTCCAATGGTGAAGATTTACCACAGCCTGAGGACAAGGATGGTTCACGAATTATTTTGGGAGAGCTGGAGATCTATCCTCTGAAGTATGAAGTGACACTGGGTGGACAATCCATCAGTCTGCGTCCAAAAGAGTTTGAAGTACTGCTATATTTGGCCAAAAAGCCAGGTGTGGTGCTCACAAGGGATGATCTGATGAACGCTGTGTGGGGCTTCGATTATATTGGAGGTCAACGAACCGTGGATGTTCACGTCAGCTCATTACGTAAAAAGCTGGAGCTAGACCCGGAATCGGTTCACATTGATTCGATTCGCGGTGTAGGTTATAAATTGGTTGTCAAAAGAAAAACTCCCCATCATTCAAGTTAGCAATGATCGGGGAGTTTTATTTTACGTTCATTTAACATAAAGGAAGATTTTTCTTTACGTAGAGGGAGTAGCATGGACTTATCTGAGTGATACTTTGTACCTACATAACCCACCTCAAGACGGAGCTATTACGTAAAGGAGATTGCGCATTTATGCCTATGTTGCTCGAAGTAAAACCCGATCAGCCTCTCGTTGTTTTACATAATGAAGAATTAACTACACCTGAAATGAAGCATAGTGAAGTAAGGGTTGTTGCTGAAGAGCCTGTAATCGATTTGCATGACTATTATCGTCAGGTTCCTGTCGCCGGGGTCCATACGACCTGTGGAGAAGCTGCGATGATGATGAATCAGGATCAGGAGCACCCGTGCATCGTATTATGTGATGAGCAGATGAAACCGACCGGATTATTAATGCGTGAGACGTTATATCGGATGTTGAATGGTCGTTTTGCCGCAGATCTGTTCTACCGTAAACCCGTCATACAAGTAGCGAATGCATCTCCGGTTATTGCGGATATTCATATGGAAGCCACAACGATTATTGATATCGCACTTGGACGCGATGAACAGCATTTCTACGATTGTTTGCTCGTTACAGAACAAGACAGGCTGCTCGGTGTGCTGACGATGCGTGACGTGATGTCGCTCTCCCGCAGACTGCAACAGGCTGTTACGGAAGAGCGCATACGTACAGTAACCGAGAGCAGACAGGAGATATCCAGAATCAACGATGCGGTCACCAAGCTGGTGCAAGCGGCTAATCAGACTGTACATGAAGCCCGTGAGATCATGGCATTATCGAAGCATGGAGAAGAGAGTTTGAAGCACGTCGATGCTTCCTATAACCGCGTACATCAGCATATGGAGAGCCAAGGACAACATGCGGATCACATGCTGGATTCGATCAAAACAGGATCAGGCATGGCCCATTCCATTCGATCTCTGGCAGATCAAAGTGGACTCCTAGCGCTGAATGCTTCCATCGAAGCAGCTCATGCCGGTGAATATGGACGAGGCTTTCAGATTGTTGCAGGTGAGATTCGTGCGCTCGCGAAACAGACCCGTGAAGTTGCAGGCAACATGTCTTCATTGCTTGAGAATATCGGTGGCTTGACCCTTCAGACGGTAGAGCTGGTTAAGGCAAGTGGAACCGAGATCGACGATAGTTCAGTGCATGTGACCTCCGGAGGAGCTACGTTCCGGCAACTGAACAGTGCGGTAAGAGATCTGTCCCGGATAGCAGAGGAGATCGCCATGGAAGGCGGAAAAGCTGGAGAAGTCGCGGAGCATATTCGAATGAAGCTGGATGAGATGGTTGCGGATAGTGAGTGATATAAAAGCAAATCAATAAGGCAGGCATCAGCAATCAGATTGATCCATCAAGCAGATCATGAAGGTTAAGGATGTCTTTTTACATTCCGTTAACATGAAAGTGATACTGTTTTTACAATGAGAGGGTAGGATATTAAAGATGGCCGAGTAGCGATGAATAATTATCAGCATCGGTCTCAACGTAAAGGGAGTTTCAGTGTCCCTGCAGCGAAGGAGAAGTGAACATCCATGAAGGACCTCATTCACATTGAAAATCTTAATTTATACTATGATACGCATCACGCGCTTAAAAATATATCGATGGATCTGCCGGAAAAAACCGTTACTGCGTTCATCGGGCCGTCAGGTTGTGGTAAATCGACATTGCTTCGCACATTGAACCGGATGAATGACATGATTCCGGGTGTTCGTGTGGAAGGACAGGTTATGCTGAATGGCTCCGATATTTACAGTAATGAGATTGAAGTAGAGACATTGCGCAAAAGGGTCGGCATGGTGTTTCAACAACCGAATCCTTTCCCGAAATCCATATACGATAACGTCGCTTATGGACCACGCTTGCACGGGGTAACCCAAAAGGCTGAACTGGATAAGTTAGTTGAACAAAGTCTTGTCCATGCGGCACTGTGGGATGAAGTGAAGGATGTATTGAAAAAGTCGGCACTTAGTTTGTCCGGTGGACAACAACAGCGTCTTTGTATTGCACGGGCGCTGGCTGTACAGCCTGACGTTCTGCTGATGGATGAAGCAACGTCGGCACTCGACCCGATCTCTACATTGAAGATTGAGGAACTGGTGAAGGAATTGCATCACAAATACACAATCGTTATGGTTACCCACAATATGCACCAAGCGGCACGGGTATCTGGACGTACGGTATTTTTCCTGAATGGTGAAGTGGTGGAGGCAGCTGATACGGAGACGTTATTCTCCACACCGCAAGATTCCCGGACCGAGGATTATATCTCGGGAAGGTTTGGTTAAGCGAGCTGAATTGGAACGATCCCGGCATACCCGGAGATGATGGACAAGGAGGACATGAAATCTATGATTCGCAGAAAAGAATTTGATCAGGAGCTTGAAGAGCTACGTACCTTGCTCAAGCAAATGGGTGAACATGTAGGAGCGGCACTGGATGGTGCCATTGAGAGTCTGCAGACGATGAACGCGGAGAAAGCTCAGGTCATCATCAAGAATGATGCGAATCTGAATGCCCTTGAAGACAAGATTATGGAACTTGGCTCCAAACTGATCATCACACAACAGCCGGTGGCAAAGGATCTCAGACGTATTATCGTTGCTTTCAAAATTTCCAGTGATCTGGAGCGTATGGGAGATCTCGCGCTCGACGTGGCGAAGGTAACACTTCGGATGGATGGACAGAAACTGATTAAACCTCTGGTGGATATTCCACAAATGGCAGAAATCGTGAAATCCATGATTGATGAATCCATCGAATCTTTCCTGAAAGAAAACACAGACCTGGCCTATAAAATGGCTCAAACGGACGATCAGGTCGATCAACTGTACAGCCATATGATCAGTGATCTCTACACGCTAATGACGGAGCATCCGAATCAGGCTTCTCAGGCTATGTTGCTGATGATGGTTGGACGTTACATTGAACGTATTGGTGATCATGCAACCAACATTGGTGAGAGTACGGTATACCTGGTGACAGGTAAACGTCCGGATCTGAACCAATAGGAAGAGCATTGTTTTGGAATTGGGGAATCAATGCTTGGCAAGAATAGCAATAATACCGAAATGAAGGACTTTCTCCCGGGTGGCCTGTGCACAGGCTGTTTGCGGAGAAGGTTCTTTTTTGCGAGTAAAAATGATGTGAAAAGATGGCTAATCTTTTTGATGTGACAGGTGGGTATGGTATCATGAGAGTAGTTGTAATTTGAAGAGGTTGACCATATGATACGCGAGGTGCTGGAATGGACAAGTTTATTCTCATAGATGGAAATAGCATTATTTACAGGGCGTTCTTTGCAATGCCGCCTTTGACCAATTCGAAAGGTCTGCATACCAATGCGGTATACGGCTTCACCACGATGTTGCTGAGACTGCTTGAAGAGCATAAGCCTACACATGTTATGGTCGCATTTGATGCAGGCAAAATCACGTTCCGCCACGAAGGGTATCAGGAATACAAGGGTGGTCGGGAGAAAACACCACCAGAGTTGTCTGAGCAATTCCCTTTGCTCAAAGAACTGCTGAAAGGAATGGGCATCGCTCAGTTTGAGCTGGCTGGGTTCGAAGCGGATGACATCATCGGAACGTTAACCAAACGCGCAGATGAAGCGGGCAGACAGGTACTCGTTGTATCGGGTGACAAAGATATGCTGCAGCTTGCCTCCGAACATGTACATATCGGGCTGACGCGTAAAGGGGTAACCGATATCGAACTGTATGATCCTGCTCAGATTAAGGAGCGCTATGGTCTGACGCCGTTGCAAATCATTGATCTTAAGGGTCTGATGGGCGATGCGTCCGATAATATTCCGGGGATTCCCGGAGTTGGAGAGAAGACAGCATTGAAGCTGCTGCACCAGTTCGGATCGGTAGAAGATGTGCTGAACGGCACAGGTGAATTGAAAGGCAAAATGAAGGAAAAGATTGAGGCTCACGCCGAAGATGCCCGGATGAGCAAACAACTCGCGACGATTCACCGCGAAGTGCCGCTGGAGCAGACGTGGGAGGATATGCAATTTGCCGGATTAAAAGAAGAACATGCTGGCCCTGCATTGGCTAAGCTTGAATTCAAATCCTTGCTCGAACGCCTGTCGTTCAGTGGCAGCATTGGTTCTGAACAGGAAGCGGTCCCTGCTGCCGAAGTTGAATCTTCCATTGCAACAGAGGACAACATCAGTGAGCTGTTCAGTTCACTGGATTCCATTGATGTCCTCCACGTGGAGACACATGGGGATAACCCACACCAAGCGAAACTGATTGGACTAGCTCTAGGTTCCGCTGGAACGTATACGTTCATATCTCCCGAATTGCTTCATTCCGAGGCAGCGGCTCCGGTGCGGGCATGGCTTGGTAATTCAGAGCAGCCTAAGCGCGGGTATGATCTTCATCGTGTAGATCTGGTCCTGCATGCACATGGCATTGAATTCGCTGGTGCGTCATTCGATGTACAACTGGCGGCGTATTTGCTTGATCCAACGGAATCCAACCAGACGATTAGTGGACTCACGACCAAGTATGGTCTACCTTCGCTCGTAGAGGATGACACCGTTATGGGTAAAGGAGCCAAGTACAAGGTGCCAGAAGTGGAGATTCTGGGCGATTTCCTGTGCCGCAAAGCTGCTGCTGTCGCAGCCATTATTCCACTTCAGGAGCAGGTGCTGGAAACGGATGAGATGAATTCACTGTTCCATGAGCTGGAAATGCCGTTGTCACGCATACTGGCAGACATGGAGAAACAGGGCATCAAGGCCAATACAGCCGATCTGCAAGCCTTGGGCAGTGAGTTTGAAGAGCAAATCAGCAGGTTGATGGCTGAGATCTACAAGCTGTCAGGAACGGAATTCAATCTGAATTCACCGAAGCAACTGGGTGAGATTTTATTTGATAGACTGGGCTTGCCAGTGGTGAAGAAAACCAAAACCGGTTACTCCACAGATGCGGAAGTATTGGAGAAATTGGCTCCTTATAATGATGTGGTCAAGCATATTCTGCAATATCGTCAGCTTGCCAAGCTGCAATCTACTTATGTGGAAGGGTTACTCAAAGAGATTTCTGATCGCGATGGCAAGGTGCATACGTATTACCGTCAGACCATTGCTGCAACGGGACGGCTTAGCAGTCAGTTCCCGAACTTGCAAAACATTCCGATTCGGATGGAGGAAGGTCGCAAAATCCGGAAGGTATTTGTTCCTTCAGAGCCAGGATGGTCCATTTTGGCAGCAGACTATTCCCAGATTGAACTGCGAGTACTGGCACACATTTCAGACGATGAGCGCTTGAAGGAAGCGTTTGTCAACGATATGGATATTCATACGAAGACCGCCTCGGATGTATTTGGCGTGAGGCCTGAGGATGTGGATGGGGATATGCGTCGATCCGCCAAGGCGGTTAACTTTGGTATCGTGTATGGAATAAGTGATTATGGCTTATCACAGAACCTGCACATCACACGTAAAGAGGCCGCGCAGTTTATTGATCAGTATTTTGAAGTATTCCAGGGTGTGCGCCGATATATGGATGACATTGTGAAGGAAGCCCGTCAGGATGGTTACGTCAAAACGTTGTTGGAGCGACGTCGCTACCTGCCAGAGATTAACGCCAGTAATTTCAATCTGCGTTCCTTCGCAGAGCGTACGGCGATGAATACCCCTATTCAGGGAACAGCGGCAGATATCATCAAGCTGGCCATGGTACAGATGGATGAAGCGCTGCGGGAACGCAATTTGAAGAGCCGTATGTTGCTTCAGGTGCACGATGAGCTTGTATTCGAAGTGCCTGCCGATGAATTGGAATTGATGAAAGATTTAGTACCTTCGGTTATGGAAAAAGCATTGGAACTGTCGGTTCCGCTGAAAGCCGAAGTCAGCTTTGGTGATAACTGGTACGAAGCGAAATAAATCAAGCGCCGCGCGGTTTTTCCGGTATTTTACAATAGACCTTTCCATGTTTTCGATATAAGAAAAGGGTCCCGCTGAGCGCCATCTTCCGTTATAATATAGGGGAGGTGAGAACATCATGCCGGAATTACCGGAAGTCGAAACAGTCAGAAGAACATTGAATCAACTTATTGTAGGCAAAACGATTGATCATGTTACCGTTAGCTTGCCGCGGATTATTCAGCGGCCGGACGACATAGATGCATTTGCAATGGAACTCGCGGGACATACCGTCATTGGGGTGGAGCGTCGAGGCAAGTTTTTGCGTATTTTGCTGGACGGGCTGGTGCTTGTCTCCCATCTGCGGATGGAAGGAAGGTACGGTGTGTACGAGCAGCATGAAGATGTGGAGAAGCATACACATGTGATCTTCCATTTTAATGATGGTACGGAATTACGTTATAAGGATGTGCGCCAGTTCGGTACGATGCACCTGTTTAATGCAGGTGAGGAACTGGTATCCAAACCTTTGCTGAAGCTGGGACTGGAGCCGCTTGATCCGGCCTTTACGGTAACTGCATTCCGTGAGGCGGTTGGCAAGCGCACAACTAAAATCAAAGCTGTACTGTTAAATCAGGCATATGTGGTCGGCATCGGGAATATTTATGTGGACGAGGCTCTATTTCGCGCAGGTATCCATCCCGAGACCATTGCCAAGACACTGAACGAAGCTCAATTAACGGTGCTACATGAAGCGATTGTGGCTACCTTACAAGACGCAGTGAATGCAGGTGGATCTTCCATCAAATCCTATGTGAATGGACAGGGTGAGATGGGCATGTTCCAGCATCAACTGAAGATCTACGGGCGTAAGTCAGAGCCTTGTGCAACATGTGGCACGTTAATCGAAAAAACGGTGGTTGGTGGCCGTGGTACGCATTTTTGTCCGAACTGTCAGCCGCTGAACATGAACTGAATGAACGAAATGATGAAATCATAGCACCCTTGGATTCCTCCCTCCATATACTGATATGGCAGAAATAAGCGGGCGTATACCCATACTGGCATCTTCAGTTGGCACGAGTACCGCACAGAGGAGGAATCCGGGGTGCTGCATCATTTTATTTCATTGCTGGCGCTTGCTTTGGCGCTTAGTTTAGATGGTTTTGGAGTCGGGATTACATATGGGTTACGGAGGACTAAGATTCCCCTGTTATCTATCGCTGTTATTTCGATCTGTTCGGGATTGGTTATTGCCCTGTCGATGCAAGTAGGTGTGCTGTTGTCCCATGTGGTGTCACCGGATATCGCTTCTATTGTGGGAGCCGTTATATTGATCGGCATTGGTGCATGGTCACTGTTGCAACTTATTCGAAAGCAAGGCAAAGAACAGCTGGAAACAGACACTAGAACGAACGAGGGAACGGAAACAACGGCAACTGGAGTTGTAGAAGCACAAGAGACACTGACGGATTCAAAAGGAAGGAACCAGGTGCTGGCACTGGATCTGGAGCAGTCGGCTTCAGGGGGATCGCTGGAACGCATGGTATTTACACTGGAGCTACGTAAGCTGGGCGTCGTCATTCAGATTCTTCGCAGTCCCTCCAAGGCGGACATGGATAACTCGGGGAGTATCTCTGCCCAAGAAGCGATGTGGCTTGGTATTGCCTTGTCTCTGGATGCATTTGGAGCAGGATTGGGTGCGGCACTTCTGGGATTCCCTACACTATGGACAGCACTTATTATTGCGCTGTTTAGTGGGGCGTTTTTGTCACTCGGCATGAAGGTTGGACTGCGTTTCTCAGCTCTGCGCTGGATGCGAAGACTGTCTGTATTGCCAGCACTACTGTTAATGATTATGGGAATAATGAAGCTGTTATGAGGTGAAACGATGAATATAGGCTTAACCGGCGGGATCGCGACAGGCAAAAGCAGTGTTTCCGCCTATCTCGCCAGTAAGGGAGCGTTGCTTATCGATGCAGACGTTATTGCCCGGGAAGTTATGATGCCCGGGCATCCCGTGTTGGCCGCCGCTGTTAAGCGGTTCGGACAAGCCATACTGAACGAAGATGGAACACTGGATCGGAAAAAGCTTGGAAGCATTGTTTTTCAACAACCAGAGGAACGTAAGGCATTGGAGGCTATTACACATCCGGCGATCCGTAGAGAGATGCGCGAACGGGCCGCCGCATACGCGGTGCAACATCCGGATAAACTTGTGGTATCTGATATTCCTTTGTTGTACGAATCGGGTCTGGAAGATGGTTTCGAGGAAGTCATGGTTGTATATGTTCCAAGGTCGGTCCAACGAGATCGCTTGATGAGTCGGGATGGAATGACTGCGGCACAGGCTGAGGCTCGAATGGATGTACAGATGGATATTGAGCGCAAAAAGCAGCTTGCAGACACTGTCATCGATAACAGCGGCTTATGGTCAGAGACGGAGCAGCAAATTGACTCATTTCTACAGCGTAAGGGTTTGTTATGAAAATATTACGCAAGAAACGTGTACTGCTGTTGATGTTTGTGTCCTTTGTACTCGTGCTATTTCTGAATACAAACTGGATGGCATGGTTCTATCCGATTCATTATAAGGAAGAGATTCGTGCCCAATCTCAGAGTTATGAGGTTGATCCGTTTCTGATTGCTTCCATTATCAAGGTGGAGACCAATTTTAAGACAAGCAAGGAATCCAAACGAGGTGCCATTGGGCTCATGCAACTGATGCCGGACACGGCGAACTGGATACTGGAACAAGCTAAAATTCCCGACACTTCGCTGGAGGAATTGAAGCACGAGCCTGAGCGAAATATTCAATTAGGCACATGGTATCTGCGCAATCTGTCCGATCAATTCGATGGCAATGAAGCGGTTATGATCGCTGCCTATAATGCGGGTCCAGGTAAAGTAAACAGTTGGCTTAGAGATGGTGTATGGGATGGCTCATTCGATACGGTGAAAGATATTCCGTTTGGTGAGACACGTCACTATGTACAAAGGGTCATTTACTATTATAATCAGTATGTAAAGATCTATAATACGTTCTAAGTCCAACATATAAGTAGAAGCACAGAGCGGGCCGGTTGTTCACCGGCCGCTCCATGCTCCTCTGTGTAGCGTATTACGATGCAGATATTATTGGTATTGACCTGCCAATTGCTGTTCTGCAATTGTTACCAGACGCTTCGTGATGTATCCACCGATCGAACCGTTCTCGTAAGAAGTCATGTTACCTTGGTATCCGTCTTGTGGGATGCTGATTCCGAGTTCTTGAGCAACTTCATATTTCAGTTGTTCGAGGGCTGCGGAAGCTTTAGTTACCACCAAGTTGTTGGAGTTACCGTTGCTTTGTGCCATTGCTGTTCACCTCCTCGCGGGTTGGTAAAAGTATTATGTGTCGGCAATGCGTTTTTCATTACAAAATGAGTACAGGGAATATGTGGTAAAAAGTAAAACGTGGGAAGTGATCTGATTTGAAATGTCCTTATTGCGCTTTTCTGGGCACCAAAGTCCTTGATTCAAGGCCAGCTAATGAATCGAAGTCGATTCGTCGCCGTCGTGAATGTGAGCAGTGCGCCAGAAGATTTACAACGTTTGAGATGATTGAGGAAACACCGTTGATCGTCATTAAGAAGGATGGTAGTCGGGAAGAGTTCAGCCGGGACAAGATTCTCCGTGGGCTTATTCGTGCCTGTGAGAAACGCCCAGTCTCTGTAGAGACGCTGGAGATGATGGTATCTGAGGTAGAGAAGTCTTTGCGTAATACAGCCGATGCTGAGGTCGAGAGCCGCCAGATTGGTGAGCTATTGATGGAGCAGCTGTTTCCAGTCGATGAAGTGGCGTATGTACGCTTCGCTTCCGTGTATCGCCAGTTCAAGGATATCAATATGTTCATGAAAGAACTAAAATCCCTGTTGTCCAAAGACAATCTGGAGGATTAGTGAAGTGGGTAAAGGGAGAAGAGCAGTCTGGGGTTCCAGTCCGTGTGTGCCAGTGAAATCGGTTGTTCTTCTCCAATCACTTTGGAGCTTCAAAAAGTGATTGACAGCGAAAGCTGGATTTTATATGATATAGGAGTCGCCTGTGGAACGTAGCAGTGTTGGACAAGTTATCCATTTCATATCTTGGGGCCTTAGCTCAGCTGGGAGAGCGCATCGCTGGCAGCGATGAGGTCAGGGGTTCGATCCCCCTAGGCTCCATATAGCAGTAAGAAAACACGCCTTTGATGGCGTGTTTTTTTGTTTTGTAATTAAATTATCCGATGATGCGTTGCCAGACTAGCCTTCAATTCATCCAATTGCAGCGAAATACTTAATGTAAACTCAACGTTCACTTTCTCCAAACCAAGCGCGATGAAGCGAATGTACGCCCTCTTGAATATCCTCCATACTCAAACCACCGAAACCGATCTGAACCATGGATTGCTCAGCCTGAGCTTGTTGTGCCCAGAAGGGCGATACAGGATAGACTTGGGTACCTTCCTTTTCAGCTGTGGTAATCAATTGCTGCTCATGCATTCCATTATGTACACGCAGTAAAATGTGAAGTCCTGCATCCTCACCAATGACTGTCACGTTAGATCTCATCAGCTGCTGAATTGTTGAGATCAGTGTGGATTGCTTTTGGCGGTATACTTTGCGCATTTTGCGAATGTGTGCTTCCCAATGTCCATTTCTCATAAATAGCTCCAGTGTATTTTGGTGAAAACGTGAAACGGTCTGATCATACAAACGGTAGTTATGCTTATTATGAAGCTCCAGCAAGTGTTTAGGCAGAACCATGTAGGCAATACGTATTGAAGGAAGCAGGCATTTTGAGAAAGTCCCCAGGTATACCGTACGTTGATGGCTATCCAGACTCTGCAAGGAAGGTATCGGCTTACCGACATATCTAAACTCGCTATCGTAATCGTCCTCAATAATAATGCCATTCTGGTCTGCTGCCCATTTCAGTAATTGCATTCTCTTGTGGAGAGGCATGACCATCCCATAGGGGAACTGGTGAGACGGTGTAATGTAAACAATGCGGGACTGGCTCTCATAGAGCTGCTGAATATGAAGCCCATCCGTTTCCAGCGGAATCGGACTAAGCTGTAGACCATGATGTTGAAAAATCGTCCGAGCACCGTCATAGCCAGGCTCTTCCATCGCTATACTATGGTTATCGGGTCCTAATAATCCAGATAACACAGCGAGTAAATATTGAATGCCAGCACCAATCATGATTTGATCTGGTGAACAATTCACGCCTCTTGACCCGTGCAGGTACTTGGCAATTTCCATTCGAAGTCCAGGTTCTCCAAGAGGATCACCATAAGAAAATAAGGCCTGATGGTTCTGCTGTAAGCTTAGATTGGACAACTTACGCCAAGTAGCAAGTGGAAAATGCTCAGCATCCACATCACCATATCGAAAATCGTACTGGATCGTTGGATGAGCCAGTGATTGATCTTCCGACCCTGGTTTACGAACATGAGGAGATGAGGGCAAGGTATCCAATTGCAGATCCATAACGTATAAGCCACTTCTTGGTTTGCTTAGTACATAACCTTCTGCCAATAACTGTTGATAGGCCAGATCAACGGTATTACGGCTAATATGTAAGTGTGCAGACAGGGAACGAATAGATGGAAGCCGTGTCTGGGCTGGCAACTTTCCGTTCATAATTTCTTTCTTAATATATTGATATAGCTGGGTGTATAACGGTTCTTCAGACTCTCTCTTCAGCAATAAGGTTAAATCTATCATCTATAACCTCCTATTAGTTTTGTTAACTGACCCTATAATATAGTTTAGTTTTGTCACTACTTATGGGGTCAATAGACGATTACAATTATATCACGTCCTGTCTGGGTGGGAACATCACTCAAGACGGGGATCACCATTGCTTTAGGAGGAGACTTGAATTGGATAAAAAAATAGACTCCATTGGACAAATGGAGAGAGGTCAACAATCCGCACTGAATGTGGATGCATTTCATAATCATCCCGGTTTCCGGCGTATGTTTGCCCCGGATCAATTGACAATAGGCCTATTTCTACCGCTTAGATTTTATACGGGTAACATGGATGTTCTGAAGGGTCAGGCTGACCTGGTGGATATAATCGATCAACAACATTTTGCATCCGTGTGGGTGCGTGATGTTCCGCTATTTGATCCTGGATTCCGAGATGCCGGGCAGGTGTTCGATCCATTTGTTTATCTTGCCTACCTTGCTGCAAGGACCAAAAACGTATCCTTGGTAACAGGAAGTGCCATTTTCACGCTTCGTCATCCGATTGATTTAGCCAAGGCGGCTGCATCCATTGATGTACTTTCGGGCGGACGACTTGTACTAGGCATTGCATCAGGTGATCGTCCTGCTGAGTTTCCGGCATATGGATTACATGTGGATCATCGGGATGAGCGTTTTCGAGATACCGTAAAATTCTTTCGTGAGCTGGTTCAGCATAACAGTCCCACCATTCAATCTTCGCTGGGTCAAATGAGTGAGCTTGATTTGTTACCTAAGCCTGCAACAGGTGGTATACCACTTGTTGTGACAGGTTCAAGTAGGCAATCCTTGGATTGGATCGCAGAGCACAGTGATGGTTGGCTTACCTATCCTGAAGCGACGGCTAATGATTCCGGCCCCCGCATGCTCGGACGTAAGATCAATGCATGGCGTGAAAAAATACCTAATGGCATGTTCAAGCCGCATATGACGAACGAATGGATTGATCTTGTGGAAGATGTCAATTATCCTCGAACACCGCTTCGTGGGGGGTACATATTACGTACAGGACGGGCAGGTCTGATTCAGCTTTTGGAGGAATGGCGAGCAGTCGGCGTTAATCACGCTGCACTTGGCATTCAATTTTCGAGTCGGCCACCCGCCGAGGTGATTCAGGAGTTGGCGGAGGAAGTGTTGCCGCTATTTCCGACACATACAGGTACAGCTCCAATAGCTACAGGATGGTAAGAGAATGAAGTCAATTCATACTGAAATTTACTGGACAACCTTTACACACAGCCTGTTCAACGACTTGCCGGTGAATGTAGCTGCAACGGAGCGAGGATTATGCTTGATATCTATGCCGGATGATACCCATATGAATATGAAGGAATGGGTCATCAAGAAGTTTGCTCATGCAAATCTAGTTGAAGATCAGAACAGGCTTTCTCCATATGTGGAACAGTTGCAATGGTATTGTGAGGGGAAAAGTAAGGCATTCGATATTCCTCTTGATCTACAGGGGACGAAATTTCAGATATCAGTGTGGCAAGCGTTAATGACGATTCCATATGGGCAGATTCGCAGTTATTTGGAGATTGCGAAGATGATCGATCATCCCAAGGCCATACGTGCAGTCGGCACCGCCAATGGAGCGAATCCGATTCCAATTGTCATTCCATGCCATCGTGTCATCGGCAAAAACGGAACATTGACTGGTTATAGTGGTGGATTAAAGATGAAAGAAAAGTTGCTTCAACTGGAAGGCTACGAGAGGTACACGGTTTCGGGCCACCCTCGATTCAATTTTTAGAAGGTTAGATTATTTTTACACATGAGCCCATTCCCTCCGCGAATGTCCTTCATACAGTATAAAGTGCCTTGTGTTGCAATACTGTAGAACAATTGTTCAATAGGGAGTGGGACGTGTGAAATCATCAACAAAGCTCACCGGACGGGTTATCTATAAAGGTGATCCGGGATATGAAGCAGCGCGTAAGAACTGGGACCCGCATACTGACAAATATCCTAATGTCTTTGTATTTGCCCAAACAACGAAAGACGTCTCTAATGCCATCAAATGGGCTCGTGAAAACAATGTACCGATCAGGCCGCGTAGTGGTAGACATGCGCTTGAGGTCAATCTTTCACAGGTTAACGGCGGAATTGTGATTGATGTGAGTGATCTGAACTCCATCAAGCTTGATAAGAAAAATGGAACTGTTGTTGTTGGAACAGGAAACCGAGTGGGAAGAATTGCGAATACCCTCGCGAAGCAAGGATTCATAGCTCCATTTGGTGATAGCCCTACCGTAGGGATCGGTGGAATTACATTAGGCGGGGGAATTGGGCCTCTCCAGCGTACCATCGGTCTTATCAGTGATAACCTGCTTGAGGTAGAGATGGTGGACGCCAAAGGAAAAGTGATTCGGGCCAATAAAAATCGTAATTCAGATCTCTTTTGGGCCTCGCGGGGAGGAGGCGGTGGTAACTTCGGAGTATACACTCGTTACAAATTCAAAGTTCGCCGTGCTCCAGCGAAGGCTACTGTATTTAAAATCACCTGGCCATGGTCTCAATTCGAAGAGGTACTTAAAGTATGGCAGAGGTGGGCTCCCTCAGTTGATACGAGACTGGGCAGCGAGTTGTCCATCGGACCGAAAAAGGGTGGCAACGTCCTTATGGAAGGGCTGTTCTTAGGCTCTAAAACAGAGGCTCTCCGTTTATTACAGCCAATTACGAGTGTTGGCAAACCGACGAGCTCCGTTGTTCGTTTGTTACCTTACACGGAAGTTGTAAAGTTCTTATTGCTTCCTGATCCAATTGAGACTCAAAGGTACAGTAACCAGTTCTCGTCCGGTTTTGGACAGAAACCATTCCCTGATAAAGCTATCAAATCGATGCGCGCATTTTTGGAGAACTTGGAAGAGGGGCCAGGCGGGTTCTATTTCCTCAACTGGGGCGGAGCAGTAAGTCGCAAATCACCTAGATCAACCGCCTTCTTCTGGCGTAAAGAGAAGTTCTATGTGGAATGGACCAGTACGTGGCTCAAATCATCCCATGCCGCCAAAAATATCGCACTCGCTCGTAATACTCGCAAGAAATTGCAACCATACATTGTGGGTTCCTATATCAATGTTCCAGACCAAGGGATCAAGAATTCCGGTCCAGTGTACTATGGAGCCAACTATGCCAGACTGCGGAGAGTCAAAGCCAAGTATGATCCGAAAAATGTGTTCAACAATCCGCAAAGCATCACGCCGGCTCGGAGAGTATAATCCATTGTAACCTGTTCAATTCCTGTTCAATGAGTGAAGAAACACGCCTTAATTGGCGTGTTTTTTGCTATGTATGTTAGTATAAATGCCAAAACCGAAAATGAAATCAAGTCATTGATATAGAGAGCAGGTGGTACACGCCATGATTGATGTAGATCAATTAGCCAACACATTTGCAAGCAGTCATTATGAGATACATGAGGTCAACCGATTGGTGATCCAACCCAGAAGCATACTGCGTGAATTTAAAACTCTGAAGTACGGGTTTCTTTTTGTAATGCGTGGAGAAGCACGAATGACGGTCAATGGAACGATATACGAACTACAATCCGGGTCCGTGTTTCATGCGGCTCCAGGTATGAAGATGGATTCCCGAGTGATCAGCGAAACCGAGTATGAATACTACGCTGTATTCTATGGGGTGGATCAGATGCATGAGGAAAAAGAAGAAGTCGCTCACAATGCATTGAATGTCCATTTCAAAATGGATCAGGGAGTTAATCCGAGGATCGTAGAATTATTGGCGATGTTGCAAGAACATGCTTATCATCCGGGGGGGATGGAAAAGCTTCGAGTGAAGCAACTATTTCTGAGTATCATGGTCGAGGTTCTAATGGGGTATAGGCAGCGGGAAAGTGTAACTTCTCCAAGTGAACAGGTCATTGAGGAAGCTCTGTCCTACATTAATGTCAATTACATGAATCCGCTGACACTAGACGAGTTAGCAGAGACACATGGCATGAATTCGAAGCAGTTTTCCTATTTTTTTCATAAGTACACGGGATTTCGACCCATTGATTATGTCATCCATCATCGGATGGAGAGGGCAAGGGATCTACTGAAGTCTGGGCATTTTCTTATCCGTGATGTTGCAATCAGTGTAGGGTATCCCAATCCGTTATATTTCAGCAGAGTATTTAAAAATAAATTCGGTGTATCTCCCTCAGCATATGCGGATCAATTAGAAAACCATTAATAATAATTCCAACATGTGCTTGAATTAAATTAGACAATAATACATATGGAATTTGTGATTTGTGTATTCGCATGAGCGCGCATCCTTGCTATCATATTTAATGATAATGAGAATCATTATTAATATATGTTTCCAATACGTGAACCGGCCCATCATTGGGCAGAACATATTTAGAAATGAGGGCATACAGGATGAACGAGTGTGAAGTATTTGATGTAACCATTATCGGCGGAGGACCCGCTGGTTTATTTTCGGCTTTTTATAGTGGACTGCGTGAGATGAAAACGAAAATTATTGAATTCCAGCCTTATCTGGGCGGGAAGGTACATGTTTATCCTGAAAAGATGATCTGGGATGTAGGAGGATTACAACCTGTTCCCGGTGCCCAGTTGATCGAACAGATCGTCAATCAGGGACTGACATTTCAGCCAGAGGTGATTCTTGAAGAAAAGGTCACGTCCATATCCAAAGATGAACAGGGGTATTTTGCACTGCACACAGCCTCCACAGAGGTGCATTACTCCAAAACCGTGATCTTGGCTATCGGCGGAGGAATACTGAAACCAATCAAACTGGAGATTGAGGGAGCAGAACGTTTTGAAGTGTCCAATCTACATTACACCGTCAAATCACTCTCCCGCTTCAAAGACAAAACGGTTCTCATTTCCGGTGGAGGGAATGCGGCGATTGATTGGGCGAATGAACTCGAACTTATTGCCAAACAAGTCTATCTGACGTATCGGAAAGATACTTTGAAGGGGCATGAAGCTGAAATATCTCGTCTTGGCAACAGTTCAGTGGAGTGTCTACTTAATACAACGATCGAGAAGTTGGTCGCCACAGATGATCATCAACAGATTGAGACCGTTGTGCTGAAACGCAATGAGGATGGCGCAACACTTGAGCTGGCAGTAGATGAGGTCATCATTAACTATGGCTATGAGCGCGATAAGGAATTGCTGGTCAACAGTCATATTCAGATCGATATGAAGGATCATTGGATTGCAGGAACTCCGGTCAGCGAGACATCCGTACCGGGCATATATGCCGCGGGTGATATTTTGCATCATGAAGGAAAGCTTCATTTGATTGCCGGTGCGTTCCAGGACGCAGCCAATGCTGTGAACCGAGCGAAGTTGCATGTGGCACCTGATGCGAAAGCACACGGGATGGTCTCCTCGCACAATGATTTGTTTACTCAGAAAAACCGCGAATTAATGAAAGATTTGTACACCAAGTAATGCGGATCTGAAGTGAACGTATTTTCAAAAGAAAACTAAAAAAGCCGCCCTCGGTCATATGACCAAGAGCGGCTTCTTCACATGCCAACTACGCATGCCAGTCAATGAGCAATTAAGCTTTAACTTGTTCTCCAGCAAATACTTCAACGTTCATTGGAGCGGCCATGAATGCTGCTGCTTGTTGTACAAAAGCTTGGAAATGCGCGCTTGTGTTGTGGGAAGCTGTGGCAGCTTCATCTTTCCAAAGCTCGATCATCGTGTATTGTTGTTCGCGTTCTGTGCTTTTCGCCAGGTCATAGCTGATGTTGCCTTCTTCTTGACGTGTTGCAGCAATCAGTTCTTTCGCAGATGCGAGGAATGCTTGCTCTTGGTCCGGTTTAACTTGCAGATGCGCGTGAATGATAATCATAGTGTATAACCTCCATATTGTGTTTGTTGGATTGTGTTAAGAATGTATGCTTATTGACCAATATAATCATGACTTACAGGGAAACCGTCCCTGATATTATGCCCAAGTTGTAATTGTTTCTACTGGCAGACGGTAGGAAGGGTGACCTTCTTTGGCCGATTTACCAATCGAGATCAACATAACCGCTTGATAACGCTCTTTGTCCATGCCAAATGCTTCTGCAATTTGATCTTTTTCATAACCACCGATTGGGTTGGTGTCATAACCATGAGCACGTGCTACAAGCATTAATTGCATGGAAGCAAGTCCAGCGTCGATCATATTGACTTCGCGGATAGCGGAAGCAGGCATATTTTCATAATAAGGCAATACTTTTGATAGTTGCATATCTTTGACTTCTTGTGGCATATAACCGAGTTCTACAGCTTTACCAAAAATTTCTTCCATGTGTTCTGCGTTGTTCATATCAATGAATACACCAATGACTGCGGATGAAGTCAAAACCTGATTTTGATTGAATCTGGCAAGAGGAGCAAGCTTCTCTTTACCTTCGGTTGTGTCCACAACCAGGAAACGCCAAGGCTGCAAATTGATCGAAGAAGGTGCACGGGAAGCATCTGCCAGAATTTCTGTCATTTCTTCACGGCTGATTTTCACTTCAGGATCGTAAAGCTTTACAGAACGGCGGCCATAAGTAATTTCGTTAAAATCATTTGTTTTTTGAAATTTGCTTTCAATTGTACTCACGAATGGATCTCTCCTCTATATATGGGTTTAGAAATTATTTTGCATACGTTCAAGGAAATCGGCAAGAGCCTGAACTTCGTCTTCACTGAAATCCTGCAAAATCTGGTTGATGAAATTGGTTTTCTCTGCTTTGTAGCCTTCAATCTGCTTCCGACCGTGGTCCGTCAGACGAACAAAAGTTACCCGATTATCTTCGGGGTTCTTGCGTCTTGTAACCATCAGGTCCGCCTCAAGCTGTTTCAAGTGGCGTGTAATCGCAGCACTATCAATGTTAATGATTTTCTGCAGCATGGATTGGTTAATCTCATCGACCTGATCCAGCTCATGCAGAATTTCAAAGCGAGAGGAACTGATACCCGTACAGCGTTCGAACTTGGGACTGATTTTGTTGCCCAGCACGTTCAGCAGGTTGATGATCTGTTCTTCTTTGGAAACAATACGTGTCATGACTAGACCTCCCGGGTGAATCTGAATCATGAACAACGGCGTATGTTAACCAATAATTATAGTTGCAGTATACAATGCCATTGCCTAATGATTATTTGGATGCTCTCGATCATTGATGTATCAATAGTTGATGCCTCAATCATTGATACATCAATTAATATATCATGCCTTTTAACATTTTGCAACAGGTTCAGAAAAAGAGGATGATTATACCTGTATTATCCCGATACATAAGCATTGTCGTCTATATAGGATGTCCATCTGCATGCGTTTATATCGATTGCTCAAGCTATTGAGAATTATTATCAATTACTCTATAATAAAAGGAAATCTACATAACGAGCGAACGTAACAGACAGTTCATAGAGCAGCTGAGAAGGCAAAAGGATGCCATTTGGACGGGAGGGTAAGTATTAAGAACATGAATTTGAATGATCACATCAGGCTGTGGAATCATGTGTTTGTCAAAATATTGGATGTGCGCCAAAACGCTTTGCAACCTGGCGAGAAGCTGAAGAATTATCAACTACCAGCGAGTGCCTATGTATATATCATCGATGGAAGTGCACGGATACGAATGGATCAACACAGATATAATGTGGATGGATTCCACATTGTTCATGGGGGCAAGCAGGCGTATTTAAACATGGAGACGGATTCGGGCGTGGCGTATTATATGATTTTGTACAAAGCCACTCTGGCGTTGCCCTGTGGTATGGAGATTCAGCATCTGATGGACCATGAACGTCCGTTCCAGGACCAATATGCACTTGTACCCACCCGTCCGCTGGACATGTATCAATGTATGGAGGAATTGAAACGGGAGTGGGAACAGTCCACGAAACTCGCAAAGTTACATGCTAAAACCTTATTTTATCAATGGGCATATTCTTTGCTGGCAGACTTACATGGACAATCCATTCAGCCATATAAACCGGATACGGTCACACAGGCGATTGAATATATGAATGCTCATCTGCATGAGCCTATTGCTCTTGATGTTATGGCAGAAGCATTGGAATGCAGTGTGGGGCACCTGTCCAGATTGTTCAAACAAAAGTTGCACATCAGTCCCATCCAATATCTTGGACAGATCCGAATGGAGAGAGCTACACATCTTCTGGTCCATACGAATGCTACGTTGCAACAGATTGCAGAGCAGGTGGGCTATCCGGATGCACATTCACTGAGTCGCAGCTTCAAAAAAATCAAAGGACTCTCTCCAATTCGTTACAAAAAAGGACTAAGCCCACGGTTAAGTAAGCCGAAAAAGGCATTGGCATTGAACCATAAGCAAGATTTGCCCAGTGTGATGCAAGAAAATGCCCTTCATCCGCTACATTCCTCTCTATATAATGATATTGATTATCAATATCAAAAGAATGTTGGAGGGGAATTACTGATGCAAGGAAAATTCAAAATGACAGCACTAAGCATGATGCTGTGTCTCACGCTATTACTGGCGGCCTGTTCCAGTCCTGCACCGTCTGCAAGTAGTACACAAACAGAGACTACTGCGACTACTACACAATCGAGTAACCAGGCAGCGGAATCAGGAAAATCGACTGCACAGCCAGAGACGCGAACCGTCTCTACATTAAGAGGAGATGTGGTGATCCCGGCCAATCCGGAGCGTGTTGCTTCAGATCAATATATGGGTTACCTGCTGAAATTGGGCATTATACCGGTTGGTGTGAGAACGTTCATGTTGAACGAATCTTGGATTGAGAAGTCCGATATTCCTGCCGACGTCATAGCTGGTATTGAAGATTTGGGAGGAGAATTCCCGATGAATCTGGAGAAGCTGGTATCGCTTGAGCCAGATCTTATCATCGGTTCCATTGATAAAAATATCGAGGATTACGAGAAAATTGCAACGACTGTCTTTTTACCCTATTGGGAGGGTGAAACGACCTCAGGTCCACTCGAAAAACTGCGCCGGATCGCTAGTGTTTTTGGGAAAGAGAAGGAAGCAGAGGCATGGATTACAACTTATGAAGAGAAGGTCGAAGAAGCCAAGAAACGGATCGATGGTATTATTAAAGATGGCGAGACCGTATCCATTGTACAGATCGGTAACAAAGCAATGTATGTCATGGCTGCAGATGGCGGTAACTACGGTAGTTCTACCATCTATGAGATGCTGAAACTGCCTCCTACCCAGCAGGCATTGGAGATGAAGGAAGGTTTCGAAAGTATCTCCCTTGAAGTGCTGCCGGAGTATATGGGAGATCATATCTTCGTATATGGTTCGGGGGACGCAGACGCTGAGGATGTACTGAATAGTGAAGTATGGAAACATCTTCCCGCTGTGCAGAAAGGTCAGGTTTATGCTTATGGTTCCTTTGGAGATAAAGGCGACGAGTTCGTGATGGAAGATCCATATTCACTGGAATTGCAGCTGGATACGATCACGAACATATTATTGAAAGCTAAAAAATAGAGTTTAAGCAGGCGGTTACAGGGTTTGATCCGAACAGGGAAGGGATGTCAGCATGGAAGAACATGATTGGATAAAACGACTGGAGCAACTACATTTCTCTGCTGTCCACGTCTGCAATTACACTAGCAATCCGGGGGCTGTTCAGCGTCGGATCTGGAAAAGGTTCGCCATTTGCAGGGTCATTGCTGGCAAGGGATCCTTGTCTATGGATAACGTTGTCCATACGGTGTCTCAGGACGAGTGGTTTTTGTTGAAGCCAGGAATGCATGTGGAGTTTCAGACGGAGATGGAAGCACCTGTCCGATATCAGATCATTTTATTTTCTTGCGTGGCACTTACCCGGAGTCGGAAGGTTTGGCATACCGAGGCGTTTGATTTCCCTGTTACGGGAAAACTTAACATTCTTTCTAATACACGTGATATTCAGGAGATGATGGATACCCTGCTGGGTGAAAAACACGCTTACACAAGTCTGGAAAAGATGCGCAGGAAACATCTTTTACATCAGTTGTTGATTCAGTTGATGATTCACGTGAAAGAAGAAACCCCACCTGTAGCAGGTATGGATCGGGCACTTGAATACATGACGCATCAGTATATGAAAGACATTCGAGTCGATCAGATGGCCCGCATGGCAGGGCTTAGTGTGAATCATTTTATAAGAACGTTCAAACGGCAATTAAACATGACTCCGATCGAATATATCCTGAAACAACGTATGGCGAAGGCCAAGCAGCTGTTATTTTCTTCCGATACAATCAAAGAAATTGCGGAGCAAGTAGGTTATAGGGATGAGCACTATTTCAGCAGAGTCTTCAAGAAAAACGAAGGTGTCGCTCCGACGTTGTATATGAAAAATAAAGTGAGTCGCGTTGCCACATTGTATTACGGGCTGGATGATTACGTGATAACGCTTGGGATGACGCCAGTGTCCGCACTATCTTATGGTCAGAGAGTGGCTCGACATGTTGCTGTTCCTACGCTTCAAGCACACAGTCATCAGGGACTTATCCTGGACAGCTTCAATCAGAACTATGACGGGTTGAGGCGAGTCCAACCGGACCTGATCATTACAAGTGATCGTTTAGAGCCGAATGAATCCCTGCATCATATCGCACCCACGGCGATGCTGGAGCACACCAATCATTTTGGCGAGAGACTTCTGTATATGGCAGACATTATGGGCCGTACCGAACGGGCTGAACAGTGGATTGATCAGCATGCTGACTTAAGCCTTGTTCTTCGAGGACGCATTCAATCGAGGTGGGGGAAGCAGAGTGCCATGTTCATCCGGGTGTCCTCTCATTTCTACCGAATGTATGGATTGAATAACCAGACAGGGGCTCTGTTATACGATGATCTGGGGTTTCATTTGCCACGTTATTTTCCGGAAAAAAAGTGGGCTGTGGAGACGAAAGTTGGCAATTTTCAGTTATACGATGCGGATCATATATTTGTAATGGTCGATCCCACGGAAGAGGCGCGCGCTCAATTGCGACATTTGCAGCAATCGAGTGAATGGTTAGCATTAAGAGCTGTTCAAGAAGGCTGTGTCTATAATGCAGGAGATATTTTCTTCAAAACGCTGGGTCCAACCGGACGCATGTGGGCTATGCGATATGTAGCAGAACAACTTGGTGTTACCGTGCGGTGATATTGTGCAAGTGAAGAGCGTGGAATAATCCATGGCATGCTTGTTCGCTTTTCCCTACTATAATGATAATGATTATTATTATTAAATAGTAGAGGGGATTTACTACAAATGGTAAGACAGAGAGTAGCATCTATATTATTATTGACCCTGCTTGTGCTTATTCTTGCGGCATGTGGCAAGGCTTCGGAAGTAGCGGAAGAAACGCCTCAGCAACAGGATACGCCTGTGGAAGAGAGCGGTACACAAACGATCGAGCATCTTAACGGAACAGCGGTTGTACCACAAAAGATAGAACGCATGGTTGTATTATCCGCCGATTACATCGATCACATGCTAACGATTGGTGAAAAACCAGCAGGCGTTAATGTAGAAGTTCGTTATGGAGGAGATTACCTACCTTATCTTGCAGATCAGCTTGCCGGTGTTCCAACGGTGGGCTCCGCAGATAGTCCTAACCTGGAGGCTATCCTGCAGATCGATCCAGATGTCATCGTTATTGAGAGCCGAACGGCTGAGAGTACATATGAGCAGTTGGAGAAAATTGCTCCAACTATTGTACTGGGTACTGAATGGCTGGATTATTCTGATGACACAACTTATTGGACTCAGGATTTGCTGACCATTGCTGGAATGTACAATAAGGTTGATCTAGCGAAAGAAAAGATTGCAGAGGTAGAGCAACAGGCAGAGCAATTAAAGGCGAAGGTCGCACAACTGGATCAGAAAAAGCTGGCTTATCTGCGTGTAAGAGAGAAGACCTTGCAAATATATGCAGCAAAAGGACATCCAACCAACACATTATTGTATCATGATCTTGGGTTTGTACCCACTGCTGTGACGCCAGCCGAACAACGCGAGGACCTGTCCATGGAAAAAATCGCGGATATTGATGCCAATTTCGTCGTTCTTGAGATTGATCCAAATGCCGAGGAGTATCTAAATAGTATCAATGCAAGCTCACTCTGGAAGGGAGTACCGGCTGTTGGTGCAGAACAGGTCTATATGACAGACTCATTCTGGTTGTTTAAAGGCTGGGGAGCAATCGGTCGCAGCGAAATTATTAATGAAATTGAAGATATGATTCAATAGATGGGACGTTATCCAGGGCATAACCATTCAGAGATGTCGGAAAGATTACAGCATTTTTTTGTGACGACAATCCGAGCCAGTTGCGATGATTTCAAGTATGCTTTCCGTGTGAAGGATCTGCTGGATGAAGAAAAGCGAAACTCGATATTACGTGAACAGGCTATACAACAAGGGCTTCAACTGGACGGTAAAGGGAGTGCAGCTGTCGGTACACTCTTTGCCAAGCGCTATTCGGTATTCGTTATGTCTGTGATCTCCGCATTCAGTCTATACGACACTACACTTAGCATGGCCGATGATGATGTACGGTTTGAATTGAATGGATCAGGCGGCATGCGATACGAAACTCGGCTGCAGAGAATCTTTCTGGAAGGTGAAGATCCTGTCCAGCGCAAGTCAGAGCGTGGTTTGCTCAAGAAGAGAGTGCTGCTACATCTGGAAACTGTCCTGCGAGCGGTAGCCAGTGGTACGGGGGTGAGTGATAAGGTCATGTGGTCTTTGGTTGCACATAATGTGCAACAATTGTATGTAAGTATGGTCAATGATCGGAAAATATGGAAGACGGATCAACGGCTTGCACAGATCCAGGAAGATCAAAGCATATGGCTTGACGAACAAAATAAAAATGCATTTACATTTGCAATGAAGTTGCATCGCTTTGATCACCCTGAGTGGCAAGGACCGCCGTTCTTTATACGCCGATATTGTTGCTTGGCTTATCAGGTTGGAGACGGCAGTCATTCGCATGGTTATTGCAACAGTTGTCCGAAGCTGGATTCGGAATCCCGATTGCGTAATCTTCTACAGCAGTGAACTTACACTCTTGTACCGCATCGTCCGAATCTGTTTCAGACGATCCATGTTCTCTTCGAAACTGACGCCAGAAGCCTGAGCGAGACCACGTTCAAAATCCTTTTTATACAGAAAAGGGGCTTCCGGGTACAATGCAATAATGTGCAGCTGATTCCATATCCGGTAGTCTGGGTGATGAATCCTTACCTCTTCGGTTTCCAGCGCATAAAAGCTATGGCACCATTTCCGTTCAATCAAAATGAAATTCATAGCCGGTCCATTCCCATGGATCATGATATTGCGGAATTCTTCCAAGGAATCCTGCTGAACATCGACATGTACCACAACCTGCAGCGGCTTGAGCCAGCGTCTGCGGGTTTGTTGGTTTTGGACGGGAAAGTTACTGCCTGGTGTACTGACGAGCATTTCCTGACGAACGATGATTGCCTCAGGAAACGGCTGGAGTGGGTTCAGTTCGCTCATGAGAGGTGCAGCCAGATCATGATTTTGAAGTTGTATAATGTGTAACATGTTCCATAAGGGAAACTCATCGTGTTTTTCTGTCGTTAATTTTTGTGAGTGTATATGTTGTATGCTGTGATGGACTCATTCATATTTCGCATATATACCGGAATCACGTGTGTGTTGAGGTATTCATGATATGGTTTAAGCTTTGGCTTGGGGATATGTAAACTCAGTCCGATATAGTAGGTGTTGTCTAGCGATTTCATGATGTCTGCTCCTTATCTAAGGTTAAGTGATGAGCATTGGTTTCAATAGCTTGATGTGTATATGTTACAACGGATACGCATGCACTTGTTGCCTTAAACGGGAGCTTTTATATCTGAATAAGCAGGAACGATATGTCCACATTTTATCTACCGGAGCACGCAGGGAGCGGTGTATTTCAAACGACAAGTCTGGGACCACATGTCAATTGGGCGTTCTGTGATCTTACTCCGTGCAGAGATACTTTCGCACCTACAATTCCGGAGCTGGTTCGACCAGCCATGATGAATGAAAATAAGCTAAAACGAGCATTCAAGCAGCAATATGGCAGATCCATTCATGCGTACGTCATTCAGAAACGGATGGAAAAGGCGCGTGAGCTACTGGAGAGTGGGCAAGTTGGTGTAACAGAGGCGGCCCATCTGGTTGGGGATGTAAATAGCAGTTATTTCATCAGTCTTTTCAGGCAAACGTATGGTTATAATCCGAGTAAGCTTAAAGGATGAATGACCTTTCACTTTTTTACGTTTTGCGTTGATTAGATGAATCAGATATACTTCAGGTTATTGATCAATTCATAACTGTACGTTGGAAGGGGAAAATGATGGCTAAAGATACAGCAGCGTCGGTTAACCGGCGAAATGATATTATCTCTGCAGCGATTGATGTCTTCGCGGAAATTGGCTATTATCGTGCGACTACAGCCCAAGTGGCTGAACGGGCACAGATCTCACAGCCGTATATCTTTCGTTTTTTCAAAACCAAAGAAGCTTTATTATTAACTGCAATTGAGGTCTCGTGGACTCGCGTGATTGATTCGTTTCGAATTGTGGTGGAGACGGCGACGCCAGATCAGTTGGAGAATGATCTAATTGAAGCCTACGATAAGATTCTGGAATCGCACAAGAGCGAAATTTTGCTTCAGATGCAGGCACAGACGATCCGGGAAGAAGTCATTCGTCAGGCCATGCAAAAAGGCATTAGTGATGTACGAAGCATGGTGCTTGAAGCTTTCACCGTTGCAGGTATTGCTGAACCGCTGAAAAGAACCATGATTTTCCTGGCGATCGGGATGTTGTGTAATTTATCTACCGCACTGGATATGCCTGAGCTGAAGGATCGATAGAGAGGGAGATAAAGTCCCTTTTTGAATTTTAGTTATTGATCAATCACTAATTATGGTTTATATTGTTGTCAGGTAAGTGATTAATCAATAACTAAATGAATGAAAGAGGTCGATCTACGATGAAAAGAGCTATTGTGATTGGAGCCACAGGTGGAACAGGTGCAGCAATTACGGAAGATTTGATTAGACGGGGAATTTCTACAATTGCTTTTGGACGCTCCCGTCAAAAACTGGAGCAACTTGTGGTAAAGTTGGGATCTCCAGATCACCTGCAAATCGCAGTGGGAGATGCATTTCGGTCGGATGATATTATCGCTGCTTCCCAGGAAACGGATGTCATGTTTCATTGTGCGAACGTCCCGTATAACGAGATGGAGAGCAGGCTTATTCCGCTTGGCGAATCCGTAATGGCGGCGGCAGATCACCTGGGTCTGAACGTGGTTGTAATAGACGGAATCTACCCTTATGGAAGAAGACAAATGAGCGAGGTAACGGAAGAACATCCGAAACAGCCACATACCCGCAAAGGCAAGACACGACTGGCTTATGAACAAATGTTATTCAGCACAAGATGGAGCAGAGCTCAGCTGATGATCGTTCGTTTGCCAGATTATTATGGTCCAACGGCCAATCAGGCTTCCTATCTGGGTTCAACGCTTGAAGCGATAGCGAAGGGCAAGATGGCTTTTTTTATCGGAAATATGAAGGTACCCAGAGAGTACATCTATTTACCGGATGCTGCGGTCATGGTGGTGGAGCTGGCAAGTAGGGAGACGACGTATGGACAGAACTGGAACATTCCTGGATCGGGGATCATCTCGGGTCATGAGATTGTACGTATGGCACAGAAGGCTGCGGCGAGAAGAAAGCCTGTGATCGCGTTAGGAAAAGTAGGACTTTCGTTAATTGGACTGGGTGTACCCGTTATGACAGAAATTGTAGAAATGTTATATCTGACCGAGGAACCCCTGATCTTGAGCAGACAGAAATATGAGGAACAGATTGGTCCGGTTGTGGCAACATCTTTTGAAGAGGGAATTGCGTTGACAATCAAGGAGTTACAGGGTGAGTAGAGGGGAATATATTTTTTTTTTAAAAAAAGTAATTGATTGATCAATAACTATAAAGATTCATAGGTATATTGAATAGGGGGCGCGCAAAGCTAGTCCCGGGCATAGAGTAAACCATTGTAAAATGCGGAGATTTGACGTGGTGTACAAGGAGGGGGGATTTTCTTGTGAGCGGTATGTCCAAAAAGAAACGCAAAATTTCCTCAATCAGCACAGTTAAACGGAAAGCAAAAAAATCAAAAAAGCACTCTATCTCAAAGAAGAAGAGTAAGTCTTGTAAGAAAAACAGATGTTCGTGCAAAAAAAAGAAAAGCCACAGAATTCCTTTCCTTCGCGGCCCACGGGGTTATCGGGGAATGAGAGGATACACCGGGGCAACTGGAGCTACCGGGTTAACCGGAGACCCTGGGTCTCCAGGCAAAAGGGGAGCAACCGGTCTAACAGGACGGACTGGAGTAACTGGAGCTACAGGTGTTACCGGTTCAACTGGAATCATGGGCAGCACCGGAATAACTGGGGTCACAGGTGCCATTGGAGTTACCGGACTGATGGGCACCACAGGTGTGACTGGAACTACCGGATTTACAGGTCCAACCGGTCCAACGGGTGATGCGGGAGCAACTGGATCTACAGGAAGCATAGGAGTTACAGGTGCAACTGGCGTGACCGGTGCTACAGGAAATACTGGTATAACCGGCTTTACAGGTTCAACTGGAGTTGCTGGATTAGCTGGGGCAACCGGGTTCACTGGAGCAACCGGTCCAACTGGGATTGGTGTGATGGGACTAACTGGAACTACTGGTGAAACAGGAACAACTGGTGTCACTGGCGAGACGGGGCTAACAGGTCCGACTGGATTAACAGGTATAACGGGAAGTACTGGCGCAACAGGAACCACAGGAATTACGGGTACAACAGGAACGACTGGAGTAACCGGGACGACAGGTATTACTGGATTTACCGGCATTACGGGTGCCACTGGGGAAAAGGGGATTACAGGTACGACCGGCCCAACTGGTTCTACTGGAACAACAGGACCAACCGGCACGACTGGTTTAACTGGCGTTATGGGTACAACAGGTGCGACCGGAGCTACTGGCGTCACTGGTCAGACGGGTCTAACAGGAGCCACCGGGGTTACTGGAGCAACGGGAAGTATGGGTACCACAGGAATTACTGGCGGAACTGGGACGACCGGTATAACCGGCGCGACTGGAGCCACTGGGGAAACAGGTCTAACAGGAATTACAGGAACGACTGGGCCTACCGGATCTACGGGAGTTACTGGCGTTACGGGCAACACAGGTGTGACTGGATTTACTGGAATTACTGGTGCGACCGGAATTACTGGTGGTACAGGGTTAACAGGACCCACTGGCACAACCGGAGTCACCGGCGTTACGGGAACAACAGGAGTCACAGGTACGACTGGATCAACAGGAAGCACGGGTACAACCGGAGTTACTGGCGTAACTGGTGTCACAGGGGAAACGGGTCTAACAGGTGTAACCGGAGCCACCGGTGAAACAGGATCGATAGGCGCAACTGGCGTTACAGGTATCACTGGTGTGACGGGAGCTACTGGAAGTACTGGTACTTCAGGGAATACAGGCGCGACTGGTATTACTGGCGAAACAGGAAGCACTGGCACAGCAGGTATTACTGGATTTACAGGAACTACGGGTGCGACCGGAACATCTGGTGTCACCGGACTGACTGGTACTACTGGGATAACTGGATTCACAGGTGTTACAGGGGTAACCGGTCTAACTGGAGAAACTGGAACCACGGGAGTCACTGGCGTTACGGGTACTACAGGTGCGACCGGTCTAACAGGAATGACAGGTGTGACAGGAGCCACCGGGGGTACTGGATCAACGGGAAGTACTGGCATTACAGGGGCAATAGGTCCAACTGGAGCAACCGGTACGACAGGTATTACTGGGTTTACCGGCAGTACAGGTGCAATCGGAGCAACTGGTGCCACTGGAGATGGGGGGCTAACAGGGGTCACTGGAACGACAGGTGTGACGGGACCGACTGGGGCTACTGGCGAAACTGGAATTACAGGTACGACCGGCCCAACCGGTGAGACAGGTTTGACTGGATCTACTGGAGAAACAGGTACCGGAGTTACAGGTGCTACAGGATTTACAGGTGCGATAGGAGCAACGGGAAGTACGGGTACGACTGGTGTGACAGGACCCACTGGGGGGATCGGGTCTACGGGAACTACGGGAGTTACAGGCGTTACGGGTAACACGGGTGTAACCGGATCTACTGGAAGTACTGGTGAGACGGGTCTAACAGGAGTCACAGGACCAATAGGTGTCACCGGCACGACCGGATTTACTGGTGCGACCGGAGCCACTGGTGTCATTGGGGAAACGGGAGTAACAGGTACGACTGGAACCACGGGAAGTACAGGTGTTACTGGAGCAACTGGTGTGTCAGGGCCTACAGGGGTTTCAGGAGTAACGGGAAATACGGGTACTACAGGAATAACTGGCGCTACCGGCGCAACTGGTGCCACTGGAGAGACGGGACCGACCGGGGCTTTAGGCAGAACTGGTATTACAGGAACGACCGGCCCAACCGGAGTTACAGGTGTTACAGGGCCCACTGGGAACAATGGAGCAACGGGAAGTACGGGTGCCACAGGAATTACTGGCATCACCGGCACAACTGGAACTACGGGAACAGCCGGAGTAACCGGAGCCACTGGAGAAACGGGTCTAACAGGTGCCACAGGCACGACTGGTGTTACAGGATTCACCGGAGCGACAGGAAATACTGGTCTAACGGGACCCACCGGTGTCACCGGCACAACCGGAGTTACTGGCGAAACAGGAGCAACAGGTACGACAGGATTGACTGGCGTTACGGGTACCACTGGGGTCACAGGAGTCACAGGTATAACGGGTACCACGGGAGTTACTGGAGCACCGGGCCTAACAGGGGGCACAGGCGCGACTGGTGCTACGGGTATTACTGGCATTACTGGGGCAACAGGAAGCACTGGAATAACAGGTATTACTGGTGAAACAGGACCAACAGGTACAGCCGGTTTAACTGGCGTTACGGGAATCACTGGTGTGACCGGAGCTACTGGAAGTACAGGTGCTACAGGAACTGGAACTACAGGAGCGACGGGAAATACGGGTACAACCGGCATTACGGGGCCTACCGGAGCTACTGGTTCAACTGGAGAAACAGGTGTAACCGGGGTCACCGGCGCAACAGGATCAACCGGCACGACTGGCCTAACTGGAGTTACGGGTACCACAGGGATTACCGGACTGACTGGCGTAACTGGTGTCACAGGGGAAACGGGTCTAACAGGCACTATTGGCCCAACTGGTGTTACAGGATTAACTGGAGTAACAGGACCTACGGGCATCACAGGCGCGATCGGTGCTACAGGAAGTACTGGTGAAACAGGAGTTACCGGAACGACTGGTCTAACGGGACCCACCGGGGTCACAGGAACAACCGGAGTCACTGGCGCAACAGGACCAACCGGTACGACAGGTGTTACTGGATTTACCGGCATTACGGGTGCCACTGGTGAAACGGGGATTACAGGTACGACAGGTCCAACGGGAAGTACGGGTACAACCGGTATTACGGGTATTACGGGAGTCACTGGTGAGACGGGTGTAACAGGCGATACAGGTGTAACAGGAGCAACGGGAAGTACGGGTACCACAGGAATTACTGGCGTAACTGGGACGACCGGATCTACGGGAGTAACTGGCGTTACGGGCAACACAGGTATGACTGGATCTACTGGAATTACTGGTGCTACAGGGTTAACAGGAGCCGCCGGCGTTACGGGAACAACAGGAGTCACAGGTACGACTGGAGCAACAGGAAGCACGGGTACGACCGGAGTTACTGGCGTAACTGGTGAGACGGGTCTAACCGGGATCACAGGTGCGACTGGACTGACTGGTCTTACGGGAACTACGGGCATCACCGGACCGACTGGTATTACTGGAGTAACTGGTTTCACAGGTGCTACAGGGGCAACCGGTCTAACGGGTATTTCTGGTGAAACAGGCGCCACCGGTACTACTGGCCAAACTGGCCAAACTGGTGAGACGGGAGTAACTGGATTCACTGGGTTTACAGGTACTACAGGATTTACCGGCACGACGGGATCAACTGGTGCCACTGGCTTAACTGGTGTTACGGGTACAACAGGTGCGACCGGAGCCACTGGTGTCACAGGGGAAACGGGTATAACTGGGCTCACGGGTACGACTGGAGCAATAGGAAGCACCGGAGTTACTGGCGTTACTGGATTTACAGGTGCTACAGGGGCAACCGGTCCAACAGGTATTTCTGGTGAAACAGGCGTCACGGGTACTACTGGCCAAACTGGTGAGACGGGAGTAACTGGATTTACTGGTGAGACGGGTCTAACAGGAGTCACAGGTACGACTGGTGATACGGGATCCACCGGGGCTACTGGAGCACCGGGAACTACGGGAATTACAGGAGTAACTGGCGCGACTGGTGCCAGTGGTGAGACGGGTGTAACAGGCGATACAGGTACGACAGGTGTAACTGGACCAACCGGTGCCACTGGAGCTACAGGAAGTACAGGAACCACAGGAATTACTGGTATAAGTGGAACTACAGGTGTTACTGGAGCAACTGGTGCGACTGGCATAACCGGAGTCACAGGTACGACTGGTGTGTCAGGACTGACTGGGGTAACAGGATCAACAGGCACGAATGGTTTAACTGGAGTAACGGGTACAACAGGTAATACTGGAGTCACTGGGGAAACAGGTCTAACAGGGGTTGCAGGAACGACTGGGGCGACCGGATCTACGGGAGTTACTGGCGTAACCGGCGCGACTGGAGAGACGGGTGTAACAGGCGTTACAGGTACGACAGGTGTAACAGGACCAACCGGTGCCACTGGCACAACCGGCCAGACTGGCTTAACTGGAGTTACGGGTACAACAGGTGCGACTGGAGCCACTGGGGTCACAGGGGAAACAGGTCTAACAGGAATCACTGGTCCAACTGGTGTTACGGGATTAACAGGAGCCACGGGCATTACAGGAGAGACGGGTGTAACAGGCGTTACGGGCACGACAGGTACAACAGGACCAACCGGAGCCACTGGTGAGACTGGAGTTATAGGAGCAACGGGAAGTACGGGTTCCATAGGAATAACTGGCGTAACCGGGCCGACTGGTGCTATTGGAATTACTGGCCAAACTGGTGTGACAGGATCAACCGGAGTTACTGGCGTTATGGGAGTAACTGGACTTACTGGATTCACTGGGGAAACGGGGCTAACCGGGATCACAGGTGAGACTGGACCGACTGGTGCTACTGGGGTAACCGGATTTACAGGTATTACTGGAGCGACCGGAGTAACAGGAAGTACGGGTCCCACCGGAGTTACCGGCATTACGGGAACGACTGGTGCTACTGGAATTACTGGGGTAACTGGATTTACAGGTGTTACAGGTAATACAGGATTTACTGGAACGACGGGAGCAACTGGTGCCACTGGAGAAGCGGGTCTAACAGGTGTCACAGGTACGACTGGTGAGACGGGACCCACCGGGACTACTGGAGCAACAGGAACCACTGGCAGTACAGGAGAGACGGGTCTAACAGGCGCTACCGGTACGACAGGTGTAACGGGACCAACCGGTGCGACTGGAATAACTGGCGTAACTGGATTTACAGGTGTTACAGGGGCAACCGGTCCAACGGGTATTACTGGTGGAACAGGACCAACCGGTACGACTGGCATAACCGGAGTCACAGGTACTACTGGAGTTACAGGAGAAACAGGGAGTACTGGTCCCACCGGAGTTACCGGCATCACGGGAACGACTGGTGCTACTGGAATTACTGGGGTAACTGGATTTACAGGTGCTACAGGGGTAACCGGTCCAACGGGTATTACTGGTGAAACAGGAATAACCGGCACGACCGGCGTAACTGGCATAACGGGTGTGACTGGAGCTACTGGAATTACAGGCGCCACCGGCATAACTGGCCAAACTGGTGAGACGGGAGTAACTGGACTTACTGGGGTTACAGGTAATACAGGATTTACCGGAACGACGGGAGCAACTGGTGCCACTGGAGAGGTGGGTCTAACAGGGGTCACAGGAACGACTGGTGAGACGGGAACCACCGGGGCTACTGGAGCAACAGGAACCACTGGCAGTACAGGAGAGACGGGTGTAGCAGGCGCTACCGGTACGACAGGTGTAACGGGACCAACCGGTGCCACTGGCATAACCGGCACGACTGGCTTAACTGGTGTTACGGGTACAACAGGTACTACGGGAATTACCGGCATAACCGGAACTACGGGTATCACAGGTGTGACTGGAACAACCGGAGCTACTGGCGTAACGGGCACAACTGGCATCACAGGGGAAACAGGTCTAACAGGAATCACTGGTCCAACTGGTGTAACGGGATTAACTGGAGCAACAGGAACCACGGGCATTACAGGAGAGACGGGTGTAACAGGCGTTACAGGTACGACAGGTGTAACAGGCGTTACAGGTACGACAGGTGTAACGGGACGAACCGGTGCTACTGGAATAACTGGCGTAACTGGATTTACAGGTGCTACAGGGGCAACCGGTCCAACGGGTATTACTGGTGAAACAGGAACAACCGGCACGACCGGCGTAACTGGTATAACGGGTGTGACTGGAGCTACTGGAATTACAGGTGTCACTGGCACTACTGGCCAAACTGGTGAGACGGGACCCACCGGGGCTACTGGAGCAACGGGAACCACGGGTACTACGGGAGTTACTGGCATAACCGGAGCGACTGGTGCCACTGGCATAACCGGTGTTACGGGTACAACAGGTACGACTGGAGCAACGGGGAGTACGGGAACTACAGGTGTTACCGGCATAACCGGAACTACGGGTATCACCGGTGTGACTGGAGTAACAGGAAGTACGGGCAGTACAGGAGAGACGGGTGTAACAGGCGTTACAGGCACGACAGGTGTAACGGGACCAACCGGAGCGACTGGATTTACAGGTGCTACAGGGGCAACGGGTATTATTGGTGAAACAGGAACAACCGGCACGACCGGCGTAACTGGCATAACGGGTGTGACTGGAGCAACAGGAAGCACGGGACCAACCGGCACAAGTGGCCTTACGGGCACCACGGGAGTTACTGGCGTAACCGGCACGACAGGGATCACTGGCGCGACCGGTGCAACTGGTGCCACTGGGGAAACAGGTCTAACAGGCGTTACAGGCACGACAGGTGTAACGGGAGTTACAGGCACTGCCGGACTTACAGGAGCCACAGGAATAACCGGAACAGCAGGTATCACGGGTGCGACTGGCTCTACAGGTTCCACTGGGGCAACTGGAACAGCCGGGAGTACAGGAACCACAGGTGCAACAGGGACAGCTGGCATCACAGGTCCAACGGGCCCGACTGGACCAACTGGTGCTAACGGACTTACAGGAGCTACTGGCATAACTGGCATAACTGGTGTAACTAGTGCAACTGGAGCTACGGGAGCAACAGGCATCACAGGAACTACAGGTGCGACTGGGGCAACTGGGCTTACAGGAGCTACTGGCCCAACCGGGCCCAACTTTGCAACACAAGGATTCTCGGCCTTCCTGGCTACACTTTCGACAGCAACGAGCGCACAGTTAACCAACTGGACGACAACGAGTCCTTATTACGGTAATGCCAACTTCAATGCAACAACAGGAAATTATACGGTCCCGGTGACAGGGAGATATTCCATTGTGGCCACGATCAATTATGCAACGACCGCAGCGATCGCCCTATCACTGGGTGCTGGAGTTAACCCAGCCTTTCTAGTCCAGAGGACATCACCGACTGTTACAACTCTGGTTAGTGGTTTATTGCCCGTACTGAATATAGCCGTTACACTACTAACACTGCGGGCAGTGCTGGGAAGCGGTGCAGTTACTTTAGCGGTAGAAGTGGCATTGAATGCGGGAGATGTAATTGGACTGTTCTATGCCGCAAACGGGTTGACGCTCACCTTGAACCTGGGCAGTGGTGCTACGAATGGCATTGTGTGGTCTGTGCATGAGATCACCTAAAAACTTCTTAACGGATTGCGCCTATGGACAAATTCGTAAAGTTGTAATAAGTTAGTTTGAAGATATTCGAAATATCTTTTGGAAATTGGACTAACAAGTGAGGTGGATTGCATGATTCCTATTTTGGGACGCATCAATGAATTAAGCCGAAAACAACGCAGTAGCGTCGGCTTGACGAAAGCAGAAAAGAGCGAGCAGCAGGAGCTTAGAAAACAATATTTACAGGCTATTCGAGGTCAGGTGCTGACAACCATGTTGGCAGTATCCGTTGTGGACCCACTGGGTCATGATGTGACCCCTGAGAAATTAACCAATGAAAAATTGCAGCGCCGTGAACAAGCCGGCCAATAGCATTCTTCTAATAAGACAGACCAAGGTTACATCTTGGTCTGTCTTTTTTCATTTTCTGTAAAGCATCCATTAGGAAAAAAGCACATCAAAAGAGGAAGGTACCATCCAATTAGGGTTTCGTGCAGATTAACAAGCATGTTAGATATTTTTAGTTTTGATGACAATAAAGCTGCCGCGAACTTCAATTCATCCCCGATAACTCATATAATAACGCTAATATATTTCAGGAATACAAGGTGAAATCATAATTATTCCAATATAACTGACAACAAACTTACATCAAATAATCAAAAAAAGAATAGTTCATATATGTATCTCGAAAGGGTTGATGAATCATGAGCCTGGAAGCTTTGAATGAACGTGTGAAGACTGATCTGGATTATTTGTCATTTGGTGGCGCGAACTGGGTACGTCCAAGAGAACATGCGGATGGTCATGTCTATGATGTCGTCATTGTGGGTGGAGGCCAGAGTGGATTAGGGGCGGCATTTGGGCTTCTTCGTGAACGAATCTCCAATATTGTGGTCATTGACGAGAATACATCGGGGCTTGAAGGACCTTGGGAGACATATGCGCGTATGGTTACTTTGCGTACACCCAAGCATCTGACTTCCATAGACCTGGGTATCCCCTCGTTAACCTTTCGCTCATGGTGGGAAGCACAGGTTGGGCCCGAAGGTTGGGAAGAGGTAGACAAGATCCCGCGTGGAGACTGGATGAATTATTTGCGCTGGTATCGGGAAGTATTGAATCTGCCTGTGCTTAATGAGGTGCAATTGACACTGGTTGAGCCAACAGAGAACGGAATACATCGACTTCATGTGAACAAGGCAGGAACTCAGATGGATGTCATACTTGCTCGTAAAGTCGTGTTTGCTACGGGAATACAAGGGGGCGGAGAGTGGCATGTACCTTCCATGATTGCCGATAGATTACCTCGGGAGCTGTATGCCCATACGTCTGAAGCGATTGATTTTGAACGGTTAAAAGGTAAACGGGTTGCAGTGCTTGGTGGCGGCGCTTCTGCTTTTGATAATGCGAGCTATGCGCTTGCCACGGGTGTGGCGGAAGCTCATGTATTTGTACGGCGGGAACAGCTGCCTAGTGTTAATCCTATTCGTCAGATGGAACAATCCGGTATGATCGAGCGATACCACGCTCTTCCGGTTGCTGATAAATATGAAGTGATCTCTCATTTCTTCAAATTTAATCAACCACCCACCAACGATACGTTTAATCGTGCGGCAGCCTGGCCTGGATTCGAATTGCATTTGAACTCGCCTTGGCTCAGTGTAGAAGCATCAGATCAGGGAGCAATTGTGCATACTGCACAGGGAACATTTAGTTTTGATTTTCTGATCATTAGCACAGGTCTTCTCAGTGATCCGGCACTCCGGCCGGAACTCAGACTTGTAGAGTCGTATATCGCGCGTTGGGAGGACTGTTATCAGGCTCCGCCAGAGCATCGTAATGCATTGTTGGACGCACATCCATACCTGAGTTCAGGGTTTGCGATGACCAGCAGAAGTGAGCAGGGTGAGGATCAGCTGCATGGACTATTCGTATTCAATTACTCTGCACTTGCCAGCTGTGGTCTGTCCGCATCGGCCATATCGGGGACCAAGAGTGCGGTGCCGAAACTGGTCTCTGCCATAGCGGATCAGTTGTTCCTTGATGATCGGGAGGTTATTTTACAACAATTCTATGCGTATGAAGAACAGGAATTTACGGCTACGTGGGCGAAAACGGGTGCCCTTGGCTGATTAAATGCACTTTATAATATGGTGAACGTGTGGCATCTGATGCTGCACGTTTTTTTGTTTTTCACATGATGAAGGTTACACTTGCCTTTAATTTGTTGTAAAATGTCGGTTGGAACATGTTAAAGGCAGGGATAATAGATGAATGAAATGAACTATGAACAATTTAGAGCCCATCTGAAGAAAGTGTCGCGTAAACGAAATGTACCTTTGATTAAGATCGTTGCATTTCAAGAGAAATACATGAAGATTGAAGAAGTGCAATATTTTGATGTGGAACAAAATCATATGAGTGTTCAGGCTTGCAATACGTTGTGGATGCATCTGGAAAATAAATCTTTCCGTAATATGGTGTCCCAACATTTGCATTTTTATAGAGACATGGAGAATCTGGGGCGGCATTCCTTTGAGAATCTGATCAAAGAACTATATGATACGTCTGTTCCTGTGCTGCTCGATTACAATCCCGCTCATTATTACACCTCGGGGCAACTCGCTGAGATTCTAGTCATGGACGAGGAGAGGCTGATTGAACAATTGGAGATGGGCCGCTTCAAGGGGGCTTTTATTAATGAGGATGGCAAATGGCTTAAACCCAAACCGGATGCTATGGTTGTAGAGTCATAAACGCCATACATTTGCCATGAAAAGCAAAATCCTGCAACGCCACGCATCAAGCGCTGGAGGTTGCAGGATTTTTAATGGAGATACGAGGGCCACGAAATACCAACTACAAGATCATGAAGAAAATAACTTCGTTTGTTCGATCATTAAATACTCAAGTGTTGCGGCGAACCGTAAATCCATCTTTGCACCGATTAGGAGTGCCAGGGATTGAGACGATACCTCGTCCTTGAATCATGATCCCTTTTTGAGAGGTGCGAAAAGCAGGAGATTGTCCGTTCAGGCGGCACATGTTGAAGGTTACGGGGGTAAGTCGTGCCATGGAGGCGATGGAATTTCCTACAGTGGGTGCTTCAACAATCCACTCCGCAGAGGACTGCTGACCCGAATAATACTGAATGGTACGGAAGGTCCAGCCGAGTGTTAGATTAGAGAGAGTGATGCACCAAGTTTTGCGCGTTAACTTGGAGATGATTGCCCGAATGCGATGACCAGGGGAAACGGGATGTGGAATGATGGTTTCCGCGTCAGGCAGGATCTCCCACCAGGTATAATAGCTGGGCTTACCTTGAATCCAATCGTGACCTGTTCCGGTCTGAATGAGACTGCTGTTCTCGAAGCCATCAATTCCAATCCATGCGGATGAATATGAGTTACGTGTACCAGGTAGAACATAGGGAACAGTCCATTCGCCTGAAATGCGGCGGTATTGATTCTGTGTTCCTGTAAGAGCGTAGCCACTCCAGTTGGAGGAGATCCATCCAAAGCGAGGAGAGGAATCTTTCTTTTTCTGATGCAGGGCACAGGGTTTTCGCCGTTTGTGTGGACGATCTGTCATGAGGTCACCACCTCCGATAAAATAGGGACTAGATTATCAAATGCACATTCAGGAGTCAGAGAAAGGTACAATTGGACAAGAAAATAAGTCGAAAGATGCGGGTTTTTGAAGGTTTTTAAATTATTTTGAATGAAAGTGGTTGTTTTTCGAGGGATTTATGATACTATAGAAGCAGTTGGAGGAATGAAGATGCTGACTGAAGAACGATATGCTTCAATTATAGAGCGCTTACATTTACAGGGGATTGTGAAGTTACAAGAGCTTGTTGATGTACTAGGTGCTTCTGAATCAACGATTAGACGTGATTTGATTGATCTGGAGAGTCGTCAGATGCTCAAACGCATCCACGGCGGTGCCGCACTGGTGAATGAAAAAACGCTAGAACCGGGCATGGAAGAAAAAACGTTCAAAAACATTCAACAAAAAACGACGATTGCCCGTTTGGCTGCACAAGAGATCGAAAATGGCGAATGCATCTATTTGGATGCAGGAACGACAACGTTAGCCATGATTCCTTTTATTGAAGCTAAGGACGTAACGGTGGTTACCAACGGACTTTCACATGTTGAGGCATTGGTAAGCAAACGTATTCGCAGTTACTTGCTCGGAGGTATGATGAAAATTCATACGAAAGCAGTCATCGGCAGTATTGCATTACAGAACATGGATAACTTCCGTTTTGATAAATGTTTTCTTGGGAGCAATGGAGTGGACCCCGAAATGGGGTATACAACACCTGATCCGGAGGAAGCCTTGATTAAAAGGCGTGCACATCAATTGTCGGGAAAATCTTATGTGCTGGCTGATTCCAGCAAAATAGGGGAAATTACTTTTGCCAAATTGTTTGATTTGGAGGAGGCCGATTTGATTACCGAGCAGATGCCAGAACACTGGCGGCCTGGAATCGCCCAGAAAACTAAAATAATTGAGGGATAACGATGATATATACGATAACACTAAACCCGTCCATTGATTACATCGTGGAAGTGGATGAGCTGAAGCTTGGCGGATTGAATCGAATGAATCGGGATTTGAAGCTCCCGGGCGGCAAAGGCATTAATGTCTCTCGCATACTGAATCAACTTGGAGCAGATAACACAGCCATTGGTTTCCTTGGTGGATTCACAGGACGTTTCATTAATGACAAGTTGCAAGAAGATAACATTCGGACAGACTTTGTTACGATTGCAGACGATACTCGCATTAACATCAAGCTGAAGCATGGAGAAGAGACAGAGATTAATGGTCTTGGACCTGCAATAAGTGCCGAAGAGGCGGAGCAGTTGCTACACAAATTGTCTTCATTGCAAAAAGGAGATATTGTCATTCTCTCCGGAAGCGTACCACCTGCTCTTGGAACGGATTTTTATGATCGTCTCATTAAAGTCTGCAAGCAAACAGGTGCAGAATTCGTAATTGACACAACTGGACCTGCACTAATGGATGCTCTTGTACATGAACCATTGCTGGTGAAGCCAAATCATCATGAACTGGCTGAACTGTTCGGTGTAACCATTGAGACTCGCGAGGAACTGGTGTTATACGGGCGTAAGTTGCTTGAAGCCGGTGCCAAACATGTGTTGATCTCCATGGCAGGCGAAGGTGCACTGTTCATTACCAAAGCGGAAGTTCATCATGCGAGTGTGCCCAAAGGTACTGTGAAAAACTCCGTTGGTGCCGGAGACTCCATGATTGGCGGATTTGTAGGTACCTATGTACAGAGCGGAAATCTGCTGGAGGCTTTCCGCACAGGGGTTGCATCTGGAAGCGCAACTGCTTTCTCGGATGATCTGGCAACACGCGAATTGATTGATGAGTTGCGCAATCAAGTAACCATTACGACAATCTAGTCTAACAATTATATAGAAGTGTTTCACTGTAATTGTAATGTAGTGAGGCCTGCATATCGCGGGCCGATAGAACTTAAGGGAGTGTACCAAGATGAGAATAACAGACTTGATGATCCAGGAAACGATGATCATGGACCTGCAAGCCACAACCAAAGATGAAGCTATTGATGAACTAATTGCAAGCCTGAATCGAAGCGGACGCATTAATGATCCTGTTCTGTTCAAGGAAATGATCTATAAAAGAGAAGCTGAATCCAGCACGGGTATTGGTGGCGGAATTGCGATGCCACATGCCAAAACAACAGCGGTAAACGAACCAACAGTTGTATTTGCCAAGAGTAGAAAAGGACTTGATTTTGAAGCGTTGGATGATCAGCCAGCTCATGTGTTCTTCATGATTGCGGCACCAGAAGGCGCAGGTAATACCCATCTGCGTACGCTTGCAGCTCTTTCCAGGTTGTTGATTGATAGCGATTTCATCTCACAATTGATGAGTACAGATATACCTTCAGAAGTTAGTGCATTGTTTGATGCCAAACAGGCAGAAGCAGCAGAGAAAGAAGCAGCCAAAGAGAAAGCAAAAGCTGAAAAAGCAGCAAATGCCGCATCCGCTTCTACTACTGGTCAGCAACAGAATACTTCTGGTGTGATTGTAGGTAATGCAAATTCGGAAGATTTTGTTGTTGCGGTTACAGCCTGTCCAACAGGTATAGCTCATACATTTATGGCTGAAGACGCACTTAAAAAGAAAGCTCAGGAAATGGGCATCAATATTCGCGTAGAGACGAACGGCTCCGAAGGAGCACAAAATGTTTTGACGGCTGATGAAATTGCCCGTGCCAAAGGGGTTATCGTTGCCGCAGACAAAAATGTGGAGATGGCACGTTTCGATGGCAAACCGGTATTGCAAAGACCAGTGAGCGATGGAATCCGTAAATCCGAAGAGCTGATTCGCAAGGCTGTTAACGGCGATGCACCGATCTACCGTAGTCAAGGTGGAAATGCCAAGGAAGAGGGCGCAAGCGCTGGCAAGATCAGTGTAGGTAGCAAAATCTATAAAGATCTAATGAATGGTATCTCGCACATGCTGCCGTTCGTTGTAGGTGGCGGTATTCTACTAGCAATCTCCTTCTTGTTCGAGCAGATTGCTAGTCCTGAGAATCCGATTGTTCAACTGCTTCAAACGATCGGTGGCGGAACAGGTGCGTTCCATTTCCTAATTCCGGTACTTGCCGGATTTATCGCAATGAGTATTGGTGATCGCCCGGCCCTGATGCCTGGTATGGTCGGTGGATTGATGGCAGTTAACTCGAACGCCGGTTTCCTTGGTGGTTTGGCAGCCGGTTTCCTGGCGGGTTATGTAGTCATTGGGCTACGTAAGCTGTTCAAAGGATTGCCGAAAGCAATTGATGGCTTGAAACCAATCTTGCTGTATCCGGTATTCGGCTTGCTGATCGTGGGTGCAATCAGTTTCTATGTCTTTGATCCAATTTTTGGTTCCCTGAACACATGGCTTGTAGATGCACTTGGTAATCTGGGTACAGGTAATGCGGTATTGCTGGGCTTGCTGCTTGGCGGTATGATGTCCATCGATATGGGTGGACCGTTCAACAAAGCGGCTTACACATTCGCGATTGGTGTATTCACATCCAGTGGTAACACAGACGGTGCATGGATGGCAGCGGTTATGGCAGGCGGTATGGTGCCTCCTCTGGCGATCGCACTTGCAACAACGTTCTTCAAATCCAAATTTACGGAGCAAGAACGCAAATCAGGCCTGACTAACTATGTACTTGGATTCTCTTTCATTACAGAAGGTGCAATTCCATTTGCTGCGGCTGATCCATTGCGTGTATTGACTTCTTGTATTCTGGGTTCCGCTGTTGCTGGTGGACTAACACAACTGTGGAGCATTAATGTACCAGCTCCGCACGGCGGGATCTTCGTTGCAGCACTGGCAAACCACGCACTATTGTTCCTGCTCGCTGTTGCAATTGGTGCTGTGATCTCCGGTTTGATTCTGGGCTTGTGGAAGAAGTCACCAACGCTCGTGAAGTAACAACTATAAGAAACATCTCCTGGGTGAATTTCACCTGGGGGATTTTTTTTTTGTTTCGGTTTTTTCGTCAGGTAGTGGAAATTCACCTCTGGATTTGTGTAAAGTGCTTATTTAACTTTTATATTAATACGTGGTAAAATAAAGTTGTATTATGAAACATGGTTTCGTCTAATGAAACTATTGCGGGGGGATTGGAATGTCTGATGTAATCAAAAGTCAGGTGCAGAAGCAGTTTGCAAAAAATGCAGGGAAATACGTGACGAGTTCGGGGCATGCCAAGGGTGAGGATCTCGCGTTGCTCGTGGCTTCGTCTCAAGCCACTACAGATATGAATGTGCTCGATATTGCCACTGGGGGAGGGCATGTAGCCAACGCTTTGGCTCCACTTGTTCAGCGGGTAACCGCTCTGGATTTAACGGAGGAAATGCTACAGGTGGCTGAACAATTTATCCAGGGGAATGGACACCGTAATGTAGATTTTGTGGCCGGAGATGCAGAGAAAATCCCTTTCGATGATGATTCCTTTGACCTTGTCACTTGTCGAATTGCTGCTCATCATTTTCCGGACGTTTCTTCTTTTGTCTCTGAGGCACTACGCGTCATGAAGCCTGGTAGTAGGTTGTTGTTGATTGACAACGTGGCACCTGAACGCGACGAGAATGACCAGTTCTATAATGAAGTGGAGAAGTGCCGAGATGCAAGCCATGTTCGGGCATGGCGTAAGACGGAATGGATTCATATGCTGGAGTATGCCGGATTCCGGACGGAAGCGATGGCTTCCTTCCAGAAACGCTTTAAGTTTGAAGAGTGGTGTAACCGTGCAGCACTGCCCGAGCAGGAGAGGGAGAAACTTGAAGCAAGCATGTTGAGTGCCCCTTCCATCATCCGAAAATTTTTCAACTTTGAAGTGACAGAACATGGGAAGCTCGTCAGCTTCCAAGGAGAAAGTGTGTATATTCAGGCGATTAAACCTACACAAATCTGATTAGGTAAGACAACCCGTTTGGATGAGCTGTTTATGAAAAAAAGTAAATGGTTGTACACCAATAAAAATAAAACAAGCAGAGTACCTTGAATAGGTAGATCTGCTTGTTTTATTTTCTACATACTAAATTAAACGACAGGCCATTTTACTTTACGCAAGGCATCGAGCAACTCAGGCGGTGCATTCAGATTGTCGCGGACCAGATCCCGCGGGGTTAACGCCATCCACTGATTCAGTGACACATCCTCAAATCGATCACTCCGAAATATCTCCAAAAACCATAAGGTGTCTGTACCGGTATTCTGTATATAGTGTCCCATTGCCACGGGAACATATCCGACATCTCCAGCCCGATAATCAAATGTACGAGCAATGCCATTGCCGCCAAAGACGGTCATTCTTCCCTGTCCTGTCAGATAGTATTGCCATTCATCCGCATTGGGATGCCAGTGTAGTTCACGCATGGCGCCAGGTCGGATCTCAACGAGTGCTGCCGCAACGGTAGTCGAGATTGGGAAGTTGGTGGAGTCTACAATCCGCACGCTTCCGCCGGGTGTGATGAGCGGTTCTTGAGCCAGCAGTCGGTGTTTGAATGTGAGAGGAACGGAGCCGTATGGAGACTGAACTTCCTGGCTCTCGATGGAACCGGGGACGGTATCTTGGAAAATATAGACCTGTTCCTTCGGCATCGACTGAAAAGCAGATTCGGGTACGCCGAAATTAACAGACAATACCTCTGGTGGTGTATGGGCAAACCAATCGGATATGGATAACGTATTCAGATCGGAGAAGGACCCGTCATCAAACACGAGCAGAAATTCACAACCATCCTCCAGTCCTTGAATGGAATGGGGCAGACCTTTGGGGAAAAACCAGAGATCGCCAGGCCCGACATCGGCAATAAAATTACGTCCGTTCTGATCTACCGAGGTGATTCTAGCCGTTCCCCAGATCATATAGGCCCATTCGGATTGCTGATGCCAGTGCAGTTCCCTTACACCACCAGGCGTCAGACTCATGTTCACACCAGCCAGTGTAGTGGCAACAGGGAGATCCCGTACGGTGATTTCACGTGACCACCCGCCTTGGTTCAATTGCATATGGGTATCGGAAAAAGACATTCTCAGATTGGGCAATAACCCGTTATCAGTAGCTGGAGGCACCAGCATATCGGGGTTTTGTATATCTCTCATGACGTCTCTGGGTCCCAGATCAGGTCCTCCAGCACCATCACTGCGAATAGGTTGCGGGATGATGAATGGTTTTTCGTTGGGTTGCTGTCCTTTGCTCATTGAGTGATCCCTCCAGATTCAGTAGCATGTTGCACGCGACATTGTATCGTTATGTTTACACCTATGAATCAGGGCCTGGATAATATGAAGGACAAACGACAAAAAAAGACGTGACCACATTGTGGTCACGTCTTTATACGTATGTGAGAAGGTCGAACAATCTACGAATCCGGTTATCGAATCAGATGAAGGCAGAATTCCAGATCGGATTGTAGATGCTCTTTCATCAGCCGTTCGGCCGTCTGGCCGTCATGTGCCTTGATCGCTTCGCAAATCTGATGATGCTCTTCAATGAGGAAAGGGCGCTGATAATACACAACCGTCTGACGGAATAGATAAATGACGGATTGCATTTTATCGAACAGATCAATCATCAATGCATTATTACTCGCGCGCATGATGATTTCGTGAAACTCTTTATTGGCTTCCATAATCTCTTCTTTGCTTCCGGTATGTCCGACGTGAACGCAATGCTCAAGAGCCGCCACTTCCTGGGCGGATAAGAAGGCAGCTGCAGATTGAGCGGCATGTCCCTCCAGTAACTTCCGTAATTCAAACGTATTTCTCAGATCGGTCTCGGTTAGCTTGACGACCCGTTTGTTTACGACTAATCCTTCCTGTTCCAGACGGCGGATGGATTCACGGATCGGGGTCCGGCTGACATTCAGATCGGTCGCCAGCTTCTCTTCCACAAGTTTGGTTCCCGGAGAAAGGGTACCTTGCAAAATCATGTCCCGTAGCACTTCATAGGCCTGCTGATAAGCTGGACGGGACTTGTCCGTACTTGGTTGCATTGTATTTCACCTCTACCTTTACTTTAGCGAAAATGAAGGCAATAAACAACAAGATAAAAAACCGAATTTTAATTTTAGGATACAAAATTAATAAAATTGTATACAAAAATTAAAATGTTGTGTACAATAACGAATGTGAACAGCAATGATAGCGATTACAAGAGAGAAAAGCAAAGAATTTAGGCTGGAGGGATTGCAAGATGAAGAAACGAATTGGATTTATTGGACTCGGTATTATGGGACGTCCTATGTCATTGAACCTGATCCGGGCGGGATATGATGTAAGCGTATACGATATTAATCAGACGGCTGTGATGTCATTGGCTGATGCGGGAGCGCGAGGCGTAGCATCCCCGAAAGAGGTAGCTGAGCATAGTGATGTCATCTTCACGATGCTGCCCAACTCAGAGCATGTCCGCACCGTTATCACGGGCGAACAAGGTGTGCTAGCAGGAGCCAACACGGGAAGCATCATTATCGATATGAGCTCGATCTCGCCGGTTGTTTCCAAAGAGCTGGCTCATCTTGTATCCAAATCAGGTTTGTATATGCTGGATGCTCCCGTAAGTGGTGGGGAACCCAAAGCTATAGATGGCACACTCGCCATCATGGTGGGTGGCAATGAAATGATTTTTGAATCTGTGAAAGAGGTTCTGCAAGTTGTCGGACAGGATGTAACGCGAGTCGGGGATAATGGTTCAGGTGCAACTGCCAAGCTAGCGAATCAGATTATCGTGAACCTGAACATTGCCGCCATGTCCGAAGCGCTTGTGTTTGCAGCCAAGGCTGGCATTGATGTAGAGAAGATGTATCAGGCGATCCGGAGTGGCCTTGCTGGAAGTGCGGTACTGGATGCGAAAGTGCCACTCATTCTGGATCGTAACTTTGTCGCTGGGGGACGCATTGATATTAATCTCAAAGACATGACCAATGTGATGGAAACGGCGCATGATATCGGAGTTCCTTTACCGCTCAGCAGTCAGTTGTTGGAGATCTTCCATGCACTGAAGATTGATGGGAAAGCCGCAGATGACCATGGTGGAATCGTTCAATATTTTGAGAAACTCGCAGGTGTAGAAGTGAATCGGGTCCAATAAAAAAATTTTAAAAAGAAAAAACAATTTGAATAGATATAGATATGAGGTGGAGAGACATGACCTATCAAACGTTATCGGATATCCCCGCAGCTCTTCGGACGGATAACTCTTCTGAAGGATTGCGAGGACAAATTAAACAGTTACAAGATGCGAGGGCTCGCAAAATTATCGTGCTGGATGATGACCCAACCGGTGTGCAGACAGTTCATGATATTGATGTGTTGACGCAGTGGGACAAGCCACTGTTGCAGGAGGCGTTTCGATCCGCCGAATCGTTATTCTATATTTTGACCAATACACGAGGGCTGGATGCAGATACAGCGGAACGTATTAATCGGGAGATCGCCCGTAATGTGCAAGAGGTTGCAGCAGAGGAAGGGACGAGTTTCACCTTTGTGAGTCGTAGTGATTCCATGCTGCGTGGTTATTATCCGCTGGAGACGGATGTACTAGCCGAAGAAGTGGCGCGTGTCAGCGGACGTGCATATGACGGACAACTGATCATTCCAGCATTCTTTGAGGCGGGACGGGTTACGATAGGCAATACGCATTATATGGTGGAGAGCGAACAGTTGATTCCAGTTCATGAGACGGAATTTGCCAAGGATAAAGTATTCGGGTATCAGCATGGTGATCTGCCAGCATGGGTCGAGGAGAAGACATCAGGCCGTATTCAGGCTAGTCGCTGCCTTACCATTTCACTGGAGGAGATCCTTCAAGGTGTCGATGTGGTCAAAGCGATTTTGCTGAAAGCCGAAGGCAATGTACCGATTATCGTGAATGCGCTCTCTTATGCAGACATGGATGTACTTTCTCTGGCTTTGCTGCAAGCGGAGGATGAGGGAAAAGCTTTTATTTTCCGGACGGCGGCCTCCTTTGTCAAATCGTATGCGGGCATCTCGGATCAGGCATTTCTGCCGAAAGAACAGCTGATCGCAAGCGGACAGGAACAACATGGCGGCATCGTTGTTGTTGGTTCCTATGTGCAGAAGACGACTCGTCAACTGGAACAACTGCTTACGTTTCCGGGCATTATAAGTCTAGAGATCGATGTGGAGCGTGTATTAACGCCGGATGGATATACGGAGGAAATTCGACGTGTGATTGATGAAGCGAACAAGCAACTTGCGGAGGGGCACAATGTTGTTGTATATAGCAGCCGTAAGCTCATCACCGTCGAAGGACATGAGGGTAATTTCAAGATCAGCCAGACGGTATCGTCAGCTTTGGTCGAGATTGTGCAATCCCTTGAAGTCGTACCGAAGTTCATTATTGCCAAAGGTGGCATTACGTCGAGTGATGTGGCAACAAAAGGTCTGGCCATACGCAAAGCAAGGGTGCTCGGTCAAGTGGCTGCGGGCATTCCGGTATGGTTGACAGGGGAAGAAGCCAAATTCAGTGGTATCCCATATATCGTGTTTCCGGGGAATGTTGGCGGGGAACGTGCGCTGCTGGAGACGGTAGAGAAGATCGAAGCTTAAGCTTACTACGAAGGCGCGCAGTGTTCAGGTCGTTTGGGCCAGCGTAATACTGCGTGCTGACACAACATAACAACTTGGGGGAGGCTATTCGGATGTATTCCGTATTCGGTCTTAGTCATGATGCAAGTCTGCTGCTCTACGCACTGATATCCATTCTTGGATTGATTCTGTTGATTGCCAAATTTAAAATGAACCCGTTTGTTGCCCTGATCGTGGGCGCTATCTTTATGGGATTGATCTCAGGTATGCCGTTCACGGATATCGTGAAGTCTTATCAGGAAGGTGTTGCAAGCGTTCTCGGATTTATCGCGATTGTTCTGGGACTTGGAACGATGCTCGGGAAACTCATGGCCGAGTCTGGTGGGGCCGAACGAATAGCCCAGACACTTGTTCGTGTCTTCGGGGAGAAGAACGTACACTGGGCGATGATGGTTGTTGCGCTGATCTGTGGTATTCCGGTATTTATCCAGGTTGGGATCGTACTGCTGTTCCCGCTGGTATTTGTTATTGCGAAGCATACAGGAACATCGCTGATCAAAATCGGACTTTCACTTGTCGCGGGTCTTGCCGTAGTACACAGTCTGATTCCGCCTCATCCGGCGGCGATGCTTGCTGTAGGAATCTTCAATGCGGATGTTGGTAAAACGATATTCCTGGCTCTGATTGTATCCCTTCCAGCCGCAGCGATTGCAGGTCCGCTCTATGGAACATGGATTTCCAAGCGAATCAAAGTCGAGACTTCAAGTGAGTTGATGGAACAGTTCACCGAGACCAAAGATCGGGAACTGCCTGGTTTCGGCATCACCCTCTTTACGATCTTGCTTCCGGTGATTCTGATGTTGCTCGCTACGATTGTGGATCTGATGCTGCCAGAGACGAACGGATTCCGTCAGGTCGTTGATTTCATCGGTAGTCCAATTATTGCACTGCTGCTCGCTCTGCTCTTTGCCTTCTATTCTTTTGGATATGCACGTGGTTTCAGCAAACAGCAGATATTGAAATATACGAATGATTGTCTGGGTCCAGTAGCTTCGATCATCTTGCTGATCGGTGCAGGCGGCGGATTCAACCGCATCCTGACAGACAGCGGTGTAGGTGATGCGATCGCGGAATTTGCCCAAAGTGCGCATCTGTCGCCACTCGTTCTGGCCTTTGTCATTGCCGGATTGATTCGTGCAGCGGTAGGCTCAGCTACGGTGGCGATGACAACAGCGGCGGGTATTGTAGCTCCAATCGCCATGACGATGCCGGGGGGAAGTCCGGAATTGCTGGTGCTCGCAACGGGAGCGGGTTCGATTATTTTGTCCCATGTGAATGATTCAGGGTTCTGGATTGTCAAAGAGTACTTGAATCTGTCTGTGCCGCAGACACTTAAGACATGGACGGTCATGGAGACCATTCTGGGATTTGCCGCCTTCGGCATGGTGTTATTGTTGAGTGTCTTTATCTAACATGAAAAACAGACCCATAAAGCTCATAAACCTAAAAACACGCCGCTATGGCGTGTTTTTTGTTATGTTTACTGCTTACGGTCCATCATGCTTAAAATGGATTGGCTGTGGTCTTTCCAGACTGCGTTGTATGAAAATGCTGCTCGTAGATCTCGTTTACCCGCTTTAAAACGGCAGGGCCCTGCTCTGTGAAACGAAGCGCTGTCGCTTTATTTTTAACTAGGAACGCACCGGATTCATGTCTGGTTGGAGATAAGGCCGCATTGTAGAGCAATGAAGCGCCGTGACTTGGATGAGGGAAGAACCATTTCATGATAGGTTTGATATAGAAGGGCAGGCCGGATGTTTTGTTGCCCCTTAGCGTATTATTTCCTCCGGGGTCTACGCTTAGCAGTTGTATACCGTCCGCTGTGGCAGACTTGGCAACCTCGCGTGTCCATAGAGATAGACCGAGCTTCGAAGTGGCATAAGGACCAAACAGTTTTTTGAATGCAGCTGGACGTTCCAAGATATTTAGATCAAATTGTTTGACCATATTGAACGAGGTGGTGGAAGTATTAATAACTGTTTTCATCTGTCCTTTGAGTAATAGCTCAACTAATTCCATATAGATGATGTAAGGGATTACCGTCTGAAGTTCGAAGTGTAGTTCATGCCCCTGATCAGAGTAACGAAGCTCCGAAGCACTGCCCCCGGCATTGTTAAACAAGACATCAATTGAACTGGTATCGGATGTAATCTGATTCAGTGCCATTCTCAGACTGTCGTAGTTGGTCAGGTTAGCCTGAACCAAACGGAGTTGACCCGAACGTAAGGCGTTCTGAATTTCAGTATCGTCGGTAGGGAAAGCGGAACGGTTGAGACCGATCACCTGCCATCCTTCAGTTAGTAACCTGCGGGTCAGTTCGAGACCAATTCCTGACGTTGAACCTGTGATGAGAGCGGTGCGAAGCTGATTTTGTATATTCATAAATACCTCCAGATAGAATGGGATTACAGAACGAATCTGTATGCTGCGCTCATTCTATAACTTGGAGTCGACTCCAAGTCAAGAGGGTAAATTGGAACGAATCATGCTTGACTTGGAGTCAGCTCCAAGTTGTAATATGGAGAGAAATGAATGCAGAGGAGGGCCATAGGGTGAGCCATAATGAAGCGTTCTCCATTAAAGAAACGTCAGAACAGGCCGGATTATCGGAAGATACGATTCGTTATTATGAGAAGATCGGACTGCTTCCCCGAGCTGAACGCAAGGCCAATCGCCATCGGGTATACCACCCGGAGGATATTCATACGATGAAGTTGATCACTTGCCTGAAAAAAACAGGAATGTCTCTGGAGGAAATGAAGCCTTATCTACAGATGTCCATGGATTCGGATCTGGCAGATTTCCCGGAGGAACGGGAGATGCTGGTGAACCATCGAAAGAAAGTTGAAGCACAGATTGCTTCGCTACAGCAGGTGGTTGATTTTATCGACGAGAAGTTGCATAAACGAAGTATGTATCCTGATGAATACCCTATTACCGAGGAGAATCAGATGTCTGTGTTTGAGAAAAAGAACATTTTCTCCTGATGGTCAGGCTCTTCATTGGAATCATAGAGCCCACGTCATGTTGACGTGGGTCTCTTTGCTGTTTGTAGCATTCCATATTTTGTGTATGGCGAAGTCGTGTAATATCGCTTTTGAGTGGGAAGCGCTGTTGGAAAAGAACCTTAAATAAGCCGGGATATGATATATTAATGATCAAGATTACATTTTATTGATAGCAACTAAAGCTGTAGATTGAGAAGAATTCAAGATAAGAGAGGAACGACGACATCATGGACTACTGGGGAATACTTGGTATTGAACCGACCGAAGATATGAATGTGATTAAAAGGGCGTATGCCTCGCGGTTAAAACACAATCATCCGGAAGAACATCCTGAAGCTTTCAAGGAACTTAGAGCAGCTTATGAGCAAGCTAGAAAAATAGCGTCAACAGGTGAGGATCAACCGATGAAGAATGAGTCTGACGATGATCGTACAGACCTTTTCACGGAAGATAAACAGGATTTAGCTCAAGGTATACATATCGAAGACTTACATATATATCCTCCAAAACAGGAAGATCCGCTACGTGAAGCTGTAAACCATTTTCTGGAGAGAGCGATTAGCCTGTATGAGGATTTTGACTCACGCATTCGTTACGATCTATGGGTGAACCTTGTGGAGGATGAGCAATTCTGGAACATTCAGGTTCGGGAAAGACTACACATCGAATTGTTAGATGTTCTGGCAGAACGAAGCTGGCTCCCTGGTTTGGTATGGAAATTACTAGATGATACGTTTGGCTGGATGGACAATGAACTGGAGTTAAGCGAGCGATTTTCTTCATCATTTCTAAGTCACATTCGTTACCAAAGTCAAAGTCTATATGATTTGCATCTTGAATTTTTACACCAAGCGGCAACAGATGGTTTGGAGATCGACGATTATTTATATATTCGTGAATTCGCAAGACGTGCACTCATTCATCAAGACTTGGATACAGCGCACGAGATGTTGGGCAAAGCTTACGAGCTGTATGAAAAAGATCCTGTGTTACTGCGCTTGATTGCGGTATATTCGATGAACGTTGAGGATTGGGAAACCGCGCTCCACATGTACTCTCGGCTTGCAGTTATACTACCGAATGAGCCTCAAATCCTCCGTAACTTGGCAGACATGTTACTGAAATGTGGACATACGGATGAAGCCCTATCCATAAATATGCAGTTGTCGGATGCAACTGAATCAGCAATCTATTGTCCTGCTTTATCATCTGCAGCGCAATGTCTGATCCTGTTGGGTAGAAAGAATGAAGTCATAGTCTTATATAAGGCAGCGTTAGAACGATTCCCAGCGGACTTGGAACTACGAACTCGTCTATGGCATGTAAGAAATGAATATGAGCAAGAACGCATTACGATTTTGGAAGAAGAGATTCAAAATAACAGTCATCTTCGAATGGAACAAATTGACGAACTGATTGAGCTTTACCGTATAAGGAAACGATCAGACAAAGTATTATCCATGATTGAAGGATTTGGATCAGAGGTGCTGTTAAGCAGTAATGCTTGGTTCTCGGCTGCTCAAATTGCATACGATGTTGATCGAAAACTTGCTTTACAGTACCTTGATCAGTCTGTCGCAATGGCTGCAGAAGAAGCCTTTGTTCATCAAGAGGCGGTATACTTACGCACGAAGGTCAATTATAATCTCGATCATTATGAGGCAGTAATCTCAGACGGTCTTATTCTGAAAGAATATATGGCAGAAGAGCCTGGAGTCTATTTTTATCTTGGTGAATCCTATCGAATGCTTGAAAAATATGAACAGGCTATTGAGAGTTATTTGCAGGCAAAAACATTAAATGGTGGGGCAGGCTACGAATTTGGATTAGCTTTCAGTTACTATCACTTAGAACAGTATGATAAGGCTATAACGTGCTTTGAGACTTATATAAATGAAGGTAATGAAGGTGCTGATCTCTATTACTACCTTGGCATCTCGTATATGAACGTGGACAGACTCGAAGATGCTGCTCAGTCTTTCGGAGCTTCTTTGCGCATGGAGAGTTATCCGAGCACATTGTATTATCTATTCACAGTCTACAGAAGACAAGCCAAGATTGATCTTACGCTGTCTACCATAGAACAATATTTGGAGACTGGGGACACTTCATATCAAGATGAAGCTCTTGGTGCTGCAGCCGATCTTCATTTTGCTAGAAAGAACTGGAGCACTGCTCATGATTTCTTCTTAGCGCTTCATAAAAAGATAGCGGAGGTTTCTTTAATAACAAAAATGATTGCTGTCTGCCTGCTTGCGGATCGTAAGTTTGAGGAGGCAGCAAAATGGATTCAGAAGATTCAGGATCACGAACCTAATAATCCGTGGGCGCTTTTACAGATGATTCGCATCTTTGCCGAACTCAAGCAGTGGGATGAGTTGGACAGCGCTATGGTGCATTATTATAAAACGGTAGAACCTGCCAAGATTGACGGTTACAGCTATTATTATGGGGGCTTACATCTATATCAGGCACGTAAATATGATGTCGCTCGCAAAATGTTGACCCGAGCTTACGAGTTTGGTTTGCGGGGGGATATATGCAGTTTACTGAGTTTATCCTATATGCATCTTGGTCAAGGAGAGTCGGCACTTGTGTATGCGAGAGAGGCTGTGGCAGACCGACCTGATCATCCGGATTACCTTGCACGTCTGCAGGATATGGAAGAGCGTCTGAGTCAACGGGGAGCCTGGTTCAATAAGCTGAAGTTCAATATATTCCAGATGGGATTGAAACAAACGGTACCACTTCAATTCCCTGATCTATTAAATGATGAAGAGCTCAGACCGTATTATAACGTGGAGGTATTCAACGATGCATTCTTTGCTTGATACAAGACAGCAGTGGACACTGGCAGCGGGAGCTATTTTACTTGAGGCAAATGCTTTGGAATTCGCCACAGGGTATGATATTAAACAATTGGATGGGAAAAGGGAAGGCATCATTGAGATGTTTGGTCGGGCATGGAGTATTCGGGACGAGCAGTCATTCCATCAGCAAATGGAAAGTTTTCGAGAAGGAAGTGGACACCATGATAAATTTGATCAACGCAGGGCGTTATTGTCTGTAATGACTCATCAGGAGCAAGAAAACTACATCCTTGGTCTGGAGGATGAGAAGCTCAGAACTCAATTAAGGATAATCCAGCTCTATGACAGTCGCCTGAATGCGGCAAGCATCAGTGCCTGGGATTGGGGAAGGGCCATATCAATTACACGGATGGCGATGCAGGTCGGCTATGTAGATGAGGAGACAGCCTGGACGTTTATGTATGAGATGGCGCAGCGAATTCAAAAAGCATATTCAAGTTGGACAGAATTCGGACTTGCTTACCTCATAGGACGTCAGTATGGGTTTGAAGAATTGGAAACGGAATTAGCTCTTGAGCACTTTTCGCTTGTGGAGCATTTATTCGAACGGGCAGACAGTCCATGGAACCTGCTACCTTGGGAAGAAGCAACCATAGGTCTGCCTGTTGGGCCAGAAAGAGAGGAATAAAACGTTGACCTTACAACAATTAAAATATGTAATTGAAGTGGCGACGCGTGGCTCGATGAATGAAGCGGCCAAACGGCTATTTATCTCGCAACCCAGCTTGTCGAATGCCATTCGGGATCTGGAGCAGGAGCTGCGCATTACCATTTTTGAACGTACCAATAAGGGCATATCGTTGTCCAAAGAAGGCGTCGAGTTTCTCAGTTATGCACGTCAGGTGGTGGAGCAAGCTGAACTGCTGGAAAACCGGTATCTGAACGCGAAGCCATCTCCGCAGCATTTCTCCGTATCGACACAGCACTATGCGTTTGCGGTGAATGCCTTTGTTCGTTTGGTACAGCAGTATGGTCAGGATGAATACGAATTGGCTCTTCGGGAGACGAAGACCTATGAGATTATTCAGGATGTGAAAAGCCTGCGAAGTGAAATTGGCATCCTGTATTTGAATGAATTCAATGCCAAGGTAATTAACAAATTGTTAAAAGACGCGGGATTGGTCTTCACGAGCCTGTTCACAGCCAAGCCCCATATCTTTATCAGTGTGAAGAACCCGCTGGCGAAGCAGGAGTCGGTTGCGATTGAGCAACTGCAAGATTATCCGTACCTGTCTTTTGACCAGGGGGAGTACAATTCCTTTCATTTTTCCGAAGAAATTCTAAGTACGTTATCCCATCCCAAAAGCATACAGGTCAATGACCGCGCAACGTTGTTTAACTTGTTGATTGGTTTGAATGGTTATACGATCTCTACTGGAGTACTCAGCTCCGACTTAAACGGTAATGAGATTATTCCTGTTCCGCTGGAATGCGAGGAAACCATTAATGTAGGCTGGATAAGTCACAAGAGCACTTCTCTCTCGAATCTGGGCGTAGAATATGTTCAGGCACTGCATGAGGCCATAGGGTCTTAATGATGTTGAAAGGTTCGTACAAAGGCCGTTTCCGTGCAATCAGGAACGGTCTTTTGTTGTTCTTTGACCCGTATTCAAGTATAGGGTGGTGCGTTGTCATACCTTATAATAGAATGATGATAGGCGATGAATTAGCAGCCAGAGAACGAAGGGAGCACGGTTAGTGAGAGTTCTGTATCGAAATAAAAGTGAACAGCATGAGCTGACGGTATATGATACAAAAAGGCTTTATGGAGAGAAGGGCCGGTTTCGTGTATTAGAATTCTCCAACGCAGCTGTGCAGGGCGCAATGGATCTGGATGAGCCTGCCCGGATGGTGCTGGAGTATCCCAGAGCGATTGTGCATCTAATGGAGCGGAATGATCCTGAATTTGATACCGTATTTGTGGTGGGACATGGTATTGGCACATTGCCAACCTACTTGTCTGATCGTCAGGTCAAGGTGGCTGAGCTGGACGCAGAAGTCGCAGCGTTGAGCCAAACCTTTTTTGGATATGAGGGAAGCCCTGTGCTCATTGGGGATGGTCGTGAATTATTAGGACAGGAACCTGCTGGGGCATATGATTATATTATTATTGATGCTTTTACGGCAACGGGTACACCCGAGCAGTTTATATCCAGTGACTTTTTTGCGATGGTCAAGGACAAGCTGGACTCGGATGGAGCTGTGATTCTTAATGTGTTCGGGCGTGCGGGCAATGATCGGCTTGTCAATGCGATCTATACGACACTTCAGGGACAGTTTGCCTATACACGTGCATTCGCATTGCCAGCCGAAACAGCGGATGAAGTCCAAAACCGTATTCTGATGGGCAGTCATCACCCGATCGAATTTCAGATTGGTCACATGGCAGGGTTTGTTGAACAGGAGCCAGAAGAAGGATATATCATTGTCGACTAGGGCGATCCTGAACAGTGATTCTTCCAGGGAATATAAAATGTCATTAAATCGTCAATCTTACGATGTAATTGTTAAGATTTCTCAAACTCTTTATTTGATCTTAACAACTTTCGTATAAGATAGAGGGAATATGCCTTTTCATGAAAATCCGGGGGAAGTTATAACATGATCGCAGAGAATAGAACATCCAGATTACGAAGAAAAATCAAAAATATCAAGAAGATCAGCCTTACGGCTTTGCTCGGCGGGTTGGTCACCATTTCAGTTTTAATGACATTGACCATCATGGTCATCTCATCTTATACATCTCAGAAACAGTCACTCATTGATAACACTTTGTCGCTAAATTACGCGAGCGCTGTGCAAATGAGCCAAACGCTTGATTCACTTTTTTATTCCATGCAGGATAGCTTGAAATATGCAGCCAAGTATTTCCCGGAGATGGACTATTCTGATACCGATCAGTTGAATTCCACCCTGGATTTGATTCGCAATAGCAGTAACTTTTTCAACTCTGTGGCTCTAGTGGATGAAACGGGAGTAGTCAGGTCCATATCACCCTATTCGCAGGCCAGCGTAGGTCAGCATGTTAGTTCCGATGCAGCAAAAGCTGCGATTAAAGCGAGGGCTTCGTATATCTCCGAAGCGTACCAGACGCCAAGAACGAAGCGCCGAATTGTATTTGTCAGTGAACCGATCTTCGATTCAGCGGGAACGTATCAAGGGACGATCGGTGGAAATATTTTTTTGCAAGAAGATAATATCTTGAGTCTCTCCTTTGGGAGTCAGCTCAAGACAAGCAATGGTTCTTACTTTTTTATTGTAGATAAGAAGGGTACCTTGTTATTTCATCCGAATACTAATCGAATTGGTGAAAATGTCAGTAAGAATGAAGTAGTGCAGAAGCTGCTAGAAGACGAGACGGGGAAAGAACAATACAAAAACCTAGCAGGTGTGGATTCACTTGCGGGTTATTACAAAGTCCCATCAACAGACTGGGGCGTCGTGATCGTGTCTCCTACCCAAACGGTGTACGATCAGTTGAATCATCATATCCGTATGTTGTTGCTGTACACTTCAGTGCCTTTCCTTATTCTGACCCTGATTGTAGTGCGGGTTGCACGCAAGCTGGCTAGTCCTTTTGCTATGTTAGCCGATTTGGTGAATCAGGTTGATAAAGGTCAAGTGGAGCTACCTGTGATGAAGCCTCACTGGAATAGAGAGGCAGACCTTCTCACACGAACAGTGGTTGGCGCATTGGCGAACTTTAGGAAACAGACAAACCAGCTTGTCTATGATGCCAGAACAGATGTTTTAACAGGTATGAACAATCGTAGAACCTTCGAAGAAGTCATCCAGGAATGGATTCAGGATGAGGTACCTTTTTCCATTATTGTTCTGGATATTGACCGCTTCAAATCCATTAATGATACATTCGGGCATCATGCTGGGGATGAAGTACTGAAACACATTGCCAATATCATTCAATTGTCTGTTCGACCGGAAGATGTCTGCGCCCGGTTTGGTGGAGAGGAATTCGTAGTCTTATTAAGGAATTCCGAGTCTAATGTGGCTTTTGAGATTGCTGAACGTATCCGAATAACGGTTGAGGAAAGTATTTTGCCTATAGATCGTTCCGTCACCATCTCTGCTGGGATTGCTGAATATCCGAAACACTCCACAACAGCGACAGAATTATTTCACTTGGCAGATAATGCGTTGTATCAAGCGAAGGAAGAGGGGCGTAACCGTACGGTTACGATCCAGACGGTTATCAAATAAGCAAAGAAGCTGATCCCTAGGAACAAGGGACAGCTTCTTTTGTCTTTTATACTTCTTGTGAGGATCTGGCCAGAACCTCATTCGTATACGTTTCTCCCCAATCTCGCATGCTGAAGATGATCGGCCGTAGCGTTTCGCCAAATGCTGTGAGGGAATACTCCACTTTAGGTGGGATCTGGGGGTATATTTCACGGTGAACAAATCCGCTTCCCTCCAACTCTCGAAGCTGTAGGGTGAGCATACGCTGGGTGATGTCAGGAAACAATTTGCGGATCTCGTTAAATCTCAAAGGACCGGAGAATAAGTGATACAAAATGGCGCCTTTCCATTTGCCTCCGATCACACTAAGCGTAACTTCCACGGAACAGCCATATGGCGCAGGACACGCCTTGGTTGCGTCCTTTTTTATCATAAGTGCACCTCCATTATACGATGATTGTTTATGGTATCTATTTGGGTGGTTATATCAAATGAAGTACGTATAGTTCATAAAAGAGCATATCACTTATTAATGAGATTATAAACCTTAATCCTAGGGCAGGCAGATGCGAGTATGTCAAAAAAAAGAGCCCCGGTTTCGTCTTGCGAAACATCGAGGTCCGTTGTGATAAAAAGCTATATTATAGCAGGGCATCGAGGGAATAAGCCCCGGCACCAGCAAGGGCAACACCAAGTAACGATCCAAGCATCACAAGGTTATATTCAAATCCTCCGTTCAGATTCCATAGTCCTTTGTCTGCGTGCACTTTGAATATGGCTACAATCATCAGAATCATGAGCAGAACGGCACCAATGATCATGCATAGACCGGCTCCAAATAGGAATCCACCAATCAATTCAGCAAGTCCGGCACACACGGCCATGGTCCTGGTAGGCTGCAGACCAATCGCCCCGAAGAATTCAGCAGTTCCTGATACACCCTCGCCACCAAACCAGCCAAACAGTTTCTTGCAAGCATGTCCGATCATAATGAAACCAATTACGAGACGAATGATGAGTAAGCCTGTGTCCAACATATGATTATTTCCTCTTCTCTGGATGTATAAAATGGTAAACGTATATACGTCACTTCAGTGACGATAAAATAGCGTCGCATAGCGCCATCGTTCCAATATTATCTTTGGCGCTGGAACGTGGGATAGATTGATTCTGGCAACATTCGATGAAATGAGCCATTTCACCAACGAACCCACGCAGATAAAGGTCGCGATAAGCTCCAGACATGGGGGAGCCAGAAGGGGTATATACGATATCTTGTTCCTCAAGAGATTTCCAGGGAAGACTAGATGAGCTTCGAGAGTGATGAACAGTAAGTGTGTTGATCTCTTCAGCTGACACAAATCCGTTATCAAAGGTGACGAGTACACTTTCGCTCTCCCTTGACCATGCACTCATGCCTGTAAAGTACGCACTGCCCACGACGTCATTTTCAAATACAAGGGAAATACTCTGATTAATATGTTCCCCGTCCTTCACGGATGTGCCTGTAACACGCACGGCTTCTCCAAACAGGAAACGCATCAGATCAACCATATGAATGGCAGCGAGCTTCATGAACTGCTCCTCATCCTTGCAAAATGGAGTACTGTCCACAGCGAACTTCATCTGGAATGATCGAACCCTACCTAGCGAACCACCATCAATGAGTTCCTTGAGCTTCAAATATACCGGAGCATAACGTTTCATAAATCCGACCATGACGACGACGCCAGCCTGCTCGGCAGCTTCTGCTACAGTGGCGGCTTCGGCTGCGTTCCATCCGAGCGGCTTATCCACGTACACATTTTTGCCAGCCCGAATACATTTAAGGACAAGAGCGGTCTGGTCTACAGGCTGGGCGACCACCACAACTCCGTCACAAGTTTCCTGCTGTAACATAAGCTGAGCGTTGTCATACGCTTTTCCGTTGCTCCCAAATCGCAGCAGAGCTGCTTCAGAACGTTCGGTACTGCGAGTGGTAATCGCTTGAATCTGCGCGCCGGCTTCAACAACAGAAGGATATATATTCGTGGATGCATGGAACCCGGCGCCGATAAAGCAAAGATTGGCTGTTTTCAAAGTGGATCTCTCCTTTATTTTTTCATTCGTATGGATGGTATATTTGTTTAATGCTACGATAGGTTGTTTGAAATTAAGAAAAAAGGACATATGTCCCATTTGTGAATGAATAAAAAAGAAGTTGCATTTTTATTTTGGAGCATGTATACTCTGAATTACGGTAAAACAAGGAATTGCTTCACCGGAACGCTTTTCATCGATGGATGAGGAGATACATATTATGCGGTCGTGGCGGAATTGGCAGACGCGCACGGTTCAGGTCCGTGTGGGCTAACCCCCCGTGGAGGTTCGAGTCCTCTCGACCGCATCTAACAAAAAAGGTTCGTGATTTGCTCTAGGGCAATTCACGAACCTTTTTTATTTTGTGGATCATTCGTGTGGAGCCTACAGTTTGCTACCGACATACTAATGCTAATGCTGATGTCGGCGCTGGCGCATAATGACTGAGATGATCCCGGCAATGGCTCCTGCAATACCGAATAGCGTAACACTGGCAACAACTTCAAATGACTGGAGGCGAAACAAAAACGCTACACCACTGCCAAAAGTGGTTCCGGCCAGAAATCCGAGCGAAATTCCTAATTCTTTGGTTAATTTCATCGATTCACCTACTTGGAAATGTGAGATATGGATTTGCAAATGTTGGGTACAAGCAGTAAAGTGTGATCAGGAAAATCATCACATTTTATCTCCTTTTTTCATTTTGTGGTTTTAGCCAGGTAATTATGCATGATATCTCATATGGGAGGGTAAGAGCGAATGAATATGAACGAACGAATTGCAACGTGGAATGAGGAAGCACTGGAGTGCACTTGCGGTCATCAACACCGAGTGGTGGATATGCTGATTCATCTGGAAGCTGGGGCCATTCAGAGGTTACCAGGTTATTTGTCTGAGCGAGAATACGGTCGGGTGACGGTTGTTTATGATCGACATACATTACGGGCCGCTGGATCTGATGTCCTGAGCAGTATACGGGAAGCGGGAATTCATGTAGATGAGATCGCTCTGCCGGAGAATCGTACGGGTGATATCGTTGCGGATGAAGCGGCTATTGTACAGGTCATGTTGGGTGTGAATCTGGAAAGTCAGGCTGTAATCGCTGTGGGTTCAGGTACCATCCATGATCTGGTGCGATTTGTATGTTCCAAAATGAACAAGCCTTTTCTGTCCATACCGACAGCGGCTTCAGTGGATGGATTTACCTCTGCAGGTGCACCCTTAATTGTAAGCGGAGTCAAACAGACCTTTCAGGCTGTTCCGCCCGAGGCCATCTTTGCTGATATGAATATCCTGGAGCAAGCTCCCCAAGTCATGACAGCTGCCGGATTCGGAGACATGCTTGGCAAATTTACTTCCCTTGCAGACTGGATTGTTTCTCGTGATCTGGGCGGGGAACCGTTCTGTCCAGTCGCTTATCGGATGACTGAAGAAGCGCTGAACAGCTGTATAGACCATGTGCAAGCGATTGCTGAAGGACGAGCTGAGGGAGTAGCTGTATTAATGGATGCGCTGATCGTTTCCGGCATTTCCATGCTGATCATTGACCATTCCCGTCCGGCATCCGGAGGTGAGCACCATCTGTCCCACATCTTGGAGATGGATCTGATGCAAGCGGGTGACAGACCGGTTCTGCATGGTGCCAAAGTTGGCGTAGCTTGTGCATTACTTACTGTAAAATATAAAGAACTTGCACAGACATCGGGCGAGCCTGTGTTTGGAATATATGACCATTTGCCGGAGGCTGCTCAGCTTATCGAATGGTTGGAACAAGTAGGCGGACCTGTGACTATTGAACAATTGGGTGTAACCCCGGAGATGGTGGAGCATGCGTTCACAACAGCGCATACGCTTCGTCCTCGATATACCGGTTTGAAATATATCAACGAAGTGCTGAACACAAGGTAAGGATGACTTTTCATGAATAACGGTCTTCTTGAGTTGTATAAGCTTGGCTTGTAGAGGGCTGTAATGGCTCTGTTTGGAAGCAGAAGGCAGAGAAGGGGAGATTATCTGACATTACCGACAGAAGAGCCAGGAGAGTGCTTCAGGTTCGGGAGAGAAGGGATACCGTTTATTTAAAAAGGCTCTGGCCTCCTTAAGGGAGAGCAGAGCCTTTTGGCTGTTCGCTTATTTAGTTGTTGCGACGATCTTTCAAGATGACATCTGCGAACAAAATAGTTTTCGGGATGCGGAAAAATTGCTCCGCTTGTTCCTGAAACGCAGCAGAAGGCAGCGTTCCCTGATGCAGCCATTTGCGGAAAGTGCCGGGATGAACCCCGATCCAGTGGCTGACATCTGTCACCGACAAATCATGGACCATACACAAGCCTGTCAGAATACGGTTACTAACCGGAGAACGGGTCACTGTACGCTTCATGAAGCGAGATGACTCGGGTTGACATATGACAGGGCTATTGCGGACAACTTCTTCATTGAAGAGAATATGACGCGGGTAGCCGAGTAATTGGCAAGTCTTGTCCAAATTGGTACTGCCGGGTATCCGTCCTTCGTACACCCACGCACTGACACTGCGTGAAGAGATGGAGAGGTCTTCAGCGAGCTGGGACAACTTGATATCATTGGCCATCAGCACGGCAAGAAGAACACGATTGCGGATTTGACAGCGTGTCGGTTTGCGGAATCGTTTAACACGGACGCCTTTTCCCAAGTATTTACGGTTGATCAGAGACCACGCCTGGATGGAATGTTGTTCTGGTTGATTAGGCATATTTCCTCCGATTTTTTTTAACCAAATACTACAATAAACAACGGGGTACTTTCAAGTGCCGGGTTTACCGGTTACAAATGCGTCAATGCGTCAATTCACGATAAAGAGGGAACTACGAACTAGACCATGCGCAATTCACATCCTAGTATATTCCTAGATTACAATGTTTCACTAAAAATGAGGGAACAATTTGAACAGGAATAAAAATAATATAGTTCTAATTACTCATTGATAGGTCTAAAGAACTTTTATCTATTTTTTGTTGATATGATGCGGTTTATTTCCCTGAATTCCCCAAAAACATATGATTTTCGTTTCCCGGTTGCATAGAGGATGTGCACAAATCTGAAATGATAAATCCGCAAGTTCAGCATGACATGTGACCTGTCAAATCTCTTACTCTTACATATATTGTAGGGTACTCAAGTGTAAGGGAGAGGTGAGGAACGTGAATCTATCTGTGAATACCTTTGCTGCCATCTCGGGAGCATTTGTTACGTTTGCTTTTGGTGGGTGGGATCAACTGCTGAGTCTGCTCGCGGTCGCGATGGCTGTGGATTATATCACAGGTTTGGCAGCGGCGGTAAGGACGGGTACCGGATTGAATAGCAACATTGGGTTCTGGGGGATTGCTCGCAAAGGGCTCATGCTGACCGTTGTCTTGCTTGCCCACCGAATTGACCTGCTTATGGGAACCGATATTATCAAAGGGGGAGCCATTTATTTTTATCTGGTGAATGAACTGATCTCGATTACCGAGAATTATGCCAAAATCGGACTTCCGTTGCCAGGGAAGCTCAGACAGGCCATTGCAGTGTTGAAGAAGCAGGAAGATCAAGAGTATCTGACGAATCGGGAATGGTCCAAACCGCAACAAACCACGGACAGCATCAAGCCACAGTCTGAAACAGGACAAACTTCGCAGAATGAGTCCATGAAACAGACGGAGGATGGATCTCAAGAGAAATCCGAACCGAAAGGAAACGGTTCGGATTAGTTTTTCATCTCAAGAGAACGTTTCCAAGTATCCTTTCGTAATAGAGAACGTTATGATATATTTTGGATACACGAAAATTCATTCATTTCTACTATTATACTAAACGAGGTGCTTGCTCAGATGATAAAACATATTGTCCTGTTCAAAATGAAAGATCGCTCAGCAGAAAGTATTGAAGCCGCTGCCCAGGTGCTTCGCAATCTGGATGGTAAAATTGATGTCTTGGTTTCACTTGAAATCGGAATTGATGTGCTTCGCTCGGAAAGATCATTCGACATTTCACTCACAGCGGAATTTGCGTCACTGGAGGATCTTCAGGCGTATCAGGTGCACCCGCTTCATCAGGAAGTAATCAAGTACATGAACGAAGTCAGAGAACAGTCGATTGCAGTGGACTACGAAATCTAATCTGTCATTCACACTACGTTGAGATAAAGGGGACTCTGCATGAGCGATTTAAGAGACGTTATGGAATTTCTATATATTTTTATTGTGTTTCTGATCGCTTGTCCTGTAATGATATTCTGGCTTAAGCGAAGAGGGAAACGTAACCGATAACTCACTGAACGGGAAGTGAACGAATGTATTATGTGAACAGAGAACAGATTGCCCGCCGGCTTGCTGCTGTACCGGAAGTGGCCGAAGGGCTTCGCCGGGTAGCTCAGGCCTGGGATGGCAGTCTCATGCTGGGGATGGTACAGGAACGTTGTCTTCACCTGGCGATTGAGATTGTTACCGATGTGGGGAGTTATCTGATTGACGGCTTCATCATGAGAGATGCGAGCAGCTATGATGATATTATTCAGATTAATTTTGAAGAAAAGGTTTTTGATCATGCGACCTATGAGATTTTGCGTCAGCTTGTCACGTTACGTAAGCCGCTGGTGCAAGATTATTACAGTTGGGAGCGGTCTGAGCTTCATCCGCTTAGCGTAGAGTTACCAGGTATACTTGAACATTTTACTACACAGGTTAGCGACTACGTGGAAAAAGAACTTGGTCCTTTCAATGGGGCACAGCCCGAGGGACAGCGTAAGGAATGAGGGAAATCGCATGACGAATGAATCAAAAGAATTCAATGAAGTGAATACTGAAAGCAAAGATGCAAATGAAACACCTTCCGGATTCCATCCGGTATATATGGTTGAACTCTTGTTCCAGGAACGTCCGGAGGTGGATCGCCTTCGATTGCAGGAAGCGATGATTCGTCACACAGGACAAGTCCGACTGGATGTGAAGCAAGGTGACGCAGAGCAGGACCATGAAATGCTGGTCTTCTATCATCTGAACCACAAGGTATCTTTCCAGGAAGGAGATATCCCTGCACAGACCTGTATGCTTCCTATCAACGAAATTGCAGATCGTGCACGTTTTGGCGGGGCTTTGCAGCAAGCATGGCATTGGCCGGAGGCAGGACAAGCTGTGGAAGGTGCGCGTTACTCCATTCGGATACATGACATGTTCACAGCAGCCATGCCTCGTAAACAGCGCCTGGAGCTGTTCCAGAAGACTGTACTGGCAATTATGGAGAGTTTGGCCTGTGATGCGTTGTATTGGTATGGCAGTGATAAGCTGGTTGAACCGGAAGCATATGCGCAAGCTCAGGAACGAGAGGAACATCTGTATGCGGCCATGAACGTTCGAATGTATCAGGCCGGAGGTACGGAGGAACAGCGTGAGTTGGTCATGGATACAGTAGGACTGTCTGCGCTGGGTGTACCTGATGTACAGTGTCACTTCGTCGGTCTTGATCCGGATACGGTGGCCCAGACCTTACTGGGTGCAGCGTATTACATATTTGATCAGGGGGATGTTCTGCAGGATGGACAGACACTGGGTTCTTCCGGCGGACGTCGCTGGCGTTGTGAGCATCAGGCTGCACTGATTGCACCAGGACGCTATGTCGTTGATTTGCACCCCGGGGATGAGCATGCAGCGGCTGATCTGGAGCCGGCTCGTCAGACCTGAGTTTATGCGAAATGCTGAAAAAATAAGGGTGCAAAGAGGACGTTCAGATTATTTTTAACATCTGGAGTGTCAAGTCAAGCCTGTGCTGCTTATAATGCATCAACAGAGTAGGCATTCGCCCGGATGGGTGAGCGACAGGCCGTTGCTTCTGATCCGGTACTTAAACGATAGTAAAGGGAGAGATGTGACGTGAAGGATTCTAACAAAAGTTTGTTGTGGGGAGCTCTGATTGGCTCCGTGGTAGGTTCAGTAACAGCATTGTTGCTGGCACCGAAATCAGGACGCGAACTTCGTCAGGATATTACGGAGGGTGCTCGTCAGGTATCGGAGAAGGGTCAGGAACTGGCTGGCAAAGTGGGGGAACAAAGTTCACAGATCGTATCCAAGGTCAAAGAGACTGCAGATGTCGTGATTCAGGATATTCAATCCTGGCGCAACTGCGCTGAAGGCAAAGAAATCCGCATTTCGGCAGCTATCACAGAACCCGATACGGTCAAAGCAGCAGATGAGTCCGGAATCGATATTGTAGCGAAGCTTCCTGTGGATGAGTTCAAGGACGACAACTAAGCAAAGCTTGGGATTGCAGGCTTTCCTCGATTTAGAGGAGAGCCTGCTTTGTTGTGTGTCCATATGGAGATGACACAGTGCGCGGGATTTTATTTGAACCCTGTGATGAAATCGGGTAAGATGTAGGTACCTTTTTGCCAGAATGTTCATACGGTAGGAAGAAAGCTCTGAAAACAATCGTTTTGAGAACCAATTCAATGAAGAAGGAAGCGGTGTGTTCGTGCAGCAAGCAATCGCTATATTAGACTCCGGTGTGGGGGGATTGACCGTCGCCAAGGAAGTGATGCGTCAGCTCCCGCGGGAAAAGATCATTTATTTTGGGGATACTGCCCGGACACCGTACGGACCCCGTTCGTCCGAACAAGTGAAACAATTTACGGAACAAATCGTTGATTTCTTGATCCAATTCGATCCGAAGGTTATCGTTATCGCCTGTAACACAGCGACAGCAGCCGCGCTGGATTATATCCGTGCCAAGGTGAATGTGCCTGTCATCGGTGTTATACATCCGGGAGCGCGGGCCGCCATCACAGCGACACGTACAGGACGCATTGGTGTGATCGGTACCGTGGGTACCATTGGGAGTGGAGCTTATACATCGGCGCTTAAGCAGCTGTCCCCCTACATCGATGTGGTCAGTCAGGCATGTCCGGCGCTGGTGCCGTTGGTGGAGCAAGGTGAATTTCGTTCCGAGCACACGACACATACGGTGGAGCAATCATTGGATGAGATCAAACGGCAGCCAATAGATTGTCTTATTCTGGGTTGTACGCACTATCCTTTTCTCATGGACACCATTCAGGATGTCATGGGACAGGAAGTGAAGCTGATCAGTTCGGCAGATGAAACGGCACGGGAAATCAGTACGATTTTATATGATAAACGAAAGCTGGCCAGTGGGGATGAGACCCCGGTGCATCAATTTTTCTGCACTGGCGACCCACGTATGTTCCAGAATATCACCCGTAGATGGTTGGGAGAGCAGATCTCGAAGACCCCTGTGGTTTGGCAGGTTACGCAATTATCATAGTTATACGCTTAAGTATCCAAGATTAGGACTTATAATTAATGTACATTGGTTTTACGACATCCCGGAACTGTTGAGTTCCGGGATTTTTTGTCATGATTCCGCATGAAGAGGTGACGAACATGATTCATGTCACATGACGGACAACCCGGCTTGCATACATATGTTACAGACACGAAAATGGTGAGAACCGGACAGGAAAACTGTCTTTTCCTGTGGAAAGGAGAACAACATGGAACAGCAGTGGATTATCGTGCAGCGGGGAGATACACTACCGCGAATTGCGTCATCATACCATATGACCAAAGAGTTACTTGCTGCACTGAACCCGGAAGCGGCCTCCCAGCCTTATCTTCTGGCAGGTCAGATGCTACGTATTTTCCCCGGGACTGGTCGCAGGTATGCTGTGCCGCCTGGAGAAAGTGTGGGGGGGATTGCAGCGCGCTTTGATCTGGACGAAGAGGTGTTACGCCAGGCCAATCCCGAAATCGCCAATATTGCCGACTGGGTTGGACGATGTATTCATATTCCGGCTTCGAATGGAAAAACTATTGTAAAAATTCAGGGAGAGTATGGTTATCGAGAATTAATCAACGATATAGACAAGCTGGAGAATCAATACCCGTTTATTGAGACGGGTTCAATCGGAACAAGTGTCATGGGCAAGTCACTGCCTTATTTGCGTATCGGGCAAGGGCAGAGACATATTCATGTTAACGCTTCCGTTCATGCTAATGAGTGGCTGACATCAGCAGTTCTGATGAAGTTTATTGAAGAATATGCCCAGGCGTATAGCACGCATAAGGCATGGCATCAATTCCAGACAGAACGCTGGATGCATGAGACGACACTCTGGGCCGTGCCGATGGTTAATCCGGACGGAGTCGAACTGGTTCAGGAAGGTGTGGTCAATCAGCACCCGCACGCACAGCAGTTGTTAGCTTGGAATGCTGGCAGATCTCATTTTACACATTGGAAGGCCAACATCAGAGGGGTGGATCTGAATGATCAATTTCCCGCCCATTGGGATGAAGAGGCAGCGAGACGAGGTGTGACCTCACCTGGCCCCCGGGATTATGCAGGAACAGCTCCATTGACAGAACCGGAGGCGCAGGCACTTGCGCAGTGGACGCAACAGCACAGATTTTCTGCGGTTGTATCCTTGCATAGTCAGGGACAGGAGATCTATTGGAACTACCGTGATCTGGAACCCAGAGAGAGTGCGCCGCTGTCGCGTAGACTCGCCAAAGCTTCGGGCTACAAGGCCGTAAAGCTTGGCGGTAGTGATGCCGGATACAAAGACTGGTTTATCCAAGATTTTGGTAAACCGGGCTTCACGGTGGAAGTCGGATTGGGCGTTAATCCGCTTCCCGTAGAACAGTTTGATGATATCTGTATAGAAGTCGGAATGTTGCTGGCTGAACTGTTATCCAATGGGTAATGGAGTTAGGGCTTGCTTATGAAGGTGTGAAACTTAACGGTAGATCATTCGTATAACAGGAACGGACGCTATGAGCGACGTTCCGTTTTTATTTTTTTGAAATCACATACTATGTCATTCGTTCTGAATGGTTTTCGAACGGGTAATGATGGATGTGCCGTTTCGACGACATATATTTATTATACGGAGGGATTCAAATGAAGTGGAGAAGACTGCTGTCGTTCAAACGATGGACACAAGTTTTCAAAAGGCTCCCCCGGCTGCTCCGGGCTCCGCAGATTCCTTTGGGAGAAAAGCTGTTGTTTATTATTCCGGCGCTGTTATACTGGGTACTTCCTGACGTCATGCCATTTATGCCCATCGATGATATCGGGGTGACTTTGATTCTGATGAACTGGTTTGTAAGCCGTGCGGAACGCAAATATCCTGTGCTTCAGGAGGGAGTGCCTTCTTAATTTGTGGCCAAATGGATAGGTTTAACATTGAATTCGCATCAATGTTATTGCGCAGAGCGGTAACTTTCTTTACAATAGATGCTGTAGTTTAAGAATGCTGAAATTGTTGAAACCAGCAATTACAATATAGGAGATGAAGAGAATGAACTGCAAAATTACGCGTAATGCTGCTAAAGTATTGAAGCTTGAATTGGACAAGCCGGAGAACGAAGGAAAAAAACTGCGCGTTGTCATCACCCATGCACATGGTGACCATGCTCACTACGGCCTGGATATCGACACACCAAAAGAAAATGATACGGTTGTATCTACCGATAAAGAGATTGATGTCATTCTCGCGAATGATCAGCCTTTGTTGAACGGTGTTAAAATTGACTACCTCTACTTCCCGGAAGAAGGCTTCGTTATTACGAATCCATCCCAAGGTAATCACGGCGACCACTAAGGGCGCGAAGAAGGGGAACTCATGGCTAACGATATCCGCGTATGCGAAAAATGTAATCATGTCCGACTGAAATCGATTGTGCCGAAGTTGCAGAAAATGGCTCCAGACACGGAGATCAAGATTGGGTGCAAATCCTATTGCGGCCCTTGCGCGAAACGTGCGTTTGTTTTTATTAACGGTCGGTACATTAGTGCTCCGACAGAAGAAGAAGTGCTCGCCAAAGTCGCAAAGTTTGTTAAGTAACAGGATATAACAAGGTGAGTGGAGAAAACTGTCCACACATCAGAAAGGAGGGGTTGCGTGCCTCTCCTTTTTTGCTTTGGGTACCAGTGAAAAGCTACTTCAAAATGCGGCATCCTCCATCATTTCAGTAATTTGGAAGGAATCTTCTCGAATTTCAATGGCGATGACGGTATTATCCTTTTTCAGAAAATGTACATGTCCCATTCGTTTTTCCTCCAATTCGACCCAACCTGTATCCGCTAACTTCTGAAAATAATCCATTGGCGGGTATAGTCCTTGCTCACCCCCAATATGTTTCAGTTCGTAATTAGCGCCTTTTTTAAGGTTAGGATCATCGGAATAAGCGATGCCTTCAATAAGTTTGGCATTGCTTGGAACTGGAATGTCTGGGTTAATGTATGATCCTGTATATCCTTCTATCTCATATGTTGCAGGAGCGCAGCCTTGTACCCAAATGAGCAAGGGTAACATGCAGAGTGTCAGTAATATTTTCTTCAAATGAGTTCCTCCTAAACTGGGATGGGTACCTAATAAACGTAGTAAGACAGGTTAAGGTTACGACAAAAACACAAAAGAGGAATAAGGAAGGCTTGTGCTATCCATCCTAAAGGGGTAACAGGAACATGATAATCCCAAGGAGGAATACTCATGCCGAAGCGTTATGATTCCAGTTTGCAGGCCGATACAACCGTGTCTCAGGCGCAAAATGCGGTGAACAAGCTTCATTATGCTGTGTCTCAGGCCATGTCTCATCCGACAGCACAGACCATTGTACAGGCGGAACGACGTTTGGCGCATACGGAGCAGGCAATGCGACAGGCAGAACTTTCTCTCGGAGGGCAAGGCGTTGAGCTGGCAGAAGAGATGTTCATCGAGGAGAAGAGACGATTGAATTCCATCCAGAGTCAGCACGGTCAAGGGAAAATATAACGTTCCTGTCACACCAGAACCCGCAGGGCAGCGATGCTTTGCGGGTTTTTCATGTCTTTTGCAAAGACTCCCGATTCATGAGGTACTCCGACAGTATGTCGAATAATCGCTTAAAATTCTGTGAGAAGGTTAATAGAACAAGAGCAGGCAAAATTCCATACGGGAGGTACAGAATGACAAAACATATTACAGATTGTACGATTCTGAACAACGGAGTAACGATGCCATGGCTAGGATTTGGAACATATAAAGCAAAAGGTAAGGAAGTGCAACAGGCGGTCGAGACGGCTTTGGAGGTCGGATATCGTAGCATTGATACCGCGTCCATCTATGGCAATGAGGAAGAAGTGGGACAAGCAATCGCAAGCAGTGGTGTTGCCCGTAACGAACTGTTTGTGACGACCAAGCTTTGGAACGAGGATCAGGGATTTGATTCAACGTTGAGAGCATTTGAAGCGAGTCAGAAGGCGCTTGGATTGAATGTAATTGATCTTTACTTAATTCACTGGCCTGGCAGAGACCAGTATAAGGAGACGTGGAGAGCATTCGAACGTCTATATAGCGAAGGAAGCATTCGTGCGATTGGTGTGAGTAACTTTCAAGTACATCATTTGCAAGATATCATAGATGAGGGCGGAACGGTGCCTGCGGTGAATCAGGTAGAGCTGCATCCGGGTCTGATCCAGCAGGAACTTCAGGATTTCTGCGGAGCGCAGGGAATTCAGCTGGAGGCATGGAGTCCTATTATGAAGGGTAAGCTGAACCAAGAGTCGACACTTAAGGCATTGGCTCAGAAATATGGGAAAACACCGGCACAGATTATTTTGCGCTGGGACATTCAGAATCAGATTGTGACGATTCCGAAGTCAGTTACTCCGGAGCGGATTCGTGAGAATGCGGACATCTTTGACTTTGAATTGTCACCAGATGAGTTGAAGCTGATTGATGCACTGGATTCGGATAAGCGGACTGGACCACATCCTGATCAACTGTTTTGGGATTGAGTGGGTAGACGCTAATTGAATATAATTGTTTGATGAACTACTGGTGGTTGTTCCGGTTACGGAATCGTTCTTTTGATCGCTGTTGTCTCCAAATTTTTTTGATTCCTCTTTTCAGAGGATAAAATTTGAAGACAAAGGCGAACGCTTCGCTTCGTCAGAATCGATTCCGTCCCCTCCACAGTAACTGTTCATCAAACACAAGTATATACAATGAGCTTGAGTGGTGTGTAGCATATAAAAAAAGCAGCAGGATCAGGGGATACTCCCTGATCCTGCTGCTTTGTGTGTGTGAATTGGCTTAATTTTTTTTCGGGACTTCACAGCCGTCATCTGTGCAGACTCCGCTGCCATCTGCTTCTGTTGTGCTGGATTCAACCATGGTGAAAGGGGAACGCTCGTCCCATGCTTTTTGAATGGCATCCAGGAATACCTCGTCAGGCTGAGCGCCCGATACGGCGAACTTGCGGTCGAATACGAAGAACGGTACACCACGGATGCCCAATTGCTCGCCTTCCGCTTGGTCAGCGCGGACATTGTCGGTGAATTGATCACTGGACAGTACTGCCGCAGCTGCATCGCGATCCAGACCTACTTCTTCTGCCAGCTGAGCCAACACTTCAGGGTCACCAGAGTGTTTACCTTCAATGAACACAGCTTGGAATATTCGCTCACTTAGTTTAAGCGCTTTGCCTTGTGTATCCGCCCAGTGTGTCAATCGGTGAGCTGAGAAGGAATTGGTAGGAATCATGGCATCGATATTGTATTCGAGTCCTGCCGTGCGAGCATTGGCATTCATCTGGGCATTCATACCTTTGGCCTGTTCCGCGCTAATATTATATTTGGAAGCCAGATATTCCGTATTGGTTTTGCCTGGGTTCAATGCAGCATTTGGATCAAGCTCGAAGCTTTTGAATTGCAGCTTCACTTCATCGCGGTGTGGAAACTGTTGTAATACATTCTCCAGGCGGCGTTTGCCAATATAACAGAAAGGGCATAGAAAATCAGACCATATCTCAATGTTCATTTTGTTAAAACCTCCATCATCCTTTTAGTTGAAACCAATATGGTTACAATTATAAAGCCACTTTCTATAATCCGCAAGTTTAGACTTCGCCCCATTGAAAAAAGTGTTGAGACTTGCAACAGAAAGGTTGCGGCCTCAACACTTTAATTTTAGATCATGCGACCTAAGGGATAGGGATTCTGTGGATGCGTTGCTCTTAAGCGGGGGGCGGCTTACTTTTCCCGATATGCCTTAGACCAATGGTGAGGTTGGATCTCATCCAGTCTTTTGAAGACCAATTGACCAGTAGGTTCGTATACGGCAGCCTTAACTTTTTCACCCCAATAAAACAATCGTTCTTGGCATACGCCGCAGGGCGTAAGGACCTTGAATTCCGAATGCTCGTCATCACGAGCGATACAGAGGGAGTGGGTGACGCGTTCATTCAATTTGTGAGCTTCCAGATAAGCCCCTGTTTCCATACACAGATGCGTGGCATCGTTGATGACCTCTGGAGCTACGCTAATCAACAGGGAACCAGCTTCGGTATAGACGGCACCCGCACCGCCCCATCCCTGAGGATAACGTTGTTGCACAAAGTTTGCGGCTACATCGAACAATTGTTGTTCAATATTAAATGGTCCTGTGTGTGATGCCATGTAATGAGAGTTCCCCTTTTTAAATCCATTTCATTTCATTTCGTGTATTTGTTTAGCTTGTCATTACGAAATTACTCATTGTGATGTTGTTGCTCCACTGTCTTCCTCTCGAAAGCGCTGAATCAAATCATAGGTAATCACGGTGTCCGAGACGTGCAATCGCTTGGTTGCTTCATCATGAGCGGGCCGGCATGCATTGATATCCGTTTTGTCACGTGTGGACAGGTCATAACAAGCACCGCTCTCATAGATATAGTCATCCGATGGAATATAGAATACAGAACCATCCGAGAATGCGCCATTACGTAGCACAACCGTACGTGCAGACCCGTCATATACGTCGTTACCCATATGATAATAGGATTGGTCGGGCACACCGAGCAGATGTAGCACGGATGGCGTGATGTCCAGTTGTCCCGAAGGTTCGTCGATGGTTCCGGCGGCTGCTCCGTCCGGTAAATGCACGAGCAGAGGCACCTCGTTCATGATTTGAGCCATATCCAGCTCGTTCAGTGAACGTCCCAGGAACTGTTCGTATTGGGATTGTTCCTTAATCGAGTTGTCGTGGTCCCCGTAGAACATAAAGATGGTATTTTCCCATAATCCCCGATTTTTCAGATCCTCTACCATCTTGCCGAGCGCCGAATCTACGTAGTGAACGGATTGCAGATAATCACCGAACATTGTTCCCTGGAACTCACCTACATCCAGCTGCTGTTTCTCTTTAGGTAAGGCGTATGGATGGTGACTGCTGAGTGTAATGAGGAAGGAATAGAACGGTTCGGTAACCTCACTGCTCATTTTCTCAACGGATTGGCGGAAAAAGGATTCGTCAGACAGGGACCAGCCAAGCGGGTCGTCCTGTGCAAAATCATTTTTACTATAAAATTTGTCGTACTTCATGTTCTGATACATCGTATACCGATTCCAGAAGCCGCTCTCATAAGCGTGAAATACGTTGGTGCTGTACCCGTTATCCTTCAAAATGGAAGGTAGGGAATCATACGTATGGTCTGCGTATCGTACAAACGCGGATCCAACCGGAAGCGGATGCAGTGAAATATTTGCTCCAAAATCGGCATCTGACGTTCTGCCCTGACCTGTCTGGTGGTAAAAGTGGCTATAATACTGACTTTCTTTCATCAGTTCATTAAAATGTGGTGTGATCTCCTGACCGCCAATGCTCTGGCCAATCATGAAGTTCATAAAAGCCTCACCCTGGACAATAATGACGTTGCTGTCCTTATATTTGCCGAACAATGCATCGTTCTGAGATTCAGCTCCTTGCCTTTCAGCGAAAAATGCCTTTGCTTGTTCAACATCCGCGGGTTCAGCCTGCGGTCCGGAGCCAATGTGGTCTTTGGCATAGTTGTATAGATCATAACCGTGAAAAGCGAGGAGTCCGGTCACATTGTACATGGATACATTCCACCAGTTGTTATCGAACAGGCCTTTAGCCCATGTTTTACTGTAAAAATAAATCGGACCGACTGCGAGACTCAGTCCCAGCACAAGGGCAATGCTGCCAGCCGTGAGACGGCGGCGCAACCGTGCCTTGCCATCGTTATATGAATAACTTCCATAACCTTGAACATTCGCACTGGAGTGCTTCGAACGGTAACGTCTGCTGAACAGTACGATAGCTGCGAATGGAATGACGACAAGCCAATCGGCAAAGAACCAGAGATCGCTTGTGTAGATCAATGTAGCGATGCTGTCACCCAATGCGTCAACTTGTCTGGCCTGCATTAATACCGGAATGGTCAAGAAATCCTGGAAATAGCGATAATACACCATATCAGCGTAGATTAGTGCAGTGAGTAGCAGATTAAGCACCGCGAGAGACACGATCATGCCTCTACGAGGCAGCCACCAGGTCCAGAAGGAGAGGAGCAGTAGTGATCCAATGGCAATGACTTTATCCAGCAGTCCCATCGTAATGTTATAAGCGTGCAGATTGTGATGGAGCCACATGAGTTTGAGCAGCATGAGCACAAGAAAAATAAGATATAACGTTAGTGGATGATTCAGAAGCCCGCGTGGCATGGAGCTGCGCGTAGGCCGAGTGACAACCATATATATGTCCCCCTTGCTTTTGTTGTTTTGTAATCGGAATGTAAAATAGGGCTCCATCCATTATAGCGTGGCCTCGTGGGTTTTCAACTATGCCTCAGGGAGAATTGATTTCTATCCAAACGGAGGCAGATGACGGTGAATTCATATGAACAGAATAGTGCACACAAAAAAAGTGCCCAAGCCAAGGATGGCAGGAGCACTTTGAATTGGCATTGATTATGAAGATTGTGGTGCTTTATTCCGTGGGGGCAGTGGGCCTAAATACTGATAGTATTGGGTTTCAATTCGTCCGTTGAACAACTTGCGACGCTTGTCTGCCTTATGACCGAAATACTCCTCGAAAGCTTTGGTCGATGTGATTGCAAAAAAGGACCATGTCGGCATGTCGAGGTAACTGCGCCCTAATGAGCGGAGCAACTTCTGAACTTCCTTCTCTTCACTCAAACGTTCACCATATGGAGGGTTGGTAATGATGACACCATACTCACCCTGTGGTCTAGCGCGATGAGCGGGCAGGACGCTGACTTCAATATCTTTGGCGAAGCCCGCGCTTTTGATCGCTGCCATAGCAACTTCAATCGCTTCGGGATCAATATCGCTACCTGAAATCTGTAACGGGACATCATCACGTACAGCATCGAATGCTTCTTCGCGCGCCTGTTCCCACAATTCTTCAGGAATGACAGCCCAGTCCTCGGAGTTGAAGGTACGACGAAGTCCTGGTGCAATGTTCCAGCCGATCATAGCGGCTTCAATTAGCATTGTGCCTGATCCACAGCATGGATCATAAAAGGGACGGGATACATTCCAGCGACTGAGCTGGATAAGAGCTGCAGCAAGTGTTTCTTTGAGCGGTGCTTCGGTTACGAGTTTACGATAACCCCGTTTGTGCAGACCTGGTCCTGTCGTATCCAAAGTAAGCAGGGCGCGATCGTTCAGCAGAATGACCTCAATCACATAACGAGACCCATCCTCTGGGAACCACTCCGTGTCATAAGTCAGTTTCAGTTTCTCTACGATTGCTTTTTTCACGATCCCTTGTGATGCAGGTACACTGCTTAACTGGGATTTTTGGGAGCGACCCTCTACAGGGAATTCGCCGTCGGCTGGAATCCACTCTTCCCAAGGCAGTGCTTTGGTGCCTTCAAACAATTCGTCGAATGTTGTAGCAGGGAATTCACCCATTTTGACCAATACGCGATCCGAACTTCTCAGCCACAGATTACACCGGCAAATATCAATATAATCTCCAGTGAAGAAAACCCGTCCATTGTCGATCGTAACATCTTCATACCCCAGTTGCTTCAGTTCCCGGGCAACAACAGCCTCGAGCCCCATCGCAGAGGTCGCAATCAATTGCAATTGAGCCATGTGATTCATTTCAACTCCATTTCAAGCTGGAGAAGGAATATCCTTCTCTCTGCTGTATAGTAACGGTGCGGCCTTGCCGCTTTCCGTGAAAAAACTTACAATGAGAAATGCGATGAACGTATGCACTCCTCTCTCGAGATGATGCACCAGTCAACCGCCTGTGTTGATAACAAACATTTATTATAGAACATTGGCATCCATATGGAAAGCAGTCCAAGTGTCCAAGGAGGATTTTAGTGGTGAATCTGACCCCTGATGAATATGTAAATCAATTATTTCAAGAGGATGACCTTTTGCTGAAAGTGAAAGAGGCCATCCGTTCGAACGGTATGCCGGAAGTTTCGGTTGCTGCGGCGTATGGACGTTTGCTCACGTTTCTAGCCAAGACATCCAAAGCAGAAGCTGCGCTCGAAATCGGCGTGCTGGGCGGTTACAGTGGGATCTGCATTGCGCGCGGTTTGCGTGAGAATGGAACCCTGACTTCGCTGGAACTAAAAGAGGAATATGCGGCAATGGCGCGTGGTCATCTGGAAGAAGGCGGTTTTGGCGAAAAGGTCGAGTATCGGATTGGCCCGGCGGCAGACAGCCTGGAGCAATTGCAACAGGAAGGTCGCACATTCGATTTCTTCTTTATTGACGCAGACAAGGAAAATTATCCGGTATATCTCGACTATGCCATCAAGCTGGCTCGGCCAGGTGCTGTCATTGTGGGTGATAACTGTTTCCTGCGTGGTCGTACACTGAATCCGGACAAGCAGGGTCCGGCCGTGCTTGCGGTTCGTCGCTTCAATGAACAGATGGCGAGTGACCCACGTCTCGTCACCACCATGTTGCCGGATTACGATGGGCTAGTACTTGCTTGGGTGAAGTGAGGAAAAGTTGAGGTAACAAAAAGAAGAGACGACACACCTTGAATGTCAGGGGAGTGTCGTCTCTTCTTTTTGTCCAGATTTATAAAGGATGAGTGCTTTTTATACTTCCGGTGTTCCGTACGTTTCGAACCATTTTTTGATGGTGTCAAAATCATCACTGAAGGACAAGCCCAGCATCAATAAAACACGAGCTTGTTGTGGACTCAAGTTGTCGCCCGCAATGATGCCGTTACCACCCCCGTACACACTTCCTGAACCCGTCCGAGTGGTGGTCACGAAGATTACTCCTTCTTCAATGGCTTTGGTACGAGCTTGTCCCATAGCTCTGGAGATACCGCCAGCCCCTGTACCGGAGGTTACGATGCCTTGTGCACCGTTGCTCACGAACCCTTCGATGGCTCCGCCTCCAGCTTCTTGATACGAGATCGCAATTTCTACTTTGGCCAGATCAGCTTTTGTGATTTTACTCAGATCGAATACGGGCTTCGCAGTGCCTTCAGGTTTCAAGGCGCGTGCAGGAGCACGGTAGATTCGAATATTTTCTTCATCAATATATCCTACGGCGCCGAGCATCGGCGTTTCGAACGTGTCTGTCCGATAATCATTCGTTTTGCTTACGCCACGTGCGAGTTGGATGGTGTCATTCAACATCAGTACAGTTCCGAATGAAGTGGTACGACCACTGCCTGCAAGTTTAATGGCGTTGTACAGATTGGCTTGAGCGTCAGAGCCGATGACGGTCCATGGACGCATGGAGCCTGTGATCACGACCGGTTTGTCACTCTGAACCGTCATATCGAGGAAATAGGCGATTTCCTCCATTGTATCTGTACCCGTGGTAACCACAACGCTGTCATACAGGGCAAGAGCTTTATCTACCGTCTGGGACAAGTCATAGAGATCAGCCATGCTATAGGAGCCTGAGCCTGAATTTCCGAATTGGAGCGTGCTAACATCAGCAATCTTCTGCTTATCCGGTAATGCGTCTACCATCTCTCCAATGGGAAGCGTACCTGCCTTGTAGTTCTGGAAGCTGGTTGCATCCTCGGATTGACCGGCAATCGTTCCGCCAGTTCCGATTACCAATACATTAGGGAGCGCAGATTGCTTGGAGGAGTCTGGTACAGCAGGGATGGAGGTATTGCGAGCTGGAGTAGATGCTGTCTGAACAGCGCCTGTTGTGCCTTTCACCTCTACCGTAGCTGCGTGGGCAGCATAGGTTCCAATGGGGGACAACGAGATCGTTAACGCTGTTAAAGCTGCAGTACTCCATACGGCCCAGGGACGAAGATTGGATGTTTTTCTCATGAATAGCACTCTCCTTCAAGTAAGTGTGATGTTAAGTTTGTTAAGAAGAATATGTATACCATTTCAAATTGATTGTATTTCATGTTAATTAATATGACAATTGTAGATATGGATAGAGTAATCGGTTACATTCATAGATATTAAGAGTATATTGATTATTTATAAGGTAAAATGAAAGAAAATTCACTCTGGCAAAGCTAGAATAGAGATGGAATTAGTAGTTTTGAAGAATGATCAGATATTTTTGTGTTAGTTAATATTACATATTGAGGCTTTTGTCCTGATAAAATGAAGCATTTCAAGAGAGGGAATGTTGAATGCGGGTTTATAGCAGAAGTGGACCATTCTACAACTAATATTTATCACACAGGCTAGCATAACGAGAGGTAATTAGTAACGTGTAGTAGGTAATGGGTCTCAATTACGTTCCAAAGATTGGTTTCGTTATGGAGTTTTGTTTATAATAGGGGTGATTAACATATGTAAATAAATATATAATATTGATTGGAGGAGAAACGATGAAACAGGCACCCAGAAAGTATGCAAATTACATTCCGATTCGTGAATTAGAGAGTTTGGAAGAGCGGCTATCTCCCTTCCAGGTGTACGCAGAGCTTCGTGATAACACTCCAGTCCGATATGATGAGCATCGAGAATGTTGGGATGTTTTCGGTTATGAAGATGTGAAGTATGTATTGAAAAACCCGAAACTGTTCTCTTCTGCACGTGACCGTGCCAATACGAGCATGCTGACGACAGACCCTCCCAAGCACAAACAGTTGCGCGATCTGGTGAATCAGGCGTTTACACCCAAGGCCATTGAAGCGTTGGCTCCGCGTATTCAGGAAATCACAGATGAGTTAATAGCTCCACACCTGTTAGAAGGACATATGGAACTTATTGATGATCTTGCGACGCCATTGCCCGTCATTGTGATTGCTGAATTGATCGGAGTCCCTGCGACGGATCGTCAAAAGTTCAAGGACTGGTCTGATGTGTTGGTGAAAGGTGCGCGTGATGACAGTGAAGAAGCTTTTCAGGAGCTGTTGGAGGAGAAGAAAAGAAATACACAGGAACTGCATACCTATTTCACTGGCATTATGGAAGAACGTCGGTTGCAGCCGCAGGATGATCTGATCTCGTTACTGCTTGCTGCGGAGATTGATGGTCAGCAGTTAACCGCCGAGGAAGTGGTCGGTTTCTGTATTCTCTTGCTTGCAGCTGGTAATGAAACAACAACGAACCTGATCACCAATGCGGTTCGTATACTGTCTGAACAACCCGATCTACAGCAGGAATTGCGCGAACATCCTGAACGGATTACTACTGCGATTGAAGAGACGTTGCGATATTATCCGCCAATTGTTGCAATTGGGCGGATCGCCAAGGAAACTGTAGAGTTGAATGGACAGACGATACAGGCTGGAGAACAGGTAATTTCCTGGGTTGGATCAGCCAATCGGGACGGTTCCCAATTCGAACACCCAGAAGATTTCATCTCTGATCGCAAGCCGAACAGGCATATGGGATTTGGATTTGGCATTCATTTTTGTCTGGGTGCACCACTCGCTCGTTTGGAGGCAAGGGTAGTTCTTCATACGTTGCTTCAGCACATGGAGTGCATTCAACTTGTGCCGGGAACGGTTCTGCAACCGATACAAAGTGCCTTTGTGTTTGGGGTGAAACATTACCCGATAGAATTCAATAATGTAAATAAATAAATAAAATAACACATGAATGACAAAAGCCGCTCTCAGGCCAATTAGGCGCTGGAAGCGGCTTTTTCAGATGGAACGGTGGGATGCATTAGTTAAATAATGGATAAGGAATCAGGATTCCCGGATTGTAGCAGGTTTTTTGTACAATTTGAATCTGACCCAAACCATATTGAGCAGCAGCAGTCCACCAGAGACGATAAACAGACCTTCAATCCCAATGAATCCTGCCATAAAACCTCCAATGATCGCTCCAAGCATGTTGCCCAGTGCCAGGGTACTCGTATTAAAACTGAATGCACGGCTAATCATGCTATCTGATGTATAGGAACGGATCAGGGCATTGACGCTTGGAAGCAGGCCACCCATGAACACACCCATCATGAAACGAACCATAATGAGTTGCCACACAGTTTGAACAAATGCCTGCGGGATAAGCATCAGTCCTGTTCCTATGAGTGAGAATGTAAGCACCTTGTGAGGGCCGATCCGGTCACTCAGCTTCCCAAGAATCGGAGACATGGCCATATTGGATAGTCCCGTAACTGCACCGACAAGTCCTGCCCAGAAGGCCACATTTACATCCGATGCATGCAATTTCTGCACATACAGCGGCAAGAGTGACATGGGGCTAATCATCGCAAACTGCAAAAGAAACGTCACAGCAAAGAGTGCGGGCAGTTGAGGTGATTTGTTCAATTCCTTCAGACCGGACAATACGGATTGTGCCGGCAGTTTGGCTGCTTCTTGACGGTCGAATTTCTCTCTCACCAGGAACATGGCGAGCATGGAAGCGACGAAGATCAGTCCACCTGTAATGTAGAAAATGGGGCGGAAGCCGACCGCATCAGCTAGTAAACCACCAATGAGCGGACCCAGGATTGTGCCGGCAACCTGCCCGGACTGACTGATTCCCATGGCGAAACCCATACGGTCCTTTGGTGTGGTACCTGATATCAGCGCAACAGCTGCAGGATTGAAACCGGAGATCGTACCGTTAAGTAAACGTAACAAGAGAAGCTGCCAAGGGTTCTGTGCCAGACCCATAAGGGCAATCACGATGGCCATCCCGAATCCTGAACGCAACAGCATAACCTTTCGACCATACTTGTCCGATAACTTGCCCCAGAGCGGTTGGAACAGAAATGAGGTGAGGAAATTGGCTGCAAATATAAATCCCGCCCAGATGCCAATTTCATGTTCGCCAACAACGCCAAGATCTCTTGCGAGATAAAGGGACAAAAATGGGGTAATCATGGTCATGCCCGAATTGACCAAAAATTGTCCGAACCAAAGCACAATGAGGTTTACTTTCCATGTTTTCAAAGTGCTTTCACTTCCTTTCAAAGATATTTCTGTAATTCTCTAAAAAACACCATTCTTTCATTATAACATAATTGGCATATGGGGGATGGGTGTAAGGAATGTCATAGTATTGTCACGTAGAACGCATCTGCATGTGGTTGTTACGGCAGTTTAAAAAGGGCATAATGGTAATTATGAGTCCAAAAACTATTGGAGGCTTCTTATATGAGCTATAATGATCGACTGATTCGGGCAAGTTTCAAACAACAGGTAGACCGTGTTCCGGTATGGTACATGCGTCAGGCTGGACGTTACGATCCTGAATATCGCAAAATTAAAGAAAAGTACTCCTTGTTAGAGATTTGCCGACAACCCGAGCTGGCGGCTGAAGTTACACTTATGCCGGTACGTAAACTTGGTGTAGATGCGGCTATTTTGTATTCCGATATTATGAATCCGGTTGCCTCACTGGGCATTGATTTTGACATTGTAAAAAATATTGGACCGGTCATCGATAATCCGATTCGATCCGCTGCAGATGTGGATCGTTTGCGTCCCATTGACGTAGAAGGAGATCTGTCACATATTCTGGAGACCATTCGAATTCTGGATAAAGAGCTTGACGTGCCTCTCATTACGTTTGCGGGCGCACCTTTCACCATTGCAAGCTATCTGATCGAAGGCCGACCTTCGAAAGGGTATATCCGCACCAAAACGATGATGTACAGCGAGCCTCAAGTGTGGCATAAGCTGATGCAGAAGCTTGGTGATATGGTTATTACATATGTCCGTGCGCATATTGCGAATGGCGGTAAGGCATTCCAGTTGTTTGACAGCTGGGTTGGAGCACTTTCTCCGAAAGACTTCAGAACATATGTGTTGCCTACGATTACTCGTATCTTTACCGAATTATCGGATTTGAATGTACCGAAGATCTATTTCCCTGGTGTCGCATCTGGCGAATTGTTGCCAGCGCTGCATAATCTGCAAGCCGATGTGATTGGATTGGACTGGAGAGTATCAATTTCGGAAGGTCGTGAGCGACTTGGCGGCAAATTTGCTGTGCAGGGTAACTTGGACCCTTATGTGCTGACTGCACCGATGGAACTGATCAAGGAGCAAGCCAAAGTGATTATTGACGAAGGAATTAGGGAGCCGGGGTACATTTTTAACCTGGGACACGGACTCTTTCCTGAAGCATCTCTTGATAAGCTTAGAGAACTAACGGCTTATATTCATGAATATTCTGCCGAAGCATTGAAGACTGGGGTGACGGTAACGAATGACTAATACGATAGGTGTACTGGTGATGTCATATGGCACACCAGAAAATTTGGAGAGTGTTGAAGCGTATTACACACATATCCGCAGGGGACGTCCGCCTGAACCTGAGCAATTAAAGGAACTGACGGATCGTTATGAAGCCATTGTTGGTGGTGTATTCCCGCTTCGGGAGAACACGGACAATCAGGTCAAGGCTCTTCAGGAGACGTTAAGCCGCGATGAGCGTGGCACTGATGTGGAATTCCGTTGTTATCAAGGACTGAAGCATGCCTATCCGTTTATTGAGGATGGCGTGGAACAGATGGCGAAGGATGGAATTCAGACAGCGATTGGTATTGTACTGGCGCCTCATTTCTCAACGATGAGTGTAGGTAGTTATATTAAGCGTGCGCGTGAAAAAGCAGAAGAGCTGGGCGTTCAAATGTCCTTTATTGAGAGCTATCATCTGCATCCGAAGTTAATTCAGGCGTTGTCTACGCGTGTCAGTGCCAAGCTGGATGCGTTCGAGGAAGCAGGAGCAAAGCGCGGAGATGTGAAGGTGTTGTTCAGTGCCCACAGCTTGCCAGCACGGATTGTGGAGATGGGTGATCCATACCCGCAACAATTGCTGGAGACTTCGGAAGTGATTGCCTCACGTGTAGGCATTACCAATTGGCAATTTACTTGGCAAAGTGCTGGACGAACAGCTGAGCCGTGGCTTGGACCGGATATTCTGGATACGTTACAGGAACTTTCTCGTGAACAGGTAGAGGATGTACTTGTGGCACCAATTGGGTTCGTCTCGGATCATCTCGAAGTGCTCTATGATCTCGATATTGAGGCCAAAGCGATTGCCAAAGAGATCGACATGCGCCTGATGCGTATTGATTCTCTCAATAGTGATCCTCTATACATGGAGACATTAAGCGACGTTATTATAAGCCAATGGCAGCAAGGGTCGGATGAGTAATGGGTGACAAAAAACGCCGTGTTGTTGTCGTCGGCGGTGGCCTCACCGGCCTCAGCGCGGCATTTTATATCCGCAAGCATTACCGGGAAGCGGGCATTGAACCTGTGATTACTTTGGTCGAGAAAAGTTCGTCCATGGGAGGCATGATCGAGACACTGCACCGGGATGGATTTGTGATTGAAAAAGGACCGGATTCTTTCCTGGCTCGCAAAACAGCAATGATTGATCTTGCTAAAGAATTGGAGATCGATCATGAGCTGGTCAGTCAGAATCCGGAGTCGAAGAAAACGTATATCATGCAACGTGGCAAGCTTCATCCTATGCCAGCAGGACTCGTTCTGGGTATTCCGACAGAACTAAGACCATTCCTGAGAAGTGGTTTGGTTTCTCCGGCAGGCAAACTGCGGGCGTTGATGGATTTTGTCATCCCGCCGCGTCGTACAACAGAGGATGAATCGCTCGGTTATATGATTGAGCGTCGTCTTGGAGCAGAAGTGCTGGAGAACCTGACGGAACCGTTGCTCGCGGGAATCTATGCGGGTGACATGCGGCGATTGAGCCTCCAGGCTACCTTCCCGCAGTTCGGAGAAGTAGAGCGCGATTACGGTAGCTTGATTCGGGGCATGATGACTGGCCGCAAACCGGCTGAGACGCATACCGGAACGAAACGAAGCGCATTTCTGAACTTTCGTCAGGGACTGCAGAGCCTTGTTCACGCCCTCGTACATGAACTGCAGGATGTAGATCAACGTCTGAACACCGCTGTCAAGTCGCTGCAACGACTTGAAGGAGCGGAGACTAGATACCATGTTGAGCTGGAGAATGGTGAACAACTTGAGGCGGATGATGTAGTGGTTACTGTGCCGACGTATGTCGCGTCGGAGCTGCTGAAGCCTCACGTGGACACAGCGGCACTGGATGCGATTAACTATGTGTCTGTAGCCAATGTGGTACTTGCTTTTGAGAAAAAAGAGGTCGAGCATGTATTCGACGGATCGGGTTTCCTTGTTCCGCGGAAAGAAGGGCGTAATATTACGGCTTGCACGTGGACATCGACGAAATGGCTGCATACCAGTCCCGATGATAAAGTACTGCTTCGCTGTTATGTTGGTCGCTCCGGTGACGAACAGAACGTAGAGCTTCCGGATGAAGCGCTCACGGATCTGGTTCTCAAGGATCTGAGAGAGACCATGGGCATTGAAGCGGTACCGATCTTCTCCGAGATTACTCGGCTCCGCAAATCGATGCCACAGTATCCGGTAGGACATCTCCAACATATTGCCGCGCTTCGTGAGGAGCTTGGCAGCAAATTACCGGGCGTGTACATTGCGGGTGCCGGTTATGAGGGTGTAGGTTTGCCTGATTGCATCAGACAAGCGAAGGAAATGTCTGTCCAGGCTACACAAGAGCTAGCGACAGATTAAGCACAGCAAGAGAGCTGTCTCGAACGTAGATTTATCTACAGAAGAGACGGCTTTTTTTACATGAATATCTGGAAGTTAATTGAGTTAATACCCTTCCAATCGATACAGTTCCAAGGAATGATGGAAATCCAGAATATGCCTGATATAATGGTATGTATGGCTGTGAAGAAGAAGAGGAGTTGCTTATGTATCCCCCAAGATCAGAGCGAAGTGTAAAGAAGAAAAAGGGTAGTAAACGCACCCGCAATACAATCACAATCATCTGGACAGTTAATATTGTATTGATCATTGCAATTGGTCTGGTGGGCATTTTTTATGTCATTAATACACGACAGCAACAGGCAGACCAGCCGGTGAAGCAAGAGATGGTCGATCAGGAGCAGCCTTCCATTGGAGACGATGCCAAAGGCGGCGATCAAGTAAGTTCTCCAGACGCGGAATCTGATGAGACTTCGAAAGAAGGTCCTAAAGCAACGGATGAAGAGGCAACAGAGGATGCAGGGAATACAACCAACGTAGCGACACCTGACTCTTCAGGCAACACCAATACTGGGAAAGTCGATTCCGGAACGATTAAACCTGCCGCAACTTCGACACCATCGAGCACCAAGGGGAATGCAGGTGTGGATACCGGATCAGGGACGTCGAAACCTTCCAATTCAGCGAAGGATGTCACCATTAACTTTGTTGGCGATATCCAGTTCTCAGGTAAAGTTGCTGAACTGCTGGATAAGAACGGTTATGATTTTCCCTTTGCCAAGCTCGGCAGATTATTCAAGGATGATGATCTTACCATCGGCAACTTGGAGACACCGATAACCCTCGGTGGTACTGGTGCGGCTAACAAAACATATGTATACAAATCTTCGCCCAAAGCATTGGCGGCAATGGCCTCTGCGGGTTTTGATGCTGTCAATTTGGCAAACAATCATATTCTGGATCAGGGTGTAGAAGGTTTGGTAGATACGTTAACCTATCTCAAGGAATATGGTATAGCTCATACTGGGGCTGGCATGAACAGGGATGAAGCCTATGCACCAGCGTATCTGGAACGCAAAGGCATGAAGATTGCATTGCTTGGGTTCTCCCGCGTTGTACCGGAAACGAGTTGGAAGGCGGAAGGCAATCGGGCTGGCGTGGCTGAAGCCTATGATTCCACAGGAGCAGTCCAAGCGATCCAGGATGCCCGTAAGAAGGCGGATCTGGTGATTGTGGTTGCACACTGGGGAGAGGAACGGGTAAGTACTCCGAATAGTGACCAAACCCGATTGGCTCATGAATTTGTAGATGCAGGCGCTGATCTGGTCATAGGTGGTCATCCTCATGTGTTGCAAGGGTTGGAGTACTATAAAGGGAAGTGGATTGCATATAGTACGGGGAATTTTATTTTCTCCAGATCAACAACCGAGGAAACATGGAAAACGGCTGTATTTCAGGCACGTTGTAGTAGCGATGCGAGTTGCAGTATGAAAGTCATCCCTTATGAGGCAGGGCTTGGCCAGGCCATTCCGATGATCGATGAGGCGAATAGACTGCTGCTGGAGCAGATGGCAAAGCTTTCTCCAGGCATTCGATATGATGCGAGTGGAGTCGCTTCGCCAAATTGAGAACCTTTTTGAGGAGGGAATCGAATGAACAACCTTTGTGTAGCGCACCGTGGATTTTCTTCCATTGCACCAGAGAATACGATGGCTGCATTCCTGATGGCCATGGAACGGCCAGAAGTTCAGTGGATGGAGCTGGATGTGCAGTTGTCACGTGATGGTGTGCCCGTGATCATTCATGATTTTACAGTGGATCGTACGACGAATGGCAAGGGCCTGGTTCGGGAAACCGATTGGGCTGATCTGCAACGGTTGGATGCCGGAGCATGGAAAAACAAGACCTACAAAGGTGAACGAATTCCGGCTCTAAGTGAACTGCTTGATCGTTCGTGCGGCAGAGTGCGGTTGAACATCGAACTGAAAACGCAGGGAGATATGTACCCAGGTCTGCCTGCCGCGGTTATATATGAAGTGAGAAAAAGACATATGCAGAATGATGTGGTGATCACTTCATTTGAACCCGCTGCTCTGATTGAAGTGAAGAAACTTGCACCGGAGATCCAGACGGGGCTTATTATCGACGCACGACCAGGTGATCTGTTAACCGCACTGCGGCAAATGAATTGCACCTTCCTCTCGATTGGATATACCAATGTAGACAAATCTTTAATGAACGAGATGCGGAGTGCAGGCATTCGTGTGATGGCTTGGACGGTGGATGACAAGACGATTATGAAGAGACTGGCGGCAGTAGATCCAGAGCTCATGTTATGTACAAACCGGCCTGACGTATGGGAACATGCATTTCAGGAGACGAGTAGCCGATTCTTCAGACCGTAAATACACTAATGAATCCGATAAAGGTGGTTATATACCATGTTGACTAACATTCGCAATGTATACTGTGTAGGACGCAATTATAAACTTCATGCGGAAGAATTGGGCAATGCGGTTCCAGATGAGCCGATGATCTTTATGAAACCTTCTCACGCAGTCGTATCCCTGAATGGTGAAACCCTTGAATTGCCTGCTACCCAAGGTGAAGTTCACTATGAAGCTGAACTGGTCGTTCAGATCGGCCAGAGTTATGAGCCAGGTCTGGCGGTAGATGAGCTAGTGGATGCGTATGCGTTTGGTATTGATTTTACGTTGCGTGATATACAAACCGTGATTAAGAAAAAGGGCCACCCTTGGACAGCGGCCAAAGGGTTCAAAAATTCTGCGCCGGTTACTGCATTTCAGGCATTTCCAGGTGCGGAAGCGTTGCTGGAGAAGGATTTTACATTGACCAAAAATGGTGAGGAAGTTCAGCGTGGTAACATTCGTAACATGATCTTCAGTTTACAGGATATTGTGGATTATGTAGGTCACCATTACGGCCTGGGGCCCGGAGATGTCATTTTTACAGGAACACCCGAAGGTGTTGGACCAACACAAGCAGGAGATGTGCTTGAACTGGCATGGGACGGCGCATCCTTGGGTGTCTGCACGATCGGGGCAGCGCAATAAGGATTACACATCATACCTGCTTGAGGTGAACTGGGTACAAGAAAGGGGCGTGCATACGCTCCTTTTTGCTGTGCTATCATGGTTGTCTTCAAATCTCTATCGTAAGGATACGTTGCTAATTACGCTAAGTTGTATGCTGTATTTGCACTCTGCGTGACCAACTCTTCCAATTCAGCTTGTTGTGCAGCATGTTGCTCCGAGCTGATACTTCCCCTTGCAAGCCGTTCATCCAACTGTTCCTTGAGCTGCCTTACTTGTATAGCAATGACCTCATTCAAGTTCCCATTGTTTTCTTCCGTAATTGTCCTCAGCGATTTGCCGCTGTACAGTTCCTGATACAGATCTGCTTCTGAAGGCTGATTTAGAGCGCTGAGCAGCTCGTCACTGTTTCCCTCACGAGTATCTAGGTCAACGATGGACCATTTAGCAGTAGGTATGGGGGAGATGGCGGATTGGCCCCATGCTGTTCCGGCGAAGGACATGGTGACAATCATTGTGCCTATAATAATGACTCTTTTCATGTTCATATGGATAATCCTCATTTCTGTAGTTGAGTACGAACTGAATCGTAGCTTGTCGTTGATGTTTCGATCTGAGAATAGTGTAAACGGGAAACCTGAAGTGAAACTTAAAACAGGATAAGTAATTTCAAACCAGCGGGTAATGACCGTAAAAGAAAAGATGACTAATACAATTCGCACTTGACAGGTTGGGTTAGTTGGTTATATGATGATCTCAATTATTTTAATACTCATTAAATGAACAGTGAACTAATTTGAACTGAAAACAGAAGCGAGCTGATTGGACCACCAAAGGCTCCCGGGACTACTCCTCTAAGGAATGTCCTCGGGGGCCTTTTTTTGTGCGCTGTTGAAGCTTCAGTTGAATAAGGAGGATATGGAATGAGCGATAGAGATTGGGAAGCGTTGGAGCGGACGGACTGGTTATTCCGCAAAATGGTCAGACGATTTGTCAAAGAGCGGGATCGCATCTCTGTAGAGGGCATCAGCCTTCCGGGCATGCTTATCCTGCACAAGATCATTCGAGAGGGAGAACAACGGCTTGGAGATTTGGCAGAACAGTTGGACTTTACATCCGGTGCTATTACTGCTCTAACCGATAAGTTGGAGAAAAAGGGACTCACCATCCGCAGACGAAAGGAAGATGATCGCCGGACGGTTTTACTGGACATCACATCCAGCGGGCGGGAGATGTATGCGAGAAACAGCAACATCGGTGCCCGATGTATCACGCTTCTGTTTGAGGGGTTTACAACGGAGGAGCTGGAGCAACAGAGTCAATTCTATGAGCGGGTGGTAGCGAATCTGGAGGGGTTCTCGGACACGGTGCTGGAATTGGCGGAGAACAATGGGATACAAGAACACGAGCAGTCTTCCACAAGTGACCTTGAGCAGAAGCACCGGGACAATACCGGGAAGAGTAACTATCTCAGTTATTGAAGTTGAATCAAGTAGCGATATTTGACAATCCACAAACATTCTAGGGGAGAGATGATCAATGGGACACTCAACAATATATCCAACTGGAGCAACGCTATACAATCCGGATAAGGCTTGGGGCGGTTATACCGTCTATCAGGCAGGTGAGGAAGGCGTAGTGTTGATCGATATGAACGGCAAGGAAGTTCACCTGTGGAAAGGATTGTTAGGATTTCCGGCCAAAATATTGCCTGGCGGCTACGTGCTGGGCAGCACGGGTCGGAGAGATCCGAAGTTCGGTATTCAGGACAATGTCGATCTGGTCCAAGTGGATTGGGACGGCAACATTGTATGGAAATACAATAGCTACGAACACATCGAAGATCCGGGATATGAGCCACTGTGGTATGCCCGCCAGCATCATGATTACCAGCGGGAGGGTAATCCGGTAGGTTACTATGCACCTGGGCTTGCGCCAAAGACGAAGAGTGGTAAAACGCTCATCCTCGCTCACAAAAATGTGAGTAACCCGCAAATTTCAGATAAGCCATTGCTTGATGATGCCATTATCGAAGTGGATTGGGAGGGGAAGGTACTCTGGGAGTGGTTGCCTAACGAGCACTTTGAAGAATTAGGTTTTGATGAAGCTGCTCGAAATGTCCTGTTCCGGGATCCGAATACACGTTCTTTTGGTCATTTGGGTGGTGGTGTGGGTGACTGGTTACATATTAATTCTGCTTCTTATGTTGGGCCTAACCGCTTCTATGAAGACGGAGACGATCGGTTCCACCCCGACAATATTATCTGGGACGCCAGAGAAGCTAACATTATCGCCATTACAGATAGACAGAGCGGAAAGATCGTGTGGAGATTAGGTCCCGACTATACTTCAACTGAAGCGAAGCACATCGGCACGATTATCGGGCAGCATCATGCACATATCATTCCTCAGGGTCTGCCGGGAGAAGGGAACTTGCTCGTATTCGACAACGGCGGCTGGGCAGGTTACGGCCTTCCGAATCCGGCTTCCCCATTTGGATTGAAACATGCGATTCGGGATCATTCGCGTGTGCTGGAGATTAACCCGGTCACCCTGGAGGTTGTCTGGCAGTATACCTCGGCAGAAGCAGGTTTCTCGGTTCCGACGGATTCTTATAAATTTTATAGCCCATACATCAGTTCCGCTCAGCGTTTACCTAACGGCAACACCCTGATAACCGAAGGTTCCAATGGCAGATTGTTCGAAGTCACAGCGGAGCATGAGCTGGTCTGGGAGTATGTCTCCCCGTACACGGATGGGCGGAATACCAATATGGTCTATCGCTCATATCGAGTTCCTTACCAGTGGGTTCCGCAGTTGGAGAAACCGCAGGAGGTTGCCATCGAAGCCATTGATGTCTCCAACTACAGGGTGCCGGGCGCAGCACCCAAAGGTTCTGCATCCATCGTGAGTGTAGAGACAACTCTTCCATTTGTGGAGGGGGCAGCCTGTGTGGCAACGTCGGATGAAGGCAAGTCGGGCGGTTAGGCGTCAAGAATCATGACTAGATCGAATGGGGTGTATATTGTGAGAAAACCATCCATAGTAAACGGCGTATTGATATTATTCCTGGCTACGGTACTCCTATTATCCGGATGTAGTTCAAACGCAGCAGGATCGGGAACCGAAGCTGCTACCGGCAAAAATGCCGATAATGTAAAAATTCGAATCGCAGATACCAGTACGAACCCAACGTTCAGGGTAGCCATTGCCAAAGGTTTTTTTGAAAACAGGGGCATTGATGCAGAGAGTATTACGTTTGGCTCACCGGCTGAAGGTGTAAATGCACTATTTATCAAACAGGTTGATATTGCTTACGGTGCGGACTTCCCTGTATTAAATGCTTTGTCTAAAGGGGAATATTCAGTCATCGCTTCGGCAGGCCAGACTACGGACGAAGCGGCAGCCGCCTGGAAGCTGTATGCAAGGGAGAATATTCAGAGTGGAGCGGATTTGAAGGGCAAGAAAGTGAGTTTCATTCGAGGCACATTTATTCCATATCTATGGGATGAATATTTGAAAGATCAGGGGGTGGCGCTGAGTGATGTGACGCAAATTGGTCAGGGGGCTTTTGATGAAGCCTACATCGCACTGAAACAGGGAGACCTTGATGCCGCTTGGGTTATAGGTTCCGCGTTAACCGATAAATTCGATGCACTCGAAGGAGTACATCAGCTGACGGATATGTCTCAGACCCCTATACGCCTTGGTATGGGACTGGTATCAAGTAATGAATTCATCCAGGCAAACCCTGAAAAGATAAGTGACTTCCTTGCGGCGCTGAATGAAGCATCCACGTATGCCCAAGCGCATCCTGAAGAGGTTGCCGATCTGATGTATCAAGAAACCAAACAGCCTAAAGATGCCACGTTGAAAGACCTTCCGATCAATCCATGGGACGTTGGATTTACGCAGGCTGCTTATGATAGTTTGGCAGGTCAGAAGCAATATATGGTGGACACCGGAATCATCGAACAGGATTTTGATCTCGACACCAAACTCAATCTGGCTTTACTCCAACAGGCGCTACCGGATAAAGTGACATACAGTAAATAATTATATTGAAATGGGAGGTGCCCGTTATGTCCTTACCTGCAACTCAGCATACCATTCATATTGAACAGCTTCGGAAAACGTATCATGCCCCGACCAATGGGGACGTGCATTATATCATTAAGGATGTCGATTTGGTCATTAAGGGAGGGGAATTCTTCGTCCTGCTTGGTCCCAGCGGGTGCGGGAAGTCAACGCTGCTGAACATGATCGCGGGTTTTATCTCCAAGTCGGGTGGACAGCTCAAGGTGGATAACAAGGAGATTGACAGACCGGGCAGGGATCGGGCGATGGTATTCCAGCAGGCCGATTCGTCTCTCTTTCCGTGGTTAACTGTGAGGGAGAATGTTGAATTCGGGCTTCGAATGTCCAAGGTGCCTAAGACACACCGGCGTGAGATCTCTGATCGTTACATCCAGCTTGTGGGGCTGAGTGCTCATGAGGGGAAATTTCCAAAAGAACTCTCGGGTGGCATGAAGCAGCGGGTTCAATTGGCCCGCGTACTTGCGAATGACTCGTCGATCTTGTTGATGGATGAGCCATTCGGTGCGCTGGACGCAATGACGCGGCGGACCATGCAGAAGGAACTGGTTAATATTTGGAAAGAAACACATAAAACCGTTATCTTTGTCACACACGATATTCAGGAGGCGTTATTGCTTGGTGAGCGCATAGGCATTATGTCTGTAGGTCCGTCTTCGAATATCACGGATATTTACCACAACACGTTACCTTACCCGAGGAACATCGCCTCGTCTGAGTTCAACACCCTGTATGACCGAATTCAAGGCCACTTTGAAGAATAACTGAGGTGATATACAAGATGAAATGGTTGGAGAAAAAATGGGTGTCTATCCCGCTTCTATGGGTAACGGTCATCTTAATCTGGCAGCTTGGTGCCCTTATCTATGGGCCTGACGTAATCCCTGGTCCGTGGCACACGATCCTGGGAGCACGCGAACTGATTGCTGATGGTACGCTGATGCAGTATATCGGAATCAGCTTCACTCGTGTACTGGCGGGCTGGGTACTCGGAAGTATCATTGCTATTCCGGTAGGATTGATTATTGGCAAGGTGCATATCATCCGGCTGTTCGCCGAGCCATTCCTTAACTTTATACGCTTTATCCCGCCAATTGCCTTTATTACCTTATTCCTGGTGTGGTTTGGAATTGGAGAGCAATCCAAGATCGCGCTTATTATGTACGCAACCTTCTTCATTGTTGTGCTGAATACACTGACAGGCGTGCTCTCCGTTGAAGAAGATAAAATCCGGTCAGCCCGCAGTATGGGAGCCAATGAACGGCAGATTCTGCTACATGTGATTGTTCCAGCGACAACCCCGTATATCTTCACGGGTGTGCGACTGGCGATGGGGACTTCTTATATGGCCATAATCGGTGCTGAGATGATTGCCTCGAATGAAGGAGTCGGTTACTTGATCTGGAATTCCAGACTCTTTTTCCGGACGGATTGGATCTTTGTCGGGCTGATTTCCCTGGGCTTTATGGGATTCCTGACGGATCGATTGTTCAACTGGTTTGGTCGCAGAGTACTCTACCGATATGGGGTCATTGGCGGAGCGAAGCGGGTCTGAATTAGAACCCAGGAACACTGGACTATAAAGGATATGTTAAAGGGAATTTATCTTGTTTTAACATTTTATCGATAACCTGTTTTGGCACTTCTACACGAGGCCAAAACAGGTTTTTTGTGTGCTGGCGTAAGGAGTTTCGGCATTGAGATCAAACCGTGGTATAATTGAATTTCAAAAATACAATAAACGTCATGCGGGCTGTACATACGCTGCATGCAGGAGACATTATGGATTGGATTATTGGCGCCGTATGCGCTTCTATGGTGGCAGGTGCTGCCTATGCGAAAAAGTCGCTAACCCTGTCTGGCTGCCTGGCAGCCATCATGATGGGAACGATATATTACGGAGCGGGTAACCTGTTCTGGTTTGGCACGTTATTGTTGTTTTTCATTACTTCAACGTTGCTCTCCAGGTTTCGTAAAGATCGGAAGCAGGAGCTGGAGAAATCCTATGCCAAGTCAGGAAATCGGGATGCCGGACAAGTGATGGCTAATGGTGGGATGGGCATGTTCCTATGTCTGGGATACTGGATATTTCCACATTCGGCATGGGTATATGCTTTCATTGGTGTAATGGCTACCGTTACATCGGATACATGGGCAACCGAAATTGGGAGTCTCAGTCGCAAGCCGCCGCGCTCTGTTCTCACGTGGAAGGTACTTACACCAGGTGCTTCAGGAGGTGTCTCACTTCTCGGCACCGTGGCTGCAGCCGTAGGCGGGGCTCTGATTGGTGCGGGAGCCTTCTTGTTTTCCTGGATCGCCGGTATAGAAGGTCTTGGTCTGTTTAGTTGGACTTTTGTCGGCCTTGTGGGTGGATTGGCAGGGGCTTTTGCAGATTCCTATCTGGGCGCAACCGTGCAGATGATGTATCGTTGTACTGTGTGTGGCCGTGAAGTTGAGGTACATGAACATTGCGGGCATCCAACGGTTCGGGCTCGTGGCTGGGCATGGATGAGTAATGACCTGGTGAACGTTCTTAGCTCGGTGATCGGTGGATGTGTGGCGATTGGTTTAGGTAACATTTTGGCGTTGTAAGGGGGAGTACATTTGAGCACTGTACAGGGAGACAAATCGGAGGCTATTTTGGATGCGGCTTATGGTATTTTTGGCTCGAAAGGTTTTTATGAGACGAAAATGTCTGATATTGCAGACGAAGCCGGCATCGCAAAAGGCACCATTTACTTATATTTCAAAAGCAAGGAACAACTTTTTATCGCGGTATCCAAGCGGGACTGTAACAGCTTTATCAGCCGTCTTGAATATGCTTTGAACTCGCATGAGAACACAGGTGATAAACTTGGAGCAATAGCCAAGACCCACCTTACGTATTATTATGAGCGTCGCAATCATACCAAGCTCTTTTTTATGGCACCCAATAATGATCCGGATCTGATGAAATTCATGAAGGCATTCATGAACCAATACATGAGTATGGTGTGTGAGGTACTGGAGAGTGCAAGTGTACCTGAGCCTGTATTGCTCGCTGAAGCCTATATCGGAATTCTGGACCGGCTGAAGATGGATATCATGTTGAATCCCGAGTTCAATGAGGAACATCTGAACAAACGAATTGCCTTTGCAGCAGCATTGTTTCTGGATGGATGCCGTTCTTTTTTACAAGTGTAAAGTGAGTGCGCGGATGTACGTGATATTGAATTTTAATTTACAGAGAAGTGGGTACGAGCAATGAACATAATGACGGTAGAGCAAATTGCAAAAAGTTATGGCGAAAAAATATTGTTCAAGGATGCTTCATTTGGTATGGCTGATCAGGACAAGATTGGTGTCGTTGGGGTAAATGGGACTGGTAAATCCACGTTTTTGCGTGTGATTTCTGGTATGGAACCTGCAGATGCGGGACAGATCTCCATTGGTAATGACGTACGTATTCAGTTCCTGGCACAAAATCCGGACTTCAATCCGGATAATACGGTTCTGCAACAAGTATTCGAAGGTGACAGCATGGAAATGAAAACCGTGCGTGAATATACGGAAACGATGGAATTATTGGAACTGAATTCGTCCGATCCAGCGTTGCAAGAGCGATTATTACGTTTGAATCAGCAAATGGAGCAGCTTCAGCTCTGGCAGATGGAGAGTGAAGCGAAGAGTATCTTGTCCAAACTGGGTATTCGTCAATTCGATGCGCTGATGGGCACATTGTCTGGTGGACAACGCAAAAGGGTAGCACTCGCTGCTGCGCTGATTCACCCTTGCGAACTGCTCATTCTGGATGAGCCGACGAACCATATTGATAATGATTCGGTCGTATGGCTCGAGCAGTACTTGCAGAAGCGCCGCGGCGCACTGCTTATGATTACGCATGATCGGTATTTCCTGGATCGTGTAGCGAATGTCATGCTGGAATTGGATCATGGACGTTTGTTCCGATATGAAGCCAACTATACACGCTTTCTGGAACTAAAGGCGGAGCGTGAAGAACGGGAAGCCTCTTCCGAACAGAAGCGTAAGAACCTACTTCGGACAGAGCTTGCGTGGATTCGTCGCGGTGCCAAGGCACGGACGACGAAACAAAAAGCGAGAATTGATCGCTTCGAACAACTTAAAGATCAACAAGGAATCCAGCGCTCGGGTTCATTGGAAGTATCGGTTGGCTCCACTCGTTTGGGTAAAAAGATTCTGGAGATCGAGCATCTTTCCAAATCCGTGGGTGGCCGCAAGCTGATCGAAGATCTGAGTTATATTGCCGTACCTGGAGATCGGGTAGGGATTGTTGGACCGAATGGTAGTGGTAAGTCCACGTTGCTACAGATGATATCTGGCAAGCTGGAACCCGATGCAGGCGTGGTTGACGTCGGTCCTACGGTCAATCTGGGCTACTTCACACAGGAGCATCAGGAGATGGATGAATCTCTTCGTGTGATTGAGTACATCAAGGAAGTGGCTGAGAATGTGAAAACAGCCGATGGCTCTCTGATTACAGCATCCCAGATGCTGGAGCGGTTCCTGTTTACCCCAGCCTCCCAGTGGACGCCAATCTCCCGTCTGTCTGGTGGAGAGAAGCGTCGTCTATATCTACTGCGTGTGCTGATGGCTGCGCCGAATGTACTGCTGCTGGATGAGCCGACGAATGATCTGGACATCCAGACACTCGCTGTACTGGAAGACTACCTGGATGATTTCCCCGGTGTTGTCTTTGTCGTATCCCATGATCGCTATTTCCTTGATCGTACTGTGGATAAAGTGCTGTCTTTTGAGGGCAACGGTGCTGTGCGTGTACACGTTGGCGACTACAGTGAGTATGCGGAATGGATGCTGAAAAATGCGCCTGGAGCTAATCAAGAGAGTGACGCAGGAACAGCGAAGGTGAAGCAGTCATCGGAGAAAACGACTCCTGCTGTGTCAGCGGCTAAACCGAAGTTGAAATTCAGCTTCAAAGAGCAGCGTGAATACGATCAGATTGATGAAAATATAGAGAAGGCTGAAGCCAATCTTGTCCGGATTAACAAAGAGATGGAAGAGTCTTTTAGCGATTCTGCACGTCTACAGGAGTTAATGGCGGAGCAGGTTGAGGCTGAGCGTCATCTGGACGAATTGATGGAACGCTGGACCGTTCTGAATGAACTTGCAGAGCAGATTGAACAGAGCAAATCTTGATATTTGATTAACCATCGCCCTTTCTTCCTTAGTGACATGATGTTGCATAGGAGGAGAGGGCGTTTTTTTTGTCTGCGAATTTGCGATTTAATGTGAAACGTTTAGCATATTCATTACGTTGTATAAGTAAAGAATTCCATAGAAGGGAGAGAACACCACACTTATGTATAAGGAAATTAATCAACAGTTGGCAGTGCTCAAGGAAAAGGGGAGAATTTACGAGAAATGGACCAAGCGTCTGGAGAAGCTTCAAACGGAGGAAAGCGATTGGGAAGCAAAGGTAAAGCGTCGTCTGGAGCATCTCCAGAAGGAGCAGAAAGACGTTGATCGACTGAACAGTATGACATTGTCAGCATTTTTCTTTCAACTGATTGGTAAGAAGACAGAGCGTCTGGAGAAGGAAGAACTGGAACTGATGGAGAGCAAGGCTGCATACGACACCGCTTGTCGCATGTTACAAGACGTACAGGAGCAACGGATTCATGTGGAGCAGGAGTTAGAGGGCGGGCGGCAGTATCAGTACTGGCAGAGTGACTACAACGCTCTGTGGGGGAAGAAGGAAGGGCGTCTGCTGGACCAGGATGAGGAATTGCAACAGATGGCTGAGAATCGGGAGCACCTGGCGAGCGAGCTACAGGAACTGGATGAAGCTTTCCGGGAGGGAGAATACCTGCTCTATGCTCTTGAGCGTGCAGAGAAGGCTTTGGCTTCGGCAGGCAATTGGGGCGTATATGACATGATGGGTGGTGGGGTCATCTCCACGCATATCAAGCGAGGACGAATGGATGACGCTCAGGTCGCGATCATGGATGCAGGTAAGCGTCTGCGACGTTTTCAGAAGGAACTGGAGGATGTAGAGATGGCAGTACATGCCGATCTGCATCTTGGAGGTCTGCTTTCCTTCGCAGACTATTTCTTCGATAACCTCTTCGTGGATTGGATGGTTCAGGACAAAATTCGCAAAGCTGAACGTCAGGTGAAGGATGGACTGAGCGCTGTTCGGAAAACCATGCATGTGTTGAGAGATGAAATGAGTGACCATAAGGCAGAGTTAGAGATATTGGATCGTAAATATCATGCATATGTAGAACAGGCAGATTAAGAGATATGACAAAAAAGGACACTACCGATAGCACACCGATTTACTGTGCTTGGAAGTGTCCTTTTTGGTTAGACAAGACTTATGGATGTCACTATGATGATTTCGTAGAAAAATGATGCTTTTTTACTTGGTTGTAATGTAGGCAGCGAGCAATCGTGCCGTATTCAGGACAGCATCCTTATGTGTACGCTCCATGGAATGAGATGCGTGAACCCCTGGACCGATCAGTGCGGCTCGGATATTGTTTCCTCCGCGTAATGCTGCACTGCCATCTGAGCCATAGTGAGGATAAATGTCGACGACGTAATCCATTCCATCTTGTTTGGCCAGTTCAATGAGACGGCTAGTCATATCATAGTCATACGGGCCAGAAGAGTCCTTGGCACATATGGAAACGTCGGTTTCTTTACAACTGAGATCGTCACCCATTGCACCCATGTCTACAGCAATCATTTCACTGATTTCCGCAGGGATATACGATGCGCCATGTCCGACTTCTTCATAGTTCGAGATGAGCAGAGAGACGTTATGTAATGGTTTCCAGCCCTCGCGATGTGCAGACTCAAGGATGCCGAATAGCGCAGCCACGCTGGCTTTGTCGTCCAGATGACGTGATTTGATATAACCACTCGGAGTGATGACTGCACGAGCATCGAAGGAGATAAAATCACCGACAGCAATCCCGAGTTTCAACACATCTTCCTTGGAGGAGACGACTTCGTCGATTCGAACTTCCATATGGCTCTCGGTCCGTTCAAAGGTGCGTGCATCTGGATAGACGTGTACAGACGGGTGAAGGGAGAGAATGGTGCCTGTGTATGTTTTTCCATCCCGAGTATGGATGGTACAATATTCGTTTTCGATACTTTGCATGGAAAATCCACCAACAGAGGTCAGTTTCAATGTGCCGTAAGATGTAATGGAGCGCACCATGGCCCCTAGCGTATCCACGTGGGCGCTCAAAGCAATCGTCTTGGACGAATCCTGCCCTGGCAATGTAAGCACTGCACCGCCCTTGTTATTCAGCTCACAGGCGATGCCCAGTGATTCAGCTTCCTTGCGGATCATCTCGATAATATGATGTGTGTAACCACTTGGACTTGGTGTGTCCAGCAATTTTTTCAGAAAAGACAGAACATAAGATTCATCAATCGTAAAACTCATTGTGTAATTTCCTCCTTAGAACGTGGGTATGGTGTGAAACAAAATACAGCCTGTCTGGGGGAGCGAATGTGATACTACCATTCCTGACTCGCCAGCAGGCTGTCTCTGATTGGTTACAGTGTTCCCGTAGGGTTTCCCTTGCGCTGACTCTGGATCGAATCATTCTCCAATAGGCTGTCGGATTCATTGGAATCAAGCGAATCCATCGATTTGAAAGAATCCAACGTAGATTTGCTTGTCGCGGAACTTTCCAATTCAGATACACGCAATTTCAATTGTTTGTTCTCGCGTTGCAGTCTGTATTGGCGATAGATGCCATATGAACCTACAATAATTCCACCGATCAGGGTACAACCGAGAATGAGCAAGATCAGCGGAATTTGTACCGTGTTAAATAACAGGTTAACTTGTACGGAATCCACATTAATGACCGCAAAGATCCCCGTGAGCAGTGCAAAAACGAGACCTGCTATGAGTGCCCATTGCATTTTCATGGTGTTGCCTCCTTGTTGAACAATTGAGAACTAGATATGCATTACCCATATTCGAGTATGTTGCATCTTGTATTGATGATAAAATCCCCTGCCCAAACGGGCAAGGGATGCAGGTCACATGGAAAGACAACCTTATTTGGTTAGCTGCTCCATCTGTTCAATTAATTCCTTGAACACACTCATAGCTTCACGAATCGGCTGTGGTGTGGACATATCCACACCTGCTTTTTTCAAAATGTTGATGGAGTAATCACTGCCACCGCTCTTTAGGAAGCCAAGATAACGGTCAACAGCCGGTTGGCCTTCTTCCAGGATTTGCTTGGAGAAGCTTGTCGCTGCGGAGAAGCCTGTAGCATATTTGTAAACGTAGAAGCTGTTATAGAAGTGGGGAATACGAGCCCATTCCATTTCAATATCTTTGTCGACAACCATGTCTTTACCGTGATATTTAACGTTCAGATCATAATAGATCTCGGATAACAATTGTGGTGTTAATGCGTCGCCTTGTTCCGCACGCTCATGAATGATTTTCTCGAATTCAGCAAACATGGTCTGACGGAATACCGTTGTACGGAATTGGTCGGCATAATAGGTCAACAGATACAATTTTTCCTTTGGATCTGTTGATTTGTTAAGCAGATAATCCATCAGCAACGCTTCGTTGGTTGTGGATGCAACCTCAGCCAGGAAGATGGTGTACTGGGCATCACGATACGGAAGTGTTGTATCCGAGTAATGTGAGTGCAGAGCGTGACCCATTTCATGTGCGAGTGTGAACATGCTGTTCAGGTTATCTTTGTGATTCAACAAGACATATGGGTGAGTGCCGTAAGCGCCCCAGGCATATGCGCCAGAACGTTTATTTTCATTCTCATATATATCGATCCAGCGGTTATCATATCCAGTCTGCAATGCGTCTGCATAGTCCTTGCCGAGTGGTGTCAGGCCATCTTTGACTGTTTGTTTCGCTTCCTCATAGGTAATATCCATTTTGTACTCATCTACGAGCGGAGCGAACAGGTCATACATGTGCAATTGATCCACACCAAGCAACTTTTTGCGCAGGTCCATATAACGATGCAATAACGGAAGGCTCTCGTGAATGGTGTCTACCAGATTCGTATACACATCCGTTGGAATGTTATCTCCGTAAAGGGACATTTCCATTACGGAAGGGTACTTCCGAACATTGGCATAGAACATATTTTTGGTTACATTTGCATTCAGGGCTGCTGCAATCGTATTCTTTTGTTTGGCATAGGTTTCATATACGGCTTTGAAGGCACGTTCGCGAACCTCACGGTTCGGATTCTCTAGGAACTGAATGTAGCTGCCGTGTGTCAGCTCAACTTCATTACCATGTTCATCCTTGATTCTTGGAAACTTGAGATCGGCGTTATTCAGCATGCTAAAGATCGTCTGTGGTGCTTGTGAAAGGTTGCCTACCTGAGCAAGCAAAGCCTCTTCGGTTTGGCTAAGAACGTGGGCTTTTTCACGTTTCATCTCTTCCAGCGTAAATGTATAAGCAGAGAGTTTTTCATTTGCAATGAATGCGTCCAACTCATCATCCGGAAGGGATAGAATCTCTGGTGTGACAAAAGAAAGTGCTTCACCAACCCGTACGCCTAATTTCTGGGCTTTTTGGGACAGGTTTTGATATGTAGGATTCGCTGTGTCTTCATCTTGATGCATACGTGCATACACAAAGAGGCGTTCTATTTTGAGGCTGATCTCATCTTCGAATTCGAAGCAAGATTTGAGTACATCAGGTTGATTCAGTTTGCCTTGGAATTCGGAGGCCTTCTTGGTCAAAGACGATACTTCTTCATATTCCTGATCCCAGGCGTTCTGATCGGCAAATAAATCTTCCAGTTTCCAGCTATGCTCGGCTGGCACCTCGGAACGTTTCAATAATTGACTCATGGAAATCCTCCTTTGATGATCTGATGAATGGTTGGACGAAGCTGCCTTCGTCGCGCTCGCTTGTGCGGAGAGAGACGAAGGAATCAGACTAAGTACCAGTAGAACAGATAGTGATTTCTGGTATTTCAACGGCCTTCCTCCTTACGATACGAATAATCTCGAATAGTATGACCTTAGGCACGTTGAAATATTTAAGCATAGGGTCCCCGTGATTAAGTTCCCATGTTATACAAGAAATAAACGATCAGGAAAAAGGCGAAACAAATGAGCAGGGTAGCAATAAGCGCCATTCCCCGTCTTAGTCGATCCGGGATGGAATTGCGTCCCAGAATAAGCACAATACCAAGGGAAAAGGCAAGGATAATAAAGATGACGACATTGCTTGAGTCAAGCTGCATGGGTTAGACCCCTTTGAAGGCAGCCATCAATTGACGCCATTCATCCTCACGGTTCTCAAAATCTGCTTTTGGGAAACGGCGTTCAGCCCAATGCATTAACGCAGGACGGCTAAGGAAAGTATGGCATTCTTCGCCCCACTCTTCCGAAATTTCTCGCAGTACGAGATATTTGCCCTGAACTTCTACGGTCATCATATTCCACTTGTCTGTTTTGTATATTTCATGTTTTTTTATCATAGGTAGTCTCCAAACTAACGGTTTTGGTAAAATGATACCGTACCCTACGATTCAAAGCAAATTTTTTCGACATTTATGGAAAGATAAATTGCAAAATGGAAGCCCATACAGTATAATAAGGGTATTCGCCATAGATGGCGATATTTTTAGGAGGTTTTTCATTTGAAAGGTACAGTTAAATGGTTTAACGCAGAAAAAGGCTATGGCTTTATTTCAGTTGAAGGCGGCGAGGACGTATTCGTACATTTCTCCGCAATCCAAGGAGACGGCTTCAAAACATTGGAAGAAGGTCAAGCGGTAGAATTCGAAATCACTGATGGAAACCGTGGTCCTCAAGCAGCTAACGTAAACAAACTGTAAGAATTTTTCCGGCTAACGGACTTCTTATACATGATAAATTTATAGCTGAACATTATGAACCCAAGCACAGTCCCCTCTAGGGAGACTGTGCTTTTTTTGATTCTCATTTTTGGTGTGAATATCGGGGGAATACGGTGTGGGGTTCCTGTGTGTTTAAGACGTACGATGGGTCATGCTGGACCATAACTTCAATCCGAAACCGATTAGGGCAGCCAGAGAGAAAGCCATTGCGGTGAGATAGAAGGTTTGTCTGCCTGCATGTTCCAGTATCAGTCCGCCCAACGTTCCACTTAGCAGCCCCGAAGCACTGGACCACACGATAGTGAACAAAGCCATACCCGTAGCTCTGTAGTTGTCTGGAACAAGGCGAATGATGTAGCGGACCGCCGTAACGTAGAAAATACCGAAGGTAACGCTGTGCATCGTCTGAATCGCAACGACAGCTGCAGGTGTATCGGATATGGACATGAGAAGCAAACGAACCGTATACATCAGTGCAGCAAAAGCAATGAGCGGCAGTTCTTTATATCGATTTCCATACTTGCTAAGCAGCAGGAATATCGGGATCTCACTTACGGAAGAGATCAGCAAAGACCAACCGATCAGCCCCTCGCTGGCGCCCAGCTCTTTTAGCGTGATGGTAAGAAAAGCTTCGTTCATCCGATGTCCCATGGCTAGCAAAAATACACAGCCAAAAAAGGTGAGCACATCTCTGCGTTTTAAAATAGCCCATAGCCCCGATAGATCCATTTTGCTACTACTTCCCGAAGGTTGATCCTTCAATTGAAAACTGATAAGCAGTGTTGTGGCGGCGAGACCGACACAAACCCAGATCGTCCATCCTGGACCAAAAGATCCAAGGAAGTACCCGATACTTAATGCGAAGAAGGCATACCCGATCGATCCGAAGACACGTATGGAAGTGAAATTTCGACCGTATTTGCTGGCCGTTGTGATAGCCATCGTATCGGAGAGTGGATAGACCGGATAATAGAAAAAGTAAAACAGGGTCACGAGTACAAATACCTGACCGAAAGTCGTTGCATTGGCGAGCATAATACCTGTGATCAATTGACCACCAAGCAGAATAATCATCACTTTGCGTACCGTTTGGTAGCGGTCGCTGGCCATGCTCCAAAACATATTGGAGAACACAGAGATGAGGGGGCCGATCCCGTAAAGGTAACCGATCTCCGCCCGGCTAAAGCCCAGATGACTAAAGTAAAGTTGGAAATAAGATACCACCAGAACGGTGGAACCAAAGATGGTGAACATGAGAGCCCGCAGCCAGTTCTGATCTGGGCGGGCGTTGTGACTTAATTTCATGATGAGAGACTCCAATCTTGATAACAGTTCAATTGATTTTATTACCCTTTCAGGGATGACGATTTACCTGCTTTCGGCACGGACATTGTAGGTTCTTGTTGCGTGCGCCGGATAACAAGCCAGACAATGATAAGTTCGGCGAGCAGGCCAAGGGATTGGGCAACAGCTCCAATCATGCCGTTCCACGCAGGAAAAATACTAACAAGAATAAGTAGCACAATTACCGTGCAGATTGCATTCGCGGTTTGCGAACGAAACATCGTTTTCGTCTGACCGCGGAGCAGAATGATGCCATTGCTGAAATCCAGAAAAGGGAAGATCAGCGGAAATAAGACGAACGCACGCAGTGTCCAGAGACTTTGTTCCAACAGTTCGCCCTGAACGCTCATGACATTTTCGAATACCCATGGTCCCAAGGGGGTATAGGCAATCGACACCGTCATAGCAAACGGAATAAATCCGGTGACAAGCGCGAATTTCCGTACCAGTTTGGCGTCCACAAGATAGAAATTAAGCACGATCTGATGGATGTATGTAAAAAAGCTCAGCATTAACTGCATCAGACTGCTTGCTATGGCAAAGGAAGAGATGGCTAGTGCGATCCCGGTCGTTTTGCCAAGTACGATGTTAATGACCGGTCCTATAAACAGCGCTACAAAGCTGGATAAGAGTAGCGGCTTATAAAAGCGAAATACGTCTCCCTTGCTCTCGACGGGATGATCCTCAAGCTTGGCTGGCATCTTGCGCTTGATGCTATTTCCCTCCAAAAAGCTGACCAGCGCTTCAATCATCATGCCAGCAGCAAAAATGATAGCGCCTACACGTCCGCTGTCAATACTATCTGTATATATGAAATACAGGGATAGTCCATACATGCCGGCTAAACGGAATACCATACCGATGGTTAACCACTTGGTGCGGTTATTCGTAATGATGATCCCCTGATAGATGTTGCGGATCACTGAAAAGATACTCACATACATGAGAATTTCATATACGTCGATGACTTTGTTCAGCAGATCCGGACTTACACCAAACAAGTATTTGAACACCCCGGTACCAACGGGAGAGTATACGATGAGAAACCCAATGAGAAGCACACAGGCAAGAAAGATTTTGGTCACAAACGTGAGGGCCTGAAAGGAAAGGCGATCGCGAACCAGTGCGGAACAGGTTTGCCGCAGTAGCGTGGAGGGGCGTTCCGTGAGGGTTAACAAGCTACCGGCGATAGCATAGCTGGCAATAACCGTCTCGGGATGAGCGGAACGTGCTAATGTACTGTTTATAATGACGTGAGAAATGGTGACGAGAGAGGCGGAAATGCCAAGTGGCACAAAAAAAGAAAATAACCGTCTCCACGAAAGTGATTCACTTGACGACATGTCAACGACTCCTTTGATGGATGAAATATGCCTAGTATATCACAAAGCTTTGAACGCCGATGCGATTTTTTGTGCGGAATATACGGCAGATCATTTGTACAATTAAGGGGATCATATTATAATAGGAATGGTTAAAAATCGCTCTAATACGTATTCAACCAAGTGGAGGCACATTTATTTTGAGCCAATCAAATCGAAAACGTCATCAATATCCGCGTGGACCGCTGGCATTGATGAGAGGGGTGTACAAATACACCATTCCGGAAACACGGAAGGCACTGAATGGATGGCGTGCTCAAGCTGAGGCGATTCCGAATGAGGAATTACGTACACAGGCACTCGCTAGTCTGAAGGATAAGCAGTTTCACTGTGAAGGCGGAACCGTCTACGCTTTAGCTGATTTGCCCAACAGGCACATTCTGATTCCGCTGATCGTTTCATATCAAACTATTAGTGATTATTTGGACAATCTGTGCGACCGCAGCACCTCGATGGACCCGGATGACTTCCGTCTTCTCCATCAATCCATGCTTGATGCGGTAGATCCCGAAGCGATTCCCGTCAATTATTATGCCCTCCGTGAGGAGCAGGATGATGGTGGATATCTGCGGAATCTGGTGACCACATGTCAGGAACTGACCCGTCAGTTACCAGGCTATGCGTCCGCCAAGCCCCAAATTCAGGATCTGGCAGGCCTATACACGGACCTGCAGGTATATAAGCATATCAAGCCGGAACTGAGAGAAACGGCACTGCTCGAATGGTGGTCGGAGCACCGTCATCGCACACCTCAGTTTCGTTGGAACGAATTTGCTGCTGCAACTGGCTCTACACTGGGCGTATTCATGCTGTTTCTAGCTGCGAGTGACGATCAGTTGACTGAAGAGCAAGCGGCCTCGATCCACACGGCCTATTTCCCACATGTATGCGCATTGCACATTATGCTCGATTACTTAATTGATCAGGATGAGGACCGCATCGGGGGAGATCTCAACTTCTGCAACTATTATGAGAATGTAGAGACAATGCTGGACCGAATTGCTTTTATTGTGGAGATGGCACGCAGCGATGTGCAGAAGATTCCGGGAAGCTCCTTTCACCGGATGATCATCGAAGGACTAATTGCCATTTACCTGTCTGATCCCAAAGTCAGCGAACAGCAGGAAGTTCGCGTCGTGTCCAAACGTCTGATGAAGAATAGTCCAATGACAAGAATATTTTTCTTCATTTTTAGTCGCTGGATACGGAAAAATATGTAAGTCAGGTGTGTTGTTGCGGAGCCTGAAGTGAAACTAGAGGAGGAAGAAACATCATGACAGCAGTAAAGAAAATCGCAGTATTAACGAGCGGTGGTGATTCACAGGGGATGAACGCGGCTGTTCGTGCGGTTGTTCGCAGCGGACTGTTTCACGGTCTCGAAGTATACGGAGTTCAACGTGGATACCAAGGTCTCCTGAATAATGACATTTTCCCAATGGATCTGCGGAGTGTAGGGGATATCATCCAGCGTGGGGGAACGGTTCTTCAATCGGCACGTTGCAAAGAGTTCTACACCGCTGAAGGTCAGCAAAAAGGGGCGGACATTCTGCGCGCGCGCGGCATTGATGGTCTGGTTGTTATCGGTGGAGATGGTTCCTACAACGGAGCGAACAAACTGAGCAAGTTGGGCATTAACACCATGGGTCTGCCAGGAACGATTGATAACGACATTTCATTCACTGACTATACCATCGGATTCGATACGGCTGTAAGCGTAGTGGTTGATGCGGTGAACAAATTGCGTGACACGATGTCTTCACACGAACGTTCTTCCATCGTTGAAGTTATGGGCCGTCACTGTGGGGATATCGCTCTGCATGCCGGACTTGCTTCGGGTGCTGAAACGATTCTTGTTCCAGAAGTTCCGTTTGATATGGACGAAGTGGCAGATCGCATGAAAGCCAACTTTGCACACGGTAAACGTCACAGTATTATCATCGTTGCTGAAGGCGTGGGCAAGGGTGAGGATGTAGCGAAAGAATTGATGGAACGTTGCCCGACGTATGAGCCGCGTGTAACCGTTCTGGGTCACATTCAGCGTGGCGGTACGCCAACACCTTTCGACCGTAACCTGGCAAGCCGTCTGGGCGACTTCGCTGTTCGCAGTCTGATTGCAGGCGAGACAGACAAAGGTTGTGGCATTATCAAGGGTGAGCTTACCCTGACGGATATCGATAAAGTGGTTAACACGAAAAAAGATTTCGATATGGAGACTTACGAGCTTGCACAACGTTTGTCCCAATAATTCGATTCATAAGCAAAGAGCACAATCCCGTATTGACGAGGATTGTGCTCTTTTTGTTGTCTTTAGGAGTGAGTACATCGATGCTATGCCTTGCGGAGTGCGGCTTGTTTTTGTACCAGGAAGAGTCTCCAGAGAAGCGCTGTTGCTCCTACAGCAAGGCCGGCAATGAGTCCGATCCAATATCCAAAGGCGCCAAGTGAAGTATACGTAGCTGTAAGATAACCTACAGGCAAACCAATGATCCAATACGCAACGAACGTAATAATCAGTGCGGGATTAACATCTTTGTAGCCACGCAATGCTCCTTGGGTCGGTGTGGCAATTGCATCCGAGATCTGAAAGAAGATCGCGTAGATGAGGAAATGTTGCGTAAGTGCAATGACCTCTCGATCGTTTGAATATACACCTGCAATCTGTTCGCCGAACACAATCAACACAACAGCTGTCAGTAGTGAAAGACCGATGGCTCCACCAATTCCGAGCAGGCTGTATTGTTTGGCGTCTCTCAGACGTCCTGCACCTGCCTCAAAGCCCACAAGGATGGTAAGAGCCATACATATGCTAACAGGCAACATGTAGAGCGTAGAAGCGAAGTTCAGTGCCGCCTGATGGGCAGCGATCGTTGTGGTGTCAAAACGGCTCATCATTAAGGTCACAGCAGCGAAGATGGACGTTTCGAAAAAAGTTGCGAATCCAATCGGTACACCAATCTTGAGTAACTCTTTCCACTTCGCAAAGGATACACGGGTCCATTGACGGAAAATGCCGTATTGGGCGAAAGGTTCGACCCGATGGACAAAATAGAGACTAATGAGAAAGATGAGCCAGTACGTACAAGCTGTAGCGACTCCAGCACCAACACCGCCCAATTGGGGAAAGCCCCAGCGGCCGAATATCAGCAAATAATTTAAAAAGATGTTAACGGGCAGGGAGACTAACGTAATGAACATCGTAGTTCGCGTCTGGCCGAGTGCATCCATGAAGCTGCGCAGCACCGTATATCCGAAGAGTGGGATAATGCCAAATGCGAGTGCACATAGAAAATAGAAGGCGACTTGGGCAACTCGGGGTTCCAGAGGCATTCCGTTTAGTATAGGGCCAAGTAACAACGCCCCAGCTCCAATAACGACGAGACTGACCGCAATTCCGAGATACAGCGCCTGTATGACGTTATACCCAATCTGATCATTACGTTTAGAACCTAACAGATGGGAAACAACAGGTGTAATACCGATCAGAATCCCGCTTAGTCCAGTTTGAACTGGCATCCACAGACTTGTACCGATTGCAACGCCTGCAAGGTCGGCCGGGGAAAACTTGCCTGACATATTCGTGTCGAAGAACGACATGGCCGAGAGGGCGATTTGAGTGGTGAAGATGGGTAAAAATATAATCAGGAATTGCTTCACTTTTTGGGAAAAGCTTGTTGTGTTCATGTTCACTGGCAGTGCCTCGCTATTCTAAAGAGATGTCATCCAAGTGTCATATATGGACAGCTATTTATTGTAGTGGATTTTGTTGAGTTTGAATAGGGACAGAAGCAGAGTAGGGGTGTACAGAAGAAATTAGCACCAAAAAAACCTCGCTCCGCTTCAGGCGGAACAAGGTTGGATGAATACAGAAATATGAAGAAGTGCGGATTACTTATATTGTACACCTGACGTGTATCGGTTAGAGGCATTCCAGAGCAGATATTCATGCACATCCATGTCTTTCATTGCTCTAATCTGTTCTTCCACTTGTTTCTTGCCATACTTGACATAATGTCCACTGCCCAGCCAGCTTGCTGTGAAGTCCTGGATCCACGGACGAATGACGGGTTTGAGTTCCTTTGTAGGGTCCAGTTTCTTGTGTGTGTCTTCCATCGAGCCCTTAATGGTCGTGTAAGGATCTTTGTCAGGGTCCTTGACCCCATACCAGCCAGTTGAATAGTGACTCGGGTATACCATCGGTGAGATGACATCCACATTTTCGGATATTTTAACAAAATCTTGTCCAATGCCTTCAGCCGCAGGTACGGAAGCGGCATAACCAAAAATATCAACCGAGACACGAACACCTAGCGGTGCCAGTTCCTTTCGTGCATATTGCACGAATTCAGCCACAACATCGACGCGGGACTTGTCAGATTTGGTATATTTCAGTACATCGGCACGAGTTTCGAACCCTTCCGGGAAACGAACATAGTCAAACTGAATCTCTTTGAACCCAAGTTTGGCCGCTTCCTTGGCAATCTCAATATTATAGTCCCATACTTCCTTGCTGTACGGATTCACGAAGCTGTCGCCCTTGCCATTCGCCCAAACAGATCCATCCTTATTGCGGAAGGAAAGCTCTGGATTCTTCTTGGCAAGAATCGTGTCTTTGAATACAACGACACGTGCAATGGGGTAGACCTCGTGTTTTTGTAATCGTTTCATCAAGGCATCGATATCGCGAATAAAGGGTTGCGATTTGCCCATTTTCTGTAGCGCTTTGTTTTCTGTGGGATAAGTTATGTATCCGAGATCGTCTTTGATATCGATGACCATGGCATTCAGTTCTGTACTGTCTGTCAGATCCAACAATTCTTTCATACGTGCGCCGCCGGCGCTGTAGGCCGTTACATAAATACCTTTGACCACGGGTGCGTCAGGTTGTGGATCGATTTTGGCAGGTGGATTATCGGCATCAATAACGACCTGATCTTTTTGAGATTGGATAATTGCGGTGTTGAAACTGTTGGTTAACGATTGGAACTGGGGATTTCCCTGGTCCGCCACTGCGGGGGCACCACCAAAGCTTCCAAAGGCCATAGCCAGTAAAGCCCAAAACATGTTCATTCATTTCCACTCCCTTATGTGCATTCCATGTATGAATTATACATTAAAGCCTCCGGGCTTTTAACCATATTAATCAAGTAATGAAACACATGGAAAAAATGAAAACCGCTTCCTGCTGAGGAAATCCCCTGCAAGAAGCGGCGCGATCAATCTAAAAAAAATTATTGAATGTAAATCTCATTTTGATGCTCACAAATACTGTACTGAATGATTTCCATTGCGTCTCCCTGTTCCAGAATGCCCAGCCCATCCCGGAGGACAATCAGTGAGTCGAGTTCATTCGGTTTCAAGAAAGGGAGCATTTCCGGGCACCATCTGTTGACAATCTCAAACAGTTTTACCGTTTCCATATCCACATTAATCACCCTTTCCTACTCGAATTCCAAAATGGTAAGTCATTCGGCGCGATTCGGGAAAGCATATGGCCTGTGAAAATTGAAGGGTTGAACCTGCTATACAACATATTTAGGAGCCGTACACCGTTATTATACCACAATGTTGTGAATTGTTAACCGTACAGGTGTCTCAACTTCTGCGAAATGAACCCATAACACCAACCGTTTCCACAATGTTAACAAAAGCGTTTGGATCTGTATCCTTGATAATACGTTTAATTTCAACCAACTCGTAACGGGTGGTAACGGTCATGAGCATGTCCTTCTCAATATCCGTGTATGCTCCCTGAGTCTTAATTTTGGTAACTCCACGAGGCCGAACAAGTAATTTTTTTAACATGGCTTCGGTTTCGTTGGTAATAATGTACAGTGTTACTTTGACGTGACTGATATGGATCAGATCAAGCACTTTGCCTGTAATGTAGATGGATACCATGGAGGCCAAGGCTGTATTCCAATTGTCACTCAGGTATCCTGCAAGCATAATGATCGTACCATTCATGCCGGCCATCACTGTGCCAATGGGAAAGTCTCGTTTACGGGTGAAAATGGACCCAACAATGTCGAGTCCTCCTGTGGAGCCGCCGACTCTGAAGGAAACGCCAGTGCCCAGTCCGATAAGTACACCACCAAATACAGAGCTTAACAAAGGGTCTGTAGCCACAGCAAAAACAGGCAGAAGCGCGATGAACCAAGAAGTGGCTGCTACCGAGAGAATACTTAATGTAATGAAACGACGTCCAAGAATAAACCAACCTGCAATGAGCAGGGGAATGTTAAGAACAAAATACATTATACTAAGATTCAACGTTGTAAAATAACCCAGAAGCATTGAAATACCGGACACCCCGCCGCTCAAAAGCTGATGGGGGACCAAAAACCAGTTAAAGCCGCAGGCAATAGCTGCAGCACCCAAAATGATCACTAAAGAGTGCCAAATTATTTTGGGCAATTTAATCACCTCATTTATATTTAAAACCAGATTGCTGGTAATCTTGAATTGTTTTGTGATATAATGATTTGTGGATATTCTTGAGTAGGAAACTTTTCCCAAATGGAACGATTTAATTTGAAATGTTTCAAACACATGTATGTAGTTTTAGTCTTATATTGGGGACCCATTCATGGAATTATAATCGTTCGTGAAAATAATTCGCCCAGTTGGGATACCCTATAAATATTAACGCTACTTAAGAATACAGACAACAAAGTGGATTGTCCACCATGTCCACCATATAAAAGGAGCATGAATAATTTTGACAAATTTAAACTTTACAGATTTCAATCTTGAACCACTGGTGCTGCAAGCCATCACTGAGCTCGGGTTTGAAGAAGCAACACCGATCCAATCCAAAGCGATTCCTTTGGCACTCGAAGGCAGAGACTTGATTGGTCAAGCACAAACGGGTACGGGTAAAACAGCTGCATTCGGTATTCCGTTGATCAGCAAAATCACGAAAAGTGACGAAAAAATCCGCGCCCTCATTATGGCACCTACACGTGAACTTGCAATCCAAGTTGCTGAAGAGATCGAAAAACTTACTCGCTTCAAAGGTCTGCGCTCCCTGCCAATCTACGGCGGACAAGATATCGTTCGTCAGATTCGTGCACTGAAAAGAAAACCACAGATTATCATTGGTACACCTGGACGTCTCCTTGACCACATCAACCGCAAAACAATCAAACTTGATGATGTACAAACTGTTGTATTGGATGAAGCAGATGAAATGCTCGACATGGGTTTCATGGAGGATATTCAATCTATCCTGAAACAAGTACCAGACGAGCGTCAAACGATGCTGTTCTCAGCAACAATGCCTCCTAACATTCAAAAATTGGCTCAACAATTCTTGAACAATCCTGAGCACGTATCTGTAATTCCTAAACAAGTTAGTGCACCATTGATTGACCAAGCTTACATTGAAGTACCTGAGCGTCAAAAATTCGAAGCACTTAGCCGTTTGCTGGATATGGAATCTCCTGAACTGGCGATCGTATTCGGACGTACTAAACGTCGTGTTGATGAATTGGCTGAAGCTTTGCAAAAACGTGGATATTCTGCTGATGGTCTCCATGGTGACCTTTCTCAGAACCAACGTGATACAGTAATGCGTAAGTTCCGTGACGGCAGCATTGATGTACTCGTTGCAACAGACGTAGCTGCACGTGGTCTCGATGTATCCGGCGTAACCCACGTTGTAAACTTTGACCTTCCGCAAGATCCGGAGAGCTATGTTCACCGTATCGGTCGTACAGGTCGTGCAGGTAAAGAGGGTGCTGCTTGGTCTTTCGTTACACCGCGTGAGATTGATCATTTGCACTTCATCGAGCGTGTAACACGTCACCGTATTCCACGTAAACCACTGCCAACAATGGCAGAGGCGGTTGAAGGAAAACAACGTTTGACAGCAGAGCGCTTGCTGGAGATCGTACAATCTGGCGAACTGAACGAATACAAAGGTATCGCGATTCAAATGCTTGAGCAATATGATTCTGTTCAACTGTTGTCGGCTGCTCTGAAGCTCTTGACAGGTGACAAAAAAGACGCTCAAGTTGACCTGACTCCTGAAGATCCAATCCGTGCTAAACGTCGTAAACCGGATGTTCGCTCTGGCGGACGTAAACCATCTGGCTACAGCGGTAACCGCAGCAGTGGTAGCGGCGGCAGTGGTGGTGGCTACAACCGTGATCGCAACAGCAGTGGCGGCGGACGTGGTGGCTACAACCGTGATCGTAACAGCGGCAGCAGCACTGGCGGTGGAAGCAGAGAAGGTGGTTACAACCGTGACCGCAAACCGCGTCCAAGCAACAACGAAGGACGTCGTCCAGCGAAAGATTCTTCTTTCGAGTAATATAAACGTATGAACTGGAAAATGGAGCAGGCAACTGCTCCATTTTTTTATTTTCAAAAGGTTGTTCTGTCTTTTGCTCACTATTAAAAGCGCTGGTCAAGGGCATAGCTGATCTCTTTTCGGGAAGTACTGGCTTTTCCTATCTATAATAAGGTATATTAATATTAGACTTCAGGTAATACGCAAGGCTGCGGAGGAGGAGAAATGTTTGGAATTTAAAGGAGCTATGGGTGGGATCTACCGGCTTACAGAGTGGATTACGAGACTGGCCGCAACCAATCTGTTGTGGGCTATTTGTTCGTCTCCGTTCTTGTTTTTCTTGATTATGAAACTGCTCGTGATGCAGCAGAACCTCGCCAACGAATCATTGCAAATGAACTGGGCTATAGCCATTGTGGCACCGCTTACACTGTTCCCGGCGACTTCGGCGCTGTTTACGGTTGTTCGTAAATGGAATATGGGCGACACGGATGTGCCGATCTTCCGTACTTTCTTTGTAGGTTACAAGGAAAACTACAAGCAAAGTTTGATTGGGGGCATTTTTTACACACTGCTGTTCGCGATTATGTATCTGGATTATACGGTGTACATGACGCAGTTCCGCAACATGCAGCTCGTGGGAATCATTATGCTTGTGCTGCTTCTCTTGTTATTTGTATCACTCTTTAATTTTTTCTCGATGGTTGTACATTATCATATGTCCATCGGGCTCATTATCAAAAATGCAGTATTGCTAACGCTGATCAGACCTTTCCGTGTATTCTCCACATTGTTGGGAAGCGGATTGTTGTTCTACATCGGTTTCCGTTATCCGGTCTTGTTCATCTTCTTCATTATTAGTATTATCGCTTGGTTTGCTTTCTTTAACTTCTACGCAACCTTCAACAAAATGCAGGAGCAGATGGAGAAGATGCAACTGAAGAAAGAAGAAGAGGAAGCCGCTGCGCTGGCTGAGAAATCAGCAGAGAATGGTGAAGCATCTGAGACATCAGACGACAAAAACATTACACTGCAAAAATAAAACATGATGGATCGCCATTTACTTTTTACACAGTTAGGGATATAATAATTGTACATCCTGCGATGTACGTTTCGGTTATTCGTTGTTTTGAACCAATGATGATGTCTTCGGGAGATCAACACAGAATGTTGCTGAAAAGCCCTGTCTATACGACATGGGGACTTCAAAAAGCATTTTTGCGGTCACCCACCTGCCAAGCAGGTTCATAAGACAATGTAGCCGGACGGCATAGGCGGGTTCCTAAATTTTCATGTACAGCACCCTGACTTTTCCTCTTTTGAAGGAATCTCAGGGTGTTTTTATGTTGTGATGAATGGTTTTGATTGGTTTTGTGATAAATATGATGCTTACCCTTTTGTTACTACTTGAACAATGTTACACTAAGATACATAAATGGAACGGTTACATTCAAAGGAGGAAGGGTCTTGACCTTAAAGAGAACGCTCGTCGGTATCATCCGTAGCATGGAGGGGACCAGCGATCGAGCCAAGGATCCCAAATTAAAAACACGGTATTATAACTTATCCAAAGACAGAGCCTGGGAAGAGGTTTCTTCGACACTTAAAAAGATTCCGGGTTATAAAGTGTTGCACGAGGTGCCTTCTGTTGGAGAAGTTATACTGGAGAAGCGGACTACCTTTGGACGGACGATGGACATTACAGTTTCCATTATCTCGGTAAGTCCTGTTCGTAGTGCGGTGGATATGTATTCAGCTTCCCGTGGTTCACTTGGAGACTTGGGCTCTAACTATCGGACGATTATGAACTTATTCTCTGTACTGGATAAAAAGCTGAGTAAGTATAAAGCTAATGATTGAAATAGATGATGAATAACAAAAAGCGAGAGAAGGTTAACCTTCCTCGCTTTTGTTCTGAACGTATGATAACTTCTACAACAAAGCTTTTACAGCAGCGATCGCTTGCTCGAAGTTAGGGGAGTCTGTCATTTCAGGCAGGTACTCCACATATGTAATCCGGTCTTCAGCATCCACCACAAAAATGGAGCGCATGTCCAACTGGAATTCTTTGATCAGAACGCCGTAGTCTTCACCGAAAGAACGTGTTTTGTAATCTGACAATGTTACTACGCGGTCAACGCCAGCTGCTCCGCACCAACGGGCTTGAGCGAACGGAAGGTCAACACTTACTGTCAAGACAACAACATTGTCTCCGAGTTCTCCAGCTTCAACATTGAAACGACGAGTTTGCGCATCGCATACGCCAGTATCCAGGGAAGGAACAACGCTGATTAATTTGATTTTGCCTGCGAAGTCTTTCAGAGATGCATCTTCAACCAGGTTCTTGCTCAGTGTGAAATCGGGTGCTTGATCGCCCACTTTCAATTCGGGTCCGATCAATGTAATAGGGTTGCCCTTAAATGTGGCTGCGCCTGTACGTTCTTGTGTCATAATAATGTTCCTCCTTATAAATTGGTGATCCGTGCCAAAATCCATTATAATCTTTTATGAAAGGCATTGTCCAATTCGGGCATGTACCATTACGATGGATCAGAGATGTAAGTCCGATCTGAACAGGGTGGAGTGAAAGAAGAAATTTATGATATTTATTCGCTATGAGAACTGGAAAGGTTATCTGAAGTATTTCCCTTTGACGTCGATTTTTTTAATTGCCAATGTAGTCATGTTTATTGTGTTAACGGTAAACGGTGGATCAACGAACAATATGGTGCTGCTGAAATTCGGGGCACTCACGAATTATGAACTGTTCGCAGATGAATGGTGGCGTTACATTACATCCATCTTCCTGCATGCGGGCTTCAGTCATTTATTGTTTAACAGTTTTGCCTTAATTGTATTTGCACCACCAATGGAGCGACTGCTTGGGTCGGTAAGGTATGGTGTCTTGTATCTGGGTGGCGGCATATTGGGCAATATTCTTGCTGTTGCTTGGTACAACTCGATTGGGAGCATCACCATCTCAGTAGGTGCTTCAGGAGCGATCTATGCCGTCTATGGTGCATTCCTGTATGTGGCGCTGTTCCAGCGCACCATGATGGATGAGGCTTCGCGCAAAACGATGTACACCTTGCTAGTGTTCGGGATTATATTCTCCTTCGCCATGTCGGGCATCAACTGGATGGCTCATCTAGGCGGATTGCTGGGTGGATTCTTTATTTATGGACTGTTGATCAGATTGTGGAAACCCCGCAGTTTAAAGCGGTAGTCAGAACGTTCTCAAGATGGAATGCAATCAAGGATAAGTAGGGTATAACAGATTGGAGCGATCAGGCGAGTGGAATTAAGACAGTTGCATTACTTTTTGAAAGTGGCACAGAAGGAACATGTAACACAGGCTGCTGAAGAGTTGCATGTGGCACAGTCGGCGGTGAGTCGTCAGATTCATCAGCTGGAAGAAGAACTGGGCGTGGACCTTTTTATGCAAAAGGGGCGAAACCTGCAGTTAACTGCCGTGGGACAGCTTTTTTGCAAACGAATTGAAGGCATATTAAAAGATCTGGATAAAGCAGTCGGGGAAGTTCATGAGTTTCTGGACCCGGAGCATGGGGAGATTCGGATTGGATTTCCGCATAGCCTGGGGATTCATCTTATTCCTTCCGTTGTGGCTGCTTTCCGTCAGCGCTATCCTAACGTAAAGTTCAGATTCAAGCAAGGGATGTTTCCTACACTCATTCGTGATGTGTTATCAGGAGAGGTAGACTTGGCATTCATATCTCCTTTTCCGGAGAAGCATGATCAAGTGGATGGGGATATTGTACTCACGGAAGAGTTACATGCCATTCTTCCTCCGAATCATCCGTTAGCTGGTGAGGAGACGATTGCGCTCGAACAGCTCAAGGATGATAAGTTCGTATTATTTAGCAAAGGTTATTCTCTTCGTCCTATTGTGTGGCATGCATGTCTGGAAGCTGGTTTTACACCCAAGATCGCTTTTGAAGGTGAAGAGACCGACACGATTCGTGGATTGGTCGCTGCGGGCATGGGGGTCAGTCTGTTGCCTGAGATGGCGTTGTTCCAGACGAACCCGTTGCAACCGGCACATGTGGCCATTTCTCATCCCAAAGTAACACGCACCATCGGGTTGATTCACCGTGCAGATGATAAACTGCCGCTGGTTGCCCAATCCTTTCGTTCATTTTTGCTTCATTATTTCGGTTTACAACAAAACAATACCCCATCCGATTGACGGTGGGGTATTGTTTTTGTGTTATTAAGTTTGAAATTAATCGCGGCTATTGAAGATTCCGATGTAACGGATCAATTCAAGGAGTGAGATTAGCGCTGCGGCGACATAAGTCAAAGCTGCGGCATTCAGAACTTTAGCAACACCTTTTTCTTCTTCATTGCGGATGTAACCTTCGGATACCATTATCTCTCTTGCCCGATTACTGGCGTTGAACTCAACCGGCAATGTGATGAGTTGAAATGCAACTGTAGCAGAGAAGAAGAGGATACCGAGCCCGGCGAGGTTCATGGCGTCGAACATGAATCCTGCAATCAGTAAGAAAGGGGCTAATCCGGATGCGAAGTTCACAACTGGGAAGATCCGGTGACGGAGTACCAGCATGGGATAACTTTCTTTGTGCTGAATGGCATGACCAACTTCGTGACATGCTACCGAAACAGCTGAGATTGAGTTTTCATAATATACTGGTTCCGATAAGCGTACAACGCGGTTGATCGGATCATAGTGATCAGAGAGCGCGCCGCGTACAGGCTCAATAGGGACATCATGCAGGCCGTTAGCGTCAAGCATCTGGCGAGCGGCATCGTAGCCGGTGATTCCGTTCTGGTTCGGTACATTGGACCAGCGTTTAAAAGTACCTTTAACGCGAAATTGCGCCCACAAAGAGAGCAAAAAGGCGATAATGACCAATACGAACATACCGTTATTAAAACTCATATTCATTCCTCCGCTTTCTAATAATAAGCTACATCATGGTGTTCTCGAGCAAGATTTTCAGTGCCTCCATTGTACCGGCACTTTTGGTAAGTAGTCCTGCCATCATCTTGCGTGCTTGTACAGGTTTCATCTCCCCAAGTAGCGGTTTGAGTTCATTAACCTCTCGCTCAAGTTGTTGCACGTGAAGCTCCAAAGTTGTCAATTTGCTGGCAACTTGTTCTTCCGTGCTAACCAGACGCCACTTCTCAAGAGATTGCTTAATCTCGTCGAGACTATACTTCTCTTGTTTCATCTGTACAATACGTTCAAGCCTGGTTAAAGTTTCATTACTATAGAGACGGTAATTTTTTTGTGTACGTTCTTCGGGAGAGATTAGTCCAAGCTTCGTGTAATAATCAATCGTCCGTTCACTAACACCAGCGGTCTTGGCAAGTTCGCCAATCCGAAAAAGTTTCATATCCCCAATGATATTCACCTCGCTTGCAAGTTCAAATGTAGGGAATTGTAGTTTCCGCTTGCGAATTTATATACTACGCCCAATTTTTCTTACTAATAAGTATGATACATGATCTTTAACCGTACAGTCAAACGTTATGCTTTGGTAATCAGCATGCTTCATTTCTATATCTATGTGCTCATAGAATGTGATTATGTACTTAAGTGCAAGAAAAAGACGCATGACTTTATTCCCAGAAATAATTTTCAGTTTTGATGAAAATACTCTTGTCAACTTTCCTCTCTTCTGCTTATAATGACATTAAGAGTTTCACGTTATGTGAAGAAACTTAACACAAGAGGGAGTGGGGTATATGAGAAAGAAATGGTTAGTTTCCGTGTTAGTAATGCTTACTTTATTCGCTTTTCCGGTCAGTGCATTCGCAGCTGCGGAGGGGCCGACTAACATTGAACTTCAAAGTGGTTTGAACTCAGCCTTTACGTTTCTGGCTGTTGTGCTAGTGTTCTTGATGCAAGGGGGATTTGCTTTACTTGAAGCGGGTTCAACACGAATGAAGAATGCAGGACACATTGCGGGTAAGACCATCCTGACATTGGGAATTTCAGTTATTGCCTTCTGGGCTTTGGGCTTCGGTCTTGGTTTCGGTAATGGTAACAGCTTCTTTGGAACAACAGGATTCTTCCTGAGCGGTGACAAGATGGCTGCTTCCTTCGAATCACTGGCTTTCTCCGATGTTCCATTGACTGTTAAATTCGTATTCCACCTCGCTTTTGCGGCGGTATCTCTGGCCATTGCCTGCGGTGGTATGGCTGAACGTGCAAAGATGAGCGTATATATTGTCTTCGGTACACTTTATACCATTATCATGTATCCGGTTGTTGCTCACTGGGTATGGGGTGGCGGCTGGTTGGCTGAGCTGGGTATGCAAGACTTTGCAGGATCGACGGTTGTTCACTTGACTGGTGCGACTGCAGCTTTGGTAGCGACCATCTTGTTGAAACCACGTATTGGTAAATACAACAAAGACGGCAAACCTAACATCATTCCAGGTCACAACCAAGTGTATTCCGTACTCGGGGTAATTATCCTCTGGATCGGTTGGTTCGGATTTAACCCAGGTAGTACGTTAACTGCCTTGGACGATGGATTCTTTGGTTATGTTGCATTGACTACTAACGTAGCTGCAGCAGCTGGTGGTGTTGCTGCACTGTTGATTTCTTGGGCAGTTCTTGGCAAGTCCGATATTCCTAGTATGTTGAACGGTGTGCTTGCGGCACTCGTTGCAATTACAGGTGCTTGTGCCTTCGTTGAACCTTGGGCAGCTCTGGTTATCGGTGCTTTGGCTGGTGTGATCACATTCTTCACAGCACAGTACTTCGATCGTAAAGGAATTGACGATCCAATCTACGCTTTCTCCGTACACGGTGTTGCTGGTATGTGGGGAGCCATCTCCACAGGTTTGTTCGCTACACCAGAACTTGCTGAGCATGCGGGTGTAGGTCAAGCGGGTCTGTTCTATGGCGGTGGATTCCACCAATTGGGCGTACAGCTTCTCGGTCTGGTAGGTGCTTTTGCCTTCGTACTGGTAATGTCCTTCATTATTCTGGGCGGAATGAAAGCGATCATGGGCATCCGTGTTACTGAAGAAGAAGAAACAATGGGTCTGGATATCAGTGAGCACGGTACTTACGGATACCCTGAACAAATGAAAAATGTAGATTCTAAATCCAATGGTGGTACGTTCAGCTCCTGAGGTGAATGATGCTGAATCATGCTTCAAGGAGGCTGGACATGATGGAACCCATCTCGTATACAAACTATTCCTGGTCTTATCAGGGAATCGATGGTGCGGTATCTTCTCAAGAACTGCGCCAGTCACGTGTGATATTACAGAACGAGCTCCAGGAATTGTTGTCCGCTTCCTTGTCGCCGATCGAGTGGTACCAAACGGTAAATGAACTGCATGACCGGATTGCACGGAAAGCAGTAGAGTTATGCATTCAGGGGATGGTTGAGGAAGGCTTCGGCCAACCTCCCGTCCCCTATGCCTTTATCGTATTTGGCAGTTCCGGCAGGGAAGAAGCGACGTTATGGAGTGATCAGGATAATGGCATGATCATTAGCGATACTCCGCATGAAGATAAGGAGAAATATTTTGCTCAGCTCGGACAGCGAATGACAGATATGTTGGAAGAGCTTGGTTACGCCAAGTGCGAAGGCAAAGTCATGTGCTCAGAGCCGCTCTGGAGAAAAACACTGGCGTCATGGAAGCAACAATTAGCAGATTGGAGCTCGGATCTGAATTGGGAGCCTGTTCGTAATCTGATCATTGCTTCAGACATGCGTTTTGTTGCAGGGGAGCAAAGCCTGGCAGAGGAATGGATCACGAGTTTTTATGAACAGTTTAGACTGGTTCCTGAACTTTCGGATGCAGTTCTTCGCAATACGGTTAAACATAAAGCTACATTAAATGTACTTGGTCGTGTGGTTACAGAGCGATTTGGTGAACATGCAGGTGGATTTGATGTTAAGTATGGCTTGTATATTCCGCTGGTGAACAGTGCCCGTTATTTGGCTTTGCAACATGGGATCAAGGAATCGTCTACATTAAAAAGAATGGAGAGACTGACAACCCTTGAAGCTGTTCCGTTTACATTACTGGATGCATGCCAGCGGGCCTTCATTGCTGCTCTGAAATTTCGTAGAAGTACACCAGTTGTCATCCAACGTGACTTGCAACTTAGCAGTGGGTTCCTGGATGAGAAACAAATGAAACAAAAACAGATTCATTATGAGCTCAGGGATACGCTCGGATTGGTACGACGAGTGCATCGTGCTTTGCAAAGACAGTTGCGTTTTGCAGAAAGGAGACGTCCATGAGAGAGCCGGCAAGGGGCAATACAGGATTCTGGAATTCGTTGCGTCAGGGAGGGGTTCCTTCCGCCATCGCTTCCATTATGGGAGCCCCTACGGCGCAACACATGGCGTTTATCCGTTCGATGATGAGAGAACAGCGCAGACCTGAGGTACTGCATACGCCTCTAAATGAGCTGGACGCTGTTGTATTTGATCTGGAAACGACGGGTTTCTCTCCCCAGCATGGGGATGAGATTATCTCATTTGGTGCGGTCCGTATACATGGTGGTGTGGTGCTGGAAGGAGAACAGTTCTATACGGTGGTGCAGTCCAAGACTGCGGTTCCGGAACATATTACTGAACTGACGGGCATCACACAGCAGATGACGCTGGACGCACCGACTTTGCTGGAGGGGCTGCATGATTTCATGTCTTTTGTAGGTGGAAATGTTCTGATTGCGCACGCAAGTGCGCATGACCGAGCTTTTCTGAATGCAGCTCTGTGGCGGACTTCAAAGGTAAGGCTGACACATCGTTTAATCGATACGATGATGTTGGCCCGCTGGCTTGAACCAAGCAGGCCGGGGTATGGTCTGGATGAATTGCTGGAATCCAGAGGGATTCCGATCTATGGACGTCACCATGCGCTGGAGGATTCGAAGATGACTGCACAGTTATGGTCCTGCTACCTGGAGGACATGACTCGTAAAAATGTGGAGACCTTGGGTGATCTGTATACCCAGTTAAGTCACGCATAATGGAACGGGAAGCAGATTGTATGAAGGGACAATATCTTGAGACTGATTCTGCTCTACCTTCGAGGATTCAATCTGATAACCGTTCAGATGCATAAGAGATCGTAATTCGGTTGTAAGGTTAGGTGAGCCGATGAGGTACATCTGGAGTAAACCGGCGAAGGCCGGAAGCGCTCGGATGTCCTCTACGGATGGAACGGGTCTTGTATGCGGATGAGAATGGAAGATGCCAATGAGCTTAGGTTCGGAGAATACGCACCGAATCCATTCGGCATCGTCCAGTGCAAAATGATGCAGCGGGTCAGGTGCTACGTTACGAATGGGCTGAAACCGACTGATTCGTATGCCGCCCGCTGCGGTTTCACCCAGCATAACCCCGCAGGCTTCTTGCGGCAGCGAAAGGAACATGTGCTTTGACATCTCTTGTTCTATGGAAGAAGGGATGTAGAAGACGTTTTGTTGCCCGTGAAGTGTTGCCATTTGTATTCACCCCTCTCTCTTTGGCTCCTGCTTAGGCAGGAGTCCTTTTTCATTTTATTTTGTAAGTTCTGGATTGTAAAATTTTAAAGGAAAAGGGTACAATATTAAAGAGAACATTTGGAAATCATGTTCTGGTGAACTGTAATAAAGCGTGATCAACATGTAGCATGCACAGAAATTACGCTTTTAGTTTCAATAGGCTAATTATATAAAAGGGTGGCGGGTTATGAAACGAAACATATACATACTTCTCGGTGTTTTCTTGCTGGTTGGTATTGCACTGGCCCAAAATGCGGATGACGGTATTGCTGCCGTTTTTAAGCAGGATGAACCTATACCTACAGAGACGGGACCACGTGCGGGTCTTCTGGCACCTGCTTTTTCTCTGACAGCAATGGATGGGAAAACGTACAGTGTAGGTGGCGCCAAAGATAAGGCCACGTTCGTCAGCTTCTGGGCATCCTGGTGTGAGCCATGTAAGCAGGAAGCTCCGGAACTGAATAGAATGGCTGCGAAATACAAGGATAAGCTTGATCTGTATGGTGTTAATGTAACATCTTACGATAAACTCAAAGATGCCAAAGCATTTGTGGATGAGTACCAACTGAAGTTCCCTATTCCCTTGGACGAGAAGGGGACTGTATATGCTCAATACAATGGAGTGGCTTTTCCAACGAATGTTCTAATTGACTCCAGAGGGGTTATACAGGAGATAATCTTGGGCATTTTGCCTGAAAAAGAGTTAGAACGTAAGATTAAAGATCTTGTCGCAAATTAAATTTTCACTAAAAAAGGAAGCCTCCGTTACCCATCATTCATGGATACTGAGGCTTCCTTTTTATTTTCCGGGAAATAAGCTTAGAGGTTGTTCCCAAAAACCACTGTTTTGAACATGCACTTTAGTGGTTGCTTAACCCGTGAGCAGGAACAGGGAGTGTACCCGGCTCATCCTGCAGTTTTTCCTGAAGTAAAGCGTAGCGGAAACTGTGCACGAGAGCTTCCCAACTTGCTTCAATCACGTTCTCGGATACACCCACAGTGTTCCATGTGTTCTCCGTATTTTTGGATTCGATCAATACACGAACTTTGGCAGCTGTGGCATCCTTCTCATCCAGAACACGCACTTTGTAGTCCGACAGATGCATGTTCGCAAGTGAAGGGAAGTATTGCACCAGCGCTTTCCGAAGTGCGTTATCGAGTGCATTAACCGGCCCGTTTCCTTCAGCGGCGGTATAGACACTTGTTCCAGCCACGTTAAGTTTGACAAAAGCTTCAGAAACAACGGATTTTCCTGCCGTTTTCTCCACAAGCATTTTGAATGATTCGAAAGTGAACAATTCTTTCATGTCACCGTTCGCTTCACGAATTAACAATTCGAGCGAAGCATCTGCACCTTCAAACTGGTAACCCTGATGCTCCAGATCTTTGATTTTCTCAATAATCTGACGTGAATTGGCACTGCTTGGATCGAACTCAAGACCCAATTCTTGTGCTTTGGACACAATGTTACTTTGTCCAGCAAGCTCCGAAACCAGCACGCGCTGTTTGTTACCGACGAGTTCAGGCACAATGTGTTCATAAGTACGGGAATCCCGCAGGATAGCAGAGACGTGAATCCCACCTTTGTGAGCAAAAGCAGCATTACCAACATAAGGTTGATTAATTGGCATATTCACATTAGCAATTTCGCTGACATAACGGGCCACGTTCGTAAGCTGTCTCATTGAATCTTCCGTAACACATTCATAACCAAGTTTCAGTTGCAAATTCGGGATGATGGACGCAAGATTGGCGTTACCACAACGCTCTCCATAACCGTTCATCGTTCCTTGAACCTGACGAGCTCCGGCTTGTACAGCGCTGAGTGTATTAGCTACAGCCAGTTCACAATCATTATGTGTGTGAATGCCGAGCTGTGCATGAGGAAGGCTTCTGTGCAGTGTGGATACGATCTCGTGCACCTCGTTTGGCATCGTCCCGCCGTTGGTATCACACATAACGAGCCAGTCCGCTCCAGCTTCGTGAGCCTTGGTCAAGACAGCTTGAGCATACTCCGGATTATGTTTGAATCCGTCAAAGAAGTGTTCTGCATCAAAGATCACTTCCATACCACTTTGTTTCAGATAGGCGATGGAATCATAGATCATGGACAAGTTTTCTTCCAATGTAGTCTGTAAAGCGGTATGCACATGGAAGTCCCATGATTTACCGACCAAAGTTGCAGCCTGAGCACCAGATTCGATCATGCGCTTCAGGTTGGCGTCTTCACTAGCGATGCTGCCTTTACGGCGTGTACTGCCAAAAGCAACGACCTTTGCGTTCAGGTTTAATTCCTTGACTCTTTTGAAAAACTCAATGTCCTTGGTATTGCTGCCGGGAATTCCGCCTTCAATATAATGGACACCCAGGTCATCAAGCTTCTTGGCAATTTTGAGTTTGTCGTCTGCCGATAAGCTGACACCCTCCCCTTGTGTGCCGTCACGTAAAGTCGTATCGAAGATGGAAATGGCCTTTGACATGAAGATCCTCCTTTGAGATAAAGCGCTTTTTTAAAAGTTTGGATTGTAAGTTGGGAAAAGCAGTTAAGTACGTTAATGGACGAATCCTTCGATTCGGCAACGCTACACTGTGTTAAACTTAATGCGCTGATTTGTCCTAAAGTCGTCAATTTGTATAATTAATTATTATAGCACCATTATAGCCAAATGCTACATAGAAATCGCAGTTTGATGTAACAATTATCGGATTTTAGAGTAAAACGAAGGATGTTAATCATAATTCGGATGTATGTTATAATCTATTATTGAATTTAATTTGGAATATATGGAATAAAAGGAGGAATGATTTTGAGTTTTTTATGGGGAAATACGATTATTGCCCTGATCACTTTGATTCTTTTTGTGAGTGTTGGTTGGCTGATTATTCGATCTTTAATCAATTCTCGCAGAAAATAAAAGCCCGTGACTGAATTTACACAACGGGTTTGATATACTATAGAAGAAAGCGAATTACGTTTCATTAATTAGTGTGCATGAAAGGGCGGGGGTTCATGATGTCTTCAGAGGGCAATCCTCCAGCGAATGTGGATCAATATTACCCTACAGCCGGACGGGTGATTCTGCATGTGGATATGAATGCTTTCTACTGCTCTGTACATGAAGCCGAGGAACCGGATTTATATAGAGGAAAAGCAACGGCCGTTGCGGGCAGCAGTGAACTGCGCAAGGGTGTAATTGTAACCTGCTCATATGCCGCTCGTAATCGAGGCATCTCAACAGGTATGGTTGTACACCAAGCCATGAAAAAGTGCCCTGATCTCATTGTGATTCGTCCCGATTTCCATTTATATCGTCAATATTCAAGAGCTTTCATGCAGATTGCGTATAGTTATACCCCTCAACTTGAGGCAACGTCCATTGATGAATGTTATCTTGATATTACAGGTTCGAGGCAATTCGGGAATCCAATGGAGATTGCGGAGAGCATTCAGCGCAGAATCAAGGATGAATTAGGGCTGCCATGTTCCATTGGCATTGCACCCAACAAATTATTGGCGAAAATGGCTTCGGATCTGAAAAAACCGAACGGTATTTCCATTTTACGGATGAGGGACGTACCCCGGATTCTTTGGCACAGACCATGCAACGAGATGTTTGGCATTGGCAAAAAAACGGCCGAAAAGCTGAAAAAACTGGGCATTGAAACGATTGGTCAATTGGCCAAGTCGGATGAGAACATGTTGACCGAACTATTCGGAGTTAATGGAACATGGCTCAAAAATTCTGCGAATGGCATTAACCATTCCGCAGTTCACGCGGAACGGGAAGCCAATAAATCCATAGGGCATACGACCACTCTACCAGCGGATGTATCGGATATGAATGAGATTCATCGGGTATTCCTCAATATAAGTGACCAGGTAGCCAGAAGATTGCGCAAGCACGAAATGTTCAGCCAGGGTATTCAGATTACGATCCGCACACCGGATATGAAGACAATTACCCGATCACGTCTAATGGAAGTTCCTACGGAGGATGCAACGGTCATTTATCGTGAAGCCTGTAAACTATTTGAGAAGCATTGGGGTAGTGGCAAGCCTGTACGCATGCTGGGTGTGACACTTCAAAACCTGATTCCAAGAGAGGAATCCGCTGTGCAGATGGACTTGTTCGAATATGAGCAGAAGCCCAAGAAGGACAATCTGATTCGCATTATGGATCAGTTACGTGATAAATTTGGTGAGAATGCTGTTGTAACCGCAGGCATGCTTGGGGACGATCCTTCCGTGCTGCTTCGGAATCATAAAGTGCGCGGTACTTCCCTGCAAAAAGATAACTTGCAAAGTCTTGATTAAATAGGGGATAATAGAGACTTGTGGTTGCAAAATGATTTGTAATTATCCTTACTTTGTATTAATATGTTTCTAGATAAAAACACTGTACGTTTCGAATTTTAGGAGGAGAGAATGTAAATGAGTAAATATACTTGGGTTGAAAAAGACACATGCATCGCATGTGGTGCTTGTGGAGCAACGGCTCCAGACATCTACGATTACGATGATGAAGGTTTGGCAGAAGTTATCTTTGACGGCGATGCTAACCATGGTGTCAAAGCTATTCCAGACGACTTGTTTGACGATATGCAGGATGCATGTGATGGCTGCCCTACAGATTCCATCAAAGTAGCGGACGAGCCTTTCAATAAAGAAGGCTAAGTATTTCTCCTATGAACACAGAGCACTTTCTTTTGTCTTAACGACAAGGGAAGGTGCTTTTTTTATGTCCCCATTAACTGTGAACATATGATCTGTGGATCAAGGACGAACATTGTCGAAAACTCATTTTTTCACCGGGTACTGAAGTCCTATGGATTCAACGCCTGTTTATGCCGATATATAATGATATACGTAAAAAGGCGAAATAGTGGAGGATCGGATGCAAAATACTCATCTAAGAACATATGTCAAGAAACATCCCGACAACAAAATGGCTTGGTACTTGCTTGGAAAGGAGTACTTGGGCGAAGGGCAGGAGGCCAAAGCCAATTATTGTTTCCAGCAAGCGGGAGAGGTTTACGAGGCATTTGAACGTAGTAAAGCTCCTGCTGACATCTGGGTAGACTATCAGGAGAAACTGGTGGAGATGTCTGAGCAAAAGGAGAAAAAACAACGTAGACGCAAAATGTGGCTTACGTTGTTCATGTTGCTTGTGCTGGCAGGTCTGCCACCTGCGGACGCTCCGGGCTTCAGTCGTGAAGCAGCTGACGCACTGTCAGCAGCACTGGAATCCACAGATGACATCGCAGCGCCTATAGAAGCGGATAAACAGACTGGGACTGCATCCATTGCGCCAAGCAATGTGTTCACCGCTGCGGCATTTGGTGGAGGCAACCATGGGGAGACTGCGCTCGCAGCTGCCTGGTCCGGATCAGGCCCAAAAGTAGAGACTTCGGCTGTATTGGGTATGCAAACCTCGAATGACTGGTCTTTATGGAAGCGAAATATGTCTGTGAAATACATAGTACAAACCAATACGAGCGGGAAATTAACGGCACAGAGTTATGATGCCAAGCAATGTAACTGTGAACCTCCTGAAGTCACGCCGAAAATCAAAAAGATGGCCTTGGCGTGGACCGCCAAGCAGGAAGCCGCTGCATCATTATCAAGTGCAATCGTTGCCTATCGCAAAAAAAATAACGCTTGGCCCAAGAGCGTAACGCAAATGGCCCAGCCATTTCCGAATAATATTCTGGGAGAAACTGCGCCAGGAATGACCGAGATGTTTCCGAAGCTGTTAGCTTTGCATCAAGGAAAGGCACAGGAAGGAAAAAACGATTCGAGTGGTCAAGAGAATGGTTCAACGACTTCGAATTCGTCTCAAGGGAACAATGCCGCTTTTGCAGATACGCTTGGAGGTCAGCCTTTTTTGCAGGAACCGCTTGAGATTGTCATTGATAAGGATAAACACAAGCTTGCATTAATCAGTGGGGATACCATTGTTCGGATGTATGATGTGGGACTGGGCGGTGATCGAACACCAGAAGGTTCATTTGTCATTACAGATAAAGTGGTCAATCCGAATGGACGCTCGAACGGGGAGTTCGGAAGCAGAGGTATGCAACTCTCGAATACGAATTATGCCATCCATGGAACCAACGAGCCAGACAGCATCGGGCTGGATGAGTCCCTTGGATGTGTGAGAATGCGTACAGGAGATGTAGAAGAGTTATTCGCTCTCGCTCCGCAAGGCACTCCGGTACGCATTGGAGAAGATGTGTTGCCAGATCTAACGCTTGTTCCAGAAGCGAAGCAGCGTTATCAGCATACGCTTGTTCCAAAGCAGAATAATCCGAACAAAACGTATCACTGGCTGAATTGATCTGCTGGATATGTAGAATCAGATGGAATCAGCCTGAATCATCTACATGTTGGCAATAATGATAAGAGCACCAATGATGATGATCAAGCCGCCTACACTGGCTGCTGTCCATGCAATGGCTTTGCGATTCACTTCTTCTTTCTTTTGTTGTAATGCAGGTGGTTTACGTTTGGGAGCCATGAGTTATTCCTCCTTATTGGAATAGGACTGGTGTAGAGTAACCATGCTCTCATTGTAAAGAATTCAACTCGTCATTTCCAGTGGGCGGGTGGATTTCTTGTGAGCATTTTGTATTATTCGATTTGTGCTGTCTATGCGCAAACTACTTTCCTTTTTAATAAGAAACAGATAGACTTGTGTGTAGAGTGTTTTTTTACATATGAAAAGACGGAAAACGGCTTTTTGGCGTACCGGACCAGAACGGAGTGAGTGATTTGTTATACAGAAGTCTTGCTAAACCTTTGTTGTTCAAAATGGACCCTGAACAGGCCCATCATCTGATTATTGGCGGCCTTAGTGGCGTGGGCAGTATCCGTCCGGTTCCTTCCGGACTGCGCGTGATGTACGGCGTTCGTGAAACGTCTGATCTGGCTGTTGACATGTTTGGTTGTCATTTCCCCACACCTGTCGGTTTGGCTGCGGGTCTGGACAAAAACGGACAGGCCGTAACGGGCTTTTCTTCCATTGGATTTGGATTCATGGAAGTGGGAACGGTGACGCCACTTGCACAACCAGGTAACGATCAGCCACGGTTGTTCCGTTTACCTCCAGATGAGGCTTTGGTGAACCGGATGGGCTTCAACAACCTCGGTGCGGAAGCCATGGCTGGTGAGTTGGCGCGTCTTCAGGATCGTCGCATTCCAGTGGCTGTTAACATCGGCAAGAATAAGGCAACTTCTAATGAAGAAGCTCACCTGGACTATTCGAAGTGCATTCAGGCGCTATATGATTATGCTGACCTGTTTGTAGTTAATATCAGTTCACCAAATACACCGGATTTGCGTAATCTGCAACATGGGAATGAATTGAAGGAACTGCTCGCTGCGGTCATGAACGAGATGAACGTGCAGCATGCGCGAGCGGGTGGAGCGATCAAATCCGTGCTGGTGAAGATCGCACCGGATGTGAATGATCAGGAACTTGAATATATGGTTCGCACAATTGCAGACAGTGGTGTTGCAGGCATTATTGCTACGAACACAACGATCAGTCGCGCAGGACTTTCCCACCAACATGCGAAGGAAACGGGTGGTCTGAGCGGTAAACCTTTACGTGACCGTTCAACGGAGATTATTCGCCAGATCTATCGCCAGACCGAAGGAAAACTTCCGATCATCGGTTCAGGTGGCATTTTCACAAGTGAGGATGCGTACGAGAAAATTAAAGCCGGAGCAAGCCTGGTGGAAATATACACAGCATTGATCTATGAAGGGCCTGAGGTGAATCGTCGCATTCATGCCGGACTGCGTGAGTTGCTTCGCAAAGACGGTTATGGTCATATCTCCGAAGCGGTTGGTGCGGAGCATCGTTAAGAAGGAATGTGAATCCCCGGAATGAAAATATAGAAGCATGGAAGAGCGTAAAATGGTTCGGGACTCTTCCCCCCATCAAACATCATGTATAATGGAATAGAACAGGGGACGCTATAGAGACAGGAGGCATAAGCATGGACGGTAGAGACTGGGGTACATTTTTACTTCCTTATGAACAAGCGGTAGAGGAATTGAAAGTCAAGTTTAAGACAATGCGGGCGGAGCTGAAGAAACGGGAAGAGTATGCCCCGATTGAATTCGTTACCGGTCGTGTCAAAAAAATATCCAGTATTCTGGAGAAATCTAGACGACTGAATGTGTCGCTTGATGACGTGGAAACAGGCATTGAGGATATTGCAGGTATCCGCATTATGTGCCAGTTCGTGGATGATATCCGTCGGGTTGCCGAGTATATTCGAGGCCGCAAGGATCTCACGGTATTAATTGAGAAAGATTATATTACGAATTTCAAAGAGAGCGGCTATCGCAGCTTCCATATGATTATTGAATATCCCGTTCAGACGGCTCTGGGACAAAAGAAAGTATTGGCCGAGATACAGATCCGTACGCTTGCGATGAACTTCTGGGCTACCATTGAACATTCGCTGAGTTACAAGTTTCGGGAAGGGTTACCTGATGAGATGAGAACCAGGCTGAAAAAAACGGCTGAGGCTGCGTTTATACTGGACAATGAGATGTCTGCGATTCGTCTGCAAATTCTGGAGGCACAGAAGGCCTTTGAAGATGATTCCAATATCGTATCAAGAACATTGAATATCATTCATCAACTGTACTTCTACCACCTTGTCAGTGAAGCGATTGAGGCACAGAAGCGTTTTAACGATTACTGGGAACGACATGACATGGAAGGACTCAAAGACTTGCTGGATGATGTGAAAGAACTTCTGAACAACGCCAGAAAGGGCGAAAATCCGGATGAGCAACTATGAGCCACTGTACATTGACTACTTAATCTACTTCAATCGGGATCAGGATTATTTCGAGTGCCATGAGGTGCTGGAAGAATTGTGGCTTGAGCGGGACCGGGATTCTCTCTATAAGGGATTGTTGCAGATTGCTGTTGGTTTGTACCACTTCAGGAATGGTAATCTCCGCGGAGGCATCATGATGTTACAGAGTTCAGTTGATCTTCTGGAACCTTATCCTGATACGACTCTGGGCATTGAGCTTGGGATTCTGGTACAGGAAGTAAAGGAAGTCGTGAAGCAGCTGTCTGAGCCCGACGCTCATTCTGTGACTTACAGGGATTTGTCCATACGTATTGTTGATCAGGCACTGGAACAGGAGATACTTAAGAGATCGCTTGAACTGAAGCCTAATATTCCTCAGCGCCGGAGTCCGACCAGAGGACGAATATACGAAGAGAAAATGAAGGCGATGGATCAGGGGAAAGTTGAACCATAATCAGCGTTAGCATCCAAATGAGTATTCCATGGATATGAAGTTCATGTATATGAAACACCCCGACGATTCCTGTAAAGGGAAAGATCGGGGTGTTTTTGAATGTTACTTTTTATCAGTTAGCTTGCCGAAGGAGTGGCATTGCCTTTATATTTTTGGAAGAATTGTTTGTAGTCATCCAGCGTATAGCCTTGGTCACTGCCATTCTCTTGCAGCCCGCCAACCATACGATCCTTCTCGACACCAGCCTCATAATAGACGAGTGTAGGCGTGAACTCGATGTTGTAATCGGTCCATCCCGCTTCGAATTCGCGCAGGTTGAACTGCGGAAGTTCGATACCTTCACTGTCAACCAGTGGCATCAACTGAGGTGTTGTGGCACGGCAGTGTGAGCAGTCGGAAGCGAAGAAATACACAAAAAAGCTATCTTTGTTATCGATTTTGGCTTTGAGGTCAGCTGGTACAATAATTTGTTGATAGTTCGGATCACTGAGTAGCTCCCGTGTAGCTGGGTTAAGCTTGGAAGCAGCGATGCCATAAGCATTTTCCACCGAATCCATCTGTTTCTTGGATTGCTGGTCTACGACAACCAGTGCTGCAATCATAATAATTAAAATACCCAGGAAAATTAGGATCGCAGCACTTTTCTTCTTCTTCTTGGACTTCATTGGACATCCCCCATCGATCATATCGAAATATAGTTTTGGCAAAAATAGAAGTTGGGATAATATGCATAAACACCCGAATTTTTGCTCAGGAATCAATCTACTTGCCATTATACTACATTACACGCTGTAGTGGAATAGATACGATATGATAGGAAAGCTAAGCTTGGATATGATAATATAAAACGATAATGCAATCTTACCAAGACAGGATGAGTGGGAATATGGGTGTAAAGCTACCTTCGATTTTTGCCGAGCGAATGAAAAGTTTGCTCAGCGATGAATTTGAACAATTTATGAAATCTTATGATCAGTCTCCACATGCGGGGCTGAGAGTGAATACGTTGAAAATATCGATGGAACAATTCGATGAGATTGCTCCGTTTGATCTAAGATCTATTCCGTGGTGTGAGACAGGGTTCTATGTACCGCATGGTGTTAAACCCGGTCTGCACCCTTATTATCATGCAGGCCTTTATTATATACAGGAACCAAGTGCTATGGCTCCAGTTGAATTGTTGCAAGTGGAACCTGGAGATCGCGTGCTTGATCTGTGTGCTGCTCCGGGAGGGAAAACGACACAGATTGCAGCAAAGCTACAAGGCAAGGGCGTGCTTGTCACGAACGATATCCATGCCGAACGCACGAAAGCGCTGGCCAAGAATGTGGAATTGTATGGGGTGCGTAACGCCGTTGTGTTAAATGAGTCGCCCGAGCGGATTGCAAATGCATTTCCTCATTATTTTGACAAAGTATTAATTGATGCGCCTTGTTCAGGTGAAGGTATGTTCCGAAAAGATGAGGACATGGTGAAATCGTGGGAACATCATTCGGTGGAAAAATGTGTGCTCATGCAGCGGGATATCTTGGAGACTGCGGCACGATTGCTGGCCCCGGGAGGAACAATCGTATATTCGACATGTACCTTTGCGCCGGAGGAAAATGAAGCAATGATTGCGGAGTTCCTGAATGTAAACCATGATTTCGTTGTCAGGGATATTCCTGAAGAGAAAGGATTCGCTCCAGGACGTCCGGAATGGGTACGCCAGATGATGCCGGAGAAGGCAGAAGAGACGGAAGCTGTACTGAATCAAACGCGTGGTACCGCAAGATTGTGGCCTCACCTTTTGGAAGGGGAAGGACATTATGTCGCTGTATTGCAACATCGTGCAGAGCAAGCATTACAAACAGATCAACCTGGAGTAGTTAAAGAAGGAGCAATGGAGTATGGACAGGTCGTGGATGTGTCCAGGATTGAAGTAGAGGGGAACAAGGATCACTCTATTGCTGCTTCTTCAATTGCTATGACCAAGGCTGATCGTAAAAAGGAACGTTTATTGCGAATCGAATCCAGAGAGTCCCATGATCGACAGGCTGGTGGCGGCAAGCATCCGGGTAGACAGAGCAAAAAAGGTAAAGATCACGGTGGACGTAAATCGGAACGGGGTCAGGGACGCGGAGCTGATCCGGCAAGTATTGATCCGGTTGCGATCTACACTCAGTTTATGAAAGAACAATTGGAGATTGAGTTAATTGGAGAAACGGTATGTTATGGAGATCGGGTGTATCAATCATCGGTTGGTGCAGCACGATTGGAGGGACTGAAAGTCATTCGTCCAGGCTGGTTTATGGGCACGATCAAGAATGGACGATATATTCCGTCACACCCGCTTGCGTGTGCTCTTAATGCATCTGAGGCACGGCGAAGCGTGAATCTGTCATCCGCTGATGGCGAAGCTGTGAGGTACCTTAAGGGTGAAACGTTGAATATTGAAGAAAAGCGAGTGGTGCTCAAGGCGGGTACGGTTGCCAAAGGGTACGTTCTTGTATGTGTAGATGGTTATGCTACTGGCTGGGGAAAATGGCTGGATGGTGTGCTGAAGAATGAATATCCGGCAGGCTGGAGGTGGACATCGGTATGAGTGGAAAAGGAAAACAAACGCTGCGTCTGGACAAAATATTGAGTCATATGGGTGTGGGAACACGGAGTGAACTCAAAAAGATGGTGAAGCAAGGCAGAATCCATGTGGACGGCAAAACAGTGAAGGACAGCGGTGTACAGGTTAATCCAGAGGTGAACGTCATCGAGGCTGATGGGGAGCGGATCGTATATCGGGAGATGATCTATCTGATGCTGCATAAACCTCCGGGTGTCGTGTCTGCTACTGAGGATAATAGAGATAAGACGGTGTTGGATCTGTTGCGGAAAGAGGATCGAGTCTTCAATCCGTTTCCTGTTGGAAGACTGGATAAGGATACCGAGGGACTGCTCATTCTCACGAATGACGGTCCGCTTGCCCATGATCTGTTATCTCCACGCAAGCATGTGCCCAAAACCTATGAAGCCCGTGTACTGGGTAACGTGGGTGAGGAGGATGTACAACGTTTCAAAGCTGGGGTACAGCTGGATGACGGTTATGAGACGCTGCCTGCCGAGCTAACTATACTTGGTCGAGAAGAGACTGAAGAAGGTACGATTTCGTCGATCTCGCTCATTATTCACGAAGGGAAGTTTCATCAAGTGAAACGCATGTTTCAGGCGGTAGACAAGCGAGTGATCTATCTGAAACGCGTAGCCATGGGTGATCTGAAACTGGCCTCGGATCTTGCGATCGGAAGCTATCGTGAACTAACCGTAGATGAGTTGAACCTTCTGCAGAAATAAGGGCTTGGTAGGGTGCGATTATTACAGAGATGAGGATGAACTTGAAATGACCTATAAATTAATTGCGCTTGATGTAGATGGAACACTGCTGAATGATCATCATGAACTTACCGAATGGACTCAGGAGACCTTGATCCGTGCTTCCCGTCAGGGAGCAGAGATCGTTCTGTGTTCAGGCAGAGGTCCTGCGAACACGATTCCTTTTATGGAGCAGATGGGACTGGATGGATATGTGATTACACATAACGGTGCCGTAACGGCACAGGTGGATACACGTGAGGTGGTTCATCATTTTGCATTAGATGGACAAGGACTAGAGCCGATCATCGATTACTGCCGGACGAATGGCGTGCATTTTGATATCAATACGGCTTTTGGTCTGTACGTGGATCAACCGGAAGGTTTGGGGTTGCAGGTGCGTGAGATGTACTACAACTTTTTGGCGGAGCCGCTGAAGCTACCCAAGTGGGTTGACATGACAGAGCCACTGGCCAAATTCACTGCATTTGGTCCGATTGAACAGATGGATGCAGTACTACAGGAGTGGTCTACCTGGAATCTGCCTTATTATATGACACGAAGTGGTGACTTTTTTATTGATTTGATGCATCCCGAAGCGTCCAAAGGCGCTGCGCTCAAACGGCTTGCCGAATCCAAGGGAATCTTGCCTTCGGAGATCATGGCAATTGGAAACTACTTCAATGATATTACGATGCTGACCTTTGCTGGTAAAGGCATTGCCATGGATAACTCACCGGACGAGGTGAAAGCTGCTGCGGATGAGGTGACACTCTCTAATAACGAGCAGGGTGTGGCACACGCAATCCAAAAATATGTGTTATCCGTCTAACCTTACATCTTATATTTGAAATGCACACTTCCCTCATAATCTACCGTCCTCAGGGGTATCCTAAGAGAATAACGTTAGGAATGGAGGAGGACAGGTAATGAAACATGATGTGGAATTGGTTACTGACCTGCGTACATCAGGTGGAGAAGTACAGGATGTGATGGTCAATGGTCAATATGCAGGCTCACTGTTCCTTGTATATAGAGAAGGAGATCGCTTATCTGGTAGTCTTCAGATCGAGCAGGAGTCTCTGCCAGATGATACAGAACAACGTATCGTGGAGAAAGTACATGCTTATGTCCGTTCTCTTGCGGATGCGTTGGAAGCTGCATATTATGAAGTGTTGGTCAGTTGTGGCTCACTACATTCGGTTCTGCACAAGCCTGAGTCAGAGACCGTATGGTCGTCCGAAGACATGGCTCATGACGAGGAACGTTATGACGATATAGACAGCAGTGAAGTTAAGGTAATCCCTGGTTCACAAGCCGAATCGTTTACATATGAAGATCGGGATCATGTTCTGGAGATGGAAATGGTAAGTGCCGGACGCAGCATATCAACGTATATATTCAATGATGTCGATGGGCAGGAACTTGCGGAAGCTTCCTTAAAACAATATGGCGCCGATGCGCAAGGTGAAATACACTGGTATGACGATCCTGAAGAGAATCAATTGGAAGCCGCAGCAGAGTTGCTGGTCAGAGAGCTGGATGAGGATATCATCGATACGATAACGATCCGCATGTGGCATCAGGGCAACGAACTCGAGGCGTTAGAGTGGATACATCGTGATTTCTCCGAGGAGTTTGAGGATACGAATGAATCGGATCTGGATGAGTTGGAGGCTGCCGAAGAAGCATGTTATGTCATGCTGAAGCGTAAGGATCGGGAGTTCCGGGTATATGAGCTGTTTCTTCAGGAGCGTGGTGGATTGCCTGTGGGAACAGCAACCATAGACACTTCTCAATCTGATCTGACGGGATACATCGATTACGAGGTTCCCGGAACAAGCATACAGCGAAAGAGCCTGGTCGAAGTGCTGATGCAGGAGCTAGACAAGGAAATGGAGTTTGATACGCTGCACCTTACGATGTTATATCGAAATCAGATTATTGATGAAGCCAGAATAGATGGGTAAAAGGCAGTCGCCTTTTACCTTTTTTTTGTTATCATTTTGACGAAAAATTCATTTCCCGGTATAGTACCATTAGTTTAATAGAGATCAGGAAGCGGAGGATAACAATCATGCACTCATTCAGGATTAGTAGCGAATATATTAACGATGGTTTTCAAGCTGTTCAGGCGAAGCCTGAGGATACGGAGGAAGTGATTTCACTGCTGGTGGAGACAGCCGAATGGCTACAGAGTCAGGGGTCTTCGCAGTGGAACGGCTTGCTTAAAGGAGAAGATTCACATGATACGGCAGGGGCAATTCGGCGTGGGGATGTGTTTGTTTTCAAAAAAGGAGCGGACGTAGCGGGCATGGTCATCCTGATGGTTCAGCCAAGCCCGTGGGATGTTCATCTATGGGGTTCAAAAGCTCACACGGAGGATGGCGCAATCTACCTGCATCGACTAGCGATCCGAAGAAAATATGCTCAGAGCGGTCTGGGGCGATCGATATTGCAATGGTCCAGTAGCGGCATACAGTTTGAAGGCAAACATACGGTCCGCTTGGACTGCGGAGCGAGCAACGCAACGTTGAACGCCTTTTATGCGCGGAACGGTTATACATTTTTGGGCGAGACCGATGGTTTCAGCACATATGAAAAGTTAGTAGAATTGCTGAGCTAAAATACTGGCATAGCTATTCGATGAGTACGTTGCAGACAACCGTGAGAGATTGTGGGAGGGATTACGGTTTTTGCTTCTGAGGGGCATTGTTGGTGAATATGTTGTATATACGACTTGGATGTTCCAGCTTCCCTATGTCATAATGGACAATAGAGCAGTACTTAGACAAAATAAAGGGATGAGCATTCAATATAGGATAGGGTAATTGAGAGGGATTCTCATTTTAGATCTTTACTGAACATATGTTCTGATATATCATGGATGTAGATGCATTGAATGAACGTAAGCTAGAAAGGGGGAAACTAACGGTGAAATTGCTGCAGGCGCTTTTCTTTCCTCCGGAGCAGCCCGGAGGTGTATCCTCTATGATTCCGTATATGCAGGAGAGGTTTACAACCCCGAGGTGGGAAATGGATCTGTTCTCGTTGCCGAAACGAATTCGCAACAAGGGCAGAGAGGAAGTTCAATTCCAAACGTTTGATTGGACGGAATATCAGGATAGTCCTGTTGTTCAGAAATATATTCAAACCTATCGTGATTATCTATGGTGGACCAAACTGCGCATTCAGAAGCCCTATGATCTGATCCATGCCCACCACCCGATTGCAGGACTCGCGATGAAAACGGTTTTCCCGGATACCCCCCTCATTCAGACGATTCACTCCAGTTATGAACGAGAATTAATTCTTAATGGACGCATTGAACCGGATGGACCAGAGCATCGATTCTTGCTTGCGATATATGGCGAGTTGGAGCACCAGGCAGAGCGCCTATTGACGGTGTCGGATTCGTTCCGTCGTTATTTGGCCCCCTACGTGAAGGAACCGGATGTTATCGGTGTGATTCCCAATGGATTCGATGAGAAGCGGTTCAAACCGATTCCCCATGATAATGCCATACCACAGCTAGTCACGGTATGTCGGCTTGTTCCTGCGAAAGGACTGGATATTCTTTTCAAAGCCTGCGCGGAACTGAAGGGCCGAGGTCATGATTATGTGTTACACATTATTGGAGACGGACCGATTCGTCCTGATCTGGAAGAATTGGCGCAGCGGTTAGGAATCTATAATGAGACCATCTTCTATGGTTATACACTGCACCCGGAGGAATTCATGCCATTCTTTGATATTTTTGTACTTCCTTCACGGGCAGAAGCATTTGGTTCCGTCTTCGCTGAAGCGGCGCTGAGTTGTCTTGCCCTTGTGGGTACGGATGTAGGCGGTATACCGGAACAGATCGAGAACGGTAGCAATGGGTTGCTTGTACCGGCAGAAGATCCTTCTGCATTGGCTGAAGCGCTTGAAAAGGTGATGCTGGACCCGGCTTACCGTTATGAACTTGCCCGTTCGGCGTGTGAAAAAGCCAAAACACATTACTCGCTCGGCAGATCGGTGAATGAGCTGAAAAAGATGTATCTCCAGTTCCCTAGCCAAGCCTAAAACGGAGAGTAACAAGTCAAGCCGCTGTGTTATACAGCGGCTTTTTTGTCATTTCTAAGGAAAGAATACGCCGCGATAACTTGTGGTCATGAACCAAATAATGCTCATATTCATGAAATACATAACTGTGAAGTTTATGTATTGTTGCGTCCACGAAAGGCGCCCCAGCGATTCAGCACCAATTTGGCAGCCCAGATTAGTGCCATACTTCCGAAGATGGGGTACAGGATGGATAGCAGAGAACTGAATCCAAACTGGCTGAGTGAGTAACACAACAGCATAATGGTTAATGTAATGAAACGGGGATGCACACGTATATGTTGTCTGAGTTGCAAGGTCATTCCATAGATATCGGCTACAAAAGTACTGAATATTTCCATGAAAATAAGGGATACATATACGGATTGCACTGCCCATCCAAGTTGAAAGGCGATGCTGCCCATCGGGATCTCGAATTGTATAATGCCGGGCATCTGTGCCGACATGGCAAAGTGAGCTGCCATCAGCATGAAGCCTACACCAATGCCTCCCAGCACGCCGCCCCACTTCAGTACACTCCGACTGCGGATTTGGTTACCCACAGGCACAAGGACGGCTTGAGCCAACACCAGATTGAACGAAGTGTATAGCAGTGGAGACAGCCACACCTGAATGGGGTTTGAGTCTGTCGTCAGTGTGATGAATCGGGAAGCACCTGGATGATGAATGGTGCTGGTAATCATGAGCAAGGATAACAGGAGCATCATGGGAACGACGATGCTATTCATTTGAAGGATGGCCTGAATGCCTCGACCAAGAAGCAGATAAGTCCCTACAAGTGTGACAATCAGACCCGTCTGATAATGTAACCCCAGATGTTCGACAAAAACGGAACCTGCTCCGGCGAGCATAACACTGTTCACGCCGATCAGAATGAGAAGGGTCACCCAGGTGATCCATTTGCCCGCCTTGTGGCCGAATAAATGTTTGTTCAGATCCTCATAAGAGCGGGAACCGGTATCGTGAGCAATGAGCATCATTTTGGTACCTAACCAGACAAAGAGCATGGTGGATAAGCCTATGGTGATGGTGGCCCATTTGCCATACTGGGTAAAAAACTGCAAGATTTCCTGCCCTGTGGCGAAGCCGGCTCCGACAACCGTTCCGATGTATGTAAATGCGATCTGCAGCACCCGAAATGCCTGTTTCATGTGTTTCCCCTCTCAGGCCCCTGTATAGTTTGGACATGCGGGTACCATGGTACAAGGTATGCTTGACCCACGAAAGACATGACAATTGATAGCAAGCTCTGGCTTGAAATGCAGCTTAAGGACAGCCCTCGGGCAATTTCGCTTGAACTTATAGATAGATATATGATACTTTTACCTCATAGGATAGGCTTGGGAGGTCAAATCATGGAAGTATTGAAACAACGAATTTTACAAGAAGGTGTTGTCATCTCGGATCAGGTATTGAAGCTGGATGGTCTGTTGAACCACCAGATTGATCCTGCATTAACGATGGAGATGGGACGGGAGTTTGCTGCCCGGTTTCGTGAAAGTGGAGTAACTCGGGTAATTACGGTAGAATCCTCAGGGATTCCGGTTGCTTTTGCCGCAGCTCATGAACTTGGGGTGCCGCTTGTATTCGCCCGTCGCAAAAAAACGCTTCTGGCTGATCCTGATGCCTACTGTGAACGTGTACCGTCCTTTACCAAAGGAATTGTAACTGACATTATGGTATCCCGCGAGTTCATTCATGAGAATGACCGTATTCTGTTCATTGATGATATCATCGCCAATGGGGATGCTGCTCGTGGAGTCATCAAAATTATTGAGCGTTCCGGTGCGGAACTCGTCGGATTCGGCGTTGTGGTCGAGAAAAGTTTTCAGGCAGGGGCACGCACGATTCGTGAACAGGGTATTCCGGTGGAAGCCTTGGTACGTATTCGTTCTCTGAACGATGGAACGGTACAATTTGACGATAACGAAATGTGACATTTTAAAGGAATAGGGCCTATTTTTTGAACTATGCCTTTGCATGACCGCAGATTTCATTTATAATGGGGTTATGTTAGGGAGAGGAGGCAACACCATGGGGAACCAACCGGCAACAGAACAATTTTTTATTGATAAGCTGGCGGAATCGAAAGTTCATTTTGAACGTGCCCTGGATTGTAAACATACGGAATTCGATGACCTTTATCCCTATATGATTGAACATCCTCAATTTTTCTGGTACAAACGCTATGTTGCCTGGTCAGAATTACTGACGATTGTAGGCTTGTGCGAAGAGTTGTCCTTCTCTTGGAAAGAACAATTTACACCGCATCAAGTGGAGTACCTTGAAGAACGTGTGATGTCCGCCAAAGTGCTTGATTTTTGGTTCGAGAAGAACGACAGCAAAGAGCACGCGCAGCGGTAACTTTCAGTCGGGACATAATTTCGAATGACATGACAGTCCAATACAGTCACGTGAGACCTAAATGACATTTCATTTAGGTCTCTTTTTGTAAATAAATTTGGAATATAGGAGCCAAGAACATGATCAGTGATACAGAATTGGACGCCCTGCGTCTGTCAGGTGAGAAAGTAAGAGTAGTACGGGATGAGCTGGAGTCAAACGATGTAACCGGAATTGTGGTTGCCTGGGATGGCGAGCAGGTACTGATCCGGCGGCAGAATCGACGTGTCGTCAAGCTGGATCGCAGTTACCGATATCAGTTGTTCAGCGAGCCGCGCCAGAGTCCACTTAGTGAGTAATCGTCAATATTGCAGAAGAACCATGAGCATTTAAATGTTTGGAATTACCATGATTTCTTGGCATAATTGGCTCACTCGGGAGAGAAAATAGGTACAGTGAGAACGATCTGTAACTATAGCTGAGAGGGTGTGCTACAAGACATGACATTGATGAATGATAAAGTTCATGCCTACAAGGATCAGATTGGAGCATTAAGCGATGTGTTGCCAGGAGTGGTGAAGTCGTATCATGAGTTTACCGGAGAATGCTTTCAGCCTGGCGTGATTGATGCGAAGACAAAACAGCTAATCGCCCTCGGAATAGGACTGTTCGCCAACAATGAGATATGTACCTTCTACCATGTAGAAGAAGCTCGTGCCAAGGGCGCTACAGACCAGGAGATCATGGAGACCGTTGCTGTAGCCGGAGCTGTAGGAGGCGGACATGCCCTGTCTCAGGGTGCGATGCGAGTGCAGAAGGCGTTGCATTAAGTCTAGGTAAGGGTAGTACTAGGATTAGTCTATAAATGTCTAATTTAACAAAAGAGGAGGTTCCGGATGATCCGGAGCCTCCTCTTTCTATATCACACTTACATTTTACCCAACATTTTATCGTACATAAATTGTCCAGTTACCCGACGTGCTGTCACGTAACGATCATTGAAGTATGGATTCGATAACTTCGTAATACTTACACCTTTACTACTGGAGGCATGTGCAAATTGTCCGCCGCCAATATATACACCTGTATGTGAAATGCCTTTGCCCATCGTATTGAAGAACACCAGATCACCTGTGCGAATGTTACTTTTGGATACCGGAGTACCTGCTTTGGCTTGCTGCTGCGAAGTACGTGGCAATTCAATGCTGTATTTGTTGAAAAGATATCTCATAAACCCGGAACAGTCGAAGCCGGCCAAAGTCGTGCCACCCCACTTGTAAGGTATACCTGTCATGTTGTTCACTACGGAGTTGATACTGCTTGCCTCTGTGCTTGTTGCCCCGGATGTAAATAGTACAGCTGCTCCAAAAATGGAGATTATCAGTTTTTTCAAAATCAATGTTCTCCCTTCGATGCCTACGGAGTTAGCTAAGGGTTCGGTAGAAGGTTCCCTATATTTCCTATGTATAAGAATAATTCACCCAAAATGGTTCCCCCGTTTTCAAACATGAAACTCGGCAATGAATAATTAAGTTTTTGTAACTATTTGAAACTATATTGCATAAATGCGTAATTGTCAAACCCATTTAAACCCCTTCGTAATACCTCAATGTTAGCGGAATTACGGTTTTTATATGAAAGAAGGGATCAAGTTTGGGTATCATTCATGACAAAAACGTCATTATTGATTCGCTTAAGACGATTTTGGACAAATAAACAGGTTTGTCATGAGTTAAAAGAACTATTCCGTAATGTTCAATTTAAGAGATTATATTCATTAAGTTGCATATATTGACAAGAATCGTTTTTTTGCATATTATTTTCTTATCCAATCCACATATTGGATGAAAATTGATTTTATTGTGTTATAAATTCAAATAAAGGAGGATTAGGGACTAGTTTTATAAGTAAGGTAGAAGTGGGATATTTATAAAAAAACATAGGAGAGTGTTATCTTTGAAAGCAAAAAAAATAGTTACTTTTATTTTGGCCTGCACGATGGTCTTCTCAGCAGTTGGAATGGCGGTTCTTCCTGTAACAACGGTATCAGCCGCTGATGCAACAGGTACAACAGCAAGTATATCTGATATTCTGAAGAACCAGCTGCCAGATGGAGGTTGGAGAAAAGATTATAAACAAACAAGTGGAGAATGGGCGAAGTCCACCATTGACAACAAGGCTACATACTCAGAAATTAGAAGATTGGCGAAGGAATTCAAAAAGACCAATGATCCGCGTTACTCCACAGCTGCAATCAAAGGAATTAACTTTTTGATCAACATGCAGTACTCAAACGGCGGATGGCCACAAGTCTACCAAAGCTCGGGATACCACAAACACATCACTTACAATGATGATGCGATGATTAATGTAATGATCATGCTGGATGAAGTAGCTACGCGCAAAGGTGACTTCTCGTTTATCGACAGCACACTTGCTAACCGTAGTAAAAATTCAGTTGCCAAAGGTGTGGATGCGATTCTGAATACACAGGTCGTTTCAGGCGGTAAGCTGACAGCATGGGGACAACAACATGATTCCAGTTCCCTTAAACCGGCAAGCGCAAGAATCTATGAAGTACCATCGCTGACGGCTGGAGAGAGTGTAACGATTGTTAAATTCCTGAAAACCAGACCTGCTAACGCTAAAATTACAGCATCCATTAAGGGAGCTGAAGCTTGGTTTAACAAAGTCAAAATTACGGGTTACAAGTATGAAAGAGCAAACGGAGACAGCAAAATTATCGCTGATTCCAAAGCTGCACCGATCTGGGCTCGCTTCTATGAAGTGGGAACAGATAAACCGATCTTTATTGGTCGTGACGGGGTAGTCAGATACAAACTAAGTGATATTGATAAAGAAAGAAGAGGCGGTTATGCATGGTATGGCAACTGGCCTTCCAAGCTGTAACTCCTAACATGCCTCAGGTTTCATAGAGTTAATCCCTAGTAATAATAAGTAAAGCCCGAATCAGACTTGGACGTCTGGCTCGGGCTTTATTGTTATTATTTTCAGTGTTGACATGATAGAATGCACATGATATATTATTTCTTGTCGCCGAGATACATATCACGGAGATATACAATATGCGGTCGTGGCGGAATTGGCAGACGCGCACGGTTCAGGTCCGTGTGGGCTAACCCCCCGTGGAGGTTCGAGTCCTCTCGACCGCATCAATCAAAGGTTCCTCGTTAGGCTAACGCCTTCGGGGAACCTTTTTGTTTTGCCATAAAAACCTGTATCGTCTAATGGGTTACTGAGCGGACACGTGGATACTATCGATATTCGGACCTTCAGTACCGGTCGTTACAACTTTAATGGTATTGCTTCCCGAGTTCATGGGTACTTGAATTGTTTTTTCACCCCAGGTAGACCAGCTTCCCGTTGCAGTAAATGGGGTATTGCTGATCACTTTGCTCCCATTCACGAATACATCGAGGTTACGGGTGCCACTTTCTAACGCATAACGAAACTTTATGTTCTTGGTGCCGCTTATCGTATTGTTGATGTTATTCCATTGAATGCCCGAGTTCGTCAACGCATTGAAATTAACATACCCTGAGCCTGTGTAGCCAGGATAGATCGTCTCAATTGCAGCATCGGAGAGAGTCGTTCCTGTTTCTGCTTCATACGTAGTGCCACTCCCCGTATTACCGCCACCGCCCGTAATATTAGCGACAAACGTAGTTACACTTTGAGCAGGGAGTTGAGCAGTAAAGGTTGCATTGGACACCGTAATTGGTGCTCTGCTTGCCAGATTACGACTGCTATCGGTTACCCATGAGGATACCGTGGAAGCATTACCATTTTGCAAAACAAATTTCTGACTCGTTGCAGAAGTACTTCTGTTAATTGCCACAATGACAACCTTGTTATCCCCTTTGTAGGCAGAAACGAATGTGTTCGTATCCGGGTTCTTGGTTGCATCTACTCTAAGATAGCCTGGACGTACAAATTTGGAGAAGTGAGCCATATTATAACCGCGTTTACTAATCGTTCCGTCCTCTTTCATCGGACCATACTGTCTGCGGATGTACCACCATACATAAGCTTGGAAATCACCTTCGACCATAGCGCTGTGCATGTGATAGGACACGTCAAGCGCTTCGGGCCAGCGGTCCGCGGAGTTACTATCGCTATTCGGATAATAGACTTCAGTCATCCAGAGTTCTTTACCGGCTCCTTTTTGCTTGAAGAGTGGATATGCGAAATCTTTGATCTGTGTCCCGTACGTGTGTGCCCCCAGAATGTCCATATTAGCGAGCGCCTGCGGGTCATTCAGAATCGGATCAGATATGTTTTTGAGATACTGGAAGGACTCGGGTGCCATCACTTTTGTACCTTGAATGGAGCCTGCATTCTCTTTCATAAAACGAAGGATTTCCTGAGGTGTCCACCAAGTCCAGTCATGTGCATAATCCGGCTCATTTTGTACCGAAATGGCATACAGGTCCACGCCGTTATTTTTCATGTAGGTTACAAAGTCATTAAGATGCTGTGCATATGCAGTATACTTGTCGTACTTTAGGCGTTTTGCATTGGTATCTCCATTGCGGTTAAAGGTTTCAACCATGTCGCTCGGAGGATTCCATGGGGATGCAAATACGATAGCACCCTTTTCAATAGCACGTTTGGCTGTGGCAACCTCACGAGACCAGTTATTTCGGTCTGGATCGACGTAAATTCTGAGTACAGAAAAGCCTAACTGGTTCTGATCATTGCCAAAAGCAGTTTCTCGTTGTGCTGCCGTAAGGTCACCGATCCAAGCAGGGTGGTTGATGCCTCCAAAACCGCGAATGAGCTGTTTTTCAGAAGATAAGTTAATGGTGGCATCACTTGCTGCCGAAACTTGTGTAGGACTAAGCATGAGGGGCAGAGCTGTTAAGCAGGCCAATAAAACGTTAATCGATTTTTTTAATTTGAATTTCACTACTTTCATCCTCCTCTAATAGCCAATAATAGAATAGCTGATGGTCTGGTATATTAATTTTATGTAAACCCTTTCAAAACCTCCTTCCATAAAATCATAGGAAAGATATACAGCACTTTAGCTTCTTTCATTTGTTGATTCTACTAAATTATCCCTAAACTGAAAACCTGACAAATTACAGTGTTTTTTCTAATTAATCTCTATTTTTGATGCGCACATGAAGTGGAGTTGTTCAATGGGGGCATGTCGATATTTAAGGAAGGCTTTGGCTTACATATAACTCCCTTCATTATCAAACAATGAGAACACAGATCTACGGGGAGGGAATCATGATGAAGCAAAAGAGAAAGCATTATCGATTTTTGGCCAATTGCATCACATTTTTGATTGTGATTTACGTTGGTGTTTCGGCAGGAGGGTCTACAGCCGCAGCTTCTGAGTCCCCATCCAATCATAAACGTTTGGCGATCATCATTGATGACGTTGGTAACGATATGAAGGGAACGGCAGAGATTCTGGCGATGCCAGTCAAACTGACGGTAGCGGTGATGCCATTTTTGCCAACAACGAAGAAAGATGCGAACGCTGCGCATGAAAAGGGAATGGATGTGATCGTGCACATGCCCATGGAACCCAAGAAAGGAAGACCTGAGTGGCTGGGCCCGGGTGCAATCACATCCAATCTAACCGATGAAGAAGTACGGGAACGCGTGGAGAAAGCGATTGATGATGTGCCCCATGCCATTGGCATGAATAATCATATGGGTTCCAAAATCACTTCCGACAAACGCATCATGTCGATTGTGCTTGATGTATGCAAGGAGCGAGGCCTCTTTTTTGTAGACAGCCGTACGAATTTTCGCTCCGTGGTAGGGGAACTTGCGATATCCAAAAATATGCCGCCTGTAGGTAATGACATTTTCCTGGATGATCAAAACTCCAAGCAGCACATTCGCAAGCAAATGGATCTGGCAGCTCAGCATGCAATCGACAAGGATCGTTGTGTTGTCATTGGTCATGTTGGCCATACGGGGTTAAACACATCTGCTGTGGTTCGTGAATCAGTCTCCCGACTTCAGGGTCAGGTTGAGTTTGTAGGTATTGGCGATCTGGTGCGCGAAGTGTGGAACTGGCATGCTACCCCTACACTACCGACAGATAATAAATAATGCCATTGGCAATGGATTGGGCAATTCGTTTTTGCTCAGCGGGATCACTCATTCTGGCTCGATCTGCGGCATTACTCAAAAATCCAGTTTCGACGATGACGGCAGGTTGCTTCACGTAATTCAATAAATAAAAGGGCTTGCCCCATACAACCCCGTGCCCAGTCCGATACAATTCGTTCATGGCGTTCTGAATGGATTGGGCTAGCAAATAACTTCTGCCTTCCTTCTGGTGCAGTACCACCGGGCCGTGTGCAGATGATCTGGGACTCCAGTTCGCATGAATGCTGACCACGATATCTGTACTTACTTCTTCGCTAAGGCTTTTACGCTGGGCAAGATCCCTGGTATGACGGGAGCGGTTGTTCAGCCAGCGGTTCTCATCACTAAGTGCATAATCCCCAAGTCGGTTGATGATAACGGCATAACCTTTGCTACGAAGCAGGAGGTACACCTTTTGGCTAATGGCGAGGTTTATATCTTTTTCCAGTACACCTTGGGCTGACGTACCACCGTCAATTCCTCCATGGCCTACGTCGAGCAGGATAACCGGTGCTGCAAAGGCATGATGGCTGGAACGATAAGCATCTCCATCGGTCACCGGTAGCATGGATGGACTGTTCTGGGACGGAGGAGTGGACTGAGCTGAACTTTGAGATACGGGAGAATCAAGATAGGCTGCTTGTCCATAAGCGACATGGGGCAGGATGGGAAGGCAATGGAAGGTGATTAGCAACACCACCGAAGCGGTCAGCAGCTTATACATGGGAATACACACTCCTTCATGAAATAGGTATCAGATGCAGATTAATGACTGTATGGATACCTTTGGCATTAGACTGTGCATTCTGAGGGTTTTCATACTCCTTTCAACAAAAAAATGTTTAACCATTGCACATCCTGCGCACAATAGAACTATCGTAAGCTCCGTGATTAAACAGGAGCGAAGGAGGCAGAGGTTATGGCCAAAAGTGACGAATTGGTAAAATACATTACGCAGCGTGTTGTTCATTATATCGATACACCCAAGGATGAGCGGAAAGGTCGCGCCAAAAAGAAAGAGCCGTGGGCAATGAAATGGTTCGGTATGATTCCGTTTGCTGTATCCCTGTGGGTGGGGAAAAAGGAAAAAGCGTTGGAATCACAGTCTCATAAACGAAGTTCTTCGGGCAAAGGGTGACTACCGTTAACCTAAATTTCGCTAATGTAAAACCAAAAGAAAGACGCAGTCCCTTTATAACTGGGAAGGCGTCTTATTTGATATGTCTTAAGAGTTTGCTGATGATCAAGGCTTCGCGATATAAAAATGGCCATCTTGTTGCAATGTGCTCAAAGGCACAAAGCGTTGAATGGACCTATTTCCGCCAATCGCTACATACGGAATAGACTCTGAATCCTGATCTCTATGCCATAGCTGATAACCGCTAACCGGTAAAGGACCGCCGTACATGACATTACGATGATCTGTTGAGAAAACAATCTCTTGATTCTTTTCATGTTGAATCACATCTTGTATACGGTCAGGAGCAATAGGCTTGGAGGTAATCCACAACAGATTGTCAGCTGGATTGAATACAGGTCGCAGATGCAGTGGATCGATTGATAAAGATGAAGTTGTGGATAAATCAGTTATGCTAACAGAGACCTGTTTGGAGTGAACCTCTAGCCGGTCCAGGAACTCTGACGGTAATACATCTCCGTTCGTAGCATCAATATAAAGTGCGGCATGATTCAGTTGTTCCACTTTCCAATAAGCCAGCAGGGGAAGAGCATAACGAAGATGAAGCTCTCCTCCGTTAGCAAGTAACGTCTCAAGGTTGACATGTTGTCGATCCAAGGCTTGTCCAAGAAGTTCACTGTTGTACGGTGAGGATTCTCCTTGACCATATTCACTAAGCAACAGCTGTCCCTGATCTGTGGCGGTAATAATCATATAACCGAGCGGTTTGCCTTCAAACTCAGCTTGCACGAGCCAGCTATGTGTACCCGGACCCAGAGGATAGAAGTCCAGTTTGGCGTTCTTCCAATGTGCTTCGGCGTTAGCCGTACCAAGTGCAACAGCTTGTTGCTCTGCAAACCGTTGTACAGCAGCGGGAGCTAATTTGTCATTCTCAGAGGCAAGATGTTCGGGACTGTCCCCTGTTGGTGATGCGAGCACGCGTGAGGTTATTTTTTGTTGTTCAGCATTTGCAATCGACCAAAAGGAGAAAAGGGCAACACAACTGAGTGCGCCCAAGGTCATACAAGTTGTTCTCCGAACGCTGTTCCATCGCATATGAAAGAATCGTTTCAAGTTAACACCTTCTTTTCCATTATCCATTGCCTGATCGGTCCTAATTTCATTCTAGGGGACAGGTTATGCAAAGGTTGCTACAACCTGTCGGGTGGCTGATCATGAATAAACACTACTTTTGCCAGCATTTGCAGGAAAAGTAGTGTCTTCGTCTATCTTTCGTCTATCTTAAATGAAACATGCCGCTACTAATCGCAGTCACTTTCACTTTGGGCTCATATTGCCAAATCATCTCGGTTCGGCGTGTCTCATATTGCAGTTTCATGGCTTCACGATCGATAACCGCCTGTTTCGCTTTCTCTTCTTCGGCATCTGTCTCGGTGTCGATCTGTACTGCGGCCTCTGCCGCAAGTTCTACATCTGCTCTAATGGGTTCGGCGTTAGTTAATGCACTAACGGGTCTCAGGGGTACAGGTGTCGTGCGTTCAGAATGACCAGTCTCCGTGCCTGCGGTTAAGTTATCGACTGATTCTACTTCAGGCATATCTTCCCGGAGCACCGCTTCATAATATGTGTCTAGTACGTCCAGCTCCAGATCAAGACGCTCTTGAGCTTTCTCTGCCCAGCTGTAATCGAGTTTCTGCAAGCGGTTCGTCAAATGACATTCCAAAGCAGCCCCTGCATCGGATAACGAAACTTTAGCTGTCTGCACATGCATGTTCTCTGCGAGCCTCGGACTGAGGTCACGTCGATTCAGCTTGGTGCCGAATTTCTCAATAATTTCACCTGAGCGAAGGGAGATGCCGAGAAAATGCAGTTCCTCCCGTTTCAAGTCACAGGCAAATTCCACCTTGAAACAGACACCGAGCCAAGGCTCATATACGGCTGGCGCTGTAGCGCGTAATTGCCGTTTGGCTGCCTGTTCGAACAGGTTCACGAAGGCACCACCTTCACGGGCCGCACCGAAAATCTGTTGTAATCTGCGACTGCCGTACACCACATCTTCACGCAATATACGTCCTGGTCCCAGCTGGGGCAGGGATGGCGTGATGCCGAAATAACGACCCAGAATGGTATCCTTCGGTGGCTCACCTGGGGTATTCCCATTGGTTACGCCATTGGTACCCGCAGGGTCAGTTACAACCGGAGGTGATGTTTGCGCCGCTTTGGCTTCTGCTGCTTCAATGGCCTGCTTATAGCTGTCAGGATCAAATATAAATGTGAAAGACATGGTCTCAGCGGGTGCTCCGGTTCGCTCCACAAACCCCCAATAATAGGGGCGGTTCGTCAACGCTTTGTCCGCTTCAGGCGAGAGTTTGACCGTCACATGGGCAGGGGAACGCTCCATAATCTGACAATCAAGTGATTCCAGATAGGTGAGAACATAAGCCTGCACTTCATGGGGAGACATAGTCATGGTTCAGCTACCTCCTTTGCGAAGATCCAACCCGGACACAGCAGGGCCCTCATCTGCAACTTCACGCTGAATGGAGCTCAGCGATTGTCCAAGTGAATCCATTTTGCGGCGAATATCTTCTTCATTTTGTGATTCCAGCATGATTTTGTACAAACTTTTCTCAATAGACTCCTTCTTCTCCAGCCGTTCCAGAATGACATCCAGCCCACCGATGACCATCTCGAACATATTGATCTTCTCATGCAACAGATTCAGAATGTGTTCCTCGATGGTCCCGGTTGTGGACAGGTTGAAAATGTTCACGTCATTCTGCTGTCCCAGCCGATGCACCCGACCGATCCGCTGCTCTACCCGCATGGGATTCCAAGGCAGATCGAAGTTGATCATATGATGGCAAAATTGCAGATTAATACCCTCGCCACCCGCTTCGGTTGCAATCATGGCCTGCACACGCCCGCGGAAGAGATCCATCATCCAGTCTTTTTTGCCCCGGTTCATGCCACCCCGATAGGGAACAGCCGTAAGTCCGTTGTTGCGGAAATAGTTTAGCAGATACTCCTGCGTGGCCCGGTATTCGGTGAAGATAATTACTTTTTCATTCATGTTCCGAACCAGTTCCATCGTTTTCTCGGCTTTGGTATTCTCCTTGATCGCTTTAATATGGGCAACGAGTTCCCAAATCTTGTCCCGCAGGGGAGAATCCAGCGGAAGTTTCTTCGACAGATTAACCAGTGTTACGAATACAGCATCCCGACTGCTGCACACTTCCCGTTGTAATGTGACAAGGGAGAGCATGCTACTCAGGTTGCCGCCAGCTTCCTGGTACTGGTCTTTAACAAAGGAAGTCACGCCATCGTATAGCGCTTGTTCTTCGGGCGATAGTTGCAGATTCACGTTGGAGACGTTCCGTTTGGTAAATTGAACGGGGCCTTCGCCGCGGCGGTTGCGAATCATCACTTTGGATAACTCGCTCTTAAGCTGTTCCTGATTTTTCGGAACCCGTTTGTCTACGACAAAGTTGGCTGCAAAGTCACCCTGACGACCCAGTTGACCGGGCTTCAGCAGGTTGATCAGATTGAATAACTCGCTCATATCGTTCTGCACAGGTGTAGCTGTGAGCAGTAGGCAATACTTTTTGCGCAATTTCAGCATGAATTGATAGTTGGTTGTTTTCTTGTTTTTGAGCTTATGGGCCTCATCAATAATGATCATGTCGTAATCGGTATTTAGCAGCATATCTTTATGCGGATCACGTTTGGCTGTATCCATGGAAGCAACAACCACTTCATTCTGCCAGGAATAGGCCTTTTTCTGGGCAATGGCAGGGATGCCGAATTTCGAATTCAACTCCCGTACCCATTGCAACACAAGAGAGGCTGGTACGAGAATGAGTACCTTGGATACGAGCCCCCGAACCATATATTCTTTCAGAATGAGACCGGCTTCAATGGTTTTGCCCAGACCCACCTCATCGGCGAGAATGGCCCGGCCTGACATTTCAAATAATACTTTGCGTGCAGTGTCCATCTGGTGAGGGAGTGGAGTAAGGCCTTGTAGATGTTTCAAACATTGGATCTCGTCAAAATTGGGAATCAGGTTGGTCTCTTCGGCTTGAATACCGAGTTGGAAGAGTCGGTAATCTCCCCAAGGACCTCCTTTATCCAGTCTTGATTCCAATTGATTAATCCAGCTCCGATCAAATTCCAAAGGAATGGGCAGCTCGGCTACAGGTTGATTCGTGTGGTGCGGGTTATTCCGGTTCATGGTGCTTCCTCCCCTGCCATACATGATGACGTTTTATTCGTAGGTAATAGTATGGACGAATGAGAGTCAGTTCATAACTATATAGTTGAACTACAGTTTATTTGCACCAACACTACGATGACAGAACAACCTTCCAATCGCTGTTATCCCCAGATTTCTTTGATTCCCTTTTCTGGAGGGGGGAAATTCGGGGATAAAGGCGTACGCTTCGCTTTTTCAGGTTTTTTCTGTCCCAAAAAATTCACAGATATCGTATTCATGCGTATGAGGGTGTGTGAAGAAGCTTGTCCGAGCATGGGGAGTCTATGAAGATGGATGATGATAAAAGTCGCATGGAAAATCAATATATGGTGTAATATACTTGATTAAAATCACTATATGTGGTGTTTTATCATATTTTATTCGTATAGTAAAAATGTAACGTTATTCCGGGGAGGTTGAACGTAGCGATGAAATCGAACCAACGATCGTACAAATTAGAAGGACTTAGCGAAAAAATATTTTTGGACCGATACGCCTGGAAGGACGCTGATTCGAATCATGCCAAGGTCGGGGATATTGTATTGGTATTAACGAAGGATGATCCCAAGTTCCCAACCAAGGAAGTGGGCGAAATCATAGAACGTCAGGGTCAGCTTGTACAAGTAAGGACTCGAAGCGGAGAGATCATCGAGACGAACGTAGAGAAATTGACACTTAATATAGAGAAAACACCAGAAGAAATGTGGGATCGTCTTGCCAAAGCGATGGCTTCTGTCGAATCCACAGTGGATCAGCGGGCAACATGGGAGTCCAAGTTCCGCTCCGTGTTGGAAGATTGGAAGTTAGTGCCCGGTGGCCGTATTGCTGCGGGCGCGGGGGCAAGCGATGAGCTGACACTCTTCAATTGTTATGTTATTCCGTCTCCGCAGGACAGTCGGGGTGGCATCATGAGAACCTTGACCGAAATGACAGAGATTATGGCGCGTGGGGGAGGCGTTGGTATTAATTTGTCCTCTTTGCGTCCTCGACGGGCGGTGGTCAAAGGTGTCAACGGATCATCCAGCGGTTCCGTATCGTGGGGTGGCTTGTTCAGTTATACGACTGGACTGATTGAACAGGGCGGAAGCCGCCGGGGTGCGCTCATGCTGATGATGAATGACTGGCATCCAGATGTGCTTGATTTTATTACCGTGAAACAAACGATGGGGCAGGTGACCAATGCCAATCTGTCTGTATGTGTGAGCAACGCATTTATGGAGGCTGTCAAGCAGGACGGAGATTGGGATTTGGTTTTCCCCGATACGAACGATCCGGATTATGACACCGAGTGGAACGGGGATATGCAGCAATGGAAATCCGCAGGTCATTCGGTGGTGCACTATCGTACGCTGAAGGCTCGCGAAATCTGGCATATCATTATTGAATCAGCCTGGAAATCGGCAGAGCCTGGTGTGGTATTCATGGAGTACTACAACCAGATGTCTAACAGCTGGTACTTTAATCCGATTATCTGTACTAATCCTTGCGGGGAACAAGGCCTGCCTGGCTGGGGTGTTTGTAATCTGTCTGCGATTAATCTGTCCAAATTCTACGATGAAACGAATCATGATGTGGCATGGGATGAATTGGCAGAAACCACTCGCATCTCGGCTAGATTTTTGGACAATGTCATCGATGCAACACCATATCATTTTGAGGAAAATAGACTGAATCAGCAGCGTGAACGCCGGGTGGGGCTTGGCACGATGGGACTGGCAGAGCTGATGATTAAGCTGCGCATTCGATACGGCAGTCCTGAATCCCTTGAATTTTTGGATAAACTGTATGGATTCATGGCAAAGGAGGCCTATCTGGCATCGGCAGAGATTGCAGCAGAGAAGGGTGCTTTCCCAGCATTTGAAGCTGAACCGTACTTACAGAGTGGATTTATGAAAAACATGGTTGCGACGTACCCTGAAGTGGGAGAGGCGATTCGTAAACAGGGCATTCGAAATGTCACACTGATCACACAGGCGCCAACGGGCAGTACAGGTACGATGGTGGGCACATCCACAGGTATTGAGCCGTATTTCGCCTTCAAGTATTTCCGTCAAAGCCGTCTAGGTTATGATGAACAGTTCGTACCGATTGCACAAGATTGGCTGGATGAACATCCGGGTGAAGCTTTACCAGACTATTATGTGACGGCGATGGATCTGTCGGCTGAGAACCATATCAGGGTGCAGGCCGCGATTCAGCAATGGGTGGATAGCTCAATCTCGAAGACGGCCAACTGTCCGGCTGATTTTACAGTGGAGGATACGGCTGAGCTGTACGAACTGGCCTTCGACCTTGGCTGCAAGGGAGTAACGATATACCGCGACGGCAGCAGGGATGTACAGGTGTTGTCCACTTCGAAGAAGGAAGAGACCAAGGCAGAAGATCTGAACACGGCGGAAGCAGGAGAGAAGACTGACGTATCTGCAATGGATAACCCGAATAACATTGCAGGGCAGGCAGGTGTTGGAGCTTTTAATAGCGAGGTTGATGTTGAGATTCTTTCTTCTGATCAAACCTCTTCCTCTTCTACAGTGCTGGATAAACAATATAGAAGCCGTCCTCAGGTACTGCGTGGTGCGACATACAAAATCAATACGCCATTCGGCATGGCTTACATTACGATCAATGATCTGGAGGGAACGCCGGGTGAAATCTTCCTGAACGTGGGCAAAGCGGGATCGGACGTGTTCGCCATGGCTGAGGCCCTCGGTCGGGTATGCTCATTGTTCCTGCGATACGGAGATCATGGGCACAAGGTGGAACTGTTGATCAAACATCTCAAGGGAATCGGTGGTTCGGGCGCGATTGGCTTCGGAGCTAACCGGGTGGAATCGATTGCTGATGCAGTCGCCAAAGCATTGGAAAGTCATGTACAGGGCAATGTGCAGGAGAATGAAACTGGAGCATTGAAAGAACAGAACCAAGTGAAGAGCGCATATCTACAAGTGGAGGATCAGAAAACCTTTGCCGAATCGAGAGATTTATGTCCTTCCTGCGGCTCGGCATCCCTGATGAATGTGGAAGGATGCAAAACATGCAGCAACTGTGGGTACAGTAAGTGCAATTAAATAGGAATTGAAAAAAGAGAAAGAGAAAAGGCGTTCCATGACTCCATTAAGAGTCAGGAATGCTTTTTCGTGATTTAGCTAACTAACACCATTGATGGCAGCGATCTGCGATTGATTGCAATTCGTTGAATAGGACGCCAGCATGGTAGCCGTCGCACACGGCGTGATGTAACTGAACGGATAAGGGAAGATATACTTTATCATTCTGTTGAACATATTTTCCCATCGTGAATATAGGCAACAAGTAGGTTCCCTCATTATAAATGTTCAGATTAAATCCCGTAAAGTTCACCCAGGGAATACTGGAAACGGGGAATGTATTTGGTGGTTCATTGGGTTTGGCAACAAATTGTTTGTGATCTTTGTAATTCTTCATATCTTCCAGATAACGAATGTGGAATGTCTCGAAATCTTCATGGAATGCTGTCCAGATCGTTGAGAAACTTTTGTCGTCCTCATGAAAAATCGTATAACTCGGAGACATTTCGTCCCAGTAGCCCAATTTCCCCTCGGCATCAAAACAAGTTCGAAATTCCCTGTGTGCATTGACGACCGTAGAGATCATGTGAATAAGAGCGGGATAGAACTTCAATCCTTTAAACTTCAGTTCGTTGATCAATAGAGTGATATCCAGATTAGCAGTTATGCTGTAGGTACATCTGACCTGATTCAAGTAGTGGTCACATTCCCAGTATCGTATTTTTAGAAATTGATCCCTCTTAGTATAACATGATACGGAATGTGCGATTATAGCGCAGTCCCTGCAAAGCGCTTTTTCAACCTGCTCCTTTACTTTATAATTATAGTTATCTTTATAACGAAGGAGAGAGGGATTAGATGCGTGAGCCGATAGAAGAACCCAAATTTTACTCTTATCCTGGAATGGTAGCGGTGGTGACTTCACGTCATGAGGGAGTTCAGAATGTGATGGCGTCTGGATGGCACACATACATCGGATCATCTCCAGGCGTATATGGCATCTCCCTTAGTAAGGAAACGTACTCCTATGAACTCATCGAGAAGAGTGGAGTATTCGGTGTTCATTTCCTGCCAGGTCATCGATCGGAGTGGATTCAAGCAGCAGGGACGTTCAGTGGAAGAGATACGGATAAATTTACAACGTTCGGCATTCCATATGAGGAAGGAATCAAGGTAAGTGTACCCATTTTGACGGACGCTTATTTTGCTTATGAATGCAAGGTTATGGATATTACGACATATGGTGACCATGAATGGATTGCAGGCGAAGTGTTGCAGCGATATCAGGATCAGAAGTACTTTCTGGAGAATGGAATGGTTGATCTGGAGAAGTTGCAAATCCCAATGTACACAGGGCGCTCAACATACCGAATCATGGATGCAAGGACAGAAGAAAAGATTCACCCGTTCCATCTCTAGAGTCCTAGGCAAGAAGAAGCAATTATGAGCAAAACTTTCAATCCAGTCTGACATAGGTTTATAATGGATATTGGCTGCTGAGCAAGTCGGCAGCCTTTTGCTATGAATTCAATTGTTTCAATCGATGTGTACGTGGGTATGCTCGTCTGCGCAAGCGGGGCAGGTAATTTTAGCCACTCGATGAAAAGTACTATATTTAACGACAAAATTAGAGTATGATTTTACAGCTGTATGAGCTGGTAGGAAAGGTTACATCGGTTAATCGTTTGTAACTATTCCTGTAAATTATGAGGCTTATTTCGGGCGTATAATGCTAAACGTGAACTCACGACTGAATATAAAGAATATCATAATGACTAAAACTTAATGGACAGGTAACACGTCTTCTTTAAGATTATATAATTTACTCAGAATGTAGCATCATCAGATAGTGCTTCGGTCAGAAGCTGTTCTTATGTTGTAAATGAAAGATGGAAGGTGCAATACGTATGTTAATGACAACCAGAGCGATCAGGAGTTCCTTTATGCCCCCAACACCGATGTTGTTGACTTATAGTAACAAGGAGGGGCATGCATGTCACAATCGTTAAATAGTAAGAGACATATGAACGGACTTGACGGCTTGCGAGCCATCGCTGTACTAGCGGTAATCGCGTATCATCTGAATTTGGATTTCATTCCGGGCGGACTGCTCGGTGTAGGTATATTTTTTGTTCTATCAGGATATTTGATTACAGATATTCTCGTGTCACAGTGGCAGGAACATGGACGCATTTCTCTCGCTGATTTTTGGGTAAGACGGGTGAGGCGTCTGCTTCCAGGCATGCTGACCATGACAGCTGTAGTGATGATCTGGCTGGCCTGTTCAGATCCATCCCGGCTCGCTGCACTTCGTGGTGATATCGTTTCGGGTGTATTATACATAAGCAATTGGTGGTATATCTTTCACAATGTTTCCTATTTCGAAAGTTTTGGCCCTCCATCTCCGTTTGGACATTTCTGGTCACTGGCTGTGGAAGAGCAATTTTATCTCTTATGGCCTCTTCTGCTGATCGCAGCAATCGTCGTGTTCAAAAGAAAGGGATGGCTGGTCGTCTTCATTGTCGTCGCAGCTGAATTGTCTGCTGGCGCAATGGCCATCATGTATAATCCGGATCTGGACCCGAGCCGTGTATATTATGGAACAGACACGCGGGCATTCGCACTGCTGGCAGGTGCTGCTCTTGCCGTGGTGTGGCCTAGTCGCAAGCTGTCGAGCTCTCTGCCTGGCATGAACCGGCTTGTGCTTGATGTGTCGGGGGTGGCTGCACTCGCATTATTGATTTACATGATGCTGAATAGCAGTGAATATGATCCGTTTCTGTATCAAGGGGGTATGGTGCTTCAGGCTATCGCAACGACGTTGCTGGTAGCGGTATTGGCTCACCCTTCATCTTTCCTGGCACGTATTATTGGCGCGAAGCCACTACGCTGGATCGGAGAGCGATCCTATGGATTATATCTGTGGCATTATCCTGTCATTATTTTAACGAATCCCGCGGTGGATACGGGAGGAGCGCATCCTGTGCGAATCATTTTACAGGTTGCTGCAACGGTTGTGCTGGCCTCATTGTCCCTTAAATATATTGAAAATCCGATTCGGTACAACGGATTCCGCGATTCTTGGTCCCGTTTATGGGGAAGAGGGCGGTCATCGATCGGTATACGTAATGTATGGTGGAAGCGTGCGGGTCTGTTGATGACCATTCTGCTGTTGTCATATACGGTATCTCAAATGATGGTCTCCCATGCAGCGAATTCCGACTCCCATTCGGTATCGATGTCCAACACACTGAATGGAGAGAATTCTGTAGCAGAGGAACAGGGGCAGGATGTTGTACCAGCTATTACAGCGACGTCAGGCTCTGGCCAAAAGAACGAAGCTCATAGCCATAAACCGGAAGCAGGAACGAAAGATGATCCGGGGAAAAATGAGAAGCCGACAGGAGAGTCTACTCCAGAATCGAAACCTGGCGACCAGAACGCTTCAGCAAATCCGGGCAAGGATGGTCAGTCTGATGACAAGCCGGCTGATGACTCCGTGAATAACGAGAATAATGCTTCGGACGACGCTGGAGTGAAACAATCCGATGGTACGAGTGATGCACCTGATTCATCTCAGGAAAATGAAGAAACAGCGCTTCCTGCTCAGGATGGCAAGATTCATTATACGGTCATTGGAGATTCCGTGATTTTGGATGCAAAACCGTATCTAGAGCAAAACATATCGGGAGTATACGTGGATGGACATGTTGGCCGTCAAATGTGGCAGGCTAGCGATGTATTGGAAGGCTTGAAGCGAAACAACCAAATGGGCAGCAAAGTGGTGCTGGAGCTTGGGACGAATGGTTCTTTTAACTCCAAAAACTTGAATGCTGTGCTTGATGATCTGAAGGATGAAGATCAGGTATATCTGGTTACTGTGCGCGTACCTCGTCCGTGGGAACGAACGGTAAACAGGGCTTTGAATGAGGCTGCATCCAAATACAGTAATGTCTCGCTAATTGATTGGAACAGTGCAAGTGAAGGACATGACGAATATTTTGAAAAAGATGGCGTGCATCTCACTACGCAAGGCTCCGAAGCTTTTGCAGAACTGGTGAAAAACAGTATCCAATAATACGCGATCCATATGAAATATGATTTAGCACTTATTCATTATATATGGCCTGGGTGTAAGCAACCGATGGCTACAACAAGAAAGAGCTCTCATGGTGAGAGCTCTTTTTATATGTTTATGAACAATAATTCTGTAGAGTAAGTTCTAACAGGGGAACCGATATTTTTCACCCCTGCATCTGTGGATCGTCACCTTACAGTATGATAGCGTTACCATTTACAATAAGTGTAATCAAATCGCCAAGGGGGAATATAGAGATGTTGAAAAAATGGCTTTCGGGTTTCCTGGCAATAGCGTTGTTCTCCATTGTTCTTGCTGGCTGTGCTGGCGGGGACACTTCAGAAGGAGGCAGCGGCAATGACAAAGTAACCGTTACACTCTGGCACAACTGGACAGGACAGGATGCGAAGGCGGTTGCGATGCGCAAAATTATTGAAGATTTTCGCGCGGCGCATCCGGATATTGAAGTCGTGGATGAAGGCCTGCCAACGGATGGTCTCAAAACTCGGCTTCGCACGGTGGCAGCTGCCAACGAGATGCCGGATCTGTTCGTGATGTGGCCGGATGCCATGACCAAGGAATTTGTGAAAGGTGACCTGTTACAGCCCATTAATGCAGAGCTGGACGCAAAGCCGGAGTGGAAAGACAACTTTATCCCGAATGCACTGGATGGATATACCCTGGACGGGAACATCTACTCCGTGCCTATGAATCTGGCACCAAGTTCCTTTATTTATTACAATGAAGCTCTTTTCAAACAGTACAACGTGAAAGTACCTGAAACATGGGCGGAATTGGAACAGGCGATCGCCACATTTAATCAAAATAAAGTCATTCCCATGGCACTTGGTAACAAGGCCAACTGGGTAGCACAATCGACGATATTCAGTACACTGGCTGACCGGATCACCGGCACAGACTGGTTCCTGAAAGCGGCAGCACAAGAGGGTGCAAGCTTTACCGATCCACAATTTGTTGAAGCCCTGAACAAGATGCAGGAGCTGGGCAACACCAAAGCATTCCAGGATGGATTCAACAGTATTGACGAGACGCAGATGATGCAACTTTATTTCCAAGGTAAGGCAGCGATGGTCATGAACGGTGGATGGGCCTTGGCGAACCTAGTGAACAATGCACCTGAAGAGGTGCTGAACAACACCCATATTACGATTCTTCCTCCAGTGGACGGGGGGCAGGGTGAACCAAGAACCACATCCGGTGTTGTAGGAACCGGGTTGGGTGTTAGTAAGAAGCTGAGTGGTGCACAAAAAGATGCAGCGATGGAGTTGTTCTATGCACTCGCAGGACCGGACGGTCAGAAGGCCACATTGGATAGCAGTACATTGGTGAGTTACAAGATTGATCTGGACAAAACGAATGCGCATCCATTGTTCGTTGAATTATATGAGCTGATGCAGGAAGTGAAGATTACGCCAGTATACGATTCCAAGCTGGGATCGGCAACGGTTGAGGTTATTAATAATGCTTTGCAAGAGTTGCTTATGGGAGGTAAGGCCGAAGACATTGCGGCCAAAATACAGGCGGCTCAAGCCAATGCAGTTAGTCAGTGAGATTTGTTAAACTAGACAGCGATTGCGATTGTACATCTTGACGATGAATTAACAATGAACTTATAACATCACATATGTGGCTGGTTATACGTTAAAACCCCTTCCCGGCAGGGGAGGGGTTCTAAGTATAGATGGAACTAGCTCGTCACAGGTTGGGAAAGGCATTCAGGGAGGGGAAGTGAACAGATGGACGCACTGCGCAGTCGACGTTTTATTATGCTGGGGCTGGCCCCGGCAGTCATCATTTATGCATTGTTTGTATTTGTACCGGTCGTGTGGTCAGCGTACTACGGGTTCTTCAATTGGTCCGGCATCGGGGCATCCAAATATATTGGTGTGGATAATTACATTGAGATCTGGCATGATCCTGTATTTTGGCGGGCACTGAAAAATAACGTTATTTTTGTGCTGGCATCTGTATTTGGACAAATTCCGTTAGCGCTGATGCTGGCCGTCATATTACACAAAAGCAATCCATTACAGCGGTTTCTGCGCTCAGCGGTATTCCTGCCGATGGTGTTATCCACTGTAGTTATCGGAATGATCTGGCAGTATATCTATCATCCGCAGATCGGGATATTGAACTTTCTGCTGGATGCACTGGGGCTGGAGAGTTGGAAGCTGCAATGGCTGTCCGATGACAAAATCGCGATTTTGTCGTTGGTACCGCCGCTGCTCTGGAGCTTTGTCGGATTGTATCTGATTATCTTTATCTCGGCGCTGCAGAATATTCCTGGTGAGATTCATGATGCTGCCAAAATAGACGGGGCTTCAGGCATCCGGAAACTGGTATCAGTCTCTTTGCCCATGATCTGGGGAACGGTTCAGGTTGCGATCATTCTATGTATTTCAGGCAGTCTGAAATCATTCGATCTGGTCTACATCATGACCAAGGGTGGGCCGGCTCATGCGACAGAACTGCTCGCTACGTATATGTATAATTCGACCTTTACAACATACCGTTATGGTTTTGGTAGTGCCATCTCCACAACCATCGTACTGATCTCCCTGCTGCTGATCGGAACAAGCCAGTGGGTAACCAGTCGCAAACGAAAAGAGAACCATTAGAGAGGAGGAACTGTAATGAGCGTGACACCTGTATCCATGCCATCACCACGAAGTGGCTCAGGCCATCCGATTCGCCGCCTGCGCAGCGGAATTGTTTGGACGCTGCTGACGGTCTATGGTATTTTAACATTGTATCCGTTCTACTGGCTCGTGATTAGTGCATTCAAAACGAATGAAGATTTCTATAGCAGGCCCTTCGGACTACCGGAAAACTGGAACGTTGCCAATTTCAGCAATGCATGGGAAAGCTCCAAGCTGGGGACCGCTTTTGGGAATTCACTAATTGTATCGGTTGGATCATTAATTCTGACGCTGTTTATTGCAGCGCTGGCTTCATTCATCCTGGCGCGTTTCCAGTTTCGCTGGAAAGGGTTAATCATGACTTTCTTTGTCGTAGGCATGCTCATTCCGATCCATAGCACACTTGTCCCTTTATTTATTCTAATGAAACAAATGTCCCTGCTAAATACGTACTGGGCATTAATTTTACCGTATACGGCCTTTGCCTTGCCTACGGCTATTTTCGTGCTTACTGCCTATCTAACGAGTGTTCCACGTGACATTGAAGAGGCGGCTTTTATTGATGGAACAGGATTATGGGGGCTATTTACCCGAATCATGCTGCCCATGTCTGTGCCTGCGTTGTCGACGGTTACAATCCTGAGTTTTCTGCATGCGTGGAATGACTTTTCATTTGCGCTTGTATTCATCAACAAAACCGGATTGAAAACGTTACCGCTGGCCATTGCGAACTTTGCGGATGGGTATCAAACGGATTACGGTTTAACGCTTGCTGCCATGACACTATCGGTCATTCCAACCATTATCCTGTATCTCATATTCCAGGAACAGGTTATGAAAGGCATGACAGCCGGAGCTGTCAAAGGGTAAGCGAAAGCGCATCCAGAGGAGGAGAAACGTTTGGCACGCTGGCTCACATCTTCGTTACAAAGGAAGCTATCGGTCGTCGTGACGGCTTCAATGATTGTGCCATTGCTGGCCTTGGGTCTGTTCGCCTTTCTGATCTCTTCCCGCATCACAGAGCAAAAAACAAAACTGTCCGGCATGGATACGCTGAAGCAGGTGGAAGCGAATCTTCGTTATATGCTGCAGGATGCTGAAAACTTGTCCATTTTCTTGATTGGAGAACGGGATATCCAGCACTATCTTAGTCAGAATGAGGACCATGAGCTGGACCGGGTGGATATCCTGGGCAGGATGACCAATCTGGCTGCTTCCAAGAAATATATCGCCAACATCGCCATATATCCGGGACGCTTTGATGCCACATTGTCGACGGCTACTTGGTATGAATCCAGTGGCTCAAACCTGTCTTATCCCGCTGTTCCGAGCGGTGAGGCAGTCAAACAATGGACGGGTGTATACCCGGTCCAAAATTACGCGGGTATACAAAATGTGATCACATTGGTTCGACCGATCCGCAGTATCCATGATTATAGACCCATCGGCTGGCTGGCCATTAGTCTAGATGAGCAGGCAATATCTAAGGGATGGGCCGCTCTGGGATTGGGTAGAGGAGAAGGCAGACTGGAACTCATCGGCAATACGGGAGAAATCTTGTCCTCGATGGACAAATCCCGGCTTGGACTTAAGCTGGAGGATGTCGAACCAGGGGTCACACCGTTAATTCAGGATGTTGGTAGCGGGACAACCACGTATGGCAGTGGTGAGGATAAACGGACATTGCTCTATTATCCCGAAGAACTGACGGGTTGGACGTTGGTTGGAGCTGTTCCATACGACCAGTACAAGTCCGAGAATCGCTACATCCTTATTCTAACCGGGTGCGCCGTTGCTATGTCTGCTGCGATCAGCGCTGGACTGGTTTGGTTTACCGTGCGACGTGTGACGAGGCCGCTTCGTGTACTTACCCGGCATCTGTCTCGAATTGATCCGGAGCGCCCACTTCCTCTGTTTCGGTCTGAAAGTGATGACGAGATCGGCAGGCTTGGGGAGAGTTACAATCTGCTCGGAGCACATATTCAGTTGTTGAAGGAAGAGGTTATTCGTGGTGAAGCCCGCAAAAAAGAAGCGGATCTCCGAGTGCTTCAGGCGCAGATTAACCCACACTTTCTGTATAACACCCTTTCTTCGATTCACTGGATTGCCCTGATGTCTGAAGAGAAGAGAATCGCGGATATGGTTGAGGGCCTGAGTGATTTTCTGCGCATCAGTTTGAATAATGGTCAGGATTACTGTCCTGTGGAACAGGAGATTGCTCATATCCGTCATTATGTGCGTGTGCAGTCGATTCGTTTCCCGGATCAATTCGTGTTGCACTATATCGTAGATCCAGCGCTTGAGCAGCGAATGATGTTGAAGCTGTTGCTGCAACCGCTCGTTGAGAATGCGATGATTCATGGCATTCAGCCCAAAGCAGGCATGGGCACCATCACCATTATGATTCGCAAGGATTCGGATAATGAACGGATGAATGTGCTGGTGCTGGATGATGGTGTGGGCATGGAGCAGAACAGGCTGGACCAATTAAGGATAAGCATTAGGGAATGGAAAGGAAAACAGCCGGAAAGACACCTAAACCAAGGAGGTTATGGACTCTGCAATGTGAATGAGAGACTGCTACTCCATTATGGACCGGATGCACAGCTCGAAGTGGACAGCAGGGCTGGTGGAGGTACCCGGATTTCGTTTTCCATTCCAATCTTGGAGGGATCGCCATGAGACTATTAATTGTTGATGATGAAGTGATTATTCGTACAGGGCTTGCCAGCGTCATCGCCTGGCCTGAACTTGGAATTGAACTTCTTCAACCTGCTGCCTCGGCAGAGGAGGCGTTAACACGCATGGCTGAGGAACGACCACATATCCTAATGACGGATATCCGGATGACAGGCAGATCAGGTTTGGAACTGGCAGAAGAGGCCCTGCGATTGCTACCTGAGCTGGAGGTCATTATTTTATCCGGATACGATGACTTTTCTTATGCCCAGCAGGCAATTCGGCAAGGTGTTACGGATTATCTGCTCAAAACAAGCAAGCCGGAAGAGATTATCAAAACGGTGTTACAGGCCAAACAGCGAATCACGGAACGTTGGGCAGAGAAATCCAGAGAGGGACAGCTTATGCGGGAGAACCGAGAGCGGCTGTTTGCCGGATGGATCATTGATGGTGATATCGCATCTGGTCCTTGTCCTTCATTTTTGCAGCCTGATACTCTGAGGGCAGCGGTTGATAGTCTGGATGATGCACAGATGCTCAGACAAGTCATTGTTCTTCGGGCAGAGGGTTGGAATCGATCCTCGGATGCACTATTACGATTTGCGGTGCAGAATACCCTGGAGGATGTGCTACCTGGTGCCATTGCTCATGTAGAGAAACAGCAAATTATCTGTGTTGTCTCATTGCCACCTGTAGAACAGGAGTATCCGTACAGGCTGGAGAGTGCATTACGTCGGGTGGAGCAATTATTGAAGTGCACCCTGCGCGCAGCAATAGGTCTGCCTGTTCGTGGATCTGCAGATCTGCACGAGAGCTACAGAACCGCTTCAGCGGCATTCCGATATCGAGGTTTGATGGATTATAAAATGTGGCATTATGGGCAGGTTCAAGATCGTCAAGGTGGTAAAACCGTACTTACGCACGAAGAGGAGACTACACTTGGCACATTGCTGCTGGATAATGATTCGGTCACGTTAACGACATGGACGCGAGAACTGGTAGCTAATCTTATGGCAGAACCGGAAGTCACGCCTGAATCGTTCAATGCCTGTCTGCACTCTGCCGTGATTGCAGGTCATCGCTGGCTGACCCGCACGATGCGAGCCATAGGTCGGGAAGAATCTGCAAAGCTCGAACCTTGGCTGCCAGAACCGGATGCCGAAGCTGTGGACCTCGGGGACATACTGTTTCACCATCTGTACGGTCTGATGCATGTCTATCATAGCCGAATGGTTCAGGGACAGGCTGCGCATGTGCAAAAGGCCATTGGCTACATTGAATCTTCATTGGCACAGGATATTAATCTACAGCAGGTAGCTGGACATGTTCATTTGCATCCAGGCCACCTAAGTGAACTGTTTAAAAAAGAAATGGGTGTGACCTTCGGTGATTTTGTCACCGATATGCGTATACGAAGAGCGATGGATATGCTCGCGGTGTCTCCAGCGAAGGTCAGTGAAGTCGCTGCCATCAGCGGCTATGAAGACGTAAAATATTTTAGCAGGCTGTTCAAAAAACATACTGGCAAGACCCCGAGTGAATATCGCGAGGAGGCATTGTCGTTCAAGCCTTCCGGAAGTTAGAAGTGAGCAGATAGCGAAGCCTGTTTTGTATTTCTGCAAACGTTTTCGATGTGGCATTACTCAGGGTTCTTGGGGAGCGAGGGCGTAAAGATGAAGATCCATAGTTCAAGTCAGGATTTATCGGGGCAATGGAAGATACAGCATTTTGAAGTTGGGGAGAAGCGGGCAATGGATGTGGCAGCTGCTGCGCTGGATGACCGTTTCTGGATCGGGGCTGAGGTGCCTGGTGATGTACACGCTGCACTGGTGGAGCGCAGCATCATTGACCCGCCCTACTACGGTCATAATGATGCCAAAAGTCGCTGGATTGAGCAGAAGGAGTGGTGGTACCGCACGACCTTCAATCTGGTGAGAGATGCAGAGACGGAGGAGCATTTTGAACTGGTGTTCGAAGGACTGGATACGTTTGCAACGATCTACGTGAACGGCCATGAAGTTGGAAAAACGGCCAATATGCTCATGTCACATACATTTGATGTAACTTCTCTGGTACGCAGCGGCTGGAATGCGATTGCTGTCAAGTTTGACCCGCTTCACCTGCATCACCGGGACAAAGAGACCTTCGACTGGTCCTCGTATACGAAGGAACGGCCATGGTTGCGCAAAGCGGCGATGAATTTTGGTTGGGACTGGGGTCCACGTATGGTTACGGTGGGCATTTGGGGTGCGGTAAGGCTGGAAAAACGAACAATCGCCAAACTGGAAAGTGTATATGCTCGAACAGAATCAGTCAGTACAGAGCTGGCTGTCTTGCGTGTCACAGCGGATGTGAAATCCGTCTTGTCTTTCCGTAGCAGACAGAAACGTGAGCAGGCTGTGGTGGCGTCATGTGATGTTCGTCTGCTCGATCGTAGCGGAAAAGAGGTGGCAGGTGCCACTGAGCTACCTGTAGAAGGTGGCAAGGCGGATACCACATTGAACGTTACGTCACCACAGTTATGGTGGACTCATGATCTGGGTGAACCTTATCTGTATACGCTGGAGGTTACATTGTACGCAGATGGCGTTGAGGTGGATCGTTATAGCGAGCCTTATGGTTTACGAACGATTGAGCTGGCTCTTCACAATGAACGGGGTGAAGATGCATTTGCTTTTATTCTGAACGGAGTCAAAGTATACGCCAAGGGTGCCAACTGGATTCCAGCTGACCATCTGATCGGCGCCATCCCGAATTCCCGGTATCGTGAGCTTGTCGAGTTGTCGGTGGAAGGGCATATGAACATGCTACGTGTCTGGGCTGGTGGTATATATGAGAAGGATGTCTTCTATGATGAGTGTGATCGGCAAGGGGTGTTGGTGTGGCAGGATTTTGCATTCGCTAATGCGCTGTTCCCAGATTTCAATCGTGATTTCATGGACAATGTACGGCAAGAGGTTGAGAATAATGTCCTGCGCCTGCGCAACCGTGCCTCTCTTGCTATCTGGTGTGGTAATAATGAGATAGATTGGCTCTATGATATGAAGTCTGCAAGTGGAGATATTACCAGTCCGTTCTACGGTGAACTTATCTATCATGAGCTGATCCCTGAGGTACTGGAACGACTGGATCTGTCTCGTCCGTACTGGCCTTCTTCACCGTTCGGGGACAGCAATGGTCAGGATGCCAATGATCCGGATGTCGGGGATCGTCACAACTGGCAGGTATGGCACGGGTCGGTCTATCCGAGGAAGCACGGAGAACCGCCACTGCTTGACTACAGTATTGAAGGTGTGACATTCAAAAATTATAAAAACGATCATGCGCTGTTCAGTAGTGAATTCGGTATGCATGCCTCGGCCAATCGTTACACGCTGGAGAAAAATATGCCCGCAGGGCAGTTTTACTGGGGCAGTCCGGAGATGGCCTACCGTAACAAGGATACCAATCACCAAAAAGGTATCTTGCTGATGGAAGGTTACACAGGCATTCCGCAAAATATAGAAGAGTACATGAACTATTCCATGCTGACACAGGCAGAAGGGTTGCGTTATGGGATTGAACATTTCCGGCGCATCAATCACCGTAACAGCGGAGCGCTCGTGTGGCAATTGAACGATAGCTGGCCGGGAACAAGCTGGTCCATGATTGACTATGAACTGCTGCCAAAGGCATCCTTTTATTATGGGAAAATATTCTTTCATCCTATCCTTTTATCATTGGAGCATGAGCCGAGTGAGCCGCTTGCGTTGTGGGTCGTGAACGATACACGGGACGTCTTGGAAGGCCAGTTGCTGCTTAATGTCTATGAATTGAATGGAGAAAAAATTTATTCGAGCACACATGCTGTTGAAGTAACATCTCAAACCTCACTGTGTATTGCTGAATTAACTGAGGCAGAGGTGCTACAGGGCAGACATGCGGAGGAAGTAATGGTTGAGTTGGTATCCGAAGGGTTTGCAGCGCCGATCAATCGGTACTTCTTACGTGATCCTAAAGACGTGACATTGCCGGAGTCTCAATTGAGTGTACATGTGAACGAAGAGGAACAGTCTGTAACGGTTACGGCCAGTAGTGCGATAGCACGATTGGTGAAGCTGGAGCTTCCTCTTGGGCGTGTCCGATTTAGTGACAACTATTTCGATCTGCTCCCCGGTGAGAGCCGGACGGTAAGACTTCGTCATCCAGAGAAGTCATCTCTACCGCTGACGGAACTTCGAGTTAGTGCCATGAACGGCAGAGAAGGGTGATATAACAGATTTCTATTCTTATTCGAGATTTAAGGTGGTATTCCTGATCAGGGATGCCACCTTTTTTTGCTTTTGCACCAGATGAGAAGATACTGTCTTCGTTTCAGGCTTTTTTCCCTACTCCACAAGCGAAGCTTTCAGTCGGGTTCACATCCTAGCTCATTCGGGTTAGAATGACATAAAGAAATCGTTTTCAATAAGGAGGTGGATTCATGTCATTTGTCTTTTATCCGGGGATAATTATATTCTCTTTGATGTTAATCCTGTTGATCATTGGTATTGTATATATCGTTCGTAAAAGCAAACAAGTACTGCGCCGCTTAAGCAATCTGGAGAAAGCGATATATGAAAAAGAAGGCTTGCTGTCCAATCCGAAGGCCGTTGATGGTTATCCAGAAGGGGCATCACGAGAGGACTCATTTGCTCCACGCAAACGTAAATGAAAAAGGATACGGATTACATAAAAAAAGAGTTCCAACAAGCCAAACAGCCGATTCTTCCCCACGAGGAAGTGATCGGCTGTTTGGGAATTTGAAGGTATTTGTATCCTATCTGAAGCTTAATCGGTTATTTTATCTGGTTAAACGGGTTTTAAAGAAAGGATTCATAGCGCTGCTGGAAAGAAGATTCCATCTCCACTTGTCGTGCAAGTTGCTGTTGAACCTTTGCTCCGCGAATCGTCTGAAGTTCCTGAAGTTGTGCAGTGGACCCGAATTGATCGGCAGCCATTCGAACAAGCAGTTCTGAGAGAACGTCTGCGTCTTCGAGCGCGGCATTTAGTCCAAACGCACCGGTTGGCGTCATCGTATGAGCGGCATCACCGATGAGCACAACATTGTCCTGTGCCCAAGATTGGCAATAGCTGCTTTCGACAGATAACAGAACAAAATCACTCCAGCTCTGAATGTTGGCAGCTACAGAATCAGACAGGCAAGGAAACGCGGATACAAGTTTTTCTACAAAAGGAGCAATCGGCTTCTCTCGCAGCTTGGAGTAAGCTCCCTCGGGAATGTTCCATCCGATCTGAACATAACCACCGAATTGGGAGAACAGTGCAAGCTGTTGCCCATCCATACTTGCCATCCGAACAGCTGGTTCCCAACCCACAGGTGCCGGAATACGTGCCCATAACAGGTCATATCCGTGCTTGCGAATCTCGGGAATCAAACCGGAGTGTTTGCGTACAGCAGAGTATCTGCCATCTGCACCGACAATAACAGATGCTTCAATGGAGGCGGGAACGCCGTTTTGCCGAATATTAATACCAACGGTCTTGCCGCTCTTGTCTCGTAACAAACCGGTCATGATGGTATTAAACAACACTTGTTCATTTGTACTGTGCTGCTGAGCATGTGATACGATGGCTTCCAGGAGATGATTTTGGGGTACATGAATCCCGACATGAGATTCTCCATTACCCGGCGAAACGGTATGAATAATTTGACCATTCTCCCAATACTGAATCTGCTCCAAGAGCAACGCTCCGCGTTCCTGTATGAGTGAATAGAGGCCATGTTTACTTAGGATTGCTTCGCCGTCTCCATTGAGCAATTCCCCACGAAACGACTTGTGCAGGTGCGGCTGCCGCTCAATGAGAATCGTGGAGATCCCTTTTTGATTCAGTAAATATGAAAGCAAAGCACCGCCAGGACCTGCACCGACGATGCAAACATCTGTTTTTAGTTGTGATGGTCTATTCTGATTCATGTGCATAAGTCCCTTGCAATATATTGTTAACGCTTCATTTACTTTATAACAACAGATTTATTAAAATCATTAAGTAACTAAAAGTAACTTTAGAGATATAGGTTATTATAAACAAACCCATCGCAAGAAAGCAAGAGGTGTATGCCAAAATAAAACACAAGTGTTCCGGTCAAGTAAAGGGTGTCCAATACAAGCGTATTTTTCACAAACATAATAGTGTAAATATGTTACAATAAAAGGTAGGTTATGATGAAAGGCAGGAGGAACGTTTATGAGCCCGGATACGGAGCGAAACTCTCAATTGGCAAATGTAGATCAATTGTTGGAGGCCTTCTTCAGATATAAAAATAAAGTATTGGATCAGCAGCAGAAGACCGAAACCAACTGCAAACTGAATCCGACAAAAAGTCATATATTGGGCATGATTTTACGCGAAAAACGCTGCATGGCGGTGGATGTAGCCAGACAACTCAGTTTATCTTCCGGCGCAACCACCATTGTACTGAATCAACTGGAAACGGAAGGTTTGATCCAGCGGGTGCGCAGTGAAGAAGATCGGAGAATTGTGTGGCTGTCCCTAACGGATGAGGGAACGCAACTCGCCAAGACGCTTAATGCGAATCGCGGACGAATGACGTGGGAATTGTTGCAAGCACTTTCCGAGGAAGAGCAACAGCAGATGTTCGGTATGCTGAAGAAAATTGAGCTGAAACTGCTGGAGAACATGAAATCGTTTGAACAGATTCATCGGTAGTCCATATATGACTTGATAGTCTGAAGACGTCAGTCCTCATGAGTTCGTCCCTAATTGCGGGGGGATGAACCTTGAAGACTGGCGTTTTTGGGTTGGTTTACAAATGAAAGCGAACCACATGATCGGTCATGCCTTCCTGGATCAAAATCTCCTTTTGCTTGCTGCCCATCAGGTCAAAGTGGGGAAATGGCTGGCGCCGATGAATGTATCGCGGGTCCAGTCCATGATCGTTACACCAGCGCTCCAGACGTTCTAGATCTGCGCAACCGACTTTGGTTACACTGGTGATGCCCGGAAATCGATTGTCAATCCAGAAATGAGTAAGGTAGGCAATCTCACCACGAGCCACTTGTTCTTTCCACGCAGCCAGCTCCTGTCGTTTAATTCCAAATGCCATAGATGCAAGTTCCTTTCCAAACGGGTATTGTCCTGAGCATATTGTAACATCTTATATACAGAATCCATCAGAAATCTTCAATCTAGACTAGTCTGATTCCAGTTGAATGGGTAAATGAATATGACAACATTTTTATAACAAAGTCTGGATTATGTTAAAATAAACCTATGTAACAAAGGTTTCACCACTTCTATAGCGGAAAGGGATTGTCATCATGGAAATATTTATTGCCGTACTTGTCTTACTGGTACTGATCGGTTTATCGAACATCCTGAACCGGTTTGTACCTTTTATTCCCGTTCCGCTCATTCAAATCGTGCTCGGTGTAGCCATAGCTCTACTTCCTGCAGGGGTACACTTGCCGTTGAATCCGGAATTGTTTTTTGTGCTTTTCATCGCACCTTTGTTATATAACGATGGTAAACGAACACCAAGGAATGAGTTATGGAATCTGCGTGCACCGATACTTCTGCTTGCGCTAGGGCTTGTATTTGTGACAGTAGTCGTGGCGGGGTATGCCATTCACTGGCTTATTCCTACGATTCCGTTACCCGCTGCTTTTGCTCTTGCAGCCATACTGTCCCCGACAGATGCAGTGGCCGTTGGCGCCATGGCCGGCCGGGTACATTTGCCCAAAGGCATACATAGGCTTCTTGAGGGTGAAGCATTAATGAATGACGCATCCGGATTAGTGGCCTTCAAATTCGCGATTGCAGCAACGGTGACGGGTGTATTTTCCCTGGCGAATGCAACCTTCAGTTTTATTCTGATTGCGATTGGCGGCCTTCTCGTCGGGGCATTATTATCTTTTCTGTTAATCAGGCTCGGGGTGTGGATTCGCAGACTGGGCATGGAAGATGTAACCATTCACATGCTGTTGCAAATTCTGACTCCGTTTATCATCTATCTGGTGAGTGAAGAGATTGGGGTATCGGGCATTTTGGCGGTTGTAGCAGGTGGGATTATTCACGCCATTGAACGTGACCGCGCAGAATCGGTTCAGTTAAAGATGCAGGTCGTATCTGCGAGCACATGGTCTGTCATTTTATTTATCCTGAACGGTCTGGTATTCGTCATTCTGGGCGTACAGGTTCCGGATGTGCTGCGCACCATTTTTGAAAATGTCTCGTTTAATAATCTGCAGGTGTTGGGATATGTAGGTTTGATCTCGGTGCTTCTGTTGATTCTGCGCTTTCTCTGGATCTATCTGTTCTGGCAGGGGAATGAATTGCTGCGTACCAAATCTTCTATTGGCAGACCGCGATTCAAGGAAATTACCATCATTACCCTCTCCGGCGTGCGGGGGGCTGTGACATTGGCGGGTGCCTTTTCCATTCCCTACGTGCTTCAGGATGGATCGCCCTTCCCTGAACGGGATCTCATCATTTTCCTGGCAGCAGGGGTTATTCTCTTCTCTCTGATTGCTGCCAGTGTGTTTCTTCCGGTTCTGGCCAAGGATGATGGGAAATCCACAGAAGAAACACCGCAGAAGTCAGAACGGAAAGCACATGACATTATGCTGAACGCGGCAATCCGAGCTGTCAAATCCGAAATGAACGATGAGAACAAAGCTGCCGCACTCGCGGTCGTCTCCGACTTGTCCAAATACATCAGGCAGGCCGCAGGTCAGCTTACCGCCGGTAAACGCAAAGATATTCAAAAACAAGAAACGGCTATCAACCTGATTGCCACCCGCGCGGAGCGTAAGGAAATCGAAGTGATGCTGGACGAAAATGCAATTGCTTCTGATGCAGCCTTCAAGTGTGACAGCTGGCTGGATCGCAAGGAAATGATGCTGGCGAATCGCACCAACACTCAGATTATGACTTCGATCAGCGAGATCGGGCGTGTGTTAGGACATCTGTTCACCAATCGATCCCAGAAGCCGAGTCAACCATTCATGCTTGAAAATGCAGAACTGTTCCGTCAGGTGAAGCTGCGTACCTCTGAAGCGGCAATTAAGGCTATTCGTGCCCATATGAATGATGGTAATCGAGTGGTGGCGTTGTCGGTCATTGCCAAGTATGAGCGGGTGATTGCCAAATTGCGTACCTGGAACCAGGGCATAACGGAAGATCCGTTCAATCAGGAGAAGCTCGAATTGCAGATGGTGGCGATTCAGGAACAGCGTAATACGGTGCAACAACTGTATGAGAACGGCGAAATTAATCGTGATGTGGCTGCAAAATTGCGCCGGTTTATCAACGATGTGGAAGCGACTGCGTTGAAAAACACTTAATCTGATAAATCCGATATTTTAAATATGCTATAGGGTTTGATATAATATGTAACAAGCAACACGCATCATTGCAGAAATGTACTTATATCGATCAGTGAAGGAGAGATGAGACATGGCAGAACAACAAATTCGGTTGGGCAAGACGGATCTGATCGTGAATCCCATTGGACTGGGTGCGAATGCAGTAGGAGGACATAATATCTATCCGGACATGCTGAATGATGAGACGGGTAAGGAAGTGGTTCGCACAGCCTTGAAACAAGGCATTAACTTTGTGGATACGGCGTACATCTATGGACCGGAGCATTCCGAACGACTGATCGGTGAAGTATTGAAGGAAACCGGTCAACGTCAGAATACCATCATTGCAACCAAGGCAGCCCATAAATTTGTAGATGGAAAAATTGTCGTGGATAACTCACCAGCTTTCCTGAAAACGGCTGTAGATGAGGCGTTGAAACGTCTGCAAACCGATTACATTGATCTCTTCTACATCCACTTTCCAGATGAGAACACGCCGAAGGATGAAGCAGTAGATACGTTAAAACGGTTGAAAGACGCTGGCAAAATCCGGGCCATAGGCGTATCCAACTTCTCCATCGATCAGTTGCGTGAAGCCAATAAGGATGGGCATGTAGACGTACTGCAATCTGAATATAATCTGTTCAAAAGAGAAGCGGAGAAAGAGCTGTTGCCGTATACGGCTGAGCATGACATTTCTTTTGTTCCTTACTTCCCTCTGGCAGCGGGACTGCTGGGCGGTAAATATAATCGTGATACCACATTTCAGGATGGACGGGCGAAGAATCCGCTGTTCACAGGTGAGGCTTTCATTGAAAATCTGGATAAAGTAGAACAACTGAGCAGCATTGCACAATCCAAGGATGTTGAGGTCGCTCATCTGGTTCTGGCCTGGTACCTGACCCAGCCTTCCATTGATGCACTGATTCCGGGCGCCAAGAAACCGGAGCAGGTTACTAATAATCTGAAAACATTGAACGTAGAGCTAACTGCTGAGGAAATTGCCGTTGTGGATCAGATCTTTCGTTAATTAGTTCGGGTGAATCGGGAAATGCTAACAGGGAGTTTACGTATGAAGACAAAGTGAGGACACAACATGAACCTGAAGGTAGCCCGATTCATCGGATTGTTCACGCTGATTATTGTGCTGGGCAGCAGTTCTGCCTATGCGAAGCCTGTACAGAAGAACCGTCAGTATTATGAGGAACGAGGAGAGATCGTGTGGGAGGTTCCCACACAGGATAAACTCATCGCCCTGACGTTCGATGATGGACCAGATCCGATTCAGACCCCGCAGATTCTGGCGTTGCTCCAGCAATATCAAGCCAAAGGAACCTTTTTTGTACTTGGCAAATGGGCAGAGAAATTTCCTGAACTGATTAGGCAGGAGCAGCTGGAAGGGCATGAAATCGCCAATCATACGTATGCGCACACGTATGCAGTCCGATCAACAGGTGCGGACAAGTACATGAAGGATATGAATGCAGCGGAAAATTCCATCATTGAAGCAGGGGCGGAGCGTCCCCTGTTGTTCAGGCCACCGGGCGGCTATTACAATGACATGGTCATTCAGGCTGCCAAACAAAAAGGGTATACCATTGTACTCTGGTCCTGGCATCAGGATACACGGGACTGGGCTTCTCCAGGTGTATCGGCTATCGTTAACAAAGTGTTGAAGAACGCACGTAATGGGGATATTGTACTTTTTCACGATAAGGTGGAGGGCAAGTCGCATACGGTAGCCGCACTCAAAACGATTCTGCCGAAACTGCAACAGCAGGGATATCGATTCGTGACGGTGTCTGAGCTACTTGCTGTGAAGGCACGCGAAGCCGCGAAGGATGGAAGTTCACCTTCGTCTTTGTTGAAGCAGATACAGCCCTAACATGGCAATTGAATCAAAAGCCGCTGGCCTCGATATATAGGGACCAGCGGTTTCTTTATATTTGTTTCCATATGTCTCCATATAAAATATAGAACTTGATGTAGGAAGCTATTGTCCGCATAGCTTTCGTTTTGATACCAAAACGTCTACAATAGATGGAGCTTTGTGATTAAGGGTTATATAGTATACATGATATGAATTACGACATAAAGGAGAGTGAACATAATGAATGGACAACAACGAGTAAATATTAAACCGGGTCTCGAAGTGGACATCGTGCTGAAGCAGGATCAAGCTACAGGCAAGCTGACCCGTGGCATTGTGAAGGATCTATTAACCAAGTCCCCTACACATCCACATGGAATCAAAGTACGACTGACGAGCGGCCAAGTGGGACGTGTGAAACAGGTCATTACAGGAGGCGCGAACTAACTGTGGCCCAAAGCGGGGAGATGATCACTACCGCAGATGTAATGGCACATCTGGCTACAGGTAACGAACGTCAGCAGGACGCATACCGTGTGTTAAAGAGTAGTGGACTGCTAGATATATTAGCTGACTACCACCCATATCCGGCGGGGACGGTACCGATTGATATTGATGTTCCAGGCAGTGATCTGGATCTGCTGTGTTATGCAGAGGATCTGGATGCCTTCGAAGCTGAAATGCATGATCAGATCGGAGCAGTCGGTGAGTTTCGATGTATTCGTGGGGATGGGAATCACCCAGACCAACGTCCTTATGTGACTTTTAATTTGCAAGTGGGACATTGGCCTGTGGAGGTTTTTGCCCAATCCGTGCCAGTCCACAGGCAAAATGCATACCTACATATGATCGTGGAGTGGAGATTGTTACGATTGTGGGGAGACGTGGGACACCGTGAGATCCGCAGACTGAAGCGGGCAGGGTGGAAGACGGAGCCTGCTTTCGCTTCTGTACTTGGACTGCAGGGAGATCCATATGTGGACATGTTGCATTTGGCAGAGATGAGGTGTGAAGATCTCTGGAAATGGGCACGTTCACGCACGTCTTTCTAAACAGTTAGCATAACCTTTGGTCAGATCAAAAAAATGGCTACAATCGTAGTTACTGTGAGTCCCAGCAGTACAGGCTTCAGATTGCGCCTTGCAAGTTCAAAAGGACTGACTCCGCAGATCGCAGCAGCAGGAATCAATGCCCATGGAATCAAGGTTCCGCCACCTACCCATATGGCTGCAACCTGACCGAGTGCTGTCAGCACAGGAGCGGAATCTGCCGACCCTGCGAACATGGACGCAATCGAGCCAACCAGTGAAATCCCCGAGAATCCCGAACCATCCATCCCCGTGACCGCTCCGGTCACCGTCATCGTAATGGCTCCCACCGTATCATTCAGCGGCACCAGTCCAGCAAGCGCAACCCCGAGATCGTTCACAATTCCGTGTGAACCATCAGGAAGAGGATTGTGGAACAACTCCGTAATCGCGGCATCCCCCAGATAAAAGAACGCGGCTATCGGAATAACTGGGCCGAATACCTTGAAACCGAACTGAAATCCTTCTATTAAATAGTTGGTCGTTTCCTCTGGTCCCGCGTGTCGATGTGCGGCAAGGGTGACGGCGATCAGTATGAGCACAGCCGTCCCGCCAATCAGAGCTGTTGCGTCACCGCCTTGCAGCTTCAATACAAACATGAGAATCACATCCACTGCGAATAACAGAGGGATAAGCAGAGCGAATGCTTTTTGCAAACGGGGTGACATGGCTTGACGTTCAACAGGCAGATTGCCAGGTTGAGAAGTAGATACAGTCTCTGACGAGGAGGGAGGTTCCGTTATTACTGTACTGGGAATGGAGCTTGGGGAATGGATCGCTGAGCCTAATTTCATCTCTTTGCGCAGCATCCAGAAAGCTGTAAGTGTAGATACCGTTCCCATGACAATGACCAGAGGTATGCTGGCCGTCATGACGGAAGTAACCGGTATTCCCGCCGCATCAGCTGTAAGTTTGGGAGCCCCCTGAATGATGTAATCCCCCGACAGTGCAATCCCATGTCCGAACAGGTTCATCGCAATGGCTGCTCCGATCGGAGGAAGCCCTACACGTACCGCTACAGGAAGCAGTACAGCACCAACCAGTGCTACCGCCGGGGAAGGCCAGAAAAAGAGCGATACAACCATCATGATCAGTCCAATTCCCCAATATGCCACTTGAGGAGAACGGATAAACCGGGTGACAGGTGTCACCATAACCTCATTAATGCCAGTTCTGATCAGAACACGGCTCATCGCCACAATGATCGATATGATGAAGATTGTACTTAGCAATTCTTTCGTCGCATAGATAAAACTGCTGAAGATTCCAGCGACAGACCCGCTTAAGGTTTCCGTTGCCAGAAGTCCAATGGTCATAATACCCGCGACACAGATGATGGTAGTGTCCCTGCGCCGGATCATTACGGCAATGATCAAGACGATAAATGCCAGATAGACATAGTGTAACGCAGTGAGTTGAATATTCATCGAACAGGCCTCCCTACATCCTGGTGACAAACCCGAGGAGTGATATATCGTATGCATGTCAAGATCGGGCGTTCGTGGAGTCCGGGGCTTGCCGCAGCATTTATTTTTAAGGAGAAGCTTCTGAGTTATAAATGAAGGATTTTTTTTACAACTGGAGAATTGATTACAATATGAAGCGCGTTATCCAAACTTGGAGCGGATAGAAGTCACCAGAATTGACATGTGCAGGTCACGGGACCGCATAGACAATGGCAACCAGGGGTGATTACAATAAACATGCCATCATAAGGAAGAAAATAGAAAAAAACTATGTTGAACTAGAAAATGTGTGTTCAAAAAGTATGGTTTTCAGTTCCGAGAAGATGGAATGAAGATAGAAATGGAGTAGCGGAGCGTAGGCAAACTACGTGAGCAACGGACATTTCGGCTGAATTTCATATTTGATGCTGATGATGCCGCTAGGCATGATTCGTAATCAAAAGCGGACTTTTTGAACTACCTTTAAAAGGGTGGGAATCCATAATCCATGAGTTTGATCCGTTCACTGCGTTTTAAATTTATTGTGGGACTTACCTTGATCATGCTGCCACTGTTCATGCTACTCTACTACAACAACGTCTACGCCATGAAAGTCGTACGTGACAAGGTATCTCTCACCAATATGAGTCATCTTGCCAAGAGTGTGGAGCAGAATGAACGTGTATTACAGGAGACGAATCGGTATTTATATAGTCTGGGCGAGCGGGACCCGGATATTATCTCCCTGTTTTTTCTGGAATACGGAAGTGGCGATTATATCATTGCGAAGCAACGCATTATGAATAAATTCATGACAGATATCGGTTTCTATAATCTGATCGATTCCTTTTTTTTATATGATGCCGTCAATGATGATCTGCTGCTCGCCACTTCGGGCAATTATGATGTCAAAAAGTCGGTTGTGCAGGAGAGTATGCCGGTCCAGATGCAGCAATTGGAAGGTGATATCCAGAAGCCGGAATGGAGCATCGTGCGTGGGGGAACGTGGAATGCGCTGGTGAAAACGGTGCGAATCAACCAGCAGTTCTACGCGGGTGCACTGGTTGATATGAATGCACTGAACCACACGCAGCAATTCACAGAATCCGGTGACAGGGGAGGCGCCGTCATTGTTGGAACCGATGGTGGGGCACTATCGGATTCCACATTGAATGCTGGACAGATCAAGCTTGCATCAGCCCATCTTCCCGGTCTGAAGGACCCGTATCAGGTGATCTCTGAAGTTATGAACAAGGGAGAGGCACGTCAATATTTGATGCTGGGTATTGCCTCAGCCATGTCCGAGATGAATTACATCGTGCTACTGCCTGAGGAGGACATGATGCGTAACCTCCCGTTCTTCCAGCAGATCATTCGTCTGCTTCCCATTGGTGCGGCGGTAATTCTGGTTACTGCATTGATCTTTTTGCGTCATCTGTTATTCCGTCCGATGAATTCACTGATCCGGGGCATGAGAAGGGTGAGTCGCGGAGATCTCGATGTGAAGCTGGAGCCGCCATCTTCCTCGGAACTTGAATTTATGACGCGAAGCTTTAATCAGATGACCAGCGAGATCCGGCATCTCAAGATTGATGTGTATGAGGAACAATTACGGACGCGCGAGGCGGAGTTCAAACAATTACAGATGCAAATCAATCCTCACTTTTACCTGAATTCACTTAATATTATTCATAGTCTGGCTTCCTTGCAAAAGCATGAGCTGGTGCAGCAGATGGCTGGCCATCTGGCTGATTATTTCCGATTCAGCCTGCGTGCAGGCAAACGTGTTATTCGTCTGGATGAAGAGCTGGAGCACATTCGTCATTATTTAGAAATTCAGAAGCTGAGGTTCCCAAGCCGATTGGATTTTGAACTGGATATTGAGCCGAATCTCGGTAAGTATGTGATTCCGCCATTAACGATTCAGCCCTTTGTGGAGAATGCCATTATTCACGGATTTCAGCGACGAACGCAGCCATTTGTCATTCGGATCGTGGCTTGCCATGGGAAGATGTTATCTGGTCAAATCGATGAGACGGTGCTTCAACTGATGATTGTGGATAATGGCGTCGGATTTGATGAGGAACTGCTGGAACGTTTACAGCAGGGACAATACGCTGAAGACCCGGGTGGACAGCATATCGGTATATGGAACGTGGCTCATCGGCTGTTAGTGAAGTATGGTGAGCAAGCCAGTTTGCAGTTTAGAAATAAGGCGGATAACGGCGCTGCAGTCATCATTGATTTACCCGCTCAGACCGAAGAGGAAGAAGGGGGAGCCTATGCGGAACCTGTTGATCGTGGATGATGAAGTGTATGCATTACAAGCGATGGTGGAAGGTGTTGACTGGCATGCGGCCGGCATTGACCAGGTGTTCAGTGCTTGTGATGCAGAAGAGGCAAGAAAGGTCCTGAAGACAAGTGCGATCGATATCATGATCTGTGATATTGAGATGCCTGGCGAAACAGGGCTTGATCTGCAGAGCTGGGTGCTGAAACATGATCCAGGCATGCTGACCATTTTCCTGACAGGGCATGCATTGTTCGATTATGCTCAGACAGCAATTAAGCTGAACAGCTTTGATTATGTATTGAAGCCAGCTCCGGCGGATCAATTGATCAAGGTGGTAAGCCAGGCGGTGGAGAAGATCAAGGATGGAGAGCAGCGCACACGTACCAACGAAGTTTATGAGACCGTATACAAACGCTGGAAAACCCATAAACCGCTCCTGACAGAACGTTTCTGGAAAGATGCCATCTCTCAGCGTATCACGTTAACCAGACAACGGCTGCAAGAACTCGCAGAATTGTATGGTGCCGAGATTGATCCACAGGCACGCGTGTTACCCATTGTGATCTCGGTAGAGGAGTGGGTGCGTGAATTTGATTTGCGTGATGAAGAGGTATTAGAGTATGCCCTTCGTAATGCAGCGAGAGAAATGTTGCTTGGCGACAAGCCGGGTGAGGTGTTTCAGGATCATAGTGGATTGAATATTGTGCTTGCTTACGAGCAAGATGGCATGATACCAAGTGCAAGTGAAGTGGCACAACGTTGTCAGGGCTATATTCAGGAATGTGGCACTTACTTCTACTGCCGGTTGTCCTGTTATGTTGGTGTCCCAGTGACTGTAACGGAACTGCAAGGCATGTTGAATGAACTGATGGATATGGAACGGCGCAATATTAAGGAGCTTGAAGAAGTCTTTGTCTACGATGAACGGGGTAGAGATCAGGAAGATCGCTTTTTGCCGATTCCGTGGTTTTCGGAGTTATCCATTCTTTTTGAAACGGGTAAAGTTGGGGATTTGCGCGAACGTGTGGATGAGATCTTCGAGTTACTTGCTGCCCAGGAGGGATTGTCTCCTGAGATGTTGCGTCTCTACTATCATGCGATGTTGCATGTGGTCTATCCGTTGCTTCATCAGAAAAATGTATCCATACGCAGTCTGTATCCAGGGGAACGTGAGCCGGAAGAGAGTGTAGTCACAAGATCATTGCCACAGTTGAAGCTGTGGACGTCTGATCTGATTGATCGTGTCATCCCGGTGTTGTACCCGGACGATCACAGCCCAATGACTATTGTGGATCAGTTGTGTGTTTATATCGAAACGCATATTGGCGAAGAACTCATGCGAGAGGAACTTGCAGCTTTTGCCGGGTTCAATCCTGCCTACCTATCCCGTTTGTTTCGGAAAGAGAAGGGGATGTCCTTGTCTGAGTTTATCTTGCAAGGTAGGGTAGCCAAAGCGAAGACATTACTGTCCCAGTCCACCGTCAAAGTGACGGATATCGCTGGCAAGGTGGGGTACTACAATTACTCGCATTTCACTAAAATGTTCAAAAAGTGCACAGGTATTACACCACAGGAGTTCCGTAAACAGTCACGTACCGTATAACTCATGGCGCAGCATGCTGCGTCTTTTGTTTATTTTGGCACTATGACGTGTCTTAAAACTCGCTGAAGTGCATCTTTTACCGTCTTTTCGCCCCCTCCTGCGTCACTTTCCCTTGACGTGCCCCGGCACGCCTGCGGAAAACTTCCTTGCTTGGAACGAAAACTCGGAAAAATCTGCTTCCTTCGGAGTTTTCAGACACGTCCTAAAGTCATAATTTGATAAGTCAACAGGTCACCACAGCAGATAGAGGTCTTACTCGCCCCGCCGTATACTTGAACCACAGGAGCCACAACGGAGCTTCATCCTGAGGAAGAATTCAAGAGGAGTGAGGGAGAACAAGTTATGAAGACACAACCCCAGGCGGGTAAGGGAGTACGGATATCGGAAATACCGGGAGGAACAGTCCGAAAGCGCAAGTCTGTGTGGCACAATCTTGGCAAATTCAAGGTGCTGTATCTCATGTTCTTGCCAGGCGTCCTGTTTCTGCTGGTGAACAACTATATGCCGATGTTCGGCGTTCTGATCGCATTCAAAAATGTAAACTATGCTGATGGTATTTGGGGTAGCCCGTGGAGCGGATGGGACAATTTCAAATATTTGTTCTCCACCAGTGATGCATGGGAAATTACCCGGAATACACTCGCGTATAACACCGTGTTTATTGCACTCAATCTCTTTGTAGGTGTCGGGCTTGCTATTCTGCTTAATGAAGTGAAGAACAAGGCGATGTCCAAGTTGTATCAATCGCTCATGCTACTGCCATACTTCCTGTCCATGATTGTGGTCAGTTATCTGGTACTGGCTTTCCTGGGTAAGGATTCAGGCTTCATGAACTCTACCATTCTACAGATGTTCGGCGGTCAGCCGATCGACTGGTATTCCGAGCCGAAGTATTGGCCATATATTCTGCCATTGGTGAACACGTGGAAGAATATCGGATATTATGCCGTCATCTATCTGGCAGCTGTCGTGGGGATCGATGAAGAATATTATGAAGCTGCTGTGCTCGATGGAGCAACCAAATGGCACCAGATACGCTTCATCACCGTTCCGTTTCTCGTACCGTTGATCGTCATTATGACTTTATTGCAAATAGGCCGTATATTCTATGCAGACTTCAGTCTATTCTACCAGGTTCCACTGGAATCCGGAGCACTGTTCCCTGTAACGAATGTACTGGATACCTATGTATATCGAACGTTCCTTATCGGTGGAGATATCGGGATGTCATCCGCAGCGGGTCTGTACCAAGCGGTCGTCGGATTCGTACTGGTTCTCGTATCCAATACCATCGTTAGGCGGATGGATAAAGATAATGCATTATTTTGAGAGGAGGCAAGTCAGCTGTGAAATCACGTGATCCATTAGCCGTATCCAAGCGTTCCGCATCCGTTATTCATGCGATGTTTCTATTCTATGCCATTGCCTGTATCGTGCCGATCCTGCTTGTCTTCGCCATCTCATTCTCGGACGAAACAACAGTCATTGCAAATGGGTATAAGCTTATTCCAGAGAAGTTCAGCTTGACGGCCTATGAGTTTCTGTTCAGAGATATGGATCAGATCCTTCATTCCTATGGTATATCCTTTATCGTTACCGTCGTAGGTACCATTACAAGTGTGGCGCTGACTGCACTGTATGCGTATCCGCTCTCACGTAGAGATTTGCCTTATCGTGGCTGGTTCGCCTTTTTCATCTTCTTCACGATGTTGTTCAATGGGGGTCTGGTACCTTGGTACTTGGTCTACGTCAACGTATTGGATCTAAAAAACTCCATACTGGCACTCATTATGCCACTACTGCTATCCCCATTCTTCGTACTGGTCATGCGTACATTCTTCGCGAACTCCATACCGGTATCCATTCTGGAATCGGCTCGAATTGATGGTGCAGGAGAATTGAGAACGTTTACACGTATCGTGCTCCCGCTCTCCCTTCCGGTAATGGCAACCGTCGCGTTGTTCAGTACACTGAATTACTGGAATGACTGGTACCTTAGTATGATTTTTATATCGGATAACCGGACGATCAGCCTTCAGTACCTTATGTACCGGACGCTGCTCGATATTCAATATCTAACAACCAACTCCAACGTCTCTTCACAGATTTCGTCGCAGGGTGGATTGCTGAATCTGCCGAACAAAACACTGCAAATGGCGATGGCTGTGGTCGGTATTGGTCCAATTGTACTGGCATATCCATTCTTCCAACGCTATTTCATCAAAGGTCTTACGGTTGGCGCTGTGAAGGGATAACTCTGACCGGTTAGCGGAGTGGGCATGGTAAATGAAGATGGACTGAAAGGGCATATATAGAAGTTGCTATGGGTTTATTTATGAATTGGGGCAATTGGCTGTACGGTTCAACACATGACAGGAGGGGTTCAATTGGTTAGATCATTAAAGGTATGGTCACGCATGATGGCAACGGTTATGGCGCTGAGCCTGGTGCTGGCAGCTTGCTCATCAGACAAAGGTGGAACAACAACACCTGGAGCCGAAGGCGGAGGAGCAAGTGAGGGTGGGGGTAAACCTTATGAAGTGACACTGTTCTACCCGGGGACACCACAGAAGGATGTCGCTCTGGTGGAAGCCGAGATCAACAAGAAGATGGAACCGAAGATCGGAGCCACGCTCAAGATTAATGCGATTGATTGGGGACAGTGGGATAACAAGCTGAATCTCATGATCTCCTCGGGCGAAAAATCAGACATTATCTTCACAGCGGCTTGGCAGAACTACACGGTGAATGTAGCTAAAGGCGCATTCTTGCCACTGAATGATTTGCTTGATGCACATGGTCAGGATATCAAGAAAAACCTGGACCCTGCCTTTCTGGAAGGTTCCCAGGTGGATGGCGTAAACTACGGTGTTCCTACTAATAAGGAACTCGCTGCCACACGTGGTGTGCTGGTACGTAAAGATCTGGCTGACAAGTATAACCTGGACCTGACAGCTGTTAAGACTTGGGCTGATCTGGAGCCTCTGCTCAAAACAATCAAGGAAAACGAGCCAGCGATCACACCATTCTATATGTCCAATACCAATGGTAACGGGCTGTTGGAGAATCTGGATTGGGATTATCTCGGGGATGCTTCCGTACCTGGAGTGATCTCCAAAACAGCAGGCGGAACAACGGTGCTGAATGAAGTGGAGACCCCTGAATTCAAAGAAGCGGCTGAACTCGCTCGCAAATGGTATCAAGCGGGATATATCAACAGTGATGCTGCGACTTCCAATGTGTTCCCGAAAGACCAGGCGAAGGCTGGGAAAGCATTTCTCTGGACGGATGGTATGAAGCCAGGTAAGGATAAAGAAGAAGAAGGGTATGTGGGTTTCCCACTGACTCAGATTGAGATGACACAGCCGACCATTACGACGGGTGATGCATCTGGAGCGATGCTCGCGATCTCCCGTTCTTCAGAGCAACCGGAGAAAGCGATGCAGGTTATTAACCTGTTGCATTCCGACAAGGAAATTAACAACTTGCTGAACTTCGGAATTGAAGGTACACATTATGTGAAAAAAGACGGACAGGATAATATTATTGCTCTTCCTGATGGCGTTGATGCCAATAGTCGTACCTACAATCCAGGAGCACAATGGCAGCTGGGTAACCAATTCCTGAACTTCCTCTGGGATAATGAAGATCCGCAGAAATGGGAAAAGTTCAAAGAGTTTAACGCCAAAGGTGTGAAGTCGCCAGCACTGGGCTTTACGTTCAACAGCCAATCTGTCAAAAATGAAATTGCTGCAGTCAACAACGTGAATAAACAGTTCAAGCCGGGTATGACATCCGGTGCCGTTGATCCGAATGAGATGATCCCGAAATATCTGGAGAAACTCAAAGCAGCGGGCATTGATAAAATCATTGCTGCCAAACAAGAACAACTCGATGCATTCTTGTCTAAGCAATAATGATTGTCAGCCATGACAGAGAGACTTGTGTTACTACAAGCTCTTGTCAGCAGTGAATATGAAGGACGTTTTCGGCGGATAACCGAAGACGTTCTTTTTATTGTTATTTTTTTGATTTGGATTGTTAATCATAATTAGGAAAAATATGATATAATAAGGTGGTTGATTGGGGGTGTTCGTGTGTCGAGAACCAGGCTTGTGTTCTCTGGGGTTTTATTGCTTTTTGCAATCATCTTTACATTTAACCACCATCTTGGTTTTTCTGTTGGAGATACCATGCTGTCAGCTATAGGTATATCACCGTATACTACATCTTATTTAAGTGGTGTTCATATCACACTTTTCCTCGGATTGGGGATATTCGCGTGTGGATTTTACCTTACTCGCAAAGAGATTTGGAAGTCGTTCCCGGGTCTTGCGCAAGGGTTATGGATCGTAGTCCTCGCTATCGTTCTCAGTTATTCGTACATGACGGATAAATTCATGTATATAGCCAAGTGGGGAGCTAGCGGCATTGAAGGCGTATCCTATGTACAGAACACAAGCTCCTGTTCTTATAATGTGCTGAAAACGGGTGAGACCCGAGCAAGCTGTGATCTGACACTCAAAAATTACGGCAGGGACGCCGTATCCGCCGTCCTATTACCTGATCTGGGGCGCAGTTACAAGTTTAAGGACGACCCACTATTGGAAGTCTTGCAGTCTGTCCAATTAAGGCCAGTACATATTGAGATTGAACGCCATGGAACATTTACAGGCAAGTTGGAGTTTTACGGGAAAGCGGAATCGCCTCTGCTCGTCAGTGGAAAACTTATGGATATTGTGCTGGATGTAGGCGTGGATGGAGTGAATACAGTGTTTGATTACGATATTCCGTAGTTGATATCTTTGTAGAAGAAACAGAATGAGTACATAAACAGAACTAGAATAAGGTTTATTTTGAATAGAAAGATTAAAGATATATACTGAAATCGGGATAGAGAGCTGGCTAATCGCTGGCTCTTTTTTTGCGTGGAAGTTGTAATTAGTGCAGAAATATTGGTTTTGTCTCCTTTCCCCTTGAATTGGTAACGCTTACGCTAGATGATGGGAATCAGTTTGTCTCAAAAAAATAGTTTGTCTTTACCGCTTACATCATTACAATTAATGTCACGACAAATAAAGACAAGGTGAGATGAAAAGATGTCATATCGGACAAACCTGTTTTCCAAAATGGTCATTCTAATTCTGATTATGCTAATTCCAGTTGTGCTTCTGTACTGGTACTCCAATCACAAAACGACAGCTGTTCTCAGAGATGAGTTGAATCGATCCAATAGCAACCAGCTTGAATTTTTCCAGAATCAGGTGAACACACACATTGAGCTGTTATCTTCATGGCCGAACCTGCTCATACATGATCCTGATATTGCCAGCTTCCGACGAATTTATGCGGACAGTAAATATTTTGACCTAGATGCTATTAATTTGGTTAAGCGTATTCAGAATAAGCTGAGTATTCAGGAGAGTTCATCCAATTGGGCGACAAAGTTATATCTGTATTCGCCTTCGCTGGGCAGGGTGGTTTCCGAAAGGGACGCACGTTCTTACGATAAGCAAGCGTTAAGGGAAAATATCATTTCCGGCTGGGATGTACGCAAAATTCAGGATGGGGAAGATGATCGGTTCATGTTTAGCTGGATTACGGCATCTCCATACGGAATTAAAGACCCGGCTAATAACGCGGAAACGATTATTAAACTGGAGTTTGATAGTGACAACATTCGGGATATGCTCGACAAATTCAAGGACGATGGCAGGCATGATCCCTTCTATTTCCGTGAAGAATCGGGGGTTATCTATAACCGGACTTCAGATCGTTCACTAACGAATCAATTGATGGAAGAACTGTCCATCCATAAACTTCAGGATGTTGATAACCGTACTGTGGTGATAGATGACGAGCCTTACATGGTCAACACTGTAAAATCCAGTACAACAGGCTGGTATTTGGTGGACTATATGCCTCTATCAGATATTCTGAAGCCCATTCATCAATCGAATATGTTGTTCTATTCTTCCATGATTTGTTTGTTGTTGATGAGTTTTGGTGTGGCGTACTTGTTATATGTGCAGGTGCAGGTGCCTGTGAAACAACTCATTCGCGGGTTCCAGCGATTGAAGCAGGAGGATTATTCCGTGAGGATTAAGCCGAAGGGCCGCAATGAATTCAGTTTTCTGTCTGAACGTTTCAACTTGATGGTGGAGCAGATCCAGCAGTTGTTTGAACACGTTTATCTGGAACAAATTCATGTGCGTGAAGCTCGGTTGAAGCAGCTACAATCGCAGATTAACCCGCACTTCTTCTATAATTGTTTCTCCTTCATTACGAGTATGGCGAAGCTGAAGCGCATGGACGCCGTTGTAGCGATGTCGCATAATCTCTCGCGATATTATCGGTATACAACAAGACAGGAACGGGACGTGGTACCGTTGACAGAGGAGATTGAATTTGTCAGCTGTTATCTGGAGATCCAACGGATGCGTATGGACCGCATTCATTACAAGCTTGATCTGTCCGAAGAGATGCTGAGACAGGAAGTGCCGCCGCTGATCGTGCAACCACTGGTGGAGAATGCGGTGATTCACGGAATTGAAGCGGATGCGGAAGCAGGAGAAATAAGAGTATCCGGGGAAAAACAGGGCGGTGTCATGGTTCTTGTGGTAGAAGATGATGGGCAAGGCATGACGCAGGAGGCACGTGAGGTGCTTCTGAATAAGCTCAGGGGAACGATGGATCAGGAGATGGGCTGTGGCCTGTGGAATGTGAATCAGAGACTCCAGCTTCGATATGGGGAGCAGGCAGGGATTGATATAACGGAATCGGAACTTGGTGGACTACGCGTTACACTGTCGTGGCCTGCCGAGCAGGAGTATCTTCTGGAGAACGAAGGATGAACCTCTGGAACGTGTAGCGCATGATGAACCATAGAATCCATTGCAGAATGAACAAGATAGGGAGTGACTTGCTTGATAGATATACTGCTGGTAGATGATGAAACGTATGTAACAGAAAGTCTGGAACTCACGATCCCCTGGGGAGAACTTGGGGTAACGACCGTGTTGCGTGCAGCTTCCGGTAAGGAAGCGTTGGAGATTATGGAGGAAAATGCAGTAGACATCGTGGTCACGGATATTCGAATGCCTGGCATGTCGGGACTGGATCTGATTGCAGAGGTAAGCAAGCGCTGGTCTCATATTCGCTGTATTTTGTTGACCGGTCACAGTGATTTTGCTTATGCAAAGAAAGCTATTCAATTGCAGGCGGCGGATTATATCCTCAAACCCGTAAACGATGATGAGTTTATGGGATCGGTCTCAGCAGCCATCACATCTCTTCGTGATGAGTGGGATGAGTTCGATAAATATCACCGGCTCTTATACAGTCGGAAGTCTGACTACAAAATTTTACGGGAAAATCTCATGCACGATCTCCTGCTTGGGCGTGAGATAACGGCGCGGGCACTTCGGGAACAACTGCAACAATATGAGATCCACATTGATCCGGAACAATCGGCAGTGATGATGCTGATTCGCCTTACAGGACGCTTCTCGTCAATGGATCAGCAGTCCCTTGATCTAATGGATTTTGCTGTAGGTAATATAGCGGAGGAAGTGCTCGGAGAGCAATTTAACGTGTGGTTTGGTCGCGGACCCCATGAGTGTCTGGTAATGTTTTTACAGAGTCAGGGACAGATTGAAGCTCCACAGATGAACTTGGAAACGTTGAGGATCTCTGCTGAAACCTTCCGTGAGCATGTCATTCGATATTTGCAGGGAGATCTGTCCATGGTGGTTACACCGTCATTTCCCTTTAATGAGTTGACAGTAGCTTATCGAAAAAGTCTGGGTTCCCTTGTCCTTTCGGGACCGGAAGAACACCAGATTATATACATGGATATGGATCAGGCACTTGGCAAACGACCCGACAATGATGCGACGCAGGCGCTCGAAGAGCTGTACAAACCGCCTGTACTTCCACAATTGCTAGAGACCAAGCAATGGGAAGCGGCAGCACGCAAGCTGAACACGGTCTTTGATGCGGCCGAACAGGTACGTTTGTCGAGAGAACATGTGTATGAGATGTATCTGTCCGTAACCAATGCATTTATGTATATCGCCCATAAACAGGGGCATCTGGTACATGAGATTGATCATGCGGGATTCGATTTGCTCCTTGCTCATCAGTTGATTCAATCGCCCGAGAAGCTACGGCGCTGGGCAACCGAGATGCTGTCAAAGCTTCAGGAGGAATTGTCTGATCAGGAAGGTGTGCAGAGCCGCAGACATGTGATCAAGCAGGTTCAGGAACTGGTGACAAGAGATACAGGACAGGACCTGTCGGTGAAGATGATTGCAGACAAAGTATATTTGCACCCCGTATATCTATCGAAGATTTACAAGGCAGAGACTGGGGAAGGTCTTGGGGATTACATGATTCGTATGCGTATGGAGCGTGCGCTGTATCTGCTCAAGAATAGCAACAAAAAAATATACGAGATTACGAGTGAGCTCGGCTATCAAAATCCGCAATATTTCAGCAAAATGTTCAAAAAGCATTATGGCATGACACCTAATGAATTTCGGGATCAGGCATAATTTCAACAACATTCCAGAATATAGGTTGGCAAAGGTGCAGAAATCTTGATTTCGTATCATAGGCTCAAAGGCCTGGTCAGCCTATAATGAAAGGGTAACCAAAACGATTTAAGGGGGAACAACATGAGAGCGCAATCAACGAAAAAGAGATTCTTGACGCTTCTCGCTACAACGCTGAGTCTAACTGTCGTTCTTGCAGGATGTTCAGGAGGCAGTGGGGGCGGAGATAGTGCAACACCAAGTACATCTGGAACCCAAAACGAATACAAAGAAAAGTATGATCCTGCAGTTACCATTACTACAGCATGGGGAATCGATCCTGAGCTGAAATTTAAAAATGGCGAATCCATGGAAAATAACGTGGCAACCAAGTGGGCCAAGGACAAATTCGGAATTGAAATCAAATCCTTGTGGTCCGTGACAGATACGAACAGTGCATTTGCGACCAAGCTTCGTCTTGCTATGTCCTCCGGTCAAGAAATGCCGGATATTGTGACAATAGGGCAGCCGGATAATTTAGTTGCTCAAGATTTAATTGACTCCGGCATGTATCAGGAAGTGGGACCATTGTTCGACAAATACGCTTCCGACACATGGAAAAAAGCAATGGAGCAGGACCCTAACGTATGGAACCCGTACAGTCGTGATGGCAAAAGAATGGGTGTCCCTGTTCTGGACTATGCCTACAACAATGACTACCTTCTCTGGATTCGTCAGGACTGGCTGGACAAGCTGAACATGAAGGCACCAAAAACCATCGACGAACTGGAAGCAGTGATGGAAGCATTTAAGAATAAAAATCCGGATGGCTTGGCTCCAGATAAAGTCACTCCGCTCAGCGTCGGCTTCAAAACATCCATGAATACATGGATGGGAGATGTATCCTGGATCTTTGGTGCATATGGCACCTTACCTCAACAATGGAATCTGGCTGCGGATGGCAAGCTGGAGTATGGTTCTATCAATCCAGGTATGAAGCCAGGTTTGACCAAATTGAGCGAATGGCTCACAAAAGGTTATATTCCGCAGGAAGCAGCGTTGTGGGATGAAAACAAAACGGCAGAGCCAGCAGTTGCAGGCACAGCAGGCATTATCCCGGGTCCATACTGGATGAGCGGATGGCCGCTGAAGGATACGGTAAAAAATGCCCCAGGTGCGGTTTGGAAACCGATTGAAATTCCAACTGGCCCTGAGGGCAAAGCGATGCGTCATGGTACACATTTTGTTAATGGTGTAACATTGATCAAGAAAGATATGAAAAATCCGGAAGCATTCTTTACTTACCAAAACTACCTTTATGATAAATACGCAGATCCGCAACCAGGAAGTGAATATGATAACGGTCTATTTGCAGGCTATGACTATCAATTGGATGGAAATGGTAAACAAATGCCGATTGAAGAAATTGATGGCGGGTATGTAAACGTTGTGCGTTATTTGCTCGTGCGTGATGGCGCTCGTATTCCGGACGCCCAGATGAAAGCTCTGATGAATTTGGCGGACGGCAAAGAGCCGGAAACGAAGCTTGAGAAAGATGTTGCTGTCAACTATGGTAAAGAAACGCCAGCGGCAGCGAAAGTGTTGCTGAGCCAAGAAGAAATTTCATTCAAAAACATGTTCACAGGTCCGACAACACAGACGATGAAATCCAAGCTCGACTACCTGAACAAAATCGAGAATCAGGCATTTAACGAAATTATCTATGGCAAAAATCCGGCTGATGCGTTTGATACCTTTGTACAAACGTGGAAATCTGGAGGCGGTGACCAGATCACGCAAGAGGTCAACGATTGGTATAACGGTGTGAAAAAATAGTTTTAAGCAGTGCCCAGACGATCGTCGTCTGGGCGCTTTTTTTGTTTATTCAAGCTGAAGCAAAGTGGTTGAATTTGTGCCATTTATATTGCTTTTATGTGCTGTTTGGACCCACTAAAAGGTTGATATAATCGCACTATAAGCCACTCAGGGAGTACTTGAGTAGGAAGAAATACAGGGGGAGCAATCATGAGAACTTTGAAACGCACTTGGCCATTCCACGTTATGCTGTTGCCAGCCATTATCTTTCTGATCATCTTCAGTTATGTGCCTATGGGCGGGATCGTTATGGCATTCCAGAATTACAAGCCATGGCTTGGGATTAGCGGCTCTGAATGGGTCGGGCTGGACAACTTTAGATATTTGTTTGAACGTGAAGACAGCTTACAGGTCATCTGGAACACATTGATTATTGCTGTACTTAAACTGATTTTCAACTTATTTATCCCATTTGTTTTTGCCATTCTTTTGAATGAGGTTCGCAAGATGGCTATACAGCGAACCATTCAAACACTTGTCTATTTACCTCACTTCTTGTCCTGGGTCATTCTAGGCGGGATTTTGATAGATTTACTGTCAACCGGAGGGTTGGTAAACCGGGTTCTGGGAACTTTCGGACTCGGACCATATTTCTTCCTTGGAGATAACAGTTGGTTCCGATCTACGGTCATTCTGACAGATGTGTGGAAGGAATTTGGCTATAACATGATTGTCTTTTTGGCTGCCCTTGCCGGAATTAATCCAGCATTGTACGAAGCAGCGGAAATTGACGGAGCAGGACGCTGGAAACAGACACTGCACATTACAATTCCTTCGCTCGTGCCGATGTTGATGGTTGTAGGAACACTGGCTCTTGGTAACGTACTGAATGCCGGATTTGACCAGATTTTCAACCTGTACAACCCGCTCGTATATCAAACGGGTGACATCATTGATACATTCGTATATCGTTCTGCGATGCAAAATGGTGAGATGGGCTTCGCAACAGCGATTGGATTGTTCAAATCAGTCATTAGTATGATCTTGATTCTTGTATCTTACAGCTTAGCCAAAAAATACGCTGGATACCGCATATTCTAATCGAATGAACAGAGAAAGAAGGGACCACGATGTATCATAAATCATTGCCTTATCGCGTGTTTAATATAGTCAATACCTGCTTTCTGATTTTGATCGCCATCATGTGTATCGTACCGATGATTCATGTACTGGCAGTATCCTTTAGTACGAAGGCTGCTGCCGATGCCAATCTAGTCAACCTTTGGCCTGTAGGTTTTTCACTTGAAGCCTACAAAAAGACGATGAACAATCCGATTTTCTTGAACTCGCTCTGGATTTCACTGCTACGTACAGTGATTGGTACAGCAATTACCTTGCTGATTACGTTCCTGGCGGCGTATCCGTTGTCCAAAGAAAATAGTGAGTTCAAAGGCAGAACAATCTACTCCTGGATCTTTGTATTCAGCATGATTTTCAATGGAGGACTGGTTCCATTCTATATGGTTATCCAGAAAATCGGGTTGATGGATTCCTTCTGGGTATTGGTTCTCCCAGGCGCAGTTAACACATTCCTTGTCATCCTGATGCTGAACTTCTTCCGCGGTATTCCGAAAGAGCTGGAGGAAGCGGCGTTGATGGATGGAGCCAACCATTTCAGAACATTGTTCAGTATCTTCCTGCCGATCTCCTTGCCGTCGATTGCGACCATTGCATTGTTCAGCATGGTGTTTCACTGGAACTCATGGTTTGATGGATTGCTCTATATGAATAATGCCAAGGATTATCCACTTGCCACATTTATGCAAACGGTCATTATTGGACGTGACATGAGTAGCATGAGCATGAATCCAAAAGAGATGGAATCCCTCTCTCAAACGACGGTAAGAGCAGCTCAGATTTTCATCGGAAGTGCACCTATCTTGATTGTATATCCGTTCCTGCAACGTTTCTTTGTTAAAGGTATGACGTTGGGCTCAGTTAAAGGCTGAGCCTGTATCACAAATAAATGGAGGCTGATACAGTGAGCAACTTGGAGGAAAAGACATTCGTTCTGGGAATGGATGTATCTTTTATGGACGAGATTGAACAACATGGTGGGACATACAGTGATGTGGACGGCAAGGAACAAGACTTGCTGTCCATCCTGAGGCTCAATGATGCTAACGCGATTCGGCTGCGGATCTGGAACGATCCTGTAGGCGGGTTCTGCAACCTGGAGCGGACAGTGGCGATAGCCAAACGGATCAAGGAGCAAGGCTTGCAGTTTTTGCTTGATTTCCATTATTCCGATCGGTGGGCAGATCCAGCTAATCAGTGGAAACCAAAGGCTTGGGAAAATCTCTCCTATGAAGAGCTTCAACGTGTGGTGTGCACGTATACCGCTGATGTCCTGAGAACGTTGAAGGAACACGACGCTCTTCCAGACATGGTGCAAGTCGGCAACGAGATTACACCAGGCATGTTATGGAATGAGGGACGTGTTGGTGGAGAAGAGCATGATACGGATGAGCAGTGGGAACGTTTTGCAGGCCTTGTGAAGTATGGAATTGCTGCGGTTAAATCCGTTGACGCGGATATTCAGATTATGATACATATTGATCGTGGTGGAGATAACGCCGAGAGCCGCAAGTTCTACGATCGCTTTGAAGCACTGGGTGTGGAGTTCGATATCATTGGGCTCTCGTATTATCCTTGGTGGCATGGCACACTCGATGCGTTACGTGACAATCTGCATGATCTGGCTGAGCGTTATGGCAAACCCATCAATGTCGTTGAAACCGCTTATCCATGGACGCTGGAACAGCCGGAAGGCATTGAATGGATTTTGAATCAGGAAGAATTGTTGTTGCCAGGATACCCTGCAAGTGTAGAGGGACAGACCAAATATCTGAAGGACCTATTACAGATTATTCGCGAAGTTCCTGGTGGTTTGGGTCATGGATTCTATTATTGGGAACCTGCCTGGATACCAAGTAAAGAAGAATGGTCTGTCGGACATCCGAACAATTGGGGTAACCTCACGATGTTTGATTTTAAAGGGCGTAAGTTGGAATCGTTTACAGCGCTCGCTGCTGTAGAAGAATCAGATGCAGAGACATACGTGTAATAACACATAAGTTCGCAAGTTGTATCTGACGTAAAGCATGAAGTCAATGTCGTTGTATCCGATAAAAATTGTAATTCAAAAGCAAGGGAGTTGTCCTTATGACATACAAATTTCCACCTGTAAGTTCCAAAGCCCCGCACATGTTGCATGGCGCAGACTATAACCCGGAGCAGTGGCTCCGCTATCCTGAAGTTCTGGAAGAAGACATTCGCTTGATGAAGCTTGCCAAGTGTAACGTAATGTCCATTGGTATCTTCTCTTGGGTATCCCTTGAGCCGGAAGAAGGTGTATATACGTTTGAATGGCTGGATCAGGTCTTGGATCGTTTTGCAGCCAATGGCATCTATGCATTCCTGGCTACACCAAGTGGTGCGAGACCTGCCTGGATGTCCGCCAAGTACCCGGAAGTACTCCGTGTCTCCGAGTCACGTGTTCGCAACCTGCATGGTTTCCGTCACAACCATTGTTATACTTCACCGGTATACCGTGAGAAAGTGACTGCGATCAATACGAAACTGGCAGAACGTTATTCGGATCATCCGGCTATAATCGGCTGGCATATCTCGAACGAATTCGGCGGAGACTGTCATTGTGATTACTGTCAGGAAGCTTTCCGTGGCTGGGTTCAGAAAAAGTATAAGACACTCGATGAACTGAATCATTCGTGGTGGACCACATTCTGGAGTCACACGGTTACAGACTGGAGTCAAGTGGAATCTCCAGCGCCACACGGTGAGACACAGGTACACGCGATGAATCTGGATTGGCGCCGCTTCGTTACCGATCAGACAGCTGATTTTATCGTGCACGAAACGAAACCATTGAAAGCTCAGAATCCGGATCTGCCAGTCACAACGAACCTGATGGAATTTTACGGCGGTCTGAACTATTGGAAGTTTGCCGATATTCTGGATTTCCTCTCTTGGGACAGCTATCCAACGTGGCATGATGCAGATGACGATGCAAAACAGGCCTCACGGATCGCAATGATGCATGACATCGTGCGTTCCATCAAAGGTGGACAGCCGTTCTTGCTGATGGAAAGTACTCCAAGTTCAACCAACTGGCAGGAGGTTAGCAAGCTGAAAAAACCTGGCATGCATCTGCTCTCTTCTCTCCAGGCTGTGGCACACGGTTCCGATAGTGTACAGTACTTCCAGTGGAGAAAAAGTCGGGGGTCCAGTGAGAAGCTCCATGGCGCAGTGGTAGACCATGTTGGAACGGAGCATACTCGAGTATTCCAGGATGTGACGGACGTAGGTACGGCTCTTGAAGGCATGGAAGCTATTGTAGGAACAGTGGTTCCAGCAGAAGTTGCCATCATATTCGACTGGGAAAACCGCTGGGCCGTTAATGATTCACAGGGTCCACGCAATATCGGTGTGAAATATGAGCAGACGGTGGAAGAACATTACGAAGCGTTTTGGAAAAAGGGAGTTGCTGTAGACGTTATTGATATGGATGCAGACCTGTCCAAGTATAAGTTATTGATTGCTCCAATGCTCTATCTGGTACGAGAAGGTGTCGGCGAACGCATTGAGAAGTTTGTGGAGCAAGGTGGTACGTTTGTAGCGACCTACTGGTCCGGTATTGTTGATGAAAATGATCTGTGCTTCCTGGGTGGATTCCCAGGTCCACTGCGCAAGACGCTTGGCATCTGGTCTGAAGAAATTGACGGACTGCATGATCGTGATCTGAATGGAATCATTCCTGAGGAAGGGAACGAGCTTCAGCTCACTACAGCGTATGATGCAATTGAACTGTGTGATCTGATTCATCTGGAAAGCGCGAAGTCACTGGCTACGTACCGTTCTGACTTCTACGCAGGGCGTCCCGCATTGACAGTTAATCAGTTGGGTTCAGGAAAAGCGTATTACGTGGCGACACGTCTGAAAGCGCCATTCTATGATGATTTCTATGCGAAGCTAATTGCTGACCTGAACATTGAACGTGGACTTGAAACGGAGCTGCCTTCCGGCACAACGGCACATACGCGTACAGATGGTACGGCTGACTATGTGTTTGTACAGAATTATACACCAGATGAGAAGCTGGTTGAATTAGATGGACAGTCGTATACGGATCTGCTCAGTGGTGATGCTGTGGAAACCAGTCTCAGTCTACAGCCATACGACATTCGTGTCCTGCGCAGACCGGCTGCCCGGAAATGATAAAGAAACTATACGTTACTTAATAAATGAAGATAGTATAAGAAGAGATTGCCCTGAGCACCTGTTATCGGTGTTTGGGGCGTCTTTTTTATTTTATGTTTTTGGCTGTTGAACCACTTTTTCTGGACAAGATAAAGGATAAACGTGTCCGCGTAGCGAAGACAAACAGGTAACTTGTAACTCAAGACTTTCAGTCTGGGAGGAATTGAAATGAATCAGAGAAATCTGGACGGCAACAGCATTATTATTCGGCTGGAAATGACAACTAAAGATATCAAGTTTGGCGAAGTGGCTTCGGCCATCTCGGAAGCTGGTGGAGACATCATTGCCATTGACGTCATTTCGACCAATCAGGATGTCAGTGTGCGCGACTTGACCGTCGCGGTAACAGATGCACAGGATAACAGCAAAATTATAGAAGGCGTACGCCAGCTCAAAGGTATATCCATCATTAACGTATCAGATCGAACGTTCCTGCTACATTTGGGCGGCAAGATCGAAGTGACACCGAAAACCCCGATTCAGAATCGGGAAGACCTGTCACGTGTGTATACCCCGGATGTGGCTCGGGTATGTTCGGCCATTGTTGAAGAACCGGGGAAAGCTTTCTCGCTGACGATCAAGCGGAACACGGTAGCCGTGGTATCCGATGGCAGTGCGGTACTTGGACTGGGCAACATTGGTCCCCGTGCAGCGATGCCCGTTATGGAAGGTAAGGCAATGTTGTTCAAACAGTTTGCAGGTGTGGATGCCTTCCCAATCTGCCTGGACACGCAGGATACTGAGGAAATCATTCGTACAGTGAAAGCGATATCACCTGGTTTTGGCGGTATTAATCTGGAGGATATTTCATCACCACGTTGTTTCGAGATTGAACGTCGTCTGAACGAGGAGTTGGATATTCCGGTATTTCATGATGACCAGCACGGCACAGCGGTTGTATTATATGCCGGTCTGATTAATGCGCTCAAACTGGTAGGCAAGTCCATCACGGATGTGAAGATCGTGGTCTGCGGTATTGGTGCAGCAGGTGTAGCATGCAGTAATATTTTGCTGTCTGCGGGAGCCAGTCGACTTATTGGTGTCGATCGTGAAGGTGCGATTGTACGGACACAAACCTATGAGAATGAAGTCTGGAGTGACTATGCGGCTCGCACCAACCCGGAACTGGAAACTGGTTCGCTACGTGATGTTATTCGTGGAGCGGACGTGTTTATTGGTTTGTCACGCGGCAATCTGTTAACTCGTGAAGATGTACAGACTATGGCAGAAGATCCAATCGTGTTTGCGATGGCCAATCCGGTACCTGAGATTATGCCTGCTTTGGTGGAGGACATTGTAGCTGTTATGGCGACAGGACGATCGGATTATCCGAACCAAATCAACAACGTGTTATGTTTCCCTGGCATCTTCAGGGCAGTTCTGGATTGCCGGGCTACCGAGATTAATGAAGAAATGAAGCTGGCGGCCGCTCAAGCGATTGCTTCGGCCATTACGGATGAAGAGCGTACACGATATTACATTATTCCGAGTGTGTTCAATGATAAAGTGGTCAAATCGATGCGTAATCGCGTCATTGAAGCAGCTGTTAAGACGGGTGTAGCGCGGCGTATTCCACGTGAGCAGGCTCGTGAAGGTGGGGAATCGTAAGATGTCAGAGAACCCTCTTCAACCATCAAGCCAGAGCGTAAAAGGACCAGAACACCTGGATAATGTAGATGGAACAACCGCAGGAGAGGCCATACTGCGCGCTGCTCGATCTTTTGTACAAGGGGACTCGTCCAAGCATACGGATGGTCATGATTGGCCGCACATTGAACGAGTAACTGCACTTGCGGTCGAACTCGCTCACCGCATGGGTGCAGATCCATTTGTCTGTGAACTGGCTGCATTATTACATGATGTACCGGATGAGAAGCTGAATGAGAGTTTGGAAGCCGGCATGGCGAAACTGAATGCCTGGCTGGATACCCAGCCGCTTGATTCGGATACACGTGCATCGGTTGTGGGTATTATTAGCACCATCTCGTATGCAGGAGGCCAGCGTCCTGCGGTCAGTTCGCTCGAAGCACAGGTAGTACAGGATGCGGATCGTCTGGATGCGCTGGGGGCGATTGGAATCGCGCGCACCTTTGCCTTCTCAGGAGCGAGGGGACGCGAGATGTATGATCCATCCCTTCCCCCACGGGAGCACATGACCCGTGAGGAATATCGCAATGGGCGCAGCACAACGATAAATCACTTTTACGAAAAGCTGTTCAAGCTCAAAGATCTGATGAATACCTCCTATGGCAAGGAGCTGGCGGAGCAGCGTCATCATTATATGGTGCAGTTCGTGGACCAGTTCAAAAGGGAATGGGAGGGCACGGATCGGTAGGCTGGCTTGATAAGCATGACGATACACAGAGGTTGAATAAGTAACAGAGGCGAATCTTTGAAGTGGCGAAAATCCATTTTAAAGATTTGCTTCTTTTTAGGTCCAATATTTTGGGTTAATAATGTGTATTAACATACATAAATGAATCAACAATTTATTTTTAGTGAGTGATGAAATGAATTAAGTCAAGGTTTGCATAGCTTTAAGTTTCGTTCTGTCCTTGCGAATGATCACTTTCTGACTTATGACATGGCAACGGAAGGTCTTCCATGGTACAATAAATCGTTCTCCTGAATGAATTCAGGCAAAAAAAGAAATATGGGGTAATAATGAACATGATTATCAAATGTAAAATTTCAGGTTCGGTAAAGAGGAGGGGTCACCACCATGTCGTTTGGTGCACGTGTACTTAAGACGGGGATCGCGGTCACGCTTGCCTTGTACCTTAGCAGCCTGTTCCTGAACCCGCAATCTCCCGTGCCTGCCGCAATCGCGGCTATATTCGCCATGCAGCCTTCCATCTATCGTTCCTGGAAATACTTCCTGGATCAGCTGCAAACGACCACACTCGGAGCTATTGTGGCCCTGTTGGGAGGTATGGTGTTGTCCAATGAGCCAATCGCTGTTGGATTAATTATTGTACTTGTTATCATGATATGTCTTAAATTGAATATGGGCGAGACGGTTGGACTGACACTAGTCACGGTTGTATCCATTATGGAAGCCTCAGGTGACTGGCACTTTGCACTCAATCGTTTTCTGCTGACACTGGTTGGTATTGTATCGGCGTTTCTCATCAACATTACGGTATTTCCTCCGAAACCGAAGGTTCAGTTCGTGAAGCAGATCCAGAGTGTCTTCAGCGGCATGTCGTTGCTTCTGCGAACCTCGATCTCGGATGAGATTAAGGAAGTTGTATTCCGGGAGGAGAAAAACAACCTGGGCGGTTCCATTAAGTCTCTGTCCGACAAGTATAACTTGTTCGAAGAGGAACAGAAGAAGATGAAGCGTTCGAAATTCAGCGAAACCCGGCAGATGGTGGTCTACAAACAGATGCTGCTGAGTCTGCAAAAAGGATATGAGGTGCTGGATTCGGTGGAACGCCACTATTTCCAGGCACCGCGGACACCAGCCATGGATCTGTTTTTTGACTCCCATCTGGAACTGGTTATCAAATTCCATGAGCATGCACTGCTCAAGTTCGAGGATAAGCTGAAACCGAACGGCGAAGAGGCCGCACAGTTTGTATTGGACAATGATCGTTTCATGGAGCAGGCGATTACTGAGTTTGATATCGACAAGGACGGGATGTTACGATTATCCATCGTGGCGGCTGCCATCTATGATTACGGTTATCAGCTGGAACGTCTGAATCGACTTGCCGAACATGTGCATAGCTCCAGTGAAGACAAAGAATCACAGGATAAAATTTTGAATTGGCTTAAGTGGCCTTAAATGCGAATTGCACATCGGCTTCGCGATCATATACAATGGAACTACAACATAGCCCGGACAACCGTGTCCGGGTTGTTTTGTCATACATACGGCTGAATGGCATGAATGATTTTTACGAACTGAGGGATAAAGACATGATTATAGAGAAATTGGATGCTGAACTAATAGAATGGTTGAGTGGGACAAATCTGGAGCATAAACAGCATGAAGCCATGCAACTGCTGACCGTATCTGAGGATCAATGGCCGCATCAGGCGATGATCAGTATGGGTGAAGTCATTGCGATAAGTCCGCATCGTCTTAGACTGGCTCTGTGGCAAGGGACACACACCAGTATGAACATGAGCAAAACAGGCAAGGCTACCTTGATTGCGGTTCAAGGACATCGATTGCTGCATATCCGTTTAGAAGTAGAGCTACTGCCTGAGATGAAGGGGGCTATTCATCCGAGAGATCGTTTTGAAGCCAAAGTGCTTCATGTACGTGTGGATCACGCGCCTTATGCGGAGATCACTTCAGGAATAACCTTTCAATTAAAAGATAAACTTGGAGCGATTACCCGCTGGAAAGAGACGATTGAAGAATTACGAAAGTAGACATGGAGTTGCTCAGTCAGTTGAGGACCCGGTGATTGGGTAATAATGAAGAAGAAGATAACAAAAAACGCCTCCGCTTGCATCGGGACGTTGTCACTGGTAGAATAAAAAATGGTTTTCAGAAAATTAGAACTAATTAACATAAAATTAAAATGTTTACTTTCTAATAATTATACCATTGCCTTTTCGGGCTTGTCAAATGGGATTTTGAGGACACAATCCGGGGAAAGAGGGGCTATTAACATATGAGTACAGAGCAGCAGTGGAGTGAGGAACAACAACGGGTCAACACGGTGACCGATCAGATTGAGCGCAAGATCACAACGTTAGAAGATGAAGTAGGTTCCTTCCGGGACGAAGTGGTTGGCATGAGAAAAGACTTCTGGGACGAAGTCACAATGAACTTTAGCGAAGCAGACGATGTTGGTGAAACTTCAACCAGCATGCGACAGCAGTCACAAGTATTGTCCGATCGGGAGCGTAGTCATCTCAATACAGCGGCTGCGTTGGACAAAATGAAACGACTGCATCATTCACCGTATTTTGGCCGGATTGATTTCAAAGAAGATGGATATCCAAATGCAGAACGCATTTATTTGGGGATCGCATCGTTGCTGGATGAAAAAGAAGAATCCTTTCTGGTCTACGACTGGCGTGCGCCAATCTCCAACCTGTATTATGACGGGGCGCCGGGTCCGATCACGTATCATACGCCCAGTGGGGAGATTAGCGGTAATATAGAGATGAAGCGGCAGTTCGTCATTCGGGACGGACGTATCCGCTTTATGTTCGACACAGGGGTTACGATTGGCGATGAGTTGTTGCAGGCCGTGCTCAGTCGAACTTCGGATGCACAGATGAAGAGTATTGTAGCGACCATTCAGAAGGAGCAGAACCGAATTATTCGTAATGACCGGACACGCATGCTTATTGTGCAGGGCGCAGCCGGCAGTGGTAAAACATCCGCGGCGCTCCAGCGTGTAGCCTATCTTCTCTATAAATATCGCGAGCATCTGCAAGCGGATCAGATGGTTCTATTTTCCCCGAATCCAATGTTCAACAGTTATGTTTCTACGGTTCTGCCTGAGCTCGGGGAGGAAAACATGTTGCAAACGACTTTCCAGGAGTATCTGGAACGCCGTTTGGGTCGTGAATATCAACTGGAAGATCCGTTTATTCAGCTCGAATATGTACTTACGGGCACGCAAGATCCTGATTACGATGTGCGCATGTCCAGCATTCGGTTCAAATCATCCGAATCTTTCCTGAAAGTCATTACGCGTTATAAGGAAAGCATGCTGTCAGGCGGTATGAAATTCAAGCCGGTTCGCTTCCAGGGCCGAGCGATTGTCACGTCAGAGGCTATGGCTGAGAAATTCTACAGTTTCGAGTCGTCCGTTAAGCTGGTTAGTCGACTGGAGATGTTGCGGGACTGGATGCTGAAAGAACTATCCGCCTTTGGTAAAAGTGAACTGGATGCACCTTGGGTTGATCAGCAGCTTGATCTGATGGAGCCGGAGGATCTGCAACGTGCCTATCAGCGCTTGAAGCGCAAGCAAAAAGGAAAGACCCATACCTTTAATGACTTTGAACAGGAAAGAGAAATTTTGGCTCGTATGGTGGTCAGTGATCGACTTAAGCCGCTGCGCAAATGGATCAAGTCATTGCGATTCGTTGATGTGCGACAGTTATATGCACATTTGTTCACTGATGAGGCTCAGATGGTTCGCTTGTTGGGGGATGAAGCCTTGCCTGCCCAATGGGAAGAAATCTGTAAAATGACTTTACGCAGATTGAAGCTTCAGGAGTTGGCCTATGAAGATATTACGCCATACTTGTACCTGCGTGAGCTTATGCTTGGATTCCATATTAACTCCAACATTCGTCATGTCATCATTGACGAAGCACAGGATTATTCTGCGTTTCAGTTGGCATTTATGAAGAGGTTGTTCCCACGGGCGAAAATAACAGCGCTTGGTGATTTCAATCAGGCAATCTATGCCCACTCTTCCGTGCTTAGTGGAACGGGACCTTTGACTAATCTGTACGGACCAGACAATACGGAAGTGATCGAGCTGACCAGAAGTTATCGATCTACGCGAGAGATCGTGGAGTTTACCCGTGGTATGGTGCCTGGCGGGGAAGAGATTATCCCATTTAACCGTAGCGGCGAGAAGCCTAAAGTTATCGTTTCTTCTGATCCGGAGCGTCATCTGAATGTCATCACGACAGACCTCAAGCATTTGATTGAGGAGGGGTATGAATCGGTCGCAGTTATCTGCAAGACCGCCGAAGAGAGCAGAGACGTACATGCTGCATTGAGCAAGGCACTGCCCACAGCTCCGAAGTTAATCAAGAAAACGACGCTCGCCTTTGAACAGGGTGTTCATGTCATTCCGGCGTATCTGGCCAAAGGTGTGGAATTTGATGCTGTCCTGATCTATGACGGTTCTACAGAACAGTATGCTCAGGAACATGAACGCAAGTTGTTCTATACGGCTTGTACACGAGCGATGCATCTGCTTCACGTCTATTGTGTGGGCACACCGAGTCCGTTCATTACCGCCCAGTCTGAAGAATGGTATGATCTTGGCAAGGTGTCTGCTGCGCAAGTGGACTGACATAGCACGTTCATGTGCATGAAGAAGGCTTCCGTTCAATGGAACGGGAGTCTTTCTGTATATGATAAATAGATCAGGAGGAAGCTAGCTTTGCGAGGAAAGTATACGTGATGCGGTTGTATTCAGATATAGGTGATCGGAATGAATAAAAAACTTGACGTGAATTCGTAAGGATTGGGTTCCGTGGATAAATATGACTTCATAATTTGTATTGAGGCACAATGGATGTGATTTTTCTTTACACATGAGTTCCAGACTCATATAATCGTAACAATATATTTTTTTTTGGATCGTTTATTAAAGGAGGCAACCATATGAACAAATCAACTTTTGAACGGCCGCTTATGGCTGATTGTGTACCGGATCTGGTCGCTACAGCCCGGGGAGATTTACCAGCGACTTTGGTCATTCGGGGAGGTACGCTGGTGAACGTGATATCGGGTGAGATTTTGCCTGAGATGTCTATAGCTGTACAGGGAGCTCGAATCGCTTATGTTGGTAAAGATGTAAGCCACACCATCGGAGAACATACCCGGATTATTGAAGCAAACGGTAAGTATATTGCTCCTGGTTTGCTGGATGGACACTGCCATATTGAAAGTACACAGATGAAAGTAACCGAGTTTGCGAGAGCGGTCTTGCCTTCAGGCACAACCGGAGGTTTTTTTGACCCGCATGAGATCTCTAACGTGCTTGGTCTCAAAGGTCTGAGACTGATGCTGGATGAAGCGCGGACCACACCGATGGCTGCTTATATGCAGGTGGCTTCCTGTGTGCCTTCCACCCATCCAGGACTGGAGACAACAGGTGCTTATATCGGGCCTGAAGAGGTGGCTGAGGCTCTTTCCTGGGGTCCGGACATGATTGGTCTTGGTGAAGTAATGAACTTCCCTGGTGTCGTTTACGGAGACGAGACGATGATTGGTGAGATACAGGCAACGCTCCGGGCAGGGAAAGTGGCAGACGGTCACTTTACCTGGGCTGCCGATGACTGGCGTCTGCCCGCGTATGCAGCGAGTGGGGTAACAGGGGATCATGAATGTGTGACCAAGGAAGATGTGGTCGAACGTCTGCGACTCGGGATGTACGCGAAGATGCGCCAAGGTTCGGCATGGCATGATGTGGCTGAGACAATCAAAGCTTGTACTGAGCTTGGACTGGATACACGCCGGATGATGCTGGTGACCGATGACCGAAGCTCTGAATCCTTGCTTAAAGAAGGACATATGGATTTTGTTGTTCGTCTCGCAATCTCCCAAGGTGTGAAGCCGGTCACGGCTTTCCAGATGGCCACCATTAATACGGCTGAGCGTTTTGGTGTTGCGCGTGATATTGGTGCGGTTATTCCGGGCAATATAGCCGATATTATTCTACTGGACGGCCGATTGGCGGATGTACGTGTAGGCATGACGATTGCTGCCGGGCAAGTCGTGGCCGAGAACGGGAAAATGACGGCGGTCTGGGACAGCTTCACGTATCCTGAGGAAGCACTGAACACGGTGAAGTTGGAAGCTAATATTCAGCCAGAGGATCTGGAGCTGGCTGCACCGATTACAGAGGGTACGATTGGTGCCAAAATCATTCATGTGACAGAGAACCATGTGGATACGAAGGAGAAACACCTGCCTGTTACGGTGCAGAACGGCAAGGTAGTGGTTTCAACTTCAGGAGAAGTATGCAAAATCGCGGTATTGGAGCGTCACAAACAAACCGGGAATCGCGCGGTTGCGCTGGTTGGAGGTATTGGCTTCACATCGCCAGCGGCGATTGCGATGACGGTTGCTCATGACAGTCACAACCTGTTAATTATCGGTAATGATGATGCTTTGATGGCCGAAGCCGGTAATCGTGTTATTCGCATGCAAGGTGGGGTAGCCGTGGTAACAGCTACAGGTGTAACTGAATTCCCGCTGCGGATCGCAGGTTTGATGTCAACCGAGTCTTTCGAAGTGGTTGCAGCCCAATCGGCAGCAGTCAGTGAAGCTTTACAATCCGCAGGCTGTACGTTGAATAATGCATTTATGACACTTTCCTTGTTGGCGCTAGTTGTGATTCCAGAATTACGTTTGTCTGACAAGGGGCTTGTGCGGATCTCTGCAGAAGGCATTGAACTGGTGTCCCTTTTCGATGAAGTGGTAGACGGTACGCCGGTAACTCCATCGCGTAATGAATGAAATGGAAATGTCTATTAGAGCAAGAGCATCATTAAATTAAAATACATGCAAAGCCGCCTTAGGGCGGTTTTTTTTTGTTTTTCTGGAGAAAACGCTTTCTAGGTCTTCTGGGGCTTGGCTTACATATGGCAATAATGACTGAAGTCATGCTGGAATGAGAGTTAATTTAGAAAATAGCGAATAATTGTGACTTTAGAACTATACATACAGAACTACGAATTCCCGAAATATAGTTATATGATTCTTTCGTCGTAAGTCTTAGAGATGATATTGCATATAGAAGCAATCCAAATTCGTCGTACTTAAATAAGTTTCCATAAAATGAATATGAAACGACACAATTTCATCCGGATTTGCACGTCAGAGCTGATAACTTCAGAGGGAGTGTACAAATATGAAAAGCAAAAGGGGTTACCGTTTTATCCTATTACTCAGTTGTTTGATCCTGTGTGCGAGTACCGCCTATACATCGAAAGCCGTTGCCATTGGTTCCGTTGATAGTTATGAAACGATTCATGGGAACCTTGATGTGCCGGTAAGAGCGACGTGGGTGTGGGATACGACTCAGATTCGAAGCAATCCTCAAGAGGTATTGAATTTTGCGACAACGAACAAGATTAATACGATCTATCTGCAGATGAACCGGGATGTGAAAATTCCGGATTATAAAAGCTTTATCCGCCAGGCGAGAGCCAAGAATATTGCGGTTGACGTTATGGATGGAAGATCAGCGTGGGGATTGACGGAAAGTCGGGAACAGATAGCTTCTTTCCTGGACTGGATCGAAGCGTATCAGGCAGAGGCTCTGCCTAATGAGAAGTTTGCTGGTATACATCTGGATATTGAGCCACATGTGCATCCGCAATGGAAAATCAATCAGGCTAGTGTGATTACGCAGTGGCAAGGCAATGTGGAGTATATTGTGGAGAGAGCATCAAGGATGAAGATGCCGGTAGCGGCTGACTTACCTTTCTGGCTGGATAACTACAAAATCCCTGGTTCAACGATGGCGGTTAGCAGCTGGATGATCCGCAAATTTGACTCCATCACCATCATGGCATACCGTGATACAGCTACTGCGATCTATAGTGTAGCGAAGGATGAGCTTGCAGAAGCGGCTCTGCTTGGTAAAACGATCTCTATAGCCGTGGAAACGAAGCAAAGTAAGGAAGGCGACTTCATTACTTTTTATGAAGAGGGATCTGCTTATATGGAAGCACAATTGAAGTTGGTCGAAAAAATGGCTTCAGCCCATGCATCTTTTAACGGATTCTCTGTTCATGAGTACACTTCATGGAAGACACTGAAAAAGTGAGACAATGTTAAACTACAAAGTGTACCCCTGATAGCAGCCAATGAGATGAGTCCTAACTGAGCCAATGTGGCTCAGATCAGAGCGTTAGCTCACTCTTTCGCAGGAAAGTTGATAAAGAAGAAGAAGGTGCTTGCAGCTGATGAGCTGTGAACACCTTCTTCTTCTTTTAAACCTGAACCAGGGCAGACTCCATGGCTACGTTCTCATAGAACATTTTGCGATACTGTGAAGGTGTAGTGGCTTTATGTTTTTTAAACGTAGTGATGAAGTAGCTTAGATGCTCAAAACCGACATCCATCGCGATATCGACAATTTTGTGATCCGTATTCTCAAGCTGAACGCAGGCCTGTTGAACGCGGTAATAGTTAATATAATCTACAGGGGTTTTCTGCACCATCTGTTTGAAGAAACGGCAGAAGTGTCCTTCGCTCATATTGGCCTCATCGGCCAGTTCTTTCAGCTTCAATGGTTCGGGATAACGCTTGTGGATATAGCCGAGCACGGATTTCAGCCGCTCTACCTTGTCATGACTCCCTGTAGCCACAGTACCTTTGAGCGGAGCAGGTCTCATATGTTCGAACATTCGGGCAAATACAAGATACAGGTATGCTTTCGTTGACATTTCACACGTTTCTGTTCCAGCAGCATGGTCCGCAAATATGCGTTTCAGGTGATCGAGAATTTCTTGTCCCCAATCCTCATCTGCCTTGATGTGAAAAGGGGGAATCACGGTTTTGCGAATCAGTGGACCGATGAATTTCTCCTGTACCGTATCGAAGGTGCGGCTGCCGAGCAGCTCGGGATTAAACACAATGGAAGAGAATACACAGGGAACATCGCCCTTCAGATAGCCCGCATGAATCTCACCTCGATTGATGAAAATCGCTTCTCCAGCTTGAACCTCAACGGTGTTCATATCAATCTGAAAGACGGCACAGCCTTCGGTTACCATGGTGAACTCCATCTCATCATGCCAATGGCAATCGAGAATGCTATCTCCATTGAGTTGTTGGATATCCGGATACACACTGACTGGATACATGGCATTACCGTGAATCCGGTCTTCCCGTAATCGTTCACGTTCCATATCAACGCCTCCTTTCACTTCATTATTAATGTAATCGTTTCCAAAGTTTGGTGTTGATATTCAAGAATCGGATAGTTAATATCAAAATCATGATATATTTGGTCAAAATAAGTGAAGAAATTCATTATTAATATCAATATTATTATAGTATAACCGAAGGGGGAAAGAAAACATGAAATTTACTGATGGATTCTGGATGACTCGTGAAGGGTACCAAATTCAAAACCCGACTGACATTCGTGATATTGTGCAAAAAGATAATTCTTTGACCGTATATGCGGCAACTAAATATATTCGCACCAAAGGCGACACATTGAATGGTACATTGCTTAAAGCAACATACAGCTCACCTATGCCTAACGTTATTCGTGTAACCTTGAATCACCATAAGGGTGGAGTGAAAAAAGGGCCTGTATTTGAGCTTAACACGCAAGATGCAAACGTTGACATCTCGAAAAATGAACAAGGTGCTGTTTTGAAAAGCGGCAACCTGGAAGTTCAAATCGACAAAACAAACGGTTGGGACGTCAGCTTCCTGTATGAAGGAAAGCGCATTACAGGTAGCGGTCAAAGAGCGGCTGGTTATATTACAGGTCCGAGCAAGGAAGCGTACTTCCGTGAGCAGCTAGATCTTGGTATTGGTGAATACGTTTATGGACTTGGTGAGCGCTTCACACCGTTTGTTAAGAATGGTCAAATCGTAGATACCTGGAATGAGGACGGCGGTACAAGCAGTGAGCAGTCCTATAAAAACATTCCGTTCTACTTGTCCAATAAAGGATATGGCGTATTTGTAAATCATCCTGAACGCGTATCGTATGAGATTGCATCCGAGAATGTATCTAAAGTGCAGTTCAGCGTAGAAGGCGAGACGTTGGAATACTTCATTATCGGCGGTGACAATCCTAAGGATGTACTTGATAATTATACGAAATTAACAGGTAAACCTGCGCTTCCACCGGCCTGGACATTTGGTCTGTGGCTGACAACATCATTCACAACGGATTATGATGAAGCAACGGTTAACCATTTCGTAGATGGCATGGCTGAACGTGATCTTCCGCTGTCTGTATTCCATTTTGACTGCTTCTGGATGAAGGAATACCAGTGGTCTGATTTCGTATGGGATGAAGCGATGTTCCCTGATCCGGAAGGCATGCTTGCACGTCTGAAAGAAAAGGGTCTTAAAATCTGTGCTTGGATCAATCCATATATTGCAGAAAAATCCTACTTGTTCGATGAAGGTATGGAGAACGGTTATCTGGTGAAAACAGCGGATGGCAGCGTATGGCAATGGGATATGTGGCAAGCAGGTATGGCTCTGGTTGACTTCACGAATCCGGATGCTGTGAATTGGTATAAGAGTAAGCTGGAAGTCCTGCTTGATCAAGGTGTAGATTCCTTCAAGACAGACTTCGGCGAAAGAATTCCGACAGATGTCGTGTACTTCGATGGCTCTGATCCGGTTAAAATGCACAACTATTATACACAGCTCTATAACAAAGCTGTATTTGAATTACTTGAAGAGAAAATTGGCAAAAACGAAGCTGCCCTGTTTGCACGTTCTGCAACAGCAGGTGGTCAACAGTTCCCGGTTCACTGGGGCGGCGACTGCTCTTCAACGTATGAATCCATGGCTGAATCACTTCGAGGCGGCCTCTCGCTCGGACTTTCCGGTTTCGGATTCTGGAGCCATGATATCAGTGGTTTTGAAAGCACAGCGAGCCCTGACGTATACAAACGTTGGGTACAATTTGGACTGTTATCTTCTCACAGCCGCCTGCACGGCAGTACGTCGTATCGTGTGCCTTGGCTGTTTGACGAGGAATCCGTGGACGTTGTTCGTGACTTTACCAAACTCAAAATCAGCCTGATGCCGTACTTGTACAATTCTGCGGTGGAGTCGACGGTAAAAGGTATTCCGATGATGCGTGCTATGCTGTTGGACTTCCCAGATGACCCAACAACATACAGCCTGGATACGCAATACATGTTCGGCGATTCGATCCTGGTAGCTCCAATCTTCAACAAGGAAGGCGATGTGCGTTACTACCTGCCTGAAGGAACTTGGACGAACTATCTGACAGGAGCGAAAGTACAAGGTGGACGCTGGATCAGTGAAAACCATGACTTCAAAACACTGCCAATGATGGTTAAGCCAAACAGCCTGATCGCTGTCGGTGCTGTAGATAGCAAACCGGATTATGACTTTGCCAATGATGTGTCCCTGCACTTGTTCGAACTGGCTGACGGTCAAACGGCTCAAGCTGTCGTTGTGAACCAAGCTGCTGAACAGGAGCTGACTGTAAACGTTACACGTAATGGATCAGTGCTGGAAGTTCGTGCTGAAGGCGCAGGCAAACCATGGAATATCGTGCTTCGCGGCATTGAGAGTGTATCCAGTGTTGAAGGTGGTTCCCAAGTGTCTGGTGCAAATGGTGTTGTCGTTACGGCAGCAACAGGCGCAACCTCGCTTACAATCCAACTGTAAAATGATATAGTAGAAGAAAGGACGGTGCCGCAAGGTGCCGTCTGTTTGTCTACGATGATAGGAGATTGAATGAAATGGGCACAACAAATTCCGGTTTGCACTGCACGATATCATCAAAGGTGCTACATATTCTTGTAGAGATTAATTTTGGAAGCGATACCAAAGTAAAAGAGTTTGGTCTTCTGCAAGGTGGACTTTTTAATACAACCTATCGAATTCAGCTTGAAAACGCATCAGTTACGGATGTAATTTTACGTTTGGCTCCAGAGCGGGGAGAGATGGCGGCCGGTTCTGCGAGTGATCCGCTTTTTTCTTTTGAACGCACGATGATGGCGGCTGAACCGATCGTGTATGAATCTTACCGCAAAGCAGGCATCCCTGCTCCAAATATTATTGCCTGCGATGACAGTGGATCAATCATTCCAAGAACCTACATGTTTATGGCGTTTATCCCTAGTAAGCAGTTAGATCATTCATCGATTTCAGAGACGGATAAAGTGCGATTGTACCATCAGCTTGGCGCCTATACCGCTATCATGCATCAGATCGAGGGTGCATCGTTTGGGTGGCCGCAGGGGGACGGTTCAATTAAAGGCTCGGATCAATGGTCCGAGGTGCTGCACTCTTTTGCAGAAGAAACGGCACTTAAAGCGGCACAAGTCGAGTATATGCCAGGTGTGGGGGAAGAAATCACAGCAATCTTCATGAAAAATAAAGACTTATTCGATCAGGTGACCCGACCGGTACTCGTTCATAATGACCTGTGGGAAGCCAACGTGCTTGTTCATGTGGAAAACGGGGAGCTAAACATTGCGGCCATCATCGACGGAGATCGTTCTATGTTTGCCGACAGGGAGTTTGAAACCATATTGTCGACAGAATCAGCGGCTTTTCATGAAGGATATGATCGTCCACTGGACTCATCCGCTGAAGGACAGGCACGCAGGCTTGCGTACCGAATACTGTCTTCGTATTTTAATGCCTACGTTCATGAGCATCAGGTCAATCAACCCGAAGATGGTCAGAAGTATCGCCAGCGTACACTGGATTTACTGGAGCAATGGAAGCAACTTGAACACAACTAATTAGTTGGAGGAATGAAGGATGAAGGAGTATCATCAATACCCGATGTGGGATGCGTCACTTTCACTTGAGGATCGGTTGGATGATCTAATTGCACGATTGACAACGGAGGAGAAAATTCGACTAATCCCTACTCGCGAAGCAGCTGTGCCAAGACTGGGCATTCCAGCCTACAACGTTGGGGGCGAAGCTGCACATGGGGTGGCGTGGAAAGGGGAGGCAACGGTATTTCCGCAACCTCTCGGTCTATCAAGTACCTGGAATACGCGGCTCATGCGGGAGATTGGCTCCATTATTGGCGATGAAGCGAGGGCATACCATCACCGTGATCCTGAGCTTCATGGGTTAACATTATGGGCACCTACAGTTGACCTGGAACGTGATCCACGCTGGGGGAGAACGGAAGAGGGATACGGGGAAGATCCGGTCCTCACGGGAGAAATGTCGGCAGCACTCGTCAAAGGCATGCAGGGAAATGATCCTTTTTATCTGAAAATGGTCGCTACATTGAAACACTTTTTTGCCAATAATAATGAGAAAGATCGGCTGAATTGTTCATCCAGCATCGATCCGCGCAATCTGCGTGAATATTATTTAAAAGCATTTGAGACGCCATTTGTGGAAGGCGGAGCCTTGTCCATGATGACAGCTTACAATTCCATTAATGGTACACCTGCCATTGAAAGTCCGTACGTGAATGATGTGGTTAAGGGTGAATGGTCGATGCCTGGTTTTATTGTATGTGACGGTGGAGATCTGTCTCAGACGGTTGATTATCACGGTTACCATACCAGCCATGCCGAGTCAGCAGCGGGTGCGTTGAAGGCAGGGGTGGACTGTCTCACAGATGAAGTTGATCTTGTTGTATCTGCTCTGGAGGAAGCTCTTGGCCGGGATCTGTTGGAGGTAGCTGATCTGGACCGAGCGATCCGCAACATCTTCGGTGTCCGGATGAGACTTGGACAACTGGATCAGTCGGGCCTTAACCCGTATGCTTCCATACCCGAGTCGGTATTATGTGCACCAGAGCACGCCAAACTCAGTTATCGTGCAGCTGCTGAATCCATTGTTTTGCTCAAAAATGATGGCTTGCTTCCTTTGCAATCAGAAGCGTTGCAGAAGATCAGTGTCATTGGACCACTTGCGGATGTTGTCTATACCGATTGGTACAGTGGCACACTGCCTTATCGTGTATCCATCCTCGATGGATTGCGCAATCGGCTACCTGAAGCAGAAGTGACCTATGCCGATGGGAATGACCGTATTGGTCTGAAGACATCAGACGGACAGGTTATAACCCTCGGTGCCGAAGGCACACTCGTTGCTGTACCAGAGAGTAGTGCACCTGCAGCCCAGTTCGTACATCAGGATTGGGGCTGGGGAAGTCATACGCTGAGAAGTGTGAACAATAATCGATATGTAAGTTTATCCGAGCAAGGCATCTATCAGGCGAATGCACCAGAGATTGGTGGCTGGTTCGTGAAGGAAGTTGTACAATTCGATCCCCAAACGGACGGGAGCAACATCTTGCGGTCGTGGAACGGTATTCGCGTTGGGATGAGCGACTATCAGGGACGTTCTGCTTTATCGCCAGTGTCACCACAAGCAGAACAAGCAACCGGTACAACTCGAGATAATGTTGGTGACTCTGGACGCACAAATCAGTCACCAAGCAACACACCAAAATTTGCGGCCTTCGAGATCGACATCGTGACACGCGGAATAGAACAAGCCGCAGAAGCGGCACGAAATAGTCAGGCATCTGTCGTTGTTGTCGGCAATAGCCCATATATTAACGGCAAAGAAGAAATTGACCGCCCAAGTCTGTTGCTTCCGCCAGATCAGGTCGGGCTTGTCAAAGCCGTGTGCGAGGCTAATCCTAATACGGTGGTTGTTATTATGGGCAGTTATCCATTTGCCTTGCAGGAGTTGAAAGATATTGCCCGGGCAATCGTGTATATGACACATGCAGGTCAGGAATTGGGAAATGCGCTTGCGGATGTGCTGTTAGGTCATTATGCCCCGGCAGGCAGATTGAACATGACATGGTATGAAGATGAATCCCAGCTCCCTGACATGATGGACTATGACATTATTCAGAATGGCATGACCTATATGTATCATAAAGGACCGGTTCAATATGCATTTGGTCATGGTCTGACCTATTCGGAATTCGAATACGAGGCAATTCGTGTAAGCCGTGATATTACGGCGGAAGTCACCACCACTGATCAATTGAAGATTGAAGTGGAGGTATATAATAAGGGTGAACGTGACAGTGATGAAGTCGTTCAGATCTATGGATCTTCACATACCTCGCGTGTGAAACGCGCTCAGAAGCAACTGCTTGCTTTCCGTCGTGTTCATGTCAAAGCAGGGACGCGTGTTACGATACGTTTCGAGATTCCTGTTCAGAAGCTGGCGCTATGGGATGTTACCCGAGATCGATACTGCCTGGAGACAGCGACCTGGGCCATTTTGGCAGGGCGTTCATCCGCAGATATCCGCCAGTCGGCTGATATTGAGATTGAAGGTGAGACGATTCCTGCTCGTTCGCTGGACTTGCTTACCTTGGCTGAGAATTATGATGCTTGTGCGGGTATTCTGTTGGATGAATGTTTGGAAGGACGTTCAGCAGTTCGTGCCATCACTCCGGAGGAACCTTTATATCGAGAGGGTCAGTCGCCCTGGATATCTTTCAACCATAATGCTGTTCAGGAACTGCGCGGATTTGAAGCCAGAGTGGCCGCGTTTGGGGAAGCGGGAAGATTGGAGATTCGTTCCGAAGGACCAGATGGTCAACTGCTCGGTGTGTGTGAAGTTTCCGGACCTGGAGGAAGTGTGAATGGGAAAGATATCAATTGGACAACAGTCCAGTGTTCGCTTGAGGCGCCACATAAGGTGAATGAGCTGTATATTATTTTCAAAGGTGGAGCAGCGTTACGGCACTTCAGGTTATTGTAGTTGTAGACATTGAACCAAAGGAGCTGTCTTGCACGAATACGTGCAGGGCAACTTTTTTGTGTGAACAAGCGGTAACATCCAGCATGTCCTGCATAATCAACCTTCGAAACAACCACAATAATGCTGTTGTGTGTAGAATCTGTAAAGGTGGTTGTGGTATGAACGATAAAAAGTGGGACCTCGTCGCACTTGCTTCCATCCCTTTAATTATGACCTTGGGTAACTCCATGCTTATACCGATCCTGCCACAGATTGAACGTGAATTGAAGGTATCTGCATTCAAGGTCAGTATGCTCATTACAGTCTACGCTGTAGTTGCCATCCTGCTTATTCCTCTCGCAGGTTATTTGTCGGATCGTTTCGGCAGAAAAGCAGTGATCATTCCAAGTCTAGTCATTGCAGCCGTCGGAGGTGCTGTGGCTGGTGTGGCAGCATGGATACTGAATGGAAATATAGCCTATTGGACCATTCTGGGTGGCAGGTTATTGCAAGGCATTGGCGCAGCTGGTGCGTTCCCTATTGTCATTCCATTGGTGGGGGACATGTTCAATGATGAGAATGAGGTGAGTAAAAGCCTGGGAATCATTGAGACCTCCAATACATTTGGTAAAGTGATAAGTCCAATTCTGGGTGCAGCGTTGGCTGTCTGGTTATGGTATGCGCCATTTATGGCTATTCCTGTACTATGTGTGCTTTCGTTGATCCTGGTTATTTTCCTGGTGAAAACACCCCGAAAAAAAGAAAAGCCTCCCACCTTTCCTGAATTTGTGGCTTCCATTCGCGACGTACTGAAAGAAAAGGGACGCTGGTTGTATGCATTGTTTGCAATCGGTGGTATTTGCATGTTTGTCATCTTTGGTGTGTTATATTACCTGTCCGAGACACTCGAGAGCGAATTCGCCTTGAAAGGTGTTCTTAAAGGACTTGTCCTTGCTATTCCGCTGGCAGCGCTATGTCTGTCCTCATTCCTGGCAGGGAAGTGGATTGGCAAAAACAAAACACGAATGAAATGGCTTGGTTTCACAGGCCTTGCACTTCTGACGGTATCCCTTGGCGTTATAGGTTTATTCGATAATATCTATGTTGTAGTAGGTCTATTCACATTGGGAAGTGCCGGAATAGGCGCAACGTTGCCGTGTCTGGATGCCTTGATTACAGAGGGCGTGGACAAAAAACAGCGGGGCACGATCACAGCTCTGTTCAGCAGCATGCGCTTCATTGGCGTATCTCTTGGTCCACCTGTAGTGTCTTTGCTGATCGGATCTCATCATTTTCTGCTTTTTGGTGTGCTCGCCGCGTCCGGCGCAGTGGGTGGATTGCTCACATTGTTTGCAGTTAAGCCGGAACACGGCAACCAACCTACTTCAGGAAGCGAGCCAAAACAGGATGAAACACAGATGGATATGATCGAGACGAGTAGAGCTTATGGTCCAATAGGTCGCAAAAAAAGTCCATTCTAGATAGATGGTTGCTGATAAGTCACGTTCATTCCAGTGCTACCTTAAGCTTAAACAACCGAATCTGTTTCGTAAAAATACGCGTTTACGCCTAAGAAAGCAAATGAGTTTGCTTTCTCGGTGTAAACGCGTTTCTATGAGCAACATGATTAACGAATCATTCGTGTTTGCTTTTACTCGACTGGCCCGCTTCGGTGTTGCTAGTTCCAGTTTGTGAATTCTTGGATTGATCTTGATCTGATTCTGATTCCGTTGCAGGGATATGAGTATGAGCGAGCAGAGCATGAGGTTCAATGGAGAAGCTACCGCTTCGTTTTCCCTGAACCAGATATATAAGCAAGAACAAAATCATGAACATCACGGAATAACGGTACATATCGGTATAACTGGTCATGGACGCAATGGCACCAAGTAGAAGTGCACCAGTCGCAATACCCAGATCCAGCGAGTTCAAAAACATGCCGTTAGCCATACCCCGTTGTGAAGGAGAGACCACCTGAATCATCCAGGTCTGGAGAGAGGACTGCATGGAACCATAGCCAATCCCGTAGATAAAGGCAGCAATGAACAGGGTGGACATGGAGGTTGCGTATGAGAGCAGAATGAGCCCGATAGCAATAAATATGGCCCCTGGTATGAGCAACGCTTTAGGACCTTTGTTGTCATAGATCCGTCCTGCAAATGGTCTAACCAGTAACACGGCGAGTGCATTGAACAAAAAGAACAGCGCAGGATTGGCCAGGTTAGCTTCTTTGCCATACAAGACGATGAATCCAACAAGCCCACCATACGTGATGGATAACAGGCAATTCAGCACACTGGGCAGAATCAGCTTGCGGTTGAAAGGTGTCTTCTGTTTCGGGTTGGACCCTGAAGCACTTGTTGTGGCTTGTGGCATGATGGTTGTACTGTTATCGGTTCTGACTGCTTTTTTGCGTGTCAGCGAATAACTCAGTGGATAGATCACAGCGAGCACACCCGCAGTGCATAACATCAGGGTTACGAATCCTGCACCCTGGAGCAGAGTGACCCCAATGATTGGACCCATAGACATAGCAAGGCTAGTCGATAGACCAAAGTAACCCATACCTTCACCCATTCGTTTGACGGGCACAATGTCCGAGGCCATCGTTGGAAAAGCGGTACTGCTCATACCAAACCCGATACCAAACAACATTCTCAGTAATAAGAGCACGGCTATACCTGCAGCAAAATAATAGCCGAGTGTTGCCAGCAGGGCTATGGAAAGTCCTATATAAATCATAGCGTTACGAAGGCCTTTCTCCAATGCTTTCGCGGAATAGAGACGGGCTGCAATGGCACTTAGGGCAAACAGACAGGTGAAGAGACTGACCTCAAACGCATTTGCGTGAAATCGTTCCTGAACGTAGGACGGAAGTGGAGAGACGATCATGTGCAACTGCAAGAACAGCAAAAAGTTGCACAGCATTAGCAGAATAAAATCGGTGGTCCATAGCCTAACTTGTGTAGATTTTTCTTTCATGATGATGTATTCCCCCTGAGTTGTGATTCATTACAAGTTGCGGTTAATGAGGGAAAGAGTATGTTTAAATGCTTCCATCTGGTCCTCGGATATACCTTCAGCAAGTTCTTTATTCATTTCTCTTTCAATCGGAACGAGGATATCGATTAACGCTTTGCCTTCCTTGGTGAGATATAACAGATAGGCTCTGCGATCCTGTTCGCTGGTCCGGCGTTCTACCCAGCCTTTCTTTTCAAGCAGATCAATAATCCGGGCAGTGGTGGGTTGGTCTTTAAAGACACGTGCAGCGAGCTCCTTCTGATTCACACCTTCACCTCGGTCAACATTAAAAAGGACAGAAAATTGTTCTGTCGTAATATCATAAGGTTTGAACCGCGTAGCAAGTAAAGCTACTGCTTTACGATGCGTGAAACCCAGCATGAATCCAACAGATTGTTCCAGTGTATAGTCCATGTGATTGCGAGACCTCGCTTTCCATAATTAAATGTTCCAATCAATTAGTTGTTATAACAACTATATGGCAAACAAGTATTTTTGTCAAAATGAAATATTCTTATATCGAACATATGTGTACGCGATGCAATGATCAAAAAATACTGTTAGAATGGAAATGAAACCGCTTCTATGGAATCCATGTCCACAGTACTTGAAGAATGGAGAAAACCAATTCGCTCTAACCGATGTTGGAGAAGACCAAGGAGAGCTGTGTATGCTAAAGAATATTCCTGCAATAATCCCTCCGGAGTTACTCAAAATCATGTATGAAATGGGGCATGGGGACGAGCTTGTTCTGGCTGATGGCAATTTCCCGGCGGCCAGTCATGCCAAGCGACTGATACGCTGTGATGCACTGGGAGTCGTCGAACTGCTGGAAGCCATCCTGCAATTATATCCACTGGATACCTATGCTGAGCGTCCCGCTGCTGTCATGCAGGTTGTGGAAGGAGATCAGGTGATACCGATCATATGGGAAGACTACCGCCGGTTGATTGAAGAATACGAAGGCATTACGGATGCTTTCGATCATGAAGAGCGATTTGATTTTTATGAACGTGCTTCGCGTGCCTATGTAATTGTTGCAACCGGAGAGCGTGCACAATATGCCAATCTGATTTTGAAGAAAGGCGTCATTTTCCCTGATGCTGATCCTTCTCAGCAACAGCAGAATGCTGAATCGAACTCGAACTGAAGAATTACGGCGACGGAGCAGCAGATGCTTTGGTCGCCTTTTTATTTTTGCCAATTCGAAGTCAAAATAACAAAACGTACAGAATTGCCATGGACTCGATAAGCAAGATGCAAACTGGAAGCGTGTGTGAACGAATAGCCAGTTAATGTCCAAGATACTACAAACTTTGATGCAGATGATGAATGGGGAAAGGAAAGGCATTGTTTTACAATAGGTAGACACACAAACGATGAGACAATTGTTCCATCCCAAAGGAGTTGAATGAAGTGCAGCACCGAATCAGACAAGCAGATCTTGCGGATCTTCAAGAAGTGGGACGGTTATTCAATGAGTACAGGATGTTCTACAACCAAAATGCTAACATTGAGGCAGCATGTCAGTATATTAAAGAACGAATGGAACGCCATGAATCGGTGATTTTGGTAGCAAAAACAGATGTTGAAAGTGATCATCGAACAGATGAAAGCAACGATAAGCCACTCTCGAATGGCTTGAATTGTACCGGATTCGTTCAGTTGTATCCCAGCTTCAGCTCGGTATCAATGGGGCCCATCTGGGTGCTTAATGATCTGTTTGTACATCCGGATTATCGTCAGCAAGGTATTGCAAGGAAGCTGCTACAAGCGACCAAGCGATTGGCATCTGAGCGTGGAGTCCTTCGTATATCGCTCTCGACTGCAATAAGTAACAAGCAAGCTCAAGCTTTATATGAATCCGAAGGATATGCACAGGATACCAAATTCATGTATTATGAACTTAATGTATAAGAGGTTGCTCAAAAATACGCATTATATATATGAATGGCAGACTCGTGAAGTCGGAAAAGAGGGAGGGGAGACGCAACATGATGCAGTGGATTGCCATGATCACGATGTTAATTGATCATATAGGGGCTGTCTTTTTTCCACATATTATAGAACTGAGAATTATAGGGCGTATCGCTTTTCCAATCTATGCTTTTGCAGTGTATATCGGGTATAAACATACACGAGACGTACGAAAATACATATGGCGATTATTCTGGATTGCAGTTATATCGCAGGTGCCGTTCATGGCCGCGTTTAATCATTACTCTCTGAATGTGGTATGGACCCTGTGGTCAGCTCTTTTGGTACTGTTCGTTATCGATAAACTGCCATCCCGCCTACTGAGCATTCCGATTGCAATTGGAGCAGGTTGGTTCATGGAAATTAGCCAGATGGATTACGGGATGTATGGGTTGTTATTGGTCCTGTTATTCCGTTACTTCCAGGGTCCTGTACTTGTCGTGGCGCATGTCGTGTTAAATGCACTATATCTTCTGCTACATAACAGCTCTGTGCAAATGTATAGTGTGCTGGCAACTGCCGGCATTGCCATTGCTCAGTACTACCAAGCAGGATTCCGCATGAAGGGGCCGCGTTGGGTGTGGCGCTATTTCTATCCAGCCCATCTCGCCATTATTGCTATAATCCGCTGGATGTAAAAGAATGATCAGGTAATGAAGACAAATACAAAGAAGCCACCTTATTGTCAGTGAATGACGATGAAGGTGGCTTCTCTTCGTGTAACCTATATTAATTAAATGCTAATGATAAAGTGAATTTACTCCATTGCTGTAGATGTGCCATTATGGCGCCGAATTGCAGACGGGAAATATCCAATCTGAACGGCGTAGTCTAACATGGCGGAGATGAAGCGATCATCTGTTTTCGCACATGAGATTCCGGCAGGTTCCACATAAGCAGTTGTGACAGGGCAGGCATAGACATAAGCCGAATCCTTTGCACCGTCTCCTTCAAGTTGCGCAATAGCCAACTGAAGAGCTTCGGGCTCCTTACTAATGCTTGCATCGAACAACCAACGTGTGTAATCCGCGAAAGGTAGCGTTTCGACTTCATAACCAGCCCGATTCACAGAACGGATCAGCTCATCATAGCGGATTGGCTCTGGATTACAGATGTGGAATACACGACCGGCTGTATCCTGACGTAAGGCCAGATGAACAATGGCTTCACTTGCATAATCGATAGGTGTAAAATCTACCATCCAATCAGCGGCAGGAGCTTTGCCAAGCAATAACATCGCTTTGATCATACGATAGAAGGCATTGCTATCAATATTGGACTGGAAGCGTCCAGTCTCGGAATGACAAGTGAGATTACCTGCACGATAGATGCTGACAGGTACACCTTCCTCTGCGGCAATCATGAGCACTTTTTCGGCTTCAAGCTTGCTGTCCGAATACAGGTTGTCCACATGCAAGTCAGCCGGGAAACGATCATATTGCAGTGAGGATTCCCACTGTCCGCTAAGTGCGAGATCTTCTGGGATACCCATCGTGGATACATGGTGGAATGAAGCCCCAGGTTTACTGCGAATCAGATCCAGCAATGCGATCGTTCCTGCCACGTTCGTTTTGGCGAACTGCTCAGCATCTCCGAAATGACGTACGTCTGCAGCACAGTGGATGACACGGTCAATTCGTTCCTGAACATAAGCCGTTTGATCAGCCGATAGACCGAGATTAGGTTGTTCGAGATCTCCTTCAATAATCTCCACGCGAGCTGTGAGTTGATCAGTCAGTTGTTTGCCGAAATAACCTTCCAGCACTTTAGTCAAACGTTCCATTGCAGTTATTCCATTCGATGGTCGACGAACCAGCGTGTAGATTCGTGTACTGGAATTCAAAATTAACTGTTGCAGCACATGAGAGCCCAGATAACCGGTCGCGCCAGTCAGTAACACATGCTCAGGTTCACGAATGACCGGATACCCCAACTGGGACGCTAGTTCCACAGGATGTTCGGATAATTGTGTAATCATGCCATCCGTCACCGCTGAATGTGTAACTTCTGCTGCACTTTGAGACAGTACTTCCACGCGACGAGCAAGAGCACGGACTGTTTTCTCGGCAAAGAAGTCGGCAATTTTCAGCTGTGGATAATGCGGCTTCAGAATGACCAGTATGTGAATGACCCGGAGTGAATCACCACCTACATTGAAGAAGCTGTCTTCGACACCGAAGTCATCGTGCTGAAGAATTTCTTTCCATGCGTCCAGAATAATGGATTCCGTTTCTGTCTCAGGCATGACCCGGTCAGGGCGATCTTCATGTCGTTCCACATGAGGCAGGGATACCATCGCTTTGCGATTGATTTTCCCAGTCGGAGCAATCGGCATTTCATCCAGCTGACAGATCCATTTTGGTACAAAATAAGAAGGCAGTTTTTCTGTCAGTTCTGCCTTGATGTCCGCAACAGAAAGGGTACTGCCATCTTTCGATGTAAAGTAACCCACCAGCATATTTTGCCCGTCCGATTCTTTCTTTGGAATGACGGCAACGTTCTGGATCTGATCCAGGCGAGCAAAGTGATCTTCAATCTCTCCGATCTCAATCCGGTGACCACGAATTTTTAGCTGCGAGTCACTGCGACTGACATATTCCAGTAACCCCGTGTCCAGCAATTTGGCAATATCGCCAGACTTGTAGATTTTCTCACCTATCGCAAACGGATTCTCAATGAATGCTTGTTCTGTGCGTTCTGGCTGATTCAGATAACCTTTGGCCAGTGCAGGGGTAGCAATATATACCTCACCAGGTACACCTACCGGACAGAGCTGATGTTCTTCATTTACAATGTATACTTTGTAGTTATGAATCGGTTTACCGATAGGGATGTTCACCACATGTTCGGGAACTTGCTCACTGATGCGGTGAGTGGTTGTGGCTACTGTACATTCGGTAGGTCCGTACACATTAACAATATCAATCTGGTTTCCGAATTTGCGCTGGAAGGCACGAACCTGTTCACCATAGAGAGCTTCTCCGGCTACAGTGATAATTCTGACTTTGGCCAACTTGTGGAAACCTTCTTCAGATAAGTAGGAAGCAAGCTGATTGAAGAAGATCGTAGGCAGTATCGTAATAATGGTTGTTCCTGTCCGTTCAATTGCACTTGCGAATTCTTCAACAGATACACGTTCTTCCGCAGACAACAGATACAATTCTGCTCCATAGAACAAGGCGCCAATGGTATCCCACACGGATGCATCGAAGCTGTATGTAGCAAACTGGGTTAATACATCACCTGGTTGAATGTCACAATCACGCTGAACAACACTACCAAGATTGGTTACACCCCGATGGGCAATCAGCGCACCTTTGGGTTTACCTGTTGACCCTGACGTATAGATGATATACGCAAGATCATCTGGATGAATATCGAGATTGGGGTTGCTTGCTGCGAATCCGGCTAGACGACCATCCACAGCGAGAATCTGGCGGACAGTAGCTATACTGGAGAACAAGTTGGAAGCTTGGTCATAAGAAGCCTCCGTTGTCAGAACGAATGATGACGCCGTATCTTCCACAATATAGCTGTTACGTTCTTGTGGATGCTCAGGGTCGATCGGAACATATGCACCACCAGCCTTTAGAATACCGAGCAGGGAGATGATGGTTTCCAGACTTCGATCCATAAAGATACTGACGAATTCACCTTTCTGCAATCCATTGGATAACAGAACACGTGCAACCTGATTAGCTCGTTCATTCAATTCTCTGTACGTATAACTTGTGGATGGCGATGTAATCGCCGGTGAATCCGGATATGCGGCTGCCGTTGCTTCGAACCAGCCGTGAACCGTCTGATTCGCTGGTTCGAGAACGGAAGTATCATTCATTTCACGGTACAGCAATCGATCTGAGGCAGAAAGAATATCCACTGCACCGATGGCTGTCTCACTGTCACGCACGAGGGCAAGTAGAAGAGTCTGATAGTATTCTGCATATCTCAGCACGGTAGACTCTTTCAACAGTGAACTGTCATAGAACAGATCGAGAATGAGCATGTTCTGATCATCTCGAACGTTCCAATTCAATATTTGAGGAGCTTGAGGCAATTGTACGCTATTCAGCATAAACAACGTTTCAGGGTATCCACCGGTTTGCAGCGTGTAGTCAATCTTAAGCTGCTCTGAAACCTGATGACATAGTTCGCCAAAGGTCAATTTGCCCTGAATCTGTAATGAAAGATAGGAAGCTGCCTGATCGGGAGCTAGCACACCTATGGCAAGTTCCTGTTCAGCTGACAATCGGAATAACAAGGCTGTATAAGCTGAGAGGAGTACCGGGTACACCATCTGTTCTCCAAACTTCTGTTTAAGTTCACGACTCAGAGAATCATGTAATGTAATTTGAGCAGACTGATAAGAGAATGATTGTTGACGTCGCCCAAAATCCAGTGGAATCTGCAGAACCGGCAAGCTAGATTCCATGGAATGGGAAGATGATGATTGGTTTTCAATCACTTCAGTTATTCCTCCTTGGTTCAAACCGAATGTTTGGATTTGAATTATTGTTTGCTTACATTGAAATGAGAGATCAGTTCCTGGAGTTCCTCAGACATGCTGTTAAGGCGAGTGGAGGAGTCTACCAGTGTAATCAAAGATGCTTTTTGCTCATCAACAGATGAGGAGATTTGTTCACTGCTGTTGGCTGTCTTACTTACGCTTGAAGACAAGTCATCTGCTGTAGCGGTCATTTCCTCCGTACCCGCAGAGATTTCTTCAGTCGCGCTTGAAACTTCCTGAATCTGATTGGATACTTTTTTGGCTGCTTCTAAAATATCTTCAAACAATTGTCCTGTTTGATCGGCTACACTGAGTCCTGTATCTACTTCTGACGTACCTTGTTCCATAGCACTTACAGCTTGTTTAATTCCAGCTTGAATCTCTTGGATCAATACGCCAACCTGGCTGGTCGCTTGTTCAGACTGCTCGGCAAGTTTGCGTACTTCACCTGCGACAACTGCAAATCCTCTTCCTTCTTCACCGACACGTGCTGCTTCAATGGATGCATTAAGGGCAAGCAAGTTGGTCTGGCTGGAGATCCCCGAGATAATATTCAGGATATCGCCGATTTCCTGTGAACGACTCTCCAGAACCTCAATGGCAGAAGCGGTATTTTTAACCGATTCCGTAATCAGATTCATCTGCTCAGATACCTGACGAACAACGCTGTTACCTTGTTGTGAACGACGTTCCATCTCATAAGCTTCATCCGCCACACTTGCGGAGCTGCTGGCAATCGTCTGGATTACAGTAGCCATCTCGGACATGGCACGTGCACTATCCCGGGTTGCCTGTTCCTGTGAACGAATGTTGGATGTGATTTGGGTAACGTTGTTATTGATAGAATCTGCATTTTCACTGTTACGTTCAGAAACTTCATATAGTTCTTTGGCAGATTGATTCACTTCTTGTGATGTAATTTGCACTTTTACGATAGTATCGTTGATTTTGCGAACCATCGTGTTGAACTTCTCGTTAACGAGTCCCAGATCGTCCTTACCTGTCGGAATGTTGACATTCAAATTACCCCGACTTACGTCATCAATTCCTTTGATCAAGTGACGGATAGGGGAAAGAGTGTTTTTAACTACAAGGTATTGGATAATCAGGAATAATAGCAAGAAGGCTACCAAGATAATAATTCCGTTCTTAAGCAAGGAGTTTAGTCCTGCCGGTACGGCTGATGCATCTGCATCAATGGCAAAATAGGAGAAAATCTTGCCGTTGCTGTCTTTAATTGGATAAGCAATGGTTGTCCATGTTCCGAAATCATCGGAGTAGAATGTTGTGAACGTTGGGCGATCCGTATTGAGCATTTCTTTCAATGCATTGGCTACAACGACTGGCTGCTCATACATGTCACCAATATTTACGTTCTCACTTTGAAAAGCCTCTCTTAGGTTAGTCGGCATCGCTACAAGTGAAGTCAATCTCTTGTTATCGCCACCAAGTTCAACACCGAAGATGTAGGCTTGTGCAATGTTAGGATAATATTCTTGCATTTCATCGAAATACGCTCGTAATTTCGTTTGGGTTGCTCCATCATAGCTACCTTCCGCAATAGCAGCTTGTACTTCGGTGGGATTGATATCTTCAGCCCACTTTTTAGTAATTTGTTCCACCTGTCCATGTAGCTGATCAACAAGAACTGTTTTTTGAAAATAGTAACTGCTTGCAATCAGTGCTACCCCGATGATAATGATATTGGTAAATGAGAGTAACAAGTTTTTGGAGAAAAACGACATGCTTTTCCAACTTAATGATTTCACTAAATTCCACTCCTGATCTTCTTTGAATTAAGAAACTTTAGGTTTGCTTCTGTACAGTGAACTAGATCATTTCGTGATCCCCTCCAAAGGAAATTTATGCGACCATGGTCTTGGTTTATTAGTCGCTTTCGTAGAGACTTATGTACCGTATGAACCATAGGTGTCTAATTATTAAAACACATCTATAATTAATATGTCGTATAAAATGTCGTTAAATTGAATAGTATCGTTAAATTTTTTTTAATATTTTACGTATTTATGGACATATCAGACGAATTATAGGTATTTAGAACTGTTTATTTAAAAATTTCCCATTTTTTAGCTTCATTCTGTATTCTATAACATGGTGGGTAAAAATACATCCTTAAACATTGGAAAAAATAAGATGGCAAAGATGCAACAGAAGGCACGGATATACATCGGAAGCGGTTTTATCTATAATAACTACATATGCATTTCTCAAATTATGAGCAGGCGGGGGTTTATAGATGAATCTTAAACAGATAGCAGCGGAGCGTGCGGCAGAATATGTTGAAGATGGGATGAAGGTTGGATTAGGTACAGGTTCAACCGCTTATTATGCCATCTGCCGAATTGGTGAGCGGGTACGCGATGGATTGAATATTCAAGCGGTTGCCACTTCGGAAGCTTCGGACAAGCTTGCTCGGGAATGGGGTATTCCCATTGTTCCATTCGACCGGATTGGACGTCTGGATCTGACCATTGATGGCGCAGATGAAGTAGATCCCGAATTTAACCTGATTAAAGGTGGCGGCGGGGCTCTTTTGCGTGAGAAAATCGTGGCGGCCAATAGTGACAAGTTGATTATTGTAGCGGATGGTAGCAAAGCAGTGCAAAAGTTGGGTAAATTCCCGTTGCCAGTTGAGGTTGTTCCATTTGCTTCAGAGTGGACCTTCCAGGCGCTCGAAAAACTGGGGTGTCAACCACAGTGGCGGATGGATGGAGAGCAGCGTTACCTGACAGACAACGGGAACCTGATCGCGGATTGCCACATGGAAGCGATTGATCATGCTGCGGACCTGAATGTTCAACTGAACATGTTACCAGGTGTTGTTGATAACGGACTATTTGTGGATATGGCTAGCACAGTCATTCTTGCCAATGCGGACGGCAGCATCGAAGAGCTTCATCGTTCTTAATATGAAAGAGGGTGCGTTGCATCGTATGAAAGAACTACCAATCGTGGATGGTGAACTTGTTCTCCGGTGTGTGGAGCAAAAGGATCTGAAGGAACTCTATGAATTGATCTATAGTGATGACGTACCTGAATGGAAGCAGTGGGATGCACCCTATTACCCACTTAAACACGAGAGTTATGAAAGTTTCGAACAAGGTATGCTCAAACGTATGAATGTTGATCCAAGTGATTCCAAACCGGTATCAATCCGTATCATTGAATCCGACAGACAAATTGTGGGCACGATCAGCTATTATATAGAAGATGAGTTATCCATGTGGCTGGAAATGGGGATTGTGATCTACAGATCTACCCGATGGGGACACGGAATTGGTACGCGGTCACTTGTCATGTGGTCAAGTTATTTGTTTGAACATATGTCTCTGGTTCGGGTTGGACTGACCACTTGGTCTGGCAATGAACGAATGATGCGTTCGGCTGCAAAAGCCGGATTACAGGTGGAGGGGCGAATGCGGAAGTGTCGTATCGTTCGCGGGGAGTACTATGATTCAATTCGTATGGGAATGCTTCGCGAGGAGTGGGAGCAGAAGCTGTCCTCTAGTGCGAGCCGAAATGTAAACAACTGATGGAGGATTATTGAAATGCTGAACACGGAGGACAACCGGGAACTGTCTTTACAATTATTCGTGGTTCTTGTTCGGGCCTACAATTCTGTGACCTCACGTTCCAATCGGGACATCCAGAGTCACGGACTGAATACGACAGAATTTGGTGTGCTTGATTTGTTATATCATAAGGGACCACAGGCTTTGCAAAAGATCGGTGAAAAGGTGTTAATGTCCAGTGGTAATATTACGTATGTTGTAGATAAGTTGCAGAACAAAAATCTGCTGTTTCGTCGGCCATCCAAGGAAGATCGGCGTGTCATTTACGCTGAATTAACCGAGGAAGGAAGACAATTGTTCACACAGATATTTCCTCAACATCATCAGGTCATCATTGATGCTTTGGAAGGGCTTGACCCTTCAGAGAAAGTGGATGCGATTCGGATGTTGAAGAAACTCGGCCTGGCTGCAGAAGGGAAAACTGACTTGCGTTCATAACGCAGGTCAGTTTTTTTTATGAAACTCGAAGAATGCAGGCAGATACTGGCTGAGTGACTTGCACGGTTCTCCATAATATAGGAAGATTATTCTATACACTTCTAGCGTAAATACATGCTCGTCGAAAGTTCATGTATAATGGAATATAACTATTAAGGGCGGAATGGATGGATAATATCAAATAGAGGAACCTATCCTGATTGAAAGTTAGCTAACATCGATCTCATTTTAGATTAGTCATGAACGATGAATGAGGTGTGAAGCGGGTAGAGGAGGGGTACGTCTATGAGTCATCAAGAAGCAGGAGAACGTTTACTTCAAGAAGCAGGTAATTTGGCTGATAAAATAACGGAGAAGCAGTATCTCAGACAGCCCGATTTACTTGAGCGATTTGGCGAGAATGGGAAAACGCGAACCAAACAGGATTCTCAGTATAGCTTGAACTATTTGGCTGAAAGTGCGCTCGTACAAAGTCCCGAACTGTTTACTCATTATATTGCCTGGCTGAAAGTTCTGCTTGAAGGTTATCAGGTGTCACATGAAGACCTGGAAATTAATCTCAATCTGATCAAAGAGACATTGGAAGAAGAATTTGACCATCCGTCAAAGGCACTTCTGCTCGATTATTTGGAGATGGGAATATATAGAACAACACAAATGGAGACACAGGCGGGTTACATTAACGAATCCTTGCCATATGGAGAGGCCGCACAATCGTACTTACAGTGTTTGCTTGAGAATAAACGGAAAGAAGCCTTCGAGATCATTGAAACTCAGTTAGAAGCCGGAGTGACGATACGTGATATTTATCGATATATCTTTCAGCCCACCCAATACGAAATTGGGCGATTGTGGCAATGCAATCGGATCAGTGTGGGGCAGGAGCACTTTTGTACAGCAGCGACCCAGTCATTCATATCACGTCTCTATTCTCGCTGGTTGATTCATACGGGCCAGGAGAAAAAGCTGGTTGCCACCTGTGTAGGTAGTGAACAACATGAGATCGGACTGCGTATGCTCACAGATGTGTTTGAGATGGAAGGTTGGGATACGCACTATCTGGGAGCCAATGTCCCCAATGGAAGTGTAGTAGAGGCCATAGAACGCCATCAGTGCGATGTGGTTGCCATCTCCGTCACGATGACGTATCATCTTCATCTCGCCAAAGAGCTGATTCATCTGATTCGTCATCATCCGGCAACGGCGCATGTGAAGATTATGGTTGGGGGATATCCTTTTAATATTGATCAGGAGTTGTGGAAAACGATAGGAGCAGACGGTTATGCGCCAGGAGCCGATGAAGCAGTTGCCGTCGCAGAACAATTGCTGGCTCAGCCAGATACATGTAGTCATCTTGATATGGTTAGGGATTAGGAGAGGGATGATGTAATGTCTAATGAGAACGGAGAGATACAGAGGCTACGCAGAACGATTGAGCAGTTATCGGATCAGATGATCCGTAGCAAAGAGCAAGAGGAACGGACGCTTGCGGAATTCTCGGATATGAATAATGAACTGGTCACACTCCAGCGTCTGCTTGCGAAGAACAATAAAAGCCTTGAAGCTGCACGTCAGCAAGCAGTAGATGCAGGTGAATCCAAAAGCACATTTATTGCAGGGATCAGTCATGATTTCCGTACGCCATTAAATGGCATATTGGGGATGGCTGAGATGCTTAAGCTGTCTCCCCTGTCTGAAGAACAGGACCATTCGGTTTCTGTTATACAGGATGCTGCCCGACTGTTGCTTAAGCTGATTCAGGATCTTCTGGATGTGTCCAAACTTGAGGCGGGGCAGATGCAACTTGAACTGGGAGAAGTGCATCTGCAAGAGACCATAAATTATATTATTCGTTTGCTCGAACCGCAAATCAGAAAGAACGGAAATCAGTTATCAGTAGATTGTGACCCCAGAATCTCTTCTCTTCTTGAAGGGGATTCAACGAGAATTACACAGATTCTGATCAATCTAATTCAGAATGCGAACAAATTCACATCAGAAGGCTCTGTAGGGATACGAGTGGCTCTTGTTAAAGATGATGAGAGTACACAAACGATTCGATTTGAAATTGAAGACACGGGCATTGGTATTTCGGAAGAAGATCAGACCCGACTATTTCAACCTTATATGCAGACAAAACGAGGACGCTCGAGAGAGTATGAAGGAACGGGTCTTGGACTAGCGATCTGCAGATCGCTTGTTATCCTTATGGAAGGTCAGATTGGAGTAGACAGTATAGAGGGTGAAGGATCCACATTCTGGTTCGAACTTGCACTGGGCAAGAAACACGATAACCAGTCCGTTCACGAGTTTAGCACATCTTTGTCTCAGGAGATTCAGGGTCAATCTGTGCGTGATGAAGCCCCTTCCGTATCTGTCTTGCTGGCCGATGATAATGTCATTAACCGGCAACTTGTGATGTTGCAGCTCAAAAAATTGGGAATTACCCAAGTGGACGCCGTCTCGAATGGGGAAGAGGCAGTAGCTGCTTTTCTCAGCAAAAAATACAGTTTGATTCTCATGGATTATATGATGCCAATAATGGATGGCTTGGAAGCAACACGTAAAATCCGCTCGATAGAAATGGATGAAATGCGTCATATCACACCAATCATCGCGATGACTGGTAATGTCATGCAAGGAGAGAAAGACAAGTGTAGGGAAGCTGGGATGAATGACTTCATCGGCAAACCGTTCACGCTCGAGATTCTGAGTACGATGGTCCAGAAGTGGCAGCAATCGGCTGAACCTACAGAGGTACTGAATATGAGCATCGTGCATGAGATTGCGGAATTAAACACGGATGGGGATCGGACACTCCTCGGTATGTTATTGGACATGTATCGTACAGACACCCCTGGCAAGATCGAAGTATTGCGCAGAAATATTGTCTCAGGTGACCATACTGCTGCAAGGGAGGTAGCCCATGATTTGAAATCAGGGAGTTTGAGTCTGGGGATTAGTCATCTATCGACTTTGTTCGCCCAGATAGAGCAGTTTGCGAAGGAGGGCCAGTCACGTAAAGCAGAACCATTGCTCGACGCTTTGCTTCCCGCCTATCGAACGGCATGTGCTGAGCTACAACGAGTATGTAAAGATTGATTACATCTTAATTAGGAAAGAAAGGTAGGACACGTTCATGTTATTCTACGTACTTGCAGCATTGATCCTGATTGTTCTTGCTCTTCTGTGGGCAGGAGGGCTCTACTTTTTCAAAACTGCCATTCGGCGTACGCCCAAAACGTTTCTGGTGGACAACCCAAATCTGATGCCTGAGCCGGACAATGAAATTATCAGCAGTGCTGCTGACCTGAAGTGGCTGGATGCTCAGCCTGCAGAAGAGATATCTATTCAATCGCATGATGGATTAAAACTGCACGGTACGTGGCTTAGTTCCAATATCGGGTCAGATCAGACGGTTATTCTGGCACATGGTTACTCGGGGAAAGGCAGAGAAATGGCCGGGTTTGCCCGATTCTATGCGGAGAAGCATGGATATAACGTGTTAATGCCGGATGATCGAGGTCATGGACAGAGCGAAGGTGACATCATTGGTTTTGGCTGGTTAGATCGGAAGGATTATGTCCAGTGGACCAACTGGGTGCTTGAAAAAGTGGGTACACAGGGAGAAATCATATTGCACGGCATATCCATGGGAGGAGCAACTGTACTGATGACAGGTGGTGAAGCCCTGCCGATCCAGGTTAAAGCGATTGTCTCTGATTGTGCGTATACATCCGTGGAGGAAGAACTGACGTTTCAGTTGAAACAATTATACAAGCTACCGGCATTTCCGTTTATACCTGTCACAAGTCTGATCTCCCGGTGGAAAGCAGGGTATTCCTTCAGGGAGGCATCCGCTCTCAAACAGCTTGCCAACGTCAACGTGCCTGTGCTGTTTATCCATGGTGAGGCGGATACGTTCGTACCCACGGAAATGGTCCACAGGTTGTATGAAGCTTGCCCAACCGAAAAGGAATTGTTGACCGTTCCCCGTGCAGGTCATGGCACAGCGTTTCAAGTGGATCGTACCGGATATGAAGCGGTGCTGGAATCCTTTTTGCACAAAAACCTGCCACATCAGAATTCGTAATCAATTGATTCTCGCATTGAATTATGGGTATTCATTAATGGAACAGATGTGGAAGGAGGCGGAAGATGGCACGCACACAAAGGAAATGTTCTTACTGTCATGAAGGAATGGCAGAAGATGAGTTTAAGTGCAAAGCTTGCGGTAATCTGGTTGCCACCAAAACGGCATTGCCTGAACAACCTTATATGACGGAATATGAAGAATCGGTATTGGATCGCTATTCCATCGCTTTGCTTGTGCTGATTACACTTTTTCTCGCTCCGGTGGCCATCTCCATTGGTGGAGTAATGTTATTTAACGACAGTTCATACAAGAGGGATACTGGGAAATTGCTCGTAACGGCTGGATTTGTCATCATGATCATTTTTTCAATCATTCTATTCGCGGGTACTGGGACATTGACGTTTAACTTCTAAACTATGGGGGTGTCTTAATGGGAAATGAACAATTTGAGGCTGCACGAAAAGCAGAGGCAGGTTATCATTCCAACTTCTATCAGAATAATGAATTATTCGCCTCAGGAACCTGGATGTCGAGGCCCATGCCTATGGTTATGGATATGCTTGAACGTCTACTTACTCACAAGAAGGAACTGCGTGTTCTCGATCTGGGATGCGGAGTCGGGAGACACGCCATACCGATTGCACAGCGTCTTGCCAAGACCAACAGCGAAGTCATCGGTGTGGATTTACTGGATGAGGCAGTAGACGGACTTCGCAAGTATGCGAAAGAATATCAGGTCGATCATATCGTGCAGGCAGTGAAAGCAGATGTTGAACATTATGCTGTTCAGGCAAACTATTTCGATTATATTGCTGCTTGTTCTTGTCTGGAACATGTGTCGAATAAGCAAACTTTCATCGAAGCGCTTGAACGATTACAAGCGGGAACTCGAATCGGTGGCATTCATTGTATTACGATGAGTACGAATGTGGAAGAAACAGAAATCAATACAGGCCGCGAGATTGAGCCGTTAATTGAACTGAACTTACCGACAGTTGAAGCGATCGCTTTGCTCGAGGATGCCTACAAAGGTTGGAATATTCTACTTCAAGAACATGTTACACAGACGATTGAAGAAGAAAAGTATGATGAACCGACACAGTTTCGTTGTGAACTGCTTCGTTTTGCAGTACAAAAGCAATAAACTCTCTGCCGGGATCTAGTAATAGCCCGGCACTCTTATTGTTCGTTGGGAAGGGGATGGTTAAGGATGAATACATACGTGATTGGGATGGATGGAGGAGGGAGCCACACGCGTGTGGCTGTCACCGATCAGAACGGAAAGCTCTTGTCCTATGTGCAAAAGGGGGGTTGCAATCGTTATCACGATACTCATGCCGAGCAAAATGTGCTGGAAGGTATCGCTGAAGCTATAACCAAGGCTGGGCTCAAGCCAGACCAGATCGCCTCCATTCAAGCAGGAATGGCAGGTCTGGATCGGCCTGAAGATACGGTTTGGGCCGAATCATTACTTGCTCGAACGGGGATTACAGGCAGAATCAGTGCAGTAAACGATACGCATATCGCACATACTGCGGCCTTCGACGGTGAGCCAGGTATTGTCGCCATTGGAGGAACAGGCTCTCTGATCCTTGGCAGAACGGAACAGGGCGCTTGGCTCCGCAACGATCAGTTTGGTCATTATGCACCGACAGCAGCTCGTTTTCTGGCTTACGACACGGTTCATTCTATACTGGCAGGACGTTATGAGTCGCAGGATCGAGAATGGATTGAGCAGGTTTTAACGTATTGGCATGTAAGCTCTATCTGGGAGCTTGCTGCGCTGGGCGTGTCTGGTTTTGCTGAAAATAAACAGGCTACCAATCGAAGATTTGGTCAAATGGCACCTTTGGTGACTGAAGCAGCTGCCCGGAATATTCCCCTCGCGGTTAGGGTATGTGATTCGGCTGCCGATACGGCTGTTGTGGGTATCCTCATGCTGGCATGCTGTTTCGATCAGCCAACAGTGTCTATCGCGCTTACCGGAAGCTGTCTGAGTTCACCGTACATGGTGGAAGCTGTTCAGAAAGGACTGGATGCTGCCTATAGGCCCGAAGGGAAAAGAATTCAATACATAACTAGCAACTTGCCGGCAGTTGGGGGTGCATTGCTAGATGCCTATCATTTGGCGCAAATCAAGGTATCGGATAACATCCCGACTATGTTTCAATGCGAGCTGAATCGTTATACGACTTGAACTTTGAGAGGCTAACGACTACAATACGATAACGGAAACAAGCAAGGTATAGGAGGAATAAAGGTGTTAATTAATCTGAAATCACGCATTCAGGAGCCGGAAGTACAGGAACTGTTATCTTACTCGGTCTTTCCTGATCCGGATCATCTGAACCGTGCGTTGCAACAATATGTAGAGAAGGACGAGCTTCACATGGCTGGTTACGAAGCAGAAGAGCAATTGATTGGTCTGATCGGTTATGAGCATACAGGCTCCAGTGAGATCACTATTCACCATATTGCCGTTCTGCCGGAGAACCGTTTCAAAAATTACGGTCGGGGCATGATTTCACAGCTACTGGAGAAATACAATCCCGACACATTGATAGCAGAGACGGATCTGGAGGCCGTGGAGTTTTACCGAAATACGGGATTCGTCGTATATAGTCTGGGCGAGTTGTATCCAGGTGTGGAGCGGTTCCGTTGTGTGCTTGAAAAAGAGGAAGACACAGACGAAGAGTAACGAGAACGCGGTCTCTACTGTCTGGCATAGAAAACAGATTATCATTAAAGCAGGATGTTGGATTCGGCAATGAGCTGAGTCGGACGTCCTGTTTTTTTGTCGTTTTCATCAAAAAAGCAGGGAGAAAGTATTGCTTTGTGAGATGGTTTCATTATAGAATAGTTTCACATAAGAATAGTTCGCTAAGTGAACTACATTGATTCGGAAAGGAGAATGAAGAATGAACACACCCGATGCGAAAAGTTTGGTGAACCGCTATTTGGATGCTTCTTTTATGGTAAACAAGCGGTTTGATACGCGGATACGCGAACAAGTGGGCCAGACCATAACGACCGATCAGTTCTGTGCACTTCGTCTGATTGAGGAGAAACCTTCTTGTACACCCTCTGATCTGGCAGAGCTTCTGTGCATAGGCAAGAGCAGCATTACCGCTTTGGTCAATAAGCTGGTGGATCGCGATTTGGTTCATCGGGCCGGAGATGAACGTGACCGCAGGGTCGTGTATTTGACGCTGACGGAGAACGGAAGACAAGTGTATAGGGAAACAGAACAGGAAATACAGCAGATTCTGGAGCCATATCTGGTTCATTTTAAACCGGAAGAGGTTCGTAATTTCATTGAATCTTTTGAGAAGCTTGCAGCTTTGCTAACGCATGAAGGAGGACAGGAGAACGAATGAGAGCGATATTGAAAGCACGATGGTGGTTAATGGGGCTATGGGTCGTTGTAGCTGCCGTATTAATGTTTACCGCCCCTAACATGAGTGAACTGATTCGGGAAAAGGGACAGTTTTCAGTTCCGGAAGGGTACTCTTCCACCCAGGCAGCGGCGATATTGGATGAAGCTGCAGCGCAAAAGGGAGAACAGCAGGGTAGCCAGATTGCTCTTGTATTTTATAATCCGGATGGTTTGGGTACCACGGGAAAACAAGAGGCAGAGAAGGCTGTTAAGCAATTGGAGGCCGACAAGCAGAAGCTGGGCATTTTGTCCATTCTGGAACCTTTCTCTCAGCCTGAGTTGTCCGAGAAGATGATCTCAGCTGACGGCAAAACGATTCTAACGTCTCTATCCATTGATCAGGGAGATCGAACGGTCAAGGAAATGCGGGAAGACCTGAATGAAGCATTGAAGTCCGTCAATGTGGAGCACTACATAACCGGTAAAGGTTTAATTGACGAAGATACCATTGAAAGTTCCCAAGAGGGGCTTAAGAAATCGGAATATATTACCGTTGTCTTTATTTTACTCATTCTGTTCCTGGTATTCCGTTCGTTTGTAGCTCCGTTTGTACCGCTGCTGACGGTGGGGATCAGCTACATTGTATCGCAACAGATTGTCGCATTCCTGGTGGATGGGCTCGACTTTCCGATATCGACGTTTACCCAGATCTTTATGGTCGCAGTCATGTTCGGGATTGGTACGGATTACTGCATCCTGTTGATCAGTCGGTTCAAGGAAGAACTGGCTCATCATGAGAATACGTGGGATGCCATCATTGCCACCTATCGTACTGCCGGTAAAACGGTACTCTTCTCCGCACTTGCCGTGCTGGTTGGATTCATTGCGATCGGTTTTGCCCAGTTTATGTTGTACCGCTCTGCGGTCGCCGTAGCTGTGGGTATTGCTGTGATGATGCTAGCTCTGGTGACCATCGTGCCATTCTTCATGGCGGTGCTGGGTAAGAAGCTATTCTGGCCGTCGAAGGGTTCACTTGATCATGCCGAGAGCAAGATCTATGGTGCAGCTGGTCGCTTCTCGCTGAAACGTCCATGGGCTGCGCTGCTCATCGTAGCAGCTGTCTGTGTGCCTCTTCTGGCAACGTACGATGGAAAACTGTCGTTCAACAGTCTCGATGAGATTGGTGAGAAGTATGATTCAGTAAAAGCATTCAACATTATCTCTGACAGCTTCGGTCCAGGTGAATCATTGCCGGGTCAGATCGTTATTCAGAACGATGAAGCGATGGATAATGCGAAATATATGGCCGTTGCTGAGAAAATTAGCCGGGAAGTAGAGAAAGTACCTGGGATCTCCGGTGTCCGCAGTATGACACGACCTACGGGTGATGAGATTAAAGATTTTGAAGTTACACAACAAGTGGGAACATTATCCGATGGTCTGGGTGAGGGCAAGACGGGTCTGGACAAAATCCGTGATGGTCTGAGTGAAGCGAGCAGTCAGCTAAGTAAAAATGAACCACAGTTAAAAGAAGCTGCCGATGGAGCAGGTGAACTTACCAAAGGAACCACTCAGTTGCAATCGGGCATCACGCAACTCAGTGAGGGACTTGGGCAGATTGAAAAAGGTATTCGAGATGGTTCCGCAGGTGCGGGTGATCTGAAAGCGGGACTTCAGCAAGCCAAAACGAGCGCGGATCAACTTGCTCAAGCGAACAATCAGTTGCTTGAAGCCTATCGTCAGGCGGGAGCAGGAGTCGCTGCATTGGGGGATGGAACCCGCGAACTGGAGCAACAGCTGAACGGGGTTTCAACGGCTTTAACCAGTCTGTCTGAATCCTTCACAGCACTCGAAGAGCGTTATCCTGAATTGCAGCAGGATGCGGACTACCAGCGTATCAAAGGTACGATAGGTGAAACAGGTTCGGGTACAGCGCAGCTCGCTCAAGGTTTGGGTCAGATTAAGACCAAGCTGGGAGAAGCCGCTGCTGGAATTAATCAGGCGAATGAAGGCTTTGCCTCCGCAGCAGCCGGACAGAAGGCTCTTGCCGATGGTCTAAGCCAGATTGTAACGGGAATCAGTCAGCTTGAGACAGGTCTGAAACAGGCCGCTGATGGTCAAGGAAAAGTCATTAAGGAGATACCTTCCATCCAGAACGGGCTTGGTCAGCTTCAAGGTGGACAGGAGAAAATCCAGCAAGGCTTCTCGGACCTGAGTGGTCAGCTTACACAATTGACAGATGGTCTGAATCAAAGTGTCGATGGTATTAAACAGGTATCCGGGGGACTGGATTCTGCGCAGGACTACCTGACGCAATTGCAAAATTCACCGGATTCCGATCTGGCAGGCTGGTACGTTCCTGAAGAAGCACTGAACAGCAAAGACTTCACACAGGTATTTGATACGTATCTGTCCCAAGATCGGAAGACGATGACGATTGATGTTATTTTCGCCGAAAATCCATACGGAACCGAAGCCATTGATCGTGTTCATGACATTGAGGCGGCAGTACATCGTGCGGTACAAGGCAGTACGCTTGAAAAAGCCGATATTGCCGTAGGTGGAGTTACCAGTACGTTTGCAGATCTGCAGGAGATCTCGAATAACGACTACACACGTACGGTAATGCTGATGCTGGCGGGCACATTTATTATTCTGGTCGTGCTGCTTCGCTCAGTCATTATGCCACTGTATCTGATCGTTTCCTTATTACTGGCTTATTTCACATCGATGGCGTTAACCGAAGTGATCTTTGTTAATATCCTCGGATTTGCAGGCATCAGCTGGGTTACTCCGTTCTTCGGATTTGTCATGTTGATTGCACTCGGTGTGGATTATAGCATCTTCTTGATGGACCGTTTCAATGAGAACAAAGGCATGAAGGTACAGGATGCGATGTTGTACGCGATGAAGAACATGGGAACCGTTATTCTATCTGCAGCGGTCATTCTGAGCGGTACATTTGCTGCGATGTATCCATCCGGTGTTCTCTCGATGATGCAGATTGCCACAGTAGTCCTTAGCGGACTGATCTTGTACTCTCTGTTGTTCCTGCCATTCTTCGTTCCAGTAATGGTGAAGATGTTTGGCCGGGCCAACTGGTGGCCGTTCCCTAACAAGGAACAGGCGGATTCAGCTGAGTCGGATCGGACCATAGGCATGTAATGCATTGCAATGGATTAGGCTCTGCCGCATTATGCGGCAGGGCTTTTTCTTTTTTACCTGAACAGAGAAGAAATATGGTCTTATGCAAAAAGAAAGGTGCATGCCTAAGGACACCATCCCGCGCCTTGTCTTGCCGCTCATCATAAGATATAGAGCAGTTCATTATGGTTCAGAGAAACCACAGCAGAGAGGAGCGACGGGATGGTATATCGATATGTGGCTATAGGTGATTCATTAACGGTAGGTACAGGAGCGTTGCTGGGCACCGGCTTTGTTCCTTTATATCGGCGAATGGCGGAAATGAATGTTCGTACGTTTGTATCCATGGAAAATATGGGCGTGAATGGACTGACGTCGGGGGAAATGTTGCAGATGATCTCTTCGCATCCCCGAGTGCGGCAATCGCTCCGTGAAGCGGATATCATTACCATATCCATTGGCGGGAATGATTTGATTCGTACGTTTAAAGCAAGTAATGGCATTCCAAATGCCAGTAAAATGACACAGGTGCTCGGAGAAACTCGCAGTAATGTATCCCAGATCATGCGGCACATTCGGCAGTTAAAGGGCAACAGTCCGTATATGGTCCGATCCATCGGATTGTACAACCCGTATCCACAAGCGACGGAAGCGGCGTACTGGGTGCGTCAATATAATTCGTTTCTGAATGGAGCGGGATCAGGCAACTATGCGTGTGCTCAGGTTTATGACAAGTTTGAAGGCCGTGAACGTGAACTGTTGTTCTGGGACAGAGTGCATCCCAATGCAAGAGGGTATCGTGTCATTGCAGAGCAACTTAATCGGATCGGATACTATCCATTCTCTTGATCACTTTGGAACAGAACTAGACCGAGCGATGGACTTCCTTTAAGATAATTAGAGGACAGTTCCATTTTGTGAGATAAAGGAGTTAATATTTGGTGCAAAACATCGATTCCGGTTCCCTCCATCCTTCAGAGCAGCAGCGTATATCCGAAGTGTTGGCCTTATACGGTTTCACATCGGATTGGAAAGGCGAGCGTGGAAAGGGTGGGATGAATAATTCTACTTACATGCTCCATGTAGACGGGACTAATTACGTCATGAGACAATATGAAACACATAATGATCTGATGAAAATCGCCTTTGAACACGAGGTGCTGGAAGCCCTCCAACGTTCGAAATTTAAACTTGATACACCTTCACCTGTAAGACGGTTATCTGGTGAAGGAGGTACATTCCTTACTGTAAAAGATAACCTCACAGGTCACACCAAAATCGTGACTCTGTTTCATTATCGGGAAGGCGTCAATCCCATCTGGCATACACCAGATCAATTGATAGGGCTCGGTAAAGCGGCAGGGGCCCTGTCTTCTGTTATGGCTACGCTGGATATACCACTTGAACCTGTGTATCCACCATATTATCGAATTCAGGATGCGTATCCGCTCTGTTCACCAGAACGATTATTACAGCTATGCACATCGCCGCCGGAGCAATTGGTCGCATGCTGGAATGAACTGAAGCAGTTGAGGCATGTGTTGCCAGATCTGTTTGAAGCCCTGCGGGGTATGGAACAGTTGCCGCATCAATTGGTTCATGGGGATGTGAATGCCTCGAATGTGTTGGCAGATCAGCAGGATGGTGAAATCTGTGCCATTTTGGATTTTGAATTTGCCACATGGGATTTACGGGTGATGGAATTGGCTGTTCCGATGTCTGATCTTCTTACGATGGACAAGAGTGAAGAATGGATGTGGCAGGCACAAGAGGGACTGATCAGGGGGTTTCGGGAACATGTCAGCCTGGAGCGGGAAGAGTTGTTAGCCATACCTCGATTGATTCTGCTGCGTAGTCTGGATGTGGTCATGCATTTCATCAGCCGCATGTTCGAGGGTACAGATGAGCCCGAAGTGGCTGTAGATCAGATTGTGAAGCTCAAACAGCGGATCGACTGGATGCGTCATCATGAAGAACGACTGCTTGAGATATTGGTGTATTAATATCGTTGCTATAAATAAAGTGCACTGTTTCTGCTCAAACGAGGGCAGAGATCAGTGCACTTTATTGGTTAGAAGAGTTATATACTTGCGTGTTATAGCGTAAATCGAACGATTCTACAATCCACGCTTGCGGAACCAACTGCGGACAGCCCAGCGGCGCTCCTGACGTTTCTTGTATTTGGGCAATGAACGGTACACGTTCAAGGATTGCTCGTAAGCCTGCTTCGCATCTGCATTGCGTCCGAGGGAACGATGAACTGAGCCGAGCAGATAATAAGCTTCACTCGATGAGGAATGAATTTCCTGAAACTGATGCACATAATCCAGCGCTTTGTCCTCATGCGTATCTTTGAAGGCTCCAGCAAGGGTGAGATACGGACGTCCGTACTTGACTCTGGGATTGATCTCGAGGGCTTGCAAAATATGACGTTCGCCTTTTTCAATGTTGCCCAAATGAAGCTCAGTCGTCCCTAATGCCTCCCAGTACTCAGCTGATTGCTCGTATGGACGTTCCAGTTCAAGTAATAACGCATGTGCCTCACTGTAACGTTTGCGCTCAATTAGCAGGCGAGCCAACTCTAGCTTGGAAGAAACTTCATTGGGGCTCATGGCAAGTTGTTGCCGAAGCCGGGAGATGTTACGCATACGCTTGAGAGGTTTCGTGAAGCTTGGGAATACGCCAACATAACGACGATCTAGAAAGTACAGTATAACGAGTAAAATCAGAATGGCAATGAACGGATTACCTATAATCCGCCACAGAAGGCCAAAGATAAGAAATTTAATAAGCACAAGGTCAACTCCATTTATGATGTAATCGCATTTCGTACACTTAAAATATACTTCGATTGATCCAGCGGGTTAACCCCTCTGCGTTTTCGAGCATGATTCACATCTGCAGGACAATCCTGATATCCGGCAAATGAAGTCGTGAACACCCCGCGGCCGCTTGTCTCGGAACGCAGCTTTACTGGATAATTCATTGAGGTGGCAAGAGGCACGAGCCCTTCAATAATACAACGTCCGTTACCAATGACGGGTGCTTCGAAGGTTGCCCGCATATGGACCAGATCGCTTAGGGCTTTTCCGCCATATTCCTCCGGGACCGTAAGTCTGAACTGAAGGAGGGGTTGCAACAACGTGGTACCTGTTCTAGCCAATCCATCCATGATTCCCATAGGCGTGGCTACGACAAAATCAAGCGGATGGGTATGCCAGACATGATGTTCCCCTTCCACCAGCGTGATTCGTAGATCGGTTACTTCCCAACCGAGCATGCCTTGAGACAGTGCTTCGGGAATTCGTCGTTCGACTTCATTCTGATAACGTAACAGCAGATGATCGGTCCTTACGGTTGAGGCATAGATTACGCCACTCCCACGAGGCAAAGGTTCAATCCTGAAACGGAGGATGGCCCAGCAAGGCTTGGGCATCGTATAGGCGATGTAACCTTCTCCAGCTATACGGGGCGTTTCTTTATAGATGACGGATGGCGGGTCGAACATGACATCCAGTCCGAAACGACTCAATAACAGGCTGGATAAAATCTCAAGCTGAATGGTTCCCATGACCTTGAGATGCAGTTCACGTTCGTCCGGCAACCATTGCAGATCAAGCAAGGGGTCTTCGTCCGTCAACTCCTGCAATGCTGCTACAAGATCGGGGTAACGTGCCGGGTCCCTACCATGTACTTGCACGGTCAGCAAAGGCACAGCCATCTGTGGCAGAGGAGGTACACCTTCAGGATTGCCGATAATGTCACCCACATGGGTGTCACTCAGTCCGTACAGCGTAGCGATCTGCCCCGCGTGAACGGCACCGGTATCTGCCCATTTCCGTCCATCCATGCGGCGAATCTGCGTTATTTTCTCTTCAAGCTCCCGCGTCGAATTATGGATGGTATCCCGGTTGTGCAGACTACCACCGTACATGCGGACATAGGCCGTGCGTCCCATCGTGCGGTCACGTTCAATCTTGAACACAACACCCGATACGGGAGAATCCACGGGTTGTGCAGGTGGAGGCAGAAATGCAAGGACTGCGTCCAGCAACGCCGTAACGCCGATTCCTTTGCCGGAAGCACCGTAACACACAGGGAACATCTCACCCTGATGCACATACCGCAGGAATGCTTCATTTAGATCCCTTTGGGATAACGCAGTCTCTTGAATGTAGGCTTCCATGACTTCTTCGTCCAGCTCGGCAAGTATCTCGAACAGACCTGGAATGGAAGGTGTGCCACCGGACAGCGTATCTTGATTCTCATTCCATAGGGAGCCGATGCCATGAAATGAATCTTCATGGAGTTGATACGTTTGGATTTCGCATGCGAAGGGGGACAGGGTGGAACGAATCTGCTCCATTACCGCTGGGGCAGACGCGCCAATCCGATCCATTTTATTAATATAGATGATAGTAGGGATGCGAAGTGAACGAAGGGCATGCCAGATGGCTTCACTCTGGGACTGAATCCCCTCCACTGCTGATAAAATTAGAATAGCGCCATCCATTACGCGCAGTGTTCGCTCTACTTCGGAACTAAAATCAATATGCCCAGGCGTATCAATGAGGTCAATGATGGTGTTCTTCCAGATCAGAGAGGTCATAGCTGCTTGAACGGATATGCCACGTTCTTTCTCAATGTCCAGCGAGTCTGTGGCTGTTGTTCCGTCATCCACACGTCCCGGACTGCGGACGACACCACTCTCATATAACATATGCTCGGTGGTGGTTGTTTTCCCCGCATCCACATGGGCGAAGATGCCGATATTCCTGCGATTTAATTCGTTTAACATGGAATGTTAAGCTCCTCTGACAACGGAATGCAATGTTTCCGACAAGTAATAATCCAGATTATCATACCACATCTTCCATATGGAAGAATATGTGGATATATATGATTAGGGCGTGTCTGAAAACTCGCGGAGTTTTCAGACACGCCCTAGACCCGGCACCTATGTTCCGGGCTGTTTCTATTTTAACGTGAACTGTTCATGGTTCTGCGGTAAGCTGCGGGCGTTGTGCCGGTTAATTTTTTGAATTGACGGTAAAAGTGGGGCAGGCTGTCAAACCCGCAAGCATCAGCTACGGCTGCCATCGTCTCATCGCCTTGCACCAGATGCTCTTTGGCAATAATGACCCTTCGCGCTAATGCGTAATCCGTCAGAGTCATTCCCGTGTATCGTTTGAAGGCACGACTGAAATGGGCAGGGGAAACCGCAGCATACTGAGCCAGTTCGAGCAGGGAAAGGCCATTACGAAGGTTATCGTCAATATGAGAGATCGTAGAAGAGAGCCACGAGGGACCTGGAGTGGATTTACTCGGATTCGCAGGTCCAGAGGCTTCCAGACGTTCCAGAAAAATAAGCAATAGTTGTAGCCTTAACAGGGCCGCATGTGCACTCAAATGATGTCCGAGCTGAAATTCGGTCTGAATATCATCAATAAGGGTGGCGACCTGTGATTGCTCCTCTGTGTCCAGATGTCTCTTATACACCCGTTGTCTGCGACAACGTTCAAACAGACTCAGTAAGGAAGAAGCAGCTCCCCCGGCGGTCGATGCCAGCAATCCCGGGCTGAAGAACAAAGCGGAAGATGTGACAGGGTTGCCTGCATCCGGCAAGGCGCGGTGAACCGTACTGCCTGGAATAATAAACAGATCTCCTTCCTGCATATCCTCAAGTCCCGTATCAATAAAGATGCTGCCCTGACCCCGATATACATAGATGATCTCATGCCAATCGTGAAGGTGATCTGGCAATTCGTTCTGAGGGGATTTTGTGTCGCTGTACACCAGGCGGAACGGTATACCGGATTCTGCCTGAATAGTCGTACGAACAGGTGAACGCTCCATGGAGGCTCCTTTCCAAACCATCGTCTTCAACGAGATGTTATAGCTAGTCATGAGAGAGTATATTTACCGCAATATAAGCAATTTAATTTCCTTTTATTGATGATACAATGAATTTAAAGCGTTTACAATATAAGGGTGCTAAGCCTTTGCGCTGCATTCCGATAGTACAAATAATCGATGAGGTGAGTGTCCATGTCGGCAAGCACGAAACGACCAAGGTTGAAGCTGAATTTGCTCGGGAACGATGGTCAGCGCAAGTGCAAGGAGATTATGGAGCGTCCCGTGAAGGTTTTGCAGATCGGAGAAGGTAATTTCTTGCGGGGATTTGCAGACTGGATGCTTCATGAAAGTGCCAGACAAGGCAAATTCCATGGGAGTGTAGCTGTTACTCAGCCACGACCGGGAGGCAAAGCCAAGCTGGAACAGATTCGCGATCAGGATGGATTATACACCATGATCACGCGTGGGCTGTCTCAAGGGAAGCCGGTTGAGCGGACAGAGTTGATCTCCATTTTCTCACAGTGTATCAATCCGTATGAGGAATGGGATGCCTTTCTGAACTTGGCGGAACTGCCTTCACTTGAGTTCGTTATTTCCAATACAACCGAATCGGGATTGAAATATATACAGGCAGACTATATCGAGGGTGAACCCGTCCAATCATTTCCGGGGAAATTAACGATTTTCCTGCATCAGCGATACTTGAAATTTGATGGGGACCCATCCAGAGGTTTGATTCATCTGCCATGCGAGTTGCTCGAAGGCAATGGTGATGTGCTGCGAAGTTGTGTCCTCCGTCATAGTGAAGATTATGGGTATTCGGATGGCTTCCGTTCATGGATCGAGAACCATAATTACTTCCTCAACAATCTGGTAGATCGAATCGTCACAGGTGCGCCGACCCAGGAGGAAGCCGATTCCCTGACGAGTCGCTGGGGTTATGAGGACCAGTTGATTAATACGGCAGAGCCATATCATTTCTGGGCCATTCAGGGTGATGAATCATTGGACAAAAAGCTACCACTCAAGCAAGCGGGTCTCAATGTACATTGGGTGAAGGATCTAAAGCCGTTCCAGATACGCAAGGTTCGGATTTTGAATGGGGCACATACCCTAATGTCATCACTGGGAATTCTGCAAGGCAAGCAACATGTGAGAGAGACGTTGGAAGATCCGTACTTTGGCCCATGGATCCGGGAAGCTGTACATCAGGAGATCGTACCTGCTCTGGATATGCCCGATCATCAGCTGGATCAGTATGCGGAAGAAGTATTCGAACGGTTCCTTAACCCGTATATTGATCACAAATTGCAAGATATTGCATTAAATACGATCGGAAAATTCAAAGTTCGTGTGCTGCCTACACTATTATCCTATGAGCAAATTCAGGGAAGCTGGCCAGAACGTTTAATTCAGGGGGTTGCTGGATTACTGTGTCTCTATCGTCCTGTAAATACGCCAGAAGGCTACAAGGCACAACGACTGAACGGAGAAGACATTTTGCTGCGGGATGACCCGGATGTCCTGGCTGCTTTGGCTGCACACTGGGAAGGTTATGACTCGCTAAACGGGACTCAGAACCAACTGGATAACCGTGTAGCGGCTGTGTTGTCGGATACCCTGATTTGGGGCGAGAATCTGGATGCAAGAGAAGGGCTGCGTGCAGCACTTGTTCGTGAAATCGATTTGTTGGAAGGTGAAAGGAAATGAACACCACAAGTACAATCAATGACTGGATTGCCATTCAACCACAGGATGACGTCATTATAGCGCTTCGGGATTATGCCAAAGGAGAACGCATTACCCTGCCAGACGGAGTTTCTTTTACCTTGCTGGATGACGTGCCCAAAGGGCATAAGATTGCTGTGCATCCCCTGGCACCAGGGGATGATGTGATGAAGTATGGTTTCTCCATCGGGATTGCCAAAGAGCAGATTGAGCAGGGAAGCTGGATTCATAGTCACAACCTGAAGACGGGTCTGCACGGATTGCTTGAATATGAATACCATCCGGGGGCCCAGGTTCAGACGGACACGCCTCCGGAACATCTGTGCTCATTCGATGGATATTTGCGTCCTAATGGTGAAGCAGGTATCCGTAATGAGATCTGGATTGTGAATACGGTTGGGTGTATTAATAAAGTGTGTGAAGCATTGGCACGTATGGGTCAGTCACAGTTTGGAAGTCGGGTAGATGGTGTATATCACTTTCCACATCCGTTCGGGTGTTCACAGCTTGGCGATGATCTGAAGTATACACAACAGTTGCTGGCCTCCTTGGTGGAGCATCCGAATGCAGGAGGCGTGCTTGTCATCGGTCTGGGTTGTGAGAACAATCAGGTCGATGAATTCCGTGAGTGTATTGCTCCGGAATACCGAGGCAAAGTACGGTTTCTCAAAGCACAGGAAGCGGATGACGAGCTTGAGGAAGGGCTTCGACTGATGGAAGAACTTGTGGAGATCGCTGAACATGAACAACGGCAACCGCTTCCGCTCAGCAAACTCAAGATTGGTTTGAAGTGTGGCGGTTCCGATGGTTTATCCGGCATTACAGCCAATCCGTTGGTCGGTGCAGTTGCTGATATGTTAGTTGCTGCCGGGGGGACGGCTATTCTGACGGAAGTTCCGGAGATGTTTGGTGCGGAGACGATCTTAATGAATCGGGCTACCAATGAGCAGGTCTTTCACGATTTGGTGGACCTTGTGAATGGTTTCAAACAATATTTTGTGAACCATGGCCAGAACATCTATGAGAATCCTTCTCCTGGTAATAAGGCTGGCGGCATCACGACGCTAGAGGAAAAGTCACTTGGATGTACGCAAAAGGGAGGACGTTCTTCCGTAGTCGACGTTCTACGTTATGGCAAACGTGTAACTAAAACTGGTCTGAACATTGTAGAAGCACCGGGTAATGACCTGGTGTCTGTTACGGCACTGTCTGCGGCCGGTGCACATATTGTGCTCTTCACAACAGGGCGGGGGACTCCCTTCGGAGGTCCGGTACCTACCGTCAAGATTGCGACCCAATCCGATCTGGCGAATCGCAAAAAACACTGGATTGACTTCAACGCAGGTCAGCTGTTGGAGGGTCGCACGATGGATGAGGTGAAAGTACAACTGTTCAGCCAACTGATTGACATTGCTTCAGGGCGGTCACACACACTCAGTGAGCAGCATGGATTCCGGGAGATTGCCATATTCAAGGATGGCGTAATTCTCTGAACCCATTCTGGTTGGATGTTCTTTATCGTCTGCGATGCATTATATGTTGAACCGCAGCCAATTCCGGTTGAAATGTGCACTACAACCGGGATTGGCTTTATTTAGATTCCACGGATGCCAAGTGCTTTGGCGATGCTTGATAATGCCGCTGGTGAAGCATGCTGTTGCAGTTGAGCAACCAGCAGTTCACGCGCTTCGGCAACGCTACCTTCAAACGGCTTAATGCCATGACGTTGCATCCAGTGACCAGCAGTCTCGTATGCGGAGCTGTTCCAGGCAACTTTGCCTTCTGCGAGCCCTTCTTTTTCTTTGGTGCCACTAATGACAATGGCTACACAGCCCTGAAGGTCCAGAAGTCCACGGTCAAATGCTTTTTTGTCTTCTTTTGCTCCGAATCCTGCTTGAGAACGAAGGGCACGTCCATCGATGCCTTCCTGTTCTGCAACTAATGAATGGAGTTTGAACGCTTCACGGGACAATAGACCTGCTTCATACTGTTCCTCGATGCTTCTGGAGTCGGCAAGCAGACGGTGTACCCAAGGGAAGTATTCACTCGAGACAAGAAGCGCTTTCTTTTTGACGAACTTCCCATATGCAGCAATGCCCTCTTCAGCCAGGCGTGAACGCCATAACCAGGGATCCAATTCATCATCCTTGTGCCAATGTTCCTTGGGGGTTAGTGATGACAGTGAAGGGTATTCGGTAAATAGGGGAGCAAGAGGGAGCAGTCCTATAGACTGGATACGCTGTACTGCTTCTTCGTATGTTACAACGGGTTCATATGTCATGATATCAGCAGGCTCCTTTAAGCAGTATGGTGAAGCGATTACTTGGTTGAAGCAAGGTATATCCGGCTCACTTCCTCGGCATGCTGACGAATCTCGTTGCGAAGTTGGAGAGGTTCGATCACTTCAGCTTCACGTCCCAATCGGTAAAAGAATCGTACGGCCCAGTCCCATTCCCCTGGTGGACAAAGGAATGACAATTCCCAGAGATCCGGGGCAATTTCAGTCATCTTTTCGCCGATATGCTCGTCCTGTTCGGCTTCAATCATTCCCCGATAACTCAGTCGCACTGTAACCCGAGTTGGCGGCTGTTCTGGAGGGATCGGCTTGCTGCGTTGTTGCTGCACCTGTGCGTTCAGCACCTGTGTATCCTGTGGTTCGATTGCCTTGACATCGATAATTCGGTCAACCCGGAAAAGACGCTGTTCACCATGTTCGATGGAATATGCTTCACAGTACCAGAATCCGGAGGAAGCATACACCCGTGTAGGGCAGACATGCAACCATCGCTGACGCGATACAGAGCGATACAGCACATTTAGCCACCCATGTTCAGGTATGCATGCCAGCAGCGCGTCCAGATGAGGAAGGATGTAATTGCGGTCTGGAATATGATGATGTAGCTGTTGGAGCATGGGATCCATTCGCGACATGATATCATCCGGAATGATGGCCTTAACTTTGTTCATCAGGGTCCAGCGTTTCTCATGAAAGGGCGTGTCCGCGTAGCGACTTAGACCCTCAAGAGCGAATATGAGTGTCGCTGCCTCAACCGGGTCCAGCTGTAATGGAGGCAATACGTATCCCTCCATAAGTCTGAAACCGCCTCCCGGACCGGAAATGGCAATAATGGGCACGTTCATCTCGGAGAGGGACTGAATATCCCGGAGAATGGTGCGACGGGAAACTTCAAATTTCTGGCCCAATGAGTGTGCCGTTTCGTGACCATGCTGTAATGCCATAACGATGGCGGCAAGCCGATTTGTTCTGTTCATGTCAGCCACTCCGTTTCGATCATTGCCCCGCCGGAAAGTGATGTCGTAGTTATAGTTCTATTGTAACAGCTTATAAGTGACATCATGAGTGTCACCAATATTTCAACTGCATCATTATTATTCAATGGATCAGCTACATGGTTCACACAAGCAAGTTCCGGCGGGCTTCATTAAAATGTGTGTCTCGTCCAATTCGCTTTACATACTGATATTTCCTTCTATCAAAAATACCACAGATTATGCCAAAAACCCGTATCCGATGTAGACGGATACGGGAAGTAGCAGCTTTTGGCTTACAGAAGACAATAAAGGTCTGGAATCTATACCAATATCCTCACTGAAGACAAAAATAAGCTTAAAAGGGATGAACATGTGACACTTTGTATCACATGCTTTTCCTTTGCAATATAGGTTCCATTATGACCCATATAGCGAAATACTTTATCTCATTTCAAGCAATTGTACCCCACGGGCTTCAATCTCAACACTTCCCGAAAGTTCGCGATTGGTGAGCAGATCAAGTACCTTGGCTGTACCGAGATCATAGGATTGCGTGGAAGCATTATGGTTCATGACGAACAAGTAGGGTTTGCCGTCTTTGGTACGTGCGCTTACTTCAACACCTTCCGGTGTCTCCAACAGGGCCTCTACGTTCTTAGCTGCTGCAAGCTGTCCCAGCAAACCATCGAGGAAACGTTCATCTGGGTCGGATGCAATGTACCAGGCTTCACCTTGACCATAGGTGTTACGTGTTACAACAGGCATGCCTTTATAAAAATCGTCTCCATACTCCGCGATGACTTCGGCGCCTTCACTGTGCAACAGGTCACACAGCATGCCGCAGCCATATTCTCCTTGAAGATCGCCGTAGGCTTCTTTGAGGACTATGCGGTTCTTTTGCTCAGGCAGCAGGGCATCAATCTCTTCCACCCAGATTCCGAGCAGTTTACGGAGTTCTCCCGGATACCCACCTGTGGTCACGAGATCGTTCTCGTTGACAATGCCGCTGAAGAAAGTCGTCAGGAATGTTCCACCTGCTTCAACATACTTCTCCAGTTTGGCGGCAAATCCTGGTTTAATCATGTAAAGGACAGGCGCAAGAACGATGTCGTATTTGCTAATATCCGTATCCACACTGACGATATCTACCTGTATGTTGCGGCGGAAGAAAGCGGCGTAATATTTATGAATCTGATCCACATAATTCAGGGCAACCGTAGGTCCACTTGATTTTTCGATGGCCCACCAGTTATCCCAGTCGAACACAATCGCTACTTTGGATTCAACAGATGCATCCAGCGTGGTGTCACCAAGGATCTGCAATTCCTTGCCCAGCTCAGCGACTTCGCGAAATACACGTGTATTCTCGTGTCCCGCATGCTCAATAACTGCACCATGATACTTCTCACAGGCACCGATGGAGCGGCGAAGCTGGAAGAACATAATGGTATCAGCCCCGTGCGCAACAGACTGGTAACTCCACAGACGCATGACACCAGGGCGTTTCAATGAGTTATATGGCTGCCAGTTCTGCTGACTTGGTGTTTGCTCCATCAGCATGAATGGTTGACCATCTTTCAGTCCGCGCATAAGGTCATGAGCCATTGCTGTGAAGCTGACGGGTGTAGCGAGACCAGGATAGCTGTCCCAAGAGACGATATCCATATATTTTGCCCATTTGAAATAGTCCAACTGCTTGAAGAATCCCATCAGATTGGTAGTCACGACAGAGTCGGGAATGTGTTTTTTGATCGCATCGTATTCCAACCGATAACAATCCAGCATGCTGTCGGAGTTGAAGCGGGAGTAGTCCAGCGAGATTCCCTGGAACGTTGAATTGTTGTTACCCCAGTGTTCGCTCAGGTTGCTTGGTAGAACAATCTCGTCCCAATCGTAGAAGGTATGCCCCCAGAAATTCGTGTTCCATGCTTTGTTGACCTGTTCCAGGGTCTGATAGCGTTCTTTCAGATAGACGCGGAATGCTTTCTCACAGTTGTCACAGTAACAGTCACCGCCATATTCGTTGGAGATGTGCCATACGAGAACAGCGGGGTGATCCTTGTATCGTTCGGCCAGTTTATCTGCAATCTTCTCGGAATATTTGCGATAGGTCGGGCTGTTTGGACAGGAATTATGGCGCCCACCAAATTTGCGTTTGCGTCCATCGGCATCTACACGAAGTACGTCTGGATATTTCTTCGCCATCCAGGCCGGATGGGCAGCAGTGCTCGTTGCTAGGCATATATAGACACCGTTTTCATATAGACGATTAATAAGTTGGTCGAGTTCTTCAAAATGATAAGTAACTTCATCAGGCTGAATCAGTGCCCATGAAAATACGTTGATTGTGGCAATATCAATGCCTGCCAATTGGAACATACGCAAGTCTTCAAGGTGCGTTTCGTGATCCCACTGTTCCGGGTTATAATCGCCCCCGTAGAACATTTTGGGTAGTTTGCTGCTAATCAATGTGTTCACCTCTTGTATAAGAATAATCCTATACTATATGATACATATGACTTTTAAAATATAATAAAAGTAATGACGTATATAAGAATACGGAAGTATAATTCGGCTTATATCCAAGGGGGCATCTCATGTTTATCTCACCACGACATCAACGATATTTCATGACATCACGTGATCAGCCGCTGCCGCTTTATATCGAGAGCCTTGGCTATAATGGCAATCAGGAGAAGGTATCCAGACCTGTGGGGTATCCATGTTACCACTGGCTTCAGACCGTGAAGGGAGCGGGAGAATTCAAGTTTGCTGGGTCCACGGTCATACTGGCGGAAGCATCAGGTATTTTGTTGCCCCCGAATGAGCCACATGAATATGTGCGTGCCCAAGGAGAGTGGGAGACACTTTACATTACATTTGGCGGTTCCCAGTGTCCGGGAATTATGGAGTCGCTGGGTCTGGGTGAAGCGGCGTTCTATCAGTGGGAGCAGAGCAGCCCGTTCAACGATTACGGCCAGGAAGTGCTGGATTCGATCAGCAGTGATCAGGATTTGTCGGGACTCGAAGCGTCAGCGGATATATACCGATTTCTGATTTTACTCAAAAAATATGGCATGACAGGCAATCGGTCTTCGATCTCTCATGCCGTCGAGAGGCTCGCTCCGCTCATTGCATTCATGGAACAGCACTATGCGAATCCCGAGATTGGTCTCGAACATATGGCTGACGTCACGAGGATCTCATCCAGACATCTGAACACCTTATTCAAACAATCCTTTGGCATGACAGCCTATAGTTATTTCATTCTGCTGCGTATTCGCAAAGCTAAGGAAATCATGACCGGGGATACTGACCTGACGATCCGGGAAACTGCAGTTCGGGTGGGCTTTCGGGATTCAAGCCATTTTGTAGCTACCTTTCGCAGGATAGAGGGAGTCACTCCTGAACAATTCCGGATTTTATACTAATCTGTAACGAATTGAATAAAAAGTGATGCCAGGAAGGTATTGATGCATGAGGGTCATTGCCGTTATGATGGTATCGATTCCTGAGATTCGAAAACGTTTAAACGGACACCTTGTATCCGTTCTACTTAGAGAGGATGATTGAAGATGACAACAACGATACCCTTATGGGACCATGCTGCACCTTATGCAGCGCAGGGCCATGAAGACGAAATGCCACATTTGATTCCATTTATTCAGCCCGGTTCCGAGAGCGCTGTCATTGTATGTCCAGGTGGTGGCTATGGATTTTTGGCGGATCACGAAGGTGCTCCAATAGCCGAACTGTTAAACCGTGCAGGCATAAGCGCATTTGTCCTGAAATATCGGGTAGCACCTCACCAGCATCCTGCACCGATAACAGATGGTCAGCGTGCCATACGTTATGTTCGTGCACATGCCGAGCAGTACGGCATCAATCCTGCCAAGATTGCAGTACTTGGTTTCTCCGCGGGCGGACATCTTACAGCAACATTGGGAACGCTGTATGACGAGGGACAACCGGATCATGAGGACCTCATTGAACGTCAAAGTTCACGCCCCGATCGGGTTATCCTCTGTTACCCGGTCATTACGATGGAGTCTTATGGACATGCTGGTTCCCGTGAAAATTTGCTTGGATCTGACGCGTCTGCCGAGCAGATCAAGGCATTCAGTGCGGAACAACAGGTGAGAGCGGATGCTCCAGAAGCGTTCATCTGGCACACCAGCGATGACCAGGCTGTACCTGTGGAGAATAGCTTGCGTTACGCCCTTGCCTTGGGTGCGCATGGGATTCCCTATGATTTGCATGTTTTTGAGAAAGGTTCACATGGTCTCGGATTGGCTGAAGACAACCACGCGGTTCGAGCCTGGTCTGATCTATGCTTGACTTGGCTTAAAAATCAAGGCTGGTAATCATATTAGCGCTTTGGAGCGAAGGAGAAATGACGATGAAATTGCAGAAAAATGACAAGCTTCTGTTTATCGGAGATTCGATTACGGATTGTGGTCGGGAACATCCTGTAGGCGAGGGCAGTTCAGGTCTGGGCCATGGTTATGTTGCGCAAGTCCATGCACTATTGCGGTCTATCTATCCGGAATTGATGTTGCGTATCCAGAATGTGGGTAATGGTGGGAATACGATTCGTGATCTGAAACAGCGCTGGGATCGTGATGTGCTGGACCTAAAACCAGATTGGTTGACGATCATGATCGGCATTAACGATGTGTGGCGTCAGTTTGACAACCCATTGTCAACAGACTCCCATGTGTTTCTGGAAGAATACGAATCCACATTGCGTGAACTGGTGGCTTCGGTTCGTCCCAATCTGAAGGGTCTGATACTGATGTCTCCTTATTATCTTGAGGCCAATCCACAAGACCCGATGCGGGCAACGATGGATATTTACGGAGAAGCGGTACGCAGGGTAGCCAGCGAGTATGATGCGGTGTATGTGGATACACAGGCTGCTTTTGCTCCATTTTGGGATCATTTCTATACGGCTGTCTTGACTTATGACCGAGTACATCCGGATGCAACAGGCCATATGGTACTGTCCAAAGCATTCTTGGATGCCATCGGATTCGAATGGTCAGGCGGCGTCAAATCTTAAAAAGGACGTGATGGCATGAGCAACGTAACTGTAGCAGTGCGAACCCCGGCCTTACTGGGGGAAGGCCCGAGCTGGGATGCGGAGAACAATCGATTATTGTGGGTAGATATTGAAAGCTTCAAGGTGCATGTGTATGATCCGGTTACAGGGCAGGATCAGACTTATGATGTCGGTGAACATGTCGGCGCAGTTGTTCCGTATCGTGGTGACGAGGTTGTGGTTGCTTTACGCAGTGGATTCCATACGTATAATCTGCTTACGGGTGAGCTACATGCCATTGAGGACCCTGAACAAGATAAGGATACCAATCGTTTTAATGATGGAAAATGTGATGCACAAGGGCGATTCTGGGCAGGCACGATGAGCTTGAATAATGAGAGTAAAGCAGGATCACTGTATTGTTTGGAACAAGGACAACCTGTGCGCACGATGGTACAAGACGTGTCTACATCCAACGGCTTGGGCTGGAGTCCGGATCGGCAGACCATGTATTACATTGATACCCCGACACGTGCTGTTGATCGGTTTGATTTTGATCTGGCAGCCGGGACGATACAGAATCGGACAAGCGTCATTCACATACCCGAGGAATTCGGTTTTCCGGATGGCATGACGGTCGATGGTGAGGGCATGCTGTGGGTTGCGCACTGGGGCGGAGGAAGAGTCACACGCTGGAACCCGGATACATCAGAACTGTTACAGCAGATCGAAGTGCCCGCAGATCAAGTAACATCCTGCTGTTTTGGTGGACCAGAGCTTGAAGATTTGTACATTACAACAGCACGTACCGGTATTAAGGAAGAACGTCTGAAGGAGACACCTGATGCTGGCTCACTTTTTGTCATCAGACCAGGAGTTAAAGGCCAGAAGACTCATGCTTATGGTAGCCAGAAATAAACGATTCTATTTTTTAAACTATTATATGAAATGTCGAAAGATGCTGCTAAAACAGCATCTTTTTTGTTGTGTAAACAAGATAAAACACTGAAAATATTTTACAAAAATAGGATTTTGGACAGAGGTGTTTGTCTTTTGCTATCGAATGTTATTTATTGAAAGAATTATCCATATAACGACGAATGAAGAGTAGTTTTGTAAGCGCTTAAAAAAAGGGCTGAAAGGGGGTGATATTTCTTGTAATCTGAATGCATGAATTCGTCTGACACGCCATCATCAGCACGATGAGACAGCGGGAAGACCGGAATACAGTTACCAAGTTGAAGAGGAGGCTGTGTAAAAATGAGAACGTTTATTGGGAAATTACGAGTCATGAGTCTGACGGTAGCCGTGGTAACAGCTTCGCTAGGAGGACTCGCTGGAACCACAGCGGCGGCACCGAGTGAAGCTTATGAGTGGAAAAATGTGGTGACAGGTGCAGGAGGCGGATTTGTACCGGGCATTATTTTCAATGAGTCGGAAAAGGATCTGATCTATGCCCGTACCGATATTGGGGGAGCTTATCGCTGGAACGCGACTAACGAGAGCTGGATCCCGTTAACGGATTTTGTCGGCTGGGATGACTGGAACAAAAACGGTGTAGACGCACTGGCTACGGACCCGGTTGATCCAGATCGGGTATATATGGCAGTCGGGACGTATACGAATTCGTGGGACAAAAATAATGGCTCCATCTTGCGTTCTACGGACCGGGGAGATACATGGCAGACTACGACACTTCCGTTCAAAGTTGGCGGCAACATGCCGGGACGTTCGATGGGAGAACGCTTGACCGTGGACCCGAACGATAACAGTATCCTATATTTCGGTGCACGAAGTGGTCATGGGTTATGGAAAAGTACCGATTACGGTGTAACTTGGAACGAAGTCACAAGTTTCCCGAACCCGGGAAATTATGTCCAAGATCCTTCGAATGAGTATACCAGTGACATCGTAGGTTTGGCATGGATTACGTTTGACAAAACAACAGGTTCGGCAGGGCAGGCAACCCAGACAATCTATGTGGGTGTTGCTGATAAAGCTCAAAGCGTATATCGCAGCACGAATGGCGGCCTGACCTGGTCAGCTGTTGCTGGTCAACCTACAGGTTATATTCCACATCATGGTGTGCTTGATGCTGATGGAAGCCTTTATATTACGTATAGCGATGGTGTTGGACCCTATGACGGGGAGGAAGGTGACGTTTGGAAACTGAACACATCGACAGGTGTCTGGACCAACATTAGTCCTGTGCCAAGCAGCAGCACGGATAATTATTTTGGATATGGCGGGTTGGCTGTCGATGCACAGAATCCAGGTACATTGATGGTTGCGACATTGAATTCCTGGTGGCCGGACGCTACCTTGTTCCGCAGTACAGATAGTGGAGCGACGTGGACCCGCATATGGGAATTCGAAGGATATCCGAACCGGAAATTGCGGTATACACAGGATATTTCGGCAGCGCCATGGCTCACATTTGGTATCACGCCTGCCCCGCCTGAACCATCTCCAAAACTGGGCTGGATGATCGGTGATCTGGAGATTGATCCGTTTGATTCGGATCGCATGATGTATGGAACGGGTGCTACGATCTATGGAACGAAGAACCTGACGGACTGGGATGATGATAAGAAAATCAATATTTCAGTGATGGCGAAGGGTGTTGAGGAGATTGCTGTGCTGGATCTGATCAGCCCGCCAAGTGGTGCACATTTGTTAAGTGGAGTGGGGGATGTCTCAGGATTCCGTCATAACAATCTGGATCAGGCTCCAGCTACCATATTTACGAGCCCGAACTATTCTTCCACAGAAAGTCTGGATTTTGCAGAGTTAAGTCCGAATACGATGGTTCGCGTTGGTAAAGCAGATTATGCTGCTGATCCAAATACGAAATCCATTGGTTTATCCAGTGATGGGGGTACTACATGGTATAAAGCCAATGCAGAACCTGCCGGTACAACCGGAGGGGGAACTGTAGCCATCTCTGCGAATGGTAACCGACTGGTATGGAGCACGTCAGACAAAGGCGTACATTATTCGACTGGCGGCAATTCCTGGACGGCAAGTACGGGGATACCTGCACAGGCGAAAGTGATTTCGGATCGTGTAAACCCAAACAAATTCTATGGATTTGCAGCGGGTAAAATCTATGTGAGTGTGAATGGTGGTGCTTCCTTCACGGCATCGCCGGCGACCGGACTTCCAATTGAAGGAAATGCAGATCTGGATGCCGTACCGGGTGTTGAAGGCGAACTGTGGTTTGCTGGCGGTAGTGAGGAAGAAGGTCCTTACGGGTTATGGCATTCCACGGATTCAGGAGCGACATTCACGAAGCTTACCAATGTAGAGGAAGCAGATAGTATCGGTTTTGGTAAAGCTGCCCCTGGGCAAAACGTTGTCGCGTTATACACGGTTGCACAGATCGATGGAACACGTGGATTCTTCCGCTCCGATGACGGCGGGGCCAATTGGGTCCGGATCAACGATGATCAGCATCAGTATGCTCGTGTAACCACGATTACGGGTGATCCGCGTTTGTATGGAAGAGTATATCTCGGAACGAATGGCCGCGGAATTTTGTATGCTGACCGTGTTGGAGGTAACAACGGCGGAGGAGACGGCGGGGGTACACCAGTGACCAACTCTGTGATTACACCGGTTACAGCCGAATTTGATCGGAAAGCAGACAATCAGGTTAATATCCCAGTCACGTTAACGCTAAACGGCAATACACTTGTATCTATTCGTAACGGGAATGCAACGCTGGTTTCAGGTACAGATTACACGTTGACAGGCAATGAGGTTGTATTGAGTAAAAACTACCTGGCTTCACTACCGAATGGCGCAGCGGCACTAATCTTTCAATTTAGCGCAGGCACTCATTCGACCTTGAATCTGCTCATTAAAGACACGACAACTGCACCAGCTGGAACCATACGCATTGAGATGTTTAATAGCAACACTCAGGCGACGGGCAGCTCCATTAGCCCCAAATTCAAACTGACGAATACGAGCACTACAGCATTGAATCTGTCCGATGTGAAAATCAGATACTATTACACGATTAACGGGGAACAGCCTCAGAACTTCTTCGCTGACTGGGCGACTGCTGGCAGTGCGAATGTAACAGGCACGTTCAGTGCACTCAATCCAGTACAGACAGGTGCTGACCACGTGCTTGAGATCGGCTTCACGGCTTCGGCTGGAACACTGAATGCGGGACAAAGCACGGAGCTCCACACTCGCATCTCGAAGAGCAATTGGACGAACTATACGCAAACTGATGATTACTCCTTCGCAGGTAGTCAGACTTCCTATACGGACTGGACCAAAGTTACCGGTTATATAGCAGGAAGTCTTCAATGGGGAATCGAACCTTAAGTGAGCAAGTTAACGAAATAAAGGGTTGAAAATAGGAGTCCTGCTTCGCCAAATGATCGAAAGGCGATTCAGGGCTTCTTATTTTGTCGAAACATAGTGTAAAATATATATAGTTACCATTGCTTATACAATCGTTTTAGGATATAAAAAGATGTACAATCATTTTAAAATTAATGTAACCGCTAACACTGGAAGGCGTGTATAACCGATATATAATAGTTGGTATAACCTGTACAGATATAGAGGAAAGATTAGACAAGGGGGTCGCGATCATGAACCGGTTGTGCAAGGTGCTGATTGTTGACGATGAGTTTCTGGTAAGACAAGGCATAAAGCACCACATGAACTGGGAAGCGGAAGGATTCATCATTGTGGGTGAAGCTTCCAACGGTGAAGAAGGATTACAGCAGGTGAGCCTGTTAAAACCGGATATTGTGATTACCGACATTGTCATGCCTGTCATGGATGGCGAGACTTTTGTCCGTACACTAAAAGCCAGTAATCCACAGATCGAAGTGATTGTACTTAGTAGCTTCAGCGAATTTGAATATGTTCGTTCGACGCTCCAGCACGGGGCAGCAGATTATATTCTGAAACCGAAACTAGATACCAATGAATTATTACAGGTCCTTCAACGCACAGCAGGTAAAATTCCGGAGCTACAGTTCGAGCCGTCGCACGATGGCTGGAGACTTGGACAACTGATGGATAAGATGCTGTCCGGATTTACATTGGACGAAGATAACGAGATGCCGATGATTCGAGACACCTTTCCACACGAATCTTTTCGCTTGTTAGTGTATAGACCGATGGACGCTGATGGGAATCCACTGAATCTGGATCAGGAACAGATCGAATCCAGGCTCCGCAGTGATCTGCCTGAAGTGGAATGTGCAATGGTTCCGGCAGAGGGCGCCCTGCCTGTCATGCTTCTCAATGTCGATCCTGCGAGAGATGAATGGATGGTTGAACGCATTAGACAGCTGGCTAGTGAAAATGCAGTGGGACAAGGTAACCCTGGCTGGGTGCTTAGTGACAGCTTTACTTCATTTGAACATATGGGGATCGTATACCGTGAACGCCTGATCAAGCTAATGGAATATCGTTTCTATTATAAGGATCGACCAATCCTCGTGTATGGTGAACTTCCGCGGATGCATCCGGCAGGTTACCAGTTCAATGTGAATATGTTTTTGCAGCATGTGAAGCGTAACCGGGTCGAAGCGGCAAGAGAGTACTTGCAGGATCATGCGACAACCCTTGGACGGGATTATATTGCGGATGTGTTTGAGATCAAGTCCTTTCTCGGTAACCTGATCTTCAACGTAACGATTACCCTCGCGGATATGGATGTTCAGTCTGCAGGGCTCGAAGAGAGCAAATATACGTATTTTAAAAATGTGGATGGGGCTACGAGCCTAAATGAAGTCATGACTGTGCTTGATCAGTTTATGACGGAAGTTCAGGAGTGCACTGTTGGTGCGGGTGGAAGACGAAGTGATCCCAATATGAAGATGCTACTGGATTACATGCATGAGCATTTTGACCAGCCGCTTGGGCTTGCTGAAGTCGCCAAGCACTTTCATTTTAATCCATCGTACTTATCCAGTTATTTCTCATCACACAAAAAAGAAGGATTTAATGAATACCTGAATAAAATTCGGATTGAAAAAGCGGAGGAACTACTTCGATCCGATGATGTAACGATCTCGGAGATTAGCAGTATGGTAGGTTATTCCGATCATAGTTACTTTTGCAAAGTGTTCAAAAAATTCACCGGACTATCACCAAGCCGATACCGGCGCAAATTCTGGGCATAAAGTCAGAAGGATAAGATCATGAAGAAATGGATGAACCAATTATCTCGTCTCGGATTATTTCCCAAGTTGTTTCTGGTTATGGTCGTCAGTATTGTTCTCGTCTCTGTACTCATCTTATGGACGACCATTCACATGTCTACCAATCTGTTTACCGAAACGTTCAGTATCACGAACTCTAAGGTGCTTAATCAGATTAAGACGAATTTTGAATCCTTTAATGACGCAATTGCTGCCGTATCCAACAATGTGACGCAAAGTGGAGCGATTCGAGGGTTCCTGTCCGAAGGAGATGCCGATTCCCTCACCATGGCGAAATCCTTCTATAATATGAGGGAAACGATGGACCGGATTCAATCTATAACAGAATCCTACGAAGTAGGGATAACGATTATCGGGATTAATGGACGCAGCTATTCCACGAATCGTGCCCACCTTCAGATGTCAGTGGATGAATTGAAACAGGAGCCGATCACGATGGAAGCCGCTGAGACGCCTAGTCGTCTTATCTTTGATGATTACCAAAACGATGAAACTGTCGGAAGTCAGCAGATGATCTCTGCCACGAAGGCGTTGACGGATCGAGCCCGCAGCCGAATATATGGTACGCTTTATGTCACCATGAGAGAGGATGCGTTCCGTCAGTTCTACGCGAGCTTTACAAGTCGAGGCAATGACGTAGTCATTATGAACGAAAAAGGTGAGATTGTATCTTCGAATCGTGAAGACTGGATTGGGACAACTCAGCTGGAGTTGCTGTCGTATGCCCGAGAAATGAACAAAAACTCTCCGAGAAGTATCAATGCTCGTGTGATGGATCAGGATAGCGTTGTTCTGTCCGAGTATTTACCGTTCTATCGGTTTTACATTGTCAATGTCGTGGATAAGGATCTGGCGATGGGTCAACTCATCGATATGAAGACGGTGGCCTTGATCTGTACGGCTATTGTTGTGGGGGCACTCATTCTCGTATTTCTCATCACCAGCCAGATTACCAAGTCATTGCGCAGACTTGTGAAGCAAATGTCCAACATCACAAAGAGTGATCTGGACAACTATATTCCGGTGAGCGGAAGCTACGAGAGCAGGCAGCTGGGTCATGCTTATAATTACATGCTTGATGAACTGCACGATTATGTGGATCAGTTAGTACAGACCCAACGTGAACAACGTAACGCAGAGCTTGCGGCATTACAGAGTCAGATTAATCCTCACTTCTTGTACAATACCCTTGCCTCTGTCAAAGTTCTGGTGCAACAAGGTAACAAGGACAGGGCAGCGGAGACTATTAATGCATTGATCGGATTGTTGCAAAATACAATTAGTGACGTGAGCCAGACCGTGACAGTTGAACAAGAAGTCGAGAATTTGAAAAATTATGTCTTCATTAATCACGTCAGGTATGGTGGCCGGATTAAAGCAGCCTTCTATGTTGCTCCGGATTGTACACACTATCATGTACCTAAGCTGGTAATACAGCCTTTTATCGAGAATGCTTTTTTCCATGGATTTATCAAAAAAGAGACGGGCACGATTCATGTCATGGTTTCCAGAGCAGGTGAATCACTCATTTGTGAGATCATGGACAATGGTGATGGGATTGAAGGGCTCGTTATGGGAGAAACCTTGCCTAATCCAAAAAACAATCGTCAACTCTTCAGCGGCATCGGAATTCGCAACGTGCATGATCGCATTGAGCTATTATATGGTTCACCTTACGGTGTCACCATTATGAGCAATGTCGGTGAAGGAACGAGAGTGACCGTTACACTGCCATTAATCACGAGTTGAATCGAAACCTGATTGGATTGAATACACTCAAAATCGTAATCCCTCACTTCTGTATATCCTACAGAGGCGGGGGATTTTCATATATCAAAGCTGAAATCAAAATACATATTTGTACTATTTCAAGATCAAGAAATTACAAAATCAAAAGAAATTACAAAAAGCCAAATTTAATGCAAACGGTTTCTGTAAAGGTTTTCATTGTGGCAATAAGATGACAAATCCGTACAAAATTATTACTAACGAATGAAGATATGGGAATGATAAGATGAATACATCGAAAGCAACCGCTTTCAGAAAACGCAAACAAATTACACACAAAGAGGTTGAAGGGGAGTTGAATGTTTTGAAAAAAATGTGGGTATTGATGCTCGTTACAGTACTGCTGTTGTCTGCATGTTCATCCGGTGGTGGAGGTAATTCTGCCAGTGGTGGTGACGAAAAAACAAACGAAATTACAGTCTGGGCTTGGGACAAAGCTTTTAACGTTGCTGCAATGGAAACAGCAAAAGAAGCATATCAAAAAGCAAATCCTGATGTGAAAATTAACATCATTGAATACGCTCAAGCTGATATCATTCAGAAACTGAACACGGGTCTTAACTCCGGAACTTCCAGCGGTCTTCCAAACGTAGTTCTGATTGAAGACTATCGCTCACAAAGCTTCCTGAATGCATATCCTGATGCGTTCAAAGATCTGTCTTCCAACGTTACGGCTTCCGACTTTGCAGATTACAAACTCGGACCAACAGCGTTTGATGGCAAACAATACGGAGTACCATTTGACTCCGGCGTTGCTGGCTTGTACTACAGAACAGATCTGCTGGAGCAAGCTGGCTACAAAGCAGCTGACCTGCAAGACATCACTTGGGATGACTACATCCAAATTGGTAAAGATGTAAAAGCTAAAACAGGTAAAGAGCTTCTTTCTCTTGACCCGAATGACCTTGGAATCATTCGTATGATGATTCAAACTGCAGGTAAATGGTATTCCGCAGAAGATGGTAAAACACCTGACATTGCAAACAATGCTGCTCTGAAAGAAGCTTTCACTACTTACAAAGCGATGATGGATGCAAATATTGTTAAATTGCACTCTGACTGGAGCCAATTCATTGCAAACATGAATAATGGTAGCGTAGCTTCAGTTCCTACTGGTAACTGGATTTCACCATCTATACGTCAAGAAGCTTCCCAATCTGGCCAATGGGCTGTAGCACCTATGCCGAAAATGGCTGGTCAACCGAACTCTGTGCACGCAACGAACTTGGGTGGTAGCTCATGGTATGTTATGAACAACGTTCCTGGTGCAGATCAAGCAGCTGATTTCGTAGCAAAAACCTTTGGTTCTGACAAACAATTGTATCAAGATCTGTTGAACAACATTGGTGCAATCGGTACGTACAAACCGGCAGTTGATGGTGAAGCTTATGCCAAAGAAGACGAGTACTTCGGCGGACAAAAAATCTTCACAGACTTCGCAAATTGGACTGAACAAATTCCAAGCGTAAACTATGGTATCAACACATATGCCATCGAAGACATTCTGGTTGTAGAAATGCAAGCATTCCTGAACGGAAAAGCAATTGATGATGTTCTGGCTGATGCACAAAAACAAGCTGAAGCACAATTAAACTAAGATACCCAAGGTAACTTATAGAACCCCAGGAAACATCGGAGCCGTCTCCCTTGTCCGGCGCAAGTCTAACCGGACATGGCGAGAGGCTCTGTGGGTTCTACCCATGTTCCATGGACAGAGAGGAGCCATACTGTGAAAGCCATGAATACAGGAGACAGTCTCCAAAAGAAAAATAATTTGACTGGATGGGCTTTTGTTTTGCTGGCTGTTGTCGGGATTGTTGCATTTTACTTCTACCCGATGATCCAAGCGCTGCTCTTATCTTTCAAGTCTGGTGTAGGAGCCAATCTTGAATTTACGGGCCTTTCTAACTACAAAAGATTGTTAGTTGACACAACGTTCCGCACAGCATTATCGAATACATTCATCTACTTGATCATTCAAGTACCTGTAATGATTATTCTTGGTTTGTTTATTTCCGTATTGCTGAATGACAGCACACTGCGCTTCCGGAGTTTCTTCCGTACAGCGATTTTCTTGCCTTGTGTAACTTCATTGGTAGCTTACTCTGTTGTGTTCAAATATTTGTTCGCACCGGATGGAATGGTCAATCAATTCTTGATGGGCTTGCACATTATTGGCGATCCAATCCAATGGATCACAGACCCGTTCTGGGCTAAAATTACGATCATAATCGCCGTTACTTGGCGTTGGACCGGATATAACATGATTTTCTATCTGTCATCACTGCAAAACATCGATCAATCGATCTATGAAGCTGCAAGAATTGACGGAGCGAATGCCTTTACACAATTCTTCAAAATCACAGTACCTTTGCTTAAACCGATTATCCTCTTCACATCGATCACATCAACGATTGGTACATTGCAGATCTTCGATGAGATCATGAATATTACCAAAGGTGGTCCGGGTAACGCGACCATGTCGATTTCACAGTATATATACAACCTTTCGTTCAAATATTCACCGGACTTCGGTTATGCAGCAACAGTGTCGTATTCCATCGTAATCTTGATTATTGTATTGTCCATCATCCAGTTTAAAGTGGCAGGTGATAATAAAAATGGCTAAAGCTAAAGCAAAACGGATTTTCACATATGTGTTCTTATCCATCGTCGCCTTTGTATCCATTTTCCCATTTTTCTGGATGCTGGTCAGTGCAACAAATGCATCAGTTGATGTAACAAAGGGCAGATTGCTGCCAGGTTCAGCTTTTCTTGATAACTTCAGCAAATTGCTTGATTCGACAAACCTAGTGCAGGCTCTGGGGAACTCAGCTATGATTTCGGTCATCTCCACTGTGCTGGCATTGTTAATCGGCTCCTTGGCTGGTTATGGTTTTGAAGTATACCGCACGAAGTCCCGTGATATCGTATTTAATATTCTATTGTTGTCCATGATGATTCCTTTTGCAGCGATCATGGTGCCACTATATCGAATGTTCGCAACGATCTCTGGGGTTACTCCAGTTATCGGAATTAACACGATGGCAGCCGTTATCCTGCCAACCATTGCAACAGCGTTCCTGATCTTCTTCTTCCGTCAGAACACCAAAATGTTCCCGAAAGATCTGCTGGAAGCTGGTCGTATTGATGGTCTGAGTGAACTCGGGATCTTCCTGAAGATCTACATGCCAACAATGAAAACAACTTATGCAGCGGCTGCAATCATTACATTCATGAGTAGCTGGAACAACTATCTGTGGCCACTCATTGTATTGCAAACGCCTGACCAACAAACGATTCCACTATTGATCTCTAATCTTGGTGCTGGGTATGCTCCGGATTATGGGGTAATCATGACAGCGATCGTTATTGCAACACTGCCTACAGCAATCGTATTCTTCATCATGCAGAAACATTTTGTTGCAGGTATGGTAGGTTCCGTGAAGTAATGAAAACAGCATAATCCGTACAAATGACGGGTGCAGGAAAGAAGAGAGGACGCCAGTTATGGCGTACCTCTGTCTTTTTTGTTTGTTTATGTAAAGCAAAAAGGAAATCCAGATGAAACCTTGAATAAGTCAAACTATAACGTTTTAAAGGGAGAGAGAGCCGATGAAAGCAACAAAGGCAGATATCAACTGGTTGGGAGACGTAAGTGTATTTGAGGTGAACCGTCTTCATGCCTATTCCGATCACCGTTATTACCAAACGATGGACGAGGCTGTAGGTTCAGGCGCGATGTCTATGCGTTATGATCTGAATGGTACGTGGAAATTCAACTATGCGATTCGTCCAGACAGCCGTTCTGAGTTTTTCTATACATCCGATTTCTCCAGTGAAGGCTGGGATGATATTGAAGTTCCGGGGCATATCCAGCTACAAGGATACGGACAGATTCAATATGTAAATACACAATATCCTTGGGATGGCTTGAATGAAATTCGTCCGCCGGCACTGCCACAGGATAAAAATCCTGTTGGAAGTTACATTCGCACATTCCACCTGCCGACAGGTTGGGAGTCGAATCCGGTATATATTTCTTTCCAAGGTGTAGAGTCTGCATTCTATGTATGGCTTAACGGACAATTCGTAGGATACGGGGAAGACAGCTTTACGCCATCTGACTTTGACCTGACGCCATTCCTACAGGATGGAGAGAACAAGCTCGCAGTTGAGGTGTATCAACGCAGCACAGGCAGCTGGCTGGAAGATCAGGATTTCTGGCGTTTCTCCGGTATTTTCAGAGATGTGTATCTGTATACGGTCCCTGCTGCACACGTGCGTGATGTTCATGTGCGCACTGATCTGGACAAGTCCTATACGAACGGTACACTGCAACTAGATTTGAAACTGGAAGGAAAAGCGGTTGCTGGAGCACGGGTAGAAGCTGAACTTCGTGATCGTGAAGGCAATACCGTTAAAACGGTTGAATCCAAAGTTAACGATGGACAAGTAAGTCTTCGTGAAGATATTGGTACAGTGAATCTGTGGAGCGCAGAGATTCCATACTTGTATCGCCTTTATATTCGTGTATATGATGCTGCGGGTACACTGGTTGAGGTTGTTCCTCAAGCCGTTGGTTTCCGTACATTTGAAATGATTGATAAAGTGATGCACATCAACGGTAAACGTATCGTATTCAAAGGTGTGAATCGCCATGAGTTCAACCCGCGTCGTGGACGTGCAGTTACGAAGGAAGATATGCTGTGGGATGTTCGTACGATCAAACAGAATAATATGAATGCTGTACGTACGTCACACTATCCAAACCAAAGTCTCTGGTATGAGCTGTGTGATGAATATGGATTGTATGTTATTGATGAGATGAACCTGGAGACACACGGATCTTGGCAGAAACTTGGTGCCGTTGAGCCTTCATGGGTTATTCCAGGTGACAAACCGGAATGGCATGATATCGTTATGGACCGCGCTGTATCCATGGTGGAGCGTGACAAAAACCATCCGTCCATTCTGATCTGGTCTTGTGGTAATGAATCACACGGTGGTGAAGTCATCTACAAAGTATCCCAATACTTCAAATCGGCTGATCCAACACGTCTGGTACATTACGAAGGTGTATTCCATGATCGCCGTTTCGATGAAACAAGTGATATGGAGACTCGCATGTATGCCAAACCGGCGGACATTGAGGAATTCCTGAATGCAAACCCGACGAAACCTTATATTAGCTGTGAGTACATGCATGCCATGGGTAACTCTATTGGTGGGATGCACAAATATACGGAGTTGGAAGACAAATATCCGATGTATCAAGGTGGATTCATCTGGGATTACATCGACCAATCCATTTATAAAAAAGACCGTTACGGCAAAGAATTCCTCGCTTATGGCGGAGATTTCGGTGATCGTCCATCAGACTATTCGTTCTGTGGCAACGGTATCGTTCATGCTGATCGTAAAGTAACTGCAAAAATGCAGGAGGTCAAATTCCTGTATCAGAACATCAAACTGTTCCCGGATCGTGAAGGTGTCAAAATCGTGAACGGTAATCTGTTCGCAGATACATCTGCGCTGGAACTGGTATACAGCCTGGAGCGCGAGGGACATGAAGTGCTGCGTGGAACATTGGAAGTGAACGTGGATGCACAAAGCGAGACGGTAGTGAAACTTCCGCTAGGTGCAGAAGCTCTGGCGGGCGGCGAGTACGCTGTGAACACTGCATTTGTGTTAAAAGAAGCTACACTGTGGGCTGACAAAGGTGAAGAAGTGGCATTTGGACAGTTTATTTTCACAAAGGATCAGGTAAATGATGCTGTTGAAGTCGACTTGAACCTTGTAAGTGATGTACAGGTGGTTGAAGGTGACGTTAACATTGGTGTTCGTGCTGGCAAGACACATGCGCTGTTCTCCAAACAGTTTGGGACACTGGTTTCCCTGAAATTGTCCGGTCGTGAGACTATTGCTGTGCCACCTGCACCGCTCTTCTGGCGTGCAATGACTGATAATGACAAAGGTATGGCGATGGGCTTCGAACTGGGTGCCTGGTATGCAGCGAGCCTGATGCCACGTTCTGTAGAGTGGAAAGCGGAACAGAAACCGGATCAATACCGGATCGAGTTCACGTACAAGCTCAATATTTCGGCGGATGTACAAGTAAAAGTGGTCTATACCGTTCATGCAGATGGAAGCGTACGTGTGCATAATACGTACAAAGGTACAGCTGGATTGCCGAATCTGCCAATCCATGCATTGTCCTTCAGAACATCACCTGACTTCGAAAACGTGGAATGGCTGGCGATGGGACCCGAAGAAAATTATGCAGACCGCGCATTTGGCGCACGTCTGGGTATCCATGGCAGCAAGGTAGCTGATACTGTAGCTCCATATCTGGTACCACAGGAATCAGGCAACCGTACGGGCGTACGTTGGGCCAAATTGACAGACAACGCGGGACGTGGCTTCAAAATTGAAGCATCCGGAACTCCGGTTGAGCTGAATGTCTCACCATATACGGCATTTGAGCTCGAGAACGCACAACATGCGTACGAATTGCCTCCTGTGCACTATACGGTCGTGACTGTAGCAGGTAAACAAATGGGTGTCGGCGGTGATGATAGCTGGGGTGCTCCAGTTCATCCGGAATACCTGATCCCTTCAGACGGCGAACTGACATTTGAATTCGTCATTCGAGCACTGTAAGTAAAAGAATCGTACAGAATAAAAGAATGTATTCTATAAAGAACAGAGGTCTTCGCTCGTCGGAGGCCTCTGTTTTGTTATGTCAATGAACAGCTTGAGAGGCATTGTATGAAACCGTTCTCTCTCCAACCCCGTAATGTACGAGACAGGAAACATAAGAGGGGGTTCAAGATGAGTAAAAAAGCAAAGACAGGTATATGGGTGACGGTGTTAGTCTTCTTGGGTATCATTGTTGGATGTTTCATATGGTATTTCAATACGGCTTCGGGTGAACGTGCACTCAAAACGATGAGATCCAATAACTCGGGCGGCCTGGAGCGGGTCGTTAAAGTGTACAGTAATAATGGTGAATTGATTCAGACCTATGATGGTAAAATTGACGTGGAAGATACGGAATACGGGAATAAAGTATTATTCGATCTCAATGGGAAACGTGTTGTGATCTATAATGCAACGATTGTTGTTGAAGAGAAGTAAAGCGTAATTTGCCAGCCTTGACAAAGCGCCGGTTCGAAATTTGGTATGACACCCTATTGCTTATATGGTAAAATTAAGGAAATGACAATAAGGGTCGGGTGAGATTTTTATGGTGGATATGTACCTCATAATCACTGTTGCAATTTTGGGAATGATCCTGTTCTATAGCTTGATCGCTTATTTCTTGATTCGTTTCATTTCGAGAAAAGCGTTCAAGCTTACGTTAACCAAATATGAAATGATGGAGATTATGACTTGGCTCGCCGTGCTGTTTATTACCATCATGATGATTAAGTCAAGTTCAATAAATCTTCTCTTGCCGGTTGTTTTACTTATCATTCCATTGATCAATTTGCGACTTTCCAATCGGAAACATAGAGAGCTGAACTAGTATGGTCTTGCTAAGTTGGGGCAAGGCACAAGAAGGAGCTTAATGATGATCCTGGGCAAATCAACGGATACTTCTGGATTAACGCAGGTTGCTAATCTTTCGGATGAGTTGCAGTCTGTTTTTGATAAAGCAGAAAGCAAATATCAAATAGTTGATATTGAGCTATTCTTTGTCTTCAGGTGTCTCCCTGAGGAATACGAGAGAAGGTCCGCAGTCAGGCATGTGAAGAAGGAGAATGTCATCTATTTTGATCTGGTGGTCAGTGAGGATCGTTATAAGACATTAAGCAAAAGCAAACAACGGTATGTCTTAAGCCATGAGTTTTATGCTTTTTTGAGTGAAAAGATCCAGAAATACAAAATTGAACATCTAAATGCGAATGAATTTATCGCAGATATGGGTATGTGGCTGAGGGAGATTGGATGGTTGCAGACCGAAGAGCAAGCCGAAATAAGTGATTTTGAAGAAAAGTATAACTAACAAAATAAATTAAAACATAAACAACAAAAAGAAGCCCTCTTTCGAGAGCTTCTTTTTCATGGGAGAGGAGTTAAATTGGCTCATGAGTTCATATATCAAATCGTGAAACCCTTGGTAGATTAAGCTTTTCATAAAATATGGAGTAGAGTAGAAATGCTGTTTTTGGGTACTTTTTGCGAATTTGGCACCCAATTTGCACCCAATATCAGTATGGGGGCAGAAAGGTCTATTGCGACTTTCTAGTGGGCTTGAACATGTCCTCAAATACATCAGCAGCAGCCTTGTCCACTGATTTGAAGATATGTCCGTATATCTCCAGCATCTTGGTGTTTGTGTGGCCTACACGCTTGGCTATGGCCTCTGAGTGAACCTTCTTGAAGATCATCCAAGATACCGATGTATGTCGCAGGTCGTGTAATCTGATCGGTTTCAGATTGTGTTTGCGGTAGAAGTCTATCCAACGTTTAGTCAGGCGCTGAGGATCGGACGGGTGACCACTTAATTGGCAGAATAGAAACTCCATACCTTTTTGGGCCGTCCACTTGTCACCAAGCTTCAATTTCATTTTCTTCCATTCCGTCCTGTATAGCTTCAATTCTTCAATAGTGGCTGCTGAAAGAGCGATTTTACGATTGGATTGCTTGTTTTTTGGCCCTTTAATAACCGGCACGCCTTTCTTGAGCATGGGAATAGTTTGCTTAATGTCAATATATCCTTCATCCAGGTTTATGTTTTTCCACTCCAGCCCGGCAAGCTCCCCGCGTCTCATACCTGTGGTCACCGCCAACATTATTAATACCCGGACCTCTAACGGTTCTTCTTCCAGCACGATAAACAAGTCTTCTATCTCTTTTTCTTCGTAATACTCCATTTCCTTGACGTCATCTTCCTTAGGCTTCTTAACACCGTTCATGGGGTTTTCTTTCAAAACCCGCCATTCTACTGCCTTGGCAAAGATACTGCGCAGAACTCGATAATTATACACGATGGTAGCCGATCCAAGCGGTTTTCCATTCTTCTTCAAACTGGCTTCAGGTGTACGAAGATAATCCAGATAATCAGTGATATGAAGTGTCTTGATTTTATCCATGTGCTTCTGACCGAAATAGGGGATAATTCGGCGTTCAACATGGAATTTATAATTGCCCTGGGTCTTTTCTTCAAGATCGACCTCAACGAATTTCTTAATCCATATTTCAACAAAAGCTTTGAACGTCAATTTTTCTGGCCGGATGTATAGCCCGGCTTCGACTTCCATTTTGAATTTCACTAGTTCTTCATCAAGATGGTTCTGTAATCTGCGTGGAGCACGCAGCAAGTCCGGATCTTCAACCCGAATTGTCTTTCTTTCAAAATCACGCTCTCCTTGACCGTCAGTACCGAGCTCAACCGTGAGTCGCCAAGAGTTCTTGCCGCGTTTTTCGATGCTACCTTTAGCCATGCTCTGTGCCTCCTAAATAGTTTTTTTAGCCGATTGGTGTACTTATACCCTTTGATTAAGTTAAAAGTCATTTTGTATGTCCAAAGACATGAAACTCCGCTCAAATAGTGAATAGAGGAGATAATCAAAGTGTTCAAACGTTTTATCCCGTGTTTGAAGAATTTTAAGGGGGTATTCCATGGAAAATCAGTTTGTTACTGTTTACACTGATAGCAACAGAAAATACGAAGTGAATTACGCAAAAAGGATTGCAAGAAGATTCAATGAGAAAACAAAGATGTGGATTAACATACACTTTGCAAGTGAAGATAATTTACAAAGTGAAGAGGTCGAAGAACGATTATTAGAAATGCTGACGGATGAACACATTCGTCAGTGTCTGGAAAAAACGAATTGGATTATTTTGAAATTTTAGAACTGCGGTGAGAAATCTGTCTGACTAGCAGACAGTGCTTCTCATATTTTTCGAAATTTTTTTTTACAGTTTATCTAAAATAGAGTTATATAACATGTATAGCCTTGCTTTGTTAAAATCGTTAAATTCTTTGGTGAAATCTCTAAAAGGACGACTTCTCCCTTCAAACTTCGAGTGCCATGATTTATCCAGGGTAATCATAACACGTTCATCAATGTCATTGAATTGATCAGCGGTTATATCAATGTAATAATCATGATATTCTAGCCAGGCATGACTTTGTCCACGATGCATTCCCCATACATAATTTGTTTCAAACCCTTTATCGAATAGAAACTTTGATAGCAACTCACTGCTATCCCCACAGCACCCACGAGGGAAGTTTTCAAACCAAGGTGAGGTGGCAAAATCGGAGGGTTCAGTTTTTTCTATAGCACTTCTGAATAAGGTAGCGTACTGCAATAAAGTTTGAATATCTTGTGCCATGCTTCTGTCTCCTTTTTAATCTATTAAAACCTTTTAGAAGCTTTTTTCTTGTTATGTTTGAAAGCTTGTTTCACAATTTCATGTAATTCATCTTTAGTTGGCTTGGATTCGATAACCGCTGTGATATCGTTTGTTCCATACTTACGTTGACCGATTCGATGACCTTCATCATTAATCTGATCAGCAACAATCTTTACGCTGCCCTCAATGGAGTACAGATGTAATATCTTTTCTTCCAAGGTGTTGGGCGAGTATGTTTCAATAACTTTTATGGCATGCTCCTGCAGCTTAATTTCATTCTGCAATTCAACGATATGTTCTTTTCTACGTTCAAGACTCACTTTATTCATAAGGAATGGCCTCCGATTATTAAGTATTCTTTATGCGCAATATTCATCGTTATACATAAATAATGAATTCTAGTGGTGGAGAATCATACACCGCTAAATAACAACATGAAAATGTACTTAGTGGTGGACAACTGTACCCCTCTAGCGGTGGACGATTATACCCCCAAGAAAGAAAAAAGAAATAAAAGAATAAAAGATATAAAGATATATATAAGAGCATTAGCTCTGCATACCAAATTCCATGCATAAACACTCGTATAAAAAGCGGGTGTATTTGCAGTTCACAGATAGAGTTGAAATAGAGGCAACATCACTGAGGAGATAATCAGGATCAGATGTCGCTTATGTATGAGCAGGTAGTACAGTAGTGATTACACATGTCCCTCACGATTTTTGTAATTGATATACTTTTCAAGAACATCATCCAGGTTATGAGCTACAGCACCGTGCTTGTCCAATACTTTTTGTATTACACATTTAGCAATCTGCCTGAGGATGCGATCGGACTGTTCTGGCGTACCTTCACAGATGTACTCAATTGTGTAAGACTTTTTCCTTGATTTAGTCATTATTCTATTTCTCCCACTTATTTAGGATTTGTTCATTCGCTGGCACGGTGATGTACTTGTCCAATACTTCATTCAAGTTGTTGGCGATTACCCCCTCACTCCTGAAATACCTTGCTAATTCCACTCGAAGTATTTTCTTGATAATGGCTACTGACTGATCAGGTGTAGCGGCTGAAACAAATTTCATGGTGAATCCTGTTTTCTTCATGGCTAGGCTCCTTTCGTTGATTAACGATCACGGAAAAGTATTTCTAGCATATCAAGGATGCGTTGGCGGTCTTTATCCTCAAGGAGGATGCCGTTATATGTGATATTAGTGTGTTGGATAATTTCTTCAAGTTTCTTGGGCTTTGGCTGTCTAGCTCCCACCTCATAGGCAGAGTTCCATTTGATATGAAATTCATGGGCTATGTCTTGAAGAACTTGCAGTGCTTCCCACTGGAACTGAGGATTCTCAAAACTAAGTATAAAATCGGAATACTGTTCAGGTATATCTCGTCTTACACCCTTGTGATCATGAATTGTTATTTTGGTATCTGTAGCTATATTATGTTTCTCCATTAAATCACCAATACGTTCGCTGATTGCCTGTTCAATGCTTCCTAAGAAATCATGTTCTCTGTCGCCAATTAGCAAATCAACAAGATTCAGAATGGCGTTATGTAACTGATTGTTAGAAAGATATTTATAGAATAAGTATTTTTGAGCACGCATCAAATCATTGTATTTTTGTAAACAACCCTCAGTATCTCCTCCGTTTTTTAGTGTCTCCAGAATTAATTCGTAAAAAGTACTCATGTCTTCAATGAACGTATCCGCTGAAAATCCTGAAAGTTCGTTGTTTTTAATATAGTTCCGTAAGTCTTCCCTAACTGACTCAATAAGTTTTCCATTATTTATTATGTTTTTCTCGGTTGCTTTTTTAAGAAAATTACTAATACTCGTACCTTGATTTACCCCGGCAAAATTAGCATTCACTTCTTCTATTCGAATGTGTCCAGCTCTAAACAATAGTTCTGTAAGACTGACATCGAAGATAGGAGCAAAAACTTTCAAGGTTTCTTCTTGAGGAATTTGACTGCCATCTTCAATGCGAGAAATGGTGGCTTGAGATATTCCAGAAGCCTCCGCCAGTAATTTTTGTGATTTAAAACCGCTAGATCTTCTTAAGTCACGAAAATAATCTCCGAATACATTATTTTTAGTCATCTTGATTCCTCCATTATTGCAATTATTTAATCAGATTATAATTTAATCTAACATATAGCGCAAATATATACGTATATTTTATGAAAAATAGCTTGAAATGTATTTATATACGTGATAACATGCTTTCAAGACGGATATATATACGATATAGAAAGGAGGTGCTTTATTTGAAAATTCAAGTTAAAGATCCGATTCAACTTAACAAGCTCATTATTATGAGAGGTTTTACGAAAACGGATTTTTCTAAAGAGATTCAGCTTTCTCAACCGATGACAGTCCAAATTACTAATGGAGTACGTTATCCATCACCCAAAACTGCGAAACGTATTTGTGAAATTCTGGATTGTGAATGGTCTGAATTATTCGAAATTATTAAATCACCACAAAGGAGCTAGTAAGTAATCAATCTCCACATACCCCTTCAACAGCATTCCCCGTTCCAAATGAATTAAGCTCCATGCCTTGGCTCCTCTAGCCACAATTGCTCTTAGTTATAAGCTATTAGAACGATTACTCGGCACCTTAGCCATTTAGTCAATGAATGCTTGTCTACTTGAAATTCTTGTCTTTAAAGACATGAAACTCGACTGAAATGAGGAACTAGAATGTACTTGAACGAGGAGAAGGAAACAGTTTGCGTATTCGACTACGTTAGAGACAGTTGGGAAGTGTATAGCTGCGTTCCTCGGCACATAACTAAACTTAATAAAATAACTGCACCGTTTTGGGAGGAGGTCACTAGCGGAAAGGTTACCGCTGCAAGGTGGAGGCTTAACAGTTCTCAGGTCAGATTCGCATTGGAACGTACATCTAAACCGACCAAAGAGCAGCGGGAGGCCGCTAGTATCAGAATGAAACAACTGCACCAGAAACGTGTCTTGGAAGACACGTTATAACTCTTAAAAGTGAAGGGGAGAGCCTATATCATGCGTAATCCAAGAGTAAGACGAAACACGCCAACTGTAATTGTTCAACAAGCCGCTCCGACATATCAAACTCCGGAAGTAGTAGAGCGGAAATTGGACATTGATCCGAAGCAATTCTTGCAGCAGTTGGGACAAATGATTATTCAGCAGCAGGTTGTTCAGGAACAGCCGCAAACGATGACTGTTAAAGAGGCTGCCAAGTACCTCAGAATCTCTGAATGGCTGTTGTATGACATGGTCCGGAAAGATCAGATCCCGTCCTTCAAGGTCCGCTCTAAGATTTTCTTTCGTCAACATGATCTGGAAGGGTGGATCAGTCAGAATACTAGCTCATGCGGATTGAGAAGTTAGGTGGTGCAAATGAATACGGCACAGAGAATAGTATCTCATCGGTTATTGGAATTACTGAGCAACTTGGATACTAAACGTAAAGAACTGGAGCGGGTGGGAATCCAGTTGGAACTAATGACTGATTTATATGAGCAGGTAGGAAATTCATTGTTTGAGGTAAACGGGATCGATCCTGCCAAAGCCAATGTGATGTGGATGAGCCTGGAAGACTTTATCTCAGGGAGGATCCAGAGTTACGAACTGTTTAGTCTCTTGAAGGGGAATGGGGCGGTGGTGACATCATGTGACAACATATCGAGTCAATAAACAAGGGAAATCTGCACCAGCATTTACCCGAGTACTCAATGAGTCATTACAAGACACCCGGTTAAGCTTCAAGGCCAGAGGGCTACTAGCTTATATGCTTTCTAAGCCGGATAACTTTAAGTTTCATATTGATGAACTGATCAAGCATGCAACAGACGGCAAAGACAGTATCCGGGCTGGAATGAAGGAGCTTGAGAAGTGGGGTTATCTAAAACGATATTCCATAAAGGAAAAAGGTAAAATTGTCTCCTGGGTGCTGGATGTATACGAAAAACCAGAATCGGGTTTTCCACAACTGGAAAATCCAACGCTAATAACTAATGTTAAAGAAATAACGAATGATAAAGATTTAAAAGATTACCTCTTCTTATCAGCAGAGGATCGCTATTCACAAATATATAATACCCTTTATCACAAAAAATTCGGCAAAGATCATCCGAAGGTCACAATGAAACAAATGGAACAGATTCGAGAGGGAATTGCAGATCTGCATGAGATAGGAGTTACAGAAGAGGATTACACAGAAGCAGTTGAAAAACACCTTGAGAATTTACCTCGGAAAAATGACGGGAAGATATTCCCCTTTCTCAAGGCTTACATGAGGCATTTTGTTCTTTGAAAAATTCACTTTATTAGACGAGAGCAAATGAAGCTTTCTGAAACGACCTAATTTCAAAGTATAGCATTCATGGGAGGTGCCTATTTTAATGTCACTTAGTGATCTTGCAAAGCTTTGGCGTGATAGAAATCCTCTTCAATGTGCAATCATCCTTCGTAATCTGCAGAACAAGAAACAAGCTAAGACAGACCGGTAGTAAGTAACGGTAGCTATACCTGAGAGGAGGTGATTAGTTTTGAGGCATAAAGAAATTTCCACCGTGTCTAGGATTTCAAAGAATGCAAAGAAGAAAATTGAAAGTATTCTCTTTGAAGTAAATCTCCTATTGATTGTCGAGCAGCCAAATGAGACATGTCAGAAGGTGTTATCAATCGTTGAGTGCATGCCTGATTTAGAAAAGCAAATAATTCAAGAAAGATATTTGGATGTTGAAGCCGCATATACAACAGACCAGACTGTCTATGAATCGATCGGAATAAGTTCGCCAACTTACAGTAAATGTCGACAAGCTGCGTTTGTGAAAATTGCACTGGGACTTGAACTTGGTAACATTTTTAAGATTGAACAGGATTAGAAGGGAGCAAACCTATTGAAACGTTCAGAATTGTTGAAACTAGCGGAATTCACAATGTTGGAGATGCGGATTGAAATAAGTTATTTTAGCGAATTAGTCAAACGTAATTGTTGGAAAGTGTTTATTCTTGAGCGCAACATGGCAAGGCACTTTGTAAAAGTGGGGATCAATCTAAGTCCAAATCAAACTAAGATCAATAATCAACTGCAGAAAAAGTTCAATATTAATAAGATCGAAGAAAAATGCACTCCATATGATTATTTAGCTGCTTTAAGATTTTATATGAGAAAAATAAAGGTTATACGAAAGACGGAGGAGGAGCGAAGGGTCTTACTACAAAAAAATTCTGTTGTTCTTCACAGCATTGTTAGGGAACTTGAGCGACTACCAAAAAGCAGAAAAAGGGACAAAGCACAGCAAAAACTGAAGAACTATATCCATGTAATTAATGATGCAATAAGTATTAGATATCCGGACAACCTGGACATTAAATCTACATTACAGGAGTTATTTAATACCGGTTGGATGTTAGAGAAGAACAAATTCATACAGCTTGTCACACTACAGGATGGTCACTCTAAAGATTATATTACTCAGCTTGATTTAATTCCTAGTAAAATTGGCTTCTTAGAGCTTTACAAGTTGATCGTAATAGAAGGTATTGAATCTATTCATGATAGTTATTTATTAGATGCTTTGAGCAAAAATATTCCAGTACAAAATTAGGCTGAAAAATTTAATTAAAACTAACTGTGAAGCTCATAACGAAAGGATGGCCGTCATGGAAACAATTACTCAAAGTGCTGGTGTAGGTGTAGAGGATAGATTAGGAAAACAATTAAGGAATGCACTCAATAAGAGGTATGGGGAAGCCACGATTTCAACGTTAAACCAAGCATTTGATGCTTGTGTGAAAATTGGAGGAAGTGGGGAGCCTTTCGTTCCCTTGGAGGACGTTGAATCACTTTTGGAATTAGAGCGTGGATTCTTCATGATGGGGATAAAAAAAATCGCCTCCGCTACTGGTAATAGCGAGGACGATCAAGAAACAAGATATGTATAAATACTCAACTGATGATCATTATATCAATTCATCTTATAGATTTCAACTATAAAATATAAAGTGGTGATAGGTATGAGAAATAAGTCTGTGTGTTCAGGTAATCAGGCAAGGCCTCCGCCTAGAGCGTGATCTTTAAGTTGGTGTGCTTATAACGGATCGTTTTTAACTAAATTAATTTATGGAAAAGAGGAATTTTAACATGTTCAATACTAAAGATTTGAGCACAGTGGTAAATGAATTTCTGAATACAGTGAAAGTCCGCGAACAAAAGATCACTGATAAGATTACTGCTTTAGAAAATGAGGCTAACGAATTAAAACTTAAAATTAAAAAACAATCAGAAGAACTTGTCGAACTGGAGATCCATGATAATCATTCCGGTGCCAATAAATTGAGAAAGTCTAACCAGGAATTGAGAATTCAATTGGCAGAAATCACAGACACCATTCAGGGATATAATGCCCAATTGGATAAGCCAATCGATGCTAATTCTCTTGAAAAAATCCGATTAGCTGGTGCAAAAGCTATGCAGGATCGTCTAGATCGTCGTGCTGCACTTCATAAAGAATCGGATGAGTTGGAAAAACGGATAAAAGAACTTAAAGCTAAGAAGGAGAATGCACATAGGGAGTGGGGGCATGCTGGCTATAATATTGAAATTGGAACATTAAGATCAGTTCTAAGATTTGTTCACCCAGACACAGGGAAGTTATCTTTCACTCAACAAGAAGAATTATTAACGAGTTGGATTCGTGGACACTCAATAGAACAGTATTTTGAATAAACATTGGTAGGTTTTGTAGAACTAATAGAGAGGGGAGGAGAAAATACAATGGCTATGACAAAGGAATCGAAGCAAATGGATCGACGAACCTTTCTTACATGGAAGGCAAAGAACAGAAAATATCTAGAGAATCGAAACCAATTTTCGAGGATTGCTTCATTGCTGACTATGAAAGAATTTTGTTCTGTTCACTGTAAAAGGTAAAAAAGCCATAAGAGTTGGAAAATTAAGACAGTTATCAAGGGCTCGCGGGTCCCTCTAGATTTTGGGAATAGGTGGAGGTGCTGGCGAGCCCGAAATAGTGTTAGATTTTAAATTTCAAAGTTACTTTCACTTTGCGAGAAGTTGATCTAATAAATGTAGAGGGGGCGAATAAATGGCTGGCGGTGGCAAAGAGTATAAAATTAATTTTGACATGAGAGCGGCGATGGACTCATCATTCCACTCGGTTTTTAACAAGGCTGAACGGGATTTCGAGAAGCTGGAAAAACAGATCAAGGATATCGAGGGTGCTCGCATAAGCGGGACCCTTCTCCAGAACCTCCAGCGTGAAACCGCTAAGCTGGAACATGATATGCGTCAAATCAACCGCATTCCTGGTCCTAACGATTATTTCACCAAACTCAAACAACAAATTGCTCATGTCCTGCCTGAGCTGCGCCAAATAAAAAGTGCCATGGAAGCAATAAGCCGTATCCGACAGCCTAATAACAGATTTAACGATGGTGTCGAAAGATATGTTCGTCAAATTAGAGAGCTTGAGGAACGAATGAGGCGCATCAACCAAAACAACGGTCCTGGTGGCGGCGGGATTGATTCTGAGGGTGGTGGCGGAGGCATCGTTGCTTTGGGCAACCCGGCGATGATGGCAGGCGTTGCTGCTGGTGCAGGTGCTTTCGCTATCGCTAGTGCATCTGACCAATACCAGAAAGCCATGAATCAAATGCAAGTTGCTACCGGGATGTCTGGTGCAGAGTTGGAGAAGATGAAGGTCATCGCCAAAGACTTGTACAGTCAAAGCCTTGGTGAGAACTGGGAGGACATGGCTCAATCCATTTCCACCGTCAAGCAGGTCACAGGTTTGTCAGGGCAAGCTCTACAACAAGCCACCAAAGATGCTATTGCCTACCGGGATACGTTCGGTGAGGATGTAACGCAGTCCATACGTGCAGCGGACCAGATGACGAAGCAATTCGGAATCTCGCAACACGAGGCGTTTAACCTCATGGCCCAAGGTACGCAGCAGGGATTGAACACTTCCGGTGAGCTTTTGGATAGCATTTCCGAATACTCAGTGTTCTTTAAAAATCTCGGGTACGATTCGACAGAAATGTTCAATATGTTCGGCGCAGGCGCAAAAGATGGGGTCTTTCAATTAGACAAAGTGGGGGATGCAATTAAGGAACTTGGTATCCGGGTTAAGGACCAATCTAAAACAAGTTACGAGGGTTACGAGGCCCTGGGACTCAACGCCGTACAGTATGAACAGGCCATCGCAGGCGGCGGGGATGCTGCTAAGCTTGCAACGCAGAAGATTTTCCAAGCCTTATCCAAAGTGGATGACAAAGTTAAGCGTAATGCGGCAGGTGTGGCGTTATTTGGTACGCAATTTGAGGACTTGGAATACTCAGCTATCAAGGCCATGGGTGAGGCTGGTGGTCAGTTCTACAAGACCAAAGATACCATGAATGAGATTGCCAAGATCAAGTACAGCAGCATGGGAGATGCATTCAAGGGTATTGGTCGCCAACTGAGTACATCGGTCATTATCCCAATCACTGAATTAGCCTTGCCAGCCTTGTCTGCATTTTCGAGCTGGTTCGGTGATGTCATGCCGAAGGTTAAGAAGTTCATAGGTGCCATCGATTTCAAGAAAATATTTGGCGGTGGTGAAGGCGGATTAGACAAGATAAGCCAAAAGGTCCAATCATTTTTGAAAACTTCCGCGCCTGTTCTCGAAAAGGGCAAGAAGATATTTGCCAGCGTGGCCAGTGTGATTCGTGACAATTTTAAGATGGCTATCCCGATTATTAATAACATGGTTAAAATCATGGACAATCTGGATAAACAGGTTGTAGGCGCTCTGGCTCCAATCGTTACCTACATTGCTGGTAAAGTTGGCCCGATCATTGGACAGGTATTCACATTCATTGGAACGTCTGTGATACCCCAATTCCTCGCAGCATGGGGAAGAATGGTCCCGCACATCCAGAACGTGGTAAGCATGATCGGACCGTTAATTACGGCCATCTGGTCCTCCATCAAACCTGTGTTGGACAATCTGGTCATTGCGTTTAATTATGCATGGCCTGTCATCAAGTATTCGGTAACAACAGCCATAGCGACCATCATGAACGTTGTGAACGGATTGTGGGACACGTTGGGTGGAATTATCACGTTCATCACAGGCGTTTTCTCAGGTAACTGGGGCACAGCTTGGGAAGGTATCGTGCAGACGTTCGGCGGGATTTGGGGTACGCTGAAGGGTTTAGTAGCAACACCAATCAATGCAGTTATCCGATTGATAAATCAAGCGATTGACCGAATTAACTCTATTTCTTTGGACATCCCCGAATTCCTCGGCGGCGGCACATTCGGGGTGAGCGTGGCTAAGATTCCTGAAATTGGAGGATACGCGAAGGGTGGGAAGATCACAAGCCCTGAACTTGCCATGATAGGCGAAGGCGGAGACAACGAGTACGTAATCCCTATGAACAACAAACCTCGTTCTCGTGCGCTACTGAGTGCTGCCAATCAAGAAATGGGCTTCAACGGTAGCGGTTTGGGGAGCACTGCTCCAATCATCAATATTAATGTAAAAGGTGCGGTAGTTCCAGAGACAGCTCATCAAATTGGCTATGATATTGGTAGAGAGGTGGAGAAGGCGTTGGAACGTATCCAACGTAATAACAAAAGGGTTAGTTTGTCACAGACTTATTAGGAGAGGAGGGCCAAACGGTCCTTCTTTTTTATTTTGTGTAGAAAATACTATCAATGGATATTCTTTATTAAAAAGCATAACCCCTAATAATTTACAATCATATAGAAGTTGGTTAGAATATCAAGAAGTTGATTAATACATAAGGGGGAATATCTTTGTTTGTGTATTGGACTATTAATGCTGAGATTTATTTAGATAATAATGAAATGTTTGAATTAGAAACAGTAAGTTTTAGGTATAAAAGTTTTATATGTGAGATAGAATTTAGACTCAATGATTTTACACTAGAGAGAGAAGATGGTAGTTACCTTAGAAGAATAGATTCCATTTTATTTTCACTCACAAGCCTAGACGATGACCATTCAAGACTTGTACAACTCTCCACTGACGATATTAAACTTGTGAAAAATGTAATTACCATTACCAATATAGTTGCCAAAGCGATAAGGCTTAACGGATTTGGAACTGGGATTCATGAGATATCTTTCGATAGTAATGACTTTGGTGATTTCATAAAAAAAGCAAATCTAATAAAAGTGCAAAATATAAATGAGCTTCCGGATATAAGCTGCAAAGATGAAGAGGATATTGAAAACAGTAATCATAATGATATTTCTATTGGTACGGGGGTCATACATCTAAGTGCTTGGAATATTAACGTCCTTTATGCAATTGAAGAAGGCTATATCTTTCCACCAGAGAGAGCATTTCATGTTAATTGCATTGAACAATATCATCTTAAAAACTTTAGAATAAGTGTTATTGAGGCAACTATTGCACTAGAAATTGCACTGAATAAATATTTAAAAATCTACCTTAGTAAGTACAAGGGTCTTTCAAGAGACAATGTTGAGAAGTTCCTCGGTCCAGATTTAGGACTAACCAGCAGAGTCAGAGGGTTGCTGATATTAACATTAAGCGAAGAATCGCTTGTGAATCTAGATATAGATGCAGTTTTGAAATTTATCAATTGGAGAAATAAAATAATACATTCCACTGGGGAACTCCCAGAGGGGATACAAGATGAGGTCTTCACAAAATCATTTAATAATGTGCTTAATCTCATTATTCTGCTTTCAGTAAAAACGAAGAGAATTGAGAATTCGCAAGAAATTAAAGTGGGTTCTTTATTACAACTTCCATAGATCAATCCATAACTTACCGCCTCAATCCTTTGTAGCAAACCGCTATAATTGGGTTGAGGTGTTTTTATGTTTATTAGCCCTATGTTACTTGAAACAGCACCAGGACCATTCAGCCACTCGGATTTCATTTTTGAACCTAAGGTTGATGGACACCGGTTGATATATTCGCAACAGTCCGGCAATGTCCGGTTATATACACGTCACAACAATGATTGTACTCAGCAGTACCCTGAATTACTGCTCCCCTTTGACTCTGATATCATCTTGGACGGAGAGGTCGCTTGCACCGATCCAGTTACAGGCTTGAACGACTTTGAGGCAGTGATGAGCCGGTTCAGCACTCGAAGGTTCAGCAGCTCACCAAGACATTGCCTGCCACGTTCGCCATATTCGATATTCTGCAGTACAAAGGACAGGATCTCCGCAAGTTCCCTCTTATGGAACGAAAGGCTATTCTACAAGGGCTTCAACTGCCATCTAATAGCTTTGGAGTGGTGCCGCATATTGAAGGCGCAGGAGAGGCCCTATACGCCCAGATAGAGGTAATGGGCATGGAGGGTGTAGTTGGCAAGAGGAAAGACAGCCAGTACGTTAGCAAGCGGTCCAGAGAGTGGCAGAAGGTCATCAATTGGTCCTTTGCCGATGTTATATCACTGGGTATCGCAAGGCCGAATTTGGATGGCTTGCTGCTGTTCCTGATCCAACTGTAAGGATGCGCCCGGTAGGGATCATTGAGCATGGCCTGAGTCCACAACATAAGCAAGCATTTCGTGGTGTATGCCAGCAGCTTGTGACTGGAGAGGACAAGAATCACGTTTACCTGGAACCACGTATACAAGCCAGAGTTAGAATACGTAATTGGACCAAATCAGGCTTGCTTCGTATCCCTGTGTTTGATCAATTTATCATGTGATTATATATTAAGGACAATACAGGAGGTGCTTTGTATGTGTGGTAGATTTACGATCACTGACCCTATAGATGCAATAATGGACAGGTACTATGCATCTATTGCTGATGGATTTGAGTACAAGCCTAATTACAATGCAGCACCCATGCAGTTTATTCCGACGATCATCGGCAGTATGGACGGAAATAGACTGGGTTCACTCCGATGGGGCCTCGTTCCTTCATGGGCCAAGGATGACAAGATCGGCAATAAGATGATTAATGCCCGAACCGAGACGCTGGCAGAGAAGCCAGCTTTTAAACGCCTGATTAGCTCCAAGCGTTGCATTATTCCGACAAACGGATTCTATGAGTGGAAGAAAGAAGAATCGGGAAAGCGGCCGATGCGCATCTTGATGAAAGACGACAGTATCTTTTCATTGGCTGGCCTGTACGATACCTGGACAGATCCGGACGGAAACAAACTGAGTACATGCACCATCATTACTACTGAACCTAATAGCCTTATGGAAGACATCCACAACCGTATGCCGGTTATTCTGAGCCCCGAGGATGAGGCTGAGTGGCTTGGAAGAGCTAATGACGATGTGCAGTCGCTGCTTGGACTACTCAAGCCATAGCAAGCTTCTGAGATGAGAGCGTATGAGGTGCCGAAGGAAGTTGGTAATGTTAGGAATAACAATGAAACGTTGCTACACGAAGTGAAATAAAAAAAGCTGAACTTAAAGTTCAGCCATTTCAATAGTTCTGTCGTCTATACCGAGTCTAAATTTTTGTTTCCATTTGGTAAAGTTAACATCTTGATATTGAATCGTAAATTCTACAGTTGTATTAGTGTGCTCTTCTTCTAAAACTGCATTAAAAATAGGCAGGTATTCGTCATTATTTTCATCGTATGATCTGATACTAATTAACTTGCTTTCATTTGTTCTTAGAGTAAACTTTTTTTTCTCAGTTGATTTAAAATAAAAATACTTTTGCCCTTCTACTAGTGTCATTCTTGTAGGAACAACTTCTATATTGATTGCTGTTCCGTTTCCTATATTGCTAACTATAACTTTAAAATCATCGTTATCTTCCCCTTGTGGTACTAACTCCATAAGGGGTTTTATGCTTATTTCAAATGTTTTAGCTTGAAGTTCTAAAATTCTATCTTGTGATTTTATTGTGTCATTCTGAATATAAATTGTGTAGATAATACCAGCTGTCCCGATAGAAGAAAACAAAGCGTTTAGTATACCGAATGTATCACCTAAAGTCCCACTTTTCCCCCAATCATCGTAATTGAATAACATGAATGATCCAAAAGAAAAATATAAAACCATGACAGCCAAAAATATGTACTTCACTGGTTTGGGGATATTCTTTATAATTGTTTTCATTTTTTTAATCATTCTTCTTGTTCAACTCCCTATGTATTGTACTCAGTAACTCTAAATTCAAATGTTTCTCTAAAAAATCTCTTTCCATCAATCTTAACAGCTACCGGACTATAACTCTCAACCACTCCTCCATAATCAATTAAATGCTCTATATCGTCTAACACATGCCAAACTATTACCCGATCCTGTCTCATGGCAGCCGCAAAAAATCGATATCCTCTTTCAACACTCTATATGTATGGTTCATCCTATTCACTTCATGTTGTAATTCTACATCACAAATCCTCTCTTCAGGAACTTTGAAAGACTTGGGAAGTACTCAAGGGTATAGTTATAGCATGGAACAAAAAGTGAACAGCACCTGACAGACGGTGGTAGGCTCTGAGACGAGCGGCGACAGTTAGCCATATAAGACCTACACGAGAGCGGCAAAGGTAGCGCACATACGGGTAAGTTGTTTTTTTTGTTCTCAAAATAAAAAACTCCTGCTATTTAAGCAGGAGCGTCAGAATGCTTGACGTTACTACTGAGATCCTCAGTAGCGTTTCCAAGCTTTCCGGCGTGATTACTAATTCGAAGTTGATTCGAATTTTCATCGCGACTCCCCCTTCCAACGGCGGACGCTTCAGCGCCCCAGCCCATCCTTGGGCAAGCCCTAAGAACAGAATATTGGTGGTGGTGAGATGAGTATATCACAGCCTCGTTAGCAGGTATATCATTAAAAAGGAAAAGCCTCCCTTTATGTCGAATGATGATTTATACGGGAGGTGACAAAAGACATGGAGAAAGATTGGCGAGACGAACTAACATTAAGCATCGAAGAATATAAGAAAGAAAAAATGGAATTCAATGAAAGTGTTAATAAAGTACTTCAAGAACTTATGCCTTCTAAATATGGTGTAAAAGCAAAGTTTGAGCCAGGCTCGAACTTTGAGATTGAAGCGAAGTTAATCCTTAATTTCGCTGGAGCTGGAACTATAGAATTTAATATCAAGAAAAAAGATCTTTTTATTGAGTCAATAAGTGAAATTGGCGAAACGTTGCAAATTAAACCATCTACTCAAGAGGAATATCAGTCAGTTATTAAACAGTTGATATTAGATAACGTCAAAAGAAAAATAAACAAGTAACGTTAAGCACCCATTGTGGTGCTTTTTTTATTGCGCTCCCTTAACTCAACGGTAGAGTCCGGAGAGATCCGGCATTTGGCGGTTCAATTCCGTCAGGGAGCTTTACTTACAAATCAAATGGAGCGGGTGCGCTTCGTATGATGTGTTTTTTCGGAGAAAGTCGGAGAAATAATCTTTCAAAGCAATTGCTGTACCTGCTGGAAACTCAACTATTGTATGTAACATCCAGTGAAAACCTCGCTGTCCTAACTTTTCTAAAATACGACTGTTCACAAATGCTTCAGGCATTGGCAACATTGACTTAGTACTCAGGGGATCAGTTAACGGTGGGTATGTTTAACAAGAGCGCAGCAGCGCAAAAAGTAGACGTCTGTGGGTTTTTAAATTGAGTATTACGCAGTGGGTGTACAAAGACACCAAAAAATTGAGATGCGTACATGTTGCTACATCAGACAACACAACGTCCTAGAAATGTAATCAGATACAAGTTAAATTTAAATATCGATATGAAAAACGTGCGGGGTTTGAATCCAAATGGCACAGACCAGCTTTGCCGGGGTCGGAACTGGCTGGTAAAGCTATTTTCCCGGTGGAAATCGCTAACCAGGACCGCGCTAAGATGTCCCAACTGAATCTATACCTGAATTACCCGCCTATGTCTGCATATACAGACGGTGTTACACACGTTGTTTGTGACAACACAACTAGCCGAGACATTTCCGGGCTAGAGTTGATTTGCGGGTTTCTGGTTCAAGCTGATGACGTGTTGGGTCCGACATACGGATATAATCAAAGCCTACAGTGGGACGTGTACAGAGAGCCTATCACCCTTAAAAAAGGAATCGTCAACAAGTTTGTTCGAGCTCTCCCGGCGGATCATATCAAGAAGCAGGCCAACGCCCAGTCATTCCAGCCTAGACACGTACCGTTTTATTACTGGCGTATGGAGGGCAACAACACAATGGCGACCAGGTGACGAAATTGAGTTTTTGTTCCGTTTTGTTTCTCAACCTTTTGTTGAGGCGAAAACAGGAGTCCGCAGCAAGGGGAAATTTATGCTCGAAAAGCCATAAGAGGTGGCGGTAAAGTAGGGCGCACCCAAATTTAATGATGTACAACTGCATTATAATAACAAAACCCGAGAGGAAGGGTGCTCCACTCGGGCAATGTTTCACGCTTGTATACCTTAAAATCTCTGCAGGTTATTGTCTCAGCTCGTTTTAGAGACCCCGGTATGGTAGCCGGTTCCCGAGGAAATGTACACTCAGGACATAACCACTGAAAGCACCTTTTCAGCTTCTATGAAGACGACCACGACTTAAGCAGCTGTGACCCTGCATGTTATTGAATCCCCTTATAGTCCGTGGTAATACAGGGCAGTAACGTAGTCCTATGTACCGTTTTACGCTCGTCAGCGGAGAGGTAGGCTACACCTCTCGTGAATCTACGCCTTTTCATAGTCCGCCGTTATGCTTGTCTATATCCTAAAGAACAAGGGGAGAACAAAAATTGGCCCAAGAAGCGCCACTCCTTTCGACTCCCCTCTTTTTCAGAGGGATGATCATATTATAATTCCAGATGTTGGTTATGACAACATGTTTTTAAATGGCTAAATTAGGCTGTATACGTCACATTTCTTGATACATATTATTGTCGGTAGGCAACTTTATGAATGCTAGTGGGGGACAATCATAACCCTCTAATTAAGACATCAAAAACAAACACTTAATTTTGATTGTGGAATTATGAAAATGATGAACGGATAGGTAAAAAATACTGAAAAAGAGAGATATTTGGAACCAAACATATAAATGAATATAATGATAGCTATAAGTGAGCAAATTTGGCTTCTAAACACATTTGACGGCCTAATCTTAAGATCAGTATAATGCTCTTATATTCTTATCTCTCTAGTTACTAAGTACTATGCCTTTAAAAACGGAGCGAAGCGGTACGTTTGCTTTTGATGTTTATATGTTTAATAAAGATAATTTAAAAAACAGGGCGTGCCGAAACATCTTTTCAGTTTCGGTACTAGGACGGGTGAATGCCGTCAGGCAGAGGGGCGGCTATGAGCCCCTTTTTTCTTTCTTTGGGAACGTTTTTCAGTGACCATGGTTTTAGATCTTAAACACGTCTAAGTAACTTTAGTGCTCTAAATAAGGTAATGAGTGAACAATGCCTGGTTCTCACCTGAACACCTCGAAATAATGGGGTGTTTTTTGTTATTGAAAGTGCGAAAGTTACCGATCATCTTATCAAAGAGACTATAGATTTATGGACTAGTACTACGCTTAGAAGCGTTTTAACAAAAAGACGAAAAAGATATCATTATCATACATTGAAGAGGGATTAGAGAGGTATGCGGGCATTCACGGGTCCCTCTGAGAGATGGAAACTGACTACGGGTGCGCGTGAGCCCGAAATCCGTTCAGTTTTCAAATTTTTATTTTCCTTCCGCTTCTTTTAGCCTCAGACCAAATCTGGGGCTGTTTGAGCGTGTTTCTACAATTAATGCACAAAATAATATGAGGGTGTGGTGGAAAGGAGCCTTAAAACGGAAGTGAGGTCGTTGAAATGACGAGAAGGAAATCGGAAGAGGAAACGATTGTTTAATTGATACCTGATATCTTTTTGCGTAGGAAGGGAATTTTCATTAATAGAGCGAAGGTAATATTTCAGAAGGAGGAGGTTACCTTGCTAAGCATAGTAGATTACATAGCTAAGAGAAAGAAAGAGGACGGTCTTAATGAATTTGATTACCAGGCTAAGGCAGAAAACACGAGTATCTGTGTAAATTATGTGTTTGAGTATTTCAACAATTATCTTACTGAGAGTACATCAGATGAAAAAACATATCTCCAGTCTGAGAAGCTTGAGAAGTATCGGGGGCAGTTAGCACATTTTGATTCTGAAACGGCTGAGTGGCTCGTTCAAATGTTCGATAATCATGATAAAATGCTTAATCTTGCCATAAATAATTTTCTTAAGAAGCAAGAATTGTTTCTTATTTATAACACTGATGCTGAATTCAGAAAACTATCTTATGAGTGCTATAAAAAACTGAGCAAGAAATATACATTTTTAATAGATTATACTGAAATGCTTTTCAGATATATAAAGGAATATCATGAAATAAAGAGTCAGATGCGTAACGGAGTGAACTATCCTTTAATAACTGAATCTATGTCGATATGGATTGAGGAGACTTGGAGGAAGCATCATGTAAACTTGTGGGAGTTTACTCAAGAGTGGGTACACAAATTTTTTGATAATGAACAATTGTGGCCAGCTACTCATAAGAGAAAAAGCAATGAGGCGTGGAGAACCTATGAGTATGACTACAAACAAAAGAGCAATCTTTTCAATCTTAACGATCTGTATAGAAGATTGCCTAAAAAAACTTTTATTAGAGGAAGGAAACAGGAATTAGAAATAATGATGATGTATGATTGGCTTCATGGAATCGAGGGCGACGAAGAGTACTGGGAGGAATACAAGTCTAAAGTGATCGAGAATTCTTGATTTCATTATATAAGGGGAGTAAATATGAAAGCGAGTCCGGAGTTGATGAAGCACCTAAACGAGCTATTGGACACTTACGCACAGGAAGTGAAGAGTGCGGGGTTAAAGCCGTCCACAGAGAAAACATATCTACTTCACGCCGATCATTTCGTGCGCTGGTGTAACGGGGATTTTGTTCCCGGGGCCAGACTAAAAGAAAGTGGTAAGTGAAATAGAGTAAAACTAAAGCGCCCGGGTTGGGCGCTATTTTTTGTTCGTATGTATTATTTTTACTCTTATGCAGCCAAGGATACCACTGAACTGTGGTCCTTAGGGTGTGTGTTAACACCTAGCCGGCAATTGAGACTACTTTGTTTTCTTACGACGCTTAAATGTGAAGAATGGGATGTTGAAGAATCTGATTTCAATAAATTCAGATAGTTCCAAGATTGCCGACCTCCTCTCCTAATTAATGAGGAAGCAATTACTATTATATTTGAGAAGTAAATGAGATGGAAGATAAATTTAAAAATATGAAAATAGAGGAAGCAGTCACTCTATGCATATGTAGGAACTTTACAGCCGTTAAACTGACGGGGATGAGCCATTAGTGAGCAAGGTATTTATAAGGCTGTGACTCGATCGCAAAAGCCGGGGGCGGAAGATTTTTAAAGATTGGATTTAAGGAATGGTGAGTCAAACACTCGCATTGAAAACTGGCTTGGATACGACATTCGATTTGTGGAGAAATACCCTGGTGAATGGTGGGCGGTAGCTGCTGATATTTCAAAAGCTCTTGGATACAGGGATGCCCACAATATGTTTCGTAACTTGGACCCAGAAGAACAAACTACTCATAAATTGAGTACTTCGAAATTTACCCGCAGGATGGTAATTGTATCCGAAACCGGAATATACGAGGCGGTTTTCAATAGTAACCGGACAGAGGCTAAGGATTTCAAACGATGGGTGAAGCAGTTGATTCGTGAACTTCGCCAATCGACAGGGCTTGAAGGATTCCAAGTATTCCGAATGCTCACTAAGAATAAAACGCACCCAATTCGCACCCAATAAAAGAATCGGTAATGAAATTTAATTGTTAATGATAGATAAAAACCTTGTTGAATAAGGCCTTAGACAACAAAAAGAAGCCCTCTTTCGAGAGCTTCTTTTTCATGGGAGAGGAGAAACCGGACGAAGAGCTTATGGGGAAACGTAAGTCTTCTCCGCGGTTGTCTACGACACTTGTGATGTCGATAATTATAGAATCGCCCGATTGTTTCCTTTTTATACATATGCGTCAACAATTCGTCAACAATTTTCCAAGAGAAATGAAGACTGCGCATTTTTCAAACTGAACCCGAGTGTGGTACGATAGCTGTATCATTAAACTTACATAGAGAAAAGGTGACTCGTCAGTGAGAGTGGTATCTGGGAGTGCGAAAGGCAGGCCGCTGAAGGCCGTTCCTGGCACAGGCACGCGACCAACCACCGACAAGGTGAAGGAAGCGTTATTTAGCATGGTTGGTCCTTATTTTGAGGGCGGCACAGCATTGGATCTGTTTGCAGGCAGTGGGGGTCTCGGAATTGAGGCGCTGAGCCGCGGCATGGACAAGGCTGTTTTTGTTGATTTGGAATCGAAAAGTATTGAAGTCATCCGCATGAATCTGAAGGCGACCAAGCTGGAAGACCAGGCGGCTGTATACCGTAATGATGCAGGTCGTGCATTGAAGGCACTCGCCAAGCGAGGCACAACGTTCGATCTGGTGTTTCTCGACCCGCCATATCGCATGAAGAACGGGCACGAGTTAATGCTGACCATGCACGAACTGGAACTTCTGGAACCCGAAGCAACCATCGTGCTTGAATATGAATCCAAACATGATTACCCTGAGCAATTCGGCCCGTTTGAACAAACGCGCAAGGCTTTGTATGGGGAGACGGCAGTATCCATCTATTATTATGCGCCTGAAGCAGTTGAAGATGGAGAATCCATTACACCGGAAGAGGAGGCTCCTCATGACTGAAATGATACATCGACAGGAACGGATCGCCGTATATCCTGGAAGTTTTGATCCCGTAACGATGGGGCATCTGGATATTATCGCCAGAGCGTCGAAGCAATTTGATCGGGTCATTGTGGCTGTGTTGAACAATATGAGCAAAAATCCGCTGTTTACAGTGGAGGAACGCAAGGAACTGATTACGGAAGTAACCCGCCATCTACCGAATGTCGAAGTGGACAGTTTCCGCGATCTGACAGCCAATTACGTCCGGCAAAAGGAAGCTCAGGTTATCGTTCGCGGTATACGCTCGGTAACTGATTTTGAATACGAGTTGCAATTGGCATCGACCAACAGCAAGTTAAATCCGGATGCGGAAACGATATTTATGATGACGAATCCAAAGTATTCCTATTTAAGTTCCAGCATCGTCAAAGAAATCGCTCATTATCATGGAGATGTCACAGATCTTGTATCACCTGAAGTGGAAGCTGCGCTCCGTCAGAAAATCAGCGAGAAAACCGGCGGTTAAACCAGAAGGTAAGACCCGATAGACTGATCATGGCTACAAGAAGTAGCGCTAGACCCATGCATGCAGCCGGGAAGGCGCTCCATATGGCGTTATTTGTGTATGTGTTGCCTGGATTATGTATCAATAGCCAACTGAATGGTGTCGACAGGTCCTGATCTGCATTCGTCTGTAATGTGGTCCAGGCTTGTGTGCTATATCGGCTGAACGGCATCCAGAGGAACAGACTGATAAAAAAGGCGATGACCCCATGAATTAGACGAACTCCGGCAAAATACAATATGGATTTGCTGTCGGGTCCAGTTGTCTTCAGGACAGCAGAGACTTGCAGATGGGAGCATAGACCACCCCACCCCAGAACAGCTGCAAGTAGGGACATCAGCAGGGCAGGTGTAAGTGGAGTTTGGCTCAAATGGTAGGTGCCCAAATGAAGCTCCAAAAAGGCTGGCCACAGGGCAGCAGAAGAACCAGGAGTCAGATAAAGGGAGATTAGCCGGATAAATACGGCAAAACTGATCATGTATCCTCCGGTCATCATCAAAGTCTGAACTGCCTGGGATACGGTGTCACCCAGAAGTTTGCCAAATCCTCTTCCATCACGACTATGGGCTTCCCTGGCTGCAATCCTCATATCAGACCATACACTACGTCGCTTGATCTTAGAGTGGTGAGTGACAGATGAGCGACTTGTGGAAGTTGCAGGAATTACAGGCTGAGAACCCAGAGAGCTTCTCTCTGCTTGGATGGTTGCTGAGCCATTTGGATCTTTTCGTTTACCCGGTGCAGGCAGGAGTCGCACTGAAAGGATTGCGGCAATCCAGCCGCTGATCCAGTGAACCACTAAGAGGAAATATCCGGCAGCAGGCTGGTGAAGAAAAGCAGCACCAACGACCAGGATGATCATCATTGGATTGGCAAAATGAGCTGCTGCTGCAAGGACAACCGCCTGTTTGGCGGTAATTTGTCTATCCTGAAATAAGCGGGATACCGCATCTGCTCCTGCGGGGAATCCACCGCACATGCCAACAGCGATAGCGAGCCCAGCACTGCCTGGTAGTCTGAACCAGCGTTGCATTAATGGTCCAAGCAAGGCGCCCATCGCGTGGGTGAAGCCAAACGCAGTGAGCATTTGGGATAACATCAGGAAGGGCAACATGGCAGGGAAGATGATTTTCCACCATATATCCAGACCTTGAATAGAGGCATCAAACGCTTCTTTGGGGGAAGCAACTACTGCAATGACCAGTGCTAACGCGCCAGTACTTAGAAGTATCGTTCGTAACGGGCCAGAGTCTCTAACCTCGCTCTGTATTGTCATCGTTTCACCTCATATCAAATAACGCCGATTCGGCATCTGAATCGTTATGGACGGCCGAATGACGCCCCAAGGGCGGTTCGGCCTTGACCGGACAGGCTATGGTATACAGCGGCCTATCCGGCCTGTACCATTGTATGCACAGGGACCAGAGTGTTAGACTTGAAATAAATATTAAACAAAATGAGCTGCGTATCTGCATGGCAAAGAGTGCGAAACCTAACCGGAGAATGGAACTATTCAAAGGGTGGTATTGCGATCGCTAATTAGTGTAGAGTTCAGCTTGTATAGAGATACAAAGAACGGAGGCTCATGCGATGAATCGGATTCGGAAATCTGGCGGATTCAGAGCTTCGATCTTTGTGATCGTGGTGGCTCTGGTCGTCTATGTTGCCGTGTACATGCCAACGCCTTATATCATATATATGCCTGGCAGTGCAGATGAAGTAAAACCAATGGTAACCGTTAAGGGCGGAGACCAGGATGAACGCGGTGTATTTATGATGACGACTGTGTCGGCAACGTATGCTAATGTGTTTTTGCTAGGAACCTCTCTGTTCAATCAAAATGCTCAAGTGGATAAAAAGGAAGACCGACTGCGTGGCAAAAGCGAAGCGGAATACTCTGCTGAACAAGTATGGTTCATGAGTGACTCTCAATCCTCCGCAATGGAGGCTGCGTATGAACAGGCTGGCGTTGCGTACTCCATTGTACCTGAACATATCTTTGTATTTGGACTGTCCGAAGATCCGAAACCGGAAGGAGACATTGCTCCGGGAGATATTATTCTGGGAGTGAACGGAACAGCTACGCCGGATAATACGGTCCTTTCTGCCCAGTTAAAAGATAAAAAGGTCGGAGATACGGTCGAAATGCAACTGGAACGTGGTGGAGAGACCATTAGCCGGGACGTGAAGTTGATTCAGGTAAAAGACAGTAAAACGGGTGAAACTCGCCCGGGACTTGGCGTAATGATTGGTGCGGTTCAGAAGGTGAAAGCGGAAGATCCGGACAAACAGATTTCCTTCACCGATACCCAAGTTGGTGGTCCGTCTGCCGGATTGATGTTTACTTTGGAGATCTATAACCAATTAACACCTGGAGATCTGACCAAAGGTCATCGAATTGCGGGTACAGGTACCATTACCAAGGACGGTGTGGTGGGTGCAATTGGTGGAGTAGTGCACAAGATTGTAGCCGCTGACCGGAAAGAAGCGGAGTTTTTCTTTGTGCCGAAGGATAATTATAAGGAAGCGGAAGCCAAGGCTGAACAAATTGGAACCAAAATGAAACTTGTGCCTGTGAGCACGGTGGATGATGCGTTGGCTTACCTGAAAACCTTGTCCGTGAAATCATAGGATAATGATTGGGTGGGTTAAGATAACCAAAAGAATTAAGTAAATAAGAGAAGTTAATAAAGAAATCCCCTTGTTGCGTGCCTGAGTGGCGCAACAAGGGGATTTTTTACTTGTATAGTTGAGTATCGAATAGTGGATATCAATGATCTGTTTGATGATGGAATGAAAAGCTCTTTAAGAGATTAAAACTTATGGTCAAAAGTGGATTACAGTCTCACAGGTGACTCATAGTAATCACTGAACATCCTGCGTGTGTCCCTATGCTCGCAAGCGAGTCCATACGTAACCTGAGCTTGTATATCCAGTTCAAGCTGATTGTGTGTGAACGTGGACGGTTTCAGCACAACAGGAAGCGATGCGGTCTTCTTCATTTGTTTAAGCAGACTCTGTCCTTGAGTATTAAATCCAAGTACACGGAGATATCCGGGTCCTGCAGCTAATTGCTCTGGTGAACACTCGGCTTTGGTGTGATTCAGGAGCAGGTGGGCGAGCATACGCTGAAGTTTCGTGCGTGTGTAACGTTTGGTCTTCATTGCATTCAGGAGAGATTCGACTGAAGGCTCCGGGAGCTGAGCGAGTGAACGGCTCAGTCGGTGTTCCAGGCCTTCCGTGACTTCGGCGATGCGTTCCAGCTCGGAGGCACGGCGGGTGGCCGCAAGGTGCAACAGCGGCTGTGCAAAGCGCTCCCAGTGTATGGGAGCGCGCCCTTCCTGCCATTCGCGATGCAGAATGGCAAGGGTTGCCGCCGGCACGTATGGTGCGGCGGCGTTGGGCCCGTCCGCCATCAGCAGGCGGCGGACGGCTGTGGCACTGGCGATCGCCCCCGGCCCGGGCGTCGCCTCATGATACGCGGCACCGGTACGCGCCGCCGTAAAGGGCTGGATCGCGCTGCCAAGTCGTTGCAGCGCGATCAGGTAGTGCAGCCCAAGCGAATTGTTGGGCTGCTCCAGCAGTGCAGCGGCGTCGTGAGCATCGACGCCGCCGGGCGCCAGCGCTGCCGCCGCGCCTGCGTACGCGGCGGGGTAGCTGGCGCCTTCCCGCAGGCGGCGCGCGATGTCCTCGCGCATCCCTGCGGGCTCTACAGCCAGCACGCGCGCAATGCGCTGCAGGCTGTCCAGGTCGCCGGACTCGCTGCCAAAGCAGAGCGAGTCCACAACGCCGGTGCGGTGCAGCAGGGATACCGCACCGAAGGCAAACCACTCCGCCGGCTGCACAGCATAAGCCACCGGCAGTTCAAGTACCAGATCGGCGCCTGCGTGCAACGCCATCTCGGTACGTGCCCTTTTACCGACGATGGCGGGCTCGCCACGCTGGAGAAAAGGGCCGCTCATAACTGCAACAACGGCGTCTGCGCCGCTTAGCCGCCGAGCTTCTTGCAAATGATAAACATGCCCATTGTGCAAGGGGTTATATTCAACAATGACGCCTACGGCTTTCATGATTAGACGTACTCCTTTCGATTGCATAACCGAGTATGTATAACATCCATTCCATCATAGGGGATGTCATGTATTAGATCAAATCATGCACCAATTCAGACAAGAAAAAGGCACAAATCCAACATCAACGGATGTCAGACTGTGCCTGCAAATCTATTGTATATTACACATTTTCGATAATTGGTGAACAACTTCTTCATCTTTAATAAGTCATCTTAATAAATCATCATAATAGGACGCTTCCCCATACGCTTATATACATTAGGAAGAAGTTAGGCTAATCACATTTTGCAATCTCAGCACGCTTAGACACTTTCCGGCGCGGGAGATAGACTTGCTTTCGGCCCAAAAAATTCATAATGAATGTTGTCTGCTGCAACACCCAGTGCCTGTAGCTCCGTATACACTGAGCGCATGAACGAAACCGGTCCACACAGATAATAAGTAGAATCCAGTTCATTAATCACTTGGCGAAGCCAGACTGCATCCATATAACCTTCCTTATGAAAATACTCATTTTCACGATCCGATACAGCAGGTTGAGTATAACAATAATAAGCTTTAACGCTCTGATTACGTTCGGCCAGACTGTTCACGTGATCACGGAACGCGTGAGATTGACCATTCGGACTTGCATGTAAAAAAGTAATTGCACGGTTTTCGTTCAAATGAACCAGCGTATTTAACATACTGATCATTGGCGTTAAGCCAACACCGCCACTAAGTAGCACAACAGGACGTTTATCCTCTGCATCCAGCGTGAAGTCGCCAGCAGGAGCGGATAGTTCCACTTGACTACCTTCTTCAATGTGATCGTGGAGATAGGTGGAAATGACTCCATCAGGGCGCTCTAATCCACCTAGCTCACGCTTAACGGAAATGCGATAGTAGGGTTTACCCGGGGTATCTGAAAGGCTATACTGACGAATCTGGGTAAATGACTGTGCCTCTGGCTGGATTTTGATACTAATGTATTGTCCGGGTTTATAGCTGGCGATAGGCTGACCGTCGTCTGGAACGAGGTAAAAGGACGTGATGATTTCACTTTCCTGCACTTTCTTGGCAACTTTGAAGGTCCGGAATCCCTCCCAGCCACCCGTCTGGTTTTCTGCTTCCGTATACATGTCCTGTTCGATTCCGATAAAGGCGTCTGCAATGACATTGTAGGCTTCGCCCCACGCCGTGATAATTTCATCTGTTGCCGCGTCTCCAAGCACATCTTTGATGGCTTGTAGCAGATAGGTGCCGACAATCCCATATTGCTCGGGAACGATACCCAGACTGCGATGTTTATGTGCAACTTGCCGGACGGCAGGCAGGATGGAGGACAGACTATCGATATGCAGGGCAGCGGTGTATACCATATTGGCGAGGGCGGCTTGCTGTCGTCCCTGTTTCTGATTTGCGTGATTGAAAATATTCAGCAACTCCGGATGAGCTGTAAACATCGTTTCATAGAAATGGCGTGTGATCGCTTCGCCGTGGACTTCAAGTACGGGTACTGTAGATTTAATGACTCTAATGGTGTGCTCGCTTAACATACATTTTCCCTCCCAATATAATATGAGATAGTTGGATAATAAATCGTTCATGGAGCTGATCGTGCTTCGGTTTATAGCAAGTATAGATAGGGAGCAAACGGGTCTTTGTGATATAGATCACACTAAACGTTAACGAAATGTGACCGCTGTTTGCAAGGAGCATCAACTAAAATGACGACTTGTAGTTTATCTTGAAGTGAGTCTATAATAGACCAGATGGAGTAAACGGTTCTGGGCCATTCGTTTTAAAATAGGGTGTAAAGTTAAAAGTGTTGACAAACGTCTGAAAAAATCGGTATAATGATTTTTGTTTGTTAAGTCAATTTCATAATACTTTTAACGATGAATCGTCAGAATACATACAGTCAGGATTTATTGCTTTACAAAAGCAGGCTTGACCTGTATAACTGTCGTGATACGTTTGACATGAATTATGAAATTGGTTTCGTTTGGAGTGATGGAAATGTTAATGCCATTTCGCAAAGTGGCTACCAGTGATGGTCCCCTGAAGTTCAACGAACAGTGGGATATCAAGGAACTGGTTTCTAACCGACAAGATATCACAGCCGTTACCCCCCTGACTGCGGATTTATCTGCAGAAATCAGAGAAGGTGACGTTGTGGATGTTCATGGCAAGCTGACAATAGGAATGGACATGTTGTGCTCCCGTTGTCTTAAGCCGATCAATGAACATTTTCATATTGATTTTCATGAGCAATTCAAGCAGGGAAAACAGCCAGAGGAATTACACGAAGACGATGATACGCTCTATGTGGATGGAGATAGCGTTGATCTGAAGGGTTATGCCGAGGAAGCTTTTCTGCTGGATCTTCCGTTTATACCGCTATGCAGCGATACATGCAAAGGGTTATGCCCCAAGTGTGGCCATGAGCTGAACGAAGGTGACTGCGGTTGTGATAACCAGGTTATCGATCCGCGGCTTGCAGGGCTCAAGGATTTTTTTAAATGAGCATGATTGAAAATCGAACATTGTAACAACTACCTGCAAAGGTTGATTTTGATAAGGAGGTGGGAATAATGGCAGTACCTCAACGGAGAACGTCCAAGACGCGTCGCGACAAACGTCGCACTCACTTTAAATTGGCTGTACCGGGCATGGTGAAATGTGAACAATGTGGCGAACTTAAACTTAGTCACCACGTGTGCAAAGTGTGCGGAACGTACAAAGCAAGAGAGATCATCTCTCAATAATAGTTGGACATTAAGTAGCACTTCATTTCGATGAGGTGCTACTTTTTTTGGATTAGAGGGTGTCGGTAGAATGAGTTAGCAGGCATGAAATCCGTGTGCCGCAAGGGTGAATTGTTTTTGTTAGGCCAGCCTTTCTTTTTGACACGGGATGAGATATACTATAGTTTAGTACCAGGTTCTAAGATTTGACGTTACATATAGATGAACCATGATCCGTTTGAGAACGACCCTGGTGACCAGGGATGCAACTATAGAAGCAACAGGAACGAATGGTTGAACTGGCCGGATGGGACGGTTCGTAAACGATACAGCGGGGGGTGTCAGGCATCGAACGTGTACCGAAAAGACAGAGGCAACAGCAGTTAACCAAAATGATAGAAGAAAACCCGTTTGTGACGGATCAGGAACTTACGCGCCAATTGAAGGTGAGCATTCAGACGATTCGTCTTGACAGGCTGGAACTTGGAATACCCGAACTTCGAGAGCGCATGAAACTGATGGCAGAACGCTCGTATGATCAGGTACGCTCGCTGCCCCTGCATGAGATTATCGGTGATATTGTGGATTTGCAGCTGGACAAGAGCGGTATTTCCTTGTTTGAGATTAAGGAAGAACACGTATTTTCCAGAACAGGCATTGCACGTGGACACTATGTCTTTGCACAGGCCAACTCCTTGGCTGTAGCGATTATTAATGACGAGATTGCGTTGACTGCATCAGCAGACATTCGCTTTGTCCGATCGGTTCATTTGGGAGAGAAATGTATTGCTAAGGCTTATGTGAGATCGATTCCGGGTCAAAAGGGCAAAGCCAAAGTGGAAGTATTCACCTATGTAGGTGAAGAGATGGTGTTTCAAGGCAACTTTGTAATCTACCATTCAGGTGGAGAAGACAGCGGAGAAGGAGGTCATTTGGAATGAAAATCGTCATTGATGCCATGGGAGGCGACAATGCACCTGCATCAACGGTAGAAGGTGCGATTGCCGCAGCCACGGAATGGGCGGATACACAGATCGTCCTGATCGGCGATGAAGCCAAGCTGGAGCCTCTTTTGAGTCAGTCAGGTGTGAGACCTGCCAATCTGACGGTCCGGCATGCTTCCGAAGTTATTGGATCGGATGATGAACCCGTTAAAGCTGTACGTCGCAAGAAGGATGCCTCCATGGTGGTGGCAGGCCGCATGCTGAAAGAGGGCGAAGCGGACGCGATGATCTCGGCGGGCAATACCGGAGCGTTGATGACAGCGGGGTTGCTTGTTGTAGGTCGCATGGAAGGCATTGAACGTCCGGCGCTTGCACCCATGATACCAACGATCGATGATGTGGGAGTACTTGCGCTTGATCTCGGAGCGAATATGGATGCCAAGCCGGAGCATCTTGCACAATATGGCTTGATGGGCAGTTTGTATCGTCAAAAAGTACAGGGCATAGAATCCCCAAGAGTGGGCTTGCTCAATGTAGGAACAGAACCCGGCAAGGGAAATGAGTTGACCAAACATGCGTATCCCTTACTGGAGCAACTCCCAATTCGATTTGTCGGTAATGTAGAGGCACGTGATGTGCTGACTGGTGCTTGTGATGTGCTTGTATGTGACGGTTTTGCAGGAAATATACTGCTGAAATCGCTGGAAGGCACAGCAGGTGCCATTTTCGCCTTGCTTAAGGAACAATTCTCATCTTCCCTCAAAAGTAAACTGGCTGCGGCTGTACTGATGCCTGAACTGCGTGGGTTGAAACGTAAGCTGGATTATACGGAGCATGGCGGAGCGCCGCTCCTCGGTTTGAGCAGACTGGTTGTGAAAAGTCATGGATCTGCTGATGGCAATGCCATCAAAAATGCTGTACGCCAAGCTCGGATTGCAGTGCAGAATCAGCTGGTAGAGAGCATATCTAAGGAAATTAGCGGGAAGTGAGTGACGACATGAATAATTTGCGCCCAGTAGGGATTATTGGTACAGGGAAATATGTGCCTGAGAAAATTTTGACGAATAGCGACTTGGAGAAAATGGTCGATACCAATGACGAGTGGATCGTCAGTCGTACAGGAATCAAAGAACGTCATATTGCTGCACCCGATCAGGCAACCTCCGATCTGGCATATGAAGCGGCTATTAAAGCCCTTGAATCTGCAGGCATGACAGGCAGTGATCTTGATCTGATTATTGTTGCAACCATTACTCCGGATTCTTCGTTCCCATCGACAGCCTGCATCTTGCAGGACAAACTGGGTGCAAAAGGTGCGGCGGCATTCGATTTGTCGGCTGCTTGTTCCGGATTTGTATACGGTTTGGCGAGTGCTACGAGCTTCATTCAAAGCGGCATGTATAACAATGCACTTGTTATTGGTGCGGACTGCTTGTCTCGTATTACGGATTATACAGACCGTAACACATGTGTCCTCTTTGGTGACGGAGCAGGCGCAGTGGTCGTTGGTGAAGTTCCGGAAGGCCGTGGATTCAAAGCATTCGATCTTGGTGCCGAAGGTGCTGGCGGTAGTCTTCTTCAGATGGAAGGCGGCGGTTCCCGTTTGCCTGCTTCTGCAGAGACCGTTGAAAATAAAAAGCATTACATCTACATGAACGGTCGTGAAGTGTTCAAGTTTGCGGTACGTGTCATGGGTACGGCTACCATTGAGGTATTGCGTAAAGCAGGTATGGAGCGCACGGATGTGGATCTGTTTGTTCCTCACCAAGCGAATATTCGAATTATCCAATCTGCGATGCAACGACTTGAACTTCCTGAAGAGAAAGTTGTAGTCAACGTGGATAAGTATGCAAACACATCGGCTGCTTCCATTCCACTTGCTCTGGTAGAAGCAGCGGAGGAAGGTCGCATGAAAGCCGGAGATACTGTTCTGATGGTTGGATTCGGTGGCGGTCTAACATGGGGCGCATCCGTACTCGTTTGGTAAAATAGACAGCTGGGAGATGAATGGGATGGGTAAAATAGCATTTGTATTTCCCGGTCAGGGATCACAGGCTGTAGGCATGGCCAAGGACGCATATGAATCCGTGCCTGCGGCAACCGAGATTTTTCGTACAGCGGATGAAACATTGGGTTTCTCGCTGAGCAATCTTGTATTTGAAGGACCAGAGACCGAGTTGAAACAGACATCAAATACACAACCGGCTCTGTTGACAGCAAGTATTGCCTTGCTTGAAGCTTTCAAAGAAAAAGGAATTCAGCCTGACTATACGGCTGGACACAGTCTGGGAGAATACAGTGCACTGGTGGCAGCGGGCGTTCTATCGTTTGCTGATGCAGTGAGCATTGTACGGGCACGTGGTCAGTATATGGAACAGGCAGTACCGGGTGGACAAGGAGCGATGGCTGCTGTGTTGGGTGCGGATCGGGAAGCGCTGGGGGTGCTTTGCCGTGACGTATCTGAGAGTGGTCATGTGGTTGAACTTGCCAATATCAATTGTCCTGGACAAATCGTCGTTTCTGGTGTGAAGGAGGGCGTAGCTGCAGTCTCGGAGCGAGTGAAAGAAGCAGGAGGCAAACGCGCCATTGCATTGGAAGTAAGCGGTCCGTTCCACTCTTCCTTGATGAAAGGTGCAGCTGAGAAGCTGGAAGAGAAACTGAAAACCGTCACGTTCTCACCGGCAACGGTCCCTGTAGTCGCTAATGTGACGGCAAGACCTGCAGAGAATGGACAAGTTCAGGATTTGTTAACAGCTCAGGTCTATTCTCCTGTATTATGGGAAGACAGTGTGACATGGCTTATTGAGCAAGGCGTGGATACATTCATTGAGATTGGATCTGGCAGTGTATTGACCGGTTTGATTAAAAAAACAGATAAAACCGTTAAACTCTACAATGTGAACAGTCTTGAAACGCTCGAAGCAACGGCAAGTGCGTTGAAGTGATTAGCAGGGATTAGATTTGGGGAAAGGAGGAATGATTATGTCTAAACCATTAGAAGGTAAAAATGCACTCGTTACCGGAGCATCCCGTGGCATCGGGCGCAGTATTGCACTGGCACTGGCTGAGGCTGGAGCGAACGTGGCCGTGAATTATGCGGGCAGTCAAGCGGCAGCTGAGGAAGTGGCGGAAGCAATCCGTGCCAAAGGAGTCAAGGCGATTACACTTCAAGCCAATGTTGGCCTGATGGATGAAGCTGAACAAATGGTCAAAGCTACACTCGAAGCATGGGGCAACGTTGATATTCTGGTGAACAATGCTGGGATTACCCGTGATAATCTGATCATGCGTATGAAAGAGGAAGAATTCGATCAGGTTATTGAAACCAATCTCAAAGGGGTGTTTAACTGCCTCAAGGCGGTTACACGTCCTATGATGAAACAACGGTCGGGAAGAATTATCAATATCTCCTCGGTTGTAGGTGTGCTTGGTAATGCTGGACAAGCGAACTATGTTGCTGCCAAAGCAGGCGTCATTGGTTTGACGAAGGCATCTGCGCGTGAACTGGCTTCTCGCGGAATCACAGTCAACTGTGTTGCACCAGGTTTCATTGAGACGGATATGACAAAAGAGTTGTCTCAGGAGCTGGTGGACGGTATGCTGAGTGGTATTCCGTTGTCCCGTTTGGGTCAGCCGGATGAAATCGCCGGTGTAGTCACGTTCCTGGCTTCACAGGCTTCATCTTATATGACAGGGCAGACGCTGCATGTCGATGGTGGCATGTACATGTAATTCTTCCCGGACTTGAACAATAGTCGGGGAACAGGCGCTGGACGATCCGAAATGCCGGAAAAAGGCCGGGTTCCCCGGCCGGGAGCCGCATATGTCTTCTATGGCATTTTGCCTGCGATTCTCGTATAATACCAAAGAAGGAGGTGAACCGGATGTCCGATGTATTGGAGCGTGTAAAACGCATCGTCGTCGACCGCTTGGGCGCAGACGAAGCTGAAGTTACACTTGAAGCATCTTTCAAAGAAGATTTGGGTGCTGATTCTTTGGATGTAGTGGAATTGGTCATGGAATTGGAAGATGAATTTGATTTGGAAATCTCTGATGAAGATGCAGAAAAAATCACGACCGTAGGTGAAGTTGTAAACTACATACAATCTCATACCTAAAGTCATTTTAGTCCCGCACATGTTTTCGAACAGGCGGGACTTCTCATCATTCATTGGTTTTTCTCATTCCGCAAGCAGCTCTACTCAAGTAGGTCTTCCGATCTTGGTTGAATAGACGCCTGTTTGCGGATATTCCCACAAAATACTTGCGTAATGCAGTCGATATAGAGGTGAGTCGGTTTGAAACAAAGAGTAGTAATTACCGGAATGGGCGTAATGACATCGCTCGGAAAAGATTTGGAAACGTTCTGGGGTAGTTTAATGGCAGGAAAGTCCGGAATCTCTCAGATTGAGGCGTTCGATGTGAGTGAATATACGACACAGATTGCAGCCGAGATCAAGGATTTCAACCCGGAAGAATACATGGATCGCAAGGATGCTCGTAAAATGGACCGTTTTGTTCAGTTCGCTGTGGCAGCCGGCTTCAAAGCTGTTGAAGACAGTGGTCTGAAAATTAACGAGAACATTGATGCAGAGCGTTTCGGTGTATCCATCGGATCAGGTATTGGTGGATTGGGTACTTGGGAGGACCAACATAATGCATTGCTGCAAAAAGGTCCAAAACGGGTAAGTCCATTCTTCATTCCCATGATGATCTCGAACATGGCTTCAGGTCAAATGTCGATTTCTCTTGGTGCCAAAGGTCCTAACATTAACGTGGTTACCGCTTGTGCAACAGGTACACACTCCATCGGAGATTCCTTCAAGCTGATTGTCAATGGTGATGCAGATGCCATGATCTGTGGTGGTGCGGAAGCAACAATTAGACCAACAGGTCTTGCAGGGTTCTGTGCGATGCGCGCAATGTCTACACGTAATGATGATCCTGCGAAATCAAGCCGTCCTTTTGATACAGAACGTGATGGTTTTGTTATGGGCGAAGGCGCGGGTGTTCTGATTCTGGAATCCTTGGAACATGCTCAAAAACGTGGTGCACGTATTTATGGTGAAGTGATCGGTTACGGTCTGACTGGCGATGCACATCACATGACAGAACCAGATCCGGACGGAGCAGCACGTTGCATGAAGATGGCACTTCGTAATGCGGGTATTGAGCCTGAAGAAGTGGATTACATTAATGCACACGGAACTTCGACGCCTGTAGGCGACAGATCCGAAACGCTTGCGATCAAAAAGGCGTTTGGTGACCATGCGTACAAGCTCGCCGTGAGTTCCACTAAATCCATGACGGGCCACATGCTTGGCGCTGCTGGTGGTGTAGAAGCGGTCATCTGCGGATTGTCACTGACACATCAGACACTGGCTCCAACGATTAACCTGGAAAATCAGGACCCGGAATGTGATCTGGATTATGTACCAAATGTTCCACGTCAAACCAAAGTTAATATTGCCATGTCCAATTCATTTGGATTCGGCGGTCACAATGCCACCATTATTCTCAAAAAATTTGAAGCATAAGGGGCTAGTTCGTTTGAGTGAAGATCTGAAGCAGTTACAACACAAACTTCAAATCAAATTTGACAACAGGCAGCTTTTAAAACAAGCGTTTACCCATGCTTCTTATGTAAACGAACACCGGTTCAGTCAGCATCAGGACAACGAGCGTCTGGAGTTTCTGGGCGATGCCGTGCTGGAACTGACTGTATCGGAATACTTGTATCATTTGTATCCTAACCGTCCGGAAGGTGAATTAACTAAGCTGCGGGCATCCATTGTCTGTGAGCCTTCCCTCGTCAAATTTGCTGAAGCGTTGGGTTTTGGGCAGTATGTACTTCTTGGTAAAGGTGAGGAACTGACTGGAGGACGGACACGGCCGGCTCTGCTGGCAGATGTGTTTGAATCTTTCATTGGTGCATTGTATCTGGATCAGGGGCTTGCGCCTGTTCGAACATTTCTCGACCAGCATGTCTTCCCATTAATCGTTCTGGGCAGCAAGCTGCAAATGAGTGATTACAAAACGGAACTGCAGGAACTTACTCAGCATCACAATATGGGAGCTTTGGAATACCGTATCGTTGAGGAACGGGGACCTGCCCATGAACGTGAGTTTGTCTCGGAGGTCCATATGGGTCAAGAACGGCTTGGCAGAGGTACAGGACGTTCCAAAAAGGAAGCGGAACAACAGGCTGCATCTGCAGCACTTGATCGACTGAAGCTTCCGGAAGCCGGAGCTTAACCGATAGCGCATAGACAAACGAAGAGCAAAGAGCAGCCCGCGGGTCCGCCCCGGCGGAAGTAATCGGCCGGACTGCTTTTTGCTCTTTTTTTTGTAAAGAGGTTCAGGAGAAGGTTACCTGATCGTTAACTAAATACGTTGAATCTTATTTTATTTCAATCTATTCAGGCGCTGGAATGCAATACTTGAAATTTGCAAGAGGAGGTGACGAGAAACCCTATGTTTTTAAAACGGATTGAATTGGGTGGATTCAAGTCATTCGCCGACAAAACGGAGATGGAATTCGTTCGTGGCATTACGGCTGTTGTAGGTCCGAACGGAAGTGGTAAAAGTAATATATCGGACGGAATCCGCTGGGTTCTGGGGGAACAAAGTGCCAAGTCGCTGCGTGGTGGCAAGATGGAAGATATCATTTTTGCAGGTAGTGACGCACGGAAGGCCGTTAATTTTGGCGAAGTTTCGCTAACGCTCGATAACGAGGATCACGCACTTGCATTGGATTTCGGTGAAGTGACGGTGACTCGTCGTGTACATCGCAGTGGAGATAGTGAGTATTTTATCAACAAACAATCTTGTCGTTTGAAGGATATCACGGAGTTGTTTATGGATACCGGCATTGGTAAAGAAGCCTACTCGATTATTGGACAGGGGCGAATCGAAGAGATTCTGAGTACCCGTTCAGAGGATCGCAGGGGCATTTTTGAAGAGGCTTCAGGTATCGTTAAATATAAATCCCGCAAGCGGGATGCTACGCGCAAACTGGATGAGACAGAGCAGAATTTGCTGCGGATTCATGATCTCGTGACCGAGTTGGAAGATCAGATTGGACCGCTTAAGGAACAATCGGAGAAAGCGATCCACTATAAGGAACTTCGCTCACAGCTCAAATCGCAGGAGATCTCGATGTATGTGTACCAGATCGAACAGATTCATGCGTCCTGGAGTAAGGCGAACGAGCGACTGCAATCGCTAAAACAGGAAGAGGTTGGACTGGCCGCCATTGTCTCTACGCATGATGCCAAGCTGGAAAATGATCGGAATGCGCTGCGTATCCTGGAAACAGAGACAGAGCAACTGCAATCCGCATTATTGCAATTCAGTGAAGCGACGGAGAAAAGTGAAGGGCTTGGGGAACTGCTCAAAGAACGCTCGCACCATCTTCAAACGAATCAGGAGCAACTCAAAGTAACGCTTGCCGCCAGTGAAGAGAGACATTCCGAACGGGAAACCGAGCTCCTTGCACTGCGTGAGAAGTTTGGCAAGCTTGAGCATGAACTGAATGATGTGAGAAATCAGTTGTCGCAGGAAGAGGCCAAACTCATCGGTGTCACAGGCGGCATTAGCCAGCAGCAAGAGGAAAGCCTCAAAGGCAACTTGCTGGAACTGATGAATCAGATGGCCCAGACACGAAACGAAATTCGTTACGTGGACCAGCAGAAAGAAACGCTGGAGCGCAGAATGAATCGCGCGGCTGAGGAATCGGGCAAATGGGAAGATCAGAAGGAAACACTGGAAAGTCGCAAAGCGGACATTGAGAAAAAGGTTGTTCGTTTGGGCAAAGAAATCAGTGATCTGCGTGGTGGTTACATTACGGAAAGTGAACGACTTCAGTCGTTGCAGAAGCTGCTCGAAGAAAGTCGGGGCACAGTCCGTAAATGGGAACAGAAGCGTGAAGCTCAGGTCTCCCGCCGCGATACGATGAAAGAGATGCAGGATGATTTTGACGGATTCATGCTGGGTGTCAAGGAGGTTCTCAAGGCTTCACGCAAAGGCACGCTAAACGGGGTTCATGGAGCTGTGGCTGAACTCGTTAAAGTTCCCGAGAAGATTGAACTTGCGGTAGAGACAGCGATGGGAGCATCGTTGCAACATGTGGTGATGGAAAATGAATCAGTTTCCAGACAAGCGATCGCTTTCCTGAAGCAACGTCAATTAGGCCGTGCAACGTTCTTGCCTCTGGATGTCATTCGTCCACGTGCCATTGGGGCGGCTGAACGTTCCATGATTGAAGGCATGGATGGTTTTGTCGGGATCGGTGCTGATCTCGTACAATTCGAATCCAAGTATGCTTCGATCATTGGTAGCCTACTGGGTAATGTTATTATTGCCGAAACGCTGGAGGTCGCGAATAAAATTGCGGCTCGCTGCCAGTATCGTTTCCGGGTCGTGACGCTTGAAGGCGACGTGGTTAATGCGGGTGGTTCCATGACCGGTGGTAGCCAGCATAAGAAAAATGTGAGTCTGCTCAGTCGTAAACGACAGCTGGATCAGCTCGACCAGGATATTTTGGATACTGAAAATCAGATTGTGAAACTGCATCGCAGTGTGGATGATGTAAAAGTTCAACTGGAGCAGTGTCAGGACAAACTGGATGAACTTCGTCAGTCCGGTGACGATACCCGAAATGCAGAACAGCAGGCTTCGATGGAAATGAAGCAGGTAGAGCATGAGCTTCGCCACGTGCTCGAGCAGGTTGCTGTTGCCGGGCAGGAGAAGAGCGGGTTCACCGAAGAGATCAAAGAGCTGGATACGGCTCGCATCGTCGCTGTGAAGAAGCTGGAGCAGCTTGAAGAGGAAGAAAAAGCGACTCATCGTGCCATTCATGCAGCTGAGTTTGCTCGGAAAGCCAATGAATCCGCGAAGGAAGAATTGCAGAGCCAACTTACGGAATTGAAAGTGCGCGAAGGTAAGCTCGATCAGGAGCGGTTCTCCAATGGGGAACAATTGCGGCGTCTGGAACGTGAAGTGGAGTCGCTGGTGAAGGATCTTCGTCAGAATCGCACGTTGCTGGCTTCGATGGAGGCAGATCTCAAGAAAACACAGACCGAGAGTGTCAAACAGATTGAAGATCTGAACCAGTACAAGCTGAAAAAAGCGGAAGCTTCCCAGGAGTTGGACTTCAAACGTGCTGCCCGAAGTGAGTTGTCGAAGAAGCTTGAGCTTGCCGAGAGCGAAACGAAGGAACAGCGCACGCAGTTGAAAGCGGTGGAAGAGCAGATGCGACAGACGGAAATTTCCGTGAACCGACTGGATGTTGAGCTGGAAAATATACTGCGGAAGCTGACGGATGAATACGAGCTGGGCTATGAGCTCGCCAAAGAGCGTTATCCTGTGCCGGAAGATGTGGAGCATACACAGGCAGAGGTACAGAAGCTCAAGCGCAGCATATCCGCCCTGGGTGAGGTTAACCTGGGAGCGATTGAGGAGTTCCAGCGGGTCAATGAGCGTTATGAGTTCCTGAGTGAACAGAAGAATGACCTGGTGGAAGCTAAAACAACGTTGTATCAGGTTATTCGGGAAATGGAAGACGAGATGGCGAAGCGATTCAAGATCACGTTTGATGCGATCCGCCGTGAGTTCGGTACCGTGTTTACCAAGCTGTTTGGCGGGGGACGTGCTGACCTTGTTCTGATGGACCCGGAGCGCTTGCTTGAAACGGGAATAGATATTGTGGCCCAGCCACCAGGCAAGAAACTGCAAAACCTGCAACTGTTATCCGGTGGGGAGCGTGCTTTGACCGCAATGGCTTTGTTATTTGCCATTTTACATGTCAAACCTGTACCATTCTGCGTGCTGGATGAAGTTGAGGCAGCATTGGATGAAGCCAACGTGGTACGGTTTGCCCAGTACTTGCGCGAGTTCTCCGAACAAACACAGTTTATCGTCGTTACCCATCGTAAAGGTACAATGGAAGAGGCAGATGTGTTGTACGGTGTTACCATGGAAGAGGGCGGCGTATCCAAGCTTGTTTCGGTTAAACTGGAAGATGAGGAAGCTGTAATTGCCTGATCTGATCCAACCCTGCGGACACATGAACTCATGGTAATCATTTAAATTTGATTTAGATTGAGCATCTTTGCAAAACGCTCAGATTATGGACACGATGGAGGGGCTTTATGAGTTTTTTTAAGAAGCTGAGAGACAGCATTGCAAGCAAAACGGAGTCGGTCACCAAACAGTTCAAGGATGGACTGGAAAAGACACGTAAAGGGCTTGTGGAAAAAGTGTCGGATCTCGTTATCCGCCGCAAAAAAATTGATGAAGAGTTCTATGAAGAATTGGAAGAGATTCTGATTGGAGCAGACGTTGGCGTGAATACGGTCATGAACCTGATCGAAGACCTGCGCGTTGAGGTGAAAAAACGTAAAATTGAGGACGCGGCTGAACTGCAGCCTGTATTGTCCGAGAAACTGACGGATCTTCTGCGCGGTGAACAGAATAACGAACTGAAAATGAACCCAGATGGCATTACCGTCATTTTGTTCGTTGGCGTTAACGGTGTTGGTAAAACAACAACGATTGGCAAGCTGGCTCATCGCTTTAAACAACAAGGTAAAAAAGTCATCATGGCAGCCGGAGATACGTTCCGTGCCGGAGCTATCGAACAGCTGGAAGTATGGGGACAACGTGCCGGTGTCGATGTTATCAAGCAGCAGTCCGGTTCTGATCCCGCAGCTGTTATGTATGATGCGGTGCAGGCAGCAAAACAACGGGGGGCAGATGTTCTCCTCTGTGATACAGCAGGTCGTCTGCAAAATAAATCGAACCTGATGGACGAGCTTAACAAGATCTATCGTGTCATTCAGCGTGAAATTCCGGAAGCTCCGCATGAAGTACTGATGGTACTGGATGCAACAACAGGTCAAAATGCCTTAAATCAGGCTAAACTTTTCGGTGAGAAAAGCGGCGTGACTGGTCTGGTACTGACGAAACTGGATGGAACAGCTAAGGGCGGGATTGTTGTTGCGATCCGTCAGGAACTAGACCTGCCAGTGAAACTCGTGGGATTAGGTGAGAAGATTGACGATCTGCAGCCGTTCGATTCGGAGCAATTCGTGCATGCCTTGTTTGCCGGATTGATCCAGGAACAGCCAGCTGAAAGTGCTGAAGAAGAGGAAGCTAATTCCTAGATCTTAATAAATAGAATAAATGAGTATCGTTAGCCGTATTGCCAGTGATATACGTGATAAGTGTCACGTGTAATGTCACTGGCAATACGTGTATAATAGGAATAAAGCAGGCAATGCTGTAGGGTTAGAAAGGACGGTTGAAATGGCCAATACTTATACCTATTCTCGCCGTGAAGAAGTTGCCAATGCGGTGACACATGGAATCGGCGCTGCACTCAGTGTAGCTGCACTGGTGCTATTAATTGTATTTTCAAGTATCAAAGGCACGGCTTGGCATGTAGTCAGTTTCACGATCTACGGGATCACCATGCTGTTGCTCTATACGAGCTCCACACTCGTGCATGCATGGAAAGATGGAAAAGTGAAAGATTTATTCGAGATTTTCGACCATTCATCCATTTATTTGTTTATTGCCGGGTCGTACACTCCGCTTTTGTTTATTGCTGTTCGCGGTACACTTGGATGGACCCTATTCGGTATAATCTGGGGAATCGCATTATTCGGCGTGATCTTTAAGGCGTTTTTTACGAAAAAGTTTCTATTCATGTCTACGATTTTCTATATCGCGATGGGCTGGCTCATCGTTATTGCCTGGCAACCGCTTATGGCTGCCATCCCTACTGGCGGGATCGTGTTGCTGGTTGCTGGAGGTCTGATGTATACACTGGGGACACTTTTTTATGTGTGGCGTGGATTTCCATACCACCATGCGATTTGGCATCTCTTTGTGCTAGCAGGCAGTATTCTTCATTTCTTCATGGTACTGCTGTACCTGACACCACTTCGCTAGAACACCATAAACGGATGCATCTCCATTGGCTGAGACGCATTCGTTTTTCTTCTACATAGAGGTGGAGCGTAAAGGTACAGATTGGGGTTTGCTTGTAATGAAAAAGGGCAGAAATCACCTGTTTATTATCGAAATGGGACGTCATCAGAGCTGTTTTTATTGTGACAAGTATTTTTGCTTGACAACCTGATTTGTTTTAGGTATTATTAGGAACGTTGCAAGAGTGTAAAGTGTTTTTCCTTGACGAAGGGAGTGCCCCGATGTGAGTCAAGAAAACCGGCTTGAGAAGACAAACCGGATTAACTTGCTGTTTGCTTTTTATGAATTGTTACTTACCGAGAAACAGCAGACTTTTCTAAAGTATTACTTTCATGACGATTTTTCACTTGGTGAAATTGCAGCCGAGTTTGAGATCAGCCGCCAGGCGGTATACGAGCATATCAAGCGTGCCGAACAAGTGCTGGAAAATTACGAAAGCAAGCTGGGCTTGCTGGAAAAGCATGAACGGCGTAATCGCAATCTTGAAGATCTGCAAAATGCATTGGAACGCGCAGGCGTATCCATTGATAACAACAAACAAATACACGATATCGTTGCCCAGCTTAGTGAATGAGAATTTGGCTGAGCGGAACGTATCGGTCTTGAAAACAGTATTAAAGCTTAAGGAGGTGGGATCATGGCATTTGAAGGATTAACGACCCGATTACAGAATGTGTTCAGCAAGCTGCGCGGCAAAGGCAAGGTGTCTGATGAAGATGTAGCCGAGGCTATGCGCGAGGTACGTCTGGCATTGCTCGAAGCGGATGTAAACTTCAAAGTGGTCAAGGAATTCATCGCCAAGGTGAAAGAGAAGGCTGTCGGCAAAGAAGTGATGGAGAGCTTCACGCCAGGAATGGTCATCATCGACATCGTTAACAAGGAATTGACGGATTTGATGGGCGGAAGTCAGGCAAAATTGGCTAAAGCAAACAAACCGCCTACGGTGCTGATGATGGTTGGTTTGCAGGGTGCTGGTAAAACAACCACATCGGGTAAACTGGCTAAAATGCTGCAAAAGCAAAACAGCAGACCATTGCTTGTTGCAGGCGATATTTATCGTCCGGCAGCGATCAAACAGTTGCAAGTACTTGGTGAGCAGATTAAAGCGCCGGTATTCACACTGGGAGATCAGACAAGCCCTGTAGAGATTGCACGTCAAGGTCTGCAACATGCCAAAGATAACGGTAATGACTATGTCATTATCGATACGGCTGGACGTCTGCATGTCGATGAAGAGTTGATGGAAGAGCTTCGCCAGATTCACAGCGTAGTGAATCCGGATGAAGTACTGCTTGTCGTAGACAGTATGACAGGTCAGGATGCGGTTAACGTAGCAGAACACTTTAACCAGCAACTTAATCTGACCGGGGTTGTCTTGACTAAGCTGGATGGTGACACTCGTGGTGGTGCCGCACTTTCCGTCAAAGCAGTTACGGGTTGTCCAATCAAGTTTGCTTCCCTTGGAGAGAAACTTGATGCTTTGGAGCCGTTCCACCCGGAACGTATGGCTTCACGGATTCTCGGTATGGGTGATATGTTATCTCTGATTGAGAAAGCACAATTAAACATTGATACTGATAAAGCCAAGGAAATGGAACGGAAGATGCGTAATGCAGAATTCACGTTTGAAGATTTCCTGGAGCAAATGGATCAAGTGAAAAAGCTGGGACCAATCGATCAGATCATGGATATGATTCCCGGCATGGGCAAGATGAAACAAGCCAAAGACCTGAAGGTTGATGATAAACAGATGGGCCGTATTGAAGCGATCGTCTACTCTATGACGACCGAAGAGAAACGAAACCCGGACATGATCAACCATAGCCGCCGGAAGCGTATTGCTACTGGGAGCGGAACATCTCTGGCTGAAGTAAATCGTCTGATCAAGCAGTTTGATGAGATGCGCCGCATGATGAAACAGTTCTCGGATATGATGGGACCTAAAGGCGGTAAAAATAAAGCTATGAAGCAGCTTAAAGGTATGGGTAAAGGAATGAAGTTTCCTTTCCGTTGATTAAGCGAAGCTAAATCATATACAGATTTCATTGAAGGAGGTGAATTTTCAAATGGCAGTTCGTATTCGTCTGAAACGTATGGGTGCTCACAAAGCTCCTTTCTACCGCGTAGTGGTATCGGATTCCCGTTCCCCACGTGACGGTCGTTTTATCGAGGAGATCGGTTACTACAACCCGGTTGAACAACCGGCTGTTGTTAAGATCGATGAAGATAAAGCATTGGCATGGCTTCAAAACGGTGCACAAGCATCTGACACTGTCCGCAACTTGCTTAGCAAAGCGGGCGTGATGAAGAAGTTCCACGAGTCTAAATTATCTAAATAAAGTGCTGATTCGGAGGGTCATCTATGGAAGAATTAGTAAGCATAATTGCTAAGGCTTTGGTCGATCATCCGGAAGATGTGACGGTTCGGACGGTTGAGAAAGACCGGCTTGTCGTTTATGAGTTAACTGTTCATCCTGACGATGTCGGGAAGGTAATTGGTAAACAGGGACGAATCGCAAAATCTCTTCGCACGGTCGTCACATCAGCAGCAGTTAAGATGGATAAACGGGTTACCGTTGATATCATATCTTAAAGATATACGAAAGGGGGTTAGGATGCATGTCCTAGCCCCTTTTCGTGCATGCTGAACTTAATATGTTGGATTAGATATTGAATTAAAATATTTTTGGGTACGAGTGACTTCGGAACAGTGCAGGGGACGGGATCGATTCTGGAGAAGCGTTAGCGTTCGCCTTAAAGCTTTCTGAAAGAAAGCTACATCGGAAGCATACGCAATCACCTCATTTTCACCTTTTAAAGTAAGTTCGAAAAATGAGGGGGTAACAGCGATCGAAAGAACGAACCGTCGCCGGAACGACCGTACGAGAGTCGAAGTATCTGTTTAGTTTGATTTAATTTCGTAGGAGGAAATATGGCAGAGTTTATGAATGTAGGTAAAATCGTCAATACGCATGGAATTCGCGGCGAGGTAAGAATCATGCCTTTAACTGATTTCCCGGAAGTACGTTTTGCTAAAAATGCAGAGTTGTTTTTCTTTACACCAGATAATCATCCAGTCATGGTCAACGTGGAATCTTCACGTTTGCATAAGAATATGTATATTCTTCGTCTCAAAGAGTATGGCAATATTAATGAAGTCGAGAAGTTTAAAGGCGGCATGGCCAAAGTGTTGAAAGAGAACCTGGCTGAGCTGGACGAAGGTGAATATTACTTCCATCAAATCGTTGGGTGTTCGGTCATCACCGAAGAGGGTGAAACGCTTGGGACTATCTCTGAAATTTTAACTCCTGGTGCTAATGATGTATGGGTTGTCAAGACGCCAGCAGGCAAAGAAGTACTGATTCCCGTTATTGATGATGTAGTACTTGATGTGGACATCGAACAGCAGCAAGTGAAGATTCACCTGATGGAAGGGCTGCTTTAACATGAAAGTGGATGTATTAACACTATTCCCGGAGATGTTTGACGGCGTATTCGGAGCAAGTATTCTGGGTAAAGCCCAAACGAAGGGCCTGGTATCCCTCGGTGCAACCAACTTCCGTAATTATGCGACCAATAAACACAATACGGTCGATGATGCTCCTTACGGTGGGGGTGGAGGCATGGTGCTGAAACCAGATCCGATCTTTGCTGCTGTTGAAGATGTGCTGGAGCAACGCGGAGAAGCCGCGGCAACGATGAAAGCTCCACGTATCATTTTAATGTGTCCGCAAGGTGAGACGTTTACACAGAAAAAAGCAGAAGAACTTGTACAGGAAGATCATCTGATTTTTATATGCGGACATTATGAAGGTTACGATGAGCGAATCCGCGAATTTCTCGTGACGGATGAACTATCCATTGGTGATTACGTACTCACTGGTGGGGAGTTGCCTGCTATGGTTGCGATTGACAGCATCGTACGTCTTATCCCAGGCGTGCTTGGCAATGAAACAAGTGCGGTGACGGATTCATTCAGCACTGGGCTACTCGAATACCCACACTACACACGTCCACCCGAGTTTAGGGGCATGAAAGTGCCGGATATGCTGTTGTCAGGACATCATCTGAACATTGAGGCGTGGCGTAGAGAACAGTCTTTGCTACGTACGTTAGAGCGTAGACCAGAGATGTTGGAAACGGCCGACTTGACGGACAAAGAGCGCATTTGGTTGAAAAAGATACGCTCAAACCGTGAAAATAGTACAGAATAAATATATGCATCGTATAAACACGTAAATATATCTTTTTATAGCGTTCAAAAAGCTAACCTTGGTACCACAGGTTGGCTTTTTTTATTTATATTGTAAGAAGAAAGCTAGATTTCGATTGGTTCATCCTATAAAATGGAGGTATATTTTAAAACTAAGTTTCATTAAATGAAACAAAAGGCGGTGTATGAATGACTTACTATATTATTGGTCTTGATCATATTCAGCTCGCAGCACCAGAAGGTTGTGAGGCGGAGGCGCGTCATTTTTTCAATAACCTGTTGGGCTGGACGGAGATTCCTAAACCTGAAGCTCTAAGAAAACGGGTGGTGTATGGTTTGAGTGTGGCAGACACCAAGTGCATATTGGCGTACAAAAAGATTTCATTCCCGCTACAAAAGCTCATCCGGCATTTCATGTACAACATTTGGATCAGTTGCGTGATCATCTGAATGATAACCATATTCATATTGTTGATGACGAAGCAAGGGTAGATGAAGGTGTACGGCGTTTCTATATAAATGATCCTTTTGGCAATCGTCTTGAGTTCTTAGAGTGGGTTTAAATCATTCGTTTATATCGGTATTGTTGACGTGAGTACTTTCTTGCAGCTTTGAACATTTTTGCATGACCACATAATAGGGTTGTAAAAATAAGAGGTTTTCTTTATGGTGAACTCAGAGCTGTAATGGAATGTTAACGATACGCTGAGGAGGAAGATGATGAGCAATCAGCCTTATGAAATCACCAGAGTAGATATTAGCGAAGCCGGAGAACATTGCAAAATGCTTTTGGGAGATCTGAATGGGGACGGCAGACTTGAGATGTTGCTGGTACAGGCAGATGGAGGCATAGACGACCGATATGTTCCACATCAGGTCTGTTGCTTGACTGCATTTGATCTGGAAGGAACAATAATATGGCAGGTGGGAACGCCTGATCCGAATGCAGGCGGTCCGGGCTCAGACTATCCCGCTCAGATCGCAGATTGGGATGGTGACGGAAATAATGAAGTATTGTGTGTCATGGACAAACAATTTCTCGTGTTGAATGGCGAGACTGGAGAGATTAAAGAAACACGTGATCTGCCCGGTGATGAAGCACATGACTGCATTATTCTCACCAATCTGACGGGTGACCAGCAGAAAATGGACATTATACTGAAAGACCGCTATAAGACGTTATGGGCACTCGACCATGATTTTAATTTATTATGGAAGCATGAAGGGAATCCGGGACATTTTCCATGGGTATATGATATTGATGGAGACGGTAAGGATGAAGTGATGGCCGGATATGACATGCTGGATCATGATGGGACGTTATTATGGTCTTGTCATAATCTTGATGATCATGCCGACTGTATATGGTTTGGAGATGTTGACGGTGATAGTGAAGTCGAGGTTGTTATTGGTGGCAGTGTCACGGTCATGATGGACCGGAACGGTAATGAGAAATGGCGCTATGAAGATTCGATTGAATCACAGCATATTGCGTTGGGCCATTTTTGTACTGGAATGGAAGGGTTACAGATTGCAGGCCTGGACCGGATTGTCCGGGGGGATGAGCATGGTAAGGATGGAATGTTCATGCTGGACAGCAGAGGGAAAGAAATATGGAAAGAAAATCGCACGACTCGTGGATGGCTAACGATTATAGAACCAGTATGTAACTGGGATGAAAGTGGGCTCGATTATATTTTGGCGTATCGCAGAGGTGGAGAGGTATTGCCTTCTTTGGTGGATGGAAATATGAAAACGGTTACTGAATTCCCGAAAGAGGGATATGCGGTGCATGCAGACCTGGTCCAGACGGGGAAAGAACAGATCATCATCTATGATGCAGAGGAAGCAGTGATTTATTCTAGCTCTCCGATGACAGTATCAATTACCGATGTAAAAAGAGCCAAGCCACAGCTTAAAAGGCTGTATAGCTCGACTCTGTATCCAGGCGGTGAAGTTAAACTCTAGGTTTCACCGGCCATTTTCCGATGCAGGTAATTCGTTCTGCGGACTGGATTCGGGTTGAAGCAAGGACGCCAGATCAGTACCTGTCGTGACCGTCAAGCGAGGTAGCTTCATTGGATGATCTCCTGGGTGCACAAATCCGGACTTTACAATAAAGGCCATACGATATCCATGCTCCTGTAACTTGTAGATCATCTGTGTACTGGTATAACCAAAAGGATAGGCCAGGTAAGGTGTGTCTACTCCAGTTTGCTTCATTTGCTGGATATCATCATCCAGAAGACTGGTGTCCAGACCGACGGGTACACTGTTACCACAGCGGATAAATCCTTTGTGATGCAGGTTATAGGTATGGCTGTTGAATTCAAATACGTCAGTTGCCGCCTGCATCTCTGGCTTGGAGATGAAACTGTTAATGGAGGGATCAAATACCGAAGGTTGCTCCTGAATTTTACTACCTATGACAAACAGCGAGGCGTGGAAATTATATTTTTGGAGCACAGGGTAAGCTAACGTATAATTGTTCTGGTATCCATCATCAAAGGTAATTACAATGGACTTTTGTGGTAGGGAGATCTTCCCGTTGACATATTGTTCAAGTTCATCCAGTGTAATCGTACGGTAGCCCTCATCGTGCAGGTATTTCATATTTTGCTCGAAATCCTCCAGATTAATGATGGATTTATTACCTGATTCGCGATTGTTCAGTTTGGGCTCTATGTAATGATACATCAGTACAGGCACTTCTGTAGCTGTACCTTGTTCAATCTTAAAGGTAGAACGATCCAGAGTAGATTGGCTAGAGAAGTCAGTGTGTGATAGCTGGAACGCTTTGCCTTTGACCATATCCCAGGAGGTACAGGCTTTGTGTGACATGGCATTCGTTGGATGAGTTACGGCATATGCATACAGTGTAATGGAGCATGTGAGCATGGCGAGCGCAGCAAGCGTGGTCTTTTTCCAATATTTCATGAGTCTTTGGGTTCTCCTTTGAAGTGGTCATTAAGTTATATCATAGACGATATTTCTATACGGGAGGTTACAGTATTTTTTCCTGTATCAGGTTGACTTGCAATAGCGAGCGTTGATTAATGGTCCGGATGATAATGAGTTACGCGTTGCTGATTGATCAATAGGCATTTTGTTTAATTTCTCTTGTGTTTTGATATGCTGCGTGATACAATAAGTCTGTTATGTGGAATACGGCGGTCCTCTATGGATAATGAAGGAGACAAGGTGATCTCTGGAAGAAGTATGAACGCCTGTACGGAAGGAGGGAGTCATAGATGAATATCGTTCAAGCGATTACACAAGAACAACTTCGTAAGGATATTCCGAGTTTTCGTCCTGGTGACACTTTGAAAGTGCACGTTAAGGTAATCGAGGGAACTCGTGAGCGTATCCAATTGTTCGAAGGTGTTGTGATTAAACGCCGTGGTGGTGGAATCAGTGAGACTTTTACAGTTCGTAAAATTTCTTACGGTGTAGGTGTGGAAAGAGCTTTCCCGCTTCATTCCCCTAAAATCGATAGAATCGAAGTGGCTCGCCGTGGTAAAGTGCGTCGTGCGAAGCTTTATTATCTTCGTGAACTACGCGGTAAAGCAGCGAGAATTAAAGAAATTCGTTAATATAACGGATACCGGGAAGGGCTTGGAGACAAGCCCTTTTCGTTTTTGTCCGGGAAAAGTTGAACCGGAGGTACACTTCCGAGTAAAATGGTATGGCAACACATGCGGGGAATAGTCCGGGAGGCTTGTAAAATCAGTTATTGAAGTGCGTGTTCAAAAGACCGGTTTCAGTACCGACTTTTTGAACAACCTCTTGAAGGCATTTGAATTGTGGATTAAATGTACTGTAATGCTTGGTGTAAGATTACATAACTGATGTGAATGTTTTGTATCCATCCATTGAGTTATTGGAACGATACAGAATGCTGGATGTGTGTACTGCTATAAACATGTACTGTGAAGAGAGGAAGATCTTGAATGGAACAAGAAGTTCAACATGACCGGGGCAATCCTGCCGAAGAGAAAAACAGTCGATCCAAAAAAGCCAAAAATGAAATTGTTGAATGGCTTAAAGCCATTGTTATCGCATTAGTTCTCGTCATTCTGATTCGGTGGTTGCTCTTCAAACCGTTTGTTGTGGACGGTCCGTCCATGCAGCCGAACTTTGAAACGGGTGAACGTGTGATCGTCAACGAGATCTTATATGATATCAGAGAACCGAAGCGCGGTGAAGTTATCGTCTTCCACGTACCATCCGAAGGTCGAGATTTCATTAAACGTGTTATCGCTGTAGAAGGTGATACGGTTGAGGTTCAGGACGATACTGTGATGGTTAACGGCAAAAAGGTTGATGAAACCTATATTCAAGGAGCCATTGATGCAGCAGAAGCAAATGGTGGAACCTATAACGTGAAGGATTTCCCGAATGAGCAGTTCCCTGATGGCAAAGTGCCGGCGGGTCATGTATTTGTTATGGGAGATAACCGTCCAAATAGTACAGACAGCCGTATGATCGGTTATGTTTCGTTAGAAGATATTATTGGTCGTGCAGATGTGATTTTCTGGCCGATCGGTGAGATTAAGTGGATCAACCACTAAAACTGAAGTAAATAATGAGGTGAAGACAAGGTGACGATACAATGGTTTCCAGGTCATATGACTCGAGCCAGACGCCAGATTCAGGATAAGTTAAAGCTCATCGACGTGGTCATCGAACTATTGGATGCCCGTCTGCCTGTCTCCAGCCGTAATCCGATGATTGACGAAATATTGCTGGATAAACCCCGGATGATTTTGTTGAACAAATCGGATTTGGCAGATGCTAAAGTGACGCAAGAATGGATTGAATATTTCAAAAAAGAAGGAATTACTGCATTTCCTGTGGATGCCTCGACTGGCACCAATGTTAAAGACATCCCGGTACAGGCGAAGCTTCTTCTTAAAGAAAAAATTGACCGTCAAATTGCTAAAGGGATTAATCCTCGTGCGGTTCGCGGGTTGATCGTAGGGATTCCTAATGTAGGTAAATCCACGCTGATTAACCGACTGGCTGGGCGGAGTATTGCGTTAACAGGAGATCGTCCTGGTGTGACGAAGGGGCAACAGTGGATCAAGGTAGGCAAAGAAATGGAGCTATTGGATACTCCGGGTATTCTTTGGCCTAAGTTCGAAGATCAAAATGTAGGTTATCGTCTTGCCGTAACAGGTGCGATCAAAGAGGAAATTCTGAATGCAGAGGATATTGCCTTTTTTGGAATCAGTTACCTGATGCGTTATTACTGGGACGCTTTGGAAGAGAGATACGGACTTCAGGAGTTCTCCAAGGATGCAGATGATTCAGACAGTGTAATTGCGATTATGGAACAAGTCGGCCGTGTCCGTGGATGTGTTGTAAGCGGTGGACGCATTGATCTGGAAAAGGCATCACGAGCATTTCTGCGTGAACTGCGCGCGGGTAAAATGGGACGTTTTTCTATGGAAGCTCCCTATTAAAAAAAATGGACTCTACACGATGAAGATCATTATCTTTATCTGTTCATTTCATATATACAAGTGCCGATAGAAGCGGCCGTTACCGGATTACCCGGAGCGGTCGTTTTTTGTGTATACAAACGCGGAAGTAGCGCTGGAACATATGTCGAAACGATAAAATGGAAGAGGATTGAAGAACAGTACGCTTTATGGAATTGGCTGGCCTATATATCAGGTGTGTCCAAATCGTGCTATGATGAATGGTGGTGCAATTTAGAGTAGTCGAGGTTTGATATATTCAATTTAAACCATCAAATACCGATAAATGAAGACATCACTATCTTTATATTGTAAATCTCAAGGAAAAGTTTTGCTGAGAGTGACAGGTTGTACAGAACAAAAGACAGGGGATCTACGTCTATATTATAAAAAGTTGTAATTGATACGCATTCTGAAAAAGCGTGGGTAGAGGAGATGAGCGTTATGGTTGAAAATAATGAAGAGATCGGGTTGAATCTACTGGATACCCCGGTTGGACCGAAGAAGAAAAAAGAAGCTAGTGAACCTCGAGACCTGCTGATCTACGAGCGGGAGTATTGGGACAGTGGATTTGAACGTATTGCTGGTATTGATGAGGTAGGACGGGGATGCTTGTTTGGGGATGTTGTCGCAGCGGCGGTTATTTTACCGAAGGATCTCATTCTGGAAGGTGTGAATGACTCCAAGAAATTGACGGAGAAAAAACGGGATGCACTATATGACGTCATTATGGAAAAGGCGCTGGCGGTAGGTGTCGGGTATGCGGATGCAGAGACGATTGATCGGCTTAATATCAAACAGGCTGCCAGACTCGCGATGAAACGTGCTGTTGAAGCATTGGGAGAACTTCCTGATTATATGCTGGTGGATGCCGAGAAGGTGGATCTGAATGTACCTCAACTGTCCATTATTAAAGGTGATGCCAATAGTCAATCGATCGCAGCGGCATCTATTATTGCCAAGGTAACGCGAGATCGGCTGTGTAAGGAAGAGTGGGATACCTTATATCCGGAATATGGTTTGTCGATACATAAAGGATATGCAACAAAAGTTCATCGGGAGCAAATTATGGCGTTAGGGGCAACCCCGATGCATCGGCGCAGTTTTCTGGGCAATCTGCTTGGAGAGCAGCAATCGTTGTTTTAACACAGGCTTGAAGGAAGGAGGGGGAGAGATTTGAATATCGGTTCCATGATTAAGGGGTTAATGGGAGATAGTAAGCCCGGCAATGCCAAACCGCTTGAATTAAAGGAAGGTCAGGTGGTTCGTGGCTCCGTCGTTAGTGTATCCGATGATGGGGGAGAAGCAGTTCTGCAGATTCAAGGTGTGCAGGTGCGCGCCAAGTTGGAGACTCCACTCCGTCCGGGTGAGACGACGTTGCTTCAAGTACAGCCTCCAGGTGAAAATGGTATAACGGTAATGAAACCTATGGCGGGTACACTTGCTGAGCTACCACAAGCTTCGCTGAATAACCTGCTTAAGGATGTAGGACTACCGGATACCAAAGGGAACCGGGAACTTTTGCTTGCCATGCAACGTAGCGGATTGCCGCTAATGAAGGATAATGTGGCTATGGTCCAAAATATGATGACAGCCAAACCTGCACAGGTACCTGTGGAAGAATGGGTGCAGGCGACAGGAATTGCTTTTCAGCGTGGTCTACCGGTTACGGCGGAAACGGTAAAAGGATTACACCAGACGGTGTTTGGCCCCCCTCTACATCAGTTGTTAAGCGGGTTGGCTGATCAGTTGGAAACGATGTTGACTCAAACAACAGGTAAACCGGCATTGCCTGGAGAACAATCGGCTGCCATGAAACCAGCTGTTGTGGCTGGTATGACTGTATTGCCGAATGCAGCGCAGATGGAAGAAGGAGTGGCTGCATCAGGCAATGGTCGTCAGGTAACTGGGTCGGGAACACCTGCTTTGTCCACGCAACAAGGACAAGCGGCATTGGCAGGAGCTATATCCATGAAGGATGGCGGAGCAGAGGATGCAGGTAATGCGGTAAAAGGAAACCTGCAGACCGGTGCAGGGGCAGGAAATGCTGAAGCCGCGACGAAGGCAGTTGCCAGCAACGTTGAAACGGCTGGCAAAGGAGGCGCAGGTATTCCGTCTGGAACCGGAATACCTGGAGAGAACCCGCGCGGGACTGACGCGGGCCAAGCTGGGAGCCGCCCGAGTACACCGGGGGCGGCAACTGAATCAGTGGCTGGCCGTGTAAGTGCGGGCCAGCCTGAAGCAGGCGTGGCCGGTCGGACTGACGGCCGCGCTGAAACGCCTGCTGCTGCGGGGACTCCGTCCGTAGCAGGCCAGGCGGCGCCAGCAGCGCCTACGGCAGCGCAGCTGGCGCCCAAGCTGCTGGCGCTGCTGGACGCTTTGCGCAGCGCGTCCACTGCTGCACCGGCACAGCCTGGTGCGGCAGCACAGGCCGCCCCTGCATCGCAGGGCGGCCAGGCGGCTGCGGCTGCCGGAGGCGTGCCGCAGCCGTTGCCAGCCGGCGCTGATGCGCCGCCGGCTGGCGGTAGTGCCGCAGCACCTGCGGGAGCTGCGGCAGTGCCCGCGCCTGTCACCCACGAGGGGGACCCATGGGTGGGGCGCGTGCTGAAGCTGCTCGGTGCGGAGCACGAGCAGCAGGCCGTTCACGGCGCGGCAGCGCAGCCGCGCGTGGGGGATGCAGCAAGTCCGGCGAATGCGGACACGCTGAAGGGCTTGCTGCTGCAGCTTGCCAGCAGCGACGGTGCGCCGGCGGCACTCAAGGATGCCGCGGGACAAGCGGTGCAATATCTGACAGGTCAGCAGTTGTTGCTGACGACAGATCGCAGCGCTACATTCGCACAGATGCATTGGTTTATTCCGATTACCGGACCGGATGGGGAAGAAACAGCTTCCGTTCAGATTCAATCACGTCGTGGACCTCGTGGAGAGCTGGATGCGTCCAACTGCCGTCTATGGTTCGATCTGGATATGAAAAGTCTTGGGCCTACACTAGTAGATGTACATGTGGTTAACAATATTGTCAGTCTGCGCGTATTGAATGATCGCGAAGGGATGGGACCACTCCTGGAGAGTGGACGAGACGTAATCCATCAGGCATTGGACAAGCTGGGCTATCAATTGCTAACGTTCAAGACGGAACCGTGGCCTGCGGGCCAGGAGCCGGGCGCGGAGCGGAAAATGACTGCCTCGGACTATAGTCCTGAACGTTACAAAGGGGTGGACTTGAAGGTATGAAAGACGAGTCGTCACAACCGGACCTGCTCTCCAAAAAAGCGGTTGCCCTAAAGTATGTCCCTGGAGAGAGCGAAGCACCTGTTGTCGTAGCCAAGGGCCGCGGCAAAGTGGCAGAAGCCATTCTGGATAAAGCCAAGGAAAACGGCGTGGCTGTTCAGGAGGATGCAGCACTCGTGGAAGTGCTCTCCAAGTTGGATCTGGATGAACAGATTCCGGCAGAACTGTATCAATTGGTTGCAGAGGTTCTAACCTACGTCTACCGTGCAGATCGACTGGCTTCAGGACGTGAGGAAGACGAGTCATGGTAGAACATAGATCAGGCAAGGAGCCGGGACTGAAGCTTACACGACAGCAGAAGGGACGATTAGGCGAAGAAGCTGCCTGTCACTGGTTGCGAGAGAACGACTATCGGATCATCAGACAGAACTGGCGTTGCCGTAGCGGTGAGATTGACATCATTGCTTCCAGTGAGGGCCTGATTGTCTTTGTAGAAGTAAGAAGCAGAAGTGGAGCCGCTCAGTACGGTACACCTCAGGAATCGGTCGATATGCGTAAAATGCAGCAGGTGCGTTCAACCGCATCCGTTTATTTGCAAATGACAGGAGAGATGGATCATCAGATTCGTTTTGATGTAATTGCCGTGATGCTTGATCAAGTGGGGGAGACGGTCTCGGTGAATCATATTGTTAATGCATTTTAGTTTACGCTAAAATTTTTACTGCATTTAAAGTTACGAAATGTATCTTTTTTTATGCAATTTAAACGCTTTTTTCAAAGTACAAGTTTAATAATGTTTTATCTTGTATCTTGTTTACTATTAAAATTAGTTACTATCTAAGGCCGCATTTCCTCTTCACAAGGGGAATGTGGCCTTTCTTGTTTCGATTAATGGACTCACAAAACAGAGGCCAGAGCATCGATAATAAAATTATTGTATTTCAGAAATTTGTAGATACAAAATGTATCGTTTGTAATAAACTAAGAAAGTTGAAATTTAAAGAGAGGTTGGTGAGATGTATGAAAGAGCTTCAGATTACTTCGAACAACACAGTAAAACGAGTATGGGAGTGTCCCCGGATGGAAGTGCTGGATATCAGCGAGACCATGAACGGTGGAAAGGGGATTTGGCAATATGTTTGGGACGGAGAATTCTGGAAGCTTGAGCTTTTAGTCAGTTAATTAAAGAGGCTAAAGAGGAATGTTTGATCCATAAAAATAAATGGTGAGGTGTAGTGAGAAGATGCAGACAAGTATCAAATGGATAATTCGACTAAGTACGCTATCTTTATGTTTCATTTTGTTTGGAATCATGTATTCCGGCGTTTCTTATGCAGCCGATCCGTCTACGCAGGCCAAAATATCAGGTAAAGTTACTGATCTTGAAGGGTTTCCTATCCAGGATGCAACAATCAAGTATTCCCTTAGATATCAAGGCGAAGTAACTGAAAAAAGCGTAAAGACAGATGGCACTGGAAGTTATTCTATACTTGAGTCTGTCCAGGATTATACGGAAATTAGTTTTATAATTGAAGCAGAGGGCTATGTGACAGACAGGCACCGTAATACCTACTATTTGTCAGAAGGGGAACAGATTCTGGTTAATTTCGAGTTATATGAACCTTCTACGATTGTAGGGTCTGTAACCGATCAAACAGGCAAACCGATTCCAGATGCCCTGGTCAAAGTAACAGGAGCCCTGGATCGCCCGGTTAAAACAGATCAGCAAGGCCGGTATGCCGTTACTGGGCTTGATTTTGACTACAATCCGAACATTGCGATCTGGGTAGATTCTGCAGATTATATGCTTTATGAACAGGATCGTTTGGATGTTCAGGCTGGAAAAACCTTAATCGAAGATGTTGTTTTGACAGAAGCCGCACATGTGCGGGGGAAAGTAGTAGATGAGGCTGGCAATCCAGTAAGTGGAGCTAAAGTTAATGCCGGAGGCTCGGCAACAACAACGGATGCTCAAGGAAATTATCTCATAAAGCGTGTGCCAACAGGCACCAGAACAATAACGGGGGAAGCAACAGGATACTTAAAATCGACTCAGAACGTTACCCTCGTGCAAGGAGATCATAATACGTTTAATATCGTACTTAAGAAAGATGCAGATATTACACCTCCAGTAACCAAGTACAGATTAGTTCCTATTACAGATACTGTGAACGGGAAGGTATACATCAAAGGATTTACATTTAGACTTCAAGCAACGGACGAAGTCAAAGGTTCGGGCGTAAAAACAACGCAATATCGAATCAATGGGGGAGCATGGAACACGTATGAAGGACCCGTCAAGTTTTATGCTCCCGATGTCAAGGTGGTAGAGTACTACAGTACAGATGTTGCAGGTAACCAGGAGAAGTACAACAAAATGGATTTTGTTAATGGCACATTTGAAGGCGCAGGTTCATATTGATTCATCATTGATGTAAAATCTCGTAATTTGTATAAAATACTACTTTAATTAGACGGCTCCGACATGGTGATCGCCCTTGGTAGATCAGGATTCGGAGTCGTCTTTCTCATTCTTCATGCCCTGTAGCCGTAGCAGTCGGCGCCTCCCCTTTGAATCTCGTGAACAGAAGGGTGTATAATCAAGAATGTAATCTGGCGTTTTAATCTTTTGATTTGTCATAAACGAATTGTACCAGACCGTAAACCATCGTTACGGTTACAGATCATAATTATAAACAGGGAGGTACGGCCGATGAGTAAAGCTACCAAAACAACAAATGAAGTCAGAAATGCGATTCAAAACCGTCGCACGGTGAAAAAATTTAAGAAAGAAGCTGTTCCTACACAGCAAATTATAGAGTTGTTGGATACGGCAGTCTGGGCTCCTAATCATAAATTGCGTGAACCTTGGAGATTTTTGTTGTTTACCGGGAATGGGCGCAAAAAGCTGGCTGAGGCCATTGATGCAGAAATGGGAGAAGACAACAAATTCTCAGCTAATATTACGCAAGTCCCAGCCGTTATGCTAGTCGTACTGGAGGAAGATCCAAGACAGAATATCTGGGACGAAGACTTCGCTGCGGTCAGTGCGTTGGTTCAGAACTTTATGCTTGCAGCCTGGAGCGAAGACATCGGTACGTTTTGGGTGACCAAGCCTTTCCTGTACGCTCCCAAATTCCGCAAACCTCTTGGCATAGAGGCGGGTGAGAAGATTATAGGAATGATCTATATGGGATATCCAGATGTTATTCCTTCTGCCAAAGAACGTACGCCAGCCAAGGACAAACTGACTCTTTTTGAATAATGAACTATTGTAATACGTAGCTACACATGCCCCTATCCATCTCAGGGAAATTGACGTACAAGTACCTTTCTTCATGAAAAAGAAAGGCTTGTACGTTTTTTGTCATGTAGGCTTAGCCGTATTGTAGGACCCACGTTATGCACCCTTCTCGATCATACTCTGTTGTCCAAGTTGATGTAAATTTCATACCTTTTGGTAGGGGGGCTGTTCTTACTCCATAAGCAGCTCAAAATAAATTAAGATCCAGTTGACGATACTGGATGGCTTCAGCCACATGAGCTGTCATAATTTCACCATCATGGTCCAGATCGGCAATCGTCTGTGCCATCTTGATAATCCGATCATGTGCACGCATGCTCAGGTTCAATGTTTGCAGTGTTTGCTCTAACAGTTGTTCTGCCTCTTGGGGTAGATGGATCGTTCGTCGCAAAAGCGTGCCCGAAAGCTGGCTATTCCAACGGACTGAACTTTGGGCATAACGTTCAGCCTGAATGTGATGAGCATGGATGACTTTTGCCTGCATTTCTGCAGAGGAAGGTGAGGCAACTGATTTACGCCACTCGCCTGGTGGAGGAACCTCGACCTGAAGATCGATACGATCCAGCAATGGTCCTGAAATTTTGGCTCGGTACGCGGCAACGCGGGCGGGACTGCATATACAGCGCTGCTCCTCTGAATGAGCAGACAGATATCCGCAGGGGCAGGGATTCATAGAACATGCAAGCATAAACTGGGCTGGAAAGGTGAATGCTGCCCGCGCCCGGCTAATTGTCACTGTGCGATCCTCTAACGGCTGCCTTAATACCTCCAGCACTTGGCGCTGGAACTCAGGTAATTCATCCAGAAACAATATCCCCCGGTGGGCTAGGCTCACTTCACCGGGTTTAGGGATACCACCGCCTCCAATCAGACCGGAGGTGGATATCGTATGATGTGGGGAGCGAAAAGGTCTGTCTGCAATCAGGCCTTGAGGCGCTTCTTTTAACTTGCCTGCGGCACTTAATACTTTGGTAACTTCCAGTGCTTCATCTTCTGACAAAGGAGGAAGGATGGAAGGCAGACGTTTGATTAACATCGTTTTGCCCGTGCCTGGCGGTCCAACGAGCAGTATGTTATGCATGCCTGCTGCAGCAATCATAAGCGCTCGTTTTACATGATGCTGCCCTAGAACATCACTATAATCATCCGCACATAATGACGTTTGTCTAGGCCTTCTATCGGCTACCCTTTGAGTTTTATCTGTTATAGGAGTAGCGAGGTGAGCAAAATTTTTTAACACGACCGGTCCTGCATTGGCTTTAGTTGGCACTCCAACCGAACTCGCATATTGATCTAAGTTTTCCGGTGCGATATCTTGCAAATGACGAATGCCAAACACTTGGATACCTCGAATCAGTGACGCTTCCTCCACGTTATCCAAAGGAAGGAGCACGGACGTAAAGCCTTGCCGTTTGGCCAGATCGACCATGGATAAAATGCCGGGCACTGATCTGATCGAACCGTCCAATGCCAGTTCGCCAACCACTAATGTCCGTTCCTGAGGAGGGAGTACTAGTTGACCGCTTGTCATAAGTAAACCAATAGCAATGGCCAGATCAAAGGAAGACCCTTCCTTGCGCAGATCAGCGGGGGCTAGATTAATTGTAATCCGCTGTAACGGATACTGGTATCCACAGTTTTTAATCGCTGCACGAACACGTTCAACGGCCTCACGAATGGCTGAATCTGGTAACCCGATGATGGACGTCTGTGGCAGACCATTGGATAAATCAGTTTCCACCTCGATCAGAACGCCATCAATTCCGTACAAACACGCACTATGCAATTTTCCGTACATAACAAAGAAACACCTCACTCGATTCTTGACTCCGCATAACACGGGCCAGTCTACGAATTAAGGTGCTTCCTCAGCTTCTACTAAGCATTTTATATAAAAGGAATCATGGAGTCAACCTGTCATATCATCGCTGTAGTCATTGTTCCTGATCCCTGAATTTTATTGCTGGATAGAATTTATTACATAGCATTGGTGAAAAATGCTTTAAGTATGAACTTGCATTATAGTTATCAAATTTGGCCTGAGAAAGCGTGAATCTGTTCGATGGCCTCTACTATCATTGTTGTTAAATCATGAGTATGTACTGTGGGTCATCTATCCATATTTATATTTTACACAATCTAATTTAACATAATTAAATTGAAAGGTAAAATCATTTGTGCTCAATTATTCTGTTTTTTTTCTAATTTGTGATAAGATAGATTTATAGTTCCTTTGTAATAAGGAATAGAATGCACAATAGGCAGGTGAGAAAGACATATGCAGACGGACAGTTTGAAGCTGGATAACCAATTATGCTTTGCCATATATGCTTGTTCACGTGAGATTACGAAGATGTACCAGCCCTATCTGGAGGTGCTCGGCGTAACGTATTCCCAGTACTTGGTGTTGATGGTGTTGTGGGAACGTGAGGAATGTACGGTTAAGGAGATCGGGGAGGCGCTATATCTCGATTCGGGAACGTTGACACCACTTCTCAAACGTTTGCAGTCGGCAGGACTTATTAATCGCGAACGCTCGGCTCAGGATGAACGAAAAGTACTAATTACACTAACCGACTCTGGCCGTGAGCTTCGGAATAAGGCATTGTCCATACCTGCATCCATTCAGGGAGACGCGTGTTTGAACAGTACGGAGTTTGAAGCTTTGCTGGGTCAGTTCAAAGGATTACTGGAAAAAGTCCACGAAACCAACATGAACGCAACCAAAAAATAAAATGTAACTTTGCATCGAGGAAACCTTGGCTTTTAGCTGAGGTTTTTTCCATATATACCCAAACATTCACAATATGGGATCATACTCATATCAAAATACTGTCTATTAACCATTACTTTTTTAAGGAAAGCGTTTTAAAAACGTGTTACAATGAATTGGGTTTAAGTGAAAATAGTCAACATTTGTCTTTTGTTAGTCTACCAACCCGCCTTGTTGCAGTCACGTTGATAGGAGGATTCGAGAATGAATATCCATGAATATCAAGGAAAAGAAGTACTGAAACAGTATGGAGTTACCGTTCCAAACGGAAAGGTTGCTTATACAGTCGATGAAGCGGTTGCGGCCGCAGAGGCATTGGGCAGTCCGGTGACTGTTGTTAAAGCGCAAATTCACGCAGGTGGCCGGGGTAAAGCCGGCGGCGTAAAAGTGGCGAAGAGCACGGATGAAGTTCGTGCCTATGCTTCCGAAATTCTGGGTAAAGTATTGGTGACACACCAGACTGGACCAGAAGGTAAAGAAGTGAAACGTCTTCTGATTGAAGAAGGATGCGATATCCGTAAAGAGTATTATGTGGGTGTTGTTGTGGACCGTGCCACAGGCCGTGTAGTTATGATGGCTTCCGAAGAAGGCGGTACTGAGATTGAAGAAGTAGCTGAAGCTACACCTGAGAAAATTTTCAAAGAAATTATTGACCCAGCTATTGGACTGCAAGTGTTCCAGGCGCGTAAACTGGCTTACAGCATCCAGATTCCGAATGAATTGGTGAACAAAGCCGTTAAGTTTATGCTTGCGTTGTACACAGCTTTTGTCGAAAAAGATTGCTCTATTGCCGAGATCAATCCTCTCGTTGTTACCGGAGATGGAAACGTTATCGCGCTGGATGCGAAATTAAACTTTGACTCCAACGCCCTGTTCCGTCACAAAGACATTTTGGAACTGCGTGACCTGGATGAAGAGGATGAAAAAGAAATCGAAGCTTCCAAATACGACCTCAGCTACATAGCACTTGATGGCAACATCGGCTGTATGGTCAATGGTGCGGGACTTGCGATGGCGACGATGGACATTATCAAATACTATGGTGGAGACCCGGCCAACTTCCTCGACGTTGGGGGCGGTGCAACAACGGAGAAGGTGACTGAAGCATTTAAGATCATTTTGTCCGATGCCAAAGTAGCTGGAATCTTTGTTAACATTTTCGGTGGCATCATGCGCTGTGATGTTATCGCCAACGGTGTTGTTGAAGCTGCGAAGCAACTTGGCCTGACCAAACCGCTGGTTGTTCGTCTTGAAGGAACTAACGTGGAGCTTGGCAAACGTATTTTGGGTGAATCTGGCCTGAATATCGTTCCTGCAGATTCCATGGCCGATGGTGCACAGAAAATTGTTGCCCTCGTAAAATAAGTTCATTCCTTAGTACCGGAGCTGTCCGGGAATTGAAAAATAACCGTAAGGATGTGAAGCAACGTGAGTATTTTGATCGATAAAAATACAAAAGTCATTACGCAAGGCATTACGGGTTCAACGGGAATGTTCCACACGAAGGGCGCATTGGACTACGGAACCCAGATGGTAGGCGGAGTTACACCGGGTAAAGGCGGAACGAATGTGGATATCACGCTGGAAGACGGTACAGTAGCCAGTCTGCCGGTGTTCAACACTGTGCAGGAAGCGAAGGAAGCTACGGGCGCAACAGCGAGCGTCATTTACGTTCCTCCGGCATTTGCTGCAGATTCCATTATGGAAGCTGTTGATGCAGAGCTGGATCTTGTGATCTGTATTACGGAAGGTATTCCGGTTCTTGATATGATCAAAGTTGACCGTTTCATGGAAGGTAAAAATACCGTCCTGATCGGACCGAACTGTCCAGGTGTCATTACACCAGGCGAATGTAAAATCGGTATCATGCCTGGTTATATCCACATGGCAGGCCACGTTGGCGTTGTTTCCCGTAGTGGAACACTTACGTATGAAGCCGTTCATCAACTGACGACGCGTGGCATTGGACAATCTTCTGCTGTTGGAATCGGGGGAGACCCTGTAAAAGGTTCCGAGTTCATTGATATCCTGAAACGGTTCAATGAAGATCCACAGACTCATGCGGTCATCATGATTGGTGAGATTGGTGGTACAGCTGAAGAGGATGCGGCAGATTGGGTGCGTGAAAACATGACCAAACCGGTTGTTGGCTTTATCGGTGGCGTAACAGCGCCTCCAGGCAAACGGATGGGCCATGCTGGCGCTATTATCTCTGGCGGTAAAGGTACAGCCAAAGAGAAAATTGCGAAGCTGGAATCTTGTGGTATCAAAGTAGCGCCAACGCCTGCTGAGATGGGCTCGACTTTGGTGAGTGTACTTGAAGAGCGCGGTATTTTGAATTTGTGCACGACACATTAATTCTTTTTCGTTATAATAGAAGAAACGGCTCAGAAATGATTTATTTCTGGTAGACCGACTATTATGGATACGGAAAAGGTAAGCAACCTTTTGTCCTTAAACAGGGCGAAGGGTTGCTTTTTTGCGTTTTTTTACGGGAAAAGAGAGAGAAGTTACTCCTTATCTGCGTAAACGCTTGCATTCCGTGATCACTTAACACACAATATGAGGGAAGATTATCTTCCCGTTCTGGGAGGTTTATGGTATGGAAGAACGATGGATACTGTTTGGATTGCATGAGATGGAGGGTATTGGCAAGAAAACAATCTCAAAACTGATTCTGGGACAACATCAATGGTCCGATCTTTTGAGTTATGAGGAAGGTGACTGGACTGCGGCAGGCTTGCGCAAAGATCAGGCTGCCCGTTTGGCTAGTCAATTTACGCTCAACTGGATTGAACGTAAAAGAGAACACGTTTACAATCAGGGGATAGAGGTTATTACTTATCTGGATCAGAATTATCCTATATTAATGAAGGAAACCGTTCAGCCTCCTTGGGTAATGTATGGTCGAGGGGACATAAGTTTGCTACACAACCCATCCATTGCGATGGTGGGAACTCGTATGCCAACCGTGTATGGGCGTAAAGTTGGTGAGAAGCTGGCAGAACAATTATGCAGTGCAGGACTGACGATCGTAAGCGGGCTTGCCCGCGGTATTGACAGTGTATGTCATGAGGCCGTATTACGTGCTAAAGGAAAAACGATTGCCGTATTCGGAACAGGGATTGATAATATATATCCACCCGAAAATACAAGTCTTGCCGAGCGAATCGCGGAGACGGGGCTGCTTTTGTCGGAATATCCACCAGGTACGAGAGCGCGTCAAGGACTATTTCCGGAACGGAATCGAATCATTGCCGGTCTGACGCTGGGGACATTAGTCGTTGAGGCTGACATTCGCAGTGGTTCACTTATCACAGCAGATGCTGCTCTTGAAGCAGGCCGGGATGTATTTGCAGTTCCTGGACCCATCACATCACCGAAGAGTCGGGGCGCTCACAATCTAATCCGTCAAGGGGCAAAATTGGTCACATGTGTAGCAGATGTTTTGGAAGAGTATCGTTTGGACTTGCCAAATGCAGAACAACTTCCTTACAATAGAGGACGTTCGGCAGAAACACCTGAGCCTTCCGGCCAAGGGATATTCGCTGAGGTTAAGCTCTCTCCAGATGAACAACGTGTGATTTATCTGCTGGAACAGGAGGAGCAATCGTTGGATCAACTGGTTGAACAGCTAGGTTGGGATTTTGGACATTTGCATTCAGTTCTGTTATCTTTAATCATAAAAAAGCAGATTAGCCAATTACCAGGCACTAAATATGCGAGGGTATGACGATGCTACAACCTATGTAGCGTGTGGAAATATATAATTAGCTGAAGTTATCTACCTATGCATAAGCTTACAGAAACAGTTACATGACAGTTTCATGACTGAGAGGAGGATGAACCTATGGCGGATGCACTCGTAATCGTGGAGTCGCCCTCAAAGGCGAAGACGATAGGCAAATATTTAGGCAGCAAGTTCATCGTGAAAGCTTCGATGGGACATGTTCGCGATTTGCCAAAGAGTCAGATCGGCGTTGAGGTGGAGAATGATTTTAATCCGAAATATATTACGATCCGCGGCAAAGGTTCAATTTTGAAAGAACTGAAGGATGCACGAAAGAAAGTGAAAAAAGTGTATCTCGCAGCTGACCCGGATCGCGAAGGCGAGGCTATTGCATGGCATTTGGCCCATGCCCTTGAACTGGACGATACGGCAGATTGCCGGGTTGTATTTAATGAAATTACAAAACAGGCGGTCAAAGATGCGTTCAAAACGCCGCGGAAAATCAATATGGATTTGGTTAACGCGCAGCAGGCAAGACGTATTCTGGATCGGCTCGTTGGATATAAAATTAGTCCATTATTATGGAAAAAAGTTAAAAAAGGTTTGTCCGCAGGCCGGGTTCAGTCCGTGGCTGTTAAAATCATTTTAGATCGTGAAAATGAAATCGATGATTTTGAGCCGGAAGAATACTGGAGCATTACCGCTAAACTGACAGCAGACGGCAATCCGTTTGAAGCCAAGTTTCATAAACTGAATGGGGCCAAAACAGAGCTGGGTAGTGAAGCGGAAGTGCAAGCCATCCTGAAACAGATCGAAGGTGCAGACTTTACGATCAAGGAAGTCAAAGAGAAGGAACGGAGTCGGAACCCTTCCGCCCCGTTTACCACGAGTTCTTTGCAACAGGAAGCAGCGCGTAAATTGAATTTCAGAGCTTCCAAGACGATGTCAGTCGCTCAACAACTATATGAAGGCGTAGACCTTGGAAAAGAAGGCACAGTAGGTCTCATCACGTATATGCGTACAGACTCCACACGAATTGCGGCATCTGCACAAGAAGAGGCCAAAGAATATATCGTTGGTAAGTATGGGGAACCTTTTGCACCTGAAACACCACGAAATTATTCCAAAAAAGCAGCGAATGCTCAAGATGCGCATGAAGCGATTCGTCCAACTTCAATTCTGCGTGATCCGGATTCAATCAAGTCATTCATGAGTCGTGATCAGTTCCGGTTGTATAAACTGGTTTGGGAACGTTTTGTAGCGAGCCAGATGTCTTCGGCTATCCTGGATACACTCTCTGTAGATATTGCTGCGGGGGACACTATTTTCCGTGCAGCAGGTTCGAAGGTTCGATTCCAGGGCTTCATGAAGGTGTATGTTGAAGGAAACGACGATGGTACAACTGAAGAAGATCGTCTGCTGCCTCCGCTGAAAAGTGGAGATGTGCTTGAGAAGCAGGAGATTGAGCCAAAACAGCATTTTACACAACCGCCACCACGATATACGGAGGCGAGGTTGGTTAAGACGCTTGAGGAATTGGGAATAGGGCGTCCGAGTACATATGCGCCAACACTGGAGACCATTCAGAAGCGCGGATATGTTGCGATAGAGGAAAAGAAATTCATGCCAACCGAGTTGGGTGAACTGGTCATCGAACAGATGGAAGAGTTTTTCCCGGAAATCCTGAATGTAGAGTTTACCGCGAACATGGAAGGTGATCTTGACCATGTGGAGGAAGGTTCCGAGGATTGGGTCAAAGTACTCGCAGAATTCTACGAATCTTTCGAGAAACGGCTTGAGTTTGCGGAAGAAGAAATGAAAGAAATTGAGATCGAAGACGAAGTATCGGATGAGATCTGTGAGAAGTGCGGCAAACCACTTGTTTATAAACTTGGACGTTTTGGCAAGTTTCTAGCTTGCTCTGGCTTCCCTGATTGCCGGAATACCAAACCGATTATCAAGGATATTGGCGTAACTTGTCCGAAGTGTAAGGAAGGCCATGTTGTTGAGCGTCGTAGCAAAAAGGGACGTATTTTCTACGGTTGTGACAAGTATCCTGAATGTGATTTTGTCTCATGGGACAGACCTTCAGCCAAACCATGTCCAAGTTGTGGATCACTAATGATTGAAAAGCGGAACAAAAAGGGAGCCCGATTGCAGTGTACATCATGTGATCATCAGGAGCCGGTGGATGAACCGGATGACGAATCAGCGGATTAGTATATATGGGGGTAAATGATTTTGACGAATGAACAACAAGTAACCGTAATTGGTGCTGGGCTGGCAGGAACAGAAGCTGCCTGGCAGATCGCAAGTCGCGGCGTACGCGTGAAATTATACGAGATGAGACCTGTGGTGAAAACGCCAGCTCATCATACTGATAAATTTGCAGAGCTGGTGTGCAGTAACTCGTTGCGTGCGAATGGATTGACGAATGCAGTTGGCGTGTTGAAAGAAGAAATGAGAATGCTCAATTCTCTCGTATTGTCTGCGGCAGACAAGCATGCCGTTCCAGCAGGTGGAGCACTTGCTGTGGATCGTGATGGCTTCTCAGGTGAGATTACGTCTACATTGCATCAGCATCCACTCATCGAAGTGGTGAATGAAGAACTAACTTCCCTGCCGGAAGATGGCATCGTTGTTGTTGCAACGGGTCCCCTGACTTCACCGGCACTGTCTGAGCAAATCAAGGCACTTATGGGTGAGGAATATTTCTACTTCTATGATGCAGCAGCACCGATCATTGAAAAAGATTCAATTGATATGAACAAGGTGTACCTGGCCTCCCGTTATGATAAGGGTGAAGCGGCATATCTGAACTGTCCGATGACAGAAGAAGAGTTTAATGTCTTCTATGAAGCTCTCATTACTGCTGAGGTCGCTCAATTGAAAGAGTTTGAGAAAGAAATCTACTTTGAAGGCTGTATGCCAATCGAAGTGATGATGAAACGCGGAAAACAGACGGCTCTGTTTGGTCCTATGAAACCAGTAGGTCTGGTTAACCCGCACACAGGGGAGCTGCCACATGCGGTTGTTCAGCTTAGACAGGATAATGCAGCGGGAACGTTGTACAACCTGGTGGGCTTCCAGACACATCTGAAATGGGGAGAACAAAAACGTGTCTTCTCTCTCATACCTGGGCTTGAAAATGCAGAGTTTGTCCGTTATGGTGTAATGCACCGTAATACATTTATTAATTCTCCTAAACTGCTTCTTCCGACGTATCAGTTTAAAGAGCGTCCAAACCTGTTCTTTGCAGGTCAGATGACAGGTGTAGAAGGATATGTGGAGTCTGCTGCATCAGGGCTTATTGCCGGCATGAACGCAGCCAAAGCAGCTCTTGGACAGGAACTCGTAGTATTACCGGTAGAAACAACGCTTGGCAGTATGGCTCAGTATATTACAACAGCTGACTTCAAGCACTTCCAGCCAATGAATGCAAACTTTGGTTTGTTGCCGAAGCTGGAAACGAAAATCCGTAACAAAAAGGAAAAAAATGAAGCTCTTGCACAGCGTGCCCTGGATGGTATCAACAGTTTTGCTGCGGCAGAAGGTCTAATCGTTCCGGAACGCGTATAAATTATTCGTGGGAGGAGGCTGATATCATGGATATGTCATTTCATGCTACAACGATCTGTGCTGTTCGTCATAATGGCAAGGCAGCAATCGCTGGTGATGGTCAGGTGACCATGGGCCAAAGCGTTGTGATGAAGAATACAGCCAAGAAGGTAAGACGATTGTACCGTGGACAGGTTGTTGCCGGGTTCGCTGGTTCTGTGGCGGATGCCATCACCCTGTTTGAGAAATTCGAAGGCAAGCTGGAGGAGCACCATGGTAACCTGCAGCGTGCTGCCGTAGAGCTTGCCAAGGATTGGCGTCAAGATCGAATCTTGCGTAAGCTTGAGGCACTGTTGATTGTAATGGACAAAACAGGTATGTTGCTCATTTCAGGTGGCGGCGAAATTATTGAGCCTGATGATGATGTCATTGCGATCGGATCAGGTGGGAACTTTGCTTTATCTGCTGCGCGTGCGTTGAAACGACATGCTGTAAACCTGGAAGCGAAGGACATTGCGCGCGAATCGCTTCAGATTGCCTCGGAGCTTTGTGTGTACACGAACAGTAATATTATTGTAGAAGAGTTATAAGCCAAAGAAATCTCCCGTAGTGGAGCATGATTCTGTAATCTGCTCCAGGACGTCTAGGGGATTCTTTGTTCTTGTTAGGTAAAATAAATTCAGCATACTGGTAGGAGGGAAGCAATATGAATACTCAAGCGCTAACACCGAGACAGATTGTTGCAGAGCTTGACAAGTATATTGTAGGTCAAAAGAAAGCCAAAAAATCGGTAGCGGTAGCGCTTCGTAATCGTTATCGGCGTAGCCTTTTGCCTGAGCATACTCAGGACGACATTGTACCTAAAAATATCCTGATGATTGGACCTACCGGTGTGGGTAAAACGGAAATCGCCCGTCGCCTTGCTAAACTGGTGGGTGCGCCATTTGTAAAAGTGGAAGCAACCAAGTTCACCGAAGTGGGTTACGTTGGACGTGACGTTGAATCAATGGTGCGTGATCTGATTGAGACATCACTGCGAATGGTGAAGCTGGAGCGGACTGAAAAAGTGAAGGACAAGGCTGAGGAAGCTGCCAATGAACGAATTGTACATATTTTGGCTCCCTCACAGTCCAAGTCCAAAAATCAGCGTAATCCATTTGAGATGATCTTTGGCAATAATGGTAACAACGTTCAGGAGCAGGATGAGCCAGAACCGGATACGGGAGTTGCGGAGCGTCGACGCAAGATCAAGTTTGATCTGTTGTCCGGCAAGTTGGAAGATGACATCATTGAAATTGATGTAGAGGACACTGCTCCTAACATGATGGACATGTTTGCTGGTCAGGGTAATGATCAGATGGGCATGAACATGCAGGAGATGTTTGGTAGCTTGTTGCCTCGTCGCACGAAAAAACGTAAGCTTGCCATTAAAGAAGCGCGCAAAGTGTTGATTCAGGAAGAAGCAGGCAAATTGATTGATATGGATGATGTTACCCAGGAGTCCATTCGCCGGGCAGAGCAGACAGGTATCATTTTCATAGATGAAATCGACAAGGTCGCCAGTCAAGGACGCGGTAGCGGTCCGGATGTATCCCGTGAGGGTGTTCAACGGGACATTCTGCCTATCGTCGAAGGTTCAACGGTAATGACGAAGTATGGCCCTGTCAAAACGGATTATATTCTGTTTATGGCAGCTGGCGCATTCCACGTCGCTAAACCCTCTGATTTAATTCCCGAGCTTCAGGGACGCTTCCCGATTCGTGTGGAACTGAGCAGTCTTACACTGGAGGAGTTTGTATCCATTCTGACTGAGCCGCAAAATGCATTGACCAAGCAGTATGTTGATTTGCTTCGCACCGAAAATATTGAGATTGAGTTCTCGGATGATGCCATTCGTGAAATTGCCAAATTGGCTGAATCCGTCAATCAGAATACAGAGAATATAGGTGCTCGCCGCTTGCATACGATCTTGGAAAAGCTTTTGGAGGATTTATCCTTTGAGGCACCTGAGCTTACACTGGAACGTATGGTGATTACACCGGAGTATGTACGTGAGAAATTGAATGATATTGCACTTGATCGTGACTTAAGTCAGTATATCCTGTAACATAGGTTTAGCAATGTAGTTGTTTAAATGATTGTATTAATGAACGGCATGCACTGGAGAGAGATCACTTACGAGATCGGCGAAGGTTATCGTTCCTTTATCGAATCGCAAGCTCTTCTTACCGGAGCCATGTCGTTTATTTTTGTTTATATCTACATAATTACGATGCTATAACCGATAAAAGATGTGGGGTTGTTATAAGGATCTACAAAACCTAGGACTTGTGCCGCATGTATACCAAGCTAAACCCTATCGGAGTGGTGGTTATTCCCTGTTTTTATATCCAGTGATTCCCATTACAAGAAGTTTACTTATTCCAAGTCTGGTCATCGGTTTACTTGCAAGAGTGGTAAAATTTGCGTAAATGCGCAAAAACAGAAATTGTAGAAAAGGTTGAAGCAAGCAATTGTTTTCTGGACATTAAAATATAAAGACCCTGCTTAATTGTTAAGAAAGTGTTGGGATGGAAAGGCGCGAAATCTGAATTCGTTAAAGATAACTTGTCAATTGATTAATATACAGCTTCGTATGTATACCTACCATATAGTCTCTAAACCCTTAGTGTAACGGTAAAAAATTCTAATATTATCGAGTATGAAATATTCGGAAATCTACAGAATTAAGGGCGTTATACAGTTATGTCGAGACGCTAAAGGTTTTTTTTATTTTAAGAATGTTTAAGAAGAATCAGGGGGAGTATTAACATACTTTTGATTTGGGACTGAACATTTACGAAAAAATTCATAATTTGCAGAAAATACACAAAAAGGCCCGTCTTTCAGAAAAGATAGGGCTTTTTTCTTATTGTAATATATCCCAAACTCGAAGAAACTTATGTTATACGACAACATCAGAGTTAATTCTACTTAAGTCCTAGAAAACCGTGTAAAAGCGAATGTTTTTGTCGAAAAAACATAAGAATTTTCAAGGGGAAAGATTCAATCTTTTTCCATAACTTCTAAAGAGAGGAGGGAGATTGTGAATCTTTTAAACGATGTTAGCTTTAAAAGATTGCAAGGTGCGCTCGATGCGTCCAACATCAGACAACGAACGATTGCTGACAACATCGCGAATGCCGATACCCCGTATTTCAAGCGCTCGAACGTTTCTTTTGAAGAAATGTTGCAGGGGCAAATGAATGGAGACATGCCTGTTCTTAAAGGTAGAGTAACTGATGCAAGGCATTTTGTCATAGGTCCTTCCTCTTCCGTACCAACGCCAGTAGTTAATATGGACCAGTCAACGTCCATGAATAACAACGAAAACAATGTCGATATAGACAGAGAAATGAGTCTTCTGGCGGAGAATCAGTTGCGTTACAACGCTTATATCCAGCAAGTGAACGAACAAATTAAAATCATGCGTGTTGGGGTGGAAGGGAGATAACCTAAATTGAACATTAGTAATAGTTTTAGTATCAGTGCATCAGCGCTGACGGCTCAACGCTTGCGGATGGACGTTATATCTTCCAACATTGCGAACGCAGAGACGACGCGCGCGAGCGTCTCCAATGGTGAGGCGGTTCCTTACAAACGCAAAATGGTGGTGCTTGAACCGAATAAAACGTCTTTTGGTACCATGCTACAAAATCAGATGCGAGGCAACGGTTCGGGAGATGGCGTCAGAGTCACTGAGATTCGCGAAGATCAGTCACCACTCAAGCCTGTCTACGATCCTTCTCATCCTGATGCCAACGCAGAAGGGTATGTATTTATGCCTAACGTAGATATTGCGAAAGAAATGGTCGACATGATCTCAGCTTCGCGTTCCTATGAGGCAAACGTAACAGCTTTGAATTCAACCAAAGCGATGATTTCCAAAGCTTTGGAGATTGGAAGATAATCTGCTTTGAAATTAAAACAATAAATATATAAACCAGTGATGAAAGGGAGGGACATTAATGATTCAGAACAACATGTTTAGCACACAGGGGATACAGCCGCTACAGATGAAGAACGTAACAGAAAGCAAGCCTTCTACACCAGCCGAAACCATTCAGAGCTTCGGTACATACTTACAGAACGCATTAGGGTCCGTCGCCGCTCAGGAGACTCAATCGCATGAAATGTCGAATCAATTTTTAGTTGGAAATGCGAATGTAGATCAGGTAATGATCGCTTCCGAACAGGCCTTGTTAAGCCTACAACTCACCACTCAAGTCCGAAACAAAGTGGTCGAAGCATACCAGGAAATTATGCGAACGCAGTTATAAAATAATCTACTTGCGCTCAGGCAATAGCGCTGATCATTACAACAAGCAGCTGCGATGCTGCTCCTGATCGTCGACCTATGGAACGGCTAGGGTTGCGTAAGGACAGACTAAGCAAAGTTTCGGATGGGGTGACAGAGTGAATGAGAGAATCGCCCAGTACAGGGACAAGGGGTCTCAGTACTGGAATAGTTTCAGCAAAAAGCAAAAAGTGTTATTTATATCCACCTTCCTGTTTCTGATTTTGGCTGCAGTTGTACTCACGATGCAATTGTCCAAGACCGAATATGAAGTTGCGTTCACGGACTTGAATGCAAGTGATTCAGCAGGCGTTATCAGTTATCTAGATTCATCTAGTATTCCATACAAATTAAGTTCAGATGGCAAGACGATATCCGTGCCGAGCACGAGTGTTGCGATTGCAAAAGTGAATGTCGGATCTCAAGGGATTATTCAGAATGGTTCATTGGGATATAAGTCATTCGAGGAATCATCATCCCCGATCGGGATGACGGATAAAGAGTTTGATGTAAAGTACAACAATGCTTTAAACGGAGAAGTTGAACAGTTGCTTCAGCGGATGCAAGGGATACAGGATGCTAAAGTGCTGGTCAATATGCCGAAAGATAATATCTTTGCTGGTTTAGAAGAACAGGATAAAGCATCAGCGTCGGTAGCTCTCCAATTTAAACCGGGTTATCACCCAAATCAGGCAGCGGTAGATGGATACTTTAACTTGGTTAAGACCGCAATTCCAAATCTCCCTATTGAGAACATTACGATTACCAATACGGATGAGGCAGAACTGATTCCAACTGCCCGAGGTGGTAGTGGCGGGTTGTCTTCTGAAGTTCAAGAAAACATGGCATTACAGAAGAAGTTTGAAAACGATGTTCGTAATAACGTGAAGCAATTTCTTTCTCAAATTGTAGGCGAAGACAAGGTCAATGTTTTGGTAGCCTCCAAGCTTAATTTTGACAAAGAAACACGAAAAGAGAATCTGGTCACACCTGTTGACGTAGAGAACATGAAAGGCATCGAGATCAGTGTGCAGGAGATTCAGAAGAGCTATACTGGTGCAAGCAACCCAACAGGTGGCGTTGCTGGTACAGGGCAAGAGGAAGTTCCAGGTTATCCATCATCTGATGCGACAGGGAATTCCACCTCTGAAGAATCATCAAGCACTATAAACTACGATGTTAATCGCATTGCCAAAGATATTATCTCCAGTCCTTATACTGTAAAAGATTTAACCATTAACGTTGCAGTTGAACCACCAAATGGAGAAACAGAATTACAGGGACCCGTTCAGGACGCAATTGAGAACATTTTGGTTAACATTGTTCGCGCTTCATTGGCAGACTCAGGTACCGTAATAAGTGACGCCGATCTGACAAAGAAAGTCGTAGTCATGTCACAAGGGTTCCAGACTGCCTCCGCAGACAATACGGGCTTCCAGCTATCCTCAACGATGATGTGGGGTGGAGGCGCGCTCATCGCGGCATTGATCGCAGCGGTTGTTATTTTGTTAGTACGCCGTCGCCGCAAACAAAACGAAGAAGAAGAAGAAGAGATTCCTCTTCCAATAGCAACAGAGTTCCCGTCCATTACGCTGGACAGTGTAACGAACGAAAGTCAGGTGCGCAAACAATTGGAGAGTTTGGCCAAGAAAAAGCCAGACGAATTCGTCAATCTGCTGCGTACATGGCTGGCTGACGAATAGAGGTGAACGCATTGGCGAAGGCAAGCAGTCAAGGTCTGACTGGCAGACAAAAAGCAGCAATATTGTTGATTACATTAGGTCCGGAAGTATCAGCACAGATATTCAAACATCTGCGTGATGAGGAGATTGAGCAACTCACGTTGGAGATTGCCAACGTTCGTAAAGTTGATTCATCCGAAAAGGACATGATCATGGCCGAGTTTCACCAGATCTGTCTGGCGCAGGAATATATCTCTCAGGGTGGTATCAATTATGCGAGAGAGATCCTGGAGAAAGCTTTGGGTTCTTCCAAAGCACTTGAAGTTATAAATCGTTTGACAGCCACGTTGCAAGTTAGACCGTTTGACTTTGCACGCAAAGCGGATCCAAATCAAATTTTGAACTTTATTCAGAATGAAAGTCCGCAAACGATCGCGCTGGTTCTATCTTATCTCCAGTTCGAACAGGCTGCAGCGATTCTGTCATCCTTGCCACAAGAGAAACAGGCAGATGTCGCTCGCCGCGTGGCAGTAATGGACAGTACTTCGCCAGAAGTTATCTCTCAAGTGGAACGGGTTCTGGAACAGAAGCTATCTTCTACCGTAACGCAGGATTACACGAATGCGGGTGGTATCGAATCGATCGTTCAGATTCTGAACGGAGTCGATCGTGGTACAGAGCGTACCATTTTGGATTCTCTCGAAATTCAGGATCCAGAGCTTGCTGAGGAAATCAAAAAACGCATGTTTGTATTCGAAGATATCGTCAATGTGGATGATCGTTCGATTCAGCGTATCATTCGGGATATTGACAACGCAGATCTGCAACTCGCACTCAAAGTGGCAAGCGAAGAGGTTCGGGATGCCGTTTTCCGGAACATGTCGAAACGGATGTCCGAGACATTCAAAGAAGAGATGGAGTTCATGGGACCTGTGCGGTTGCGTGATGTTGAGGAAGCTCAGACACGCATTGTAGGAACGATACGCAGATTGGAAGAAGCCGGTGAGATCATTATCGCACGCGGTGGAGGAGATGATATCATTGTCTAATTTGATTAAATCTTTCCAGTATGTACCTGTTGATGACCGCAAAAGACTTGAAAATCATCATCATTATGGTGGTACTGAGGAGTCTGAAACGGAATTAAATGGTGAAAGTGCTGAAGGTTCTGAAGCAGAAACGCTTCAAGCACGCGTAGACGAAGAAACACAACGTCTTACCGCAGAGATGCTGGAAGATGCCAAGGAGTTTGCAGAAAAGCAAGTACGTGAAGCTTCAGAAGAAGCAGAGCGCATGCTTCAAGAAGCCCGTGAACAGATCGATACCTGGTGGCAGGAACAAAGACAACAGGATGAACATCTGACCGAAGCACTTCGTTCACAAGGCTTCCAACAGGGTTTTGAAGAAGGCAAAGTACAGGCTGAACTGGATCTCCAGGTACAGATCGAAAAGATGATGAAGGAAGCTCAGGAAGTGCTTCAGGAGGCTTATGTAGCAAAAGATCAGATTATTCAGGAAGCCGAACCATTTCTTGTTGATCTCGCTTGCGGAATTGCTGAGAAAGTCATTGATAAACAACTTACCATTGAACCCGATCACACCTTGGAACTGATTCGTCAGAGTCTGTCACGTAAACGGGAGCAGGGGTTGATCACACTGTGTGTGGCTCCTGATCAATTTACATTTGTACAGGCAGCTCGTGAAGAATTGTCTCTGTCCATTGACTCTCAGGCAGAATTGCAGATTTTGCCTGATTCGACGGTCAAAGATAAGGGATGTGTGATCCGTTCTTCGTTCGGAAGTGTAGATGCGAGAATTGACACACAGCTTGCTGAGATTAAAAAAGAACTGGTCCGCATAGCACTTGAGGATGAGGAGCGAAAAACTCAACATGAAGGTTCTTAGTTCACAGCGATATATGGAACATTTGCGGCAATTTGATCCCGTGCGCATTAACGGCAAGGTTACCCAGGTCATTGGTCTTATGGTTGAGTCCGAAGGGCCGGATGCAAGTATCGGTGATGTATGTTACATCTACCCTGGTAAGTCGGCCAAGCCTCTCCAGGCTGAAGTCGTTGGGTTTCGAGATAACAAAGTGTTGCTTATGCCACTGGGTGAACTGCAATCCATCGGTCCTGGTTGCGATGTAGTGGGTACGGGTAAACCACTCGGTGTTCAAGTAGGCTCTGAATTGCTCGGTAAAGTTCTTGACGGACTAGGACAACCGCTGGACGGTTCCCTTCTTCCATCCAGAATGCCGATGTACTCCACATCCAATACACCTGTCAATCCAATGGATCGTCCGCGTGTACTTGAAACGATGGGTGTTGGTGTAAGAGCTATCGACGGATTGTTGACCGTAGGTAAGGGGCAACGTGTAGGTATTTTTGCCGGTTCAGGTGTTGGTAAGAGTACATTGATGGGTATGATCGCCCGTAATACAGCAGCGGATGTAAATGTCATCGCGCTTGTGGGTGAGCGTGGACGTGAGGTTCGGGACTTTATTGAACGGGATCTGGGTCCGGAAGGACTGGAACGCTCCGTAGTCATTGTTGCAACATCAGATCAACCTGCCCTGATTCGGATCAAGGGAGCGGTTATTGCAACCACCATTGCAGAGTATTTCCGGGACCGTGGAATGAACGTGATGCTGATGATGGACTCGGTTACCCGATATGCGATGGCTCAAAGGGAAGTGGGTTTGGCTGTAGGTGAACCTCCGGCAATGAGAGGATATACTCCATCGGTATTTGCAAGTTTGCCCAAACTGCTTGAACGGGCGGGTACAGGGCCTACGGGCTCGATTACAGCTTTTTACACCGTTCTAGTTGATGGGGATGACATGAACGAACCGATCGCGGATGCGGTAAGGGGTATCCTGGATGGCCACATTGTGTTAAACCGGTCCATTGCGAATAAAGGTCATTTTCCTGCGATCGATGTGTTGGCCAGTATAAGTCGTGTCATGAAGGATATTGCCCCGGAAGAGCAGCTGGAAGCCGTCAATAATATGAAACGTTTAATGGCTGTCTACAAAGAGTCAGAAGATTTGATCAATATTGGTGCTTACCAGCGGGGATCAAATGCAGCCATAGATGAATCGATAGACCAGATTGATAGCATATGGAACTTTACAAAGCAGAAAGTCGACGAGAAAGTCACCTTAAGTGAAGTACAGGAACGTTTGATTCTTGAATTTGCAAGGAGATGAATGGGTAAACGATGAAATTTCGATATCATTTCCAGAAAGTTGTTGACCTGAAGAGTAATGAGAAAACACAGGCAGAGTGGATGTTATCTACAGCGATCGGTAAACTTCAGACGGAGGAAGAGCATCTGATACAACTTCTGAACGACAGAAGTAATCTGGTGGGGATTATCCAATCTGCTACGGAAAATACAGCGTCTGTAAACAGTCTGCAGGAGATGCAGCGTTATGTACATCACCTTGACGAGTGCATTTCACGCAAAAACAGTGATGTTAAACACGCTCAGGTCAATGTGCAACGGAATCAGACCTTTCTAAACGGTAAGATGATTGACGAAAAAGTATGGCTTGGAGCGAGAGACAAGGCGAAAATCAAATTTCAGCAGGAGATGCTCCTCCGGGAACAGAACGATCTGGACGAGATGGCTACTGTACGCTTCGCTGCCAAAGCCGGACGCGCGAATTGATGTGAGCCGGACGCGAAGTTGTCTCGCGAAGGAGGAATGAACGATGGCTGTTAAAGACGATAGCGACATGGAAAAAGAGTCGGGAGGCGGTTGGGAAAAATTTCTCATGATTTCGATCCCAATTGTATTTACCGTAGTATTGCTCGGCGTATTACTTACGCTTTTTAATGTAGATATTCGTAACAATTTGTTTGAATTTGCCAACAAGATTCCGGTAGTGAAGGAATGGGTACCTGATCCTGTGCTGGACCCTGAGAAAGAGAAGCTGGAGAAGAGCGAGCAGCAGGTGGAAAGTGCTGAAGCGACAATCGAAAAGCTCAAGTCCCAAGTAATCGCCAAAGAAACAGAGCTCAAGGCAGCACAGGAAGCGACAACAACTGAAGCAAAGAAAGCGACGGACCTTCAGAAGAAGTTGGATGATGCAGAAAAAGCTGCTGAAACCGCTACGACGGCAACGCCGGAAACAGAATCGGATTATCAAAAGCAAATAAAAGATTTAGCTAAAATGTATGCTGATATGAGTCCGAGCAAAGCTGCACCGATTTTGCAAAATATGACGAATGAGGAAATGGTACTGTTGTTGAATGCCATGCAATCCTCTGCTCGGACCAAGGTGCTTGAAAAGATGGACCCGAAAACAGCCGCTGATGTCACCATGATGATGAAGGATGCCAAACCGTCTGGAGATCTGGCACTGGATGCACTGCAATCCAGATTGAAGAAAGAAACCGAAGGAACATCCACTGCAGCAACAACGACGAGCAAAAACCTGGATAAAAATCAGCTAAGTCAAACATTTGCTTCGATGTCTGCTTCAAGTGGTGCCAAGCTTCTATTGGAAACTTACAAGTTAAGTCCTGATAAAACATTGACGATCCTGAATTCAGTAGACGATGCGACACGCTCTCAATTGCTTGAAAACATGTCTTCTGAGGATTCGGTGGAAACTGCAAAGATTTTGAACAGATTAATGGGCAACAGGTAGATCTGATTAAACTGATGGAACCGAGAGGAGGTGAAAATAAATGTCGATCGTATATCAAATGACATCCACAGCATCTGCAAAGGTTGCAGGAACTGGTCAGACGACTGGAGCACAATCAAAAGGTTCAACTTCAGGTGCTGGTGAATTTCTGCAAACTCTTGCACAGTCATTATCCGGAGTATCTACAGAAGGTGATAGCTCAAGCGCTACTGGAAGCTTAACAGCTAATCCACTGGTGTTTTCCTTTGCCTCAAGTGAAGACGGAGAAGCGACCTCAATCACAGATATACTGAATTCGTTGTTCACGGACTTGGAATCTCTTGACGAAGCTTTGGAAAATGACCCAACGCTACTTGCAGGTTTACAGACTCTGATTCAACAGATGTATACACAACTAAATGATGCTTCTGGTACTAGTGCAGAAGGTTCCGACGAGTCTTCGGATGGAGCTGGAAGTGCCAATACAGTTCCTGCAATTGAACTCTCACAGCATCCGGCAGCAGTACGTTTTGTTTTGCAGGATGTGCTTACACAATTAGTAAGTGCGATGAAAGAACCAGAGAGTGCTGTTGTGAAGAACGCTCCCGAATTCAAGCATTTGCTACAATCTCTGCAGAGTCAGCTGCAAGAGGCTGGAGTGGATACCACTAGTAACAAAGGTTGGACTGAATTGAAATCCATACTGGATACATTGACCGCAGTTAAGGATCAGGCTGTACAAGTCGCTCCAACGACTTCACTTCAAGGCTCCAAACAGGAATCAGTCGCACCACAAGTTCTTGTTGCGGCGGCAACAAATTCTGGAATCCGGGTGAAAGGTGATACGGAGGCGATATCTGCTTCAAATGCAGGTGGAGAAGTGGATCACTCAACCATCATTACTGCAGGAGAGCTGTCCTTGCGTACATCGGGTACAACAGCAGGGAAACCGGCTGAACCTGTAATGCAAACATCACAGTTTGCCAAAGAAATGACACAGTTTGTTGTCAGCAAGCTGGATATTGTACAGCAAAAAGGATTTTCCGAGGCGACCATCTCACTTCGTCCTGAGCATCTAGGGAAGTTGGACGTGCAAATTACTTTGCAGAACGGGCAATTGGTTGCACGGTTTATGACAGAGCATACGATGGCCAAAGACATGCTTGAACAACAAATGATGCAGCTCCGTTCTTCACTTCAAGCTCAGGGAATTCAAGTGGAACGACTTGAGGTTACGCAGAACAGTTCAATCGGATCACAGATGTATCAGGATGGAGGCCGTCAGCCGGGAAGTAACTCTCAGCAACAGCGTCGTTCACGTGAGCGTGAGGAACAATCGGATGATGCTATAGCTACAGCAGGTATTCAAGAAGAATTGCGTAATTGGCGTAGCGAGCAAGTCGAAGGAAATGAATTACAGAGAGATACGTTTAGTGCAGAGGCTTAAACAGAAATGAGGTGAGCAAATGGCTACTGAAATTGTTTCAACGAATAATACTTGGCCGAACTATTCTGCAGCTAATAAAGCTACCACAAGCGCTGCAACAAAAGAATTAGGCAAAGATCAGTTTCTAAAAATCTTGATTACCCAACTACAGAATCAGGATCCGATGCAGCCGATGGAAGATAAAGAATTTATCGCCCAAATGGCACAATTCAGCTCAGTGGAACAACTGGTCAATATTTCGACTCAGCTTAAAACGTTGAACCAGTCACTAGGTGCTGTATCCGGCATGATTGGTATGGAGGTAAGTTGGCTTTCTTCTAATAAAGCGGACAACGGAACTCTTCGTCAGGGTATTGTGGATTCCATCATTGTAAGAGATAGTGTTCAATACGCAAAAGTGGGCAATGACGAAATTAAGCTGGATGAGATTATTCAGGTGAATTATCCAAAACAGGCAGAAGAGAATCAAACTCCTGTAGAGAACGTTCAGAATATAACCCCTGAATCGAATGAGAGCCAGGAAGCCGAATCAGCTACTGAACCGGGTGATACAGAAGATAGCGGTAAGTCGATATGAGTGATCGCATAACGGTTGGACAATTATATGCAGGCCCGATTACTCCGAATATGCTTCAAAGACCCAAAAAGGGAGAAGCTTCAGCTGTACCCGAAAAGCCTTTTGCGAAGGTGCTGGAAGATAATCTTCTGAAATTGAGCAATCATGCTGCCAAGCGATTGGAACAGCGTGGTATTGAACTCAAAACTGAGCAAATGGAACAGATTGGATCTGCTTTGGACAAAGCTGCTGCCAAGGGAGCCAAAGAGTCATTGATTTTGATGCAGGATATGGCTTTTATCGTCAATGTCAAAAATCGTACAGTGGTTACAGCTATGGATAGTGAAAGCATGAAGGATAATGTGTTCACTCAGATTGATAGTGCCGTAATCATTTCTTGACCGGTTGGCCCTTCTCGGGAGCCGGAATGCCGCTGACCGACTGATGCGGTAACCAAATGAAGACTGGGAGGATTTTTTAAAATGTTGAAATCAATGTACTCAGGCGTTTCCGGGATGCGGGGTTTTCAAACCAAACTCGACGTGATTGGTAACAATATTGCGAACGTGAACACGGTTGGCTTCAAAGGCAGTCGGGTTATGTTCAAGGATATTATGAGCCAAACTACGGCAGGGGTAACAGCACCTGGAGATGAAAATGGTGGTGTGAATGCGAAACAGATCGGATTGGGTGTTTCTGTAGGTTCGATCGATACTCTGCATCTGGCAGGTAGTCCAATGACGACTAATAATCCAACTGACCTGCGTCTTAATGGTGATGGATTCTTCCTCGTAACACTTGGTGGTGAGCAGGAAGTACCCTTTCTGACTCGTGCAGGAGATTTTCATGTGGATGCTAACCGTAACTTAGTTACTTCGGATGGTTTGTTCGTTGTTGATGGTGGTGGGGAACCGATCACTCTTGATGAAGCTGTCGTGTCATTTACGATCGGTCAGGACGGCATTATCAATCAGACGATGGATGACGGAACCACTGAAGCTGGTGCACAATTGGGTATAGGTAAGGTAACTAACCCTGAAGGTCTCGAAAAAATCGGTGGTAACTTGTATCGCATTACAGCCAACGCTAACGCAGAGGGCGCATTCGATATTGTAACTGCCAATAGTACTGAGTTTGGAACAGGTGCCGTCATTGCTGGACAGCTCGAAATGTCAAACGTGGATCTGACTAGTGAATTTACAGAGATGATCGTAGCTCAACGTGGATTCCAGGCAAACTCCCGTATCATTACAACGTCGGATGAAGTACTTCAGGAAGTTGTTAACCTGAAACGTTAATAGCTGATTGGTGATTTTTAAAATGTGGAGGAGCTTGCTCCTCCCACTCTGATCGAGGGGGCTTAGCATGATTTCGGTTACGCGGTTAAATGGTTCTCCCATGTGGTTAAATGCGCTGATGGTTGAGATTGTGGAAGAGACGCCGGACACGTATATTACTCTGGTAACTGGAAAGAGACTCATTGTGCTTGAGAAAGCCGATGAAGTGATTTCCAAAATTAAAGATTACAACCGTGAAATCGGGGTTCAGGCAGCCACTATTAAAGTGCAGCAAACGGAGGAATCCTGATGAAAAAGATGATGCCCTGGCTTGCAACAATGTTGCTGGCGATAACACTCATTGTGGTGGTTGTGTTTGTATTTATGCAAGGACAGAACGGGAACAAGGACGACACACATACGGCGGCAGCTGCTGAAGAAAAAAAAATGACTGCGGATGAAATTGTAGAGGTATCGTCAGAGCTTGCACAGATTAAAACGAATCTGGCTGATCCGGATCGTATTATTTTGGTTAGTTTTTCTTTCAAGTTATCTGACAAAACAGCCAAAGAAGATTTTGAAAAAATTAAAAGCATTACGGTAAAGCCTATTATTATTCAGGCACTTGCAGACACCAAGGCTGAGGAACTGAGTTCAGCCAAGGGTATGAAACAATTCAATGAGAAACTGACAGGACTAATTAATGAGGCATTGCCTGAGCCGAAATTGAAAAGCACTAGTTTTTCAGACATTGTTATAGCACCAATTTAATGAACAGAACACGCTGTAGACCTGTAAGGGGGTGAGAACATGGTGGATGTATTATCACAAAATGAGATTGACGCCCTATTAGCAGCCCTTTCTTCTGGTGAAATGGACGCAGAAGAATTGAAGAAGGAAGAAACTCAGAAGAAAATCAGATCGTACGATTTTAAGCGGGCAGTGCGTTTTTCCAAAGACCATATTCGAAGCTTGACTCGTATTCATGAAAACTTTGCACGCTTTCTCACCACTTATTTTTCAGCCCAACTGCGGACGTTCGTTCAAATCAATGTCGTTCAGGTCGAACAGTTGCCTTATGATGAGTTTATCCGTTCTATTCCTAAGATGACGATATTGAACATTTTTGAAGCGGAGCCACTACAGGGACGAATGGTGATGGAAGTCCATCCAAACGTGGGATATGCGATGTTGGATCGCTTGCTTGGTGGAACGGGGAGTGCTCCGACAAAGATTGCATCGATGACGGAGATTGAAACGACCATCATGGAGCGGATATTCAGCCGTGCATTTGAGAGTTTGCAGGAAGCATGGAAGACCGTGTTGGATATTTCCCCAAGGATGGAAGCGCTGGAGACCAATCCACAATTTATGCAGATTGTATCTCCCAATGAGACCATTGCTCTGATCTCGCTCAGTACCAAAATTGGTGACACGACAGGCATGATCAATCTATGTATTCCGCATGTCGTTCTTGAACCTATTATGTCACGGTTGTCAACTCATCAGTGGTTTGTTTCGGAGAAGAAAACGAGAGCTCCGGAAGAGTATGATGCTCTAAGAGAGCGTGTGAACAAAGCCAAGTTACCCATCGTTGCGGAATTGGGAGAATCCAGAATTTCAATTGCAGAATTCCTGGGTCTATCCGTTGGTGATGTCATTACGTTGAACAAACCAGTTGATGAGGGACTTTCCATTAAAGTGGGTGACAAACTGAAATACATGGGCAGCCCGGGAACAATTAAGGACCGTGTGGCTGTGCAAATAGACGAGATTGTCACCGAAGGAGTTGAAGAATTTGACGAGTAAGGATTATTTATCCCAAGAAGAAATCGATGCTTTGCTCAGGCAATCGGAATCAATAAACAGCTCGGAACCCGCTGAAAAGACGGTTGATGATTTTTTGACCGAGCTGGAGCAGGATGCCTTGGGGGAGATTGGTAACATTACATTTGGTAGCGCGGCAACAGCCTTATCCACGCTATTGGGCCTCAAAGTAGATATTACAACACCTAAAGTTTCTATTATTAGTCGAACGCAGTTTGAAGAAGCTTTTCCTAAGCCGCATGTTGCCGTTCATGTGAATTACGTTGATGGATTTGAAGGCATTAACTCGCTTGTTATCAAGAAGAGAGATGCTCAAGTCATCGCTGATTTGATGCTGGGTGGCGAAGGAAATCCGGTTGATGAAGAACTGAATGAAATCCATATTAGTGCGGTACAGGAAGCGATGAACCAGATGATGGGTTCCTCTGCTACTTCTATGTCCACGATCTTTAACCGTTTTGTGAATATTTCCCCTCCGGGAATCGATATTCTCAATTTGGAGAGTGGTGAGGGCGTAAGTAACCTTCCAGAAGATGAGACGCTGATTCAAGTTTCATTTCGTCTCTTAATCGGAGATCTGATCGATTCCAATCTGATGCAGTTGCTTCCAGTACATTTTGCCAAAAACATGGTAGACATGCTGATTGGAGGCGCTCAGGAGTCAACTGCAAGCGCACCGGTGGCATCAACACCTGAACCTGCACCAGCAGCTGTACCAGCAACGGCACCACCAGTTGCGGAGCAACCACCCGTTCAGCACCAACAGGCTCCACAGGCTCCACAACAGCCTGCTCAGGACTACAACGGGTATGGACAAGCTCCAATGGGTATGCCGCAAGGAATGCCGCCACAGCAGCCGTATGGCATGCCACCGCAGCAACCTTATGGTGCACCTCAACATTACGGTGGAATGCCAAATAGGAATGTTAACGTCCAGCCAGTTCAATTCGCCAATTTGCAAAATGGGGCGTATGGTCAGGTAGACGAAAACAATTTGAATTTATTGATGGACATTCCCCTTAAAGTCACCGTAGAATTAGGAAGGACCCAGAAGCAAATTAAAGATATTTTGGAACTGTCACAGGGTTCGATTGTCGAACTGGATAAATTAGCCGGTGAACCTGTCGATATTTTGGTGAATAACAAACTGATCGCCAAGGGAGAAGTTGTCGTTATTGACGAAAACTTTGGTGTTCGTGTTATAGATATCGTTAGCCAATGGGACCGAATTCAGAAATTACAATAAGCACAATTTAGGGAGGACTTGAATCAAGATGGCAAACCGAATTTTAGTCGTAGACGACGCTGCATTTATGAGAATGATGATCCGGGACATTTTGTCCAAAAATGGGTATGAGGTTGTTGGTGAGGCACAGGATGGCTCACAAGCAATTGAGAAATTTAAAGAGCTTCGTCCGGATCTGATCACAATGGATATCACGATGCCTGAGATGGATGGCATTGCAGCTTTGAAAGAAATCAAAAAGATCGATGCTAATGCAAAAGTGATTATGTGCTCTGCGATGGGTCAACAAGCGATGGTAATCGATGCTATTCAAGCAGGTGCCAAAGACTTTATCGTTAAACCTTTCCAATCTGACCGGGTTATCGAAGCAATTAGCAAGACACTGGGCGTTTAAGAGACATGATGATGGCTCAGGGTGATATTCCAGGAGGAGCTGGCGCGGGAAGCAATTATTATTTACAGCTTGTATGGGTGATTGTTGTCCTGGCCGTCATCCTGGCCCTTATTGTCTATCTGATCCGGTTTTTAAACAAACGGAATCAGCAGTGGTTACGTCATGGCACGATTCGTACCCTGGGCGGGGTCGGACTGGGGCAAAACAAGTCGTTGCAAATTATGGAGATTGGTGGAAGTGTGTATCTGTTAGGTGTAGGTGAAGACATCCAGTTGATAGATAAGGTTTCGGATTTGGAAGAGGCGCAAAGAATCATTGATTCATTCGAGCGAGATGCTGCTACACAACAAGGAAATCTCTCGCCTCTCATCGCCAAGCTCACAAAACGCTTCCGTAAAGATGAACCGCCGCGGGAAATGGAACTGGAGGACACAACTTCTTTTCACGAAATGTTTGAATCCAAACTTCGGCAGATGCCTAACCGTAAAGAGAAGATGGAGAAGCTCCTGGATAAAGACAATACTACAGATCGGTCGAGGGATTCATGAAGAAAAAGATTTGGTTAGCGTGTTGTTTGATGGGACTTATCAGTCTGGCATCTGTCACAGTTGCCTTTGCTGAACCTATTCCGAATATTGATATTCAAATCGGAAATGGTGACGGAGGGACACCAAGCACGAGTTCACTGTCCATTATTCTGTTAATTACGGTGCTTAGCATTGCACCAGCAATGCTTGTACTGATGACCAGTTTTACTCGAATTGTGATTGTGCTCGGTTTCGTACGTACATCTTTGGGTACACAACAAATGCCACCCAATCAGGTGTTGGTAGGTTTGGCGCTATTTTTGACACTTTTCATTATGTCGCCAACGTTGTCTTCCATAAATCAGGTAGCGCTTCAGCCCTATCTTCAGGGAGAACTTACGCAAACCGAGGCGCTGGAAAAAGCAGCGGATCCCATAAAGAAATTTATGTTTACTCACACCAGAGAAAAAGATCTTCTGCTGTTTATGAAGTACAATCAGACTGAACAGCCAAATACCTACCAGGATATTCCGATTACTGTTATGGTGCCTGCATATGTAATCAGTGAGTTGAAGACAGCATTCCAGATGGGCTTTATGATTTTTATACCGTTTCTGGTGATAGACATTGTTGTCGCGAGTACACTCATGGCGATGGGAATGATGATGCTTCCGCCGGTCATGATCTCATTACCTTTCAAAATACTGCTCTTTGTCCTTGTGGACGGGTGGTATCTGGTAGTCAAGTCACTGTTGCTGAGTTTTAACACTTGATCCGGAAAGTTAAAGGAGGACGGTCATGACTTCGGAATTTATTATCGGTCTGGCCGGGAAAGCGGTATATACGTCATTGCTGGCCAGTGCACCCATGCTTATACTAGCTCTGGTTGTGGGACTTGCAATCAGTATTTTTCAAGCGACAACTCAAATTCAGGAACAAACATTAGCTTTTGTACCCAAGATTGTTGCCGTACTTCTGGCAGTACTTTTGTTTGGACCCTGGATCTTGAATATATTAATCGATTTCACGTACAACATTCTTGATAATTTATACAGATACATAGGGTAGGCTTTAGCAGATGGAGACATTATTGCAAAGTTTCCCTGTCGCTCTGCTTATGTTTTGTCGAATCACATCATTTTTTGTAACCGCGCCGGTCTTTTCTGCTCGAAATGTGCCGACTTCCGTTAAAATTGGTATCTCTGCATTTGTCACATTGTCTGTCTATCTAATTTATGGAATAGATCAGACCGTACCCACAGACATGAGCTACGTTTTGTTGATCATCAGAGAGATTCTAATTGGACTGCTTTTAGGTTTTGTGGCTTATCTGTTGATGACGGCTGTGCAGACTGCAGGAACTTTTATCGATCTTCAGATTGGCTTTGGTATGGCCAATGTATATGATCCGATGACAGGTGCTTCAGCACCACTTACAGGTAATTTGAAGTATGCATTTGCTATGCTTCTGTTTTTGACGATGAATGGCCACCATTATTTACTGGATGCGATAGTATACAGTTACCGGTGGGTTCCGTTATCAAATGTATTTTTCCTACGGTTGGCAGACGGAAGTATTGCTGAATTTTTAGTTCGGACATTAGGCCAAGCATTCATGTTGGCTTTTCAGATGTCGGCTCCAATTGTAGTTGCGTTGTTTTTGACGGATGTGGGTTTGGGTTTTTTGGCCAAAACCGCTCCTCAATTTAATGTGTTTGCAGTCGGATTGCCACTTAAGTTACTTGTTGGTCTTGCTATTTTGCTTTTGCTGGTTCCCAGTTTCTCCTTTGTATTTAGTCAATTGTTCGAAGCAATATTCAGATCCATGGAAAAATTGCTAGGAACTATTGGACAAAGGCCGGGCTGAGTGAAACGGAGGATAAGACTCAGATGAAACTTCAACTCGACCTCCAGTTGTTTTCAGGGGAGAAGACGGAGAAAGCTACCCCGAAAAAGAGACAGGATGCGCGTAAAAAAGGACAGGTTGTCAAAAGCATGGAGATATCTGGTGCTTCGATTCTCTTGTTCTCGTTTTTGATCTTGACAATTTTCAGTGATTTCTATAAGGAACGTACAGTTCGACTGTTCACGGATATTTTTATTAACCGCTTGAGCATGGATATCACCGATGAAAATGTAATGATACTTATGATGCGCTATGGCATTGAAGTAATGTTACTGCTTGCTCCGGTTTTGTTAGGTGCGGTTCTAGTTGCCTTAATCGTTAACTACATGCAGGTTGGTTTTCTACTTGCAGGTGAGGGTTTAAAGCCGAAACTGGAGAAGTTGGATCCGATAAAAGGGTTCAAAAATATTTTCTCTATGCGTTCTGTGGTCGAATTTGCTAAATCCATTTTGAAAATGTCCATTATCGGCTATCTTGTGTACAGCACAATTATAAGCTACCAATCTGATATTGCGTCACTTTCTCACTTTTCATTGGATGCTATTTTACACTTTGCTGCTTCTATCACGTTAAGTCTGGGTGTGAAGATTGCTGTTGCGCTTATCATACTTGCAATATTCGATTATATGTACCAAAAGTATGATAATGAGAAAAAACTCCGTATGTCCAAGCAAGATATCAAGGACGAGTATAAGAAAATGGAAGGTGACCCGCTGATTAAAGGTAAAATCCGGGAACGCCAGCGTCGTATGGCTATGCAGCGAATGATGCAGGAAGTACCGAATGCAGATGTAATCATCACGAACCCGACCCACTTTGCGGTTGCACTAAAGTACGAAGGTTCCGAGATGGAGGCTCCGCAGATTATTGCCAAAGGTCAGGACTATGTCGCCTTGCGTATTAAGGAAATAGCCAAAGAGCACGGTGTTATTACGATGGAAAACAAGCCGCTGGCACGGGCATTGTTCCAGAGAGCCGAGATTGGTGACGCCATACCGGCCGATTTGTTTCAAGCGGTAGCTGAAGTGCTGGCTTATGTATATAAACTAAAGGGCAGAACGAAATAAAAGGGGATCGGAGGCCGTACATTCATTGAAAACAAAAGATTTAGCTGTCCTTGCGGGTATTATCGGCATTGTGTTGATGATGATTCTCCCGATCCCAATCTGGTTATTGGATATGTTGCTCGTCGTCAATATTTCAATTGCACTGATGATACTCCTTGTCGCCATGAACAGCAAAGAAGCGTTGCAGTTTTCTATTTTTCCAGCTTTGTTGCTAATCACTACACTATTCCGATTGGCTCTGAACATTTCGACAACCAAGCTAATTCTTGGTGAAGGAGATGCAGGTGCTGTTGTTGCTACCTTTGGTAGCTGGATTGCCGGAGGGCAAATTGCGATCGGATTTGTTGTGTTCTTGATCCTCGTTGTCGTTCAGTTTATCGTGATTACCAAGGGTTCGGAGCGTGTAGCTGAAGTTGCTGCCCGATTCACCCTCGATGCGATGCCAGGTAAACAAATGAGTATTGATGCGGATCTGAATGCGGGTCTGATCAACGAGCAACAAGCTCGTGAGCGTCGTTCCAAAATTGAACGCGAAGCCGACTTTTATGGAGCAATGGATGGAGCAAGTAAGTTCGTAAAAGGAGACGCAATTGCAAGTATCATCATCCTCCTGATCAATCTGATTGGTGGATTCATCATCGGAATGACTGTACATGGTCTTGATTTTGCTGAGTCACTTGCCACATATTCCGTTTTAACCATAGGAGATGGATTGGTTAGCCAGATTCCTGCTCTTCTTATTTCAACGGCAGCAGGTCTCATCGTTACAAGAGCATCATCCGAAGGAAACTTGGCAGAGGATATTACGGGGCAACTGTTTACATATCCAATACTTATTTATATTGTAGCTTTCGTTATTGCCATGCTGGGTTTCTTCACACCTATTCATGTTATTACTACGCTTCCGTTGGCAGGGATGTTGGCATTTGCCGCATGGCGCATGCAGAATAATCTGAATTTGAAACAGGAAGCGGAAGAACAGCTGGAAGAAGAACAGCAGATTGAAGAGGTCAGAAGTCCTGAAAGTGTAATTAACCTGCTTCAGGTTGACCCTATTGAGTTTGAATTTGGTTATGGTTTAATCCCGCTGGCTGATAATCAGCAGGGTGGGGACTTATTGGATCGGATCATTATGATTCGGAGGCAATGTGCTCTCGAACTGGGATTGGTTGTTCCGGTCATACGGATACGAGATAATATCCAGCTCAGACCTAATGAGTATGTTATCAAAATCAAGGGTAACGTGGTAGGCGGCGGAGAACTGTTGTTGAATCACTACCTTGCCATGAGTCCAGGCTACGATGAGGAGTCCGTGACAGGTATTGAAACGACAGAGCCTGCTTTTGGACTTCCGGCACTGTGGATTGACGAAGTAACCAAAGACAGAGCGGAACTTGCAGGGTATACGGTCGTAGATCCGCCATCTGTTGTGGCGACACATCTGACGGAACTGATTAAGAAACATGCGCATGAGTTACTTGGAAGACAAGAGACGAAAGCACTTGTGGATAATCTCAGAGAGAACTATTCTGCACTGGTGGATGAACTGATTCCTTCTCTACTTTCCATTGGTGATGTGCAGAAAGTGCTTGCCAAGTTATTGCGTGAGAAAATATCTATTCGTGATATGGTTACCATCTTCGAGACACTGGCTGACTATGGTACGTATACGAAGGATCCTGATGTTCTGACTGAATACGTTAGACAATCCCTCTCACGTCAGATTACTCAGCAGTTTTCACAGAAAGGTGAGACACTTCGAGTGATCACGGTTGGACCTGGTCTTGAGAAGAAAATTGCTGAAAGTGTGCAACAATCGGATCAAGGTAGCTATCTTGCGTTAGACCCTGTATCTACACAAAGTGTGTATCAGAAGCTGAGTGAACAAGTGAACCGTTTGATTCAATCAGGTCAACAACCTGTTGTATTAACTTCTCCAACCATTCGGATGTATTTGCGTCAGGTTATTGAACGTACTATGCAGGACATTCCTGTACTTTCCTACAGCGAGTTGGAGCCGAATGTTGAAATTCAAAGTATCGGGGTGGTGAACTTATGAGAGTAAAACAATACGTTGTTGAGACCATGCCCGAAGCTATGCTTCAAATTCGCAAAGACCTGGGAAGTGATGCCGTCATCCTGTCCACCAAAGAGATTAAGGTGGGCGGTGTGATGGGAATGTTCCGCAAAAAACGGATCGAAGTTGTAGCCGCAGTGGATAAGGAAGAAAACAAGCAAACGACGAAGCCAGTACAAAATCAATTCACACCTGTCCCTCGTGCATTTGTACCTGAGGCCTATCGGCAAACAGCTCGTTCGTTTGTTGCGGCTTCGGATGAGTCGGCTACAACGAATACAGCTGATCAAAGTGCACAGGAAACATCTGCGGCTGCGCCGTCTATGATTGAATCGAGTAAGCTCGGTTCAGACATAGTCAGCGGCTCAGGTTCTTCGAGCACGGATCATAAACCGCGACCGCAAGGGGCGGATTTTTCGGGTTTAACAACTGAGACTAAGCAAACGGGCTCAGACCTGCAACAGGACAAGTTGATGACTGAATTGCAGGATCTTAAACAGATGGTGACCAAGCTTTCAAAGCGAGGTACTTCTGCGGATGCTGTGCCAGAGGAACTGCATACGATCCGAGAACGTTTGACAGAACAAGAGGTTTGGCCTGAAGTGTGGGAATCCTGGTTTGATTCGGTACAAGCAAAATGGTCTGAGGATGGATTGAAAGAACAGGATGTAGAACAAGCGGTAAAACTTGAGGTCATGCACTTCTTGGAAGAACGTATTGACGAAGGCATTCTTCCTACAACTCGAATCGTCTATGTAGCTGGACCAACCGGTGTAGGGAAAACCACGACAATTGCGAAATTGGCGGCTGAACAAATGTTCAAAAAACAACGTAAAGTTGGATTCATTACATCTGACACGTATCGGATCTCGGCAGTAGAACAGCTTAGAACGTATGCATCTATACTGAATGTTCCACTAGAGGTGGTACAATCGCCTGGTGATACACAACGTGCAATTTCTCGATTAGAGCATTGTGACCTGATCTTTATGGACACAGCAGGTAGAAACTACAGAAATGAATTACTTGTCTCGGAACTGCAAAGTTTGCTTGCTCCTGTCGAGAATAGTGAAACCTTTTTGGTTATGAGCATGACTTCCAAAAGTGCTGATATGGTTCAGATCACTGAACATTTCAGTAAATATGGTCTGGATAAGGTGATTTTCACCAAAATGGATGAGACTGGAAGCTGTGGTCCGCTATTTAACCTGTTGCATCGTTTTCCACTCAAGCTTGCATATGTGGCAAATGGACAAAATGTTCCAGACGATTTGTTGAAGCCGGATGCAGATTCGTTGTCTAAACAGTTGCTGGGAGAATGGACACAATGAAGGATCAGGCAGCTTCACTTCGAAGTATGGTCTCGGCGCCATTGGAAATGGAAGGCATTGAGCGAGATATCCGTTCCTCTAAAATCATTACTGTAGCCAGTGGTAAGGGAGGTGTTGGGAAATCCAATTTTACACTGAACTTTGCACTGGCATTACAGGCTTTGGGGAAAAAGGTACTGGTCTTTGATGCTGATATTGGAATGGCTAATATCGATGTTCTTATGGGTACGTCTTCATCCTATAATCTTTACCACCTATTGTACCGACAAAAATCCATAAGGGAGATCATACAGCTGGGTGCCAGCGGCTTGCCTTACATTGCTGGAGGATCAGGCATGAAAGAATTATTTTCATTGTCTGACCGTGATCTGGAGTTCTTCGCCAGTCAAGTGGAGGATATTGCTCAGGAAATGGACTATGTCATTTTCGATACAGGGGCAGGTCTTTCCAGAGAGAATATGACTTTTATCGGTGCTGCCGATGAATGCCTGATTATAACCACACCTGAACCGACTTCAATAACCGATGCTTATGCTTTAGTCAAAGTTATGCACGGCCAGGAAAATGCTACCCCCTTTCGGATGATCGTTAACCGGGTGGAAGACGAACGGGAAGCGGAGCGGGTGGCTGATAAAATAGCTGGAGTGGCAAGGCGGTTTTTGCAGACGGATATTCCGCTACTTGGGTATATTTCAGAAGACGCTCAAGTAGTCAAGGCGGTTAAAAGACAAATGCCCTATAGTCTGGCGTATCCCAATGCCAAAGCCTCCAAGGATATAGAGAAACTTGCTCTTCGTTATTTGGCTGTACCTGCAACTCCGGAGTCCGGAACCTTGACAGGAATCAGGGGATTTATGAATAAGTGGCTTAAACGGACAACATGATTTCTGAATAAAGGAAACAGGGGTGACACAACATGGCGGTGTATCAAGTATTGGTTGTCGATGATTCCGCTTTTATGCGTAAGATTGTTACGGATTTAATTGAAGCGGATTCTGAATTCAAGGTAACGGCAACTGCATCAAATGGTAGGGAAGCTATTCAAAAATCGCTAGAATTGAAACCAGATATTATCACAATGGACGTTGAGATGCCCGAAATGAATGGGTTGGACGCATTAAAATCAATTATGAAGGAATCCTTCGTTCCTGTGATTATGTTATCTGGTATCAATGAACAAGGCATGAAAGAAACCATTATGGCGCTTGAAGCAGGGGCATTTGACTTCATTCGCAAACCATCCATTGTACATGACCAGGATATCGCTCAAGTTGGTAAAGCCTTGGTTGAGCGCATGCGTGCTGCGATGAATGAGATCAAACGAAAAGCTGATCGTGATTTATCCATGAAAAATAGAGACATGTTGCGAGGAACAGTTGCTCCCCCAACTCAGCCAGTGCAGAAAGAAATGCCAGCCAGGGATCGAGCGGAGCCTGTGAAAAAAACGATCGAACCTGCTCAGACAAGTCAACGCTCTATACAAGAGCGGAATGAAGTCTTTCAGGCTAAATCAAAGAAACCCATTGCGCCATTATCATCTTCGAAGCCAGGTCGCGTAGAGAATAAAACGGAACCTTTGCCGAAGTCAGAGCGTAATTCGGGGACAAATGCAGAAAAAGCAGAAAAAGCAGTGAGGGCAGCTAATCCAGTACAGACTCCTAAGGAAATCCGACTACCTAATGCAGTTCGAGTGGCAGCTGATCAAATAGCAGCAACTGCTGCCTCTGCAAAAACCAAGGATTTAGCCAAGTCTAATCCTATTCCAAAAGGTGCAGGGGGCCCGGAAGGGCCGTTCAACAAGCTTGTGGCGATAGGTTGTTCTACGGGTGGCCCTAGGGCTCTCAAGACATTGCTCGAGCAGTTGCCTGCTGATTTGCCAGCACCGGTTATTATTGTGCAGCATATGCCGCCCAATTTCACCCGTTCTCTGGCTCAACGACTGAATACGTTCAGTCCCCTGCATGTGGTTGAAGCTGAAGAGGGTATGGTCCTGAAAAAAGGGACTGCCTATATAGCACCCGGCGGATTCCATGTGAAAGTTAACAAAACAGTGGACGGGAAGTTTATCGTGAAGCTGACTGAAGATCAACCAGTGAATGGACACAGACCTTCAGTGGATACGATGTTTGAGTCGCTTCTGCCGTTTACATCTTTACAAAGGCATCTTGTTTTGCTGACGGGAATGGGAAGTGATGGAGCGCGTATGATGAAGAGATTATACGAAGCTGGAGTTACATCAACCTTTGCCGAGAATGAAGAAACATGTGTTGTATATGGTATGCCGCGTTCTGCTGTAGAGCTGCAATGCGTTCGTCATCTTCTGCCACTGCAGGAGATTGCGTCTAAACTTGTTCAAGCAGTGAAATAACGGAGTGTAACTCACGGAGGAGGTGCCTCACAATGGACATGAACCAATATTTATCCATGTTTATTGATGAGTCTAATGATCATCTGCAATCACTTAACGAAAACATGCTTCAACTTGAAGGCAATCCGGAAGATCTAGGAATAGTTCAGGTCATTTTCCGCTCTGCTCATACCCTGAAGGGTATGGCGGCAACAATGGGCTTCGAAGATTTGGCATCACTAACACATAAAATGGAAAATGTGCTGGACCTGGTGCGTAATGAGAAGTTGAAAATGCAGGATTACATTTTTGATACCATGTTCAAGAGTCTGGATGCTTTGGAGACTATGGTTCAGGATATTACCGAAGGTGGACAAGGTAAAGCGGATGTGTCCGCTATCGTAGCTTCACTTCAGTCAATTGAAAATGGTGAAATGACAAGGGGAGATGCTCCTGCAACTGAAAAAAACAAACCGGCTAACGCTTCAATTGCTTCGGCTGTGGAGCTGGATGAATTCCAATATTCAGTGCTGGATCAGTCAATTGCTGAAGGCCACCGTGTATTTTATGTAGATGTGCTTGTTAGTGAGCATAGCCAGTTAAAAGGTGTTCGGGCTTATATGGTCTTTGATATGCTCGAACGTTCAGGTGAAGTCGTTAAGGCTTACCCATCCGTTCAGGATATTGAGCAGGAGAAGTTTGAGCGCAGTTTCTCGTTGTATTACATAACAACTAAAGAGGCGCACGAACTGGAAGAAGGCATCATGAGTATCTCTGAAATTGAAAGTGCGAAGCTTATCCAATTGGATCAGGAGACTCTTCAGCAGATGGCCAATCAGGTCGCAGCCACAGTAGAAGCCCCAACGGCACCAACTATTGTAGCTGAGGTTGCTTCACCGGATAAGAATTCTTCATCCAAAGAAGAAGCCAAGACAGCACCAGCCAAAACAGCTGCGCCGAAACAAGCTACTGCACCTTCACGTACCATTCGTGTCGATATTGAACGCCTCGATGTATTAATGAACTTGTTCAGTGAATTGTTGATTGACCGTTCACGTCTGGAGCAACTGGCCAGTGAGACAGGCAACAATGATTTATCGGATACAGTAGCACACTTAAGCAGAGTTAGCACAGATTTGCAAAACATTGTATTGAAATTGCGGATGGTTCCAGTAGATACCGTATTTAATCGATTCCCGCGCATGATCCGTGATTTGGCTAAGACACTTGATAAAAAAATCGATCTTGTCATTACAGGTGCTGAGACGGAACTGGATCGCACGGTAATTGATGAGATTGGTGATCCGCTAGTGCATTTGCTGCGTAACGCGGTTGACCATGGTGTGGAATCCATTGCAGAGCGTGTAGCTGCAGGTAAACCAGAGATGGGTACAGTAAACCTGCGCGCCTTCCACAGCGGAAATCACGTATTTATCGAGATTGAAGATGATGGTAAAGGAATCTATCGCGACAAGCTTTTGAAAACCGCGATCAAACGTGGAGTCGTAACTGAAGAACAAGGTGCTAAGATGAGCGACGATGAAGTGAATCAACTGTTGTTCGCACCTGGTTTTAGTACTGCGGATATTATCTCGGATATCTCTGGCCGAGGCGTTGGTTTGGATGTAGTAAAATCGAAAATCACTTCGCTTGGCGGTAATGTAACGATTCATTCGACTCCAGGCAAAGGCACGAACTTCTCTGTTCAGCTTCCGTTGACTCTTTCCATTATCGCTGCAATGCTTGTACGACTTGGTTCAGAGAAATATGCTGTTCCATTGTCCTCGATTGTAGAGACTGCTATTGTACAGCGTGAGCAGGTTCGCAATATTCACGGCAATAAAATGATCACGTTCCGTGAGTCACTGATTCCATACTTGTCCCTGAGCGAAGTGTTCTCCGTACCGGATTTCAATGATGCCGATGAGCAGGAAACAGAAATTGTCGTAATTCGCAAAGGTGACCGTCTTGCAGCTGTGGCTGTTGAGGAATTCATTGGACAGAGTGAGATTGTTCTCAAATCAATGGGAACGTATCTGCCTGCTATTGAAGGAATCTCTGGAGCAACCATACTCGGAGATGGACAAGTAGCCCTGATTCTTGATCCTAATGCATTTATTAAATAAGCATATAGCTAAGTTTTACATTTAATAGGGAGGTTTTTTACATGGAAGAAGAGTTGAAAGTCATCGTCTTTAAATTGGGTACCGAAGAGTATGGTATTGAGGTAGATAAGGTTCAGACGATTGAGCGCATGATGCCAATTACCCGTGTTCCCAAGACACTTTCCTTTGTAAAAGGAGTCATTAATCTACGCGGTGTTGTAATTCCGGTCATTGATCTACGCGGTCGTTTCTCCCTTCCTGAATCGGAGTACACGGATCAGACTCGTATTGTTATCGTTGGTGTAGACGACATGCAAGTTGGCTTTATCGTAGATTCTGCCAATGATGTTATTGATATCAAGAGCAGTGCGATTGATAGCCCACCAGAAGTGGTTGGCGGCGTCAAAGCGAGATATCTGCGTGGTGTGGCCAAATTGGAGGATTCACGCTTGCTGATTATGCTTAACCTGAACGAAGTATTAAATAAAAGCGAGATTGTACAGCTGGAAAGTGTTGAGGGCTAGTACCGTGGAGATGTTCAACCGATTTGAGGTATTCCAGATGGATGTGCTCAAAGAGGTCGGTAACATTGGAGCAGGCAACGCCGCAACGGCGTTGTCTCAACTCCTCAATAGACCGATTGACATGGGTGTACCTACAGTACAAATGCTCCCGTTTGAAGAAGTTGCCGAAAAAGTGGGCGGAGATGAACGCATCGTTGTTACCGTATTTCTTCGTGTAGAAGGGGAAGCACCGGGTAATCTTTTCTTTATGATGACACCAGAGGCTGCTAAAATGTTGTTGAATAGACTTGCCGGGTTTGATTTGAAAGAAGGACTCGCTTTCACCGATATGGAGCAATCAGCGCTTTCCGAAATTGGAAATATTTTGGCTGGATCATATCTTTCTTCTTTGGCAGATTTCACGAAGTTGTCCATGTATCCAACCGTTCCTGGACTTGCCATTGACATGGCGGGTGCCATTCTGAGCTATGGCTTGCTGCAATTCGGCGAGATGGGTGATGATGCATTGTTGATTGACACATCTTTCTTTGAAGGTGAAGATCAGGTTGAGGGTCAATTTTTCCTGATTCCAGATCCGCCATCATTTGCAAAGATATTTGAATCGCTAGGGGTGCCACTGAGCCATGATTGAGGACAAAAGCGTCGTTAAAGTCGGTATGGCGGATTTAAACATCGCTCATCTTCCTGGCGTAATCCGTACGACTGGCCTGGGCTCGTGTGTGGGATTAACAATGTATGACCCACATTTGAAGCTGGCTGGAATGGCGCATGTCATGCTTCCTACTTCCGAGATTGCCCGTGAAGGGAAACTGAACACAGCCAAATATGCGGATACGGCGTTGCCTGAGCTTTTGGAAAAAATGATAAAATTAGGCGCTTCTCACTCACGTATTGTTTCTAAAATGGCCGGAGGCTCCCAGATGTTTGCCTTTGCTGGTGCTGGGGATACAATGCGCATCGGACCACGGAATGCAGATTCTTGTCGAGAGTGGCTGCAAAAACTCAACATACCCCTTCTTGCAGAAGATACGGGTGGTAATTATGGACGAACGATCGAAATGGATTGCGAAACTGGCCTTTTGACTATTCGAAGTGTACAAATGGGTGTAAAGGAACTATAAGACTATGATAGGAAACTACCGCATTAATCTTGGAGCAGGCATCGTTGGATTTATTCTCACTTTTTTTGTAGCATACAGCAGCAATGTGCTGACGACCAGTTTAATTCGCGGATTGATCGGATTCGTAGCCTGGTTTGTCCTTGCATATGGTTTACGCTGGGGATTGGGATTGTTGCTGAACCCTCAGGCCCAGGGAAATGGATATGGTTATGATTCACCAAATGCTCAAGATCAAAGAGGTTCACAGGTGGACATTAAACTCGAAGACGATGGACAAGAGCTGAATGACTTGCTCAAGAGTGGACAGAACGCTTCATCTGGGGACGATCTTCCGCCATCTGAGACGAAAGCTCCAACGGGATTCGCCCCTTTGGATCCGCCTAAACTTGTCCGGACCAAGGATCCGGAGGAATTGGCGCAGGCCGTTCGTCACCTGACAGACAAATAAGGAGGGTGAAAGCAATTGAACGAGCGTAAAGCTTCACATTTGAACCATTCTGATCTGTGGGAAAAGTGGAAAGAACATGGAGATCTTGAAGCCAAGAAAACGTTGATTGAAAAGTATCTTCACATTGTAAATTATGTTTCCGGTCGCCTGGCAGTCGGTTTGCCTAAAAATGTTCCCAAAGATGATTTGGAGAGTAATGGCGTTATGGGATTGATTGACGCATTGGAAAAATTTGACTATGAACGTGGTCTGCAATTTGAAACCTATGCATCATGGAGGGTCCGCGGAGCTATACTTGACGGTCTGCGTCAAGGTGATTGGGTTCCGCGTTCTGTTCGGGAGAAGGCCAAGCGGATTGAAGACGCCTATCAACAGCTGGAACAAAGCTATCTCAGGTCCGTTAGTGATGAGGAAATGAGTGAGTATCTGGACGTGTCGACTAAAGATTTTCAACATATGCTTCAGGAAGTGGCAGTCATGTCACTTTGCTCGCTGGAGGACCCGATTCGAGAAGAAGAGTCTGAGACGCGTCTGTCTTTAATGGTGGATGAGAAAGCCAAAAATCCGGATTATAAAGTGAATGAGTTTTATTTGAAGGAAGCTTTGGTGCAAGGGCTGGACAAGTTGACGGTAAAAGAGCGGACGGTTGTTTCACTCTTGTATTACGAAGATCTTTCTCTTAGTGAAATTGCAGAGGTTATGTCTCTTTCTCCGTCTCGTATATCCCAGTTACATTCCAAGGCAATATTACGATTACGCGGCACGTTGGACAAACAGAAAGATTTGTTGATGCGTAAAGATTAATAGAGAGAAGTAATATATTGGAGTTTGGGGAGTGGAAAGTCTAAAAGGGGGAAGAACTGGAGTGACACAGCGGACTGCTTTGGAACAATGTTTAAACATTGTTTTATCGGACGATAAATGCACAGCCTACCTTGAATTTTCCAAAGAGGAAGAAGGCTTTGCCTGCACAATCGATGAACTTGAACAGTTTGTGGCGGATAAGGGCATCAAGCAAGGTGTATTACGAGAGGCATTATTACTTTTTGTGAGTAACCCTGAAACCTATTTAAAAGATAAATACAAGATTGCGGAAGGTGTCGCACCTATTCAGGGAACAGATGGATTCATCAAGATCCTGGTAGGGATGGATGATACGAACGAAAGACGACCGCTCGAATCGGAAGATGGAACCGTCGATTACAAAGAAGTGACCCGGTTAAACAATGTTCGTAGTGGTCAGATCATTGCAGAGCGAGTCGCTCCTGGCGATGGCATACCAGGCAGGGCAGTAACAGGTGAGGAAATTCCTTATCGTCTCGGAAAAGAAGCTCGCTTTAAAGTCGGGAAAAACGTTGTGGTTAACCCGGACGGTTCTGCAATGTATGCTGCATTGGATGGACTCGTTACCAAAACGGACGGGAACAAACTGAATGTATTTCCGGTTTATGAAGTCAATGGTGACGTTGACTACAATAACGGTAATATCGACTTTGTAGGCACAGTTGTCATACGAGGCAACGTACTTACCGGATTTAAAGTAAAAGCAGCAGGTGATATTCGTGTTGTCGGAGGTGTCGAAGGAGCGGACCTGGAAGCAGGTGGTTCAATCGAAATTACCGGTGGCATTATTGGTTATAACAAAGGACTGGTACAAGCCGGGCATAATGTTAAATGTACCTTTATTCAAGAAGGCAACGTGGATGCCGGTGAAGATGTTCTGGTTTCCCAAAGTATTATGCACTCCAATATTCGTGCTGGCCATGGTGTCATCTGTGCAGGAACAAAAGGTCTTATCGTTGGCGGCTCGATTCAAGCTGGTCAGAGCGTCTCAGCGCGTATTGTAGGCAACAGCATGTCCACAGTCACTTCCATTGAAGTTGGTGTGCTGCCGAAGTTGCGTAACGAACTGAATGATTTGCGCAAGGAAGCTAGAGAGCAGATGGATTCCTTGGACAAAACAAAGAAGGCTTTGACATTGTTGGATCAGTTAGCTGCAGCTGGACAATTAAGCCCAGATAAGATGTCGATGCGAATCAAGCTGAGTGCTACGCAGAAATCGGCTCTTCGTGTAAGTGAAGAAACGAAAATGCGTATTTTCGAAATTGAAAAGGCACTTGAAGATACAAGTATGGCTCGTGTTGATATTTTGAAGATGATTTATGGAGGCTCTAAAATAGTTATCGGCAGATACACGAAATTTATTAAAGATTCAGTTAGTCGAATTTCATTTTATTATCACGATGGCGATATTACGATGGTTCCATACGTTTAAGTACAGCATTCAGGCACATGAAGAAATCCATTCGAAACCGTGAGGTGAGCGTATGAGTTTCAAAGCAGTGGAGTTGCAGATTGCGGTACCACGAACAAGCGAGGCGGGACGTTATCAAAGTGAAGCCCAGCAGCGACCGATTACAGATCAGAATCTCTTGGCAGAGCAAACGTCGAAAGAAGCAAATGAAGCAAGGCAACGAAGTGAAGCAATGGACGAAACTTCACAGACTTCGGTGCGTGATGGTCATACTCATGATGGGAATCAGCAGAGTGGCTCCGATGGACAGGAAACTGCTCAGATTCAGGAAACCATCAAACCTGCAGAGCATCCGTACAAAGGAAAACACATTGATCTGTCTTTATAATAGATGATTGGGATGGATATGCAGTCTTGCGCACCGATGTTGAATCAGAAGGAGAGAACCCAAATTGTCACCATGGATCATTATTGTCATCTTAGGAGCCTGCGCTATTGCCTATGCATATATCATGCCCCGGAAAAATAAGGCGCAGGAGCCGGGGCATCAACTGGTGCAGGAGATGGAATCCACGCTTGAACATTACATGACCGAGATCGAAAATGATAATGATGCTCTTATTCAACGTGTGGCTGAAATGAAAGGAGAAGCGACAGCAGCCGATCAACGTATGCAATTGCAACTGCAGGAATTACAGCAGCGGTTGGATCAGCTGGAACAGAGCAAAAAGAACGAACCTGTTGCATCACCTGTTCCACACTCAGGTAATATACCCGTACAAGCTTCCGAAGGCTTGCAAGCACAAGCGCTCGTGAAAAGTGTGCAAGCAGAGGCTGCCCAGCAGGCGTTAGAAGCAGATCTGCCGACTAGTAATGTCGAGTCTTTGCCTAGGCGTGAATCGATTAAAGATCGATATGCAGAACTCTTTAATCTACATGCAGAAGGTAAGTCGATGGATGCCATATCCAAGCAGACAGGCATTCAGCGTGGTGAGGTACAGTTAATACTGCAACTGGCAGAACGGGAGGAAAGCTAAGTCATGGACAAGCGATCCTTATGGATTGGTCTGGGGAGCGGCATGATTATTGGTGCAGTTTTGCTTCAACTGGCCACAGTAGGACAAAATGCATTATCTGATAGTAACCTTGACCCTGAGCAGACCGCCAATATGACGAAAGAACAGCTGGAAACAGTCGCGAAAAGCCTGGATATGAAGTTGGTAGGTTCTGAAGAGGAGTTATATACAGAAGCAGAGTGGGTGGCGAAGAAAAAGCAGGAGAGCAGTGAGTTGCAGGGGAATACAGCAACACCGCCTGAGACAGTAACCACTACGGAGACACCTGATGAGCCTGAGAAGCCACAAGAGCCTGCAAGTGAAGTTGAAGGGCAGAAAGAGATAACTGAGCCGAAGACAACAGAACCTGCAACGCCGAGCAATCCGAAAGGCGCAACGGTATCATTCAAAGTACGTTCAGGCAATAGTCTGGCGATCGTTGCAGCGAACCTAAAAACCGCTGGAATCGTTGATGATGCGCAAGCTTTCATAAAAGCTGGCAAAGCTGAACGAATTAACACTAAAATCCAAGTGGGTACTTATGCGCTCGAAAAAGGCGAAAGCTTCAAATCGATTATCGCAAAAATTACGAAAGAACCGTCAAGCTGAGCATGCTCGGACAGGACGGTTCTTTGCGTATTTAATCGTATAATTTGAAAACCCAATAATAAGTAATGTTGAGCTCCAGTTGAAGTATAGAATGCTAGGGTAGAAGCAATAAGTATAGAAGAAGATTTAGTTTCAAAGAGTGTTGCATCAGGTTGTCAATTGTGGTATATTAAATAACGGTGTTAAAACACACGCATGTGCTAATTTTGTTGAGGGTGCTTTCCTGATGGAGAGTCTTGGCGAAAAATGATGCCGGCGGAGGACACAATAAAACCATATTAGGAGGTGTGTGAAGATGGCAGTAATCTCCATGAAGCAGCTTCTCGAAGCTGGGGTACACTTCGGTCACCAGACTCGTCGTTGGAACCCAAAAATGGATCGTTATATCTTCACTGAAAGAAACGGAATTTATATCATCGACTTGCAAAAGACGGTGAAAAAAGTCGAAGAGGCTTACAACTTCGTTAAAGGAATCGCAGGAGAGAATGGTAAAATTCTTTTCGTGGGTACTAAAAAACAAGCTCAAGATTCCGTTAAAGAAGAAGCTGAACGTGCTGGTCAATTCTACATTAACCAACGCTGGCTCGGCGGTACCCTGACTAACTTCCAAACTATTCAAAAACGTATTGATCGTTTGAAACAGTTGGAAGCTTGGGAAGAAGACGGTACATTCGCTGTATTGCCTAAAAAAGAAGTAATCTTGCTTCGCAAAGAAAAAGATCGTCTGGAGAAATTCTTGGGCGGTATTAAAAATATGAAAGGCCTGCCAAGCGCCCTGTTCATCATCGATCCACGCAAAGAGCGTATCGCTGTTGCGGAAGCTCGCAAATTGGGTATTCCAATTGTTGGTATCGTTGATACTAACTGCGATCCGGACGAGATCGATTATGTTATCCCGGGTAATGACGACGCGATCCGCGCTGTTAAATTGCTGACAGGTAAAATGGCTGACGCTGTAATCGAAGCTAACCAAGGCGAAGAAACTTCCGCTTAATAGATTCGAACATATGTAATAAACTAAATGAAAAGGGTGGTTGGTAGGTGGATAACCTCTCACTGCCCTTTTTTTAGAGTGTACGTACAATACTTAATTTTGGAGGGAATTTATAATGGCAGTTAATGCGAGTGCAGTAAAAGAACTTCGCGAAAGAACGGGCGCTGGTATGCTCGATTGTAAGAAAGCACTGGAAGAAGCAAACGGTGATGTAACGAAAGCAGCTGAATTGTTGCGTGAGAAAGGTCTTTCTGCAGCAGCAAGCAAAGCAGGCCGTGCAGCAACTGAAGGCGTTGTAGAATCTTACATCCACGCTGGTGGACGTATTGGTGTCCTGGTTGAAGTTAACTGTGAAACAGACTTCGTAGGTAAAACAGATCAATTTAAGGATTTCGTTAAAGACGTAGCTATGCAAATCGCTGCAGCTAATCCTAAATTTGTTACACGCGAAGAAGTTCCTACAGAAGAGCTGGAAAAAGAAAAAGAAATTCTGAAAGCTCAAGCTCTTAACGAAGGTAAACCAGAGAAAATCATTGAAAAAATGGTTGAAGGCCGTATCGGTAAATACTACGAAGAGTACTGCCTGATGGAACAAACTTTCGTTAAAGATCCAGACAAAACAATTTCCCAATTGCTGAACGAAAAAATCAGCCAAATTGGTGAAAATATCTCCATCCGTCGTTTCGTTCGTTACGAACTGGGTGAAGGTCTTGAGAAAAAAGTAGACAACTTCGTAGAAGAAGTAATGTCCCAAGTAAACAAATAAGACAGTTTTTTAAATCGGCAAGTAGGATTGATTTTCGAAGATATAAGAATGATGAAACTTCGAAGCGTAAACTCCCTTATATCCCAGGAAAACAATGCCTCACCGGTTAAACGTTTTTCCTAAAAGAGCGGAACACAACTGTGTTCCTTTCTTTTTAAGCAGGAGGCCATGCGCGAGAAGTTTTGTTGGTTGAACACCGAGCGTGTTCAATTCAAAGTGGAGGGTGAATAATTGGAACAGCCAGTATTTAAACGTGTTGTCTTAAAAGTCAGCGGAGAGTCCCTTTCCGGTCAAAACGGCTACGGTATTGATGCAGACACGATCTCGTCGATTGCCCAACAGGTAAAAGAGGTTGTTGCACTTGGTGTACAAGTTGCTATTGTATGTGGCGGCGGAAACATCTGGCGTGGAATTGCCGGTAGCGAAAACGGCATCGATCGTGCAACTGCAGATTATATGGGTATGCTTGCGACAGTAATGAACTCGTTAGCACTTCAGGATGCTTTGGAACAGATTGAAGTACCTACGCGTGTACAGACATCTATTGCAATGCAACAGATTGCAGAGCCTTATATTCGTCGTAGAGCTATTCGTCATCTGGAGAAAGGCCGGGTCGTTATTTTTGCAGCAGGTACAGGTAACCCGTTCTTTTCCACTGATACAACAGCAGCACTGCGCGCAGCGGAGATTGAAGCAGAAGTTATCTTGATGGCCAAAAACAAAGTCGATGGTGTATACTCAGCAGATCCGTTTAAGGACAGTACAGCTGTGAAATTTGATCAGTTGACTTACATGGATATTCTTAACAAAGACCTTGGTGTAATGGATTCGACGGCATCCTCGCTTTGTAAGGACAACAACATCCCGTTGATCGTATTTGCCATTACGGAACAAGGTAACATCAAGCGTGTTGTTCTGGGTGAACGTATCGGAACAATCGTTAAAGGGAGTGTAGATTAATGCCACAAACGGTTAAACAACATGCCGAAGAGCGTATGGAAAAAGCAATTCAAGCATTGCGTCGTGACCTGGCTACTTTGCGTGCAGGCCGTGCAACTCCAGCTCTTCTGGACCGAATTCAGGTAGAGTATTATGGGGCAATGACGCCATTGAATCAACTCGCTAATATCAGTACTCCGGATTCCCGCACACTGATGATTCAGCCTTGGGACAAATCTTCTATGGGTGATATCGAGCGTGCCATCATGAAATCGGATCTGGGTCTTACTCCAGCCAATGATGGTAGCATGATCCGTTTGTCTATTCCGGCATTGACGGAAGAACGCAGAGCGGAGCTTGTGAAGTTGACGAAGAAGTTCGGTGAAGAAGGTAAAGTAGCGATTCGTAACATTCGCCGTGATGCGAATGATGACATTAAGAAAATGGAGAAGTCAGACATCTCCGAGGATGAATCCCGGAGACATCAGGACGATATCCAAAAATCGACCGACAAGTTTATTGCTGAAGTCGATAAGGTACTCGCTGCCAAAGAAAAAGAAATCATGGAAGTGTAAGACAAGCGCAGCCCCTCCAATACGGTGGGGTTTTGTCTCTTTTTCCAAGCTTCAGATGAAGAAACTTCAGGGATTTTGGAGGAACAGGAATGATCAAACGGGTTCGGTCGTGGTGGAATGGGGCTGACAAGCAGGAAACGCTGACTATATCCGAGGACAATATCCCGCAGCACGTCGCCATCATCATGGACGGCAATGGACGATGGGCCAAACGTTTGGGACTCCCGCGTATAGCCGGGCACCAAAATGGCATGAAGGCGGTCAAACGTGCGACCATCGCGGCGGATGAACTGGGCATCAAATATCTGACGATGTACGCTTTTTCGACAGAAAACTGGACGCGTCCAAAAGAAGAAGTGGATTTTCTGATGCGACTTCCGCAAGAATTTCTGGCTATAGAGCTAGATGAACTTATAGAAAAAAATGTGCGCATTCGCATGATGGGCCAAGAGGAACATTTACCTTCTCATACCATCAATGCCTTGCGGGAAGCCATTCGTCTTACGGAACATAATACAGGTCTCGTTTTGAACTTTGCAATGAACTATGGAAGTCGTCGTGAAATGACGGACTGTGTTAAACAGATCGCTCTGCAGGTGAAATCGGGGGAACTATCGGCAGAGGACATAACACCTGAACTCATTGATAGACATATGCTGACGGTTGACATGCCCGATCCGGATCTGTTGATCCGGACGAGCGGAGAGTTGAGATTAAGCAACTTTATGCTTTGGCAGCTTGCATATAGTGAATTATGGTTTACGGATATATACTGGCCCGAATTTGGCAAAAAGCATTTGCTTGAAGCAGTAGCCGAATATCAGCGCAGAACAAGGCGTTACGGCGGTTTGAAATAGATGGAGGATGAAGCCGTTGAAACAGCGATTAACGACAGGAATCATAGCAGGTGTGTTGTTTTTAGGTTTTTGCATGCTGGGCGGACCCTGGTACCATGGTTTGGTATTGCTTATGGCTCTCATCGGTTATTATGAATTTGTTAAAATGACCGGGGTGATGCCTTTTTCAGGTGTGGCCCTGATTGGATATGCTGGTGTGTTTGCCATTGTATTTCCTTGGGAAATGCTTTGGGAGGCAAGACCGCTATCCTTATTTCAGGTCATCTGGATTGTAATGCTTGTACTGATGACAGCTTCGGTTGTCACCAAGAATAAGGTTCCCGTAAATACAGTAGCCATGCTTTTCCTCGGCGTGCTGTATATAGGGATCGGTTTCTATTACATTGCAGAATCCAGACATCTGCATCATGGATTGTTCTGGACGTTCCTGTTGCTGGGCTCCATATGGGCCAGTGATGCAGGGGCTTATTTTGTAGGGAAACTAATTGGTAAAAACAAACTGTGGCCTTCCATCAGTCCAAACAAAACCGTGGAGGGTGCACTGGGTGGCATCGTGATTGCAATTGTCACTTCTGTTGTTTTTGCATTAGTGTCAGAGGGTTTGCTTTCCTGGCAGAGAGCGATCGTGATCGGAATTGCCTGTGCAGTCGTAGGTCAGATGGGTGACTTGATCCAGTCTGCATACAAACGTGTATATAATATCAAGGATTCAGGTAGTCTTCTCCCAGGGCATGGAGGCATTCTTGATCGGTGCGACAGCTGGGTTGTTGTGTTTCCATTCGTACATATACTAATGCTACTGCCCTACTAAAGAAGAACATGAGTCTGATATAACAGCCTTGTTCGCCGTAGGCATTGGATAATTAAAGATGAGGTGCAGCATGAAAAAAATTGCGATTCTCGGGTCGACTGGTTCCATCGGAACCCAGACACTAGATGTAGTAAACATGCATCCGGAACTCTTTCAAGTGGAGGGACTGGCTGCCGGAGGCAATACAGACTTGCTGATTGAACAAACCAAACGTTACCGACCGAAGAAAGTATCGGTGGGGTCCAAAGAATTGGCTGAGAAGGTAGCTCCACATTTGCCTGCAGGAACGCAACTATTTTACGGCAACGAAGGACTCGTAGAAGTTGCGGCAGGAACCGATGCGCATACGGTTGTTACAGCGGTGGTAGGCAGTGTCGGATTGGAGTCAACGCTTGCTGCCATAGACGCAGGCAAACAGATCGGACTGGCCAACAAAGAGACATTGGTTACAGCGGGGCATATCGTCTCGACAAGAGCGGTTGCCAAAGGAGTCTCTTTACTGCCCGTTGATAGTGAGCACTCTGCTATATTCCAATGCTTAAATGGTGAAAACAGAGAACGCCTGACAGGCATCACGCTCACCGCTTCTGGGGGATCATTCCGTGATCTTACCCGTGAACAGTTGAAGAACGTGACTATAGAGGATGCGCTTAAACATCCGAATTGGTCAATGGGCTCCAAAATCACGATAGACTCGGCAACGATGGTAAACAAGGGACTTGAGGTCATTGAAGCACATTGGTTATTTGGTCTTCGATATGATCAGATTAATGTATTGCTTCACCCGGAGAGTGTTATTCATTCCTATGTGGAATTTGATGACACCAGCATCATCGCTCAACTGGGGAATCCGGATATGCGAGTTCCAATTCAATATGCACTGACTTACCCTGACCGCTTGCCATCACCAGCACAGCGTCTGTCTCTTGCTCAAGCTGGGAAATTACATTTCCGTGAGATGGATATGGAACGGTTCCCGTGTTTAAGAATGGCATATGAGTGTGGTAAAATGGGAGGAACCGCAACAACGGCGTTTAATGCTGCCAACGAGGTTGCTGTAGCCCGGTTCTTGCGTAAAGAGATTTCATTCCTTAAAATAGAAGATATTATTGCTTCTGTGCTGGAAGCACACCACAATGTGGACGAGCCTGATCTGCAGGAGATCGCCCGATGTGATCAGGAGAGTCGCAAGCTTGCGTCCAGTCTGTAATCTCTTTTTTCATAACAAAATGGAAGAAGTGATTCTCTTGTGCGGCATCAGAGAATAATGATAATCTAGAGGGACAGACTGCGGTATGTGCCGTGAAGGAGGATGGATAGGGATTGGAAACCATACAAGTGGTATTTCTAACGGTGCTCATGTTCTTTGTCATCGTGACGGTTCATGAATGGGGGCATTATTACTTTGCCAAACGCGCCGGTATTCTTGTACGGGAATTTGCGATCGGTTTTGGTCCCAAATTGTTCTCATATAAAAGAAACGAGACCCAGTTTACATTGCGTTTGTTGCCTTTTGGTGGGTATGCACGGATGGCAGGGGAAGATCCGGAACTGGTAGAGATCCAGGAAGGACAGACCATTGCGGTAAGATCTGCAGATGACCAGGTGAAGATGATCTATCTGGACCAGCTGGATAACCGAAAAAATGTAATACGTGGTGAAGTCATCTCCATTGATATGGAGAGAGCCCTGAAGCTTCAACTCGATGTAGATGGAGAGATTCAGGAGTATCGTATACATCCCCAAGCGATGTTGGTGAGTCGTGGTAAACAAACGCAGATTGCACCGAAAGATCGTCAATTCGGCAGCAAAACCGTTGGACAGCGTGCAATGGCTATTTTTGCGGGACCGTTGATGAACTTTATCTTGGCTTTTGTGCTGTTTGCTGTATATGCGCAGATGGCAGGAGTTCCAGTGGAGAATCCGAAGAATCTTGAAATTGGTGAAGTGCTTGAAGGTGGGGCAGCCGATCAGGCGAACCTGCAAAAAGGCGATATTATCGAGACGATTAATGGTACTGTTATTGGTACAGATTCACAAAAAATGGTGTCGATGATTGCCGATTCCAAAGACAAGCCGATGGAATGGACGCTGCGCCGGGGTTCGGATACGTTTAATATAACGATTACTCCACGTGCTGTAGAAGGACAAGAGGGCGGTAAAGTGGGAATTGTACCTACGTTACCAACTCGATCTGTTGGATTTGTAGAGACATTTAAAGTCTCAGGTGTGGCCATGGTTGATACAACCAAAGTAATATTTGAAGGTTTTAAACATCTGATCAATCAATTCAACATGGATGATATTGGTGGTCCAGTTCGTACGTTTGAAGTGACAGGGCAAATTGCTAAACAAGGGATTGAGCAGTTAACGAGATGGGCAGCGATTTTGAGTCTGTATCTTGGGATTTTTAACCTGCTACCCATACCTGCACTGGACGGCAGCCGTCTCGTATTTTTGGGAATTGAAGCGCTGCGCGGCAGACCTGTTGATCCCAATCGCGAAGGCATGGTGCATTTCATCGGATTTGCGATGTTGTTTGTGTTGATGCTGGCAGTAACTTACAATGATATTTTACGTTTAATTAACGGATAATTACGGTTGGACTACGCTCTGGACATTCAGAGATAGTCGTTATGGGAGGACGCTGGAGTCTTATGTCAAAGGAAAATGATAAACAGTTCGTGACTGAAATCACACCACAGGGTGAGGATTTCTCACGCTGGTATATTGATGTTATCAAAAAAGCTGATCTCATGGACTATGCACCCGTACGCGGTTGTATTGTGTTCAAACCAGACGGATTTGAAATCTGGGAACATATTAAGGATGAGTTGGATCGTCGTTTCCGGGAAACGGGTCATCGTAATGCGTATTTCCCAATGTTCATTCCTGAGAGCTTCTTTCAAAAGGAAAAAGAGCACGTGGAAGGTTTTAACCCTGAATTACCATGGGTTACGGAAGCTGGCGGAGAGAAGCTGGAAGAACGTCTGGCAATCCGTCCTACATCCGAAACGATTATTGGTCACATGTATTCCAAGTGGATTCAGTCTTATCGGGATCTTCCCGTACTGATCAACCAGTGGGCTAACGTAGTTCGTTGGGAGAAAAGAACGTTGCCTTTCCTTCGTACAAGTGAATTCCTGTGGCAGGAAGGTCATACTGCGCATGAGACCGAAGAAGAAGCACGTGAAGAAACGATGAAAATGCTTGAGATTTACCGTGAAGTAGTTGAGGAGTACTTGGCTATTCCTGTAATTGTGGGTCAGAAAACCAAATCCGAGAAGTTTGCGGGTGCGGTAGATACGTACTCGATCGAAGCCATGATGAAGGATGGACGTGCTGTACAAGCAGGTACATCTCATTACATGGGGACGAACTTTGCAAAAGCATTTGAAATTCAGTATCTTAGCCGGAACAATGTGTTGGAACTGGCTTACACCACTTCATGGGGAGTAAGCACACGATTGATCGGTGCGTTGATTATGGTTCATGGAGATGACCGTGGTCTCGTACTTCCTCCTAAAGTAGCACCTACGCAAGTGGTCATGATTCCAATTGGACCTCCGAAAACGCGTGATGCTGTTGTGGGACGTGCAGATGAGTTGTTCACTGAGTTGAAAAAAGCTGGAGTTCGTGTGAAAATGGATGATCGTAGCGATGTTCGCCCAGGCTGGAAATTCAATGAATACGAGATGCGCGGTGTTCCGATTCGTCTGGAGATTGGTCCACGTGATATGGAAAATGGTGTTTGTGTGCTTGTATCACGTATCACAGGTGAGAAAAAAGTGGTAGAACAAGCGAACCTGGTAGAAGAAATCCAGTCTATGCTGACACAGATCCAGGTAGATATGCTGGAGCGTGCTCGCACATTTATGTCGGATAACTTCTATTCCGTGGATACACTGGATGAGATGAAAGAACTGATGGAAAATAAACGCGGGTTTACACTGGCTGGATGGTGCGGTTCAGAAGCTTGCGAAGATAAAGTAAGAGAAGTTACAGGCGCAACAAGCCGGAACATTCCGTTCCAGCCTGCGGAAGAAAAGCATACGTGCCTGGCTTGTGGTGAACAGGCAGAACACACGGTTGTGTTTGCAAGAGCTTACTAAGTCAGGATCACTTGACTATATACTTTGAACTAAACATTTACATGAGAACGTAGAGAACAGAAATAACCTGAAGAAGCGGAGCGTTCGCCTTTATCCTCGGATTTTCCCCTTTGTAAATGGGAATCAAAAAATCTGGGGGTAACAGCGATCGGAAGGTTGTTCTGTTATCGGAGTGGTAAGTGTAAATATCTTTTTGTTCAATGTATATAATGGCACGTACGGACTGTAAGAGTAATGAATGGAGAGCTTCTGTCGGATAAAATGAGTCGGTGCGAGTTCGGATCGGTGACATTTTTGAATGCAGGGGCTTTTCATGCTTTAAAGGGGGTACAAGGAGGAACACGATGAGCGGATTCGAGGAGAAGAGAAAACGGTTTGAGTTGTTGATGAAGCAGGCGGAGCTACCGTCTGGTCTGTTAGAGCCCTATTTTTTGGATGGATGGATTGAACAAGTAGAGACCAACCGGAGTAATCGGGAATGGAATATTCTGATTGCGAAGGACACGTTGGTTCCCGCTCCAATTTACCGCACTTTTTGCCTGCATATTCAGGAGAAGATGAATCATATCGCCAAAATTTCATTTGGCTTCAAATATACGGATAAGGTACAGAATGGCGATATCGTCAGTGAATATTGGAATCTGTTTCTGGAGTGGGTTACCCGTGAGATTCCATCTGTAAATGGTTGGATGAACCGGACAACCTTTGAATGTGAAGAGGATCTCCTACAACTGACCATGAGTGATGCAACGTCGATGGAATTGGCTCGTAAGAAACAGATTGATCAGGCCATTACGAAATTCTATGACAAGTATTTTCATTTACCGCTCCGCATCAAGATGCAAGTGGGCGAAGTGGCCAACAATAAAGAGGCGATGGAGCAGTTCCAGGCCAAAAAACGTGTTGAGGAACTTGAGGTCATCGAGAAGATGATGAGTGAAGTGGACACAGAAATCCCGGTGGATGAGGAACAGGGCGATGTGCGCTTGCAAATGGGTTATGATATCAAGGAACCGGCAGTGCCTATGCAGGAAATCCAGGATGAAGAGAAAAAGGTTACGCTTCAAGGTTCGGTGTTTGGTCTGGATCGTAAAGAACTGCGCAACGGAAATACACTGTTTACATTCTATCTGACCGACTTCACGGACTCCATGCAAATGAAGATGTTTGCCAAAACAAAAGAGGATGTTAAAATTCTCAGTTTGCTGGCTAACGGTAAATGGGTAAAAGTGCGTGGTCGTGTAGAATATGACCGGTTTATGCAAATTCCTGAACTCGCCATGATTCCTTCGGATCTGATTGAAGTCAAGGCACCACCATCTCGCAAAGACAATGCACCAGAGAAACGGGTGGAGTTCCATTTGCACTCTACGATGAGTACGATGGATGCTGTAACTTCGATCGACAAATATGTGAAAATGGCAGCTGAGTGGGGACATAAGGCGATTGCTGTCAGTGATCATGGTGGTGTACAGGTATATCCCGAGGCTTCCAAGGCTGCTAAGAAAAACGGGATTAAAATGATCTACGGCCTTGAGGCCAATGTGGTGAATGACTCCGTTGCGGTCGTCATGGCTCCACAGCCGTTGGATCTCCAAACAGCGACATACATCGTATTTGATATCGAGACCACGGGTCTGTCGGTAACACAGAACAAAATCATTGAGATTGCAGCAGTGAAGATGCAAGAAGGTAAAGAAATCGACCGTTTTGCGACGTTTGTGAATCCGCATGAACGCATTCCCTACAACATTCAGCAATTGACTAATATTAATGATGACATGGTAAAAGACGCACCTGAGCTGGAGCCTGTTATCCGTGATTTTGTGCAGTTTGCTGGTGATGGTGTACTTGTTGCGCATAATGCACGTTTTGATATGGGCTTTATCCAAGCTTCCCTGAAACAAATTGGACTGCCAGAGCTACCTAACCCTGTCCTTGACACGTTGGAACTGGCGCGATTGTTATTTCCAAAAAATAAAAACCACCGTCTGAATACGATGGCGGATAAATATAAGGTCGGACTCGAAAGCCATCACCGGGCCATTGACGATACGGTTGCACTCGCAGGTATACTGATCGGATTATTAAATGATGCTGCCCAGATGAAAGGGTTGAGCAGACTCGATCGTTTGAACGATTATGTCGGTGTCGACTTGTCGAATACAAGACCTTTCCATTGCGGAATCTATGCATTGAATGATATCGGCAAGAAAAACCTATATAAACTGGTTTCTCTCTCTCATACCGAACATTTCAAGCGGGTACCGTGCATTCCCAAATCGAAACTGATTAATTTGCGGGAAGGCCTCGTTATTATATCGGGCTGTGAAAAAGGTGAATTCTTCGAAGCGGTGCTTAACAAATCGCTCGAAGAAGCGGAAGAGATCGCCGAGTTCTATGACATACTGGAAATCCAACCACTTACAATGTATATGCATCTGGTGGATAAAGGCTTGGTGGCTACTCCTGAAGAAATCAAAACAGCAATTCGTAAAGTCATTGATATCGGGACGAAGTTGTCTAAACCGGTTATTGCCACAGGTAATGTTCATTACTTGGAACCTCGGGACAAATTATATCGGGATATCACCATTCACGGAATTACAGGATTTAGTCCACTGAAAGATCAACGTAAACCGGATGCGCATCTTAGAACGACAGAGGAAATGCTGGAAGAGTTCAAGTTCCTCGGCCAGGACAAAGCTTACGAAGTCGTCGTTACCAATACAATTGAATTGTCTGACCGATTTGAGGAAATTAAGCTATTCCCGGACAAACTGTTTACTCCGATTCTGGAAGGTGCGGACGATGAAATCCGTAATACCTGCTATGACACTGCCAAGTCTATCTATGGTGAGGAATTACCAGAAGTGATCGTGGCACGACTAGAGAAAGAACTGATTCCAATTATCAAATACGGTTTCTCTGCCAACTATCTGATCTCGGAACGATTGGTTAAAAAATCGAATCAGGATGGGTATCTCGTAGGTTCACGGGGATCGGTTGGTTCCTCTGTCGTTGCTACATTCCTGGGTATATCCGAAGTTAATCCATTGCCTGCTCATTATATTTGTGTGAATTCGGAATGCAAACACAGCGAGTGGTTCCTGGATGGTAGTGTTCGGAGTGGATTTGACCTTCCTGAGAAAGAATGTCCGGATTGTGGTAACACCCTTAAAGGGGAAGGCCAGGATATCCCGTTTGAGACTTTCCTTGGATTTAAAGGAGATAAAGTTCCCGATATTGACTTGAACTTCTCGGGTGATTATCAGCCTCATGCTCATAACTATACGAAAGTATTGTTTAGTGAAAAGAGTGTTTTCCGTGCGGGGACCATTGGTACCGTGGCTGAGAAAACCGCATTTGGTTTTGCCAAAAAGTATGAAGAAGAACATCACAAGAAATGGCGCGGAGCTGAGTTGAATCGTTTGGCTTCTGGCTGCACTGGGGTGAAACGGAGCACTGGACAGCACCCCGGCGGTATTGTCGTAGTACCTGATTATATTGAGGTCGAAGACGTTACACCTGTTCAGTTCCCAGCTGATGACGTTAATGCGGAGTGGAAAACAACACACTTTGATTATCATGCTTTTGAAGAAAACTTGCTGAAACTTGATATTCTGGGGCACGATGATCCGACTATGATGCGGATGTTGCAGGATCTGACAGGGGTCGACCCAACGACCATTCCGATGAATGATCCGAAAGTCATGAGTATGTTTAACTCAACCGAAGCTTTGGGCGTTACACCGGAACAGATTCGGTCACCAGTAGCAACATTTGGCGTGCCGGAGATGGGAACGAAGTTCGTACGTCAAATGCTTGTCGAATCCCAGCCGACGTCTTTTGCCGATTTACTGCAAATTTCCGGTTTGTCCCATGGTACAGGGGTATGGCTTGGAAACGCTCAGGATTTGATTAAAAACGGAACGTGCAACATTAAGACGGTAATCGGTTGTCGGGATGACATCATGTTGTTCCTGATCTATAAAACGGGAATGGACGCAAGTCTGGCCTTTAAGATTACTGAGAGTGTTCGTAAGGGACGTGGTTTGCCACAGGAATGGATTGACGAGATGAAGAATTGTAAAGTACCTCAATGGTACATTGATTCTTGTCTCAAAATCCAGTACATGTTCCCGAAGGCTCACGCGGCCGCTTATGTTATTTCGGCAGTACGTACGGCATTCTTCAAGCTATATCATCCGATTGAATATTACGCTACCTACTTTACGGTTCGGGCGGATGAGATCGATATCGAACTGATGTGTCAGGGATATGACGCAATCTACCGAAAAATTACGGAGATCGAGCAATTGGGTTTCCAGGCACCGCCGAAAGAGAAAAACATGCTACCTGTCCTTGAAATGGGTCTGGAAATGGCAGCACGCGGATTCTCGCTGAAACCTATTGACTTATATCGTTCGGAAGCGACGAAGTTCATCGTTGACGGAAAAACACTAATCCCTCCATTTTCAGCTTTGGCTGGAATCGGGGATAATGCTGCTCGCAATATTGCTGCAGCTAGAGATCATGGTGAATTCCTGTCGGTGGAAGATTTCCAGCAGAAATCGAAAGCGAGTAAGACAATTGTTGAACTCCTGTCGAATATGGGATGTTTCCGAGGCTTGCCAGAGAGCAACCAGCTTTCCTTGTTCTAGGATCAGATTTGAATTCGGGAACAGGCATTAATCGGGGATACGTAATTTTTTCTTCATTAGTAAGTAATCTGCCTGAATGATCGCTTACTTGTCACTATTACCAGACTATGTTATAATTTTTGAAGTGAACGAGATAGTACGAATTTCTAAAGAGTGGGGAAACCCACTCTTTAGTCTTTGGTATACAAGAATCTTGGGTATTGAATAATCTGCCAGTGCTATTTTGCTGGTGTAACCTAAGTTGGAGGTTATTGGTTTTGAGCACAACGAACATTAAATCTACCGTGGAAGAAATGATCCAACCCTACTTGAACGAACAAGGCTTCGAGCTGGTTGACATCGAATACGTCAAAGAAGGCAGCAACTGGTTTTTACGGGTGTATGTCGACAAAGAGGGTGGCATCGACATCGACGATTGCGTCTTGATCAGCGAAAAGCTGAGCGCCAAGCTGGATGAGAACGATCCGATTCCAACCATCTATTTCCTTGAAGTGTCTTCTCCTGGTGCGGAGCGTCCACTGAAAAAACCTGAGGACGTTACCAAAGCCGTAGGCAAAAATGTTTTTGTAACAACCTACGAGCCGGTGAACGGATTGAAGGAATTTGAAGGCAAGCTGTTATCCTTTGATGACGGGGAACTCGTGATCGAAGCAGGTAAGAAACAGCATGCTATTTCTTATGATAAGGTTGCCAGTGCGCGCCTAGCTATTTTGTTTTAAGTGCCTTGTTCACTTTATTAATGAAAAAGACACATCTCACGATAACGGCAAGGTGCTCCTGAGTTCAGAGCCTTTCGCCGTTTTACGTATGAGATGCCATGTTTGAAAGGGGGATCAACATTCATGAGTATGGATTTTATTGAAGCAATGAATGAATTGGAACGGGAAAAAGGGATCAGCAAGGATGTGCTGTTTGAAGCGATCGAGGCTGCACTAATTTCCAGCTACAAGCGAAATTTCAACACGGCCCAGAATGTGCGTGTTGACATGAACCGTAATACGGGAGTTATTCGGGTGTATGCCCGTAAATTGATCGTGGAAGAAGTCCTGGATTCACGTACCGAAATTTCATTGCCTGCTGCACGAGAAATCAACCCACACTTCCAGCTGGAAGATATTGCGGAGATTGAAGTTACGCCGCGTGATTTCGGACGTATCGCCGCACAGACTGCCAAACAGGTAGTGACCCAGCGGATTCGTGAAGCCGAACGCGGCCTGATCTACAACGCTTTCGTAGATAAGGAAGAAGATATCGTTACGGGAGTGGTGCAGCGTCAGGATTTGCGCAATATCTACATCGATCTGGGCAAAATCGAAGCGGCTTTACCGCTGACCGAATTGATGCCGAACGAGAAGTTTGTTCATGGTGACCGTATTAAAGCGTATATCACCAAGGTCGAGAATACGACCAAAGGGCCGCAAATCATTTTGTCCCGCACCCATCCGGGGCTCTTGAAACGTCTCTTTGAACTGGAAGTGCCTGAGATCTTTGACGGTGTAGTTGAGATTCGCTCCGTCGCTCGCGAAGCAGGGTTCCGCTCCAAGATTGCCGTACATTCCCGCAACGAGGAAGTTGATCCAGTTGGATCTTGTGTAGGTCCTAAGGGAATGCGCGTGCAGACCATTGTGGGTGAGCTGCGCGGTGAAAAAATCGACATCGTTCGTTTCTCCGATCAGGTAGACGAATATGTAGCTAATGCACTGAGTCCTTCCAAAGTATTGGAAGTTCATGTATTTGAGGAAGAAAAGATGGCTCGGGTTATCGTTCCGGACTATCAACTTTCGCTCGCTATTGGTATTAAAGGCCAAAATGCCAGATTGGCAGCCAAATTAACCGGCTGGAAAATCGACATTAAGAGCGAGAGCCAGGCGGAACAGGAATTCGGCAGAGAAAAAGATTCTTCTTCTGAAATGCATCAGGATTCCGTCTCCGTCGACTAAAGTAAAGTACGGGGGGCGCTGACGTATGAAACCAAAAAAAGTGCCGCTGCGCAAATGTGTGGCATGCCAAGAAATGATGCCCAAAAAGCAGCTGATCCGCATCGTTAAAACGCCAGAGGATGAAGTGCTGATCGATTTGACTGGCAAAAAATCCGGACGTGGTGCCTATTTATGCGGCAAAGAGTCCTGTTTTAAACTCGCACTCAAAAATCGGGCTTTGGATCGGGCGTTAAAAGGCAAAGTTTCACCTGAAATTTACGAGCAATTAGCAGCTGACTTCATCGCGGTTGAGGATGAATTCAAAGCAGCACAGGAGCGTGAACATGACTAATATTAAAACGCTGTCTTATCTGGGACTCTCTATGCGTGCAGGTAAACTTGTAACAGGTGAAGAAATTGTACTTAAAGCGATCCGTTCTTCCGAAGCTAAAATGGTTATTGTTGCGGGTGACGCCTCAGCCAATACACAAAAGAAATTTCGCGATAAATGTGGAACTTATAAGGTTCCTCTGTTAATCGGATTTGACCGGGATAGTCTGGGTTCAAGTATCGGTAAAGACACGCGTGTTGTTCTTGCAGTAACGGATCGAGGGTTTGCAAAAATGATCTCCAAGCAAGTCGGTATAATGTCGGAGGTGGAGTATATTGAGTAAACAGGAAAACAAGGATAAATTGCGAGTTTATGAATATGCGAAGTCCCTTAATATGAGTAGTAAAGAAATTATAACCATTCTTAAAAAGCTGGAAATTCCCGTAAACAATCATATGAGCGTCATGGAGAATGGTTCAGTCGGTAAGGTGGAACAATTTTTTAAAGATATAAAATCCACTGCGGCTTCGAAAAAAGGCAACGATGCAAAACCAGTTGCTACTTCGGCAGTACGCAGTGACAAACCAGTGGACAGCAACAAGCCGGCCGGCGGAGTGAACACGCCGATTAGCAGTAACCCATCCGGTAGTCCCGTACAAACAAAAATACAACAGGAAAAGCAGGTAGGTATGAACAATAGACCAAATTCCAACAATAACAATGGCACCCAAAGACCCAGCGGCCAAGACAGCCGCAACAGAACGAACTCTTCCCAAGGCTCAAGCCAAGGAGGACAATCAACTAACCGTCCAAGACCAGCTCAAGGTGGACAAAGCAGTACTGCATCCCGTCCGCAAGGATCGGGTCAACGTCCGAATAACAGCGGTGGCGGTCAAGTAAGAACTTCAGGACCTAACAGCGGTGGAAATACAGGTGCTGGCGGCAACCGTAGCGGTGGCCAAGGTCAGAGCCAAGGACAAGGTCAAGGCCAACGTAGAAGCGGTCCAGGTGGTACTGCTGGCAACAACAATAGTGGTAACCGTTCAAACAGCGGTGGCGGTGGACGTCGTTATGATGACAACCGTGGCGGCAACTTCCGTGGTAACCGTGGTGGCAAAAACAACCGCAACAGAAATCAACAACAGTACCAGCAACGTGAGAAAATTGATAACACACCGAAGAAAATCATCGTTCGTGGTGATATGACTGTTGGTGAAACAGCGAAGTTGCTCCATAAGGATGCTTCCGAAGTTATCAAAAAGCTCATCGCTATGGGCGTTATGGCAACAATCAACCAAGAGCTTGATATCGAAACGATCCTTCTGCTTTCAGGTGAATTCGGTGTTGAGGTTGAAGTGAAGATTGTGCTTGAAGATGACCGTTTCGAAACACTGGAAGAGAATGATGATGCTGCTGACTTGCAGGCTCGTCCACCAGTAGTTACGATCATGGGTCACGTTGACCATGGTAAAACGACTTTGCTTGATGCCATTCGTTCCACGAATGTAACAGGCGGCGAAGCAGGCGGAATTACGCAACATATCGGTGCATACCAAGTTGAAATCAACAACAAAAAAATTACGTTCCTGGATACTCCGGGTCATGAAGCGTTTACAGCGATGCGTGCACGTGGAGCACAGGTTACGGATATTACCATTATTGTCGTAGCTGCTGATGACGGTGTTATGCCACAAACAGTTGAGGCCATTAACCATGCCAAAGCTGCTGGACTTCCGATTATCGTGGCTGTCAATAAAATCGACAAACCGGGCGCTGATCCGGATAAAGTAAAACAAGAATTAACTAATTATGAACTCGTTCCGGAAGAGTGGGGCGGAGATACCATCTTTGTTAACGTGTCAGCGAAGCAAAGAATGGGTCTGGAAGGTCTGCTTGAAATGATTCTGCTCGTAGCAGAAGTGAACGAATACAAAGCGAACCCGGACAAACGTGCTCGTGGTACAGTGATTGAAGCCGAGCTGGATAAAGGACGTGGCCCAGTTGCCCGTATCCTCGTACAGCACGGTACATTGAAAGTCGGAGATGCTTTCGTAGCAGGTAACTGCTTCGGTCGTGTTCGTGCGATGGTCAATGACAAAGGTCGCCGTCTGAAAGAAGCTGGACCTTCAACACCTGTAGAAATCACAGGTTTGACTGAAGTTCCAGGTGCGGGAGATCCATTCATGGTGTTTGAAGATGAGCGCAAAGCGCGTTCCATCGCTGACAAACGTGCGATTACGCAACGTGAATCCGATCTGGGTACACATACTCGTGTAACGTTGGATGATCTGTTCCAGCACATCAAAGATGGCGAGATCAAAGATCTGAACGTAATCATTAAAGGTGACGTACAAGGTTCGGTTGAAGCATTGAAAGGTTCCCTTGCGAAGATCGAAGTTGAAGGTGTGCGCGTGAAGATCATTCATAGCGGCGCTGGTGCAATCACTGAGTCCGACATCATTTTGGCTGCAGCATCCAATGCCATCGTGATTGGTTTCAACGTTCGTCCTGATAATCAGGCGAAAGCAACTGCAGATCAAGAGCAAGTAGACATTCGTCTGCATCGCGTAATCTACAGTGTTATCGAAGAAATTGAACAAGCGATGAAAGGAATGCTTGATCCGATCTACAAAGAAAAAGTTATCGGTCATGCTGAAGTTCGTAGCACGTTCTCCATCAGTAAAGTGGGTACCATCGCTGGTTGTATGGTTACCTCGGGTAAAATTACGCGTTCTGCGGAAGCACGCCTGATTCGTGATGGCATCGTCCTTTACGAAGGTAAGCTGGATTCCCTGAAACGTTACAAAGATGATGCCAAAGAAGTAGCCCAAGGCTACGAGTGCGGTATCACACTGGATAAATACAATGATCTCAAAGAGGGCGACGTTATCGAAGCCTTCATTATGGAGACAGTACAACGATAAGCAAGGAAGCATGAGGTGAACAACAATGGCTAAGATTCGTACAGGTAGAGTGGGCGAGCAGATCAAGAAAGAATTGAGTCTGCTTATCCAGTCTGAACTGAAAGATCCACGTATCGGCTTTATTACCGTAACGGGAGTCGAAGTGACAGGAGACTTGTCGCAAGCCAAAGTTTATCTGAGTGTCTTCGGTGAACAGGAACAAAAAGATAACTCGCTCAAAGCACTGGCAAAAGCAAATGGATTTTTGCGTTCCGAGCTGGGCAAACGTATTCGATTCCGTCATGTTCCCGAGTTGATATTCAAGATCGACGAATCAATCGCCTATGGTAGCCGAATTGAGAAGCTGCTTGGCGATATTGGTTCCGACAAGAACGAATCCCAGTAACAGAATAGAGGAGACGGCAATGCACACTTATGAACAGGCGCTCCAGGCCGGAAAGCAATTTCTACTGGAGCATGATGATTACCTGGTCGTGTCGCATGTACAGCCGGACGGTGACGCAGTCAGCTCGACGGTAACGGTGGGCTGGCTGCTGTCATGTCTGGGCAAGACATTCACGATGATTAATGAAGGCGAAATTCCACAGCGCATGCAATTTTTGTGGGAAGCCGGCAACATTGTGAACATGACCGAACAACCACCGCAGCGAAAATATAAAGCGGTTATCTGTGTGGATTGTGCAGACTTTGCCAGAGTAGGCTTGACGCGTCATTATTTCGAAGAAGATGCTGTTATTTTGAATATTGATCATCACCCTACGAATGACGCTTATGGTACAGTCAACATCATTAAGTCAGATGCTGCTGCAACGGCTGAAATTTTGTTCGATTTTCTTAACCTGTTCCAAGTAGCATGGGATAAAGATGTTGCAACTGCAGTCTATACAGGATTGCTTACGGATACAGGCGGGTTTCGCTATGCCAATACCAGTCCAAATGTAATGACAACGGCCTCCAGATTGCTTGAACATGGCGTGGATGGACCCTATCTCGCCCAGACCTTGTTGGAGCAGGTGACTCTTCCACAAGTTCGGATTTTGAATCAAGCACTATCAAGCCTGCAGATGACAGATGATGGCAAGATAGCCTGGGTTGTAATTACACCAGATGATATGGTCGCTTGCGGAGCAGCTAATGAAGATCTTGAAGGGGTAGTGAACTATCCGCGCAACATTCAGGGCGTGGAGGTTGGTATCTTTTTCAAAGTGATCAACGAGAGTGCCGTCAAGGTTTCTCTGCGTTCGGCTGGCAAGATTGATGTTGCTGCATTAGCACAGACCTTTGGTGGAGGCGGGCATGTTCTCGCAGCCGGATGTCGTCTAGAAGGTAGACTTGAAGATATTGTCGCAAAAGTACTGAAGCAGGTGAATGCACAATGGTAAAGCCATTTGAAGGTATACTTCCGGTATATAAACCAGCGGGATTTACTTCTCATGATGTTGTAGCCAAAATGCGTCGCATTCTCAAGATGAAGCGCATTGGGCATACGGGCACACTAGACCCACAAGTTACAGGCGTTCTGCCACTCTGTCTTGGACGGGCGACACGCGTGGTGGAATACATGCAGGAGCTTCCGAAGGAATATCTGGCTACGCTCAGATTGGGATTGTCTACTGACACAGAGGATATGACAGGGGAAGTCATTGAGCGGTCTGAGACAACTGTGGAAGTAACACAGGAACAGGTTCAACAGGTGCTTGAGCAGTTTCTGGGTACGATCTCTCAGGTGCCACCCATGTATTCTGCGGTAAAGGTAGACGGCAAACGTCTCTATGAGCTTGCTCGTGAAGGGAAAACGGTGGAGCGTAAGAGCCGTGAGGTCACAATCTATGAGCTTGAGCTTACAGGGATTGAGACTCATGGTGAGACGACCGATATATCCTTCCGGGCCTTGTGTTCAAAAGGTACCTATATTCGGACGTTGTGTGTAGACATTGGCCGACAACTTGGATATCCATCGACCATGGTTCGACTTGAGCGTACAATATCAGCAGGTATCTCTGCAGATCATTGTCTTCGTATTGAAGAAGTGGAACAACTTATGGCCGATGGGACATTGGCGGAGGCGCTGATTCCTGTTGACGAGGCTATTGCTTCGATTCCAGCCCACAAGGTTGGAGAAGAACAGGCCAAAGGAGCACTTCAAGGTCAGAAACTGTCTGCACGTCTTCTGGAACCGCCCGTGGAGCAACCTGGTTTGCTGAGGTTGTATGCTCAAGACGGTACGTTTCTGGGGATATTTGAACGGGATGAGCTAAAACCAACGGTGAGGGCAGTTAAAGTCTTTTTGCCGGAATAAAGAGGTCTCGGGCTTGGAGTTGTGGTGATGCTCAAGTCTGGCCTATCAAGTGAAATGCAGGTGAATGATTGTGAAAACCGTAATGCTAACCTATCCGCAGACGTTACATTCGACTGAGCTGAGCACACTGCCCCAAGTGCTCGCGATTGGTCAATTTGACGGACTGCATCTCGGACATGCAAGTGTCATTTTATCAGCTGTCCGCATTGCACGGGAAACGGGCATGCAGGCAGCGGTCATGACCTTTCATCCACATCCGAAGGAAGTTATGCGCAAAGGGGATTACGAGGGTTATTTAACTCCCTTGAGAGATAAAGAAGACATTTTGGCAGGAATGGGCGTTGATGTGCTCTATGTGGTGGAGTTCAATGAAGACTTCTCCCGGTTGACGCCACAACAATTCGTACATGACCTGTTGATTCCTCTTCAGACAAGAACAGCGGTGGTTGGTTTTGACTTCCGTTTCGGTCACAAGGGTGCAGGAGATGAACAGCTTCTTCGTACATTGGGAGGAGAAGGAGACATGACGGTGGAGACCGTTCCTCCATTCCTGTTAAATGGTGAAAAAGTGAGCAGTTCTCTCATTCGTGGCCTGTTGAAGCGTGGGGAGATGGATGAGGCCAGTCAGTGGCTTGGCCGACCTTACAGCATCAGAGGAACTGTCATTCACGGGGAGAAGCGTGGACGAACGATTGGATTCCCGACAGCCAACCTTGAACTCACGGATCATTACGTTACACCATCGAAGGGTGTTTACGCTGTTCGTGTGCAACATGGCGAACAGGAACTGCATGGCGTAATGAATCTCGGTGTGAAACCTACGTTTCACGAAAGCGGGATGAAACCTACGTTTGAAGTGCACCTGCTTGATTTTGATGGACACTTGTATGACCAGGAACTAAAGGTTGAGCTCGTTCACTATATTCGTGCAGAGCGAAAGTTTGACTCGATTGATGCATTAATTAGCCAGATTCGTGAAGATGCATTGACTGCCGGCCGCCTGTTATCTTAAGGTTCAGGATTAAATGCATGTTTACATTTACTTTGACTGGGCAATTATGATATACTGTACTACGTTGTCGATTGAGACAACAATAACCTTGGCTTGGTTGCTTGCTCTCACCGGCGGTGACGAGGCTAATGGCGATTATATTGAAGGAGGTGAACAGGATGGCATTGACTCAAGAACGTAAACAACAACTGATCGACGAGCACAAAACTCACGAGTCCGATACAGGATCTCCAGAGGTGCAAGTTGCTATCCTTACGGAAAACATCAGAAGTTTGACAGACCACTTGCGTACGCATAAGAAAGACCACCACTCACGTCGTGGACTTTTGAAAATGGTAGGTCAACGTCGTAAGCTTTTGGCTTACGTGAAAAACAAAGATGTTAAACGTTACAGCGCACTGATCGAAAAACTCGGATTGCGTCGTTAATTATCGTACATGTTTTCAAAACCAACCTGGCTGTTATCCGTCATTCTTTTGTCTAAAAGGACAAGCGGAACCTACAGCCGGGTTGTTTTGTAGATGAACATGTTGCCATATATTTGTAGATGGGGCTCCGTGAGGAGCTTTTGTTGTGCAGGTTAGCTTGTTGCAAGATCTATACATAGCTAATGAATGCAGGACAAGCAGGAAATACTGTGAATATGCAGAATCCATTGAATAGGAACGAATAAAAGGAGGGGTTTCATGGAACAGCGTGTTGATATGCAGCTTGGTGGAAGAAAGCTTACGCTTGAGACCGGGCGTTTGGCCAAGCAGGCTAATGCTGCCGTTAAGGTAACATACGGGGATACCGTTGTATTGTGTACCGTGACAGCATCAAGTGAGCCGAAAGATCTGGACTTTTTCCCACTAACAGTGAACTATGAAGAAAGATTGTACGCCGTAGGTAAAATCCCAGGTGGATTTATTAAACGTGAGGGCAGACCAAGTGAGAAAGCCATTCTTTCAAGCCGTCTGACAGACCGTCCAATTCGTCCATTGTTCCCGGAAGGCTTCCGGAATGATGTACAAGTTCTAAATATCGTTATGAGTGTGGACCAGGATTGCGAACCACAAATCGCTGCAATGATCGGTACATCTGCTGCACTGAGCATCTCGGATGTTCCATTCAGTGGACCGATTGGTGGCGTGAAAGTTGGACGTATCGATGGCGAGTTCATCATTAACCCAACGATTGCACAGCTCGAAGTAAGTGAGCTTGAGCTGGTAGTTGCAGGAACCAAGGATGCCATCATGATGGTAGAGGCTGAAGCAAACGAATTACCGGAAGAAGTAATGCTTGAAGCAATCATGTTCGGACATGATGAGATCAAAAACATTGTTGCGGTAATCGAACAACTCGTGCAAGTGGCTGGTAAAGAAAAAATGGCTGTTAAATTGCATGCCGTTAATGCTGAAGTCAACAGCAGTGTGCGTGATTTCGCAAGTGCTCGTCTGGTTGAAGCCGTTAAAATTGCCGAGAAGCATGCTCGTCAAGATGCAATCGATGTAGTGAATGACGAAACGGTTGCTCACTTCGAAGAGAAATATATTGAAAGTCCTGAATTGCTCAAAGACGTGAAGGAAGTTCTGCACGATATCGTTAAAGAAGAAGTGCGCCGTCTGATCACGCATGATAAAGTTCGTCCGGATGGACGTGGGCTTGCTGAGATTCGTCCAATTGAATGTGATACTTCCCTGCTACCACGTACGCACGGTTCAGGCTTGTTCACACGTGGTCAAACGCAAGCACTTAGCATCTGTACACTTGGTGCACTGGGCGATGTTCAGATTTTGGACGGAATCAGCCTTGAAGAAACGAAACGTTTCATGCATCATTATAACTTCCCACCATTCAGCGTAGGCGAAGCTCGTCCATTGCGTGCTCCAGGCCGTCGCGAAATCGGACATGGTGCTCTGGGTGAGCGTGCTCTTTCCAAAGTCATCCCTTCCGAAACAGATTTCCCATACACGATTCGTTTGGTATCTGAAGTTCTGGAATCCAACGGTTCAACTTCCCAGGCAAGTATCTGTGCCAGCACTTTGGCGATGATGGATGCAGGTGTACCTATCAAAGCTCCAGTTGCGGGTGTAGCTATGGGTCTGATCAAAGACGGAGATCATGTATCCATTCTGAGTGATATTCAAGGTATGGAAGATCACCTGGGTGACATGGACTTCAAAGTTGCCGGAACACCTGAAGGTGTAACTGCAATTCAAATGGACATTAAAATTGATGGTATCGATCGTCAAATTTTGTCTGAAGCATTGGCTCAAGCCAAAGAAGGTCGTTTGCACATCTTGAGCAAAATGACTGAAGTGATGAATACTCCACGTGAGCAGTTATCACAATATGCGCCTAAAATTACAACGATGCATATCAATCCGGACAAGATCCGTGATGTGATCGGTGCAGGTGGTAAAATTATCAATAAAATCATCGAAGAAACCGGTGTTAAAATTGATATTGAACAGGATGGACGTGTCTTTATCGCTTCTTCCAACCAGGATATGAATGATAAAGCTAAATCGATCATCGAAGGTATTGTGCGTGAAGTACTGGTCGGCGAGATTTATGTCGGTAAAGTAAAACGCGTTGAGAAATTCGGTGCATTCGTTGAAGTTCTTCCGAACAAAGAAGGTCTGGTACACATCTCACAACTGTCAACAGAACGTGTTGCCAAAGTGGAAGATGTTGTAGCTATCGGTGATTCCATTACGGTAAAAGTAACGGAAATTGACCCACAAGGTCGAATCAACTTGTCCCGCAAAGCAGTTTTGACTGCTGAAGCTCCGGCTCAATCTTAGGATACCGAAGCGACAGGTTATAAATGGATAGATTGAATGAAGAGACAGAATGTGAATTTCTGGCTCTTTTTTTAACGTTTAAATTCGTAATGGAAGGATTTAACCATGGCTTTCTATTCATATTTTCGCCCTTGTCCTCATATGATGGGGACAAAGACGGCGGGAGGATGGAGCTGTGGGAAACCAATCCAAAAAACTGGCGGCTGTTCTGGCGGGTGTGACTGCGGTCATATTGATCGGACAAGTTGGCAGTGTACGTACATACATTACGGAGATCCGTGATGGGCCAGGTACGCAGAATGCTTTTGACATGTTCAAGGAAGCAACGGGAGAAGATGCGCTGTTGTCGGCGATTCGGGATAAAGCGGCTGAAACGAAAATTGCTCCGGTGAATGCCCGAGTGGATCGGGTATGGAAAGCCATCCCTGGTTATAATGGCATGGAGATTGATGTGGAAGCGACATACCGAAAGGCACTGAGTGGAACATTGAATACCAAGATAGCGTACGTCTATCGTCAGATTCAGCCGGAGATTCAGCTTAAGGATCTGGGTGCACATCCGATCTATCGGGGGAATGCGAACAAGCCGATGGTTTCTTTTATGATTAATGTCGCTTGGGGGAACGAATATATTAAACCGATGCTGGATACGCTGGATGCTGAAAAAGTGAAGGCCACTTTTTTTCTGGATGGAAGCTGGTTAAGCAAAAATATTGAATTGGCTAAGGAAATTCAGAAGCATGGGCATGAGTTGTCCAATCATGCGTATTCTCACCCTAACATGAGTCGATTGAGCGCAGAGCGGGCCAAGCTGGAAATTAGCAAAACCCAGGATCTTCTCCATAAAACACTTGGTGTGGATAATCGTTGGTTTGCTCCGCCTTCCGGTGACTTTAATCAAAAGACCGTAGACATCGCTTCTTCCATGGGACTGCAAACCGTATTATGGACAGTAGATACTGTGGATTGGCGTAAACCAAGCTCAGATGCCGTTGTTGCCAAAATTGCGAAAAGTACTGAGGCCGGCACGTTAATTCTAATGCACCCTACAGCTGCATCTTCCGGAGCTTTAAAGGGTATGATTCAGTCCATACGGGCCAAAGGTCTAGTGCTCGGAACCGTAAGTGAGACGTTGTCTTCGGAACGTGTAATTGCGTCTGCGGTTGAGTGAACGTTGTTTTTTTGTTAATATCAAAAAGTTGGAACCAAATGTCGATTTCAATTTGAAGATTGAGATCAAGGCAATTATAGAGATGTAGGAGGGCCAACCATGAAAAAAATTCAGCTGGGCAATGGCCTCAGAGTTGTCATGGAACAGATACCGACCTGCCGTTCTGTGTCTTTCGGAATATGGGTCAAGACAGGTTCGCGCAATGAGCAACCTGCAAGTAACGGAGTATCACATTTTATTGAACATATGCTGTTCAAAGGAACGGACCGTTATGATGCAAAGGCAATTGCGGAGCAGTTCGATGCGATCGGTGGTAACGTGAATGCGTTCACTTCCAAAGAATACACGTGTTATTATGCTAAAGTGTTGGATGAACATTTGCCGATTGCGGTTGATGTATTGTCTGATATGTTTTTCCGCTCCAAAATGGATGATGGAGAATTGATCAAGGAGAAAAACGTCATTCTGGAAGAAATCTCGATGTACGAAGATACGCCTGATGATATGGTTCATGATCTGATGGCCTTGGCTGCCTATGGTGAGCATCCGCTCGCATACCCTATTCTGGGTACGGAAGAACGTCTCAAAGCGATGGATTCCAGCCATCTGCGTGCATATATGAAGGAGCATTACACGATTGAGAACACGGTCATTAGTATCGCGGGTAATATTGACGACAGTGTAATTGATTTGATGGAGAAGCATTTTGGTGCTTTTGATGTAAATGGAGTAACGGAAGCAGTCACGATGCCAGCGTTCCAAAGCGGACAGCTCTTCCACAAAAAGAAAACGGAACAGAATCATATCTGTATTTCGTTCCCGGGCTGTAAAATCGGAGATCCGCTTCAATTCGCTATGGTTGTTCTGAATAACGCCATTGGTGGAGGCATGAGCTCCAGACTGTTCCAGGAAATTCGTGAGAAACGGGGTCTTGCATACTCCGTGTATTCCTATCATAGCTCTCATGCGGACAGCGGACTGTTCACGATCTACGCAGGTACAGCACCAAAACAGACAAAAGAAGTGCTCGACCTTACCAAAGAGGTTCTGCGCGACCTGGCTGTAAACGGCTTGTCCGAAGATGAACTTCGTAAAGGAAAAGAACAGCTGAAGGGCAGCCTGATTCTTAGCTTGGAAAGCACAGGCAGTCGCATGAATCGTCTCGGTAAAAACGAGCTGATGCTGGGAAGACATCATACGCTGGATGAGATGATCACCAAGATTGAGCAAGTGACGATGGACGATATTAACGCGGTACTTGATCTGATGTTTGCTGAGCCGTTTGCACTTGCTATGGTTGGCGCTTCAGATAAGACGATCGCTGGATTGAGAAGGGATGATTTTGTTGCATTACGTTCAAATACAGAAACTGCCGGGCAATGAAGATATTAAGTTGCCACAAAAAATGTCGGAGCTGGCATCCGGCTTTGATGTAGTAGCTGCACTTCAGGAGGACGTTGTCCTGCAACCGGGTCAGCGTACGCTGATTCCAACTGGACTTGCGATGGCAATGCCAGCTGGATTGGAAGCACAGATCCGTCCTCGGAGCGGACTTGCTTTCAAACATGGTATTACCTGCCTCAACACACCGGGGACTATCGATGCGGATTATCGCGGAGAAGTTAAAGTACTGTTGATTAATCTGGGTCAGGAACCGTTCACGATTGTACGGGGAGAGCGCATCGCACAGATCGTCTTCCAGACCGTGCCTGCGGTTGAATTGACGGAAGTGAATGAACTTTCGGAAACGGTACGTGGCGAAGGCGGATTCGGTCATACCGGGAAATAATCAGCGTAAATATACCCATTCTTTAGAGTCGTCCCTGACAGGGGCGGCTCTTTTTTGCATTCGAGAAACGGATGGCAGAATGCAATTATTGTTTTCACCCCCCTGTGGGCCCCTGCATACGATAAGGCATACATGTGGTGAAAGGAGTGACGTCCCGATGCTGACCGGAGTCCGGATTGTAGTCCTGGGCGGAGATGCGCGGCAGCTTGAAGTCATTCAAAAGTGCGCTGAGCTGGATGCAACGGTAAGTGTAGTGGGTTTCGATAAAATGGAGCGTTCCATTCCGGGTATCGAGCAACAGGAACTGGAGGACGAAGTTTTTGCTTCGGCAGATGTACTAGTACTGCCTGTTGTCGGTTGCGATGACCAGGGAAAAGTAAGTACTTCGTTCAGTGACACGCCGATCTATTTGAAAAAAGAACATGTTGCAGCATTGCCGGAGCATTGCATTGTGTTCACAGGTATGGCGAAGCCGTTCCTGCGTGAACTTTGTCTAGATAACGGGCTGAGACTTGTTGAAGTACTTGATCGTGATGATATTGCACTTTACAACTCTATTCCAACAGCTGAGGGAGCCATCGCCATAGCTATTCGGGAGACGGACTTCACAATCCATGGTTCGGAATGCATCGTGCTTGGCATCGGTCGAACAGGATTCACAATGGCCAAAACACTGCAGGGACTTGGAGCAAATGTACGGGTGGGGATTAGGCGGGAAGAGGATGTTGCCCGCGCGACTATAATGGGCTGGAAGCCTTTTATGACAACGGATTTGGCCGCTCAAACCGGGGAAGTTGACTTGCTTTTTAATACGATACCGACTATGATAATCACAGCACAAATCCTGTCCAGAATGCCGCAAAAGGCTGTCATTATCGACCTCGCATCCGCTCCTGGCGGCTGTGATTTCAGGTATGCCGACAAACGCGGTATCAAAGCGCTACTTGCGCCTGGCCTCCCCGGCATTGTTGCTCCCAAAACGGCTGGCGGCATTATTGCCGACGCGTTGATCCGTTTGCTTTTGGAAGAACAGAACGCACGGGAGGTTAAATCATGAACTGGCAGGGAAAAACGGTAGGTTATGCAATTACGGGTTCTCATTGTACGTTTGAAGAGGTTATGCCGGTAATTAGCCGCTTCGTGGCTGAAGGTGCCAACGTCATTCCGATTATTTCCAATTCGGTACTAACGACGGATACACGCTTCGGTACGGCGCAAAATTGGCAAAAACAGTTGAAAGATATAACAGGTAATGATATCATTTCTACAATTGTTGAAGCGGAGCCATTAGGGCCTTCCAAGCTACTTGATGTGCTGGTTATAGCTCCATGCACAGGGAATACCACAAGCAAGCTGGCTAATGCGATGACCGACAGTCCAGTGCTGATGGCAGCCAAAGCACAGATGCGCAATCAGCGTCCGCTCGTGCTCGCCATTTCCACGAATGACGGTCTGGGCTTGAATGCTGCCAATATCGCCAAACTGCTCGTGGCCAAATACTTGTATTTTGTGCCATTTGGCCAAGACGATCCAGTGAAAAAACCAAACTCGTTAGTCGCCAAAATGGAATTGATTCCAGAGGCTTGCTGGAGTGCCCTTGAGGGTAAACAGCTTCAGCCGATGATTGTGGAGCGTTCTTCACAGGCTTGATGGAAGAATGATTCGGTGACAACGTTTATACGCTTGGAGAAATGAAGAAGGGTTCGAGAGACAAAGAAAATCATGGGGGACGATATGCTGGTTTGCACAGCTGATTGTGTCCACGTTCCTGTCTATAAGGGCATTCCTGCTTGCCGACAGTAAAGGTTAAGCAAGCGGGAGAGGTCTATTGTGAATGTATGCGTCATGATCTCGATAACAACCGCGACCTTTGATTTGCAATTGTCCCAGACAATTACAAAAACAAGGAGCGGCATGGAATGCCGTATAATTTGCTGAAATTATCGCATCAGAACGCTCCCTAGGGTGATCCATTTGTTGATTTGACCCGTGTCCAGTCTTCTTGCGTACACAAATGGAGGAATAAAGATGCGTATCATGGTACAGAAATTCGGAGGCACGTCTCTCTCCACTGTTCAGGCGAGAGAGCATGTGCTCCGTCACGTTAAACGTGAACTTGAGGCAGGATTGAGTCTGGTCATCGTGGTGTCTGCGATGGGTCGTCGCGGCGAGCCATATGCGACCGATACGTTGCTGGACTGGGCTGCACAGAACGGAAACGCACTATCCGCACGCGAAAAGGATTTACTGCTGTGCTGTGGTGAAATCATATCTGCGACAACTTTGAGCAGTTTGCTCGAACATGAAGGCATTCCAACTACAGTGCTGACCGGTGCACAAGCAGGTTTTGTGACGGACGACAATTTCGGGAATGCCCGGATATTGGATGTCCGTCCTGTTCGTGTGTTGGAGCAGCTTCAGCTCGGCCGGGTCGTTATTGTAACCGGATTCCAGGGTCAGACGGAGAACGGAGACTTCACGACACTGGGTCGTGGGGGGAGTGATACGTCTGCAACAGCTCTCGGTGCAGCATTACGTGCCGAAATGGTGGATATCTACACCGATGTGAACGGGATTCTCACTGCAGATCCACGGATTGTTGAGGATGCGCGTCCACTGACTGTTGTGAGTTATGCAGAGATTTGCAACATGGCCCACCACGGGGCCAAGGTAATTCATCCACGTGCGGTCGAGATTGCGATGCAATCCCAGATTCCAGTGAGGGTAAGATCTACTTTTGCAGACACGGAAGGAACGCTAGTTACGCATCCAGAAGGATTCCAGGATGTGCAGACAGGCATTGTTGACCGTTATGTAACGGGCATCGCCTACGTGAGCAATGTAACGCAAATTACGGTGGATGTGCCTGGTGGTGCGGATCGATTGCAACTAAAAGTATTCAAAACCATGGCTGAGAATTCAATCAGCGTTGATTTTATTAATGTTACCCCCTCGGGAGTTGTCTATACGGTTTTTGACAGTGACTCCGAGAAAGCCATACAGGTATTGCAGGAGATAGGTCTCAAGCCACAAAGCCTGTCCGGTTGTGCCAAAGTGTCCGTCATTGGCGGAGGTATTAATGGTGTACCTGGAATTATGGCTCGAATCGTGGAGTCCTTGACACTGGCTGACATTCAGATCCTGCAATCAGCAGATTCGAATACAACGATCTGGGTGCTCGTAAAAAAAGAAGATATGGTTCAGGCCCTGAGGGCACTTCACGCCTCATTCGAACTTCATTTGTAAGCAACTGAAGTTAGAGGAGCCAAACCTGTTTTGAAGGAGGAATCGAATTGGACTTTGGAAGATTGATTACAGCAATGGTCACTCCGTTCAATGAACAAGGAGAGATTCATTGGGAGGAAACGGCACGTCTAATCGACTATCTGATTGTAGATCAAAAGTCGGAGACGCTCGTGGTTTCTGGAACAACAGGGGAGTCTCCAACACTTAGTGATACTGAGAAAGTTCAATTATTCGAATTTGCAGTGAAACATGCGGCCGGTCGGTGCAAAATTATAGCCGGAACGGGAAGCAACAACACCGCGCATTCCATCCATTTGACACAGGAAGCTGAACGTGCCGGAGTGGATGGCATATTGCTGGTTGTCCCGTATTACAACAAACCAAGTCAAGAAGGTTTATTCAAACATTTTGAAGCAATTGCAAACTCAACCAAACTACCTGTTATGCTCTACAACGTGCCTGGGCGTACAGTAACCAGTTTGTCAGCCGCTACAACACTTCGTCTGGCTCAGATTCCTAACATCGTAGCCACGAAGGAATGTGCGTCAATGGAGCAGGTTACGCTGATTGCAGCAAGTGCTCCAGAGCATTTCAGAGTCTATTCCGGTGATGATGCTTCAGGCTTGCCAGCGATTGCAGTTGGTGCTCATGGGATCGTCAGCGTGGCGAGTCATGTCGTAGGGGCAGAAATGAAGAAAATGATCGATGCCTTCTATGGCGGTGCGCCTGTTCAAGCTGCTCAGATTCATCAGCAGCTGTTCCCGGTGTTTAAAGGTCTGTTTGAGTGTCCACAGCCTCTACCAAACCCGGTAGCGGTGAAATATGCGCTCACATTACGTGGTTTGAACGTTGGATCTGTACGCTTGCCCCTTATTCCACCAACGGAAGAGGAGCAGGTCTACATCAAAGGTCTGCTTAATTTGTAATCATTTAGGTTGCATATTGAACTATTTTATTAATCATGAGATTTTCCATCAGATCAGCAAAAGAACCGCTCCTCTTCTTCGAGGTTGCGGTTCTTTTTTTGACGAGGAATGTGAGGTTTCTTTTTCATTGCTAAGGGGAAACCTACAGGTTAACGAGAGAGTGACTTGTTTTTTTTGTTTTTAATCATGTATAATGATGTCAAGTGACTGGGTGCGGTATTTTTTTGAAATTGAAAGCGACATCGTTTCGTGGTGTAGCTTTGCGGTGAAAAAGGAAGGAACGGCTAAGAGGGAATTTCAAATCCAACTTGTTGGTGTAAGGGATTAACTTCGAAGAACTTCTTCCAAATATCGTGAATAAAGGTGTTCTTTTGCATTCATCCCGATAGATGGGTATGTGATGTATGGACTACTTTTCTTAACTTACAATAAATAATAAGGTACGACGTCCAACTACCATAGGAGGTTTAGATTCATTTGTCTAAGAAAAATAATAACGATAAACTGATGATTTTTGCTTTGGGCGGCGTAGGCGAGATTGGTAAAAATATGTACGTCATCCAATACGCCAACGACATTGTAGTCGTAGATGCTGGTCTTAAATTCCCGGAAGAAGATATGCTTGGTATTGATATTGTCATCCCTGACATTTCTTACCTGACTGAGAACCGTGACAAAGTAAGAGGAATTATCCTTACTCACGGACATGAGGATCACATTGGTGGTCTGCCATATGTTCTCAAACATCTGAATGTTCCTGTATACGGAACAAGACTTACGCTTGGACTTGTAGAAAACAAGTTGAAAGAAGCGAATTTGCTGGGTGAAACCAAACGTATTCTGATTGATGCGGATTCTGAGATTCAACTTGGAACTGCATTGAAAGCATCGTTCTTCGCTACTAACCATAGTATTCCGGATTCTGTTGGTGTATGTGTCGAAACACCGGAAGGTGCAGTTGTTCACACAGGTGACTTCAAATTCGACCACACTCCAGTCAATGGTCAATATGCAGATCTTCAGCGTATGGCACAGATCGGAACAAATGGCGTACTTGCGCTGTTGTCCGACAGTACGAACGCTGAGAAACCTGGATTCACACCATCGGAGAAAAATGTGGGTATCGTTCTGGAAGATATCTTCCGTAAAGCTAGTCAACGTGTTGTGGTAGCGACATTTGCTTCCAACGTACACCGTATCCAACAGGTGATCAATGCAGCAGAAGTAACTGGACGTAAAGTTGCAGTTATCGGACGTAGCATGGTCAACGTGGTCGGTATTGCTTCGGAACTGGGTTACCTTGAGATTCCAGATGGCATGATCATTGAGCCCGAAGAAGTCGGCAAGATGGCTGCTGATCGTGTCGTGATTCTCTGCACAGGAAGCCAAGGTGAGCCAATGTCAGCACTGACACGTATGGCTCGTTCCACGCACCGTAAAGTGGACATCCTGCCAGGAGACACCGTCATTATCGCAGCAACACCGGTTCCAGGTAATGAAAAATATGTAGGCCGTACGATTGATGAACTGTTCCGTCTGGGCGCTAACGTGCATTACAGCGGTGCCAACAGTGGTGTTCACGTATCTGGTCACGGTAGCCAGGAAGAGCTCAAACTGATGCTTAACCTGATGAAACCGAAATTCTTCTTGCCGATTCACGGTGAATTCCGTATGCAGCGTCGCCACGCGGTTCTTGCTGAATCTGTAGGGGTGGAACCTGAAAACATTTTCATCACGGATATCGGTGAAGTAATTGAAATTCAAGGCGGAGCAGCACGTAGAGCTGGTAAAGTAACTGCAGGTAACGTGTTGATCGACGGCTTGGGTGTAGGCGATGTGGGGAATATTGTACTTCGTGACCGCAAATTGCTGTCACAAGATGGTATCCTTGTTGTTGTGGTAACACTGAGCAAACAGGATGGAAAAATTGTTTCCGGTCCTGACATCATCTCTCGCGGATTTGTGTATGTACGCGAATCGGAAGGGCTACTGGATGAGGCTAACCGGATTGTTAGCAGCACATTGCAGAAGTTGATGAGTGAGAACGTTAACGAGTGGGCTTCACTCAAAACGAATGTTAAAGATGCACTGGGACGCTTCCTTTATGAGCAAACTCGTCGTAGACCGATGATTTTGCCAATCATTATGGAAGTTTAAAATAGGCTAAACAAAAACATATATTCAGGCACACAGTCGCCCCTTCTCTACGAGTAATATTGGACGGTTCCTCGTAGAGAAGGGGCTTTTTTTGCGTTCTTCTAGGAGAACGCCAATATGTGAAGCAATTTGATGTGTCGGGTATAAGGCGGTTGGAAAAATCCCCATACTAAGGAAATACATTAAATGTTTCTGGAGAAGGGGATTAATGAAATGAATGAACGTATGAATGGCAAGCAGGCGTCAAGATCCAATCAGCCGGAGGTTGAAGCACCGGAGATCCCGTTACAAGAGGACAAGGAGATCTCTCCTGTGACGGAGACTATTCAGCAATTTGGTCAGACACAGTCGCCGGCAGGTGAATCGAACATTTTCTGTATGACGATTATCGGGCAGGTGGAAGGGCATTTAATTTTGCCACCACAAAATAAAACAACAAAGTATGAGCATATCATTCCACAGCTAGTGGCTGCAGAACAGAATCAGCGTATTGAAGGTATTCTGATCATTCTGAACACGGTAGGTGGAGACGTAGAGGCGGGTCTGGCCATTGCAGAGATGATTGCTTCCCTGAGCAAACCTACAGTGACTGTAGTCATCGGTGGAGGGCATAGCATTGGAGTACCGATCGCGGTAGCTTCTACATATTCTCTGATTGCCGGAAGTGCAACGATGACGATCCATCCGATCCGTATGAACGGCCTTGTGATTGGTGTACCTCAGACGTTTGAGTATATGGAGAAAATGCAGGAACGGGTCGTTCGATTCGTGACTTCTCATTCGAATATCTCTGAAGAGATGTTCAAAGAACTGATGTTTAAGACCGGTGAGTTGAATCGGGATATTGGTACTGCTGTTGGAAGCGCAGATGCAGTGAAATATGGATTGATGGATGCAGTAGGCGGGATTGGACAGGCTATTGCTCAGTTAAATCAGCTCATAGGAGACAAGAGACAGACCCTGCAGGCGGGAGGTTATACCCAATGACACTATACACCGTGATGCCTCCTGAACAACTCTGGTCGGGGATGTGGAAAGAGGGGGAAGATACGAGGGAGATCAAGATGAATGGTTTGTTAATGCAGGTGAGGCCTGTGAATGACAATGAAGCCGTTATTATGCGTTTACTGGATTGTCCGCTTGAAGCCTATCTCAATCCTGCCAATATGCCGGGTTCGACCATTCCGCTTTCAGGTAACTTGGGATCAGCATAACGCGACGAATTCAGACAAAATGAGCAGAAAAAGAACATATGTACGGATTATATTTGTATGGTATAATATTCTTCTGGGGGTGACCTGATTTTGGCCAGAAGAAAAAAGAGGAAAAAAAAGGGCGCTGGTTTTAGCGGCGTTTTAAAATATGAAATTTACGGGATTGTGCTTATTACCCTTGCTGTCATTGCATTATCGGGTGAAGCCACCGTTGGACGTTCGCTTTCCAAGATGTTCGGACTGATGCTTGGTAAGTTTTATTTTGCGATTCCACTTGTTGGTATTTATTATGGTCTCATGGTGATGATTCACCGGAAATGGCCGAGTGGCTGGACTACGCGCAAGACAGGACTTGTATTGCTGGTCTTTGCCTTAACTCTGATGAGCACCGTCTCTGCAATGCACCAGAAGCTCATTCCGGTGGGTGCGCTTGAGCCTGGTGCTGTGATTACACAGGTACATAATGATATGCAAACTGAGTTGCTGACCCCTGCTGCGCCAGGTGAGAGGGACTCCATGCTTAACAAGGATATCAGCGGTGGTTATCTCGGAGCTGGGCAATTTGCCCTTTTTCTGTGGCTGTTCGGTAGCCTTGGGGCAAGACTCATCATGATCGTAATGTTTGTTATCAGTTTTATGTTGATTACGAACCTGTCTTATGTGGATCTGCTCCGAATATTCCGAACCAAGATCTGGGATGCCGGGAGTTCGATGTACAAGAAGCTGGAGGCGCGGCCCTCTGCACGTTCTGCTTCAGCTCCTGATGCCAGGAAGAAAGGGAACGCTCGTAAAGTGGTACCTGTCCCTGTTGAAGATGATGAAGACGAGTATGAGGATGAATTAGAGGAACAGCATCTGCCTAAACGAAAAGCGCCAATATTCTTCCAACTGTTTGGAAAATGGGGAGCTGATCGGGAACAGGCGAAATCAGGACGTGAAATCGATCAGGCGGATTCGGTAGAAACAGAACAGATTGTATACCGCGCCGAACAAGATCACCGTCCAGATGCTTGGCAGGATGCAGCCGAAGACATAGCGAATAAATCCGCTTCATCACATGTTCCCGTTCAGGCTAAACCTAACTCTGCGCCGATCATTCGAGACTTTTTCGAGCATGTCAGAGCAGAAGATGCAAGTATTGAAGATGATCTGGATGATGCTTATCCTTTCCCGGATGATCTCACCGATACCAACGCTGTTCAAGAGGACGAGCATGCCATTAAAATAACGGATGAACTGGTAGAGACAGAGTGGTCTGCATCCGATGCGGGAACGGGCGTGCCGAATGCTGTGGATGACATTCATAGTGGAGAAGAAGTGCCGAATGATGCAACGCCGGGAACAGCTAGTCCAACTCCCGAGGGGCAGGACGCACAACCAATCAAACCACCGCCTCCGCCACCGAAGCCGTACAAGCTACCTTCATTCCGTCTTCTTGCCAAGCCGAACAATGGGAGCAAAGCGGGTGACCAGAAGGATTACATGCAGACAGCGCGCAAACTGGAAGCCACACTGGAAAGCTTCGGTGTTCGCGCCAAAGTACTTGAAGTGGTTCGAGGACCTGCTGTTACAAGGTATGAAATTCAGCCCGATATTGGTGTCAAAGTCAGCCGGATTGTCAGTCTAACTGATGATATCGCGTTGGCTCTGGCGGCAAAAGATATCCGGATGGAAGCGCCGATTCCCGGGAAGTCCGCTATAGGTATCGAGGTACCTAATGGCGAGGTGTCGGTTGTAACGATGCGTGAAGTAATGGAGACAGCAACGTTCCAGGATGCAGAATCCAAAGTGACCATTGCATTTGGCCGAGATATCTCTGGACAGACGATCATTGGTAACTTGGCTCGTATGCCCCATTTGCTGGTCGCAGGTGCTACAGGTTCCGGTAAGTCGGTATGTATTAACGGAATTATTACCAGCATATTGTACAAAGCGAAGCCGGATGAAGTGAAGTTCCTGATGGTCGATCCCAAGATGGTTGAGTTGAACGTATATAACGGAATTCCCCATCTGATGGCACCGGTAGTAACGGATCCTAAACGAGCATCACTTGCGCTCAAAAAGATCGTGGTTGAGATGGAGAAGAGATATGAATTGTTCTCCAAATCCGGTACGAGGAACGTTGAAGGCTACAACAATCTGATGAAAGATAATCCTGCGGCTGTTCTACCGTATATCGTTGTTATTGTGGACGAGCTTGCAGATCTCATGATGGTTGCAGCCGGAGATGTGGAAGATGCGATTGCGCGACTTGCCCAGATGGCTCGTGCAGCCGGAATCCATCTGATTATTGCCACACAACGTCCATCCGTCGACGTTATTACTGGGGTAATCAAGGCTAACATTCCTTCCCGGATTGCCTTCGGGGTATCCTCACAAGTGGATTCCCGAACAATTCTGGATATGGGTGGGGCTGAGAAACTGTTGGGCCGTGGAGACATGCTGTTCATGCCTATGGGCGCATCGAAACCGGTTCGTGTACAAGGTGCCTTTATGAGCGATGAAGAAGTCGAAAATATTGTTAATTATGTACGTGGTCAAGGCGAGGCACAGTACGATGAGTCCATTGTACCTGAGGTAGATGACTCCATTCAGGCAGCTGATGAAGTACAGGATGAGTTATACGAGCAAGCTGTACAGATTATTTTGGAGGCAAAACAAGCTTCAGTCTCCCTGCTACAACGTCGTATGCGGGTGGGCTACACGCGTGCAGCACGTTTAATTGACTCTATGGAAGCTCGGGGTGTAATCGGTCCTTACGAGGGCAGCAAACCAAGGGAAGTGCTGGTTTCACTTGAACAGTATCAACAGAATAAAATAAGCTCGTAGTGTAACATGTATCATGGTTACAATGAATCGTTTAAGCCCTCAACCTTATTGGTTGAGGGCTTTTTTCTTGCCCATCGGGCTGAACTTTTGCCATCTACTCCAAAGATCGGATGTTTTGGTGCATAGGAAGCAAGCAGGCTTGTCATAATAACCTTAGCGATTCTGTTAATCCCACAAGAGAAAGGTAGAGCACAGTCGATGCGAAAAATGAACCTATGGCTTTTCACTGCTATTTTGCTGATATCCGCATTGGGAATTCGTTATTTGCTTCCTGGGAATACAGCAACTGAAAGTTCAGCCGAGCGTACACCGCAGGTAGAAGAAAAGGCCTTACCTACGTTTAGCAGCAATACAGTGAAATATGGAAGTTACGGTCAGGATGTATACGAGCTTCAGGGTCGTCTGAAGTACTTGGGATTTTACAATGGTAAAATCGACAGTAATTTTGGCAGCAGCACGCTGAAATCCGTCAAATGGTTTCAATCTGAGTTTGGCATGAAGGCAGATGGTGTGGTTGGAGCTGAAACCAAGCTCAAGCTGTATAATGCTTCAACCAAATGGTCGCCAACAGAACCGCCGCTACACAAGGAATCCGCAGGTGGTAATGATAGTAGTAACAACAATTCGGCAGATAAAGAGCAAGATAATATGGGGTCTGCCAATGCACTCGGTCTCTCGGAGAATGAACTCAAAATTATGGCTAACGCAGTCTATGGCGAGGCCCGGGGGGAACCGTTCGAAGGTCAAGTCGCAGTAGCAGCAGTAATTCTGAATCGCGTAAATTCACCAAGTTTTCCAAGTACGCCTTCTGGTGTAATCTTTCAGCCAGGTGCATTTACGGCTGTAGCGGACGGACAGATATACCTGGAACCGAACGCACAAGCCAAGAAGGCAGTTGAACAGGCATTGAATGGTTGGGACCCGTCAGGCGGATGCCTCTATTATTTTAATCCGAAGACAGCAACATCCAAATGGATCTGGACCCGTCCACAGGTGAAAACAATCGGGCAGCATATTTTTTGTATGTGATGATGTTGGAAGCAACCAGAAGGCGTGACTTCGGTTGCTTCTTGCCTTTTGATTGGGTTAAAATGGTTGTTACGTTTAAGCTTCAGATTGCAAGATAAATGACGCCGTAAAGGGGTTTTGACATTTGAATACATCAGGATTCGAACGAGGCAGCAAGAGAGAGTTTCGTATACATGTGCTTCCGACCAAACGTTTCAAAACGTTTGCGATATCGCTATATGCAGGGGTTCCTTTGCGGGAAGATACGGTAACCAAAGTAGCCCTGACACCTTTTGTTCTGCGGCGCGGCACCGAGTCTTATCCGGAAACAACGCAATTTCGTGAACAACTGGAACATCTGTTTGGAGCGGGTTTTGGTTTTGACGTGTACAAACGTGGGGATTACCAGATCGTACAGTTCCGGATGGATACCATTAATGATTCCTTCGTTGGAGGGGATGAGCAGCTGCTGGATCGTTCATTTGCTTTCCTTGGAGAGGTTCTTACCCGACCTGCACAGGAGAATGGACATTTCAGGACGTCTTATGTACAAGCAGAGCGAGAGACGGTTCGGAAAAAGCTGGAGTCGATCGTGAATGATAAAATGCGCTATGCCGCTGAACGAAGTATTGAGGAAATGTGCAAGAACGAGCCGTACCGTCTTCACCCATTGGGTGAGCGCAAGGATCTGCCTGGGATTGAGCCTGACACACTGACTGCATCTTATCAAGAGTGGCTACAGCAGGCGAGCATGGATCTGTATGTGGTAGGGGATACGACACTGGAGGAGGTTGAGAACCTCGTTCAGTGTCATTTCAATGTGGATCGAACGTCCTCTTCCGATTACCAGACACAGGCAGCGGTTCGAGGGGATAAGGAAGTAGAGACCGTTGTTGAGCGACTGAATGTGGGTCAAGGAAAACTTAATATGGGACTCCGCACATCAATTACCTATGGAGATCCTCAGTATGCAGCAGCGCTAATGTACAACGGGATTCTCGGCGGATATCCTCATTCCAAGCTGTTTGTGAATGTCCGTGAAAAAGAAAGCCTGGCGTATTACGCGTCTTCGCGATATGACGGACATAAAGGTATTGCAACGATTCAATCCGGCATTGAAGTCCCCAACTATGAGAAGGCTGTCACGATCATCAAGCAGCAGCTGGAAGAAATGAAAAGCGGTACAATCAGTGATCTGGAAATGTCCCAGACCAAAGCGATGATCCGTAATCTGCTTAAGGAAATGCAGGATTCTGCCTTTGAAATGATCGCGTATGACTTCAATCGGCAGTTGTCTGGCAAAGAGAGAACGGCTGAAGAATTGTTAGCTCAGGTAGAACACATTAGCAAGGAAGATGTTCGTAAGGCGGCAGAACAATTCCGTCTGGATACGATTTATTTCTTGCGGGACGAGAAGGGGGAATAATCGGTGGAGAGCATTCGGTATGAGCATTTGCAGGAGACACTATATTACGAAGTGATGGATAACGGACTGCATGTCTATATTTTGCCTAAACCGGGATTCCAGAAAACATATGCGACGTTTGCAACCAAGTATGGATCGGTGGATAATCATTTTCAGGTTGAAGGACAGGAAGAAGTGAAGGTTCCGGATGGGATTGCGCATTTTCTGGAGCATAAAATGTTCGAAGAACCAACGGGCGATATTTTTGCGAAGTTTGCGTCTCACGGTGCCTCCGCTAACGCGTTTACGAGCTTTGATCAGACGGTTTATTTGTTTTCAGCGACCGAATATGTGAATGAAAATATACAAACATTAGTCGACTTTGTGCAAAATCCTTACTTCACGGATCAAAATGTGGAAAAGGAAAAAGGCATTATTGGACAGGAAATTAACATGTATGCTGACAATCCGGATTGGCGTGTTTATTTTGGACTGATTGAAGCCATGTATCAGAAACATCCGGTGCATATCGATATCGCAGGAACGGTGGAATCCATCAGTACGATCACGAAAGAAACGCTGTATTCCTGCTATAACTCCTTTTATCACCCGAGCAATATGCTCTTGTTTGTGGTAGGTGGTGTAGATCCCCAGGAAGTCATTGATATGGTTCGTTCGAACCAGGAACAGAAGGACTATAAGCCACAGGGGAGTATCCAACGCTTCTTCGAACAGGAGCCTGAGCAAGTAGGAGAAGCCAGAAGGGAAGCGAAACTGGCGGTTTCCCTGCCCAAATGTTTATTTGGATTCAAGGAGACAGACGTTGGACTCACTGGAGAAGAACTGTTACGGAGAGATATGACAACGCAGTTGATGATGGATCTTCTGTTCGGCTCAAGCACGAGGTTATTTCAGAAGCTCTACGATGAAGACCTGATCTCCGACAGCTTTGGACATGAGTATAACAGTTCGCCGCAATACGCGTTTTCAGCCATTGGTGGGGATACGAAAGACCCGGACCAACTGCTGGCGCGTATACGTGAAGAAGTGGATGCTATTGTGCAAAAAGGGTTTGATTCTAAGGATTTTGAACGTTCACGTAAAAAGAAAATAGGCGGATATTTGCGTATGCTCAATTCTCCGGAGAACATTGCACATGAATTTACACGTCAGCAATTCCGTGGCGGTGATTTCTTCAATATGCTTCCGCTCTATGAATCGATTACACTGGAAGATGTGAATCTCAGATTGAGAGAGCATATTCGTTGGGATCAACTGGCCGTATCGCTAGTCGTGAGTCCTTGATATGGAGAGGGGAACAGGACAATTGAAGGCAATTGGGGAAATGACTGTACTGGTTACTGGAGCAAGCGGTGGCATCGGAGCGGCTATCGCAGAACGTTTCGCCAGAGTCGGAATGAATGTCGTAATACACTATATGAAATCGCATGAGGCAGCGAATGAAGCCGCCAGACGGTGCATGGAACAGGGCAGTGGAAAAATCATGACCGTTTCTGCGGATCTTCGCAACCGGGAACAGATTGAGCGCATGCGTGAGAAGCTCGAGTCGCATAATCTCATGCCAGATATCCTTGTAAACAACGCAGGAATCTCGCACTATGGAATGTTGTCTGATGTTACAGAGGAGATCTGGGACGAAGTGATGGCAATTAACTTGAAAGGTACTTTTTTGTGTACACAGGAAATGATGCCTCACATGATCTCCCAAAGGTATGGCCGAATCATTAATGTGTCGTCGATCTGGGGACTGTCTGGTGCCTCTTGCGAGGTGTTGTATTCCACAACGAAGGGCGGGGTGAATGCATTCACCAAGGCGCTTGCCAAAGAACTGGCACCTTCTGGAGTAACGGTGAATGCTGTGGCACCTGGCGCAGTTCAGACATCCATGTTGAACCATCTGGATCAAAGTGAACTGAAGATGCTGGAAGAGGAAATTCCGGCAGGAAGACTTGCTCAACCTGATGAAATCTCATCACTGGTTTATTTTCTGGCCCTCCCTGAGTCAGGTTATATCAATGGGCAGATCATTAGTCCAAATGGCGGATGGCTAACGTAAACCAGCAAAAGAGCTTGCTCTGGCAGTGAACGGAACAGGTGAAGATTGCCGAGAAGCAAACGTATTCGGATTATTTTCAAAATGCTCGTATATAAAATGTCTCGAAAGCACATATTACAACTGTTGATTTTAAATCTCATGCGACAGCTAAGGAGGATTTATCATGTCAACAGAAAAAACAGTGCTCTCCAGTTTTGACACATGGAAGAAGTTCCTGGGTGACCGCGTACTGCAAGCAGAGAAGATGGGGATGAGTGAAGATACCATCAACAAACTTGCGTATGAAATCGGCGACTTCCTCGATGAGAAAGTCGATCCGGCGAACCATTCCAACCGGGCATTGAAAGAATTATGGGATGTCGGCGATGCAGATGAGCGTCGTACGATTGCGTGCCTGATGGTCAAATTGGCCAAACAAAACGCATAAGATTTCAGATGAAGAGCTCCCGCAAGGGGGCTTTTCTCTAATGATTACAAACGGATTACAGAGCTGTTCTTGTAATTCATTTTCATTTTATATATCATTAACGTGACCCATTTTTAGAAGATGTCTCAGATTGTTGTCCAGTGGACACGTTCTGTTGCTGTCGAATAATGTGGAATAATGCATTACGGGGTGTTGAAATGGAATCTAAACAATGGTACATGGAATATAAAATACATAAGAACAGACCCGGTTTATTAGGCGATATTGCCTCTATGCTGGGGATGCTTGAAGTGAATATATTGACCATTAACGGTGTTGAAGGCAAAACTCGAGGCATGTTGCTTGAATCGGATGATGATGAAAAAATCCGTTTGCTTGGTGAAATGCTTGGCAAAGTAAACAGCATCACCGTATCGGCTTTGCGTCAACCTAAATTGGTGGATATTCTGGCCGTGCGTCATGGCAGATACATTGACCGTGACTCGGATGATCGCAAGACATTTCGTTTCACACGAGATGAACTTGGGTTACTTGTGGACTTTTTGGGTGAAGTATTTAAGAGGGAAGGTAATCAGGTCATCGGCTTGCGCGGAATGCCACGTGTTGGCAAAACGGAATCCATTATTGCGGGCAGCGTATGTGCAATGAAGCGATGGACGTTTGTGTCCTCCACACTTCTTCGTCAGACGATAAGGAGTCAAATGTCCGAAGACGAATTGAACCCGAACAATGTGTTCATTATCGACGGTATTGTTAGCACGATACGCTCCAGTGAGCGGCATTACAACCTGTTGCAGGATATTATGACCATGCCTAGCACCAAAGTTATTGAACATCCGGATATTTTTGTACAGGAATCCGAATATGATTTTAATGATTTTGATATTATTATTGAACTTCGCAACAATCCGAATGAAGAAATTATTTATGATACGTTTACGGCTAGCTACACCGACGAATTGTAAGGAACCGTACGGAATCATGAAATAGATTAGAAACAACTCAAGAGATAAACATAAGGAGGAGATGGCATGTCTGAACTGGGTCAGCAGTTAAGGGAGGCCCGGCTGCAAAAAGGGATGAGTCTTGACGATGTACAGGAAATGACAAAAATTCGCAAGAGGTATCTGGAGGCCATAGAAGCAGGAGACTATAAAGTGCTGCCGGGTAGCTTCTATGTGCGTGCTTTCATTAAAACCTATGCGGAGACCGTGGGACTGAACCCTGATGAGCTGCTGGAGGGACACAAAAAAGATGTACCCGCAGAAGAGGCGGAAGCAACGATGGAACCGGTTATTCAGAAGCGTTCCAGCCGTCCGGTCGAGCGTAGTAATCGATGGATGTCTGTTGCACTGATGTGGACATTTCCGATTCTGATTGTCGTTTTATTGTATGCGTACGTTGTGTTGAACAAGGATGATCCTGAAGATAATCAGGGGCTGGATTCGGTCAAAATTACAGACAGCCAGCAACAGCCTGAGGATAAACCGGATCAACCTGCCGACAACGGACAGGCGTCTAACCCTCCTGCGACGGATTCAGGCACTGAGGGTACTGGTGAAGGTGACGCTGGTGGTAACGGTGGCGGTACGGACGCTGAAGGACAGACGGATGGTCAAACTGATGGCCAAACGGATGGACAGACGGGTGAAAATCAGGAAGAACCGACAGATAATTCACCGTCCACTGTAACAGTTGCAGAAGATGGAAAATCAGGGAATATTACGAACTTCAAAGTCAATGGAAGTGCAGGTCAACCTGTAACGGTTACGATCAAGGCAACAGGACATAGCTGGCTGGAAGTGTACAAGGGCGAGAACTCCAGCGGAGAGAAGTTGGAGTATGGTAATACAGCCGAAGGCGACAGCTTTACCTTTGAGCTGGATAGTGCAGGCATGTATATTAAGTCCGGTTACGCTGCAGCGACCACGATTGAGGTTGGTGGGCAAGTTGTAACGGATGGCAAGGCGACCAATCGGATCCGTCTTCAGCTTGGTGAAGACAGTGGAAGTACTGCTTCTTCTACAGGTGTTGAAAGTGGATCAACGGACGGTACAGAGGGTAGCACTGGTAGCGAATAACCGGGTCAACTGCAGGAGACAATAACGTTGTCTTAACTTGCAGTTAACTTTTGGTGAAGTGAGGTGGATGGCTGTGACAGTCAGCTGGATCGTAACGGGTTTAGGCATCATTGTCAGCCTCCTGGGTTATTACCTGACTCCAAGTGCTTGGGGTTACGGAATATTGGGTTTTGGACTTGCACATGTGCTTTTGGGTGTGCTCGATATGTTCAGACAGCCCAACCGCAGCCGCTATTAGTTGGAAGCTGGACCAGTAAGCATTTTTGGTAACCACCTCAAGTGGAAGCCAAAAATGCTTTTTTCTTTGTGTAAAACAGCTTGAAATTAGACTTTTGCTTAAGGTATCCTCTATAATGTTACAGAACATACGATTAACTGAAAGGGTGACTGGTTTGAGTTCAGAAAATTCATTTGATATCGTGTCCAAAATGGACTTGCAAGAACTGACAAATGCCGTTACACAAACCGAGAAGGAAATTGGCACTCGTTATGACTTCAAGGGTAGCAAGAGCAGTCTGAAACTGGATAAGGATGCGTTAACGATCGTATCTGATGATGAGACCAAACTCAAGGCTGTCATTGATGTGTTGCAATCCAAAATGGCGAAGCGTGGTCTACCATTGAAAAACATTGATTACGCAAAGGTAGAGCCAGCGTCTTCTGGTACAGTCCGCCAGCGTTTGAATTTCAAACAGGGCATTGATCAGGACATTGCCAAGAAAATCAATATTCTGATTCGGGACTCCAAGATGAAAGTGAAGAGTCAGATTCAGGGAGACCAGCTGCGGGTAACTGGTAAGAGTAAAAATGATTTGCAAGCAGTAATGCAGCTGCTAAACGGTGCTAACCTGCCTCTGGATTTGCAATATACAAATTTCAAGTAATATGGCCTTTTTGTAGCAGAAGTGTTTTTTGACACGCTATTGGGCGTATATTATACTAAGTGTGCATTGCTGGCAGTCATGCATCAAGTCCAGTCCTCATCGTTTGCTGACTTTGTGAAAAGCAGTACATCTTCTGGAAGTCACCGGAACGTTTAAAGCGGTTTTGCTTTTGAGCGGTTGACTTTATTTTTTGCGTTTCTACATAGTGGGATCATGTTAATTTGGATTGACATTGAAACTGTACATTTCATGTTCCGGATGATGATAACGGGATTATGATGAATGTTTGGAGTAATGGAGGATATGAGGGAGGGCGTCTTGTGAATTTACCCAACCGGATTACGCTTGCACGAATTTGCTTAATCCCTTTTTTGATGGTGTTCCTGCTCGTGGATTTTCCATTTTATCCAGAGCCACTACAGCTTGGAAGCTTTTCGCTTCCGTATAATCAACTGATTGCTGCTGTTATTTTTATCATCGCCGCAAGCACAGATGGAATTGACGGATACCTTGCGCGGAAAAATAACATGGTTACCAATCTGGGGAAACTGCTCGACCCGCTCGCAGACAAGCTGTTGGTAACTGCAGTATTGATCTCGCTTGTGGAGATGGGCAAGCTGGATTCCTGGATTGCAGTTGTTATTATTAGTCGTGAGTTTGCAGTTACCGGCTTGCGTCAAATTGCATTGCTGGATGGTTCGGTTGTTGCCGCCAGTGCGTGGGGCAAGCTGAAAACGGTAGTGCAGATTGTGGCGATTGTGCTGTTGCTGTTGAACAATTTCCCGTTTTCATACACGGGTATTCACGTCGATATTATCGCGGTATGGGCAGCAGCGCTTATTACCATCTGGTCGGGTATCGATTACTTTATCAAAAACAAAAACCTGCTTCATTTAACAAAAGCATAATGGTTTGCTGTTAAAATGGGTAATCATGAAGGAAGCATTGGGTCAGGGGCAATAGGAAATTATCCTATTGCCCTTTGATCACTCACCACGTATACAAGGAGGATGCTCAATGAAGGCAGAAATCATTGCAGTTGGCACAGAGCTACTGCTTGGACAAATCGTCAATACCAATGCCAGATACCTATCTCGTGAATTGGCTGCGATGGGGATCGATGTATATTTCCAAACGGTGGTTGGGGATAACCAGAATCGACTCAGTGAAGCCATTCGTATTGCGCAGGGCCGTGCAGACGTTATTTTATTTTCCGGCGGCATTGGGCCTACCCAAGATGATCTGACCAAGGATGCGCTTGCAGCTGTTCTTAACCGGAAATTGCATATAGATCGAATGGCAATGGACAAAATCGAGAGCTTTTTCAGAGATCGTAATGTGGATATGACAGAGAATAACCGACGTCAGGCGATCGTTATTGATGGCGGAACACCTCTGGCCAATGAAACAGGCCTTGCGGCAGGAAATGCGATTTCTGACAATGACAAATATTATGTTGTGATGCCTGGACCACCTAAAGAGCTGATTCCAATGTTTGAACAGGAAGTCAAGCCTTGGCTGTTCCAGCATGTGCTCACAGAAGAGATGCCGATCTATTCCCGAATGCTCAAATTTGCAGGTATTGGTGAATCTGCTCTGGAAGATCGACTTCTGGATCTGATTGACGCGCAGACTGATCCTACGATTGCTCCTTATGCGAGCGAAGGCGAAGTTACAGTACGTGTCTCCACTAAGGCCGCGAGTGAGGGAGAGGCGAAGCTGAAGCTGGATGCGATGGAGGTCCAGATTCGGGAACGTTTGACAGAACATCTCTACGCGAACGAGGATGTGCCTATAGAGTACACAATTGTAACTATGATGTCTGACATGGGCCTGACGCTTAGCGCAGCTGAGAGCTGTACAGGAGGGCTTGTCATGCAAAGTCTGACTTCTGTACCCGGAAGTGCGTCGATGCTTAAAGGCGGCATTGTGTGTTACTCCAATGAAATTAAAGAAAAGTTGCTGAATGTGCCTCATGATTATCTGGAAGGTGAAGATGCACCTGGCGCGGTAAGTCCGGAGGTTGCAAAAGTGCTTGCTGAGCAGATTCGCATGATTGGCGATGCTGATTTTGGTTTGGCCGTTACCGGTGTAGCTGGACCGGGATATTCGGAACGTAAGCCACCTGGACTTGTCTTCATCGCTCTTGCTGAACGTGGAAAAGAGACGGAAATTCATGAGCTGCGCATCAATGGTAATCGGGAGACGGTTCGTATTCGTTCGGCTAAAGCGATACTCTATCGCTTATGGCAAAAACTTGTGGCAATGGATTGATTAGTTAACCACATGGATTGCATTTGCAGTTCCAAGCAAGTATAATTAAGGAAGACGGAAGAACCGTAGAATTAGGCTTTGTTGCCTTGTTTACGGTTCTTTTTTCTGTTTAATGTAAAGTTTATTTGAGGAAGAGGCGCCTCGGCCTTCACAAAAAAAACGAATGTATGTTCGAAAAAAAGCTTGGCAAACGTGTTAAAACAAGGTATCATTATCTTATAAACAGTAAAGGGTGTGAGCTTATTGTCAGACCGTCGTGCCGCGCTTGATATGGCGCTCCGTCAAATAGAGAAGCAATTTGGTAAAGGATCCATCATGAAACTGGGTGAGTCCACTCATATGAATGTGGAAATTATTCCCAGTGGTTCCTTGGCTTTGGATATTGCATTAGGAACAGGCGGCTTGCCTAAAGGCCGTATTGTTGAAATATATGGACCTGAATCTTCAGGTAAAACAACTGTCGCATTACATGCGATTGCTGAAGTACAACGCGTTGGTGGACAAGCTGCATTTATCGATGCCGAGCATGCTCTTGATCCTCAATATGCAAGCAAATTGGGTGTTAACATTGACGAATTGCTTCTATCTCAGCCAGATACGGGTGAGCAAGGGCTGGAAATTGCAGAAGCTCTTGTGCGCAGTGGTGCAGTAGATATCGTCGTTATTGACTCTGTAGCCGCATTGGTACCAAAAGCAGAGATTGAAGGCGAAATGGGTGATTCACACGTCGGTTTGCAAGCGCGTTTGATGTCTCAGGCGTTGCGTAAATTGTCTGGTGCAATCAGCAAATCCAAAACAATCGCAATCTTCATCAACCAGCTTCGTGAGAAAGTCGGCGTTATGTTTGGTAACCCGGAAACAACACCTGGTGGTCGTGCTCTGAAGTTTTATTCCACAGTACGTCTAGATGTGCGTCGTATTGAGAGTATCAAATCAGGCAATGACATGATTGGTAACCGTACTCGTATTAAAGTCGTGAAAAACAAAGTGGCACCTCCGTTTAAACAAGCGGAAGTGGATATCATGTACGGTGAGGGTATCTCGAGAGAAGGCAGTATCATTGACATTGGTACAGAGCTGGACATCGTTAATAAAAGTGGTGCATGGTACTCATATGAAGGCGAGCGTTTAGGACAAGGCCGTGAGAACGCGAAGCAGTTCATGAAAGAGCATAAAGACATTGCTGAAATCATTGAACAAAAAATTCGTGTAGCAAGTAACTTGACTACTGCAGTTCCTGCGCCAACTAGTGAAGAGCAACAAAAAGAAGCAGAAGAAGAACAAGAATTGTTTGAAATAAACGAGTAATCCTCCCAAACCCTCCCTTGTGGGGAGGGCCCGGAGGGCGTTGCCCTCTGGACTCCGTAAACTTGCCTGATTGAGTTTGGCTCGATCTGGATAAGGAATTATGGTAGGAGTGCTCTTGCTGTCCAACAGCCCCTGTCCCAATGGACAGGGGCTGTTGGCACGCTGACTGTCAGAGGTAACTGTGGAGATAAAGGCCGGGCTGAGTTCCCGGCCTTTTGTGTTAGCGTCCGCTGTCTTCTGTTAAGATGCGCTTAGTGTAGTCAGTATGAAAATATGTTTTGAGAGGGGAGACCTGAATGGATCAACATGACGAGGATTTATATGAAGAAGCAGAACGGGATGGCCTCTCCCAATTTCCGGACAACGAAGAACTTACCATTACTCGGGTAGAACGAACGAAGAGCAGGCAAGCCCGTTATCGAATTACTTTTGGCATCCACTCCATTACGGTTCTTGAAGATGTGATGATTAAATACAGGATGACGCAAGGCAATACGTTTATGAAGAAGGATCTGGAGGAAATCATCGTAGCGGACGAGCGACAGCGGACGTATGCACAGTCTCTGCGCTTTCTGGAGCATAAGCCGCGTACACGCCATGAATTAAGTCAGAAACTTCGTCAGAAGGAGTTTGCTGCACCTTTGATTGAAGAGGCGCTGGATCGGCTTGAGCGGGAGAACCTGGTGGATGACGATCTATTTGCGAAGGAATGGACAAGACAGCGTATGGAGGGCAAGCGGAAGGGAAAACTGTGGATAAGGCAAGAGTTGCGTCAAAAGGGAATTGCCAATGATCTCATTGCTGAAGCACTGGAGGGTGTCAGTGCAGATGCGGAATTTGAGACTGCTCTGAGCGCCGGACGCAAAAAATGGAATCAGGTCAAAGGGGACGTCAAAGAGAAGAAACATAAAACGCTTCCCTTCCTGATGAGACGTGGTTTTTCAATGGATATGGTGCGCCGGGTCGTGAATTGTTTAATTGAAGAAGATGAGGCTGTGGACCCTGAAGATGACGAAGCGTTGTTATGGGATTAGCGGACTGGAGTCTCTATACTGCATTCTCTTGACAATTTCTTTCGTCAAATACTAAAATGGACATGAGTCTGTAAGAAATGGACAACCCTTTTTCCTTCCAAAAAAGCGGTTTCGGTTTCTTAAGATTTATACCATTCTTAATTATGGGTTCGCTGGAAACAGTGAATAGTACGTGGAAACATGTACATGTGAAATGAAAATCGGCGGGGGATCGCCGTGAGTATTCGTTATTCCCAAAAATATGTAAGGTTTGAAAACTGCAAATTAACCCAAGGAATGCCTTGGAGGAACCAACGAGGAGGTGAACAGTATGGAACCTGCAATCATGATCATTCTCGTTGTGGCCGCGCTAATCATTGGGTTCGGAGTAGGATATTTTATTCGCAAATCTCTTGCAGAGGCTAAAATCTCTAGTGCGGAACAAGCTGCCGTACAAATCGTGGAGAACGCGAAGAAAGAGGCAGAAGCACTGAAGAAAGAAACGGTGCTGGAAGCGAAGGATGAAATCCATCGCATTCGCGCCGAGGCTGAAAAAGACACTCGTGAACGTCGGAATGAAATTCAACGACAAGAAAGACGATTGTTGCAAAAAGAAGAGTCGCTGGATAAAAAATTGGAATCACTCGAACGTAAAGAAGAGCAAGTGGCTAACAAAGAGAAACGAATTGATGAGACACAGCAACAGATCGAAATGATCTACAAAAACCAGGTGACGGAGCTGGAACGTATATCCAACCTCACTATGGAAGACGCACGCAGTATCATACTGTCCAACGTAGAACAGGAAGTTCGTCATGAGACGGCTCAAATGATCAAGGACATTGAACAACAAGCGAAGGAAGAAGCGGACAAAAAGTCCCGCGAGATTATTACACTCGCCATCCAACGTTGTGCGGCTGACCATGTAGCGGAAACAACGGTATCTGTTGTTACCCTGCCAAATGAAGAAATGAAAGGCCGGATTATCGGTCGTGAAGGACGTAACATCCGTGCGCTTGAAACCCTTACAGGGATTGACCTCATTATCGATGATACGCCAGAAGCTGTTATTCTGTCAGGCTTTGACCCGATTCGCCGTGAGATCGCCCGTACTGCCCTGGAGAAACTGGTGGCTGATGGACGTATTCACCCGGCACGGATTGAAGAGATGGTTGAGAAATCTCGCAAAGAAGTGGATGAGCGCATCCGTGAATACGGTGAGCAAGCTACCTTTGAAGTGGGCGTGCATGGTCTGCATCCGGATCTGATCAAAATTTTGGGCCGGTTGAAGTTCCGTACAAGTTACGGTCAGAACGTCTTGAAACATTCGATGGAAGTCGCTTATCTGGCTGGACTGATGGCTGGCGAACTCGGAGAAGACGTAACTCTGGCAAGACGTGCAGGTCTATTGCATGACATCGGTAAAGCGCTGGATCACGAAGTGGAAGGATCACACGTCGAAATTGGCGTGGAACTGGCGAAGAAATACAAAGAACATCCGGTTGTAATCAACAGTATCGCATCTCATCATGGAGATTGCGAAGCGACTTCGGTCATTGCCATGTTGGTTGGCGCAGCAGATGCGCTCTCCGCAGCAAGACCAGGCGCACGCCGCGAAACGCTGGAAACGTATATCAAACGACTGGAAAAGCTGGAAGAGATTTCGGAATCCTTCGAAGGTGTCGAGAAATCGTACGCCATTCAGGCCGGACGCGAAGTTCGCGTTATGGTACAGCCTGAGAAGATCGATGATGCTGAAGCCTTCCGCTTAGCCCGTGACATCACGAAGATGATTGAGAATGAACTCGACTATCCGGGTCACATCAAAGTCACTGTCATCCGGGAAACCCGTGCGGTTGAATACGCAAAATAGAGCATTACGGAAAAGTGGCCGCAGTAGTGGGCCACTTTTCCTGTTGATAGCCTGTTAAAAGGCAACTACACATCATGGAGCATGAGATAGAGTCCTGCAAAGGTTCAACATTCGAAGTAAGAGGACTTTGCAGGAATTGAGGAGGCAGTAATCAATGAAAGTTTTGTTTATTGGTGACATTGTAGGAAACGTAGGACGTAAGGCATTGAAAGAAAATTTACCGTACCTGAAATCGAAATATAAGCCACATGTGGTCATTGTAAATGGTGAAAATGCGGCAGCAGGTCGCGGAATTACCGGTGCGATCGCGAATGAGTTTTTCAACTGGGGCGTACATGGTATTACACTTGGTAATCATACCTGGGACAATAAGGATATTTTTGATTTTATAGATGATGAGCCGCGCATGATTCGTCCAGCGAACTTTCCACCAGGAACACCAGGACGAGGATACACGGTAGTCAAAGGTGAAGGGAAAGAGTTGGCGATTGTCAATCTGCAAGGAAGAACATTCCTGCCTGCTCTCGATTGTCCATTCCGTGTGGCTGATGAGATTGTTGATGAGCTGCGCCAAGACTACAAATGTATTCTGGTGGATATGCATGCTGAAGCGACGTCAGAGAAGATTGCCATGGGATGGCATCTGGATGGACGTGCGTCGCTCGTTGTAGGTACACATACACATGTACAAAGTAACGATGATCGTATTTTGCCTGGAGGAACGGCATACTTGACGGATGCGGGCATGGTAGGGCCGCGTGACGGCATATTGGGCATGGAGCGTGAGGCTGTGCTACGTAAGTTCTACACCCAGCTCCCGGTACGTTTCGTTGTGGATGATGGCAAATGGCATTTCCATGGTGTCCTCGTTGAAATTGATGAAGCTACAGGTGCGGCAACACGCATCGAAAAAATTCGTCTGATGGAGGACGAGTGGCGCATGGAATAGGGGTATTGTCCCATTTTGCAGGGAAACCCGTCTAAAAAGAAGGAATTTTTTTGCCTCCCGCGAATAACATCTAGTAAGTGGAAACAAACTTTCAACATTCCCAGGGAGGTACTTACCATGGATGTATTAAAAGTTTCAGCAAAGTCCAATCCTAATTCTGTAGCCGGCGCTCTTGCAGGGGTTCTTCGTGAACGTGGAAATGCTGAACTGCAGGCAATTGGAGCGGGAGCACTGAACCAAGCCATTAAAGCGGTAGCGATAGCCCGGGGATTTGTAGCACCAAGCGGAGTTGACCTGATTTGTATTCCAGCTTTTACAGACATTGTGATCGACGGCGAGGACCGAACGGCCATTAAGCTGATTGTGGAGCCCAGATAATACATGCAGTATGCATTGAACCTGTTTACGATGATGTAGACAGGTTTTTTTGCGTTTTTTGCAACAAAGTATAGAAGGAGGGTTAACGATGTCCATGTCGGATTGGCGTTTAGCTGATTTTCACTGTGATGCACTGAGCAAAATATTGATGCAACCAGCTCTTTCGTTCGAAGATGCTCCACAACTGGATGTGAATTTGCAACGCTTAAAAGAGGGTAAAGTCGGATTACAGGCATTCGCCATCTATTTACCCGAAGTACTAGGCAGAGGCAAGTTTGAACATGTGATGGGGCAGTTGGAGATCTATCGTGAGCGTGTAGAGAGAAGCCAGAAGCTGCCTGACGGCACACAGACGTTGTTATGGCGTGAACAGGTGGCCCAGGTTGGGCAAACAGAGAGCACGTGGGGATTAATCACACTAGAGGGTGTAGATGGGCTGGAGGGCAACCTGTTCTATCTGGAGTTATGTTATCAGATGGGTGTTCGCATTGTTGGACTTACGTGGAATTATGCCAATTGGGCAGCTGACGGAGTATTGGAGAAGCGTGGAGCGGGTCTGACCGAGAAGGGAAAGGAACTGGTGCGCCGGTGTAATGAAATCGGGATGCTGTTAGATGTGTCACATCTGACGGAGAAAGGTTTCTGGGAACTGACTGACTTGAGTGAACGTCCTTTTATAGCCTCCCATTCCAACAGTTATACCGTATGTCCCCATGTGCGTAATCTGAAAGATGATCAGATTCAGGCCATCATTGCCCGAGAAGGGCGGATCGGACTAACGTTTGTCCCTTGGTTTGTTAAACAGGAGGGGGAAGTGCTTATAGAAGACCTGCTGCCTCATATCGAGCAGATCTGTTCTCAGGGCGGGCAGCATCATCTGATGATGGGGTCTGATTTTGATGGAATTTCATCTTACATTCAGGGACTCGAACATGCAGGGCATTACCCGAGACTGGTGGAAATCCTGCTCAAACATTATGATGAACATATGGTGCACGGTTGGTTGTGGGGGAATGCCATGAGTTATCTGGGGGAACACTTGCCAGAGAGCAATCGGCAGATGGAGGGGAGCTCCTTGGAATAGTGTATTGGTGTGTGTGACTGAAAGGGTTAAAATTAAGTTTTTCCAAATAAAGGCGAGAAATGATGGTGAAATATGTGTATTTCATGAATTTTCACCCGTTCGTTTTCATTTCACTCCAAAAAGGGGTATAATACCATTGGATTGTTAAGAGCCTGAGTACAGGCCATAGATAAACAAGGAGTGAAATTTACGATGAGTAAAACAGTACCTGTGGGCGTATCTGCCCGTCACATTCATGTATCCCAAGAGCACGTTGAAATTTTGTTTGGTAAAGGTTATGAACTGACTGAATTTAAAGCTCTGTCTCAGCCTGGCCAATACGCTGCTAACGAAACTGTAGCGGTAATTGGTTCGAAAGGACAGTTTGATAAAGTGCGTATCCTTGGACCTGTTCGTCCTGAAACGCAACTGGAGATTTCCATGACAGATTCATTTGCCATTGGTGTTAAAGCACCTGTACGTGAGTCCGGAAGCATTGAAGGCACACCGGGAATCACGATTAAAGGTCCTGCTGGCGAAGTAACAATTGATAAAGGTGTTATCGTTGCTGCTCGTCACATCCACTTCCATACTTCTGATGCTGCTAAATGGGGTATCGAGGACAAACAATTGCTGAAAGTTCGCTTGAGTGGAGATCGTGGTCTGGTACTGGAAAATGTACTGGCTCGTGTATCCGATTCTTTCGCACTGGACATGCATATTGATACAGATGAAGCTAATGCTGCTGGCGCTCGTAATGGCGACACTGCTGAAATCATCGACTAATAGCACGAACAGCCTTCAGCCGCGAATTACGCGGTCTGAATAACGTATAAACCTGAGCACAGCCAAGAGGGGCGGTTAATTCCAACCCTGATGGCAAGGCTCAGGTTTTTTAATTTGTTTTTGGAGAGTTCTTCTGAGCCTTGCATGTTTCGGATTAGACGAAGGCGCATGTGGTTTGGATGTGGAACTACAGCCCAATTCATGCTATAATTTGCTGTAATGCTCTTTTGCTGTTCCAAGGAAGAAATTCATGTGGAACAGGGATGAATGAACGAATTTTTATTAATAGAGGCTGTAAGGAGTGACCGAAGGAAATGGCTAAAGACTCAAAAAAGGATTACTCCCAATATTTTGACTTCTCCGATGCCAAAGTAATTTCGCAAGATGAATTCAGCAAAAAGATAAGAATCCGGGGCCGTGAGATTAACATCAAATCGGAACCCAATCATCGTCAGGAGAAACAGCGGGGCAAGGAAGACGTCCAGGTGCTTTACGAAAATGCCGTTCCCGATGAACTGAAAAACATAGGGAAGGGCAAACATTATATTGTATATACGTATGGATGTCAGATGAACGAGCATGACTCGGAGACCATCAAAGGTCTGCTTGAGTCGATGGGATATCAGACTACAGAGGATCGCAAAGAGGCTGATATTATTCTGCTCAATACGTGTGCCATACGGGAAAATGCGGAAGATAAGGTGTTTGGTGAGCTTGGTCACCTGAAAACGCTAAAACTCGAACGTCCAGGATTGTTACTTGGCGTGTGCGGGTGTATGTCCCAGGAGGAAGGCGTAGTCAACCGGATCATGCAGAAGCATGGCTTTGTAGATATGATCTTCGGTACACATAATGTGCACCGGTTGCCACATCTGATCCAGGAAGCGCTGTTTAGCAAAGAAATGGTTGTTGAGGTATGGTCCAAGGAAGGCGACATCATTGAGAACCTGCCGAAGAAACGTGAGGGTATGCGCGGCTGGGTGAACATCATGTATGGTTGCGACAAGTTCTGTACATATTGTATCGTTCCGTTCACACGGGGCAAAGAACGCAGCCGTCGTCCGGAAGATGTCATTGCCGAAGTACGAGATTTGGCACGCCAGGGCTTTAAAGAAATCACCCTGCTTGGTCAAAATGTGAATGCGTACGGCAAGGACTTCACCGACCTGAACTACAGCTTTGGCGACTTAATGGATGCCATCCGACAAATCGATATTCCGCGTGTACGCTTTACAACCAGTCACCCACGTGACTTTGATGATCGCTTGATTGAAGTGCTGGCCAAGGGCGGAAACTTGGTGGAGCATATCCATCTTCCGGTGCAGTCTGGCAGTTCGGAAGTACTCAAGCGTATGAGCCGCAAGTATAGCCGGGAACACTATCTGAAGCTGGCTGGCAAAATTAAAACGGCCATCCCGGATGTTGTGTTGACAACGGACATTATTGTTGGTTTCCCTGGGGAAACGGAAGAACAATTCGAAGATACACTTTCCCTAGTTCGTGAAGTAGGGTATGATTTTGCCTATACCTTTATCTATTCCCCGCGTGAAGGTACGCCTGCTGCGGTGATGGAGGATAACGTACCGATGGAAGTGAAGAAGGAACGTTTGAAACGCTTGAATGAAACCATCAACGAATACAGCCACCGAAGCAATGAAGAGCAACGCGGCAAAATCGTTGAAGTGCTCGTTGAAGGCGAGAGCAAACGGAATTCCGAAGTTCTGGCAGGACGTACGCGTAGCAACAAGCTTGTGCATTTTGAAGGACCCAAAGAATTGATCGGTACTTTCGTACAAGTGGAAATCACCGATCCGATGACTTTTTATATTCGGGGCAACCTGCTCTCCGAGCCGGTAGCTGCCAATCAGTAATACACACACAAATAAGAAATAAGATGAGAATTTTGGGGTTCAATATCAGGTTCGGACATTTGCGCAAGTAGCGGAGGGGACGGAATCGGTCTGTAGAAGCGAAGCGTTCGCCTTTGTCTCCGGATTTTAACCTTGAACAGTTGTAATCAGAAAAATCCGGAGACAACAGCGATCAAAAGAACGATCCGTACCCGCAGCGGTCATGGAGCAGACGTTTGAACTCATTTGAGCCCAGGTTCTCATCTTATATCATCTCATAGAATGGAGCGATTTCAGTGGCGCAGGAAGAAGTGCAGTACAACCATTATGGAATGCCTACCTACGATACGCGCAATCTGGTCATACGCGACGACATTATGGGAAAAGCCAAAGAATTGGCTGATATGCTCGGAACGAGTGAGGAAGTTAGACAGTTTCAACAGGCTGAAACCAAAATTCGGGATCATGAGCGCATCCAGCAGTTGATTGCAACCATCAAGAAGAAACAAAAAGAGATCGTTGCTTTTGAAAGCTTCAAAAATGTTGAGATGGTCAGCAAAATTGAACAGGAAATTGAAGATCTGCAAAGCGAACTGGACAGCATTCCATTGGTTACGGAATTCCAGCAGAGCCAGAGCGATATCAACTACTTACTTCAGCTTGTAATCTCTGTAATCCGGGATACGGTTTCTGAAAAAGTAAACGTGGAGGCTGGAACGGATTCACCTCCGACCAGTTGCGGTTAAATGACGGAAGGGTGCGGACGCTGTCCGCGCCTTTTTTGACATTACATAACTGTTAACGTGGAGTGGCTATCGCCAAGTACTCGGAATATAATTCCAAGCAAAGCTCCACGCTGTGGGGTTATTTTGTGTGGCGCAGCTGATTTTTAATGATAAAGGCACATGACATCAAGAGAGCTTGATACGCACAGTGAATAAAGGAGAAATGAATAATGAGTATTTTGGACAAAATGGTGGAAGACGGAGACGGACGATTTTGGGGATTTCTCGGCTGTCGTTATATTAAAGGAGACGGCAAAGAAGTACAGATCGCGTTGACAGCAGGCGAACATCATACCAACTCCATGGGGATTATTCATGGGGGTGTATTGACTTCACTGATGGATCAGGCGATGGGTATGGTTGCAACAGCAGCAATGGAAGTGGACGGCTGTGTGACAACGAATCTGAACGTACATTTTCTCGCACCAATGAAACAAGGGGAATTAACGGTGACAGCTACGGTACTGCATCAGGCTGGACGCAGTGTTACGACTCAATCGGAGGTTCGTGATGCATCGGGTACGTTGGGATGTATGGCTACGGCGACATTCCGTATAGCACGTCCAAGAACGTAACGGGGGAATCCCGCAGTTGACAAAAGATATTATTATGTCATAATGAAATTATCAAAATGAAAATAGTCGGTGGTGCCCATGAGCGAAAACTACGAACACTTCAATGCAGAGAGCGACGAACAGGCAGCACGTGCCTATAGTTCCAAGAAATATCGTACCCCCGATGGTGTTCCTGCGGATATCGTTATGTTCACCTTGACCAAGCGGGAGCGCAAGACGGTGACGAAGACACTTCCCATTCGGGAACTGAAAGTGATGCTGATCAAGCGCAAAGGCTGGCCTTTTGCAGGCAGATGGGCATTACCCGGTGGATTTTGTCAGGAGAATGAATCCATCTACGGTGCAGCAAAGCGTGAGCTGATGGAAGAGACCGGTGTGGACGGTGGACATCTGGAGTACTTGAATGTATACAGTCAGCCGGGTCGTGACCCGAGGGGCTGGATCATCTCTCATGCATTTTTCGCGCTTGTAGAAGAATGGATGCTGGATCAACGCCAAGCGGCAGATGATGCTGAGGATGTTGGGTTGTTCACGATTCAGGAGGCGCTGCAAGAACTGGAGCTGGCCTTTGATCACAGAACAATCATCGAAGATGCTTATCGACGTATTCAACAGCAGATGCTGGAAACGACGATTGCTCGTCAGTTCCTGCCACGAGATTTTACATTAAGTGAATTATATCAGGTTATTCAAAGTGTTGTACCGGATTTTGAAGAACCAAACTTCATTCGCAAGATTACGTCTACCCGCAGTCGCAAGGGCATTGTGGAAGAAGTACGGGATGAAGAGGGTAATCTGGTGAGTTCTAACCAGTACTCACAGCGTCCAGCACAGCTATATCGTTTTACAGAACTCGTCCCACGCCTGTCCATCTACACGTAATAATGTGTTGGTTTGTCAATCTGATTGAATTAGGATCAACCTATTCTGTCCAAGGGAGTGTTGACGATGAAAGCACTGATTGTCATTGATTTTACGCAGGATTTTGTGACAGGTTCTTTGCCTGTAGGTCAGCCAGCAGTTGAGATCGAAGAGACTATCGCGGCTGTAACGGAAGCTTACTGTAATAACAAACATGAAGTGATTATGGCTGTGGATCTGCACGAAGAAAATGATCCGTATCACCCGGAGACTGCACTTTTCCCACCTCATAACATCCGAAATACAGAGGGAAGAGAGCTCTACGGTCGTCTTGCCCAAGTGATGGAGGAACGAAAAACCGATATTCGGTGGATGGATAAGACGAGATACAGTGCATTCTGTGGGACAGATCTGGAACTCAGACTGCGTGCACGTGGTATTACAGATATTGCACTCATTGGGGTATGTACGGATATTTGTATATTGCATACGGCAGTGGATGCTTACAATAAAGGTTTTCATATTACGGTATATGAAGATGCCGTTGCCAGCTTTAATCCGGCAGGACATGAGTGGGCACTTGGACATTTTCGTTCCAGCTTAGGTGCTTCGGTGGTTAAGGCAAGCGAGACGGTCCTGGCGTGATTTAATCAATAACATGTCTGATTGACCTAATGTTAGGAACCGAATGAATGTGGTGAATGGTGTATAGAGTTGTACGGGAGACTTGTTTGTATACGGATGAACAGAACCATGAAGAATAAGTCTCCATATGTTAACCCGTGTCCATAGGTGAAATCTGTGGACACGAGCGGAAGTCAGAGAGGATGAGACAAATGCAGACGACTAGCCTGGCTTTACATACGGATAAATATCAGATCAATATGATGTATGCCCATTGGGTGAATGGTACTCACAAGCGGAAGGCGGTATTTGAAGCCTATTTCCGTAAGCTTCCTTTTGGCAACGGATATGCGGTATTTGCCGGATTGGAACGGATTGTGAACTATATCAGCCAGCTTCGGTTTACGATGGACGACATCAAATTTTTATCCAAACAAGAGGAAAATTACGATCCGGTCTTTCTGGAAGAGTTGCTCCAGTTTTCATTTCAGGGGACAATTCATTCGATGAAGGAAGGTGCAATTGTTTTCCCTGACGAACCGCTCATTCGGGTAGAAGGCTCCATTATGGAGACACAATTGGTGGAGACGGCGATACTTAACTTCATGAATTATCAGACGTTGATCGCAACCAAGGCTTCGCGGATCAAACAGGTAGCACAGCAGGATACCTTACTTGAATTCGGTACACGGCGTGCACAGGAAGCGGATGCCGCTATCTGGGGCGCACGTGCGTCATATGTCGCAGGATTCCATGCAACGTCCAATATGCTGGCCGGTGAGCGCTTCGGGATTCCAACAGCAGGTACACATGCCCATTCCTGGGTACAGAGCTTTATGAGCGAGCAGGAAGCGTTTGACGTGTATGCCAAAGTGTTGCCTGATCAGGTTACCCTGCTGGTCGATACCTTTGACACGTTGAACAGTGGTGTACCTCACGCTATCAAGACAGCCAAGAAGCTGGAGAGCCAAGGCAAAAAGATGAATGCGATTCGTCTGGATAGTGGTGACCTTGCGTACTTGTCGATTCAGGCACGTCAGATGCTGGATGAGGCTGGCTTGGATTATGTGAAAATTGTAGCATCCAATGATTTGGATGAGAATACGATTTTCAACCTAAAGGCTCAAGGAGCTCGGATTGATACATGGGGTGTCGGCACACAGTTGATTACCGCCTCTGACCAGCCTTCTTTGGGTGGAGTATACAAATTGGTGGAGCGTGAAGTGGACGGCGCTATGCTGCCTACGATTAAAATATCTGCCAATCCTGAAAAAGTGTCCACGCCAGGTAAAAAGGAAGTGTTCCGGATCATTGATCCGAAGCATGGCAAGGCGATTGCAGATTATATCTGCTATCCAGAGGAAGAGCAGCCGCTACAGGGCGGACCGCTCAAGCTGTTCAACCCGCTACACCCTTATCTGAAAAAGACCGTTACCCGCTACGAAGCGGTAAATATGCTGGAGCCGATCTTTGTGAACGGACGCAAAGTGTATGAGCTACCTAATTTGGATGAGATCCGGGCGTACCATAAGGAACAGATGAACCTCTTCTGGCCTGAATACCAACGGAAGCTCAACCCGGAGATCTATCGTGTGAACATCAGCCCTGCGGCATGGAATATGAAGCAGAAGCTCATTGCGGAACATGTGAAATCCACAGAGGAATAATTCACACATAAGATATGCAGAGAGGCATAACCAGTGAGGAATACTGGGTTATGCCTTTTTGAAGATCATAGAATTATACGTTTTCAGCGGAGTTGAACCATTTGATGATCGCAAGAAAAACGTCAGCTAAACGCCGTCTGTCTCCTATGAAAGTACGTCGATAGACTTATTTCTTATATGATCCTAATGATGTGGATCAGGAATGTAAGAAATCTCATGGACAGACTGCCCAGATCGCAGGCTATACTGGAATTTGGCTTGTTCAGTTCAAGAGGTTGTTTAAAAGTGGACTTTTTGAACACGTAATTAGAGGAGAAATGCAGTAATTATTTCTCGGGAAAGCGCAGGAGACGCCAAATCTTGCATCTTTCGGAGTGTTGCTTCGACATATTAGGGCCGCTCATTTAATACCGATTGATTATCTGGCATTGTTTCAATCCCATAGTTGTCGGGGATGAGAGTAAGAGGAGGTGCAGACATGAGATGGATATTAGGACTGGTCTGGATCGCTTTTATTGCCTATGCATTGTTGTTGGCACCGGGGCAGTCACCTGGAAGTGATCCGATATTCAAAGAGCTGATTACGATGCAAAGCAAAGAACCTTGGTTACTTACGGTATTTTCGTGGTTAGGTATTTTCCCGGCAGTGTATGCCTGTATGCTGTTAAGAACATCTGTGAAAGAACGAGGCCGTGTTCCGGCTTGGCCTTTTGTCATACTTTGTTTTGGACTGGGTGCTTTTGCCCTGCTTCCTTATTATGCGTGGTCATCATCTGCGAGTAGAGCTTCGGGATATGTAAGCTTACATTTTGGTCGTCAGCGGGAGTCGGGAATTGGACGGGTAGCAGCCCACAGGCTGACGCATGTAGTCCTTCTGCTGTTGACGCTGGGGACAGCATTCTATGCCGTGACGCAAGGTCATCCGGATGTATATATGGACGCGTTCAATCAATCTTCCTTTGTACATATTATGACGATTGATTTTATTCTGCTGACCTTACTTTCCATGATTGCGATATACAGGGATGTTAAAGCGAGCCGACGTTCACCAACTTGGGCAGCGGCAGGTATCATCCCCATTGTGGGTCCACTAATCTATCTGTTGACGCTAAGGAGAGACAGAGCTTGATCATTAACATCAGAAAGAATCCAAAGGTAAAAGGTAGCCGTTAAGCCTGAATGCGAACAATTCATGTGCTTAATGGAAAAATATATAAAAGTCGAAGAAGGAGTGGCTATCGATGAAAAACCATTTTAACGCATATGTTGTCCGTAAAGAAGAACAGGGCGGAGTGAAAGCTGATATAGAACAACTGAAAAAGGAAGATTTGCCGAATGGAGATGTAACGGTAAAGGTGCAGTATTCCAGTGTCAATTATAAAGACGGACTCGCTACCCTTGAAAAGGGAGGTGTCGTTCGTGAATACCCAATGGTACCGGGCATCGATCTGGCAGGAACGGTGGAGGAATCGGTAAGCGGACGTTTTGCACCGGGAGATTTGGTGATCAGTACAGGATTTGAACCAGGCGTATCCCATTACGGAGGGTACAGCGAGTATGCTCGACTGCGCAGTGAATGGCTGGTGCCTCTGCCACCGGGTCTTAGTGAGAAAGAAGCCATGGCGATTGGAACCGCAGGATTTACTGCTGCACTTTCGGTAGATGCGCTGTTACAGGCTGGAGTGACACCGGAGATGGGCAAGGTTCTGGTTACGGGTGCAACAGGTGGCGTTGGCAGTATGGCAGTTGCGATTCTGGCGAAGCTTGGTTTCGAAGTAACAGCCAGCACAGGCAAGAAGGAGCAGGAGGAGTCATTGCTTCGAAACTTGGGGGCCTCAGAGGTTATTACCCGTGAAGAAGCCGATGCTCCAGCTAAAGGAGCCATGGGGAAACAGCTATGGGCGGGAGTTGTTGATCCAACAGGAGGCCCGGCACTCGCGGAGCGCTTGAAACAGATCCAATACGGAGGTGCGGTTGCGGTATCCGGGTTAACTGGAGGCACAGCTTTTGAATCTACGGTACTTCCGTTTATTTTACGTGGTATCCAGCTTATTGGTATAGACTCTGTATATTGTCCAATGGAACGTCGGGAACGATTGTGGAAACTGCTTGGCGGGGAATGGAAACCGGAGCGTGCGCTGGAACTGGGAATCCGTGAAATTTCCTTAGTCGAGTTGCCTCATACGCTGGAGACGATACTCCAAGGTGGTGCAGTGGGTCGGACCGTGGTCCGTACGATATCAGATCTTCCAGCCGAATAAGATTCTTTGTGCTTAGACATGCTAATTTTACCTGAATGGGTCACAGTACACGTGGCTGGAAAGGAAGGATTAGCATGTGGTTTGGTAGGGAAGACCGAAGTCTGGTTGGAAGAATAATCAAGTTGGTACTTGTAAGTGGAATGTTGATTGCGAGTGTCTGGTCCTTAGTGGCTTGTTCAGCATCATCCATTGAGCAGGAGCGGAAAGTCTATACGCGCGAAGCGACGGATGAAGGAAATATGCGGGCACAGAGTCAAGGACATGGATTAAACGGTGCATTGGTGAATGAGATCAGTAAGAGTTTTGAAGCAAAGGGCATCCAGCTGATGAATAACATGTCTGCCGATGACGATCATGGTGGGATCTCTTATATGTACTTGTTGAATGGAAGCGGCAGACACATCGTGAAAGTCCATATTTTCAGTAATAAGGCTACACGGGTTGCCGGCATGAAACAAATGTACAGTGAGAATGGTGATGAGGCTGTCTTGGAGAATGTACTTGGCCGAACAACGATTCGTAGCAAAGATTACGTTTCACTGGTGTATACAGCTTCTGGTGGGGAAAAGGACGAGTATGAGCAGGACGTTATGCAGGTGTTCCAACATGTGCTGGAGCAATTAAGGTAGGTGGAGAGGGAAGCACCAACCTTTCAATTCGTATCGTACAGCTGAAAATAAACCCGAAAAACCCGTCTGATTTTTCAGACGGGTTTATATATTTCACGCATGACATGCCGTAGCTCAGGCAAAATGAGTTTTTCCATAGCCAATTTGACAGCTCCTTTGGAGCCCGGCATGGAGAAGACGGCTGTGCGTCCAATCGTTCCGGCGACGGCTCTACTCAGGATGGCAGCCGAACCGATATCCTCGGTGTAACTCAGAAAACGGAAGATTTCACCGAAGCCCGGCAGTTCCTTGTCGAGCAGTGAGGACACCGCTTCGTAGGTCGTATCTCGGGGGGCAATCCCTGTTCCGCCACTGAGTAGCACGGCTTCGATATCATCACGAACGGCTGCATCTTGCAGGATGCTTCGAATGTTCTCCGTTTCATCTGGCGTAATGATGTATTCAACAATCTGATAACCTGCTTCATTCAGAAGCTGATGCATGAGCTGGCCGCTGGTATCGGTGTCTTTGGTGCGTGTGTCCGACACCGTTACAATCATGCACGATACCGTGTCTGGAGCTTCCTGGCGATGTTGTTCCACTGAATTGGTCATGAAACTTCCTCCTTCAATCAACATGTTCTCATAGCATAGACCATCCGTTAGAATCAGGCAATGTACTGGGGAAGAGTTGAACGTTATTGCACAACGAATGCAGGATGGTGTACACTCGCTAGATATAGATAGACTAGGTTACAAGAAGGACAATCAGAGAGGTGTTTAAGGATGAACGAAACGATTTTAAAAGAACAATCCATACCTGTATATATACTGTCAGGCTTTTTGGGAAGTGGCAAAACAACACTGCTTGTTCAATTGATCCAACATTGGCAACAGCAGGGTTTGCGTCCCGCAGTAGTGATGAATGAGTTAGGCGAAGTTAATCTGGATGGTCAGATTGTGGATTCCACCGTTCCGATGACAGAGATGTTAGGTGGATGCATCTGTTGTACCGTACGTGGCGACTTGGGATTGCAGCTTGCTGAACTTGTTCAGGAGGAATCCCCTGATGTGATCATCATAGAAGCAACGGGTGCGGCAAATCCAATGGAAATTTTGGATGCGGTCACCGAGACTTCACTCTACATGCGATTGGAATTGAAAAGCCTCATTACCGTTGTGGATGCAGCGCATCTATCTGGATTGTACCAGGAGCAGAAGGGGCAGACCTTCAAACTGATGCAGGAGCAGATTCGTTGTGCGTCTGTGCTTCTCTTGAACAAAACGGATAGGGTGAGTGAACAGGAACTGAAGGATCTGGAGCAGCTTTTGGCAAAATGGAATGGCTTCGCACCTGTAATTCCTACAGTCAAATGTGAGGTGGAGATGGATCTGTTGCTTCGCAGCGGGGCAGACGTGCACGTCCATGATTCAGCTTCTGAAGCAGGTAAGTATGCTCAACAAGATCATCATGTGCATACGGAAGCCTGTGGCGCACATGGATGCAGTCATGAACATACACATCATACAGTCCAAGGCGATGCTACTAATACTGACGCATCTCATAGCCATGTCCATGAACACGCTCATGAGCATTCCGTTCCTCATGCATCACACGAACATGTCATGGTGTATACGCATTATTTTAGTCATCCGGTGAATAGCGAAGCGTTTGAACAATTTGTATCTGCTTTGCCGCGAGACGTGTATCGAGCAAAAGGCATTTTATCGTTTAGCGACACGGCGAGCCGCTTCTGGTTCCAGTATGCCTATCGTGAATCGGATTACATGAAGATTACACCTCAGGGAGATGTCCCTAATGTTGCTGTGTTTATTGGTGAACATTTTGACCAAACTGTCATTCGTGACCAATTACTGGAATTGGAAGCGATAAAGTAGGCTAACTGATTCAATGTTCCTCCTTACTGGGTATTAAGAAGCATAGCAAACTTTGCCTGGGAGGTAACTTTAAATGACACAACAACAATATCAACAATGTATCGATGCTTGCCTGGAATGCATGAATGCTTGCAACGTATGTTACATATCGAGTCTGAAAGAATATGATCTGGCGATGCTGCGTGATTGCATTCGTTTGAATCGGGAATGTGCGGAGATTTGCAGTTTTGCTGCACAAGCGATGACGCGTGGAAGTGATTTCATTGCCGAAATATGCGAATTGTGTGTGAAAGCTTGTGAAGCTTGCGCCGCAGAGTGTGGTAAACACCAGCATAGTCATTGCCAAGCGTGTGCAGAGGCGTGCCGCAGATGTGCAGAAGCTTGCCGGTTGATGGCAGTCGTAGCGTAAATATCATTTCTCTGGAATATATAATTAAAACGGATAATATGTTGGTCCCCTAAGGAAAGCAGCGAACACAGGCATCTGAGACGATGTGCCTATGTGTTGCCTTCAGTAGGGGATTTTTAATGCAAGTTGCCAAGTCTGATCATGGTATGTATAATGATGGCAATGAATTGAAACGAAGAATATCAATGATCGGGAGAGTAACCAGATCCATACATGACAGCGAGCCGGGAGAGGTGGAAGCCGGTATGACATGACCTGAGTGAACCGCACCCGTGAGATGCTTATCCGAAAAGATGTACGCGTATCCCGATTGGGCATAGGCCATATCTGTCTGAGGGTAATCCGGATTGCGACCGTTATACGCATCGAGCGGAACAGGTTCTACCGATATGTACGTTGATGCATATTAAGAGTAGCTGTTCACCTAGAGTGGTACCGCGGGAACTGTTAAGTCAGCTCTCGTCTCTTATGTAGAGACGAGAGCTTTTTTGTGTTTATTTTCAGCCAATAATGAATGGATAAGGAGTGTTCGACATGTTGATGAAGCAGGCTGCGGCCGATATTGCCCCTTTAACGGGATTGAACGAAAAAGAGGTTATGAGATTACTGGAGGTCCCACCGCAGGCGGAGATGGGTGATGCAGCATTCCCTTGTTTTGTATTGGCGAAGTCATTAAAAAAAGCACCCGCAGTCATTGCAACCGAGCTCGCAACTGGATTGCAGGCCTCTGGAATTGAAGCGACTCCCGCTGGGCCGTATGTAAATATCCGTTTCAATCGGGAGAAGCTCGCGCCGAATCTGCTAAAAGAACTGGGGAATGCCGCATTTGGTAAGCTTCAGCTTGGTCAAGGTTCACGTGTTGTGATTGATATGTCTTCCCCTAACATCGCGAAACCCTTCGGAATTGGACATTTGCGTTCTACTGTAATCGGTGCAGCATTGTATCGGTTGTACAACGAAGCGGGTTATACCTCTGTAAGTGTGAATCATCTGGGAGACTGGGGAACACAGTTTGGCAAGCAGATCGCAGCATACAAACGGTGGGGCAATGAGGAAGCGTTGCAGGCAGACCCCATCCGTACGTCCCTGGAGCTGTATGTGCACTTCCATGATGAGGCAGAGAACGATCCATCTCTGGAGATTGAGGCACGGGAATGGTTCCGCAAGCTGGAGCAAGGGGATGAGGAAGCACAGCGATTATGGGCGTTCTTTGTGGAAGTAAGCATGAAGGAATTCAACCGGATGTATGAACGTCTGAACGTACAATTTGACCATACGCTGGGGGAAAGCTTTTACAATGACAAGATGGGTGCGGTGGTTGAAGAACTCAAGGCGAAAGGTTTACTTGAAGAGAGTGATGGAGCACTTGTGGTACGTCTGGAGGACGAGAACATGCCTCCGTGTCTAATTATCAAAAAAGACGGAACAACAATCTATCCTACACGGGATTTGGCTACGGCGGTCTATCGTCATGAGGTGATGAAGGCAGATCGGTTGTTATACGTGGTCGGAGGCGAGCAGAAGCTTCATTTCCGTCAGGTATTTGCTGTCCTATCTCGGATGGGACATGAGTGGTCTGCGAAGTGTGAACATATCCCGTTTGGATTAATGCGTTTTGAGGGACGGAAAATGTCTACGCGTCGCGGTAAAGTTGTTTTTTTGCAAGAAGTATTGGATGAGGCGGTTGCTCGTGCACTACAGATTATTCAGGAGAAAAACCCGAATCTGGAAAACCCTCAGAAGGTGGCCGAGGCGGTCGGTGTCGGAGCCATTATCTTCGGTGATCTGCGTAATAATCGGCTTAATGATGTGGACTTCTCACTGGAGGATGCGGTGAGTTTTGAAGGGGAGACCGGACCTTATGTGCAATATACGCATGCTCGGATTCAAAGTGTACTTGCCAAGGCAGAAGAGGCGATCCGCGTGGAAAATGAAAAACCTCTGATTAACCCCGGCCTTGCGGATGGTGAGAATGACAAAGTAACCACTCTATCCCGTATCGGAGATACCTCTTGGGCATTGCTGAAACTGCTGGGTGATTATCCCGAGTACTTGGAAAAAGCAATTCATCGGAATGAGCCTTCGGTCATTGCCAAATATACAATAGATGTCGCTCAAGCGTTCAACCGCTTCTATCACGCCGAACGGATTGTGGATGCGCCATCTGATGTAAGATCCTTCAGGGTGGCCTTGGCCAAACGGACTGCCGAACGCCTTGCGCACACTCTATATTTGCTTGGTGTGCAGGCTCCGGAACGGATGTGATTCAATTGACATGGAGTACACGTGGTCTTTTCAAGAAGTCCGATCAAGCTACACTAGACTCATCAGGTCGAGGTATGTTGCTTCAACAAGTGAGCAAGCGATTAGGCAGTACTCAGGTACTGAATCAAATTAATCTGGAAGTGAAACAGGGCGAATGTGCTGTGCTCATTGGCAGAAACGGCTCGGGCAAAAGCACGTTGCTACGTATGTTGGCAGGTATTTTGTTACCCGATACAGGATCGATCCAGCGCACAATGAAGGGTTCTGATGGGTATGCAGTAGATGGCCTGCCACGTTTACCCTTTACCTCTGGAGAGTACTTGTGGGACATGGGCCGGATTCGGGGCATTCACCCCGAAGTACTGCGTGGGCGGATTAGAGAACTTAGTGAACTTTTATATCTGGATACCGCGATCGATCAGAAGTTACCCTTATTATCGAAGGGCACACTGCAAAAAGTAAATTTGATTCAGGCCCTGTTACCTGGACCGGGTGGTCTTTTGTTGCTGGATGAACCGTTATCAGGCTTGGATACTCCAGCTCAAGAGGCAGTTGTATCCTTACTGGGACAATGGAAGGTTGAAGGAACGTCCATCGTTACAGCTTGTCATGAGCCGTTGCTTATTGAACGTTTGGCAGACCAAGTGGTTGTGTTGCAGGAAGGTCGTGTACTCCGCTACTGGAGTCGCGAGGATGTATTACAAGCTGGCGAACCGGTTGTACGTATTCAAAGTCTGACGAAAGCTGAAGAGGATTTGGCTAACGATCCATCCATTTTAAAACAATCGGGAGTGCTGTCTTTAGTTCGTAATACAAGCTCGGAAAAATCAAATTATTGGTTGTGGGATTGGAAAGTGGTTCAGAAATCAACAGATGATGTTCTTAGAATGATTCTGGCATCCGGAGGTTCCGTTGTGTCTGTACAACAGGAAGAAAGTCAATTACATATGGAAAGTCTGCTGGAAGGACAACATCCAGCTGTATATTCGAGCCGTGGGGTCGACCCAGAATCTATGAGGTTAAGCCCTTCTATGGACTCTGAGGGGAGAGAGGTCTAATGATCTATCTAACCCGATATTTGTTAAGGCATCACATTCGCTCACAGAAATATTTTGCACCGGTTATCTTTTATATCATCGCCATGCTGCTGATCTATTCCTACAAACCCAACCCTATTGCGGACAGTTACAGTGTCACGGCTATGCTGTTATTTCTGGCAGCTGCTTGGCTCGGAGTAATGGTGATGAATACCGAACCTGCTAAGCAGTATCAATTACTTGTCCTTCATACAGGAAGCAGGCGTAAGGTTGTAACAAGTCAACTCATCTGTGCCTGGATCATGCAATTCATGCTCACCGTAATCACTGTGCTGTATCCCGTGTTCGCAGGAATGTTTGAGAGACAACCCACAGGTGAGGAGTGGATGATGACTTGGTTAGGACATCTGGGGTTATCGTTGCTGGGATTGGGCATCAGTCTATTTTTTCAAAAATCGTACATTCCCTTGCTTAGTCGAAGTATGCCTGCCCTCATTATTGTATTATTACTATCGTTTATCCAAGGTTCCTTAAGTGAACGTTTGCCTGAATCGTTACAATGGCTTGGCCGCATTCTTCCACCAGCCTTTTATCAGGTTCGTGAGATGATGTTATTCGATGAATCAAAAATGAGCTCCTTTGTTTCGGTTACGCTATGGACTGTGCTCTATGCATCGGGGTTACTAATCATCCATGTGTGGCTGTCCGGAAGAAGAGATCTTCGGAGTTAGAAGCCGCGCTTCCCGATAACTTGAATGTTGCTCTTGGTTTGGTTAGGATAGAGGGACATGGAATGGATAACATTGTACGGTTGAAGGGGGCGCTCGCATATGCAAAATACAGACATCCAGAATGGTGACATGCTGGACAGCGAACACTCCAGGGAATTGTTTGCCTATTACGGATTGGCCGTGTACTACGGTCAGGCGCTTGAACAGCAGCTGGTCAATCTGATTTTATTAATGAAAATGTCTCAGGGCAAGGCCGTGTCTGAAGAAGATCTGGAAGATCTGTACGAACGAAAGATGAGCAGTTCATTGGGGCAACTCATTCATGAGGTACGCCATCATTTTACCTTTTCCGAGGAAGAGACTCATCAATTGAATGAATTGTGGCAGCAACGTAATCGTATCGTACATCACTATTTCAAGGAACGAATCCATGAGACATTCAGTCCGGAAGGACGATCACGCATGATTAAGGAATTGGAGGATTTCAAAGACCGTGCTCAGGAGCTGGAGATCAGTCTTCAGCAATATACGGGTGCCTGGATTGCAGAGCTTGGTCTGGATGCCGAATCCGCAGCAGCTTTGCAAACGCTGGAACGTATGCATGCCGAGAGCATGCAAGCAAGGGCTTTGGAAGAGGATGAATGAAAAGCAAACGGAAAACGAAACACTGGATTGTAATTACGGCACTGGCTGTAGTATTGGTTGGAATTCTATGGACTGTGGTTACGGCAGCACGTATATTAGCATATACGGATGAGGATTCGTCCAGGAGATCGGATGCAGCGATCATTCTGGGTGCAGCCGTGGAGGGGGATGCCCCTTCACCTGTATTTCGCGAACGTATTGAACATGGGATTGAATTATACCGTCAGGGTATCGTTCGTAATCTGCTTTTTACAGGCGGGTCAAGTGGTGATGGAGAATATGCGGAAGCTGAAGTTGGTCGAAAATATGCCATTGCACATGGCGTAAATCCAGCGGACATTCGCGTAGAGACCGTATCTCGAATCACCGAGGAGAATCTGATCCATTCAATTCCAATAGGTGAGCAGGCCGGTTATCAAACGTATACGATTGTGAGTGATCCTTTACATATGAAAAGGGCCATGAAGCTGGCTGCTGGATTGGGTATGGATGCCGTACCCTCTCCGACACGAACTACGGCTTATCGAACCTGGCGCAGCAAGTTTCCTTTTCTCGCAAGAGAGACCGTGATGTACATGGGGTATACGATCAAAGGATGGATAGACAATCCGCAGTAGCCGTGAGGTTGCGCGCGGATTGTTTTTTTGTCTGAGCGAAATACACAGTATCGGAGCATAGCTCCAGATAAAAATAAAAAAACGATCTGCACCGCAAACTGTGGTCATACCCCTGTCAAGTAGACAGATGAAAAAAAGCTATGCTGCCAGCGAGCATCGATATTCAATCGGTGCGCGTTGTTTTAGTTTGGCTTGAAAGCGTCGGTAGTCATATCAAGACGCTGGGAAAAGCATAAAAGAAAGAATACTGTATACTCTAGATACCTCTACAGGTAGAATGAGAAAAAGGGAAATTGATCCGAAATTAAATGAAATTGTTTATGTCGACTGAGATTTGGAGGTGTCAATAGTATATTATGATCAATGAAGAATTAATTCTAAACACATTTAAGAATTCTTGGGTATATAATAGAATTATAAAAGTAGTTTATGGTGTCGAGGAAGATTTTGACAATAATTTTGTTGGGAATCTTGATCTGACTTTCAAAGTAACTCTTTTAAGTTCAATGGAACCTTTTAAACTAAAAATTCGATATCATGAAATAAATGATCTGACAATTCACAAAGCCTTAACTTTTCCATTAACCAAAGGTCTGATTATTCGAGATTTGAAAAAAGAAGGGATTGTAAGTTGGCAAGAATACCATGTACATGATGATAGCGGGTACGGTGAAAACGATGGATTTCAATTCATTGATTTCTATTGTAAGGCTATTGAAGTAATTTCTGTGAAAAAATTCTATGAATTAGATTAAGTGTGTTTTAAGAAGAATAGGCACTGTTGAGATAATAGATAAAACTAATTCAGAGCACACTATAATACAAGGAACGAATTTTAAGAAAATAGTATGTAAATTCTAAATGTTACCAGGCATTCATCATCTAGTTAGAAATGTAGATTACAAATCGCCTGTTCTTCTATCTGATGATCTTAAAGAGGTGTTGGAAAGAAATAATATTAAAGGAGTTCAATTTACTTAGAGTTAAAACCTTGACTGGCTTTCCGCCTTTCTGGTCATACCCCTGTCAAGTAGACAGATGAAAAAAAGCTATGTTGCCAGCGCGCGTCGATATTCAATCGGTGCGCGTTGTTTGAGTTTGGCTTGAAAGCGTCGGTAGTTGTAATTGTACATGTATTCTTCTCGACAGTTCCCACATGATTCGCCATACTTTCTTGTGATTAACATTCAGGCCAGCCTCCCAGAGCGCCGTTGTCATGCGAGGATAACCAAACTCTCGATTTGCAAAATGAATAGCCATCATGTGCTCTTTGATCTCACGCTCACGGTCTTGTCTTGCGTCTCGCTGTGGCTGTGTTGCTCGCCATTTGTAGTAACTGGAACGGGGGATTCCTGTAATCCATAATAGGCGTTTAATGCCATGCGAGCAGCGTAATTCGTCTATGATATCGTAGTTCTCCCGTTGGCTCAGCGCTTCTCCTTTACTAGATTTGGATACCGCTTTTTTAAATAATCCACCTGTGCTTGAAGGTAGTCCCGTTCTTCTTCTACACTGCTAAAGGCAGTACGAGGGCGTCCTTTCAGTGGATTCGGAACATTGTTTTTTCGCTCATCGAACGCTTCCCCGTTTATCCATTTTTTTACCCAGACCTTCAATTGTGAACAGTTTCGAATTCCTTCGCGTTCAGCGACCACCTTGTAACTTGAAGAAACTTCGACATAGGATCTAACCGCATTCAATTTAAATTCTTCGGTATACGTGTGAAATGTTTGTCCTTTTTTGGCCATAAAAATATCCCCTCCAAGTGTCACTTGAACCCTCATGATAACATGAAGGTTTTTTCAAGTGTCCACTTAAAGGGGATAATACCAACCCCTAAGGTAGCCGTGTAGATTGGTTTTGTGTTGCCTGTTGAGCGCATATCATTTCTGATTAGTTAGTACAAGAATTTCTGTATTAACTATGTTATGCATTGCCTCCGGCAAAGGAGGTTGAGGTTGGAATAATCTCGCCCGACGGATTTTCGCTGGTTGCACTCGCTGCTGCTTGCGCACCTTGCTGGAGCTGATACATCTTATAATAGCGGCCTTTAAGCTCCATCAGTTCATCATGTGCACCTTGCTCAACGATACGCCCGCGATGCAGAACCAGAATCTGATCTGCCGAACGAATGGTGGAGAGACGGTGAGCGATGATGAAGGTGGTACGTCCTTTTTTGAGGACTTCAAGTGCGTTCTGAATTAGTGCTTCCGTTTCCGTATCAATATTGGCAGTCGCTTCATCCAGAATGAGGATGGCCGGATCAAACGCCAGTGCCCGAGCGAAGGAGATCAATTGACGCTGTCCAGCGGACAATGTACTTCCTTTTTCGATGACAGGTTCGTCAAAGCCTTGAGGCAAATGAGCCAGTATGCGTTCGGCCCCTACATCACGCAGCGCCTGTTCAATTCGTTCACGGGAAATTTTCTCATCGCCGAGACTGACGTTAGAAGCAATGGTGCCTGTGAACAGATATGGGTCCTGCAATACAATTCCCATATGTTCGCGAATCCACTGTTTGGGCAGATCCTTGACGTTCTGACCGTCGATCGTGATCTTGCCTTTTTGCGGATCATAGAACCGGAACAGCAGGTTGATGATTGAGCTTTTACCCGAACCGGTATGACCGACCAGAGCGACCGTCTGACCTTGGGATGCTTTAAACGAGATATTGTTAAGTACGTAATCCTTTTTATAGGCAAAGGATACATCGTCAAATACGACATTTCCTTTGTATCTTGGCATGGAGCCATCGGTTACGGCTTCTCCCTTTTCATCCATCAGCTCAAAGACGCGACCAGCAGATACGAGGGAGGAGTCCAAGTTGGCGAGCTGATTCACCATGCCGGTAATCGGCTGGAACAAGCGGCCCAGGACATCGACGAAAGCATACAGAACACCCAGTGAGATAATACTTGTGCCATCCAACACGCTGGAACCGAAGTACCACAGGACAACCGCAAAGGCGATATTCCGCAATACGTTAACCAGGTTGTGTGAGGTGAAGGCATTCAGGTTGAGCATTTTGTTCTGGTGTTTCATATAGTCATCATTCAGATCTTCGAATTCCTGCTTGGTTTGTTTCTGATGGCGGAATACGCGGATAATGGACATCCCTTGAATGGACTCATTAATGATTGCATTGATCTCACTCAGTCGTGACCGAATAATCGTATTGTAACGAGTGGCGAATTTGCGATAGAGCACAATCCATGTAATAAGCATCGGTACGACGAATAATGAAATCAGGCCGAGGCGAACATCGAGCAGGAAGAGAGCGACATATACACCTGTAATCGTGATGATACCTGAGAAAAAGTTCGAAAGAACGGCGACGAACAGATCCTTGACGGCTTCTGTATCGTTCGTGACCCGAGATACAACTTTACCTGCGGGCAGGTTATCAAAAAAGTGCACCGGCAGTCGCTGAATATGGGCATACACATCGTTACGCAGTCTTTGAATGACTTTATTGGCTGAGGACTGCAGCCAGAATGTTTTACCGAACTCCATAATGACTGAGATCACGAGGAAGATCATGTAGTACATAATTAATTGATAGATGCTTGGCATCTCCGGTTTGTAAAAAGCAAAGAGTTCACCAGCGGACAGGGGCGCTGCCGCATATTGGCCGGTCACTTCGCCTGCGCGTGTAACCGTAAGGGTTCCATCCGCATAGACGCGGTCCCCGTCAGGTGCACTGACCGGTTCATTTACAAAATAAAAACTTCTACCGGCTTGTAATACTCGCACTTCAGAACCTTTGTTTTCATCCGGTTCGAACAAGCCTTCGCGTTTGTAGTTCTTACCGTTGTAGACTGCGGCTTCATCCGAAGCTGTCGTCTCATAGAAAGGCTGCTCGATCGCAAGCAAATGGTTGTCGATCATGGATTTGGCGATGAACGGCCCGGCTAGCTCAGCCGCAACACCAATGGTAAGCATAATTAATGCAGCGATAAATGTTCCTTTGGCCTTTAAGGCGTAATCAAGCAGCCTTTTGCCTGTATTAGACTTCAATGAATTGACCTCCTACGTAGACAGATTGGACTCGACCTGTTGCCGTTCATACTGTTCACGGTACCATCCGTTCATGGCTAACAGTTCCTGGTGAGTGCCTTCTTCCGTAATTTTCCCGTGCTCCAGTACGATGATTCGGTCAGCATGTTCGATAGCGGACAGGCGATGAGTCGAGATCAGCGTAGTTTTACCCGAGCGTTTGTTGCGAATATTTTCAATGATTTTAGCTTCAGTACGTGCATCGACAGCAGATAAGGCATCATCCAGGATCAGAATATCAGGGTTAGCTATAAAGGCACGCGCCAGCGATACCCGCTGTTTCTGTCCACCGGACAGAGAGATTCCTTTTTCACCAACGAGTGTATCCAGTCCATCAGACAGGGTTCCCAGATCTCCGTCAAAAGCGGCGGTACGAATGGCTTCCATAATCACTTCATCACTGGCACCAGGCTTACCAAATTGAATGTTCTGACGAACCGATTTGGAGAACAGGACTTGTTCCTGTGGTACGTACCCAATCCAGCTGTGCAAGTCATCTTTGGCGATATCCTGAATGGGATGACCCGAGATGCTTAATGTGCCAGAACCGGCAGGGTATTCGTGAAGCAGTTGTTTGAGCAAAGTAGACTTGCCGCTACCCGTACGACCCACAACACCCAATGTTTGACCACGTCGCAGCGAAAAGCTGATATGACTGAGATTGTCGACAGTGGAGCTGGGATAACGGAAGGTAACATCCTGCATCGCAATTTCTTCCGGATTCGTAACATGAGCAGGTTGCTCCACATCTTGTACAGCAGGTTCTACGGATAAAGTCTCGTTGACCCGATCAAGTGAAGCGCTACCGCGCTGCATCAGGTTAATCAATTCGCCGATGGCGAACATGGGCCAGATCATCATCCCCAGGTACATATTGAACGATACGAGATCCCCCAGGGTAATTTCATTATGGAATACAAGATATATGCCGTAGGCAAGTGCAATCACATAACTGAGTCCAACGAAGAGTCGGATGGTGGGTTCGAAAAGAGCATCCATTCTGGCAACGGCCAGGTTTTTGCGATATACATCTTCGGTCACATCGGCGAACCGTTTCTCGTCCAGACGTTCCTGCACATAGGCGCGCACGACACGAATACCGGCGATGGATTCCAGCACCTGGTCATTCATATCTCCGAATGCATCCTGTGCCAGAGTGTAACGTTGATGTACAGCTTTACCATAGATCATCATGGCAATGGCGATAAAGGGCAGAGGCAGGATTGCCGCCAGGGTCAGTTTCCAGCTGACCAGGAAGCCCATTGCGAACAATACGGTGGCTAGAAAGGCCGTAGAGTCTGTTAAGGTCAGCATGCCGAAGCCTGCTGTAGTAGCAATGGAACGAAGGTCATTGGTGGCCCGAGCCATCAGATCTCCTGTTCTGTTTTTCTCAAAAAAGGGAGGAGTCATCCGTAACAAGTGATCCATGAAGCGTGAACGAAGCAACCGCTCCACGAGATTGGCACCACCGAACAGTTTGTGCATCCAAACGTATGTAACCAGATAGATAATGATGACCGTTCCCAGAATAAGCAAGATATAACGGGTAAGTGAGGTGCCGGTAATGGAACCGCGTACAATCTCGTCGATGGCATTGCCAAGAAGACGGGGAGGCAGCAGTTCGGCAACGCCCACCAGAATAAGCAAGATGACACCGGTCAGGTATCGTTTGCGTTCCAGCCGGAAGAACCAGGCCAGGTTTTTAAGTACAGAGAACAAGTGTTATCCCTTCCTTTCAATGTCCGTGAAATGCAGATTCCGTTCATGTATGCCGAATTGTACCCACAAAAAAAGACATACCGCACGCAGGCGGTATGTCTTCATATAATCATACGGCAGCATGGCTCGGAGAACAGAGCCGCCACCATACATAAGTTCGATTGTGAGTAAACATCACAGAGGTTCTAATGAAAGAACGTCTTGTCATGCCGACTTATGAACAAAATAATGATTTCGGGTGTGCTCCGGTATTTAATTGTGTGTTGAATTGACCTACCATATGTTTGTTAAACACCGTAATCACCCTTTCTTTTTTTGGAAATAAATGCAATGTAGACCTCGTATGTTTGCATCTTAACACCGGCTTTTACAATCTGTCAAACATTTTTCACAACTTATTTTGTCTTTATGTGGTCACTCGGGTTTGTATTCAGGTCCTTGTAGAGATATGATGGAACATATATATACAGAAGGAGCTGACACCAAATGAGTACCATACATGTATCTGATCAAGCTGCTCGCTGGTACAAGGAAGAACTGAATTTGAACGAGGGAGACAGCATCCGATTTTTTGCCCGTTATAGCTCTGGCGGAGGTCTTCATCCTGGATTTTCGCTCGGTATTGCTGTGGAGAAACCAAGACATCCTGCCGATCAAACCGAAGTGTCGGGGATTCAATTCTTTATGGAAGATCACGATTATTGGTATCTGAAAGGGCACCAACTGCATGTGGATATCGTTGATGAAGGTCAGGATATCGAGTATCGATATACCGAAGTATAAGGTGTGTCTGAAAACTCTGAAGGAAGCAGATGTTGCCGAATTTTCGTTCCAGGCAAGGAAGTTTCCCGCAGGCGTGCCGAGGCACGTCAAGGGGAAGTGACGCGGCACAGGGCGAAAATGTGGTGAAAGATGCACTTCAGCGATTTTGAGACACGCCCTAATCCTTGAAGTATTCTGCAAAGCAATAGATCACAGGTCGCCACCGGCTTCTGAGTAGGAGGAGGGGATGAGCAGTGAATCTGCCAGCCCGAGATTTCGCCCAATATATCGCAAAACGCTCTCATATTGTTGTAAAAGCGGCGGTGCGGGCTGAGAACGAACAAGGTGAATTGCTGCTGATTCAGCACGCTGAGCATGGTTATTGGCGTATGCCAGCCGGTGAGATGCGTCCGGGTGAAGCCATTGAAGATGCCGCACATCGGGAGTTATGGGAAGAGACAGGTTGGACTACCGATACCATGACACTGGAAGGTCTGCATTCAGGGCCTGATCTTCGGTATCTGCATTCCAGTGGAGATGAAGAGTATTACGTCATTGCCTTGTTTCGGACACAGATCATTCAGGATGACCTTGTGGAATCGCGTGTAAATAGTGATGCGGGTCTGAAGTTTTTTGCGCTGGAGTCGTTACCACCTCTGAATGAGATTAGCCAAATTCTGTTAGCACGGGATATTGCGGAATAAAATAAGTGTTGACGCAAAAATGACCTCGGTATCCACGATAAAGTGGGTACTGAGGTCATTTTTTGTTTTCGGATTTCCGTGCAATCCGTGAATTAAACCTGATCCAGTGGTTCATCATCCATCGCAAAATCAAAATCATCAATATCAAATACCTGTACAGGTGATTCCGATTCAATAATACGTGCGATCAGTTCAACCTGATCGGTGAGAATCGGGATACTCAGGCGCTGAGATGTGAGGAGCAGTTCAGTCTCGATGGGATCGAAATACTCTCCGTACTGTGCCGTATCTACAGCATTGATAATGGCAATGGATACTTGGTCACCAAATAGAATGGAGGGGCTTTTTGCCCATGGAACAAGTAATGCACGCTCTATTTTTTTCTTATTCAGTGGTTCCTCGAAATAAGAAATCATTTCATTGATTTTGGATTTCACATGCTGGTCATCTGCCGGGTTATCCATCATGGGATCAGGACTGGTCTGGAATTCATATAGCTCAAGGATGGTGGTATAAGGAACAATATATTCAACAGGCGCGGGCGGCGCTAGCAATTGACCGTAAATGGCCACCATCACGGCTTCTGTAATAAACTGACGTGACATGGTTCCTTAATCCTCCTGCGCCAATAATAGTTGCAAAGTGAATCTATAATTTTCTGCAACAGCATAACCACCATATGGATTATTCTGCTGTAGACTCGTGTACATAATTTGCATGAATAGAAGTATATCACACAACGGTGGGAAATACAGCCAATCTGCAGAGCATGTCAAGTCACACCCTCACAACCCGGATCAGGATTTGCCCAGTAGCAACGACAATATTCCCGCCGCGATCAATGGCCCCACAGGCACACCCTTGAAAAGGGCAACGCCGAGTACCGTTCCGATTAATAGCCCGGCAACGACAGTTGGTTGTGTGCCCATCAGCGTAGCACCGCGTCCACCGAGATAAGCCACTAGTAATCCTACGCCAATGGCGAGCAGTGATTTCCAGTGCAGGAAAGACTCGCCGATCGTCTGCAGACTCATTTTCCCACTGGCAAGAGGTGCCATCACACCAATGGTCAGAATGATAATGCCCAGTGTAAGTCCGTATTTTTCAAGCCATGGAAATGCCTGATTCAGGTTCAGGACTCGTAGCAACAACAGAAATACCATCGCTACGGTCACTGGTGTGTTGCTGCTGATAATCCCGAGGGCCGCAAATCCGAGCAACAGCAGGGAAGTCATGTCCATGGTCTTCATTTCCCTTCAGTCTGTCCACGTTGTCTGCTAACGATATGTTCCGCAATGTACCTTCCATGCCAGCGTCCGGATTCAATAAAGACTTCATTGGCATTACGCCCCGAAGCGATGACTCCGCCAACGTATATACCAGGTACGCTACTTTCCATCGTTTGCGCATCATACACGGGTTTATCCATATCATCGGACATCTCTACACCTACGGAAGCGAGCAGATGGCGATCCGGGCGGAAACCGGTCATAGCCAGAACAAAGTCGTTATCCAGTTCACTAGTGGAACCATCCGTGTGTATCAGACGAATCGAATCATCCAATATTTCATTCACGCGTGATTCCAGATGCAGTGTGATACGGCCTTTCGTCACCATGCTCTCGAATAGCGGACGTACCCATGGTTTGATGTGTTCAGACAGACCACTGCCGCGATAAACCATGTCAATATGTGCTCCAACACGTACCAGTTCCATGGCCGCGTCCACCGCGGAGTTGCTTCCGCCAATAATAGCAACACGCGTACGGGTATAAGGGTGGGCTTCCCGGAAGTAGTGGGTTACTTTATCTTTGTCTTCTCCAGGGATGCCCAGATAGTTAGGGTGGTCAAAATAACCGGTAGCTACAACTACATTGCGTCCAACATGTACGATGGCCTCCCCGCGTCGATTGAGCGTATGTACCTCAAACGTGCCATCATCCTTGCGTTTGATCTCACGGGCTTCCTCATAGTTATGAACACGCAGGCCAAAATGTTCTGCTACCCTGCGATAATAGGCGAGTGCTTCATAACGAAACGGTTTATCATTAGGTGTGCTGAACGGGACGTTTCCGATCTCAAGCAGCTCGGCTGTGCTGAAAAACTGCATATGGGTTGGATACAGATAAATAGATTGGACGATATTGTATTTCTCAACAATCACAGCGGACAGTCCCAGCCGCTCGCATTCAATGGCAGCAGACAGACCGCATGGGCCTCCGCCGATAATAATGACATCTTCCATGTTCTTAATCCTCCTTATTTCAAGCAATATAATCCTACCGTAAATAAAGGGCTAATGCCAGTTTAAGCGTGAGTTTAACTCAGACAGGCTTCCTTGAATCCAAAGGAGTTGACGTGGAGAAAAGAAAAGACTAATATCAAATTAGATATTTATCTAAATGAAAGTGAGATGAACGATGATGCAGCTGGAGAAAATTGTGGCTTATCATAAAGCGTTGGCTGACCCGACCCGGCTTCGCATGCTACTGCTGTTGGCACAAGGTGAACTGCACGGACAAGCCCTTGCCGAGCGGCTCAATTTGTCACAGCCAACCGTGACACATCATGCTTCCAAGCTGAGAGAGGCGGCGTTGATCAAGGAACGACGGGAGAAAAATACCGTGTATTTCACACTCAATCCTTCGTTTATCCGCGAAAATGCACAGGCTTCGGTTGATTTTATTTTCAAGCGAGAGGAGGTTACGGATATGAGTGATGTGAATGAAACATTGAAAGCATCGGTCATGAGAAATTTTTTCTCCAAAGATGGACGACTACGTCAGATTCCGGCTCAATACAAGAAAAAGCTGATTGTACTTGGTCACTTGGTGGAACAGCTTGAATTCGGTCAGAAGTACACAGAGAAAGAGATTAATACTTTTATACAGCAGTATCATGAGGATTTCGCCACCATTCGGCGGGAGTTTATCATGCATCAGTTCATGTACCGGGAAGAGGAGATCTATGAATTGAATCCGAAGGAGATGTGGACGCGCTGGGATCAGGTCAAATAAATTAGTCGGATAAAAATTTATTTGGGCTTGACAACAACAAAGTGCAGTGTGTAACATAATGGATAATTCTACAAGGGAGGCGATTGTTTATGACAAACTTAAATGCTGTATACGTTAATTTGAATATGAACAGCGTCTCCGGAACGGATCAATGCATGTAATTTTGCGTTAAGTGGGTAGTACTATCCATTGTAACGTGAATTGTCGTAACATGCACAGATGAAGCCACGGGTGACGCACCCGTGGCTTTTTTGTTTGCCGATAAAAGGGTATTCCTGAATTGTTTATAGCGGATAGTTAAGTATTCTGTCCGGTATAACGATGAGGCGGTAGCTCTGTGATTCGGCTAACTATTTATTGCCGCGGGTGTATTCTTACCCGTGGTTTTTTTGATTTGATCTGAACACCGGAGATGATGGTTCACTCGGTTTGAACGAAGTAAACAACTTATTTTGGGAGGAATTTTTATTTTAGATAACCATATTAAGAAGTACGGCTGGTCTGCAAAGTGGCAGGAACTGTGGCAAGAGACAGGAATGGAAGAGCAGGAGAAAAAGCCAGCCAGAATTATCGCAGACCATGGACATCTGCAACGTCTGATTACAGAAGAGGGCGAATGCTGGGGAAGAATTTCGGGCCGAATGCGTCATGATAGTCTGGAGACCAGCTTGGCACCAGCGGTTGGAGATTGGGTGGCCATTACAGGTCAGGCAGGTGAAGAAGCAATTATTCACAATCTGGTGCCACGTCAGAGCCGGGTCTCGAGACAAGCCGCAGGTCCGGTGACCAAGGAACAATTAATCTCCGCCAACGTTGATACATTGCTAATCGTGGCAGCACTTAATCATGATTTCAACCTTAGACGGCTCGAAAGATACGTGCTGATGGCATGGAATGGTGGGGTAAGACCAGTCATTGTCCTGAGCAAAAGTGATCTGTGCAACAATGTGGAGGAACAGATCCGAAGTGTAGAAGGAGTAGCTCCAGGCGTTGAAGTGCTCGCGATATCCGCTGTGGAGGACCAAGGCAAATCGTTACTGGAAAGATATTTGCAACCAGGGTTGACTGTTGCGCTCACAGGATCTTCTGGCAGTGGCAAGTCTACGCTGGTGAACTGGATGATGGGTGAGGATGTACAGCTTACACAATCCGTCCGTGAGGGAGACAGCCGTGGGAGACATACAACAACACACCGGGAGATGTTTGTACTCCCACAGGGAGCTGTATTGATCGATACTCCAGGCATGCGTGAGCTTAATCTCTGGGATGAAGGCAGTGATGGATTGTCCCATGCGTTTGGAGAAATTGAAGAACTCGCTGCCGCGTGCAGATTTCTGGATTGCAGTCATACACGGGAAGCTGGATGTGCAGTGAAAGAGGCCATTCAGGATGGTTCATTGGATGAAAAACGACTGAGCAATTATCTGAAAATGCAGAAGGAATTGCAATATCAGCAACGCAAGGAAGAAGTGGCATCGAGAAGACGTACCGCCTCCAGCAAACCGGCCAGTAGTCGTAAACCCAAGCACTCCCGTAGTGTGAAAGATTGGGAGGAAGCCTGAAATCAGGCGGGCATCATCCGGCACCTTGCATAAGATAGGTCAGGAGGGATGTCATTATGCCGGATTACAGGATTATTGTAGATTTGTCTGACCACATGTTGTATCTTCTGGATGGCAATCAGGTGATTAAGGGATATCCCGTGGGCACTGGCAAGATGCTCACACAGACTCCAAACGGGGAGTTTACTATTATTAACAAACAATCCAATCCAGGTGGGCCGTTTGGCGTGTTCTGGATGGGACTGTCTGCTCCCCATTATGGCATACACGGAACCAATGAGCCTTGGTCCATTGGCAAATCCGTCTCCCATGGTTGTATACGCATGTACAACTCGGATGTGCTGGATCTGTCCTCCAAGGTTTCTGTAGGCACTAGGGTAACGATCCGGCCGTAGGGCCGGATTTTACTTTCTAAGAGGTAGTTCCAAAAGTCCACTTTTGATTACGAATCATGCCTAGTGGCATCAGGATTGAAGTGGATGAATTTGGAATTATAGAAATAAGAACATATAATATGGTAAAGCTACGGCAGTTACGAGAGAAAGCGAGTGATAGCCATGCAGATCAGGCAGGCGCGTGAAGGGGATGCGCAGGGAATAGCCCATGTACATACGGAGAGTTGGAAAACAACGTATCGCGGAATCGTGCCCGACGATTTTTTGGATCATTTGACTACAGAATCAAGATTGTCCCAGTGGGAAAAGAATATTCGCTCTGGCGAAAAGGATCAGATCTTGGTAGTAGCTGAACAGCCTGATGGGAACATTGTCGGATTTGCTTGTGGGGGTAAGGAGCGTGAAGGCAAATTAGCTTATGATGGAGAGCTGTACGCCATATATTTGCTGAAGGAAGTGCAACAAACGGGGATAGGTCAGCGGCTGGCTAAACAGGTGGTTAATTATCTGCGAAACCTTAATATGAAAAGTTTGATCATATGGGCCTTGGAGCGTAATTCAGCTTGTCGCTTCTATGAGAAGATGGGAGGTACTCCAGTCCATACACAGTCCATCCGCATCGCTGGTCAAGATCTGATCGAAGTTGGCTACGGATGGGAAGACTTGAGCCTCTTTGGAGAGAAGAGCCTGCCTGACAGATGAAAGACGTACAGGGGGCGGTAAAATACTGTTGATTGTGTTGTTTACTTAAGCTTAAGGAATGGAAGGTTAATTCAGCTCTACAGGTTTGCGTAATTCTGAACAAGGTTAATGAAGTATTACACCGTTATGCAGGTGTGACATTTAATCTTGATCAGGAGGCGTATTCCAATGACTTTAATGGACACCGAACATACAACATGGACGAAACAATATATTAATGGCCAATGGGTAGAAGGCTCCGGCGAGAAAACAATGGAGAATATCAACCCTTACACGGGAGAAGTTATTGCCACGTGGCGTTCTTCCAATAAAGAAGACATAGATAAAGCTTATGAATCAGCTCAGAAAAATTCGATAGAATGGGCGAAGTCTTTACCCGCTGAGAAGGAAAAGGTACTGCGTAAAGTTTCTTCCCTGATGGCAGAGCGGAAAGAGGAGATCATTCAACTGCTGATCACGGAATCCGGGAGTACTCGTATCAAATCAGAGGCGGAGTTCGTAGCTGCCAAACGCATTGTGGATGAAGCAGCCTCTTTTCCTTATCGAATGAAGGGGGAGATTATCCCGTCCAATACTTCTGGCAAAGAGAACCGTGTGGTTCGTGAGCCCAAGGGAGTGATTGGCGTCATCGGACCATGGAATTTCCCATTGCATTTATGCCTACGATCCGTAGCTCCGGCGATTGCTCTTGGCAATGGCGTGGTTATTAAACCAGCATCGGACACTCCGATTACGGCAGGTTGGCTCATTGCCGATTTGTTTGAACAAGCCGGTCTGCCTGAGGGCGTACTGAATGTCGTTGCTGGAAGTGGTAGCGAGATAGGGGATTACTTTGTCGCTCATCCGGTTCCAAAAGTAATTTCATTTACGGGTTCCACAGAAGTTGGACAGGGAATCGGCAAATTGGCGGGTGAACATTTGAAAGAAACGGCACTGGAGTTAGGCGGTAACAACGCCATGGTTGTGCTGGAAGATGCGGACATTGAACGTGCTACCGAAGCGGCGGTCTTTGGCAAGTTTCTGCATCAGGGACAGATCTGCATGGCTCTGAATCGTATCATTGTGCATGCCGATATTTACGATGAATTCGTCGATTCATTTGTTGCCAAAACGAAGAATGTGCAGGCAGGTGATCCAGCGGATGCCAAAACACTCGTGGGTCCCCTCATTCGGGAAAAAGAGGTAGAGCGATTGCTGGATCTTGTAAATAAAGCTAGGGCTGAAGGTGCGCAGTTATTGCTCGGAGGGACCAGTAAAGACAGTGTGCTTTCTCCTACTGTACTTGCGGATGTCAAACCTGAACAGGATATTGTGCAGCAGGAATTGTTTGGTCCAGTGGCAGTAATCATGAAGGCGCAGGATGAACAGGAAGCTGTACGTTTGGCGAATGATACCCCTTATGGACTTAGTGGTTCCGTATTCACCACAGATCTGAATCGAGGATATCAGATTGCCCAGCGTATTGAGTCTGGCATGGTGCATGTGAATGATCAGTCTGTGAACGATGAAGCACATGTGATGTTTGGCGGTGAGAAAGCTTCGGGAATTGGACGCTTTGGCGGTGATTGGGCGATTGAGAAGTTTACACGTACGCGTTGGATCAGTATCCAGCACCAGTATCGGGATTATCCGGGAGTATTATAAGTCGAAAAAGAGTGAATTAACAGGGTCACTTTTGGGTGATTGCAATGGGTTACCGATAGATCGACAAATCATGCGAAAGTCCGTCTCCAGCTTGGTGTGACGGGCTTTTGCACAATTGTACACCCTACAAAAATACTGTTTCACATCAGAGTAAAAAAGCTGTTTGGGGCTGTCTCTATCTGGTTATTTATGGATACACGGAAGAACCCATCCGTAAATCCAATGGCAAAGGGGCCTGAAATTCATGTCCATTGACCGCTTTATTCTGAGGAAGCTGAATACCTGTCAGGAAGAACATACACGTGCCAATTTGGTTCGGCTGTTTGTCATTCGTATTCGTAAAGCCGAGATTGCGGAAGAACATGATGCCGCCTATGTCCTAAGCAAACTGAATTGAGTTATAACTGATATGGATCCGCGATCCGCTGTTAATGTGTATACAGCTCAAAAAAGGAAGCTTGTCTATAACGACAGCTTCCTTTTTCATGTCTTGTGATGAACGCAACTTGATGGACTTCTTTTAATATAACGATAGAGCAAGGGAGTCATTTTCACTGCGACTGTGGAGAATAGCTTCTCCATTGACAATCTCAATACTAATTAAAGAATGCAGACATTTTTGGAGAGCGCGTTTACCGTTGCTAATTTTGTGCTCCAGAGCACTACTAAGCAATCTTAATGTCTTCTGCATAGGTTGTTTGTTTTCTTGATTAAAATATACAGGGATTGATTTGTTTTGAAAAGTTATTAGGGTTCTCACTTGAAATCACCTCACGGTTGTTATTTCATACAGGTAATATTAAATTCCAATGCTTAAAATTACCTTAAAATCAGCTTATGAAAACATAAAGGTGGGTAATGTTTGAAAAGTGTTCACAATTCAATTGTGGGCGAAGGAATAAAAGTCCTGAAAAACGGAACTTAATTACCATTTAAATGGTACAAAAATAAAAAGTTTCGCATCCTCGCAAGTTTTAAAGGCATAACTGCCACGAAAGTTCTGAGTCGAATGTACGATATTTTAATATATACGTGGGTCATATGTAACGAAATTACAGGTGGCACATTGCAAACAGGGTGTTTATGTAAGAAAATAGGGTTGATATAACGATTCATTCTCTTTTTTTTGATTTAATCTGACATTAGGACAATTTACATATGAGACCATGGGAGGGATTCAGATGATTCTAACCGTGTATTCCGGCCGCGAGGAAGGCGAATGGTTCGACATCGAGGTTCCGGACGAATGTACCATTGAACATTTGAAGACATTACTCGGCGTTCGGATTTTTGGACAGGCACCGGGAGACGGCATTCAGTACATTCTTGAGGCCAAGTTTCCGGAAGGTCTGTGGTTCTCTCCGCAGAACGCGCAGCAGTTAATGGAAACGGGGCTGCGGCAAGGCAGTTGCGTACGTGTCCAGCGGGCTTTTTCAACGACTTCGGAAGAAGCGCCTGTATATGGAAGACGTTCATTATTTCAGCAGGACAGCAACGAATAGGGCTTTTGAACGTATACATTCTATTGAACGAACTAAAGGAGGTCTTCTCTTCGTGAATGTGTTATATCAGCGTTCTCCAAGAATGACACCGGTTCTCAAGGAAGAGGGACTCGAAATACTCAGGCCTCCAACAGAGCCGAGCAAACCCACGTTTTCCATGATATCCATTATTGTGCCGATCATGATGACTATGTTCAGCATTGGTTTCTACGTATATATCAACATGACCGGCAAAATGAACAACAATAATTATATGATGTTTCAGATGATGACGGTCATGATGATGCTTACTTCTTATACCATTCCATTCTTCGTGTATCTGAGCAACAAGAAATCATATCGCAAAAAATTGGAAGAACGCAAAACCATGTACCTTGCTCAACTCGACAAACACCGGGAAGAACTGAAGGAAGCGCAAGCGGAGCAGGTGAAGAGCCTGTACGAAATTCATGGTGATCCGGGCGTGTGTCTTCAAGTGGTGAAGAACCGGAACAGTTCCTTGTGGGAACGTTCACCAGAGGATGATGATTTCCTTCAGGTACGCATTGGTACGGGAGAGATTCCATTCCGAATCAAACTTCAGGTTCCGCGGATTGATGGCTATGAGAAGGATGAGCTCATCGAAGCGGCCCATGAACTTGCGGCTGAATTCCAGACGGTACCGGATGCTTCCATTACATTGCCTTTGTTCCAATCGAAGGTGATGGGACTGGTCGGTGATCGGGAGGAAGTGCTTGCTTCCCTGCGAGTCATTATCTCACAGCTGACAGTACGGCATTCACCGGATGAACTCAAGCTTGCTGCATTCTATGAAGAGAAGGACAGCAAGGAATGGGATTGGCTTCGCTGGATGCCCCATATCTGGGATGAAGACCAAGGACAACGCTATATGGCCGACAGGCACAGCGGTGCGCATCAATTAGCGGACAGCTTGTTTTCCGTGTTGAACCGGCGCCGTAACAACAAGGAAGACCGTTACAAGAAAAGCGTGCAAACGCCGTGTTACGTTGTGATTCTCTCCGATACGCAATTAATTGAAGAAGAACCGCTGCTTCCGCTACTGCTGGAGTCGGCTCACGAGATTGATGTATGCACCATTATACTGGCAAATCGCAAAGAGTCTCTACCGATGCATTGTCAGTTGATTATGGATGCCTCCAAAGGCAAAGGTGTGTATATCAAAAAAACGGAAGATGCAGATGTTATTCAACAAACGTACAAGCCTGATGTGATCTCGAAAGAGATGGCAGAGGCGCTTTCCCGTTATATGTCACCGATCCGGTTGAAGCGTTCATCTGCTTCGGATATCCCGCAAGTGCTCCCGTTATTCGATATGCTGAGCACATCACGCGTGGAAGATCTGGATGTGGTATCCAGATGGGGACAGACGAGATATCCTGACACGCTACCTGTGCCAATGGGCGTAAGAGCTGGCGGCAAGAAAATTGCGATTAATCTGCATGACAAAATTGAACGTCAGGGTCATGGTCCTCACGGTCTGATTGCAGGTACAACCGGTTCAGGTAAAAGTGAAGTTATCCAGTCCATCGTAGCCTCGCTGGCTGCTGAATTCCATCCACATGATCTGGCATTCATGCTGATTGACTATAAGGGTGGAGGGATGTCCAACACATTTGTCGATCTGCCTCATGTGGTTGGTACAATCACCAATCTGGATGGAAATCTGATTGAGCGTGCGAATATCTCACTTCGTGCCGAATTGGTCAGAAGGCAAAAGATATTAAATGATGCGGGAAACCTCCAGCACATTGATGAGTATTACAAAATTTTGCGTTCCAGACATGAACAGCCACTGCCACATCTGGTCATTATCATTGACGAGTTTGCTCAATTGAAGCGGGACCAGCCGGAGTTCATGGATGAATTAATCAGTATCGCGGCCATTGGCCGGACACTTGGCGTTCACCTAATTCTGGCAACCCAGAAGCCAGCCGGCGTTGTGGACGATAAAATATGGAGTAATTCCCGCTTTAGGATCTGCCTTCGCGTACAGAGTGAGGGAGATAGCAGGGACATGATCAAAATTCCAAATGCTGCCTGGATTACGAAGCCTGGACGTGGATATTTTCAGGTCGGCAGTGATGAAGTATTTGAAGAAATGCAATTTGCCTGGAGTGGTGCGCCTTATAACCAGCAGGAGGACGCAACGACCGTATTGCCTGTTATGGAAGTGCGTTTGAACGGTAAGCGAGAGCCTCTGTTAACCGGAGAGCGCCGAGCTGTTCTCAAAGGTGAAGATGTTCCGAAACAGCTTCAGGTGTTTATTGACTATGTTGCGCAGGCTGCAGCGGATGCAGGTATCCGTCGTTTGCCAGGACCATGGTTACCACCTTTACCAGAAACACTGGAATGGGAAAGTCTTCCGGATTGGCAGGAAGAAGAGCATTACGATTTGTTGCTTGATGGCGGGGCGAGTGGTCTGAAACCACTGGTTGGTTTATTGGATGATCTTCCTAATCAGCGTCAGCAGCCACTTGCGTTGCCTATGGATCAAGGCCATCTAGTCGTGTACGGTATGCCAGGTCTCGGAAAAACAACATTTGTCCAGACATTGCTTATGTCCCTAGCCCGTTCACACAGAACCGAGCCTTGGCATGGTTACATTATCGATATGGGCCGTATGATGAAGGACTTTGCAGCACTTCCTCAGATCGGTGGCGTGATGATGGCTGAAGAGGAAGACCGGATCAAGCGGTTATTCCGCTATATTCTCAAGCTGTCGGCACAACGCAAAGATATTATCTCGGAGGCAGGGGTTAAAACGATTTCGGCCTATCGCCGGACAGCTCATGCGGCAGTCCCGCAGATTGTGGTGGTTATTGATGGTTATCTTTCGTTCCGCAATGCCTATCCGGAAGAAAATGAGCTTCTGGAGACGATTCTGCGTGAAGGCGGCAGTCTAGGCATCACATTCGTGCTTACTGCGAATCGGGTAACAGATGTATTTGAGAAGTTCAGAAGTAATATTCCCAATGCGGTTTCATTTGAATTATCTGATCCAAGTGATTATTATTATGCCGTGGGAAGACCTTCCAAGGCACCAAGCCAGCTTCCGCCAGGAAGAGGTCTGGTCAAAGGGCAAGTGCCTCCGTTAATGTTCCAGGCAGCATTACCTTCTTCAGGGGCAGATGAGGGCAAGCGTTCATCGGCACTGCGCCGTACGATTGCTGAGATTCGCCAAGGCTGGACAGGGGAAGAAGCCCCGCAGATTGCTCCGCTTCCGGAAGAGATCAAACTTAAGGAGCTGCTCGTTCGGACAGGATCATATGGTCAGGCTTGGGAGACTTCATCTGTAACGGTTCCTGTGGGATTGCTTACGGATGATCTGGAACCATTCCAGCTTAATCTGTGTGAAGGTCCGCATTTCATGGTAACGAGTCCGATGGAAGGCGGCAAAACGACATTTTTGCTGACCTGGATGTTGTCACTGGCTTATCATGCTTCTCCGGAAGATGTGCAAATATACACGGTAGATATGCGTTATGGCTCAGGTGGGCTGGGGGAAATCAGCAGTTTGCCCCATGTCCGTGGACACGTATCGCGAGAAGAACAGCTTGCACCTGTGATTCAACAGTTGTACGATGAAGTTCTGAAAAGAGGCGAGATTTCCGGTGGACCGGAACTTGTGCTCGTCATCGATGATGCGGACACCTTGTCCAAGCAGCTAAACGATTTTAATGTAAAAGATCAATTGGGAGCGATTGTTCGTCAAGGAAGGGATCGAGGTGTACACGTGATTCTGTCCGGGGTTCCGGCAGACTTCCCGACCTTCGGTTCTGACTGGGTAACGGATGTGAAGGCTTCCCAGAGCGGAATGCTGTTCGGGACTTTAGACCCTAACGATCTCTCGTTCTTCCGTATACCTTATTCGGAATCCGGAGGTAGTTCAGGTGGGCTGAAGGTACTGCCTCCAGGTCAAGGTTATTATGTAAAACGTAAATATTCCAGGGTTAAAGGTGCAGTTCCATGTGATGACAGCTGGAAAATGACCGATTGGATTTCTGAAATTCGTGACCGATGGCATGTTGTAGTTTGAGGGGAGGTGGCTCATAATGTTGACGGTTCATGATTCTAAGCAAAAGGTAGTCACGTTACAAACAAAAGAACTTTTTTTCCTGGCCGGCATTCTTGGTTCAGACCGACTGCTTGGTGTGGAAGATCCGTTTCGCGGCTATATGGCGGAGGATATCGCGATGGAGTGGGAGCGCGTCAAGGCCTCCCTGCTTGACAAAGGATATCTGATTCAGGATCAGGAGACGGATGAGCTGATCATGACACCGACCGTTTTCTCCAGGGTAGCCATTGCCGGACTGTCCGACAGAGCTTGTTGGATTCGCTACACGATTAACGGCAAGTCGTATGAGAGTTATATACACTGCACGGATGAGCGGGTCGTTGAAGTTTCCCGTGTTGCCGACGTACCCGACTCGTTCCGGCTCAGCGATCTGGGAAGTGTTCGTGAAGCTATTGATGTTCTGATCGAGCGGATGAAATGGAGCGGCCATTCTCCTGCGGAGAAACCGGCATTAATGTGCTCCAAGAAAAAATTCTATGATGTTATGAATGAGCTGGAAAACAGCGAGGTACAGACGGTAGCTGATGAACTCGCTCAGGAGACAAGTGATCCTGAGGGTTCACTTGCGCTGGCACGCTGTCTGGTGGGTAAGGAGTCAGATGGGGAGCTTCGGTTGCTGGTGTGGAATGAAGAGGGGTGGAAGTCGCAGTCGGCAGCATTTGCTGCAAGCGCGGTATCCAACTGGTTGTTCCGGATGAGCACTGCCGCTTCAGATGATTGGCTTGTTGCAGCACTGACGACTAGAGAACAGTTTCACGAGATGCTGCTGGACTGGCTTAAACAGCCTGCAGGGGAAGAGGAAAGGTGATGGTAAATGCGCATTCGTGTGGAACCGGATGTGCTTCGGGCACTGAGCAGGCAGATTCAGTATGCAGCGGAGCAAATACAGCAAAAGATGACAGTGTTGGATCAGGCGATTCATTCGCTGGAGTGGGAGGTTGAATCCCGCGCAGCGGTGATGAATGAATGGAATCACAGTAAACGACTGGGCGAGGATGCGCTTCGTCGATTGATGGACTTAAGCGTACAGCTGGGACGCAAAGCATTGTTATTCCAGCAGGCAGACATGGAGTATCGTTCCGTGCTGAGTCATGTGAACACAGCCTATGGTAATGCGGTCAATATGCTGAATGTTCTTCAGAATAACCGTACAGGAGAAATCATGCCTGCACATTCTGCAACTGTAGCTGTAGTATCCGATCCCCTTTCCGCAATGGCGGCCGTATATCGTGTACAGGATGCCGCTCCGCCTGATGGCTCCCCGGCTACACTGGTACAGGCCGTGCAGCCTGAGCCTGTAGCATGGAGATTCACAGACCCTTCCTTTCGGGGAAGAAGAGGAACCGAGCCTGTAGTTTCCTGAACAGGGTGAATAAAAAGGACAGCAGAAAGTGAATATTTTTTTGTAAATAGGCTGTTAGGAGAAGTTTCAAGTGCTGAAAATGGGGTAAATAGGAGTAGGTCCTTCGGCTTTTGTCCGATCGATCCTGGTATAGTACAATTTGAACAAGTAAAAATTTAATTGCACAAACCAAGGAGGAATTTACCAATGGCAGGACGTATTTTAGTTACCCCAGAGCAGCTTGATCAGGTTTCCAACCAATTTAAACAAAGCGGTGAGCAAAGTCAGCAAATCGTATCTACATTGACTCAATCCATCACAAGCATGGAAGGACAATGGGAAGGTATGACGAAGCAACGCTTCTTCCAGGAGTTCCAAGAAGCTAGCAAACAAATGCAATCGTTCGTCCAAACGCTGAACAGCATCAGCACTGAACTTACAGCTATTGCTAACAAATTCCGTACAGCTGACCAAGCTCGTTAATCTGCTTTACATAGATCAGGCCGATGTGAAGTCTGAATTCGTCCTGAGTTATAGGTGGGTAGCAAGCTGAAGATGTACAACTACAGCAAAAACCGGGCGTTTTCACAACACCCGGTTTTTGTTGCAACTATGACACTAGGACAGAGAGAGGGATAAGCATGTCTTTTCAACCAAATCCCGGGGATGAAGTGGTGATTAACGACATTGCCTATACGATTGGGCAACATCCGGCTGCGCCGGGTCTGGCTTATGCCCAAGCCGGAAGGCAGGGGATTGTTTATCAGTTGATACCCCGAAATGGTTCCATTCATGGGGCCAAAGCACTAAAAGTATTTTTTCCTAAATTCCGTATTCCAGCTATGGTATATCAGTCTGAGCATATGGAGTCTTATAGTGAACTGCCAGGTTTGCAGGTATGCAAGCGTGATGTGCTCACTCCGGAAAGAAACGGAGCGCTCATTGGAAAACATCCCGATCTGTTATATGCGGTGTTGATGCCATGGGTGCAAGGTCAGACCTGGTTCGATGTGATTAGCGATCAGAGACAGCTGACGGCAGAGGAGAGCCTGAAGCTGGCCAGAGCGCTTGCCGGAACAGGTTCGGCTATGGAGCAACGTGGACTGGCTCATTGCGATATGTCCGCTCCCAATGTAATGATTCCGTTTTTTTCCGAAGTGGAGAACCTGGGGAAAACGTCTGCGGTAGAACTTGTGGATGTCGAGCAGATGTACGGTTCCAAGATGGATCGTCCGGATGCCCTGCTTGCCGGGTCACCCGGTTATGCGGCCCATCGAACAGTGCACAGTGGTTTGTGGAGTTCATATGCCGACCGATTTGCCGGAGCCGTTATTATTGCTGAAATGTTAAGCTGGTCGGACCCTGTGATTGTAGAGAAAGCTTGGGGCGAAAGCTATTTTGATCAACATGAAATGCAAACGGTGAGTGAACGGTATTATGCGATGCGGGAGTCCCTTGAGAAGCGTTGGGGTTCCAAATTGTCTGAGTTGTTTATTCGCGCCTGGGAGAGTCACGATCTGAGCAGTTGTCCGACGTTTGGTGAGTGGTATGTTGCACTGGCTGCGGTAGACGTGCATCAGGCTAATGCTTTTGCGGCGGCTGCGACATCGGAAGAAGAAGGTGCTGATCAGCCTGAAGCTGTTAATGCGAATATGAATAAGAGCTCAGAACCTGCAATTGAAACGTTGAATGCTCAAAACGGGAACAATCCCCAAACGCAACACTCTCCTGATCAGGAAGCGGTTGTGAACCGTCTGTTCCTGCAAGCAAGAGCCCTGGAGGACGAAGATAAACCGGCGGCAGCACTGGAAGTGTACCGCTCGTTGTATCACTTCATTCCTCATAACAGTGCAATGCAGATGGAAGTAGAAGCTGCAATCAAGGAACTGGATGCGAAGCTCAATCCGAAAGAAGACACAGACAAGCCCGTACCTGTGCCATTCTACAGATCCAAAAAGTTCATGATTTCCTCTGCTGTGCTTATTGTATTGCTGGCAGGTGGTGTGCCAACGGTCAAAATACTTGCCGACCAGGCAGAGGTGAAGCAGCAAGAACAGCAGGAAGCCATCAGATTGGCAGAGGTCAAGGCTGCGGAAGAGGCAGAAGCTGCGAAGGCGGCTGCGCTCAAACAACAGGAAGAGCAAGAGAAGCAAAAGGCTGCGGAGGCCGCAAAACTGGACGCAGAGGAAAAGAAAAAGCTCGCTGAAGCCAAGCAAAAGGAAGCTGAAGCGAAGAAAAAAGAAGAAGAACGCAAGGCATTACAGGCCAAGTACGACAAACAGGCAAAATATGAGGCCTATCTGGTGAAGCGGGAGCAGCAGAAGAAAGAAGCTGCGAAGAAAGCGGAGCAGGAAAAATACGATAAACAGGCAAAATATGAAGCTTATCTGGTCTGGAAAAAAGAGAATGATGCTAAGCTTGCAAAACAAGAAGCGGAGCGTAAAGCGGCAGCTGAAGTTAAACGTCAGCAGGAGATCGCTCAGAAAGCAGCGCTCAAGAAAAAACGTGCCCAGAATGTGGTCACGCTGATTGCTCATTACAATAAAACGTATAACGCGCAAAAAGGCAGAAAAATTGAAAACGCGGAATCGTATGCCCGTGATTTCAAAAATCTATATAATACCGATGCTGCCTATTTCAAAGGTGTCGGCAAAGTAGCGGCTCGAATGAGTGCGATTAACAAATTCCTGAGCAATAATAGCTACACGTTGCCCAACTTATAGTACGTGTTCAAAAAGGCCGGATTTCAGTACCGAGAAGATGGGATGAAGCTAGAAATGGAGTAGCACAGCGTAGGGAAAACTACGTGAGCAACTACAATGTCTCCGAAGGAAACAACCTTCGTAAGCATAAGCTTATTTCGGCTGAATTTCATATTCGCTGCTGACGATGCCTAAGGCATCCTTTGTTATCAAAAGCGGACTTTTTGAACTACTTCTTATAAATTACGTGAATGATGGAGGTGACTCACCCTAGATGAACTACACGATTCAAGCATCGCAGCGTACACCTGCACTTATTATATATTTAATTGATATTAGCGCCTCCATGAATATGGTTCTGGAAAATCGTCGGCGGATTGATGTCGTCTATGATGCATTATCTCTCGCGATCCGCCAAATGGTATTTCGGTCCACCAAGGGAAATCGACTGACACCTCGCTATCGGATAGCCATATTAGCTTATAGCGATGATGTATATGACTTGTTGAACGGAATCAAAGGGATTGACGAGATCGCTGCAGTTGGTTCTTTGCCTGATCTGACACCAAGACGCTTTTCGGATTCTGCGAAGGCTTTCCTACAGGCTGAGAAGATACTACAGGCCGAAATTCCAAATATGCAGGATTGTCCTGCGCCACTTGTATGCCACATGACGGATGGGGTAGCCACAGGTGAAGATCCCGAGCCAATTGCGAAAAGAATCATGGGCATGAGTGTACCTGACGGCAATGTGCTGGTGGAGAATATTTTTATATCTGATCATCTACTAGAAGGACCGATTACTGAACCTAGAAGATGGAAGGGGATCTCTTCGGAAACGAATCTTCAGGATGAACATGGAGAGAAGCTGCGCAATATGTCATCCGTCCTGCCCGAGAGTTATCGGGAAATGCTAGTTGAAGCTGATTATTTGCTTGCACCCGGTGCACTCATGATGCTACCAGGTACCTGTGCAGAATTGGTATCAATCGGGTTCCAGATGTCCGCTGCTACGCCTGTGAGATAGGAGGGGAATCATGAGAGCAATGCGTTTGGCAACATTGTCTGCTGGGGATAAGGGGGGCCATGCCGAGCAACGACATGGCAACTTTCGCTATGTGAGTGTACAGACTGGTGAACAGCCACTAACCCGTTATCAGGGCACATTCAAGTGCAGGTATGGTTATGGCAGAGCGGCTGAGACGGTAAATCAGGGAGATACCGGACAGGACTTTGCTGCGGTACGTATGAATGGGAATGTCTGTAATTTTGTATTATGTGATGGGGTAGGTATGAGTTATTTGGGCGATTTCGCAGCACGTTTTCTGGGAAATGCCTTGTTGGATTGGCTGGAAACGACGCAGCACCTGACGGAGGATGCTGTGGAGCGTCTTCTTCATGATCTGACCCTTCCCGCATCCCAGCAACTGGAGAAATTACAGCCACTGGATAGTTCCCCGCTGTTGCTACGTGAAGTGTTGATGGAGAAGCGAAGCAGGGGTAGTCAGGCCATGTATGTGTGTGGACGGATTGAGCTTACGGGAGGCGGCCGCAAAAGTCGTGTGTGGCTTGCGTGGCAAGGAGATTCACGTATTCGCCTGTGGCGTAATGGGCAGGAGCAGTCTGAATTGTTTCAGGTTCATTGCAAGACGAATGAGCGTTGGTCTACACTTGAAGGACCTGTCGGTGGTAAGCCGCACATCTGCGAGATGAAAGGGTCCGCAGGCGATTCACTGCGTCTTCAGTTATATACGGATGGATTAAATGATCTGGATGCTATCCACGCATATGTTCCCGATGAACACATTCAGGTACTGCTGGATGCTACACATACCGGCGGTCTTGAAGATGATGCCGCTTTCATTGAGCTGGAATGGTGAGTGCCAGTTATAAAGTTGTGGGCTGATCCCGATGTTGCTGTGACATTGGCGTAGATCCACGGTGAAAAAACTTGCAGGTGTTGATTTAAAAGACACTCTTTTTGGGTAATCTTGTGAAGAATTGATTTTAAGTGTGTGTTCAAAAAGGTCGGTTTTCAGTACCAAGAAGATGGGATAAAGCTAGAAATGGAGTAGCGGAGCGTAGATAGAGCTACGTGAGCAACCGCAATGTTTCCGAAGGAAACAACCTTCGTGAGCCCACACTTATTTCGGCTGAATTCCATATTCGATGCTGATGGTGCCGTTAGGCACCTTTCGTAATCAAAAGCGGACTTTTTGAACAACCTCTTTAATGATGAGCTTGAAACGTACATTCTTACATAATTGCTAAAATGAAGGAGTGGGATGGATAATGACACAACATAACGGAAAGTCACGGTTCCAAGGCAAGGTCGCGATTATTACCGGAGCAGGCTCCGGTATCGGGAAAGCCACTGCGGTCAAGCTGGCTAAAGAGGGTGCACATGTTGCATTGTTTGATCTGGTGAATGATCGAATCTCGGAGACGGAAACAGAGATTAATGCGCTGCACCCCGGTGCGGCAAGAGCATTCGATGTAGACATCTCCGACCCGGCACGTGTGGAAAAGGCAGTGCTCGAAACCGTGGAATTATTCGGCGGTTTGGATATTGTTTTTGCCAATGCGGGTATTAACGGAGTATCAGCACCGATTGAAGAGATTCAGGTTGAAGAATGGCAACAGATTATGACAACGAACCTGAATGGTACATTTTTCACCATTAAATATGCATTGCCTCACTTGAAAAAACGGGGTGGTGGTAGCATTATCATCACGAGTTCCATCAATGGCAATCAACGATTCTCAAGCTTTGGCATGTCGGCATACAGCACGTCCAAGGCAGGGCAGGTTGCATTTGCGAAGATGGCTGCGCTTGAGCTGGCGAAGTTCAAGATACGTGTAAACGTGATCTGCCCAGGAGCAATTGCGACGAATATCGATCAAAGTACGGTCAAAACGGATGATCTGCAACAGATCATCATTCCGATGGAGTTCCCGGAAGGACAGCAACCACTTGCGGACGGTCCGGGTCAGCCGGAACATGTTGCCGATCTGGTAAGCTTCCTCGCATCGTCCGAATCCAGACATATTACCGGAGCAGAGATTGTCATTGATGGTGCCGAGTCATTGCTCAGCTAAGTGAGCATTCTGGATCAATTTCATTTTTGCTTAATAAGTGTGTCTGCGATAGTCGTTCCTCTGGGACGGCTTTTTTTGTTATAATGCTAACATTCGAATGCTGAGGCTGAAGAGTAGTAGTGTACATTCATTAGGAGCGATAATATGCACATAGAGTTACCGATACAAGAGATTATTCCGGAGATAAGACAGTTATTTCGGGATCAAGATACAGGTGTGTTAATTGCAGAACCGGGTGCGGGAAAAACGACCGTGGTACCGCTGGCTTTGCTGGAGGAGCCGTGGGTTGCGGGACGGAAAATCATTATGCTTGAGCCCCGAAGGCTGGCCGCGCGTTCAGCTGCGTCGAGATTGGCGGCTACACTAGGGGAAAAAGTGGGGCAAACCGTAGGATATCGTGTACGGATGGATACACGGGTGAGTCAGGCGACGCGTATTGAAGTTGTGACGGAAGGAGTATTGACCCGGATGTTACAACAGGACCAGGGTCTGGAGGACACGGCGATGATTATCTTCGATGAATTCCATGAACGTCATCTACACGGGGACTTGGGCTTGGCTCTGGCATTGGAATCGCGAGCGATGCTACGTCCGGATCTGAAACTGCTGGTCATGTCGGCGACCCTTGATCCTGTTCCCGTCTGTGCATTGCTTGGTGAAGGTACAAGATCAATTCACTGTCCTGGACGCACGTTTCCGGTGGAAACACGATATGTGCCAAGACCGGCAGCTATGCAACTGGAACAATTCACGGCTCAGACGGTAACCAAGGCATTGGCCGAACAGGAGGGAGACGTGCTTGTTTTTCTTCCTGGTGCAAGAGAGATACACCGTACACAGCGAGAGTTATTAAACGGGTCTCTTCCTGCGCATGTGAAAGTTCATTCCCTGTATGGCAGTATGCCGGTGGAACAACAGGATGAGGCCATACGGCCGGCCCCTGAGGGGGCGCGCAAAGTTGTGCTGTCCACTTCCATTGCTGAATCCAGTCTCACACTGGCTGGAGTTAAGATTGTGGTAGACGCGGGGCTGAGCCGAGCATCGGCATTCTCGCCGCGTACGGGCATGAGCCGACTTGTTACCCTGCCGGTGTCCAAGGCGTCAGCCGATCAACGGCGGGGTCGTGCAGGGCGAATTGCCCCAGGTGTGTGTTACCGGCTATGGAGCGAAGAGATCCATGGGGGACTGCCTGAGGCAGCTCGCCCGGAGATCACTTCCGCAGATCTTGCGCCGCTGGCGCTGGAGCTTGCCGTCTGGGGTGTCCAGTCCCCAGCAGAGCTACAATGGCTGGACACCCCGCCTGAAGCCGCCTACGGCCAGGCACAGGCACTGCTGCGCCAGCTGGGCGGCCTGGACGACGCAGGCCGCATCACGCCCTTCGGGCGGCGGATGAACACGCTTGGCGTGCATCCGCGACTGGCCAGCATGCTACTCCGCGCGGCGGAGCTTGGGCTGGCCAGCTACGCCAGCATGCTGGCGGCACTGCTGCAGGAGCCTGCCGGCCTCCGCAGCAGTGGCAGTGCAGGCGCGGGCACGGACCTCCGCCCGCGCGTGGAAGCGCTGCTGACCGTGGACAGCAGCGGCATGCCGCAAGCGGCAGTAGCTGCCCTAGACGGCGCGGCCGTGCGGCGCATGCTCCAGGAGAGCCGCCAGCTTCGCTCGGCGCTCGGCCCGGCGGCCGATCCGGTGCGGCCGGATGAGGACAGTTGCGGATTGCTGCTGTCCTTCGCCTATCCGGACCGGATCGGGCAACGCCGGGAAGACGGCCGCTATCTGCTGAGCAGCGGCCGCGGCGTACGGCTCGCAGCGACAGAATCGCTGAGCCGTTCAGCGTATCTGGTCGCAGCCGAAGCAGACGACCAGGGCGCAGATGCGCGCATTCTGCTGGCTGCGCCGTTGCAGGAGCAGACATTGTTGCAGATAGGTCAGCACTTGCTGCACAATGAAGTGCAAGTGGCCTGGGATTCCAATACCCGCAGTGTGCGGGCACACAAAAGACTCCGGATCGGAGCCCTTGTCATCAAGGAGAGCAGTATTGCACAGCCGCCTGAAGATCAGGTGCTGGAAGCACTGTTAGCCGGAATACAAATGGAAGGGCTCGATTGTCTTCCTTGGACAAAAACATCCAGACAACTTGCGGACAGGCTGCGGTTCCTGCATCTTCATCTACCCGAGTGGCCCGACCTGATCGAAGATGATCTGACTGAAGAGTTGGCAGAGCATCTTACGCCTTATCTGACAGGCATGCGATCGGCAGCCGATCTGAAGAGATTATCGATGCATGATGTATTGCTCGGTGGACTGAGCTGGAATCAGCGACAACAACTGGACGATGAAGCGCCGACGCATATACAGGTGCCAAGTGGTTCCCGAATTCCCGTAGACTACAGCCGACCGGAGGACCCTGCGCTGGCGGTGAGACTACAGGAGATGTTTGGACAACAGGAGACACCGCGTATTGGTGGTGGGCGAGTTCCGTTGACCATCCACCTATTATCACCGGCGCAGCGACCTGTACAGGTTACACGAGACTTGGCCAACTTCTGGAGAGAGACGTACTTTGACGTCAAAAAAGATCTGAAAGGTCGATATCCGAAGCATTACTGGCCGGACAATCCACTTGAAGCGGTCGCCACAAATCGGGCCAAACCACGGGGCAAATAGATGAATTACTTCGTTTTTTAGGTCATCATTTATTTGGTTCCCAAAAGGCGCTCTTCATCAGGCTTAAACTCTGCGGAACAATGTTCAGTTTTGTAGCTGATCGAATCATTCTCTACCTTGAAAGAATCAGCATCTAACTAGGACATGTCTCAAAACGCGCTGAAGCGCATCTTTTATCGCCTCTTCGCCCCTTGCTGCGTGACTTTCCCTTGACGTGGCCCGGCACGCCTGCCGAAAACTTCCTGCCTTGGAACGGGAATTCGGCAAAATCTGCTTCCTTCGAGGTTTAAGTCACGCTCTAGAGCGTATCTTCAAACCTGCTGAAAGCCGGAGCGTAACTGAACATGTCTGGAGCAGAACATGAAGCGGGAGCGCTAACGAACCTGTGACGTCTTATTCAGCGATTTAAAGCGTCCGCAGAAATCTAAGGAATCTGAAACACGCTATATTGGAATAACCAGACATTTATAGCGTATTTGTTAGGTGATTTTGGTAAACAAAGTGTCTCATGTTCCTTACAAAATAAAAGGAGGAGCCGAAGGCTAAATAAGACGTCCTCGGTTCCTTAGAAATCGTCTGGAGAATTCGCCAGGATCAGCCAGCCTGGACTTCAAGATGTTGGACCTTGAGATCCTTCAACGTATCGCATGCCTGAGTTTGAAGGCACACCCGGATTGGGAATGAACCTCAGCAATTAATTGCTATCAGCACATATTATATTGATTTGCAAGCGTTTGAAAGAAAACAAGGCGGGTAATAACATAGCGAACCACTCAATAAGATGAGGAGGGATTCACTATGCAGAAGAAAATCGTAGGTGTGTTTAATACAGAACGTGAAGCATCTCAGGCTATCGAAGGTCTGAAATCACAAGGATTCACTTCAGACGAAATCTCCGTTGTTACACAGGATCGGGATGAATTGAAGGCGATTCGGGAAGAGACGGGTACGAAAGCCCCTGAAGGCGTGGCTGCTGGTGCAGCAACAGGTGGAGTACTTGGTGGTGTAGCCGGCTTGCTCGCAGGTATCGGTGCACTGGCCGTTCCCGGCATAGGACCAATTCTGGCCGCAGGCCCTATCGCAGCAGCATTTACCGGTGCAGCTGTGGGTGCAGGAGCTGGCGGATTGGTGGGTGGACTGGTCGGTCTCGGTATTCCGGAAGAGGATGCCAAACAGTATGAGGAGTATGTACAGAATGGCAAAATCCTGTTGCTTGTAGACTCCACAGATCGGGACACGGATGTGTATGATGTGTTCAGCAGCAACAGCCAGTATAATCGGGAGAGAGCCCAAGTCCATGGTGGAGATGTGGTTGCCGAACGTCCAGACCTGGATATGGAAGAACGCAGATTGGAAGCCCAAAACAAGGCAGCACGATTCGGTAACAATACATTCCTGTAATCGTTCCACAGATTCGGTTGATATGTAATAGAACTCAATGACATAATGCCTGCAAATGGAATGACATATAGGATGCACCAGATGGTCATTAGCCGGTTTCCTTAAGGGAAGCCGGCTTTTGTCCCTGTGTGACATTGGGCATCAATAATGGCGAATGGTGTTTTTACCCAGTCAGGCAGGGAATAACAATACATAGAGCAATACAGCCAAAGCGAGTCCAATCACCAGTAGCATCATGGTCAGAAAACGAATGATTCCAGTCGACGCCTGATACGTTTGCTCATTGATTTGTATACGCTTCCGATGATAGGCTGTTGCCGAACACACAATGATGGATATGCCGCCAACCAGGGAAGTGATACCTGTAATAATGGCGGCAATATGTGCAAGACGATCATACGCTGAGGAGTTAAAGCCAAATCCCGCAGCAAGAAAGCCGATGCCCGCCATGGCAATGCCGGTGCGAACCCAGGCTAGAAAGGTTCGTTCGTTAGCCAGATGCTGCTGAACATATTTGGAGTCGATCGTGGCGATGTCCTTGTCAGCTAAAGAAATATGAATCACCCCGTTCATCTGTTATACGGTTTCATTTTCATTATATCTCTTATCGCAAAACCAAGAAAGGACGGCTGAATGTATGTCTCGCAGAGAACGAATTACAGAAATCGAGAGCTTAAGGGGAATGGCCTTTGCAGCAGTGGTTCTCCAGCATTCCATCGCACATTACTCTCTGGTACCGGAGGCGAAACTGGAGGATGGCGTGTTATTGGCTATACTGCTGATGCTCTCCAAATTTGCAGTTCCTTTGTTCATCTTCATAACAGGGATGGTACTTTTTTATAACACGGGGGACAAGCTGCATTACGGCAAGTTTATGAGAAAAAGAGTAACTGACGTCATCGTGCCTTATCTCATCTGGTCACTCATTTACTATACACTTGCACCGCGGGGCTGGACCGGATTCGGATGGAATGACATCCCAGACCTTGGCCTGAAGCTGATTACTGGCAAAACGACTTCACACTTTTGGTACATTATTATGCTGATCCAGTTTTATCTGTTATTTCCGCTCTTCTTGCGAGCCATTCGTTATGTATATAACCGCTACGAGGCCAAGGGGCGTATGATCGCTCTGCTTATTTCGGTTGTAGTGTATTTGGTGCTCGCAGATCAATTAGGCAACATTGCCAAGTTGATGGGCTGGCTGAATATTCCGGTACTGACAGATGCTTTTACAACGTATGCAGATCGCAATTTCCTCTATTTCTTTATTTATTTTGTGCTTGGAGCAGCCGCGGGTTTATCTGTCCAGCACTGGAATGAATGGATTCATCGGTTACGCTGGGTATATTGGATGGTGTTTATCGTTCTGGGTCTTCGGTTTACATATTTATTAATGCTGGAGTTTCAGAAGCCGGAGGGAATCAAAATTACATTCTACACGGTCAGCCTGATCCGGCCTGATATGGCGGTCTTTCTGATTGCTTCGATTATGGTCATGTACCAACTGGCTGGCAAACTGCATAACTTCAGAGTTACACGATTGCTGGGATGGATTGGTGGTGTATCGTATGGCGGATATCTGATGCATATGTTGATGCTGCGGTATAGCTATATTCCGGATGAACTGTTTTATGTTGCTATGGGCTGGAACCCTGTCGTCCGAATGATCATTACCTGGTTGTTGGCTCTCACATTATCCTGTGTACTGACATGGCTTATCTCTCGCGTAAGCTGGGGCAAATGGATTGTGGGAACCGTACCGAAATCTATTCGCAATAAATGAAAACAACAACATATGAAAAATTCATAATAGATCATCACAGCTGTACAGGAGCATACGGGAGTACGAGAGTACATGAACACAAGTTACAGGAGCACAGATGTTATAGCTTTTGCACAGTCCTTCTTGCAATTAAAATTCGATTGCACGACTCCCTGAGCCCTGAAATAAACACACTTTTGAATAACAATTAAAATTTCATTACATGAAAAATTCACAATAGAAAACCTGTTTCTGTTCTTCCCTCAGGTTAACGCGTATTTACACGATTTCTTGCTTGCCCTCCTTGAAGATGGATAAAAGGGAGGCAAAGCGGAGAAAGATGGCAGAACCCGAACATAAGTTTTATAATACTAGATATATAGGTTCTGACAGAAGGGGGAATGAACGTGGCTTTTATGATTGCACAGCGGGCATTTATTAAGCTGTATCTGATTACGATGGTTGAACAGCACAGGGGATATGGTTACGAGATGCTGGAGGCGATGAAGCAAGAATTCAAAGACTACGGTTATGTACCACCCCAGAGCGAGGTATACCGGGCACTTCATGAATTGGTACAGCAAGGTGTTTTTTATCGCACGAAGAAGCTGAAGGGTAACGATCCAAAGGTCGATTTTCAGGAAATCGTTTTATATCATTTCACGGATGATGGTGCGGAGAAAGCCGAATTATACAAGAAACAGGTCAAAACGGATCTGGATCGTTGTCTCGGCATGTTACACAAGGCAGAAGAGGACAATTACGGTACGAAAGGAAGATGAGCATGAATAGACAGTTACAGTGGGGTGTACTCGGTACATCAACCATTGCCAAAAATGCAGTCATTCCGGCGATCCAGCAGTCCGAACGTGGTGAGGTGCTGGCAATTGCCAGTCGTAGCAAGGAAAAGGCAGAAACCCTTGCCGAAGAACTCGGCATTGCCAGATCGTATGGCAGTTATGAAGAACTCATCGCTGATCCGGACATCGAAGCCGTCTATATTCCTTTACCTAACCATATGCACAAAGAATGGACTATCAAAGCTGCCCAGGCTGGCAAACACGTGTTGTGCGAGAAACCAGCAGCCCTGAATGCAGATGAATCCGCAGAAATGATAGAGGCATGTCACCAGTATGGCGTTCTTTTTGCAGAAGCGATCATGTATCGATATCATCCCAAGCACAGACGTGTGCAAGAGATTATAGCCAGTGGAGAGATTGGTATCGTCAGAGCCATCCATGGCAACTTTACTTGTAATACCGCTGATGATAAGGAGAATGTAAGGTTCAAAAGAGAGATGGGCGGCGGATCATTATTCGATCTGGGCGTTTATCCGATCTCGGCAGCCCGGATGTATCTGGGACAGGAACCGGAAGCGGTGACGGTACACGCGCTATTCTCGGACGAGCATGATGGCGTTGATATGATGGCATCGGGACTAATAGAATTTCCGAATTCGGTAGCCTTAACTTTTGACTGTGGCATGTGGGCTTCAGGACGAGCGGAGATGGAGATTCTCGGGACGGAAGGGCGAATTGAGCTACCAAAAGTATTTGGCTGGGAGAACAGTGATATTCCACCTCAGATTATTGTGCACACGGATTCGGTCAGTCGTGAGGAGCGTGTATCGGTATCGAATTCCTATGTGCTTCAGGTAGAGACGTTCGCAGCAGCTGCACTTGAAGGAGAGGCTTTGCCTTTCAGTCCGGAAAATACCATTCAGAATATGCGTGTCATTGATGCGTGCCTGGAATCGGCGCGAACTCGTCAACGTGTGCAGCTGATCGATTAGACTAATTCAAACCAAACCAAACATACTAGAAATTGCAGACTCCATCTTCAGGATGAGAGTCTTTTTTCTGCCTTAAAATGTTATAATTATAATATTTTACAATCAAAACGTCTTAATTTGATCTTTCTACCAAAATGATGTGATATAAATAGTCATGAGATGACTTGTTTACTATAATCTAGCAGAACGTACAGCTAGACAGTTACAGCTTGTAACACGCATATCGTGGTAACGTTCATCTACTATGAGGATCGGGAGGCAGAATTGATGAAAAAACTACTATCAACCGCTTTACTGGCATTGTTGTTAACGTTCGTTTTCTTCACAGGTTCACAGTTCACTCCAGCCCCACAGCAGAAGGCATCTGCTGCAACATGTACCATCATCAATACGTTTACGGGTGTAGCAAACTATTTGAGTGCAAACGGAACGTTGCCATGTAACTTTATTACCAAATCGCAGGCAACTGGACTCGGCTGGGTAGCTTCACAAGGAAACTTGGCTGTGGTCGCTCCTGGGAAAAGCATCGGTGGAGACACATTCGGCAATCGGGAGGGGCTTCTACCAGCAGCGAGCGGACGTACATGGCGCGAAGCGGATATCAACTATACTTCCGGCTTCCGTAATTCGGATCGGATTGTGTATTCCAATGATGGGCTCATCTACAAAACAACAGATCACTATGCATCATTTACACGTTTAAAATAGAGGAAGGGGCAGTCATGAATATCGTGATTCTGGATGGAGAAGACTTTGCCAATGTTGCTGAACTTCATCAGCAATTAAAGGATAAGCTGGATCTGCCGGATTTTTATGGCAGTAATCTTGATGCATTGTGGGATTGCCTGACGGGTACGATTGAACTTCCACTTGAGCTAAAATGGACCAACTACCGAATCAGTGAAGAACGACTGGGGGATGAAGCAGACCGGGTACGTGATTTGATGTTGGAGGTACAGGCTGAGCAGTCTGGATTTCAATTAAGTGTTGAGAAGTAGGCAGAAAATGAAGGCAGTTCAAATACGATCAGCCCAACCTAACAGACCACATGTGGTCTGTTTTTTTGTGTTATAGGAAATTGTTCAAAAAGTCCGTTGTTGATTACGAATCTCTGAGAGGAGAGCGAGTGGTTTACTTTACGTACTCATCGTTAAAATTATTTTCACGGAGGGGTTGATTTCTGCATAACTTACGATAAAATAAAATTAACATGAAAAATATTTTAACGACAGGGAGTGGGAAGCCATGAACGAGAGCACAGCAGTTGGCAAGCAAGGTATAGGTGAGTTAATACGAATCAGGCCTTATATGCAATTTATGCTCTGTAGAGTTGTATCGAGATTTGGTGATTCCATTGATTCGATTGCATACAGCTGGATGGTGTACATTCTGACCGGTTCGAAAGTGCTGATGGGTACGTTGTTGGCGGTGAATTTCTTACCCAATATCCTCCTGGGTCTGTTCGCCGGTGCTTTGGTTGATCGCATGTCTCCCAAAAAAGTGATTGTGATTACCAATACTGGTCGCGGTTTATTCGTTGGTATTACAGCTCTGTTGTTCGGATTGGGGCAACTTGAAGTGTGGCATCTGTTTGTCATCACGATTCTGAATTCTTTGCTGGAATGCTTCACTGTTCCTGCGGAAGTGTCCAGTGTGCCCAGATTGCTTCCGCAATCGATGCTGCTCTCCGGTAATGCCATGTCGTCTTCCGCAACCAGAGTGGCAGAACTCGCAGGACTTGCAGTGGCTGGTGCACTCATTGCTTCAATAGGCATTGCCTGGACGATCTTGATAGATGCTGGGTTGTTTGCGCTAAGTGGTATAATTATGAGCCGAGTAGGCTACCCTGGAGTTTCAGCATCTGCTAACAATGAAAATAAACCAACAATTGAAATGGATTCTCTTCCATCCGAAAATAGTAGTATATTCTCCGAAATGGCGGAAGCTTTTCATTTTCTCCGTAAACAGGCCTTATTGCTAATCGTCTCCATCCTGTTTGCCTTCGTTAATTTCTGCCTGATGCCGTTCAATGTTCTCCGTACACCCTATGTGATTGAAACGTTGCATGCTGGCGCTTGGGGATTAAGTCTGCTCAGTGGACTGATGGTGGGAGGCATGTTGCTTAGTGGTGTGTGGTTAACGCAAAGGGGAGCAAATTATCGTAAAAGTGTGCTGGTCATCAGCGGCATTGTCATGTTGGGCCTCAGTTATGCCATGACGGCACTCCCGGCGTATATGACGTCCTTCCAACTGCCGGTTGCAGCGACCTTTTGTCTACTAATGGGCATGGGGATTCCACTGGCTACGACACCGCTGGCTACCTATCTTATGGAAGTGACCCCTTCCGATATGCTGGGCAGAGTGTATGCCCTTCAGAGTATGCTCGTCTTAAGTGTCGCACCACTTGGGAGCCTGGTTTCGGGAGCACTTGCAGATTGGATGACCATGCCTGTTCTGTTTCTCGTCTTCGGTATTATGCTTGCCATGTCAGCGGGTATGCTGCTATTTAGCAAAAGTTTTCGAACTGCGCTGTGAAGTACATTCAGAAGCGATCATTATCCGATTTTAGGCAACATGTCATCTCCGGGGTGTTTTGACCGAAGCCCTGACGCAGCGGTATAATAGAGACATCGATGGGCAACAGGTACCCCGGAAATGAGGATACAGGGATGCAGCACAAAGTTCTTTCCACAATTGAAGAAATTAAAATCTACTCCGATCCGTATCGGATACAGATTATGAATATGTTTAACAAGCAGGGCAGACCATCCACTGTCAAAGAAATCGCCGATCAGATGGGTGAGGTGCCCGCCAAAGTGCACTATCATGTGAAAAAGTTGGAGAAAATTGGTCTGCTGACTATCGTTTCCACGCGTGAGATTAATGGGATTATTGCGAAATACTACGAACCTTTTACCGGAGAGATCCATCTTCGTCATGAAGATGGAGACAAGGAAAACTCGCCATTAAAACAGGTATTTCGGTCCGAGACGCTCAAACTATTAAATGAAATGTTCGAACAAAGTCGGCAGCGGTTCATGCATCAGGCGGAAAACGAAGATCGAATGTTTCTTTCGGACATCACGCTGTATGCAACCCGTGAGGAAGTAGAGCAGTTGTATAAGAACATCATAAAGCTTTGTGAACCCTACACAACAAAAGAGAATCAACAAGGGGAACATGAGATCTTTCAGTTATTTTCTGCACTCTCTAAACCGTTAGAGAAAATACCTGCTTCTAAGACAGATGCAAAGGAGAAAAAGAAAGCTACGTCCGGTAAGGGCAAATCAACTTCAAAAACGTCTCGGCCTGTTTCTAAACGGCAGGAATCTGCATCAGCTGGTAGTGAGTCGGAAGAATAAACGGACGGAAAAGGGTGTTCAGCGTTATCGCTGGAAGCAAGTAACGGAAAACGTGGGAGACCACATTGGAGAAAACTAGAAAAAGCCGCCATTGGCGGCTTTTTAATGCGTAATAAGACAGGATAACGGTAGAGTATCCTATTGAATCGAATTCAATTTTGACTCTTAAACGTTTCAGTTCATTATTACGTTACATGTTCTCATCATAGTCCTTCACATCACGTTTGGCTGCAGTTGCAGGGGAGTTGGATGTACCATATTCTTCGACCGCTTCCCAGGCATCTGCATTATCGAACTTACCGGCGTTACGTTGTCTTCCTTCTCCAGCACCACTTGGAGGCATGGTCATGACCTCTTCTTCAACGGGCCGATCGTTGCTGATTTCCCGGTTAGGCGTGTCATCAATACAGTAAGCGGTATATGGAATAGCCTCAAGCCGTTCAAAGGGAATATTTTCTCCGCACGTTACACAAGTTCCGTATGTACCTTGTTCCATGCGTTCCAATGCGTCGTTCACTTGATTGAATTCGTCTGTTAATGTATCGTCGATCGCCAAATCACGGCTGCGTTCAAATGTTTCCGTACCGGCATCTGCCGGGTGATTATCGTATGAAGACAGTTCACCGGTTGAATCTTTCAGCGACTCGACTGGAGCACCGTCTTCCATGCTGGATTCGAAATGGCGCTGCAAGTTTTCGCGTTGCTCCAAAAGGGCGTTTTTCAGTTCTTGACGTTGATCTTTGGTTAAAGTACTCATAAGGACATGCTCCTTTCCCGTTGTGGGGTGTATGTGTCCTTACCCGAATCGGATGAAAAGCAATCATTTTCATGAGGAATAGGGTCGTATCATTTTATATCTGACGGATTATGTGTTATAAAAAATAGAGAGAGAAAATGCCGTATGTTTTACACAGGAAAAAGGAACCACGGCTTGGCTTATAATGGAGGTTGTCAATATGGATGAACATATGAAACGAAGATTGGATAAACAGAGACAATTGTTTAAACAATTGGGTGTGCAGCTAGATGCGTTATCGATTCATGAAAAACAATTTAATTATAAACTTCGTGGTTATGATCCGGATGAGGTAGATGCTTATCTTGACCTGGTCATCAAAGATTACGAACGTTTCTATGCCAATATTGCAGATCTGATGGACAAATGGCAAGAACAGCAGTTAACGATCCGTGATCTCAAGTCTTCCGCGAAACCGGTTGAAGATCCGACCAAGATTGATCGCAAACAGCTGGATGATATTGTGAAACAACTGGAATACAGTGTGCGACAGCTCAAGATCAGAGCACGTCCCGAAAAGGATCTGTTCTCTGAATAACGGTAGCTTGTCTAGAATGATATTAAAAATGCTCAAAATAAAGGTGGTTAATCATGAGTACTCATTTTTCGGTCAGTGTGCATTGTTTGTTGTTATTGTCACTCAGCGCGCCTGAACGAATCACGTCTGCACATATTGCAGGTAGCGTGAATACCAACCCTGTCGTCGTGAGACGGATTCTGGGCGGGCTGAAAAAGGCAGGATTGGTGAACTCCTCTCCTGGAACAAGAGGATTCTATCTGGCGAAGCCATCAAGTGAAATTACATTAGCTATGATCTATCAGGCTGCCAAGGATGAAGGTCCATTGTTCCCGATTCACGGCAATTGTAACCCGGATTGTGAGGTGGGTTTGCATATAGACAGCCTGCTGACCAATCTGTATCAGGTTGCTGAGGCCAAGGTGGAGCAGTTCTTTGCATCCATTACGCTTGAAGATATGGAGCGATCCAGTTCCCAGATGCAAGCTGTCTCACCGCAGACAGAGTAGATTGCAGTAAGACGTAAAGGAAAGGTGGGCTGTTATATGAAAATTGTAGTCATCTCCGACACGCATTGTTCACGAAAATCATGCAAGTTACCAACTCAGCTCCTTGATGTATTGCCGAGCGCCGATCTCATTCTTCATGCCGGGGACTGGTCGGATTGGAGTGTACATCCATTGCTTAGTGAGTATGCACCGGTTGAAGGGGTAGCTGGTAATACGGACCCGTCCGAAATCGCTGAAAAGCTGGGGTATTCCCGTATTGTTGAAGTGGAGGGACTTCGTCTGGGTCTTGTGCACGGTCATCTAGGGTCAAAGGGTACAGAGCAGAATGCAATTCATACCTTTGCAGGCCAACATGTGGATGCTGTGATCTACGGACACTCACACATTCCGGTGAGGCATATCGTGGATAATACATTGGTATTCAATCCTGGGTCGCCTACGGATCGGCGTTTTCAGAAGCAATATTCATTCGGTATCATGATCATAGATCAGGGGAAAATACAGGCTGAACACGTGTTCTTTGACCGGGATTAGAGAAATTTAGACATCTTTGAACAGAAGCGGATTCTGTTTCAGGGGTGTCTTTTTGCTTTTTAGTCATTTTATTACTTGGGAGGTTATCTCTGAATGGGGAATGTGCCCTGTTCGTTATCTGTCATTCATCTGTTGGCGTTTCCCTCTATGGTGACGTTCAGTGGAGTGATACAATGCCTTTACGACATAAAATGAATACGTTTACATAAGGAGATGAATCATGATGAAACTATCTGTATTCACCGTGGCTACCCCTGATATGAATGCAGAAGAATTGGCATCGGCTGCGGCAGCAGCAGGGATTGATGGAATCGAGTGGAGATTCCGTGGAATTCCTGAAGATGCGATATCCGAGGAGCCTTCTTACTGGAGAAATAATCGATGTTCGGTAGATCCGAGCCGCTGGCAGGAACAGATTCCAGTTTTCCATGAAGCAGCGGAAGGGCAAGGCAGAAAATCCATCGCACTGGTGCCGTATCTGAACTGTGGAGATCTGTCTGCGTCAGAGCAGGCGTTTCAGGCTGCAGCTGGGTTGGGAGCATCAATGATGCGTGTGGGTGTTCCAGGATATGATCGCAAGACCAGCTATCCTGAATTGTATCGTAAAGCCGTTCAATACCTGAGTGAAGTACAGGATCTGGCTAAACAGTACAACATCAAGGCCCTCGTAGAAACGCATCATCAGACCATTGCACCAACGGCATCGCTGGCTTATCGACTTGTGCAATCGCTGGACCCGCAGCATGTGGGTGTATTGTACGATCCAGGCAATATGGTGCATGAAGGATATGAGAATCATCGGATGGGACTTGAGTTGTTGGGTCCGTATCTGGCTCATGTGCATGTGAAGAATGCTGGGTGGTTTGAAGCAGAAGCGAATGATTCGCAAAAATCTAGTGTGACTGAGAAGAGCAGCGGAGTGGCTCTGAATACAACCTGGAAATGTCACTGGACTCCGCTGACTGAAGGCATGGTCGATTGGGTACAGATGGTACGGGATCTTCGTGCCGTCGGGTATGACGGATATTACGGAATAGAAGACTTTAGTGGTGCCTTGGAATCCAAGGCGATGTTACAGCATTTTGCAGACGTTTTCGCCGAAATTGAGCGTCGTGTGGACGAGGAGGAGCAGTCATGAGTATCGTACGAGTAGCGGTGATTGGTATTGGAAATATGGGAGCATCCCATGCCAGAACGTTGGTTGCTGGAGAAGTACCTGGTGCAGAACTGGTCGCCGTATGTGATGTAAGAAGAGAGATGGAGAGTTGGGTATCCAATCAACTTCCGGCAACGGTCACCTACTGGCAGGATGCAGAGCAGATGATGGCTTCGGGTACGATCGATGCGGTCATTATTGCAACACCGCACTATGATCATCCGGAACAGGCCATTCAGGCGTTCCAGCATGGCTTGCATGTCATGATCGAGAAGCCGGCCGGTGTGTATACGAAACAGGTACGCAAGATGAATGAAGCGGCCGCAGCCAGTGGTAAAGTCTTTTCCATGATGTATAACCAGCGGACCAACCCACTCTACATTAAACTGAGAGACTTGATTGCGTCGGGGGAACTGGGAGAGGTACGTCGTACCAACTGGATTATTACGAACTGGTACCGATCCCAAAGTTACTATGATTCCGGCGGCTGGCGGGCAACTTGGGCAGGGGAAGGTGGCGGTGTACTGATTAACCAGGACCCGCACCAACTGGATCTGTGGCAGTGGACCATTGGTATGATGCCGGTGCGAATGCGTGCTTTCTGTTCGTTTGGCAAGTATCGGAATATTGAAGTGGAAGATGATGTAACAGCTTATGTGGAGTATGAAAATGGAGCAACAGGTGTGTTCGTAACCACGACAGGTGAAGCACCAGGTACCAATAGATTCGAGGTCAACGGAGACCGAGGTAAAATCGTTATTGAAGATGGAAAGCTTACGTTCTGGCGACTTCGAGAATCTGAGCCTGAATTTAATCAAAGATTTACCGGAGGTTTTGGACAGCCAGAATGCTGGAAATGTGAAATCCCGATTACGGGTGTGGAAACAGGTCATCCTGGCCTGATTCGCAACTGGGTTGATGCGATTCGTACAGGCGCACCACTCATTGCTCCCGGTGAGGATGGTATACACGGATTAACATTATCGAACGCGATGTTGCTTTCCACCTGGACAGATAACTGGGTGGATCTGCCGATCGATGAGGATCTGTTCTACGAGCATCTGCAGGAACGCATTGCTGGTTCAACGACGAAGAAAGACAAGGCATTCAGTGGCGGTCAACCTGCTGATCTAAGTCAGACGTTTAAATGAAGATGTCATATAAGAAGAGTTCATTGTAATCAACATTTTATAATAAGGATGGGATGACATGGCTAAAGACGGGATGTTCTATGCACCAAAAAGTGTCACAAAAGAGGTCGTATGTGGTCCGGGTGAGTTCACTATTGCGGCTGTAGCGCTGGATCATGGACACATCTACGGCATGGTTGGGGGATTGTTGGAAGCTGGAGCTACCCTCAAATGGGTATATGATCCGGACCCGAAGAAGGTAGAGGCATTTCGGAAGCAGTTCCCACAGGCTCAAGTCGCAACATCCGAAGCGGAAGTGCTAACAGATGATGAGGTGTTATTGGTGGCAAGTGCAGCTATCACTTCAGATCGTGCGCCGCTTGGCATGCGAGTACTGGCCGCAGGCAAGGATTATTTTACAGACAAAGCCCCGTTCACCACGCTGGAGCAATTAAAGCTTGCACGAGAAGAAGTGAAGCGAACAGGCAAGAAGTATATGGTGTACTATAGTGAACGACTGCATGTAGAAAGTGCGATCTATGCGGGGCAGCTCATTGAACAAGGGGCAATCGGCAAAGTAGTGCAAGTTATGGGCACAGGCCCGCATCGCTTAAATGCCGGAGGAAGACCTGACTGGTTCTTCAAGCATGAGCAGTATGGCGGCATTCTCTGTGATATCGGGAGTCACCAGATCGAACAATTTCTGACGTTTGCATCATGTACGGACGCTGAGGTAGGGTTCAGTCGTGTGCATAACTTCAATCACCCACAGTTCCCGGAACTGGAAGACTTCGGCGAAGCTTCTCTGATTGGTGATAATGGAGCCTCCGGTTACTTCCGAGTGGACTGGTTCACACCGGATGGTCTGGGCACATGGGGAGATGGGCGTACCGTTATTCTGGGAACGGACGGTTATATCGAGCTACGGAAGTATATCGATGTAGCGAGAGAGCCGGAAGGTGATCAGGTCTATCTGGTAAACCATGAAGGCGAGTTTCGCTACAGCGTGAAGGGCAAGGTCGGTTATCCGTTCTTCGGTCAGCTGATTCGCGATTGTCTGGATCGAACCGAGACAGCCATGACACAGGAACATGCATTCAAAGCGGCAGAACTCTGTCTGATCGCACAGCACAAAGCCATGAGCGAGCGCGTGGTGTGGAGTAGCGGAGCGAAGTAAATATTTTAGGTGAAAGGGAGCAAAGGTTGATCACTAAAAGTTATCCGTAATTCTTCTTTTGTTGAGTGAGGAAAGAGCAGCCTAAATGTTAAACTGCATCCAACAGGTTAGTCTTGTCTAACGAGTGGAGCAGTTTGCACTGGGGCTGCTTTTTGTGTATGTTCGTGTCTTCGCAGATGGATTAATATGGGTTATATTATAAGTAGTTCGGATATTGTTTGATAAGAGAGGTATTTGCGAAGTTCGTAGATATGATGTCATGTGTAATTATTCAAAATCATGGAGGGAATAATAATGAAAAAGAAAGATTTTAAAGATCAATTAATTAAGTTACTTGATGAAGGAATTGATGATTATACAACTGACCAAGTAATTCAAAAGACGAAACTGCTTATATTTGAGTACGAGAAAGATCAAAAATCGGATGAAAATAATAAGGGAAAACCTTGGACGGATGAAGAGCTAAGAGTAGTACTATCATTCGCACCTACCAAGGAAAATATGTTGAAGCTCGCTAAAGGCTTCAAACGAAGCTACGGTAGTATTGAACAAATTTTTAGATGGGCTGTAACTACTGAAGAAGAAATTATAAAAAAGGGAAGAGAGAAAGATAGCTTCATAAATCAAATTAGAAGATTATATAAAGAAATTGGTTGGAGGGCATGACTGTGAACGCTGATCAATGAAGCGAATAACTACACATAACATAATATTCACGCTGCGTACATTCGTCCTTGGTCTGGAACGTTATGTGAAAGTATTGCAAATACTATTAAATTATAAAAAATGAAAGAGTGAAAATTGTGGGATTTGACTTTCGTGGAATTATTACATCAGTCGATTTTATTGATTTATATAGAAACAGATATAGAAATCTAGTCATAATTCCTTTAATTAATTCATTAGTAGCAATACCGCTCACTGATGATCTTTTCGATGAAATAAATACGAATCAAGAAATAACAATAACGAATTATGAATATTTAACAGACCAGATCGGAAAGTTCTGTTCAGAAATATCACAGTCTAGTAGGGCAGCTTATGTTGAAGCGGAATATTTTGGTGGAGTCGGGTCGCAAAATGGTATTGTTTGGGAATCAGGAGAAGTGATTTTTGAAGAGACCTTAAGTAATAATGCAATCAATAAGTCACTAGAAATACTAGGAGTAATGAGACTGAAAGAAAAAGATGAATTTGATACAGTTCGATTAGGGAGACATAGATTTATTGATGATTGGTTGAATAAAGAAACTCATTTATAGATATCTTTCGAAGGCAGTAAAATCACATAACATAATATTCACGTTGCGGACATTCGTCCTTGGCTCGGCATACGCCGGACACCCGACATACGTCGGGTCGCGAATACAACAACGTTATCGGAAATGACCTGAAAAGGAGAATAGAAAAAATGAAGAACCTTGATATCAATTTGTGGAAAAGTACATTGTTGAATCATTTTAAGTATAATCTTGAGAAGTTTGCAACAACAACTGAAAATAAAGATGTGTACTGCTTGATTTTGGACTGTCATGCTACATATGGGAATGTTAATTTGAAGTGGAATACCCTTGATTCGTTTAAAAAACATGTTAATAAACACTATAGTTCTTATACTTCAGACAAACTATTCGGCTTTAGGGGGCTAGAATACAATGTTGGGGATTTTTCATACGAAGACACAAAACAACCAGAATTAATAAATGAATTCGAACAATTATATGAAACAAAACTTTCGGAGTTTTTCGATGATGAAGATGAAGAATCATCGAATGAGCTGACACAAAAGTTTATTAATGCTTTAGTGGAAATAATCTTTGAACTTAGACCTACTTTTTCTCAACTAAATAAAACGGGTCACTTTATTTCATTTATTGTAGAGCATGACTCTGAATATTATGAATACATAAAAAAGACGGTAACAATAGAAGACTATAATAAAGCATTTCCTGAGGTTAAAGAGTATGAACAATATTTAAGCATAATTTATTCAACGTCTAAAGAAGAGCAAATCACACATTGGTCTAATTTGTTATATGAATTTATTATTGGCAATGAAACAGAAGGGACAAGATCACTCAAACAAATGTACCGCCATAAGTATGATGTTGAGGAAGAAATAATTAAATTAGGTGTGATTGCATCAAGGGAAGTTGTCACACTCTTCGAGGTGTTTTCAGGTTACACTCCATCAATTGATGGCCAAATTATTCAAAGCGATAGTCACACGCGATGGATGTTTTTAAGTATTTTAATAGATATTAATAATGCTAATGAGAAGACAATTAATCGATTAAAGGAAATTTTAATAAGAAAATATGAAAATGATAATGAAGTGCAAGAATGTATAAATATAGCAAGAACACTTCATACTCTTGATTCTGTACGATTCCCAGAAGAAATACATGATGAAGGAAGACTTAGGTTATTAAACTACGAAGAATACAAGAACAATTAGTAGGTATATCTAAGAAATTTGTCACTTCCGATAAACATCATATCCACGCTTCGGAGCCTGGCGGCTCCTCGGTCCGTCAGAAGGAGAGTGGCAGGGAAGTGAATTCAGGCGGACACATCCGCACCGACTAACCGCATCGCGGCCGCTTAAGTCGGTGGGACGTCGTGGATACAGGAACGTTATATGTAATCCCTGCAAGAGCATGAAGATCAAGATCAATTACCATGGGGTGAATTATATTATGGGATCAAGAATCATGCATTTGATTATCGGTCATAAAATTGCTGAGAGATTGAATATCGAAGACAGAACTTCGTTTTTGCTAGGCAGTATTGCTCCAGATGCGGTTGTTACAAAAGATGAATCTCATTTCTATAGAGGGGAACATCAGAACTTCACAAGACACATAGACTATCGAGAATTTTTAAATAAATATGAATCATATTCTAATAACCTGTATGTGCTTGGATATTTTGCACATTTAATTGCAGATGAGCAGTGGATGAAGGGATTTTATATGCCTTGGCTGAGGAATCAAATGGAAGCGGATGTTGGGGTGTATCCACTGTATCATAATGATTTTAAATTACTGAACGGAAAGCTGTTAGAGTACTACGATTTTACTGATGAAATGAGGAATGCAATCAATAATAAAGCTGGTGAAGTCATTGATCTGGATGAGGTAAAGTCTCGTGATGTAATAGAATTCGTTCCTCATGTATTAGGAGATATGGAATATGAAGAACAAGTAATAAATGAACCGCTGAATGTCTTTAGTTTTATACAGATCAAAGGATACATCGAAACATCAGTAAATGTGGGAATAATGAATTTAGAACAATTATTTAAAAAAGAAGAATAGAGTAATTAGCCGATTCAGAGAAGGCAGGTACAACATATATTCACGTTGCGGGCATACGCCCTTGGCCCGACGTTCGCCGGACAACCGTCATTGCCGGGTCGTGAATACAGTGAACGTTATAGGAAATATCCAAAATATTTTTAACAGGAGTTATTAAATGATTGAACAATTCGCAAGAAGCAAGAAGTTACAAGATTTATTGAAAGTGATAGAAATAGAACCAAGAAAATATCTTGATAAAGAAATCATTCACTGTGTAGAAGAATTCCAGCCAAGTCAAAATTGTGAGGGTGCTACTAGAGGATATTTCTCGATTATTTCACACCTTTGTTATTACCGGCCTGATCTTGAACATCAATTAATGAAGATTGCATTGAAACCTTTGTATTATTTAGGGATTGAAGATACAAGCGATGCCGTCAAGTGGATTCAATTTTATGTGAGCGACAAAAGCAATTATTATTACACTTCTAAGCAAGGAGATATATGGATTAAGGAAGCATTAATCAATAAGCAAAGTATCATAGAAAAGATCTTTAAAGAAATAGATCAAGAAGATAATGCTGAGGGGAATGCATGAAATCAATTCAGAGGAACAAGGTAAAACTATAAAAGATTATAAATACGAAGAGAATAGATACATCCGATAACATAATATTCACGCTGTGGACATTCGTCCTTGGTCTGACATGCGTCGGGTCGTGAACACAGGAACGTTAAGCGCAACTTCTGGAAGAGCGCATTTAAGAACGGTTCAAAGTCGAGGAATTACTAAGATCGACGAAGTGATTCGAACAAGAGGTGTGATTACCGAGGAGCAAACCTATAAAGCAAACACTTTACAGGTTTTAGGCCTATTAAACGTTAAAGTGGAATCGAAGATTTATCGTGGAGGGAATAATATGAAATTTGAAAATAATTCTCAAGAGAATCGTGAACTAAAGATCTCAAAAGTTTCAAAGACATTTTTAGAACTAAGAGAAATCGTTAACAGATTTGATCCTGTGAATCTAGTTGAAGGTGGTGCTCCTGATGATGAACATGATCGTTTAACTACGGAAATTTTAATGTTGCTTTCTCAAGAGTCGATGGATGAGATTCGGGATCTTTTAATCAATTGTGAGATATGGTATGGATATGATCCCAACGATATTAAAGAAGAGTACAGAGAACGATTTAACAGCAAGATTGATAGAACGCATAAAGAGATCTTAAATTGGCATACCAAGAATAAGAACCAAGAAAATTAGATTTATGTCAGTACAGGATCAATGAAGTCAACTCAGGAAGTCAGAAGCAACGCTTAACATAATATTTAAGCATCGGCTCCGTGGGAGCCTTGGTCTTCGAAAAGGATTTCAGGGAGCATTTCAGCAGACAACCCTTTGGGGTTCATGAACACAGGAACGTTATGTGACATACCACAAATCATTTCTTTAAGAGGGTGAAACCATGCAACAAATCGATCTAACTAAAACCCTTGAAGAGCTTGAAAACGACTATTGGGACGAACCGAATTTTGCTTCCTCATTAGTAATACAAGTACATCAATTAAGGAAAAAACCTCTTTGCGAATTGAATAATGAAGAATTAAGACTTTTGATCGGGCAACAAATGAATCTAGATTTTCTTTTGCGAATAGCCTTTGAAAAATTAATACAGAACCCATTCGGATCAGGAGATTTATATATTGGAGATTTATTTTGTTCGGTACTCAAAGTAGAGAAAGAATATTGGAACGAACATCAAGAATTAAAGAACGAATTGAATGAAGTGATTAGAACCTATGAAGACGTGAGAAAGACATTAGACGAGCAGATAAATAAATACAGGAGCAATTTGTAAGTCGATTCCACATAACATAATATTCACGCTGCGGGCATACGCCCTTGGTCCGGCATTCTCCAGACACCCGGCATACGCTGGGTCGTGAATACGGGAACGTTATAAGAAAGTGATGTAGACATTGTATGGAGGGAGATTATTCTAGATGATTCGAAATACAGTACGAGCATTGATTATCCAGAATGACAATCTTCTATTAATAAAGAAAAGAAGAGCAAGTATAGGTATTTATTATGTACTACCTGGAGGAGCTCAAGAAGAGAACGAAACATTGGAACAGGCTTTAAGTCGCGAATGTATGGAAGAGCTGGGTATTGAAATATCGAGCAGTGGGTTAGTTTGTGTAAGGGAATACATATCGCGCAATCATGAATACTCTTTCATAATGAAGGAAGTTCATTCGATTGATTTTATTTATGAGTGTAGCACTCATTTCCTAAATAATGAATTAAGAAGCCTACAAGCTGATGTTGGACAGGTTGGGATTGAATGGTTACCCATTAATGAAATTAAGAGGACTGTGTATAGGCCAGAAGAATCTTTAGAACATTATAAATTTCCTAGAACAACTAATGATTTCTTTAAAGAATATTTTTCGGATCAAGTAATAAAACCATATTCTAGCGTAATATTTGAAAGTAATCCTTAGAAAACATCATCATCTTATAACACGATATTCACGTATGGGCATTCGTACTTTATTTTTTGGGGGCATCTCAAGGATGAGTAAAAAAACAATAATTATTGAAGATTACAACAATCAATGGCCTGAAATGTTTTCTGATCTGAAATCCATCATAAAACATAGACTCGGAGATCTAGTACTAAGAATTGAGCACGTTGGTAGTACCGCAGTACCTGGACTAGCGGCAAAACCTATTTTAGATATTGATGTAGTAATTGATTCTATGGATTTGCTTCCAGATGTAATTCAAGGATTAGAAAGTTTAGGTTACTATCATGAAGGGAATTTGGGTGTTGAGAACAGAGAAGCTTTTGCAAGAAAAGATGAAAATGTTCCCTATAGTGTCGTAAAAATACAGAAACCTGAACATCATTTATATGTTTGTAATAAAGAGAGCAAAGAGTTATTAAGACATATATCCTTCAGAGATGCATTACGTAACAATCCCGAATTTGTAGTCGAATATGCCAATCTAAAGAAAGAATTGGTTATTAAATATAGAGAAAATCGCCAGTTTTATACGGATGGGAAGACCGAATTTGTAAATAAAGTACTTAATGAATTTGGAAAGAATTTGTAGGTAGTTCAATGGGAATAAGACATCCGATAACTAATTGAATACAACAACGTTATTGGAAATCTCACAAAGGATATGAGAAGGTGAATACTAAAGATTTTAGAAAGCTAATTAGGGTGTATTTTGCTCCAAAGCTACATGAGGTTGGGTTTATGGGAACCGATCATCACTTTGTTAAGACAAATGATAATCACTTTATTTATACTCTGGTGATTCAGGCAGATAAATCCGGTGGATCTTGTGTTATAGAGATGGGGGTGCATCTAGATTTTCTCCCTAATTCTATTGGTGAATTTAAGTCTTCAAATGAAATCACGACCTATGATTGTGAATTCAGAAAACGTCTTAATAAAAATCCAAATTGGTTTAAGAGATTGTTTACAGTGGAGCGTGAAAGATGGTTTCAATATGGAGAAACAGAGGAGGATGCAATAAGTACTATAAATGAAATGAAACAGTTATTTTTGGATCAAGGAATCAGTTATTTTTCTCAATTCAATGATCTTAGGATCATAACATCAATTTCATTGGCTGAGATAATAGCTAGATCTAAGAAGATTGAAAATTTTGGAGCTCCACTTGATTTAAGGTTGGCTTTGTTAATTGCACGAACACATAAATTTCTAGGTAATGATAGGGACGTGAAAGAATATGCCCAATGGGGATTAAATAATATTGGGAAAGCAAAGGGACTCATTAAGGACTTTGAGGACATGTAGAGGTCGTTTGTGAGACATCATCTAACATCATATCCGTGCTTCGCAACCTAAAGGCTCCTCGGTCCGCCAAAGGGGAATGGCAGGGAAGTGCATTCAGCGGACACATCCGTACGACTAGCCGCATCGCGGTCGCTCCAATTGGTCGCTTAAGTTGGTGGGAAGGTCGTGGATACAGGAACATTATGCGCCATTAAAGGAGATAATTTATGAAAGGTAAGATACTCGTATTATTATTTATTACAATAGTGTTTTCATCTTGCCAAAATAGTAGTCAATCGACTACCTTGAACAGCGAAACTAAATCAAAAATGAATTCTGAACTTCCTCCTGATGTAGTGAGTAGAGGTGATGGAACAGAATCGAAAGAAATAACTGAAGGTCAATCAGATCCTTCTAACATTGAAGTGTTATCCATGAGCATTGGGAACTTTGAATTGAAAGGAGAATTTTATGATGAAATGCTTCGAAATCCTATAGATCATGATTATGAAGTGGAATTTAATGAGGCTCAAAATTCAAAAGAGATTTTTACAACATTGGAATGGGGGGCGTTGGAAAGCAAATATACAGAGATTTGGGATAAAGAGTTGAATCAAATATATAAAACGCTGCTTTCTAAGTTGGATGAAGAACCAAGAGAAGCACTAATTGAATCGCAGAAAGAATGGTTACAGTATCACTTAAGGGAAACAAAATTTGTAGAGAAGACATTTATCAATAATGGTTATCTTGGAACACGAGGATCGGTAAGCCTAGGTATGGTTATACGGGAGAGAATTAAGGAAAGAACAATGCAATTATTTGAATATCGATATTTGTTAGATAGTGAAGTTGAGTTTTTATACCATAGTAAAAAATAGAGTTGGAATCTGGATCAAAGGTTTTTAGGTGATGCTTCAAAGAGAGTAACGGCGCATAACAATGTATTCAAGCTGTTGGATGGATTACGAAGAGGAAGAGGAAATTCAGCAGACAACCCTTCGGGTTTATGAATGCAGGAACGTTATCGTAAATCAGCAACCATATAAAAAGGATCTATTTGGGTGCATATAATTTTGTCAGGAAGTGATTGTGTGAATAAAGAAATTCTACTTGAATGGGATAACAAGTATAATGCGATGAAACGTACGAAAGATCACTATTGGAAGACTTATAGGAAATGGCGTGATGAAAACAAAGACGACTATCACATTACTTTTATGGGAAAGTTATATGATGAATTTATAAGTCTTGAAGAGCGTGCCATATACCTGAAATATAGTTTTAATACAACAGAAGCTGTGGTATTTTGTTCGGTTAATATATTGTACGTAGAAGAACATATAGGAACCTATGACATAGAGTTCTTTTTGAATGGTGAGATTGCTGATGATTATCTGGATTTTGGCGACGTGTTACTTAAAGATAGGATTACTAAGGTGAAGCATAACTTGAAGGTTGCAAGAAGGGCTCTGAAACTAGGATTTGAAACATCAGACATTTCTAAAATTACGGAAGTCCCACTTGAATATTTAGAAATATTAAAAAAAGAAATATAGTTGAACGTTAGACGAAACTCTTGAAATTCGAAAAAATATCTAGTGATTTACTCCAGGAGGCTGAGGAAAAATGGGGAATAAAAAGCCTAAGATCATTGCTATTGCAGCAGTATCGGGGGGAGGGAAAACCACTATTACGTCATGTCTAACCCAAGTGCTAAATAATGCAAAGACCTTATATTTCGATGAGTATGATTTAGAAGGACCCGAAGATGTTGTTAACTGGGTTGAGCGAGGCGCTGATTGTAATGAGTGGAACCTAGAGCCACTAATTTCTGATCTGAGAAATCTTATTTCTTCAGAAGATACGGAATTCATATTGTTGGATTATCCATTTGCAAGGTTACACGACAAATTGAAAAATATTGATCTGACTATTTTCATAGATACACCTCTTGATATATCAATGGCAAGAAGAATATTAAGAGATTTTAGAGACAAGAATGCAGAATCTATTTTAGATGATTTAAGTCTTTATTTATCAGGAGGGAGAAACGGATATGAAAGTATGTTGAAGACGATAAAACCGAATTCGGATCTGATTATTGATGGTCTGCTACCTACTGAGGAAATAGTTAACATCATATGTGATAGGATAAAGAGCTGATATCAAGTATATTCGAGCATGCCAAAGAATCGTCTTACATCTATCTATGTTGCGTCACTGACGCTCCTGAGTTTGTCCGTGGATATGCAAAGGATTGGAATAAGACAGGTAACCATGGACCGCCTAACTGCGTCGCGGCTACCCCTTAGGTCGTTTAAGGCAGTGAGGACTCGTGGATACACGAACGTTGTGAAATTATAGTCATAAATACAGCAACATTTCAAGGAGGATTATATGAAAACGACCCTCTATATGGTTAGGCATGCTGAATCACCATACAATGAAGGAAGCGAAATTACTAGAGGACTCACCACGAAGGGCAAGAGGGATATTGAAAAAGTTACTGAAATACTTAAAGTAGAAGGAATAGATGTTATTATATCCAGCCCATATAACCGAGCAATCCTTAGTGTTGAGGGGTTGGCACAATACTTAGAATTAGATATCAAAACATATGAAGAGCTAAGGGAAAGGTTTTTTGCTGAAGAAACTATTGATAACATTGAGTTAATGTCAGTTATTAGAGATAAATTTAATGATTTTGATTATTCTTTACCAGGTGGGGAGTCTAATGCTGATTGTCAGAATAGATCGATATCAGTGATTAAAAACATATTAAAAGAACACGCTGGGAAGAAAATAGCTATTGGAACACATGGACTTGTAATGACTTTGATGATGAATTATTTTGATTCAAGTTATGGTTTGAATTTTTTAGATCAATTAAAGAAGCCAGATATTTATAAATTACGTTTTGAAGATTTTGAATTAAAAGATGTAATAAGATTGTGGAATGAATAGAGATATTGTTAGGAACGATAGCAACCGGACACATTGTTATGGTTGACGAGATATGGGAAGGAAGAAGCATATGAATATTAGAATAATCAACGCGAATGGAATAGAGATTGCCTACGTCACTAGTTATGACAAGTTAATCGTCGATGTTCAGTCCGCTTTGGATCTTCTGGCGACGGTCAGTTATCAAGCGGATAGTAATCGTATTATTATGAACAAGTCTGAAGTATGTGATGAATTCTTTGATTTGAAAACACGTCTTGCCGGAGAAGTCCTTCAAAAGTTCATTAACTACCAAACCAAGATCGCAATCATTGGTGATTTTTCGAGTTATTCAAGTAAGAGTCTCAAGGAGTTTATATATGAAAGCAATAATGGAAAAGATATATTCTTCCTACCCGATGAAGATCAGGCTATCGAGAAACTGAGCAAGGCTTAAGCGAATTCACTTTATGTATTCTGAAAGCGTTCTATAATGACATTCCTTCCTATTTGGAGCAGTATCAAATCTATGTATTCCACAGTGATACTTTTATTAAACACAATCTATGTAAAAGGAAGATGATTACGATGGAAAAAGGCAAAATTATATTTTTGAATGGTGTAACCAGTTCTGGTAAAACTTCAATCGTAGAAGCAATGCAAGACTACTCTAATCCATTTTTCTACGTTGTAGCTAATGATCTTTTTGAAAATACAATCGGAGATAAACATCTCCAGACGGATTACTGGAAGTATCTTAGTGAAGCCATCATTATGATGTATCACACGGCAAAGTTATTTTCGGATAGCGGGAAGCATGTTCTGATCGATGGCATACTTGTCGAAAGACCTGAGCTTGCGCCACATTATGAACAAGTCAAAAACATTTTTGACGGGTATCCATTAGATATCGTTGAGTTGTATTGTCCTTTGGACATTTGTCGTCAACGGAATATCGAACGTGGGGATCGAAGAGAAGATCAATCCGATGAGCAAAATAAAATCATGGCATCCAACATTCACTATAGTTATTCGGTTGATACGAGTATGAATACACCGGAAGAGTGTGCAGAAATGATTATTACTTCCCTATTCAAACCACGTCATGGAACATTGGAAACTAACAAATGATACACAACGAAGCTGGGGCATCCAATAACATGGTATTCCAGCTTTTTAGCTATCTAGGGGGATGAAATGAGCACTACATTTGCGATACAAACAAGAAAAAGCATTGTTGATGATTTAAGACGAATGGGAATCAGTGAGGGCATGACGTTAATCGTCCACTCCTCCTTGAAATCCATAGGGAAAGTTGTAGGCGGGCCTGTAAGTATCATTCTAGCTTTAGAAGAAGCCTTGGGAGAGAACGGAAATATTGTGATGCCGACTCAAACTGAACATTTATGTGAGATAGAGAAATGGTAGATTATGCTGTGGGCTGGATGAATCTGAGATGGAGCTAATTTAATGAGGTGCACTATTTCACGAGAAGGGAATGTCTAATAATGACCAACGAAATGGAACAACGAATTCAATCTTTCGAAGAGTGGGGGTTGTTTGTAAATAAGATGATAACTCTCGATGAGAAGATATGGAATGCCAGCATCGAAGAAGGGAAGTGGACGATAAAATCAATCGTGAGTCATATGATGTTATGGGATCAATATTTTTACGAGGAGGCTATTAGAAAGATCGCCTTGAAAAAACAGGTTACTTTGAAGCACTTGGATTTTGATGAGTTTAATTGCAAAGCTATTGCATACGGAAACAGCACTGAAACGAGAGAAATTGTTGAAAAGGCTATATCTTATCGCCAAAAAATCATTAATGACATCAGTGTATTATCGGAAGAACAGATACATCAAACGTATTTGGACGCCGAAGGCAACGTATTTTATATTCCTCAATACCTTGAAGATTTTATATGGCATGACCAACATCATATGACACCGTTAAAAGAATATATTAGTAGCCTAAGAGCATAAAGGGTATGAAAGAGGCACAGTTTAATCGTTTTAATCCGGGAGATGACGAAATGAAAGGCAGGCCACAAATTGTTTTAGATATCGCAGGTGTTTTGTTAAGTAATATGTCAGCTACTTGCTGGGAAGATATGGCTCAGGAATATAATCTATCCTCAGATACATTGACAGAGCATTTCAAAGGCATTAAAAGAGAGCTTTGGATGGGAAGCATGAAAGAAGAACAGTTTTGGGAATGGTTAATCGAGACGTATCCTACAGTACCATAAAACAGAGCTAAGGAAATAATATTAAATGCAATAGTTCCGTTACCAGCTACTCAATGTCTTGAAGGATGGAGTAAGCTTGCTGATATTCATCTACTAAGCAATCATTGCAAGGAATGGATAGAGCCGAATATGAGCAGTATTAACAAATTTGCGAAAAGTGTAACGATCTCTAATCAAGTTGGTTTATGCAAACCTGATATTGAGATATACAAACGGGTTGACTCCTTTTTGCCTGTTGGAGAAGAGGTTTTATTTATAGATGATCAAGAGAAAAATTTAAAATCTGCGAAAGCTCTTGGATGGCAGACTTTACTTGCAGATGAGCACTGTAATTGGATAAATGAACTACACTCCAAATTGCTTAAGATGATGATCTAAATGTTTATAGATGCCTTTACCCCATTGCTCAGGTGTTAAGTTTCCGAAAAAAGGATGAGGGTGAGTGGAGCATTTTTCTGGACCACCACGTTGGAAAATTGCAATCTTTTGTTTCAGTTTCTCTTTCTCTACCATAAACTCTCTATTGTCTTCAATGATAATTGTTGGGATGGTCGACATATTATGAGGTAATGGCTTTTCATTATAAAACATCGATTTGGCAAACCTCCCAACGAATCTCCCCAGCAATCCTCTAGGTGGAAAAGCTTTCCCCATGGGAATGTCTTGAAATGCCGAGCAGTGAGCCAGCATTTGAGCAGCCTGCATGCTACCCCATTCAGGTTTGGTATTCGCACAGAGTCGATCAATACGCTTCACGATTTCTGCAGCATGGGTTTTATTAAAGATACTTTTCATAAGAACACCCCAATCATCTATCTTTTTTGATTTCACTTTTCCATAGCGATTAAAGGTTTCGGAAGTTGAAATCGAGAATATGATAGTATGGGTATTTTAACCAATTTAAATCGATTTAACAATGAATAGATTTTTTTGTTTCTCCAGTTAGGAGTGATTTACAGCCAGTTATGGCAAAAAAGTAGAAAGGAGGAACGGCTCAAGTGATTTACGATATCTTATTACAAAAATTCGATAATATAAAGATAGTTAAACTTACGGGTGGCTATACCAATACTACACTGTTACTTGAAGGTTCGAATCCATTAGTCATTGCAAAAATATATAGTAATAAAAATATAGATGCTAAGACAGAAGTTAGTTGTCTAACCTTTTTAAACAGTGCTGGAATGACTCCTCGAGTTCATGATTGTTTTGAAGAAAACGAATTGCTATTCGTGATCATGGATTACGTTCCTGGGCTTAATGGTCAAGAGCTTCTAGAACAAGGGGACCTAAATCAACGGAGAACAATATTTGAGCGACTTGGAACATTTCTAGCCAGAGACGTACATTCTCTCATCAGGGATAATTATGAATTGGATTTGCCGCTTATGAACCTGTTTGATCCCAAAGGTGATGAGCACGATCTTATTCCTGACCATTTGAAGAAATTGGTCGAACATGTTCTTAGTGTACCGGGTACAGGAAAATCAACCTTAATTCATGGAGATTACGGGCCACATAATGTACTTATCTCCAATGATTCGATGCACATTATTGATTGGGAATGGGCAGCATGGGGCCATCCCTTGTATGATGTTGCATGGGTCATATGGTTTGTGAATCTTCATTATCCGCACTTCGCTAAGGAACTGTCAGAAGTTTTCTTGAACGCGTATAAAGAACATTCAGATATTCCAATAACAAACGATTTAATCAAGGCTTATTCAACATCCAAAGTGATACATATAATAAATCGAATCAAGTACGCAAATGCAGATGTAAAGGCCGAATGGCTACGGAGGTTGGCGTGGACTTTACAGACTCGTTTTGTATAAAACGGTAAGATAGCCCGTGTGGCAAGAGGTTTGCATAACAATGTGAGAGGAGTGATGTCGTATGAGAAACAATATGAATATGAGTAGAAGAAATGGAGTTGCCAGAGGATAACTATTGGCTTCTTGCTCTAATGATAGATACAAAATATCAGGGCAGAAGTTATGGTAGAGAAGCGCTGAGGAAGTTAATTGATCTAATGGAAGAATCGCTGAAATGCAAACGAATCATGATTGGACACAGGCCGGAAAATGGTATTGCAGGGACGCTATATGAATCACTTGGTTTTCACAGAGTAAGTGAGGAACTAATCGATGGCGAAGTCGTTGTTCGGCTTCTAAGTTGTAAGTAGAGCCAAAACACACGCGATTTGGATCGTAGGGAGGTTGATTGTCCTGAAGCATTTACACATTGTTTTCTCATTACTATTTATCATGTTAGGAATTGTTATTATTACGATCTCGAACATAATTGAAGAGGTGATTCCAAAATTAGGGTACGCGGCATTTCAGTCAGCGGCAGCTGGCAGTTATACTCCGAGTGATTATCAAGTGGATTTTGAACTTAATTATTGGATTGGAGCGATATGTATTCTGGGTGGCGTTGTTTGCTTAATTAGTACAATGAATGTTGTCCGAAACTACATTCGCGAAATGAATTTAAGAAACAGAGCGTTTGATGAAGCTCATAAGTATGATGATACAAGAGGACAGAAGTAGTATATGATATAACTAAAAAGGAAGGGGCAGATATATATGATTACATTTCAATACTTTGAACCAAAAGATTTTGATCAACTGATCGAATGGAGTGGGGATGAAGCATTTCTGCTTCAGTGGGCCGGGCCTGGGTTCCAGTATCCCCTTTCCAGGGAACAACTATCTGATTATTTGGATGGTGCGAATGATAAGAACACTGCAAATAAGTTCATATATAAAGTGGTGGATGAATCCACTCAGGAGATTGTGGGCCATATTGCTCTTGGTGGTATCGATCGATATAATCGTTCAGGGCGCATTGGTAAGGTGCTCCTGGGCAAACCATATCAGGGTAAAGGATATGGGAAGCAAATGATTGATGAGGCACTACGAATTGGATTTGAAGAGGAAGGATTGCATCGAATCAGTCTAGGCGTTTTTGATTTTAATATCTCAGCCATCCGGTGTTATGAAAAAGCGGGCTTCGTGCAAGAAGGACTTATTCGCGATGCTAGAAGATATGAAGATACATTCTGGAATCTAATCGAGATGAGCATTTTAGAAGATGAATGGAAAAGAATAAACGCCACCTAATGCAGAATGAGCATACCCTTGCGAGTAAAATATCGACTTCATGGTTGTGCTCTTTTGTAACTTTCAGATTGGGAGTGATGAAATGATCATCATGATTAACGGAGCATTTGGTTCCGGAAAAACTTCGACAGCAGAAGCACTTCAGCCTTTGATTGCAAACAGCATGATCTATGATCCTGAAGAAATTGGTTATATGCTCAGAAAACTTCTCCCGGAGAATTGTAGAGAGGAGAGGGAACGGACGGATGATTTTCAAGATATCGAACTGTGGAGAATTCTAACCGTAAAGACAGCTAAAGAAGTAAAGCAGAAATACAACAAACACTTAATTGTCCCTATGACCATCTATAAAGAGGAAAACTTTAATTACATTTATAACGGGTTAAAAGAGATCGATCAGGACATTCATCATTTTTGCCTAACGGCTACAGAAGAGACAATTTATCATCGGTTGGCTAAACGCGGAGATGAATATGGAGGCTGGCAGTATCAACAAGCACCAAAGTGTGTTGAGGCTTTCAAGGATGAACAATTTCAAACTCACATCGCTACCGATCATCTGGAGACCAGTGAAATCATAGAACTCATATTGAAGAAGGTCCTATCCAAATAATTATCATTTTTTTAATAGGAGGGTTTTATAATGATGATGATTGTACATGTGCTCTCGAGAAAAGAATGGGAAGCCGCGTTGATCAATGGGGTATACAGAGCAGCGTCTTTAGAAAGGGAAGGTTTCATTCATTGCTCACCTGTAGATAAAATTGTAGCTGTGGCTAATTATAATTACCACGGGACAAAGGGGTTAGTATTACTTGGCTTGGATGCATCTAAAATAAAATCAGAAGTTATATGGGAAGATTTGTATAATGAAGGCAGGGAATATCCTCATATTTACGGTGAGTTAAATCTAGACGCGGTAGTTCATACATATGATTTTGAGCCTAATGAAGAAGGGAGATTTTCGCTACCTGCTGATTTAGAGAAAATGCAGTGAGTTCGAATTTCATAGATAGACGCTGATATCGTTGAAGAAAATGAACAGAAGAGGATGGATGGTAATTGACGATAGTGACTTTTGAAGAAGTAACCGAGCAGCACCTCCCTGAAATTAGAGCTATTTATAACTACTATGTATTGAATACAACGATTTCGTTTCATACGGAGGAATTAGATCTTGATCAGATTAAAAACTCTGTAATGAACAAGGATACCCGATATAAAACTTACGTAATTCTTGAAAACAATCAAATGATGGGCTATGTACTGATCACCCAATATAAGAGTAAACAGGCATATGATATTTGCGGAGAAGTCACCATATATCTGAAGCCCGACATTTTGGGAAAAGGCTTGGGGAAACAAGCATTAAGTTTTATTGAGATGGTTGCAAAAGAACAAGGGTTCCATACGTTAATTGCGACGATTTGCATGGAGAATACCAGAAGTAAATCATTATTCGAGAGAAATGGATATGAGCAATGTGCTCTATTTAAAGAGATCGGATATAAATTTGATAGAAAACTGGATATTGGAAGTTTCCAAAAGATATTGTAATTGGATTGTTGGGGGGATTAACGATGTCTCGTATTTATGGAGAAAGAATTGTGTTAAGAGAATACCAGGATTCTGATGTGGATTACATCAAACAATGGGTGAATGATCCGGAAATCACAGGGACTTTATCAGATAATTTTTTGTATCCTCATTCGAGTTATGAGACGGAATCCTTTTTCAGAACAATGGTTGAAGGCAAGTCTTCAAATAAAAGTTTTATTATCGGGTTGAAAGACTCGTTAGAATATATAGGTCAGATTGATCTGTACAAAATTGATTGGAAAAACCGCTTTGCATCTTTAGCAATTGTAATAGGAAGAAAAGAATTTCTAGGTAAAGGTTATGGGAGTGAAGCCATTCGTATACTACAGAAGTTTGTCTTCGAAGAGCTGAATTTAAATAGATTAGAACTTGAAGTGTATGAGTACAATGAGATTGCTTACAAGTGTTATTTAAAATGTGGCTTTAAAGAAGAGGGAAGATATAGAAAGAAGATATATAAAAAGGGGAAATACTGGGATGGTGTTTGCATGAGTATCTTAAAAACTGAATATGAGCAGTCATAGTCTCAGAAGGCATCCGTGATATAAAAGATCAATTTGAGAGGAAACAACTTTTTGTAAAAGAGACAGCGAAAAAGCTGCCCCTTTTATTCATCTAAGCCAATCTATGTTTAACTTTAAACAAACCTACCGAAGTTACTCTTCTTCGTTTAGAAAAACAAAACCACTGTCAATAAGCCCCTGTAAATACTCGTCAAAGCTGTTTGCAATCACTACGTATTCGTCAGGGTCGTGCAAAAAGCGAACGATTTGACCACGTACACCTTCATCAGTAGGGTTAAAATCAATATAAAGTCTGGATGTTCCACCATTGTTCATACAGTCTGAAAAATGAATATATTTCCCTGGAAGAAGCCCCTCACGATTGATCTTAGAGTCAACGGCATCCTCTTCATCTTCGTATTCTAAAAGATAAGAGACGTCTTCTTCATTTTTTGAACTTTCGAGCATTTGTTGGGTAGAGAGTAAATAATATGGATATCTCCCTTCTTCAACATCTGAGCCAAGAATACAAACCGTAATTTCTTTTTCTCCGTACTTCCTCCAATATGTACCATCAATATTTTCAAGTAAACCGATGAGTGATTCTGGACAATTTGGATATTTTGATCGTAATGTATTTATATCTTCTTTTGTAGCACCGCTCGCTGTATTCAGTTCCTCAAGTTCTTCTGGTGATAATGCTGCTCTTAATCCATTTAAAAATTTGTTCACCAAATCCATTATGTTGACCTCCGAATCATAAAATATAAAGCAAATATACGCAGATAAAGTAAAGGTACTGCGTTGGTGTGAAAAATCTTTCCCCTACAATATGTTATGTATACTAAGATCAGTTTATCATTTTTCTCTAGTTTATTGGCAACTACAAGGTTTAATTTTAGGTCTGGTGATAAAGGTGCATGGGATTAACTGCTAAGGTTGGATAGACCCTCCCATGCTTTCGTAGTACAATTATGTAAGTAATTGGAATGGTTAGTCTTATAGTGACGATATAGAGGAGCGGAATACATTGTCATTACATATGTTGCACGGCAATTTTAATACATATGATAGGCATTTTATGAGGGTTCTGCTCACTAGCTCATCAACCAGGATGTGAGTGAGTGAAAATCTCCTATAATATTGAATATTTATGAATACGATTACACCATATGGGGGAGGGATTTCACTTTGTCTGATTACTATTGGGATGACCAAATCGAATATCTGAAGAATACGCGATGGCTTTACTATAACGATGATTATCTTGAGTTTTTGGTTCAACGTGTATGGAAGATTGAAAAGTCGGTAGATATTATCGACTATGGATGTGGTTTTGGCTATCTTGGCCTGAAGCTACTCCCTTTATTACCCGAAGGATCAACCTATACCGGATTGGACAAAGGAAAAGAATTGATTAAGCAGGCCCAAGATATTTTCTCAAAGACCTCTTTTCAAACGACTTTTATAGTAGATGACATTGAAACAGTGCAAGTGAAACGTCAATACGATATTGCGATAAATCATGCCTTCTTATTACATATGACAGAACCTATCACCGTTCTTCAGAAGATGATCGACAGTGTAGTAGATGAGGGTAGAATCATATGTTTTGAACCTCATTGGATCGCTAACATGTCAAACTATGAATTACATGGACTTGAACAATCCAAGATTATTCAGCTAGGTATTCTCCAAAAATTGTTCGAGGAGGATGCCAAACGGAGTGGTAAAGATGGAAATATCGGTATGAAGATTCCAATTCTGCTTAGCCAACTTGGCTTGCGAAATGTAGAATGCCGGGTGAGTGACAAAGTTAACTTCTTAGATCAACACATGGCAGATTCGGATAAGGGAAAGCTTTTTCATGCGTTATAAGAAGAAGGACTGGGACAAGAACCGCATGCAAGAAATGAAGTAGTTGCTCAACTGATTGAAAGAGGACTGAATCCAGAAGAAGCGAATCGACAATATGAGGCAGAGAGTGTTTTTACTAAGAATTTCAGTGAGAACTCATGGCTAACCTATGCTCCTAATATGAAAATTACATCGGGAATCGTGACGAGATAAGGCAAGCGTTTTTCACATCGACAGTAGATCGCGAACAAACGATTTTGAAATGAATGAATAGGGAGCTGAGAGAAAGATGGAGACAGAACGACTTATATTTCGGAAATATACCAAAAATGATTTCGATTTACTTTTTGAGATGACACGCGAGCCGAATATGATGAAATTTATAAGACATGGAGGACCCTGGACCAAGGAAGAAACCATGCAAAGCCTGGAAAAGTACATCAACTGGAATAAAGACGATAAAGGGCTGTTCCTCGCATTTAATAAAGAGGATAACAAGTTAATTGGAACCTCTGGACTGATTCCTCAAATCATTGAAGGCAATGATGAGCTTGAAGTTGGTTACTGGGTTATCGAGCAATACTGGGGAATGGGTTACGGATATGAACAAGCAAAAGCGTGGAAAGAGTATGGCATGGATCACTTGAAGAAGAAAAGATTAATATCTTTAATTCAACATGGCAATGTGGGTTCTATGAAAGTCGCGCAAAAGAATGGCATGAAACACGAGGAGTACGTAGACATCATTGGGAAAAATGTAGCAGTGTACTCGATTGAGGTGAAGTGAATATGACTCCATTTCCTGAACTAGAAACCAAAAGATTGCTGTTAAGAGAGATTAAACAGAGTGATTCGCAAGACATATTTCAATATTTTTCTTCGGATGAAGTTACAAGATTCTACGATGTAGAAAGTTTTACGAATACCAAACAAGCAGAAGAACTTATACAAAGATGGACTGAACGATTCGAAAATGGTCAGGTCATCCGTTGGGGAATTGCTTTGAAATCGGACAACAGAGTTATTGGAACATGCGGATTTCATGGTTGGATGAAACAACATCATAAAGCTGTGATGGGATATGAGTTAGCACCGGAGTTTTGGCGACAGGGTTATATGACCGAGGTAACTCAGAAAATCGTTGAATATGGATTCAAGAACCTTGAATTAAATAGAATTGAAGCATTTGTAGAGCCAGAGAACGCGGGATCAAGAAAGTTGCTTGAGAGAATTGGGTTCAGTGAAGAAGGCATATTGAAAGAACATTATTATTGGAAAAATCGATTTGTTGATAATGTCATCTATGCATTTTTGAAGAAAGATTATAAGCCCAACGGATTAAGCTAACAGACTGATGAACAAAAACGACAGGTTGCCAGGAGAGTGTATGAGAATTCGTATTATTGGATCTTGCGGGAGTGGGAAATCAACATTAGCCAAAGAATTGTCTGATAAATATGGCATTCCTTACTATGAATTAGACAATCTCATATGGGACAGAAGCGCTGAAAATCTGAGATATCCTGAAAGTGTTAGGGATGAGTCCGTCCTATCTATTGTTCGTTCAGATGCCTGGATCATAGAAGGAGTACAGTACAAAGATTGGACTTTAAAATCCATACAAGAAGCGGATTTGATTTTTGTATTAAATCCAAATGTTTTCATCAGAGATTATCGAATTATAAAGAGGTTTGTATTGTCCAGATTGGGTATGCAAGCGTGGAATTATAAGCAGTCATTCAAGAACTTATGCCAGATGATTGTGAAGTGGAACCATCAATATAATATAGTTGCAGCTATAGATGTGATTAACGAAAACAGCAAAACAGCAATGATCACTATAAATAAAAAACAAGTTATACAGATGATTGAACATCATTTGGAAGTGGTTGTGAGTGAGAGTGAAAAAGAACGATACAGGTAATCAAGGATTGTCGAAAGAGGAGATACCGTGGTAGATAAGCATGTTGTTTATTAGTGAGAATAGAACCAATTCAGATGATGAAGTGATATACAGGTTAGAATTAAAATGAGAAATCCTAAAAGTGCATACGATTACATGAGTTGGTTTTCTAAGCGAGGGGGCTTAAACATTGAATAGTATGAATGATGAGGATGAATTACAAATTGTATTTGAAGATAATGATGAAGATTATAAAACCGTTTGTAATAACTTATATAACTATAATCTTGAAGAAACCAAAGGCTTATTAACTAAACCCGGAAGAAGTATTAATTTATTTTTAAGAGATAAGACAGGTAAGGCAGTCGGTGGGATTTTCTGTGCTACATATTGCGAGACATTATATATTGATAACTTTTGGATAGATGAAGAACACAGAAAGAAAGGATACGGGAAATCTTTAATTATGCAAGCAGAAAACATGGCTTCTCAATTAGGATGCAAGCTTTCACACACAAGTACATTTTCTTATCAATCTCCGGAATTCTATCAGAATATGGGCTATAACGTGTTTGGAGTCATAGATGAATATCCTGATGGAATCATTCAATATTTTTTGAAGAAAAGATTATAGGACGAGTACCTAACATGTTACTGGACTTAACGAAAGATGAATTTTATGGAGAAACAAAAGGATGGCGGAAAGTATACGAGCCACCAAGGGAGGTATCTAGTATCTATATCACTGAATTTAATGATCTCGAGAGAGAGATAAAAAGAAATAAAGCGGAGAGCTGCATGATATACCGTGAAAATTCAATCCAATTTGAGTATTATAGAAATCGAAAAACGAAAGAAAAACAACACAAAGTGAATTCAATTACAAAGAGTGTTCTTTCTGCATTGATTGGTATTGCTATTCAGCGGGGCTACATTGAGCATGAAGATATTCCAATTGTGAATTATTTTAACGATCTGGATGATAGCAAAAAGGGGATTACGATTAAGCATCTATTAACGATGTCCTCGGGCCTGCATTATCCAGGGAATGAAGCGATGATTCCATCTAAGAATTGGACAAGATTTGTTCTTGAGCAGCCTGTTGAATTCGAACCTGGAATTCAAATGAAATATAGTTGCGGGAGTTCGCATATACTTAGCGCCATATTGCAGAAAGCGAGTGGTATGAACACTTCGGAATTTGCAGAAAAGAACTTATTTGCACCTTTAGATATTAACGATTTCCATTGGTATCAGGATACACAAGGGATTGCCATAGGTGGTTTTGGTTTGCGAATGAAAATTGAAGATATGCTAAAGTTTGGAATGTTATACGCTCAGAATGGGAAGTGGAATTCTAAACAACTCATCTCTGCTGACTGGATTGCTAGAAGTGTAAGTCCTTCTCTTACTTCCGAAACCTTTTATAGCTACCACTGGCGCGTAATGAAAAACATCAAGGAAGAAGGTGCTAAAAATAAAACGTTTTATGCTATGGGTATGGGCGGTGGACGAGGGCAATATATCTTTGTTAACCAAGAGCGAGGATTGGTTGCGGTATTCACAACGATTATATCCGATGATAACTTGTTACCACTTCACTGGTTTAAAAATTATATATTGAAAGAATAGTTGTTTATGGGAGAGATAACATGGGCCACTGGTTTGATCTAGATGAACTTGATCCAGAGTTAATCAAATTTGCAGTTGTGATCGCGAAGTACAACAATAAATTCATCATTATAAAAAATAGGAAAAGAGGAGGTTGGGAGATTCCAGGAGGCAACAAAGAAATAGGGGAAACCATTGTGCACACGGCGAGTCGAGAACTCTATGAAGAGACAGGGGCAGTACGCTTCGAATTAACACCTTATGGAGTATATGAATGGAATGGGAGCTTTGGTATGGTCTCTTATGCTGAGGTTAAATTGCTCGAGAGCTTACCGGAGTCGGAAATTGAAGAAATAAAGCTTGTGGATGAATTACCTGAAGGGATGAACTTCGGAGATATGTTTTATCATTTCTTGGATAGATGGGATGGGCTTGAGAACTATGAGCCTAAGAAATACACCATTGAAATAAATCATTTGAATGAATTACCAGTAATAAAATTAATTGGGAAGGAGAGATAGCAACACCATGATAACGTATAGAACATTGACTCTTGAAGAGGTAAACCAGTTGCAGGAAATAGATCGTTCGGAACATATTGATCTCATTTATGAAATGAGAGAGAACGGATTGGTTGAGCTAGAACAAGATCATGAGTGCTCGAATTGGGATGCAAAGCTGTTGGAGGAAATTCAAAATCGATATGTCTATGAACTAGAACAAGGCGGCATGGCGTATGGCGCTTTTGCTAAAGATCGATTAATTGGGTTCGGGGTGCTGGCACATCAATACAGAGGAAGAGAACGTAATCAATTACAAATTGACTTGATGTATGTCTCTCAGGCGTACAGAAGACAAGGTATTGGAAAACGTATTCTGAACCAGTTAAGTGAAGAGGCCAAGAAACGTGGAGCGCGATATCTGTATATTTCCTCCACAGAGACGAGATCGGCGGTATCCTTTTACAGAAGCCAGGGCAGTCAGATTGCAAGCGAGATTGATCAAGAACTCTACGACAAAGAGCCGAAAGATATACACATGATAAAGGAGCTGAGCACATGACAACGGTTGGCATACTCGGAACCATTCATAATCCAGAACTCAGGGAGCGATATCATTGTTCCCTTTCCCTTTACAAGGATGTGATTCATGAGTTTAAGCCAGACATTATTTGTGGTGAAGTCCATCCACAGAGCTGGTTGAGGTATCTGAAGGACAAAAATGATAGAGGATACTGGGGAGAACCGGCCAGTGAGTATTGGGATTTGATATTCCCGTTGTGCGAGGCGCAGAACATCACATTTGTCCCTATTGATTGGTTTGAATTGGATGTGTGGAATGCTTTTGATCCATTCAACGGCTATTCAAGCGAGGAACGCAAAGAACTTGAACAACGGGATGATCACTGGTTTGCGAAACAAATGGAGACGTATAGGTTCGGCGAGATTCCTTTTAATTCAAATGAGTTCGATAGCGTAACCAAACAAAAATATGAATGGTTGTATCAGGTAAACCCGAAGGCCCAGAACTTTCGCTGGGTTGTGCGTAATCAGATTATGATTCAAAGAGTCAAAAATACAGTTGAAGCTCATCCTGAAAAAAGAATCCTTTGTATTATTGGAGCCGATCACAATTACATCTTCCAGGAAGACCTGCTGAAAGAACAAGTTGAATTGTTGTATCCATTACGGTAAAGGAACCGTTGGTAGAATTGCAAATGAAACTTGATATTTAAGGAGCGTCACATGCGCAAAAAAGTACGTAAGATACTCAAGTACAGCATATCTAGTATTATTTTAATGGTTGTAGTAGCTCTGATATTTCCTACATGGACACCCAAAATTAAAGGTGAAAACAGCATCAGCATGTTAGAGCAGGTCGAAATTAACAGAGCAGGACATGAAGTCATGATCAGGGGTGCTGATCGGAGTAACCCTATCCTGATTTTTGTGCATGGTGGGCCTGGATGCTCTGAGATTCCTTATGTTAGGAAGTATCAACAGGACCTTGAGCAACACTTCACTGTGGTGCATTACGATCAACGTGGGAGTGGAAAGTCCTATCACTTTTCTGAAGATTACTCGAATCTGACGACAGATGTATTAGTAGATGATTTGTTAGCGTTAAGGAATTATGTAACTGAGGAGTTAGGTCAAGAGAAGGTTATATTAATCGGTCATTCATTTGGTACATACATCGGGATGAAAGCTGCGGCTAAAGCACCCACTCAGTTTCACGCTTATATAGGCATTGGACAGATGGCGAATACACTTCAGAGCGAACTGGAAAGTTTGGAGTACACGTACGAGCAAGCGAAACAAGCCGGTAATGCAGAGGACGTTAAAAAACTGGAGCTAATTCACAGCTCGATCGAGCAAGGAAAGGAACTTGTACCTAGAATTTTGTTGCAAAAGTACGGTGGTGCAGCCAGGCTCATCCATGAGAATAGAGATTATATCTTAGGATTCCTGTTTAATCCCGAATACAATGGGATGGATATGATTCGCTTTTATTCAGGGATGATCAGTTCACAAGACATCTTACTGAAGGAAGCATTTGATCAAAATTTACCTGATATTGTTGATCATCTGGAGATTCCTACCTATTTTGTGACGGGTAAATATGATTATATGACCACTGCGAATGCAGCACGTGATTATTTTGACGTATTGGATGCACCGATCAAAGATTTCATTGTATTCAATGAGTCTGCGCATTACCCACAGTTTGAGGAGAAAGAAAAATTTGTACAGTGGTTACAGGAGTTATTCTAAAAAGATGCCTAGAGAGGAGCAAGATCCTATTGTTAAGCCCATTTATTGAGCTTGAAGAAGAGAGTGATGAGAGTTATCTTTGCTATGTTCTGCAAAGTGCAGTGCAAATATTTAAACATTCCGTACAAGAGGAGGATTTAAACGACGTCCGAATATATGTGTCCACGAATACAAAATTAGATTCAATTGCTAATAAGATAGAAGACTATGTTAAATGGTTTTCAACTTGTGAGACTGTCTTTCGAGAATACTATGAGAACGAACTTCATAAAAAGGTACATAAGGATTGGTTTAATGAAATTGAAGTATATCGCGTGGATATAACATTTAACAGTATATCCGATTATGGCGCGACAATATCTTGCGGAGACAATATACTGCAAGATCACATCATGATAGTTGATTTCAATAGAGAACAAATCCAAGCAATCCACTTAAATGGATAGATGGAGTAATTTGTAATAATAAGTGAAAATAAACACGAAATATATCGCTTTATTTTCCAAATATGTGTTATTATGTTGGTGGTAGACGGAAATTTCATTTGTTTGATCGATAGGAAGGGAGGTACGAGTTCTCGAATCATTCAATCTGTATTGATAGATTAACTGTACTGCTTGTTAAAAAATAATAGAATAAGCGGAGGTATGGGGATGTTCAAAAAATGGAAGAAGTTTGGCATCAGCAGCTTGGCACTAGTATTACTGGCTACGGTGGCCTTTACCGGATGGAGCACTAAGGCATCAGCAGCGGACGCTTCGCAAATCGTGTCTGAGATGGGTGCAGGATGGAATCTGGGCAACCAGCTGGAAGCAACAGTGAACGGTACACCGAATGAGACAGCTTGGGGCAATCCTACGGTGACTCCAGAGTTGATCAAAAAAGTGAAAGCTGCTGGCTTCAAGTCCATTCGTATTCCCGTTTCCTATTTGAATAACATTGGAAGCGCTCCCAACTATACAATCAATGCGGCATGGCTGAATCGAATTCAGCAAGTCGTGGATTATGCGTACAATGAAGGTCTGTATGTCATCATCAATATTCATGGCGATGGATACAATTCCGTCCAAGGTGGATGGCTGCTCGTGAATGGTGGCAATCAGACTGCCATCAAGGAAAAGTATAAAAAGGTGTGGCAACAGATTGCCACCAAGTTCAGCAACTACAATGACCGTCTGATTTTTGAATCCATGAACGAAGTATTCGATGGCAACTATGGCAATCCGAACTCGGCGTATTACGCCAACCTGAATGCCTACAATCAGATTTTTGTGGATACAGTTCGTCAAACTGGAGGAAACAACAATGCCAGATGGTTGCTGATTCCGGGCTGGAATACCAATATTGACTTCACCGTTGGTAATTATGGCTTTGCTCTTCCAACAGATAATTTCAGATCATCAGCAATTCCTAGTTCGCAGAAAAGAATCATGATCTCGGCGCACTATTACTCTCCGTGGGATTTCGCAGGTGAGGAAAATGGAAATATCACACAATGGGGTGCAACAGCTACGAATCCTGCCAAAAAGTCTACGTGGGGACAAGAGGATTATCTGGAATCACAGTTCAAGTCCATGTACGATAAATTTGTAACTCAAGGCTATCCTGTGGTGATTGGTGAATTCGGTTCAATTGATAAAACGTCGTACGATTCAACCAACAATGTATATCGCGCTGCTTACGCCAAAGCAGTTACAGCAAAAGCCAAGAAATACAAAATGGTTCCTGTGTATTGGGACAACGGGCATAACGGTCAACATGGATTCGCTTTGTTTAACCGTTCAAACAATACGGTGACGCAGCAAAACATCATTAATGCGATCATGCAAGGCCTTCAATAATTTCCTATCTATCTGTATCCGGAAAACGGCGTGTTCCTGCAAAAGGGACATGCCGTTTTTTGTGCGACGGGAGGTGAAGATGAACAACATTTACTAATGCATTTTACATAAGCCATATACAGAATTCATTAAATCCCACACTACCTTTTATATACTTAATTTGCTTGATATAGCGGACTAAAAGGACTAGGTGGTAGACAGAATGTTAAAAAAACGTGATTTGCAGGAATGCCATTCACTGTACAGCTTAATGATGGACCCCGCAGTTTCTCCTTACGTTCGTTATGCATGCCAATCGTATGAAGAATATCTATTCCTGACCAAACAATTGATGGCCGAAGAAGAACAAAAGACGGTGATTTCCCGAACGATTTTGAATGAAACAGGCCAACCTATTGGTACGATTGATCTGTATCATATCGAGCATCAAACCGGTTTCTTAGCCACATGGATTGGATCACCGTATTTTGGTAATGGTTACAGCCAAAGAGCGAAATCAGCCTTTTTCGTTGAGCTGTTTCTGGAACATGACATTAAAACGGTATTTATGAAGATTCGTAAGCAAAATATAAGGTCCAGAAAAGCGGTAGAAAAACTGCCATATGTGAAGTTAGCCAATGATGTGTATCCAGATGTATATCAATTCATCAATGCCAAGGAGCAACTCTATGATCTGTATCATGTAGAACGGTCAGCCTTTTTCGAAAATAGTATGGATCTGCACCATGTAGTAGCTACGTAACCTGTTCAGAGAGCGTACAACAGCGCCGTCAGTGATGACGACGCTATTTGCTATGATGAAATGGGACGAGATTCGTTGATATTAATGCAGGAATATGGAATAGAGAACCGAAAGACATTAAGGAGATAACTTCATAAATAGTGGACGGATAATAAAAGGAGGCGTGACATGAACAATATTAATAAGATTTTGGGTGTAATTCTCATGCTTGGCAGTGTGTTTATTGCGAGGATGGAGAGAATTTCAATAAGAGTATCAGCCGCCATAGTAGAAGCAGGTTATGCTTCAGGGGGGAACAACGTACCTCAGTTTGCTCAGATGAATGATAATTCAACAGGGTTACTTGTATACTTCATGTTCTTGGTTGGATTTGTACTATTGGTAGCGGGATTTCCGGGGAGTTATAAGAAAAATCGTAATCATGCCCATACCAAAGAAGTTTAGCTTTATTTAGGAGGGATGAGATTGTCCGAACATGAGGAAGAATTTACGGGAGGTAATGTGAATCAGGTTGTCAGAATAGGCGAGACGGTTCGCCGGCATGCGAAACCAAATCCATATGTGCATGAACTGCTTTTACATCTCGAAAAAATTGGTTACGACCCTGCTCCTCGATTCCTGGGAATAGATGAACAGGGGAGAGAAATGCTCTCTTACCTTGAAGGAATCGTTCCAGGCAATGACTACCCTGAGATAGAAGAGTATATGTGGTCAGACGCATCTTTGATCGAAATCGCTAAACTGTTGAGAAGTTACCATGATGCGACCGTTGGATTCACACCAACAGCAGAGTCAACGAACAGTTATCCAGGCATAATAAAACCTGAAGTTGTATGTCATAACGATTTTGCACCGTATAATATGGTTTACAAGCGTGGACGTCCTCAAGGGATTATTGATTTTGATATGGCAGGTCCGGGTCCGCGAATATGGGATATCGCCTATGCCTTGTATACATCCGTTCCGCTCGCAGATTTTTCACCAGCGATGGATGGAAAAGCTGTTGTGCCTTATACTAGCCAGGCGTACGGAATTGTTCGTAAAGAACGTATTGCATTATTTATGACTACGTACGGGCTGAGTGTGCCAGCAGATTTGAAGGAATGGGTCATATCCCGTATCCGTTTTATGTGTAAAACACTGACTGATCGTGCGGCTGCGGGGGAACTCGCTTTTATAAAAATGATAGAAGAAGGTCATCTCGCACATTATGAGAAAGAGCTTATCTTTCTGGAAAAGCATTTCGATGACTGGACCTAATTAAGGAGTGATTGCTTCAATGTACAAACTTAAAACAACCATAACAGACCAAAGTGTCATTGAATTTATTGAACAGGTTGAGAATCCAAAGAAACGTGAGGACGCCTATCAATTACTAGATATTTTCACGGAGACGACAGGTTATGATGCAAAAATGTGGGGACCGAGTATTATTGGATTCGGTGCATATCATTACAAATATGAATCGGGTCACGAAGGGGATGCACCTCTAGTCGGCTTCTCGCCACGAAAGGCCAAGATTAGTTTATATTTTGCCACGGGGGATCGTGAACGGGAGGATCTATTAAAGGACTTTGGAAAACATACAACAGGCAAAGCGTGTGTGTACATCAACAAGATCGCAGACATTGATGTGGATGTGTTGAAAGCGCTAATTGTACAGTCTGTCCGGTTTCTCAAAGAAACCTATCCGGATCAATAACTTGTTACTTAAATTTAAACCTAGAGAATACAGAACGACAATATAAAAATGCTCGTATTATGATTAATATGATGAAAGCTGAAATAACAATATTTTTCATGTATTTAAGTTGGATGATCATTGGCTTTTCCAGTGAAAAAGGGACTTCCACTAATAATGGTTGGTTACCCCTTTTAATAGTCATTATCATTCTATTCGGTTCAATTGCATTTTTTATTCACAGATCATTTAAACTTAAATAGACCTTATTAAAGGCATTGGAGCACCCCTTAGTAATTCATGAGAAATCCCAAAGGGGCGTTCCAATGCTTTTTGCGTTCAGCTCTTGCCTATTATTGTTAGATCTCCATACACCCGAACCTCGATCAACTCGGCGTATCTGCTGCCATTGGTGGCATCAATGCTTACCTTAAGCGCCTGTGCATCCACAGGTATGTCCAGGGAATGAATGATTTTTCTTTTGCGGTTTTCCGATACACCTACAATTTCGATCCACTCCCCAGACGGAGTCGATACTTCCACGCGATAATCGCGCACAAGTTCAGGCATGACGCGGAATGTTGTGCGATGATGATGCAAATTAACCAGATCCTCGTTCACATCATCATTGAACGTCAAGTGCAGTTCAGCCAAGGTCTGTGGCTCTTCCCATGTCAGTTGCACCCATTCAGGCTTGCCAGACTGCATCGGCTGCGACATCCACTGCTGCGGCCCGCCGAAAGGGCGGTGATAACCGTTGATCGTGTTGTCTGCTGAATAGGCCATGGTCTCAGAGAGGGTGCGACAGCAGAATGGCTGACGCGCCAACCCTTGCATGGACCATAATACGACAGGCTGATCTGTGGCGTGGTCCTCCAGATTTTTGGACACATGGTTATCTTCTGTTCTGAAGAAGATCAGCACCCCGCTGTGTGCTTCCGTGGAATGGTAGAGGGTGACGGCTGCATTCGCCCGGATGATGATAAAAGCATTCTGCGGTTCTTCCGGTCGCCATTCGAGCGGAAGCTTCACCCACTGCGCGGTTCCCGCCGTCACGTTAACGGTCGCCGTAACTTGTAACGAATGCGGGACGTAGTTCTCCTTACGCCCCGTATCCCACAGCTCTACCGTCAGCGCGGTATCGCTGGATGCATCCAGCAGCAGCTCCAGGCCGCTGAGCAGTGGATGCACAGGCAGCAGCAGGGCAACATCCACACCCAGCGGGTGCGTCTCGCCAGGCTGCTCAAGAGCGATGCCCGTCAGCGTGCTGGAGGCTGTAGCCTTGGCACGCCGGGCCAGATCCAACTCATCATGGCTACGCACCCCGATGATGGATGCGTCCTGCCGCAGCAACGTCTGCTGCAGCACCGCAAGATGCCTCGCGTGCAGCTCGCGCGGCGACACCTTCATGGCCGCGCAGAGCGCCGCGCCCGTACCCGCGGCTTCGCCGATGACCGCGCATGTTGCCATGACGCGGGTCGTGCCGAAGGCGACATGCGAAGCGCTGATGTCGCGTCCGGCCATGAGCATATTCCGCACATTCGCGGAATACAACGAGCGGAACGGCACGTGATACACGCCATCGGCATGCATATGCTTCGAGCCGCTCGCTTCGGCGTACATGCCCTGCGGGGGATGCAGGTCAATGGACCAGCCGCCAAAGGCAACGGCATCCGGGAACTCCCGCTGGCTGATAATATCGTTTTGGGTGAGCACATAGTCACCCGTGAAGCGGCGGTACTCCCTTTTGCCAGGCAGCGAACCGATCCACTCCAGCGTCATATGGTCTGCATCAAACTTGCCGGAGTTCTTGATATAGTCCCAGATCCCGTAGATCACGGACCACAGTTCATCACGGATCAGCTCATTGTCATGAACGGTGTCATGCTCACCGCCCCATTCAATCCACCAGTAATGACAACCGGAATCCCCGCTCCGAATGACCCGGCGAATCGGAATGCTGGTCTGTGTAATATCCTTGGCAAAAGAAGGCGGGATATAACGGACAGGTGCACCAGCATCCTTGGTATAGAAGAGAAGTGTACTGCCCAGCGTGATCTGATCAGCCACCTCTGGTGCCCACTCTTCGCCATATTCGCTGCGGGCTTCCCGGCCGAGTACAAACTTGGCACCTGCCAGAAAGCCGACCAATCCATCGCCCGTACAGTCCAGATAAATCTGACTTTCGAATCGGATTTTGCGCTCAGAACCCATCATCCACCCGGTAACGGAGGTGATCATGCGTTCCTCGCCATCCCCAGTGGCCTCGACTTCATGGACATCCGTGTTCAGGTACAGGCTGATGTTGGATTCAGCTCGAACGGCTTCCAGAATGATTAAGTCCCAGAGATAGGGATTGCCCTCCGGATTACGATACTGATTCTCTACAAACAGTTCTCCCATGATGCCCGTCTCGCGGGCATAGCGATTAATCCCGTGGGCGGTAGCGCCACAGACCCACACGCGTACTTCGCTGCTGGAATTGCCGCCGAGTACGGGGCGATTCTGCACCAACGCGACTTGTCGGCCCAGTCGTGCCGCAGATATAGCCGCGCATACGCCAGCAAGCCCACCCCCGATGACGGTGATATCCGGTTTAACGAGTTCGTGTTTCATAAGAACACCTCTCTCATTGAATGTTAAGGAGCCTGAGCTCTTATCTCATATCTATAATTTCATATTAGTTCTATATATTTACTTTTCAAATACACTATATTATCATCGAGCATATACTTTATTTCACAACAAAGGCAGGTGTGTCATGGACCTCCTTAACCACATCTACTGGCAGAAGAAAGCTGCATTTGCGCTGGCAGAAGATATCTACGACGCTTGGGTGGTCTTTGCCGTTGAAGAGGGCGTATTCCGTTACGAGATTGGGGGGCAGACCGGAGAGGCGGGATTCGCTGATCTGGTGTTGTGTCCACCCCAAGTACCTTTTCGCAGAGAGACGGTAACCCCGCTGACGTTTCACTATATGCAGTTCAGTTGTGACGCCGCAGAGGATGAGTGCCTTCTACCGCCAATCGGAAAATCCTTCATTAATGATACGAAGCGTCTGGCTTCAACATATGCCTACCTGCGTCAGGCGAGCGAGGAGAACGATGCGGTTACAACAGGATGGAAGACTCATCTGATGATGGATTTGTGGCAATTGTATCAATGGGAGCGCAGACAGAGCAGGCTAATGGAACGAAAGTTCACCGAAGATGCTCTCATGGCTGAAGCGGCAGTTTTGTTGGAGGAGTGGGCAGGAGAGGCGGTCAGTCTCCGAACGTTGGCTGAACATTTAGCTTTGAGTCCAGTCCAGCTCACTCGAAGATTCCGGGAGGCTTTTCAAGAAACACCATCCGATTATCTGAAAGCGATCCGTCTCAAAAAGGCAAAAGCTTTGCTCGCAGATAGTCGTCTCACACTTACGCAGATAGCTGAGAGATGTGGATATGAGAACGGATTTTATCTGAGCCGTGTATTTTCGTCCACCATAGGAATCAGTCCCTCGGAGTATCGGAGACGACATCAAGTATGAGGTAAAGGGCTCGTCCAGCCATCCACTCATTTATACATTTCTTTCTTAACACCTATAGAACATATCTGTGTATTTCTCTTGAGTGCAGGCAACGGATATCACAAATCCATGCAAATCATTCGCCCCCGGCTGTAAACGGCAGGCAGGTGCTATAATGGGGTCATTAATTATAGGGGAGCGAGCGCAAAGGAATGAAGAAGCCAAACTGGAAGAGTTGGTTGCCCCAGCGGCTCAGGTACCGTCTGTTCGGTGCATTTGTGTTGTTAATTCTCTTGCCGTTCAGTGCATTGAATGTCTACAATTATCAGCAGATTGAATCCTTGGTTGAGCAGAAAATCAGTGAACAGAGTCATGAGCAGCTGGTACAGATGTACCGCTCTCTGGAGGACCAGATGAGTATCGCCTTCAAAACGCTCATTTTTCTGGAACAGGATTCTGCGGTAAGAAGTGTGCTCACCTCCCCAGACAGTCGTACTACACTTGAGAACAAGTCGCTGGTGGAAGAAAAATTCAAGATGATCAACAACAGTTTCTTCCTATATAATCCCTCGGTGTACTTTACCTTGCTGGATTTTCATGATAGCGTTTACACTTCGTATTTGCCGAAAAAAGCACTGGCTTATGGCCCTTATCTGGAGCAATTCCGCGAGCGTCTTGGAGAAATAACCATTCCAAAAACTAGTGCAAATTCGCACCCGCTTCAACCGGAAGAACTCTTCTATCGCTGGGATGCACGGGATTCCAACCCTGTGCTCAGGGAGTTATCCTCCAGCCCGTATCTCTTGTCGCTGTATGCCTACATGAAAGATAGCGGCGGCAAGCGGTACGGACTGGCTCGGATCAGCATTGATTACTCCTACTGGTTCCAAACGATGCTGAAGGATTCACAGAGTAACCGGGAGTACTTTCTAATTACAGGCATTGGGGAGACCATCGCTCGTTCATCCAAAACTGCGGCGCTTTCCCCGGAAATTACGCGTGAAATAGCTCTTCATCCGGCACAGGCTTATCTGACTGATCCAGCCTCGGATACGCTGATTAACTACGTGTACATTGAATCACTGGACTGGTATATGGTGAATCGCATTCCCCTTTCCATCCTGTTTACAGAGATATCTGAGCTTAAACAGCGTTACTTTCTGACCTTTTTTGGTTTCACAGGAGCATTTGTGCTGATGGCTTTTATGATCTCGGCGACGTTCACGCGCCCTTTGTCGCATCTGCAGAAACAGATGAAGGAGGTCGTCCGCAAAAACCTCAAGATTCGTATTCCTGAAGGCCACAGCCGTGGCGAAGTGCTGGAACTGACACGTACGTTTAATACGATGCTGGATGATGCCAATCAGATGATCAACAGACTCAAGACGGAGGAACGCCAGAAGGAAGCGGTACATTTTCATATGCTCCTGGCTCAGATGAATCCGCACTTTCTCCTGAACACGTTGAATACAATGAAATGGAGTGCGATCCGCAGCGGAAATGAAGAGATCTCCGAGATGTGTGTTTCCCTGGGAAAATTGCTGGAGGTCAGCCTGAATTCACAGGTCGAATTGGTTTACCTGAAGGATGAGATCGAGCTGGTTCAAGCTTATCTTCATATCCAGCGTATTCGTTATCGGGACAGCTTCGAGGTGACTTGTGAGTTTGACGACAAGCTAGAGTATGCGCTGGTGCCCAAGCTAAGCTTGCAACCACTCGTGGAGAACGCGATTCATCACGGTGTCGGACCACAGGAGCAGCTTGGTCAGATCCGTATCAGCATATATAGGCAAGACACAGGAACACTGATGCTGGAGGTAGCAGATAACGGAATTGGTATGGAGGAATCCCGGCGTTTGCAGGTCACCCGGACGCGTCCGGGGATCGGCCTGTCCAACCTCAGGGAACGATTACGGTTATTGTTCAAAGGTCAAAGTAAACTTGAAATATTTGATAATCAACCAGGGACATTAGTGAGGTTCAGCATTCCTTTTTTATTGTCGACGCCTTATGTACAGAAGCGGTCAGACTAGGGCGTGTCTGAGAACTCCGAAGGAAGCAGATTTTGCTGAATTTTCGTTCCAAGCAAGGAAGTTTTCCGCAGGCGTGCCGGGGCACGTCAAGGGGAAGTGACGCAGCATGGGGCGAAAAGGCGGTAAAAGATGCACTTCGCGAGTTTTGAGACACGTCCTACACGACTGGAGAGGGGAATCTGGAATGTGGAAGGTATTACTTGTAGAGGATGAGGTATTTGTACGGGAGTCGGTGCGAGAGATTATTTCCTGGGAGGAGCTAGGCTTCACGGTCATCGGAGAATCCGGTAATGGGACCGAAGCGCTGGCAATGATCATACAGGATACACCTGATCTGGTGCTGACCGATATTGTCATGCCGGGTATGGATGGTCTGGAATTACTCAAGCAGACCCGTCAGGCTGGGTTAAAAACCAAGTTTGTGATGCTCACTTGTATGGGGGAGTTCGAATATGTACGCCGTGCAATGGAATACGGGGCTTCCAATTATATTCTGAAGCTGTCCATGAGTGTGAATTCACTCCGTGATACACTCCGTAAAGTAAGTGCAGAACTGGGAGCTTCGACGGAAGCAAGGACAGAGACTGATCATCATGAAGTGCCACCTTCGGCACCGATTCTCACATCAACGCCTGTTTCGCCTACTTCTCTGACGGTCCCTTCTGCGCCGCCATCAGAGAAGGATCTTCCATTTACACCTGTTCGTGAGCCGGTTGTGAAGCATCCGGAGATTAGCAAAATAATTGAGTACATCGGACAGCATTACGACCAGGACATTACCGTCAAATCCATGTCACGGTATGTGATGATGGGTGAGAATTATGTGAGTGCTTTGTTCAAAAAGAAAACGGGCCATACCCTCATTCACTACTTGCACGGGGTACGGATGGAGAAAGCAGCTGAATACTTGCGCGAGACGGATCTTCCTGTACAGGAGATTGGTTACCGGGTAGGGTTCGGAAGTGATAATTATTTCATCAAAATATTCAAGCGTTGGACCGGTTGCACGCCCAGCCAGTATCGCCATCGCTCGTGATTCACAGGATGAGTAGAAGGAATATGTGTACCTAGTGCTCAGGCAAGCCAGGTTAAATCCGTATTTTTGTTCAATCCGAATCATGGATATGTATCTTATGAACCCAGCAAGGTCCCTGCTACGATGTAACGGAAGGTACATTCACTTCAATTCAGGGAGGTCATGTGACCAGATGAGAATCAAAAAAGGATTAACCGGGTTAATCGTAGGTGCGCTGATGCTGGGCTTGCTTGCCGGCTGTGTTGGTAAAAATGAAACGAACGGTGGAGATAACGGAGTTGGAGCACCAGGGGGAAAAGTGAAGCTCACCATGTGGGGCGCGGTACCGCCCGAGAATGGTCCACAGGAAGTCGTGGATACCTGGAATGCGGAACATCCTGATATTCAGGTGGAATATGTACGGTTTGTGAATGACGATGATGGCAACCTGAAGCTGGATACGGCGCTTTCCACCGGACAAAATGTTGATTTGTATGTCAACTATACCCTCACGAATCTGGATAAACGCATCAAGGGCGGGACAGCACTGGATCTGGGCGAGTTCACCGATTACAACATTGATGAGAAAATGGGTGAAGATGCGGCTTCCTGGAAAGTGGACGGCAAATATTACGGGATGCCAACCAAGAAAAACGCTGCCTTCTTCGCTTTAAATATGAAAGCGCTTGATCAGGCCGGACTGAGCGTTCCAACAGCCTGGACTTGGGATGAGGCTCGTGAATATGCACTCAAACTGAAGGCTGCTGGCTTCAAGTACGGATTGGTGCAGCATACCGCTTCCTATGTAGACCCGCTCGATTCTGTTCTGGTGAAGAACGGCTATGTTAAGGCAGACGGTACTTCCAACCTCGATGATCCGCTCGTTACCAAATGGCTGGAGACGTTGAACGGAATGATGAAAGAGGATGCAACCACGCCACCACTTGGCGAACAGCTGACATCCAAAATGCCGGTGGAAAACATGTTCCTTGGGGGTGAGTCTGCCATGATTAATATCGGCGAATGGCTGATCCGCACATCGAACAACATGGCCGAGTTCCCTCGGGATTGGAAAATCGCTTTTGCCCCTGTACCGAGGCTGGCTGCACAGGAAGCAGATATGGTGAAGAGCGGAGGACTGGGTGACTTTATCGCGATTAATTCCAAGTCGAAAAATAAAGAAGCCGCGTGGGAGTTCTTGAAATGGTACGCAGATGGGGGAATGATGCCTATGGCTGCGGGTGGGCGTCTGCCTTCCTCCAATGCGGTCGATCAGCAGACTGCCATTGATCATCTGCTCGGTGATTATGCCGATTCTTATGATAAAGAGTCACTGGAATTTGTGTTGTATGGTGACGAGACACCTACGTTTGTCCGCAGCATAGCACAAGAGGTGGTCGATCTGCGTGCACAGGAGTATGAAAAGTTCTTCCTTGGTAACCAGACTGCCGAAGTTACGGTACAGAACATGGTTAAACGCCATAATGATTGGCTGAAGCAGAATCAATAGAATGCGAATTAGAATGTAGCTGCAGTGACATCCAAGGCCGTCCCTAATGGGGCGGCTTTTTTTATATTAGAAATAGAACATTTCCATGTTCTGTCCCTCCCGAAAGGTACTGCCGAAATACATATATCTGTGATATCAGGTACAGGGTTATGTACCTTAAATGTTAGAGGACATCTTGTTATGCTTAATTCCAGAACAGATGTTAAGGAGTGGGGGAGCATATGCATAAATCCTGGATGAAACGGCAGAGCAGGCTCGGGTATCTGTTTATTGGGCCCAATATGATCGGCGTGCTGTTGTTTTTTATTATACCGGCTGTCTATTCGTTCTATCTCATGTTCACCGATTACAAATTCATGAGCCCGGAGACGAATTTCGTTGGGCTGGACAATATCCGGCGAATGTTGAATGATGATCTGTTTGGAGTGGCGCTGCGAAATACATTTGTATTTCTGTTAGCGGTTCCCGTATCAATGGGGTTGGCATTTATCGTGGCTGTAGCGCTGAATAAGTCGGTGTACTGGCAAAAAACGCTACGTGCCCTCTACTTCATGCCCTATATCACCAGCGGCGTTGCCATCGCCTTTGTCTGGATGTTGCTGTTCCAGCCAACGTCAGGGCCGATTAACGGTTTCTTGCGCGGGATCGGTATAACGAGTCCACCAGGCTGGCTATCGACAACGGAATGGTCCATGTATGCGATTGATATCATCTGGATTTGGTTCATGCTGGGTTACAACATGATTATTTATCTGGCAGCTTTGCAGGAAATCCCGGAGGAATTGGTTGAGGCAGCACGGATTGATGGAGCCCGCCCCTGGCAGACGATACGTCAAGTGATTTGGCCGCTTGTGAGCCCGACTACCTTTTTGCTGTTGATTACAGGGCTGATTATGACCATCAAGAACTTTGGTATCATTCAGGCGATTACCCAGGGTGGGCCAGGGAACAGCACAACCGTGCTGTCGCTCTTTATTTATCAAAATGCCTTCCGATATTACGAGATGGGATACGCTGCTGCCATTAGCTGGGCACTCTTTGCCATCATCATGATCTTCACTGTTTTGCAGTGGCTCGGTCAGAAACGTTGGGTTCACTATTAAGGAGGGGAGGGAATCGTTATGGAGAAACAAATTACCTCGAACGCGAAGCCCACAGCTCCGCAATCACCTAAAGTACGCATGGAGTCCTTGACGCAGATTCGGAGAATCATACTGACGCTTCTGATGGCCGGTTTTGCCTTACTGATGATTATGCCGTTCATCTGGATGATCAGCACGTCGTTCAAATCTCCTGCGGACGTATTCACCTATCCCATCCAGTGGATACCCTCCAGCCTGAACTGGGAGCACCACATTAAGGTCTGGAGCGGAGCGGATACCTTTGCGACGTATTATCTGAACTCGTTGAAAATATCGCTAATTAGCACGGTCGGAGCTGTATTTCTCTCGGCTTTTGCAGCCTATGGCTTCGCACGGATTCAATTCAAAGGTCGGGAGACACTGTTCCTGATCTATCTCTCGATGATGATGGTACCGCCACAGGTGCTCTTTGTACCAAAGTTCCTGATGTTTGAGTGGGTTGGCATATATAATACGCATTGGGCATTGATCCTGCCGGGCATGTTCACGATCTTTGGGGTGTTTATGCTGCGGCAATTTTTCCTGTCGGTGCCCTCGGAAATCTCGGAAGCGGCGTTCATCGACGGTGCTGGACACTTGCGTATATTTTTCAGGCTGATACTGCCCCTGGCGAAGCCGGCGCTAGCTACGCTGGCGATCATCGATTTCTCCTGGCATTGGAATGATTATGAGAATGCACTTGTGTTCCTGATCGATAAAGACCTTTACACCGTGCCGCTCGGTCTGCAGAACTTTATTCTGGAGAACAATGTAGACTACAACGGCATGATGGCCGCTGCCACGGCAGGTATCATTCCGATGATTATCGTCTTCCTGGTGGGACAGCACTATATTATCCAGGGCGTGGCCGGAAGTGCCGTGAAGGGGTGAAGTTACTATAACTGCGAGTCCATACAATAACCCTTTTGCTGAACGAGGAGATTTTCGTGGCAGAAGGGTTTTCTGGTGAAAGGGAGAATTAATCCATGATCTGAGTTTATCCATTGGAGGAGATTATCATGGAAATGAAAGTCATCACATTGCCCGCTTTTCACATTGTAGGATATTCAATTGAAGCGACCGTAGAAGAGTTCGAATCGGGGCTGGGCAAGAGCTACGATCATAAGCTTGTTGAGAGAAAAGATGAAATTCAACATCGAAAAAATGACAACGTCATGTTGATGCAGATATATCCGATGAACGAGGATTTTAACGCAAAGGTTGATAAGTTCACACATCTAATAGGATATGAAGTAACCAGTTTGGAGAATGTCCCATCCGAGATGATAAGTCATGAGGTCCCTGACAGCAAATATGTGAAGTGCACACATCGAGGGATTGAGTCAGAGATTGGTGATACATACGATTATGTCTATGGACAGTGGATCTGTGAGAACGGACATGAACCGAAAGATTATGATTTTGAAATTTGGGATGAGCGATATCAACCGGAAAGTGCCAGCAATGAGATTGATATATATGTAGCTTTGCAATAAATGTTATAGCTGTATCTTTCCGCATTACAATAGTTCAAACTTCGTATATAATTATCAATGATATATGACTCTGTATGACTACATAACTATCGCGAGGTGCACTAGACTTATGCCAACCATCTATGACTTTACCGTAACCAGAACCAGTGGAGAGCGTTTCCCACTCTATCAATATGAAGGAAAGCCTGTGCTCATCGTAAACACGGCAAGTAAATGTAAATATACGCACCAGTTCGATGACATGCAGAAACTGTATGACCAGTACAAGGATCAAGGGCTTCAGATTATTGGTTTCCCGTGCAACCAGTTTGCAGAGCAGGAGCCAGGAAGCAGTTCGGAAGCAGAATCCTTCTGTCAGATTAACTATGGTGTGAAATTTCCGATGTTCTCCAAACTGGATGTGAATGGAGAGGCGGCACACCCACTCTACGACTTTTTGAAAAGATCTGGTCCTTTTGCTGGCTTTGATGAGACAGATATACAGGCTAAACTATTAAAATTGATGGTGGCCGATAAAGCACCAGAATGGTTACATGGAGATGCGATCAAATGGAATTTCACGAAATTCCTCATTGATGCAGAGGGTCGGGTGGTCAGACGCTTCGAACCGATCGACTCCATCGACGAGATTCAAGAAAGTATTAAACAGCTTCTATAATTTCACTTTCATATATCCTATAGGGGCATGATCGAGTCATTTCCCTCTCCCGAACAGGAGGTGCATGAATGTGCCGAGTATGATGCAATTTAGTGCTCCACTGGAGTATAGCTACCGTTCCACCAGTACGTATAACCCGGGCAAGTCAGATGGATTCCATTCACATCCACACTATGAGATTTATTATTTTCATGCTGGAGAATGTACCTATATCATAGGAGACCGGGTATACAACCTGGAGCCGGGTGATCTGGTGCTGATGCATGGCTTGACTCTTCATCGACCGCATCCGAAACCCGGCAGTGCTTATGAGCGAAGCACACTGCATTTTGATCCGTCTGCCATTCGCAGCAACCTGCATCCGGACCGCATGGTTGAAGTACTGAAGCCATTTGAAGAACTCAGAAATTGCCGAGTCAATCTGACAGGAGAGACCCGCTCTGAATTCGAAGCGCTATTGCATGATCTTCATCGACTGTCTCAAAGTCAGACCAGTTACAGACAGGAGCGCATGAATGTGCGGTTGTGTGATCTGTTGTATTTTGTAGCAGAGATCTGCCAGGGCAATGTGGAAGAACACCTTCCTTCATCGGAGAGGGAGCGGCATATACAGCACATTATCCGTTATGTGGATACCCACTATATGAAGGATATTGGTCTGGATGATTTGGCGCTAGAATTACATCTGTCCAAGCCATATCTGGCAGGCATGTTCAAGGAAATGACAGGACTGACGATATTCAAATACTTGTATGATCGTCGCATTAATCAGGCGAAGCTGTTGTTTCAGTTCCAACCGGAGATCACCGTGACAGAAGCAAGTCGTTTATCCGGTTTCAAACGCCTTTCGCATTTTAGCCGGATGTTCAAACAAAGTGTGGGATGTTCGCCTGATCTGTATCGTACCCAATTGCATCGCCAAACATAGAAGCCTTCTGTGAGCTGACCAGCTTGTCTGGTTGGCTTTTTTTGTTGATTTTCTTTCAGGAAATGCACATCACCTTGTTTAGAGGACAGGCAGAACAGGTAAAGAAAGGGTAATGAAATCAGAGGAGGCGATCATGAATGAAAGAGCGCACAGCGGATCAGAATAACAACGATATCCGTCAGGAACGATCCCGTGACAATCCCGAACAATATAAGACGGAGCACGAAAGTTTGCTTGACCGACATGAAGAAGAACAGACTGTAGATCCAATTCCGATGGAAGATCTGAATATGGAGGCTCAGGAAGAGAAGAATAAAGATCAGACCAAAAGCAACTCGTCTACCGAAGAGAAATACCGGGCGGATTATCGCAAAAAGGCGAGCGAAGGATAATTCCAATTGCTGTTTTGCGCAATTAGGTTGAAGTATTTTTCGGTGAATGTATATTTAGTGAAAATAAAATAGTTTGTTGACTAATGTATGTTACTATATTATAGTTACTATGTTGGCAAATGAAAAACAATTTTGGGAGGCGAATAATAATGACTACTTTTTTTGACGCATTAAAAAACAGAAGATCTTATTACGGAATCAGCAAGGAATCTACAATTTCGGATGCTAAAATCCAGGAAATCGTAGAAGAAGCGGTGAAATATACACCAACTTCCTTTAACTCACAAACATCTCGTGCCGTTGTATTGCTCGGTGAACAACATGATAAATTGTGGAATCACACAGAAGAAATTTTGCGTGAAGTGGTCGGTAATGAAGAAGCCTTCAAATCCACAGCTGAGAAAATGACCGGATTCCGCAGTGGATATGGTACGGTTCTCTTCTTCGAGGACAACAATGTGATCGCACAGCTTCAACAAAATTTTGCAGCTTATGCAGATAACTTTCCGATCTGGGCTAACCAATCTAACGGTATGTTGCAACTGGTAATCTGGACTGCTTTGGAACAAGAAGGTCTGGGTGCATCTTTGCAGCACTACAACCCATTGATTGACGAGAAGGTTAAACAAGAATGGAACATTCCTGAGAACTGGAGATTGATCGCTCAGATGCCATTTGGTAAACCAACAGCAACACCAGGTGAGAAAGAATTCCAACCGATTGAAGAGCGCGTAAAAGTACACAAGTAAGCTTCGCATTTCCCAACATTTAACCACATACGGCCTCGCTTCAATTTGTTACGATGATAGTTGATCGTAATCCAATGAAGCGAGGCTTTTTGATGTGAATAATAGATTAAAAGACATAACGAACCAACGTCTATGGAAAATGGCTTTATGCGGGATATTAGCATTTGGATCGGTGACTGGATACAGCGCTACCGTTCAAGCTGCAACCGTACAGCAACAGTTTCAGGATACGCGTACGAGTTATGCCAAGGATGCCATTACACATCTGGTAGACAAAGGCATTGCTGCCGGTACGTCCGAGACTACGTTTGAACCAAAGAAAGCCGTTACTCGTGCAGAATTTGCGACATTTGCGGTGAGATTGCTAGGTTTGAAGCCGGTTAAAAATAATATTAATCCCTATCAGGATATAAGCATGAATGCTTGGTATTACGACAACGTTGCCGCCATGACGAATCTTTTCATACTGGAGGGTAAGGGTCAGGGAACGTTCCAGCCTAATGCTTCCATTACGCGCGAAGAAGCGGCAGCACTGCTTGTTCGAATGTTAAAACAACAACCCGTAGAGACATCACTCTTATCTTCAACGTATTTTGACACAGCTGATATCTCCGACTGGGCACGCCCTTATGTGCAGACGGTATACCAGCTTGGACTGATGCGGGGAAGCGGGGGCGTGTTCCGACCACATGATCAGGTAACGCGCGAAGAAGCAGCCGTCATGCTCGATGCCATTTTACAAAAGAAGACATGGTCTGAGCAGTTACAACGGGGGGATGAGCTCGGTGTTCAGTTGGGGTGGCAGTATAACTCTACTACAGCTGAATTCAAGAAGCAGGTGGAACAGTCTGAAGTGAATACGCTCGTCCCGCGCTGGTTTTTCCTGAACAGCAGTATGAAAGTAACAGATCACGCGGACCCGGCATTGATCTCCTGGGCATCTGCCACAGACAGGCAGCTATGGCCATTGCTTGGTAATCGTTCAGATTCGGCACTTACCCATCAGATGTTATCCAGTTCGGTCAACCGAGCGGCAGTGATCTCACAGGTAGCCGCCTATGTCAAAACCTATAAACTGGACGGCATTAATGTCGACTTTGAGAATGTCGATCCTGCGGATCGGGAAGGATTAACGGCATTTGTCACCTCCTTGACGGCTACGTTGCACGCACTGGGTGCAGTAGTGTCTGTGGATGTATCACCAGACCTCGGTACAGATTGGACGGATGCATTTGATTATGCCAAACTGGGCGCTGTATCGGATTATATGGTGCTGATGGGATACGAGGAACACTGGAACGGTGATCCGAAAGCAGGATCAGTGGCTTCTCTTCCATGGGTGGAAAAGGCATTGGATACTATGCTCTCCGAGGTGGTACGTGCCAAAACGATTTTGGCTCTTCCGCTATATACACGGGACTGGTCTTCAGTGAATCCGGCAGCTAGTTCTTGGGACATTACACTGTCAGAACAGGGAACACGTGCGCATACCACGGGATCTGTAAGACGATGGGATGCAAGTCTGGTTCAATATATTATTGGGTACAGCAGTAACGGTATGCCAAGATATATTTGGGCAGAGGATAGCCGTTCGTTATCAGCCAAAGTGTTGATGAGTGAGCATCGTCAAATTGCTGGACTGGCATACTGGTATATGGGCGGCGAAACAGCCGATGTATGGAACGCCATTTCGAATGCATCGCGATTTGAATCTTATAACTTCTAAGCAATCATGAATCTGATAGACTCAAACGAACCGTGATTCCTGCGGATGGTTTGGGTCTGTTTGTTTTGGTATAAGATAAGCAATAAGAGGACGCGTTAAGTTTGACTGAACGGTTTAATGTATATAAGGACAAAATGTATATATATATTGAGCTAAACATTTACACAATAACGGAGAGGACAGAAAGAGCCTGAAGAAGCGAAGCGTTCGCCTAAAAGCTTTCTGAAAGAAAGCTCCATCGAAAGCATACGCTTATTCTCGGATTTACCCTTTGTAAAAGGTATTAAAAAAATCTGGGGATAACAGCGATCAGAAAGTTGTTCTGTCATCGGAGTGACCAGTGTAAATATTCTTTAGTTTCAATGTATGTAGTTCAGGAGGAGAAGGAGCATGCGAGAGGTTGATTGCATAATCGTAGGTGGAGGGCTCGCAGGGCTTCAGGCAGCCATTCAGCTTGGACGTTATTCAGTCCATCAGGTCTTGGTGATAGATGCAGGAGAGGGCAGATCGACGTTGTGTCGGACGTATCATAATATTCTCGGTTTTCCCGATGGGGTGTCCGGCGAAGAACTCCGTGCCCGAGGCAGGATGCAGGCAGAGCGAACAGGTATAGCTTTTGAGAAAGACCGTATCGTTAAAGCAGGACGTCAGGGTGAGCAGATTCAATTGTTCGGTATTTCAGGATCTGAATATAGGAGCAAAACTGTACTATTGGCAACGGGGCTTTCAGATAGAGTTCCGGAAATTCCGGGATTAACCCCGACGCTTGGCCGAACAGTCTATGTCTGCCCTGATTGCGACGGCTATGAGATTCAGGATCAACGTACGGTCCTATTGGGATCTGGTGAAGCAGGTGCCAATATGGCGATGATTTTAATTCAACGTACGAATGATCTGTTATATATCAATCATGAGCAGGCCCCCATATCTGCAGAGCTTCATCGTAGCATGAAAGAGGCGGGCGTTCGTTATCTGGAAGCAGCGGTTCAGGAAGTGCAACAGATTGAGGATGGACATATCACTGGTGTTCTGACCGAAGATGGACAGATCTTTGAGTCGGAGCGTGGTTTTATCGCTTTTGGAGGCAATCGGGTGCACTATGAATTGGCAGAGCAGCTGGGAGCTGTAATCGCAGATAATAAACATGTAGAAGCCGATCCGCGCAGCTTACAGGCAGCGACGAATGTATGGATTGCCGGGGATCTGGGTTTACATGCAGAGCAAGCAACGGTTGCGATGGGTGAGGGTTCCATTGCCGCGATCTGGATTCATAAGGCGTTACAGCAGATGACAAAGGATTCACTTTGAAATTCAATTTTTAAAAGATGATTGGAGTATGTTTTATAAAAATATGTTCAGTGCAACCAAATTAGATGAGCGTAATATCCTCCATACCAAGGACATCAGTGGATCGTTCTTGAACCTGTATTAAAACGATGACGGTTTTGAGTTGTCATTGAACGAAGATGCAAGCCCATGAATGATTTCGGTATTTATAGAGAAGCTCTCTAGTCTGTGGAACAATAAAGTCCATCCCCAATGGGATGGACTTTATTGTTTATAAAATTTTTTTACTCGTCATACTCCCACTTCAGAATGTCGGTAGCCTCTTTGATTATTTTTCCTTTTTTGTTAATGTAATAGGCCTTTCCGTTTTTATAAACAATAGCTCGGCCATTATGAAAACCGACTACATCACTATAAATTGCGGGAATGACCATTTTACCCTTTTTGTCAATGAATCCGCCTTTTCCATTGTGTAGATATACAGCAGCTAACCCTTCCGTATAAAAAGAGGTTAAAGCATACTTAGGCTTCACAACAACTTTTCCCTTTTCATTAATGAAACCCCAATTCTTTCCGACCCTCACTCCGACCAATCCCTCATGAAATCCAGCATCGTCAATTTCGTCAAACTGCGGTTTAATTAAGTAGGCTCCTTTTTTATTGATGAACCCGTACTTTCCGTTGGCGCTCACTCGAGCAGCCCCTTTTGCGTTAAATGGTTTGGCTGTCTGAAATTTAGCTGGAATGATGATTTTCTGGTTTTTATCAACATAGCCATAAGTCCCTTGGCTACTTTGGTAAACATATAGCTTCTGATTGTGAGGATCATCGGTGTAGATTTTTAGGATATAAGGTTCTACAGATCCAACGATAAATTCGATGGTAAACTCGTTGAACACACCGCCACCGACTTCTTTTACTGAGAAATTCATCAAGTATTTTCCAGGTTTCACCTTTTCAGCGAATTTAACGGTATACGAAAATGCACCACCTTCGCCCGGCAGCAATTTTAGTATCGCTGGCGTTCCTGTGATAAAAACAATGTTAGCTCCAGCGTCACCCCAACCGGACAAATAAGCTCGGGGGAGTAAATACATTGTTTCGTTGGTGTTATTCGTATAATGAGAGGGAACCTTGAGCTTCTTCGTTTCGCCCGGTTTTATTTTAATCGTTTGGATGACTCCTTTGCTCGCGGAAACTTGAGTAGGAATGTACAATACAGATAATAGAATGGTAAAAATAGAAAGCAGTAGTGCTAATTTTAATTTAATTCTCACGCTTAACCCTCCAGTTGTTTCTCTTTAATTTTAATATTTGTCACTTTTAACTTATAAATGAACAAACCCGCTTCCAGTAGAGGTAGTCCTTATCCAGGGGAAATATCCTAAATATTTACAATGCACAAAAGATTTGTCTAACCAATGACATGTTTACTTTCCAAAACCTGTCGTAGCACATATAAATTCGTATATAGTTCCTTCAATGGCCAAAGAATTCCGGGGTTAAGAGGTTGAGTGCGTCTTATGTAATCTTGATTCATTCTAACAATTCCAATAAGGAAAAAGTCAGAACTATACCGATTTTTACGATCGGTTTGTACCTTCGCTTCATGAAAGTTGTGGTTTGACAGACTCATGGTATATATTTGCTCCCCTGTTATGGACCCTTATGCCGCAGTGGGGCATCTTATCAGTGCATTCCAAACGAAACGAATTATTCGAATTTTATTACTTTTCGGTGCATCGATGTTCCCACTGGAAACGGAGAACAATGCTACGTCATATGAGAAGCCTTATCTCGTAGAAATCTTCTTAGGCTGGTCAAAAATTGGATACTATCAATTTCGCACAACCATTTTATGGACTCTTTAGGGTGAAATCTTTGCATCGCACTTTCAAATTTTTTTTTTCTCCTTTTTACAGAAGGACAACGTGTTATGCATAGTAGATCTGAAAAACCGATTTCGATATGTATGTCTACAAGTGCATCCCAAACGGGGCTTAAACTTCATATAACTTTGAGGAATTACCTAAATACTTAATTTCTACTGGAATTTTATGTATCCGTTTTTGCTCATTTATTGTTCTAACCTTACAACATTTCATACAAATAGAAAACAAAAAACTATTAAACATCAATTATATAACATCAATTCCCTAAGATATAAGAATAACTGATTTTATCGAAAGTTAATCCCAAGAGTATTCAAATTTAGACCCGAGTTGCAAACTGCTAGTATAGAGTGCTCGAGTTTTGATGAGAACCTTGAAATATAATACGGATACTTCAGTGTAAGCTTTTATTGATGAAGCCAACTCAAAAAGTCCTCTCAAGCCATGCATGGGGCAGGAGGACTTTTTGAGCTATCTTTTGATATGGAGAAAAGAATCATACTTATTTACTGGATGAATCCGTTGACTTGGAAGAAGACTTCTCGTCTTTTGAGTCATGTGAGAAATCTTTGCGAATGTTGTCCACAATATCGCCAACGACACCTTCAATCATATCGGTTGGCCCAGGATTCCGCTTGTCTGGATGGATAACCGTGTTCACGCCTGGTTCAAGTTCATCTTTTATTTTCTCATGTTTGGCTTTGTCGCTCATGGGAAACCCCTCCTTGTTCCGTAATGTACAGGTGTTTCTTAACATATCCAAACACCGTTACGTATATGTAAACGATTAACCGCTGGAACTCATTTGAAACGTGATAATCAAGATTAGGTTGCTTACAGGATAGAAATGGACTGATTAATCTCGGACAAGCAGTTTATATTATAGATAACCGGCTAATGTTACACATGTTGCATGAATCCAATGAACGATTACTTTCAAGGAGGTTATTCAGATGAGTGAACAAAATCATGTCATCCATAAAGACGGCCAAGTTTCGACCGACAAGGTGGACAATGCAATCGAGAAGATTGCGCCAGAAGAAAGAGAACAGATTTTACAGAACTTCGATGCATTCAAAGAATACCTGGGTAAGCGAATTGCGATGGGAGAATCCATCGGACTCAGCGAGGAACAGATGGCCAAAATCGCCGAAAAAGTAGCAGATTATCTGGCAGCTCGGGAAGAGCCCCGTAATCGTGAAGAAAAACTGCTTCAGGAGCTGTGGAATGTTGGTAAGGAAGATGAACGTCACATGCTGGCTCATATGCTCGTTCGGTTGGCGCAAAGTTCTACACCCAATCATTAAGATTGGCAAGTAAAGAACCCTTGAATGGCGATGCCTTCAAGGGTTCTTTGCCGTACGCAAAGACGATAGACAGAAGTGATGACGTGCGTTGTAACTATTTTTAATCTGGCTGATACTTTTGTAATCCCTGTTCCAAGTATGATAAGAAAAGAAAGAACGTTGGAATGGATAGTTCACATGAGCGTTTGAGAAGGAAGACTTCCGGTTAAGGAATAATAACGTTCATATTAAGGAGAGATGTTACCTATGAAGAACGCGACAAAACAATGGAAATTACGAATGATCGGTGCAGTTGTTGCTTTACTTGGTATGATTGTGCTGACTACATATTTGCTTACCCCTGCGAATGCTCAAGGTAGTACGGACGCTCAACAACCTTCTGCGAAAGAAGCTCAAGTTGCAAACTCCGAGATGTTTACAGCCTATGTTGAAGGTATGCATATAGAAGACGGAAAATTGTATATGACAGTGGACAAGATTGGCTGGTATCAAGGTGAAGAAGCCGATGCGGTTTTTGCACAGCGTAATCCGGAAGCCGGTATAGATGGTGCTCCAGATGGTTACTATATTGTTAATGACAGCAAAGAGCAGGAACAGGTTGAAGTTAGTGCCAATGCTGAAGTATTGATGCAGTTGTATGATCGGGATGGTACGATGCAGGGCGCAGACATTCAGTGGAATGAACCCGTGACATTATCCAAGTTCGAATCGTTGTATGAGAATACCCGTATTCTTGATCTGTCCGTATTCCCGTATCATCTGACGGTGCAGGACGGAAAAGTTACTAAAATTGTGCAACAATACATCCCATAAAAATGAGATGAAATTGATCAGTCAAGCATTCCTCCTGTTCATTGGAACGGTGAGGGATGCTTTTTGGTTATGACAAATTCATGAAAGCGATTGTAATTAATGGTAGGTACATGTATCATTATTGGAATGGCGTTTTTACATAGTTCAGGAGGAGCCTCATGCTTAAAGACATGATTGCATTAACCAAACCCGGACTTCTAAGGCTAAATGTGTTTGCGGTGGCGGTAGGATTCTGGGTAGCTTCAAAGTGGGATATCAACTGGTTATCTCTGCTCATGGTCGTGATTGGATCAACTTTGGTTATTGCTTCAGCCTGTGTTATCAACAATTATTGGGATCGTGAATTGGACCAAAAGATGGAGCGCACCAAAAAAAGGATGGATTATATTAACCATCTAAAGCCAGGGTTTGTACTTGGCTATGGCATTATCCTTGGTGTTGTGGGACTAGCAGTACTGTATCTCCTGGTGAATCCGTTATCAGGCTGGATGGCCCTACTCGGCTGGTTCGCTTACATCGTGATTTACACGATGTGGTTGAAACGCAGTTCAACGTGGAGCACATCACTGGGTGGAATTGCAGGAGCGATGCCGCCTGTCATCGGTTATACGGCTGTAACGAATGAGATTGATGCAGGTGCCTGGTTGCTGTTCGCGCTTTTATTCCTGTGGCAACCACCACACTTCTGGTCATTGGGGATTCGCCGGGTGGAGGAGTATCGCGCTGCCGGTTTCCCGTTGTTGCCTGTGGTTAAAGGGGTGAAACGCACCAAGTTTCAGATGATCCCTTATGTTTTTCTGTTACTTCCAGCCGTATTCCTGTTGTATTACTACAACTACGTTGGTCTGGTATTTCTGATTGTATCTCTGATCGGTGGGCTCATCTGGTTCGTGCATACACTTAGCGGACTGAAGACACAGGATGATGAGAAATGGGCAAAAGTGAACTTCCTGATCTCGGTGAACTATCTGATGCTCGTATTTATTGTCATGGTCGCGAACACGGTATGGTCTTAATAAGGTAATGAACAGATCATCTTCAGAGAGATTTCACCTTAAGCTAGCTGCCTTCACGGAATGAAAAAGCACACTATGGAATAGCGTTTGGACAACCTTAGGTTGTTACAACATATTCTCTGGGTGCTTTTTTGGTATAATAAAACAATTAAAAAATATATGTGGGAATTATAATGCAATATGGGAAGTGACAGTATGAGTAAATTGGAACAGGCTGTGCGATGGAGACAAGAAGGCAAGGTGCAGGAAGCGATTGAGCTTCTACAAGAGATAGCAGGGCAGGAACCCGCGAATGAGCAGGTCTGGTACCAGCTGGCTTGGGCACATGATTCTATTGGATTGGAGCGGGAGGCTGTCCCGCATTATGAGAAGGCACTAAGTCTTGGGCTTTCTGGTGAGGACAGGGCAGGCGCAATATTGGGACTGGGTAGTACATATCGAACGCTTGGGCAATATGAGCAGGCGAAAGCTTGGTTTGAAAAGGGGATGAAAGAATTCCCGACTTACCGGGAATTTGAGGTATTCTATGCCATGGTGCTCTACAATCTGGGTGAACATGCAGAAGCGATGCAACGACTGCTCGTGCAACTCGCGGATACATCGAGTGACAAGAGAATTAACGACTACAACCGAGCAATCCGCTTCTACGCAGATCAGCTGGATCGGGTGTGGCAATAGATCGAATACACAGAAAAGGGAGATGGATAAATAAATTCCAATTAAGATCTGAAGCAGGAAAATGAAAGATTGGATCAAATTGAGAAAAAGCTGGATAACCTGGGAGGCAGTCAGCAGAACAAACGCTCACCTGGCGTGCGCTTCCTAATTGGTTGTGGCATCACGATTGCGGTTATATTTATACTGCTGCTGACCCTCGGCGTTATCCAACTTGTGAGTAACGGATAGGAGATATCGATCATAACGACACAAGTAGTGAGTTCTACCAAGTTACATGGCTAGGGCAAGCCACTGTTGCACCTCTTCAATGAAACGCCGCGTAGCGGGCGATAGATTGCCTAGAGACGGGCAGGCCATGCCAATCGTACGATAAGGATCTCCAGAGAGTGGCACGAGCGCGAGCGCATCGGTATGATTTTGAAGAACCATCTCCGGAAGCAGGCTGATACCGAGTCCGTTACGGACCATCGCCATGATGGCTTGATCTTCGGCGACTTCATAGACGACATTGAGCTTGGCTGCATGCTGCCGGATCAGTCGTTCAATCTCGTTATCTCCACCCCACTTGGGCAGAATAAAGGGCTGCTCCAGCAGAATATCAAACGATAAAGACTCCTCTGAGGCGAGAGGATGATCCAGAGGCAGGATGCACATCATCCTGTCTTTTTGCAATGGAATGGTCTCAAAAGGCGATGAATCACCGAGGGACAGAAATCCGAGATCGATGGCACCTCCAGCCAGCCAGCCCTCAATCTCAGCATAATCGCCTTCCCACAGCTTGATCTCAATGCCTGGGTGACGCAGGCGAAATTGTTTCAGGATGCCAGGCAGCCACTGTGTGGAGACACTGGCAAAGGTACCAATACGTACGGTACCAATCTCGGCACCGCGAATGAGGGAAATCTCCTGGTTCATTAGTTCCGTCCAGCGTAGAATCTCACGTGTGTATCCTAGAATACGTTCGCCTTCAGCGGTAACCCGTACACCGGAGCGGCCGCGATGGAGCAGTGAAAAACCACATTCTGTCTCCAGACTGGCGATGGCATGGCTGACTGCGGATTGGGTGATATTCAATGCTTCTGCTGCTTTGGTGAGACTGCCATATTCCACAACGGTATTCAATATTTCGTATTTGATCAGTGACATGAATGGTCCCGTTCCTTCCTCATTTGATATATGAGTTTATTTCATATAATACATTATAAATATTCATTTTTATAATGCAAAGAGATCGTTTATACTTGCCAAGGCGAGTTAGTTTGACGCACGATCTCACAGATCAGAATACATAGAATGAAGGTTGAAGCAAGATGAATGGTGTACAGGCTAATCAAGGTCAGGCAACAAGAAGAGCGGACATACAGATGTTGCTCGCAACGGTCATATGGGGATCTTCCTATCTGTTTATGAAATCGGGCCTAGAGTCCATGCAAGAATTGAATCTGGTCGCATTTCGTTTCGGAATTGCCTTTATTGCTGCAGGGCTTCTTTTTCATCGGCGATTGTTTAACATGGATCGCAGAACACTTGTGGCAGGCGCCATTATGGGGACAGCTTTATTTGCTGCATTTGTGTTCATCACCTATGGTGTGCAACGAACAACGACATCCCAAGCGGGATTCCTGATAAGTTTGGCCGTTATTTTTGTACCCATCCTGACGACGATCCAGCATCGTCGTATGCCGGACAAACGATTGACGTTAAGTATTTTGGTTGCAGTTACCGGGCTTGGCTTGCTGACACTTCAACATGAGCTGAGTCTGCACACGGGAGATATTCTGTGCATTCTTGCAGCACTAGTATATGCGATCTATATAATGATTGCTGGCAAGTACACACCGAAGCATGATCCGCTAACATTGGGAACGGTGCAATTAGGTGTTGCGGCGATGTGGGGAATAGTCGCTACATTCATGCTGGAAACGCCACGTATGCCCGATACGGCTGAATCTTGGACAGCAATTCTCGGGTTAGGCGTGTTGTGTAGTGGATTGGGGTATATTTTGCAGACGCTCGCGCAGCGTCATGCTTCACCCACAAGAACAAGTCTGATTTTTTCACTCGAACCACTGTTTGCAGCGGCCTTTGCATTTACCTTTCAAGGGGAATCGCTAACGTTGCAAGGATATGTCGGAGCAGCGCTGATGTTAGTCGGTGTTCTGATTACAGAGATCAAGCTTCCACAGCCTATCTTTTGGCGCAGAAAACGTCCGGCTTTACAGTCGGAACTTGGCGATCAGGGAGCATCGGGCGTATAAGTAAGGGACAAAGGTCCTTTCGTCACCTTCTATGGAAGGTGAGGAGAAGGCCTTTTTTGTTATGTCGACTACCTTGTGTAACAGATAAATTGCTACCTAACAAAAAAAGAATAACATAACCTTGTTTTGTTGATTTTTGTTTTTTATGCTACACTGAATGGAAAATCAGGAAAAACGGGTGAGTAGGATGGCCAAAAGAGTAACGATGCAGCAAATTGCGGATGCTGCGGGGGTGTCCAAATTCGCAGTCTCTCGTGCGTTGACGGGCAAGCCTGGTGTAAGTGAGCATACACGCGAGATGATTGTCAGAACGGCGGGGCAGCTCGGTTATTTCAGAACCGAACCGAAGCGTTATCCGGGGGAGACACAAATGTCAGCGGAGATGAAGCCAGAAGCGGAGCGACAAGGCACTGTATTGATTTTGTTTCCTAACATTCGTTCTCAGAATCGCTCATCCTTGTACTGGGGACCAGTGTTCGATGGCATTTCGGAGAGGCTGAATGAGAAGGGATTGGATATTTTAACGTTAACGGAGCCCTCTTCAGATCGGATGTTCTCCGTTCTTAATCCAGAAGCGATCAGCGGAGTCATTACCGTGGGCACCATCTCAACATCGGTATTGCTGGAGATATACAGGCTGCGTATTCCGCTTGTGATGGTGGACCATGAAGACCCTGCTGTATACGCAGACTCGGTTTTTACGGACAATATGAAATGTATGAAAGAACTGGTGCTCATGCTCGTAGGAAAAGGGTACAAGAGGTTCCAGTTTGCCGGGCAACTGCCTGATGCAACAAGCTTTCGAGAACGCTGGCTTGGATATCGTACGGTGCTGGAAGAGAAGCAGTTGGCGGGGGATCAGCATGAAGCTTTACTGGGGCCAGAGTATGAGCAAATCCGGAAATCGATTGCTGAAATGAAGCTGGAGGACATCCCGGAAGTCATCGTATGTGCGAATGATCATACGGCTGTTATTGTCCTTGAAGCACTTCGAAGCAGAAGTGTTCAGGTACCTGAACGCTGTGCCGTAACCGGGTTTGACAATACGCAGACAGATGAGCCTATTCTTGCTTCGGTGCATATTAACAAAGAGAATCTGGGCACTAGAGCGGTAGATCAGCTGTTGTGGCGGATCAAACATCTGGATGAACCTTATGAACGCAAGCTGATCTATTCGGAATTGATTATTCGAGATGAATATAACGCTAGTATACAGTAATGTGGTATACACTTATTGGATCATTTTAACGACGACATACGGATAAATAAACTCAGGTGAGAGACATGGAGAGGTTGGAGCTTCATGTCTTTTTGATATGCAGAAACCATTTAACAAATTAAATTACAAAACAGATTGACTACGAGAAGCATATCGTGTTAATTTTGTTTTGTAAGTTATTTGTTTTTATAATAACAAAACCTAACAAGATATTGGTTAACAACTCTAACAACGATGGAGGCTGTCATGAGCACAATACAATCACATGTTTTTCAGAATTGGACGTTCAAGGCTTGCGAAGATCAAGAGTGGATGCCGGCTCAGGTGCCTGGCTGTGTGCATACAGATTTGCTGAAACTGGGCAAGATTCCAGATCCTTTTTATGGAACAAACGAGAAGGAAGTACAATGGATTGATAAGATTGATTGGGAATATCAGACGGAATTTGACGTTGCCGAAGCGTTGTTCTCACAGGAACATCTGGAACTGGTGTTTGATGGTCTGGATACATATGCGGATGTGTATGTGAATGATGTGCATGTGTTATCAGCAGATAATATGTTTCGGGTATGGAAGGCAGATGTGAAGTCCGTATTAAAGGGGAACGGCAACATTCTCCGAATACGTTTTCGGTCTCCGATTCAGGAAGATCTACCGAAGCTGGAGAAACTCGGCTATGCATTGCCGGCATCCAATGATCAGTCCGATGTTGGCGGGCTTGGCGATAAGAGAGTAAGTATCTTTGCGCGTAAAGCTCCATATCACTATGGCTGGGACTGGGGTCCGCGTTTTGTAACCAGTGGGATCTGGCGTGAAGCACGTCTTGAAGGTTGGACACAAGTACGAATTAATGATGTGTACATCCAGCAAAATGAAGTGAGCGCTACCTCGGCTTCATTAACGGCTGTTGTGGAAGTCGAGACATCACAAGCGGTAGATACGGTCATTCGTATCGGCGCAGATGGTCAGAGATGGGAAAGATCCGTATCGCTACAGCCCGGAGCTCAGACGGTGGAGATTCCAATCTCCATTAATGAACCGAAACTGTGGTGGAGCCGTGGACTTGGTGAACCGCATATGTACACCTTCTTTACCGAAGTGCTTCAAGGTGAGCGAGCTGTGGCTGAATCTACAGTGAAGACAGGACTTCGTTCCATTCGCTTGGTACGTGAACAAGATGAAGCAGGAGCATCCTTTTACTTTGAACTAAATGGTGTTGCGGTCTTTGCCAAAGGGGCCAACCACATTCCGAATGATAGCTTCATCACCGAAATTACCCGTGAACGTTATCAACATGAGATCATCTCAGCTGCCGAGTCCAATATGAACATGCTTCGTGTGTGGGGTGGCGGGATCTATGAGCAAGATGACTTCTACGAACTGTGTGATGAATACGGAATCCTGGTATGGCAAGACTTCATGTTTGCATGTAGCATGTACCCGGGAGACGAAGCGTTCCTGAACAGTGTGAGACATGAAGCCATTGATAACGTGAAACGTCTACGCAATCATCCAAGTATTGCACTCTGGTGTGGAAACAACGAGATTGATTCGGCTTGGGCTCACTATGTTGAGAATGGTGGCTGGGGCTGGAAGAAGGAATTTACTGTCGAGCAACGTGAAAGCATCTGGGCCGATTACGAAGCCATCTTCCATGATCTGCTGCCAGAAGTGGTTGAAGCGTATGCTCCAGGTATAGATTACTGGCCTTCTTCACCACTTGTATCACTCACAGGGGATGAGAAGCAGCATGCGCACCCGTCCACAGCCGAAGGCGATATCCACTACTGGGGTGTGTGGCACAATGTAGAACCGTTTGAGAACTACAACGTGCATGTGGGTCGTTTCATGAGTGAATACGGATTCCAGTCTTTCCCGGAGTACAAGTCAGTCCGGACTTATGCAGAAGAAGAGGATCTGGCTCTGGAATCGGAAGTAATGCTTGCGCATCAGAAGAACGGGGCAGGTAATCGTCTAATCAAACAGTACATGGATATGTACATGCATGAATCGAAGGACTTTCCATCGTTCCTTTATATGAGTCAGGTGCTTCAGGCGGAAGCGATGAAGACAGCGATTGAAGCGCACCGTCGTCGCAAACCATTCTGTATGGGCACGCTTTACTGGCAAATGAATGACTGTTGGCCGGTGGCTTCATGGGCCGGTATGGACTACCTTGGTCGCTGGAAAGCATTGCAGTATTATGCGAAACGTAGCTTCAGTGATGTATTGGTATCCGTAGACGGAACCAAGGAAGATACAACGGATATTTATGTCATCTCGGATCAGCTTGAGCCAGTGGAGGGTCAATTGCAGGTACGACTGATTGGATTCGATGGCACGGTGTACCGTGCAGAAGAGCATGAAGTAACAGTGGCTTCCAACTCGGGTCAACAGGTATTGTCCCTAAGCCAGGCTGAATGGCTCGAAGGACATGACGCAGCAACAACGCTGCTGCGCCTGGATCTGAAGCAGAATGGAGCAACTGACATTGTGCAAGAGCATTATTTTGCACCATCCAAAGATCTTGCATTGCAGCCTGCACAAATTAAAGTAACTGAGGTTACTGAAAATGATGGCAAATATCTTCAACTGGAAAGTGATGTGCTTGCCAAACAGGTATGGATTTCCTCCGAAGCGGAAGGCGTATTCTCGGACAACTTCTTCGATCTTATTCCAGGCATTCCGGCGAAGGTGCAGTTCACTTCCAGAGAAGGACTGCAATCGGCCGATGCGGTTTCCAATGCAGGACTCATTCAAGTTCGTTCCATGGCTGACTTTATCAAACTATAATAAGACTTAACATTAGAACGGTTGAGATCTCTCTATGAGGGATTTCGACCGTTTTTATTTTGGAGCACCCATACAAACTAACTACACGAGAAGAGGACTTCAAAGATATCTTCAACATTGATATAATTGATAATCATTATCAATTATAGGTGGGTTATTAGTCACAATGTAGGATATTGTGCGTGTTTGATGGCTTAGGAAAGGGAGTCTATATGGGAATTCAGAATGACATCAAGCTGTGGGATCAGGTTCAGGTTCGTGTGCTTGATGTCCGTCTTATATCACTGGCAACAAACGAGTTCATGCGCAATTATGTGCTACCGACCAGTGCATTTGTGTATGTTCAAGGCAAGGGGCAGGTGTGGCTGGATGAAGAGGTGTGGTCTACAAGCCAGTTCTTGTTGCTACACGGGGGAAAAGGAAGACGCCTGACACTTGAAGCGACCGGGGCTACGGAGGTACATCTGATTTTATACAAATCAACGTTACCCTCCAATGTGCTGGTGGAGTACCGAATGATGCTGAACCAGCGTAATCCGTTTGAAGAGTCCTGGGCGACAGCGCCTGATCATGCACTTGAGCTACGTGAGCTTGTGCGGAATATACATGAATGCTGGTCAGGGCAGGAGCAAGTGGGCAAAATTCAGGTCAAAGTGTTCTTCTTTCAACTGGTACAGCTTGTATTGTTACAGCGGAATCACATGCTTAACGAAGTTCAGCAGCCTTCACTTACCGATCAGGTTTTGCGATATATCAAAGCTCATTACCGGGAAGCGATCTCGCTTGATTCGCTTGCCCAGTCTTTGAGTTACAGTCCGCAATATTTATCACGCAAATTCAAGGAACAGACGGGATGTACACCGACAGAATATGTGATTCGGTTACGAATGGGTGAGGCAAGGAGTCTGCTTACATCCACGGAAGCTTCATTACAGGAGATTGCTGCGTATGTGGGTTATATGGACCCTTTCTATTTCAATCGTATATTCAAAAAAGAGATCGGCATCACACCGGGACAATATCGGTTGAAGCAGCAGGCAAACTCGAAATCAGTTTCAGAAAGTGCATTAAATGTAACAAATGAATCCATTGTAACAGGAGGGGAGGAACGTTATCCTTTAATTGATGATGATAATCATTATCAATATAAGGGAGATGAGGAAATCAACATGTTTAACCATTTTAAATCAGCGATTATGTCGCTTGCGCTTGTACTCACATTGAGTGCTTGTGGAACGGCCCAGCAAGGGGCAGAAACATCCGAAGTTGCGGCTGAACCCGAACAACCGGCAGTCGTGGAAACCAAAATGGTAAATACGACCTTTGGTGAGGTAGAAATTCCTGCACATCCGGAGCGAGTTGCTGCCATAGATTATCTGGGAACGGTGCTTGCGCTTGGTGTCAAACCGATTGGTGGAGGCCAATTTCTAATGAACAGTCCTTATCTGGAAGGTCACATGGATGGTCTTGAAACGATAGGGGATTCCGTTGAACAATTGATGGAGCTGGAGCCGGATCTCATTATTACATTAAATCCGGACAAGGCCGCTTATGAGAAATACAGCAAGATTGCTCCAACCGTTTCGATCGCATCCATCACTTTCCCAACACTAAAGGACGAAGTAAACTATTTCGGTAAAGTCCTTGGCAAAGAAGCGGAAGCAGAGAAGTGGCTGGCTGATTTCGATGAGGAGATTGCCAAAATCAAGCAGGAGGTGCAGAGCGTTGTTCCAGCTGACGCTACATTCTCCGTTATGCAGGAATATGATCGCCAAGTCTTCATTTTTGGTAATCAGTCGGGCCGGGGAGGACGTAACATCTACGAATTGCTTGGATTGCAAGCACCAAAGAACATTCCATCCGAGTTGATGCAGGGCGCCTACCATGAATTCTCCATAGAACTGCTTTCGAAATATGCCGGAGATTACATTGTGCTGACCAGTAACTCTCAGCTAAAAGATCTTCAGGCAGATCCGATCTGGGGTAATTTGCCTGCTATCAAAAATGGAAATGTGTACATATGGACAGAAGAACAATCCTGGTTCCGTGACCCTATCGCCTTGTTGAAACAGACACAGGATCTGGCTACATGGATTATTGGACTTAATACTCCGTCTAAGTAAGGAACTTCAAAAAACCGTGCCGCCCAGTTTGCTGAGCAGCACGGTTTTCATATTTCTATGTAGGTCTGAACAGTAGAAGGGGATTAGTAGCCTGTACGGAGATGAAGTAACGGTGTGATTGCCGTATAAAAGATATTGGTTATTGTTTCTTTTGTTCGTTCTGAATTTCTTGCAGATCCTCCAGTTGCAGTGTGAGGTCATTCTCGGGGTTTGCGCTCACAATGACTTCCGATTGTGATTGTTGCTGACCTGGTTGGTTCGACTTGGCGGCAGGTTTGATTACGTAGAGACTTTGAACGGAGTTGAGCAGGCTGGCAGGGGTGTCTTCATACGTTTCCAGGAAAAGCACATAGTCTTTGGTAGGGATCAGCTTGAGGTTGTCATCATTAATAATCTCGGTGTTGCCTAGTTGTCCGCCAAGTTGCTTCACTTCAATGTGTTCCCCGGCAGTGTAACCGCCCTTATAGGATTCAGCGACCTGAATCGTGTGGATCGTATAGATTTTGTCAAAAGAAGACGGCTCTCCACCCGGATCGGACGCTATGTTTAACTCGTTTTCATTCGCAGCATCGGTAGCTTGTACGATATCGTTTAAAGCTTGCGCACGAGTCTCAATAACACTACCTTTCACAATGGTATTTGCTCTCTCGGACAGGTCGCTAATGCTGGCATAACTCGGGTAATCTTCAGAAGCAATAATGGTCAAGGGTGCATCGGACGGGGACGCGGTAGATGTAACAGAAGAGCAACCAACAGCAGATAGAATGAAAATGGAAGAGAGAAGTAACGTTAATACTCGTTTTTTGTTCATGGACAGGAATCCTCCTTGGATTATGGGATAAGTTCGTAGCGGATTAGTACTTGGATCTTACGTTGTTGATATCAAAAGTTTGGGGTTGGGTCATGGAATTGCGGTTGCGGGAGTAAGACATAATGGAAGGACTGCTTGTTGTCGGGTTGTCACCGAGCCATACGGAGTGTCCGAGTTCGTGGACGAATACGCTTTGAATGAAGTTGGATAAGTTGGTCGCGTCAGGGGTGATCGTGGAGGCATTGAGTTCGATGCGGAAGCTTACAACTTGACTGCCGGATACGGAGGCGTAATTGACACCATATGCTGTGTTATTGAAGTTTCCTGCGGTGATGGTGTTTGGAGAGTTACTTGTTTTGGTGAATTGAACTTTGGCACCTGCATTGTTCCAGTTAGCAAGGGAAGCGTCCATTGGGGTTTGCCAGGCGGAGGCGTAATTATACGTGCGAATGGGGATGGTGGTGCTGGGATAACCGTAGGTTAGAAAGGTTGCCGCATAGATGGTACTGCCGAACATGGCAATCGCCGAGAACAACATGATGCTCATTAAAAACTTCCTTTTCATACTTAAAACCTCCAATAAATGTATTTTATTCTCTATTATAGTAACAATTATTAGTTGGATTGAAATGAGTCCGAGGTCGTTGTTTTTGTCGTGAAAAACATGAAATATATCTTGATCAGACTATAATGGTGTCAAAATAAGTCATTTTCTGTTCAATATGCATGCATAATTTCCCTAAAGTTACAAACAATACATCCAACTTACACAGGGAAAGGTAGTGCTTGAGCATGTGCAACCGTTTTTCATTGGCAGCCGATCTGGACGAGGTCAGAGATCATTTCAAGATTCAGCGGGTGATGTATTATTACAAAAACCGATACAATATCAGCCCAACCCAGCATACGCCGATTATTCTGCATCAGGATGGTGAGCGTGTATTGGATGAGTTCCGGTGGGGGTTCATTCCATTCTGGGGTCGTGATGCGGTTAACGCGAATCTCATGACCGTGCATGAAAATCCTTCCTATTACAAACTGGTAGAGACCAAACGCTGCGTCATTCCGTGCAACGGATTGTATTACTGGAGGCAAGAGGGCAAGAAAAGTTATGCGGTTCGAGTTGTCATGCCGGATCGTGGCCTGTTTGGCATTGCTGGATTATATGAAGTATGGAAAGACACACGCAAAGAGCCGCTTCGGACCTGCACGATGCTTATGACAGGCGCGAACATGGTTACACGCGAGTTTGGTAGCAAAATGCCAGCCATTCTCTCCGAAGAAGAGATCAACACCTGGCTTGATCCTGCCAATACACGAGTGACTCAGTTGCTACCACTAATCAAATCCTATAACAGTACAGAGATGAATCTGTATCCGGTCACGCCAATGGTTGCCAATGACGAACACGACTGTTTCGAATGCGTGGAAGAGATGGATCAGAAGCTGGCCTACATTCGGAGTTTCTGAAAATCTTTTGAATAGTGTGAAGAAGATGAAGGGGCCGAGAGTCTGAAGACACTCTGCTCTTTTTTTCCTTTCTGAAAATGAAGAGTTGCAATTGCTGTTAAACGTAACTATAATCATTACAGTAAGAGAACGCATATATTCATATATCTATTAAAAGAGATATTTATAATCAGGAGGGAACCACGAATGAATCCAAAGTTTAACCAGATGTTCGAACAAGTTTCACTACCGACTGGCATTACATTGAAAAACCGTATCGTGCTTGCTCCGATGACTCATATGTCCTCTAATGCAGATGGTACGATATCCGATGCTGAACTTGCTTATTATGCACGTCGCACCGGTGGTGCCGGCATGTCGATTACGGCTGTAGGGCATGTAACAGAAACTGGGATTGGTTTCCCGGCTCAGTTTGGCGTCTATGATGACCGCTTCATTCCTGGTCTGAAGAAACTGGCTGATACCATTAAACAACAGGGCTCTGTAGCCGTATTGCAAATTTTCCATGCGGGCCGTCTGACACCAGAACAAGCCGTACCTGCGGGCCAAGTGGTCGCTCCTAGTGCAGTTGCGAGTGAGCGTCCAGGATCTCCTGAACCAAGAGAATTGACGGATGCTGAGATTACTTCCATTATTAAAGACTTTGGTGAAGCGACACGTCGTGCTATCGAAGCCGGTTTTGATGGTGTTGAGATTCACGGTGCTAATGGTTATCTGATCCAACAATTCTTCTCCCCGCATTCCAACCGACGTGAAGACCGTTGGGGCGGTAGTGTCGAGAAACGTCTTACTTTCCCGCTTGCTGTAGTGGATGAGATTCAGAAAGTTGTTGCCGAACATACCAAACTGCCGTTCATCATTGGATACCGTTTCTCACCGGAAGAACCGGAAACACCGGGACTCACGATGGAAGAAACGTATCTACTAGTGGATGCGCTGAAAGATAAAAACTTGGATTACCTTCATGTCTCAGTGAACGAGTTCTGGTCCAAACCAAGACGTGGCGAAGCAGATACGCGTTCAAGAATCGAATTTATTCTGGATCGTGTGAACGGCAAATTGCCTGTGATCGGTGTGGGTGCGATTCATACAGCTGCTGAGGCTGCTGAAGCGCTTCAAACGGGAGTACCATTGCTTGCCATTGGACGTGAGCTGATTATCGAACCGGATTGGGTTGAGAAAATCGAGAGCGGACGGGAAGAAGATATCGAGACGATTCTAACCAAATCGGATCAGGAACGCTTGGTTATTCCTGACGGATTGTGGAATGCAATCATCCACACGCCGGGCTGGTTCCCTATGGCAGAAGATAAATAAGATACACTTCAGGACTGGAATGGAGGGGGCGAAAGCTCCCTCTTTTTGCACGTGGACCAAATTCTCCTTGTGATCGCACTGTGGTATGATGGATGAACAGGATCAACTGGATAATCAACGGTTTGGAGTGAAGGAATATGCTCGTAGCTGAACGGTATGAGAAAATAGTGGAATGGGTGGATACGCAAGGCAGCATGCGTGTGACCGAACTTAGTGAGCGCTGCGGGGTGACGGAAGAGACGATTCGTCGTGATCTGGACAAGCTCGAACAGGCGGGCAGGCTCAGACGGTCCCATGGTGGGGCGGTCAGCGTGAAATACAAGGAAGAGTTACAGTCGGAGATTCCGTATCCGGAACGGGCTGTAGCCCATGCAGAAGAGAAACGCAGAATTGCAATCGAAGCGGTGAAAATGGTGGAATCCGGCGACCGGATCGCCCTGGATGCAAGTACAACCGCGTGGTATATGGCGGCAGGATTGCCGAATATTCCACTGACGGTATTAACCAACTCGATTAAGGTCGCTGCAGAGCTGAGTAACAAGGAGCAGATTCGTGTGATTGCCACAGGTGGGCAATTGGCTTCGAAGTCACTGTCTTTTGTAGGACCGCTGGCGGAACGTTCGCTGGATGCTTACCATGTGGATAAAGTATTTCTGTCTTGCAAAGGTGTGCATCTGACCAAAGGCATCAGTGAATCCAATGAATTGCAGGCCTTGGTGAAACAAAAGATGATCCATATTGCGGATGAGGTCATTTTACTTGCAGATTCCAGCAAGTTTAACATACAGGCGTTTACCAGAGTCGCTGAGATGAGCAGTGTGGGGAAAGTGATTACAGATCAGGGTGTAGACGAAGAGCAGGTTAGTGCATTGATCGAACAAAATATTACGTGTATACGTGTGTAAATCAGAAAGGAATGATTGTCATGAAGCATCCTTTTCATCTGAAAGCGGTATGGAATGGTGGACGTAACAGTGAGGGAACCATTGATGCAGGTGGATTAAAAACGGTCATATCGATTCCACAGGAGATGGGCGGACCCGGTACGGGAACCAACCCGGACGAGATGCTTCTGGGTGCAGCCTCGACCTGTTACTTGATCACGCTGGCAGCGATGCTGGAGCGTTCGGAGATTACGCCGGATGAGTTGACGCTGGAGTCGGAAGCAACGGTAGATGTTACGAATAACGTGTTTACGTATGAACGGATCGTACATAGACCCCGGATTGTGCTCAGTGCAGATGCCTCCGAGGCGGATTTGATCAAAGCCGAGCGCTTAGCGCACAAGGCTGAATCATCCTGCATGATCTCCCGAGCGGTGGCAGGTAATGTCGAGATGCAGACACAGCCAGTCATTGTTACCACTGGAGCTAACGCGGTGTGATATACTGAAGAATAGACGACAAGTCGTCATTTGTGCAAAATAAGGAGAAATTCGGTATGAACACACAGAAGCGCAAGACTAACCGCTGGGTACGTTTAACACGTGCTATGAAGCTGAATTTCCTCAAATTGTTACGTGCTCCCGGAGGTGCCCATAAAGTATCCACCGGATTTGCCATAGGGTTCGGACTGGAACTGATCGTGATCTCGACCGCATCTCTGATCTATCTCGTATTCTATCCCATTGTGCGACTGTCTGGGGGATCGATGCCGGCAGCGATTGTTGGTAATGTGATTGGAAAACTTACGTTTTTGCCTATCATTCTGATGCCGCTCGCGAAGCAGATTGGTTCCTGGATTCTGCCTGCTCACAGCATGGGACAAGGACTGGTACACGAGAGTGCATTCATGGAGCTATTTCGTGGGAATTGGTCGGCCGTGAGTGAACTGTTGCTTGGTGGATTGGATATCTTGGCAGGCATGTCTGTGTTCGGTGTCATTCTGGGTGTGATTTCGTACTTTGTCGTGAAATTCTTCTACGTCAGAGCACTGAACCGGCGTTATGAACGCCGGCTGGAGAAACGCCGACAAGCGGATCTGGCGTCGGTATCGCCTCCGGTATTAATCAGGAAGCCATCACAATCATAATCGGTAGCATCAACATGGATGCAGCGGTAGTCCACAGGATGCAACGGGATACAAACTGCGGAGAAGCATTGAACTGTTCAGCTAAAATAACGGCGTTCACTGCGGTCGGCATCGATGCGAGAATCAGCAGCACACTGAACAACGTACCCTCGACCTGAAGCGCGGTCAGAATCACCCAGGAGAGTATGGGTGCAGCTGCGAGACGTACCACAAGTCCGGTCCAGAAGGCTCGGCGTACATTGGGCATCCAAGGCACTGTAGCACCTTTTGCTCTGAGCATCTGTGCTCCCAGAATGGCCAGAACGACAGGAGAGTAACCTGCGGCCAGCATGGAGATCCCTCCATCGAGTGCGTCAGGCAGGCTCAGATTGGACGCACGTAGCGCAATGGCGATGCCAGCAGCATAGATGGAGGGCATGCGGAAAACGGACAGAATCGCATCTTTTACTGTGAATTCGGATCTCGCGGCAAAGAAGATACCTACTGTATTGACAATGATCATCTGTCCAATGACGTAGACGGAAGCCTTGTCCAGTCCAAGCTGACCAAAGGCAAGCAGTACAAGCGGGAGCCCGTAATTCACGCAGTTCGTAAACGTGGAGACGAGGGTGAGACCCGCTTTTTCGCTTGCACCCAGACGGAAAACCCGGCTCAACAGCTCGGCGAGTGCCCAGAGGGCAATCAGATTAATGATAGAGAACCAGAACGTGCTGGTGACGTCCGTCCAGGTAATCTCGGCATGTAGCAATGTATTGAAGATGAGCGCAGGGCTCAAAATATAAAGGGAAAAGGTCGAGAGCGACCGCGTATCCCAATTCTTGAAGTGTTTTAACAGAATACCTCCGATCACGGGAAGTGATATCGGCAGGAATACATGGTATAACGTGAGTAAAAATGAGTGAAGCAATGCAATTCAGTCCCTTCTGGATGAAAAACCTATCTTATCATAGCAGAAGATGCAGATCATATGAATGGATTTCAGTATGATTGTGTGCAGTCAGCGCGTTGTTTAACCGATGATTTTACGGATGTGTAGCGACAGCGGATTGCTATTTTGATATGGCAGATTTATTATAGAAGAGGTGCAACAAGATTACATACACATAGAGGAGGAAACTGTAATGAGTGAATCAAAACGCTTGCTCGTACTTGCTGGCTCTTATGCCGAAACGGAAAATGAGGGCATTTATGCATATGAATTGAATGAGGATACAGGCAGCTTGTCCAAACTTGACGGCATCGCTGGTGTGAAAAACCCAACGTTTGTCAACGTGGATGCTGAGGGTAACAAACTGTATGCGATTGGTGAAACAGCGTCAGCTGAAGGCAATAAAATGTCTGAAGCTGTAGCTCTGAGCATTGATCCTTCTACAGGAAAATTAACGTTGCTGAACCGGAATGACTCCATTTCAGCTCCACCATGTCATATCCAGCGTGATCCTTCTGGCAAATACTTGATCCTCTCCAGCTACCACGGTGGTCTGGTAGGTCTGCAAGCCTTGACGGATAACGGTGAAGTTGGAGCGCTTCTGGACGAGAAGAAACATGAAGGCCAAGGTGCGCATCCTGAACGTCAGGACAAGCCACATGTGCACTCCGCATTCTTCAGCCCGGATGGCAAATACATGATGGTACAGGATCTGGGTGCGGATAAAATCGCGATCTATTCCATTGATGCAGATAAGAATGAACTTGTACTGCACAGTGAAACCAAAACGCATGCGGGTGCAGGTCCACGTCACTTGGCATTCCACCCGAATGGTCAATTCGCCTATGTCATCAACGAAGTGGATTCTTCCATTACTTCGTTCCAATATGATGCAGCAGCGGGTACGTTGACTGAATTGTCTACCGTATCCACATTGCCTGATGGATATGATGGCAAAGAGAATACAACAGCGGAAATCACAGTTTCCAATGATGGACGTTATGTATATGGATCTAACCGTGGACATGATAGCATCGTTGTATTTGCAGTAGATGCAGACAAAGGTCACCTGACACTGGTTGAGCATGTATCTGCTGAAGGTGAGCATCCGCGTCACTTTGCGCTGACACCTAACGGCAAACTGTTGATCGCAGCTAACCGCGATACCAACAACATCGTGACATTCACAGTAGATCAGGAGAGCGGACGTCTGAAATACACTGGTCACAGCACAGGTGTATCCAAGCCGGTATGTGTGAAACCTGTATATCTGTAAAGTGATAAATTTCTAAACCAGCTTTGGCTGGATTGAAAATGATAACGATAAAGACCCTGCCATGTGGCGGGGTCTTTTATATTGAATATCTAATTGGATGTTTAGACTGCTGTTCTGCTGTAAGCGGGCGGATTGAAATAGAGGATTAATTCTATAATTAATTCACCTAACAACGAATAATTATCAATAGTATCGTGCAAGTAACTACCCCACTTCAAAGTGCGTACTTCCTGAATGGATAGTCAGGGTCTACAATGAGTGAGTAGCCAAAACAAACACTGCATGCATCTGAAGAGACAAATTGGTGCAGGCTAAATATCTGATTATTATTTTTACAGGAACGACTCATACTTGAACAACAAAGGAGAAATAAATGATGAAATTGCAATTGGCACTCGACTTGGTAAACATCCCTGAAGGTATCGCACTAGTTAAAGAGGTTGAACAATATATTGATATCGTTGAGATTGGTACACCAATCGTTATTAATGAAGGTTTGCACGCGGTAAAAGCGATGAAAGAAGCATTCCCTAATCTGCAAGTTCTTGCAGACCTTAAAATTATGGACGCTGGTGGTTATGAAATCATGAAAGCAGCTGAGGCTGGTGCGGATCTGATCACTGTGCTTGGGGCAACCAATGACAGTACGATCAAAGGTGCAGTAGCAGAAGCGAAGAAACAAAACAAACAAGTTCTTGTAGACATGATCAACGTGCCTAACCTGGAACAACGTGCTCGTGAAATTGATGCGCTTGGCGTAGATTACATCTGTGTACACACAGGTTATGACCTGCAAGCTGAAGGACAAAGCCCGTTCGAGGATCTGCAAACGATCAAAGCTGCTGTGAAAAATGCTAAAACGGCTGTCGCTGGTGGAATCAAGCTGGAAACATTGCCAGAAGTAATCAAAGCACAACCGGATCTGGTTATTGTAGGCGGCGGTATCACAGGACAAGCAGACAAAGCCGCAGTTGCAGCTGAAATGCAACGTCTCGTTAAACAAGGGTAAGCAGATGAGCAAAACACAGTACGCAGCTGACATCTTGAAGGAGCTGGAACGTACGCTAAGCCAGATCGACGATGCAGAGATGCAAGCGATGGCTGAACACATTCTGGCTGCGGAACAGATTTTTGTGGCTGGAGCAGGTCGGTCAGGTCTTATGGGAAAGGCTTTTGCCATGAGATTGATGCAGATGGGGCTTCGGGTATATGTGGTAGGTGAGACCGTTACACCTGGGATAAGCTCGAAGGACTTTCTCTTATTATGCTCAGGCTCAGGAGAAACAGGCAGTCTCGTAGCGATGGCTCAGAAAGCTAGTTCGGCAGGTGCACCTGTCGGTCTGATTACGATCAAGCCAGAGTCCACGATTGGGCAATTGGCCACTACGGTCGTGCGCCTTCCAGCCTCAGCCAAAGAGGACACAGCAACTTCCGGAGCGGATGTAACCATTCAGCCGATGGGCTCGCTGTTCGAACAGGGACTGTTGATTGGCATGGATGCACTCATCCTTACGATGATGGAAATGAAGGGTATGACCGGAGCGGATATGTTTGGCCGCCACGCGAACCTGGAATAGTGAATAAATGAAAGACCGGAATCCTTTGATTGTAAAGGGTTCTGGTCTTTTCTGCGATGAACAGTCATTCGTGTGTATAGGTTTTATCCATAATTTTCAGTTAAACTTTGCATCCCGACCAGGCTGTAGTAGAATTAATAGATAGCTGTATCGAATGAATGTACTTATTACATCATGCATGGAGCGGAAAGCTTACCTCGTGTGAAGTGTCCCCGTGATATGCGTAATATACGCGATATAAGATTGAAGATGAGGGGGCTCGGAGCCATGGCAGCCGAAGTCAAGGAACGGATTAATCTGAAAGAAATCAACTGTGAGAAGGAATTGACCCTTGCGGTGATCGGTGGCAAATGGAAACTGATTATTTTGTGGCATTTGGGTCTGGAAGGCACCAAACGTTTCAGTGAGCTGAAACGCCTAATCCCTCATATTACCCAGAAGATGCTGACCAACCAGCTACGTGAGCTGGAGGAAGACAAATTGATTGAGCGCAAGGTGTATGCAGAAGTCCCTCCTCGGGTGGAATATACATTGACAGATCACGGTCAAAGCCTGATGCCTGTCCTGCATGCGATGTATAACTGGGGTAAAAACTATGGCGAAAATGTAATCTGGAAAGAAAGCTAAATAAGTAAGATCTATAATGAACCGCCGGGTAAATGGATTCTTCCATTACCCGGCGGTTTTTTAGTCACTTTTAAATTTTGGTCACATGAGCAAAAGTTTATACGAAACGTAGAGGACAGAAATAGCTTGAAGAAGCGAAGCTAAAAGATTTCTGAAAGAAAGCTACATCGGAAGCATACGCCTCGCCTTTATCACCGGATTTTCACCTTTGAAAAAGGGAATCAAAAAATCTGGGGATAACAGCTATCGGAAGGTTGTTCTGTCATCGGAGTGGTAAGTGTGAATAATCTTTAGTCCAATCTATACTCCCCTGAACCATTTTAGTAGATGTCATGTATAGATGCGCGGAATATGATACGATGAGAGATATTGGAAAATGCAAGGAGGATGACAACTAAAGATGGAAAAAATACGTACACGTGCTGAGGTAGATCAGGAAACGACTTGGGATCTAAGAGACTTATTTGTAACTGATGTAGAGTGGGAGCAGGAGCTTCGATCACTTCCTGAGGCTGCTGCACAGATCGAAACGTTCAAAGGGCGTCTGGGCGAAAGCGCTGAGCAATTGCTGGCTTGTCTGGATGCGCGTGAAGCTTTGCAGGAGCGGATCGGTAAGACGGCTTCTTATGCCCGTTTGAAGCAGTCAGAGGACAGCACCAATCCAGTGAATATTGAGAATTCAGCCAAGGCAGGAGATATCCTATCGAATCTGTCGTCGTCCTTGTCTTTTGTCAATTCGGAGATCGTTGATCTGCCGGACGGAACAGTTGAACGTTACCTTAAAGAACTTCCAGGATTGGAACCGTACGCGCGCAGTTTGGCGCGTTTAATTCGAGAAAAAGCACATCGGCTCACACCGGAGACCGAGAAGGTACTCGCTTCTCTTGGAGAGGTACTGGATTCACCATACCGTATCTATCTGCGTGGTAAACTGGCAGACATGACGTTTGACGATGCCCTCGATGGAGAGGACAATAATCGTCCATTGTCCTGGTCATTCTATGAAAATAATTATGAGATGTCGTCCGATACGAAGCTGCGCCGCTCTGCTTATGCTGCGTTCAGCTCGACATTGAATGAGTACAAAAATACGTTTGCAGAAGGTTATGCAACCGAAGTGAAGAAGCAGGTTGTTTTATCCAGACTACGTGGTTACGACGATGTTACAGATATGCTTCTTAGCCCACAGCAAGTGAGCAAAGAGATGTACAATAATGTGCTCGATATTATCCAGCAGGAACTCGCACCTCATATGCGCAGACTGGCAGCTCTCAAGAAACGCGAACTGGGTCTGGACAAGCTAATGTTCTGTGATCTGAAGGCCCCGCTTGATCCTGAATTTAGCCCTGCCATTACATATGATGAGGCGTGCACACTCATTCGTGAAGCACTTGATGTGCTTGGGCCGGAGTATGGCGAGATTGTAGAGCGCGCATTCAGTGATCGTTGGGTGGATTACGCAGATAATGCAGGCAAATCAACAGGGGCATTTTGCTCCTCTATATATGGTTCGCACTCCTATATTCTAATTTCATGGGCGAACAATATGCGTGGGGCATTTACGCTTGCGCATGAAGTAGGACATGCAGGCCACTTTATGCTCGCGGGACGTTACCAAAAGCTCACGAATACACGGCCATCTCTTTATTTTATTGAGGCACCGTCGACCATGAATGAAATGCTGCTGGCAGATCATCTATTGAAGCGTTCCGATAATCCGAGAATGCGTCGTTGGGTCATTTTGCAACTGTTGAATACGTATTACCATAACTTCGTTACCCATCTACTGGAAGGGGAATTACAGCGCAGGGTGTATGCACTCGCAACCAATGATGAGCCCATTACGGCGAAGACGTTAAGTCAGCTCAAAGGAGACATTCTCTCCGAATTCTGGGGACCTGATCTGGTTATTGATGAAGGGGCCAAGCTCACGTGGATGAGACAACCTCATTATTATATGGGACTATATCCATATACCTATGCGGCAGGCTTGACGGCTTCTACAGCGGCTGCACAGCAGATCCGGGAAGAAGGACAGCCGGCGGTAGATCGCTGGCTTGATGCACTCAAAGCCGGTGGAAGTCTCACGCCGCAGGAGTTAATGAAGCTCGCCGGTGTGGATATGTCCGGACCTGAGCCAATTCGTTCTGCAGTTGCTTATGTGGGCAGTCTGGTCGACGAACTTGAACGTCTGTATTCATGATCTGGTTCATATAGTATACGGACAAGGCAGAACGGGTTGTCTGCATGCACCGCCTTCCTTGCGTGGGGGCGGTGTATCTTATTTTGCATGGGGAAAGGAACGATGATGAATGGCGTTAACGAGCGTGTCCTCATCGATCGGCCGATTAAGCGTGGATGGTTTCGGTGTTTTTGATGACATGAATGGAGTACCGGGTTTTGAGGGCAATCAGGGTGGCTTTTTTTCGGGATTCAATGAGTTTGCTGCAATGAATGCATTTGCTTCGATTTTCATTGGTGCCATATTTCTCATCATTGCGGGAGTTATTGTTTTTGTTATAATTTCAGGCATACGCTCAGGATCGTCAAATAACGCGGCAGCTTTGTTAACCCTTCATTCTACGGTGGTGGCCAAACGAACGGAAGTCTCAGGTGGAAGCGGCGATAGCAGTGCGACTACTCGTTATTATGCTACATTTGAATTCGATAATGGGGAGCGCACTGAACTGATTGTTGGCGGAAACCATTATGGCATGATGGTGGAAAATGATCGAGGGATGCTGACGTATCAGGGCACGCGGTTCAAGCATTTTGAGAGAGAGGTACAGCCCCAGTCGGGGGTAAGCAAAGGTCAGTTTTATACCTGAAAAAAGAAATGCGGCTCCTCCCAGGTGGGAGAGAGTCGTTTTTGGTATGCCTAAAAGAAAGAAAAACCGAAGGGTATTCAAACGCTTACAATGGTGATATACTCGTAAAATAAAGTAAAACAGTATTAAACAAAAACAAACAAACAATAAATACAGAATAAAGTACAGGGTTACGGACTGAATCAAGAGATACCGTTTGGAAAATAGGATTGGTTCGAAAGGTTGGTGAAGCGCGGTGAGTGTGCTGGCTTATGATTTGGGCGCCGGGAGCGGGAGAGCGCTACTGGGACATCTGAATGATCGAGGGATTGAAACAAGCGAAATTCATCGGTTCAAGAATGAACCGGTAAAGGTTGGCGAGCGGATGCACTGGGATATTCTGCGATTGCATCATGAATTGTTGCAAGGGCTTACGCTTGTGAAGCAGCAGGGGGAACAGCCGGAGAGCCTGGGAATCGATTCTTGGGGCGTTGATTTCGGTCTGCTCGGCAGTAATGGGGAGCTGCTGGGCAATCCGTATCATTACCGTGATACACAGTTTAACGGCATGATGGATCAGGTACGGCAAGAGCTGACCTCTCAGCGAATCTTCCAACGTACAGGGATTCAGTTTCTTAGCTTTAATACCCTGTATCAATTGGCAACGCTTCAACGAAGCGGTTCCCCTTTACTTCACGAAGCAGAGCGTTTTCTCATGATTCCGGATTTACTACGTTATTTCTTGACCGGAGAAGCGGTGAATGAGTTCACGAATGCAACGACAACACAATTATACAATCCATTGGCGGGTCAGTGGGACAGTGATTTGCTGGCGCATATTCGCATTTCGGAGAAACTGTTCGGTGAAGCGGTGATGCCCGGCACCCGTGTAGGACAATTGCGCAGCAGTATCTGTAATGATCTGGGTCTTTCCCCGATTCCCGTGATCGCGGTTGCGGAGCATGATACGGGTTCAGCCGTTGTGGCTGTTCCTGCAACGGAACGTTCATTTGCTTATCTGAGCTGTGGGACCTGGTCCCTGATGGGAACGGAGATAGATCATCCGGCAATTAGTACCGAGAGTCTGGCCTTGAATTTCACGAATGAAGGCGGGGCGGGCGGAACATTCCGTCTGCTCAAGAACATCATGGGACTGTGGATTTTACAGGAAAGCATGCGGGAGTGGGAGCGCCAGGGGCAGGGAATTAGCTATGATGCGTTATTGGCGAAGGCGGAACAGGCACCTCCATTTACCAGTTTGTTTGATCCGGATGATGAACTGTTCATGCCAGCAGGAGATATGACGACCCGTATACGCCAGTATTGTCGCGATACAGGGCAAGTGGTGCCAGAGGATCAAGGTGCTATTGCCCGGGCAATTCTGGAGAGTCTTTCATTGAAGTATAGAAGAGTCCTGGAATGGACGGAACAATTGTCGGGACAGACGTTCAACGGATTGCATATGGTCGGTGGAGGTATCCAGAACCGCTTATTATGTCAGTGGACTGCAAATTCCATTGGCAAACCGGTATGGGCGGGACCGGCAGAGGGAAGTGCAATCGGGAATATGGTTGTGCAATGGATGGCGAGCGGAGCTTTAAAGGATATCTGGGAAGCCCGTAGGGCCATTCGTGATTCATTTCCGGTAACTGCATATGAGCCGCAGGACAGGACAGTTTGGGAAGATGCTTACGGCAAATTTCTGCATGTGACGGCTTCAGCTAATTCACAAGCGGGGAGTGAGGTTTAACGTGCTGGCAGCCGAGCGGTATGACCGAATTGTGGAGATGGTGAATGTAAAGGGCAGTATGCGTGTATCCGAGCTTAGTGAGCGCTGCCGGGTGACGGAGGAAACCATCCGGCGCGATCTGGATCGGTTGGAACAGGCAGGACGACTACGTCGCTCTCACGGTGGTGCAGTGAGTGTGAAGGAAGATCAACCGGAGATCCCTTACCGGATTAGGGAGACAACCCATGCGGAAGAGAAGAAGCGGATTGCACAAGCGGCTCTGGCGATGATCAATCCGGGTGATCGCATTCTGTTGGATGCCAGTACAACGGCAGGCTATATGGCAGCGAACATGCCGGATTTTCCGTTAACGGTGTTGACCAATTCCATTCAGGTAGCCACGGAACTGAGCAGTCGTGACAAGGTTGAAGTCATCTCAACGGGGGGCCAACTGGCATCTCGCTCATTGTCTTTTGTAGGGCCGCTCGCGGAGCGTTCTCTGGAGACGTATCATGTGGATAAATTGTTCTTGTCTTGCAAAGGCGTACATCTTGAAGGCGGCGGCATCAGTGAGTCTAATGAACTTCAAGCAAGGCTGAAGCAGAAGATGGTTGGCATAGCCGATCAGGTTATCTTACTTGCAGATGCCAGTAAATTTGGTGTTCGTGCCTTTGCTCGGGTATCCGGGTTAAATGCAGTCCATACGATCGTTACCGATCAGCCATTGGAGGCTGAACAGACAGATCGTTTGAGCAGATACGACATAGGGATTATTACGGTTTAAGCTTTTAGAATTTATTAATATAAATTGAACTAAACATTCCACGAAACGGAGTGTCCAGTGTAAATATTCTTAGTCAATTCATCTACTAAACAGTTAATAGGAGCGTGTAATTATGAAGGTCTCCTTATTCATTACCTGCCTCAGCGATGCCATCTATCCCCGAGTAGGGGAGGCCATGGTCAGATTGCTCGCCGCTCATGGCGTTCGGCTGGATTTTCCGCCGGTTCAGACCTGCTGCGGTCAGCCTTCCTACAATAGCGGGTACTGGGATGAGACTCGGGTAGCGGCCAAGACAATTCTTGAAGCGTTTGATGACAGTGATTTTGTAGTCTGTCCATCCGGATCGTGTACGTATATGATTCATCATTATCCCGAACTGTTCGCGGATGAACCGGTATGGCTGGAGAAGGCAAAACGATTGGAAGCCAAAGCCTATGAGTTTACTCAATTCCTCGTTCAGGTGCTCGGGATAACCGATCTGGGTGCACATTTTCCGCACAAAGTAACCTATCATCCATCTTGCCACGGCAGCCGTCTGCTTGGTGTAAAGGATGAGCCGATGGCGCTGCTCTCTCAGGTAAAAGGTCTGGAATTGGTTCCACTTCCATTCGCTGAGGATTGCTGTGGGTTCGGGGGGACGTTTGCTATTAAAATGTCCGATATTTCAGGAGCGATGGTGACGGAGAAGGTCGATCATGTTAAAGAGACACAAGCCGAAGTGCTGGTTGGGCTGGACATGGCCTGTCTGATGAATATCGCTGGTAATCTGCGTTATCGGAATGAACCGGTGCGTGTGATGCATTTGGCGGAACTACTGTATGAGGGGGTGCGAACAGGATGAGCCAACCGGGAGTTATGGATACTACGGTCAAAGAACGTGCCGGACTGGCCTTGAATGATGATTTTCTGCGTAAAGCGGTCAAATTCACGACAGAACGATTGCGTAATGGGAAGAAGTCTGCCTCAGAAGAACATGGAAACTGGGATGAATGGCGGGAGCGTGGCCGCCAGATTCGTCTGCATACGATTGCGTATCTGGATTATTATCTGAATGAATTTGTAAATAACGCCCGTGCGAATGGGGTTCATATTCATTTTGCAGATACATCGGTGGAAGCAGCAGCAATTGCGCTGGATATTGCGGCGCATAAGCAAGCTTCTACGGTGGTGAAATCCAAATCGATGGTGTCGGAAGAAGTACATCTGAATCATGTGCTGGAGTCGGCGGGCATTGAAGCCATCGAGACCGATCTGGGTGAATATATCATTCAGTTGGCAGGCGAAGCCCCTTCTCATATTGTCATTCCAGCCATCCATAAGAACCGCTATCAGATTGCAGAGTTGTTATCCAAGGAAGCGGGCGAAATTCTGGAACCGGATACAACGGTGCTCGCTGGATTTGTACGTAAAAAGTTACGCGAGAAATTCCTGGAAGCGGATATTGGCATGACCGGCTGCAATTTTGCGATTGCAGAGACTGGTTCCATGGTTTTGTTTGAAAATGAAGGCAATGCCCGTATGGTATCCACTGTTCCCAAAACGCAGATTACACTCATGGGCATGGAGCGGATCATCCCTTCGTGGACGGATCTGGAGGTCATGGCAACCTTGTTGCCGCGCTCCGCAACAGGTCAGAAACTCACGATGTACATGTCAGGCATAACAGGTCCTCGCCGTACAGCGGATGCGGATGGGCCGGATGAAATGCACATTATTATCGTGGATAACGGTCGATCCCTTCAGCTCGGTGATCCCGAATTCCAAGAACTGCTGAATTGTATTCGCTGCGGTGCTTGTCTGAATGCTTGCCCGGTATATCGTCATATTGGAGGTCATGCTTATGGTGGAACTTATAGTGGTCCGATTGGCGCGGTACTGACACCTGCACTCAATGGCAACATTGATGAATGGAATGATATTGCAGGGGCTTCGAGTCTCTGTGGAGCCTGTTATGAAGCATGTCCGGTCAAAATTCCATTGCATGATATGCTCGTTTATTTACGCAGACGCAAGGTAGAGGATGGTCATGGAAACAAAATGGAGAGCATGGGCATGAAGGGTTTCGCCGCCGTGGTTTCCAATTCCAAACGCTTCAGTGCGGCCATACGCCTGGGACAGATCGGGCAGAAAGCAGTTGTACGTAACAACGGCATTTCTCTTAAGCTGGGTCCACTCAAAGGCTGGAATAATTATCGGGTTGCGCCAAGTCTTGCCAAGAAATCCTTCCGACAGCAATGGAACAAGCTGGATCAAGAATTGAACCAGGAGCAACCGGCCATGAATTCTTCCGTTCGCAGCCGCATGGAGCAGATTATTCGTGAACGAGAGGAAGGGGAGGATAAGCATGGTCACTGAACATCAGCAATGGCTCGCGCAATTGGAGAAGAAGTCCATGGAGAAACAGGAGCAGTTCATGAATGACATTGCTTCGAAATTGAGAAGACCAAGACAACGGCATGCGCCGACCCAACCCTTTCGGGGAGCTCCCGACTTTTGGACTGAGCTGGAATGGGATGAAGAGAAGCGTATTCAAGCATTTACCGATAACTTTGTGAGCGTAGGTGCCCACATTGCGCGAGTTCAGAACATGGAAGAAGTATCTCAATTCATTGCGAACAAATCTCATGAGCTGAGTGCGAAATATATCATTCGCCAAAATGAACAGGCGCTAAAGGATCTCGGATTGGAAGAGCAGTTACCGGATGTGCAGATCTCAGTCTGGAATAATCAAGCGGATGAGAACTGGAGGGCACGTGCAGCTGAGGCTGATATCGGTGTGGTCATGGCAGATTATGCAACAGCTTACACAGGCTCGGTCACTGTACTTTCTTCACCAGAAAAAGGTCGGTCAGTGAGTCTGTTGCCTACGGTACTTATCATCATTATTCCAGTGGATCGACTGTACACCAGACTGGGTGAGACGCTGAATCGATTTGACGAAGCGGGAAGAGAGAATCTTCCGGCAGGCATCCACTTTATTTCAGGGCCAAGCCGCTCTTCCGATATTGAAAATGATTTAACCATTGGGGTACACGGACCAGGCATTGTATATGGTTTGATTATGGGTTAACGGTGTGTTGAGCGTGATGGCCAATCATGATTTTGATAACTGTCCTAGATGCAGAATTCGTCTGCTGAGGACAGTTTTTTGTTTACATTTTATAGTTGAAAACTATTAATATTATATTGATTATATATTTCACCTATTAATAATGAGGGTGTATAATCCATCTCAAGAGAGAATTTATATCAGATACGAAAGAGAAGAGGAGGAGAAGTACAGATGAGTATATTTTCTTATCAGGTTCCGTTCATGGACGGCCACGAGGGTGATTTTTCTGCTTTCAAAGGCAACGTACTGCTTATTGTGAATACAGCAAGCCGGTGTAGCTACGCCCGCCAGTTCAGTGAACTTCAGCAAATGTATGAGAAATATCGTGATCAGGGGCTGGAAATTCTGGCGTTCCCTTGTAATCAGTTTAACGACAAAGAACCTGGGAGTAACACTGAGGTAGCCGAGTATTGCAGAAGTCAGTTTCAGATATCCTTTCCGATCTTCGAGAAGGTTGAGGTCGTTGGGCAATCGATGCATCCTGTGTTCCGTTATCTGATTGAAGAAGCGGCATTTCAAGGTTATGATCTGGACACGAAGGAAGGAAAGTGGATGGACACCTTTGTGAAGGAGAAGTATCCAGAGCTATACCAAGGAGACGGGATCAAATGGAATTTCACCAAATTCCTGATTGACCGTAATGGGGACGTCCATGGCCGTTATGAAACGACAGTTGCTCCATTAGAGATGGAGTCGGATATTCAGAATCTGTTGAAGAAATCATAGGTATACCGCAATCCCTGTCCTGAGGTCCTATGACTTTGGGACTGTTGAAGATTAGAACTGGAAATGTTAGGGTAAAAGAAGGTAACGAGGTCATCCATTTTTTTTAATCAAAAATGACCAATATACCATTTCGGTCAGTTAGTTCTTTGATGGTTTTATCGTTATCTGGATGAAATATGAAAATGTGCAAAAAATAACTTGAATGTGTTGTTCTGAAGAGGAAGTGCAATCGAGTCTGTAGTCACGTCATTATTTTTTAGTTGTAGAACTCTTAACTTGGAAAGAAGGAGTGAGTGTCATGCCACCAATTTCAGTGCCACAACCGAAAACATTTGGCCCACTGGGCAACTTGCCGCAATTAAACTTTGATGAGCCGGTGCAATCCCTGGTGAAGCTGGCTGAAGAATATGGACCGATCTTTCGTATGGAGTATCCTGGACGAAGCGAATTGTATATTTCCGGTCACGAGCTGGTCGCCGAGGTAACGGATGAATCCAAATTCGACAAACGGGTGTGGGCCCCCCTTGCGAAGGTTCGTGCTTTTGCAGGAGATGGACTGTTTACGAGTTGGACCGAAGAACCGAATTGGAAAAAAGCCCATAACGTGCTGCTGCCAAGTTTCAGTCAACGTGCCATGCAGGGATACCACAACAAAATGATTGACCTGGCTGTACAGCTGGTCCAGAAATGGTCACGATTGAACCCGGATGAGACGGTTAACGTTCCGGATGATATGACACGTCTAACGCTCGACACGATTGGACTCTGTGGTTTTAACTATCGGTTTAACAGCTTTTACCGGGAAGAACCACACCCATTCATTACGAGCATGGTTCGGGCTTTGGATGAATCCATGAGTTCATTGCAGCGCCTGCGTCTGCAAGACAAGTTGATGATCACCAAAAAGAAACAGTTTGAGCAGGATATCCGTTCGATGTTCTCGTTGGTGGACCACATTATTGCCGAGCGCAAAGAGCAACCACAGGAAGGCGCAGACGATCTGTTGTCTCACATGCTCAGCGGTAAGGACCCGGAAACGGGAGAAACACTGGATGATGAGAATATCCGTTATCAGATTATTACCTTCCTGATTGCTGGACATGAGACTACAAGTGGACTGTTATCCTTCGCCGTTTATTATCTGATGAAGAATCCGGATACGCTCGCTAAAGCTCAAGCAGAAGTAGATCAGATACTGAAAGATCCGGTTCCAACGTACAACCAGGTTCGCAATCTGAAGTACGTTCGTATGGTTTTGAACGAAGCTTTGCGGTTATGGCCGACGGCCCCGGCATTTTCTCTGTATGCAAAAGAGGACACGGTAATTGCAGGTCAATATCCTTTGCAAAAAGGAGACAGCGTCAGTGTACTTATTCCCAAGCTGCATCGCGACCGCGCAGCATGGGGAGACGACGTAGAGGAATTCCGTCCGGAACGATTCGAAGATCCGAGCAAAGTGCCGCATGATGCCTACAAACCTTTCGGTAATGGTCAGCGGGCCTGCATTGGTCAGCAGTTTGCACTTCAGGAAGCAACGCTCGTACTGGGCATGGTGCTCAAGCATTTTGACTTCATAGATCATTCCGATTATCAGTTAAAGGTGAAAGAAACGCTGACACTCAAACCGGATAACTTCACAATTCGTGTACGTGCGCGTGGCGGTCAGCCAGTGATGGCCGTTCCGGGTGTAGCGGTCGAAGAACCGACGCCAGTTGCCAAAAGAACAGAGCCGGATGCGGCGAATGCCCATCACACACCAATGCTTGTTCTTTACGGTTCTAATCTAGGTACCGCAGAAGGTATTGCACGTGAAATTGCGGATACCGCCAGATATCAGGGATTTCGCAGTGGGGTCGCTGCGCTGGATGATCGTGTCGGCAAACTGCCGAAGGATGGCGCCGTTATTATTGTCAGCGCATCCTATAATGGTCAGCCGCCAAGTAATGCCAAGATGTTTGTCGAGTGGATTGAACATGCGGACGCCAATGAATTCAAAGGTGTGCGTTTCGCCGTTCTTGGATGCGGTGACCACAATTGGGCCAGCACCTATCAGCGTATTCCACGTTTAATTGATGAACAATTATCTTCCAGGGGAGCAGAGCGGTTATCACCGCTGGGTGAGTCAGATGCAAGCGGCGATTTCGAGAAACAGGTGGGGGATTGGACAGAGCAATTATGGCCGGATCTCGCACGAACGATGGGACTGAAACTCAACACAAGCTCCAATAGCGAACGTAGCTCATTGTCTGTACAATTTGTCAGTGGACTCGCCGTGACACCGCTTGCGGATACGTATGATGCACATGTGGCAGAAGTACTGGAGAACAGGGAGCTTCATGACGCGGGCAGTGAACGTAGCACACGTCACCTGGAAATCAAATTGCCTGAAGGCATAACCTACAAGGAGGGGGATCACCTGGGCATTCTGCCACAAAATCCACCGGAGCTTGTGGAACGTGTGCTTCGTCGATATGGATTCACCGGAACGGAGCATCTCGTTCTGGATGCATCCGGTCGGAGTGCTGCACATCTGCCGCTGCATCAACCAGTTAACCTGTATGATCTGCTCAGTCATAGCGTTGAGCTTCAGGAAGCGGCAACTCGTGCGCAGCTGAGAGAAATGGCAGCATACACAGTATGTCCGCCGCACAAGAAAGAGCTTGAAGCATTGCTTGATGAATCCGTGTATATGCAAGAAGTGCGGAATAAACGGATCTCCATGCTGGATTATTTGGTGAAATATGAGGCATGTGAACTGCCGTTCGAGCGCTTCCTTGAATTACTGCCTTCACTGAAAGCCAGATACTATTCGATCTCCAGTTCACCACGTGTTCAGCCCGATCAAGCGAGTATTACGGTTAGTGTTGTGCGTGCCCCGGCATGGAGTGGACAGGGAGAATACAAAGGCATTGCGTCCAACTATCTGGCTAACCTGAAGTCGGGTGATGAAATTGTCATGTTTACCCGGACACCGGAATCCGGGTTCCAATTGCCGGAAGAAGCACAGGTTCCCGTCATCATGGTAGGTCCGGGTACAGGTGTTGCCCCATTCCGTGGTTTCCTGCAGGCGAGGCATGTATTGAAGGAACAAGGTCAAGAGGTTGGCGAAGCCCATCTGTACTTCGGATGCCGGAATCCCGAACATGATTATCTGTACAAAAATGAACTGGAAGCGGCCCAGCAAGAAGGACTTGTAGAGCTTCACACGGCCTTCTCCCGAGTGGATGGGGAAGAAAAATGTTATGTACAGCATCTGATGAGAGACGATGCCCGTCATCTGATTCCTTTGCTTGAAGAAGGTGCGCATCTGTATATCTGCGGTGATGGTAGCAAAATGGCACCTGATGTGGAAGCTACACTCCAGCAAGCATACACTGATATTCACGGCAAGTCCGCGAAGGAAGCAGAAGATTGGCTTAATCAGCTTCAGCAGGAAGGTCGTTATGCCAAGGACGTATGGACAGGCATCTGAAATAAACATGTGAAGGATCAGCTTGATCCATAATTGGCTGAGCGGTGAGATACAGAAGCAGTTCTGTTCTCACCGCTTTTTGACATAAACTGATTCTTCAGCAGAGGAGTGGTCGCATGGGTTATAATTATATATTGGAAGGGAGCACCTGTATGCAGACATTCGGGAACCAGTATAAGGTTTGCGAAAAGAACTAGCTTTACTTCCGGCTACAAGGCCGTTTCAGCCTCTTTCTACCGGCGGTTGGCCGATAGATCGACTCAACGCTGGAGAGAGGAAATAGAATACGGGAAGGGACTCTGCCTTTTCCCTGGAGTTCAAGATAATCCAGTCCCACGCCAACAAGTCTGATATTGTTAAATGCATTCCAGGAAGGGAACGTCGTTCGGATTCCGACTCTGATGCCTCGCTGTGTTCGAGGAATATCGAATACCCGAATGGAATTCAGACTGAGTGGAATGAATAACTGACGGTTTACTTTGATAAACTGCTTTGAATAGACACGACGAATACGTCCCGGTTCCAACCCGGAGAGTGGAGTATTCAGTTCTGCAAGGTGCCCCTGGAGTTCTGCCAGACGCTGCTGAAGTGTTTTTCCAGTATGGAGATGCTGCCAGCTCATAAGTATTCCTCCGTTCGCCATTTGTACCTAGTATATGAAGGAACGGGGTCGGAAGGTGTACGTTTAATAGCCCATGTTCGTTAAGGCTAACGGGGTTTCTTTTATAATAGAGGAGTGATTCAAATGATCGTAGAAATGTATAAAGACCTCATTAAGGATGAGCGTGGCAATTATTATATGGCAGTGCAGATCGAGGGCAATGAGCTTACGCTCGTTAATGCTTTCGTCGAAGCGGCATTCACGCCTGAACTGATCTACAATGAAGAGTTTCGTACCAAGCATAAAGAGATGGAAGGCGGGTTTGTAGGCAAAATAGCGATGGACCTGCTTCGCCATGATGTGGTCATGGGTATGAAGCAAATCGACCGCAAACTGTTGAACCTGTCAGATGTGGAGCAGCAGTTCACGGTAAATTATATTGATACGATTGAATTTTATCGTCACCCGGCTTGGCAACGGAAGGTGTAGAAATAAAGAAATGCAAAAGCGCAAGTTCGAGGGCAGTGAACCTCCGCAACTTGCGCTTTTTGCATGCGAACAATTAACGATAGGTAGGATGGATGATGCCAATATCGCGCTCGGTTTTCAAATTTCCATCAGCATAACGCTGCATTTCATTTCCTTTGATCCGAATCGGGATACACTCGCCTTGATAGAAAAGCTCTCCCTCGACAGTACGGACGCTCATTCCAATGATGCCTTCCAGATGTCCGCTATGATCCGTCACCAGCCGAATCCCTGACGGTCCGTCCAGATGAACCTTGCCTTCCAGATATACCCTCATGCGATCCGAGGTGTTGACCAATTCATATCTTAGTCCATGGACCTTCCGGCTATAAGCCGTGTTGCCAGATACGACCTCGCCATGATCCATATCGATAGGGAGCAGACCGGTAAACCAGAGCTGATTCGATCCAACAGGCATAATTCCGCATAATCTCTCCACATAATCGAGAAGACAAAGGATAGTAGGAGAGTAAGTCTCAGTAAAACCTTGTTTTCCGGTCCATGGGCTTAGTACCTGAGCAAATTGCTTATCTTTGGATAGCGCAGACAAGATAGGCTGCATTACCCAGGTTAGCTCCACATATCGATGATGATACTCAAATGCGTGTGGTGCCCGAATCAGACTCAGGAAATTGGATGCCCCTCCCCAGCTGTTATAGGAGGAAAAGGGATCGAATCTGGGATCATCCATTGAAATCGATGTAAACGGGTATTTAGCGAAAAACTTGCTTGTATTCAACAGGTACCGACGCAGTAGGCTATCGAACAATTCACGGTCGCCCACCTCGCAGGCCATTACGCGGAGCAACACATCAGATTGGACTCTGACCCATTCGTCATTGCGATCCCGATCATAGAAGAACATATCCTGTTCGTCGTAACAATAACGAAAGAGACTTTCCAGGCTAGACTCGGCTTTTGCTTTCCAATCTGTTCCCGATTCTCCCAGTTCTTCAGCTATGCGGGACAGATACATGCGCTGACAATAGATATTGGCGGTCAGATCCGGTGCCAGAAAAGGCAGTATTGGAGAATCCGGATGATAGGCAGCAGCATCATTCATATAAGGTGTATCGGGAACATGCCAGAATCGGGGGGATAAGTCATGTCCGGTGTCAAACGTACTGAAGGCTTCTACACAGCCGGTTCCTCGAGTATTACGGTTACGTGCAATCCACTCATCGTAACGAACCATGGCCTTGTACATGGTACTCAGGAAAGAAGAGTGCTTGCCATGAAGCTGATAGTGGTTCCACACACTGCGTGCCAGTGGAGTGACCAACTGGATTTGCCGGAAAGAGGGTCCGTTTGCCGTCAGTTTATACGGAAGCAATCCATCATCTCTTTGCTGCTTGGCAAATGCGAGGTACGTTGTTTCGGACACGGAAGGAAGCAGGCGAGACAGCAGCTCCGCATTGATGGTACCTGTGCTCTCTAACCAACATCCCAGATAGATGCCACCTTCTTGTAAAATGGGATCGCTGTCTCCCATGGGCAGGGTGCAAGCAAGCAATTTCTCCACTGCCGCATAATACGTAGCTTCCATTTGACCGCCTGATGCCGCAAACCGGATACCCAACGCATGCCATTCCTGTAATAACTGCTGATCTTCCGGTTTAACTGGTTGAACTTGATCCATAATCGAAATGTTGCGCAGCCGATTCAGTATCTCTTCTGTCATTTGTTCCTCCTTGTAGCGTCTGCTATTGATTCGATTCAAAGATACGAACGGTACCGTTATAGAAGTCGGAGACAGCTTGCTCCACACTTTTTCGTCCAAATCCGATCTCCTGATTCGTCGTCTGAGCTAACTTGGAGAACTCTGCAAATCCCGGAGGATTGTAACTTACGTCAAAAGGTTCAGTCTTCGTAGCTTCCGAGACAAGGCTCGTATAGTTATAGACAATCTCCTCCACAGGGCCTGCACCTTCCTGAAGAAGATTTCGATTGGCTTCCGTAACGGGCACCCCGCGGTCATTACCGAGGATTTTGGCTGCTTCAGGATCATGAATCCAGAAGTTCATCAACGTCGCCACTTCCTTCGGGTGTTTCGTATTGGCATAACCTGATAATCCCTGACTGGATTCAAATACAACACCCGTTCCCTGAGGGCCTCGTGGTACAGGGAGAAGTACTAGCGGGTCTTCCGTCAAGCTCTGGAATGCAGCCAGCTGGTTGGATGGCAGGAGGGTCATGGCTGCTTTACCTGTGATTAACAGGGACTTACTGGTGTCATCATGCGGGTTGGATACCTGCAATTCCGGTGTAACTACACCGCCGGATGCCGAAGTCTTTTCCCAATACTGGAACCATTCCAGAATATCTTCCTTGGCGAATCCGAGTGTGCCATTTTTCATGTCATACAGCTGTTTACCCCGTTGTTTCAGAAAAATATCCATTCCGTCGACGGTAAAATTGTACGTTCCATAGAAGCCGTCTCCGAGCTTGTCGGACAACTCCTTGCTAATGGCGGCATAGTCCGCCCAGTCCCAATCTGAAGCTGGCAAAGGCACGCCGGCTTTCTCGAAGAGTGCCTGATTCACAACAATTCCCCGTGCGTTCGCACCGGCAGAGATATGTTGCAGCTTCCCGTCGAGACGTCCGTATTCGATCATGGTTTCATCCATACCGTCCAGATTCAGTTCGTTGCCTACATACGGGTCCAGATTGAGCAGGACATCTTTTTTGGCATAGTCCACGACATTTCCCCCAAGAAAAAAGATATCTGGAGCTGTACCTGATGCCAACTGGGTATTCAGTTTGTCGAAATATCCGGAGGAGGGCGCAAATTCACCTACAATTTTAATATCTGGATGTTTTGCCTGAAAGATCTTCAAGGCTTCATTCGTAATATCTGCCCTTTTCTGGTCACCCCACCACATGATGCGCAGTTCGACCTGTCCGCCCTCGGTAGTTCCATTGTCATTACCATTGCTTGCATCATTAGCACCCGTATGGTCTGTTCCGGAGCAAGCTGTTACGAATAACAAGAGTGAAGTGATCATACCGATCATGAAGCGTTTGAACATGGTAAATCCCCCTGTCTATGGATAATGAGAAACGTGTTGTTACTTCAGACCTGTCGTCGCAATGCCCTCAAGGAAATATCGTTGAAACAGTAAAAAGATGATGGTCACGGGAAGCAGTGACAAGGTGGACATGGCGAGCAAAGCGCCCCAATCGGATTGTCCTGATGGATCGAAGAGAGACCGAATGCCCAGCTGCACGGTAAACAGATCAATTTTGCTCAGATAGATCATCTGGCTGAAAAAATCATCCCAGCTCCACAGGAAGGTGAAGATCGCTGTTGTAATCAGTGCTGGAACGAGCAGTGGCACTACGATTCGGAAAAATATCTGTGATTGCCCGCAACCATCAATGGTCGCACTCTCGTCCAGCTCTCGCGGTATACCGCGTATAAATTGAACCATAAGCAAGATGAAGAAGGAATCCTGCGCGAGCCATTTGGGTAGAATCAGCGGGAAATACGTATTAATCCATTGAAGCTCATTATAGAGAATATACTGGGGCACCAGAGTAACATGGTAAGGCAACATAATTGTGACCAACATCATGCTGAACCACAGGCCTTTGAATCTAAACTTCAATCTGGAGAAGGCGAAGGCTGCAAGGGAACATGAGATCACATTGCCCAGCACACTCATGACCGAGATCAGCACGGAGTTGCTGAAGAAACGGCCGAAGGAGATCCCCTGCAGACCTTTCCAGCCATTAATATAGTGCTCCAGCGTGAAGCTGGTTGGGAAAAGACTGCCGCTGGTGAAAATGAGATGGTTCGGTTTAAACGAACTGAGAATCAACCATAGTACAGGATATAACATCAGCAGACCGAGGAGTATAATGGCAGCATGCCTCCCGGCCTGAAGCAGTTGTCGTTTGATTGGCACATGCATTACCTCCCCTCCTGATTATCCCCGTAGAACACCCAAAATCGGGATGTGACAAAGACGATTGCGGTAAATACTCCGATAATGACCAACATGATCCAAGCCAAAGCCGAAGCGTAACCCATATCAAAGAACGAGAAACCTTTCAGATACAGATACAACGTATAGAACATCGTTGCGTCGAGTGGCCCCCCGCGGCCATCCCCGATCACATAAGCTGGTGTAAACGCCTGGAATGAATTGATCATGCTCATGATCAGGTTAAAAAAGATAACGGGGGAGAGCATGGGCAGTGTAATTCCGAAAAATTGACGTATCTTTCCCGCCCCATCGACATCGGAAGCTTCATATAAGTCTGCCGGGATCTGTTTTAGACCAGCAAGAAAGATGACCATGGCAGACCCGAATTGCCACACGGATAGCGTGATGATGGTGTAGACCACATAATCTGGATGCGCAATCCAGGATGGTCCCGAAATACCAAACCAGCTTAAAAACTGATTAACCAGTCCATTTCCCTCAAAAAGTTGACGCCAGACGATTGCGATCGCTACGCTGCCGCCCAAGAGGGAAGGGATGTAATATACGGTCCGGTAGATGCCAAGGGCTCGAATTCCCTTATTCAGCGCCATCGCCACCAGTAGGGCGAAGGCGAGCCTTAGTGGAACGGATAGAAAGACATAATAAAACGTCAGCCCGAGGGACCTGCGAAAGGTATCGTCCTCGGTAAAAATGTGAACATAGTTGCTAAGTCCAGTCCAAGTCGGTGATGACAGCAGATTGAATTTGGTCATGGATAAGTATAGGGACGCAACCATCGGTCCCAGTGTCAGACAGAAGAGTCCGATCAGCCAGGGCAGAAGAAACAAGTAGGCTGTGGTATTTTGCTGACCGTATAAGGGCTTGGTCTGTTTTTTCATCATATGCCTCCCTTCTGAATGGGTAAGAATAATGGTCATCAATTATGAATCCGCTTACAACATGCGGCGTTCTCTTGGTAACCACATCATACCGGGGAAGGGGAGAAGCTTGAATCTCATTTCTTCGGATCATGGCTATCGATTTTTTCGGAATGCAGCAAGCGATAATCTGATGGACTCATGTTGAACATTCTTTTGAATTTCGAGCTGAAATAACTTGGTGAACTGAAGCCGGTCAGTTCTGTAATATCCCATACGGTTAATTGGGTTTCCTTCAGCAGTTGCAAGGCGTGTTTCATCCGAACGCCCGTCACATATTGAATAAAAGAGGTACCTGCACCTTCCTTAAACAGTTCGGAGAAATAGGTAGGATAATAGTTGAATCGTTCAGCGAGCAACGTCAACGTTAGCTCCTGCATGTAGTTCTCCTCGATATATCGCTTGGCTAACTCTATAATCGTCCCATCCCCATCTTCCGAGGGTAGCTTTTGATCCAGGAAGTCTTGAGCCCATTGCATTAATAAGCGTTCTGCTTGATCTGGCGTCTTGAGCCACAGTATCCATTCCGGGGCCATAGGACAACCCATCAACAGTGAAATTTGAAAAATGCTTCGAGACATTCGGGAGGGAGAGAGCTGGAATGCCTCGTGAAGTTCCTTGTGGATGATGCTACGGAAGGAGTCCAGTTCCCCTCGAATGAGGAAACGATGCAACGCTCGGGTAGTCTCCTCAGGCAGTAATGGACTATAATCTGTTCCTGCCATTGGGTTTGGATCGCCGCCAGCCCGTTCAGCTGAATTCCAAGCCAGAAGGGAATGGATGTAACCTTCTTTCCAATGCTCAAGTCCAGAACCAGAAAGTCCCACCCCAATCTTAAGTTTCATGGAAAAAACAGATGCCGTATGTCCCGTGAGCTGTTGGATGAATTCGTGCTGCATACCGTCCTGTACCATGAAATGCATGATGCCTGCGTATGCCGAATCATGAAAAACCTGGACATTGTCTGAATCAGACTGGGCGATTTCATAACAAACCAGCTCGAAAGGAAGATGCATCTGCTCATGTGAGCGATCTTTTCGAATATTCTGCTTATCCGATTGACTTATACTCGCGGTGATGAAACAGACCTTCTGATCCTGCCATGATTCGAGATGGAACAATCGGAGTCGTTCTGGCAGTGAGGAAGGGGGAAGACGATTACCTCTGACGAGATCAAGAAGGAAACGTTCTTTCATTTCCCGGTAATACTGAGAGAGTCGCCATTGCAGTAATTCGGAATCGCCTCGTACTTTACGTTGATCATCCAGATCCGCTTTAATTTTGCATAATGTCGCTTTCAGTTCATCCCGGGTTACAGGCTTCAGTAAATAATCCATGACCTGGCTGCGGACACCCGCTCTGGCATATTGAAAATCTTCATAACCCGTGATTATGACAATCTGGATAGAAGGATTATAACTGCGGCAGACATCCAGTAATCGGACACCGTCCATGACAGGCATGTTCATATCGGTAATCAGCAGGTCGAAATGTTCAGATTTCAAAAGTTCGTCAGCTTCAATCCCGTTAGATGCTTCCCCTGTTATAACAAAGCCCATGCCGTGCCAATCGACTTTTAATTTTAATCCTTCGCGAACTTCGAATTCGTCATCTGCGATTAATACGTTGTACATCATATTCCTCCTGTACGGGTAGAGTTAGTTCAATACATGCGCCTCCGCTTTCATCGTTCTCCATATGAACAGTGAACAAGGCATCATAATGCAGACGGCAACGAGCAATGACATTGCCTAGTCCAACATGCCAGCCTTCGTTATGCAATATGGATTCCAACGAGGGGGGAGCTACGGGATGCTGCAACTTGTGGATTATTTCTGCTGGAATACCTGGTCCATTATCTGAAACACTGATATGCAGACGATCATGTATCCGATTGATCCGTATCTGGACCTGGGCTGTCGTCTGATGCTGAAAACTGTATTTCACTGCATTTTCAATAAGCGGCTGAAGAATGAACTTGATGATGACCAAGGCGTTCAATGTGCCTTCCTTTGTTATCGAAATGTCGAGTTTACGACCGAAACGGGTTTGCAAAATGGAGATATAACGTTGTACATAATCTAGCTCTTCGGTTAGGGGAACACGGTCGTCATTGGTGTTGATAGAAAAGCGCATCATTTTACCCAAATCCTCAATGACCTGAACCGTATCATCCGTTCGGCGCTGAATGGCAAGGCTGCTCACCAGCTCCAGAGTATTAAACATAAAATGAGGATTAATCTGTATGAGAAGTGCCTTATACTCTGCTTGCTGGCGGAGTAGCTTCAGCTCGAATTCATTCTGGATATGCTGGCGCAACTGACTGATCATATAACGGAAGGTGAAGATCACATAACTGATCTCGCTCTTTACATTTTTATCTGGAGGCAGCAGTGAATCCGCTTGGTCGAAAGCACCTCGTTGAACCTGTCTCATCGCCAGTACCAATCTGGTCAAAGGTTTGGTTACACCGTGGGATAACCATGCAGCAGCCAAGAGGGAGACTAGAATCAGGGCAATCGTCACCACCGCAATCGTGCTTTGGAGCTTATGGAGAGAGAGGTACATTTCCTTTTCCGGTGCCAGACCCGCCAACATCCAGCCGGTACGTCCCAGTTTCTTGTATACAAGGATGTCTCGCTGTCCTTCATGGTTTGTGAGGTATGCCACCCCGGATCTGAGCGGGCTGTTTCGAATACGATTGATCTCTGCGGTAGCTACAGCACCCAACGTGTCTACCTGCTGTGAGAGAATAGGATTTCCTTGCTCGCCCAGCAGAAAAATCGTGCTATTCTCCGCAAGATGTATGCGCCGGAGCGGCTCCAGAAAATAGGATTCACTGACATTCACCTTCATGACATTCTTCGCTGTAGCATGATGAAAGGTGCCAATGGGCATCAGCAGACTGACCACCGGATGACCATGATCTCTGACACGTTCATGTTGGTCGGTGTGTGCAGGTAACCAGCGTTCCCCCAACGTGTAGAAATTCGTATACCAGGATTCTTGTTGAAAGGCAGGATCATACGTTACTTGATTCTCACTGCCAATTCGCAGTCCATTCCGTCGATAGATGGATACATCCGAGATACTAGTGTAGCTGTTAGTTGCCTGAGTGAGAAAACGGCTCATAGCGAGGTTCGCCAGCATCTTCTCTCCTTCCGGCAGGCTCGGATCTCCGATCGCATTATCCCAGTTCTTGCCCATATCACTATTGAAAACAAGAGAGGCGACATCATAGATTTGCATCTGCACCATGTCTACGTATGAACCATATTCCTCCATTTTCTCAAGAGCAGAGGATTCGATGTAAGAGCGAATGACCGTGCGTGATTCCTTGAAAAGTAGGTAAGAGAGTGTGCCAAAAGCGAGGACAAACAGGACAACGATAAAGGCAATCAGGCGGTTTTTTAAAGAGAAGAACATGGATTTCCTCCTTCTACCGAGTCAACTTGCGTGCAGGTTAATGTTAAAAATATAAAAAAAGACTGCGTGATATGCGCAGCCTTTAAATGAATTTAATAATGTAGTGCAGACTTGGAGCCTTAGAACCGAACCAGATTATTGACGTTGACAGGCAAGCCCGTGGCGATGGCACGATTGGCCGCAATCCCAGTCAGAATGGATCTGGCACCGTCCACGTGGTTAGCAGCGCGATGGAACGGATCTTCTACAGGCTCTCCGAACAGATCATTCAGCAGAACCGGGTCACCTCCGCCATGTCCACCTGCTTTCTCTTCCACTTCAACCTCATATGGCGCACCGAACATCGGAAGAACCCGCAACGTTTTACCGATCAAAGCACCTTCCTTACTCTTGTCACCCAATGAATTGACATAGGATTGCTCCACAATGTTCATCTCAATCCGACCTTTGGTGCCATTAATGGCAATGCGATAACCTTCCCATGGCTGATAGGCAACGAGGGAGTAGGTCAAAATCGCTTTATTCCGATACTTCACTAGTACGCCCATCGTATCTTCAATGTTGATGCCATCCCCGAATACGCTCTGATCCCTTTGGTAACCATCTTCCGATTCTGCATCCAGATACATGGACTTCATATGAGCATCCGAATCCAAATGCAGTGCAAAAGGATCTTCTTTCGCGATCGGATTGCCGGTTGCCCGATTGTAGAACTGCGTTACACCGCGTTCTTCTGCATTTTCTCTGCCGTAATACATCAGATCACCGAATGCGAACACGGTATCCGGCTGTGAGCCAATCCAGAAATTCACCAAGTCGAAGTGATGCGTGGATTTGTGCACAAGCAATCCGCCGCTATTGCGCTTGTCCCGATGCCAGCGGCGAAAATAATCCGCGCCATGGCGGGTATTCAGCAGCCATTCGAAGTGAACGGAAGTGACTTTCCCAATGGTATCATTCAGAATAAGTTCCCGAATTTTAGTATGGTGCGGTGCATAACGGTAGTTAAAGGTTACTCTGACGTTCTGGCCAGTCCGCTTGACGGCATCCAGAATCTCCTGACATTTCTCCTCATCGATGGTCATCGGTTTTTCGGTGACAACGTCACAACCAAGTTCCATCGCACGAATGATGTACTTGTGATGGGTGCGGTCAACGCTCGTTACGATGACATAGTCAGGTTTCTCGTTCTCAATCATCTGATCAAACTGATCTGCAGGATAAGTAGGTACCTCTGGATACTCGTACTTTTCCTTCAATAGTTGATTCGCGTAGTTCATACGGACTTGATTTATATCGCAAAAGCCGACAAGCTCGGATGTATCCCTGTAATCCCGGGTCAAAGCACCATAAAAAAATTCGGCGCGGCCGCCGGTTCCGACTAATACATAACGTTTCTTGTTACTCATGTCTATCGCCTCCTTGAATATAGCTCTAGACTATAACAAGGGAGTACTTCTTTCGCCGCATTTTATGCGTAACCGCTTTCAAATGCCGCATATTTTGCTATAATTTATGAAAAGGAGAGAGGGCGACATGACAGAACCTTTTCGTGCAGATTTTCATGATCCCACGGATTTGCTACACATCGAATATGATCGTCGCATTGGATACTTCTCGATGACGGATGACCATCTGCATGATCATTATGAGTTGTATTATCTGTTGTCTGGCGAGCGTATTTATTTCATCAAGGACCGGACTTATCGGGTAAAGGCTGGCGATCTGGTGTTTGTTGACCGCAATACGGTTCACAAGACATTGGAGAGCGGTATGCCCGACCATGAGCGGATGGTGCTCTATTTGAAGCCGGAGCTTTTTGCTGCCATGTCGATTTCACCTAACTTCGTTGAAGGATTGAAGGAGCCCTTCTGTTGGGAGATTCCCATTGTAAGATTCCCTTCACAGGTCACGGAGGTTTTGGAGCGGATGGTTAGCGAAATGGTGGATGAAATGCTTCGTCCCCAACCCGGAAGCAACCTGTTGCTTCGTCATCGGGCTATTGAATTGTTGGTGCATGCCTATCGGAATCAGCATCTGGGTCGGTTATGCTCCGATGATCGTGAGCCGGTTCTTCATCCCAAGACACAGGCCGTCGTGCGTTACCTGAATGAAAATTATCAGAAGCCACTGACATTACCGGAGGTGGCGGGTATGTTTCGCATTAGTCCTCATTATCTGAGTCGATTGTTCAAACAAACGACGGGCTTTACCTTCAGTGATTATCTGAATCTATTACGGGTGAAGGAAGCACAGCGTCTGCTGCGGGAAAGTGAAGAATCCGTTACGGATATCGCCTGGCTTGCGGGATTCAGTAACTTCTCTCATTTTGGCAAGATGTTCAAGCGTACCGTTCAGGTATCACCAAGAGTCTACCGACAGGAATACAAGGAATCGGGTTCCGTGAGGACCGTAAAAGAGGGAGAGAATATACGATGATTGAAGCAAGATTGAATGAACTGGGGATCATTTTACCACAGGCCAGCGCGCCCGCTGCAAAATATGCCAATGCCGTTATTGTCAATGGAATCATGTATGTATCCGGGAAAGGACCTGATACCTCTGAACGTGGCAAACTGGGATCAGACTTCACAACAGAGCAGGGATATGATTTTGCCCGGAACGCTGGACTGGAGGTGCTTGCTGTCGTTCGAGATGTGTTGGGTTCACTGGATCGGGTGAAGAGAGTGGTTAAAGTGCAGGGATTTATCAATGCGTCCGCTTCGTATCAGGAGCATCATAAAGTGCTGAATGGATTCTCGGATCTGATGATGGAGGTATTTGGGGATCAGGGGGTACATGCTCGTTCAGTATTCGGCGCAGTGTCCGTAAGGGATAATTTGCCGCTGATCATTGATTCCATATTTCAGGTAGAGGAGTAGGTATAACGATGACAGAATCGTCTTCATTTAATCCGATCATGTTAACGATACCCGAGAGCTTCCATACGGAACGCCTCACAATTCGAGCACCGCAGTGGGGGGATGGCGCAGCCGTTAATGAAGCGGTCCGTGAGAGTGCGGAGCAGTTGCGGTTGTGGTTACCTTTTGCCGAGAAAATCCCTTCATTGGAAGAGTCAGAAGTGACTGTTCGCAAAGCAAGACTGCAATATTTGGAACGTACCGACATGATGTTACATTTACGTGATAGACATACGGATGAATTCGTAGGTAGCAGCGGGTTACATCGCATTGACTGGAATGCACGCTGTTTCGAGATCGGTTACTGGATTCGAACATCGCGAGCTGGTGAGGGTTTGATGACGGAAGCGGTGAGAGGCATTGAGCAATTCGCCATTACTCATCTGGAGGCTAATCGGCTGGAGATACGCTGTGATGCCAGGAATCTACGAAGCGCCAAAGTAGCTGAACGAGTGGGTTATACACTGGAAGGTACACTACGTAAGATGCGGAGGGACAGTACAGGTACGCTGGTCGATTGTATGGTTTTCTCCAAAGTCAGAGGCAGTGAGTTTGAGTAAATGGAGGGTAGGTATGGAGCGAATTGGTCAGGGAAGAACTGCGGAAATCTATGCGTATTCGAACGAGCACATTATGAAGTTATATCGAATGGATTTTCCACTCGAAGCAGTACAGAATGAATTTAGAATAAGTGAGTTTGCATTCAAAAAAGGACTCCCTGTCCCACAAGCAGTATCCTTGATGGAAGATACGCCGCGTGCAGGCATTGTTTTTAGAAGAGTGGAGGGTAACACCCTGTTATCCCTTATTATTCAACAACCTGCTATACTAGAGCAGCTCGCATCCAAAATGGCCGAGTGCCATTACAGACTTCATTGTGAGAAAGATGATGAAGCAACACTGCCCTCCCAGAAGCAGATTCTATCCGGAGCGATTCGCAATGTTCGAATATTGTCGGAGGGAGATCAAGCGCGAGTCCTTTCTTACTTAACAACATTGCCTGATCAACAGCAGATCTGTCATGGCGATTTTCACCCCGATAATGTGATGCTGAGTGAGGCTGGAGATAAATACTCCGTCATCGATTGGATGACTGGCATGTCGGGTGATCCTGCGGGTGATGTGGCTCGAAGCTGGGTAATATTAATGAGCGGCACTTTGCCGGAAGATACGGAGCTTGCTATACGAATGGGTTTTGAAATGGCTCGTGAATCACTGGTCGAATATTACATTAATCACTATATACAACTTTCCGGTATTTCCCGGGAAACGATTGAATCTTGGATGTTGCCAGTTGCTACAGCGCGTCTTGACGAGAATCTGCCTGCTCAAGAAGCGGAACAGCTGCTAAAGTTTGTTCAAGAACGAATTCGTCTGTTAGACGAATCTGATCATTTTATATAAAAGGGTAGAGAAAGAGAGGGGACGTATTCATGCTGCATTCATTAAAGGCCATACAATCATATAAGTCAGGTAACACGCCGGAAGCCCAGCAGCAATGGCTGCAACTGCTGGTAGCAGCGGAGAAGCCCCATATTAACCTCGAACGCATTCATTCCATTGCCGAACTTGAGGGCACGAATCCGGTGCTAGATTACACCGAGCGTACACTTCACGTGCTGGAGAAGCTTCAGGTTTCTTTTTGGGTGCGAGAAATTCTGGAGGACGTATTAATCTGGTCAGAGACGGCGAAGGCCGGATCACGGGACCAGCGGCGAGTATGGCAAAAGCGGGGCGTTAACCTGTTTGTACACAATGTGGGGTCCGCTCAGTTATATGATCTGTATGTAGGGGCAGGCCACCTGGATAACGACATCGGTAAGAGCAGGGAGAGGTGTATAAATCAACGTGGTTCTCAAAGCGATGCTCTAAGTAAGAATACGGAAATAAGCGAGCATACTGCGCCGACTTCACACACACCAAGGCATGAGATTATTCGTACGCTAATTGCTACGCATGGACTTATCGGTCAATACATACGCGGCGAGATTCCATTTGCCGAGAATGCTCCACTTCACGCCTTGATCGTTAAAGGATGGCTGTCTACAGACGAATTGCACAACCTTCTGATGGCATTAAATGAGTGCATTATTGTAGGCGTTGATCCAGCGCTATGGAATCAGGTTCAGAATGAGGTACAGCGCATTGTAGGCTGGATTATCGCCGGACCGGAGCATGAGGACTGGAGCGTGAAGGAACGGTTATCCCGTTTAAGAAGTTCATCCATACGACAAGGAGAAGCTATGGACGAGGCTTATGCCAAACTTCAAACGGAACTGGATGTGGAACCAATTCTAGCTCCGCTGGCGCATCGTACTCTGTGGTATGTGGAGTCGGCCATGCAGGATTTTTCGTTGCAAGAGATGGTGAAAGTGTTCCTTTTGACGCTTCACAGCCAAAGTATGAATCCAACAGGTATGGAGAGTCAATCCGATATAGTCCGTCATATCAGCTTCGAACCGTTGATGAATACGATGTATTACGACTACAAAGGCGTCAAGAAACTCAATATTTACAAGAAACGAATGATTGAGAAATATTTGGAACAGTATTCGTGGGAACAGATTGTGTCAGGGGAGCAGATCGTCTATCCCCATCTAACCCATCGCATTGAAGGTCATACGGATCTGCCGGATACTTTATTCATGACCTTCGAATTTTCCCCAGCGGCGGAGAAATTGATCGCATTCTGTATTGAAGCGGAAAAGTCGCCGTTATATGAGAAGGCTGTGCTGCTTTTATTCGATCTGTTCGGGTTGCGCCGTGATGCCTATGATCGGTTCCATAACGAAGAGACGTATTTGTCCGATATGAACAGTTCTGGCGATTACAAAAAAGTGTTGCTGGACTATATCGTAGGTAAACGGGTACTTGATATTGGTCCAGGTGGAGGGATTCTGCTGGATCTGATTGAGCAAGAAATACCGGAAGTGGAGCCGATTGGTATCGATATCTCAGCCAATGTCATTGAAGCGCTGGCGCGCAAAAAACAGCGCGAGGGACACAGCTGGCAAGTCATGAAGGGCGATGCCCTGCAACTGGAGCAATATGTGCAGCCAGGCACCGTGGATACGGTTATTTTTTCATCCATTCTGCATGAATTATATTCATATATTGAACTGGACGGTCGGAGATTTAATTCTGATACGGTTGTGGCAGCGCTGAGAAGTTCATTCCGTGTGCTGTCACCTGGAGGAAGAATTCTGATTCGGGATGGTATCATGAGTGAACCGGAGGCACAGAAGCGCCGGATTCGTTTTCTGGAACCGGATGGAATGCGCTGGCTGGAGCGGTATGCAGAGGATTTTCAGGGACGTGTAATTGATTATGAGCGGGTCTCAGACAATGAGGTTGTACTGCCGATCAACGATGCGATGGAATTTCTCTACACCTATACGTGGGGTGAAGAGGCATACGTTCATGAAATTCAGGAACAATTCGGTATATTTACACCAACTGCCTATGAGAACTGTATTCGAGAAGCGTTAGGCCAACAAGCCGAAATTATCACTTTCGAGCATTTCCTTCAGGAGGGGTACACAGAAGCACTCGGAGAACGAATGATCTTCATGAACGAAGATGGTGAACCTGTGCCTTTGCCAGACAGTACCTGCCTGATTGTCATTGAGAAGAAGAAAGGGTTGGCGGAAGGATGATGAGCGAGGCCAGTACGGTTTTGTATTTTGTTAGACATGCGGAGTCTCAATATGTTGAAGGACAGGAGCGCGAGCGTGGACTGACAGAACAAGGTCATCAGGATGCGGGAACGGTTGCCAGTCTGCTCCATGGGGAGCAGATTCAACTTTTCTATTCTAGTCCTTACAGGCGAGCGGTGGATACAATTCAGATTCTGGCAGATCGGTCGGGTGGAATTGTGGTGACAGAGGAAGATTTGCGTGAACGGCTGTTGTCGAGTTTGGATGTGAAACATGATAGTTTCCGTGAATCCAAGCAACGATTGTACCGTGATCCTACGTATGCGTTTCCTGGTGGGGAGTCTGGTGAACAGGCTCGCTCAAGGGCAGTAGCGGTGATTGATAGAATTCTGGATAAACATACGGGTCAGAAGGTAGTCATCGGAACCCATGGAGATGTAATGACGCTCATTTTACAACACTATGATTCTTCTTACGGATATGACTTTTGGGAGAGTACTTCGATGCCGGATATCTATGAGCTGGTGTTTGACGGAACGCATAAGTTGGTCCAGGTCACCCGATTGTGGGAGTAACAGTGTTAAATATGAGCAATGCATTAATCGTGATGAGAGTAGAGAGGAGTGAGTTGAACGGATGAAAATTACGCTGTTGCCTGATACATACTTTATTGAGAATCTAAGCGTATCTTCATTACAGGATAGAATGTACTGTATATTTGATCTCGAAGGTACGGGCATTAATCCTGTGGTGGAGAGTGTGACACAATTTGGTGCGATGCATTACCAGAGAGGTCAACAATGTAATACAACATATTCTTCACTTGCACGCGCGAACAAACCTATACCAGAACCTGTGGCCAAGTTAACAGGCATTTCGAATGAGGATATGGTGGAGGCTCCTTCGTTCGTAGAAGCATTTCAGACCTTTCAGGAATTCATTGGGGATAACGTCCTGGTGACACAAGCCGGATATGAGTATGACCTGCCCATCTTGAAGCGGCATTGTGATGAGTATGGCCTCCCGATGTTGACTAACCCGGTGCTGGATACAAAAGCGATGTTTACCTATATTCATCCTGAGATTACCGAGGTCGTCTCAACGGATTTTCTGATTGGATATTATGATCTGAATACAGATGGAATTCACAGGCACAATGCTTTGGCAGATTGTGGTGTGATCGCTGATATCTTTGAATGTATTCTTAGTGAATATGAGAAACTTCAATTGAATCATTTTACAGCCGATCCCAAGCAGATGATGAAACGTTTCGTTATACCAGAGATGTATCTGACATGATAAGGAACTGGAGGAGAGATCAATGAGCAAAACGGATGTGGAGAAGCTACTGTTGGATCTCAACGAAGGACAGATTCTGACCCAGCAGATATTCGAAGGATTGGATGTGGAAATTTACCTGGATGAAAGGGATGTCCCTGCATTTGCTGACGAGTGGATGCAATCCTTTGAACGATGGGCTCAAGATACCGTGGTGGCTGAAGAAGAGGTGTTGCGCGCATGCAGGGAACAGGCGTTCAAACAAACTTTAGCTCTCACCGGCGAACCTGAGTTAGCGGGGTATGTAAGTGATGATATGGGTTTAATTGGCGCTGCACTGTTACAGGATGTGGTACATGATTCATTTGTTAATGAACTGTTGGAAAGTTATCGACAAGGTAGGTTGCCCCTGCGATAAGCGGGGGAGGACCAACAGGATTGTTTTCGTTTGTATAAAAAAATAGCATCAAATGTACATTGTGAGTCGGCTGAACCCTGAGGTACAATTCACCTAAGCAATAAATGAGAATGATAATCATTATATGTAAAACATTCTCATGGTTACATCAACAGATCACATAGGGGTGAAGGGTATCATGATAGGTTTTATTAAAGGTTTCAAAGGGTGGGAGATTACATTACTGCTCATGGTTCTAGTGATTTCAGGATGTAGTACAAATACCGCTACGAATGCGGAACAGACTCCTGCAACTGAAACTGCAGCTTCTGGAGAAAATACTACTGAAACCGAGACAGAGCCTGCGACACGGGTTGTACAGGATGAATTTGGAGATGTAACGATTCCGGTTCAACCACAGCGGATTGCTGGAATATATGTGGAAGATTATCTGAAAGCGCTCGATATTACACCAGTCGTGCAGTGGTATAATCCGATGTGGGGCGTGCAGGATTATTTAGAACTGGATGTTCCGAAATTCGATACTACAGGGAGTATTGAGGCTTTGTTGGAATATAATCCGGATCTTATCATTGTAGATGGTGGAGCGGATGCAGAGAAATATGAGATGTATTCCAAGGTGGCACCGACGTATCGCTTGCCGGAGGACGTACTGCAGGATTCCAATCAAATTTTGAAGACCATTGCCGATGTTGTAGGTAAACCGGACAAGGGTGAAGAAGTTGCTGCGGCATTTGGGTCCAAGGTTGCAGATGCCAAGGCGAAGTTGCAGGAGGCGGTCGGGGACGAGATAGTCGCAGTTGTCCGGCTGAATGTCAATGATGACACACTGGCGTTGTTCGGTGTGAAAAATCGATTTACCGGATTTATTTATTCGGAGCTTGGTCTAACACCTCATCCTCTGGTTAGCAAGATGGAGGAATACCAGGAAATCCTTTCTGAAGAGGCTGTGCCGCAACTTGATGCGGATCATCTTATCATTTTACCTTCCAATGGAGAATGGTCATCCCCTGAGAACAAGGAAGCTTTGAAGGTACTTGACAGCAAATTGTGGAAATCTCTTCCGGCGGTTAAGAACGATCAGGTGTACATGATGGAAAGATCACATTGGCAATCAGGTTCGATTATAGCGAATTCCATGAAAATCGATGATCTCTTGGAAAAAATGACTCCATAAGTGAATCAATTTCATAATACCTTAATTCATTTTTAGTGTTTTGAAATTGATTTGAGCATAATCCCATAAGAAAGTTCTTCAGCCAGGGTTGAAGAGCTTTCTTTTTTCGTATACACTATTTTAAATGATAATAATTCTCAGTTAAGGACGATGACCATGTGCCCCATGATATTACAACGGATTCCTAAGCCCTGGCTATGCACGCTTCAGCATATGGAATACGTAGATCACAATAAATCTCATATTGATAAACGTTCGCTATACACAATGTCGTCTTCACACTCCATCTTCGTTGTAACGTCTGGAAAGGGTTCAATGGTGTGCTCAGATCGGGAATCTCATCTGGAAAAAGGAATGATTGTGTTTGTTCCGGCTGGAACATCCATTAAACTAGAAGGTTCTCCTTGGACAGAAAGTGATTTGCAATACTATAAGCTTGATCTGATGGTGGCGGAGTTAAAAGAAGAGACTTCCAGTGCTTTGCATACCAAAGACACTGCGGAGCAGCGTTCACTTCACAAATGTACAGATTCTTCGACAGTGATACCTCTTATACAGCTGAATTACAGTCCGTGGAGTTCTTGTCTTGAATCAATGGAACAAATGTTGCGTCAACAGATTAATAGCGATTGGCTAGAGCAATGGGACGTGCAGCTTCGTTTCCAGGAGTGGTTCCATTCCTTGCTTCGCCAGAGTGATCCCGAAACAGAAACACCAGATGACCGTGCCCGTCTTCAAAGTTCAATACGTTATATTGGTGACCACTATGATCAGACGATAACCGTTGATGAACTCGCGGCAGATATTGGTCTTACCAGAGCCAGCTACACTCGGCAATTCAAAAAAATTACGGGCAAGCTCCCGCTTGAATATGTAAATGCGGTTCGGCTGGAACGCTCGAAGCAACTGTTGCAGCTGACGGATGATCGCATCCATGAAATCGCACAGAATGTGGGGTTCAGCAGTGAGTATTATTTTGGCCGCCGATTCAAGCAATACGCTGGTATTTCACCGGGGTTATATCGCCGTCATCACCGTCAAGAGGTTCGTGTATTTGCTCCGTATCTGGAAGATTTTGTGTTGGCCCTTGGCGTAAAGCCTGTACTGCAATGTTCGCATCACTCATGGGGGAGACAGCATTATTTGGGATTGGACGATGTGCCCGAATTCGATGTAAGCCAGCAGAATGCCCAATTTAATGTAGGCAATGTACCTGACTTTATCATGCTGAACAAGGGATATGATCGATGGAACCTGGATCGCTTTGAACAGGTAGCACCTACGTTTTACGTAGATCATATGGGTGAGGATTGGCGTTCTATTTTGAGATCGACAGCCGATGTATTGGGAAAGGTAAATCGGATTCAGGATGTAATTGGTGCTTATGAAGACAAGGCATTGGAAGCCAAAGGTCGACTAGCACGTTATATGCGAGGTCAGACAGTAGCGTTTTTGCGCATATCCGCGTCTGACATTACTCTCTATGGGGATCAGCAGGGTTACGTCGGACCTGTAATTTATCAGGATCTTGGATTGACTCCGCACTCCCGTGTACAGCAATGGACAAGATACGAGCGGAGAATTTTCATTGGATTGGAGCAGTTAAGTCAGCTTGATGCGGATCATTTGTTGATTACATTTGACACTGGAAATTCTGCTAAACCTGGAGATGAGCGCGAACTGCTCGAAAGGGATGAATGGAAACGCCTGCCTGCGGTGAAGAGCGGCAATGTGTATGAGGTGGATTTTATGAGCTGGATGAACTACGGTGTGATCTCTCATGGGAAGAAGATTGAGGATATATTGCGGTTTATGGCTTGATGGATGAATTAACTTGAGATGTTTTAATTCAAAAGATCATATTCTGTTCTAAGCTATCAAAATTTTATGATGTAATTCGCGGGCACGCTAAGAATCTACGGGTACTGCCTTTTTTGATTAATATATAATCTATTTGATTAATAGACCAAATAAAGGGGTTTTCATTAGGTAATGGAATATAATATAAAAGATAGGTTGCAATCTAAAGGAGAAGAATAATGATCAAGGATAAAATTCCAATTTGGTTCTGGTGTACCTCGATAGTCGTTGCCATTATGCTGATAATCAACTTGATTCAAGTAGATTCTCGTATTAGCATGCTTGCATTAGGCATCCTTAATATTGCTAATGCGATTCGGATGTGGAAGAAAGATCGAAATTCAGCAATTATATTTTTGATAATAGGTGTTCTTGGTACAGTTTTATTTTTCAAGTATCTATTTCAATAATTAGAGCCTGACCGTCATAGATCTGGCGGTCTTTTTCGTTTTAAAAATTAAAAGAGTGGAGGAATTATAATGAGCGACAAACTACAAAATAACAAACACGCTGGATTCAACATCGGAGAAAATAGAAAATATTATAATAGTTCATTTTAATGTATAATATAGGAAAAACGGAATTGAAGAAAGGAACTTCCTATGCGGAAAAAAATCTGGGCCTCACTTTTAATAGTAGCTGTTATTGGGATGATTCCTGTGACAGCAATACCGACGACTATGGTTGCCGAATCGCATGAAATTTTGGGTGAAGATCTTCCTGAAAGTTTAAGATATGATTCTAACCATCCAGATGTAATTTATGTGAAGGATTGTGGGGTCTTCGAGAAAGTGGATTCTAGTTTAATAGATTACGGTGAAGAAGAAATTGTGGTCGATGATGTACTAAAGGTAACAGATAAAACGAATGTAATTATTGCTTATGATGCAACTTACATCAAAAAAGGTGAATGGGAATAGCCCATGCAACAGATTTATAATATGGAGCGCAAGGAGAGTTTTATTCTTCTTGGGCTTTTTCTTTGACGTTTGAGGTAAGTGAATACTAAAAAAATGAGAAGCTCCTTCAGCTTAGGCTGGATGGGCTTCTTTTTTTGCTTACTTTGACGATGAATGAGCCAATGCAACTACTTGAAAAGCTTGTTTCATCTTATTTTAGTGTAGCTGCTGAAACGTTTGTATGCCCTCAATTGCCTGGAACTTCATTCGAATCATGAATTAGTGATCTAAATCCATTGACATGTGTTGAGTGTGGCGACGAAGACCTAATATTATGAATATATAAATACAGGTTAGGACAGCCGATACAGCACTGCTGATCCAGATTTGTTCAAGCCCCGAAAAAGAGGAAAACAGCTGCAACAAAAATTGAACGATCCATCCTCCCAGTGGGATAAGGGGAAGTGTAATGCCATGTGTACGCTTGGGAATTAAAGTCAGGAGCAGCATGGGACCAAGCATGCAACTATGCAATGATCCGAACAAATACAGGATTTGAATCGGCGTCATCGACACGGAAAGGGAAATGATGGTTGATATAAATATGGCCATGCAAATGATGATGTTCCGGGTACGTTTTTCACCGGAATTGGCAAGGTTGAATTGCTCCATACATAATTTCAGGACGGCTTGAAACCGACTCATATAGGACACCGTGAACATCAGGATAAGACATATAATCAACATTCCGAACAAAACGGGTGAATGGGTAATGGACAATAGCGGATAGATCAGAGATGGTATAGTTGCCAGCCCGCCAGAATGAATAGAGACCATCACGAGCAGTAGAAAAGCCATCAGCACGGTCGCATACATCATACCGGACATCATAAATGCTGGCACAATTTTGGATCGTTCGATGTGAAATAGACGCTGCCAAGTAGCCGGATCAGCGATAACCTGTCCCAGACCAACCAATACACCAGTTGCTATAAAAAGCAGGGCAGAATGGTTGTCGATCACAAGCATATAAGGATGATAGAGGCGAATTCCAGAGTAAACCGGGTCAACTCCTTGCCGGATAAAATAAAACAAAGGAAACATGATGGCAACGCTAAAAGTCAGAATGACTTGGGGGATAGCCAATGCATAGAGTGTCTGTAATCCAATAAAACCTGCAAGCAAAGAGCAGATCACAATAAAAGCCGTTCGCCCAGCAACTTCGGGAAGACCAAATAATTGATGGAAGAAGAATCCGGACACCATTCCTTGCAGGAGCACCGTTTCCAGAAGTAGTATCGCAAACAATCCTGTCATCAAACGAGCCCCTGAAGGTGTCAGTTTGGCTGTGAGCCATTGACTCAGCGTTATTGCGTCACCGGAGTGGCTTCTCACATATTTGCCCAGCCACCCAAATAACATCAGCGCGAGGGCTGTCGCGAGAGAGTACCCCAAAGTGCCGTACAAGCCATAACGCATCAATGCTTCAGGTGAATCTACAATGTTGAGCCCGGTGAGCCATCGTCCAAGCAGTGCAATGGCTCCAAGTCCAATCCCCAGTTTGACAGGCGCCGCCAAATTGTTGCGGAAATGATTGTAACGCATCTTAATTCCTCTTCTCACGGAACTTTTTGGGTGGCATCCCCACATGTTTATGGAATTGTGTGCAGAAGTAGTGCTGGCTGTTAAAGCCACATCGCTCAGCAACGTCAGCAATATTCAAATCTGAATGACGGTGAAGAAGCTGTTTGGCGTACTCCATTCGCAATTGATTCAGATATTCAGAGAAAGAGATGCCTACTTCTTCATGAAAGAGTCGGCTCAAATAGGTTGGATTCATGTGAACAGCTGAGGCGAGCCCGGAGAGATTGATTTTTCCTGAAAACTGTTTTTGCATAATCTGGAGTGCTTCCTGAATGACTTTGGACTGCACGGCTGGCGAGTCATTATGATCAAACTCATGCAGTACTTCGAGCAACTCCTGTTCAATGACGGGCTTGGTGATGTAATCCATAACTTTCAGCTTGATCGATTGACGAGCGTATTGAAAGTTGTGGTGTGCAGAGATCATGATAATATGAATTTCGGGGTGAAGACGGCGTAGGTCCTCGGCAACGAGCAGACCGGATTTACCAGGGAGATTGATATCGAGCAGGGCGAGTTGAATCTGTACTTCTTGTCCAATCGAATTGGCTTGTGTTCCGTCGGCAGCTTTGTAGAGACGCCAGAAAGGAAATTGAGGCTGAATTAGAAATTCCAGCTGTTCCAGTTCCAGAGGCTCGTCATCAACCAGCAATACATTCATGATGAAGTCCCCCTATTCGTGATGTATCGTTCTCCATAATTAATGAGCTTTCAATATCTCTTCTTGGGTATAGGGCCAACGGACCTCAACGACAGCTCCTTCTTGTGGTCCCGCTGATAAGCTTAGAGAACTCTCCTCACCAAAAAAGATATGCAGTCGCTTTCTGATATTTTCCAGCCCATGTCCTTGAATCACTTCATCTGAGGATGTTGGTGTGAGACCCACACCATTATCGATTACGGTAAGCAACACTTGCGTCCGACTTCGAAAACAACGGATGGTTAACTCGACAGGGCCCATTTTTGGTTCAAGTCCATGTTTGAACGCATTTTCTACAATCGTTTGAAGCACAAAGGGAGGGATGAAAGCATCAAGCACATTCTCATCGTATTCCGTGACAAGTCGCAAGCGTTCACCAAATCGCAGATGCTGAATCTCCAGATAATGCCCGGTATAACGAATCTCTTCTTCCAGACGAATCATGGGCTCATCGGTATTGTATTTGAATTTGAGGAATTTGGAGAAAACCTCAAGTGCACCAACAACCTGTTCGGTACGACGTAGTCTGGCCAGACTGAGAATGACGTTGAGGGTGTTAAACATAAAGTGAGGCTGGATCTGTTGACTGAGCTGTACATACAGTGATTTTTGGAACTCTTTCTCCAGCTCGATCTGCTTTGTTTGCATCCGAAGCAAGTCCAGCTGTTTCTCGAAAAAAAACAAAATTAATAGCGCAATCGCCCCCACGATGGGAGCGATAATAAAACGATGAGAGTAAATTGATCCAGATTAATCATGATGGTCCTCCATACTAGCATCGGGTGTATATTGAATCGGTTAGAGCCATCCGTAAATCATAAAATTATATAATTGGAAAGGGAAATGTATTGTCATCTTAATTTATTTTGGTGAGTGATTCAATAGAGGGAAAGCAATTTGTAAATCGTGCCCAAAAAGGATTCATGATTTTAGGAAATAAGATGGCAGGCAGCTCGATGTCCCTCATGAATGGTGCGCAGTTCGGGAACTTCAGAAGAGCAGCGATCCACTGCAAATGGACAACGTGTATGGAACCGGCATCCACTAGGTGGATGGATGGGAGAAGGGACATCACCGGTTAACTGAATACGTTCTTTTGGCTGATTACGTTTCGTCGATGGAATGGAACTCAGCAGTGCGCGTGTATACGGATGTTGCGGTCGATCAAACAGCGATTTTTTATCAGCGATCTCGACGATTGTACCCAAGTACATCACGATCACACGATCAGAGATGTGACGCACCACACCAAGATCATGGGAAATAAACAGGTAGGTCAGTTGATGCTGTTTCTGAAGTTTTTTAAGCAAATTAATAATTTGAGCCTGAATGGATACATCCAGTGCGGAGACGGCTTCGTCACAGATAATCAATCGAGGCTCCAGGGCAAGTGCTCGAGCGATACCAATCCGTTGGCGCTGCCCACCACTAAATTCATGAGGCAAACGATCAATATGCTCCGGACGCAAACCAACATTGTCCATCAGTTCACGGATCCGTTCATCCTGTTTGCTACGGGGGACCACTTTCTGGATCTCCAGTGCTTCCTTCAAAATCTGCCGTACGGTCTGGCGTGGGTTTAAAGAGGCGAAGGGGTCTTGAAAAATAATCTGCATATCCTTGCGCATTCGCTTTAACTCAGCTTTATTTAACTCTAGAATGTTCTTACCCTGAAAATAAATCTCTCCACTCGTTGGATCATCGAGTCGCAGGATGGAACGGCCTGTCGTTGATTTGCCACAACCCGACTCCCCTACAATGCTAAGCGTTTCACCTGCATGAATTTGAAAACTGATGTCATCCACAGCTTTGACATGGTGAACCACTCTGCCGAGTAGGCCTCCTCGAATCGGAAAGTATTGTTTCAAATGCCTGATATCAGCAAGAACATCAGAACTCGAAAGTGCCGAAGATTCCATGTCCGTTGCGGATAATTGGCGGTTCATGTGGATGCTTTTCATATCACTTTGCTCCCTTCCTGATTCGAGATGTGCGGTTGGCCGCTTGCATCAGAGCCACTCCAGTTTTCGTCATACATCCAACAGCGTACCCATTCTTCATCGGAATTCTTCAACAGCTCAGGCTGAGCCGTAGAACAGATATCTTTGCGGAAAGCACATCTTGGGGCGAATCGGCAACCGGAAGGCAGATCATAAGGACTCGGAACAGTTCCCGGGATGGCTAACAACTCTTCCTGGTCCTCATCGATCCTTGGCAGTGACTGGAGCAGTCCCTGGGTGTATGGATGTTTGGGGTTATCGAATATGGAATCCACAGAGGCGTATTCAACAATCTGTCCTGCATATAGAACAGCCACGCGGTCACAGGTTTCTGCGACAACACCCAGATCATGTGTGATCAGGATGATGGACATGCCCATACGCTCCTGTAGTTGCTTCATCAGATCAAGAATTTGAGATTGTACCGTTACATCGAGCGCTGTCGTGGGTTCGTCTGCGATTAACAGATCAGGTTGGCAAGCCATGGCCATTGCAATCATGACGCGTTGACGCATGCCGCCACTAAGCCTGAAGGGTTCCTGATGCGCGCGTTCTTCAGGGGAGGGTATTCCTACCATGCGCAACAGTTCAACGGCCTTTGCCCAAGCTTCTTTCCGTCCCAGGTTCTCATGCAGCCTGAACACCTCAGCAACCTGTTCACCAACTGTATAGACAGGATTAAGCGAGGTCATCGGCTCTTGAAAAATCATGGATATCTCTTTGCCACGAATGCGCCGCATCTGTTCTTCAGACTTGGTCAACAGATCCTCATTCTTGAACAAAATCTGACCTCCAACCGTTCGTCCCGGACGACTTAGAAGCTGCATGATGGAGAGAGATGTCATGCTTTTTCCACAACCGGATTCTCCAACCAGACCTAGTGTTTCTCCGCGATGTACACTGAAATCAATGCCATCAACGGCTTTGCTAATTCCTTCGTCCGTAAAAAAGTATGTTTGCAGTCCTTGTACTTCCAGCAACTTCTCCTGTGTTAACATAGCCATGCGATTTCCTCCTCCTTAATCCATCTCAATTCTTTTGTTGAAGTACCGGTATAACAGATCCACACCCAGATTCACGAATACAAAAATGACAGAAGCAACAAGTACGCCTCCTTGAACGACAGGTAGGTCTCTCATACGGATGGCATCGACGATCAATCGCCCCAGACCATTGATGGCAAAAACGGATTCGACCAGAACCGTCCCACCAAGCAGTGTTCCAAATTGCAATCCAATGACTGTGATTACGGGTATAAGCGCGTTTTTGAGGGCGTGTTTGTACACAATGAGCCTATTTTTTAGACCCTTTGCCCGTGCGGTACGGATGTAATCCTGATGAATGACATCCAGCATACTGGAACGGGTCATGCGGGCAACGATGGCGGCTCCCGAAGCACCGAGCGTGATAGCAGGTAAGATGACGTGCTCCAGGCTTCCCCATCCGGTAACGGGCAAGAGATGATATTTGACGGAGAAAAAGGAGATTAACATCATGCCCAGCCAGAAGCTGGGGAGCGAGATGCCCAGCAGGGCAACCAGCATAATCAGGCGATCCGCTGTACTATGCTGGCGAGTGGCGGATACAATTCCCGCTATCATACCGAGTACAATCGTGATGACAATACTGGCCAGTGCCAATTGAATGGTGGTGGGCAAGCGAAGCATAATTTCATCCATTACCGGATGGTCTGAGCGATACGAGGTTCCCAGATCTCCGCGAAACACATCGAGTACATACTGGATGTATTGCAGCGGAAGAGGCCGATCGAGTCCTAGATCATGGCGGATTGCTTGTACCGTTTCTTCAGATGCTCCGTCTCCGGCGATGAGAACTGCAGGGTCTCCGGGGACCATCTGCATAATGAGAAAGACGACTAGAATGACGCCAAATATAACGGGAACGGTCTGAATAAGACGTCGCACAATGTAGGTCAGCATATATGATGTTCTCTTCCTTTCATGAGCAAAGTTATTTTAATTTGGGGTCAAGTGCATCCCGAAGACCATCACCAAACAGATTGAAGCCGATCACAAGTGTGGAGATGGCGAGGCCGGGGAAAAGAGCCAAATATGGAGCACTGAACATGTAATCACGTCCACTGCTTAACAGGGCACCCCATTCTGCAGAAGGAGGCTGAGCACCCAGACCTAGAAAGGAGAGACCTGCTGCGGACAGAATTGCAGTTGCGAGGCGCAATGTAATCTGCACGATAATAGGTGACATAATATTGGGCAAGATGTGCACGAGAATGATTCGCAGATCACTTCCGCCAAGCGTGCGTATGGAATCAATGTATTCAAGCTTACGGACGGTCAGTGTTGAGCCTCTTACAATTCGTGCGAACATGGGAATGGAGAAGACACCGACAGCAATCATGACATTAATCAGGCTTGCTCCCAGAGCACTGACGATAGCCAACGCGAGCAAAATACCCGGAAAGGCTAGAAGGATATCCATGATCCTCATAATAATGGCATCCAGCCAGCCGCCGTAGTAACCAGCTACTAGTCCCAGAAGCACGCCGAAGATTGCACCAATACTTACAGCAGCAACACCGATTAATAGGGATAGACGTGTTCCGTAGATGATGCGGCTAAGCAGGTCGCGCCCTTTATCATCCGTACCCATCCAATGATCCCAGGAGGGGAGAAGTAATTTGTCAGGTAGATGAATGTTATACGGATCATATGGAGCAATCCATGGGGCAAAAAGAGCAACAATAATGTAGAAGAGAACAATGAAGCCTCCGGCAGAGGCTAGTTTGTTTGCTGCCATACGGGTAAGAAACTTACGCAGTTGACCAGGTCTTATTACCGTGTGTGGAGCAGCAGGTGTGATCACAGATTGATTCATAGGAGCCTCCTTTATTGCTTAATATGTTAATAAAACTAACACACAATAATGAAAAATAAAGGATTTTTACTCATGAAGTAAAAAAAACGAAAATTTAAGTAAAGATCATGTAAATAAACATGACAAATAATCGTTAGAATGAAATTCAAGGCAGGACTGACAGCCTGCAACTCCAAAAAAGAAGCAAGAAGGGGGAGATGTGAATTGGACAACATGGATTCAACAGACTACTGGTTGCTTAATGTTCAGATTGAACGCCGCTATGTGTATGACGGGGATGCTGTACGGGGGACGGAAACCGAACTTAGTCATGTACAGTTTAGAGAAGGGGTGATTGTGCGAGTCATTGCGGCTGACGGAATGAATTTGATCAACACGGACGGAGAACAGATTCTAGCGGGGCCCGCGTACGACGGCAGAGGAATGCTGATGTTACCTTCATTTACCGAGAAGCACGTTCATCTGGACAAAACGTTACTGGGAGAACCTTGGCAAGCGGTTATACCTGCTAGCGGGGTGGCGGGCAGATGTGAAATCGAGAAACGAATTCTTCCGCAGCTTGTTACACCGCCTCTGCAAAGGGCTGAACTTCTGCTTCAACATCTGATTGAAGCAGGTTCTACCCATATACGGACACATATCGATGTGTATCCTGAAGCAGGAACGAAACAACTGGAACCCGTTCTGAACTTGTTCCATTCTTATCGTCATCAGATTACACATGAGGTTGTGGCGTTTCCCCAGCATGGTTTATTGCGCTCGGGCAGTAAAGCATTGATTCGTGAAGCGCTTCAGCAGGGCGCTCATCTGGTTGGTGGGGTTGATCCTGCAACAATGGACACGGACCTGGAGGCAAGTTTGCACCTGATGGTGGAGCTTGCAGTTGAAGCGGGTGCTGGTATAGACCTGCATCTCCATGATCCGGATTATTTGGGCACCTATACAATGAAGAGATTGGCAAAATTGACTGTGGATGCAGGGCTGCAGGGCAACGTATCGATCAGTCATGCATTTGCGCTTGGCGAAGTTAGTGAGACAGAAGCGCGATCTACAGCAGATCTGTTGGCAGAGGCGGGAATAACCATCATAACCAGTGCGCCTCATGGTCGAACACTGCCACCTGTGCCTCTGCTGTGGGAGCATGGAGTGAACGTGGGAGCAGGGTGTGACAACATTTATGATACGTGGCAACCCTTCGGAAACGGAGACATTCTGGAACGTGCTTCAAGACTCGCTGAACGGTTTGCCTGGATTGATGAACGTTCGTTAGCTCAGTCGCTGAGACTGATCACCGGAGGCAGAGAAACACTGGACGCTCAAGGTGAACGGGTGTGGCCTGTTCCGGGTGATTCGGCAGATTTGATATTGGTGGATGCGAGTTGTGCAGCGGAAGCTGTAGCCCGCAGAGCACCCAGAAAAGCGGTTTTCTCCAAAGGACATCTCATCTGGGATGATCAGACGGGACACCGAAAGGTGCATGGTTAAGCATGTTGGACTTACCTACGGAAGTTTATTGGATTCGAATCTTTGACGAAGAAGGGGATGAGGAGAATTATACAGCATCAGCAAACACCGTATTGGTTACGCAATGTCCGTCTGGAACAAGGGTATCGTTATGAGAATGATCATATAACCGGGACCATAAGTGAATTGTTTGATCTATGGATCGAACATGGAAAAATCATGCGAATCGTTAAAACGGAAGATCGTAATATTTCAGATTCGTTAACGGTTACTACAGAATTTGCGAATGAAGGAGAAGTAGAGTTGGGCATGCCAATCTCAGATCGGGATGCGCAGGGAATGCTGCTTTTGCCCGGGTTCCGGGAAATGCATATTCACATTGATAAAACATATTACGGTGGACCTTGGATCGCGCCGACGCCACCTGAAGGAATTTTCAAAAGAATTGCTGAGGAGCGTGAACTGTTGCCACGGCAATTGCCGCATGCGCAGGAAAGGGCTGTGAAAGTATTGTCTCTTCTTCAATCCAGCGGGGTTACGCATGTGCAAACCCACTGTAATATTGATCCTCAGATTGGACTTGCCAACCTTGAAGCAACCGTGTCAGCCGCGGCTCAGTTTAGCCAGAGTCTCACATGCGAGATCGTGGCGTTTCCACAACATGGTCTTCTACGCAGTGGCGTCGTTGCAGAAATGAAAGAGGCGCTACGACGTGGTGCGCGATGGGTAGGCGGGGTGGATCCGGCAACAGTGGACAATGATATTGAAAAATCACTATTTACCATCATGGACCTGGCGGTGGAAGCCAATGCAGGAGTGGATATTCATATTCATGATCCGGGTCATTTGGGCACATTTACGATGAATCGGCTTGCAACAATGACGGAGCAGGCCGGTTGGCAGGGAAGAGTGAATGTGAGTCATGCACTGGGTTTTGCAGATGTTACAGAAGCGATGCAGGTGCAATTGGCGGAACGGTTTGCAGAACTGGATATCTCGATAACGTCGACTGTACCGCTTAACCGTTGGATGCCCTATTCTCTTCTGAAGAAACATGGGGTTCGTGTGGGACTGGGAGAAGATACAATCACGGATCACTGGGGACCTTTCGGCCGGGGTGACATATTGGAACGAGCCGGACGGTTGGCCGAGCGTGAGCGATGGAGTTCAGAACGGGGGTTGGCCGAGACACTTGGATATATTACGGGGGGGATTACCCCGCTGGATGATCAGGGTAATGTTCAATGGCCTCTCATTGGTGATACAGCTACAGCGGTTCTTGTACAAGCCTCCTGCTCGGCTGAAGCGATTGCAAGGCGTTCAGCGCGAGGTGCATTCATATATCAGGGGAATCTGGTTAACGGGTAACATTCAGACATATTACATCATTCAATCCACAACGGAAGTAGGAGATTATTATGAAAAAAAGAGGGTTTGTCGGAAGCATGCTGGCGTTGTCCATGACACTTGTAATTAGTGCCTGTTCATCAGGAGGAACATCTACTGCAGGTGGTGAAGCGATCTCTCCGGGAGAACGTCAAGCGGGCGGTACACTGGTCATAGCGAGACAGAGTGATGCAAATAATCTGGACCCTCAGTACAGTTCCCAGATTAATTCCATGGCAGTATACCATCATAAAATAACAGAAGGACTTGTCTTGATGGACAAGAACAGTAAGTATCAACCATTGCTGGCTACGGAATGGACTCAACTGAATGATACAACATGGGAGTTCAAACTGCGTGAGGGAGTGTCTTTCCATGATGGGACACCTTTTAATGCAGAGGCTGTGCAAAAAACGTTTGAACGTATTCCGACTACACCCAAAGCAGGCATGTTCTCCATGATCAAGGAAGTGAAGGCGGTGGACGAGCATACGATTCAGTTTATCCTGAATTATCCTTACGCTCCAATCATGTCGCTGCTTGCCAGTGCGGAAGGAAACATACTTAGCCCGGCTTCTATAGAATCGGCGGGAACAGATATGGTGAAGGAGCCTAGCGGAACAGGACCGTTTGTATTTGAATCATGGACGCCAGGAGACAAAATTGTACTTGCTAAAAATGATAATTATTGGGGTGACAAACCAAACATCGATAAAGTGGAATTTAAAACCGTCCCGGAAGATACGACTCGCTTAGCAATGGTTGAGACAGGAGAGGCTCAGGTAGCCGAACAGGTTCCCTCCACGGAGATTGCACGGATTGAAGCATCATCAACCATGAAACTGGGGCGTTACGAGGCATTTTCTACGGACCATATAGGGTTTAATACAAGCAAAGAGCCATTTAACAACCCGTTGGTTCGTCAGGCTGTAGCGTATGCGGTGGACAAGGAATCTATCGTCAGCGGCGTGTACAACAATATTGGCAAGGTAACGGACTCCACACTTGGAACCACGATGATCGGATACAGTTCCAATGTGAAGGGATACAGTTATGATCTGAACAAGGCTAAGTCCTTGCTTGCTGAGGCTGGGTATCCGGAGGGGTTCTCGGCCACGCTATATACCAGTGATAACAAAACAAGAGTGAACGTAGCAGAGGTGTTACAGTCTCAGTTGAAAGGTATCGGAATTAATCTTGAGGTGAAAGTACTGGAGTTTGGAGCTTACATTGATGCAGCAGCCAAAGGGGAAACCGAAATGTTCCTGAGTGGATGGGGGAATGCAACAGGCGATGCGGACTATAATCAGTTTAACCTGTTTCACAGCACCTCCAAAGGAGTCCCTGGCAATCATTCCTTCTATAATAATCCGGAAGTGGATCAATTCATTGTAGATGCCCGGAAAGAAACGGACCCGGATAAACGCACAGCCATTTATGAAAAAGCCATTCAACTTGAGCTGAACGATGTTCCCATTCTACCGTTCCGTAATGGAGAGAATCTGGCAGCCCTCTCCAAAGATGTGGATGGGGTATGGATTAGTCCATCCGGTTTTGTTGAGATCAATAGCGCAAGCTTCCTAAAATAACGGACGGAGGAGTGGTCAACATGATCCGCCAACTCATTCAAAATTGCCGGATTCCCGGGAGTTATGGGCTACAAGATATCAGATTGCATGGTACAACCATTGAACAGATCCTGCCGTCTTCGGGCGGCGGGGATTCATCCATAAGTGACATGACAGGCATGATCCATGGAGAACTTGAAGAAGATCATGGGCGGTATGGATTTATATTTGATGCTAAGGGTGGTCTCGTGCTGCCGGGATTAATTGAACCACACATCCATCTGGAAAAGGCACTTTTACTTGATCGCATGCCTGGTGATGCTGCCTCATTGCAGGAAGCGATCTCGATGACAGCCGCACTTAAGGCGGGCTTCACGGAGTCCGATATGATCAAAAGATCCATAGAAGTCATCCGAAAACTTTCCCGTTACGGCGTAACCAGACTCCGTTGTCATGTTGAAGTGGACCCGATGCTGGGACTAAGGGCTATGAACAGTGCTTTGACTGTGAAAGAAAAAATGGAGCATATGATGGAGATCCAGATTGTGGTCTTTCCGCAAGAAGGGATTATTAGTGCCCCAGGTACCGCAGATCTTATGGAAGAGGCAGTGCGGATGGGAGCCGACGTAATTGGTGGAATCACTTATGTTGATCCCATACTGGATGACCATCTGAATTTTTCGTTTAAACTAGCTGCTCGCTACAATCGCCCCCTTGATTTCCATGCTGATTTCTCATTGAATCCTAATGATGAAGCTATACTTCACATTGCGAATAAGACCTTGGAATATGGGTTCCAGGGCAGAGTTTCTGCTGGTCATGTAACTTCGCTTGCGGCTATGCCTCGGGAAAAGGTGAAGTTATGCGCCAAAATGATTGCAGAAGCAGATGTCCATCTCATGACACTTCCTGCAACAGATCTGTATCTTAATGGCCGAGCGGATAACGATAACACTCGCAGAGGTATAACGCCGGTTAGTTTGTTGCGGGACGAAGGGGTGAATGTGATTTACGGCGCTAACAATATTCAAAATGCCTTTACACCTTTTGGTAATGGTAATCCGCTCGATATCGCTTGGTTGCTTGCTCATACGGCCTACATGGGGAGTGAAGCGGATGCCGATACTTTAGTGGAGATGGCAACACTTGGCGCAGCACGGGCGATGGGGATAGAAAATTACGGTCTTCTAGCGGGAGCGCAGGCCGATCTGGTCATATTTCCAGTGCAATCAAGACGTGAACTGATTATTGAACGGCCGCGACCTGTTGCTGTATGGAAGAATGGTCACCTTCTGACTACGAGAGTGGAGGATGGAGAATGTCATGAAATTAGTTATCGATAATGTACTTTTGCCTACGGGAACACACACTTTGGTTATTGAAGAGGGGAAGATTACACAGGTCGTAGCAGAATCCACGGATCAGGATCAAATCATACAGGCTCGTCAGAGCGATGCTGATTCATGGAACGCTGCCGGGCTTGTGTACCTTCCTGCACTTGCAGACATGCATTGTCATCTGGATAAACATCATATTGGCGAACGCTGGGTCCCGCTGAAACCGTTCCAGACACTGGAATCACATCTTGCTTATGAAAAAAAACTGCTGGGTGAATTGACACAAACGGTGGGAGAACGGGCGAAAGTTCTTGTGGAACAAATGATTGATTACGGTACGACGCGCATTCGTACACATGTTGATGTGGATCCTGAGGTTGGGCTCCGAAATCTGGAGGCCATACTGCTCGTACGAGATGAGCTTCGTAATTACATGGACATTGAGATTGTAGCATTTCCTCAGCAAGGGCTCATTCGTTCTTCTTCTGAACAGGTCGTGAAGGAGGCGCTGGCACTTGGTGCCGATCTGGTTGGTGGTGTCGACCCAGCAGGTCTGGATGGGGACATGGAACGCAGTTTACAGATGATGTTCCACTTGGCTACGGCTGCAGACAAGGGGATCGACCTTCATCTCCATGATGGAGGTGAACCCGGTTTAGCTACCTCACGGCGATTTGCTGAATTGACAATGGAGTCAGGACTTCAACATAGAACAGCGGTTAGTCATGCCTATTGCTTGGGGGAGCAAACGGAATCCGACGTACAGCCAACCCTTGATGTGTTAAAACATGCCGGAGTAACACTCGTGTCTAGTGTACCTATTGATCGTCCAATGCCGCGAGGAAGCCAGGTTCTCGATACAGGTATTAACTTTATGCTTGGTTCCGATAACATCCGCGATGCTTGGTCACCATTCGGCAATGGGGACATGTTGCAGCGAGCTTCCCGAATGGCTGAGCGTGAAAATTGGGTCAGTGATGACAGGTTGCTAGGCACCTATGCATGGGTGAGTAGTGGCAATTTAACCCCAAGCGTTGGTGATCCGGCTGACTTCATGTTAGTACGGGCATTGAACGCTCAGCACGCTCTAGCTTCTGTACCCGAGCGCGCGGCAGTATTCAAAAAGGGCAAACGTATACGTTAAAATAGAAAATACGTTTTACATTCCGAACACAAATTGCTGAAGCAAATGTCCTTGACTGCCTCATTGCAACATACCATTAACTAAAGGACGATTCGAAAGGTTGGATTGCCTTTTAAGCATAGCCATGTAATGGCAGATGGGAGCGCTGTAATGACGAAACGGGTAGTTCTGTTGGAAGAAGGTACGGCAGAGATGAAAGGGCTGATTGGTAGTAAAGGGGCTGGACTTGCAGTGTTGCTTCAGGCAGGTTGGTCCGTTCCGGCCGGGTTCATTGTAACAAGGGAAGGCTGTCGCGCGTTCTGTACCCGTCTTGGACATCTTTCCACGGAAGAAGTTCAAGAGATTGGCAGCGCAGTTCGGCACTTGGAGGAACAAACAGGCAAATTCTTCGGCGATGCTTTAGCACCGTTGCTACTTGCCGTGAGGTCAAGTGAAGTGAGTTCCCATGATATGGAATCTCTTACTTTACTTCATGTGGGACTGAATGATCTGACGGTGGAGGGGCTCGCCAGGCAAACCAATGATCGACGGTATGCGCTTAATTGTTATCGAATTTTATTGCAGGATTATGGTCAGCTAGTACATGGCATCCCGTATTCCCTATTTGAAGAGAAATTGGAAGATCTCTTGATACTCGATGAAGCGAAGCTGGAATTCGCCATCGCAGAATATAAGCAATTAATAGAAGATATAGGGCTTCATCCATTCCCTCAAGATGTACAATTACAATTAAAAGAAGCGATGCGTGCGGTTTCCCATATACGACGAGCACCTCGGTTCAACTCACGACAAGAACTTCTTCTCCAATCCACTCCATTCTCAGGAGATCATCAAGGAGCGGCAGCTCTTATTCAGGTGATGGTCAATGGCGAGCAAGGTGAACGCAGTGGTATTGGCACGGTATATTCCCATCATCCGGCTACGGGGGAAAGAGGGATGAGGGGCGAGTATATTGCATCTGGTGTTTCCCAACCTCAGGATGAAGGATTGGGTCAGTTGCGGAGAGAAGAACCTGAATTATATGGTCTTCTGTTGGATACTTGCAGCTATCTGGAGAATTGTATGGGAGAAGTTCAAAAAATCCACTTCATTATCGACTCAGGGGAGCTGTATCTTCTGCATGTTAGTCCAGCGTACTTGAGTGCCAAGGCCGCTTTGCGGAGTACTATCGATTTCGTGCATGAAGGGGTAATCACCAAAGCGGATGCGCTATTGCGTATCGAGCCGTGGCATGTGACGGAAATATTGAAAGGGTTCTCAAGTTATACACCCGAGCTACAGCTTCTGCTCGAATGGGCGGATGAAATAAAGGAACTGACAATACTGTCTAATGTAGACCATCCACAAGACGCGATTACAGCTAAGGCGCTTGGTTCGGAAGGAATTGGTTTATGTCGTACAGAACATATGCTCATGTCTACTTCGAGGCTTCCTTTTGTACAAAAAATGATCCTAGCTGACAGTGAATCTGAGCGCAGACGTGGGTTGGAGCGTCTGTTACCGATGCAGCAGTCTGATTTTGAACAAATATTCGAAGCGATGGATGGATACCCGGTAACCATTCGATTGCTCGACTCGCCGTTACATGAACTGCTACCGGATCTGGGAGTGTTGGAGAAACGGCGCGAGTGGTTGCAAGCAGAGGAGCGGCAGGAACCAAAAGATCATCAGAATGAACTGGAGGAATTGGAGCGTGTAATTCGCAGAGTCAGTGAACTGCATGAAAGTAATCCGACACTGGGGCAACAGGCTTGTCGTCTGAGTATCGTGTTCCCGGAAATCATTGATATGCAGCTGGAAGCGATATTCCGCGCAGCGGTGAAAGGCATCCGTCAAGGCTGGTGGGTACGTCCAGAGATTATGATCCCGCAGGTCGGTCATGTGCATGAACTTCAGGAGATGAGAGATCTGGTGGATCAAGTGGCTGACCAAGTGCTTGGTGAGGAGAAGAGGCACTGTCACTATAAAGTGGGAGCAATGATTGAAGCTCCGAGAGCGGCGTTGACGGCGACTCACATTGCTCGCCAGGCAGACTTTTTCTCGTTTGGCGCGGATGAACTGACAGAGATGACGTTTGGATATAGTCGTCAAGAAGCCGAGAAGCGATTCCTTCAACGTGATACGGACTCTCGTACGGTAACGAAAAATCCATTCCATGTGCTGGACACGGAGGGTGTTGGACAACTGGTGGAAATGGCGGTTGTTCAGGGTCGAATTCGAAAACCCCATCTAAAGACAGGGATCTGCGGAGAGAATATGATTGATCTGGAGTCCTTTACGTTCTGCCAGCGGATTGGGTTAGATTACGTAAGTTGTTTGCCTGAACAGATCCCTTATGCACGAATTGCGGCTGCACAAGCAGCCATTAAGGAACAGAGAGAAGGCGCGAACATACAGAATGCAGATATATCCACCATTGCGTAACGCTCACCCTGTCCTACACGGAACTTCCATGGAATAGCAACTAGAAAACTGTTATACTGAAATATACGTTTTGTAAAATGAACGTAAAATTTCAGGGTAAGGGTTGAAAGCGACCATGTATAATTCCAAAAATGAACGAACTTCATCACGGACCTTATTCGCCGTGTTATTCATTCTGATGCTGCTGAAGTTATCACTGCTGCGGTATTTCTTTTTCCAGGGTCTGTCCGGCATCGGTCTGTTGACTGACGCATTAGGCGCACTAACTGTGGTATGTCTGCTGGATCTGATCGTTCCCAAGGGCTGGAAGCGAGCAGTATACGGAGGATTCAATATTCTGTTTTCTCTGGTCCTGTTCGCGGCCACGTTGTATAACGTTCATTTCAGTTCGGTACCCACCTATACCGCGCTTAGTGAGCTGGGGCAAGTTGCACAAGTGCGAGGCAGTATCGGACCGCTGGTACGACCGGAGCATTTTCTGTTTTTTGCAGACATCGTACTGGCATTACCAATATGTTTGATCATGCGCAGACGTGCTGGCGGGCGTAACCACAGCAGTTACCGCGATAGTGGTCTGACGTTCGGCAGAATTCGCAGACGTTACTGGGGCAAGCTCGGCGTTGCGCTTACCGCTGCATTCTGCATCGTGCTGTCTGGCAGTTTTATTGTCAGAGGTGAAACGATTGATAACGAGCTGGTTCGAGCCGAGAATCTCGGTTTCCTGAACTATCAGGTATCGTCGGCCATTCTGACGAGCAAAGAGAATGAGGCCATTGCGAATGGTAACATTAACGAAACGATTGCCAAGATCAATGAACTTGTTAGCCAGTATCCGTATCAGGATAAACCAAGTGACGGTACAGCCGTGAAAGCCAAATATTTTGGTCAAGCCGAAGGCAGCAATCTGATCGTACTGCAACTGGAGTCCTTTCAGAATTTCCCGATTAATGCTTCATTGGACGGTCAGGAGTTAACACCGGTACTGAATGATCTGGCCAAAGAAAGCTATTATTTTTCTCATTTTTTCCAACAGATCGGACAGGGAAACACATCAGACGCGGAGTTCATGTCGAACACGTCGATCTATCCAACCGGTGTTGTTCCCATGTCAGCTGGGTATAGTGACCGTGAGCTGCCGAGTCTTCCTAAGTTATTAGGAAAAGAGGGATATGAGTCCGAGACGTACCATGTCAATGACGTCACCTTCTGGAACCGGAACAAAATGTATCCGGCACTCGGATTCACGCGTTACTTCGACAAGCCCAGCTTCGAGAACGACAGATTCAATGACTTTGGACCATCGGATGAAGAGTTATATCGTGTAGGTGTGGAAAAAATGACTGCGCATCAAGCTGCGAATCAGCCGTTCTATGCTCAGTTCATTACGGCATCGAGCCACTCGCCGTTTACGGTTCCTGCTGATCGTGCACGAATTACGATTCCTGCGACCATCACGAACAAACTGCTTCACGATTATCTACAAGCGATCAACTATACGGACTATGCCATCGGTCAACTCATTAATGAGTTGAAGGCGAATGGATTATGGGATAACACAACGCTAGTGCTTTACGGAGACCATTTCGGTCTGCCTGCTGACGAAGAGATTACACAGCAAATCCAGGCCAATCTGGGCGTTCCTTATGATGGCAAAGTAAGTCGTTTCAACATCCCGTTCATGATTCATACGCCGAAACAGACCAAAGGACAATTGATCGAGCAGCCTGGCGGTCAGCTGGATATGCTACCAACGATCATGAATCTGATGGGTGTATCACTCCAGGATGAGAAGTTCACTGCCTTCGGACATGATCTGCTCAACATGGACCATAATGCCTTCGGTATCCGGTATTATTTGCCGACGGGTTCATTTGTTAACAATGACATCATGTTTATCCCGGGTGCAGGCTTTGACGATGGAACAGCCTATTCGCTCAAAACCTATGAACTGGTAACGGATTTGGAACCGTATCGTTCCGATTATGAACATGTACTCAGCCTGATGAAACTGTCTGACGAGTATGTGAAGTTGTTACCGAAACGTGCGCCATAAGTTAATATTTCTCCAATAATAGTTAGTGAAAACGTCACCGGTCTAAGATTGGTGGCGTTTTTTGCATGTTTATTGCACGAGTGTGGTAATAAAGAGGATAACTAAAGTTTGAAACTGTAATAATTAATGTTACAATGAAACAAGCGAGAACGAAGTGAGCAAGAGCGCGTAATATTCGCAGCACTCATATTCACAGAACGCATGAACCTAACAGACGAGAGGATTGAATATATATGAAACTGAGTGTACTTGAACATGGACATATCAATGAAGGCCGAAGTGTACAGGATACATTGCAGGAAACGGTGAAACTCGCGCAACATGCGGATCAATTAGGGTACTCCCGTTTCTGGATGTCGGAGCATCATGGTAGTGGTGCGCTATCTTTCTCTAGTCCTGAAGTTATGATTGCACATGTCGCTGCACATACGGATCGGATTCGTGTAGGTTCCGGCGGTGTCATGTTGCCTCATTATAGTGCCTACAAGGTTGCAGAGAATTTCCGTTTGCTGGAAGCTCTGCATCCGGGACGCATTGACCTTGGGATTGGCAGAGCACCAGGCGGCATGCCGATTGCCAGCAGAGCGCTCAATGAGGGGAAATCATCGAATGTACATTTCTTCCCACAACAGATCGCGGATCTGGGCGGATATTTCCACGAACAGTTGCCCGAGGATCATCGGTTCGCATCTCTGGTAGCCGGACCATCGGTTCCAACCACTCCTGAAGTATGGTTGCTGGGTTCTAGCTCTGAAGGTGCGAGAATTGCTGCGGCGCAAGGGACGTCGTATGCGTTTGCCCAATTCTTCGGAACACCCGGCGGCGAAGAAGCGATGAAGCATTACCGCAGACATTTCAAGCCGTCCATCCTGAATGACAAACCACATTCAATGATTGCAGTCTCGGCATTCTGTGCGGAGACAGAGGAAGAAGCCGCTGAACTTGCGCGCAGCAATGAACTTTTCTTCCTGCGCCTTGGACGAGGTCTTGAGCAAAGTTCATTCCCATCCCTGGAGACGGTGAACAACTATCCATTCACAGCGATGGAGATGGAACAGATCCGTCAACGTCGTTCTTTTTCTATCGTGGGTACACCGGATCAGGTGAGAGACAAAATTACCACAATGGCTGAACGCCATGAAGCGGATGAAGTCATTATCGCGTCAGCGGTCCATTCGTTTGAAGCACGTCTGCGCTCATTCGGCTTGATTGCAGAAGCCTTTGGACTAAAGCAGGACTAATGGGAAGCAAGCGGGAATAACTACTCTGAACAGACTGGAATCTTGCGCTTGCAAGGTTCCGGTTATACTCTTGCGTGATCAGGGAGAGGAGAGATTCACATGCGCAGATGCGTCATTAGTGATATTCATGGCTGTTACGATGAATTTAATGCACTGCTTAAGCTTGTAGATTATACTCCACAGCAGGATGAATTGATTTTGCTCGGTGATTATGTGGATCGAGGTCCAAGCAGCAAACAGGTCATCGAACAGATTATGCAGCTTCAGCAACAGCACCATATTATTGTGATCAAAGGCAATCACGATGCCATGATGGTCAAGGCACTGACTCAGGATGTTGAGCAATATGACCAACACTGGATTCGTAATGGCGGATTACAGACGATGGCAAGTTATCTGGATCTTACTTATGATGATGAGCAACAGATAGATTGGGAGGCTTATGCTGAAGCCAAACAGTGGATACGTACACACTATGAACACCATCTTCGTTTTCTGGAACAGCTTCCGCTGGTGTACGAGATTCCCGGTTATATTTTTGTGCATGCCGGGATCAACCCGGATATCGAGGATTGGAGAAACCAGTCCGAGCGGGACTTTATTTGGATTCGTGAATCATTCTATTCTAGACCAACGTCGATTAGAGAGACAGTCGTATTTGGACATACACCCGTGAAGCATTTGCATGATGAGACAGGCATCTGGTTTGACCCGAGCGGAGACAAAATTGGCATTGACGGTGGTTGTGCCTACGGAGAGCAATTGAACTTGCTGGAGATTAGCGAGGACGGCAGTCTACAGACCTTTTTTGTACGGCAAGGACAGAGCGCGGAAGAGTCTGAGATTTAATATTTTCGTTGCGCATCAGGGTTTCGTATGCTAATTTATAAGGTTGTACGATGGAATAAATACGATACATATCATATCGACTTGAGGGGAATGAACCAAGTTTGGCTATCTATAATCTGGATCAACTGCAACATCACATTTTACTCTGCAATGGTGGAACCTGCATGCGTAATGATGGGGAAGAAGTAACTCAGGCGGTGCGGGACGAGATTCTCAAGCAGCAGGCGGGAGGATTCATCCACACAACGCGTACTAAATGTAATGGTCGGTGTGACGATGCATGCGTAACAATTGTGTATCCACAGGGTGACTGGTATGGCCAAATGACACCGGATTCAGGCAGAGCACTCGTTCAGGCCTTGTGTGAAGGGGAAAAATTGGAGAAACACCTGATTGCTAATGTAGCCAAGACCTCTGTAAATTAGAATTACAGGGATAATATTATTTTTTCTAAAATGACTTACCTGAGAATGATTTGCAATTAATTCGCTGTAAAGGGATTGGAATTAAGCCTTATTAGCGCTATACTCAGTAGGGTATGATTAAAATATGACTATATTTTCTATATAAGTTCAACTAAACTTTTTACACGAGACGGAGAGGTCAGAAAAAAGCTGGAGAAGCGGAGCGTTCGCCTTTATCAACGGATTTTCCCTTTAAAAAGGGAATCAAAAAATCTGGGGATAACAGCGATCGGAAGGTTATTCTGTCATCGGAGTGACATGTGTAAACATTCTTTGGTTAAACTTATATAAATCAGAATTGACGGAGGGCTATAAATATGGAAAAAGCATTAATCTTCGGTCACAAAAATCCGGACACGGATACGATCTGTTCGGCAATCGCCTATGCGGATCTGAAAACTAAATTGGGTCAGGACGTTGAAGCTGTGCGTCTCGGGGAAGTCAATGGTGAAACCCAGTTCGCACTGGATCAATTCAAAATCGCAGCACCGCGTCTGATTAAAACAGCTGCAAATGAAGTAAATAAAGTTATTCTGGTTGACCACAATGAGCGTCAGCAAAGTGTAAGCGATATTGAGGAAGTGACTGTCGTTGAAGTTATCGACCATCACCGTATTGCTAACTTTGAGACAAGCGGACCTCTGTATTTCCGTGCAGAGCCTGTAGGTTGTACGGCAACCATTTTGAATAAAATGTACAAAGAAAATGGTATCGAAGTGAGTGCGCCGATTGCTGGCCTGATGCTGTCTGCTATTATCTCCGATTCCCTGTTGTTCAAATCCCCGACTTGCACAGAGCAAGACGTAGCCGCTGCGCGTGAACTGGCTACCATTGCTGGTGTAGATGCAGACAGTTATGGTCTGGACATGCTGAAAGCCGGCGCGGATCTGAGCCAAAAAACAATTGCTGAACTGATTTCCCTGGATGCAAAAGAATTCGTAATGGGTCAAGCCAAAGTGGAAATTGCACAGGTTAATGCCGTTGACGTGAATGATGTTCTCGTGAAGCAACCTGAGCTTGAAGCAGCTATTGAAGCGATTATTTCGAGTAAAGGTCTCGACCTGTTCGTATTTGTCGTAACAGACATTCTGAACAACGATTCCGTTGCTCTGGCATATGGTGCATCCACCAAAGCGGTGGAGAAAGCCTACAATGTGACGCTGTCTGATAGCAGAGCTATCTTGAAAGGCGTAGTATCACGCAAATCACAAATTGTACCGGTTCTGACTGAAGCATTCAACACGCTGTAAATCGAACGGATTAGCGTATTCGCACGCTGATATGTTTTGCAAATAGTATCAACACCATCCTAGCCTGCTCTGATCCGTAAATGGTCAGGACAGGCTTTTGATGTGGAGGAGGAAAAATCATGATCAAAAATGAAAAAATCAAAGCAACCGAAGTGCAACTCACCGGATTAAACGGTGAAGATTTAGGTGTGATGTCCACACAGGAAGCTCTTCTACTTGCGAAGCAGCATAAAGTAGATCTGGTGTGCTTGTCCTTGATGACTAGTCCGCCACCATGCAAGCTGATTGGAGCAGGAGCAGCCAAAGTGGAAGCGCAACAGGCGAAGAAAAAAGCGAGTAAATCCCCCGATAAACGTAAAGTAAAGGAAATTCGGTTGAACCTTGCGATGGAGGATCATGACCGGGATACGAAGCAGTCTCAGGCGGAGCGCATCCTGAAGAAGGGTGATTCGGTAAAGCTCGTCATTCAGGTGCATGGAGCCAAAGAGGGAGCTGCAGGCAAGGAGTGGGCGGAGCAACTGAGCAAATCGCTGGCTGAATTTGGTAGCAAAACGACGGGTGTTCAGGTAAGTGGTAAACAGGTTGTGGTACAACTGGACCCGAATACGTAAACTGCCAGAAGCGATCATTGATGTAGCACAAAGGTAAGGCAAATGTTGATACAGTAATGATCATTTGAATGTGAGGAAAGCCCAATGAGATGGCAGGTTGACTGCTGCACCATTGGGCTTGTTTGTCGTCACTCGGATTGATAGATCGTGCGTGGAATTCAATGCTCAAGCCGTTTCCGTTCCAGTGGTTCAACTGCGTAAATAACGGCTGCCACCAAGTCGTACATATAACTGTCCGGGTAATACAGGCGTAGAACCAGCCGCCATAGTATTCTGGGTGTTTTTGGCGAATCGGGATAAATAAAAGAAGTCCGGGTAGATCACCATATCCATTAAGTAGGCGGAGACCCGGCTACCTGGAAAGCGGAACTGATTCAGAGTGCGTATAATATCTTCGCCGCGTGCAATGCCAATGCCATGTCCATAATACCAGTTCTCGCGCAGCATTATCGTATTCTCTCCCTGCCACTCGGGGGTTTCGGGAGAGACATCCGGATTTTTGAAATACAGCACATCTCCTGGAAGGGCGGTTTCACTACCGTTTTTTTCCGTCAATCGCAAGTCACTGTCATAATGCCAGTCAAATAGTAACAGATTTCGAAACAGCGAATTAAAGGCATCTTCGCGAATGCTTCCCAGCACGCCACCATACAGCACAATGACGGTGGCTGTTGCACATTCAAAGGCGTATAAGTGTCCATTCCTCCAGATATCCCGGATGCCCTCAGCGGGGGTCACATTCGATTTGAGCTCGAATCCACCCTCAGCATTACGATTCCAGTAGGCAGGATTACATCTGGATTTTTCAAAGGATGCAAAACTCACCCCGCTTCGATCAAGTCCTTCAGCAGCATCCACAAGAGAGCCCCTCAAGTCCCATTCAAATCGAAGATGATCCATGGATTGGTACACATACCTCGTTGGACGATTCTGGAGTTGCTGTAACCAATACCATTCAAAATCAGACCAGTCCGAGCGGTTCAGTTCGACCGGTTGATTGGCAACAATGATCATGTTCCATAACCTCCGTTCCTGTTCGAATATTCAACATTGTATAATCGGGAGAGCACGGGTATTGTGTAGTATATGACGTGATGTGTTCGAATTGGTATGTACACAATGAAAGTCGTCAGTATCCGAGATTAAAAATGTCGATTCATGTGGGGATTTTGCCTAACCTCGTTTATAAATCATGGCATTTGGGGTAGTACTCTATAGATGAAGTTATGTTCAGGTCGATCTGTTCATACGGAATACATTCAGATTCTCATAAAGGAGGACATGTGGTGTCTAAATCCATTACAGAGAGCCGGTCTCTGTTCGAACAATTGTACACGCACGCACCCATAGGCATTGCTGTCGCTTCACATGTGAATGGACGTTGGTTGCAGCTTAATCCGGCATTTTGCGAGATGCTCGCATACAGTGAAGATGAACTAATCGATACGTCGGTCATACATATGATCTATGAAGAAGATCTCGACATGGAGGAATTCCGCAACAAGTTCTGGGAAATGACCCATGAAACACGCCCAATGTACGAGACGGAGTTCCGTCTGAAACGAAAAGACGGTTCGTTATTATGGGCAACAATCAGAGCTTGCATTGTGAGGGATGAAACGAATGGTGAGCCATTGTATCTATTGGTACAGGCTGCTGACATTACGAAACAAAAGGATGCAGAGGAACGCCTCATTGTGCAACGTAAGCAACTGGAAGAGAGCAGTCGCATTTCACGTCTGCTGGCAGAATCTTCGCTTGACCTGATTGCCATACATCAAGCCGATCCTGATCGTACATTCAAGTATGTATCGGATGCATGCAAAAGCATGTTGGGCTATGAACCGGAAGAAGTAATAGGTAAGCCGGGGGTATTCGTTATCTATCCTGAGGATATCCCTTTGGTTGAAGCCTACGTGGAGGAGCAGAGGCAGGGTCTGGCTCCTAAACGGATCAGTTATCGTCTTTTGCATAAAGATGGATCTACGGTGTGGGCAGATACCATTACACATTATGTGTATGACGATGCAGGTGAACTGATAGAGATCGTCGCCGTAACCCGTGATATTTCAGCCAGTCAGCAACAACAGTTAAGCTTGCAGGAGTACAGATCGTTATTTGACTGTAACCCGCTAGGAGTTGCTTCTCTGGATTTGGAAGGCAATCTGTTAAAGGCCAATGTGGGTCAGGAACAATTGACAGGACACACCAAGGACGAACTGCTGAGTCGGCCTTTTGATCACCTCGTCGATCCTGTGGATCTGGAGCAGACTCGTCATCATTTTGAGGAAACGGTGAAGGGCACTGCACAGAGCTACGAGATAGGTCTGATTCACAAGGATGGGCAGCGAATTGAGACGAGTGTGATTAATGTTCCCATTTTACTTGAGGACAAAGTTGTTGGAATCTACGGGATCACCAGTGACATTACAGAGTCCAAACGTTACGTGGAAGAAATCGAGAACCTGAGTTATGAACGGGCGCTGATTCTGAATGGCTTGTCCGAGGGTGTGATTGGACTGGATCTGGAAGGCAATCTGAACTTTGCCAATCCAGCCGCCGCGGAGATCATGAACTTCTGTCCAAGTGAAATGAATGGCAGACCACTCGAACAGATGATGATCCAAATGCAGAGCGAAGGCATCCCTTATGCATCCAAGGATACACCGATTCTGCAGGCTGTACGTGAGGGACGAAGTCTTCCACGTACCGAATCCGTATTTTGGAGACCGGATGGGTCCAGTTTCCTGGCTGAGTTTCAACTGAAGCCGATTATGGATCAGGGGAGAACCCGTGGAGCCGTTTTGGTTTTCCGTGATATGACATCGGTGAAGGACATCATACGTGCCAAGGAAGCAGCAGAACATGCAGACCGTGCGAAGTCCGAGTTTCTCGCTATCATGAGTCATGAGCTTCGTACGCCATTGAACGGCATTATGGGCATGGCTCATCTGTTGATGGAAACCGAGCTGGATGAGGAACAGAAAGGCTTTGCGGAAATCATCATTGACAGTGGTGAATCTCTTTTGTACATTTTGAATGAAATTCTGGATTTCAGCAAAATCGAGGCAGGCAAAATGGATCTGGAGCGCGCACCTGTAGATATTAAGGCGATGCTGAGTGGTGTGATCGAACTGTTTGCACTGAAAGCCTCTGAGAAAAATATTGAACTCTACTGTGAAATGTCGGATCAGATTCCTGAACGTGTTCGAGGGGATGAGACGCGGATCCGGCAGGTGTTGATTAATCTGGTGGGTAATGCCGTTAAATTCACAGAGCAGGGCCGCATTACGGTGAAGGTAGGCGTTGATTTCTCAGAGGAACATGGTCAGGATCACCTGATGTTGATCTTTAAGGTCCAAGATACAGGAATCGGTATTCCAATGGAGAAACAGCATCAACTGTTCCAATCCTTCTCACAGCTTGATCCGGCCATCAATCGCAAGTTTGGCGGGACAGGTCTGGGACTTGCGATTAGCAAGAAACTGGTGGAGTTAATGGGTGGAGCGATTGGCGTTCAGAGTGAGATTGGTGAGGGGGCAGAGTTTCAGTTCACCCTGGTGCTTGAACGCTGGCTCGATGAAAGTAGTGACCCGATCGAGGTCGCCGGGAATGATGAACTGCCATTGGATCGAGCAAGTCTTGCGCATGACATCAAAATTTTGATTGCTGAAGATCAGGCAGTCAATAGTCATCTGCTGGAAGAAATGCTGCGTAAATTCGGCGGGGTATGTGATATTGTTGAAAATGGTGCACAGGCCGTTGAGTCATTGAACAATGTACAATACGACCTGGTGTTCATGGATATTCAAATGCCGATTATGGATGGTATTGAAGCGACCTGCAAAATCAGGCAGACCCATCCGGAGATCCCGGTCATCGCAGCGATTACAGCCTTTGCAGGCGCCAGTGACCGTGAGGAGTGTCTGAAATGCGGAATGCAGGACTTTATCAGCAAACCGTTCCATTCTACAGAGATTAGCCGTGTACTGAATACATGGGTCCCATACATCCGCTCTCAAAGAGTAGAGTAACAGGAAAAATAACCTGCGCCTTGAAAATCAAGGTGCAGGTTATTCTGTCATTCAGTCCAATTCATAGGCTCCTGACAACAAGGATCAGGACCATCCTCCGATTAACCCGGAGAGGGTTACGCATTCGTCATCTTCCAATTCTGCAATCAGAGTGAGTTCTTCGTTGTCTTGTGGATCAACGGAGAATAATTCACGGCGTCCGTCTTCGTGTACAATAATGACTAACTGATTGCCGCCCTTTGTATCAAACTGGTACTTAACTCCGATACCAGGTAGTGGGCATTCCCGGATATTCATGAAACCTGTCACCTCTTTAGCTTTTGCTTAATTAACAATCTAACCGTTCACACAGTACGGATGTATTCTACTATCCATAACACCGTTTGGCAAGTCACAAATAAAATTGTTTTGATGGAATTAACGTTTACCGCGATGTGATCTTGCACTTTGACGCTGTCTGGCCCGTCTGCGGTGAACGAAAATCCAGATGAGCAGTGCAACGATTAACAATAAGCCAAGGACTGCCACAATGATGATATTCCGGATATTGGGAACCTGTACAGTCAGATCTAGCTTATTCATCTGGAGTGGTGAAACGTGCCAAATGAGCGTTTTTCCACCATCCTCCACCTGGTCCGCGTTGGAATCGGCTGCCTTGATGGGCAAAGACAACTTGAAGTCAAAGTTAACATCTTTTAACAAGAGGTTCTTCAGAAAGCTAGGCACCTTGTTAATTTGGTTTTTGATCTCACCATCCGGCATGGACTCCATGAGATCAGCTTCTGCTGTGATTTGCATTTTGGAAGTGAAGAAGCCCGGCGTAGTGGATTGTTCGACCTGAATGCCTTGGGGTAACTTGGACGTATCAAAGCTAGTCGTATTGTTTTTTTCATAATGGGTTGTCGCGGTGAGTTGCTTCTGATCTCCCTGTTCCGAAACCTCTGCCTGGAAGTTATTTCGATTCAGTGCATCTGCGATCAGAGGCATGAGATTGTCTTGTCCGATCTTTCCAAGTGCAGAGTTGGTTACATTGAGATTAAGATCCAGATCCGTTGATCCATCCATATTCACCGTTAAATGGGCTTCTCCATCCGCACAGGCGGATAAAATAGATAACATAAGGACTAGTAAAACAGTAATCATTAGCTGACGTAAAGGAATGCGAGTCGACATGTCTTTCAACCTTTCTGCGTAAATATCCAAATTCCAATTCATAGAAGTATAGTATACACCGTAAGCATGGCGGATGAAACTTTGAACCGTGCAGCGAGATAGGCATGATACAATGAGAATGGGGACATAATTGATTTATTAAAATTAAAGATTTCGTATTTTTGTCAATGTTCGGTCAATTCAAACGGGGCTTCACCGTGTACACTAGTAGTAGTGTGATGAATATACGGAAGCAGGGAGGTTACATTCATGACATATATCATTATTATGGCTGTTATTATGGTCGTGGGCATGGTCGGAATGGGCTGGTTCTATCAGATTATGGATAAAGACCAAAGCTAGTATTCATTAATTGTGGAAATGAAGAGACAAGCCTATAAGCTGGCTTCGCTAATGCGAGGCGGGCTTATTTGTGTGGAAAAACATCTTGAAGTGAAAGACCTTACATTAGAACGTAATATATATTGCCAGTCGTGTTGCACGATTTGACCGATGGACAAATATTTTTCGTAAAGATGGGATTTTTTAGCTGCTCTTTTGTATAATAGGGGATAGTTTAACTCGGGATATTCCCGAAATTCTGCCAAACAGGAAAGGGTGTACATAAATGAAATTTGGTGAGTATACGTATACACGTCCCGATCTGGAACACATCAAGACATCTTTCCGTGAGCTGCTGAGCGGTTTCGAAGCTGCGGCAACGGTTGAAGAACAAAGCGGATTCATGGATCAGATTAACGCGCTGCGCAGTGATTTTGAGACGCAAGCCCAATTGGTCTACATCCGTCATTCCATTGATACGAATGATGAGTTTTACAAGGCGGAGAACGAATTTTTGGATGAGAACGCACCAATTGTGCAGGAATACATCACGGATTTTTACCGCGCGCTGGTTAACTCCAAATTCCGCAATGAGTTGGAACAAAAATGGGGTTCACAGCTGTTCCAGCTGGCGGATCTTTCATTGAAAACATTCAGCCCGGAAATTATCGAAGAACTCCAGAAGGAGAACAAACTTTCCACAGAATACAATCAGTTGATCGCTTCGGCCAAAATTCCGTTTGAAGGTGAAGAGCGCACGTTGCCACAGCTTCATCCATTTGAACTGTCCACGGATCGCTCCATGCGTGAGCGTGCTTCGGAAGCCAGATATACGTTCATGGCTGAGCACGAGGCTGAATTCGATCGTATTTACGACGAACTGGTTAAAGTACGTACACAGATTGCGAAGAAACTGGGATATCCAAGCTATGTGGAACTCGGTTATGATCGCATGAACCGTACAGACTACAATGCCGAGATGGTAGCCAACTTCCGTGCACAAGTTCGTGATTATATTGTGCCTGTAGCGACCAAACTCAGAGAGCGTCAGCGTAATCGGATTGATGTGGAGACGTTGTATTATTACGATCAGGGCTTCAGCTTCAAGACGGGGAACCCGACACCTAAGGGTGACGCGGACTGGATTATCGATAATGGTAAAAAAATGTACGCTGAATTATCGCCAGAGACGGATGCCTTTTTCCAAATGATGACCGAAAATGAGCTCATGGATCTGGTAAGCAAAAAAGGTAAACAGGGTGGCGGATATTGTACGTTCCTGAACGATTACAAAGTGCCGTTTATCTTCTCCAACTTCAACGGTACATCGGGTGATATTGATGTATTGACGCATGAAGCAGGTCATGCTTTCCAGGTGTATGAGAGCCGTGATTTTGCAGTGCCTGAATACAATTGGCCGACATATGAATCGGCTGAGATTCATTCCATGAGCATGGAGTTCTTCACATGGCCGTGGATGCAGTTGTTCTTCAAGGAAGATACGGACAAGTACAAGTTTGATCACCTGTCTTCCGGTCTGTTATTCATTCCGTATGGCGTAGCCGTGGATGAATTCCAGCATTTTGTATACGCGAATCCGGAAGCTACACCAGCGGAACGCAAACAGGCATGGCGCAACATTGAGAAGACCTATCTGCCACACATCAATTACAAAGATAATGCTTATCTGGAGCAAGGTGGTTTCTGGCATAAGCAGGGTCACATTTTCTCATCGCCATTCTATTACATTGACTATACGTTGGCACAAATCTGTGCATTCCAGTTCTGGAAACGTAGCAACGAGGACATGAAGTCCGCATGGTCTGATTATCTGACATTGTGCAAAGCGGGGGGAAGCCTATCCTTCACTGGATTGGTTGAACTGGCTGGATTGAACTCTCCATTTGAGGATGGTTGTGTATCCTCCGTAATTGGGGATATTGAGGCATGGCTTGACGGCGTGAACGATAAGGCGCTGTAAGCCTTCGTACGTATGCTTTTAGTAAAAGCATCTTCCATTATAGAATAAGTAGTGGGGGCTTTAAAATCGACAAGTGAGACGGCTTGGAGACCTGCGGGTGTCTGAGTCGTCTTTTTCATTGCGGGTAAAAATCCGATCTCAGTGTAACATTTATCGGACTCATTGTGATTTATTTCACTATATCTGAAAACGGATTCAGTTACAATGGAGATAGTAAATCAGGGGTTACAGGAGGCTGGTTCAAATGGCAACACATGCATATTATGTTCCGCCCGTGAACTTGATGGGTAGAGGATGTTTACAGGAAGCAGGCCAGATGATTGAACAGATGGGTATCCGCAAAGCGCTGGTTGTAAGTGATCGTCAATTAATTACTTCAGGCGTTGCAGAGCAGGTACTGTCTATATTACGAAAATCAGGGTTAGACTATGTCGTATATGATGAGGTTCAGCCTAATCCAACATGTCAGAATGTACATGACGGACTTCGAGTATTCCAGGATCATGGCTGTGACGCCATTATATCGATAGGCGGAGGTTCACCGCAGGATGCTGCCAAAGGCATTGGCATTGTAGCTACGAACGGTGGCCATATCCGTGAATATGAAGGATTGCATCAATCGAAACATAAGTCCGTGCCACTTGTGGCTTTTAACACAACGGCTGGCACATCGAGCGAGGTGACAATTAACTACGTGATTACAGATGAGGAACGTAAAGTGAAGATGGTGATGGTGGATCGCAACAGTCTGGTCTCCCTGTCGGTTAATGATCCGGAGCTGATGCTCAGCAAACCTGCAAGTCTCACAGCAGCCACAGGAATGGATGCATTGACCCATGCTGTAGAAGCGATGGTTACGCCGGGTGGATTTACAGTGACAAGTGCGACAGCTGCAGCAGCTGTTGAACTGATTTTTGAATATTTGCCAAGAGCCGTGAGAGACGGCAGTGATCTGGAAGCGCGGGAACATATGACGTACGCGTGTTTCCTAGGTGGAATCGCTTTTAATAATGCGGGCCTTGGTTATGTGCATGCGATGGCGCATCAACTGGGTGGCGTATATGATCTGCCGCATGGTGTGTGCAACGCCATGTTACTCCCCTATGTAGAGGAGTTGAATGCCAAGCATGTACCGGGCAAATTCCGTCATATTGCTAAGGCAATAGGTATGGATGTGAAGGGTAGAAGGGATGAGGAATGTTCCGATTACGTCATTGAGGCCATTCGACAGCTGTCAAAGGAAGTGGGTATCCCTGAGAAACTGTCTGAACTCGGCGTGAAAGATCCTGATGTGGAATTGCTTGCCGACAACGCGATGAAAGATGCTTGTGCACCAGGCAACCCATATCAACCGTCCAAGGATGAAGTGATGGAGCTGTTCCGCAAAATTATATAGATTTAAGCGCAAAGAAAGCCAGAGTATATTCTGGCTTTCTTTGTGTTGTATGAACTTCAGAGTCCTTTGATTACGGAACCATTTCCTGTAATGGATATATAAGTTTTAATCCCGCTGTAAGCAACATTTTTTGTTTGACAGAGGGATGCCTTTGATCCATAATCAATCCATACTAATCAGATATGAATTATTGGAAGGGGATATTCAGACATGTCACAGATTAAATTATCAGCCAGAAAGTCATTATGGGTAGGAGCTTTAGCGGTTCTATTATTGGTGATCGTTAGCGGATGCTCCGGGTCCAAGAATGATCCCGCTCCCAACACAGCAGCTCAGCCAGGTGCTAGTCAAGGTACGGATGATAAATCAAAAACAGACGAGACTGTAGCGGGAGGCACTTTTGTCTACGGCAGGCCAGCTTCTGTGACCTCGTTTGATTTGCATAATCAGATTACGTCGAACAATGCTTTTGCGATTGATAAAGTATTTGAGTCTTTGGTTGCTTTTGACAGCAAGGGAGAAATTGTGGACTGGCTCGCCAAGTCCCATAACATCAGTGATGACGGCTTAACGTATACATTTGTGTTACGTGATGGATTGAAATTCTCTAACGGCAGTGATGTTACTGCGGAGGATGCCGTATTTTCTCTTGAGCGACATTTGAAGGTTGGTGGCCCGTTGGCTATATCCGCCAAAGTGGATACGGTTAAAGCAACGGATAGCCAAACGCTGGTTATTACGCTTAAAGAGCCGTATACACCGTTTATCTCCGAGTTGTCCAACTTCTCGAATGGTATTATCCCGAACAATTTTGGTGGAGTTACGGAGGAAGAATTTTTCAAAAAACCGGTAGGTACGGGACCGTTCGTGGTTGAGCAGTGGGACCCGGCAGGCGATGTAACCTTTACTAAGAACACTCATTATTGGCAAGAAGGAAAACCTTCAGTGGATAAATTGGTGTATAAGCTGATTGAAGACGATAGTCAAGCCATCAACCAGCTGAAGGCAGGAGAAGTAAATGCGATTGAATCGTTGGCCCTGCAAAATGCCGATGAAATAAAGAATGGTGCCGATACAACTGTGGCAACGAACGGAAGTTGGGTGACGGAGCAAATATTCTTCAATACGCTGGACAAGCATTTTTCCGATGTGCATGTTCGTCGTGCCCTGGCTCTGGCACTTGATCGTGACGGTCTGACTAAGGCGCTTACCTTTGGATATGCACAGACCGCTAATTCATTGTTGCCTACGACGATTCCATATAATGCGAATGACACAATTAAGGCGTTGAACTTTGATGTAACTGCGGCGAAGGCAGAGCTTGCGAAATCGGCTTTCCCGGATGGATTCACTACAAAATTGCTTGTAGCCTCAGGCAACAGTACTAGAGCGCAAGAAGCGCAAATCATTCAGGCGGCGGGAAAACAAATTGGCATCAACATCGAGATTGAATCGATTGAGCTGGCAACCTTCCGTGAACGATTCTTTGCTTATGATTTTGCAGTAATGCTGAATAGTGGACAGGCTGATTCTCCCGAAGCAAACTCGATTATTGCTTTCCAGACCGATCCTGACGGATTCAGTAAATCGTACTGGACACATTACACCAATGATGAAGTAACCAAGCTTCTGTACCAAGGTCAAAAAACGGCGGACGGCGATGGTCGTGCGGAAATCTACTCCAAGTTGCTTCAGACGCTTGCCGATGAAGTGCCTTATCTCCCACTTTATTATCCGGACATTCTGATCGGCGCTCGTTCTTCTGTAGATGGACTCGTTGTGTTGCCTAACGGCAGCGTACGGTTCGAAGACGTTCATATTCAGAAATGAAGAAGTTCTGGTTGTTCAGCGTTGTAGGAAGAGCATTGGTAGTAATCTTTTGTGTGATGACAGCAGTCTTTTTTCTCATCCGTATGGTACCAGGAGATCCCGCTAAAATGATTCTGGGCGAATATAGCACGCAAGAGGCGCTTGAGAGCATGCATCATGCTCTCGGGCTGGATCTTCCGGTGGGTGAACAGTACATCCGGTTTGTCCAAACGCTATTTACACAGGGAGATACCGGCAACTCAATTATCAATGGAACCTCTACCCGAGAGTTGATTGCTGACCGGGCGCCCGTCACGTTGCTACTCATCGGCATGGCTTGTGCTTTGGCCATTGTGATTGCCCTTGTGCTTGCTACACTGGCAGCTACGCATAAGGATAAGCTGCTGGATCATGTCATACGTATTTTTCCTACCGTAACGCTAGGTATGCCAATCTTCTGGGTTGGCATCCTTTTGATTCTGTTGCTGAGTGTGCGTCTTCACTGGTTTCCCGTTGGTGGAGTCGGCGAAGGGTGGTGGGGCACATTGTACAGTTTGACGCTTCCTGCCATTACCGTAGCTTTGTCACAGATTCCGACATTGGTTCGTTCATTGAGAGCCCAGATGCTTGAAGTACTGGAATCTGATTTTGTCGTTACTTTGAAGGCGGCGAGATTGCCAAGTCGGGTTATTTTGTTCAAACATGTCCTGCGCAATGCGGCGCTACCAACGCTTATCCTTCTTGGTGTTAACATTTCTTATCTGATTGGTGGGACATTGGTCGTTGAACAAGTATTTGGCATCAAGGGAATCGGCAGTTTGCTGTTTAGTTCTATTTCTAAACGGGATTTCCCGGTCATTCAAGGCATAGCCCTTTACTGTGCTGTATCTGTGGTGATTATTAGTCTCCTGATCGAGATACTTACCAGGTGGCTTGATCCCAGAACGAAAGGAAAACCATGAAAATGATAGGAACTGAACCTCGGTTATATGAAGAGCACCTGAACCCGACCCTCATGAACCGCATCTTAAAAATCCCTTCCCTGCTTGTGGGAGGTGCCATGTTTGCTGTGCTGATTATCTTGGCCGTGAGCATACCGTTTATTAGTCCGTATGACCCTTCCGAGCAAAATTTGAGTGCTTTTTTGCAACCTCCGTCTGCCGAACATTGGCTCGGTACAGACCAACTGGGACGTGATTTGTTTACCAGACTGATTTATGCCGCGCGAACCGACCTGAGTATTATGGTGTTGGCGGAAATTGTCCCTTTTTGCATGGGGATATTGCTGGGGATGCTTGCGGGCTACTATGGAAAATGGGTAGATAAAATTATATCGTTGATCACGGACACATTTATCGCGTTCCCTTTTTATCTAATCGTCATTATCGTGGCTTTTGCCAGCGGAGCAGGCGAGCGGGGAATTTATATTACGTTTATGCTCGTTGGCTGGATCGTATTTGCCCGTGTAGTCAGAGGGCTAAGTGCATCTTATCGCAAACAGGAATGGGTGGCTTCCGCACAGACATTGGGACTACCGGGAATACGGATTATACTGCGTCATCTCCTGCCTAATGTACTGCCCCAGGCAGTTGTTGTGTTAATGACGGATATGGTCGGCCTGCTGGTGGCAATTGTTACGCTCGGATACCTGGGTATTGGCATCGCACCGCCTACCCCGGACTGGGGCACAATGATCTCGGATGGTCAATCCTTTATCACAACAGCTTGGTGGCTTTCGGCAGTTCCGGGATTCGCAGTGGTATACACTGGAATTGCTCTGTCCCTTGTAGGTGATGGGTTGGCCGATCTATGGAGGAAAAAATAATGTCCACAAGTCCGATTTTGGAAGTCGAGGCATTGTCACTGTCGACCAAGTCGAATCAAAAATTAGTCCAAGATGTTCATTTCTCGCTCGGCAGAGGGGAGAGCCTAGGATTAGTAGGTGAATCCGGTTCCGGAAAATCACTTACATTGCGTTCCATTCTGGGCCTCCTGCCAAGCGGAGTGGAGCAGACTGGAGGCAGCATTCGGAGTGACGTGAGCAGCGCAATGGTGTTTCAAGACCCGAGAGGTGCGCTCGATCCGCTCTGTACCGTTGTTAAACAACTGGCCGAAGTTGTCTATTACAGGCAAAAGTTAAGCAGGAAGGCTTCAAGGGTAGCCGCACTGGAGTTGCTTGAACTGTTGGGTCTTCCCGACTCACTGAAGCGTGAGGACCGATACCCTAGCCAACTGTCAGGTGGGCAGTGTCAGCGGGTAGTCATTGCACTAGCTCTGGCGTGCAAGCCTGGCATTCTGCTCTGTGATGAGCCAACAACAGCGCTGGACGTTACGGTGCAACAGCAAATTATAGAGACGATCACCCGATTGCAGCGTGAACTGGGCTTCGCCATGGTATTTGTAACACATAATCTTGCCATTGCAGCGACCCTGTGCTCGAAGCTGTGTGTGATGAAACAAGGGCGAATTGTGGAGCATGGAGATTCACTTGCCATTTTGCAAAATCCACAAAATCCGTACACACAGATGCTGATTAACTCGGTGCTTCCTTTGCCGGAGCTTGAAGGGAGCGAATAACGATGGAACCAGCTTTACAAATACAAAATGTATCGGTTCGTTATGGTGACTTTACTGCACTGGACCACATTGAATTGAAACTCCAGCATCATACGACACTTGGTCTTGTCGGTGAGTCTGGTTCGGGGAAATCTACTCTTGCTAGGGTTATTGCCGGCTTGATCACGCCCGATGAGGGGCAAATGCTGCTGGGAAATCAAACATTGAAAAAGAAGAGAAGTCGTGAGCAATATAAAAATATACAGATGATCTTCCAAAATCCGGATGCATCACTGAATCCCAAACATTCCATCCGGCAGATTCTTGCTGAAGCACTGTTGTTTCATCGGATTGTGGACCGTTCACAGGTGGAGAAAAGATCGAGAGAGCTCCTGGCCCGTGTTCAGTTAGAGAGTAAAGCATTGGACAAGTATCCTCACGAATTCTCCGGCGGACAACGCCAAAGGATTGCAATCGCAAGGGCAATAAGCGTGGAGCCGAGCCTGCTGATTGCGGATGAACCGACGAGTGCATTGGATGTCTCTGTGCAGCTAAGTGTGCTTGAACTGTTCAATTCGCTAAAGCGTGAGCTTAATCTTACATTGTTGTTCATCTCTCACGATCTGGGAGTCATCCATGCCATTAGTGATACGGTAGCCGTTATGAGGCAGGGGCAGCTTGTGGAAGTCAGTCCCAAGGAGCAATTCTTCACTCGTCCTGAATCGTCATATAGTCGAAAGTTGCTATCCGCCGTTCCAAAAATGCCAAAATCAATTTCATCAGGAGGTTTATATGAGCCAACCTTATAAAGGATTTGTACCGCTTACGCGGAGTGAATACGAGACACTTACACATTTGCTCTCCAGGCTCTTGTCTACGGAGCATGCCCCAGTGATCATCCCTGGAGAGGCGATCTTGGGCATAGAGGCCGTGGCAGCCGGAATATCCGCGCCAGGTCGTACCATTGTCAATGTCGTGACAGGGCCATACGGCAGTTTATTTGGTCAATGGCTTGAACGCGGCGGGGCAACGGTTATTGAAGTCAAAGTCCCTTTTGATGAAGTTGTACCTGCGGAGGAGGTTGCTGCCGCGATTGAACGATATAAACCGTCCGCGGTATCCTTTGTTCAAGCTGAGGTGGTAACAGGTGGATCCAATCCAGCGGAGGAAATCATAAAGATTGCCCGTGCTCACAAACTGATTACGGTGAGCGACTCCGTCTCGGCAGTTGGGGGAGAGGCTCTACCTGTTGATGAATGGGGCGTGGATTTTGTAGCTATCGGTGCCCAAAAAGCTCTCGCTGGTCCGAATGGCATCAGCGCTGTAAGCATTTCGCCGCGCGGCTGGAAATTTCTTGAGTCCAATGCATATGCGCCGCGTAACTCCATTCTCTCTTTGCTCGATCTGAAGCCATCTGGGAAGGGGACTGCACCGGTACGTGTTCCTCCCAACATTCCAACGCTGGAAGCCAGAGCACTGATCTCGGCATTGACAGCGATCGAGTCAGAAGGGTTGGAGCAGGTGATTAAGCGTCATGAACAGGCTGCTGCATCAGCCATTGCTGGTATTCAGGCTCTAGGTCTGGAACCTTGGCAAAAAGATAGCAAAACGTATTCTACACTGACTACGACGGTTCGAATATCCGGGGAAGAGAAGTTGCATATCGATCACCCGATCGGCATTGTTGCTCCGGGGGACGGAGAACTTTTTGGTCAGCTGCTACGAATTAATCATTTTGGGGCCAATGCATCCTTGTCGGGCGTGGAGGAAGCTGTTGCGACTATTGCGGCATTATTGAATCAGGACCATGAGCAGGCAGTCCAGGCTGTTCGCCTCGTTTGGGGGAAATGAATATGACTCAGGTAAAATCGGAAGATCAAAACTTCAAACATATTTTTATAGCAGGTATTGAAGGCAAACGCTTCGATATCTCGATTCAGAATGGCCGGTTTACATCAGTTGTAGAATCCATGTCAGCGTATGATGATCAGGTTCGTCCAGATGCTGATTTGTGGATTAGTCCGGGCGTAATTGATCTGCACACACATCTGGCATGGACAGACTTCGACCACTCGGATCAATTGAAGCGTGATAAGCACGAGATTGAAGTCATGCAGGCGCAAGCTTTTGCAGCCACGCTTAGGACTGGCGTAACCACCGCTCGTGATGCGGGTGGATTGATGCCAAGCACGGCTCAGCATCTTGCTGAACATTATGGACATCCTCTGAAGGTTGAAACCAGCAGTGATATGTTGGGTGCGGCAGATGCGCGTGGTGTGAAGCATCTGGAACAACGGTTGAACGATATATTTAATACAGGCGCAGGCTGGGTTAAAATTATGGCAACAGGTGGTCTGGGAGCGCCTACCGAACAAGTGTTAGATCCTGTATTTTCGGAGGAAGAGTTTGCATTCATCGTTCGTTATGCACATGCTCATCATAAAAAGGTGCTGGTTCATACCTGGGGAGGCGTGACGATCGACTGGTCCATCCAGGCAGGGGTGGAATCAGTGGAACATGGAATGTTCTTAACCGAGGATCAGGCCGGCAGACTTGCCGAGTCCCGAACAGCCTTTGTGCCGACCACATCGATCTATCGAATTGCCGCAGATCCAAAAGGTGTACTTGCGCTACCTGCTGTCATTAATGATCGTGCTGCACGGGCTGTTGAAGCTCATTCCAAAGCCATCGGATATGCCAAAAGAGCAGGAGTTCGTTTCGGGTTCGGTACCGATTATGCCACACCTGCGCTCCATGGCTACAATCTGCAGGAGATGGACACGCTGATAGACTATGGCTTGACCCGGACAGAAGCGTGGCAGTCTGCGACGACCCACGCTGCCGAAATTCTGGGTCGTGGCGACGAATTGGGGCAGATTGCAGAAGGTTATCTTGCAGATGCCATTATTTTCAATGCCGATCCGTATCAAACGAAAAATGCACATCAGCTGCGGGAGAGTATTGTTTCCGTCATTATCGGAGTGCAGAAACCATAAATTGGTTTCTGCGTTTTTTCATTATTGGTGGAGGACGTGAACGCTTTCGCTACCAGAAAAAGAGAAGATAGTTAGGTAGACTGTATTCAGTGACTATTGATTTACCAAAAGTTTTCCAAAAGGATTTTGATTCCCTTTTATCGAATACAATGTTTAATAACAAGGCACTAAGGAGGGAGTAATACCTACCTGAATTTCTGTCGATGTTTTCCAGTAAGATTCCCCAGTCCGTTTCGTGTTTAATGTTAAATAGGAGTAGTCTATTACATTGTCCACGAGCTACACCTTAAGCTCTACATCTAACATTCACCTCAGTAAGTCAGTCAAGGCAATTCTACACCGCATTATCTCTATTTCAGGCTTCACAATCAAACAAGTTCAGCTGCAAGTTGATTCATCCAGCTACACATCTGTACAGCAAGCTCCTAATCAAGACAACAGTGTCCACACAACAGAATATCGATTATGGGCTCTGAAATGAATCAGAACGAATGCACGTGGAGGAGGCTGTAATGATGGCGAAAAAAGAAGTTGTAGCGATGCTACTTGCCGGAGGGCAAGGGAAGAGGTTAAAAGGATTGACCAAATCACTGGCGAAGCCAGCTGTATATTTTGGAGGAACATACCGAATCATTGATTTTCCACTGAGTAACTGCTCCAATTCGGGTATTGATACGGTTGGCGTGTTGACCCAGTATGAGCCACTTGTCCTGCATTCTTATATAGGTATTGGCAGTGACTGGGATCTGGACCGTAAAAACGGCGGGGTATACGTACTCCCACCTCATGAACGTGAAGACGGTAGCAACTGGTACCGGGGGACAGCGGATGCAATTTTCCGCAACCTAAACTTTATTGAACAATTCGATCCTGAGCATGTGCTCATTCTGTCAGGGGATCATATCTATAAAATGGATTACGAAAAGATGCTCCAGTATCACAAAGAAAAAGATGCGGACTGCACCATATCAGTTATTGATGTCTCATTGGAAGAAGCCAGCCGGTTCGGTGTGCTGAACACCAACGATGACTATAGCATTTATGAATTCGAAGAAAAACCTCCTGAGCCCAAGAGCACACTCGCTTCCATGGGTATCTATCTCTTCAAGTGGGATGTACTGAAACGTTTCCTGATCCAGGATGAACAACAGGCATCCACCTCCTATGATTTTGGTAAAGATATCATTCCTTTGTTGCTTGAAAATGAAAAATCCTTATATGCGTATCCGTTCGAAGGGTACTGGAAAGATGTAGGTACCATTCGCAGTCTATGGGAATCCAATATGGACCTGTTGGACGAAGACACCCCGTTTAACCTGAATGATCCGGACTGGCGTATCTTTACACGTAATCCGAACCAACCTGCACAATACATCTCTCCATCGGCCAAGGTGCGGAATTGCATTATTAGTGAAGGCAGTGTTGTGCATGGTGAGGTTAATCATTCCGTTCTGTTCTATGGAATTGAAGTTGGGGAGAACAGCGCCGTCATTGATTCGGTCATCATGCCAAGGGTAAAAATCGGTCAGAATGTGAGAATTCACCGAGCGATTATCTCAGAAGGATTGGTTATTCCGGATGGAACACAGATTTCGCCTGCACCGGGAGATGAAAGTGATATATTGCTCGTGGATCAGGAAGAACTGGAACGTCAGCTTCGCCAAGGAATAACCAGCAAGGCCTAATTGAAGCCAAAAGGACGGTGCATGCGATGAAACCATTGATCGGAGTTATTAACCTTGACCATGAACTTGAGGAATTGAAGGAATTGACGTACTTTCGCTGCGGAGCCGCGGTGCCTTATGCCGGGCGTTACCGTCTGATCGATTTTGTTCTATCCAATATGATGAATGCAGGAATTGAGAGCATAGGTGTGTTTGTACGTCGTAAGTATCGTTCGCTGATGGACCATCTCGGTGACGGTAAGCCTTGGGATTTGGATCGCAAGCATGGAGGTATGTTTATTTTGCCACCGGACTGGAACGATCCAACAGATACGTCACAGGGGGACTTGCAGCATTTCCATAACAATTTGGACTTTTTCCATAGAGGTGCAGGGCAATATGTCGTGCATGCGGGCAGTCGCCATGTGACCAAAGCAGACCTCCAGGACGTCTACAGGTATCACATCAGCAAAGGAGCGGACGTTACACTGGTCTGCAAAAAAGTGGATCAGCTGCTACCTGAGCATGACGCCTGTGTCAAAGTTGACCATGACGGGGACGGTAACGTGGTGGACATTCACCAAAGCGCTAACCACCCGAATATATATACAGAAATTTTCATCATGGAGAAGGAATTGTTCCTGCGCCAAGTGCAACGCTGCATCGATCATGGCGAGAGCCATTTCTTCCGGGATGTCATTCAAAAAAATCCGGATGGATTGAATATCGCTGCGTACGCATATGATGGCTATCACGCAGTTATCAATTCCATCGACAGTTATTATCGCAACAGTATGGAACTGCTCAACACAGGGCAGTATGAACAACTGTTCAAGGAAGATCCCGTTCAGACCAAAATAAAATATGAAGCCCCTGCCAAATACCTGGATACCGCTGATGTTAAACATTCACTGCTTGCCAATGGCTGCATTGTAGGTGGAGAGGTGGAGGACAGCATTCTGTTCCGCGGCGTACAAGTGGCCAAGGGTGCCAAAATCAAAGGTTCCATCATCATGCAGAAATGTTACATTGGTGAAGGGACCGTACTTGAGAACGTCATTCTGGATAAAGACGTGAAGCTGACCGGAGGACAGACGCTGATCGGCGACCCGTCGAATCCATACATTTTGGCGAAAAGTACTATTATCTAATACCCGCACGTAACCGATATCTTCTATAAATATATATAAAATAAAAATCCTGTAGGATGGATTTAAGGTTCATACACTTTCGACGCATGAATTGCATCTTCGAAAGTTCTCACCAGCATGCAAACGTAGTGGAGGGGACGAAATCGATTCTGAAGAAGCGTAGCGCTCGCCTTTATCACTGTATTTTCACATCTAAATAATAAATTCAAGAAAATGCAGGGGTAACAGCGATCATAAGAACGATTCGTAACCGTAACGGCCACTTTGCAGAGTGCTGAGGAACTGAGTGTGTGAACCGCCACCGTCCTGCAGGATTTCCCCGGGAGGAACCTACTTTTGTTTGACAACAAGGAAACGTTCAAGAGTATCTTTACACGGAATCTGGTCAGCAAATTGGGCAAACCGATTGAAGAAGCAACACAGGAAGACGTGTACCATGTACTGGGAAGCATGATTCGTGAATATGCAGGCCAGGATTGGGCAGCGTCGAATCAGGGGTTTAAGCAGCGCCAGGATAAACAGGTCTATTACTTCTCGCTGGAATTCCTGATTGGACGTCTGCTCGGCAACAATCTGTTGAATGTGAATGAATTGGAATTGGTGCGCGACAGCCTGGCTGAACTGGGTTTCTCCTTGGAAGAGGTGGAAGAGCAGGAGGCGGATGCAGGACTCGGTAACGGAGGTCTCGGACGACTCGCTGCCTGTTTCCTAGATTCACTTGCATCACTTGGATATGCGGGACATGGCTGCGGCATTCGCTATAAATACGGGTTGTTTGAGCAAAAAATCATTAATGGCAATCAGGTGGAGTTACCCGATAATTGGCTGGATAAAGGCAACGAATGGGAAGTCCGTCGTCCAGACAAAAAGGTGGAAGTACAGTTCTGGGGCCGGGTAGAAGCTCACGAACAGGATGGAGAATATCAGTTTGTTACAAAAGATGCCGAATCGGTTGTCGCCATTCCCTATGACGTGCCTGTCATCGGTTATGGTCAAACTCATGTGAACACATTGCGTCTATGGAGTGCCGAGCCGAAGCGCGAGACTTCACTCGACACCCCTTCGAACTACTACGGCTATCTGGATTATAGCCGTTCGGTTGAATCGATCTCGGAATTCCTGTATCCAGATGATTCCCAGTATGAAGGAAAGCTGCTGCGATTGAAGCAGCAATACTTCATGTGTTCAGCAGGCGTGCAAAGTGCGTTACGTACGTTCAATAAGCTGGAGCTTTCGTATGATCGTTTGCCAGATAAAGTGGCTTTCCACATCAACGATACGCATCCAACCTTGGTTATTCCAGAACTGATGCGCATCCTGATTGATGTGAAAGGTTATGGCTGGGATGAAGCATGGGATATCACAACACGCACAGTATCGTACACTAATCATACGACGCTTAGTGAGGCGCTAGAAAAATGGCCTGTATCCATGATCAGCAAGCTGCTGCCACGGATCTACATGATCATAGAAGAGATCAACAAACGATTCTGTGGCATGCTGCTGGACCGGTATCCGGGAGATCAGGATCGCATAGGGCACCTGGCGATCGTTGCGAACGATCAGGTGCGGATGGCGCATCTGGCGATTGTAGGCAGTCATAGCGTGAATGGTGTCGCTGCATTGCATACCGAGATTTTGAAGGAGCGCGAGATGGCTCCGTTCTATGCACTTTATCCAGAGCGTTTCAATAACAAAACGAATGGCATTACCCATCGCCGCTGGCTGATGCATGCCAATCCGAAATTGTCGGATCTCATTACAGATACAATTGGTAACGAATGGATAACAGAGCCGGGCAAGCTGGACCAGCTGGCAGGTTTTGCGGATAATACATCTTTCCAAGAGCAGTTCCGTTCGATTAAGCGGGATAACAAGGAACGACTTGCTGCGTATATCCTGGATCATACTGGAACGACAGTGAATCCGGATTCCATTTTTGATGTGCAGGTGAAGAGGCTGCATGGGTACAAACGGCAACTATTAAACATTCTGCATGTGATGCATCTGTATAACCGGCTTAAGAATGATGCTTCGTTTGATATGGTGCCGCGTACGTTTATCTTTGGAGCGAAGGCAGCACCGAGTTATTATTTTGCCAAGAAAATCATCAAGCTGATTAATACGGTATCTGACACGGTGAATCGGGATGCAGCGGTGAATGACCGCTTGAAGGTATTTTTCCTCGAAAACTATTCCGTCTCTCTTGCAGAGAAGATTATTCCGGCTGCGGATGTTAGTGAACAGATCTCAACAGCAGGCAAGGAAGCTTCAGGTACGGGCAACATGAAGTTTATGATGAATGGCGCCTTAACGATTGGCACGATGGATGGGGCCAACGTGGAGATGGCAGAGCAGGTCGGAGAGGAAAATATGTTCATCTATGGTCTGCGCGCAGACGAAGTGCTTGAGTATTATCGTTCCGGCAGCTACCGTCCGAATGAGATTGTGCAGCACGATGAACGGATTCGTGAGGTCGTGGAGCAATTGGTACATCCAGGTGCATTCTGTTATCGTGACGGAGAATTCTGGGATATCTATGACTCGCTACTGGCTCACGGTGATGAATACTTTGTATTACGTGATTTTGCTGCTTATGCTGACGCGCATGCTGCCATTGACCAGGCGTATCGGGATGTTCCAGGCTGGACTCGGAAAGCGATATTGAACACGGCTCATTCTGGTATATTCTCCAGTGATCGCACCATTAGTGAGTATGCTACGGATATCTGGGGTATTCATCCCGTGTCCGGGAACTGGAAAGGTTAAGAATAGATTGTTACGCAAAAAAATCCCCTTGTTCACAAGAGCTATCTCTCCTGGTTAATTAATCAGCGTAGAGAGCATCTCCTTGTAGAACAAGGGGATTTTGGCATACTGTGAATCACAGTGACATTCAAAATGAATAGAAGCGTAACTCACGTATCCTTCATCATACAAGTTCGCACTCAAAATCAAAAAAATGATCTGGATTCCAGTCATACTACATAAGAAATCGTTTGATATTTCGAAATAGATAGGGGAGCTTTCACTATGGATCATTACACACGAATTCAGCTTGCTATTGAGTATCTGGAGCAGCATTTGCAAGATGATTTTAATATCAGAGAGACGTCCGCTGCTGCGAGCTTTTCGGCTTTTCATTTTCAGCGTTTATTCCAAGCGATTACCGGATTCACAGTACTGGAATATGTGCGCAGACGAAGATTAACTGAAGCTGCAGGGCTGCTGCGTGACACATCGCAAGGCATATTGGACATTGCGTTGAGCTTCGGCTACCAATCCCAGGAAGCCTTCACCCGTGCATTTTCCGCCTACTTTGGAATGACACCCGCGAAGCTGCGCAAGCTTGAAGCGGATCAGTTGTCATTTTTGAAGATGCAACGGAGCATTGATTTTAACGATTATCGAACTCGGCTTGATGGAACTTTTCACATGAACACACCCCGTCTGGTCACACGGAAACCGAACTTGATTATCGGCTATGAATACAAGACAAACTTGAATGACAATCACCATTACACTGAAATACCTGGATTTTATCATGATTTTGGCATGGAACAGCGATTTATGCTGATCCCAGAGAGGACACGCCCTGATATGGCTTATGGTGTGGCCTGTCATTTTGAAGAGGATGGAGCATTTTCTTTTATTGTGGGTGAAGAAAGCAGAGGAGCATCTCAGATACTTGGACCCGGTTTTACCTCGATTGAAATTCAGGGCGGCTTGTATGCAGAGTTTACCGTCGAAGGCTCCGGGCAGGATATCCGTAAAATGATCTATGGCAGCTGGCTGCCTCAGTCGAACTATGAACGGAGGGAAGGACCAGACTTTGAAGTGACGGATGTCTGGAAATCGACACCTGAACAACTGGACATGAAGATCTATATCCCGTTAAAATAGACCTTACCGCTTCGCGGAAATCAAAGTCGGAGGACGGGATGAATGAGCGAAAAGTCGTGGCTCCACTCCAAGTGGATGCTGACCATTGTTGCTTGCATGGCAGTGCTTTACCTACTGATTATGGGCATTTTACTGTTTGTCAGTGGACGAACACCTAGCATGTATTATCAATATAATCTCGTCCCCTTTGAGACGATTCGCCCACTTCTTATGGAGAGGGAACGATACAATACAGATACCTGGGTCAAAAACCTGTTTGGCAATATCGTATTGTTCATTCCACTGGGCATCTGGATTCCATGGTTGTTTCGGAGGTGCCGCACATTCCTGACCTTTACATCGACAGTTGTCTTGCTTCTACTGGGTGTTGAGCTCACACAATTGATTACGCGTGTTGGTTCGTTCGATGTGGATGACATTATTCTGAACACGATCGGTGCCTGGATAGGTTACGCCGCGTTTAAGTTGTTTTTATGTTCACAAAGAAGGACTCGGAATTGAGCCGCAGATCGCGGTCCATGACCGGGTCTTTTTGCATAAGATACCTTTTACATGTTTACAAGGGAATCTTTTCGGATAAAACATATTAACGGCTTAATACAGTGAGCAGAGATTATATATATAAATTGAACTAAACATTTACACGAAACGGAGAGGACAGAAATAACCAGAGGAAGCGAAAGCGTTCGCCTAAAAGCTTTCTGAAAGAAAGCTGCATCGGAAGCATAAGCTATCCCCGGATTTTCCCCTATAAGGGGAATTCATAAAATCTGGGGATAACAGCGATCGGAAGGTTGTTCTGTCATCGGAGTGTCCAGTGTAAATATTCTTTAGTTCAATTTATATATTGGACAAAGATGAGAGCGAGGTGGGCGATATCGTTTGGTGGAAAGAGAGCGTGGTCTACCAGATTTACCCGAGCAGCTTTAAGGATTCGGACGGAGATGGATCTGGTGACTTGCAGGGGATCTATGAGAAACTCGATTATTTGGAGAATTTGGGTGTGGATGTAATCTGGCTCTGTCCCATCTACGATTCACCAGGACATGATAACGGATATGATATCCGTGATTACTACGCCATTTTGCGCAAGTATGGCACGATGGAGGATTTTGATCGTTTATTGGCAGCGGCACACAAGCGCGGGCTCAAGATCATGATGGATCTGGTGCTGAATCATACGTCGGATGAACATGCGTGGTTTGCCGAGTCTCGTTCATCGAAGATGAATCCAAAGCGGGATTATTATATTTGGCGTTCAGGCAAAAATGGTCAGGTGCCGAATAACTGGGAATCCTATTTTGGAGGTTCGGTGTGGAAGCATGATCCTGAGACAAATGAATATTATTTGCATCTGTATTCGGAACAGCAACCGGATCTCAACTGGAACAATGCACAGATGGCAGAAGAGATGTATGAGATGGTGCATTGGTGGCTTGAAAAAGGGGTCGATGGATTTCGTTTTGATGCAGTAGCGCATATCGCCAAGGCAGAGGGGCTGCCAAGTGCCCACAATCCGGATAATCTGCCGGTGGTTCCAGCGTATCAGCTCTTTTCCAACCTGGAACAGGTACACTCCATCCTGAAGAAACTGAATAACATGATCCTGAAACCTTACGGACCCATGACGGTTGGCGAGACATCCGGACTTGGACCTGAGCAGGCACTGGCTTATGTGGGGACGGATCGTGACGAGCTTAATATGGTATTCCAGTTTGAGCATATGTTCATCGATGCCAAATCTTCTGGAATTGGTAAGTGGAACTATAAGGAATGGAAACTGACCGAACTTAAAGAAATCATGAGCCGGTGGCAAACGGTTTTGCACGATAGAGGCTGGAACGCCAATTACATGGGCAACCATGATCAACCACGTCCGGTTTCCCGTTTTGGAGATGATGGTAAATATCGGGTGCGTTCTGCTCAAATGCTAGCGACATGGATGCTTACACTTGAAGGAACGCCCTACATCTATCAGGGAGAAGAGATCGGCATGACCAATGTTGCTTTCCCGGATATCGAGCAATACCGGGACATCGAGACGAAAAATTATTACAATCATTACATTGGTCAAGGTAAGTCGAAGCATGAAGTCATGCAGGCGATCTGGCTGAAGAGTCGCGATAATGCCCGGACGCCAATGCAATGGGATGATACGGAACACGCAGGGTTTACCCAAGGTCAGCCGTGGATTCAGGTGAATGATAATTATTCTGAGATTAACGTAGCCGATGCCGAAAGTGATCCGCAATCCATTTTGCATTATTACCGTAAGCTAATTGCCCTTCGCAAACAACATAAAGTGCTTATCTACGGCGCGTATGAACTGCTTCTGCCGGATGATCCGGAAATCTACACCTATACACGAACACTGGATGATGAGCAGATGTTGGTCATTCTGAATTTCCGCGGGCATGAGTCTGAGATGCACTGGCCGGAAGGTTGGAATTCCGAGCGAGCCAAGCTGATCATCAGCAATGTAAGCAGACGTTATTCTACGGATGAAGGTGCGATTCAGCTTCAGCCGTATGAAGCAAGGGTGTATCGTAAGCAGCGGTGAGACGGATGATCGCGAATTTTGCGTTGGTGAAGAGCAATGATTTATAATAAATAGTGGTTTCAAAATAATTAAAAACATATGTCGGGAGGAACCCAAGTTGTTGAATATTACGTTCCACGGTCACTCCAGTGTACAGCTGGGCACAGAAGAAAAGTCACTGATTATTGATCCTTTCCTGCGTGGCAACGAGCTTGCCGTCACGAAGCCTGAAGATATCAAGACCGATGTTGTGTTGCTGACACATGCACATATGGATCACATCCTCGATGCTGAACCGATTGCCAAAGCGAATAACGCCAAAGTTGTGGCTATTGTGGAGCTCGCTACATATATGTCCTGGAAAGGTCTGGATACGCTGGGGATGAACATGGGCGGAACAGTAGATCTTGACTTTGCTCAAGCCAAAATGATTCAGGCGTTCCACACTTCCGGGATCGTGTTGGAAGAAGAACAACGGATCATGTATGCAGGTTTGCCTGCTGGATATATCATTAATATTGGTGGCAAAACCATTTTGCATGCCGGAGATACAAGTCTCTTCGGGGATATGAAGATGATTGGTGATCGCCATGATATCGATGTAGCCTTCTTGCCTATTGGTGGACATTTCACCATGGGACCTGAGGATGCGCTACAAGCGGCCGAATGGTTTAATGCCAAACTGACCATTCCGGTTCATTATGATACATTCCCAGTGATTCGTCAGGATGCGGAACACTTCGTGCAACAACTGGCTGCAAAAGGTTTGGAAGGCCGTGTGTTGGCCCCAGGAGAATCCATTACCCTGTGATGCACATTTAACCCCTGTTCAATAATAAATGGATTGATAGATAAAGACGAATATCACGTCAAGATAACTGACGCGATATTCGTCTTTTTTCGGTTTCAGGTTCAATTTTCACAGATAGAGTTGGTATAAATGACAAAAACATTGAAATTCCATTGTTGAACTCCGGTTCAGAGTGATATAAAAAGTTACACGGAAACCAACCGGAAATCCGAATTGACCGCAAACAGGGGGAGCGTTCATGTCATTTGTGAAATCATTATTTTTTCAAATTATTGTAGCGGTGATCATCGGGATTGGCGTAGGCATCCTGTGGCCCGATCTGGGTAGCTTGCTGCAACCGCTCGGAACAGGCTTCATCAAATTAATTAAAATGATCATTGCGCCACTGATATTCATGGTGATTGTGACAGGTATTGCCAAGATCGGTGATCTGAAGTCCGTCGGCCGCATTGGACTGAAAGCCATCGTGTGGTTCGAAATTGCAACTACAGTAGCACTGGTACTCGGATTGGGAACAGCCAATCTGCTTCGCCCAGGTGCGGGAATGAACGTGGACCCTTCAACCATAGACGCAAGTGGCATTGAAGCGAAAACCAATGGTTCCGAGTTGCCACATACGGTAGATTTTATCATGAATATTATTCCGACGAGTGTTGTGGATGCTTTTGCACAGAATGCGCTACTGCAAGTTTTACTCGTAGCCTGTCTGTTCGGGGTTGCACTGGCAGCAACAGAGAGTAAAGCGAAAGAAAATGTACTGACGCTGATTGAGAACCTGCTCGGAATTGTGTTCCGCATTATTGGTTATATCATGAAACTCGCGCCAATTGGTGCATTTGGAGCCATGGCCTACACGGTAGGTGCTTATGGGGCTTCCACGTTGTCGTCCTTTGGTCTGCTTATTCTGGCATGTTACGGCGCAGCGCTGCTGTTTCTGGTTATGCTGGCACTCGCTGCCTGGTGGATCACCGGGCTGAATTTTCTGCAATTTGTGAAGTATACCCGCTCTGAAGTGATGCTGGCGATTGGAACGGGATCATCGGAAGTGGTGATGCCACGCATGATGGACAAGCTCACCAAGGCGGGTTGTGATCGTGCTGTTGTGGGGCTTGTGGTGCCAACGGGGTACTCGTTCAATCTGGATGGTGCTTCAATCTATCTATCGCTAGCGACAGTTTTTGTGGCTCAGGCCGTAGGTATTGAACTGACGTTTGTACAGCAGATTACGATTTTGCTAGTGTTGATGTTAAGTTCCAAAGGTATGGCAGGTGTACCTGGCTCCGCATTCTTGGCTCTGTCCGCGACGGCAGTAGCCGTCAATGCCTTCCCGGTAGCAGCGGTTGCTCTGCTGCTTGGTGCAGATCGTTTTATGGATACAATGCGTGTCTTCACAAACCTGATGGGGAACTGTGTCGCAGCGTTCGTGGTCGCCAAATGGGAAGGTCTGCTGGATCAGAAACGAATGCGTGCCGTACTATCAGGTGAGATTAGTGCTGCTGAACTGGAAAGGGAAGAACAGGCTGCGCTCTCTTTATTGAAGTTGAATATGCAGGAAAAACAGGGGAAAGCCGTAGTTTCAACGGAGATGTCGTAAGAAGCGTTTTTCCCGCTGTGGTGATTTATTAGTCAAGTGACAGCAACTTTAAAATAACAATCCATTACAACAGTAAAAAACATTTGAAAATTTCAACCAAGTTCAACCAAAGTAGACCGTCTGTTGCCCACATCAATCGTGGGAAGAACAGACGGTTTTTTGTTTTACCAATACAGATATCATGGAGTTTACGAACGCAGGTTCCAAAATAAATGTTACAGAGGAAAGATTTATGGGGAATGTGTAGAAGAGGCGAAGAATATACATATTATAGTTTCAACTTGTATATACATGTTTACTTATGTAATATAGATATGAAGTTAGCCGAGAACATCACATGAGAGCATTACAATTTATTGGAGGCGTTAACATGAGTTCTAATAACACAACTCCGTCATCTTGGTGGAAGACATCAACGGTGTATCAGGTATATCCGAAGAGCTTTAATGATACTACCGGATCGGGGACTGGAGACATTCGTGGATTAACCGAGAAGCTTGATTATTTGCAGCATCTGGGTATCGATATTGTGTGGTTGCAGCCGGTATATGTATCCCCGCAGCATGATAATGGGTATGACGTAGCGGACTATTACCGGATTAATCCGGATTATGGGACGATGGAGGATTTTGACGAACTGCTGAAAGGTCTGAAGGCTCGTGATATGAAACTGATGATTGATATCGTGGTGAATCACTCCTCGACAGATCATGAGTGGTTCCAGCAATCCCGTTCTTCCAAGGACAATCCATACCGGGATTATTATATTTGGAAAGATCCTGCGCCGGACGGCGGTGTGCCAAACAACTGGCAATCCAAGTTCGGTGGACCTGCATGGCAGTATGATGAACAGACGGGACAATATTTCCTGACTTTATTTGATAAAACGCAGGCAGATCTGAATTGGGAGAATGAAGGAGTGCGCAAAGCCGTACGGGATATGATCAAGTTCTGGGCCGAAAAAGGTGTAGATGGTTTCCGTATGGACGTGATCAACCTGATCTCGAAAGACCAGCGTTTCCCTAATGATGATGGCAGCGTGTCACCGGGGGATGGGCGTAAATATTACACGGATGGACCGCGTGTTCATGAGTATATCACCGAGATGTACGATGAAGTATTCGGGCCTCACAACATGGTGACGGTAGGCGAGATGTCCTCCACAACATTGGAACATTGCATCCAATATTCGAACCCGGCTTCCCGGGAGTTCTCAATGACGTTCAACTTTCACCACCTGAAAGTGGATTATCCGAATGGTCAGAAATGGGAACTGATGCCGTATGATTTCGAAGCGATGAAGCAGCTCTTCAGTGAGTGGCAAACTGGCATGCAGGCCGGTGGAGGCTGGAACGCACTGTTCCTGAATAACCATGATCAGCCGCGGGCACTGTCCCGATTCGCCGATGATGGTGATTATCGTGCCGAGAGTGCCAAGATGCTTGCAACGACTATACACGGAATGCAGGGTACACCTTACGTCTATCAAGGTGAAGAGATTGGCATGCCGAATCCGGTCTGGAATGACGTTAGCGAGTTCCGTGATATCGAATCGACGAACATGTACCGCTTGCTTCAGGAAGAACGAGGAAAATCCCCTAAAGAAGCTTTCAACATTGTAAAAGAGCGTTCCCGAGATAACTCGCGGACACCGATGCAGTGGAATGGAAGTAAGAACGCCGGATTTACTACCGGAACACCTTGGCTGAAGGTGGATGAAAGGTATCCGTCCATTCACGTGGAGCAGCAGCTGGCTGACCCGGATTCAATCTACTACCACTACCGCAAATTGATTGCCCTGCGTAAACAGGTTAACGTGCTGACTGACGGTCTGTATGAACGCCTGGACGATGCACACCCAGATGTGTTTGCTTACGCACGGACCAATGGAAGTGAAACTCTGATTGTTGTATCAAACTTCAGTAAACGGGACGTCACGTTCTCGCTTCCGGAAGCGGTGTGGAATGATCATATTACAAATAAATCAGTAGAGTTACTCATTGGAAATACAGAGGTAGCGCCTGTACTGACACAGGAAATCTCCCTCAGTCCGTATGCATCCTATATGTGGCTTGTGCCACAACAGGACTAATCACATTTTATAAATAGGAAGTGACACTATGGCAATCGATAAAAAACAGGTTGAGGAGATCGTCCGGGCAGTCGGCGGCAAAGAGAATATTGAAGCTGCAACACACTGTGTTACACGACTCCGGTTTGCCTTGTACGATGAAAGTAAAGTGGATACCGAAAGTCTGGATCAGAATGATCTGGTCAAAGGACAGTTCTCTTCCCAAGGACAATTCCAGGTCGTTATCGGGCCTGGTCTGGTGGATAAGGTCTATGATGAGATGATTCAGATCACCGGGGGAGATCGTTCTTCAAAGGATGATGTGAAGGCGGTCGCTGGTAAAAAGCAAAATCCAATTCAGCGAGCGATTAAAACGCTCTCGGATATTTTCATTCCGATCTTGCCTGCAATCATTACGGCAGGTCTTTTGCTCGGGATTAACAATATTCTGACAGGCCCAGGTATTTTCTTTGATGGAAAATCACTGGTGGATGTCTATCCAGCCTGGAAGGATCTTGCGTCCATCATTAATACGATCGCGAGCACAGCCTTTACGTTCCTGCCGGCTTTAATTGGTTGGGCAGCTGTAAAAAGGTTCGGCGGCAGTCCGCTGCTCGGGATCGTGCTGGGTCTCATTCTCGTACATCCCGATCTGCTGAGTGCATATGGTTACGCTGATGCCGTGAATAATGGCACGGTGCCAACATGGAATCTGTTCGGTTGGGAGATTGAGAAGATCGGTTATCAAGGGCAGGTTCTGCCGGTACTGGTATCGGCCTATCTGCTTGCGAAGATGGAGATTTTCCTGAACAAAAGGGTACATGATTCAATTAAACTGCTGGTCGTTGCACCAGTCACGTTGCTGATTACCGGATTCCTGGCATTTACAATTATTGGACCAGTTACATTTGCCATTGCGAATGCAATTACATCCGGCTTGATCTATGTTTACGATTCATACGCGGCGCTGGGTGGTCTGATCTACGGTGGTCTGTACGCTTTGCTGGTTATCACCGGTATGCATCACACGTTCCTCGCGGTGGATGTTCAGTTAATTGGTAGTCAGGGTGGTACGTTCCTGTGGCCGATGCTGGCATTGTCCAATATCGCACAGGGTTCAGCGGCACTTGCGATGATGCTTGTCCTGCGTGAAAAGAAAATGAGAGGACTTGCGGCAACGTCCTCAGTATCGGCCTTCCTCGGGGTAACCGAGCCGGCGATCTTCGGAGTGAATATCCGTTACCGTTATCCATTTATCTTCGGTATGATCGGTTCCGCGATTGGTGGTGTGTTGCTGACGATGAATAATGTTCAGGCAACCTCCATCGGTGTAGGTGGCGTACCGGGATTCCTGTCGATTTTCCCTAACAAATGGGGCGTCTTCTTCATCGGCATGGCGATTGTCCTGGTTGTACCGTTTGTACTGACTGTTATTTTTGGCAGAGCCAAACTGAGAAAAGAAGATCGTAGTGAAAGCAATGAAACCGTTGCTGAGCCTAAAGCCGCTACATCGCAGTCTGCTGCGGGCATCACCTCTTCTGTTGCAAAAACAGATCCGAACCAGCGCACTCGTAGTGCAGTTCAAGTAGGGGATGAAGCCGTGAATACGCTGGAAATTATGGCGCCATTAACAGGCCAGGCTGTTTCACTGGAGCAAGTGCCTGATCCGGCTTTTGCCGAGAAACAAATGGGTGAGGGTGTAGCGATTGAGCCTTCCGGCAACGTTGTTGTTGCTCCGTTTGATGCTCAGGTAGCTCATGTAATCAAGAGTAAACATGCGGTGATTCTTGAACATGCGAGTGGATTACAGGTTCTGATCCACGTCGGGATTAATACAGTATCCCTCAAGGGTGAAGGCTTCAACATGCATGTCGAAGCTGGCGAGCATGTAAAGGCTGGACAAAAGCTGTTGGAGTTTGATCGTAAGGTAATTGAAGATGCGGGATACCCGCTGATTACACCGATTATCATTCCAGATGGTCAGGATATGGTTGAACGGGTGGAAGTCACGACAGGGGATGTTACATCTAATCAAAATGGTGTGCTGAAGGTTCATCTGAAAGGTTAATCAAATACAACACCATGAAGGGGCTGCGTGATGTGCAGCTCCTTTTTGCTGTTTGATCGTTATTTTCATGACGACCATGGTAAACTGTATATAAAATGGAAGAATCACATTTTTAAAATAATGGTGGTTGGAAAGGTTCTTCTGACATATCAAGCTTCAGGCATGTTCGAGTCGTGGTGTTCATATGGTGGAGAAAGAGTTCCTAAGACCTGTCAGAAAACTCTGAAGGAATCGGATTTTGAGACACGCCATAGTCAAGTGATGAGGAGGAGAGCCATGACACGTGTTGCGGTGATGGTCATTCATGGGCTGGGTATGCGAAAGGAAGGCTATGCGGACAAGCTGATTGCTTGTTTGCATAAGGAATTGGATCAGGTGATGGTCTTACCTGGAGCCGCCAAACAGATGCTGGATATCGAACCTGTATATTGGGCGGATGTATTTGAGGAGCGGGAAGAGGCGTTGTTTCAACAGCTCGTCAGCTCTCCGGGATTAAACTATCAGACATTGCGCCGATTTGTCATCCATTATCTCGCTGATGCGGTTGCTTATCAACCGGTGGAAAATCAAGGCCATAACTATGATGCCGTGCATCGAACGTTGAATCAGGCGATGCATACCCTTGCACAGCGTAACGGACCGGAAGCTCCACTCTGTGTGGTTGCCCATAGTTTGGGTGCCGTAATCGCCAGTAACTTCTTCTACGATCTGCAATATCCGTCCAGTCGTGTTCCTGAAATTATCGATGTGAACTCGGCTTTGGAGCGGGGAGACACGCTGACCCATTTTTACTCGTTTGGTACAACCCTGCCCTTATGGAGTTTGCGTTACCATGACTTTAGTCGCCCGATTCAGGTTCCCTCCTCCCATGTGAATCACTATTATGCGGGCCTGGAAGGGGAATGGGTGAACTTCTACGATCGGGATGATATTCTGGGTTATCCGCTTCGTCCCATCGATCCGGCGTATGAGAAAGCTGTGAAAGAAGACATTGAAGTGAACTCGGGTGGCCTGGCCTTGAGCTGGAATCCATTAAGTCATGGAGGTTATTTCTCCAATGCAAGCATGAATCGGAGAATCGCGCAGGGGCTCGCTCGAACGTGGACCTGGATTAATCGTTCATAATATAAGAGGTAGTTCAAAAGCGGTCTTTTTGAACACGTATTGTAAGTACTATAAGTATTAAAATTAGGAGGGAATATGTATGGAGTGCAGGACAGGCTGTGCCGCATGTTGCATCGCGATTTCCATATCGTCACCGATACCGGGCATGGCTCATGGCAAGCCGGCAGGTGTACGCTGTGTGCAGCTTACCGATGATAATCGCTGCGGAATTTTTGGCCAAAAAGAGCGTCCTGCGGTATGCAGTGGATTGCAAGCTGAGGAAGAGATGTGTGGTAGCACCGATCAGGAAGCATTTGATATTCTGACCTGGTTGGAGCAAGAAACCACACCGACCGTAATTGCACCGAAAGTAGATTGAGTGGCTTGTTTTAATTAAACAGGATAATTATACTTAATATGGAAGAAGGTTGATCAGAGAGAGGAGACTCGAATACAATGGGGCTTGTTAAACGTTTTGTATTGGTTGTTGTGAATATGATCGGAGAGTTATGGATGGGCTTTTACAGACGTAACTCGGACTATTATGACCATCAGACTTCGGAGTCCAAGAGCAAGATTGGGTATTATGCATTTATTATTGGTGCAACAGTAGTTACGGTGGGTATAGTAGGCTGGATGTACAACCGAATTTATTCATAAGTTATTATTTGATTTCAAATTGAATGAAGCCAAATGATGAAGATGAGTCTGTACAAGTAAAAGAGAGTATCCGCAGGATGTGATATCAAGTGGATACTCTCTTTGTCATGGAATCGGGGCGAAATATGATCATTGAACTGAGGGCGCTGCTTTCTTTTCTTTTAACATATGTACGAGAATCATCTTCAGTACAGAAGAGACGATGAAGAAAATAAACAGGATGCGGAACAATTGATATCCGGATACAACCGAAAGATCGGCATTTACTTCATGTGCCATAATACTCATCTGATCCATGCCGCCAGGGGCCATACTGAGTAGCGAGGTAGCCGCCGAGAGAGAAAACACATTCATTAACAGATAACTCAATCCAAGCGCACCAGCAATGAGCAGCACACTGCTAATCACGGCAAGGGTCACCGTCTGCGTTTTGCGTTGCAACTGTTCCGGCTTGAGCATCAGTCCAACGTGACTGCCTATCATCAATTGCGATACGTTCAGCAGGGAGGTTGGCAGACTAGGCGTGTGCATCGCTGTACTTAATTGAATGACACACATGACGATCATGGGACCCAGCATAAATGCCGTCGGAAACCGGAGTCTGCGTGCAACCCACGCACCAGCTACACAGAGCGGAGCATAGAGGAGGATCTCGGGGAAAAGGGCCCCCCACGTTGCTATGTCAATGAGCGGCTGACCTGAACCATCACCTGCGGTACCTCCAATCCACGGACTGAACAGCAAGAACGGAACACAGAAGACGATCATGATTAGCCGAGTCACCTGCAAAAAGGTAACCAGCGTCAGATTGATGGATTTCATCTCTTCTGCAAGGGATACCATCTGGGATAGTCCTCCTGGAATGCTGCCAACTAGCAGGGAGGGGAAGTCAAAGTCGGTTACCTTTGAAGTGATGTAGGCCGTAAGCACACACAATCCGATTAAGAGTAAGGTCATCAGCAGCATCAGGGGAAGTTGTTGCAAAATGCCGTGCAGTGCCTCTTCTGTTAAGGTGAGTCCAATCGAATAGCCAACAATGAGAATGCCATAGTCCCGGATGGAGGCAGGCCACATGAGTGGCCATTTGGCAACTTGGGAACCAAGCAGCATGAATACCATTGGCCCGAGCAACCACGGGATCGGTGTATGAATGACTGTGAACAGCAATCCGCCAAGAACAGAGACACCTAGACTAAGAAAAAACCGAAAGACAACGTAGGAACCAAGCTTGCGCATCAGTTCCATCCGTTTAGCCTACCGGTTGAATAAAGTGATATGAGATTCAGGTATGCATTCAGGTTCAATGAAAGATTCATGTTCATATATGATCACTCCTGATGATGAGATACGTTGCGTTATCTGCGGAACAACCAGCTGCTTCTGTTTAACTCATCAAGATCCTGCGAGAGCCGTAGCGGAAGGCTTGGGTTCTCTGAACATTACATAGTACATCAATGATGAAATGACGTATAGACTGCCCGTGATGCTGAATGTAATCGCGTAACCCCAGTACGTTCCGTACGTAGTGACCAGATAGGATTGAACAGGTCCCATGGTCGCCCAGCCAATCATGAATGAGGTCTGCATCAGTGAATTGGCAATGCCGCGGCGTTTGTCTGATATTCGATCCACGAGTATGGCTGAATGAATGGGATTGGCTGCGTTCATCAATGCTTGTCTGAATAAGAAACTCAGCGAAGCGATGAACAACAGATTGGTGAAGCCTGTTAATAGAAGGAAGGGCAGCGACATGACCTGGAAAATGACAACAGCTCGTACGCTCCCGACCTTTGCTGCCAGGGTAGGACCAATCAGCATGGATACAATCGTCATAATCTGACCGAGTGCAATCAGTAAGCTCATGCCGCTCAGAGAAACCGAGAAGCGATTGGTGAAATACAGATTCAGGTACGGTACAACCAGTCCTGAGCCTAATCCAATTAATAACTGGGTCACTACAAACTGACCAATCAGTCGGGAATCTTTTTTCTTCGTGATCAAATCGTCCGTGCTGAGGGTATTCGTTGAACTTTCTATTAGATCTGCATTGGGCTGAAGAACGGGTTTAGCCGGAATTGGTGTCTGCGGAGCAATCTTGTCTTCGGTTACAAATAATAGTGGTATAAACGCAGCAAGGGTTGCTGCACCGCCGACAAATAAAACCGTCTGTAATCCAGTCACTTTGGCGAGTCCTGCCGTATGTAGCAAATCTGCGAATACGCCGCCACCCAGGCTACCAAGAACCTGGGAAGCAAGCACAAGGGAAGAATAATAACTGAACATCTTCAGCCGCTGGCTTTTCTTGACGTTTTCTGCCAGATAAGGGATGGCGAGTACCTGGAATACACCAGCGAAAAGGCCAGAGAATACCGCAAACCAGATCAGTCCGGTAGCCGAATAATCGAAGGAGCGTCCAATCAGAAAGATTCCGCTGAATAACGCCCCCGTAATGAGTAGCCGCTTGCGACTGAACAGATCACCGCATAGACCGATAGGAACAAACATAATGGCTGTAGCGAGTGATTGAATACTTACAATCTGGCCGTTCATTGTATCATTATAGCCCAGACCCTGAATGTACAGATTGTACAAGACAGAGAACATGCCATTTCCGATCTGATACAAAATGCTAGCCAGGAAAAACAGTTGAATATTGCGGGACCAGCCGCGAATTTCATCATGAATATGTCGTAAAACTCTCAAGTGGTTCCCTCCAGTCTGCCTGTGCAGTGATTCCAGTTTAACAGGAAAGGAGAGTTTGCGGAAGAATTGACCACTGTTTATTTTGGTATAGGGGTATCAATCACACGAGCGATGACGAATCCATCGTAACCTTTGCTACCGACGGTTTGCAGTGCTGTAGCTTCAAGGCGGGGGTTATCGGCAATTAATTGCAGGAAGGATCGAACGCCTTGAACTCTGAGGTCCGTGCTGTCTGCGCGGATCACTTCACCGTCCCTAACGATATTATCACCAATAATAAGACTTCCCGGCCGAGTCAGTCGCAGGGCCCATCTCAGATAATCGGGATTACTCGGTTTGTCTGCATCGATGAAGATCATATCAAACGGTTCCCTGTATTCTTCCTGAACATCGGGAAGGGTGGTCAGAGCAGGACCAACTCTCAGGTCGACCTTGTGCATCAGACCTGCACGTGTGAGATTGGCACGTGCCAAGTCCGCATGGTGTGGTTCGGATTCCAGTGAGACGATGTGTCCATGTTCAGGCAGCGCTCTTGCCATCCAGATGGTACTGTAACCACCCAGTGTGCCGATTTCAAGTACGCGGGATGCGCCTTGGATTTGAAGCAGGAGCTGGAGTAACTTTCCTTGATTCGGTGTTACGTCATGAGCGGGCAGTCCAGCCTCGGCATTGATTTGCAGGGTTTGCTCCAGCAAGGTATCCGAGGGAATCAGCAGATTATTCATGTAGTCGTCGACTTGGGTCCAGGTATGCTGTGGGTTGGTCGTATTTAAATTTTTCATTTTCACATGTTCCTTTCCTTGTTTCTTGTATTGGATTTCATAATTCAACTATAAATGGAGTAGATATATAAATAAAATATATAATATGTATGTTAATATAACTTTAGATTATGTATTTGACGTGGAAGAGGTGTAGCACATGAATCTGCATGGATTACGATTATTTCATGCCATCGTGAGATATGGCGGGGTCACTCGTGCCGCAGAGGAATTGAATATTAGTCAGCCTGCGGTATCTTCCCAGGTGAAGAAGTTTGAGCGTGAACTGGGTATCCGACTTTTTGCTTCGGAAGGAAGAAGATTGGTGCTTACGGATGCCGGGATGCAGTTAACAGGTTATGCCGAGCGTCTGTTCATGCTGGAGCAGGATGTCGAGAATTTTGTGCAGGATTTTCGGGAGGGCAAGAAAGGGCTGATCCGTCTTACGGCAACCTACTTGCCTTCGAATTTTCTACTGCCGGCCTGGATTGCCCGATTCAAGCAGATGCATGAGGATGTGGAGCTGGTTGTGAGCACAACCAACACCCGGATGGCTTTTGACCAGTTACTTCGCTACGAGGCAGAGATTGCAGTGTATGGTGGAAGTGGAATCACCCATTCGGGTGTCCAATGGGACGAATTGTTTGAGGATGAGATGTGGTTTGTTGTGCATCCGGACCATCCGTATGCGGGCAAAGAAATTGAACTGCATGAGATGGTGGCAGAACCGTTCATTATGCGCGAAGAAGGCAGTGCCACACGTGAGCGGCTCGTTTCCCTTTGCACCACAAATAACCTGGCCGCTCCACGCATTGCGCTTCAGTTCAACGGGCTGAACGAAACGATTAGTGCAGTGAAGGCAGGTTATGGGGCCAACTTTATATCTTCTTTGGTTGTGAAGGATGATGTACAGCAAGGCAGGCTGGCCCGTGTGTACGTTCGAGGTGTACAGCTGAGAAATACGGTTGCCGTATGTACACGAGCCGGGGAGGTATTGTCGCCTGCTGCACAGCATCTCGTCAAACTTATCCGCCAAGAAGCTGCTTTGATGAAATAAAAAGTGTGATTACTTAAAAATGAATAGGTTGATTCTTCATCTATTAACTTTCACTTTGTTGTGAAGTTCCCCATGCATGTAATCGGGCGTAGAGGGTTACGCCGCCAATGGTCAGGATAGGAATCCAGACTGCGACCATGGGTACACGGTGGAACAGCAACGCGGCTACAATGACGCCGACCAAATAGATAACAACAGCACCCGCACGAAGGTAGGAGTCTGTAGATAATGCTTTGACCAGTGATCGGATATTGGCATGTCGCAGCCTTTTAATGATGCTTACGGTGTCCTCAACCACAGCGGCGAGATTATTGGTGAGCACGGTTGTTGAGATGCCAGCTATTCCAATTCGGCGTGCTGCAGTCGTTTGCATCCCCATGGCGATGGCTAGTATGACAATTAAAAGATAAGACAGTTGTTCTGAAAATGGACTAATCATGGCGATCGCGAACAGCAGGAGCAATATGCTTTCAACAGTAAATACGGCTGTGACCTTAGAGGACCAGCCATTTTTGGTCTGCACATGTCCAACCATATGTGCTGCAATGGCATTTCCGGCAATAAAACCGATGAGGGCTAGCAGTGACCGCAACACGACAAATTCCTGCGCACGGGCGATGGCAATACCGAGCAGTACAATATTTCCCGTCATATTGGCTGTGAGCACATGTCCGAGTCCCAAATATCCAATCAGATCGACCATCCCCGCAGACATACATAGCAGGAGCATCGAGTACTTTTGGAGGGTGTTTTGATTCATCATATCCGTCCTTTCAAAAAAACGTAACCCCTCCAGTATACAGCCATAACGCATGATTCTTCAAAATGAAATTCATGGCGCGGGACTATGGTGCCGTAAGCCAATCAAACATATTGTTCACCGCTGCTTCATGTATTCTCTGGTAAAAATGATGATCCTGCCCGCCATAGGCGTGAAACGTAACGTTAGCACCTCCGCGCTTCAGCCAGTGATACATCCGAGTTCCGTGACTATAGTTTACCTGTGAATCTGATGTGCCGTGCATGATCAGCACAGGACAAGCGAGTTTGTTTGCATTTGACAGGGGAGAACGTGCGAGATAAGCTTCCGGAACTGCGCGCGGGGAACCACCCAGCACCCGTTTCAATGTGCGCCTCAGGTCGGTTCGTTCATGGTAAGTGCGTTCGACATCGGCGACACCGCTCCAGAGAACTAGTTTATGTACTTTGTCCAGTCCTTCATTGTAGACGGTCGCGGTATGTACGGCATTAATCGCTCCTCGGGAGAAGCCCATTAAAGATATCCGAGTCGAGTCGGCAAAAGGCAAACGCTGAACCAACCGGTAAGCCGCATGCACATCTTCGGCATCTCTTCCGCCATACTCGTCACGTCCCTCACCGCCTTCGTTGCCACGATAGGATGGGGCGAACACGATATAACCTTTCTGTACAAATTGCTCAAGCCAAACGGTATTAACCCCGCCATAGCTGCCCAGTCCGCCGCGGCAATAGATCAGAACCGGCCACTGTTCCGGTATGTTATCCGTATCATGCATTGTTGTAGCAGGGTAGTGGCTGGCGAGCGGCTGTAGATGTAGAGACTTATGTATGAGAGAGAAGTCCGGAAAGGCAGAGGAGTCAGAGCATGGATGAGAAGTTTCATCTGTGATAGCAGATAACGAACAACCGTGTGGGAGAAATAAATAAGCTTTAACCCGAAGCGTATCGGACGAATACGTCACTTGATAGAGCAGGGAGATCCACCTCTTTTATTAGTAATAACGGGCCATATGACAGGGATGCTTCTATATGATGCACGTAAAATAAGATCCCATACCTTCCGGCCGAATCGCCAGCCCGAATGTGAGAAATTCGTTTATTGGCTCCATATGATTTATAATGGTTCAGGAGACATGTGGATTGACCGCTGTCCTCATATTTATAAAACTAACTTTAGTGTGCAGAAAGAAAGGGAGAAAGCTATGATGAACGCTCCACATCCAATTGATCAATTCAAGAAATTTAAATATGAAATTACCAGATTTATGATGATCTATAAATTTGCTCTGGATCAAATGGAGACCAAGATTGAAGTCCTGAAGGAAGAGTTCCAGTCTCTGCATGATTACAGTCCAATTGAGCATACGAAGTCCAGACTGAAGTCACCTGAGAGCATTATGAACAAGATGTTCCGCAAAAATCATGAGTTAACGTTTGAGAGCATTAAGCAAAATATCAAGGATATCGCCGGGGTGCGGATTACATGTTCCTTTATCTCGGATATCTATCGCATTAAGGATATGCTGTGCAATCAGAGTGACCTGCGTGTATTGGAGGTCAAAGACTACATCGAAAATCCGAAGCCAAATGGTTACCAAAGTCTTCACCTTCTGGTGGAAGTGCCTGTGTATATGTCCAATGGTGAGGAACGAGCTTGTGTGGAGATTCAGATTCGTACGATCGCGATGGATTTCTGGGCGAGTCTGGAGCACAAGATTTTTTATAAATACAATAAAGATGTTCCCGAGCATTTGACCAGGGAACTAAAAAGTGCTGCAGACTCTGCGAATGCACTGGATCAGCAGATGGAACGACTTCACCGGGAAATTCAGGAGATCAAGGACGCCGAGAACGAGCGGGATGAAGAAGAACTGCGCCGTATTATTATTAACAATCAACAGTTCACACTGCCGTCCAACTTGCTCAAGCTACTGGGTAGCGGGGAGTAGTTCTGGATGAAAAGTACAACAGCTTCATTGAATACGAATTCCACATCGCGTGTGCGGATGGCATTAATTCTGGGGACGCTCTCGGCCTTCGGGCCGTTGTCCCTGGATATGTATTTGCCCGCATTGCCCACACTGGCTGATGAGTTCGGTTCATCTACTTCGTATGCTCAGCTCAGTCTGACGGCGTGTATGATTGGACTTGCGGTTGGTCAATTGCTTGCAGGTCCTCTAAGTGATGTACGTGGTCGGCGAACACCGCTCATAGCAGGGCTTGTGCTCTATACCATCGCTTCCATACTCTGCCTGGTCAGCCCCACGATGGGCTCTTTTGTTGTGCTGCGATTCATTCAGGGTGTAGCCGGAGCGGCTGGTATTGTCATCTCGCGAGCAATCGTCAGAGACGTATATTCGGGCCCGGAACTGACACGATTCTTCTCCCTGTTAATGCTGATTAACGGTGTAGCACCGATTGCGGCACCGATCATTGGTGGACAGTTGTTGACGTATACGTCGTGGCGCGGCGTGTTTATTTTGTTGAGTCTCATCGGTATACTAACGCTGTTTGCTGTCATTTTCGGTCTTGGAGAGACACTGCCTTCCAACCGCAGATCAAGCGGGGGATTGAAGCAGACCTTGATCACGTTTCGCCAAATCGCAGGGGATCGTCAGTTTATGGGTTATGCGTTAACACAGGGTTTCGTAGCAGCTGGCATGTTTGCCTACATATCCGGTTCACCGTTTGTGCTTCAGAAAATATATGGGGTATCCCCGCAAATGTTCAGTGTTTGTTTCGCCATTAACGGGCTAGGCATTATTCTGGCTAGTCAGATTGCTGGCAGGCTTGCAGGGAAAGTATCTGAAACCCGTCTGTTAATTGCGGGGCTGCTAACCGCGGCGCTGGGAGGAACTTCACTGCTCATCGCGATCCTGGCAGGAGGCAATCTGATCTCTGTGCTGATTCCGTTATTTTTGGTGGTATCCAGTGTCGGGTTGGTCAATACCGCGTCCTTCGCCCTGGCTATGGCCAATCAGGAGAAGTCGGCAGGCAGTGCGTCTGCACTCATAGGAGTGATGACGTTCCTGTTTGGGGGTATTGTCGCTCCGCTCGTAGGTCTCGGAGGAGAAGGAACAGCTGTGCCAATGGGAATCGTTATCGCGTGTGCTGATCTCGGTGCCTTGGTGATATATTTCTTAATGGTCAGTAGAGGCAGGAACCGTCAGAACGATCCGGCACTGAGTTAAAAGTATTGATTCTGTAAGCCGTAATATTGTTGAGTTTAGTTGGCAAGGTTACTTCTGTTTAAAAGAACGAATAAAGAGCCCCACTTGGAAGGAATCATGCTTCCAAGTAGGGCTCTTGCTTGTAGGTAAGGACAGGTTTAGCAGAGCGCAAACAAAATCTGTGTATTCAACAGAATACCTGGCGTTTGGAATGGATAGAAGTACCCCACTACAAAACCAAACAGATTAATGGCAGGCCACATCAGGTAGACATCATTGTAAGTGAATACAAGGGACCATCGATTGTAGCAAAAGTTGGGCAGTGCACGTTCTTCATTATCCCGAGGTGCCACTGCTCCAGTTTGTGCAAATTGCACGGCTTGAGTGAGACTTTGTGGCTGTTGCTGGAGGAAGAGCGGAAGCAGACCTGGGCTGCTTTTGATGAGATTATACAGAAAAAGCATTTCTGCCGGAGGCTGACCTACCGGACGAGGATAGGCACTAAGTAGCGTAGGCAGATTGCCTTGTGCCAGTTGCGCTGGTACGCCCGGTACTGTACCCGGGAATGTACTCGGAATGCCTCCGGGGATATATGGACCAGGTCCTCCGCCTGGAATGAATGGAGGATAGGAGCCTTGGCCGCCAGGTAGACCAGGAAACGTTGGACCACCCGGTGTGCCGCCACCTCCACCACCTGGGAACAGTGGAGGCAGTTGAAAAGAACGGTCTTCACCATAACTTATATAAGGGTTATATACGTAACTCATGTACAGAACATCCTTCCTGTCGTCGTATTCTGCAATCAGCATATGGCGGCATTCGCCTATAGGTGAATGCCGTCAAGAAGATTTTATATGATCTATATTGTTGAATTAATCATTTACACAAAACGAAGAGGATAGAAAAAACCTGAAAAAGCGAAGCGTTCGCCTTTAACACCGGATTTTCCCTTAGAGAAAGGGGAATCTATAAAATCTGGGGATAACAGCGATTGGAAGGTTGTTCTATTATCGTAGTGTCAGTGTAAATTAATTTTAGTTCAACTGTATAGCGCAGAATATAATCGAATTGACAACTGAACTGATAACAATTATCATTGTCAATGGAATTGGACAAAAATACATACGGATATTATATGTATCAATAATAGTATCAATATTTTTGAACGTAGATATCTGTCATAACAACGCCGAATAAGGCGTCCATACTGAAAGGGGATAAATCAAGTGTTTAAGAGAAATAGAAAGATGATCATGCTTCTAATTACGGTGATGGTCATGTCCATCTGGTTGGCCGCGTGTGGAACGAAGCCAGCAGAGAATGGAGCAACAGGAGAGAACGATACAGCAACAGAAACCGAGACGCAAACAGAAGCCCCGACAGAACGCACATTAACAGATGCAATGGGACACGAAGTAACCATCCCGGCTAATCCGGAGCGTGTCATTGCGTCTTATCTGGAAGACCATCTCGTGACGCTCGGTATTAAGCCAGCAGCACAGTGGTCCATCAACAACGGCAGTGGCTTGCAGGATTATCTGCAAAACGATCTGAATGGCATACCTGGTATTGCAAGTGATCTACCTTTTGAAGCTATGACTAGCTTTTCACCAGACCTGATTATTATGGGTTCTGAAAGTACAGTTGAAGGGGAGAAATACGAACAGTACAACAAAATTGCCCCAACTTATGTTCTCGGAGATGAGGTAAACAAGGATTGGCGTCAGGCTCTGCTCAAGATCGGCGAGATTCTGAACAAATCGGATGTAGCACAGAAGGCTCTCGAGGATTATGATGCGAAGGCAAAGGAAATCAAAGAAAAAGTCACTGCTGTCACTGGTGGAAAAAAATCCGCCGCAGCGTTATGGTTATTCAATAACAAGTTCTATGTGGTGAGCAACAATGTTTCCAGTGGTGAAGTGATGTACAATGAACTTGGACTCGCGGAGCCTAATGTCGTGAAGGAAGCATCCGCGAAGGCAACGGGTAACTGGTCTGAGATTTCACTGGAGAAGATCGCAGAAATGGATGCAGACTATCTATTCCTGGTGAACAGTGATAAGGGAGCAGGCTCAGAAGCGTTGCAAGATGCCGTATGGCAGAGCATTCCTGCTGTGAAGACTGGCAATGTGTTCGAGTTTGAAAGCACAAGCAGCTGGTTGTATAGTGGTGTTCAAGCCAATACTCAAATTCTTGAAGATATTCAAAGCAGTATTGTAAAGTAACACCAAACCATATGTGAGACATTCGTTTAAACGCCTTGATGTTGATGCCATGAGCATCAACATCAAGGCGTTTTTTTGTTTTTATAACAGATATGGATATATAATAACGAGGAAGTAACGTAAGTGAAACACGTTTAACGTTACACGAGCAAGGAAGGGGATATTTACATATGTATACATTGGATCCACGTGAAATAACGGGAAGAGATAACTATAAACTGATGAGTGGTTCAGTGGTGCCACGTCCAATTGCTTTTGTGACGACACGTTCAGATGAGAATGGTGTGATTAATGCAGCGCCTTTTAGTTTCTTCAATGTGGTTAGTTCGGACCCACCGTTGTTATCCATATCCATTGCACGTAAAGACGGGATCATGAAAGATACCGCCCGCAATGTGCTTGCCCATAAAGAACTGGTCGTGCATATCTGTGATGAAACAATTATAGCCGAAGTGAATGAGACAGCAGCCATACTTGAACCCCACGAAAGTGAGCTTGAGCGGACAAAACTTACTACAGTGCCAAGTACGAAAGTTTCAGTTCCGGGAATTCAGGAAGCACTCATTCGGATGGAGTGCGAGCTGTATCAGCACATCCCCATTACGAATGATGATGGCAAGCCGGCCAGCGACTTGCTGCTAGTACGCATTGTACAGTATCATTTCAGCGAACAAGTCTATAATCCTGATAAGGGCTATATCCTGATGGATCATTTGAAACCAGTCAGCCGATTGGCGGGTAATGATTATGCCAAGCTTGGGGAGAGATTCATGATAATTCGGCCTGAATAGTTTTGACCAATTGTATATGTAATATATGAAAGGGTTTAGCCCTGTATCAAAGGCGGACAGCACATGCGTAACTCGCATATGTTGTCCGCCTTTGACTGTGATATGAACATAAACGGGACAGGGAGTGAATAGACTTGTACTATATCCTGCACATGTCATATGAACCTATTTTATATATAGGTTGTTTAAAAATCCTAATTTGAAAACGAAGGACATGTACTATATAGGGAGGTTAAGCCGATGAACCAGCTTGAGGGAACTACAGGCGCAAGTATTATGGGAATAGGGACGGTGTTGCCAGCCCACCGTATTGAGCAAAAGGATGTGTCTGCTCGTCTGGCGCAAGCACTGGAACATGAGCCGGATGCGAGAAGATGGGCGAAGCGAATTTTTAATCAGTGCGGTGTGGAGACTCGTTATACATGTGAACCGAATCTGCTTGAGCCTGTGGAGGCTTGCCGATATTTACCCTTTACTTCTGTGGAGGAAGTCCCGACTACAGCCGAGCGTATGGCCAAATACAAAGCTGCTGCTGTTCCACTTGGTCTCGAGGCGGCAGGACAGGCTCTTCAGGATGCAGACGTATCTCCTGAGGAAATTACGCATCTCATTACGGTGAGTTGCACGGGGCAGTTCTTGCCGGGGCTTGATGTTCGACTGATCCAGCAGCTTGAACTGTCACCGCAGATCAACCGAATTCCACTGGTGTTTCAAGGATGTGCAGCAGGTCTGAAGGCGATCCAACTGGCGAATTCAATCGTAACGACAGATCAGAAGGCTAAGGTTCTCATCGTGTGTGTGGAGCTGTGCACACTTCACTTCCAGCCATCTGCGAAACGAGACGATCTGTATGCTGCATCGTTCTTTGGAGACGGCGCATCTGCCTGCGTCATAGGTGCGTCCGGAACAGGCCGTAATGAATGTTTTCGACTGGGCCGTGGGCACTCGACGCTACTCCCGGACTGTGCAGAAGAGATGATCTGGGAAGTGGGCAATACAGGCTTCGATCTCTACCTGTCACCTCAGATTCCGAAGCTGCTTGGTTTGCATCTCGGTCCAGAGGTAGAGCGGTTGCTGGAAGGGAGCGTTTTACCGGAAATATGGGCGATCCATCCGGGAGGCAGAGGCATCGTGGACGCCGTTCAGAAGCTGTATCAGTTGACAGATGAACAGGTCTCCTACAGTCGAAACATCTTGCGGAATTATGGCAATCTGTCGTCCGTGACGATTCTATTTGTCCTTCAAGCCATTCGCGAGGATTACAGACAGAAGGAAGAACATTCCAGTGGGATAGCGCTGGCCTTTGGCCCGGGATTGACAGCAGAATTACTTCCTTTTACATACATTCCTGTCCCCATTGTGAATAGAACGCCTGTGAATCATGGTCTCCAATAGATCTTTAACCCGAGCAGAGGGGCAACATTAGAAAGCGTGTATGAGCGTGCTTATTGATCTTACCGATGAACGTAACTGAATGGCCAATCTGATCGCAGAGGAGCTAAGGTATGGGTTATCGCAGACTTGCTGTCCTCATCAGCCGATATCCGCGGTTCATTATTCTCTGCTGGGTGTTTATCATCGGGATGTCAGCGGTCTGGGCGTGGAAGTTACCTGAGATTGTTCAGGATCACGGATTGAAACAAGTTCACGGGGATGCGCAAGCGGTTGAGCTTGTTCTGGAGGACGAATTTGGTTCTCCTGCTGATCCGGTTATTCTGGTTTTTGAGAAAAAGGAAAATACCTCACCGTTAGAGTTCCGGCAGTGGATTAAGGATCGTCTGACACAGGTCCAATTGTTGCCTGCGGTAACCTCTATCACACCTCCTCTGGATGCTAGAGAAGGGATGATGCTGCAAGAGCATAGGGCTTATGCCCTCGTGAAGATGGATGTTCCCGCGCATCAGATGGGTCCTCCGCTGAAGCAACTGCGCGCCATGCTGGCAACAGACGGTCCAGGTACGGTCCAATTGACGGGAAAGGCGGTCGTGCAGCAGGATGTGAATCATCTGAGCTTTCGTGACCTGGAGCGGGCAGAGATGGTGGGCCTGCCGATTGCCCTGATCGTTCTGTGCTTCGCATTCAGGGGGCTACATGCCGCCTGGATTGCTGTCATGATGGGGATTAGCGCCGTGATTACAGCTATGGGAGTCACGTCTCTCCTTGGTTATCATCTGGAACTGTCCAACTTTATTATTAACGTGATTCCCATGGTGGGCATGGCACTCAGTATAGACTTTGCCCTGATCATCCTGAGCAGGTACAGGGAAGAACTTCAGCGAGCCTATGAAGATGAAGACAAAGATAACGTTCTGAGCAGTGGTCTGGTTATGCATAGTGAGGCTCTACGGAGCGAGATTCTTCAGCGAACATTGCGTACAGCAGGCAGAGCGGTGTTGTTCTCGGCAGCTTGCGTGCTCCTTGGACTGCTAGGTCTCCTATGGATCAGGCTTCCGATGTTTCTGAGTGTCTCCTTGGGGGCCATCATCGTTCTGCTCCTATCCCTACTGTTGAACGTAACGTTGCTTCCTGCCCTGCTGTCACTGTCTGCGGATCGGGTCTTCAGGCGAAAGTCAGTCCATTCGTTACCCAGACGCTCGGTCTGGCATAGGTGGTCAGCGATGGTCATGAAACGACCAGTCAGAATGGCAATCGGAGGTACGGTTGTCCTGCTCCTGTGTGTGTATCCAGTGACCCGGCTGGAACTATCCATCCCGGATGCCTCTTCACTGCCAGAGAGAATGGAGTCCCGTCAGGTAGCAGAGCAGTTGCAGCATGATTTTGGACAAAAGAATACCTCCACCATCGAGATCGTGATTGGTGGACAGCAGGAACGGTTGACTGCCTTTCACTGGCAGATGGCACACAACAAAACACGTCAACTACTGCAGGACTCGGATGTATTAAACATTTTTTCACCATGGGGTCTGTTACAGTCTGATCCAAATAGCGTGCAAAGCCAAAACCTTTTTCCAATTCCAACGTCATCGCTCACTACTACTACTACTATAGAAGACAAGGAATCAGCAAGGACGGCATGGCTTCGTTCAACAGTTTCTGATCATTCGATACGCTTGGTAGCTACCGTGCATGGGGAGCCCGGTTCGGAACAGGTCGCAGACTGGTTGGAACGAATGAGGAACAGCGATCATGCCCTGGGTTTCAACGATGTAAAACTACGTTATGGTGGGGAAGCTGCCAAGCAGTATGAAATAATGCAGGAAGTCACAAGTCAACTGCCCAAAGTGCTGGTATTTGTAGTGGTCACCAATTATCTTGTGTTACTGGCGGCATTCCGATCTCTGCTTATCCCAATCAAGGCGATTGTGATGAATCTGCTCAGCTTAGCGGCTTCATTTGGCATATTGGTGTGGGTGTTTAATGAGGGTCATCTGGGGATGGAACCGTCAGCCATTGCCATTATGATTCCGGTATTCATTGCAGGATTGGTCTTTGGCATATCCATGGATTATGGTGTGTTTATGCTCAGCCGTATTCAGGAAGTCTATAGACGAACGGGAGACAGTGATGTGGCCGTCCAACAAGGATTGGCTTCAACGGGCCGTCTGGTTACATCCGCAGCGGCCATTCTGCTTGCGGTGACCGTACCGTTTGCTTTTGCAGAAGTTGCAGGTGTGAGACAGTTAGGAATTGGGATAACCGCCGCAGTATTGATTGACGTTACACTGATCCGTCTGATACTGGTACCCGCACTGATGAAATTAATGGGTCGGTGGAATTGGTGGTTGCCGGGTCAGATCAAATGAAGGATATTGCCGAAGCCCGAAAACAGGCCAGGAATATCCTTTTTTTGGCTGGAAATCATCTGAATCCATTCAAAACAGGCAAACATGTTCAATTCTTGGGCGAGTTAAAGTCCTATAATGGATGGGATCAATTCCTTATGATGGTATTACATCTACGTTAACCTACGAAAAACAGGAGGGACACAGGGCAATGTCGGATATAGAAGCCTATCTGCAACAACAAATGAATCTTCGTGGTCGTTCCGCATATCAAGCAGATCAACCTATGGAGTTATGGCGCAGCCAGTTGCGTACACGCGTGAAAGAACGATTGGGCGGTTTTCCAACGATGCCAGAAGCACTCAATCCTGTACTACTGGAGCGCACTACATGTGACGGCTATATCCGCGAGCGGATAGAGATCACGACCTATGCAGGACTTCGCATGCCTGTGTATATGTTGATTCCAAATGATGTAAGCGATACCGATCCGAAGAGACCTGCGATCGTTGCTTGTCATGGGCACGGGTACGGTAGCCGGGAGATATCCGGTATGGAGCCGGATGGGTCACCACGGACAGGAGAGCCTGGGTTGCACAAGGACTTTGCTGTAGCTCTTGTGAAACGGGGATATGTGGTTGCTGCTCCAGAGCTGCTCGGATTTGGTGATCGAAGACTGGAAGAGGACCGCGATGCGCCATCAGGGGCAAGTTCCTGTACGAAGATCGCTGCGCATCTGCTTCTGGTGGGGAAAACTCTCGCTGGGCATAGGGTATACGAAACAACGCGTGTGCTGGATTATGTGTCGACTCGTCCTGAAGTGGATTCGGAGCGAATTGGGAGCATGGGTATCTCAGGAGGCGGTCTTGTGACCGCATTTACAGCCGCGCTGGATGAACGGTTCCGTGCAGCTGTAGTGAGTGGTTATGCAAGTACATTCGAGGGAAGCATACTGGATCGGAACCACTGTCTGGACAACTATGTGCCAGGTATCCTGCGTGAAGCGGAGTTGCCGGATATCATCGGCCTGATTGTGCCTAGGCCACTCTTTATAGAATCCGGAAGTGATGACCGGGTATTCCCCATTCATACAGCAAGAGAGGCGTATGCGCGTTTGACACACATATATGAACAGGCGGGAGCACACGAATCGCTGAATGCGGATTTCTTTACAGGTGGACATGAGATTAGCGGAGCGAAAGCCTATGACTGGCTTGATCAAGTTCTGTGAAGCTGAGGCTTATAACCATCTGTATAAGTTGAACTAATCATTTACACGATAACCGAGAAGTTAGGAAAAACCTGAAAAGCAAAGCCAATATAATTCTGATTCGAGAGGAGGATTCAGTGATGAAACGGCCAACATTGGTAAAGCTTCTATTCTGTCTTGTTCTGTTTGCAAGTACGATCGGCGTAGGTCTGGGAAGCAGTGGAGGGCAAGTTATCGAAGCGGCAACGGACAATTACAGATTTGATTTTGGTTCGGGTGCTGTTGAGAACGGTTACATAGGCGTGTCCGCAGGAGAGGGCTATACTGCGACGAAAGGATATGGGTTCAACACACCTGCCAATATGCGAAATGTGTCTGCCTCCGGAAGCGGAGTGATGAGTGACGCCGTACAGTTTCTGACGTTTGGTACGAAGAGCACCAATACCTTCAATGTGGATCTGTCCAATGGCCTCTATGAGGTCAAAGTGGTTCTGGGCAATACAGCCAGAGCGAGTGTGGCTGCAGAAGGTGTATACCAGATCATTAATATGACGGGCAACGGGGCGACGGACCAATTTCAAATTCCGGTGACTGACGGGCAATTAAACCTGCTGGTTACGGAAGGAAAGGCAGGCACCGCCTTCACACTTAGTGCACTCGAAATTCGGAAATTATCCAATCAGACGGTAACCAACCGCACGATCTACATTGGTGGCGACTCAACGGTCTGCAATTACTATCCGTTGGTTAGCAGTGTACAGGGAGGTTGGGGACAGCTGTTTCCGTCCTATGTGAACAATGCCACCTTCCAGATTCGCAATATGGCGTCAAGTGGTCAATTTGCGAGAGGTTTCCGCGATGATGGTCAGATGGAGGCGATTCTGAAGTATATCAAACCGGGAGATTATTTTATTTTGCAATTCGGAATTAACGATACCAATGCCAAGAACAATACCACGGAGGCTCAGTTCAAAGAGATTATGCGGGATATGGTGCGCCAGGCGAAAAATAAAGGAGCGACGGTCATCCTCTCCACCCCTCAGGGTCGGGCAACAGACTTTAATTCATCCAACGTGCATCAGGCGGAGAACCGCTGGTACAATCAGTCCACACGTGCACTGGCTCAGGAAGAAGGTGTCACTCTTGTTGAACTGAATAAGTTGAGTTCGGCCTATTTCACGTCCATTGGTCCAGCTGCAACACTCGCTCTGTATATGACAGGGGATAGTCTGCATCCGAATCGTCAGGGTGCTGCACAGCTTGCTCGCATTGTGGCCGAGGATCTGAGAAGACAGGGACTGAATGGATTCTGACAATGCTATCTAATCTGCTAATCTGTCTGCATGATCATTATGATCAGAGATTGATATGAACCGCATATGAAAAAAAAAGAAATACCCCCGGGAACATACCGCCAAATCGGCGGCTGATCCTCGGGGGTATTCGTTATGCTTAGGCTTCGGTTCAGGATTACTCCATCATGTCCTTGGCTTCATGGTTTACTTTTTTCCCTTTTAACAAAGGTTCCAGTTCATCTTGAACGCTTTGCTCCCACAATGGTACATCTGTGCGATAGGCGGCCCGTCCGTTCAGATGTCCGGCGACCGGAGCTGTGATGAATACGAACAGAATGCCGAGCAACAAGCGTGCACTGATATAGTTGTCGAAGTACCAAAAGAAGAAAAACGCAGCGCTTAGTACACAGAACACACCAAGCGTCATACTTTTGGTTGCGGCATGGGCTCGCAGATATACGTCAGGCAGTCGAATAAGTCCGAACGCACTGAGTGCACTAAGTAATGCGCCAAGCAGTACGAGTAGACCTATAGCTGTTTCAGCGGCTACTTTAACGATCTCCATCATTTTTGAATACCGCCCCCCGTTCAATATAACGTGCAAATGCCACCGTACTTAGAAAAGCCAGAATACCAATCAGCAAGATGATATCCAGATAGGCCTGGGTTTTCAGCATCATCGACAGAACGGCGACGATGGCAATCACATTGATCCCGATCGTATCCAGTGCCGTGATCCGGTCAGCCATGGATGGTCCCCGAAGCACCCTGTACAAGCAACCCAGAATGGCTAAGGAGAGAATGAGCAAAGAGATGAACAGCAGTGAGGATAACATTAACGCGTCACCTCCATAATTGCTTTTTCAAATGTGTTTTGGATATCATCTCTCAGTTTCTGTTCATCCTTGATATCCAGTGCGTGGATAAACAGTTTGCGTTGATTGCCCGAGATTTCAAGCGGCAGGGAACCTGGTGTCAATGAGATGAGTAGACAGAGCAAGGTAACCTCCCAATCCGAGGACAATTCAGTCTTATATGTGAAAATACCCGGACGTATATCGAGCTTGGGCTTGATAATCTGACGTATAACCTCAATGCTGGCGCGCACCAATTCCTTGAACAACAGATTAATCAGTTTGATGATGGCCCAGACTCTCACAATATAGAAGCGCTGGGGGAAGAATCGGCGCATCCCCCCGATGAGAAGCAATCCGAGCATGTAACCTATGAGAAAACCAACACCATTCCAGGCATTGTTCAGAAACATCCATACAAAGGCAATGATAAGATTCAGTACAATCTGAAAGGCCATAGACATCTACTCCTTCAATACGGCATCAATATAAATATTGGGATGCAGTAGAATATCGCCTGCGCGGGAGGTCAACTGGAACATACCTTCAGCCCCCACACCCATTACGATGATGAATACAAACAGAATTCCGGCAGGAATCAGCAGGCCGTTCACCGCGTATGGGCGTCTTGTAACCCCGGCAGGCGGTTCGCCCCAGAACGCTTGTATGAAGATGCGCAGTACCGAATATAACATCAACAAGCTGGAGAGCACCGCTATACCAGTGAGACCATACAATCCTGCCTGTAAGCCACCTTCGAAGAGAAGCAACTTACCCGGAAAACCACTGAATGGAGGCAAGCCTGCCAAGGCAAGTGCGCTGATGAAGAACATCCAGCCGAGCAACGGATAGCGATGGATTAGTCCGCCCATGTTGTCGAGTTTTGATGTTCCTGCAACAGCGATCAAGGCACCGCCAAGCAGGAAGAGCAATGTTTTGATCAACATGTCATGCAGCATATAGAAGAGCAGACCTTCCAATGCAGGACGACTGGCCGATGCCATACCGAAAGCAACAAAACCTACTCCTGCGACCACGTTGTAGATGAGAATCTTGTTCACATCGCGGTATGAAATCGCACCGATGACACCAAGAACCATCGTGGCACCTGCCATCCATCCGATCAGTGCATGGAAGAAGTCCGGATCATGATAGAAGATCAGTGTGAATGTTCGCACAATCGCGTACAGACCAACCTTGGTGAGCAATCCTGCGAACAGCGCAGTGACGACAGCAGGTGGCGCCGCATAAGAGCCTGACAACCAGAAAAACAGGAACAGTCCGGCCTTGATGCTAAATACGATCAGGAAGAGTACCGCAATCAGGGTAACGACCCCGCTCTGTCCCACTTCAGCAATTTTGACAGACAAGTCTGCCATGTTCAGTGTGCCAGTAATGGAGTAGAGGAAGCCGATGGAAGCGACAAACAGTGCTGAAGAAACGATGTTAATCAAGACATATTTGATCGTTTCCCGCAGTTGTCTCTCGGTACCTCCCAATACGATCAGTGCATAAGAAGAGATGAGCATCAGTTCAAAGCTGACAAACAAATTGAACAAATCTCCGGTTAGGAATGAACCGTTAACTCCGGCGATCAGGAAATGAAAGAACGGATAGAAGTGATGTTCTTCCCGCTCCTTGTTCACACTGCGGAACGCATACAGCAGACACGCCAGTGCGATGATGGAAGCGGCGACGACAAGCAACGCCGATACCATGTCCGCTACAAGCACAATACCATAGGGAGGTGCCCATCCACCCATATTAAGCGTTAGAACTCCAGATTGAGCCACCCGTGTAATGAGTATCGTGGAGACCGCTGCGGTGAACAAAAGTCCGATGACACTAATAATCCGCTGGATGTTCGTTTTTCGGAAAAACAGAAGGGCCAAAACACCTGTAACCAATGGTAACAGAATCGGCAGGACGACGAGATTATTCATATGGGCGCCCCCTTACTTCTTCCATATCGTCTGTTCTCAGCTTCAGATAGGAGCGATAGGAGAGAACGAAGAAGAACGCAGTGAGCCCGAAATTAATAACAATGGATGTTAATATCAGCGCCTGTGGAAGTGGATCGACATAGCGTTCAGCCATCTCCCCAAGCAGTGGTGGTGACCCGGTTTTGAGGCGTGACATGGTGATCAACAGCAGATGCACGCCATGGGTTAGTATGGACATACCAAGTACGATTCGGAGCAGGCTCCGCGACAAGATTAAAAAGACGGCAACCGCAAACAGAATGCCAACGGCTACACACATCAATATTTCCATATCAGCGATCCTCCCCGATCTGTAGAATGATGGTCATGGTGACACCCAGGACAGCGAGATATACGCCAAGATCGAACAGCATGGCCGTGGCGAGCTCTGTCTCTCCCAGTAAAGGAAGTTCGAAATAGCCGAAGGTTTGGCTGAGGAACGGGACTCCGAAAATAAATGAACCCGCGCCCGTAAGTAGGGCTATACCCAAGCCGATTCCTGTTAGAATACGGAAGTCAACAGGTAACGCTTTGCGTATCGTATCTGTACTGAAGGCCAGAGCAATCAATACGAGTGCTGCAGCTGTGACTAAGCCGCCGATGAAGCCTCCACCTGGATTGTGGTGTCCTGCGAAGAACAGGTGCATGGCAAACGTCAGTATGATGAACACAACGACCTTGGTAGTCGTTTGCAGCAATACATCATTACTCTGTAACGGTACAGTATCCCACGAGGATGAGCTACGTTCCCGGTTACCATACTTTTTCGTATTATCCGTTTCATCATCCAGATCAGACTCGGAATCCTGATTTTCCTCCTTTTTGCGGAACTTCAATCGGGCTCCAAGATCCTTCGCTTCGAGGTTCAGATTAATCATGGAATAGATGGACAAGGAAGCAACACCAAGTACCATGATTTCCAATAACGTATCGAACCCACGGAAATCTACAAGTAATACATTCACGACATTTTTACCACCGGCCGAGTCATACGCTTCCTGAAGGAAAAAGGTAGAAATGCTCTCCAGTGATGCTGTTCCGCTTGCAGCTAATGCAACAAAAGTCATCACGATTCCGACTGCAATCGCTACGATCATGTTCACCGTGAGATATCTGCGGCTTGATTTGCCACGTTGCAGTTCAGGCAGATGGTAGAAGCAGAGCAGGAACAGTGCAACAGATACCGTCTCAACAATCATCTGTGTAAGTGCCAGATCCGGTGCCCGGAAGAGTACGAACAACAGGGTTACGAGGTAACCTACCGCTCCGGTCATAATGACTGCCGAAAGTCTGTTCTTGGCAAATGGAATTGAAACCGCGGCACCAATTAGGGTGACTAGCAGTACGACTTCATAGAATGAGAAGGGCGCATTGCCCTGAAGATTCCACGTAATATTTTCGCCTGAACGGAAGAAGGCATAGACCAGTAAGGCAACCGTGAATGAGAAAATATAAACGAGATAACTACGAACCGAGCCATTCATATAGGCTTCCGTCCATTTGCGTGCATAATGCTGCAGATTATCCAGCACGACATGGTACATATTGTTAATCGTTAATCCTTGTGGATAGTGCTCATAAATATTCCTCCATCGTGGCAACAGCTTGTAGAGAGTGATTCCGAGAATCACGACTCCGATCGTCATAATGAGTTCCGGAGTCCATCCATGCCACAGAGAGAAATGTACATCGAAGCGCTCGTTCCCATTTAACAGGGAAGGAAGCACAGCCGCCATTGCCGGTTCGATCAGTGATCCTGCCAGCAAGTTCGGAAAGAGTCCGAAGACGATGACAAGAATACCGAGAACAACGGGCGGAATGAGCATACCGGCAGGCGCTTCGTGCAGCTTCTCGGCAGGGATCTCGCTTTGGCTACGACCGAGGAATGTTTTGAACACGATAATAAGCGCATAGATCAGGGTAAACACACTTGCAAGCCAAGCGAATACCGGCAGTAGAACACTCCAGGACCCAAGTCCAAAGATGCGCAGATGCGTGACTTCGACCATCGCCTGGAAGAATAGCTCCTTGCTCAGGAATCCGTTGAATGGTGGAATACCCGCCATGGCAAGTGAGCCGATCAGGGCAACGGTGAAAGTGATTGGCATGAATGAAGCAAGTCCACCGAGCTTCCGAATGTCACGTGTACCTGTTTCATGATCGACAATGCCTACGACCATGAACAGAGCGGCCTTGAAGGTCGCATGATTAAACAGGTGCAGCAGCGCAGCGGTTATCGCCACGGTGTACATCGCAGAGGACTCGCCATATCCGAAGTAGAGAGCAGCAGATCCAACCCCGAACAGGGACATGATCAGACCAAGTTGAGAGATGGTCGAATAGGCGAGAATCGCTTTGAGATCGTTTTTTTTCACCGCCAGGAATGATCCATAACATAATGTCAGAAGACCAACGCCGGTGACCAGCCAGAACCATAGTCCCTGTCCACCGAAGATCGGTGTGAACCTGGCCACAACGTACAGTCCGGCCTTAACCATCGTGGCTGAGTGCAGATAGGCACTCACTGGTGTAGGAGCTTCCATGGCATCCGGCAACCAGATATGGAACGGGAATTGGGCTGACTTGGTGAAAGCTCCAATCAGGATCAAGACAAGTGCTGGCAGAAATAGTGCGCTTTCCTGAAACTGTCCCAACCCTGCAATGGTTGCACGAATACTGAACGTGCCAGTAATGAGATACATCATCATGAATCCGGTAAGCATGGCGAAACCGCCAAATACCGTAATCAGGAATGATTTTTGTGCTCCGGAAGTCGAGGCTTTACGTTTGTAATGAAAAGCAATCAACAGGAATGACGTAATACTGGTCAACTCCCAGAATCCGTAGAGCACAATCATATTATCCGACAGCACCACGCCCAACATGGCTCCCATGAACATCAACAGATACAGGTAGAAGCGGTTCAGAGCTTCTTTCATATCCATGTAGAAGATGGAGTAGAGAACAACGAGCACACCGATTCCGGTGATTAGTAGTGTCAGCATGAGGCTCAGTCCGTCTAGATACAGGTTAAATCCAATGTCCAGTGAAGGAATCCATGGGATATTTCCAGATACGGTATTGCGCTGTGACACAGCGGGTATGAGGCTCGCAAAGTATACAAATAATAGTGCCGGGACAAGGAGAACCGGCCATCCCAAATGTAATTTACGGAAGAAACGATGCAGCGTGGCAAGAAGAATGCCAGCCGCAAAAGGCAGAATAACAGCAACATGAAGCAGGCTCAACATTACACCCCCAATGTTTAAAATTTCGACTTCTCTCTGTGTGACATACAGGCGCATAATCCTCAAAGGATATGCTTGCTCTCTATATTCATAACCCAAGTATGTATATACAGAATCGTGTCTATTCTTTGAATGGAAGAAACACGGTGAAGATTTCACTATAATATTGTATGGGCATGTATAATGAAAAAACACAAAAGATCCGATAAATAGGAAAACGATTAGGTGACATCCCGTGTACCCTTTGCAGCATAGTAATGTTGAGAAGCAAGATGGTTTCACCGTGTAATGGAGGAAATAATGTCATTCAAAATCAGAACTGTGCTTACAGTCATCTTCGCTGTGTTATCCTTGCTGGTTACCCTGACGATTGGGTCTATATTTAGCCAAAAGTCATTTGTTGCTGTAGAGACTGAGATTGGTCACTCGCTTACAGGCACGGCCTCTCAGGCTTCGGACAAGCTGGATCGGTTTATGTCCGCTCGCGCGGGTGAACTGGACCTGCTGGGCCGCATGGCTGCACTGGAAGATGGATTCAAACCAGCTGAAATTCAGATGTTGCTGGATCAGCTACAAGATAGCTTTCCCTCATTCTCATGGGTTGGATTCATGGACCCGAAGGGAAAAGTGTTAGCTGCGACGGATGGCATCTTGCTTGGGGAGAATTTATCGGAGCGACCTGTGTATCAAGAGGGAATCAAGGGTAAATTCATTGGAGATGTGCATAATGCAGTACTTCTTGCCAAGCTGCTTCCGAATCCAACGGGAGAGCCGTTGCAATTTGTCGATATCAGTTTCCCAATGAAGGATAGCAAAGGTCGTATACAAGGTGTGCTTGCTGCCCATTTAAGCTGGGCCTGGGCGAAGGAAGTGGAGGAATCCGTGCTCGCTCCTTTGAAACGGGAGGAAAAGGATATTGAGTTCTTTATCGTGAGCAAAAAGGAACATACCGTGCTGTTGGGACCAAAGGAATGGATTGGTAAACCGCTAGTATTACCCGGTATTGCAGAGGCCCAGCTTAACAAAAGCAGTTGGTCCATTGAAGAATGGCCGGATGGGAATGACTATGTGACAGGGTTTGCTTACAGTCAGGGTCACCTGGATTATCCCGGATTAGGATGGACCGTAGTTATTCGCCAAGTGAAGTCCACGGCATTTGCTTCTGTGTTCGATTTGATGTGGTTTAATGTGTGGGCAGGACTTGCCGTTACCGTGCTGTTTGCACTTATTGGCTGGTTTGTCTCGCGTCTGATCTCTGCTCCAATAGTGCGTCTTACCAGGGTAGCCAATCGACTGCGAGTAGGAGACGATCTGGAGATTCCCGAGAACAAAGGAATTAAGGAGATCGAAGTATTGTCCCGATCACTTCGGGATATGCTGACCTCTCTTACGAATAAAGACTCAGAACTGGTCGTGATGCAGAATCTGGCCCATTTTGATCAGCTGACCAGTCTGCCGAATCGTACTGCCCTGGAAGCGTACCTGGAAGAGTCACTGGAGACCGAAAGTGAAAATCATACCTTGACGTTCCTCTATCTGGATCTGGATGGATTCAAGCGTGTCAACGATACACTTGGGCATCAGACTGGAGATGTATTGCTACAGAAAGTCGCCCAGCGTCTGTCTGCACTTGGCCAGGAGAAGGGCATAACGGTTCGGTTAGGTGGAGATGAATTCCTGATTGTACTTCGGTCTGTTGGAAGTCATCCGAGGGAAGAAGCCAGCGCGTATGCAGAAGCCATCATTCAAAGTCTGAACAAGCCGTTTATTATTGAATACGAGCGAATTCGGATTGGATGTAGTATCGGAGGTGCCGAATATCCGACCAACAGCAACAATCCAAGTGAAATTATCCGGATGGCGGACGAGGCTTTGTATGAATCCAAACGTGCAGGTAAGAATAGAATGACATTTTATTCCGATTTGAAGCAGGGGAGTTAGCGTATAATAGCATTAGCTGAGAGCTCCCGATCACCGTTGTGCGAATCTGTGTATAGACAAGGAGGGGTGAAATGTCTGGAAAATATACATCGGTACCTTACGGTTATGAGCCGCCTGCGGCCAGCCATAAAGGCACACTGACTTTTTATGACTCGTTTGAACATGTGACCGATGAGCAACTTGAAAGGGCCGCTGCAACGGCGGATACCCGTTCATTCGTACAGCTCGTGCTGTATCCTTTACACGAGAGCACGTTTAAGCGAATGAGCAAGGATACGATACAAGCCTATTACAAAAGAGAAGATCGCCTGCATGATTGGCGGCGGGAACATCCAACCGCACGAATACGTGTGGAAGGACTGGAGGGTAAGAGAAAGAAATATACGCCTGTGGATAGCGCGCTGCGCCATATCACTGCGGAATACCCGGCCCCTCACTTTCTTTATTTGACGGTAGAGATGGCGAATATGTTTGCTTCATTTGACTCCTTCAAGGATTGGATCAAAGAGCTGCGTCTCATCATTGACGGATCGTCCGTAGACCTGCATCCTAGGTTGGAGCAAAATCGTCATCGCTGGGAATGGGCGGAATGAAAACATAGAATTAAGATGCTGATGTAGGTAAAAAAGATTAGCTTGCTGATCATAAGAAAACCAAAAAAAAGTTGTGTTGTACACCCTAATTCCGGTGTACAGCACAACTTTTTTGTTATGTTTTTCCAACGAAGGATGAAGTCAGATCAAGTGATGTTACGGTTTTATTTTTACCTGTTCGTTTGGCGGCATACAGACAGGCATCCACTTCCTCGAACAATTTGTCTTTGCTCAGATTGGGGCTGTAGCTTTTGAGGCCGATACTTACCGTAATGGAAGCTCCTTCAAGTTCCAGATGGCCCATCAGGGCAATCTTCTGACGAATCTGTTCCACCAGAGCGTAAGCTTGCTCGAAAGACTGCTCAAACATCAATAAGGCGAACTCTTCGCCACCGTAGCGTGCTGCAATATCACTCGAGGTAATTGTCTCCTGAATGATCAGTGACACTTTCTCCAGAATGATGTCTCCAACCCGATGACCATATGTGTCATTAATGGATTTAAAATCATCAATATCGATCAGAGCCAGATGCAGACTCATGCCGCTGTTGGCGTACTCGAATGCTTTTTCATAATAATCCTTGAATGAGCTTTGGTTGTAGAGGTTGGTTAAACCGTCTGTTTTGGACTGTTTGGTCATAATGGCGTTTCGCACAATAAGGTCCTGCTTGGCCAGCATGCTTGCCTGAAGATCGTCCAGCACTTCGACTCCGCTGGTTACGATAACCTGTGCTACATATGTACCAAGGATTAGAAAAGCCGGAATGGATACCATGTCAAATGAAGACAGGTAGGATCGGTAAACCGGATCGAACAGAACCAGAAGATAACCCATCATCTGCATCAGGAAGACAATCCAGACTCTCTTTTTGCTGAAGAACAGAACCGAAGCGAAGATGGGTAACAGACAGATTGCTAATATAATCCGAATGTCATAATTGACATGAATAATCGTCCAGGCGATAACCGTGCTGGCTACAGACATGGCATAGAAAGAATATGAACTGAAGCGTCGATCAACCCAACTCGCGATCAAAATGCAAGAACTGCTGATGGCCGTAGGCCAGAACAGGACATTCATCAAGAAATCTATAGGTGTGCGATCATACTCCAGAAACAGGAAACAGCCAATCTGAATGGCGAGATGTGCCATAATGACAATCCAGTAGGCATGGAGCATTTTTTTGATCCATTTGGAATGCTTGAACTCGTATTCTGTTGGAATGTGGCTATTGTGCGTATGGAAACTCTTCATATATCACCGCTGACTGCATCATAATGGTACGACAGAATTACTCTCGTATATGATGATTATAAATCACAATGAACAAAACGCAAATCATTAAATTCAAAGCATGAGAAGTAAGCTTACATTATATTACAGAGAGAACATAAACTTTCCGAAAAGGGACATACAAATTTCGGAGGGAGCGTCATAGACTAATAATAGGCTCCGTTTCATAGGATTGTAATTCTTGCTGAAGGGGAGGTGACTTCCATTCCTCTTGTCGTTCGTTCAACCGTCAACGCTACGGGGGCAATTACGTTTACGGGCAATACGCTGGGCCTGAGCCGTTCCGAAACGGTAGGGGTGCCTGGTACACAGGACAGCATCGGGGCGTTCACGACGACTAACGCAGACGTGCGTTTCGGAACGTATCCGCTGGGAACAACGAGTCTCTATCAGAGCAACAGTTCAGCAGCCATTCTTATACTGCCTGCTGGAAGTACCGTTCTGTATGCAGAATTGATCTGGGGCGGCAGTTACATCAATGGTACAGTCAACCTGAGTGCTGCCATCAACAATCCGGTTACTTTTATTACACCCGCAGGGACTTCCAGTGTGACTCCTGATCCACTTACCTACAATCAATTCGATCTGGGGGGCGGTGCTGCTGGCTATGTACGTTCCGCCAATGTGACTACACTTGTACAAAGCGGGGGAGCTGGTACATATATCACCGGAGCAGTGGTAGGGACTATTGTTATTCCGAGTGATTCCACGGCGAATCATGCGGGATGGACACTTGGGGTTATCTATCAGAATCCCAATCTCCCTTTTCGCAACATGTCTTTGCGTGCAGGCGGCGTACTGGTGCAATCTACTTCACCACCAGTAGTAACAACATTGACAGGATTCGCAACCCCCCTCTCCGGTGCACTTGGAGGAAGAACGCTGTTCAGTGCCCAGGAGGGTGACGCGAATCGGACAGGAGATCAGGCGTTATTCGGACCCACCTCGGCGACATCAGTGGCCTTATCGGGACCGAACAATCTGGCAGCGAACTTTTTTGCCTCCCAAATCAATGGAGATACGGGAGCACTTAACACAACAGGCACGTTTGGCACACGAAATCAGACCAATGGAGCTCCAGGCTCGAACATTGTTGGCGGTCGTCAAGGTTGGGATATTACCAATGTGGATGTGTCTACAAGACTGATTAACAATCAATCCTCGGCAGTACTGACGCTAACCACTTCGGGTGACGCGTACATTGTGAACGCGAATGCGATACAAGTGGATATCAACGCACCCAGGATTACAGTGGCCAAGGCTTCTGTGGCGACTGGAGCGGTCGCGGGAGACAGCGTCCTGTACACGGCAACGATTAGTAATGGAGGTACAGCCAGTGCAGCCAGTGTGGTATTGTCCGATACTTTGCCACCGGGTCTGACTTTCATTCCAGGCAGTGTCACGGTGGGTGGGGTGTCCCGTCCAACACTGGATGTGACCGCAGGCATACCACTGGGTTCATTAAATTTAAGTACTAGTATTGTCGTGACCTATCGGGCCCTGATCGTGAATGATAGCAGCATCCTTCAACTCGTCAATTCGGCAAATGCAGCATTTACCTTTCAAAGCGTTGCAGGTGGTGCAGTCATTACAGGAGTCATTCCGTCGAATAGTTCTACACTTCCTGTGTATTCACCTAACCTGTCCATTGTGAAATCGGCAAATACAACAAACGCTACGGTCGGAGATCAGGTAACATATACACTTCAAGTTGTTAATGGAGGAAACGTCGCAGCTAACGTTACGATATCCGATAATATTCCAAGTGGCAGCACCTATGTTGCCGGAAGTTTTCGCGTAAACGGAACAGTTATTGCAGGAGCCAATCCGGTTACAGGGGTTAATTTGGGCAGTCTTGCAGCAGGAAGCACAACGACCATAACCTTTCAAGTTCTGGTCACGAACCTGCCTACACCGCCTACGTTGGTGGATCAGGCTACAGCTCCGTATTCATTCATTTCCGCTGACGGACGGACCATAACGGGTACGGTGGTGTCCAACACACTGACGATTCCGGTAACCTTGCCGAATGTAACTGTTGTGAAAAATGCAACGGTAACAGACGTTGCTGTTGGGGAAACCTTTACCTATTCGGTGGTCACGACGAATGGTGGCATACAAACCATTAGCAATGTGGTCCTAACGGATAGTCTTCCGGCGGGTCTTAATTTTGTGCCCGGAAGTGTGGTTGTCAGGGGTGCCAGTCTACCAGCAGCTAATCCAGCCAGTGGCATAGCCCTAGGTACATTGACGGCAGGAAGCTCCGCAACCGTGACATTTCAGGTTAATGTGCAGTCTTTGCCGGGTACCGGTTCGTTCGTCAATCGAGCGGTCGTATCTTATAGTTCAGGCACGTTTACAGGGATATCTAACTCGAATTCCATCACGACGCCTGTATTCCAACCTGTGATTACAATTAATAAGTCGGCGAATCAGACCAATGCCACTTTGGGAGATCAGCTTGCGTATACACTGCTCGTGACGAATAGCGGGAATATTGCAGCACAGGTGAACGTGACCGATACGATTCCGGCAGGTCTTACGTTCATTCCTGATTCGGTAACCGTGAATGGTACAGCACGTCCAGGTGTCAGTCCTTTAACCGGGATCACGCTGGGGAGTCTCCCGCCTGGAGGGAGTGCCACCGTGGTATTTCGCACGTCACTGACGACGCTCCCATCCCCGCCAACATTGGAGAATCAGGGAACAGGAAGTTACACGTATCAGCTCCCGAGTGGACGTAATCTGTCAGGAAGTAGCCTGTCCAATATCGTTCGAATTCCCGCCTCAGCTCCGAATATAACTATTGCCAAAACGGTCAATACAGCAGACGCTACTGTAGGGGATGTGCTTACCTATACGGTTGTAACCACCAATTCTGGCAGCGGGGCAGTCCAGAACCTGGTTCTCTCAGATACGCCTTCTGCTGGTTCGGAATTTGTATCCGGGAGTGTCACCATTAATGGAGCGGCGGCAAGAAATGCGAGCCCGGTTTCGGGTATTGCTCTGGGGACGTTGAACAGCTCCAGTAGTGTAACCGTGACCTACCAGACAAGAGTGACCGCCATTCCTGCTACAGGTTCTGTCAGCAATCGGGCAAGTACAGCTTTTACGTCAGGCAGTTTTAATGGCGTTTCCTCATCGGTGACAGTGAATACGCCGATTTTCCAACCTGTCATTCAAGTGGTGAAATCGGCCAGCACAACGAGTCTGACCGTGGGAGATACCTTTAATTACGCCATCCAGATTACGAATACGGGCAACATTGCAGCTACAGTTACGTTAACAGATCCGGTTCCTGCCGGAGCAATATTCAATACCAACAGTGTCATCATTAATGGCTCGCCTGTACCCGGTGTCAGCCCAAACTCTGGAATCAGTCTGGGAGCACTCGCCGCGGGAGCAACCGCGACAGTCACTTTCCTTGCAACAGTCACCAGCCTGCCAGATGCAAGACAGCTGATTAATCAGGCTATTGCATCCTATAGCTACGCTCTTCCGAGCGGAAGGAATATTTCAGGTTTTGTTTCATCAAATACAATCATCATTCCCGTATCCCTGCCGAATGTAAGCATTGTAAACAGTGATAACCTAGATTACGCCGTATCTGGAGATGTCGTTCGATATACTTCAGTCATTCGTAACAACGGAACAGTAGCAGTGAACAACGTGGTATACGCGAACCCGCTTCCTTCGAACACCCCATTTATACCCGGAAGTGTCATTGTGAACGGGACGTCATTCCCGCTCTCCAATCCGACCGCCGGCATTCCAATCGGTACATTGGCCCCAGGGGCTGAGGTAACCGTAACTTTTGAGGTGAGGATAACTATGCCGATCCCTTCGCAGATTAACAATCAGTCGACGGTCAGCTTCACATCCGGTTCATTTTCGGGGTCATCATCGTCCAATACCACACAGACTCCGGTCATACAGCCACAGATTTCACTTGTCAAAACGGCGAATACAGCTAATGCAACCGTAGGTGATACGGTGGTATATACCGTGACGGTGAGTAATGCCGGTAACCTGGAGGCTAATGTAACGGTGACCGATACCATTCCGGCTGCAACCACGATTGTTCCGAACAGCGTGGTGGTATCCGGTGTGCCACAGCCGGGAGCAACACCAGCAGCAGGTATTCCGGTCGGTATAGTAGCAGCGGGAGCGACAGCTGTCGTCACGTTTGCGGTGGTTGTGAATTCACTTCCATCGCCGCAGCAACTCAGCAATTTTGCAACGTCATCCTTTACATTTACACCTCCTGATGGAAGGACATTAACAGGCACAGCCACTTCAAATACACTGACATTTCCGGTCTCGTCACCCAACGTTGCCGTGGTCAAAAGCACTTCATCGACTGCTGCTGCCGTGGGTGATACAGTCAGTTATTCCATTCTGATCACGAACAGCGGTATTGCGCCTGTAAGCAATATTCAATTTTCTGATCCGATTCCTGCCGGAGCAACTTTCAACACAGGCAGTGTTACCGTGAATGGGGTGGCCCAACCCAATTCCAATCCGGCTGGTGGGATATCGCTCGCTACACTTGGACCTGGGTCATCAGCGACTGTGACATTCAGTGTCAGGGTCAATGAGATTCCACCGGGGGGACAGTTGAGCAATCGCTCCACAGTCAGTTTTACCTCTGGGGCGTTCTCAAGCACGACGTTTTCCAATACAGTGGTTACTCCGGTGTACCAACCGATTCTTACTGCCCAAAAGATAGCCAGTACTCAGAATGCTACCGTTGGGGATACCGTTAGCTATACGATAACCGTGAGTAATCAGGGGAACTACGGAGCCCAAATCAATCTGACGGATAACCTGCCAGCGGGTACCATTCTTGTTCCGAACAGTGTTATTGTGAACGGTCAACCGTTACCAGCTGCAAATCCGGCCACGGGCATCCCCGCAGGCAATGTGGCTGCCGGGGCTACAACCACGATTACGTTTTCCGTAGTTATTGATACGTTACCAACCCCGCAGCAGCTCGTGAATCAGGCTTCCGTTGCGTTATCCTTTACATTGCCGGACGGGCGGAATATTACAGGGACAGTGTTATCCAATGTGCTTACCATTTCGGTTTCGGCACCGGATGTGGATGTGGTCAAATCCACGACATCAACTGCTGTTTCCGTCGGGGATATCGTAACCTACAGCATCGCCGTAACCAATAACGGAATTGCGAGTGTTAGTAATGTGATCTTCACAGATGCGGTGCCAGCAAGTACAATCCTTACCTCAGGCAGTGTGTATGTTGATGGCGTTCTTCGCCCAGGTGCAAATCCATCAACCGGAATAACACTCGGTTCCATTGCACCAGGCGTGACCGTCACGGTTGTGTTTAGTGTGCAGATCACATCTCTTCCGGCAAGTGCAGTTTTGAACAACCAGTCAACCGTGAGTTTCACATCCGGTGCATTCTCTGCTACCACGTTTTCCAATACGATTACAACACCGGTGTACCAACCCATTCTGGCAGCAGTCAAAACAGGTGATCAGGCCATCGCAACTGTGGGAGATACGGTGGTCTACAGCATTGCCATTACCAATACCGGGAACTACGGAGCATCTGTTACGTTGACGGATACCATCCCTGCTGGAACGGAGCTTGTACCGAATAGTGTCATTATTAATGGTGCTTCAGCACCTGGTGCTGATCCGGCTTCGGGTATCCCATTGGGTGTTGTATCCACAACAACTACGGTTCTGTTCTCCGTTGTAATCGTGACGTTGCCTCTGAGCCAGTCCATAACCAATCAGGCTTCAGCCACCTTTTCCTACACATTGCCTGATGGAAGAACACTGGGAGGTAGCATAACGTCGAACGCACTCAACATTCAGGTATCTGCTCCGAATGTCAGCGTAGTGAAGACCACTCCAGTCATGGATGCTGTGGTAGGCGATACGATCGTATATGAGATGGTTGTGAGCAATAACGGAATTGACCCTGTCAACAACATTGTGATCACCGATCCGATTAGCCCAGCCACTACATTTGTTACAGGCAGTGTTCTGGTGGACGGCGTCACGCGTGCCTTAGCTAATCCTGCGCTCGGCATTGCTCTTGGTACGCTGGCACCGGGAGCATCTGTAGCCGTTTCGTACGCGGTTCGGGTCAATTCACTTCCAACGCCACCACAAGTAAGCAGTCAGTCTTCCGTAAGCTTCACGTCTGGCGTTTTCTCGGGAGCAGCCTATTCCAATACAGTTATCACACCAATCTATCAGCCAATAGTGGCATTAACGAAAACAGCCAGCACCTCCAATGCAACGATCGGTGATACCATCATCTATTCCTTTACCATTAACAATAGTGGAAATCTGGGAGCCAATTTGACCTTAACGGACAATATACCGGATGGCGCCGTACTGCTTCCCAACAGTGTTCTGATCGATGGTGTTCCACAACCCGGAGCCAACCCGGAATCAGGGATTGTGGTTGGTACGATACCGCCTGGGGGATCGGTGAACGTAACGGTTACGCTTGAAGTTACGGTGGATTCGTTGCCACAGAATCAGCAGCTGATCAATCAGGCCACTGCAAACTATACCTTTAGTCCACCGGATGGCCGTCTGTTGACAGGAACCGTATCTTCCAACGTGCTGGTGATCCCTGTATCTGCACCTAATGTTGTTGTTGTCAAAAGCACAAGTGCCATTGATGCTGTGGTTGGCGATGTAATCACCTATACGGTTGTCGTAACCAATAGCGGCATTGAAGTGGTAAATAATGTTGTCATGGTTGACCCTGTGCCGGCAGGAACGGTATTTGTAACCGGAAGTGTAACCGTGGATGGCGTGGCAAGACCTACCGGTAATCCGAATACAGGAATAACGCTCGGTTCCATTGCTGCCGGTGCTTCCGTGACCGTTACATTCCGAGTAGAGGTCGTTGTGTTATGAGTCCCAATTCCGGTCCGTTGTCCCACTGGCTTCAGAATCAGTCGTTGGTTCGATTCAGTTCGGGTACGACTGAACTGGAACAGGTGGCGTATTCCAATACAGTCATTACTCCATGGGTCGGCCCCAGGCTGGAAGTGAAAAAGCAATGCAATGTAGCTGTGGCTACACTGGGGCAGTCCCTGACATACCTGATCGAGATTGTGAACACAGGCAATTGTACAGCCATCGTTCATGTGGTGGATTCTCTATCCCCAGAAACATCACTTCTTCCAAATAGTGTACTGCGTGACGGAATTCCCCTACCGGGGGCATCACCGGAGCGTGGGCTGCCTCCTGCAGAGATCGTTCCTGGGGCAACTCTGCGATATCACTTTCAGGTCGTAGTCATGCGCATACCCGCAGGCTTCAAGCTGCTCAATCAAGCTCAGGTTAACTATGAGTTTGGGACATCTGAGGGCAGGACCGTCAGAGGTGTGGAGAAATCCAACACGGTGGAGGTGAGTATGGTTTCGTCCCGGCTTGAGGTCAGCCTTCAAGCCGAGCGGGGCCAGACTTTCTCAGGAGACATTGTTATGTACACCATCATCGTGAGCAATCCGGGTTTTATTATAGCTACGGGTGCTCAGGTAACGATTGCTTTGCCTCAAGGTGTCGTTTTTATTCCTGCCAGTGTGATTGTGAATGAAATGTTCGCGCCTCAAGTCACGCCCGATACCGGAATAGAGCTTGGGGAGATTGAGCCTGGAAGTTCCGTTCGGATACAGTACCGTGTTCAGGTCGTGGGGGGGAGCGATACGAACGGTATATCAAGCGTGGCTGTACTGACGTATATCTCGGCAGGTCAGCAGGAAACGGTTTACTCCAATCAGGTAATCCTGGAAGTGATTCAGCCCCAGATCTCTGTGGTCAAAAGTGTACTCCCGGTAACGGCCACATGGGGTGATGCCGTCCAATATAATATTACCGTCTCCAATGCAAGCAACTATGCGGTGGATGGAACCTTGCTGGATGTATTGCCAACTGGTATGACATTTGTCGAAGGCAGTCTGGGCTGGAATGGGGTTAAACGTCCTGGAACCAATCTGGCCAAAGGGCTTAATCTGGGGACGTTGACTTCCCGGTCTGTTCTGAATATTCAGTTCGAGGCAAAACTTGCAGAACGTGGTGAATTGATCCCTGATCAATACCGGTATGTGAATCATGCCAGCCTGATGTATACATTTCGCTTGCCGGATTCGCGGTCAGTGCAGCGGATGATTAGATCTAATGAAGCTGTCGTCGAGTTGAAAACGCCGATAATCCAGGCTTATGTTCAAGTGGCGCCTACACTCGTTGAGCAGGGAGGCACAGTCACGTTCGAGGTGCGTGTGGTGAATACGGGCAATCTGCCGGCACGCGTACAATTGGGGGGCATTTTACCTGAGGGGGCTAAATGGATTGGGCAAGCTGCGGGTCAGATCCAATGGAGCATTCCGGAATATTCCACGCCAAGGGTTCTGCATGTGGGGGAAATTGAGCCTGGATCGGAAAGGAACATCTCTTATGTAGCGCAGTTATCTTCGGAACAGACAGGTACGCTGCAAGGGGCACTAACTGTCATGTACACGTATGAATGGAATGGACGAAAACGGGCAGGAGAATCCCGATCGAATGAGTACAGCATCATTGTAGAGTATGGTGAAGAATAGGAGGTAACAAGGTTAACGGTAACTTGCCTGAGGAATTTGTTCAATCTTGGGTGCCATGACATTACACGGACGTAAATGAATGGTATACTAATTGAATATGAACTCGGCAATCAACCCGTGGAATCGGGACGTCGGAGTAGAGGAGGCAGCCACATTGGCAAAAGCAAAAGTAGCAAAAAGACCTACACGGGATGAGTTTGAACTTGAAGAGTTGGGAAATCAGCTGGTTGAAGCCTTTCGTGAACGTTCGGAAGTACTGTTGACGGTATGGGGCAAGGAAGAGCAGGTGCAAGGAGTTATCGTCAAAATGGACTCCCGTACACGACTCGTGCATGTAGAGTATACAGAGGAAGAGTTTACGGCGAAGGTACCTTTTCTGGACATCATGCGAGTGCAATCTCCCCGGTACTGAAAGAAAAAAAACAGCATTTGAATAATTAGGGCATCCGCCCTGTCAAAGTCGTTCTTCCTGCATAAGATAACCCATACCTGTTGCAGAGGAGGTACGGTCAATGAGCGAAGTATTAGGTGGAGAAGCAAGAGGCTACGGATACGGAGGTTTCACTTCTGTAGGTGCCATTCTGGTTCTGTTCATCCTGTTGGTTATCATCTCCAAAGCGTTCTTGGTATAATTGCATATCTCTAAAGAATGAAAGAAGCTCTGCCATCGCGGCAGAGCTTTTTTGTTCGTTCAGTCATTGGCGAATTTTGTAGAAAATCGGTGTAAGTCCTGCAGTCGTTATGTTAGAATATAACCATCCCTAGAGAAAGAAAGAGGTGTTTTGATAATGAGCAAAGAGTTAACAGAATCTTTAAATGAACAGATGAACTTTGAGTTTTATTCCGCTCATGTATATCTGGCTATGGCAGCCTATTGTTCCAGCAAAAGTCTGGATGGATTTGCGAACTTCTTCATCGTGCAAGCGGAAGAAGAGCGATTCCATGGCATGAAAATATACAAATTCCTGAATGATCGTGGACAACGTGCCACACTGGCGGCTTTGCCAGAACCGAAGAATGAATATGCTTCGATGTTGGATGTATTTGAGCATGGTTATGCTCATGAGCAGCAAAACACGAAAAAATTCTACAATCTGGCTGATATCGCCTTGAATGAACGTGAACATGCAACGATGTATTTCCTGAAATGGTTCATTGATGAGCAGGTTGAAGAGGAAGCATTGTTTGACAACATTATTCAGAAGTTGCGCCGCATCGAAAAAGACAGCAATGCCTTCTACATGTTGGATGCCGAGTTTGGCAAACGTTCGTTTACTGCTCCTGCTGAATAAATGCACGTAGGAAGTCGATATGATTCCAGCCTCAAAACACCATTTTACATACAGCATGAGGTAATGATCCTGAAGCAATGGGGGCAATCCCCTAGCAAGGGATGATGGTTTGATGCCATATGCTGATTCAAGACGAAGAAGGCCTGCACTTGTGCAGGCTCTTTTTGCATGCAAAGATATTTCGTTATTTTATCGATATGCTTGAATCGTAGCCAAAGTCTATCAAAATCCTGAATATGGGTAATAGAGGATATGTCACAATTGAGCTATCCTGGCGGGATCTTTTTTTGCGCAAATCTATCAAATTCGTTTTAAATTTTAGGTTTATCTGACAAAAGTGTAACTCTACCGTAGCCTTTGAAGCGAGAACAAGAGCCGCTATCTTTGATAGTATTAGGATTAATCGCCAAGGGATGAAGGTAGAACAACATGGACACCCGGGGAAATATAACACATAAGGGAGACTTTTAATTATGCTACATATTCGCAAATCTATCATGGTCACACTTGCAATTCTATTAATCATTCCACTATTATTGCCGCAGTCGGTATCTGCCAAATCAGCTACATCGAAGGATAGCGCAAGCAAAGCGAGTTCCAAAATCATATATCTGACTTTTGACGATGGGCCAACCGCTCACACGGGTCAGTTACTCGATATTCTCGATCAATATAATGCGAAGGCAACGTTCTTCATGCTGGGTCCACAGATGGAGCAATTTCAGAAGGCTACCAAACGTATCGTAGCTGATGGACATGGATTGGGTCTGCATGGTGTGACTCACGTTCCAAGCAAATTCTATAAATCTGCATATAGCGGATTGAAAGAGATGCAACAGGCCAATGTAAGTCTGAACAAGGTTGCCGGGGTTAAAACAAGTCTCGTTCGGACGCCATATGGTAGTAAACCATATCTCAAGCCTGCATTCCGTAATGTGCTGCTGGGTCAGGGTGGATTCCATTTATGGGATTGGAATGTGGATTCGGAAGACTGGAAATACAAGAAGGATCACCAGAAAGTCTATAACAGTGTAATGAAGCAGATCCACAATGTACAAAAGAGCGGAACAACGCCTGTTGTGCTTATGCACGACCAAGAAGCGACGTTGAAGGTCTTGCCACAAGTGTTGAAAACATTGAAGGCAGAAGGGTATCGTTTTGAAGTATTAAGCAAGAAAGTGCAGCCGGTTAACTTCTGGAACGACAAGCGTTAATCTCTTTAATCTTTGGAGCAGATAATAGATAGTTCCTGACTACCACTGGTCACAACGTTCAATGAAGGAGGTACACATCATGAAGAAACAACCATTTTGGATGACCATTCCGGTAACGACAGCCGTTTTACTTGCGCTGGCAGGGTGTGGCGGACCGGATTCGAATGCGGCATCATCAGAGAATAGTTCTTCACCAACGACAACAGTGGGTGAACAGACCCAGAGCGGAAGCGGTGGTGCTGATTTTTCTAATGAAAATGAAGCGGGAACCCAAGAAAACACGAATACAACAGAGAGTGAAGAAACATCCGGATCGAAGGCGAATGACAACCAAGCTGCCACTGGTCAGTTGAGTGTGAATGAAGTAATCCAGCAAGTTCGTAACCAGTTGACGATGAAGGATGCATCTTTACCTACATCCTTTACGTTAGAGAAGGGCGAATATTTGGGTGCGGCAATACCGTCCAACACTGCTGATGCGTTTAAAGTAAACTTCTACGCTACGAATAAGTCTGTTGCCATTAATGATGCATCGTTAACTGCATCTGGTAGCAAGGTACCTGTACTGGCTTCTTATGAAATGAAGTCCTATAAGGACCCGAATCAGTCAGAAATTTTCCCTGAGACGGACCTGAAAGACATTCCAACAGACATGGCTGTGGATCTGGGTCATGGCATCCAAGGCTTGAGTGAAGGTGCGGCAGGCAGTCAATATCTGACGTGGCAAGAAGGAAGATGGACGCTGCAAATTCGCTCGGTTTCCGAAGATAAGATGAATAATCCGGGTATTGCAAAGAGAATGGTGGAGTTTCTGGAGTCACATACATTGCCTGTACCGAAAGATAAAGGGTATATCAACGTGGAATACCCAAGTGGAGGAAAGTCTGTTCATGTAACGATCTCATGGCAGGACGGTAATAACATTTATCAGCTCAAGACCGATCAAGTGCCACTGGAAGCTCTTGGTATGGCTGTATCTGTGAAATCATAAGCAGTTCACAGATATTCTGCGTACAAGAAGTGAATATAAGATTAGGTTGTTATAATAAACATAAAAAAAGCTTGGCCAAGGAAGTGTTTTCCTGGGCCAAGCTTTTATTACGAGCATGTTACTACGACTGACTTGTGCAGCCGGGTACATGCCTATTTATGTTTCAATGGGTTAAAGCGGTACTTTCATTTGAACCACCCTTTTTCCTTGGAACGAGTAATAGCCTCAATGCGGTTACTGGCATTTAACTTGTTGAGAATGATGGAGATGTAGTTACGTACCGTGCCCGTTGTGATAAACAGATGTCCGGCAATCTCCTTTGTGTTCTTCCCGTCTGCCATGAGGCCAAGTACGGCGTTCTCGCGTTCAGTCAGAGGATTCTCTTCTACATAAGCCTCATCGACCAGGTCGGGAGCGAAGATACGTCTGCCATTCATGACTTGGCGGATCGCCTCGGCAAGTTCTTCAATTGGACTATCTTTGAGCAGATAACCACGGACACCACCCTTAAGGGCACGTTCGAAATATCCGGTCCGGGCAAAAGTGGTCAGGATAATTACCTTGCAGCTCAATCCTTTTAGTTCTTCTGCGGCTTCGAGGCCGCTTTTCACGGGCATTTCTATATCCATCAGACAGATGTCGGGTGCAAGCTCCTGGACAAGGGCAAGGGCTTCCTGGCCGTTACTGGCACGTCCGACGACTTCCATATCTTCCTCGAGATTAAGTAGGGAAGACAAGGCACCGAGCATCATGCGCTGATCTTCTGCGATTACAATCCTAATCATGATTCTGCCTCCTTTATCGGTTTGCGGACGAGTTTGGGCACATGAATAATGATCGCTGTACCCTGGGTGTCTGTACCAGAGCGAATATCCAGACAACCATTCACAAATTCAAGTCGTTCCTTCATGCCCAAAATTCCTGTTCCGCGCCGATCCGTTTTGCGAGTTCGTTCTATTCCGACACCGTTATCCTGCACGGTTAGTACATTATTGGCGGGTGTTTCCTCAATGATGATGGTACATGCTGTTGCCTGACTGTGTTTGACCACATTGGTGACAGCTTCTTTCAAGCACATACCAAGCACATTTTCATTCAATTGCGACGTGTCCTGCAACTTCGGGTTACCTTCCAGTGCAAATTCAATCGAAGCGGCCTTCAGAATCTGCTCTGCCCGGAACATTTCATCGACCAATTGTGTACCACGCATGGTTGTTACCATTTCGCGGACTTCCTTCAGAGCTGTGCTTGCCGTTTGTCTGAGGTCGTTCAATTCAATCTCGGCCTGATCGGGATTATTGCGGAGCAAGCGCTTCGCAAGATCGGTTTTCAGTCCGATCAGAGAGAGTTTCTGTCCAAGGGTATCGTGCAGGTCACGAGCAATACGTTGACGTTCTTCCATTTTTACGAGATCATCGAGTCGTTTGTTGGCATTCTCTAATTGGCCTTCCAATTGTTCAGTCTTATTTTTATTATACGTACTGATTGGAAGCAGGATGGAGGCCATTAAGCTGATGAATACAAACGGGAACTGACTCACGAGCAATGAACTCTGGTTAATAAAACCATAATTAATGGTTAGGAAGCTGGCTCCCAAATTCACCGAGTAGAGGGTGAAAAAACCGGCTTTATTTTTAATATTCCCAATAAAAAAAGCAAGAAACAATGAGAAATAGGCATAATCATAGGCGATGGTCATCGTAATGGATATGGCAATGAGCAATCCAATCCACATGTACACCTGCCAGCCCTTGGTAATGAAGGCGAGCAGATAACAGACGAAGAAGACGAGAATGATAATAATACCGGTCACCATCGTCCATAATTTGGAATATTGTGAAATGTAATAGAAGGGCAGGATGAAAAAGACCAACCATACATAAGGGTTTAACCCTGTATTTTTATAAAAAATCTGCATCCACTTTTGAATGGAATTCTCCTCCTCAAACTTGTACTCAACTTTAGCATGACTGTAGCATGACTATGGCTTGAACACAAGAAAACGAATCCGACAGAGTTAAGGCTTCTCTGTCAGACCCGCTGGATTGGTTACTCGGATAGGCGGTTGAACATACGGCTTGCGGGATAGCTTTTTGAGCTGTCTGAAGCTAATAAACTGTTTAGAATCTTCATCCCACAGACGGAAGCGCAGGGCAACCAGACTGGAACGTAATGTAATAGTCGTTGCTTTTTGCAAAGGTGGTGTTGCATTATGTGCTTCTTCCAGGAAATAGTTAGGTACACGCGGGCTCAAGTGATGCACATGGTGAAACCCGATATTACCACTGATCCATTGCAATAATTTTGGTAATTTGTAATAAGAACTGCCTTCAACCGCTGCTTTTACATAACTCCATTCATCTTCATGTTCAAAGTACGTTTCTTCGAACTGATGCTGAACGTAGAACAACCAAATGCCGAAGAAACCGGAGAAGAAGAATACAGGTGCTTGCACCATAACAAACGCCTGCCAACCGATTAACCAGCACATAAATGCATAGAGTCCAACGATCAATGCTGTAGTCAAGTGAGTATTAATGCGCTCTTTACGTCTTGCGCCTTTGCGGTTGAAGCGATAGGCGAGAATGAACACATAGATTGGTCCGATGCAGAACAGTACAAACGGATTACGATAAATCCGGTAGAAAAGACGACCCCAAGGGGAAGCTTCTTTGTATTCGTCAACCGTCATGACCCAGATATCACCTACACCACGTTTGTCGAGATTACTGCTGGTTGCGTGATGGATGGAATGCTCGGCTTTCCATTGTTGATAAGGTGTCAGTGTTAATACGCCTGTAATGGTACCGAGAATATCGTTGGCACGTTTGCTTTTGAAGAATGAACCATGACAGCAGTCATGGAAGATGATGAATGTCCGTAGTACAAATCCGGATGCCACCAGGGCAATCGGGAAGGTTAGCCAGTAGGAAACCGATAAGCTAAAGTAAGCTGCAGCCCATAGTAAGAAGAGCGGGAGCAATGTATTGATTAACTGACGGATACTTAATCTGAGATCATTTTTTTCGTAAGGGGTGACTTCTTTTTTTAGCGCCATTTCTTTAGTTCTACTCATTGACGTGTGTCCTCCTTCAATCGTTATAACTGTAATCAGCTACAACTTCACGTTTCCAGGTAAGACTTTCCTCTAGGAAGCGTTTTTATCATTGTAAAACAATACGACCATGACAGTAAGTCATAAACGTCAGCCTTTTATAATGATGAACATCAATGATGGACCATGACATTTGTCATGTGTATGGTGGTGAATGGCATTGCAGAAGAGAAAAGAGAAAAGAGAAGGGTTTTTTAAATTCCTTTGCACAAATTACGTAACAATTTGTATTATGTATACAAATTTTGTTGTGGGCATGGTAAAATCTATCTTTGAGTGATTATGACAACTTATGAGACGGGTCGATTAGGTTGATTTTTGATGGATTGGATGGAATGCATAATGAAGAAACGAATTACGGATATTCTATTTATTATGGCAGGTGCATTTCTGTTTGCACTGGCGGTGAACCTGTTTGTCATCCCGAACGATTTGGCTGAAGGCGGCGTCACGGGTATCACGATTATTTTGTATTACCTGTTTGAATGGTCCCCTGGACTGATGAACTTAATCCTGAACGGTATTCTGTTAATTGTGGGATATCGGTTTCTTGATAAAACGACTACGGTGTATACGATAATTGCGGTCGTATTCAACTCGTTGTTCCTGCATCTGACGGAGAGCTGGACGATTGCATCGGATGAACTCTGGATCAATACCATCTTCGCTGGAGTATTTGCCGGTCTTGGTATTGGCTTGATTGTTAGAGTGGGAGGCACAACGGCGGGTACAGTGATCTTGGCCCGACTTGCCAACAAATATCTGGATTGGAATATCAGTTACGGTCTTCTATTTTTCGATCTGATTGTGGCCTTTTCCTCATACTTCATCATTGGACCACAAGGATTAATGTGTACGATTGTCTTGCTGTTTGTCGGAACCAAAACGATGGAGTTCATTATTGAAGGACTCAATCCGAAAAAAGCAGTTATGATTATCTCTTCCAAACAGGATGAAATCGCGAAGCAAGTCATTGAGAAGATGGATCGCGGAGTAACCGTTCTGTCCGGTCATGGCTATTACACAAAAAATAAGAAAGAAATCCTATACATTGTGATTAGCAAGCAAGAAGTTTCTATGTTGAAGAAAATTGTACGAGCAGAAGACGAGATTGCTTTTATCACCATCCATGATGTGCGTGATGTGTTCGGTGAAGGATTCATTGAACTTTCCAAGACTTGATGAAATGAATATGTATATATGGAAGAAAAAAGTTGCGGTGGAATATGACCGCAACTTTTTTGGTAGATTAATTTTATCCGGTATTAATCTAGTTCAAACAGAATATTAATAGTGTCTTCTTCTCTTTATTCCACAATATTCAACCGTTACATGACAGTATTTTTTACATTTTGTAGGGACATATTTAACTTTGGTAACACACGTTTTCGTAATTTTTTTGTAAAAACACTTTGGTCTTGGATGATGACACTTATGCTTTCTAGACATATTGAAACCTCCCTGATCGTGATAAGGTATTGTATGAACAGGTCCTTGTTTAGGAAATGTATAAACGTCTATTATTGTATAAAAATACCTTTATTAGGCTTTTGTGTTATAAGAGGGGCCTTCCTAGCAAATGAGTGCAAAGATAAACACTATACAGATACCAGGACCGATGATATATTGAATTTAATTAATTTGTTAATAAACTTAACTAACTATAAAAGGAGGCGATAACATGGCTGGCACACCGCAATATATCCGCAATCTGAATGAAAATCTGATAATGGATGCTCTGATAACTCAGGGAACCATGTCGAGAGCGGATATCAGCCGTCAGACCGGACTAAGTAAACCCACGGTGTCGTCGGCGGTCGAACATCTGATTGATCGTAATTTGGTGAGAGAAACCGGGAGAGCTGACAACGCTCAGGGTCGCAAGGCAACTCTCATCCGTTTCAATGAAACGGCTTATTACGTCTGTGGCATAGATCTCGGAGCAACACGCATTCGCATCGCATTATCCGATCTGAATGGAGAGATCCTCGTTTATCGAACGTACCCCATGGTAGTTCAAGCAGCCAATGACCAAGCACAAGCGACGATATTGGAGCTTCTTCGAAGCCATATGAACGCATTGCTTGAGGAAAATCATCTGAAATGGAATCAGATTCAGTGCATCGGGTTCGGCATACCGGGTGTAGTACTGCCCGAAACGGGGCGTATCAGTCGTATTGTGGACCCGTTAGTAGGTCTGGAAAAAGCCTTCTCGCTGGAGTCATTGTCTGGAGCATTCCCCTGTGAAGTAATCCTGGAGAATGATGTGAATCTTGCGGCGCTTGGGGAGTACAGGAGTGGTGCAGCAACAGGTTATCCTTTGTTTATTTTTTTCTCCATCGGGACAGGAACGGGCGCTGGCATCATGGTGCATGGTCAACTGCTTCGAGGTCTTGGTGGGTTAACCGGAGAAATCGCAGAGATGCTGATGGAGGATGGTCGTCGTCTGGAGGAAGTGCTATCAGCCGATGGTCTGATGCAGTTGGCGAAACGTCATCTTAATCTTCATGATGAACTATTGGAAGCTACTGATTCGGGTGCAGATGTAAATGTAGATGTAGATGCAGATGCAGATGCTCTTCGCAGACACCTGACTCCCGAGAAGTTATTTGAAGCTGCACGTAGTGGAGAAGTAGAGGCACTAGAGATTCTTAAGCAGTATAGTCAGATGATAGCTTCAGCTCTGCGTCAGATTAGCGTTGTGCTTGCTCCTGATCTGATTGTGCTTGGCGGAGGCGTAGGGGGAAACGGTGATGTGTTGGTACCGTTATTGAGACAGATCATATCTGAGCATTTCCCGGTGCAGCCACAGTTAATCTGCTCCAAGCTTGGTGAGCAGGCTGTTGTTACTGGTGCGGTGCAGGTGGCTCTACAACAAACGATGCTGAATCTTCAACAGGAAGCAATGGAATAGATATTGGATTTACACATGTAAGGAGGGAAACGGGATGACAGAATCCGTGAAAAGCGTAAGTAATGATCGCCAGTCCAATCAGGATGGTACGGTTGGAGGGGATCGTTCCGGCTGGATTGCAGGTATTGACATTGGAGGCACCAAAACTTTAATGCTCTTGTCTTCACAACAGGCTGGAAGTGAAGTTTATGAACGTCGCTTGCCTACTCTTGCCAATGATCAGCCGGATGAGTTCTTCCGCTGGTTATTCGCAGAATTGGAAACGTTCTGCCGTGAAGTTGGTTGCAGCTTGGGTCAACTTTTGGGTGCAGGCTTGGGATTCCCTGGTGTGATTCTGCAGGAGGAGGGAATACTGCGAAGTGCTCCAGCTTTTCAATGGCCTGAGGAAGATATTCGCCCTTTGATTGCGAAGTATTACAGCGGGAACATCATGTTGGATAATGATGTGAATATGGCCGCGATGGGAGAATATGATCAAGGGGCAGCACAGGGACATCAACATGGTGTAATGGTCACGGTTGGAACAGGCATCGGATCTGCTCTTATCCTGAATGGACAGTTGTATAACGGTCAGAATGGAGCAGCAGGCGAGATTGGACATTTCATTGCAGGAGACGAAGGGCTTCATACCGGTTACGTTGCGGATGCAGATTCCTTTGGCGTGTTCGAGCAAGCGACTTCAGGTACGGGAATAACCGAACAGGCGAGGCGTTATTTTACAGATGGAAACGGAAGTTCCGTATCCCTGATCATGAGTCTGGCAGGGGAGAAAGTGGAACAGATCGAAGCCAGACATGTGTTCAAAGCAGCCGAATCAGGTGATGTTGCTGCACTGGAGATTCTGGAACTGCCCCTGCGTTACATGGCGAGAGGTCTAGCGAATATTACAGCATTACTTAATCCCTCCATTATTGTGATCGGTGGTGGCGTGGCAGCATCCAACCCATCCTATTATCTAAATGAAGTACGTACACGCCTTGAACGATATACTGTTCTGCCCGCACGTTTAGCTATAGCTGAACTAGGGAACAAAGCAGGCGCGATAGGGGCATTGGCTGCAATCAGGTCGAGTCTAACACGCACATATTAATAGAGAATAGGCGAAGCGACTACAGAATTAAAGGATGGAGATCCGGATGAGAAGTAGACATATGAAGGCTTACAAAGAGAAAACAAAAGCCGATTCCAATGATGCAAGACGTGTTTTACTCAAATTGCAGGGTCTGTACCTGTTTATGGGACTTGCGGGAGGAATGTTTAACCCGTATATTAATCCCATATTGGTTGAACAAGGTTTTTCCAGTAAAGAAACCGGATATATCATGGCGTTTGGCACACTCGTATCTATTATCCTCCAGCCTATATGGGGAATTCTGGTAGATAAGTTTAAAAAGACACGGTTCGTACTGGTAATAAGCCTGCTTGTTCCTGCATCGTTAGCGTACTTCTACAATATTCAAGTGTACATTATATTAATATTGATTTATACTTTATGCACTATATTCCAAGTGACTCAAATACCCGTGGCTGACTCCTATGCGGTTACCGCGGCGAGGGCAGCCAACACCTCATATGGCATGATCCGACTCTTCGGTAGCATAGGAACGGGAGTTGGTGGATTTGCAGCAGGGATGTATCTCTCTCAGTTTTCCATTCACATGTTATGGCTGCCATTTCTGATGTTTAACGTTCTGAGCGCCATACTGGCAAGTACACTTCCCCGGCAGACGAGCATCTCCTCGTCCTCGGTTACCTTCTCCGTAGGTTTGGCAAGATTGCTCCGAAATCGGACATTCCTTCTATTTCTAACAGGTTGTTTCCTGGTTAACCAAACGCTCACTGCGTTTAACTCCTTTTTCGTTATTTCATTTCAGATGGCTGGCGGTTCTGTGACCATGACGGGTACGGCATTGTTGCTTGCGTCGATTACCAATGTTCCATCCATGTTGGCGGCTGCATTCATCCTCCGAAAATGGGGACATGAACGCACGATGCTGCTTGCAGCCGGGGCGTATATGTTACGTTGGGGAATACAATGGCTATGGCCGACACCTGAGGTGATGATTGGCGTTCAGGTGCTGCATGGATTATCCTTCGGATTCTTCTATATCGCTGCAGTGGAATATGTGGCTTCCGTTACAGGACGGGAAATGCAGGCCACAGGACAAAGTTTATTTAACATGGTATTTGCCGGCCTGGGCGGAATTGTTGGTAACATGCTTAACGGATACTTACTCGATTCCGGCGGTCCATCATTGATGTATCTGTCTTGCACGATCAGTGCGGCACTAGGATCAGTGATTCTGTATATCGTCAGCCGGCAGGCCAAAGAACAGAGAAGATCATACTCATTAGAATAGAGATGGAAGGAGTTGGAGCCTATGAAAGTAAATCTAAAGCGGAATTGGCACACCAAGTTGATGTATTCCTATTTTCCTATTTTTCTGCTTACGATTTCTATTCTGATCTTTCTCTCCTTCCTGATTGTCAACGAACTCTCGCGTAACGAAACGCAAAAAGCCGACATGATCTCCACCCGCTATATCGTGGATACACTGGAGCGCTCGCTAAGCGACATTGAACTTCGGTTGCTTGAAGACATTGGTGCGAACAAGACATACAGTCGCTTTCTGGAAGCTGGACAGGGACAATTATCGAGTCAGTTCATATATGACGCGGCAAGCGGGCTGGGACGTATGCTGGATCAGCAGGATATGATTCAATCCATTTATCTCTATCGCATGTCCGATTCCCAGATCCTTACGCCCAGAGGCATGATGCGCTTGGAAGATTTCCAAGATCGTGCCTATATTGAGCAAGCCTTGAAAGATCGGGAGAACCTCGGTTGGAACCTGCCGCGTGAATACAAGGAGCGTTCCTTTGACGTACCTTCACAAGTAATTAGCATGAATAAATGGCTTCCATTGCCGTGGGGCGGGGAAGGTCTGCTCGTCATTACGATCCGCATGTATGCAGTAGAACGGCAGATTGATAACATGACGAATGAAAAGTTGTCTGTTCTTCAGGTTCGGGACAAGAGCGACAATCTGATCTATACCGCGCATCAAATGGACCCTTCAGCCGGCGAAATACTTAATCGTGTGTCTGCGGACAAGCTTGGTCTGGTCTTCGAGAGTGGCATTCAATCCGAACAATTGTATTCATGGGTATCGCTTGTCTCCTATGTGTGGATCGGCATTGGTTTATTAACGATAGTTGGTGCAGTGGCGGGCTTGATCTACATTACTCGTAGAAATACTCGGCCCATTCAGTTGATCATGAATCGAATTCAGGCGCTACAGCCACGTGCCGAGGAAGATGAAGCAGCTCCGTCCGTCAAGGATGAACTGGCTCTCATCGACCGTGCGCTGGAACATCTGATTGCTCAAACGGTTGACTATGAGAAACAGCATCATGAAAACCTGCTGATTCATCGCAGACAATTGCTTGTTGATCTGATGGAAGGAGAGCGAATGGATTCGTTCCGTCAGCGACTTCGCCATCTACAACCACTAGAGGAACGATTCATGGAACCAAAGAGTGTTGCTGTCCTCGTTGCGGAGATGAATGGTGATGATCTCTCGACCAATCAGAATATTCTGAAGATTGCGCTTATGAACGTGGTGGAAGAACTTGTGCAGAACGAGACCCAGTTCGGTGGATGGGCTGAATGGTTTGGGAACCGCAGGCTTATTGTGGTGATCGCATCGGATGAGAAGGAAGGACTGGATCGTGAATTGCTCATGGATCTGGCTAAACAGATGCATATGTGGATTGCGGAACACTTCCGACTCCGGTTTACCTTTGGCATTGGACGAACCGTATCGGGCTGGGAGGAGATCACGCGATCCTATGCGAGTGCAGATGCGGGTCTGCAACATAGGCTTACCCTTGGTAAAGATGCGATTGTTCTCAGTGAACAGCTGCCGGATCGTATTGAACTTCAATCGTACAAGTACTTGCAGATGCTAGCGGACTTTGTCCGTGAATTCAGGCTTACGGGGGATGGCTGGCGGACACAGCTGGATCAGATGTTTGTTGCGTTCAGCGAAGATCAGATTACAGATAACGATATTCGTATGTTACTGCAGGCGTTAATACAGATGTTGTCCCGTGAATTTGGGGAGCTGTCTGAGCGGTTGCAAAGCCAATTTGCTGAGGAAATCCTGACTCGCCTTCGCAGTGATATTCAGCAGGTGGAGACACTGGAGGGAATTCAAGAGATTTTGCAGGAATGGCTGAAAGAGGTCTATCGCAATTATGTGTCTGTGAATGAAACGAAAAGTCATCGAGCGATGATCAACGAGTTGCGGATCTATATTGAAGAGCATTTTGATGATCCGGATCTGTCGCTGAAACATCTGAGTGATCGGTTCCAAATCTCGGGCAAATATGCGAGTTATTTGTTCAAGGAAGAGTTTGAAATGAAGTTTGTTGATTTCTTGGTGAAACTGAGGGTCGAAAAGGCCTGCCGTCTGTTGTCTGTATCCGATATGGCTGTTCAGGATATTGCTCTGCAAGTGGGATACGCCAATGCGATCTCCTTCGGCAGAGTATTTAAACGGATTATGGGCGTGACACCAGGGGACTACCGCAAACAGAGTGGAAAACAAGGGGGACAATAACGATCGATATTGGACATGTTAGAACATTCGAGCATCACATGAAAAGCAATATTCTTAGAGAGATCTATGAAATCTCCTGTATGAGGGAATAAGGTCCGTGCCTTATCGTCCTTTTGCAGGAGATTTTTTGATGTTTAATACAATATCTTAGGCCCATTAAGCTGGTGCGTTAAGGAATTTTACGAATGACCTACATGACAATCCATTCATTCATAGGGAAGGAGTTGAAGATGATGTTATACATACAGACAGAAAGTGTGGGGATCGGTAGATATCAATAGGCGGGTTATCATCACAGCAAGCAACAACACATTCACATTTAATGTATATGACTCGTCGATCAATTTGCGGGAAATGCCATCGATATGTTGTTTGGTCAAGTGAAGTTTAATCTTCCGCCGAGGGATTAGTGCATGAAAAGCTTTTAAATCTGCTACACATGGAGATCACTACAGATGTGGTCTCTTTTTGTTATGGTTTGATGCAGTATCAGCGGAAAAAGGATTATTGCGAATTCGGTTATGCAAGATTGTACACAAGAAATCAGGGTGAACCGAATGTATTATGTTAATATAGTTAACATATAAGGCGTGAAAATTGTATATTGTCAGGAAATATGTTTATATATCGCGGTATTTAACTTAAAAAACGTGAATTTTACATTTTGAAAATAGTTTATTGTCTAAACATCAGATCGTATGTAATGATTAGTGACATTCACAGGTGCAACAAAATGGGATGAACAAAGTGGAGTGGCAATCATGTGAATTCATTCAGAGAGTGTGCGAAAGGGGAAAGGTCAAATGAGATTATTTCAAAGACGTAAGGCAGGCAAGGCAAGTTCAATCCTCGCAGTGGTAACAGCATTCACTCTATTATTATCTGCATGTTCGTCAGGAAGCGAATCAACATCTTCATCTGGAGAGTCGGGTTCGGGGGAAAAAACGACTTTGAAAGTGGAAATCTTCGACCGGGGAAACACTCCGGCAGGCTACACCATTTCGGACAGTTATCTGACTCGCTTCATTCAAGAGAAGTTTGGTGATCCAAACAACATCGACGTTCAGTTCGTTCCGGTACCACGCTCGGAGGAAGTACAGAAGCTTAACGTTCTGATGGCGAGTGGCTCTGAAGTACCTGACATCGTCTTTACTTACGATTCGGGAACATTCAACCGTTATGCACAACAAGGTGGTTTGACGGAACTTACGGATCTGATCAATCAAACGGGTCCTAACCTGAAAAAGTTGCTTGGAGATGAAACGCTGGCCTACGGTCAATACGATGGACAACAGTTTGCGGTTCCAGGTAAACGTCTTGTCCTTGGCAAGTACGCATCCTATGTTCGTCAGGACTGGCTGGATGCACTCGGTTTGCCTTCACCTGAGACAGCTGAGGAGCTGCATACAACACTGAAGGCCTTTAAGGAAAAAGATCCGGGTAAGGTGGGCACAGGACTTATCCCGATGGGGATGTCCATTGCCTCGGCTCAATATGAACCCCTGATCTGGTCATTCATTGAACCGCTGACGGAAGAACAAAAATATACGTTAACACAACAATTGGGTTCCAATGACTATCCAACGTTGTTGCCTGGTTTCAAGGACGCTCTGAAATATATGAACACACTTTATAATGAAGGCTTAATGAGCAAGGACTTTGGACTCGACAAAGACAAGAAAAAGCTGTGGGAAGATGTATCTAACGGCAAAGTTGGATTCTACACCGAGGATGCAGGGGAGATCTACATCTCTGGTACGTACAAAAACCTGCAAACCAATCAACCTGGTGCAGTGATGACACCGATTGATGCATTCAAAAACTCCGAAGGCAAATTCGCCAAACCGGCATATGCACCCAATGCAATGTATGTCATGATTCCGAAATCGAGTAAAAATGCGGAAGCGGCGATGAAGTATCTGGATTGGATGGCTTCGGGCAACAACCTGTTCGACCTGCAATTCGGTGTTGAAAATGAGAACTATGAGCTTGTGGATGGTGTACCACTGATCAAAGATGATGCTTCTCCTGAAATCGCAGGTCGTATCTATAATTCCGGTGACATTGCCATTATCGTCAATGGTAAATACGTTGGAGATGACAAGAAAAATGAAGAAGCTTATGTCGTACAGGTAGAGTCGAAGTATCGGGATGATATGCGCAAGTCGGTAGCGATTTCCAACACAGACACCATTCAGCCGGTACGCTTCTCCAAACCGATTGATGCAGAAGCGCGCTACGGTAACGGCCTGAAAGACAAATTCATGGAGTTCTTCGTGAAAACAACCATTTCCAAACCCGCTGATTTTGAAGCCACATATGACAGTATGATGAAGGATTACATGGCGAGCGGTGGACAAGCGATCCTGGATGAACGTACAGAAGCTTACAATGCGATGAAATAAGTAGAGTAGAGATCACATCTAATGCGTATGGCAACAAAGAACAGGGATTTCATCAAGGCGATGACAATATCGTCTTGATGAACAAATCCTGAATGACATGGGGGGAAGGTTTATGAAAACAAGCATCTATTTCCGCAGAAACTGGCAACTATATGCGTTGCTCCTACTGCCCATGATCTACTTTATTATTTTCAAGTATGGGCCAATGTATGGCGTGCAGATTGCGTTCAAGGATTTTAACTTCTTTCAAGGGATCTCCGGTAGTGAGTGGATTGGCTTGGATGCATTCAGAGAAGTATTTCAAAATCAAGGATTCTACACGGCATTACGTAACACGTTAGTGCTTAATATGCTGGATTTGCTGGTTTCCTTCCCGGCACCACTTATATTGGCCATCTTATTGTTTGAGCTGAAGAAGGCTTGGTTCAAAAAGTTGGCACAGACCTTACTGTACATTCCTCACTTTATTTCGTGGGTTATTATTGGAGGGATCGTGCTTCAGGTATTCGGTACACAATCCGGTTTCATTAACAATATCTTAATGAGCATGGGATTTGATCCATTGCCATTCCTTTCAGACAAAAACTATTGGCTCTTCACGTATCTTGCGGTAGGCGTGTGGCAGAGTGCAGGCTGGGGAACGATTCTGTATCTGGCATCCCTGACAGGGATTAACCGGGAACTGTACGAAGCGGCAGAAGTGGATGGAGCAAGTCGGCTACGCAGAATCTGGCACATCTCCTTGCCCGGCATCAAAACGACGATTGTTACCTTATTGATTATCAATGTCGGCAACATGATCTCCATCGGCTTCGACCGACCATTTATTATCGGAAACGTGGCTGTACGTGAATACTCGGATGTGCTTAGCACATTTGTCTATCGTGTCGGTTTACAATCTGGTCAGGTTACGCTCGCAACAGCTGTAGGTTTGTTCCAGGCATTAGTTGGACTTGTCTTCATACTCGGAGCGAACTATACGTCCAAGAAATTAACCGATGAGAGCATTATGTAGTGGATTGATTCACATATGATCTGTAAGGAGTGAGTGAGATGTCTGAAAACACGGCGAATCGAATATTCAACACGGTAAACGTCATTCTTATTATCATTACGATGGTGCTGTGTCTTGCACCATTCATTCATATTATTGCGATCTCGCTCAGCTCGAACCGGGCGATCGGTTCAGGAGAAGTTTCCTTTTTCCCCAAAGAGTTGTCCTTTGAGGCGTATACCAAAGTATTTGCAGATGGATCGATGATTCGTTCCCTGATCTATACGATTTGGCTGACCGTCCTGAGTACGGTGTTAAGCATGGCGATGACCATTGCAGCAGCTTATCCACTGGCGAAAAGTAATCTGAAAGGGCGCAAGTGGTTCATGCTTGTCATTGTGGTGACGATGTTCTTCAGTGGAGGCATTATTCCCGAGTATATTCTGATCAAAAATCTGCATCTACTCGACAGCACATGGGGACTTATTCTGCCTGGATTGATTAGTCCATTCTATATGATCATTCTCATTACCTTCTTCCGAGGTATTCCCGAAAGTCTCGAAGAAGCGGCGGGCATTGATGGAAGCAGTCACTTCGGAACACTTATGCGCATTATTTTGCCGCTATCCCTTCCGGTTATGGCGACACTGAGTTTGTTCTACGCGGTAGGACGGTGGAATGGTTTCCAAGATGCACTGATGTATATCACCAAGCCTGAGCTATACCCTTTGCAATTGAAATTGTATCAGATGATTCAGCAAAACCAGATTACAGAACTGATGCAGAATGAAGGCATTGGTGCCGTTCAGGTCCTGCCTGAGAGTCTGAAAGCAGCTAGTGTTATATTCTCCACGTTACCGATCCTGCTTGTGTATCCGTGGTTGCAGCGGTACTTCATCAGTGGCGTAATGGTAGGTGCTGTAAAAGGTTAATAGAGGTTGTTCAAAAAGTTCACTTTTGATTACGAATGATGCCTAGTGGCATCATCAGCATCGAAGTTGAAATTCAGCCGAAATAGGTTGATGCTTACGAAGTATGTTTCCTTCAGAAACATTGTAGTTGCTCACGTAGTTGTCCTACGCTCCGCTACTCCATTTCTAGCTTAATTCCATCTTCTTGGTACTGAAAACTGATCTTTTTGAACACGCACCTAGTCTCAGGAGGTCCATGACATGACACAACGAATGGTAGAGAAGATGTCGACAGAGCAGCAGTATCTTGTAAATCAGTCCATGACGATGATGGATAGCTTCTATGATAAGGAACTGGATCTGCTTTGGAGTTTCGAAGAAGAGGATTCATCGCAGCACAGCACACGAGCCAGTGCGCATTATGCGCTCGGGTTGTTGATTCGAAATGAGCCTGGTGATGTGGAACGCGCGATACGGGTGTTCCACAAGGTGCTCGATTTTCAATATGACGCTTCGGATGAGATCTATCACGGAACCTTCGCGACCCGACCCAATGATGTGCATCCACCAGCGGGTCACTATGCTTGGAAATCTTTTGCGCCAGGCACGGCCTATTTCCTGGAACGCACCTTTGAGAAGGTGTCTGCGCAGTTTATCCATAAACTACAGGAAGATGGCTCTCTGCTCACAGAGGCCGCAGATCCCAAACAACTGAAGCACCTGTTTCATTCGGCGGTGAATCAGGTTTTGCCACCGGTCTGGATCAGTTATGATCCCAACTGGCGCGAGTTTATCGCTTGTGTCTGTGTGGTCGTAACTGCCGAATTCGCCGAACTTATGCCGGAGACACTCATGAAACGGATGGACCATGCGATGGAGTTGGCTGTCCTAGGGTCAATAGAACGCAGGTTATCCGATGTAATCCCCATGAATACGAACATTGAGTTGATGCATATTTTCATCACCCACTACTATGGTCACCGCTTGAACCGAACAGAGTGGATTCAGCATTCGGATGAACAGGCAGAGGGATTGATGAAGGAGTTTGAACAATACGACGGTACAATCGCGGAGTTCAATACGACAACCTATTACGGGGTGGATCTGTCCGTGCTTGGCATGTATCGAAAGTACGGACTCACGGAACGTTTGATCGAAATTGGACACCGGATTGAACATGGGCTGTGGAATAACATTGCGCTATATTACAATGCCAACTTGGAGAATCTCTCCGGCCCGTTCTCCCGGGCGTACGACATGGAGATGCGAGAGCATAGTTCGATCGGTGTTTTTATCTATCTCTTGCTTGGAGAAGGGTATGAATATCTAGCAGGAATCAACTGTGAGTCAGGCCATGATCCAATGATTGCGCTCCTTGGGGTGGATGTGCCCGCTGAAGCCGTGCCGTATTTCAAGGCTCATCAAGAAGATCGGCTTGTGCAGAAACGGTTCATGGAACTGTGTGAGCGCAATGATCCAACGTCCAATCGGAATCTGTGTACAGCCAAAGCTTGGATCGGTGAGGATCGGATGATCGGGGCCATGTCGGGAAGTGTGAATACGAATGGACAGATGCATCCAGCTACGATCCACTGGCAGACAGAGACGGGGGAACGTTATTATCTTCGCTTGATCCGCCGTGAGGTAGGCGAGGGGTGGAACAGCCATCTGCGCGGAATAACGTTTGATGCGGACCTCACGCCAGATTCGTTAACCATTGATGTGGAGCTGGATACGGCGGAAGAGATCGACGTTTATTTTGAAATCAGAGGGCCATCCCTTCGTCAGCAGGATATTACACCAGCGTTATGGCAGTTCCCGGGACTTACGTGTACCGTGAAGGCTGAAGCACCTGAACCATCCGTGTTAATGTACGTGAATCATGCGGAGATCATCTATCGTTATGTGCCTGGAAAGACGGCAAACAAGATGAGATTTGAACTCACCCTCCGTGAAGACAACGGATTGAGGAATAAATAGGTATATAAGATGAACTGAACATTTACACGAGAACGAAGAGTGCAGAACCGATCTGAAGAAGCGGAGCGTTCGTCTGAAAGCTTTCTGCAAGAAAGCTGCATCGGAAGCATAAGCTATCACCCGATTTTTCCCTTTGGAGAAGGGGATCAAAAAAATCTGGGGATAACAGCGATCAGAAGATGGTACTGCAATTGGAGTGATCTAGTATAAAGTGTATTGGTTCAACTTATATAGATAGAGATAAATGGAATATGAATGGGCGATAGAATGAGAGACAGGAGGACCAATGATGTATACGGACAAACAGGAATATTCGTTCTCAACATGTTGGAATATCAAACGTCATACGACCGGACAAGGCATGATCGAGGAGATCAAGTCTCTTGGATTCAAACAAGTTGAGCTGAATTATAACGTTACGGAAGAGATGCTGCAGACGATAGAACCGATGATTGAACGGGGCGAGATCGGTGTATCCAGTGTGCATAATACATTCCCGCATGTGGCTGATCCCGACTACGGGACGGATTCCGTCCTGCTTGGGTTCGATGATGAACCGCGCCGCAAACGGGCGATTGAGCTGTTACTTCGCTCAGCCGAGTACGCACATCGTTATGGGGCCAAGGCTGTCGTTGTACATCCCGGTGAGGTTCCGTTTGAATATAATATAGATGAAGCGTTGAAAAAGATATACCACGATCAAGGACCGGATTCATCGGCATATCAATCTTTATGGCAAGAGATGCTGGAGAAGCGGGAAGATGGCAGCGCACATTACCTGAGCCTTATTCAGGAGAGTCTGGAAGAGGTATGTAACTTGTCGGAGCAGCGGGGATACGGGGTGAATTTCGGTATTGAGACCCGTTCACGCTGTTATCAGATGCCGACTTTGAACGAAGCGGGAACGATTATTGGACAAATGAAGGGCGCGCCGCTTGGTCTCTGGTACGATATTGGTCACGGCATGATGATGGATCGAATGGGGCTGTACGATAATGTACGTCAGGCTAACGCGTTGATTGATCACGTGGTTGGCGTGCATATTCATGAAACCGTAGGGTTATCAGATCATTGGTGTCCATACATTCATAGCAAAGACATGACATTTTTTGATTCATTTTTGGATATCATTGATCGTTCGCCGGTGAAAGTATATGAGTTAAAAGCCGCGTGTACACCGGAAGAGATTGATGAAAGTCACGGTTTGATTATGTCTCGCATTGCTGAACGTCATGCGGCGCGTCAGCGCGGATAGGGAGCACACGCATCAAACATGAATGCACCTTATAGGAAAGTAAACCAACAGATAGAGCGGTTCAGAACAAACCTCAGGTTGTATTAGAGGGTGTTCTGCCGCTCTTTTGTTGTTCTTTTAAACGGGTACATGTTTTTACCGTTTCTCAGGGAGTGTTACGTCACCGAGAATCCCTGCCTGATAGCCTTTGACTACAGCACCAATTCGAGATTTCACACCAAATTTCTGTGTAATAGAGGTTATATGATACTCCACTGTACGTTGACTAATAGCCAGATCCTGTGCGATCTCCTTATTGGTCATCTCCAGTGCAATACGATTAAGCACTTCCCGTTCTGTTGCCGTGAGTGATTCCTCCAGATTAGGGGATAACATGGTCTCTGGAATAAGAACATGACCCAACATACTCTGGTGAATGGCGTTGATAATCTGTCCATACGTTGCTTGTTTCGACAAGTAGGCATGAACGCCGAGATCATAAGCTTTTAACTGGAATTCGTGATAGTTGTATCCGGATAACAGTATGATTTTAACGGATAACCCGTATTGATCTTTCAATCTTCTCACAACCTCGAACCCGTCAAGCTGGGGCATGCGGATATCCATCACAACAACATCTGGTCGCAACGCCTCTACTTCGGATAAAAAAAGCAATGGATCGCTGAATGTTTTCAGTACATCTATGCCGGGTTCGCGGTTTAAGCGGTTGTTGAGACCTTCCATGACCAGGGGGTGATCATCAAGCAGTACGACTGTAATGGGTTCGCTCATTGTTCAGTTGCTCCTTTGGTTAAAGGCAAACGGATGTTGATTGAGGTTCCTTTGCCAAGGTTGGAATATATGGTGAATTCTCCACCGAGATGCTGAATGCTGCTCTGTATGGATATCAAACCGAAGTGCCCTGTTGCAGTATCAAATGTGGTATGAACATTAAACCCCAAGCCGTCATCCTCTACTTGTAGAATCAAGTCAGTATCCCTTGTATGTACCTGAATGGAGCAAAACGACGCCTGTGCATGCTTCATCACATTCATAATGAGTTCACGGATCGTCCGAAAGACGGTGGACTTCAGAGGTTCGTGCTTCAACTCTTCAGAGAGGGCGTTGTAGTTTAGTTCCATGCTGATGCCACTTTGTATTTGAAGTGTACGGATGAGCCATTGCAACGCTTCCTCGAGATCACTTCGATCCATAATATGAGGGTAGAGATCATCACATAATTGACGTATATCTCTCTGGGAAGCATACAGGCACTCCAGCCAAACAGCCGTTTGATCCTTATGCGTCTCTCCGGTATCGTGTAATTCCTCCAAATCTCGAGACAGGAAAATCAGGTTTTGAAGCAGTTGGTCATGCAGGAAATAAGAAGTTTTCATACGCTCTGCCTGTTGGGCTTCCATCATAATATCATTGAACTTCCGATTACGGTGTATCTGGTGTTCATGAAGAGCTGTCTGCTCTACACGGTATTCATATCGCTTCTGCAGATGGGATAAGAGTTTGCCATTCACGAGCATTCGAACCGCTTCCAGCCTGCATTTATCAATGATATCCTGCTCTTCTGCTGAAAAAAGGGTGCGATTTTCTTTGTGACCAATGCCTAGAAATCCGATCATCTCCGTCGTTGGTTCACCTGAAAGCTCCCAAACCTGTGACAAGTCATATTTCTGTCGTAAAACTTCAATATCCAACGCCTCGTTATCGATATTCTGAATGGAATTAAAAACCCCTGTACCTTCCTGAGAATATCTGTTCTTATCATCAATCCATATGACAATTACGCCTTCAATATCTAGCATCTTGTGGAACATCTCGGCAAACACGTGAATCATGTCCCGCATGTTTTGCTGCTCAGCCATTCGCACAGTCAACCGCAGTTGCTGGTGTTCCAGCCAATCTTTGTTAAGTTTGTTTTTCTTGCGGGAGCGGGTGAGCGTGTACTGATACAACCATGTGATTAGCAAAAATGAGCCAAACAGCAAGCTAATATGAACGAATGTATTTAAGTGAGAATCAGCCAGGAATAGTAAAAATACGACCAAAGCATATAGTCCATGAATCATCAATCTTGGCATAACCAGTTTGAAGTCAAGCATACTCCGTTGTACAAGTACATAAGTGAACATCCATGATAAAGGCAGGAATCCAATTAATGTATACTCTACAGGCAATAAAGGTTCACCTTGAAGCAGGGTTGGAATAGCAAAACAGATGATGAAGGGAATAAGGCTAACAATAATTCCTGTTAACATGAGCAATAGCTGATTCTGCTCCTTGCGGCTGTAGCTTTTACGATTAACCCAAGTAATCCAGATTAAGGTCAGAAGGGTTGTACAAAGTATAATGTTAAGCAGATTGGTTGGACCAGACGGTGCAACAGGAGTAATGACAATGGTAATGCCTTGATTGAATTGAACATCGGTCATCATCCACTGCCTGATGTACAGAATTACTAGGCCTGTAGAATAGGCAATCGCAATACATCTACTAATGAATAATAACCACCGGAAACGATGTAGGCGGGTACGAAATACAAAAGAAACATAAAATGCAGTTAGACAGTAAGGTAACCATGCACCACAAAAGGCCAGAATATAATTGGATAAAGGCAATTGGGATGAGTATATCGTCAGTATACATAAGGCCATGGACAGGTTAAGCAGGTAGAACAGACGCATCACCCGTGAACCGGGTTGGCTAAACAAGGCGTAGCTTCCAGTCAGCAATAGCAATAATTCTACAATGGATGAGAAGCCGATGTTGAACCATTCACGTGTTGCAGGCTTCATTGTATGCTCGGATGCCTGACCGAGAGAATTCTCAACGCCAATGGTGTAGGCTTCAGTCACTAAGAATACACCTTTTTGATGGAGTAACTGGACTTCTCTTTGGGGTTCCAACGAGATTACAGTGTCGCCCAATCTAATCCCGGATGTATATGCTAAACCTTGCGGATTTACATCATGAACTGTCCAAGAGTTAGAGACACTTGTTGTCAACGAAAGCCCGATATAAGGATTAACAAATGAAGAGATATGGATATATGTGGCTGTTAGTATAAAGCACAACATCGTTACAAACCACACGAAACTAAATTTATATGTAATGAATCTATCTAATGAAATGTTTAATCCCATGGAAAAAATCATCCGTTCTTATAGAATGCATCATTGGTAAAATGAAGTGGAAAAACAAGCCATGTAGCAATGACATGGCTTGCCGAGCATCACTCTATGTTAATGTAGCAGAGTGCCTAACATTTTGTACACCAAAACTGATGATTCCTGCCTGAGCATAGGTTGCTTCGATCTATAATCCACAGCACCGGTGTTGGATTTAGATACTTCAGGGCCGTAGAGACCTAGAGCAACCACAAACTGGACACCTTCTTCAGCCCAACGATCCTGTGAACCGCCAAGATTGGCAGTTATGGCAGGTGCACCAAGTAGTTGTTGAGCCGTTCTCGAAATAATCACCGCGGCCTCTTGCCTTGTTATGGCTTGCTCGGGATGGAACAATCCACGGGTATTACCTTGCACAATGCCCAGTTCAAAGGCGGTTTGAATGTAGGCGGCATAGGGACTTGATTGGGTATCTTTAAATTTTGGTGATTGAGCTGAAATGGACATTCCGCTTATGCCCACGACCTGTGCTACAAACTCCGCACGACTTACAGGCTTCTCTGGTTCAAATAGGGATTGATCCTGTGGATACAGGCCAATCTGTGTTAAGCGATAGATGTACGGAGCATAGGGATGGTCTTCTGGCACATCTTCATAAGGCTTTGCTGCGGGTAATTTTTCGGACCAGCTATCTGACTTGTTGTAATAGAAATATGTGATTTCACCTGACTGATTTTTTTTGAAACCAGCAAGCTTGCCATCCTCATCCATGAACAGCATGTCCTTAACGGGGGTTAAGATGTGAGTACCATAAGCATCTATAACCTGAAGACCTTTCTCTGTTGCTGAAATATCATACAACCATGCGGGTAAGCGGATATCCCGATATAGTCCCTCGTAGGTACGGAGTGAAGACTTGGGTACGCTAAAATCACTATAATGCATCTCGTTGTTTGGATAAAAATGATCCATAAATGCTTGAAAAAGCGCTTCTCGCACATCTGTTCCATCACTATTGGAGACGATAAATAGTCCAGTCTTCTCGTTAGGCAACAGCCACAGATTGGAGTGGAATCCGTCAAGATCGCCTGCTTTACTCACGACTTTACGTCCATGATTATACTGCGAATAGGTGGATTCGAATCCGTAACCTGTGCCAGGTATATCCGGGTGTATGGAGACATCCAACGTTTGCATCGCTTGGACGGATGACGGTTCTAGTATACGTGCACCCTGGTACGAACCTTGATTGAGCTGCGCAAGCATAAAGTGAGCCATATCCCGTCCAGTTGTAATTAATCCGCCCTCAGGGGAGCTGTCCGGTATATTGGGATATTGCGGAAGCTCCTGTCCTTCAGCGCTATAAGGAGTTGCGAGTTTACTCAGCGTGTCTTTGCTTAGTGTAAAATGGCTATCCGACATATCAAGAGGGTTGAATATATGCTGTTGTACATAAGTCTCAAACGGAAGTTTGGACTGTTTCTGAACAATGTAGCCCAAGAGTGCATAACCGTAGTTGTCGTAACGGAAAACTTCTCCTGGATTGCGAACAACGGACGGTTTGTTGTCCTGGATGAATTGCTCAAGCGGATAAGAATGATTCAACTCCCTGGGTATAGCTGCTACATCTGTGAAATCAAACCCGCTGGTGTGGGTCATCAGATGATCCAATGTTAACGCTGTTCCGGTATGGTTGGTCAGATTAAGACCATCTGTGTATGTGCTGATATCCTGATTAAGTTTTACGTTACCTTGCTCGGTCAATTGCATAATAGCGGTTGCTGTCAGCGTTTTGGAGATGGAGGCTACACGGAATAGAGTGGAGTCGGCGTCGACGGGGATTTGTTTTTCCACATTGGCATAACCATATCCTTTATTCAAAACGATCTGTTGATCGTGAACAACGGTGACTACCGCACCTTTCAGAGCAGACTTCACTTCAGGTTGGGCGAAGAATTGATTGATGAATGATTCAGTTTCCTGTGGGCTTACCTGGGCAATGGGTAGGCTACTCTCTGCCGATACACTGGTCATTGTGGTAAAGCTCAGGGATGCAATGAGCATGATGTTGGCTACGGTACGTTTCCAATTAGGATTTGATTTGTAGCTGTGTTGTTGTTGTCGAGTTGGACATGTTGCTACGTGAGATTTCATGAAATTCTCCTTTGTGTTGAGATATGTACGCTCTCTTACATTTGGGTTACATCTATAATCTATCAGTTCGATGACAGTGGCGATTCCGTAGTACGCGCTTATTACGGCAGGACTTCCGCAAACCTTTTTGCGTGACTCCGCAATCATAGAGGATGAAGAGTGAGTTTCGAATGATCTTGAATATATGAAAAGAGGTATTTGTCATGATGGACCCGACGGGGGTCTCGACAAATACCTCTTTTTGTTTCGTCTTTTATTTTCCATGCGAAGCGACATAGTGCAAAGGAATTGGGAAGTAGATTTTATAAAACTACTCGTACATCCGTCGTTCAAGTTCAGCATAGGCAATCGCAGGATCATCACTGGAATTATCAATATAAGCGACGGATGCAGCAGGGAGCGGCCAGGCTACTTCTTTACGGACGAGAGAAGCTATGAATGTATCCCAGTTTGCAAGTTTCCATTCATCCAATGGAGATTGTCTCGCTGTAATCCGCTTGTGATACAATGCTTCATTCTCTAAATAAATATAGGCCACACGCACATCCGTATCTTTCAGAGAACGTCCAATCCGTGCGAGTTCCTGCTCGATCCAGTCAGGGGTACCGATTTCTTTGGTAAATGGCCCCACAACGATCGTATCGATACCCAACTGAACGTTATCCAGAGCAGCATCCATCGTAATGCGGTACCCAAGATCACGGCACAACCTTTTGTATTCAGGCGAATCTCGGTCGGATGGGTCAAGTCCCTGAAGGGTCATGATTGCCTCAGCGGCAGGACGAAGCAGAATATCCATATCAAAGAAAGCAGCTTTATGTTTACGGGAAAGGGTTTTGGCAAGGGTGGTCTTTCCACTTCCGGCCCCGCCGAGAAAGAAAATTAGTTTACTCATGAATGTAATGCCTCCTTTAACTAGATTCAAAAAATAGGATATTTAATTGAAAAATACACGAATATATAGATTTATCATTAGAGTTCATGAATGAAAGGACTTGTTTATTTTAACATAAATAAAGAAGCTTGTTGGCTAGACAGAAAAGGAAGGATAAGGTAATATCATACCTAGTTGTTCTATGCATAGGTTTCCGATGTATATGAAAAGAAGAGATTTAAAAGTGTATTTTTCGAAATCTAAAAACTCTGCTAAATGAATTGAAAAGGAAGGAGTGAGCGCGTTGCAGGTTAACAAACAAATGATTAAGGGCAGTACCGAAACATTGATTCTGAACTTGCTTCAGGAACGACCGTTGTACGGTTATGAATTAATTAAGGAACTACATCGTCAATCCGAGGGTGTGTTTAATCTGAAAGAGGGCACGTTATATCCTATTTTGCATGCTATGGAGATTGAAGGATGGGTAGAGTCGTACTGGATGGAGGTTGAAGGCCGTAAACGTAAATATTATTCGATTCGTGACAAGGGCATGGAGGCTTTACAAAGTAAAAGAGCAGAGTGGAATATGTTCCGTCGAGCTGTGGATCGGGTGCTTGGGGAAGGAGGCCTGACATGACGAATCGACATGAACGAATTCAGCATTATCTTGATCACATGTGTGTTCAGGTTAAAGCTCGCGAAGTACATAACGACCTGCGTGATGAGTTGGGAAACCACATGGAAGAAATGATGTTGGACAAAGAACAAGAAGGTTATACAGAGGAAGAAGCAATTGCATATGCCATTGAACAGATGGGCGATCCTGTAGTAGTGGGCAAGAGTATGCACCGATTGCATCGTCATCGAATGCATTGGGGGCTGTTATTTGGAATTATTATCTTGGCTACAATCAGTCTGATACTGATGTGGATTTTTACGACTAATACGACACAGGCAAGCTATCAATATTTATACAGCTATCATGTGAAAAACACCGTTGTTGGATTGATGCTGATGTCTTTCTTTATTTTCTTTGATTACCGCAAATGGAAAAAAGCTGCCTGGTGGATTTATATTCTGTTCAATGCCCTGTTGTGGATCAATCCGATGCTATCTTCAGCCTACAATGGTATAAACAGGTACTTGTCGTTACCATTCGGCTTTGTACTTGATGTAACCACGGTTTCCATGTGGATATTGCCTCTCGCCATAGGTGCAATTATGCTGGATAAACTCCGAACAAGTTGTAGTATACAGTCAATACTAAGTTACATTGCAATGGTGGCATTACCGGCAGTGCTCTTGTTTCAAATATCGGATTGGGTTCGCATGTTATTGTTTGGTATCGTATCTGTAATTTTATTTGGCTGGATTACACGTAAATGGTTGTATATGATCATCGCTGCAATAACTACTGGAAGTCTGTTACTAATATTGTTGCTTTTCATGGATGAATACAGACGTTTGGATAGATTCTCTGTCGTGTTTAACCTTCAGGATGACCCCAACGGGAATGGTTTTATTTATAATTCGATTATGGATATCGTACGAACAGCCGGATGGTGGGGCAATGGACTAGATACACGGTTTGACCTGATCAAAAGTAATTATTTCGATATTCCCGGTGTAATGCTTATTGATGTGTTTGGTTGGTCTGCAGGCATACTCTTGTTGATAGGTATTTTCTGGTTTGTAAGTAGTATGGTGAAAATACTGCCTCGTATTCGGGATGATTATGGTCGCATGATCATCTTGAGTGTCACTACGATATTGTCTTTGCAGATGATCTATTCTCTTGTAGTAATTACTGGTAAGGTTCCGATCATTAGCATTGCTTTTCCTTTCATTGGATACGGTACTCATCTGATCTTTGAATATGCCATGATTGGATTACTTCTTGGGGTATACCGCCGTAAGGATGCTATTTCGAAGAAAAATGAAAAAAATACGGCAGAAGATGGACGCCGACCTACTGACCAATTCATAGGCATCCAAAATCATTACCGCATCATGAAGTGAAGGGATTGTTATGCTCGTTTAACGAGCATTCACGGAAACCAGATATGACGCAGGTTCACCCAGCCCTGGCTGTTGAAAGATAGACCACGTACTGAAGGCAGATAAGCCGTCTCTACCGGTTTTTCGGATAAATGGAACAGTAAATTCTGATCAACCAAAATTTGCTCAATTCGATCTAATTCACGAGTTCGATCCGCAGCGATAGGAGAGGCGACGATGGTTTGTAAGATCTCATGGATCGTTATACGAGTAGAATCTTCCAGATGCTCAGATAACGTAGAGTAGAGATCATACCTTCTCAGTTCTTCGTCCCTGTCCCGAATGAGAGAGAAGAGAATCAGATCGGACTCCAGCCGCAGATTTCCTTTGAACTGTTCCATCGTAGCGGCCCGGACGGTACAAGAGAAACCGCACTGCTCCAGTATGGACGCCAGATTTTTAGCATCCCTGCGATATTGTGGAATGGTTGCAATGTGCAGGGAGATGGGACTAGCCGAAGTGAGTCGTTTAGTAATATCTCTAAACCCTTCCGGGTCAACCATTCCGGCATTCACCGCACTAAAATCAGTCTCCACGATCTCAGAGTTATCTGCATGTCCGTCATCTCTATACATTCCAGCAAGGCATAACTGAAGGTGTGCTCTTACTTCCGGATCGTTTAACGGTCCGGTTTTTTGCGTATTACACGTGAGTAATTTATGAACCATCACACCTGTACTAATCTGTGTCCAGTCTGCACCCGCAGACGAAGAGGGATTATGAACAAGATGAAAGAACGGAGTTTCGATATCTTGGCTATCGTCCATTTTTGCCGAGGCACTCCACGGAATCTGCAGAATATCCACCCGGTCCATGTGAGCTCTACCCTGAAAATACGATGAGAAGGCTTCAAGTCTGCACAAGTGATCATCCCAGGCGGAGACCTTGAACGGTCCCGTGCCAACAGGTTGTTGCATCCCATGCACATCACTCGAATGCTTTATCTTATGTTCGTTTGTTCCTGGTGAGGGTACAATCGCCGCACGACTCGTTGTAAGGAAGGATAAAAACAATTCATGAGGATTTTTAAGTTGGAAACAAACGGTTAAGGGATCGACCGCTTCAATAGATAGAATCTGTTTACTCACATCACGGTACAATGTCCGTCGATCTGAGGATTGCAGTCGTTCAAACGTATGCACAATATCATGGGCCGTCAGGGTATGGCTATCGTGAAATGTAATCCCTTTTCGCAAATAAAAGATCCAGGTCTGCCGGTCTGGACTAACATCCCAAGTATGTGCCAGACAGGGAAGAATCTCTCCCTGTTCACCCCGCTGAACCAACCCGTCAAAGACATGGCTAGTAACAAAGGATTCAGCTAATAGATTAATGTAAAGCGGATCAAGCGCATGAAGCTGTTGGCGCAGAGGCAGCCGAAGCGTATCAATCTGCTCATTATTGGTGCCGGCTTCCGTATGATGTCCTGAATATCCAAGCAACCACTGGTTTAGATAATCCTGCATGATTGTTGAACTGGAGAATGCGCTCACCTGCTCGGCAGCCTCCTGCAACTCTCGGCGATTCATGGCCTGCATCATATATTCTGCGGCGATTTGATCAGCCGGAACAAGCAAGGTCAGTGATGAACGCCGACCACGGCCACGCTGAGAAACCCAACGAATCCAGTCATTGGCTACCATCTTTTTGACAATCGTTAACGTATTGCGGTGCGTACAATTTAGCAACTCAGCGAGATCCGCGAGTGTAAGTTCATGTTCTGTATGGTGACCGTAATGACGATGCAACAGCAGATATTGCTGATGTAATTTCAAGTGTTATTCCCTCCTGGAGGCGACCTCTGACGTATTTCTCTAAAATAAGAAGTTTTGTTGATTTTAATTTCTATTTATATTCCTATTTTATCATCTAGAATATAGCATAGAAAGGTTAATGGAGGTTTTTCCCATGATTGATAAAATAATGGCTTCACCGCACCGCGCTCTAATCACGTTACTGTCTGCATGGATGCTGGCAATCATTCACCAGTATCTATTCTATGGTAATGAGATTGGCGTATCGTATCCTATCTTTGTAATTCTCTTTTATGTGTTCGTGTATCTGTTTGCGCAGGACCGCATGAGGTCTTTCAAGTTCATTGATGCTTTTGTGGCGGCTGTAGTGCTGTTGTTGTCGCTAACGTTCCTGTTATACGACAATGAACTGTTGCGTGTTCTTAATTTCCTGGTTGTACCCGGCGTAATTATCTTACATATGACGTACCTGATGGGCAGAAAACAGAAGCAGTGGTGGGAGATCGGTTTGATTGGCACAGCTATTGACCATTTGCTGCCTCAAGCCATACGTCATTGGGGGACTGTTGCGGCCATTGCTGTGAGAGCAGGCGGGCGTGGTATGGGCAAATCACAGAAAACTGTTGTTTTCAAAGTGCTCATTGGTCTTGTGGCGTCCTTGCCGATCCTCATTGTAGTCGTCGCATTACTGTCCTCTGCTGACGGGGTCTTTGATCAGTATTTAGCCGGTTTTCCGGAGTGGTTGAATCAGCTGGCTTTTACTCCAGGAATACCGAGAATCATTTGGATTGTCATCGCAGGTGTATTGCTGTTCGGTTATGTATGGGGATTTGTACAGCCGATGCAATATGAGGCAGAGAAGAGAGCGAACGCACATTGGAAAAATGGAGCAACACCCACGGTTGATAAGCGTGATCACTCCTATATATTCTCTCCTGTGGGCCCGGTCACTAAAGGTGAGGTTACGAATAAGATTACACCCGAGCCCGAACGCACTCCGGTTCATCGGGAACCATTCAGATTGGACCCCATCATTGTGGGTACGATGTTGCTTGTCATCAACGTTGTGTACGTTTTGTTCGTACTTGTACAGTTTTCGTATCTGTTTGGTGCGGGAGAGGGGCATCTTCCGGTAGATCTATCTTATGCAGAGTATGCGAGAAGTGGATTTGCAGAGTTGATTCTCGTCACAGGTATTAACTTCTTTATTCTTATTGTTGCGTTGCAGTATACCCGTCCGAGTGGCAGAGCGGGTTCCATCGTACATCAGGTGCTCCTTCTGATTCTGGTCAGTTGTTCAGCAATCATGCTGTATTCCGCGTATATGCGCCTTAATCTCTATGAGCAGGCTTATGGATATACGTACATTCGCTTCCTGGTGCACGCATTCATGATCTTCTTGGCACTTCTGTTGCTGATTGCCGGCCTTCGTATACGCTACACGTCAATACCGCTGATCCGCTGGTATATTGTCCTTGCGCTCACAGCTTATGTTGCAGTCAACTATGTGGGCATGGATAAACGGATTGCCGAGTTGAATATTGAACGTTATCATCAGACTGGCAATATTGATGCAACCTATCTGGCGAGTCTATCGGCAGATGCAGTTCCGTTACTTCGAGAATTTGCTCAGGAGGAGTATCCGGATCTCAAAAGGGAAATGCTGGAACGTCAAGCCTACTTGGACGAGGATTCATCAGATCGTTCATGGCCTTCTTATAACGTGGCAAGACACCGAGCTGAGCTAGAAATGTCCAAATTGAGAACGGAATAGTTGAATAATAGTTGTTTTCACGTACGGATTTATGCAAAAACAATATGTAAGTGTTATAATATAAAAACTAACCTATAAAGGGGGTGAATCCCTTGTTTGAACTGCAGGAGTTATTACCATATTTATTCTCGATTGGACTCATCTTCACCGTCAGTTATGCCTATATTGCCCATCTTCACTGTGGCATGACGGAGTACTGGGTGGAAGGTGGCGCCGGTGGTGGACTTGAACCTGTACTTCCCGCCCTGTGTTTGGACAGACAGCACAGACAGGAAGACTGGAGCCGCATGATTAGACGAAGAGAAGCGCCCGATGAAGATGAACCAGATTGTCATTCCTCGTTGAACGATTGGTCAACAAATCAACGAGGAGGATATATATGGAACATAAGACCAACAAGGGATTCACTTTTACTTCGGGCAAGGGACGGATCTATGGCCTGATTGCCATTTTGTTTGCAGTCATGCTGCTTGCCGGATGCAGTAACAACGTGTCGGAGATTACTTCATCGACACCGGGATTTTTTAATCACTACATTGTATTTCCACTGTCGTACCTGATTCAGCACATTGCCACCATATTTAGTGGAAGCTACGGGATCGCGATCATTGTAATTACGCTTGTCATTCGTCTGGCACTGTTGCCATTGATGATGCGTCAAGCCAAGTCCCAGCAGGGAACACGAGTCATCATGAACGCCATGAAACCCGAAATGGATGCGCTCAAGAAAAAATATGAAGGCAAAAATGATCCTGCTGATAAGCAAAAGCTGTCTCAGGAAACAATGGAGCTATACAAGAAACATAAGTTCAATCCACTGAACATTGGTTGCTTGCCGATGCTCATTCAGTTACCTATACTTTCAGGTATTTACACAGCCATCCGACTTACACCGGAGTTGTCCTCCCACTCGTTCCTGTGGTTCAAACTGGGAGCGCCGGACTACGTACTCGCTGTGGTGGTCGCGGTCATATATCTGATTCAGGCCAAGGTATCACAAGCCAATATGGCGCCTGAGCAGCGAAAACAGTTCGCCATCATGGGATATCTCTCCCCATTGATGATGGCATTCTTTTCTCTTACAGCTCCGGCAGCGATGCCGCTCTACTGGACAGTTGGGGGTTCGTTCCTGGTACTACAGACATTATTGTTCCGTAAAATGTACCCGGTGGAACACCCACAGGAGCCTGTGGTTGTGGAAGTAAGTAAGAAAAAGAATAAAAAATCCTCATCCAAACCTTCTCGGAAACCTGCAAAGTCTTAATCAAGTCGGTCGCAGGATACTACGGAAACATGGGGACTACTGGAACTTGTTGAATACGGAAAACATTATGAAGAAGCCTGATCCATATGGATTAGGCTTCTTTTCTGTGTTGAGAGCAGACATTCCTGTGCCGAAAGAGGGCAGAAACATCTATGATAGCAAAGTCATGCATTTCAATGATCATGCCACCTGGATAATTTGAAAGATATCTTAACAAATTGAATGATTTTGCAATGGACGAAGCTTGTGAAATCCTGCAATGATATAGAAAATAACGAGGCATCAATCAAACGAAGTGAATGTCACACAAGTCTACGATATGAAGGAGGAGTGTACATGGCATCTCGACAAAAGCGGGGCTGTAAAAACCAGGCCAAGAGTATTGTAATGTTTATTTTAATTATTAGTTTGGTTGCAATGGCTTATCCTTATCCGGTATCAGGTGCGGCGTCTGTGAACGAGAATGCATCAGAAGCATATCTGCCAACGATTTATGAGGAAATTGATGCAAGCGGTTTCAAACATCCGGGAATTGGGCTCACCAAGGACATTCTTGAGAATATGCGCACACAGGTGCTGGCAAAGCAAGAACCTTGGTACAGTTACTTTAATCGAATGACAAGTTCTCCAACCGCCTCCAGGAACGTTACGTCCAGCAATCAGAGTAGTGCGGATCCGACAAAGCCTGGTAGCGTGGATTTTAACAGTCAATCCTTTAACTCCAAATTTATTGCGGACAGCTTAAAGGCCTACACGCAGGCCATCATGTATTATGTAACCGGGGAAGAGGTGTACAGGGCTAACGCGATGGGCATCATTCGAATCTGGTCTCAGATGGACCCTGCCAAATACACCTATTTCATTGATTCGCACATTCACACTGGAATTCCATTGAATCGCATGGTGTCAGCAGCAGAGATTTTAAGATATACGAGCAGCACAACGCAAGACCTGGAGTGGACAGACCAGGACACAACCAATTTTAGCAATAATCTCATCTATCCGGTCATTGATACATTCCAGCATGATAACGGGTATTTTATGAACCAGCATCTGTATCCGCTCCTTGGAGCGATGTCGGGATATATATTTACAGGAAACCGTGATCGTTACAATGAGGGTGTGGAATGGTTTACTGTTAACGAGACCGCTGTGGATCAAGGGCAAAATGGCTCGATCAAGCAGTTGTTTCGATGGGTGGACACTAATATTGTGACAGGTGAAGCAGTGGTTCCACCGAGAGTGCAGCATGTGGAGATGGGCAGAGATCAGGCTCATGGCGCTGGGGATCTCACCAATGTGGAGATCTTGGCCCGCCTGTTAGAAGCACAGGAAACCAAGGTCGATCCAGTCGCAGGAACGGTGTCCACTACGGAGAATGCGGTCAATGCCTACGAATATCTGGATCAAAGGATATTGAAAGCGGCCGATTATTTTGCACAGTTCATGCTGGGCCATGATACGCCATGGACACCGGTGGCGGCTCATACGGATGCCGGAGGCAATCCGACCATTATTTATAAAGAGCTGGCTGAAGGATACAGAGGACGTATTGGCGGCAACGTATATGGTCTCTACTATTATTACAAATATGCAGCAGGCCTAAATATGGAAGAGGAAGCTCCATACTATGCCGATATGTTTAAGAAGCGACTACCTTTCTATTGGGAATCTCCGGATGGAGGGGCCGATTATTGGATGTTTATCCCCGAAGAAGCAGCAACTGAGGGAGCAACAACACTTCCAAAAGTATCGACGAATGCGGATTGGAATGAAATTGAACACCGAGCTACAAGTCTGGATTCACATTCAGAGATAAAACAAGAGGGTGAAACATCCTTTGTAGAGATTACTGCCACGGAAAAGGGTAGTCGAATCTCCATCGTCAGCACCAGCACTCCTGTCAAAACCATAGGGCTGCGAATACGGACGAATGGTACAGCCAAGCTTGTAATCAATGGGTGGGAGGATGCTCCTTTAATTTTGCCTGATACCAAGGGGCAGTGGAAATATGTATCCTATACCATGCACAACCTGCGAGGTCTAAGTGATTTGACGTATTTCAAAATTCAGGGAGCGGACACTGTAGTGGATATGGATCACATCCATCTAAAAGCGGGTGAACAGCTGACGCCCCCTGTCTTTAACGATAGCGGAACCTCTCTTGATTTGTATACGTATGTCGGGTCAAATACAGCATTGCAGTACGATTTTACTGCCACGGATGATGGCATAGGCGACAGCGTTACTTACCAGATCGATCATAAGCCTGAGGGGGCTATGTTTGACGAAAGTACGGGTGTTTTTTCATGGAAGCCGGAGCAGGTCGGGAGCTATTCCGTGGTGGTAGGAGCGACGGATGGAACCTCCATTACAGCCAAACAAGTCAGAGTCATCGTGAGCGCTGACCGGTCGTCTGCCGTTTCCGCAGTGATTGCTGCCTATAACCCGGAAACCAGCTATGTATCAGGGAGTTTAACACACTACAATAGCATATATGCTGATGTCATTGAGGTAATAGCAACGGGCTCAGATGATGAGTTTTTGCAAAAGCTGGTGGAGTTGAGAGCTGCGGTAGTAGATCTCCGGGAGTTAACACCGCAACTTCAGGATGGAAGTATGGACTATTCCCATATGCTGACTGCCGCAACCTTCTACAATGAAACGTTGAATTTATTGGATAATTATGCGGGGAGCTTTGCATTTTACGGTAACGCCGTCAATTTGACACACACCATGGATTTTGGACCGGACTATAAAGTGACTGCGGATGCTTTCTCCCTCCAAGTAAGGGCAAGCTTTCCCGAGCGGATCGGGGGTACTGCGATTTTTGGCTCCAATGATAATGAAACATGGACACGGCTAACGCCAGGGTTGACCGTCGTATCTGAAGATATGCAGACACTTGAAGTCAGCGAAGGTCACAGGAATACTGCCTTCCGGTTCTTCAAGATTCAGATGATTGAGCCATCCAGTACGATGCTGGAGTTGTCCGAATTCAGAATATTTGGAGAACGCCATGAAACGAATAATAAACTTCAATCGCTCACAATAAGCTCCCCCCAGAGCATACAGAACCGCGTTGATGCAGGCAATACCGTTGTGTTGACCTTTGAATCCAGCGAGCCGATTCATGATGTGCAGGCAGTGATTCAAGGTCAGGAGGCAATGGTTCATTCCACAGATCAGCTGAACTGGACGGCATCTGCGGTCATGGACAATCTTGCGCCTACAGGTCCTATTCGGTTTGCCATCGATTATAAGACGGCTAATGGTCTGTCCGCAGGTCCTGTCATCTTCACGACGGATCGATCTTCGCTGTATTTGGTGAACCAATCCAAGCTCCTCGATGTATCTAGGCTGGCCACCGTAACTGCTTCAGATAGGCAGTATGGTACAGGCGGACTGAGCAAGGAACGAGTAGGCTATCTATTGTTTGATGGCAATACGGGGACTTTCGGCGATCTGGCTACTGGTGCCGGAGCTTACTATACGGTGGACTTTGGACCAGATGTATCGGTAACGCTGAGCGACATAATGCTGATGCCTAGAGCCTCCTATCCAGCAAGAATGAACGGAGTGGTCCTGCAAGGTTCGAATGACAATAACAGCTGGACGAACTTGATTGCAGCCGTCACAGGAACAGCAGAAGGCAAGTGGACTTACATTGGCGGGGACAAAATAATCGATCATGATGCTTACCGATACCTGAGAATTTACAACAGCACTGCATGGAACGGGAATGTGGCAGAAGTGGAATTGTACGGACAATATGATATTCGCAGCATCGATTCCAAGGTAGTCAGCCCTGATGGATATACGAAAGGAAGCTATTACCAATACATGCAAGAGGTTGAGCGGATTCGAGAACTCTTCAACAATCCTGCATCTGATCGGCCTGCTTTGCTGGAGGAGTTGTACCAGGCTCAAGAGCAGCTGGTTTCTCTTGCTTCCCTGCCTGCTCAGAAGATTACCGTAACGCCTTCCATGGTGGCCGCCTCCACGCCAGTCTATCAGAACAAGGGGACCAAAGAGCAGAATGGTTGGCGTGCCGTGGACAGTAATGTGGATACGTTTACCGATACAATGGATGCTGTAGCATGGATTGATATTGATTTGGGAGAAAATCAGGCCGAGTCATTGTCGAGCTTCAAGTTTTATCCGAGAAATGGTAAAGCTTCAGAAATTACGCGTGTTAACGGAGCTATTCTACAGGGATCTAACGACGGCACGCATTACACCGATTTGTATACCATCAGTGGAATCAGTAGCGTCCAATGGCATACGGCTTCGATAACCAACGATACAGCGTTCCGTTATCTGAGGTACTATTCACCAGGCGGTTATGCCAACGTGGCGGAACTGGAATTGTACAGCAAGCCCACAGACCCGACGTTGCTAGTCATGCTACTGGAGCAAGCAGACACCTTACAGGAAGAAATCTATGAAGAGGTTGGTTTTACCGCCATGTTGGCGGCCAAATCACTGGCCTCGGTAATAGCGGAAGATGCTGACAGCACCCAAACACAGATTGATTCCGTAGCTAACGAGCTGCTTCAGGCGATAAAGGCACTGGTTATCCAGACGGAAACGAACCAAGAAAGATGAAAGGAGGTGCTGTTGCAGGATGAAAAAAATGTTGATTGTTACCATGGTGTTCAGCCTATGTATGGGGATGTTCGGGTTTGGTTTTGCGGCAAAAACAGAAGCAACAACTGAATTCACTCACCCTGGTCTGCTGCATACACAGGCTGATTTCAACCGCATGCAGCAGATGGTAGACGCAGGTGCACAGCCTTATCTGGATGGATGGAATCAGCTGCTGAACAGTCCGCTTTCACAGTCTGGTTGGACCCCGAGTGCGACCGCTACGATTGTCCGAGGGGGGACAGGTGACAATGTTGCCTTGTTGTATAACGATATTGCCCGTGCATATCAGAATGCTTTACGATGGAAAATCAGTGGTAATACGGCTAACGGTGATACCGCTCGTGACATTCTGAATGCATGGTCAGGGACGATAACGACACTTACCGGTAATGCTGACCGTTATTTGGCTTCTGGGTTGTACGGATACGAGATGGCTAACGCAGCAGAAATCATGCGGGATTACCCCGGATTCAATGTGACACAGATGCAAAATATGCTGTTGAATGTATTTTATAAGCCGCTTAATGAACGCTTTCTTATTGGCAATGAATTCGGCGGAGACCACAACGACGCCTATATCCAGAATTACTGGGCGAACTGGGATCTGAGCAACATGGCGGCTACGGTTGCGATTGGTATTTTCTGTGACCGCCGTGACATCTATGAGGTAGGAATGGAGTATTTGAAGCACGGTAGCGGAAACGGCTCCATCTATAACGCAATTCCTTTCCTGCATCCGAACGGGCTTGCACAGTGGCAGGAATCCGGACGTGACCAGGCACACACGATATTAGGGATTGGATTGATGGCTGCGATCAATGAAATGGCATGGAATCAAGGGGATGATCTGTATGGATGGGCGAACAATCGCTTCCTACGCGCAGCCGAATACGTTGCCAAGTATAACAATGGAGATGACAATGTCCCTTTTACGACTTATGAATGGGGCTCTGGAACGAACGGCGCTGTTCAGACTCAAACTGTGATTTCGAGTGCGAGCCGTAATGAGTACCGTCCGGTTTGGGAGATGATCTATAACCACTATGCACAACGCAAGGGGCTATCTGTACCTAACATTGCTGCTCGTGCCAATCTGATGAGACCTGAAGGAGGTCCGAATACCACATATCCTTCAACGTTTGACCAGCTTGGTTTTGGAACACTTCTATATACCCGTCCGGCAGGGACTGGTGGTTCAGCCACACTTCCCAATGGGAATATAGCTAACGGTACGTACCGATTCGTTGTGCGTCTGGATGGCAAAGCGATGGAAGCAGCTGGTACTTCAAGCGGTGCACAAGTTCGTAAATCCACCTACACGGGGGGAGCCCATCAAAAGTGGAACGTGACTCATCTTGGCGGTGGCCAATACAGTATCAAGAATGTACAGAGCGGACTCTCACTGGATGTAGCAAGCGGCGCATTGAGTCATGGAGCCAACCTTCAATTGTGGAGCAATAATGGCGGTGATCATCAGAGGTTTGCGTTCATACCTACAGGCCAGGGGTATTATCGTATCACCCCTGTGCATTCGAACAAACCCGCTGACGTAGTGAATGCATCTTCCGCAGAAGGAGCTTTGATTCAGCAATGGAGATATTTGTTAAGCACTAACCAGCAGTGGAAACTCGAACCATCCTAATAAATCATTTACGAATCAGCTTGTCTGCAAAAAAACACGGGTTCAATGTAAATGTCCCGAAGCTCCTGAATAAGGAGGCTTTGGGGCATTTTTTTGCATTGTTTTGTACCAGATAAGTGCAGGTCCGCGACGGGGTTGAAAGAAATTAGAATGAAGTGAAAGATTTTATACTGGATTTTAAAGAATGATTTTGATAGCTTAAGCAATATGAATAACTATTGTTGATCTCATTTATGATAGCGCATACATTATTGTGGGGACAGGGTAGTGCACGATGAGCGAAGCTAAAGGGGATGCATGAAAATGCCTGAATACAGAAAAACCATCTTTATCAAATTTATATTGTCATATACCGTTCTGTCCGTGGTTCTGATCGGCATTATGGGTGGGTATTGGTATACCCAGGCTAATGAAATGATGGAAGATGAGATTGCCAAAGACAATAAAAACCGCCTTATTTCCGCCAAGGATTATATCGAGCAGACGATCTTAAAGAAATATGAAGACAACCTGCAAAATAAAGCACTCTCCATTCGGTTTATTCAGAATAACTTCAACTTGAATCTATTGTTAACGAAGAGCTGGGAGGGGAATTTGAGTCGAATTGCATCCTTTCGGCAGGAACTGGAATTCTACAGGATTGAAAATGAAGGACTAACCAATGTTACGGTTTATTTTCCGGCCAATCATTATGTCGTGGATGCCAGCAACTTTCATATGAAGAGCGATACATCCGAAGATGCAGCTTTCATTCTGAAGCTAAACGAAGTGAAGCCTAAAGAATGGCTTTTTCGGACATTGGCGGATGGAAGCAAGGTGATGACCTATGTAATTAAACTACCATATGAGACACCTGGCGTACCAACCATGGGTTATTTTTTTATGGATGTAGGGGTGGAATATCTGCAGACGGCGGCTTCCAGAATCTTGAGTTCTCCGGCAGACCAGCTGTATATTTTTGACTCTTCGGGTAAAGAGCTACTTCACACGGGGGAGTATAATGAGGCTCTCGGTGGTTTATTGCAGAATACCATTCACAACCGCCAAAGCGGAGAACAGATTATAGAAGGAGCGGAAGGCAAAGCCGTTCTGTCTTATCTGGAGTCCGCGAACTCGCAGCAGGATTGGACGTATGCGATGTATCGTCCGATGAACTCATTTGTCCTATCCTCTGAACAGTTGAAAAACAGTCTTGTAATTAGTTGCGGCGTAGTTGTTCTATTTGGTTTGCTGCTATCGTTCATTTTCTCCAAACAACTATACATTCCGTTAAAAAGACTGATGATGCAGATCAAAGGTTTGCATACATCAAGTGCTGTCACGTCCTTGGGCAATGAGTACGCTTTTATCGGTAACACTTTTCATCTAATGGAAGAAAAGATCGTAAACCTCGAAACCCAAGCCAGAAAAAATGATTTGAAAAACCTCTTACTTGGCGTAAGCATGGAGCTTGAAGCGGAACAGTTCATTCAACCGGGCTATCACTATTGCACCGTTTATCTCCAGATTCCAGAGGAGGGCAGTGCAGGTCTGAAGATGCGTTATGAAAAGATGAATCGGTCTTTACACAGTATTTTCGTGCCATTGAGTGAGAATGAGGCGGCTATCATTTATTATATTTCTCCTGATGAACAGGACGCAGAGAAGCGTATTATGGCCGATGTGCAGGTAGCTCAACATTCTGCTGAGCATGGTTCCCGGTTTGGAGCCGCAATTGGGAGTAGGGTAGATTACCCAGAAGCGCTCGCCGATTCTTATCAAATGGCCAAACAGGCAAGCAGATATCATTTTTTATATGGAAAAGATGCAATTATTGCGTATTCCAGAGTTCTGGAGATGAGTACAGCACCTTACATGTTTCAATACGATCATTTCAAAAATGCACTGCAAGCAGGAGATCAGGAAGCGGTTGCTGATTTTATTAATCATTTTCTGGAGGTTCTTCAGGATGGTCATATGCAGATCGAGACTGCGGAGCTCGCTGTGTTGCAATTAATCATGCAATTATATCAATCGGTGCTTGAGTTGAAGTTACAGCACTTCCTGCCGCATTCCAATATTTTTGATGAATTGAAAAAGGATACGCTGATTGAGACGGTTGAAGGAATTCGCAGGTTGTGCATGCAGATTACCGAACATTTGAAGTATGCCGGTAACCATGCACACACGGATGTGATTCGTACGTTGAAGGTGTATATCGCAGATCATCTGCATGAAGAGTTATCCCTGCAAATCCTCTCGAAGGAGGTTTCACTCGCTCCTGCTTATATTTCTACACTTTTCAGTGAAGGAACGAAAGAATCTTTTACGGAATATGTAACCCGGCTGCGGCTGGAAAAAGCTGCGGATCTGCTGCGAGATCAACCACGTCTCTCGGTGTCGGTTATTGCAACGCAAGTCGGATACCGGAATCCTCAGTATTTTCACAGCAAATTCAAATCACGCTACGGCGTAACGCCTGTACAATATCGGAATTCACAGCTGGCCGCGCTGGATTCTCTATCTCTGGATAAGGAATAGCAGAAGCAAGGATGAAGCTCAAAGGTAAGGTGCATATGACTGCTGTTTGGAGCATCTAACGAATGTTACCCAAGCAGCGGTCATTTTTTATGAATTCGTTAGATTTTATAAGAAACCGTGAAAGAATTTATAAAGAATCGAATGAACTTGCAATAGAAAAAGCGCTTACATAATTTTAAGATTGAAGTGTGGCTTGAGGAATTTTGGATGGTTGGAAAGGAGCAGTTATGATGAACCCGGTGCATAATCCGGAAGTGGACGGCAAAAAGAATATATTCAATGAACAGCCGTCAAAATGGGCAACAACCTGGAGGGAATACAAGAAGTGCAGATATCTGTTTCTGCTGCTTGCTCCGGTGATGATTTGGTACGCGGTCTTTGCATACGGCCCAATGTACGGTATTCAACTGGCTTTCAAAGATTTCAGGATCATGGATGGAATCTGGGGCAGTCCCTGGGTGGGCTTCAAGCATTTCGAGTTTTTGTTCTTTCAATCACCTGACTTCTTAATGATTCTGAAAAATACGATCATCATCAGTTTTTTGCATATTTTGTTTGGATTCCCGGCGCCAATTATACTCGCGCTACTGATCAATGAGATCCGGTCAGGTGCATTCAAAAGGGTAGCGCAGTCGCTGACCTATCTGCCGCATTTTTTCTCCTGGGTCATTCTCTCGGGGATATTGATCACACTGCTGTCTCCATCGTCGGGTGTAGTCAATTATTTGCTCCAGCTTGTGGGATTGGAGTCGGTCTATTTTCTGGGAGATCCGAATCATTTCCGGTCAACACTGGTCATTTCGGCGATCTGGAAAGAAGTCGGCTGGGGCACGATTATCTATTTGGCTGCACTTGCGGGTGTACAGCCCGAGATGTATGAAGCTGCCGTGATGGACGGAGCGAGTCGCTGGAGGCAGACCCTCAGTATTACACTTCCGACAATTATGCCGGTCATTGTACTGATGTTTATTCTGCGCATTGGCAATGTACTAGATGCCGGCTTTGATCAGATTTTGAACCTGTACTCACCTGCGACATATAGTGTGGCGGATATTCTGGACACCTATGTTTATAGGGTAGGCTTGCAGAATTTTCAGTTCAGCCTGACGACAGCGGTCGGTCTGTTCAAAAATGTGATTGCTTTTGCGCTGGTACTGGCAACGAACTATATGGCCAAAAGGTTTGGACAACAGGGGCTCTTTTAAACAGAATAACCAGATTGGAGGACAAGGCAGTGAAGCATAGCAGGGGCAGTAACCTTTTTCAGGCTTGTTTGATAACGTTCATGATTATTTTGTGTATTGTCATGCTGTATCCGTTTGTCCATATGCTTTCGATCTCGTTCAGTACACCCGCAGAAGCATTGAGATTGGGTATCCATCTGTATCCACAGCAGGTATCATTTTTTGCTTGGGAGAAGGTGCTGGGTAATCAGGATATCTGGATGGGGTTTGGCAACACCGTTTTTCGTACCGTAGTGGGGACCGTTTGCTCGATCCTGTTCATGTCGTTTGGAGCATATCCGCTATCCCGTAAATACTTGCCGCATCGCAATGTGTATACGATGTTAATTGTGTTCACGATGTTCTTTAGCGGGGGCATGATTCCTTCCTACTTTCTGATCAAATCGCTTGGGCTGCTGGATTCGCGGCTGGTGTACATTATCCCGGGACTCATCAGTACGTTTTCCATGCTGATTCTGCGTAATTTCTTTCAGAACATACCTGATGAGCTGGAGGATTCAGCCAAAATCGATGGAGCGAACGATCTGCGTATTCTGTTTCAGCTGGTTCTCCCGTTATCGATGCCTGTTATCGCCACATTGTCGCTATGGTCTGCGGTAGGACATTGGAATGCCTGGTTTGACGCGGTGTTATATATTCAGGACCCTTCCAAGCAAGTGCTTCAGACGTTCCTGAGACGAGTGGTCATTACGGGAGAGAATCTATCCATGTTCGCGGCAGACGTTAAGGGCTCAGAATTGGGTTACCAGGAACCAATCAAAGCCGCTACACTGATGTTCACGGCACTGCCCATTATTATTGTGTATCCATTTCTGCAAAAGTACTTTGTAAAAGGAACGATGGTAGGCTCGCTCAAAGGATAACACGGGTTCATTCAGGCTGCCTCAGGGTGTCTTGATTCAAATATGCGAATCGTTAGATCAAAAGGGAGGAATTCAGAGATGAGACAAAAGAAATTCATTACCGGTATGCTGGGATTAGTGGTATCGGCTTCATTACTCGTAAGCGGTTGCAGTGGTGGTGCGACTACTGATAACAGCACTGGTGAAAATTCAGATGGAGGCAATGAAAAGCCAATTGAGATTTCAATCGCAAACAACTGGAATATTCCTAAAGCCGACAACAATTACGTCCAGAAGTTTCTGGAAGAGAAATTTAATGTGAAATTCAAGAATATCTCCTTCGAGACGGCGACCTGGAAAGAACAATTCAATGTCATGCTGGCTTCCGGCCAGATTCCGGATATTATTTCTGTAGACGGCACTGTAGGCGATGTGGTGCAATGGGCGGATCAAGGTATCCTTGCGAGTGTTTCCCAAGAGGAGATCAAGCAATATATGCCTAAATACACGGCGGACGTGGAGAGCGTTGATCCAAATGCCTGGGACCCGGGTACATACAACGGCAAGAACTGGGGTGTTCCCAAGGTATGGGGGGAAGGTGCAACGGGTTTTATTCCCGCATATAACGGACAATGGTTGAAGGCTATTGGTTACAATGAACCGCCAAAGGATCTTGCCGAGCTTGAGGATGTGCTGACCAAATTCATGAATAATGACCCGGACGGCAACGGTAAAAAAGATACGTACGGTTTGACCGGACGGGGCAAAGATGCCCAGGCACAACTGTTCAATACGGTGTTCGCAGCCTACGGAGTAGCACCGTACCAGTTCAAACTGGACGCGAATGGTAAAGTAACTTATGGCGCAATTACAGAGGAAGCTCGCAATGCGCTGAAGCTGTTAAATGAATGGTATAAGGCAGGTATTATTGATCCCGAATTCATCACGGATGGCAATAGCGAGATTCAGACCAAATTTGTCAGCTTGCGTACCGGAATCATTGAAACCGGAATGTGGCACCATCTGTATGATGATGGATACTTTGGCCTGATCTCCAAGGATAAAGGCATTGAACTTGTTCCTGGTGTTCCATTCTCTGGGCCGGACGGCAAAAAGTATGCGATGGCCAACGGAGCTTTGCAGCCTCCTTTGTTGTTTGGAGCACAGCTTGAGAAGGATGACGCCAAACGTATTAAAATTTTGCAAATTCTGGAGTATGTCACGACGGATACGGAAGGCTACTTGACGACAGTATTTGGGGAAAAAGGAAACTCTTATAACCTCGAAGGTGAATTGGCGGTCGTTACGGAAGCGGCAGCAGGTACGGAGTTAATGAGTGAACTGGGTGCAGGTTTTTACAATCCATTCGGTGCCAAAGTCAGCTCCATGATGAAGCATCACTATTCTCCTGAAAAGCTGGCTTTCAAAGAAAAGTTGACGAATGTGGAAGGTGTAACCGTCCTAAGTGATCTGATGCAGTCGACGGTGATGAAGACCAAAGCCCAATATGAGGCCATTTTGAACACACTACAGGCTCAATATTATATTAAAGCAATCTCTGGTGAAGCGAATACTGATAAAGATTTTGATGATTTCCGGTCACAGTGGCTGAACTCCGGGGGGCAGTCGGAACTGGATGAGGCCCAACAGATTTACGAGGAACGCAGTAAATAAAAATGACTTTCGGGGATGATGGCAAGATCGTTAGTAGATGATCCTGGGAACGGTGCTCATCTGCTAACCGTCTCATCTCTAGGTATGGAGGAGAACGGATATGCAGACTGTAAATACGCATCTGGTGGTTTATCCAGCCCCGATTGGTGCTGTAGTCAACCCGGACTTCACCGTGAATGTCCGCAAGCCAGGTGGGGAGTGGCAACCTTTGTTCAGCTACAATGTGAAGGTCGATATGCATGATGTCCGCAATGCATCGATGGTCACGTTCGATTGTAATGGGCCGGTGGAACTGGAGATTGTGAAAAATGAAGGGAGTGTTCAGACTGCGATCATCCGCCCAATCTCAACAGGATTAAGCTATGAGTTGGAAGCAAACCGTATGTTGCTTCATCTGGAAGGTCCGCGGCAACTATCCTTGGAAGTGGACGGAGATCGATTTCACAATCTGCACATCTTTGCTAATCCGCTGGAGCAGGATGTCCCACTGGTTTCGCATGATGGTGTTCTGCCGCTTGAACCGGGAATGCATAACACGGTAGATATTCTGAGGAATTTGGCAGATGTGAGTTCAGCAGTGAAACCCAAAGTGATATATTTTCAACCCGGTATCCATCATTTCGATACATCCCGTTTAGAAGTACCTTCGAATACAATGATCTATATCGCCGGTGGCACAGTCATCTATGGAGGGTTTATTTGTAGCCATGTGGAGGATGTGGTCATTCGTGGCAGAGGCATTCTGTACCTTTCCGATTTTGAGAAAACGACCTTTTATCGTGGGGTAGAAATCAGTTATGCCCGAAATATATCGATTGAAGGTATCACAGTCATTGATCCACCCCATTATACGTTCCTGATTGGTCAATCGGAGTCTATAGACATTTGCAATATAAAAACTTTTAGTACACGTGGCTGGTCGGATGGCATTGACATGATGGCCTGTTCAGATGTGAACATCGACAGTGTATTTCTGCGTACTTCTGATGACTGTATTGCGATCTATGCTTCAAGGGATGAATATCGAGGCGATACCCGGAGGGTTCGTGTTACCCGTTCGATCTTGTGGGCAGATGTAGCGCACCCAGCCAATATAGGCACACATGGCAACTATGAAGGAGATGGAGATGTGATTGAGGATATTATATTCAGCGATATTGATATCCTCGAGCATCACGAACCACAGCCGGATTACTGGGGATGTCTTGCGATCAATGCCGGAGACAACAACACGGTACAGAACGTAATGTATGAGAATATCCGTATTGAATCTTTCGAATTGGGTGAACTGTTCAATGTAAGAGTACTGCAAAATGCAAAATACAATCCTGCTCCGGGGAAACAGATCCGGGATATTCTTTTCAAAAATATTACGTATAACGGAAGCTGTCTGAATCCATCCCATATCGAAGGCTACGATGAAACGCGGAAGGTAGAGAACGTGAGATTTGAGAATGTAACTGTTAATGGACAACATTTCTCTATGGAGAGGGATGTTATTCTCGGACCTCATACCAATGAAGTGGAAGTGAAACCAACATAAGTGTGATTTTAATCTGTCCAATGGAGCATTCGTACCCTTATCCGCTCACGGGGAAAATAAGTAAGCGACCCCAAAGGACAAGAATATCGTCGCTTAAGAAGTCGCCTGAATGGTGGCTTTTTTTGCTTTGGTAACCCAAGTGAGTTGGAACTGTAGAGTGAATTGCTTACCTGTCAGGCTTTATATGGCCGGCTCATCCGATAACTGGAAACGGGATACGAAATACCAGATGAGCTCGCGACGTGAAGATACCTTGGTTTTGGAGAAAATGGATTTCAAATGATCCTGAACTGTATATACAGAAATATGCATCGCGGCAGCAATCTCTTTGGAAGAATAGCTGCGCAGCACATAACCGAGCAGTTCCCGTTCTCGACTGGATAATCCATGGCTTTCGGCGAGCAAGGGCAACAAATCCTGTGGCATTGCCTGCTCGAAACGAATAGCAATCTGATCCGGTCCTCCGAGCTGTTGCATAAGACTGGCATGAAGTATGAGATAACGCCCATCCGGAAGTTGGATACAGACTTTGGAGGGCGAGTTGGGAGTGAGTTGACGATCTTCAGCCCGTTCAGCCTGATTCTTGCGTTGCAAGTGGGAACTGACTGCACGTACCGGACGGGGCAGAACATCCGGCCCTACATGTTCCAGCGTGCGTAATTGGGACAGCCAATATTGAGCCGGGGCGTTCAGGGATAAGAGCTGGAACGTATCCGAGGTGATCAAAATTCCGGGTTCCTCAGGACTTCCGCTCGTGATCTCATCCACAAGTGTCAGACTTGTGGACCGTAGCATGGATGCAATAGAAGTAGTCCAGCTCTGAATCAGCGACCGTTCCTCCTCTGTAAACAAAGAACTCTCAGTCTTGCGATACAGCGTCAGGTATCCCCAACAAGCGTCTCCACTGACTAATACAGCGCGCAGTTCATCACCAAACCCCGCTGGCTGAAGAATGTTGATATAACGTGGGCTTTGTTCAGGCTGTGCGTTCGACGTATGAAGGGTAGCTGTATGTTCACCGCTGCGAATTAATTCAGCGTATTTATGTATATCTTCTTCCATGTATTCATTGATGAATAACCGATCATGAATGGCTTCAATGCCATCTTCTGTCACAGCTCCTGTGGAGAGCAAAGTCAGAGGATCAACGGTGGTGAAACAGAAAGCATCGTAAGGCACCGCCGAATGGATCTGCTTCAGAACAGCTTCCCGGTAGGTACGCGAGGTCCAGGTTCCTTTTTCAAGAGAAGTGATAAGTCTGTGGTTCCGATCAATACGTGATGTCAACAAGATATCTCCTCTCGCTATGCTTTTATCCCAATGTTCTGGGATTGTAGGTTCGGTGTATCCTTCTATAATGAAATTAGACGAACAACGAGTCAAGTCTAACTTCAATTCAAGAGGAGTGTAGTATCCATGAGTCACAATCCATCACCCATGAGCTGGGAAACGGCAGATGTACATCGCTACGAACAATCGATAGCCCTGAAAATTCCGGGTTATTCTCATATGCATGATCTAATGGAACGGCTGCTTGCAGCATCTGTTACGGATAACAACGATATTCATATACTTATAGCCGGAGCGGGAGGGGGAAAAGAGATTGCTCTGCTTGGCTCACGCCATACGGAGTGGACAATGACCGGTGTTGATCCTTCACTGCCCATGCTGCAACTTGCTGAGAAACGAGTCGCGGAAGCAGGCATCGGCTCCAGAGTGAAGCTGCAACCTGTCACGGTTGAAGAATTGCCGGAGGATAATGTATATGATGGGGCGACAAGCATGCTCATGTTACATTTCCTTCAGGGGATGGAGGCCAAGAGAACGTTTCTGACCAGCCTCGCAACGAGACTTAAACCGGGTGCACCACTGATCATTGCTGCTGTAAATGCGGATCTTCGTTCACCTGCACATCCAACTATGATGCAAGCTTGGAAGGATCACATGTTGAGTGCAGGTGTTCTTCCTGAAGAGTGGGAGCGTTTTGCTGCTTCCTTGGGCCGTGAATCCGATCCCATATCCTCTAAAGAGATGACTCAGCTACTGACCGAATGCGGTTTCTCACATATTACACGTTACTTCGGGGCGTTCTGGGTGGAGGGGTATTATGCAAGTCGAAACTAACGTGAAGTCTGTGAAAGATCAGATCTGGGTGGTTGGTGGTTATGGTCAAGTAGGGCAGATGATATGTACTCAGCTGGGGAAACTGTTCCCGGGTAAAGTGTGGGCAGCGGGTACGCGTATGAACCGTGCGGAAGAATTCAGCCGATCGACTGGTGGTGCTGTACTGCCGCTTCAACTGGATGTAACACGACCTGTGGAACCATCCATGTTACGGTCTGTGAAGCTGGTCATCATGTGTGTGGACCAGAGCGATACCCGATTTGTTGAATCCTGTGCACAAGCTGGAACCGATTATATTGATATTTCTGCAAAATATGATTTTCTGGCCCAGGTTGAACAGTTGCACACCAAAATGCAACGTTCCAAATCGACCGCGATCCTCAGCGTTGGACTATCACCGGGAGTCACGAATCTGCTTGTACGTGAAGCGACCATGCATATGGATCAGGTGGAGGAAGCAGATATTACCGTGATGCTGGGACTTGGCGAGAAACACGGGAAGGCTGCCGTGGAATGGACCGTTGATCAGATGAATGCCACTTACCAGGTGATGCAAAAGGGCAAGCCTGCTGAGGTACAAAGTTTCGGAGATGGCAAAAGGATTGATTTTGGAGCGGAGCTGGGGAACCGGAAGGCCTATCGATTTAACTTTTCGGATCAGCATGTGGTTGCTCGAACGTTACGGATTCCAACTGTATCTACCAGACTCTGTCTGGACTCCCGCTGGATCACAAAATCCATGGCAATCTCCAAACATGCAGGGTTGTTCTCGTTGTTGCGTATCCGTTCTATTAGGAATGGAACGGTTAAGGCATTTGGCCTTATTCCCGGAGGAGAGCCAATGTATGCGGTCAAGGTCGATGCCGTAGGATGGGAGAATGGTGAGCAAGTCCGCGTCGAACAACTGCTTGTTGGCCATAAAGAAGCAGATGCGACAGCGGCCGTGGTAGCAGCCGTGGCAGAACGCGTATATAGAACAGCGTTGCCTCACGGTGTGTTTCATATTGAGCAGTGTCTCTCTTTGCAAGACATTCAGGATGCACTTCATACGCCACTAAAGGTGACAACCAAGATCACCTAGCTTCATGTCTTTTGCGGGTACCCTCCGATCTGCTATGATGGAACAATAATCATGGTATGAATGGAGGGAGATCATGAACTGCGTTGCTGTATTACCCTATTATAAAGTACAGAGAGAAGTGACGGGTCTCGCCCAAGAAATTGAGATGAATGCCCGTTCCATGATTCTGTATTCAGATAAAATCGTGACCAAATACCGCGAGTTCAATATCACGGAAGTGTTTGACATGTCATTTCGACGAATGGGCGATGAAGGTGGATTTTTCTATCTACACACGAGTACAGGCGTGTATCCATATATGGTTGAAATCGACCCTAAACCCTTTATACAAAGTTTCAGAAAGATGACGATCCAAAATTTAAAATGACTTGACCTTGCCGTTACGTGAAGGCTTAACCTCGGATATGGAAGGAACGATAACCAATCCAGAGGAGCCGTGAATGTAATGAGTATATTGATTCAGCAAGCGACCATCCTAACGATGAATGATGTCGATGCCCCCTTCATGGGGGATATTCGTGTTGATGGAGATCGCATCACGCAGATTGCGGACCACATTCTGCCTCAACCGCAAGATGAGATTATCGATGGCTGTAATAAGATTGCCATGCCGGGACTGATAAATGCCCACCAACATACACCGATGAGCCTGCTCCGGGGATTCTCGGACGATCTGAAGCTAATGGACTGGCTAGAACGCAAAATGCTGCCTGCTGAAGCACGGATGAACCCGGAAGACATCTATTGGGGTGCCAAGTTATCCATGGCCGAGATGATTCGCTCCGGTACCACTGCTTTTGCGGATATGTATATCCATATGAATGAGATTGCAGAAGCGGTTAAGCAAACGGGTATGCGGGCATCGCTTACACGCGGGATGGTATTTCTCGAGGATGATGGTGGACGCAGGTTGCAGGAGGCAATCGATCTTGTAGAGCGCTGGTCTGGAGCGGCCGAGGGACGGATTACAACCATGTATGGACCGCACTCACCCTACACCTGTCCCGTGGAGCCGCTTCGTGAAGTCATTGCCATGGCTGTCGCGGAGGATATTCCGCTGCACATTCATCTGGCTGAAACGAAGGAAGAAGTCATGAAAATTCGGGAGCGCTATGGCATGACGCCGACAGAGTATCTGGAAGAGGCGGGGATGTTCGAACAGGCACACGTGCTGCTTGCACATGGTGTACACCTGAATCGAAGGGATATCAGTAGATTGAAGGCTATGCGCGGCGGTGTAGCACACAATCCGGTCAGCAATCTGAAGCTGGGTTGTGGAATTGCTCCGATTACCGAGATGTTGGCCCAAGGAATTAACGTCGGAATGGGAACGGATGGAGCGGGAAGTGCCACAACCGTGGATATGTTTGAGGAGATCAAAGCCGCGACCTGGCTGCAAAAGCTGGACTATGGTGATCCCACACGCTTGCCAGCCAAGGACGTTCTACACATGGCTACACGCGGAAGTGCTAATCTGCTTGGCCTTCAGCATGAAGTAGGTGTGCTGGAAGCAGGACGTAAAGCTGATCTGATTCTGATTGATCTGGCGAAACCACATCTTCAACCTGTACATGAGGTAGAGTCGCTACTGGCATATAGTGTAAACGGTGCGGATGTGGACACCACGATCGTGAATGGTCAGATCCTCATGAGAGGCAGAAAGCTACTCACGATCGATGAGGAAGAACTTTACCGTGAGGTGAAGGTTAGAGCCAAACGAATCGTTGAGGGAATTTAATTTTAGATCAATTTGATCCAAACTGGAAAATGATTTGTGTTCTAAACGCTATGGAGGCTTACTCCATGGCTTTTTTTGTCGAATCACAACTGGGAATAGTTCCATGGACCTGTTCAGAATCGGTTCAGAATGACTCGTTATACTGAGCATGAAGTTGTTCAAATTTGAAATGTACACGAGGAGGAACATGAATTGAAGGGGAAACAAAACAAAAAACGGCTTAAGCCGATATTGAAAAAAAGCATGTTGACTGCACTCGGATTGGGCATTGCATTGCCTATAGGTGGAACGCTTCCGCAGGCTAATGCGGGTGCGGCTGGCTCAGATATCATTATTTCACGACCTGTACTTAGTGAGTATATTCACTGGCTTAACCGATCATCAGAAGATCAGGATTCTCATTCGATCAGGCCTTTGAGTTCAATTCAAGCCTCGGATAAAACGGTGTTAATTGATTTAAGCAATCATTTTCCATCCGAGCAATTCGATACGATTAAGGCTTCTTCATATGATGTTAATAATGGTAATGTTGCTGAAGCATATGTAGATGTAAATAATAAATTGGTGGTTACTCCCTTTTCATCCGGTGTTGTCACTATTACGATAACAGCCAACCACATTGCATCACAGACTACAGTTACGGATAACATCCAGCTGTTCATCAGTAAACAAGGCGATGTGAATAATGATGGCAAAGTGAATTCTGCGGATGCAGCAGCGCTATTGAAGCATCTTCGTAACGAATTGAACCGACGCTCTTATTCTGCTGTTGAGATGAATCGGATGGATGTCGACCGTGACGGTGAAGTTTTTTGGTCTGATCCTCAGGCTTTGCTGGAAGGCTATGCGGATACAACGCTTGGTGCCAAGGATAACCGTTATGTATTGACATTTAAGCAGTTGGACGATGCACCGTATGCATTGAATGCTCAGCTAATCGGTGAGATGAAGACCGGAGTCAAGATAACCAGTACATTCGAATACTTTGACGCAGATGGAGATTCCTCTAATACAACGTTGTATCAATGGTATCGGGGTTCGGAAACAACGGGAGAAAGAAAGACAGAGATCCCGGAAGCAACAAGCTCTGAGTACACCATTACTGCTAACGACGTGGGGAAATACCTTTTCCTCGAAATCACACCTCAATCTACTTCCGATGAGCAACCCCAAGGAAGAACAGTAACAATTGTTGGCAAACAAGCTGTTGAAGGACCTCCATCACCCCCTTGACCTTAAGTAGGGGATAACAATCACGTTCATCAGTGCCATCTATCAAATAATACAGACTATGGAGGTTATTACATGCTTCAACCGAAAAAGAAACGTCCAAGAATCAGAAAAACAATGTCAGGTTTGATCGCACTGACGTTACTCTCGTCACTCGTATTGCCGAGTGTAGCAGGGGCGGAGCCGATGGAACCATCGCAGGTACAGTTTACGGATGTCAGCGTACAGGCTGGGCAGAGCGTGCATGTTCCTGTGACGTTAAAACAACCGCATTATGCGGCAGTTACCGCTTATAATATGCAGATTGATTATGATTCGTCTGCACTGGAGATCGTGCGTATCACGCCTAAATATGTCGGCGGCAGTTTTCCATCCATAGTAGAAAACAATGAATCAAATTTCCAATATAAGATTGATAATGAAGCTGGCTGGGTACGGATCATCTGGGCTGATTTGACTGCAGGTGAACATCCAGTCCCTGTGGAGCAGCAGCTGTTTGATATTGAGGTCAGAGCCAAAAATAATGCGGCTCCAGGAACGAAAAAACTCACGGTAAATCGTGAAGATGCAGAACACTGGAATTTCACGAACGTAGATTATGAAAATTACACTGAATTGTCCGGTGGAACAATCACAATTACAGCAGCAAACTCAGGTGGTGGCAATTCGGGTTCTCCAGGTTCCTCTTCGGGAGGAAGTGTATCGCCTACTACACCCGTGGTTACCCCGGTTCCATCTAATCCGGCGGTAACCAAAGGCGTAGACATCTATGTGAACGGACAGAAACAGGAACAATCTGCGACAGCTACCACATCAACGGTAAACAATCAGGTTACCACTACTGTTCATGTGGATAATGACAAAGTCATTAATCAGATTGGAAGTGGACTAAGAACGCTTCTGCTACCGATTACAGGTACTGGCAAGGGCGCGGTAGTTGGTGAACTGAACGGCAAGCTAGTCAAAACGATGGAAGGAAGTAATGCAAAAGTTGTCATTCAGACTGACAGTGGTACGTACACCCTTCCAGCTAATCAGATTCAGGTGGATCAGGTTCTGAACCAATTTGGAAGCACCGTTCCATTGGAAGATATCACCATTCAAATCGCTATTGTACCTAGTGCTGCATCCAAGCAAACAGCAATTCAGACGGCAGCGGACAAGCTGCAGAACACTACGGTGATTGCAACCCCAGTTGATTTTGAAGTGAAAGCGATCTGGAACGGACAGCAAGTCAACGTGGATCGTTTCAATTCATATGTAGAGCGCTCCATTACTTTGCCAGAAGGTGTCGATGGTTCAAAGATCACGACAGGAGTTGTGCTTCAACCAGATGGAAGCCTTCTGCATGTGCCGACCAAGGTTATCAAAGGTAACGGGCAAGATTCCGCTATTATTAACAGCTTGACGAACAGCACTTATGCCCTGATCTATCATCCAGCAACATTCAGTGATGTAACAAGTCACTGGAGTCGTGATGACGTACAGGATCTGGCATCCCGTCTGATCGTAGAAGGTACTGGTGAGAACGTATTTGCGCCGGACCGGAGTATTACGCGGGCAGAGTTTACGGCTGTTTTGTTAAGAGGTTTGGGTCTGCACTCCCCGATTAGCGCAGAAGCGGCATCATTCACGGATGTGAAGACAGGCAGCTGGTATGAGGATGAGGTTCAGACGGCTGTGTCCTATGGCCTGATCTCAGGTTATGCTGACGATAGCTTCCGTCCGAACAGCGAAATTTCTCGTGCGGAAGCGCTGACTATTGTGTCACGTGCGATGAAACTGGTCGGTCTGGCACAGGCCGACGCGTCAGAGACAACAAGTCTGCTGAGCACATACAGCGATAGCGCTAAAGTACAGGCTTGGGCAGCTGAGCCGGTTGCATCGGCGATTAAACAAGAGCTGGTACAAGGCGATGATGGCAAGCTGATGACAGATGCAGACATTAGTCGTGCACAGTCGGCGGCGATTGTGAAAAGGTTACTTGCAAAAGCCGGACTAATCTAATCCAATTTTGGACACTTACACTAACTTGAAATGATTTATTTCAAGTAAGCTGTAGGTGTTTTTTTTTGCATATCGTTCTTTTGAACAACCTCTTATAGGTGCAATGGTCCAGTTCATTATCAGTTCATACTGATTTGTTACGATATGAACATCAAGTAGATAGAGTGCATGATCAGGAGAGGAAGAGATCCATATGAAAATACTAGAAGTTAAAAATGTGAAGAAATCATACACCTTATATGGAAAAGAAAGAGTTCCGGTACTCCACGGTTTGAACTTAAGCTTTGAGACAGGGGAGTTCGTCTCGATCCTCGGTGAATCTGGCTGTGGTAAGTCAACGCTGATGAATATCATTGGTGGTATGGACTCCGACTATGAAGGGGACGTCGTTGTTCGTGGCAAGAACTTAAGTGCCATGACCGAGAAAGAAATGGATGATTATCGGAAGAATAATATCGGCTTTGTCTTTCAAAATTTCAATCTGATCCCGCATCTGTCTGTCCTCGAAAATGTGACGATTGCAATGCAAATGACGGACACAAATGAGAAGGATCGGAATCAACGTGCCGTTGATATATTAACAGAGGTCGGATTGAAAGATCATCTGAACAAACGGCCCAACCAGTTATCTGGCGGTCAGAAGCAACGGGTTTCCATCGCACGGGCTTTATCCAACAATCCCGATATTATTCTCGCAGATGAACCGACGGGTGCTCTGGATAGGGAAAACGGAGATCAAATCCTCGCTTTGCTCGACAGTATAGCCAAAAAGGGAATGCTGGTGATCGCCGTAACTCACTCGCAGAAAGTCGCTGACTCCGGTACACGTATTGTGAAGGTTGAAGAGGGGCGCATTAGTGATGATATTCACCTGAAAGATCCTTCTACGGCTGTTTACGAGAGTGGTCAGGATTCTTCCCGCAGCCTAAGCCTGCTTGCTTCATTCAAGATGGCACTTAAAAATATGAAACTCAACGGCAAACGTAATGTATTGGTAGCATTGGGTGGATCTATAGGTATATTAAGTGTACTCCTCATGCTCTCCTTGGGGAATGGTATAACGACGTATATGAATGACGAAATCAATTCAAGTATGGACCCTTTGCTCGTGGATATAACGAAGCCGAGTGAAGAAGCCAAAGACATGCAAGGCCCCGAGGCCTTGATGGCACCAGGTGAACAATTTACCGAAGCTGATGTAGAGACAATTCGCAATTTTCCTAATGTGGATCATGTAGAGACGATCACAACCATTACAGGAAAATCGACTATGGTGAATGAAGAACAAAGTGTGGGACTTACGCAGTTAACGACGTTAACGGATGCTTTTGATCCAGCACTAATGACAACGGGTGTTCTGCCGGTAGAAAATCAGATGTTGTTACCCCTTGAGACGGCGAAACAATTAAGTGGAAATGACCAAGCTGAATCCATGATCGGCAAGTCCGTGTTTCTATATATCAATGAGATGGATAGCAATAATAAACCAGTAACCTTGGAGAAAGAAGTAACGATCTCGGGAATCTATGAAGCAGCAGATCCACGATCTCCAATGCAACAATCCCCGGGATACATCTCATCAGAGACGTTGGAGCCAATGTATACGGACAAAGGAATAACGATTGGACCAATTCAAGTTAACGCCTATGCAACCGATATGAAATATGTAAATGATATCAATGAAGCTGCTGTTGACGCTGGCTTCGCAGGCTCCCAGATGGCCAAGGTCATGGAGAATATCACGACATATGTAAGTATGGCTTCCATTGTACTTGCTGGTATTGCAGGCATTTCGTTGATCGTATCCGGTATTATGATATTGGTAGTACTCTATATTAGTGTCGTGGAACGGACGAAGGAGATCGGAATTCTTCGTGCGATTGGAGCGAGAAAGAAAGATATCAAGCGAATATTCTTCTCCGAATCTGCCTTATTAGGCCTATTTAGTGGTATTATTGCGGTAATCTTTGCAGTGATCATTAGTTATGTGTTAAATATTCTATTGGACAATGCGTTTGGAGCAAAACTCATTAATCTCTCAGGATATTATATCTTGTTCGGTATCGTGGTAAGTACAGCGATTAGTATCGTGGCCGGTCTGATGCCATCATCAAAAGCCGCGAAACTGGACCCGATGGAATCCTTGCGATACGAATAAAACCAATTGCGGAAAGGATAATGGTTACATGAACACGATTTTGGTGGTAGACGACGATTCCCATATCCGCAAATTAATCCGAATCTATCTTGAAAAGAATCAATTTTCCGTGCTGGAAGCACCAGACGGTCAAGAGGCGTTAGATATCCTATCTCATACGAAAGTTGATCTGGCAATTGTGGATGTGATGATGCCACGAATAGACGGTATTGAACTTACCGAAGATATCCGATCTTATCTGGATATCCCGATTCTCATGGTAACTGCCAAGGGAGAATCCAAGGACAAGGTCAGAGGATTTAATGCAGGATCTGACGATTATCTGGTTAAACCTTTTGATCCGGTAGAGTTAATCCTGCGTGTAAAATCGTTACTGAAACGATATAACAAAAGTTCATCGAACATCATTCAGATCAGTGGTGTAACGATTGATTTGGGCAATCTGGTGGTCGTTGCGGATGGTCAAACCATCGAATTGAAAAAGAAGGAATGTGAATTGTTATTTTCTCTGGCGAGTTCGCCAGGGAAAATATTCACACGTACACAGCTTATAGATGATATATGGGGTATCGATTATGAAGGCGATGAACGTACGGTCGACGTGCATATCAAGCGGTTAAGGGAACGGCTTGAACCTGTACCTGAGCTAGTAATCTCAACGATAAGAGGACTTGGATATCGCCTGGAGCGGGCATGAACATGTTGAGAAAAAGCCTGCGACTTCGAATCGTAGCTACGTTTATTGGAATTGTTCTGGTGAGTCTGATTCTCTCCTTTGTGCTGAATAGTGGGACACAGGAAAAGACGCCAGATCGTTTTATGGTTACCTTTGCTGAAGACATCGCCACAATGATTAACCTGATTGATGATCCGGAAAAAGTGAAATCCAGCTTGGGTATCTTTGCCCGGTACGGCTTGAATATTACTCCCGTGAATCAACAAAGTGAAGTGTTGTCTTCCTTGCCAGAGGATAAAGTTCATTCGTTATTTGAGGCGGGTACAACCGATGCAATGTTTATGTCCAGTAAAGAAGGAATCGCGACCATCGGTGTTCCTGGAACGAGCGAGGGGATAGGCACATTTTTGATCCAAAGCGATTTCTCCTCTCTTTTTCATACACTGCGAAATACGCTCTTAACCTCACTGTTAACGGTTCTGGTCATTGGTAGCTTATTAATTCTGTTGATGTCCGGGTACATTGTGAAACCGATTAAGAGATTAACGGTTGCAGCGAAGGAGATGTCCTCAGGAGACCTCTCGGTCCGCCTGAAACATAATAATAAGGATGAGTTTGGGGAACTGATGGAGAGCTTTAATCATATGGCCAGTGAGTTGCAAAAAATCGATTCGGTTCGTGATGACTTTGTCAGCAACGTCTCTCATGAAATGCAGTCTCCGCTCACATCGATCAGAGGGTTTACCAGAGCCCTACAAGATGGTGTTATTCCATTAGAAGAGCAGAAAGAGCATTTGGATATTATCTATGAGGAAACGCTGCGCTTATCGAGGCTCAGTGATAATCTGCTTCGGCTAGCCTCGCTAGATTCCGAGCATCATCCTGTTCATTTCACCACATTCCAGTTGGATGAACAATTAAGAAGGACGATCTTACTGGCGGAGCCGCAGTGGGCGCAGAAGGACATCCAGATCGAATTGGATTTGCTGCCCTGCGAGATCACAGTGGACAAAGATTTATTTGATCAGGTCTGGCAAAATTTAATAAACAATGCGATCAAATACACCGGTTCACAGGGTACCATTCATGTCGAAATTGAGACGTCATCTTCAGTCGTGAAGGTATTGATTAGAGATTCAGGGCAAGGAATACCTGAGGAAGCTCTACCGTATATCTTTGATCGATTCTATATGGTGGACAAAGCGCGGAGCAGCTCGCTTCGAGGGAATGGATTAGGGTTGTCCATTGTGATTAAAATTTTGAAACTGCATCAATGTACAATTGATGTAGAGAGCGAAGTAGGAAAAGGTACGCAATTTATTGTCACGATTCCCAGATCGGTTATTACATCTTAGACAGGTCAGAACAGAGAGAGCAATATGGAAACAATCGGTCCCTGTGCGTTCAGGATTCAGATTGCTACCATATTGCTTTTTGACATTTGTATTTGCGACAAAGTTTCACATATAGTTTTGTTTAGCAGTGGATCATTTGATAAAATAGAAGAGACGTTATGCGAATCTATGAACTTAATCAATTTATTATACACAGAATGGAGCCATCCAATGAAATATCGCAATATGGAAGATTGTATTAACGATCTGGAGCAACACGGTCATTTGATTCGGGTCAAAGAAGAGGTTGATCCTCATCTGGAGATGGCAGCGATCCACATGAAAGTGCACGAGGCTAAAGGCCCGGCGTTGTTATTCGAAAATGTAAAAGGCTCGAAGTTCCAGGCTGTATCCAATCTGTTCGGCACCGTGGAGCGAAGCAAGTTCATGTTTCGGGGGACGCTGGAAGGCGTACAACGGGTAATGGCAGTTCGTGACGATCCCATGAAGGCGCTTAAGACGCCATTTCAGCATGTCCGCACAGGTCTCGCTGCATGGCAGGCGTTGCCGAAACAGAAGTCTATAAGTCTACCCGTGTCCGCGCAAGAGATTCAAATCTCGGATCTGCCGCTCATCAAGCACTGGCCCATGGACGGCGGGGCATTCGTGACGCTGCCGCAGGTATATTCCGAAGATCCGGATAAGCCAGGAATCATGAATTCCAATCTGGGGATGTACCGGGTTCAGCTGAGTGGCAACGATTTTGAAATGAACAAGGAAATTGGATTGCACTATCAGATTCATCGCGGAATTGGTATACATCAAGCCAAGGCGGTGAAAAAGGGAGAACCGCTGAAAGTCAGTATTTTCATCGGGGGTCCACCAGCACATACACTCTCAGCGGTTATGCCTCTGCCAGAAGGACTCAGTGAGATGACATTTGCTGGCCTGCTCGCTGGACGTCGTTTCCGATACAGTTATAAGGACGGATATTGCATTAGCAATGATGCCGATTTTGTCATCACAGGTGATATCTATCCAGGCGAGACGAAGCCTGAAGGCCCGTTCGGCGATCATCTGGGTTACTACAGTCTGACGCATGAATTCCCGCTAATGCGTGTGCATAAAGTCTATGCCAAACCTAATGCCATCTGGCCGTTTACGGTTGTTGGTCGACCACCGCAAGAGGATACGGCTTTTGGCGATTTGATTCATGAGATTACAGGAGATGCGATCAAACAAGAGATTCCTGGCGTCAAAGAAGTGCACGCGGTCGATGCGGCAGGGGTCCATCCATTGCTGTTCGCCATTGGTAGTGAACGTTACACGCCTTATCAGGCGGTGAAGCAACCGACAGAGCTACTCACGATTGCTAATCGCATTTTGGGAACAGGGCAGCTCAGTCTGGCGAAGTATCTGTTTATTACTGCTGAGGATCAACAGCCTTTGGACACCCATAAGGAAGTTGAATTCCTGACCTATATTTTAGAGCGCATGGATATGCAGCGGGATATTCATTTCCATACCCATACGACCATTGATACATTGGATTACTCGGGTACAGGGCTGAACAGCGGTAGCAAAGTTGTTTTTGCAGCCTATGGCGACAAGATTCGGGAGCTGTGCACGGAAGTGCCGGAGTCTTTGAAAAATATTCGAGGTTATGAGAATGCGCAACTCATCATGCCGGGCATCGTTTCGATCCAGACATCGGCCTTCACGAGTTATGAGGATACAGCACAGGAGATGCAAGCATTCACGTCTCTATTGAAGGAACAAGGCGGTTTGGACTCGTGTCCGATGATCATTCTTTGTGATGACAGTTCGTTCCTGAGTGCTAACCTCAGCAACTTCTTATGGGCAACCTTTACTCGAAGCAACCCTTCACATGACATGTATGGGGTGAATAGCGGATATGACCACAAGCATTGGGGTTGTGATCAGATTATTATTGATGCGCGTACCAAACCTCATCAGGCACCGCCGCTGATTCCCGATGCTTCGGTGGAGAAGAGCATTGAACGTTTCTTTGTTAAAGGGGCAAGTCTGGGTTCGATCAAAATCTAATTTGTGATCTTACAAGAAGTTCAAACATAAGAGTTTGAACTTCTTTTGCTTACGCTGATACAGCGATTTCTCACATAAAAGTAAATATATGTTCAAAACCGGGACTAATTCAGATGTAGGAGTGAGGATAAAGTCTTATATGTTCGTATTTACCTTTGCGATTAAGGTCGTTTGAACTATGTATGAAATGAAGAATTATAACGATATAAAGAAGTATAGGTATTTTTGTGGGCCCGATCCATTGGGTGCTGTTACTATAATGAATTGTTCAGGGGGAATACCGATTTGAGAATCCATATTATGAACCTGCAAGACGGAGACCGTCTGACTGCGGATACATTCAGCGATGCAGGATTACACGTTCTCGGGAAGGGAACTGTGATCAAAAGTGAGGATATCTCCTTGCTTATGCAGCACCGTGTAGATTATGTAGATATTGAATCACGTGAAGAGGAAATCACTGAGGCCGAATTTTTTGCTGCAGCGGCAAAGCATGCTTCCGGGTCAAGTGTAAGCACGAAGGAAGAGCCGCCTGAAGAAGAGATGAAGTCCCAATTTATTCAGACTGTACATAATTATCAAAATGCTTTTCTCGAAGCTCTGACCGTTGGCAAGTTCAACGCCACCATGGTGGATGATGCACTGCAACCGATGGTTGAGGGACTGGATGAGCAGAAAGATGTCGTTCATCTCCTGATGATGCTGGAGCGGGATGACGTCAATAACTATACACATTCAATCCAGGTAGGTTTGTTGTCCTTCTACCTTGCGAACTGGCTTGGATATTCTCAGAAGGAAAGTTATCAGATCAGTCGTGGTGGCTATCTGCATGACATCGGAAAGTGCAAAGTATCTCACCGGATTCGGAACAAAACTGAACCGTTGACAGCAGACGAGCAACTTGAAATGCAACGGCACACCATATATGGTCATGAAATAATCAAAAATTCCATGACGGATGAAGCGACAGCACTGGTTGCTCTACAGCATCACGAGCGGGAAGATGGCTCTGGTTATCCGATGCAACTTGAGAAAAGTGAAATTCATCCATATACCCAGATTGTATCTGTAGCCGACATCTATATTGGTATGAGATCCGGGAGCCACGGAGGCAGTAATCCAAACCTAATCAACAACCTTAGAGATATCTATGGAATGGGATTTGGTAAACTGAATGAAAAGCCGGTTCAGGCTTTGATGCAACATTTGCTTCCTAATTTCATCGGGAAACAGGTACTGCTCAGCAATGGAGAAAAAGGTGTTATTGTCATGAACAATACGTCTGATATTTTCAAACCACTCATCAAAGTGGAGTCTGAAGAATATCGTGATCTCTCCAAAGAGCGTACGCTTGCTATTGATGAATTGCTTATTTAATATCGATAGTCATTGCTATTCCATTATTACATGAAAGACGGGTCTCCTGTACTAAGACAGGGGACCCGTTTTTTGTTATATCATCCTTGATATGTTGTTCGACAAGAAAAGCAAGCGTATACTTTGCAAAGACCTTATTTTTCCTGCCAAGGAGCGATCGCCATGATTGAAGTGACAACCGAGATTACCATACATGCCTCGATTGAACGGTGCTTTGACTATGCCAGGGATATTGATGTACATACTCAGACCGTTTGGAAACATACGAGAGAGCGAGCAGTCGCAGGAGTAACAACAGGGAGAATTGGAGCAGGTGATACGGTTACATTTCAGGCTACTCATTTTGGTGTCAGGCAGAAGCTGAAGTCCCGTATTGTGCAGTTTGAACGACCTTTCATTTTTGTGGACCAGATGGAGAAAGGGGCTTTCAAGAGCATGCGACATGAACATCATTTCAGCGTAATTGGAGATCAGTTGACTTGCATGAGAGACACACTTCGATTCGAAGCTCCACTTGGATTGCTGGGATGGGCAGCCGAACGACTTGTGCTGAAGAGATACATGCAGGCATTTCTGGAGAGTCGCAATCGTAAGCTCAAAGCGATGCTTGAACTGCTGCCGGAATTGAATGGATAAAGGAGAGAAGACGATTGATGGATAATGAATACTATGTAGGTTGGGGCACACTTGCCTTGATTAATGCCGGACTGGCTCAGGGAAAAAACAGAAGTGGTCGAAACTGGTTTCTGATTTCCCTGTTATTTGGTCCGTTAGCAACCCTCTTTATTGTTGTGTGGAATAAACTGGACTAGGGCGTATCTGAAGACTCGCCCTAACTCAACGATCACTATTCCGATTGGTATAACGATCAATCATCCAGAACAGAAGAGCTGCTGCACTAACGCCCGCACCTAACCAGCAAACCGCTGTCCAGCCCGCCCATGCATACACTTGGGTAGAAACGATGGAGCCGGTCGCACTGCCGATGGAATAAAAGATCATATAAGCTGCCGTCAGGCGGCTCTGTGCTTCGGGACGAACTTCGTAGATCAGGCTCTGGTTGGTAACATGTACTGCCTGCACGGCGAGATCGAGCAGGATAACGCCCAGGATCAGGAACCACAAGGAGTGATGCACATAACCGATGGGCAGCCAGGACAAGAGTAGAATGACAAGTGAGATACCAGTAGTTTTTTGCCCAAGTCCCCGATCGGCAAGCTTACCTGCACGAGCAGCAGCCAATGCTCCCGCCGCTCCTGCGAGACCGAATGCACCTATGACTGTATGAGACAGGGACAGTGGAGGACTACTTAGTGGCAGAACCATGGAAGTCCACAAGATGCTGAAGGCTGTAAAAATCAGCATGGCCAGTACACCTCGTACGCGTAATACAGGCAATTCACGGTACAGTAGGAGGACAGATCTGAGTAATTGGAAGTAGCTTTGTTTTACTTGAGGGGACTGCTGCCTTGGGAGAACAAGATATAAGGCGACAATCCCGAGTAATGTAAGGCTGGCGGAGAAGAGATATACCGATCTCCACCCGAGCCAATCGTTCAGCGTACCTGCAACCGTTCGTGCAAGTAAAATGCCAATGACGATTCCACTGGTTACCTGTCCGACAATGCGACCACGTTCGGAAGGGGCTGCCAAGTGTGCAGCAAAGGCAACGAGCGTTTGCGTAATGACTGCGAGCAGACCGACGACAGCCATGCCCGTGAATAAGAGGGAGCTGGATTGTGAGGTTCCTACCAGAACCAGTGCAAGCACAGATAAGAGCATCTGAATGATAATAAGCTTGCGACGGTTTAAGAGGTCACCAAGTGGAACGAGAAGGAACAGTCCCAGTGCATAACATATTTGAGTTACTGTGATGACAATACCTATGGACGATGGAGAGAGGTTGAATTCTTGAGCAATGGAGTCCAGCAAAGGCTGAGCATAATAGATATTGGCAACCGCAAGTCCGCTACACACGGCAAAGAGAAGAGCAACTAACCTTGACATGGCTGGGCGATCCTGTTTGGATAATTGGGCATCTGGGGAAGAAGTTTGCATGAATGGATGTCACCTTTCTATTGTGTACCGATTGGTATGATATGATTCCGCATAACCATACTTTAATTATGGGAATCCTGTCAACAGAGATTTAGGTGAGAGTTGAACTAAAGATAATTTACACAGAGAATACGGTGACGGAATAACCATTCAATCGCTGTTATTGCCAGATTTTTTGATTCCATTGTAACTAAAAACTATTTTCCGGTTATTTGGTTTTGACTTTATAATAAAAGTGATATTACAATGTAATGAATACTGATCGATACATAAAGAGGTGGATTGTATGGTTAGACAACGGGAATTTGATACGGACAAAGCACTTGATGCAGCGATGCATACGTTTTGGGACAAGGGATTCGAAGCGGCATCACTGAGTGATTTGACGACTGCGATGGGTATTCAACGCCCCAGTCTGTACGCAGCTTTTGGGGATAAAAAGGAATTATTTGAAACAGCGCTTCGCAGGTATACCACTCAGCATGCGGCTCAAGTCAGAGCCAGACTTCAACAGGGCACCTCCGTACGAGAAGCCTTTCGTAGATTGTTTGAACATATTGGAGCAGAGGGAAGTGTGACCGAGCCCAGTCACGGCTGTTTTTGCATTAATACGATGGTTGAGCTAGCTCCGCATGATCCCAAATTCGCTGTCCTTACACGGGAGCATCAGATGTACCTGGGTGTTCTTTTCAAGGAAACAATAGAAAGAGGGCAACAGAGCGGAGAGTTGTCTGCTGACATGAACACGAGTGCAGTTGCACAGTCTCTGGTTGTATCCATGATTGGACTGACTGTATTAATGAAAACAGGACCAGACCCATTGTTTGTAGAGCAAAGCATCCAGGTTACGTTGTCTTTGTTACAATATAGATAAGAATTGAGCAGGTATAGGAGGAGATCAGGAATGAATACGAAGTTGCGTTGTGCCGTTTTGGATGATTATCAGAACGTTGCGCTGACGTCGGCGGACTGGAGTCCGTTGATGGATCGGGTGGAGATTCAGACATTCAACAACTATATGGGCTCTGAAGAAAAAGTCATTCAGGAATTGCAGGACTTCGATATTGTGGTCCTGATGCGGGAACGTACACCGTTTCCAGTGAGAGTCGTTTCGCAGCTCCCACGGCTAAAACTTCTGATTACAAGTGGTATGCGCAATGCGTCCATAGACCTCAAGGCTGCGGAGCAGAACGGGATCATTGTGTGTGGAACCGAGGGAAGTTCCAACCCGCCGACCGAACTTACCTGGGCGCTCATTCTGGGACTGTCCAGACAATTAGTTACGGAAAATAATTCACTTCGCTCCAATCGAAACTGGCAGAGCACGGTCGGGTTGGATCTGTATGGGAGAACACTTGGATTGCTCGGTTTGGGCAAAATAGGTACTCGTATGGCTGAGATCGCACAAGCATTCGGCATGAAGGTGATGGCCTGGAGCGAGAATCTGACACGAGAGAAAGCCGAAAAACATGGTGTGATCTGGGCCGAGACCAAGGAGCAACTGCTTGCACAGAGCGACATCGTATCCATTCATTTGGTATTAAGTGATCGTACGCGCAACCTGATCGGACAAGCTGAATTTCAACACATGAAACCTCATGCCCTATTGATCAATACGTCACGAGCGGGCATTGTCGATCAGGAAGCGATGGTGGAGGCATTGCAGAGTGGTTTGATTGCAGGTGCAGGTCTAGATGTATATGAGCAGGAACCATTGCCTGTTAACCATATCATGCGAACATTGCCCAACGTCCTGGCCACACCGCATCTGGGTTATGTAACTCGTGGCAATTATGAGATCTATTATAATCATACCGTAGAAAATATAGAGATGTTCCTGAAGGGAACACCGATCAGGCAACTGCTTCCTTAGAAGGAATGTATGCTGAATAACCATTTACCTAAAGTTGCATAGACCCAAAGACAAACAAGGTGTTGCCAGGAAATAACCATCCCTGAGCAACACCTTTTTAGTGTAACTGTGTAGAAAAAGAAATGAAGAGATAGCCACAGCCGGAGCTGTTGGGTATTCTGCTCTATTTCAGTCGCCAAGTTTAACGGTGTAGTCCTTGCGAAGAAGAACGGATCATGGCAACGCTCGATCCGCGAACAATCAGGCGCGGTTCAAATTGAATGTGCTCGTAGTCGGTCGTGTTCATCTCCCGAATTCGTTTTAACAACAGCTCGGTAGCAAGTCTGGCGACTTCTTCTCCCATAATGGATACAGAACTAATCTGTGGAGACGAGACGGTAGTCCATTGATTGTTATCCACGCCCACTACAGCTACATCTTCGGGCACACGCACCCCCAACTCCTTGAAGCGATTAACCAATCCGATGGCAACCATATCATTAATAGCATAGACGGCGTCTGGCATATGCGTAAGTCCGTAGAAATAATCGGCAGCATTGGCCCCTGTATTCAATGAAAAGTCCTCACCAAAGTAGACGAGAGAAATATCCACATGGCCTACGGCTTGTTCATAAGCACGGAAGCGTTCTTCAATAATGTCTTTGGGTGCTCCGGCATAAGCAATTCGGGTCCGACCGATTTTGAACAGATGTTCCATCACCAATTTGCCTTCAGGTTGAGACAGAGAGACGATATCCGCCTTCATGCCCGGTTCCAGTTTCTTTCCGTAATTAATCATGGAGATGGGGAGCGGGGCTTTATCAATCAGTCCGGGCAAAGTTTTGGGATACGCCAGGGGCATGAAGATCAGCCCATCCACATGCAGTTTTTTTACATTACGAATCGTTTCCAGTTCGGTGCGTGCATTGCCCGCCGTATTAATCTGCACGACATGGTAGCCATGCTGCTTCGCGGTTTGTTCTACTGACCAGGAAATTTCCGGAATGATGGCGTTACGTATGTCGGGTACAACGAGTGCGATCTGGTGGGTTTGCCGGATTTTCAGACTCTGTGCAGATGTATTGGGTACAAATCCTAGTTCTTCAATGGCCTGCATCACCTTATCTCGTGTTTTACTGCTGATGCCTTCTGAATTGTTGATGGCCCGGGATACGGTAGCGATGCCCACGCCAGCACGTTCTGCTACGTCCTTGATCGTAAGTTTCTGTTCTTTACTCAATGTATGGTTACCTCTCTTTATCGGAAACGATTCCGAATTATCGGGATATGTATGCATTTCACGATGGTTATATAACTTGATTATAACATTTGAGCGATGAAGTATCCCATGAAAGGACCAGATTTATGCTGAGGCTTTGATTAAATTTCAAATGGTCTTTCGTAGCATCTGCAATAATATATGTTAAGAACATGGTTCACACCGTTATCCATACAGCAAAGGCAAACTGAAATTAAAGTATGAGCATTGTAAAGTGAATTTGATCTGATCACGAGATCGACATATTCGTGGAGAAATTTGTTTGACAGCGTATCTAAAATGTGACATATTTAATTTACGGAAACGTTTCCGATTATATCATAACTTATGATCTGGGAGATGAATTGAATGAAAGCATTACGTTGGCATGGAGTCAAAGATTTACGTCTCGAAAATATTAATGAACCTCATCCTGAAGAAGGTAAGGTCAAAATAAAAGTGGAATGGTGCGGCATCTGCGGTAGTGATTTGCACGAGTACACAGCAGGGCCGATCTTTATTCCAGCTCAAGCTCCACATCCGCTAACAGGGGAACAAGCGCCTGTAGTGATGGGCCATGAATTCTCAGGACAGGTCGTTGAAGTAGGCGAAGGTGTTACTCGTTTCAAAGCGGGCGATCGTGTTGTGGTAGAACCAATCTATGCATGTGGACACTGCGAAGCTTGTAAACAGGGCAGATACAATCTGTGCGATCAGATGGGTTTCCTTGGACTCGCTGGAGGCGGAGGAGGTTTCTCCGAGTATGTAACTGCTGCAGAAAACATGGTACATGCTATACCGGATTCAATCTCGTATGAGCAAGGTGCATTGGTTGAACCTTCAGCTGTAGCACTTCACGCCGTGCGCCAAAGCAAGCTGAAAGTGGGCGATACGGCAGCAGTGTTTGGTGCAGGTCCAATCGGACTTTTGGTCATCGAAGCACTTAAGGCTTCGGGAGCATCTGATATTTATGTGGTCGAGTTATCGGACGAACGGAAAGCAAAAGCCGAAGAACTGGGAGCCATTGTGATTGATCCAGCACAGTTCAATGTGGTGGAAGAGATCTATCAACGTACACAAGGCGGCGTTAACGTAGCTTATGAAGTAACGGGTGTTCCACGTGTGCTACAACAAGCCATCGATTCGACACGTATTGGTGGAGAGTTGATGATCGTTAGTATTTTCGAACAGGAAGCACCGATTCATCCGAACTCCATTGTCATGAAAGAACGTACGGTCAATGGTATTATCGGTTATCGCGATGTATTCCCGGCAGTCATCAGTCTAATGGATAAAGGTTTCTTCCCGGCAGACAAGCTGGTGACCAAACGAATTTCGTTGGATGAAGTAGTTGAACATGGATTTGAAGCGCTTCTGAAAGAGAAAAACCAGGTTAAGATTCTGGTGAAAGCAGAATAATAGAGCGGCAAACGAAAAAAGAAGAAGCCGAGTTGAAATTACTAAAAATCCAGTAGACTGCGGCAATAGATGATTACAAATAGACAACGTATCTTTCGATGCGATTGTCTATTTTTTTTGTATAGATCGGGCGGAATTTGTTGCATGTACGGGTGGTTTTACATAGTATAAAAAGATACAATTTGTATCATCTTGGTGTGAAGGGATTTATCATGAAAATATGAAGGAGGAAGCGGACATGCAGAGACATGCGAAATGGACAGCCGTCATTTTGACCATCGTTGCAGGAGTGAGCTGGATGCTTATGGGTAACTCCAAGCCGAGAAACAACACGTCAACGAGTCAGCCACCTGCGACTGAACGTGGGCTTGCCAAGGTGTCGAACGTACCGATCAGTTCAGCGGATGTAACATCGAAGATTGAACTGTTGGGGAGACCTTTTAGCAAAACACCCTATGCCAATAACGTCTGGGACATGCAACTGTATAATGGCAAAATATATTTGGGTCACGGGAACAGTAGTAATCTGGGCGTAGCACCGAATTCAGGTCCTATTCCAGTCATTTATTATGATACAGCGAATGCGAAATTCAAGACCCAGTCGGTGACCAACAGCAATCCGGGCATTATGCCATCGACGAAGATGTATGTGGATGAGGAACAGATTGATATCTACAGAGTGCTGAACGACAAGTTATATATTCCTGGCAACGATTCAGATAGTGAGAATTGGGCTTTGGGCAACTTCTATCGTCTGGATGGAGAGGAATGGACCAAATATCGTAATCTTCCGCTCGGTGTACACGTATATGATTTGGCATCCTATCAGGGTAAGATGTTTGCCGCGCTGGGTACGGACTCCAAACCAACCATATTAATCTCTCATAATGAAGGTGAAACTTGGCAGAAATATGCAACCATCAATACGTTTGGCTTCCGGGCGTATACGATGTTCCATCTTAATGGCAAATTATATGCCTCTGGCATGATGTATCCTGCCAATAAAATATGGAATGACAAAACCAATATCTTGGAGATTAATGAACAGCTTCAGAAACGGGACGTTGTCATCTATGGCAACAAAATGCTGCCTGGGCTAACCTATCAAACGGGCACGATTCCTTATAATAAAATAGGCAAAAATGTTAACTTTAATAATAAGTTGCTCTATATAGCCGGAGGCGTGTTCAATGATGGACAGTTGCTACCCAAATCGTTGAATGTCATGACCGACATTAATCAGGCTAGACGAGTTAATCTGCCAGATGCCAAGGCGCTTCCTACGGATGTACTGTTGCGGGATGGCAAAGTGTATGTGCTTACGTACACCCGCCAAAGTGCCAATCTCTATATCAATCGGGTCTATCAATCGACTGATCTCACAACGTGGAATGAGATTTTGCGCTTTAACCAGGACACGTACGCCAAGTCATTCGAAGAGAATGACGGAGATTTCTACTTCGGTCTCGGTACCGATCCGGATGTATTATCGACTTCGTCAGGCAAATTACTTCGTGTAAATCGCGGTGATATCCCCGTGAATGCTAATTAAATTGGAAGGAAGATTATGGATTATATACTATGCTACATCCACATTATTGGTGACCGGGAAAATACCTGAAGATGTAGTAGAATACGGGGCAGACTGCTACGACAGTGTGTTCTGAGGGAGGCTGCCACAAGGTAGCTTTCTTTTTTTGCCCATAAAGTTAACATGAATGCCTAACTTCGAAAATTTGAAAATAAAATTAAGAAACTATAAAATGGATAGAGAAATAACCTTAAACCAGTCAACTGGATTAACCTGTTACGATATACAGAAGCAAGTCGCATTTCCCGTGAATGCGGAGTTCCATACTTCCAATTGTAAAGGAGAAATATACGATGAACGTACCTTCAGCATTATTCAAACCCTTCACCTCGGACAAGCTAACCTTGTCTAACCGAATTGTTATGGCACCCATGACACGCGGATTTTCACCAGAGGGCGTACCTGGACCAGAGGTAGTTGAATACTACCGACGCAGAGCAGCTGGCGGAGTGGGACTTATCATTACGGAAGGTACAGGCATTAATCATCCGTCTTCGATCAGTGGGGCGAGTATTCCATTGTTCCATGGTGAAGATTCACTGCAAGGATGGGCTAACGTCGTGAAAGCAGTACATGAAGCAGGTGGCAAAATCATGCCACAATTGTGGCATGTGGGTACAGCGCGTCGTTCCGGCGACTTGCCTAATGCTGAAGCTGAACCGGTAAGTCCGTCAGGCGTTAGCATGGCAGGTGAACCATCACGTGAACCCTTGACGGAAGAGGAGATTCAAGGTCTTGTTCAAGCATTTGCTCAAGCGGCAGCGGATGCACAACGTATCGGGTTTGACGGAATTGAGTTGCATGGAGCCCACGGATACCTGATTGACCAATTCTTCTGGGAGCAGACGAATCGACGGACCGACAAGTATGGTGGTGATTTAGTACAGCGAACCCAATTTGCGGTTGAAGTGATTGAAGCTTGTCGTGTAGCGGTTGGCCCGGATTTCCCAATTGTGCTCCGGTTCTCCCAATGGAAGATGGGGAATTATGATGCACGTCTGGTGGAAACGCCGGAACAATTGGAGCAGTTCCTGGCACCACTTAGTGCTGCTGGCGTGGATATATTCCATTGCTCTACACGCCGGTTCTGGTTGCCTGAATTTGAAGGTTCCGAGCTGAATCTCGCAGGTTGGACACAAAAAATAACAGGCAAACCAGCTATTTCAGTTGGATCGGTAGGGCTGGAAGCTGAGTTTGTGGACAGAGCAACCGAGAACCAGGGAACAGGGGATGCTCATCTGGATCTATTGAATGAGAAGCTGGAGAATAATGAATTTGACCTTATTGCCTTGGGCCGCGTTCTGCTGAGTGATCCCGAATGGCCTGCCAAAGTTCGTGAAGGTCGCACATCCGAAATCATTCCTTTTACAACAGAAGCGTTGCAAACACTCCAATAATTGAAGGAAAAGAATGTTAGGCAAAGGGTAAACCAACCTTGAATGACAGCGATTTATAACGAAAAATGAAAACGAACAAATAGGCCGCCTTTGGGCGGCTTTTTGATCTACCTATACTAATAATTTCAACATATGAAAAATTCACAATAGAAAAGCATTTCCTGCACCGCTCTCGCTATTCATTATCCCCATACACCGCACACGCACCTAGTCACAACACCATTTTGTTCCACATCTCGGGCCCCAAAGCAATCATTTTTTTCGCAATATCTATATTTGCACAACGATTCAATCTCCAGCATGACTCATTTTGAAAATCATTCACCTTGTGATAAGGTTAGGCCTGAGCCCACGGGTTACCGTGATGACATTACATAAGGAGGATGAATATCCTTGTACAACTACAGGTACAACTCAAACAATAAATGGAGAATACCACTGCAGATGATGTGTCTTCTGCTGGGTATGGTTCTGCTTTTATCGGCATGCGGCCAAGCTCAGAAACCTTCCTCCGCAACGGACTCCAACATCGATTCGAACAATGGCTCGAATACAGGACAATCTTCTTCACCTTCAGAGCAGAATACCACTCCACCTCAGGATGAAGTGCAAGAGGAAGCCGACCCGGTGCAAGAGCAGCTCAGTTCACTGACGTTAGAAGAGAAGATTGGACAGATGATACTCGCTGGTGTTCAGGGTACGACTCTGGATGAGCAAGCCAAACAGATGATTACGGATCAGAAGGTAGGGGGCATTATTTTCTATGCCAACAATGTAACGACGCTTGAGGGGACAGCCAAGTTTGTGCAATCCATCAAGGACACGAATCAGTCGAATCCGGTACCGATCTTCATGAGTGTAGATCAGGAGGGCGGCAAAGTCAGCCGTATGCCGGAGACGGTGGAATCCATTCCTTCCAACAAAAAGGTAGGCCAGACGAACGATAGCGCGCTTGCTGAAACGATGGGAGAATTACTGGCGAGACAGATTCAGCTCACAGGTTTTAATGTGGACTTCGCTCCTGTGCTGGATGTAAACAGTAATCCAAAGAACCCGGTGATTGGAGATCGCTCATTCGGCAGCTCGGCAGAACTCGTGTCTCGTATGGGGATTGCTGAGATGAAAGGACTGCGTAGTGAAGGCATTATTCCGGTAGTGAAGCATTTTCCGGGTCATGGTGATACATCCGTGGACTCCCATCTTGATCTACCTGTCGTGAACAAAACGGAAAAACAACTGGCTGAGCTTGAATGGATTCCGTTTCAGGCCGCAGTGAAGGAACAAGTGGAAGCGGTCATGGTGGCACACATTTTGTTCCCGAAGCTTGATCCGGATCATCCGGCTTCTTTATCCGATGTCATTATTGGTGAACATTTGCGTGGGACATTCAAGTATGACGGTGTCGTCATTACAGATGACCTGAGTATGGGAGCGATCGCGAAGAACTATAAATTGGACGAAGCTGCTCTAGCAACGGTTAAAGCAGGAAGTGACATTCTGTTGGTAGCTCATAGTTATGAAAGTGCCAAGACGATTTTTGACACGCTAATGAGTGCAGTAAAGTCAGGCGAGATCTCTGAATCTCGAATTGATGAAAGTGTATATCGTATCCTGGCATTGAAGCAACAATACAAGTTATCGGATGACCAGAAAGCTTCCGGAGATCTGAAACAATTGAATGCAGATATTGTGGATTGGCGTAAGCAAGTCAATGCTCGATAATCAATCCTGTGATATGATTTTGGCAGAGGTGAGACCCAACCATGTATACCATTATGATTATAGAGGACGACCCCAAGATTGCGGGATTATTGAAATCACATATTGAGCGTTATGGGGACAAGGCCGTTTTGGCCGAGGATTTTGAGACGATTGTACAACAGTTTGAGCAGGTACAGCCGCATGTGGTGCTTCTGGATATCAATTTACCCAGCTACGATGGTTTCTATTGGTGCCGCCAGATTCGTACGATGTCTACGTGCCCGATTCTGTTTATCTCCGCTCGGAGCGGAAAAATGGATCAGGTCATGGCACTGGAGAACGGGGCGGATGATTATATCACGAAGCCGTTTGAGCATGAAATTGTCATAGCCAAAATTCGGAGTCAGTTGCGCAGGGTGTATGGGGATTACGCTGCACGTGACGAAGAACGCAAGGTGGAACTGGATGGCTTGGTCGTGTACTTGGAAAGACTGGAGATTCAGCTTGGTGATCGCAAAGTACAGTTGACGAAGAAGGAAACCATTCTGCTGGAAACGTTACTGCGCCGCAGTCCCAAACTGGTCAGCAGAGAGACAATCCTGGAGAAACTTTGGGATGATTCTTTTGTGGATGACAACACACTCAGTGTTAACGTTACCCGGGTGCGTAAACGATTAGCCGAGCTTGGCATAACGGACGCACTGGAAACGGTCAGAGGTTCGGGTTACCGACTGAACAATAACTGGAAGTTCTCTTCACCGTCATGAGGTTGTTTATACGAGAACATCTCGCTTTAACTTGCTGGGTTGTTGCTATCTTGTTCACCGTTGTTGCGGTGTTCTGGTATGACGGCTATAACGATTGGATCACGGCTGCTTATGCGGTAGCGTTGGGATTATTTTTATACGTTACATATTTGGTCTATCGTTATATGTCGCATCGCTCTTTTTATGCCCGGATGACACGATCGATGGATTCGCTGAAGGAATTTGTACCATTGAACGAAACAAGCCCATTATCATTGGCACTGGAGAAGCTGTTAGATTCACAATACGGGCAGTATCATGCTCATCTACATCGGCTGGAACAAAGGCAGCAAGAATATCTGACGTTTATGAACCAGTGGGTACATCAGATGAAGACACCGTTATCTGTGATTGAGTTGACCGTGGAAGATCAGGAGGATGACGATCCTCGGCTCATCAGCATTCGAGAGGAAGCAGACCAGATGAGACGGGGGTTGGAGACTGTGCTATATGTGGCCCGCTTGGATACCTTTGAACAGGATTTCAGTGTCGAACCTGTGGTACTGAAGAACGCTGGTGAAGAGGCGATCCATGAGCTGAAACGATTCTTCATCCGCAATCACGTCTATCCAGAGATGCATATCGATTCTTCGCTGGTTGTGCAATCCGATGCCAAGTGGATTCGGTTTGTCTTGGTACAGTTACTGTCGAACGCAATCAAGTACTCTGCGGGCAGCGGGCAAAAGATCTATCTGCGTGCGTATGAAGCGGAACGCTCCATCATGCTGGAAGTCAAGGATCAAGGCATCGGGATTCCGAAGTCTGATCTGAACCGTGTATTCCAACCTTTCTTCACCGGGGAGAACGGTCGGCATTTCAAAGAGTCCACAGGCATGGGACTATATATTGCAAAAGAAGTGTTAACGCGGATGAACCATCGGATCGATCTTGAATCCGTGTACGGCGAAGGGACGACCGTCCGAATCACATTCAATTCCTGAAGTGACAGGTGAAGATAAGATTGGGGCGTGAGGTCTATATTTTTGTTGAAGAAGTGTGAGTAGAGTATGAATTACAGTGTAGGTGTAAGTATAGACGTCTATTGCCTGATTGGGGCGAAGACGTCTGTTTTGCTTACCATCATGCAACCTTACAACATTGTCATGTTGATGAAAGGTTAAACCATAGGAGAATGGCCGAAACTTCGATAGACTGTAGTCAGAAGATCACAGGAAAGGCACTCACATCACCACATAAATAGAGCAGGAGAGTACTCATTTTCGAATTCATAAATCACGAAGGAGTTGTAAGCATGGAGATTTGTTCTGTAAAACAGATCAGTAAAATCTATAAAGGCATCGTATCGTATGAAGCATTATCCGGCATCGACCTCAGCATTCAAGAAGGAGAGTTTGTTGGCATTATGGGACCATCCGGCAGTGGTAAAACAACCTTGCTGAACATGATCTCTACCATTGATCATCCAACATCAGGTGAACTGCGGATTGCAGGGAAGAATCCGTTTGAATTGAATCAGGACGAACTCGCGCTGTTCCGGCGCAAAGAGCTTGGATTCGTTTTTCAATCGTTCAATCTGTTAAATACACTGACAGTCAAGGAAAACATTGTACTGCCACTGACTCTTGACGGCGTTTCGCTAGCAGAGATGAACACACGTGTTGAACAGCTGGCAAGCAAGCTGGGTATCGAGAGTATTCTGAACAAACGGACATATGAGATCTCGGGTGGACAGGCACAGCGTACGGCTATTGCCAGAGCGCTTATCCATTCCCCGAAGCTGATTCTGGCCGATGAGCCAACAGGTAATCTGGATTCGAAGGCGGCCAGAGATGTGATGGAGATTCTCGAAACACGCAATCAGGAGGATCAAGCTACAATGTTGCTGGTCACCCATGATGCGGTTGCAGCGAGCTACTGTAGTCGGGTTGTCTTTATCAAGGATGGCAAATTGTACAATGAAATTCACTACGGCGATAATCGTGCAGCTTTTTACCAGAAGATTATTAATGTATTATCCCTAATGGGAGGTTCAGGACATGAATTTTCGCCAGTTCGCCATTAATAACGTTGTTCGCAACAAACGAATTTATCTGGCTCATTTTCTGAGCAGTACATTTTCCGTTATGATCTTTTTCATCTACGCACTGCTCCTGTTCCATCCCGATCTGAACGAAGGGTTAAAGGGATCAAGTGGTACGGTTACGTTGCTTGCCAACCAGGGGTTTATGATTGCAGAGGTCATTATATTCATCTTTTCGTTCCTGTTCTTGCTCTACTCGGTAGGTTCATTTCTGAAGACACGCAAGAAGGAATTTGGTATTTTCCTGATCATTGGCATGACACGTAAACAGATGAATCGGCTCCTGTTTATGGAGAACATGTGTATCGGATTAGCTTCCATCATTACCGGGATTGGACTCGGAATTATTTTCGGCAAATTGATTCTGCTGATCTGTGGCTCCATGCTGGCTGTTGAGAACAGCCTTCGATTCTATTTTCCGCTGAAAGGCATTGCCCTGACGGCTGGAGCATTTCTACTGCTGTTCGTTATCATTGCGATGTCGTCATCCTTGCTCATACGGAAAGGTTCCCTTATTGAGCTTGTGAAATCAGAGGAAAAACCGAAACCGGAACCCAAAGCATCGCGTCTGCTCGCATTACTATCCGTATTGTTCATTGGGGGAGGCTATGCAGGGGTATTCACTTTTGTATGGGTAAGCTTCTCGTTTCCGCTATTAATGGCAAGTGTCGTGGTCGTTATTGCAGGTACGTACTTTTTGTTCACGCAGCTCAGTGTATACATCATTCGGGCACTCAAAAGAAACCCAAGATTGTTTTTCCGCAAAACCAATCTGCTCTTCTTATCGGAACTTACGTATCGAATGAAAGATAACGCCATCATGTTTTTCATGGTAAGTATCATCTCGGCATCTTCATTTACGGGAATTGGTACCATGCTCGCGATTGCTGATCCGGGCTTGTCGTCCATGTCGAATCCGTACGCATTCAGTTATATGAATAACTGGGATACTCCAAACTCCGAGCGACATATTCGGCAGATTGAAGAAACGTTGATTGATCATCAAGTTCCCTACGTGAAGGGCAGTTATGCTCCTATAGGTGAAAATAATAATGGGGAGATTATCAAACTGAGTGATTATAACCGTCTTGCGAAGGCACTGGGGTATGAAGAACGTACGCTGAAACAGATCGATGAGTCATTTATGACACCAAGCAATTTGGCAATTCGTAAGGAGTACCGTAAACAGGTTGAACAAGGAGTCTCGGGAGGAAAGGTCAATCTGGAGGTTGATAATCAGCGCGTACCTGTCCAGCTATCGACACCTGGTACCGATATTGTGATTCCTTTTCAATATGAAATTTATCTCTACGTCGTAACCGACGAACTGTTTAATAAGATGAGACCTGCGTACAATGAGGAAGTTGGGATGCCTGAAGGTTTCTATTCGAGTCGAACGATACAATTTATCGTGAAAGATTGGATGGGTACACGTAGCTTCGCTCCTGAATTGATCAAATCCATTCAAGATGATCATTCCGACAAAGGTTATTACGAGGTCAGCGCGCTTGTGGTGGATTGGCTTAATTCCAAGCAGACCAATGGCATCATTTTAATTTTGAGCGGCCTGATCGGCATTGTTTTCTTCACCTTTGCAGCAAGTTTCACCTATTTCAGACTCTACGCAGATCTAGAACGGGATGAAGCACAGTATCGCATGATTGGCAAAATGGGACTCAGTCGTCCCGAACTCCGTAATATTGTAACGAGGCAGCTTCTGCTTATGTTCTTCCTGCCACTCCTGGTGGCGGTCATCCATAGTTCGGTTGCCTTTATAGCGTTACAGCAGTTGGTCGATTTCTCGGTTATCGGATACAGTCTGCGTATTTTCATGGTGTTTGCTTCCATGCAGATTCTGTATTTTGCACTTGTCCGCTGGCGGTATCTGCGTCACATGTATTCCAAATTAGTCTAAAATAGCATGGCCCAACAGACACCGGACTTATGGCTCGGTGTCTGTTGACTTTTCTAGCCCAGGCACAGTACTATTTCATTAGATACATAATGTATCATTACATAGTTTTATTAAGCAGTTGAAGAGATGGATCACAGTAAATAGCAGGCTGACGCCTGAGAGGGAGGACATATCATGAGTATCACGATGTCTCGTGGACAAGCTTACATTCAGCGTCTGAATGATGAGCGGAATGTATGGCTGGACGGAGAGCGTATCCAGGTAACTGGGCATCAGGCCTTTCAGGGAACACTTCAAACCATAGAAGGATTGTTCAATCTGGTGGATGACCCGGAGACAAGGGAAATCGTGGCCTATTGGGACGAACAGACGGGAAGTTACGTGCACCGATCCTTTCTTGTGCCTCGTTCACTTTCTGACGTGAACAGCAGGGCAGATGCTTTTCGTCTTTGGGCCGATCGGACGTATGGGGTGATGAGTCGACTGTCTGATTATGCCCGATCCCGCCTGACCGGTTGGTATGCAACACGACATGAGATGACAACACATGACCCGGCATTTGCAGGCAAAATATCCGCTTATTTTGAGCAAGCCAAACGAAAAGATGCTTTCCTGACGATTGTCCAGCGGGACCCGCAGATTAATCGTTCCTTGCCTGTCGGGGAAGATGAAGATGCCATGCTACGGATTGTCAGAAGCAATACGGAGGGCGTAGTCATTCGCGGGGCTAAAATGGTGGCAACGGCAGCACCTTATGCCGATGATATCATTGCTTATCCCGTTCAACGAATTCCAGGCCACATGCCAGAGCTGGCCCATATGGTAATTGTAGCTGCCGACAGTCCGGGCTTGCACATGATGTGTCGTGAATCTTTTGCGGCAAAAGATTCAGATCAATCACATCCACTCAGTGCGCAGTATGATGAGATGGATGCCGTGTTATTTTTTGACGATGTATTCGTGCCCTGGGAACGTGTATTACTGCACAATAACCCTGAAGCCGTATGGCAGATTCGCTGCAATACAGCTTCGGCCAGTCTGGCCTATCATCAGAGCGTCATTCGATTGCATTCGAAACTGGAGTTCATTACAGCCGTGACCTCAGCCATTGCCAAGGAGATCGGGGTGGACGCTTTCCTGAATGTGCAGGAACAGCTCGGAGAGCTGATCAGTCAGATGCAAACCATCGAGGGACTGACTATTGCTGCTGAAGCACAGTCCAAGCCGGATACATTCTGCAATTGGCTGCCGGAATTCAAATATATTGAAACTGCCCGTAATCTGGGCAATCGGTATTATGCCCGCGCTGTGGAGATATTAAAGACGATTGCTGCGGGTGGTCTGATTCAGATTCCTTCAGGTACGTTTGAGATGAATGAAATGATGGGTTCCATGATAGGCAAATATCTTGGTGGAGTAACGATGCAAGCCCCGGAGAAGATTCGACTCTTCCAACTGGCGTGGGAGCTGACAGGAAGTCCACTCGGAGCAAGGCATGACCTATATGAACGCTTCTACGCGGGTGACCCGGTGCGGAACCGGGCGAGCCAATATGTGCAGTATGATAAGGAACGTTTATCGGCGAAAGTTGAGCCGTGGCTTCGTTCAGTTAAGGAATAATCTGATAGTCTAATCCGAATGGTCTGAATGAAGAATGAAAAGCCTGAATCAAGAATGAGAACGATCCTATTTGCATAAAGCCTTGGCCTACGCCAGGGCTCTATTTCTATTTATTTAGATTATCTTTAGAAATGATTTAGGTTGAATTAAGAGACGTAGTATATAGTAATAATGTAGAGATAGGCATAGAGTATAGGAAATGAGAGGAATAACATGAGATACACCGTATTAATTGCAGATGACGAACCAGAGATTGTTGAACTGCTTCAACTATATTTGGAGAAGGACTATACCATTAAGACTGCGGCGAATGGAGCCGAGGCGTTACAATGTATACGTTCAACACAGATCGATTTGGTCATACTGGACATCATGATGCCTGTAATGGATGGATTGCAGTTAATCAAACAAATCAGGGCGACACATCACATGCCTGTTCTGTTCCTATCCGCCAAAAGTCAGGATCACGATAAAATCCTTGGACTGGGACTTGGGGCAGACGATTATATAGCGAAGCCATTCAACCCGCTTGAGATTGTCGCCAGAGTAGAGGCGTTGCTTCGAAGGGTTAATCACTTCGATGCAGCGGAGATCCCCGCAGAAAAAGATCAAAATCTGGTGTTAGGTGATCTGACGCTGGATCGATCCCGATGTATTCTTTTTCGTTCAGGAATTCCTGTAACATTGACCTCTACAGAGTATAAAATCATGGAACTGTTGCTCGATCAACCTGGCCGAGTGTTCACCCGTAAAAAAATATACGAAGCGGTCTGGGGCGACTATTATGCGCACGAGGACAGCACGATTATGGTACATATCAGCAACATTCGGGAGAAGATCGAGCGTGATTCCAGACAACCGGAATATCTCAAAACGATAAGGGGACTGGGATACAAAATTGAAGCGCCCATGGAAAGCTAGAGAAAAGCGACTGTTGCAGACATCCCTGACACTGGACTTCTTGCTGTTCAACTTCTTTTTGCTGTTACTGGTATTGATTGTGTACCTTATGGTGTCACTGGATGTCGTGGATTTTCGCATTTCGGATCAGGTGGTTGATCCGGATCTGAATGTTGAAGCCCACGTATATGTGGAAGAGCTGGAGAACGAATTTTACTCCGGTGGTGGTTCGGTGGCGAAAGGCAAAGACACAGAGATTCAACGTCTCAAGGACAGCGGCGGCTGGATTGAAATTCTGGATGCGAATCGCAATGTCATTCGTCATGTGGGAGACAAGCAAGATGCGTACACGCAATACAGTGAAGCCGATCTGTATGATGGACTGGAAAATCGGAGTGACCAGGAATACTATTATTCGATCACTCCGTTTTCGACAGATGGAGCGGCAGCGTATGTGTTGCTGAAGATCCCGCGTGATCTGGTCAGCGTAAGGATTAATGATAATCAGTTGATTACCAATCTGAAGCACCCGTTATCTTTTTACATTATGATTGGCATCGGTTTAGTGTTGTCATTGATCTTTGTCTATAGCTATTGGGTCGCACGGAGAATCAAAAAACCACTCAGCATCCTCTCCTCGGGTCTTACGCAGATGATACAAGGAAATTATAGTACACGGATGTCGATCTCGGCCGAGAGGGAATTTGTCCAGATTGGTGAGACCTTTAACTACATGGCGGACGTTATTGAGAACACCTCTGCGGAGAAACGTTATGCGGAAGAGAGCAAACAGCGACTGATTGTAGACTTATCCCATGATCTGAAGACACCGATAACATCTATACAAGGATATGCTCAGGCTTTGGTGGAAGGGCGTGGAGAGGACAAGGACAGGCAACAAAGGTACCTGGGATATATTTATAACAAGTCCGTCCAAGTTGCACGAATGATACAGAATATGCTGGAGCTACTTAAGGTGGATTCACCCGATTTTCGCATGCATATTCAGAGAAGAGAAATTGGAGAATTCGTGCGCGAGATTATGGCAGATACTTATGGGGAGATTGAACAGAAACAGTTTGTCCTTCATGTACTTGTTCCTGATCAGGAGATCTACGCGAGGTATGATCCGGAGCTGCTATCCAGAGTCATTCAGAATCTGATTACCAATGCTTTGTCTTATAATCCGCTTGGAACAGAACTGCGCGTAGAACTCATTCCGTTGGATACCCATGTGGTGATAGAGGTGGCAGATACCGGAGTGGGCATACCCCAAGAACTGTGGTCAACGATCTTTGACCCGTTTGTACGAGGGGATGAGGCGCGGACAGCGACCGGAGGCACCGGACTGGGGTTGTCCATCGCACGACGTAATACGGAGAAAATGGGCGGACGGTTGATCCTTTCCCGACGTGGGCGAGAAACCACCGTGTTTAGCATTGAGATTCCAAATTAAGTAAGAGAAGAAATGTCCATGTGGAGGGAAATATTTTGTTCAAAGTAAATACGTTTGTCCGGTTCAGTATTGCACTGGCGCTGATATTGGTTAATATCTATTTATTATCACGTGTGAGCTTCATCTTTCAGCCGCTCGTCACCATGATCACGGTCATTACCGTGCCGATGATGTTGTCGGTGTTCTTTTATTATCTGCTAAGGCCGCTTGTTAATTATATGGAGAAAAAGAAAATAAATCGCACGTTAAGTATTTTGCTAATCTATCTGGTTATTGCTATTCTGGGAGTGTTCTTCATCATTGGTTTATGGCCATCGTTACGTGAGCAACTGATCAATCTGGTTGATAACGCACCAAGTTTAATTAATTCATTAAGTGACCAGCTGAGAGAGCTGGAGCAAAATGGTGCCATTCAGGCCTTGTTCCCTGAGGGCTCGACACCTTTCTCCCAGATCACGGAGTATATCAACAAAGGATTTAACTTTGTGACCAACTATGTAAGTGGATTTTTCTCACTCGTTTCCAGTTTTGCGATCATCTTGTTTACACTACCGATCCTTTTGTTCTATATGCTGTTACAAGGCGAGAAATTTGGTCGTAAACTGGCACATATCGCTCCAAAACGTTTCCAAAATGACAGCCGTGAAGTCGTACTTGAGATTGATCAGGCGCTGAGTGGTTTTATTGTAGGTCGAGTCTTGGTAAATCTGGCGCTGGGTGTACTGATGTATATCGGTTTCTTGATCATTGGACTGCCGTACGCATTATTGCTCACGGTAATCGCGGTTATCATGAACTTTGTTCCGTTTATCGGAGCGATTGTGTCGTCCGTGCCTATTGTCATCATGGGTCTCGTGGTATCGCCATCGGTTGCCATCTGGTCTCTGATTATTATTCTCGTCGCTCAGCAGATTCAGGACAACCTGGTTGCACCCTACGTATTTGGTAAAAAGCTCGATATTCACCCGCTAACGACGATTATTCTGGTCTTGGGTGCAGGAGACCTCGGTGGAATTATTGCCATCCTGATTATTATTCCGGTGTATATGATTGTTAAAATTCTTTTGGTTCGAATCTATAACATGTTCTTCAAGGACAAATGGCAGAATGCATAGAATCTAAATTATTCGAAGGAGTGGAGCACATGTCTGAAATTATCGAAAAACCATATAACGAACCTGAATATATCGCACCTCAATCTGTTCAAATGGGTACCATTCATATCTCGAACGATGTGTTGTCCAAGATCGTGGGGATGGCCGCGCAGAGCACGAATGGTGTATCCTCTATGTCTGTTGGACTGACTGAAGGTATTGCTAAGAGCATCAGCGGCAAGAGTCTGCAAAAAGGGATTGACGTACACGTCAAAGACGATCAGGCAACCATCCAGCTTCGCATCAACATTCAATATGGTAACAAGATGCACGAGGTCTGCCGTGAACTTCAACATAATGTTCAACAGGCTGTAGAGCAATTAGCTGGCGTTATGGTGAATGAAATTAAAGTGCAAGTCGTTGGTGTATCCATGCCGGAGACGGTATAAACGAATGTAAGGAATAACGATTATAGGATAAACGAATGGCAAAAAAACAGCACCGTCCCAATTAGCAACTTAACTGGGAGGGTGCTGTTTTATGTTTGCGGTAGTAGGTGGGAGCTTCGCCCATCACTTTTTTGAACATTTTGGAGAACAGCAATTGATCGGTGTAGCCCACAGAACGGGCAATATCACCAATGGTCAGACCGGGATCAAGCGTCAGTTCAGCTGCCCTGCGCATCCGATAATGGACCAGATACGACTGAATACTGCTTCCCATCTGGTCCTTGAAGAGAGAGCACAGGTAACTGCGCTGCAAGCCGACATGGGCCGCGATGGATTGAACGGTAATGGCATTGGCGTAGTTCATTTCGACAAAGTCCATCACCTGCGTTACGTACGTTTCCTTCGAATAATCCGGCATGGGTTGGATATTCTCCGAGTTGGCCTGATCAATCAAAATGGAGAAGAATTGATACAGCAAACCAGTCATGCTAATCTCCCAGCCTTTATGGGTATTGCGAGAATTGACCATTCGATGCAGGCAGGATCGCATCTCGTCGTCCTCATTGCCCAGCTCAAAGATCGGGTGATGCTCCGACAGACAGGCCTGCTGTAAAAAGGAGGGACTATTGCTACCTTGAAAAGCAACCCAGCTGTATTCCCATGGGTCATCCTGATCTGCTTCGTAATGAACAACAGAATGCGGAACGATTAGAAATCCTTGGCCTTTGTGCAGGGTGTATGTTTTGCCACCGACTTCGAAGGTGCCTTTGCCATTCAAAATATAATGAATTTTGTAATAGTCTCGCATGGCAGGGCCAAAGTGGTGACCTGGTGTACAGGCTTCCGTGCCATAATGAAGGAGCTGAAGCTCCTGAAAATGATTGTTCTTGAACATATACGTAATCAAGGGTATTCACTCCTATACGATTTCGTCTCATCTTGCATTTTAACATATTAATTAGTGTAAAAGATTAATCATTTAAGATTAGTTTATATAGATAACAATCATTTTTCCATATGTTCAAAGTGAAATGCCATATCGTTTTGCCAGAAAAATGTCTAAGATGAAAAGGAATTCAACAAACCTTACAGGAAAGTGAGAATAACGATGCCCTATACTGCGAGTGAACAACGATATGATGAGATGAAATATGTACGTTCCGGTAAATCCGGAATCAGACTGCCGCAAATTGCGCTGGGTTTATGGCAGAACTTTGGTGGCAACCGTACATTGGATATTCAGGAAGAGATGATTTTGCGTGCATTCGACCTCGGAATTAACCATTTCGATCTGGCCAATAACTATGGTCCACCTCCAGGATCAGCGGAAGAGAATTTTGGTGTGATTTACAAAAAACATCTGCGTCCTTACCGGGATGAGCTGCTCATCTCCTCGAAGGCAGGCTACCATATGTGGAGTGGACCTTACGGCGAATGGGGCTCCCGCAAAAACCTGATTGCCAGTCTCGATCAAAGTCTTGGTCGGATGGGACTGGATTATGTAGACATTTTCTATCATCACCGTCCAGATCCGGATACACCATTGGAAGAAACGATGACGGCGCTGGATCATATCGTGCGCCAAGGTAAAGCACTGTATGTGGGCTTGTCCAATTATAATGCAGAACAGACGCAAGAAGCGGTAACCATTCTCCGTCGTCTGGGTACGCCATGTCTGGTTCATCAACCAAATTACTCGATGCTGAATCGTTGGATTGAAGACGGTTTGCAAGACGTACTGGATGAGCAAGGCGTAGGTTCCATTGCGTTCTGTCCACTCGGCCGCGGTCAGTTGACGAATAAATATGTCGACAAGATCAAGGAAGAACGAGCCAATCCAACAGGCAATTTGAAAAAAGAAGCTTACACGGACGAGCGGATTGCCAAGTTCGATGCGCTTCAGGCAGTTGCCGAGCGAAGAGGACAGACGATCTCTCAACTGGCTCTGAACTGGATTTTGCGGGGTAACCGTGTTACCTCCGCACTGATTGGTGCCAGCCGTGTGTCCCAGATCGAAGAAAATGTAGCTGCGCTCAGCGCACCGGATCTGACAACGGAAGAGCTCAATGAAATTGAGAGCATTTTGGACGGCATGGGTAATTATCCTTGGTAACATACACAGTATAGCAGTGTGAAAATTATAGTTAGAAAAAGATTGTGGTCATATAAAATTAAAAATGAAATGGTGCCTATCTGATATCCAGGGTGGGTGCCATTTTTTTATATGTCATTTTCTTTATAGGATAAGATCTATTATAATAGTTCATTAATTGACCTATGTTTATTTTTTCAGAATGAGCCTAGTTCATAGCACCTGGTCCTAGGATTTAGGGTATAATATATAGAAGCTTTACATTTGAACTACGAAGGAGAGGCTCCATTTGAACTTTGAACAGTGGATTTCGCCTGAAAGCTATAACCTGACATCCGAGATGGAGAATCATCCATCAGACCGGATTGCACTTAGATGGCTCAGCGATCATCGAGAATTGGAAGAGATCACATATGGTGATTTATTCAAGCAGGCGAATCGTCTTGCTGGAGGTTTGCGTGAACTTGGACTAGAGAAGGGTGATCGGGTGTTGGTCATGGTACCACGCCGTATTATTGCCTATGTCATTTACATTGCTTGTCTGAAACTGGGGATTGCCGTGATTCCTTCTTCCGAGATGTTACGGGCCAAAGATCTGGAATATCGTCTGCGTCACTCTGAGGCGCGGGCTGTTATTGTATGGTCCGAGACGACCTCGGAAGTGGAAAAGATGGACGCAGATCTGCCATCACTGGCACATCGCATCGTGGCATCACCGAATGATGAAGTCGGCGTACCTGCTGAAGGCTGGGTCAATGTGCATGAATTAATGCAGAATCAACCTGACGAGATGGCTGCGGTGGAAACTCACCGTGATGATACGGCTATTCTTGCTTATACTTCAGGCACAACTGGTAATCCCAAAGGAGTTGTACATAGCCACGGTTGGGGATATGCCCACCTGCGGATCGCTTCTACATTATGGTTGGATATTCAGCCATCAGATACGGTATGGGCAACGGCTGCACCTGGTTGGCAAAAATGGATCTGGAGCCCGTTCCTGTCCGTACTCGGAAGAGGCGCCACCGGGCTGGTCTACAATGGATCATTCCAGCCCAAGCGTTACCTGGAACTGATGCAGGAACATCAAATTAATGTCCTCTGCTGTACACCAACCGAATATCGGCTGATGGCCAAAGCGGATGATCTTGGACATTATGACCTGTCCCATCTACGAAGTGCGGTTTCAGCGGGCGAACCGCTCAATCAGGAAGTCATTGAAATCTTCCAGCGTCACTTCGATTTGACCATTCGAGACGGATATGGACAGACCGAGAGCACATTGTTAATCGGCAGTCTCAAAGACGCTCCGGTACGCATTGGCTCCATGGGTCAGTCGATTACACCTGGGTTGATTGAAATCATTAACGAAGACGGACAGCCTGTTCCTGCGGGTGAAGTCGGAGATATCGCGGTACACAAAGAGATGCCAGCTTTGTTCCGGTCTTATTATCAGGATGAAGGACGGAAGGAAGCGAGTCAGCGTGGCGATTATTTTGTAACAGGAGACCGTGCGCGTAAAGACGAAGAAGGATACTTCTGGTTTGAAGGACGCAGTGATGACATCATCATCAGTTCGGGCTACACGATTGGACCATTTGAAGTGGAAGAAGCACTCATGAAACACGCCAGCGTGAAGGAATGCGCCGTGGTCGCGAGTCCAGACGAGATCCGTGGCAATATTGTCAAGGCATTTGTCGTACTGAGAGACGATTCACTGGCTTCACCGGAACTGATGCGTGAATTGCAACATCACGTCAAAGAAATCACAGCACCTTATAAATATCCACGTAAGATCGAATTCGTTACGGATCTACCGAAGACAAACTCCGGTAAAATCCGCCGGATCGAGCTGCGCGAACAAGAAAAACGAAATGGTTAGATCATTTTCTATAGATGAAATTTTGCAAATTGATCATGCGTAGTGAAAGAGAAGGAATCGATTCTGCAGAAGCGATAGCGCTCGTATTTGTCTCCAAATTTTAACCTTTGAAAAATACGATGAAGAAAACTTGGAGACAACGACGATCTAAAGAACGATCCTTCGCTGTAACGGCCACTCAACAGATCCGAATCCATTTTGCAAACCGATGCCATTAATATATGAAACAGGAGTGAACACAACCATGAGTCAATTTGAACAAACCTTTGAAAAGTCATTGGAACAATACGCAGAACTGGTTGTCAAAGTCGGCGTGAATATTCAAAAAGGACAGGATCTACTCATCACTGCTCCCATCGAAACGCTTGAATTCACACGTCTGATTGTGCAAAAAGCCTATGCGGCTGGTGCAAACTATGTACAAGTGGACTTTGATGACGACAATATTACCCGCAGTCGTTTTGAGCATGGCTCCAATGATAGCTTCGACTACTATCCAGCCTGGAAAGCGGATATGATGGAGAAATTTGCAGAAGCAGGCGGCGCTACCCTGACGATCAAAGTTCCTGATCCTGAACTGTATAACGGTATTGATTCGGACAGCGTTTCCCGGGCAACCAAAGCGGCTGCTCAGGCACGTAAAGGGTACTCAAAATACACACGTAACCATGAAATTAGCTGGTGTCTGATCAAGGCACCGACCAAGGCTTGGGCGAACAAAGTGTTTGCCGACATTCCGGAAGAAGACCGAATCAACGTGATGTGGGAAACCATCTTCAAAATGAACCGTGTGGATGGCGGAGACGCCGTACAAAATTGGAGAGAGCATCTGGAAACCTTGAATACCATGAGTGATCTCCTGAACAAAAAGAACTATAAGAGCCTGCATTACCGTGCGCCAGGTACAGACCTGAAAATTGAACTGGTCCATAACCATATCTGGGGCGGTGGAGGCAGTGAAAATAAACAAGGCGTGTACACGGTCGCAAACATGCCTACTGAAGAAGTATTCACGATGCCTAAACGCAGCGGAGTGAACGGGTATGTCAGTAGCACCATGCCTCTGAACCTGAACGGCCAACTGGTAGATCAGATGAGAATCACATTTAAGGATGGACAGGTTGTAGCCTTTACGGCAGCCTCTGGCGAAGAGCATCTGAAGAACCTGTTTGCTACCGATGAAGGAGCGCGTTATTTGGGTGAAGTGGCACTCGTCCCGCATGACTCCCCAATCTCTAACCTGAACCGTATTTTCTACAATACGGGTATTGACGAAAATGCATCCTGCCATTTGGCTGTGGGCAGCGCTTATCCATTCAACATGAAAGATGGCACAACGATGTCTAACGAAGAGTTACTGAAGCATGAGTGCAATGTGAGTTTGACCCACGTCGATTTCATGATCGGTTCCGCAGAGCTGGATATCGACGGTGAGTTACAAGACGGTACAATTGAGCCGGTATTCCGTAAAGGCAACTGGGCATTTTAATTTCTAATCTGGCTAGTAACAGTACTGAACGAGAAAGTGACTTCAACTTGAAGTCACTTTTTTCGTTTTTTCATAACATGGATTACACGGGTCTTACAGGCACACATATCTCGCAATAATGCTGATGGAGCAGTTCCCATCGATATCGTTCTATAACCGGCTTGTTGTCCATCACATAACCACTTGTATGCAAATGTGGGATGATCGCATGCCATGCCTGCTGAATATCTTTTGCCGTGTGCTTCACTTTACAGATGAGATAATCTCCGCCTAATAGCTCGCCAATCTCGACAAACTCATCTTCCAGATGTCCAGTTTCAGTGATGACAATACAGGCATCATATCTGCATTTCTGGGGCAATGTGGTAGCCGGGTCATCTTGGGGTATACCCAGTAATGTTGCTGATTCGTTAAGCAAGTGTTTTTTGTCTGCCCATTGTTTCAGCGTATTCATCGCTTGAGCATTGGCTGGACCGTAAGGACCAACTTGTCGAACATAAGCGAGACGATAGGATGGGAGGTTTTCGATATACATTTCCATGAAAATCATCCTCTCTGTACGATTTCTCTTACATGTTGGATGCTAACATGGTATAAAAGAAATTGCTTAGGTAATTGTTGAATCCTGACGATGAAACTCATAGAATAGTGATAATATGATGGAAGACTGTTCCAATAGAGCAAAACGAGAGGGAGACGCGTTAAACATGGATATTACTTATGTCTTCACGGATGAACGTTTCAGGCAAGCTGTGTTGGATCGTTTTTGTGATCAGCGGGATTTCATTCAGAAGAGTGACGTTTGTGAGGTTGAGACATTACAACTTTCCAATCACAATATTAGCAATCTTGACGGAATCGAGTATTTCAGTGGACTTCAAGAGCTGGATTGTGCCTATAATCAATTGACCGGTCTGGATCTCACTCAGAATCACAAGCTGAGGACGCTACGTTGCAGAGAGAATCAGCTTCTTACACTGGACCTCCGTTCCAATTCGGAATTGCAGGTGCTTGATTGCAGCTTTAATCGACTTCGCAAATTGGAGCTTTCTCATAATTTCAAGCTAGTAACGGTGGAGTGTCATTGGAATATGTTGTCGGAGCTGGTTACGGAGCCCCTTGAGCGATTGGAGGAACTCAGTTGCAGTTATAATGCTCTTTTCTCGTTTGAACTTGAACACAATAAGCAACTGCGGCGACTGGATTGCGCCAACAATTACATATTGGAACTCGATGTAACCGATTGTCCAAACTTAATTGAACTTCGTTGCCACCACAACCATATCAAAGAGTTGGATCTTCGTTCGAATTTGATTTTGGAGAGTGTCCGGTGTTTTAACAACCATATTAGCGAGCTGGACATTCGCCATAACGTGCAACTAAGAGAGCTGTACTGTTCCGAGAATAAATTAACCGCGTTGGATTATAGCCTTAATCCCAAGTTGGAGAGATTGCAGTATGCAGACAATCTAATGTTTGAATCCAATCATGAAGTTCAGGGGATGGGTGTATTTCAGTATGATGGATCGATGTCCAACTATCTGATGCGCTTGCTGGTTCAGGGTAATGAGCTAGTAGTCACAGCGCAGGTTTCAACCAAGACAGAGATGGAAGCTTTGTCCCCATACATGGAGGCGACGTGGAAACGGTGGGACATGCTTGGTGAGCAGGCGCTTAGAACTATTGCCGAGGCCCATCCGGACGAGGATATTAATGAATTGGTTCTGGCTGATGCCGAATTTCAGGGAGATCAATATTTCCGATTGGGTTATGACGCGGGGGATACACCTGCTGGCCGACTGTACATATACGCGGAGTTCGACGATGAATTTCAGATGTTGGACACCTTGATCTATGAAACGTATTAAAGCCACGAGATCGTGGCTTTTTTTTCTTTGTTATATTGTATGTTATTCAGCGTGCATTTTGTTGAAGCTAACATATTCGTTAATCGGTTTACGGTAACCGCGTGGGCGCTGTTTGGCTTCCGACTTTTTGCCGATCGTGATCATCATGGCAGGTACAAAATGGTCGGGAATATCCAAACTCCGTTGCAGTTCTTCCGAGTCAAAACCAATCATGGGACAGGTGTCCCAACCGCGATCCTGAGCGATCAACATCAATTGCATGGCAGACAGGCTGGCATTGCGAATCGCATCCTCACGTTGGAAGAATCTGCCACGAGATTCGTAAAATTCAGTAACACTTTGGGATTCCTGCTCGTATTGAAACGGAGTGAGTGCGCCCAGGTTCAGCAAGCCTTCGTTAATGGTGCGGATATGATGATGTGCGTTGACATCGCCCAAAACCACGATGACCGCAGAAGCTGTTTTTACTTTATATTGCTGGGAAGCTTCATAGACTTTCTCAATCTGTTCTTCATCTTTAAGCACAAGATAGTGCGTGTGTTGCAGGTTAAAGGCAGATGGTGCGAATTTGTTCAGGGCAAACATCTCTTGTAGTTCCGAATCCGAAATTTCAATTCCTTCTTCAAAAATAACGGCCGATCTACGGTTTTTGACCAGATTCTCTAACTCACTCATGATGGTTTCCCTCGCTTATGTATGATTTATAAACTGACTATAACACACTTAGTTACTTTATGTAAGTATTATTTTAGAATAAGACAAGGTTTGCCTGCCATACGCTAAAATAAAACACTAGAGGTGATTCATGAGAACATTCATTACAAGGTATAAGAGAGGACATAACTCGCATGAATTTCGGGTATATGTGATCCAATCTTCAACCTTAAAACGTTTTGTAGTTATGGAAATTATTCTGGGCTCAATCGTGTACAACGTCGCACTGTATTTGTTCCATAATGCACTACTTGCTGGCGTAGGCTCTTGGGCTGGAACAGAAAGTCTGAAGAGATTGCCACTGATTTTTAGAAGAATTGCGGGTACATGATGAGATGTACAAAGAAAGATTGGAGCATAAGAGGGCCAGTTTCGGCCCCATCTTTTGCTTCAGCTATGCTTTAGTCACGCTTCTTTATCTGATCCGATAATTCGCTAAGCTTTGAGTCCGGAACCTACCTTATTTGGCACGTTCCAAATACTGCTCCAGCGTAAGTTTCTGGTTGGTAATCTCACCAGCAATATATACGCCTACATACCGAACATGCCATGGCTCATAAGAGTAACCTGTCAATTTCTCTTGATCTTTACCATAACGGATGATGAATCCGTACTTGTGGGCATTGGCTTTCAGCCATTTGCCTTCTTTGGTGTTGCCAAAGCTTTGCTGAAGATCATAACCGGCCGAAGCGCTGGAGATATCCATGGCAAGACCAGTCTGATGTTCGCTTTGTCCTGGACGAGCACTTGTTTTGTTGGCAACAGCTTCACCTTTGATACTGGCATTACGGTCAAAGATCGATTTTTGGGTCGCATAAGAGCGATAGCCAGACACGGCTTTGATATCAATGCCGTCTTTTTTGGCAGCAGCAAATAATTTTTCAATCGCGGTTGCAGCCACTTTACGCATTTGTTTCTTCGGACTGGAGCCTGAGAAGCTAAAAGGAATATTAGGGACGACCAAATCTTGAGGTGCATAAGTCGAAGGCAAATTTCTCTTTTTATTGACAAGCACAACAGTACTGGACACATTAGTCACCGTTGCTACATTTTTAATCGTTTTGATCGTACGACCAGGTGCATTATCATGCAGAAATTGAGTGAAGCTGGAACTCGCAGCAGATGCGACAGGATTCAAGCTGCTTGAAGTAATAGGAAGGGTAGTAAAAGCAGAACCTGCTACAACAGAACCTACCAGAATTGTGGATATGATCGATTTACGAGTAAAAGATTTCATGATGTGTGTTCCTCCTCGGATTATATGAATCTATATACCGAGTATACTAGAGGATTATATCCATAGGTTCTCCAATTGTTTCCGAGTTGTAAACAAAGTTTGTTAGAGTCTTCTTTTTGCAACTCTCATAGAGGCATATAAAGAAAAGAACACCCAAAAAAGCCGTTGCATTAGATGCAACGGCTTTTGATGTGAAGAGATAATGCTAGATTAATTCATGCTGGAGACTGTATTACAACATGCAAGCGTCAGATCCACCGGAGCTTCCAACAGTTACGGCACGCGTGTCACGAACGCGAACGTTGCCGCTGAGTACACCGGAGTCACTGCTTAATTTGAAGGAAGGATAGTTTTCTTCCGTATCCAGCTTCATGTGTTGTTCAAGGTTCAGCTGTTGCTTCGGATCAACATAGAACGGAACCAGATTGGTTTCAATCTGCGCGTCGAGAGCCGCAAGTTCATCAACAATAATAATCGCGATAACTCCGTTACATCCGCAACCTTCCAGGTCGTAGATTACTTTGAAATATCCAGGTTGGTCATTCAGGCTTTCCGTCAGTCGTTTTGCTGCCAGATCAGTAATTTGAATATACATATGGGTACACTCCTTTATAAATGAAAAAAGTGGTGAAAGGTTAATTCATACTCTCAATGACTACCAATATTATACCACTATCGACATAAATCAACGCATTATTTTTTCGTGAACAGATAGCTCTAGTGAAAATGATTGAATCAACATCATTATCCGTAGCAGTGATTATACGAACACACTTTTGGGGAAATAGATGAGGATGAATGTTAGGGCGTGTCTGAAACACGCCCTAGATAAAGGGGCGAAGAGTGCGGATGATTCAGTTTGAAAATGTATCTAAACAATATCCTGATGGGACTACAGCCTTGCGTCAGGTTAATCTCAACATCAACAAGGGAGAGTTGTTCGTCATGATTGGTCCGAGTGGATGTGGCAAAACCACCATGCTCAAAATGATCAATCGCCTGATTGAACGAACAGATGGAACAGTGCACATTAATGAACGCCCAATCGATGAATACAACATTCACGAATTGCGATGGAATATCGGATATGTGCTGCAACAGATTGCATTGTTCCCGCATATGACGATTGCCGAGAATATTGCGGTTGTTCCTGAACTCCGAAAATGGAAGTCAGATCGAATCAAAGAGCGCGTACATAAGCTGCTGGACATGGTTGGATTGCACGGAGATAAGTACAGTGAGCGTAAACCTGCCGAGTTATCCGGAGGACAACAGCAGAGAATTGGTGTGTTGCGTGCACTCGCTGCCGATCCCGAGATTGTATTGATGGATGAACCGTTTAGTGCACTGGATCCGATGAGCCGCGAGAAATTGCAGGACGATATTCTGGATATCCAGCGTCAGATGAAGAAAACAATTGTGTTTGTCACCCATGATATTCAGGAAGCGATGAAGCTGGGGGATCGCATCTGCATTATGAAGGATGGACAGGTTTTGCAGGTAGGCACTCCGGAAGAATTGATCCAACATCCAGCCAATGATTTCGTACGCGAGTTTGTAGGGAGTCCTAACGCTGATAAAAGTTCACAATCTGCATTTGATCTCGAAACCATCATGTCGCCGCTCTCACCTGGTCATGTACCAAAATCGGCCAAAACAGCCGTTCCCGTATCCATTACGTTGACGGAGTTAGTTGAGATCATGTCTTTCCATGACCATCTGCTGGTTGAACGTAACCGCCAGATTATTGGTGAGATCAGTCGGTCTGATCTGATGAAATATTGGTCTGGTCAGTTACAGGAGCGAGGTGATGGACATGAGTAGATTCACGGAGGTGTTCAGTGAGCGTAAAGGTCAGTTGTTGTCTGGGCTGCTTGAACATATTCAGATCTCATTTATCGCGTTGTTCTTTGCCGTCCTAATTGCTATTCCGCTTGGTATCTACTTGACAAGAAAGCCAAGAGTCGCTGAACCGATTATCGGGGTTACGGCTGTGTTACAGACTATACCGTCTTTGGCGCTTCTCGGATTGCTTATCCCTTTATTCGGCATAGGCACATTGCCTGCAATTATTGCACTGGTGGTGTATGCGCTGCTTCCCGTACTTCGCAACACGTACACAGGAATATCCGAAGTCGATCCTTCCATGGTCGAAGCGGCGAATGCGATGGGCATGAATAGTCGACAACGTCTGATCAAAGTGGAGCTGCCACTGGCGATGCCTGTCATTATGGCCGGAATTCGGACCGCGATGGTCCTGATTGTAGGAACGGCGACACTTGCTGCCTTGATCGGCGCTGGAGGCTTGGGTGCATTAATCTTGCTGGGCATTGATCGGAATGATACGGCACTGATCATCCTTGGAGCTATTCCGGCCGCATTGCTGGCTATTTTGTTTGATGTGCTATTGCGTCAGTTCCAGCGGTTGTCATTCAAGAAAACATTGGTTACCTTGGGTTCGCTTGCTCTGATCGCGATACTTGTGATCACCATTCCCTTTTTTGCGAGGGGAGGACAGAAGGATCTCGTCATTTCCGGAAAACTGGGGGCGGAACCCGAAATTCTGATTAACATGTATAAATTGCTGATCGAAAAAGATACAGACCTGACTGTTGAACTAAAACCCGGATTAGGCAAAACGCCATTCCTTTTCAATGCACTCAAATCAGGTGATATTGACATCTATCCCGAATTCACCGGGACAGCGATCTCCGAATTCATGAAGGAAACAGCTGTCAGCACCGATCGGACAGAGGTGTACGAACAGGCTAGGGATGGAATGCTGAGCCAGTTCAACATGGTGCTTCTGAACCCTATGGATTATAACAATACGTATACGTTGGCCGTCCCACAAAGCGTCGCAGATCAGTACAATCTCAAGACCATTTCGGATCTCAAGCCGGTGGAACAACAGATGAAGGCAGGATTCACGCTGGAATTCTCGGATCGGGAAGACGGTTACCTTGGCATTCAGAAGAAGTATGGGATTGAATTCCCGGACGTTGCAACCATGGAACCGAAGCTTCGCTATGGAGCTATTCAACGTGGCGATATCAATCTCGTAGATGCCTACTCCACAGATAGTGAGTTGAGAGAATATGAACTCGTTGTGCTGGAAGATGATCAGGAATTGTTCCCGCCTTATCAAGGCGCACCGATGCTTCGTCAAGAAACGGCAGATCAATATCCACAACTGGTTGAGGTGTTGAATCAGCTTGCTGGCAAAATTACCGATGAAGAGATGCGTCAGATGAACTATGACGTGAACGTAGATGGAGCAAATCCTGAGCAGGTGGCAACAGAATACCTTAAACAGACGGGATTGCTGTAACTTTAGGTGTCTCTGCAATAGATGTATCAAAAGGATGAGGAGGAACCATGATGACCCAAGAAACCTATGACTTGATTGCAATTGGAACAGGAAGCGCCGCAAGTTCTGTAATCACCCGCTGTGCTGAAGCTGGCTGGAAGATAGCTGTGATTGATGAACGTGAGTTCGGAGGGACCTGTGCACTGCGCGGCTGTGATCCCAAGAAAGTACTGGCTGGAGCGGCTGAGTTGATGGACTGGAATGAACGGATGCAAGGTAAGGGGATTCAAGGACAGGCTATAATAGATTGGTCTGAATTGATGGCATTTAAGCGCACCTTTACCGAGAGCATACCCAGAGCAAGCGAGGATAAATTCAAACAGGCCGGAATGGATACGTTCCATGGTAAAGCCTCATTCGTCGATGAAGAGCATATTCAAGTTGGAGAAGAAGTGCTTCATGGCAAACACATTCTAATTGCTACAGGTGCAAGACCTGCACCACTTAAGATTGAGGGCTCAGAGCATCTCATATACAGTGATGACTTTCTGGATTTAGAACAACTGCCGGATCGATTAGTACTGGTAGGCGGTGGCTACATTGCATTTGAGTTTGCTCATATTGCGGCCAGAGCCGGGACGGAAGTTCACATCCTGCATCGGAGTGAACAGCCACTGAAATCATTTGACGCGGAGCTGGTGGAAGCTTTGTTGCAAAAATCGAAAGAGATCGGCATTCATGTTCACTTGAACGCGGAGGTGAAATCCATACGGCAAGAGGGGAACGCCTATGTCGTTCATGGTACACGCAATGGTGCAGATCACCAGTGGCAGTGCGGACTTGTCGTGCACGGAGCCGGGCGCATTCCTAATGTGGATGGGCTGGAATTGGAGAAAGGCAACGTCAGCTACAGCAAAAAAGGGATTAAGGTGAACGAGTATCTGCAAAGTGAAAGCAATCCACGAGTGTATGCTGCTGGCGATGTGACCGACACAAAAGGGCTGCCTTTGACCCCTCTAGCTGGACAGGAATCCCGCGCGGTATCGTTTAATTTGTTGGAGGGAAACCAACACAAACCAAATTATGAAGTCATGCCTTCCATTGTGTTTACTGTCCCTGCACTTGGATCAGTAGGCATGAGTACGAAACAAGCGAAGAAAGAAGGCTACGAGGTACAGAACAATGATATGTCGAAATGGTATACTTACAAGCGAACGCATGAAAAAGTTGCCATGGCCAAAGTGGTGATCGATAAATCAACCGGCCATATTCTGGGTGCTCATGTGTTCGGTAGCAAAACAGAAGAATTGATTAACCTTTTTGCAATGGCGATTCAATTCAATCTAACGACTGATCAGCTAAACACCATGAATTTTGCATATCCTACTGCTGCATCGGACTTGGGTTCTCTATTGTAGAAGTGATAATGTCCCCTCTTTGGGACGGAAGGAAGGATGAGAATAGCGATGTCATCGGATTTTATAGGGTTGCATGAAGGCAAGTGGACCACGGAACCCGTTGCTGCGCGGATGGAAAGGGATCGTTTCGTCGTGGAAGCTCAGGAAGGTAGTGACTTCTGGGAAAAAACATTCTACGGGTTCTGTCATCGGAATGGACACGCCATGCTTGCACCATGGGATGGAACGGAAGCCATTGAAATATCTTTCGATCTGAGTTCATTTACCGAATTGTATGATCAGGCGGGATTAATGTTATGGTACGGAGAAGATCAATGGATCAAGGCTGGAGTTGAGGTCAATGATGGTGTCGCTCATGTTGGAGCAGTTGTGACAGACGCCTACTCCGATTGGTCATTATCTCCTGTGCCAGAGTGGGGTGGACGGATCGTAACGATTAGAGCTTCCTACAATAACGAAGCAGTCGTCATTCGTGCTCGGACAGATGAGCATCCATGGCGAACGATTCGAGTTGCGCGGTTTGCCCATCCGACGAACAAACAAGCCGGTCCATTTCTATGTTCACCGAAGCGTGCAGGGTTCGAGGTAGCCTTTACGAAGTGGAGATCCACGGCACCGGATGAAGACTTGCACACAGATCCGCCAATTACGGATTAAAACAAGTTAAGGTATACTGGTGCAAAAGCCAGATAACTTCTAGCTGGGGATTGAGTCAGCAACAAATAACACACCAACACGATAAACCATGAAACACTAACAAGCTTATCTACCTTAGAAAGTAAAACAGTACAAATAAGCAAGTCTTCCAACAACGGAGGACTTGCCTATTCTCGTGTTTAAACATAGGACTATGAAGAGTACTCGTATCATAGTACACCGTGTGCATCGAGTTCTTTCGCATCCTACAACGAAGGTCCTTGCGAACCTTGTTGAATTTAATGTTTATTTACTCGTGTCCGTATCCATGGACTGGGTTTCGGTCTCTTTTTCACCCTCATCATCATTGGACTTATTGAACTCCAGCATACGCTCCTCGTAATCGTCCAGGAACCACAGTGGGTCCATACTGTCTTCCTCACCGTTGTAATTGATCACGATTTCTTCGCCAGCCTTGATATCTGTATACGCGTAGAAGTCAAAGGTGTGGTTATCAAAATTGATATCATAAGTAGCGTTAGGCTCATAGGAGTGGTTGATCAGACTGCCGTAGCCGAGAAGAATCGCGGTATGATTCGCTCCGTATTCGAACACGTAATCTTCCAAAATCGTTTTTTCGACATGCTCATGATCTTCATTTGGATAAGGCACAACGGGTGCCTGATGGATAAGCGTTCCTTTGGCAATATCAACGGTAGCAAATACCCCGCGGTTAAATTCACCACCATCACCTAACTTGGATTGTTTTACTTCAATCATAATCTTCACCTGTTGCTCTCTAAAGAGCTCCGTTCTATATAGTAGTAATTCGTTAAGGCAAAATTTTACCCCATACTTTCATATAAGGCAAATTTCAGACAAAAAGGTGCAATATTTTTTAATATGGCGTTGAGTTGTGCAGGATATAACGCTTATAATATACAAAGAATTAAGTCTATATAGAAAAGGTGTCATGAATGAGCATATTAAATGTAGAAAAATTAAGTCACGGTTTTGGTGACCGTGCTATCTTTAACGACGTTTCATTCCGCCTCTTGAAGGGCGAACATATTGGTCTGATCGGGGCCAATGGTGAAGGTAAATCCACCTTCATGAACATAATTACAGGAAAACTTCAGCCGGATGAAGGCAAGGTGGAGTGGTCCAAACGGATGCGTGTTGGTTATCTGGACCAGCATGCTGTATTGAACAAAGGACAATCGATCCGTGACGTGCTTCGCGGCGCGTTCCAGTATTTGTTCGACATGGAGCAGGAAATGAATGATATGTATGGCAAAATGGGCGATGTGACTCCAGAGGAGCTTGAACAACTTCTTGAAGATGTGGGTACGATTCAGGATACATTGACAAACCAGGATTTCTACATGATCGATGCCAAAGTGGACGAAACCGCCCGTGGTCTGGGTCTGACGGATATCGGCCTGGATAAAGACGTCAATGACCTGAGTGGTGGACAGCGTACCAAAGTACTGCTTGCCAAGCTGCTGCTGGAAAAACCCGATATTTTGCTCCTCGATGAGCCTACGAACTATTTGGATGAATTGCATATCGAATGGCTGAAACGTTATTTGCAGGAATATGAGAATGCATTTATCCTCATTTCTCACGATATTCCGTTCCTGAACAGTGTAATCAACTTGATCTATCACATGGAGAATCAGAATCTAACTCGCTATGTTGGCGATTATGATCATTTCCAGGAAGTGCATGAGATGAGAAAACAGCAGCTGGAGTCGGCTTACAAGCGCCAACAACAAGAGATTGCTGACCTCAAGGATTTTGTAGCGCGTAACAAAGCAAGCGTAGCTACACGCAATATGGCGATGTCCAGACAGAAGAAGCTCGATAAGATGGATGTCATCGAGATCGCCAAGGAGAAACCGAAACCGCAGTTCAACTTCCGTGATGCAAGAACATCCGGCAAGCTCATTTTCGAAACCAAAGGTCTTGTGATTGGATACAACGAACCGTTGTCCAGACCACTGGATCTGCGTATGGAGCGGGGACAGAAGATTGCCCTCGTTGGTGCGAACGGAATCGGTAAAACAACCCTGATGCGTAGTATTCTGGGTGAAATTCAAGCTCTGGAAGGAACCGTTCAACGTGGTGAACATCTGGAGATTGGTTACTTCCAGCAAGAGATGAAGGATGCCAACTACAATACGTGTATTGAAGAGATCTGGCAGGAGTTCCCTTCGTATACCCAATTCGAGGTGCGTGCTGCACTTGCAAAATGTGGTTTGACTACAAAACACATTGAGAGCAAGGTTGCTGTACTAAGTGGTGGCGAGAAAGCCAAAGTGCGTCTCTGTAAGCTGATCAATAATGAAACCAACCTGCTTGTGCTCGATGAGCCGACGAACCATCTGGACGTTGATGCCAAGGAAGAGTTGAAACGTGCGCTCAAGGCTTACAAAGGCAGTATTCTTCTGATTTCCCACGAACCGGAATTCTACCGTGATGTGGTTACGGAGACGTGGAACTGTGAGTCGTGGACAACAAAAGTATTTTAAATAGAGGTTGTTCGAAAAGCCCGCTTTTGATTACGAATCATGCCTAGCGGCAACATCAGCATCGAAGATGGGATTCAGCCGAAATGTCCGTTGCTCACGTAGTTTTCCCTACGCTCCGCTACTCCATTTCTACCTTCATCCCATCTTCTCGGTGCTGAAAACCAGACTTTTTGAACACGCACTAATATTACTAGATAGCTTGCGAACAAGCTCGAAGGGTGAAAAAAAGGCGCGAATTTTGCTTGCAAAACAGGCAGAACTCGCGCTTTTTTTGCATGGTTTTAACGAAAATTGTTTGAGTCGAATTCATAGTTGACAGCTTTAATAAGGCAATAATATAATTCAGGAAAGCGATTACATTTACATATTAGAAACCTGTTTCACTGCATAGGGGCAAGGAAGACACGGTATTCCAAATGGGTATCATTGCACTTAGAAGGGAAGGCAGGTCTTTTTTTGCACTTTAATGAAACCGGTTTCATTTTGAAAAGGAGGTGGACCTAGCTCGTTACTGACCGCTGGTTGCTGAGGACAGGCCGGACAACAACACCGCGCCTTCAAGAACCATGCTTTCATCTTCCAAGCCAAAGGAGAGAATGAACATTGGATAAACTCAGGAAACCCATAATATTCATGTTATCTGCAACACTTGCGCTATCCTCTGGACCGCTGATGCTACCGAGTAAGGCATATGCTGATCTGAACAGTATACCCGCCACGTTGTTGCAGGACGATTTTTCGGATGGGGATTTCACGGCATCACCTGCGTGGAACGTTAGCTCAGGCAGTTGGGAAGTGAACGCTGACCCGACAGATGTGTTCAACTCCACCCTTTACCAGAGCGATACCAATGAAGGCATCATTTCCACTGGAGACTCCATGTCGGACATGACCGTGTCCATGCGCTTTTACACGGGAGCCGGTCAGGGGTATCCGGGAATATTGCCGCGGTTTCAGGATAAGAGCAACTTTTACTATTTTCAAATGCAAGTTCCTAACAATAAACTCGTTTTCTCCAAACGCGTGAACGGAACAGATACACCTCTGAAAACGGTGGACTATACATTTGCCAAAGATACATGGTACACACTCAAAGTGGTGCTGTCGGGTACCTCCATTCGCGGGTATATCGTTGAAAACGGCTCCGATCGCTTGGTATTCGATCTAGTCGATCCTACATACGGGTCAGGTACCGTTGGCATTCGAAATAAGTGGCAGTCGGTACATGCAGATGACGTGACCATTGCCGAGCAGCCGCCAGGGAACGATGTTCAGCTCTCCATTGCAGAGCAGACGGCATCTTCGGTTTCCCTGCAATGGTCTGAAATCTCAGGTGCATCAACCTATCGCCTGTATCGTTCCTTCACCCCTGAAGGCGGCTATTCCCTGGTAACCAACACCGGAACTTTGGGACACACGGATGAAGGATTGAGCGGGGATACGGTATATTATTACAAGCTCGCTTATGAATACGGAGGCCTCACCGAGTCATTATGGACTGCTCCGCTGGAAGTTCGAACGACAGCCGCAGCACCACAGGCTCCGGGCGAATTAAAGGCCGAAGCACTCAATGCCACGGGTGTGAAGCTATCTTGGCCCGCCGTGGACAAGTCATCTGGCTATCGCGTGGTTCGGGCCGAAGCTGGAAGTGACCAGTATGAGCAGATCTATGAAGGGAAGGGGCTTGTTTTCACAGATGAGGGACTTGAGCCCGGCAACAGCTACAGCTATCGTGTGACTGCCTTTAATGCAGCTGGGGAGTCAGCATTCACCGTTGCAGAAGCCACGACGTACTCCATTGACTCTCCTACAGCGTTTGCAGCTACAGCTGTGACAGATACATCGATCTCTCTGGAATGGAATGTCTTGCCTGGATCTGATGTATCGTATACAGTGTCGCGTGCAACTAGTGCAACGGGGACATATCAGCAGGTGCACAGTGGCAATGAAAGTACGTTTACCGATAGTGGTCTGACGATGGGCACGGGCTATTTTTATATAATTCAAGCGAAAGTGGATGGAGTTGATTCTCCAGCATCCACACCACTGGGTGTTGCCACGCTTCGCACAAGCATTACACCAGGGCAACTGTGGCCAGATCTGGACGGGAAGCCGATCGATGCGCATGGCGCAGGCTTTTTCTACGATGAACAGACAGAGACTTATTACTGGTATGGCGAATATCATAAGGGCGGCTGGCCAGCAGTTGGTGTGCGTGTGTATTCATCCAAGGATCTGATGAACTGGACGGACGGAGGCATGGCACTGACCACGCTTCAATCGATGGATGATTTTGACAATGACCCGTTGATCTCTGAATTGTATGCGGGGCGTGAGGACCGTGTGGATATCTGGGCAGATATTCGCAGAGGGCGGATCATTGAACGACCGAAGGTCATCTACAACGACAAAACGAAGAAATACGTGATGTGGGCCCACATGGACGGTGACAAGGACCCCTATAACGATAATGCAAACTACGGTAAAGCGCGGGCGGGTTACGCGATCAGCGATTCTCCGACAGGGCCTTTCGTGTATCAGAAGAGTTACCGGATGGACAGAGCTCCCGAAGGGGAGAAAGATTTCTTCCCAACCGATAAGGGTATGGCACGTGATATGACGTTGTTCAAGGACGATGACGGCACTGGCTATCTGATCTACTCCAGTGAGGAAAACCTGACGCTCTATATCTCCAAACTGACTGAAGACTACAGCGACGTAACAGGGTGGCATAAGGAAGGACGAACCGATGACAAAGGCAATCCGGTACGTGATTCCACCTATCAGGCACAATACGGCGTCGATTACGTGCGGGTGTTCCCGGGAGGGCAACGCGAAGCACCAGCGATGTTCAAGTACCAGGGGAAATATTATATTTTGACCTCCGGAGCTTCCGGCTGGGCCCCTAACGAAAACAAAGTGACGGTTGCGGACAACATCTTTGGCCCATGGTCAACGCAGACCAATCCGTTCGTGCGCACGTTGCCAACCGATCCCGATCCAGGCAAAGCATTCGGCACGCAAACCACAGCGGTGATTCCGGTCGATCCGGAAAAAGGCAAGTTCATTTACGTGGGGGATACGTGGAATGGTGGTAATTTCTCAAATGACGCTGCAAAATACGTGTTCTTGCCTATTGAGTTTGGAATAGGCTCCGACATCGCGATCAAGTGGTATAACAGCTGGACACCTGATCTGCTGAATTCGATGGGCAAGGTGGATATCGCCGATCCGTTGCCAGAAGCCGTGGCGTTAGGCAAAGTCCCATCCCTGCCAACGACATTGAATGTACGCGACGGAGGTGAACTGGTGTCAACGCCAGCCGTATGGACGGTTGATAACCGGGCCATGACGGCAGAAGATTTTGCCAAGCCAGGACCGCTCACGTTACAGGTAACCACACCGGAATATAACAACAAAAAGCAGGCAGTTCGCGTAAATGTCATTCCAGAGAATACACTATATTTTGTGAATAGCGGAGGTTACGAAACGGCTGATTACAGTCTCATGGGTGCTTACATGAAAGGGACACTTGCGAACCCGGGAACAGCGGATCAGATGTACGCTCCTGCAGAGGGACGTAATTGGGGGTATGTCAGCGCAGATGCACTGGCATCCGGTTCGAATGGCGGGGATATATTCTCGACCGTACGTTATCTGAACGGTGGCAATGTCAGCAATTCACCTAAAGGCACGGACTTAACCTATAGATTTGATGTGCCAAATGGGACATACGATGTGTACGCCGGATTCAACGATCCGTGGACCAATGCATCGCGCAGAGCAAATTTCATCATCAATGGCACCAATACCGGTGCAGTTACTTTTACGCCTGCCAGCGTTAGAGCTCACAAAGGCATCAGCGTGTCGGACAACAAGCTGGAACTGACCGTGCGCAACACGGCATCGCAGGACCCGATGATTAGTTGGATTATGATCGTTAAACCAGATGCGGCACCACCTACCAATGACAGTGCTGGCCTCAATGCTGATGCGTTGGATTCAACGAGCGCAACGCTTCATTGGGATCTACGTCTTGGCGCAGCAAGCTACAAGCTCTACCGCTCAGATCGTGAGCAAGGTGAGTATAAGGTGATCTATAACGGCAATTTGAGAGAATACAAGGACAGCGAATTGAACCCCGGCACGGATTATTATTACAAAGTGGAAGCTTTTGATGCGTCTGGGCAATCCGTGAGCGGTGTATCTTCCGCTTATCAGGTGCACACGGCTCAGCAGAGCGCTGTCGATGTAGCTACTAGCATTACAGCATTGGAACAGCCTTCCGCAGGTGCGAAGAAACTGAAGTTACCGGTAGTACCGAGAGGTTTCATGGTGACGATCGCTTCCAGTTCGGTACCATCTGTCATTCAAACCGATGGAACGATTGTCCCGCCCTCAGAGGAAACAACGGTACTACTTGCGTTGGAAATAACTCGAACTTCTGACGGCAGTAAAGCCCTGACTGTGCCGTTAACGGTGAAGGTGCTCGCATCTGTGCCTTCCCCCGGAGGCAACCCTGGTTCGGGCGGTAGTCCAGGCGGCAATTCCGGTGGTAATCCAGGAAATAATTCTGGTTCAGGCAACAATGGCGGACAACCAGGAAGTGGTAGCCCAGGTACAGAGAATCCTGCACCACAACCTGAGCCACAGAAAGGCCGTTCTGTACTGGAGTTGCAAGGGCAGTCTGACCAAAAGGGTGTAGTGCAGTCCAAAGTGGATGATTCCATGATTAAAGAGGCTTTTAAAATTGCCCCTGTAACGGATACTGGTCAACGCTTGGTCGAACTTCGGCTGAAGCCAGTTTCGGGAGCAAACGCATATGAAGTGTCTCTGCCTGCCTCTGCGTTGTTGGATCAAGGTGAATCACATGTGTTCAACATTGTTACTGATCTGGGGACGTTGGAGCTTCCTGCGACACTGTTAACGAAGGAAGTGGTTGGTGATGGGATTGCATCAATCCGCTTGGTCAGAACGGAGCTACCGAAAACGGTCGCAGATCAGCTAGGCACGCTACATGGGGTTCAACTTGAACTCCAACTGGAGGGTCAACCATGGCCATCGGGAAGCGAGTTGGTGCTGCGTCTGCCTTACCAACTACCACCAAATGCTCAGCAGGATCGGATTGTAGCGTTTGGCATTGACGCGAACGGTGTGGCAACCCCGTTGCCGCAAAGTCACTACGATTCCAATAGCGGGCAGATTGTATTTTCCGTAACATCACTTACAGGAAATTATGCTGTTGTCTCTGTAGAGCAGACATTCGCAGATATAGCAGAAGTGCAGTGGGCCAAGAAAGCGATGGAGGCATTGGCTGTCCGAGGCGTGATTGATGTCGAGGCAAGCGGAGATTCCACTCAGTTGCATCCAAAACAGGAGATGACCCGCGGCCAATACGTGCAATGGCTGATGACAGCGCTGAGCTTGAAAACTGCTTCCGGGAATGCGTTCTCTGATGTAAACGAAAAGGCTCCGTACTACGAAGCAGTTACAGTTGCGCGTTCGCTAGGTATCACCAGTGGTACCGGTGACGGGCGCTTTTTGCCAGAGTCGACGATTACTCGTCAAGAGATGATGACGTTGACAGTTAGGGCACTTGCGGCGGCTGGACTGGTTGACTCCGAGATGGATGCAACAGATAGTCTCACTCGTTTCCGTGATGCTTCCGAGATTCGCTCCTATGCCCGGGATAGCGTGGCATTACTTGTGAATTTGGGCATCGCCAACGGGTACAACGGTGAGGTGAAGCCTCTTGCCGAAGCGACCCGAGCCGAATCGGCTACGTTGCTACATGCGATGATGAACAAACTCGTATGGAATAAGTGATGATACACCAGAATCGCAGCGTGTGAAAAAGAAGGCTTACTTTGACCTGAAACCCAGGTTGGAGTAAGCCTTCTTGATTGTACGCCAGCAAGGGGCGAAAAGTAATTTATTCAACGAACATGTATTTACATGTCGTTTTATAGTTGTTATCTGTAATTTCTGCGAATTGTTAATTGTAATGTTTGCCGATTTGATATGCTTGCTCCAGCAAGCTTTCGATATGTTCTTTGGATTCTGAAATGGTTTCATAGAGGAATTCAACTCGGGATTCCTGCATTCTTGCATAGCCTGCGATCCCATTATTCAGATAGTTGGAAATCATGTTGTAATAGTCGTATTTATGGAATGAAGCCTCTGTCCCTCCGGCTAATGCAATCCACAGTGCCTTTTTGGAGTTTGCCTTGTTCAGCAGCCCCATGTTCCATACCTTGTCGAGATACGCTTTGAGCATGGAGGGAACGTTGTACCACCAGATCGGGAAAACAAATACAATGGCATCAGCCGCAAGCACACGATCCAGCTCTTTGCGAATCATAGGGGCATGCTGTTTATCGGGATTTTGCCAGTCTCGCTCATCTTCTACACGATATAGGGGATCGAATCCGTCATGATATAGATCGAGGATATCGATTTCATGGGAGTTCTCCTGCATACCTTCTATAAAACGATTCATCACGGCAAATGTTAGGGAATCCTGTCTTGGGTGAGTAACGACCAGTTTAACTTTCATGTAGGAGTGACCATCCTTTTTTCTTTTTATTTTGGTTAAACATTCTGACCAATGTTATTATAAGTTTCATGACATCTTCTTGAGAAGTACGCACCTGAGAGTGCTGTAGATACTTTGGGGTTCTTCGGTTACTTTTAATAACGGATATACATATATGTGAATTATGGGGGAGTACAAGTGGAACAAGAAATGAAAAAATATGAGAGTGGTGTGCAGGCAATGCTGGAACTGGTCGGTGGAAAATGGAGGATTCTTATTCTGCATCAGCTGATATCAGGTAAAAAACGAACAAGCGAACTTCGCAGAGCCATTCCTGGCATTACCCAGAAGGTCTTAACCCAGCAGCTGCGTGAACTGGAAAAGAATGAAATCATCCATCGGATCATTCATCCCCAGATTCCGCCCAAGGTAGAGTATGAGCTGACAGAGTACGGATTGACACTACAGGAAATCATTGATCGCATATGTCTGTGGGGAGAGAATCACTTGGACAGAGTATACGGAGATAAAAGCAGAGTGCTTGGAAATCATTTTAGTGACTATATTCCACTTTCAACTTCAACTTGAACTGGTTGCCAAATTTAAAAATAAAACAAAACCGTCCTTGATTTGAAAAGGAGGGTTTTTGTTGTTTTTTGTCCTTTATCAGCGAAACTGATAAATGCTATAAAATCATTGAAATTGACCCTCAACACCCGGTGTGTTAGGTTTTAGAGAGAAGAAATTAAATTAATGTGATGATTTTAGTCGGAATTAAAATCGAAGCAATGCGCGAGGTGGCAAACAGTGGAACTTCAAGTGACAAACAGCCCTTTTAATCAAGAACAAGTTGAACTGCTTAATCGTCTTATTCCTACGTTGACTGATGGACAACGGACTTGGTTGAGTGGATATATTGCAGCAATCCAGGCAAGCGCGACAATAGCGGCTCCAGCTAACCTGGTACAGGCGGCACCTACTACAGGTATTGCGCCTGTCAGTGCTCCGCCAGTGTCTAGGGAAGTGACCGTGCTCTTCGGTTCACAAACCGGGAATTCCAGTGGCTTATCGAAGAAGCTGGCCAAGAAACTTGAAGAGCAAGGTCTTCAGGTAACGTTGTCTTCGATGGGAGATTTCAAACCGAACGGACTCAAGAAAATTGAAAATCTCCTTATCATCGTTAGTACCCACGGTGAGGGTGAACCACCGGATAATGCGATTCCACTGCATGAATTCCTGAACAGCAAACGAGCTCCAAAGCTCGAAGGACTTCGTTACTCGGTGTTGGCTCTCGGAGATACCTCCTATGAGTTCTTTTGTCAGACAGGTAAGGACTTCGATAATCGGTTGCAGGAGTTGGGTGGCACAGCTCTTGTACCACGCGTGGACTGTGATGTTGATTTTGATGAAGCAGCTGCGGAGTGGATGAATGAAGTGCTGGCGTCATTAAGCAGCACATCTGGTGCTGCGGGAACAGTAACCACTGAAGCTGTTACTACTGCGGTGAGTGGCGGGGAATCCGAATATGATCGCACGAATCCATTCAAGAGTGAGGTGCTGGAAAATCTCAATCTGAATGGCAGAGGCTCGGACCGTGAAACACGTCACATTGAGTTGTCCTTGGAAGGGTCCAACCTGGATTACGAGCCCGGTGACAGCCTTGGGGTATTTCCTGAGAATCACCCGCGCCTTGTCGATGAATTGATTGCTGCCATGGGATGGAATGCCGATGAGCGTGTGACCGTGAACAAAAACGGCGATCAGGCATCTGTGCACGAAGCGTTGCTGCGTTATTTCGAGATTACAGCGGTGACGAAACCAGTGGTGGAACAACTTGCGAAACTGAATCCTGGGAGTGGCCTGACAGCGTTACTCGCAGATGATTCCGAATTCCGCACAGTCATGAATAGCTGTGATCTGCTGGATCTGGTACAGGATTATAATCTGAAAGGTATTCCTGCTGCAGAATTCGTAGCTGTTCTTCGCAAAATTCCAGCACGTCTCTATTCTATTGCGAGCAGCTCGAAGTCTTTCCCGGACGAGGTTCATCTTACCGTTCGTACGGTACGTTATGAAGCACGTGGCAGAGAGCGTTACGGTGTATGCTCGGTACATCTGGCTGAACGAATCGAAGCTGGCGACACCCTGCCTGTATATATACAGCATAACCCGAATTTCAAGCTCCCTGAGAACCCAGATACGCCGATCATCATGGTTGGCCCAGGTACAGGCGTAGCGCCATTCAGATCTTTCCTTGGTGAACGTGAAGAAACAGGCGCAGAAGGAAAAACATGGTTGTTCTATGGGGATCAGCATTTTGCTACCGATTTCCTGTACCAGACCGAATGGCAGCGTTGGCTCAAAGATGGTGTGCTCACGAAGATGGATGTAGCCTTCTCACGTGATACCGAACAAAAAGTGTATGTACAACATCGCATGCTTGAACACAGCAAAGAGTTGTACCAGTGGCTTCAGGAAGGTGCAAGCGTATATATCTGTGGTGACGAGAAAAAAATGGCACATGATGTGCATGTTGCGCTCACCACGATTCTCGAACAAGAAGGCGGCTTATCGTCTGAGCAGGCATCGGAATATCTGACACGGTTGCAACAGGATAAACGTTATCAGCGGGACGTCTATTAATTACCGGCCCAGCCGGATGCATCATCCCGCAGAGACGAGAGGAGAAAGCAGCATGGCTTATAATAACTTACTTAACCCACAACGCACGAACAGCGATGTGGAAGATATAAAAATCAAAAGTGATTACTTGCGCGGAAGTCTGACTGAAACGTTGGCTGATCGCATCACAGGTGCGATTCCAGAGGACGACAACCGTCTGATGAAACACCACGGCAGCTATATGCAGGATGACCGTGACCTGCGTAATGAGCGTCACAAATCCAAACTGGAGCCTGCATACCAATTTATGTTACGTGTGCGTGCTTCCGGAGGCATTGTAACGCCAGAGCAATGGTTGATGATGGACAGTGTTGCACATAAATATGCGAACGAGACGATTCGTCTGACCACACGTCAGTCTTTTCAACTGCATGGGGTACTGAAGTGGGATCTCAAAAATACCATTCGCGAAGTGAACGATTCATTGCTAAGCACACTGGCTGCATGTGGTGACGTCAACCGTAACGTGATGTGTAACCCGAATCCGAATCAATCCGATGTGCATTCCGAAGTGTATGAGTGGGCATGTCAGGTGAGCAATCATCTGGATCCTCGCACGCGGGCTTATCATGAGCTGTGGCTGGACGGCGAGAAAGTGATTGATTCCCAGGACTCCGACGAAGAAGTTGAACCAATCTATGGCAAAGTGTATTTGCCACGGAAGTTCAAGATCGGTATTGCTGTACCGCCTTCCAACGATGTGGATGTCTATTCACAGGATCTTGGCTTTATTGCTATTGTGGAGAACGGTAAGCTACAAGGCTTCAACGTTTCCGTTGGCGGTGGCATGGGGATGTCTCATGGTGACGCCAAAACCTATCCTCAGGTGTCCAAAGTCATTGGTTTCTGTACGCCGGAGCAAATGATTGATGTTGCAGAGAAAACAGTTATGATCCAACGTGATTATGGAGATCGTGCAGTTCGTAAACATGCTCGTTTCAAATATACGCTGGATGATCGTGGTGTGGAGTGGTTTGTCGAAGAGCTGAGCAGCCGTCTGGGATGGAAACTGGATGCGGCACGTCCGTATCATTTTGAGACTAACGGAGATCGATATGGTTGGGTGAAAGGCAATAATGGCAGATGGCATTACACGCTGTTCATTCAGAATGGTCGTGTAAAGGATGTTGATGGATATCCTCTCATGACTGGTTTACGTGAAATTGCCAAAGTGCATACGGGTGATTTCCGTCTAACTGCCAATCAAAATCTGATCATCGGTAATATCAGTAGCCAGAAGAAGAAAAAGATTGAAGCACTCATTCAGCAGTATAACCTGACGGATGGAGCACATTACTCTGCGCTGCGCAGAAGTTCGATGGCTTGTGTTGCGCTTCCAACCTGCGGTCTGGCGATGGCTGAGTCCGAACGTTACTTGCCGTCCTTGATCGACAAACTGGAGCCTGTACTGGACGAAGCCGGGCTGAGAGACGAAGAGATTGTCATTCGGATGACGGGCTGCCCTAACGGATGCGCAAGACCGATGCTTGCGGAGATTTCGTTTATCGGTAAAGCGCCGGGTAAATACAACATGTATCTCGGAGGTAGCTTCACAGGACATCGCTTGAACAAGCTTTACAAAGAAAACATTGGCGAAACCGAGATTCTGGACACGTTGACTCCGATGGTGAATCAATATGCCAAAGAGCGCAATGAAGGTGAACATTTTGGAGACTTTGTCATTCGTGCGGGATATGTTCCAGAAGTGCTGGATGGTCGACAATTTCACGCTTAAATGACCGGGGAAGATGAACTGAAGTTAAGATTGATTTAGGAGCGGAAGCATTCCTTACGGAGTGCTTCTTGTTTGCTATATATGATGGGAATAGAGATAACGGTAGTTGTTGCAGAGAGATTGATGAGAGGATAAACTGTGGCTAAACTTCAAACGGAGATGGATAATCACCGGAGTTATTCCCATTTTTTCGTGTGTATTAACTTGTTGAAGTACGCTCAACAAGATATAATGGCATAGTAGAAAGCAGATTACATGTTGAAAGTGAGCGGAAACGATATGGGTCGTAAGTGGAATAATATTAAGGAAAAAAAAGCTTCAAAAGATGCAAACACAAGCCGGGTCTACGCTAAATTCGGCGTTGAGATCTATGTAGCTGCCAAGAAGGGCGAACCAGACCCGGAAGCGAACCGTGCACTGAAAGTCGTGCTGGAACGTGCCAAAACGTATAATGTACCCAAAGCCATTATTGATCGTGCGATGGAAAAAGCAAAAGGCAGCGGGGATGAGAACTATGAAGAGTTGCGTTATGAAGGCTTCGGACCGAATGGTGCGATGGTCATCGTTGATGCACTCACTAACAACGTAAATCGTACAGCGCCGGAAGTGCGCTCTGCGTTTAACAAAAATGCCGGAAACATGGGTGTCAGTGGTTCTGTTGCTTACATGTTTGATCCAACAGCGGTTATCGGTGTAGAAGGCAAGAATTCCGAAGAGGTGCTTGAACTTCTGCTCGAAGCAGATGTGGATGTACGTGATATCGTGGACGAAGAAGATGCTGTGATTGTATATGCAGAACCGGATCAATTCCACGCTGTACAAGAAGCATTCAAAGCCGCGGGTGTTACTGAGTTCACAGTAGCCGAGCTGACGATGCTTGCGCAAAACCATATTGAACTTCCAGAGGATGCACAAGCTCAGTTCGAGAAGCTGATCGATGCGCTTGAAGATCTTGAAGATGTTCAGCAAGTCTACCATAACGTAGAGTTCGTTTAAGAGAATGAAACGATACGTGGTTTGATTGCCAAAAAGAGTGTCTGACCAATCTGCTGGATTGGACGGACACTCTTTTTTTGTTCATTTTAAGATTCAGACTGCAACTTTCCAGGGGACTGATCTGTTTTTTCCGATTTACGCCCACCGAACTTGAATAACACAATTCCGCCAACAATGACAAGTACACCGAGCAGCTGATTCCACGAAAAAGGAATTTGCTCCAGACCTAGCCATCCCATGGAATCAAATAGGAGCGCAAAGCTCAGTTGGGATGTCAGCACGATCGAGATGGCATACGTGGGACCAAGTAACTTCATGCCTTGCACGAGACAGAAGACTACGCCAACGCCGATGGCTCCACTGAGCCAGTACCAGGGTTGCATATGCTGAAAGCTGAATGTATTCTTGCCCTCCACTAGCAGAGAGATGAGGAATGAAGCAATAAATCCGGTGAAAAGAACCATCGTTGTAGTGGACCATGAACCGGTGCGTTCATTGACTTTGCTATTAAAAATCGTTTGCAGACTGACAAGTGCACCTGCCAGCAACGCAAGCGAAATTCCTGTAATTAACATGGTTGTCGAACTCCTTATTCATAAATATTGTGACCTGCTATTTCACGTAGACCCGCTCGATCCTTGATCATAATCAATCCTTGATGTCGTTCAATTAATCCGTCTGCACATAGCTTCTGGATGACCCGGTTCAGATGTCGGTAACTGGTGCCGATCAGATTCGCGATGTCGGTCAGATTGAACGCGTCCAGCTCTTCATGAACGACGTTGCCGGCTTCTTCTGTCGAGATGGAGAGCAGGTAGCTGGCTAAACGAACCTCAACGGGATACATCAGATTGAAATTGGAAAAGTTCGAGTCAATGTAGAATTTGTGTGAGATGATTTTCAGCAAAAATTTAAGTAAAGGTGCATAATCGCTGGCAAGCTCAGCGAGCCATTGATAATGAATGCGAAGCATCACCACAGGTGACACGGCCTGAACCGTATTAACAATATCGCTTTCACGGACATACTCTATGTCACCGACAACTTCAAGCGGTGTTTTGAAGCAAAGCACCAGTGTTTTGTCCTGAGCGGAGGTGGTAAAAATCTTGATTTTACCTTCCACCAGTACGTACAAATACTCGGAAGCTTCCCCTTCACGACAGATCAGTTCACACTTCTCAAAGTGGCATAACGTCATATGTGGACGCAGGGGCTCGTGAAATACCGTTTCGAGTTGATATTGCTTCAGATAGTGCACTAATTGGTGCTCGTTATGGATCTCTTCCACGCTGTTGTTCACCCCCGAATATATTCTCAGAAAAGCTACAGTTTCATAATGATCACGCCCGTGATCATCAAGGCAATGCCCAGAAATTGCGGCAGTTTCATCTTTTGTTTCACCACGCCGAACCATCCGTTACTATCGACCAGGAAGGTCAGGAACAGCTGAGCGATCAACAGTGCAGAGATCGTGAATGTAACACCAATTTGCTGAATGGCCGTTACTTCGCTGAAAATAATGACGGCGCCAAAAGCGCCTCCAGCCAAGTACATAGGTTTCACTTGTTTGAGTCCTTGAAGGTTGGTGTCACGAACGAACAACAGGATCAGCGCCGCTAATATGAATCCCGTTAGTTGTGTAATCGTAGCGGCCTGCCATGTGCCCATATCCGTGCTAATCCGAGTATTGGCAACCCCTTGCAACGTGATACACGCACCGCCCAGTAATGCAAAAATAATTCCTCTCATATGTACTCTCCTTATTCAATCACTTCGACTTCTATTTAATGATAAACTCACCCCGAACGCCAAGGACAAATGTCCTGAGCTCTGAAGTCACAGCATTTAGCGTACAATAAAGAACACGGAAAATCCAGATGGGGCATGAAGAGATGTGCGGCATATGTGCTCAGTACTCATTTTTCATAATCTCTAATGAACCTTTGACACCTTATTCTAAGTTTAGAGTGAATTGAGAAATTTAACGAACCTCAGCGGCGTTAAATGGGCTATGTGAGGTAGAAAGGGGCGGGTAAAGGAGGGGGAACGAAGGAATAGGTTGCCTACGATTCGTTACTTTTGAAAAGCGGAAAATATTCGCTAAATAGAGTGTGTCAGGTTGTGTCAGGTTCGTTAGCTATCCAAGAAATGAAACGAGAGTTTACCCAGCGTACCCCGGAGAATAGAAAGTATCCAAAGCTCCAGGGTAGGATAGGCAATGAGATTAGAAGCAATCAGTTAGAAGATCTTCTCCGTACAAACCAATCATCCTATTAGATCATAGTGTACACAGGCTTCTCGCCTACAAAACGAACAGACAATTCGGGAAAACGTTCTGCCAACCTGTCTGCCAAAAGTTTCATCCCTGAAGCCTCACTCTCGGCATGTCCCATCATGATCAGTGCCTTGGACTTGCCCTGTTGCACGGCATCACGGATATATTCTGGTGTCTCCCATTCGAACCCTTCTCCAGCAATGATGAGATCCAATTGTCTGTCCTGAATAAGGGGAATCGTTACATTACCATTGCCACGAAAACCAACGAATACCGCTGCGCGTCTACAGACTATTTCCGGATTGCCTGCAACGCGTACATAATTGATTCCAAGGCAACTTTTCACATGGTGAGCAAAAGCTTCAACGGTGCTTCCTTCCGGAAAAGAAAGGATGTCTGCTTCCGGTAGTCTTTGTTCCACATAAGAGGACCACCCCAATGCCTGAATCAATCCTTCTGTAATGCCGTCCGGTTGAAACCGGTGGATGATATCATGACATCGATAGATGGAAATGCCTGCTTCGTCGATCAACTTTCTTTTGTCCACATAAACCGAATCATTTGCAAGCCAATCCGTATGACTGTGATGGTTATAAAACGGAGATTCATGTGCAATGATCAAGTTAGCACCATGATGTATGGCTTGTTCAATAACATAATGTGTGGGCATAAAAGCAATGATAATACCTGTGACCTTTCGATCAAGTGAACCCGTAATGAGCTGATCCACCGTGTTTTCCGGCAATTCAATGTTAGCTGTGAGATGAAGTACAACGTCTTGAACAGTAAGGTCCATAGGATGCATTCCTCCAATGACAGGATATAAAGGTAGTGTACCATTTTGACATTTGAAATCTACTGCCTTCCAGAATATAGGGGTCATTTTTACTGTTTGCGGTTAATACTAGTAGATAGAGACATTAGGTCAGTTAAGATAACAACGAAGGAAAGCATTGGGGACGTAGACATGTAGGATTCATATAGTTTTCTCTAACAAGAATAAGTATACTTACATAGAGTCTATATCTGCATTAATGGAGCTGATTGCAGCGCAAGTAGTTCTATTTTCAGGCACATGAGATTCAATTGAGGATAAGCATGAATTTGCATATACAGAACAGATTGTGAAAGGGGATAACTACGATGACATCAACAAATATTATGGAACGTCTGAAGAGCGAGACAGCTCATTATCACAGACAAGTAGAACAGAACCCTTATGCGAAAGCCATTATGAATCAAACTGTGACTATAGAAGAATATAGAACATATTTAGAGAAATTTTATGGATTCCTGAAACCGCTGGAAGATCAGGCTGTACAGCAGCCTTTCTGGGGAAGTACGGGATTGGATTTCGAGATTAGAGGCAAGGCTGGACTGTTGGCGAAAGATTTACGAAATCTGGGTGCCAGTGAACAGGAAATCAGCCAACTTCCGCTCTGTGAAGAACTTCCGGATATTTCAACACCTGCGCGGTTGTTCGGATATCTGTATGTAATTGAGGGGTCCACGAATGGTGGACAGATTATGACCAAGCGTTTGTCGCAGTTCCTGCCGATTGAAGCTGAACGCGGTTTGGAATATTTCAATGCCTACGGTACAGAGACTAGAACAAGATGGAGTGAGTTTATGGTTTTGCTGCAGCAGTCCATCAGTACTCCAGAAGATCATGACAACATGGTGCACAGTGCATCAGAGACTTTCCGATTGCTGGATCAGTGGATTAATACGGACAAGTAACATCCGGTTCATCAACCCGAACGCCTGTAGGGCGGACTTTTTCTATATTAAAAGGTATCTATATAAGTTGAATTGATCATTTACACTTAACGGAGAGGACAGAAAAAACTTGAAAAAGCGAAGCGTTCGCCCAAAGCTTTCTGAAAGAAAGCTACATCGGAAGCATATGCTTAAAACCGGATTTTTCCCTTTAGAAAAGGGAGTCGATAAAATCTGGGGATAACAGCGATTGGAAGGTTATTCTGTCAGCGTAGTGCAATGTAAATAATCATCAGTTCAACTTATATAACATCATGAGAGGGGATTTTCCTGGCCATGGCCGAACCGAAGTCCAAGAAAGAACAAAATTTATTGAACCGCACATTGCTTCATCAGGGAACATACACGAATGATCCGATAGACCTGAACAACTGTGATAAAGAACCGATTCATATCCCTGGCTTTATTCAACCTCATGGTGTGCTATTGGCCATCAATACCAGTCATACGCCAACCATTGTTCAGTGTAGCCAAAATACGGAGGACCATCTGGGTATTGCCTATGAGAATGTTCTGGGCATGCCTTTGGAAAATCTGATCGGCGAGGAAGCCGTACGCAAACTGTTGGGTAGTAGCTTCAATGCAGCTGTAACCTCTGATTTGCATTACATGGATCTGACTATTACGGTATCTGGTGAAGACCGGATATTCTCTTCTGTTCTTCATGAAAGTGAAGGGCTTCTTATTCTGGAGATCGAGCCTTTTTATGATAAAGAAAACATGGAGACCACTGATTTTGAGTGGATATCCCGATTCTTCGGTCGGATCAAAAGTACAGACAGTCGCGTGGAAGCAAGTCAGATTGCGGCTGAACAGGTGAAGGAAATGCTCGGTTATGACCGAGTGATGATTTATGAGTTTGACGAGCAATGGAATGGTAAAGTTATTGCTGAAGCGCGTGAACAAGAACTCGAACCATTCCTGGGACATCACTATCCGGCTTCAGATATTCCCAAGCAGGCTCGGGAATTATATCTTCGCAATTGGTTGCGAACCATTGTGAATGTGAATTATAAACCCGTGGAGATTGTGCCTACGCTCCAACCGCTCACAGGCAAACCGCTGAATTTGAGTCTTTCGGTCCTGCGTAGCGTGTCTCCTCTTCACATCGAATATTTGCATAATATGGGTGTGGGTGCGACCGTTACGATCTCGCTCATCCATAACAATCAGCTGTGGGGACTCATTACATGTCATCATTATTCGGCCAGATATGTACCCCATCGCGTACGGAATCTGTGCAATTTCCTGGGGGCGTTCTTCTCGAATGAATTATTCCAGCGTCAGCAGTTGGATGATTATCAATCGGAGATACAGTCACGTGAAGCCGCTTCACGGATTGCCAACATTTTTATCGGAAACACCAGTCCTGCCCGAGTTCTTGAGGAATTACAGGGAGAAGAAGAAACGGTCTTAAACCTGATGGGTGCTGCAGGAGCAGCCATCTGTTACCAGGACAAGCTGTTGTTGTACGGTGAGACTCCGAACAGCGGTCAGGTTCGTGAACTGGCAGGTTGGCTTGCAGGAAAGGCTGAGGATTACAGTTATCATACGTCGAAACTGAGTTTAGAATATGAGACGTCCAAAGCATATCAAGATAAGGCTTCCGGGGTTATTTATGTTGCCATTTCCCCTGGACAGCATAACTATATGATCTGGTTCCGACCGGAGGTCGTTCAGGTTGTCGAATGGGCGGGTGATCCAGCCAAGGCGGTGCTTAAAACGGATGACGGTATGCGGTTGTCGCCTCGTAAATCATTCGAGAAATGGCGTGAGGTTGTAAAATCGACTTCCTATCCATGGACAGCGAAAGAGCTGAGCGTATTACCTTTACTCAAAACCATTGTACGTCGGCAGACAGAGAACCAGTTGGTTCAGGCCGAAGAACAGGCGCTTCAGAATGCTCGTATTTTGCGACAAAATGAACAGCGTTATTTGCAGTTAATGGATTACTCGCCCGTGGCATTCTTTACTTTGACTGACGGTCAGATTATCTACTGTAATACGAAGGCTGCTGAGCTGCTTGGGTTCGAGAGTTCCAAAAACCTGATGGGCAAGGACTTCAGGGCGTTTGTACCTGAGCAAACGAGAGTGACGTTGCAACAGAATTTTGAGGAATTAAAGCACAATAACACAAGTTTGATCACCAGCCAGTCGTATTTTACCACAGTGGTAGGCACCTCATTGTTGCTTGAAATTACACTTGCTTCTGTTACGCATGCGGGTAAGCCATCTGTGATGGTCCTACTGCACAGCGGGACGTCTCACCATGAAAAGGACAATTACACTGAAACGACAAGCCAGCTGCAGAGTTATCTGACGACTGATCCGTTAACGGATATGCCGATCCAGACAGTGTTCAAGTCACAGCTTCAGGCTGACTGGGATGACTGTTTGCAGGAAAAATGCAGTCTGGGATTGCTCATTATAGATATTGATGATTTCCGCTCATATAATGCAGCTTATGGCCTTCAGGGAGGCGACCTGTGTCTGCAATGGATCGGTGAGGTGCTTACGGTCGTTAGCGAACAGCATAATGCCTTGATCTCTCGTCTTCGCGGAGGTACATTCATGCTAAAATTGAAGAGCACAACGTCTGATTATGCAGTTAAACTGGCAGAAGAGATTAGACAGCACGTTCTGGCTCTACAGATTCAAAGGGAATCATCCGGTCCGAGTGGAGTCGTCACTGTTAGTGCCGGTGGTGCAGTACTGGTGCCAGATGAGCATTCCAATGCATCCGATCTGATTGAAAAAGCCAGTCGAGCGCTGGTTCAAGCGAAAAGTGAAGGGAAGAATCGGGCAATTGTCGTGTAATTACGCCTGTGCAACGATCATTTTGACCAAGATATCATCAATGTGTGAAGAAGTTAAAAATACATGATGAAAAGAGGGCAGAAATGCCCTCTTTTTCGTGCCCAAGAATGTCTTAATTTCGTCACCGCAGACACAGGACAAGTGTTATAATGATCCCTATGGATACACTTGTTCGTATTCTGTCTTGGAGGAGGGTGAGATAACGTTATATGAAAGACGACTCTAGACAATTGGAATTTATGGAGATAGATCTAAGCGAAGAACCCGAAACAGCAGCGGTTCCGGTTCCTGATCGTTCAACCATTGTGCAGTCTGCACATGATACGATGCAACATCGTGGAGGCATATTGTCCTCGGAGAAACGTTTTGTAGAGGAAGCAAAGCAGTGGGCAGAGATGGTGGGGGATGTGTCCCCGTGGGTTCCCTTCATGAGTTACTGGCCAACGTATGGCGTGATGAACGAAGCCCAGCGCAAATGGTATTTGTATTGGAGAAAAGAAGTGCGTCAGGGGAGTTACCCGGATACCGATCTATCCTATCTATTTGTTCATATCTACGAGCTAATTAACGGCATTGGCTGGCAGTATCCTGAGGATGGTTATGCTCAATTAAAGCAGTTATGGGTGAACTACCGTGACAGGCTCCCTCAATTTAATATATATATGCAAGAATGGATGGTCGATTATGCGCTTGTCCATCAGATGGAGACGTCTTTATCCGAAGTCATGGACCTTTCAGGAGGATATTTGCCAGTAGAGATGCTGGATATGGAGCTGCAACGTATTTTACAGGATAAGGTATCGGATATCTCGCTGAATATGCTGCAAAGATACTATGATTACGATATTACACTTAGCAAGTTTTACAGAGATGGCGGCAAAGAGGTGATGGAGCAGTACATCCCACGCGTCATGACCGTGGTTGATTCGTATCTGGAGCGTACGCGACAAGTTGGACTGTTGCCTGAGTTTGAATCTAACGATGAACGCACGGTGGAGCGCATCCTGTTTCGCAAAGCAGTCTATGATGATTCGATCTATGGAAGATCGGTATCATTCAGATATATGCCCATAGGCGAGCAGGCTGATTTTGTGCAGAGAGTTACGCGGATCTATCGATGTACTGAAAATAAACTTCGTGAACTGCTTGGATACAGAGGCCGATTGCGAGGACAGACGCTTGAACCCGAACTTGCGAATCTGATTGAACGTTACCTGGACAAAGCATATGCGACCGAGCAGGCTGAGGCTGTGGAGCAACCGGTGATTCGTATTGATACGGAGAAATTGGCATCGTTACAGCAGGAAAGTGAGTACGTACGATTGGCACTTACAATTGAAGAGGATCACCATTCAGAAGTGAAGGATGAGTTCACTCCAACTGAAGGTTCCATGGAGCCGGAGCCATCCGTAGTAGAGAATGCAACAGGAGCGCCAGCAGAATTAATCAGGTTGCAGTGGGACGAGTCTGTTGAAGCGGATCTGGATGAAGAATGGTTGCTCTTTGCCGAGCAAATATCCCCTCAGCAGGTGCAAGCAATTCATGCCCTTCTTGGCGCAAGCCCGGATATGGAACTAATGCGTCTGGCTGAGCAATATGGAACGATGCCTACGCTTCTACTGGATGAGATTAATGATGTAGCTATGGAAACGATCGGTGATCTTCTGATTGATGGTGATCGGATTGTTCCTGATTATATAGATGTGTTCGAACATGTGAAGAGGTGATAGGCAGTGACAGAACTTAAAATACCAAAGCGGCTGACCACCGCACTTGTAAATTCATTAACGGCGGGTGTTGTCCCGCGCATAGGACTGGAGCAGATTGCTGTTGGTCGGAAACCGGAAGTGGAAGCCATCTTGCGGGATATGGACAATATTGCGGAGGGTGGCGCTGCGTTTAAACTCATTACCGGCCGTTACGGTAGCGGTAAAAGCTTTCTTTTGCAGATGATTCGTAACTATGCGATGGACCGTGATTTCGTTGTGGCAGATGCGGATCTTTCACCGGAGCGACGATTGGTGGGAACCAAGGGGCAGGGACTTGCGACATATCGCGAACTGATGACTCGTCTGTCTACACGTACACGCCCGGATGGGGGAGCGTTGGAGCCGATTTTGCAAAAATGGATCGCCGGGCTGCAACAATCCACGATGCAGAGTCAGAACCTGCGCCCGGATGATCCCGCTCTGCCGCTTGAGGTAGAGAAACAGATTTATGCGGTGACGGGGGAGATGCAGAATCTGGTTCACGGCTTTGATTTTGCCAAAGTACTGGCTTCCTACTGGAACGGGTACAAGCTGGCTGATGATGATCGCAAACAGGCGGCGCTTCGCTGGCTTCGAGGAGAATTTGCAACCAAAACGGAAGCAAAAAAAGAACTCGCTGTTGGGGTCATAATTGACGATGACAACTGGTACGACTACTTCAAGTTGTGGTCTGAATTCACAGCGCGCATTGGTTACAAAGGATTGTTGCTGTTTATTGATGAAGCGGTGAATCTGTACAAAATTACAAACAGTGTCTCCCGTCAAAGCAACTATGAGAAATTGCTGACCATGTTTAATGATACGATGCAGGGCAAGGCGGAGCACCTGGGCATATTTGTGGGCGGCACGCCGCAATTTGTGGAGGATGAACGACGCGGACTATACAGCTATGAAGCGCTTCGCTCCAGGCTTATTGATGGTCGTTATGCGACCAAAGCGTACGCGAATTATACAGGCCCGATTCTGAAACTGGCGATGTTATCGCATGAAGAGATTTTAATTCTGCTCCAGAAGCTTCGGCAGATTCATGCCCTGCATTTTGGATACAGTGCGAGCCTGACGGATGAACAATTGGTTGATTTTATGCAAACGGCTGTGAACCGACTGGGAGCGGATGAATTGCTGACAACACGTGAAGTGGTACGCGACTTTATGGATGTACTGCACACGCTCCACCAGAATCCCGAAGTGACTTATACTCAATTACTTGGTGAGCGGGCTGCCAAACCCCAGGAAACGGGTAAAGGGGCAGATGCTTCCGCGAATAAGGATGATCTGGACGATTTTCTGGCGGAGTTTGAATTATGAGTGAGAATCCATTTTACCGGCTTGCGCCGTTTGTTCAGGAATTTATTTACAAAAAAAGATGGGAATCACTTCGGCCTGCCCAAATTGAGGCCTGCAATATCTGCTTTCATACCCCACATCATATGCTGATTGCGGCAGGAACGGCCTCCGGCAAGACGGAGGCGGCTTTTTTTCCTGCATTAACCGAGCTGCATGAACGGCCTTCTAAATCAGTTGGGATTTTGTATATTGGACCTCTGAAAGCCCTGATTAATGACCAATTCGAACGTCTTAAGGATCTGTTATCCGAAGGCAATATTCCGGTTTGGCATTGGCATGGGGACGTACCTCAGGCGGAGAAAACAAAACTGATGAAGAATCCGTCCGGTGTGCTTCAGATTACGCCAGAATCGCTGGAAGGTCTGCTCATGAATCGACCGAATGCAATCCCGGCGCTGTTTCATGACCTGCGTTATGTCATCATCGATGAGGTACATGCCTTTATGGGAGCAGATCGGGGCATTCAGGTGCTCAGCGAACTTGCAAGAATAGAGCGTATGGCTGGCTGTACACCGAGAAGAGTGGGCTTGTCCGCTACACTTAGTGACTATGATGCGGCTACATCTTGGCTGGCTGCGGGAACGAAGCAAGGTGTCGATGTAGTCTCTTCCCCAGGTGGTCGCAAGTTGCGATTGCGGGTTGAACACTTCTCTTTTCCTGATGCACAGGATGAAGAGCAAGCGGAACAGCTCCATAACGCGCGTAAAGCTTACTATGACTTCATCTATGAGAGTACACATCGTAAAAAAGCGCTGATCTTCACCAACAGCCGTACCGATGCAGAAGTCACCATTCTTGAGATGCGGCGAGTCGCGGCTCGCAGGCAGGAACGTGATGTATTCCATGTGCATCATGGAAGTATCTCGGCCATGCTGAGGGAAGAGACGGAAGCTGCCCTACGCACCGGATCGGGGCCTGCGGTTGCTGCGGCAACCGTCACGCTTGAGCTGGGCATTGATCTGGGCGAGCTGGAACGTGTGGTTCAGCTCGGTGCGCCGTATAGTGCGTCTAGCTTTGTACAGCGCCTGGGACGTTCGGGGAGACGAGAGGACATGGCATCGGAGATGCTTTTTGTATGTCCTGAGGAAGAAGATGAAGAGGCACAATTGCCAGCGCGTATGCCGTGGACTTTGATGCGTGCGATTGCTGTTATTGAACTATATGTAAAAACGAAATGGGTCGAACCTCTCGAAGCTCGCAAAATGCCCATAGGTGTACTCTATCATCAGACGATGAGTATGCTGAAAAGTATGGGGGAGGCAGAGCCGAGAGATCTTGCGGAAGCTATCCTTTCGCTGGCCCCTTTTGCGTTGATTAGACCTGATCAATATCAGGTATTCCTGAATTACCTCATTGAGACTGATCATCTGCAATGGACAGAGGAGCGAACATTGATCATCGGTCTGACCGGTGAGAAAATCGTGAATAATTATCGCTTTTACGCGGTGTTTAAGGACGATGAAGAACATAAAGTATTGAACGGCTCGGAAGAGATCGGTTCGATTACAACCGTACCCCCACCTGGCTATTGCTTCTCGCTCGCAGGAAAACTGTGGAAAGTGGAAGAGGTCGATCACAAGCACAAGGCTGTGTATGTGAAGTCTGCGAAAGGTAAAGTAGATACGTTATGGCTTGGAGCGGGAGGGGATATTCATACGTCGGTGGTACAAAAAATGCGTGAAGTGTTGTCCGACTCGACCATCTATCCATACCTGTCACCGCAAGCTGTCAATCGATTGGAACGGGCACGCCGACTCTCCCGTGAAAGCGGTCTGCTGAAGCAGGTCGTCATTCCAGCAGGGGGAGATTCGATGTATGTTCTTCCTTGGGTGGGAAGTAAATCGTTCCGTACATTGGAACGACTGATGAAGCATAATCTGTCCAAGAAACTTGCCTTGCGTTCGGTTGTGCCCATGGAGCCCTATTATTTTGTGGTGTCCGGCAAGGTGGATGAACGAACATTGTTGGCCGAGATCATGAGTGAGTGTCGGACGGCTGAAGACGCATCTGCGTTACTGGCTGAAGATGAAGCACCTTATCTGGGCAAGTATGATGAATTCGTCGCGCCGCCCTTGATCCGTGAGGCTTTTGCCGTGGATGGGCTGGATCTGGATGGATTGAAGGCAGGTTTACAGCAAACATTAGAGTGGGATTCCTCTGGCGTCAATCGGACATAACGTTTTTACGTAATTAGAATGCGTGAAGAATGGTACAGCAATCGAAGCGACTCAGTGTAATAATTTAGTTCAACTTTTTATACGGAATAGGGTTGACACCATCTCACCTCCCATGTAATATATGAAAAGTCGTCACACACGAATTACATCAAATTGCATATATCATTTCGTATAACCTCGCAGGCCGAAAGTGTACACAGGGCGAGGGTCTCTACGGGAAGCCTATACTTCCTAACTACGATGCCAAGGAATCAATGTATTCCTTGCTCGTAGTTAGGATTTTTTGCATTTAGATGGTGTCTGTGACCTTGGCATGAACCAACATGCGGGCGTATTTTTCTTATCATCAGGAGGTTTATTCACAATGAAATATTATCTGTCCGTTCTCGCAGGAGCGATGAGCTATGGCATATTATCCACGATTGTGGTTCTGGCGTACGGCGAAGGATACAAACTTGGAGAAGTTGTGGGAACACAGCTGATTACGGGGTTTCTTCTATCCTGGATGCTGGCGCTATACACACGGTTTAGAACCAAACGCAAGTCACAGGCAAACGTCAAAGCATCAGGAGCCGTGGCACAGGTATTCAAACGGTTGACGTGGAAACAACGTCTGCTATTGATGGCTGCTGGAACACCAACAGTAATCACAGGTCTCGTGTATTATCAGTCTTTACGTTATATCCCCGCTTCACTTGCCATAATCCTCTTGTTCCAGTTCACATGGATTAGCGTATTGATTCAGGCGATAAGCAAACGTCAACGTCCAGATAAAGTCACGTTCCTGACATTGATCATTTTGTTCGGCGGAACTTTGCTGGCAGCCGGTTTCCTGGAACAGGGACTGGGTGAGTTCAATGGTCTGGGTATTGCACTTGGACTAATGGCAGCCGTAAGTTATTCCCTGTTTGTATTGTTCAGCGGTAAAGCAGTTCCTTCAGCGCATCCAGCATTCCGCAGTGCGTGGATGGTTACAGGCGGATTGATCCTGCTGTGCATCTTGTTCCCACCGACATTCCTCTTTAACGGATTGATCTGGAGCCAGTTGCTTGTATTTGGATTGCTACTCGGATTCTTCGGGGCTTTCATTCCACCTGTATTGTTCGCTATCGGCGTTCCACATATTGGTGGTGACATGGCCGGAATCCTGGGTGCAGTGGAGCTTCCAATTGCAGTACTGTTATCCTCTATCGTGCTCCATGAGCATGTCAGCGGATTGCAATGGTTTGGGGTTATCATTGTGCTCATTGGTGTAGCCCTGCCAGAGTTGTATAAATTACGCATGAGACGAAGTCGAAGTACCCCGATATATTCCTGAGTTATACGAAAAGGGATATGGCGAAGCATGAACGGGAATAACCGTAGATAAGCCTGAGAAATCAGGCTTTTTTTTTATGAAGTATTCTAGATAAATTGAACTAAACATTTACACGAAACGGAGAGGACAGAAATAACCTGAAGAAGCGAAGCTAAAAGCTTTCTGAAAGAAAGCTGCATCGAAAGCATATACTGCGCCTTTATTCCTGGATTTTACCCTTTGAAAATAGAAATCAAAAAATCTAGGGATAACAGCGATCGGAAGGTTGTTCTGTCATCGGAGTGTACAGTGTAAATATTCTTTAGTTCAATTTATATTGCTCAAACACAATAGCCCAGAGGGGTCATTTTCATTATCCTGCGAATCAGGTATGCTTAAAGAATACATCCGTCTGTTGATTGATTATTGATGGGACATCGAATGAGGAGTGTTTATATGAAAAGCTGGTTTGGAAAAACATGGCCTTGGTTAACGCTGGGTCTGACCGTTGTTGTACTGCTTGGTTCATTTTTGGTTTATTTTATGGGCAAAGACGTATCCCCGGGATCGGGAAGTGCGGTAACAGCACAAGCCGAGACTCCGGAGGATTTGAAGGGATATGAAGTCATTGATGTGGACGTAAGCAACGATGGTTTTGGACCAGACGTTATCGAGGTGAAGGCTGGCGTACCGACCAAAATCAACTTTATTCTGACCCGCTCGGTGACACATGTCAAATCAGTCGGATCACAAAAGCTTGGCATGGATCTATATATGCAAAAGGGACCCAATTATTATACGGTCGACAAGGATCTGCCCAAGGGAGAGTACGAGATTCACTGCGGCATGTATATGATATATGCAACGATTAAGGTCGTATAAGCAGAAGGAGCATAGTTTCGGGTCACCGAGCTTTGCTCCTTTTTTTGGTGCGTGATATCATGGAAAAGTGGGTAAAATCGATCAGGAGGTGGCGAAATGAAAGCGCTATTTATTGGAGGGACAGGCACCATCAGTACGGCCATTACGGAGATGCTTGCACAGCAAGGCTGTGAGCTTTATTTGATTAATCGGGGCAATCGTAATAACGATTTGCCTGCAGAAGTCAACGTACTTCAAGCGGATATTAATGACGAAGCACGTGTAGCGGAACTGATTGCTGATCTGGAATTCGATGTTGTGGCAGACTTTATCGCCTTTGTACCGTCTCAATTGGAGAGAGATTACCGTTTATTTAAGGATAAAACGAAGCAGTTTATTTTTATAAGTTCAGCATCAGCGTATCAGACTCCCCTGGCTGATTACCGGATCACGGAAGGCACGCCATTATCGAATCCATACTGGGAGTATTCTCGCAACAAGATTGCGTGTGAAGACTATCTGATGAAACAATATCGTGAGCATGGATTCCCTGTGACCATTGTGCGTCCGAGTCATACGTATGGGAACCAATCCGTACCTCTCGGTGTTCATGGTGCTCAAGGCAGTTGGCAGGTTCTCAAGCGCATCCGCGAAGGCAAACCCATTATCATCCATGGAGATGGCACCTCACTGTGGACCATTACGCATAATACTGATTTTGCCAAAGGGTTTATCGGGCTTATGGGAAATATTCATGCCATTGGTGAATCGGTACATATCACCTCAGATGAATCCGTCACGTGGAATCAAATTCATGAGATTATTGCCAGCGTGTTGGGCGTTAAGCTTCATGCGGTACATGTACCCTCCGAGTTCTTGGCAGCATGCAGTGACCAGGATCTGCGCGGCGGTTTGCTAGGGGACAAAGCCAACACCGTTGTATTCGATAACAGTAAGCTGAAACGGCTTGTTCCGGAATTTGTAGCAATGACAAGAGCTGATCAGGGCATTCGAAGTACGATTGAGCACATTCTGGCGCATCCTGAACTACAGTCCGAAGATCCCGAATTTGATGTATGGTGTGACAAGGTCGTTGGCGCATTGGACGAGGCGTTATTAAAAATCAGAGATGAGAAGTGAGAAGTAAGGTGTTCATGATCAACTGTTTACATTCATGAGCTGAATCGTTATAATCAAGAAAAAATGACACTTGTTAGGGGAGGCACCCCAACTTAGGACATCGTTCCTTTGTTGGGGTGCCTCCCTTTTTTGGTGTGCCAAAAAGGAGAGTAGACGTTGAAGAACTCAGGAAAACGTGTGAAGAAACAAGCGGAACAGTTAACCAAAGTGGTATTGGCATTTGCGTTATTATCACCTCAAGCCCTTTTGCTTGAATGGGGCGCAACGACGGTAATGGCTGAAACGGTTGAAACAATCGGGATTGTATCCGATACGTCCAGCATGAAGGCTGTACAGTCATCCAAGGTGAAAGTAGAGATGAACAGTGATGGTAAATACAGAATTGTATTACTACCGAACACAAATGTATTTTACGGTGGTGATACAGGGAATGTATCTACGATTATCGACCACAATGGATCACCCGTGAACTTCAAAACATTGCCGCTGAATTATTACCGAATTAACAATAATGTGATTGAAATGTCCCGGCAAAAGGACAATGTCGAATATATTTTGCGTGTATCTATCGTTAATGCTACCTCACAGGGCGGTTACATGAAAGTGGAACTGGAAGCCATCAACCGCAGCGGATCGGCACTGAATTTAGGTGGAACATTTTATTGGGATACGATGGTGAATGGCAATGATGCTTCTCCGTTTGAAGTCATCGAGAATGGTTGGCGCAATTACAGCGGCGGTGTTCAGGTCACGGCTTTTTATGCGAATACGTACAATGTTGTGAATGCAGATCGCATATATATGGGCCAGTACAGCAGTCCGGACAGCGCTCAGCTTACTGGGGGATCTTCACCTTCGGCATTTACTCCAGGCCAGACCGTGACGGCGAGTGATACAGCTGCACAGTTCTGGTGGAATGCCAAGGCAACAGCGAATCAGGGTTCACGCAAATTTTCGACCATTGTGGGGATTGGCCCCAAAAATGTTCCGCCTTCATTTACACTAACAGCACCCTCTTCGGGTCAAACCTATTATAAAGGCGAGCAACTGCAGATCTCCGGTACAACGCGAGACACCGATGTAGGGGACTTGTTGACCGTGAAATGGTCCATTGATGGTGGGTCAGAGAACATTCTGACCCAGATGACTGCGACGGGTTCGAATCAGTCTTTCAGCACCAATTACACGTTGCCTGATACCCTGCCAGATGGCACGCACACATTGCAAGTATGGGTCATGGACGACAAAGGTGGGGTATCCTCGGCAGGAACCGTTAACTTCACAGTGAGGAGTTTTGTTGTGCCTGGAACGCCGACGTATACACTAGTTAACCCTAATAACTTGACGGTGAACTGGGATAAGAAGGCCAATGATGCATCCGTTACGTATGAACTGAAGAATATGACAACCAATCAGATCGTGGATACAGGTACATCAAACAGTCGGCAGGTGACAGGGCTTACTCCGAATACGAGTTATTCTTTTGCTGTACGTGCCAAAAATTCAAGTGGTTCCTTCACGGGGTACTCCAGTCCATCCACAAAATATACATTGGCCAATCCACCCGCTGCTGCGGCTGTGACACAATCAGGCAACTCTGTTACTGCGAGTTGGAATAATAATAGCAACCCTGCGGGCACCCAATACAAAACGGAAATACGCAGTCCAGGCGGGCAGGTCCTTGCATCAGGAACAACAACTTCCACACGTACAGAGTTTGCCCTGACCGGACTCGCGGACGGAAAATATAAAGTATTTGTGGCGGCCTTGAATGGCGAAGGGATACAGACCCCGTATATATCCGCTGGAGAGATGATTAAAGATACGACGGGTCCAGCTGCTCCTTCCGTTACAGTCACTCCATCCACATGGACAAAGGAAGATGTTCTGGTCACGGTTGAAGAAGGAAAGGATGCTTTGAGCGGAACTCAGAAGACTGAAGTTAAAGTCGGTCCGGCAGGAGAATGGCGTGAATACAGCGCTCCATTTACCGTAAACAGTGAAGGCAACACAACTGTTATGGCACGCAGTATTGATGCGTTCGGTAATACAGGACAGGAAACAGCTGTGACAGCCAGGGTAGATCGGACGGCACCAACGCCACCTGTCATCTCGTTGAATCCGCCCGAATGGACAAAAGCTGCGGTAATCGTGACATTGACAGAGGGTACGGACGAAGCGAGTGGCATTGGTCTGACACAGTACAAGCTTGGAAGCGAGGGAGAATGGATCGACTACAGGACCCCTTTTACACTGAACAAAGAAGGGATAACCGAGATTTATGCTCGAAGTGTTGATCGGGCGGCCAATGTCAGTGCTTCCACCTCGGCAACAGCCAGAATCGACAAGACTGGGCCTGAGCAACCAACGATTACGTTAAGTGAAGAGGAATGGACGAATCAGGATGTAACTTTTGCAATAAATAGTGGAGAAGATGCAGGTAGTGGGCTTGCCAAGAGTCAATATCGACTTAATGAAAAAGGTCCCTGGGTGGATTATATCGGTGAAGTGAAAGTTACCGTTGAGGGAGAAACGATCGTATACTCACGCTCGCTTGACCATGTAGGAAATATCAGTACGTTAGCTCAGGCTACGATTCGAATCGACAAGACAGCTCCAACCGATCCGGTGATTAGCTTAAGTCCATCCGGGTGGAGTAAAGAACATGTGCAATTCACCATCGCTGGAAGTGTGGATGAACGAGCGATATCCTATGAATATAGTCTAAACGATGCCTCTTATATTGCAGGCAATACGGGTACAGTAAGCACAAACGGGGCTACCACCATTCGGGCTAGAGCAAGGGATACAGTTGGCAATGTGAGCAAGGAAATCAGTCGAATCGCCTATGTGGATCAGATCGCGCCCACGATTACATTTGCACCGAACGGACATGGCTGGACGGACACGGACATTTCCACTACCATTCAGTATGCCGACGCCCACTCAGGCATTCAGGAGCTGGAACGATTGTATCAGGTTACGAACAGTGCAGAATCACCGGATCATTGGCTTGAAGCTCGCTCTGACGAGCATAAAATATCCATTGAATCGGAAGGCATCTGGTACATCCATGCGAAGACCATGGACAGAGCTGGTAATACATATGAGACAACATCTTTACCTTATCAAATTCAACGTAAACCCGAGCCACCGAGTCATGTGAGAATGACGCAGATTGGTGAGACATCAGCTGAACTTGCAGTGGACTTGCCGACTGGGGAAAAGTATACCGATGGATATCAATTTGAGATAACAAATAAAACGACAGGACAGTCATGGACACTGGATTATCCCAGCCATAGTATAATCGATCACTCCCTAAGTGGTGGTCAAGTCTATGAATATGAAGTTAGAGTGAGAAACCATACCGGAGTAAGTGATGTAGCCACCGCTCATGTATTGACCACCCCTACAGCTCCAGGAATGTTGCACGTTCGAAAAGTAGATTCCCAGCCCGATTTGGCCGAAATTCAATTTGATTCAGCACGGGGAGCAGATGCTTACCGCATCATCGTAGCTACTCCCGACGGAACTACTGTGTTTGATCAGACGGTATCTGACTCTGCCAGCCTCCCCTATATCAATAACCTCATTCCTGGAACCATGCATAGCATCTCGGTAACGGCAATGAATGAAAGCGGAGCAGGTGGTAGCAGTAGAACTGGATTTCTCACACTGCCGGCAGTGCCCGGTGAGTTTATGGCCGTTCAGATTCAGGAGCATGATATTTCATTAACGTGGGATACGGTGACTTCTGCAACGTATTATGGTCTTTCGCGTGATGGAACAGCTATATATGAAGGAGAGCAGACGGAGTATCTGGATTCAGGTCTGGATAGTGGCACGGAGTACAGCTATGCGTTAATTGCCGGAAACGAGACAGGACCAGGGCCCTTGGCAGAACTACCTTTGCTCAAGACGTTACCTGGGCAGGTGACCAGCTTACACGTATCGGATGCTTCCACAACGAGCCTTCGTCTGGATTGGGATGCAGTACGAGGAGCCGATCGTTATGAGTTATGGTTGAATGGAGAGAAATCCGGAACGGTTCCTGTCGGAACCCAAGAATGGGTTTTTGCGGGCCTGGATTCGGGAACATCATATCAACTGGATGTTCAAGCGGTGAATGGAAGTGGACAAGGTATGCGAAGTTCAGTATCAGGAACAACACTACCTGAGAGCCCGTCGGGACTTCACGTTGTTCAAGTAACTGAACAGGGAGGTATCTTGAGCTGGAAGCCTGTCGTTGGGGCAACGAAATATCGGGTGGTCATCGATGGGCAGAGCCATGAAATATCGAATACACAACTTGCAATCCACCACCTGTCAAGCAGTCGTGAGTATGCCTATGAAGTACAGGCAGGCAACGCTGCCGGGTATGGTGCATCAACCAGTAGTACAATTCTTACGCTACCTAGCAGGCCGGAAGGACTGAATGTCACATGGACTGGTGAAACGATTATGGAACTTGCATGGCAAGCTGTAGAAACGGCGAATCTCTATATTGTGAAAATTAATGGTACAGAAGTGGGCAGAACATCAAAACTTGCCTACACGGCTGAGGAATTGTTGCCAGGTACAGAGTACGCTTTGGAAGTTCAGGCTGTGAATGCTTCTGGATCAGGTGAAACAGCACAGCTCATTCGATTGTCCAAACCTGTGTCGCCTGCCGATGTACTTGTTGATCCAGGAGTTCATCGCGCAAAAGTTTCCTGGTCTGTCGTGGAAGGCGCGGCTGAATACGTGATTGAGAAAGATGGCAAGGAGATCTATAGGGGAATTGAAAATGAAGCAACGATTACCGGTCTAAAGGATGGGACGTGGCATCATTATCAACTATGGGCGGTTAACAGACAGGGAACTCGTTCTGAAGCGATGGATGTATCCTTGCTGACCATGCCTGAGAAACCCGTTGAGGTTGCGGTATATGATGTGGCAAAAAACAGTCTTGGTCTGGATTTCAGCAACACAGGTGTTCAAGGTGCAGATCATTACATTATTGAAAGGGATGGAAGAGAAATCGCTCAGATGGATTCGAGTGAGACCCTGTTCGTAGACAAAGATCTATCCCCAGGAACGAAATACACTTACGTGATTCGGGCAGTCAATGCGAGTGGAGCGGGGGCACCAATTACTTTCAGTGTAATGACTCAAACGTTGCCATTGGTTGCAGATGATATCACGGTGAAAGCTGGAACGCATGCGGTGGATCTGGCTTGGAATGTTGTAAAAGGAGCGGCTGCATATGAAATTCGTAATCGGGTAACGGGAGAGGTTCAGAGCGTGTCTGAACCGTCTGTACATCTCAATAGTATGCTGGATGGCACATTGTATGAATTCGAACTCGTCGCTATAAATGAAAACGGTCATCGGTCAGAGTCTATTCTGATTCAGGTTTTAACGAAACCCATAGCGCCTCAGACGGCAGGTATAACACACAACACAGATCAGTCGGCGGTACTGGACCTGACTGGAAGCTCCACACGGGGAGCAGAGCAATTCATCATTATGCGGGATGGCGTTGAAGTCGCTAAGGTTCCAGCAGATCAAGCTTCATTTGAAAATCAAGGACTGACGCCAGGAGAGTATTACACGTATACTATCAAAACATCCAATGCAGCGGGGGAAAGTGATTCCGGTTTTGAAGTTCACTTGCGGACATTGCCTGCGACCATTATTGAACCGTTACATCCAAGCATGATTGGGGAAAAGGAAGGATTGATCTCTTGGCCAAAGGTACAAGGCGCGGAGGGATATACCATACGTATCGGAGATCAGATCATCACCACAATGGAAGAAGGGGATATCACAGAGATGAGATTAACTCATCTGGAGAGTGCAACCCGGTATGATCAGGTGCAGGTTATTCCTTATAATACGGCTGGTTCAGGCATCCCAATGACTGTGACCGCTTTCTATACCTTGCCTCATGTTGATTCACTGGAAATGAAGTTATATCCGGAGACAGATCACGCCAAATTGGAATGGTACTTTCCTTATGTAAACGAAACATTCGTTGTGTTGATGGATGGTACTGAAGTATACCGAGGCAAACAAAAAGAGTTTATTGTAGATCATCTGGATGCAGGCAAGCAGTACCCGATTGAAATCTACACAGAGAATGAGCAGGGAGATGCATCGGAGAAGCTGGCGTATTCTGTCCTGACCAAGCCAGCAGCTCCTGTCAAAGTGGAGTATCATTCGGCAAAGGACCACATTCGTCTTTTATTGGAACAGAGCAGGGTCGAAGGTGCCGAGAAGTTTATCATTGAGCGGGATGGTGTGGAGATTGCTCGTGTTCCTGCTGACGAACTGTTCTATGATGATGAGGGACTCGAACCAGGCGTGAACTATATTTATACGGTCAAGACTATGAATGCCTCGGGCAGTAGTGACGGTGGTTACTATCTTCCTGCTATGACCCTGCCCGGTAGCGTTACTTCCTCTCCTGTAGTAGAAGGGCGTTCAATGTCTGGTGCAGACATTGTGTGGGAGCTGATTCCTGGTGCTGCGGGTTATCGAATCTATCGAAATGAAGAGCTTATGGGTACAACAACGGAGACATCCTTTCATGTGTCTGAATTAAACAGTGCAGATCATTATACTGACTTTGCAATCATTCCATTTAATGAAGCAGGGGAAGGTGAGGCGCTTCAAGTACCGGAATTCGAGACGCTACCTTCCGAGGAACTGACAGTAGCAGCCATAGCGCAAGGTACTAACACGATTAAGCTAACTTGGGAACTGGATTCCATGAATGAAGTGATTGTGATCACCCATAAAGATCGTGAGATCTACCGTGGCACGCAGCGCAGTTATGTATGGTCAGGCCTGAATGCCGAGCAACATTATGAGGTGGAAGTATGGACGGAGAATTCAGCGGGTGAAAAAAGTGAGATCAAACGGGCAGCTGCCATGACATTTCCGTATCCACCATCCGCCTGGAGCGGTGGTTCAACCCCGAGTCCAAACGGTACATCGGAACAAGCCGATGAGGTGAGTTCACAACCTGAACCTTCTGATGAGCAACCTGAGTTACCTGCGAAAAAAAGTATCAAATTTGTCGATATCAGCCAGACATTCAATAAAGACCAGATCACCTGGCTCGCGGAACAAAATATCATTCAAGGTGTAAGCGAAACCCGCTTCGAGCCACGTCGTCCGATCACGCGTGCAGAGTTTACCGCATTAATCGTGCGTTTGATGGGTGTGGACACAACGGTCAATGAACAGCACGGATTCCAGGATGTGAACGATGAGGCTTGGTTCGCTCCTGAGATTAGGGCAGCAGTTCACCATGAGATGGTTCAAGGTATGGGGAATGGCAAGTTCGCTCCGTATGCGCTGGTAACACGTGAACAGGCATCCAAGATCATAGCAAATGTTGTCCGTAAAATCAGGCCGGAACCGCTGACTTCCCCAAAAGCATTTACCGACCAGACTGATGTATCCGATTGGGCCTATGAAGAAGTGCAGGAACTTGCAGGTTTGTACATGATTACGGGATATGAAGACGGCAGCTTCCGTCCGATGCAACACTTAAGCAGATCCGAAGCTGCAGCGCTGATCTTTCGTTTGAATAAGCTGATGCAAGTCATTACCGCTTGATTGGTTTTTAATGCTATAATAGGTTGCCAATATGATAAAAAAGGGTAATGAACAATGGTGATGAATAATGAATAATAAATTTATCCGGATATATGAAGATATTGCAGATCGTATTCGGACTGGAGAGATTGAGGCAGGTACGTTACTTCAATCGGAACTGGATCTATCGGAAAGTTATCAAACGTCCCGAGAGACTATTCGCAAAGCACTGAAAATGTTGTACGAAGAAGGTTATATTCAGAAGATTCAAGGCAAGGGCTCGATTGTACTGGACATTCGCAAGATCGATTTTCCCATCTCAGGTCTGGTTAGCTTCAAGGAATTAGCCAAAAAGATGGGGCATCGGGCTCAAACGTATGTGAAGGTTTTCGAGGAGCAACAGGTCGATCAGGCGTTGCACAAGAAAATTAACTTTGGTCTAAGTGAACAGGTCTGGGAGATCAGACGTGTGCGCAAAGTGGATGGAGAGCACGTCATTCTGGACAAAGATTACATCAGTCAGCGGCTTGTTCCTGGGCTCAGCAAAGAAATCTGTAATGATTCCATCTATCAGTACATTGAGCAAGAGCTGGGGCTTTCCATTTCGTTTGCCAAGAAAGAGATTTTGGTGGAAGAACCCACCGCTGAGGACAGGGAATTACTTGACCTTGAAGGTTTCCACAATGTGGTTGTGGTAAGGAGCCAGGTTTACCTGGAGGATGCTAGTCAATTTCAGTATACGGAGTCAAGGCATCGACCGGACAAGTTCAGATTTGTGGATTTTGCACGCCGAAGATAAGTTAATCAAGATCGATCAGAGAGTACCTTTCACTGCATTATTTGAGTGGATAGGTACTCTCTTTGGTTATGGGGGAATCCGAAGATCGTCCATCAAGAACCGCTTAATGTCAATGTTCTTCCTGCATGTCGGAGCGTATGATCACATTATACACGAGTCCGAGGGGTGAACGAATTGAATCACATGACAGCGAAATCAAATGTTCGCATATGGGAAGAAACCAGAGATATTCCAACCTATGGTACAGGTAAACCGGACAAAAATCCGATGTTTCTTGAAAAGCGAATCTATCAGGGGAGTTCGGGTAAGGTGTACCCGCATCCTGTAATCGACAGCATAGAAGATGAGGCCAAAATGAAGTCGTATCGATTAATTATTCTCGAAAATGAATACGTTCGTATCGAGATGATGCCTGAATTAGGTGGACGGATCTATCGTGCGCTGGATCGGACCAACGACTACGATTTTGTATATTATAACCGAGTGATTAAACCTGCACTTGTGGGTCTGGCAGGGCCATGGATTTCAGGTGGAATTGAATTCAACTGGCCACAGCATCATCGGCCCAACACGTTTGGTCCAGTCGATTATACATTTGGCAGTAACGAAGATGGAAGCGCTACCTTGTGGGTGGGTGAGATTGATCGCATGTATGGTACCAAAATGACCGCTGGCTTCACATTACATCCTGGAAAAGCTTACCTTGAAATTCATGCCGAAGTATACAATCGAACCAGCACACCTCAAACTTTTCTATGGTGGGCCAATCCGGCTGTAGCCGTCAACGATCATACGCAATCTGTGTTTCCGCCTGATGTAACAGCTGTGCTGGACCACGGAAAACGTGACGTATCCCGCTTTCCCATCGCAACCGGAACCTATTACAAGATGGATTATTCCGAGGGTGTGGATATCTCACGATACAAAAATATACCGGTTCCAACATCCTACATAGCGTATAAGTCGGATTATAATTTTGTAGGCGGATATGACCACGGGGTTCAGGCTGGTTTGTTGCATGTAGCCAATCATCATATTTCTCCGGGCAAAAAGCAATGGACCTGGGGGAACGGGGAATTCGGGCAAGCCTGGGATCGACAGTTAACGGACGAGGATGGACCTTATATTGAATTAATGACCGGGATCTATACTGATAATCAGCCTGATTTTACGTGGTTACAGCCCTATGAAGCCAAATCATTTTCGCAGTATTTTATGCCGTATAAAGGTATTGGTATGGTCAAAAATGCAACGATTGATGCTGCGGTTAATCTGGAAATGGACGAAACGACCGGAGCGGTAACTGTGATGGTATATGCGACGTCGGTTTTTGAACAAGTGACCGTTGAAGTGATAGGACCAACTGCGGTATATATCCATCAGAGATGCAATATTTCACCTACGCAATTATATAAGTCTTCATTCCCGTGGAGCGGACAAGATGAATGGCATCAGTTGAAGTTAAGTGTTCGAACTGCGGAAGGAAGAGTACTCGTGGCCTTTCAGCCTGAACGTTCTGAGATTCAGGAAGTGCCCGACCCGGCCAAACCACTCCCACTACCATCCGAGATTCGAACTAATGAACAACTATATCTCGCTGGTCTTCATCTGGAGCAATATCGGCATGCCACGTATGAACCCGAACCTTATTATCTGGAAGGGTTGAAGCGTGATGCAACGGATATTCGTCTGAACATTGCGTATGGCACATTGTTGCTACGGAGAGGGCTGTTTCAAGATGCGGAGAAGTATTTCAGACAGGCCGTACAATCGCTAACGTGGAAAAATACGAATCCGTATGATAGTGAAGCATTTTACCAGCTCGGTCTTAGTTTGAAACTACAGGGGAAACAGGAAGAAGCCTACGCAACACTTTATAAAGCCGTATGGTCCGCACAGTATCAGGATACTGGTTATTACATGCTTGCTCAGATCGATACGGCGCAACATCGGAATATCGAAGCGCTGGATCACATCGAACGTTCGCTGATCCGTAACAGTAGAAACTACAAGGCTCGGCATCTGAAGGTGGCTCTGCTACGTAGATTGGGTCAGGATAAACGGGCCATCCAATATGCAAATGAAACGTTGGAACTGGACCCGGTTGAATTTGGAGCTGCACATGAATTAGTCCTAATCTATAGCAAAGCGACTGCACCTTCAGAGAGAGAACAAGCGGAGCAAGCACGTGAACATTTCCATCGTCTGATGCGAGGAGACGTTCATAATTATCTGAATGTAGCCGCAGATTACGCGGATTGTGGATTGTGGGAAGAAGCACTGAAGGTACTCTCCAGTGTTGAATCCGAAGTTGCACAGCCGTCTCCCATGGTTGGTTATGCGCAGGCTTACTTGTATCGTCAGTTGGGGGATACGGAACAGGCCCAAGAATATCAAAAGCAGGGGAAAGCTGCTCCAACCGATTATTGTTTTCCTAACACGCTATTTGAATTCCTGGTGCTTCAGGATGTATTGGCAGTGGATTCGAATGATGCGCGTGCTCACTATTACCTGGGAAATTGGCTATATGATCATAAACGCTACGAGGAAGCGATCAATCATTGGGAAACTTCGCGTGAGGCGGATGCTGCATATTCGACTGTGCATCGGAATCTGGGTCTGGCTTATTATAACAAGCTGAATCGGCCCGATCTTGCACTGGCATCCTTAGAGCAAGCTTTCTGGTTGGATTCAGAGGATGCCCGAATCTTCTACGAGTTGGATCAATTGCGCAAGAAGATGGGGGATTCTTGTGAGCGTCGAATTAAATTGTTGGAACAACATATGGAGTTGGTTCATCACCGTGATGATCTGTATATCGAGTGGGTGACTCTATTAAATATGCAGGGTAGTCATCAGGAAGCATGGGAAGCTCTTCAGGCCCGGCGGTTTCACCCCTGGGAGGGTGGAGAAGGCAAAGTTACAGGACAATATGTTACGGCACTGACGGAACTGGCGAAGCAAAATCTGGAGAAACAACAACCTGAACTAGCATTGGAGCTGTTGCAGAAGGCTTTGGTTTACCCGGAGAACTTAGGTGAAGGTAAACTGGAGGGAGCTGCAGACAATCCATTATACTTTTATCTGGGCTGTACCTACCAGCAACTGAAGAATATTCACGCTGCAGAGGAGAATTTCCACAGCGCATCAATCGGTCTGAACGAACCGGCAAGCGCGATGTTCTATAATGATCAGCCGCCGGAATCGATCTATTATCAGGGACTGGCCTGGCAGAAGCTTGGCAATGTGAAGGAAGCAAACAGGCGCTTTAACAAACTGATTGATTATGCCGAAAGACATATGCAAGATCACATCCGAATGGATTATTTTGCGGTCTCATTGCCCGATTTTCTAGTATTCGACGATGATCTCGATCAGCGAAATGAAGAACATTGCCGATATATGCGGGCATTGGGTCTTCTGGGACTGGGTCGGACGAACGAAGCAAAGGATGAGTTGGAGCGAGTACTGAAGAAGAACCCGAATCATCAAGGGGCAATCGTCCATCGATAATGGATAAATCTATTCATCAACCATATCCCATTTATATCGAAGGAGTTATATATTCTATGAACGATAGTGTAGCAGGAAGTTATATTCGCTTTACATTGGACGCGGAAGATAAGGACATTCGTGCGGGTCGCATGACTGGCAGTGGCGGCAAGAATCCACGAGGGGAGTCGTATGACTTTACCAACTATTATATGGTGCATAACGATAAGCCCTACATTCCTGTGGTTGGTGAATTTCACTTCTCCAGATTTGCTTACTTGCAGTGGGAGGAAGAATTACTGAAGATGAAGGCCGGCGGTGTGAACATCGTCGCTTCCTATGTCTTCTGGAATTTTCACGAGGAGCAGGAAGGTGAGTTTAATTGGTCGGGGAATCTGAACTTGCGGCACTTTGTGGATCTGTGTGGCAAACATCAGCTGCCTCTGATCGTGCGGATTGGTCCATTCTGTCATGGGGAAGTTCGCAATGGAGGGATGCCAGATTGGTTATTCAGTTACCCATTTGAAGTTAGATCGAATGATGAAGGGTATCTGTATTATGCCAAGCGATTATATAGGGAGATTGCCCGTCAGCTTAATGGCTGTTTTCACCAGAAGGGTGGGCCCGTTATAGCCGTACAGTTGGAAAATGAGTACATGCACGCTGGCGCACCCATGGACGCCTGGGGATATACACGTGAAAAGTATATTTCCTCCGGCCGGGACGGGCGGGAACATTTAAAGGTGCTTCGCCGTATTGCCGAAGAAGTCGGCATGAAACCCATGTTCTATACTGCCACGGCTTGGGGTAATGCTGCGGTGCCTGATGAAGGCACGTTGCCGATGCTTGCGGGGTATGCGTACACACCATGGATTCCTAATCAGCCTCCAAGCCGGGAGTATTTATTCCGGGATCTGCATATGAATCCAGTTGAAGAAGTGGATTATGAAAGTCTGGAGTATCCTGCTGCGTATTGCGAGCTTGCTGGCGGCATGCAGGTCAGTTATCACGCACGGCCAGTTGTAGATGCGGACAGTGTTGAGGCGATGACCATTGTAAAGCTGGCGAACGGCAGTAATCTCGTCGGATATTATATGTATCATGGCGGTACCAATCCGGTGGGGCACAAATCGTATATGAACGAACAGGCATTGCCGAAAATGACGTATGGCTACCAAGCCCCACTCGGAGAATTCGGACGTATTGGTGAATCGTATGACCGTATTCGTACCTTGTCCATGTTCCTGGAAGCATACGGGGAGCTGCTTGCGCCAATGGGAAGTGTTGTACCCGATGAACAGCATTCGATAACACCGGAGAACACGTTGGATCTGCGCTGGTCTGTTCGTCAACAAGAAGGCTCAGGCTTCCTGTTCATGAATAATTATCAGGATCATGTGGCGTTGCCTGATCGTGATATTCAATTGGCGCTGCATACCAGCCAAGGAACTGCTTCTTATCCAAGAGAAGGAACGATGCAACTGAAATCTGGCATGGCTGTCATTCTGCCTTTTCATATGAATCTGAGTGGAATGAAGATCATTAGTGCTACCGTTCAGCCACTGACTCGGTTTATGGTAAATCAGGAGCTTACGGCTGTCTTTTATGCCCATGAAGGAATGGCGCCAGAGTATGTTATTGATACATCATCCGTTACAAATGTGGATATGCCCGAAGGCACAGTATCTGAACAGGGAAATGAAATTGTGATACACCCGATTGCCGGCAAGGAACATCATCTGAGAGTCACAACATCCGACGGTAGAGTCTTACGTATCATTACGTTGACCCGTGAAGAGGCACTGCATGCGTACCGTTTCCGTGTGGGCGGAGAAGAGAGGCTTATAATCAGCAACAGTCATCTGTATATACAGAATGAAATGCTCATATGCACATCTGTGGAGCAACCGGAGATGGAGGTTTCCTTTTATCCGGCACCAGAACAGATTACCGCTTCTGAATATGCCGTCTCAACCCAGTCTAAGCAAGGAGTATTCGATACGTACACATTCCAAGTTTCGCCTTACAAACCTGCTGTAGAGGTTGAATATCCGAAAGAGTATGCAGCAACACTGAGATTGGACACAGAATGGCCGGAACATGTAGATGACGTGTGGGTTGAAATTGATTATGAAGGTGACGTTGCAGTAGCACATATTCATAATCGGATGTTAACCGACCATATTCACTATGGGCATAGCTGGATGCTTGGTTTGAAGCAATCCCGTCATTTGCTGGCTGATCATGCGTTACGTCTGTCCATAACGCCAATTCGAAGAGGTACGACTGAGAGTTATGTGAATCAAGCTTATGTTGAGCGCTTTGAGGGTGTGGAGATCGGGAAGTTCAATCAGATTCGAGTGATACCTCATTACCGGGTGGGGTTGGTGCTGGCGGGAGTTAGGGAAGACGCTTAGTCTAGATAAGGGATTAAACAACAGATAAACAAGATTTAAACAAAAGTTAACTTTTGTTAATAATACAGAGGGTTCTTTCTCCGAACGATTGTGAGGGGAGAGAGCCTTATTTTTCTGTGTGATGTTAAAACAAATGATTCCTAATCATGGTAAAAATATCTTGACTGGTAAGCGTTTTCATTTTATTATAACTTCATAACCTTAACGATAAAGTTTATTTTAACTAAATAACGAAACTTAGATAAAGTTATTTTTTTTATTTATTTAACTACCATAAAGACTTCTATTACCAACGATTTTAGTTAACTTATTGCCTGGAGCAGAGTTAATTGAAATAAATAAAACCAATACAGGAGGTTCCTAACGAATGGTTAATCTGAAAAAGTGTACAATCTTCACGGTTATTGCTGCTCTCATGTTCATGGTACTGGGGAGCGCAGCCCCCAAAGCATCTGCTGCCACAGGTTTTTATGTAAGCGGTAACAAGTTATACGATTCCACAGGTAAGGCTTTTGTCATGAGAGGTGTTAATCATGGACATTCCTGGTTCAAAAATGATTTGAATACCGCTATCCCTGCAATTGCCAAAACAGGTGCCAATACAGTACGCATTGTTCTTTCGAATGGTAGCCTGTACACCAAAGATGATCTGAACGCTGTTAAAAATATAATTAACGTGGTAAATCAAAATAGAATGATAGCTGTACTCGAAGTCCATGACGCCACAGGGAAAGATGACTATAATTCGTTGGATGCGGCGGTGAACTACTGGATTAGCATTAAGGAAGCCTTGATTGGCAAAGAAGATCGGGTAATCGTCAACATCGCCAATGAATGGTATGGAACGTGGAATGGAAGTGCATGGGCTGATGGCTACAAAAAAGCCATTCCGAAACTAAGAAATGCCGGAATCAAAAATACGCTGATTGTGGATGCAGCAGGATGGGGACAATTCCCTCAATCCATCGTCGATTATGGACAAAGTGTATTTGCAGCCGACTCACAGAAAAATACCGTGTTCTCCATTCATATGTATGAGTATGCTGGCAAAGATGCTGCAACGGTCAAAGCCAATATGGAGAATGTGCTGAACAAAGGCTTGGCTCTGATCATTGGTGAGTTCGGGGGATACCACACGAATGGTGATGTGGATGAGTATGCCATTATGAGATATGGTCAGGAAAAAGGGGTAGGCTGGCTTGCTTGGTCCTGGTATGGAAACAGTTCTGGTCTGAACTATCTGGACATGGCTACAGGTCCGAACGGAAGTTTGACCAGCTTTGGCAACACTGTAGTGAATGATACCTACGGTATTAAAAACACTTCCCAAAAAGCGGGGATTTTCTAATCCGCTGATGAAACAGGAACACTCTGACGTTCACGTCAGGGTGTTTTTTTAATAAAAGTGCTTAATCCATATTGGTTTTTGAATTTTTCCGTTTATATTTAAAATCTTTTGTTTTCAAAACAAAACAAAGATGATAAACTCGGATTAGGAATAAAACAAACATTATCGGAGGGAAACGAATGGTACAGAGTTTATGGAATGCATCGCAGGCATCTGAGAAAACAACAGGACTGGAGCAATTGGTTTACCGATCCAACCTGATTGGAACCGATCGCAGTGTGTGTAACATCTTCGGTGGAAATACGTCTACCAAAACGACAGTGAAGGATTTTCGTGGTCGTGATGTAGAAGTAATGTATGTGAAAGGCAGCGGCTCTGATCTGGGTTCTATGGAAGCGAAGCATTTTACCGGACTTGGGCTAGAGGACATTCGACCATTAATTGAACGTGAATCCATGTCGGATGAAGAGATGGTTGAATATCTGGGACATTGTATGATTGATGCCAAGCACCCACGTGCCTCCATCGAGACTCTGTTGCATGCGTTCCTTCCATATAAGCATGTGGATCATACGCACCCGGATGCGATTATCAGCCTTTGTTGTGCGCATAACGGCAAGGAATTGGCGAGAGAGATCTACGGAGATCGTTTTGTATGGGTGCCTTATGTACGTCCTGGGTTTACGTTATCTAAAATGATTGCTGAAAGCGTATTCTCGAATCCCAATGCCGAACTCGTTCTGATGGAAAAACACGGACTTGTGACTTGGGGAGAAACATCCGAGGAATGTTACGCTCAAACGATCAAGATTATCAATGAAGCGGAAGCATTCATCGAAGCACGGGTGGACGAAGGAAGTTTGTTCGGTGGTGTGAAGCACCCGGCATTGGCCGCTGATGTTCGGCGTCAGATCGTATCACATGTGATGCCAACGATTCGTGGAGCAGTATCGGATAGCAAAAAAATGATTTTGTCCTTTGATGATCAGGAGGATGTACTTGCCTTTGTTGGTGGGGCGGATTCTCCGCAATTGTCTCAGGTGGGCGCGGCTTGCCCGGATCATCTGGTACATACCAAAGTGGTACCTCTGTTCATTGATTGGACGCCGGATGCGAATGATATCGAAGGCTTGAAAGCGAAGCTGGTGGAAGGCGTGGCAGCCTACAAAGAGCAATATCAGCAGTATTTTGAAAGCAATAAAAACGAAGGTGACGTCATGTTCGAAGCGGCTCCTCGTGTTATCCTGATTCCTGGTGTGGGCATGATCAACACAGGCAAGAGCTGGGCACTTTCCCAAGTAAGCGGTGCATTGTATCACAGAGCCATTGCCGTTATGCGTGGAGCCACTAGCCTGGGTCAATTCGTATCGCTCAGTGCAAACGAATCTTACAATGTGGAGTACTGGCCGCTGGAATTGTACAAATTATCTCTGGCTCCCGCAGAAACCGAATTCTCCCGCAAAGTGGCATTTATCACAGGTGGAGCAGGCGGTATCGGAAGTGAAACAGCACGTAGATTGGTATCTGAAGGCGCTCATGTCGTGCTCGCTGATCTCAACCTGGAGGGCGCACAGAAGGTAGCGCAGGAGATCAATGATCAATACGGTGCGAATCGTGCTTATGCGCTGAAAATGGACGTGACCGATGAAGAAGCCGTTCAAGCTGCGTATGCAGATGTTGCGGTGCAGTATGGCGGAGTGGATATCATCGTGAACAATGCCGGATTGGCGACATCCAGCCCATTTGATGAAACGTCCCTGAAAGAATGGAACCTGAACATGAATGTACTGGGTACAGGTTATTTCCTTGTGGCTCGTGAAGCCTTCAAGCTGATGAAACAGCAGGGTATTGGTGGAAGCATGGTATTTATCGGGTCCAAAAACTCGGTGTATGCGGGTAAAAGTGCCTCTGCTTATAGCTCGGCCAAAGCACTGGAAGCTCATCTCGCACGCTGTATTGCAGCAGAAGGCGGGGAGTATGGCATTCGTGTCAATACGATTCTTCCTGATGCTATTCTTCAGGGGTCAGCGATCTGGAACGGTTCCTGGAGAAACGAACGAGCAGCGGCATACGGTATCGAGCCGGATCAATTGGAAGAGTATTACCGCAAACGGACGACATTGCTCGTAAATATTTACCCGAGGGATATTGCGGAAGGGATCGCATTCTTTGCTTCTTCGAAATCCGAAAAAACAACCGGGTGCATGATGACCATTGATGGCGGTGTACCGGCAGCATTTACACGTTAAATAGGAGGGTTCTTGCGGATGGATAACCAAGTCAAGCAAGCGTATGAAGCAGCCAAGGCATTGTATGCCCAGCATGGAATTGATACGGACGAGGTGCTGAACAAACTTGCGGATATCAAAGTATCCGTACACTGTTGGCAAGGCGACGATGTTAAAGGCTTTCTGAACAAAGATGGAGAGTTAACAGGTGGTATTTCCGTGACAGGTCAGTATCCGGGGGCTGCGACCACGCCTGCAGAGCTTCGTAACGATCTGGAGCAAGCTTTTGCTCTGATTCCTGGCAAACATAAGGTCAATCTGCACGCAATCTACACGGATACAGACGAGCAGGTTGAACTGGATCAGATTGAGCCGAAACATTATGAGAACTGGGTGAAATGGGCCAAAGAACAAGGACTCGGTCTGGACTTCAACCCAACATGTTTTTCCCATGAAAAATCGAGTGACGGGTTCACGCTCAGTCATCCAGACCCTGAGATTCGCAAGTTCTGGATTGATCACTGCAAGGCGTCTCGCCGGATTGGTGCATACTTCGGGGAACAGCTTGGTCAGACCTGTGTAACCAATGTATGGGTGCCGGACGGATTCAAGGATAATCCGGTGGATCGGCTGACACCACGCAAACGTCTTAAGGAATCACTGGATGAAGTATTCGGCGAACCACTTAACCCGGAGCACAACCTGGACGCGGTAGAGAGTAAGCTTTTTGGTCTAGGTTCGGAAGCTTATGTGGTGGGTTCTCATGAATTCTATATGGGTTACGGCTTGCAAAATGATACGTTAATCTGCCTGGATGCGGGTCATTTTCATCCTACAGAGGTTATCTCCAATAAACTGTCGTCCCTATCTTTGTTTACTAGCGGCATTCTGCTTCACGTAAGCCGCCCGATGCGCTGGGATAGTGACCATGTGGTAATTATGGATGATGAGTTGCTGGAAATTGCTCGTGAACTGGTTCGACATGATCTGCTTGCGACCACACATATTGGATTGGATTTCTTTGATGCAAGTATTAACCGTGTTGCTGCTTGGGTTGTAGGAACACGTAATACGGTCAAAGCCCTTCTGCGTGCGATGCTGGAACCGGTAGAGGCCTTGAAACAAGCCGAGTTGGACGGAGATTACACCCTGCGTCTCGCATTGATGGAAGAGTTCAAATCCTATCCGTTCGGCGCAATCTGGGACTACTATTGTGCTCAGCAAGGCGTTCCAGTTCGGGAAAAATGGATCAGCGATATCAAAACCTATGAACAAGACGTATTGCTACAGCGTGATAAATCATTGGTGTAACCGCATTTATTTTTGTATAAACCACTACGGAATGAAATTTCCGTGGTGGTTTTTTTGGCATAATCACGCTGAAATGCATAAGTGAGGCGATTGTTTCCATACTAGGAATATAGATCCGAATCGCATACGTATGTCACGCAGAGGAGGTTAATAGAGTTGAATCTTGCCCACAACAAACTGTATATCGCTGCACTTGGCGGCGTGAATGAAATAGGGAAGAATATGTATTTCATCCAGTACCATCAGGACATCATCGTGATTGACTGTGGTTCGAAGTTTCCGGATGAGACCTTGCCGGGGATTGACCTGATCATTCCGGATGTAACGTATCTGCTGGAGAATCTGGATAAAGTAAGGGGTCTTGTGGTTACCCATGGACATGAAGATCACATCGGTGGCATTCCCTATTTGTTAAAACAAATGAACATCCCAGTGTATGCATCCAGGCTCACTCGTGGGCTGATAGAACTTAAACTGAAAGAGCATGGGCTGCTGCGCAAGGCGGACCTGCATACGATCGATGCTCATTCCAGCATTACACTGGGAGGGATCGAAGTTTCCTTTTTCGCGACCAGTCATAGTATTCCGGATTGTCTTGGAATCTTCTTTCAGACCCCAGTCGGCAATGTCGTGCACACGGGAGATTTCAAATTCGACATGTCACCTGTGCATGGACCTTTTCCAGATCTGCACCGCATGGCCGAAATTGGCAAACAAGGCGTTCATATATTGCTCTCGGAGAGTACCAATGCAGAAAGACCTGGATTTACACCTTCCGAGCGTATTGTGGGAGACCACATTCTGGATGCCTTTATCCGTGCGAAACAAAAAGTATTCATCTCCACCTTTGCGTCGAATGTCAGCAGGGTACAGCAGATTGTGAATGCAACATTCGAGACTGGCCGCAAACTGGCACTGTTGGGCAGAAGCATGGTGAATGTGGTATCGGTCGCCAGTGAATTGGGGTATTTGCAAGTTCCTGACGGATTGTTGATTGAAGCCATCGATTCGGATCAGTTTCCTCCAGAACAAGTCGTAGTATTATGTACTGGTAGTCAGGGAGAAGCGATGGCAGCATTGTCACGTTTGGCATCAGGTAAGCATCCTCACGTAAAAATTAATGCCGGGGATACAGTCATTATTGCCGCCGGAGCCATTCCAGGCAATGAACGGAATCTTGCACATGTAATTGATAACCTTTATGTTCTTGGAGCGCGCGTCATATATGGTTCCAGTGGTGCAGCTGGGATGCATGTATCCGGACACGGCAGTCAGGAAGAACTCAAGTTGATGCTGACCCTGATGAAGCCGAATTATCTGATTCCGATTCACGGCGAGTTCCGCATGTTGTATCAGCACAGACTGCTTGCGGAGTCCGTAGGTGTAGAGCGTGATCATGTGTTCATCGTGAATAATGGAGACATGGTCCAATACAAAGACGGCACTGCTTCTCTGGGTCCCAAAATTGCGTCGGGCAACAGCCTCGTAGACGGTCTGATCATGGGTGATGTCGGCAATATCGTACTGCGTGATCGCAGGCAACTGTCATCCGATGGCATGCTGGTGATTGTGACTACACTGAGCAAAACGGAGAAACAGATGGTCACTTCACCCGAAATTATCTCCAGAGGTTTTGTGTTCGTCAAGGACTCGGAAGAATTCATGCATGAGATTCATGAGCTGGTTCTAAACCGGATGGGTGAGTTGACCGGTGCAGGTGTGAATCAGTGGAATGTGATCAAAAGGAAGCTGAAAGACGAGATCGGTCACTATATTTACGCTCAAACAAAAAGAAGACCCATGATCCTGCCTATTATTATTGAAGTCTGAGACCGTAAGGAATAGGGAACGTTTCTGTGCGGATGGTCTGAGCAAACGTGTATATTGAAATTTAACAGCCTGATGAATGTTGGATCATACTTCTGTATGAACGTCACATTGCTATCGGGCTTTTGCTATTTATTCGGAGTTGTACAACTTGATGTGTATTAAATTGAGTATGAATCAAATTCGCCATAGGTTTGCGATTCGAAGTATAATAAAAGGTAAACTATATGAATTGAACTAAACATTCACACGAGAACGTAGAGGACAGAAAGAACCTGAAGAAGCGGAGCTAAAAGCTTTCTGAAAGAAAGCTACTTCGGAAGCATACACCTCGCCTTTATCACCGGATTTCCCCTTTAAAAAAGGAAAAATCTGGGGATAACAGCGATCGGAAGGTTGTTCTGTCATCGGAGTGGTAAGTGTGAATATTCTTGAGTTCAATTTATATAGCTAATAGAAATAAGAGGAGTCTTTATGAATAAAACGATTTCTGATATCGCTCAGATGGCAGGTGTGGCGAAGAGCACGGTTTCTCGCTTCCTGAATGGCGGATCTGTTAGTGAGGATACACGCCAGAAGATTGAGCGCATTATCAAACAATACAATTATGTTCCCAACACATTTGCACAGAGTCTAAAGGCGAAGAAGACCAGTATTATCGGTACGGTTGTGCCACGACTCGATTCTTTTGCGACATCCCAGACATTGATCGGAATTGATGAAGAACTGCGGAGTAATCAGTATCAGATGCTGATCGCGAATACGAGCCAGGATATGCAACGCGAGATTGATGCCATATATGATTTTGCAAGACAGAAGGTGTCTGGTATTATTCTGCTGGCTGCTGAAGTAACTGAAGCACATCTGAAGGCCGTTGAGGATATAGGCATTCCAGTGTTATTGGTGGGACAGCAGCATGAACAACTACATAGTCTGGTTCACAATGATGATCAGGCGGGGTATGAGATGGGCAGATATGTCGTAGGACAGGGCCACCGCAAGATTGTGTATATGGGGGTTAGCGAGAAGGATCAGGCGGTAGGCATCCATCGCAAACAAGGATTCCAACGAGCAATCGCCGAGTGTGGTGAATGCGAAGTGAAGTATTATGAGACGAGCTTCAAGATGTCAGAAGCCATCGTTACCGCTGAATCCATACTGAAAGAGATCACACCAACGATCATTGTAGGGGCTACGGATAATATCGCACTGGGTGTGATGAAGATTGCATTCTCCAATAAAATTCGCATACCGCAAGAATTATCTGTTACCGGATTTGGCGGATATGATATTACGGAGATGATTCATCCCACGCTGACGACGGTGAAATATCATTATTTGCAGGCAGGCAAAGTAGCGGCGAATCACATTATACGACTGGTCAAAGGCGAATCGGTGGAAGAACGAACAACACTTGATGTAGAACTTATTCCTCGAGAAAGCGTTGACAAAATATAAAAACATCCTTTATGATAATTCCATCGAACCGGTTCCATTATGAATATCCAATTCGGATATACGAACACGGGCAGGCACTAATGCCATATGGAATTATTTTTTTGCATTCAACGGAACCGGTTCCTAAAATTGATTTTCGTATAAGTTAAATAAGAAATAAACATTGCGGAGAGGGTAGAAAAAATTCGAAGAAACGTAGTGTTCGCTTAAAGCTTTCTGTAAGAAAGTTGCTTCGGAAGCATAGGCTATCACCGGATTTCACCCTTTAGAAAAGGGATCAGGAAATCTGGGGATAACAGCGATCGGAGGATTGTTCTGCCATCGTAGTCCCCGTGTGAAATTTCTTGGTCTAACTTATATAAGCAAGAATGGAGAACAGCTATGAAAATGACTAGAGAGCAGCGCTACAGACGAATTGAGCAAGCGGAGCCTGGGGAGATTGCGAAGCTTGAAGCACAGATATCTGTATGTCCTTGGCGACAGAGTTATCACATTCAGCCGATAACAGGTCTGCTTAATGATCCTAACGGCTTTGCATATTATCAAGGCTATTATCATCTGTTCTATCAGTGGTTTCCACTTGGAACAGAACACGGCATGAAATACTGGTATCATACCCGCTCGAAGAATCTGGTGAACTGGGAAAATGTCGGCATTGGAATCGAACCGGGTGACCCATATGACTCGCACGGAGCTTATTCCGGAAGCGCAATTGAAAAAGACGGCAAACTGCACTTACTGTACACAGGCAATACGAGGGATGAGGCTTGGGTCAGACATCCGTATCAATGCTTGGCAGTCATGGATGAAAGCGGTTCAGTAAGCAAGCTGAATCATCCGGTCATCTCTTCGGTTCCAAAGGGATACACGGAACACTTCAGAGATCCCAAAGTGTGGCAAGAAGGAGACACGTATTATTGTGTAATCGGAGCGCAGCGAACAGATGAGACGGGATGTACGGTGCTGTATCGCTCAATGGATCTGAAAAACTGGGAGTTTCTTGGCGAAATTCGTACGCAGTTAACCTCCTTTGGTTACATGTGGGAGTGCCCCGATTATATGGAGATGGACGGGAAAGGTGTGCTTGTCTTTTCCCCACAAGGCTTAGATGCCACGGGAGATCATTATCAGAATATTTTTCAATCCGGTTATCTGATCGGTGACCCGCTGAATCTACAGACGAGAGAGTTCAATCATGGTGAATTTCAGGAACTGGATCGTGGATTTGACTTCTATGCTCCGCAGACGATGCAAGACCCGGACGGAAGACGTATTCTGGTTGGATGGATGGGACTTCCCGATCTGGAATATCCGACAGACGATAACGGTTGGGCTCATTGCCTGACCATTCCTCGGCAGTTGTCACTCCGAGACGGCAAGTTAATCCAACAACCGGTTGCAGAGATGATCCAATTGCGTCAACAGGAGAAAGGCACTCATATTTGCGCAACGATTGATAATGAGAGTCGATCTTTCACAGGTTTCAATGGAATTTCTTATGAGCTGATATGTGATATAGGCCATGTAGAAGCAGAGATTGTCGGCATCGAATTCCGAGCAAGTGAAACTGAGAAAACGGTTCTTCTGTATGATCGGATTCACCAGAAAGTTGTCTTGAATCGGACGATGTCTGGTGCCGAACTGGCAGAGCAGAATGGCGTTGTACGACGGTGCACACTTACTACGGACGTGATTAAGTTTCATCTGTTCGTTGATGCGTCTTCGGTCGAGATTTTTGTGAACGATGGAGAAGAGGTCTTTACCAGCCGGATTTTCCCAAGCCGGGACAGCGTGGACATTCGTTTCTTTGCACACGGCGGCAAGGCTGATCTTAAAGCAACAAAATGGGATTATTAAGTATTACGTGAGAGGAATGAGACAACATGTCGGAGAATCAACGGATTGCCCAGGAAGTCATTCATGCCATCGGGGGCAAAGAGAATATCGCATCATTTGCACATTGTGCAACACGTCTTCGCATCATGGTGAAAGATAAAGAAAAGATTGATCAGAAAACGGTCGAGAACATCGAGAAGGTGAAAGGCGCCTTTTTCAACTCAGGTCAATATCAGATTATCTTTGGTACGGGAACAGTGAATCGAATCTTTGAAGAGGTTGAGAAGCTGGGAATCGAAGGAACGTCCAAGGATGATGTGAAGAGTCAGGGCAAAAAGGAAGGAAACGCTTTCCAGCGAGCTGTCCGAACGTTTGGCGACGTATTTGTACCTATTATTCCCGTGCTGGTTGCCACAGGTTTGTTCATGGGCTTGCGCGGCTTACTTACTCAGAATGAGATTCTGGCGTTGTTCGGTGCAACACCTGATGATATCTCGCCTAATTTCCTGTTATTCACTCAGATTCTGACGGATACGGCCTTTGCATTCTTACCTGCACTTGTAGCATGGTCCGCGTTCCGTGTATTCGGCGGAAGTCCGGTACTTGGCATCGTACTGGGGTTAATGCTGGTAAATCCGGCATTACCGAATGCTTACGCGGTGGCAGATGGATCAGCACAGCCGCTACATATGTTCGGCTTCATACCTGTCGTGGGGTATCAGGGATCTGTTCTACCTGCATTCTTCGTTGGTTTGATTGGAGCCAAGTTCGAGAAAGTTCTAAGAAGACGGGTGCCTGAGGCACTGGACTTAATTCTGACTCCTTTTATTACGTTAACCGTCATGATTACGCTTGGACTCTTCGCAATTGGCCCAGTGTTCCATTCTCTTGAAGAGTGGGTGCTGCATGGAACAACTGCCGTATTGGATCTTCCGTTCGGAATCGCAGGTATCATCATTGGTTTCTTCCATCAAATTATAGTAGTTACCGGTGTGCATCACATCTTTAATTTCCTGGAAATTCAATTGCTGGAGAAGACGGGATTCAACCCATTCAACGCAATTATCACCTGTGCTATGGCTGCACAAGGAGCCGCTTGTCTTGCCGTAGGACTGAAGACCAAAAACATGAAACTCAAAGCACTCGCATTACCTTCGTCATTGTCCGCATTTCTGGGCATTACCGAGCCAGCGATCTTTGGTGTTAACTTGCGTTATATGAAACCATTTATTATGGGGCTTGTTGGTGGTGGTGTGGGTGGTTTCATCGCTTCTCTGTTCCATCTGCAAGGTACAGGTATGGCAGTAACGGTTATTCCGGGAACATTGCTCTATCTGAACAGCCAACTGCCGTTATACATCTTGTCCAACGTGGTTGCCATGGCCATTGCTTTTGCACTTACCTGGTTCTTTGGATATAAGGATCAACCGGTTGCAGAGGAATCGGTGAGCCATGACAATAGTGGGACGTCATCAGCTGAAGTTAAAACTGTGGATTCTAGTTCACAATTGGATTCAACTAAAAATGTGATTACAAGCAATCGTCCTCAGGTAGATTTTCTCGAAATAGCTTCGCCAATGAACGGTACCATCGTTGCTCTGGAGCAAGTTCCCGACCCGGCGTTCTCGGAAAAACATATGGGTGAGGGCATTGCCATTGAGCCATCAGAAGGTAAAGTGTATGCACCGTTTGATGGTGTCATCGCACATGTCATGAACAAGAGTAAACATGCGGTGATTCTGGAGCATGAGACAGGTGTACAGATGCTGGTTCATATCGGAATTAATACGGTTGGACTGAAAGGGAACGGTTTTACCGCGCATGTCAATAGCGGAGATCGTGTAACTGCAGGACAATTGTTGATTGAATTCGACATGGATGTTATTCAGGCTGCGGGTCTGCCTGTAATTACACCTGTGCTGATTCCAAGTGGAAATGAAACCATTGCGACCGTTACAGCAACGTCATCAGGCCATGTTCAAGCTAATGGGGAGGCAGTAATAGTCGTAAAATTTACTGAACCACAATAGTGGCACTGTATAAGGGAAATGGTAGAGATTTATCTCTCCCGTTTCCCTTTTTTGTGTACACTGGCATGAAATCAAAGAACCGGATCATCGTTGATCTAACAATCCAAGAGAGTCAGCACGCAGGGGAGCACCATTTTACGGGGATTCCAATCTACGCCTAATAAATAAACAACGTCAATCTTGGGCCTACAAACCAGCATGCCGTTTCAATCGTTCTGCAATCTGCATCAGATCTTCCGCGGATATCCCTGGCGCAAATTCTTCCGGCAGATCAGGTAACTCAGGTACTGGCCCTCCATAACCCGGCAAGCCGGCGAAAGCCTCCAGTTTCCCACCATCGGTTGGATGTACTCCTTTCCAGATCTGGGCAATACCCTGATAATCCTTGTCACTAAACGTGTACAGCCTGCGGTGCTCGCCCATAGCTTCCCATTTTCGTGTCGTTTCAAAAGCTTTGTTATCCAGTCGTGGAATAGGGAACATCTTCGTTACATCAACGCCCGTTGCAATTTCCAGTGCCTTAGCATATGCCAGAACGTGCACACCTCCACGTACAAGCAGATAACCTGTCATTTCACGGGCTGTCTTATTGTCCGTCATTTCGTAGACTCTCATTTTGTGCGTCCTGGCTCCGCATTCAAGAAAGAAATTATGCAGCAGGTCGAAGATCAGATTGCCACTGCTCACGACGTACGAACCATTCCAGGGTCTTCCCATGGAGTCATAAGGCAGTGCTGTCTGGGCCGATTCGATAAAATGTGAAGTCATACGTGCATCTTTGCCAACACGCAGCGGGGTGGAGTCCGGGGCGCCTGGTGAAGTGGAACCCTCAAGCATCAGGTTAATCGTATTGGCGACAAGTTCGACATGGCCGAATTCTTCAGCGGTTATGCTGGCGACGATATCGTAGAAGGGACGTAGCTTGGACCTGCCTCTGAAATTGAAAGATTGAAACATATAATTGTTCAAGGTTGACATTTCTCCGAACTTTCCACCGAGTAATTCCTGAACTGCACTAGCTCCATTGGGGTCTGGATTATTCGATATGGGCAGTTCGATGGCAAGACGGTCTACACGCTTAAACATGACATTTCCCCCTCAATCCTAGTTACTGTAAAAGTATGAAGGGTTACTTGTACGTTATTCGATCATTTGTGAAACAAAAACGTTCTGCCAGAGCTTTAGGCTCTGAGCAGAACGATAGATGAGTTCTTATTTGGAAGCTACACCAACAACGCTGGTTCCATTTTTCGTGATTTTGTAATTAATCACATCTCCGTTCCAGAAGTGGAACTTAAGGTTTACTTCGCCATCATTGGTTTCATTGAAGAAGTTTGGTTTCAGCTCAATCACATTACGGTCGTAATCTGGGCTAAATGTATAGGAGAACTCTTTGAACGAAGTCCAGTTCTGTGGACCGGCATTTTCTCCGTTTGCATATGTCGCTTCCATGGTAGCCAGTTGATTACCGTTAAAACTAGTCGGGATGGCAAATGCACTGGTCGTACCAGTCGCATCGCTTAACGTAGGTGTGTCATATTTAATAATATTGAAGTTCCAGTCGGCACCTTGGTTGAATCCTGCTGTGAGTGTGGCATTTACACCTAAATCACCAGAGGTTGTCAACTTGGTTAACAGGTTAGATTTCAACGTAAGTACATCTTTTCTGATCGTGTAGTCTTTACCTCTGACAAGAGGCGTAGTGCCATTCTTCAAGGAGTTGAATTTGTTTCCATTCAGATTAAGTTTTACTTTTTTATCTTGAATGGCTTCATTTTGTTTAAGATATACGAGGTCCGTTTCAGCTGTGGATGATCGACCAGTCCAGCTGGCTTGCATCGTATTGAATAATTCTTGGTCAGACCAAGTAAAGCTTGTACGTCCGAAATGCTGCCCATTGTCCCATAACATCGTTGCCATCTGTTTTTGGCGCAGGTAATGTCCTACGAATTCGAAGAATTTCAGCTTTTCACCTTGCTCAATGACACCTGTGTGCTGATCAAACCCAAGCAAGCCATACTCACCAACGATCACCGGGATGCCTTTAGCTGTAAAAGCATCGTATACCCGATCGAATGTATCGGTAATGTCTTTCTGTACTTCCTCATTATACGTGGTGTTACCTGCGATGTTCACACTGAATGGCCAGAACCCGTAATAGTGAACGGTTGCAATAATATTGGAATCATTCAATTTTTGAATGGTTTTATTTAATGCATCCAGATCCGGTTGAGCAGAAGAGGTATGCATCGTTGGAAGGACAAGTGGACGTGTCTCGTTGTTCCCACCCGAAGTTCTTACGATCTTGTGAAAAGAAGTATTCAACTCGTCCAGCATGCGATATCCAATCGCTACATCCGTTGTACCGCCTTCGGAAAAGCGGGGTTCGTTAACACTTTCGAACATGAGTTTATCGGATGCATCTTTGAACTTGTCTGCAATCTGAGTCCAAGCAGCGTTGTAACGTGCAAGCACGTTGTCATGGTCTTTCTCCATGTAACTGATCCAACGCCAGGAATCATGGTGAAGATTGATCATGACATAGAGATCAGCATTGAGGGCCCAGTTTACTACTTCTTGAACCCGGTTCATGTAAGCGGAATCAATTGTGTAGTCGGGTGCATCACCGATGTGGGCTTCCCAGGTCACAGGGATACGGATACTGTTATAGCCCTCATCTGCGATTGATTGAATCAGTTCCTTCGTAATGCGCGGGTTGCCCCATGCAGTCTCATCTTCCCCAACCGCATCCAGAGAGTTACCCAGATTCCATCCAGGCTCCATGGCGTTCACGTAGGCTTGCATTTTGCTAGGCGTGGTTGAGGTACTGGTCTTTTCGCTATTGTCAGTTGCAGCGGAAGCCACAGCCGAAGAGAACAGAGACAGAATAATGGCGGTTACAAGTGTAAGAGAGAGGACCGGTTTACGGTTTTTTTTCATCAATATAATCTCCTTATAAGATAGAATGGTTGAACTTGAATAGCTGTTAAGCAGGATTGAAAATAGAGCTCAACGCAAACAAAAAACGACTTGTTAATACTGGAATCACCACCGATTTATGTACTGAAAGCGTTTTCGTATTTTACTATATCATGATTAAATTTTGGACAATACCAGCATAATTGGAATAAAAATCATATGATAATTAGTGATTTGGTCTAGCCAATAGTTGTGTAAAGATAATGCTTTCATTGGAAATGAGATGATATAATTGCTTTTTAACAATAATCAGATTTAACCTGGAGGGATGTAATATGAAGTTGGATGCACATCAACATTTCTGGGAATACAATATGGCCGAGTATGGGTGGATTGGAGAAGAGATGAATGCCATTCGTCAATCTTTTCTCCCACAAGATCTTGAACCTATATTAGTCCAATCCGGAATGAACGGATGTATTGCAGTACAAGCCAGACAATCACTGACAGAAACCCAATGGCTTCTACAGTTGGCAGATCGGCATGAATGTATCAAAGGTGTTGTCGGATGGGTGGATCTTTGTTCGGATGAAGTTCGGAATCAGCTTGAACTGTTCGCGTCCAATCCATATCTGAAGGGTGTACGTCATGTCATACAGGATGAACCTGATCTGAAGTATGTATTGAGAGAAGACTTTCAGCGCGGAATTTCATTGCTTAAGGAGTATGATTTGGCTTATGATCTGTTGGTATCCAAGGAGCAACTGTCTTATGCCGTTGAATTGGTTAAGACGTTTCCTGAACAGCGATTTGTACTTGATCATCTAGCCAAACCCGACATCAAATCAGGTATAATTTCACCCTGGAAAGAAGCACTTGAGTCATTGGCCGCACAACCTAATGCGTACTGTAAACTTTCAGGGATGGTGACGGAAGCAGATTGGGCAAATTGGACTCCGAGCGACTTTACATCCTATTTGAATACTGCTATAGAAGTCTTTGGTGCAGACCGCTTAATGTTTGGGTCTGATTGGCCAGTGAGCAACCTTTCGGCTTCGTATACTGATGTATACGGTCTGATTACGACTCACATTCATTCCTTATCTGTATCAGATCAAGAGATGATTCTTGGCGGTACATGTGCTGCATTTTATCAAATATCGTAGTGGGTAATCCATCGTTAAACCAGTTTCAAGAAGTTGACAACTGTTCTGATTCTTGCTAAAGTTTTATCCAATCCGCATAATTGTGATCTGGGAATGTTACCGATATGGGCATAACCTGAGCTGGCTTGTTTACACGTAATCGTGTACCCAGGCTGGTTCGGGTTTTTTCTATTTAAGTTGAACAAACGATTTTACACGAGACGACTGCGCGGCCAGAACAATCTTCCAATCGCTGTTATCCCCAGATTTTTTGATCTCCTTAAAGGGGAAATCCGGTGATAAAGGCGAGTTTATGCTTACGAAGTAGCTTTCCATTGAAAGCTTTTAGCTCCGCTTCTCCAGATTTTTTCTGTCCTCTCCGTTTATGTGTAATTGTGTAGTTCAACTTAAATATTTTGTCTTTTTAATATTTTTCAGGATTTGAGCGGATAGCAGAATTACATATTTGGAAGGAGAATGATGATGACGAATTTTAAATTTCCTAAAGACTTTCTTTGGGGTGGAGCCATTGCTGCCAATCAGGCGGAGGGCGCGTATCTGGAAGATGGAAAAGGGCTGAGTATCGTTGACTTGTTGCCGACCGGAGAGAACCGCAGAAGCATTATGAAAGGTAATGTTCCAGCTTTTACGCCACTCGCTACCGAGTTCTATCCTTCGCATGAAGCGATCGATTTCTATCACCGTTACCCTGAAGATATTGCTCTATTTGCAGAAATGGGATTCAAAACACTGCGTGTCTCCATTGCCTGGGCACGGATTTTCCCAACAGGAGAAGATGCGCAGCCGAATGAAGCCGGATTGCAATTTTACGATAACCTGTTTGATGAATTGTTGAAAAACGGCATTGAACCCGTGGTTACATTGGCTCACTTTGATGTGCCTGTGCATCTGATTGAGAAGTACGGCAGCTGGAGAAGTCGTGAACTGGTAACGCTTTTCGAGACTTACGCGACTACGGTATTCACTCGATACAAAGGCAAGGTTAAATACTGGATGACTTTCAATGAGATCAACATGCTGCTCCATCTTCCGTTCCTTGGGGCGGGGCTTGCGTTCAATGAAGGGGATAACATCAAGGAAATTCAATATCAGGCTGCTCACCACCAACTGGTTGCAAGTGCACTCGCAGTCAAGGCATGTCATGAGATTATTCCTGGTGCCATGATTGGTTGTATGCTTGCGGCAGGAAGCTTCTATCCGTATACCTGTAATCCGGAAGATGTGTTCCAGGGTATGGAAAAAGATAGAGAATCCTATTTCTTCATCGATGTGCAGTCCCGTGGGGAATATCCGGGTTACGCCAAACGTTTCTTCAAGGACCACGAATTGAACATCGTTATGCAGCCGGGTGATGCGGAAATCTTGAAAAATCATACCGTAGATTATATCGGATTCAGCTACTATTCAAGTCGTACAACCAGTACCGATCCGGAAGTCATCAAAAATATGACCAGCGGTAATGTATTTGGCTCGGTAGCGAATCCATATCTGGCGAAGTCCGAGTGGGGTTGGACGATTGATCCTAAAGGTTTCCGTATTACCGCCAATCAACTGCATGACCGTTATCAGAAGCCACTGTTTGTCGTTGAGAATGGATTTGGCGCCAATGACGTGGTTACACCAGAAGGTGAAGTGGATGATGCATACCGGATTGATTACTTGAAACGGCATGTAGCTGAAATGGGTGAGGCCATTCAGGATGGGGTGGACATCATTGGTTACACCAGCTGGGGGCCAATTGATATTGTGAGTGCTTCCTCAGGAGAGATGAGAAAACGCTATGGCTACATTTATGTGGATCGTAATAATGAAGGTCATGGTGAGCTGACACGATTGAAGAAGAAGAGTTTTGAGTGGTACAAAAATGTGATCGAATCCAACGGAACGAATCTGGGTGACGCGTAGTTTATATTTTCTGAATTAAAATGGTCTTGTACGGCAATAAAACATCGGAAGTTTCATCTATATAAATTGAACTAAACATTTACACAAAACGGAGAGGACAGAAAAAATCTGGGGATAACAGCGATCGGAAGGTTGTTCTGTCATCGGAGTAGCTAGTATAAATATTCTCTAGTTCAATTATATACCCATGGGACTTCCGTTGTCCCTGTATTGAAAGCGTTGACATATAGTCAGGTTCGCGCTATACTTGACGCAAATATATCGTTTCTGGGATTGTTACTACACGAAGTAGGCAAAACCTAAGCACCAAAAAAAGCAGACCACCATGTCTTGTTTATTTTGTGATGCTTCAGGTTTTTTTTGTATGCCCAAAAGACGATGTATAACTGCCAAGAGAGTGGAACGTGACGGGGGGATTGAAGTGAAAATAGCAAAGGTTATCAACAATAACGTCATAAGCATCTATCAAGCAGATGGAGCAGAGCTTGTGGTGATGGGGCGTGGGATTGCCTTTAAGAAAAAGCCGGGAGATAAAGTAGACGAGACCCGCATCCAGAAAGTATTTGCACTGAAAAACAAACAGACATCCGATAATTTCAAAATGCTACTGCGCGAAGTTCCGATGGAACTGATTGAAATTGTGGAAGAGATCATCACGTATGCGCGTGAGAATCTGGGACGAAAGCTGAATGAGAACATCTATGTATCCCTTACGGATCATATAAACTTCGCGATCGAACGCTATCGGGAAGGTGTGGAGATCAAGAACGCATTAATGTGGGAGATCAAGCAATTGTATAAGCCCGAATTCGGACTGGGTCTCAGAACACTAGAACAGATCAACACCCGAATGAATATTGAGCTTCCAACCGATGAAGCCGCTTATATTGCTCTTCATATTGTCAATGCAGAGATGAACGAAGAAGTCATTACGACAATGAACATTACGAAGTTTATCCAGCAAATTATTAATATAGCGAAATATCATTTCAAAATGGAATTTGACGAGGATTCCCTCAGTTATTTTCGCTTCATCACACATCTGAAGTTCTTCTCTCAGCGTGTGCTCAGTGGTACGCATTACGACAACAACTATGATCATTTCTATGACATGATTAAGGAGAAGCATCCTGATGCGGCAGCGTGCACGGAGAAAATTGAATTGTTTGTCAAAAAGGAATACAACCACGAGCTGACCAATGAAGAAAAATTGTATCTGACGGTTCATATTGAACGAGTGGTCAATCGATAATATTTAAATGTTGACAAAATTGGTTTAATTATATTAATATGTGATTAACAGGAATTAAATACGATTTAACTGGGATTGTTACTGGTTATGCAGGCAAAACCTAAGTCATGAGAAGGTCAGGACCATTGTGTCCCCTCACTCAAGGCTTAGGTTTTTTGCGTGCAAAAAAATCGGTAAGAGGCCTGTTTGAGAAAAAGTGGGGGTGCAGATCATGAGTCAAGAGAAACTGGCCAAAGAGATTGTAGAACTGGTCGGCGGTGAGAAAAATGTGGAATCACTGGTTCATTGTGCAACACGGTTACGGTTTGTATTGAAGGACGATGCCAAGGCAGACAAAGCCAAACTGGAGAAAACAGAAGGCATCATCGCAGTCAAAGAAAATGGAGGACAGTTCCAGGTGGTTGTTGGTAACAAAGTGCCTGAAGTCTATAGTGCCATTGGACAGATCAGTAACATTCTGGACGATTCGTCAGATAAAGAAAAACCTCGCAAAAAAGCCAAAGGGCTCGGGGGGATTATCGATATCATATCCAGCATCTTTGCACCACTTCTGGGTGTTATGGCGGGAGCGGGTATTCTAAAAGGGTTATTGTTGATTGCAAGCAATATCGGATGGCTGGAAACGACAGAAACAACATATACGATCCTGTATGCAGCAGCAGATAGTCTATTTTACTTCCTGCCTCTGTTGTTAGCGGTTACAACAGCGCGTAAATTCCAGGGGAATATGTTTGTCGCGATGACGATTGCAGGAGCACTAATCTATCCGTCCATCGTCACGTTGAAATCAGAGGGAACACCAACGGATTTCTTCGGTATTCCTGTCATTTTAATGAACTATTCATCTACAGTTATTCCTATCATTTTAGCTGTCATTGTCATGAGCAAGTTGGAGAAGTTCTTTAATAAAACACTTCACGATAGTGTGAAAAACTTTGTTACGCCATTATTTTTGCTAGTGATTATGGTACCACTGACACTGTTGGTATTCGGACCATTTGGTGTCTACGTTGGTAATGCAATTGCAGCCGGACTCGTTGCCGCGTTTGGATTTAGCCCATTGCTCGCTGGAGCCGTTATGGGTGCAAGCTGGCAGCTGCTCGTTATATTCGGAATACACTGGGGTCTGATTCCAGTATTTATCAACAACGTTGCCGTGTATGGACAGGATGGGGTTAAACCAGCTGCGACGGCTTCGATTTTTGCTCAAACAGGTGCTGCTTTTGGGGTTATGCTGAAAACCAAGAACAAAAAACTGAAAACATTGGCAGGATCATCTACGTTGACGGCACTGTTCGGTATTACGGAACCGGCCATCTACGGGGTAACGTTACCACTGAAACGCCCGTTCATTGCAGGGGTAATCGGTGGTGCAGTTGGTGGAGCTATCATTGGTCAAGCGGGCACATTGGCATTCGCGTCCGGTGCACCGGGATTGCTGACCTTGCCAATCTTCTACGGACCAGGTGGACAAGGCTTCCCAGGATTGATTCTGGGTATCGTAGTATCCTTTGTTGTTTCGGCTGTACTGACGTACATCATGGGCTTCAAAGATCCGGTTGAAGAAGAAACAAAAACTGAATCTACGACATCCAACCAGCAACCTGTTCACGCAACGAACGCTTCAGACGAAGATGTATTTAGCCCAATTCAAGGAACGATTGTGGAATTGTCGGAAGTTCCAGATCCGGCGTTTGCATCGGGAGCAATGGGTAAAGGAATTGCGATTGAGCCAGCTGTAGGCAGAGTCGTAGCGCCTTTTGATGGTACAGTTACGGTTGCATTCAAAAAGAAACATGCCTTGGCTGTTGTATCAGACACGGGGGCTGAAATATTGGTTCACGTTGGAGTCGATACCGTTAAATTGGACGGACAGCATTTTATCTCCCATATCAAGGAAGGGGATCGGGTCCGAGCGGGAGATCTGTTGCTAGAATTCGATATTGCACAGATTAAGGCTGCCGGTTATCACACGGTAACGCCTATTATCGTAACGAATTCCGCCAACTACGAGGAAGTAATTCCGCAGGCTACAGACAATGTTCATAGCCAGGAGCTATTATTGAAGTTGTACAGCGGAAAGGGACAGGAATAAAATAAGAATAGATAAAAATTCGATACTTTAGAGTTTTCATGGTTCCGTTGACATGGTGGAATTGGAAAATTATAATTGGAATTGTACATCTATACATGATAATGAAAGGTGGATTATTGAACATGACACATGCAATGAGACTGCGTTTCCTTCCTTTGAATCGGTAATTGAATACATTCAAAGGCTCTGACTATTGGTTCAGAGTAAACGGGATCAGTCTGTCATTTTCAATCATCTGACCTTAAAATAAGTGTTATACTCGTTTTCCCGTTTACATTGAATCACAGGCCCTTGCCTGTGATTTTTTGTTTTTCTTAAGACTTTTTTTATTAGGTAAAGGGGTTCAATACAGACTACAGGAGGTACCGCTATGATGACGTTACTGTTCTATTGATACGAGCTGGCACGATAAGCTCGTATCGATCGAAGCGTGCTTCGCTATCGATACGAAATAAATCTTATTTCGGAGGTAGCGAAAATAATGGATAAGATATGTTTTGAATTAGAACAGGTTGAGATGACCTTTATGGATAAAGCAGTACTGAACATTGAGCGGCTGGCTGTGCATCAATTAGATCGCATCGGTGTAGTAGGTGGTAATGGTCAGGGTAAAAGTACGTTGTTGAAACTCATTGCGGGACAGATCCAGCCAACAGCCGGAAAGGTAAAACGTTTCGCAGAGTTTGGTTATTTGGAACAAGTGGAACCACCCCAGTCTAATGGAAATCTGGAAGTTGACGGGGCTTTACTGAGTAAATTAGCCATACCTCAACATGACCAACCATGGAGTGGAGGAGAACAAACCCGTTTGAAACTGGCTCAAATGTTCACTCATTACCACGAAGTATTATTACTTGATGAACCAACAACCCATCTGGACCAAGAGGGCATTACATTTTTACTGGATGAATTGCGTTATTACTATGGAGCAATCGTACTGATCAGTCATGATCGTGCAGTTCTGGATGAACTGGTGACCACGATCTGGGAAATCCGTCAAGGTGATGTCCATGTATATTCCGGCAACTATAGCGATTATCAGGCACAGAAGAGGCTGGAGCGTGAACAGCAAAACCAGGCCCATGAACAATTCTCGAAGGAGAAAAGACGATTAGAGCTGGCCGCCCGGGATAAGATGAAGAAAGCCGAGAAAATAACACAGCCCGGAAGCATGTCCAAAAAAGAATCCAAGGCAAAAACAAACCGCATGGTTGAAACGAAATCCAAAGGCACCAGTCAAAAAGCGGTGCACCGAGCAGCCAAAGCGATTGAACAGCGGATGCAACAACTTCATGAGGTAAAAGCAGTGCAAGAGGAACGACCTATGATCTTCCGTCAGCCGAAGACACTGGAGCTGCACAACCGATTTCCAATTATGGCAGATCGCCTTACGCTGGAGGTGAAAGGCAATGTTTTGTTGGAGAATGTAAGTTTTCAAATTCCATTAAAACAAAAAATAGCGATAACCGGAGCCAATGGCAGTGGGAAAAGCACATTGCTTAACCATGTTTTCCATGCTGGGGATTACATTACAATGTCTCCAAAAGCAAAGCTCGGTTATTTTCAGCAAATGAGCTATCGTTTCACGTCAAAAGAGACCGTATTACAATTCCTGAAGAATCGTTCGGAATATGAGGAATCAGAGCTCAGAAGTGCGTTGCACGCAATGCAGTTCACTGGTAATGACCTGCTTAAGAATGTTGGTACATTAAGTGGAGGGGAAGCGATTCGTCTTCAATTATGTCACTTGTTTCTTGGACAATATAACATTCTATTGTTGGATGAGCCGACGAATTTTCTTGATATGCATGCATTGGAGGCGTTGGAACGTTTTATCAAGGCTTATGAAGGAACAATTCTGTTTGTATCTCATGATCAGAGGTTTATTGAAAATACAGCGGATCAACAATTTCAGATTACAGAGCGTCAATTGCTTAAAGTGACAATATAAGTTGAACTAAAGAGTATTTACACTGTACACTCCGATGACAGAACAACCTTAGAGGAAGAGAAGTAACGAAAACCGCCAAAAGTGATTTTGGCGGTTTCGCTGTTTTTGAATTATAGGCAGATTAAATACCTTATGTAGCTTCTGTTAAGACTCCGCTTTTACAACCGTTGAATGCATGTTACCTGTGAGTCGTTGTGGCGGGAAAACCATGCGCACAGGTGCAATGATGATCGCAGCAAATGCAGATTTGATCAGATCCCCTATAATGTAAGGATAAAACCCTTGAATCATGGCCTCAGGTAAATCCATTTTGTATGCATAAGCAAGCCAAGGAACCCCAGATACATATACGAGCAGCGAACCAAACAGTTCAAATATGATAAAAGCGAGAATGAATCCTGTGACGCCTTTGATGTTGATTCGTGAAAGTAGCAGTCCAATCAATAATGCAGAGATCGGCCACATCATTACATATCCTCCGGTAGGTCCAAGAAGCACCGCAAGTCCTCCGGTCCCGTGCAGTAAGGGGAAACCGAGAGCAGTGAGCAGAACAACCATAGTTACGCTTAGGAAACCATACAGTGGACCAAGTAATCCTCCGGCCAGCATGACAGCCAAGGTCTGTAATGTTATCGGTACAGGGGAGAAGCCAATGGGAATACTTATGTAACCAAAAAGTACTAAAATTGCGGCCATAAGTGCGCTGAATACAATGCCTCGCAAAGATAATTTCATGTTTGAACAATCCTCTCCATTTTGGTAATATGATTGTTAACCAATTATATAAATGTGGTTGACGATTAGGATCGTACCACATAACAATAGAAAGGGAAAGGACTAATTTACCATGCAAGGCAACCTGTCAATAATTACATTAGAAGATGTTCGGGTGCATTATGCTTCCGAAGGGGGTCAGGTGAGGAAAGCGCTGGATGGGGTTTCACTTACGCTGCACCAAGGAGAATGGATTAGTATTGTAGGAGCGAATGGCAGTGGAAAAAGCACGCTCGCTGGACTACTGATTGGATTTACTCCGCTATCGGGAGGGGTACGGAATATTTTGGATAAACTTACTGTTCGGGGTGTATTGCAGCAACCGGATGCACAGGTACTGGGCGATACGATTGAAGAGGAGTTTCATTTTGCGTTGTCACCATTGATGAATACTGTAGAAGAACAATCGGAACGCAGGCAGGACGCATTACATACCGTAGGACTTCATTATCCGCCGGACATGACCATCTCGCAATTATCGGGTGGACAGAAACAGCTGCTAAACATTGCTGTAGCGCTTGCGGCCAAACCGGATGTATTGATTCTGGATGAACCGACAGCCATGCTTGATCCGGGAGCAAGAGATCGTATCGAGGCCATCGTTCAGAAGATTACCGAGCGGGGGACAACGGTAATCTGGATAACGCATCATCTGGAAGAGGCGACCTTGTGTGATCGAATCATTGCTATCGAACGAGGGCGCTGTGTGTACGACGGGGAGCCTGAGTCCTTTTTCTATAAGACAGCGATGATTGAGAAAATCACCGGAGAAAATGAGCAACTAACCGCTTGTGATCGGTTAGGGTTAGACCCTCCGTTCACTGTAAAGACTGCATTATTGCTTAAGCAAAAAGGCATGAGGCCAGAAGCCATGCCACTGCGGCCCGAGCAACTGGCTAAGGAGGTCGCACGTTGGAGATCGAATTAACCAATATACGTATAGAAGCATCGGATTCGAGCAAACGTGCATTGCTTGAAGATGTGAATTTACAGTTGAATAGTGGCGAAGTCACCTTGCTGCTAGGCTGTACGGGTTCGGGAAAAACGACCTTACTACAGACACTGGCTGGCCTGAAACCTCCTAGTGCAGGCAGTATTACATTGGATGGTACGCCTTTCTGGAAAGAAGGGAAAGTGCCGCACTCGATTTTATTGCAAATGGGACTAGTATTTCAATTTCCTGAGCAACAACTGTTTGCCCGAAGTATTCAGCGTGAATTCACATATTCTCTGCGTCCCTATCGACTTTCCGAGAACGAACAACAAGAGCAGATCACAAAAGCACTTAACCATTGGGACCCGCCAGTATCCCCGGAGCTGGAACGGCGATTTCATTTGGATGGGTCGCCATTTGCACTAAGTGGTGGGGAGAAGCGCAGGCTTGGACTTGCTCTCGGAAGTGTGACCATTCCACACTGGCTTCTGCTGGATGAGCCGAGCGCCGGGTTGGAAGCGCAAAGTGTCGGGCTTTTGCTGGATGCAATGGGGAAACATCGTCTGGCTGGTGGTGGAGTGGTGGTGGCAACCCATGATCTGGATACATTCTTGCCTTTTGCGGATCGGGTATTGTTGTTGCAGGAAGGCCGTTTAATCGCTGATCTTACGCCTAGAGAACTTCACGAAAGGCCTGAACTGCTGGAGCAGACAGGGATCGGACTGCCACCTTCGATGAAACTGGCACAGCAGTTCAAAGCTACGGGTCTTGATCTGCCCTTTACCGCAATGACGCCAGAGGAGATGGCCGAAAGCATTGTTCAGTCCACGTCAGTTGAGGTAGGTGCTCAGAACGAATCGATAGATGCGTCTGGATCAGGGAATATGGTTGCCCAGAGCGATGTGCTGGAGAATATAGAAGGGGAAGATCCGATGCTTCTTCCGAACAGATTGACTCATTCAGGCGGATTATATGGAGTCATGGACCCACGTCTGAAGTGGATTTTATATATTTTGCTGATCACCGCCGCGATGCTTCAACAGCGCTGGCTGGGATTGACGTTAACATTGGTACCGGTAGTGACCGCACTTGCCGTTCTTCCACGTCAGACTTTGGCTGGATGCATGAAGTTAATGAAGCCACTGTTATTATTTTTCCTCATATCAACGGCGTTATCTGGAACCACCCTTTCAACAGAGGGAGGCGGTCTGCACTTTGGTTTTTCCCTGGTGCAGGCGGAGGGTACTTTGCTGAATGTATATCGTTTGTTTATCGTCACGTTGGCAAGTCTATGGTTTTCACTGACGACACCATATGGGCGAATGGTAGAAGGGCTGAACTGGGTACTCGGTATCGGTAAAAAAATGAAGCTACCCGTAGCTTCGTTTGCACTTGCTGTATCGTTAATCTTTCGATTTATCCCGATGATCTGGAGTGAGTGGCAGCGATTCTCACTGATCGTGCGGGCGCGTGGAAAGGCAGCTTTAAGACCAAATACCGTACGGATTCGTGACCTGGGTCCGATGGTGATTCCCTTATTGATGGCACTGTTCCAACGTGCAGAGGATATGACCATTGCAATGGAAATGCGTAAAGTTAGAGAACATTCTATGCTAGGAACACGTTCATCGTTATTGGTATGGTCCAAGCGCGATACCTGGATTAGTATGGCTGGCCTCATTGGTTTTGTACTATTAATATGGATTCGCTAATTGTAATGGCGATAATGATCGTGATGGATCCGGTGATGGATCAGAATCTTAAACGCAGTGTTTTCCAATAATCATGCATAAATGCATTTGACCTCGCTCACAATAAGTGTACGTTGATCATCTAAAGTGGATCAGGAGGGACGAACGATGAAAGATAAGTTTTTGCGTGAAGAACGACAAGAATATACCGATGTGTCTACGGTGGAGTCGCAGCGAAACGATATCACACTCGAAGAATTCCCGGAGGGTCCTTACGGTTCTTCTTTGTTATCTGAATCTCTTGGGAAAAGTTCTCCGTGGCGGGTGGATCAGAGGTCTGCACATCGTTTTGATTATGAAAATCATGAGCTTCATGAAGGAGAAGTGCGGGATTACCCCGGTCAGGATGTTTTCGACCAAACGGTTCCGGATAACGTATCCAAGCCTCAATACCCGGAAGAATCGTAATGAGATATGGATATAAAAAGTGAGTAGCCTCCAACAGGTTTGTCCTGTTCGGGGGCTATTTTCGTTGTGTTTAATGAAAACAAATCTCCTCCAATTCCACATTATGGGTTATTATATGTGTAGCTCGGAGTAAAAATTTGGTTGAATATGCGGGGGGACTTGGAATGAGAGAGATCGATTATAGTCAATATTTCTGGCAGGATGATAAGGTCCGACTACGTGCTTTGCGTGAAGAAGATTGGGAGGATCATTATTATAACCGCTTTGATACACCTGCCCGTCGGTTATTGGAGTGTGCAGTAGAGTTGCCGCCAACCCATGTTGAAGCGAAGAGTTTCACGGAAAACTTCTCTGATTTTTCTTTAACCAGAGGAAGGATCATGTTTACAATTGTAAATATGGATGGTGAAAATGTCGGAGGTGTGAATCTGAACAGCATTGATGAAAGGAACGGTACCTTTAGCATTGGCATTCAAATTGACAGGGATCATCGGGGAAAAGGATACGGAACCAGAGCCGTACGAATTTTGCTGAAGTATGCCTTCTTCGAGCGTAGGCTCAACAAATTCAATGATTCTGTACTCGAAGGAAATGAACCTTCCGCAGCGATGATGAGAAAACTTGGATGTATTCAGGAAGGTGTACGTCGCCAGGTGATCTATACGGATGGAAGATACCAAGATATGATCCTCTTTGGATTAACCAAAGATGAGTTTATGGAAAAAGAGGGCCTTGTTTGAGTCCAGCATAAAAAGATCGCTGGGTTGCTTAGGGTCAGCCAATGTTAGTTGGATAAATGGTAAAGTACATTAAGAGGTAGGCGAGAGTATTCTAATGATATCAAAATCTGAGGTGATCATGTGGATAGAGCAATACCCGATCCGACATGGAAAAGGTTAGGTTTTGCTGAACGTCCTGATTATCATACTTCTGGTCTGGGCGTGGGGATTGTAATTATCGACTCGATTAAACCACATCATCTCGTAAATCACTTAAATACACGAATTAAATGTGTTGCCGTACATGAAAATATGACTGTCACTGTGCGAGACATTTCATCTATGAACAGGGAGGAGGATATTCGGAAAGGTGAACATGGCCTTATGAGCGTACTGGCTTTGGCCCATGAACCTATTCTATTAGAGGGACAGATTCATGTCGGGATTGCACCAGCAGCAACATGTATCGTTTTAGATCATGGCGCATTTACAACTGGAGAAGGAGAACGTCTAAAAAAAGGAATGGAATGGATTCTTGAACATGGGGCCGAATGGAATATAAAAATTATTTTAAGCACTGGTTGGCAGGCATTAGATAATGAAGTTCATCTTAAAAATACGAGTGAAAATTCAACGGTTAAAGCATTGGCAACAGCTGTGCAACAGGGCATTTTAGTTATTTGTTCGAATGGAAATACACGTTTAAATAACATCATGCCTCCAATACAGTATTTAGCAGTAGGGGGTTACGTGGATCATGGAAAGGCCGATCGTTCATTACACCTTCCTTTCCCTGATGAACCTTATGGCAGAAATGGAGATGGTCACTTCAGGCCAGATATATTAGCACCCAGACTACACCTTACAATCCCCTCTTGTGAAACTGAAGATTCTGGTCAGCGCGTATCTTTTTATGAGGGGACCTCTGGAGCGGCTGCACTTGTGGCTGGTGTTGCGGCCCATTTGTTCTCCCAATTTCCGAGTCTAAGTGCCGAGATGCTAAGACACTTATTAGTCGAGCATGGAGAACCACTTGAGGGCGATGATAACCGGGCTCCTCGAATTAACGTTGAGAATACAATTCGTTGTATGAACAGGGCAGATAACACAAGGTACATAGCAAAAACTTTACCAAAGATAAGTATAAAAAATCAAAATCCCTACAGCGCAATTCATTCAATGGATGATATCGAAAGAGCACTCTCTTTAACAGTTTTAGTTGAGAGGGGCGAATTATCACGTGAAGAGTTATGGAGCTTCACGAAGGATTCATCCGCTACCGTTCGTAAAATTGCAGTATCGACCCTCGGCGAACCGATGAACGAACAAGAGCGAAAGTTGTATTGGGAGTACGTAATACATGAAACTGAAGGAGGAGTACGTGGATGGTATATGCATGGATTATTGCAAAATGCTCCCAAGGAGGAAATACACCATTGGATAAATTGGTCAACAGATATTAACTGGTCGGTTCGATGGTGTGTTAGCGAATATTTGGCTCAATATCCAGAGTGTTTTCCCCAACTTGAAAAAACCCAAGATCCTAACGCTATACATATCAAGGCATTGCCTTTAAGGCAATGGTACACGGCTCTATAATGATGTAATGCAAATTAAAATGTGGAGGCAACCTTATGAACCAACCCATACAAACCGATGAATTAATCATCGATTGCCAGGATATTTGTTTGCGTGAGTATCGAATTGAAGATTTGGAGAAACTGCAAGAAATTACATGGCAACCTGAGGTGTATGAATACTTACCAGGGTGGAACGCTACGATTGAAGAGAGAGCCCTTTGGCTCGGCGAATATGAAATTCCTGAGAATCAGCGTTTTAAACAAGCTGTTTTGGCGGGAGGGGATATCGGGGAGTTATGCTTGCGTATGGCTATCGTACTCAAAGAAAATGATGAATTTATAGGATGGTGCTGCTCGGGCATCAAGGATGAACTACCAGCACCCAATCGGGAGATTATGTACGGTATTTCAAAAGATTTCAGGAACCGTGGCTATACAACGCAGGCAGTGAAAGGAATAACGGAGTATTTGTTTGAACATACAAACGTGGAAGTGTTAAATGCCATAGCATTGATTACTAATCAAGCTTCCAATAAGGTAATCCAGAAGTGTAATTTTGAACGGGGCAGCTCGATTGAGATCGAAAATGAAAAGTATAACCATTATCAACTGTGTAAGCGCGAAGGTCATTTTTAATGCATTTGTCTTAAGATGAATGTATTGACATGATGATGTGAGGGCAAAACATAGTCCCCTGAAAAATAGCTATAATATCAACTTTTCGGATCAGGTTAGACAGTCATTACTGTCTGCCTGATTTTTGTTTTTATTTTATGAAACGATTAAGTAAACATTGTTAGGAGACGTACTCTACCATAAAATGCAAAAGTTTAATCTATCGCATAAGGTTTATGTTAATAATTTTCTCCACGAGAATAGCGCTCAGTTTATTATCCAAATGAACAAGCTGCGCCTTTTTCTCCTCGATATCATTCAGCAACTTTTGCTTTTGGATATGAAATCGTCAAGCAGTTGGGTGAAGCGGGTTGGAAAGTTATCCTTGGCGCACGTAGTGTCGAACGGGGGAAGCAGCTGTTTCCGAGTTAACTTCCATGGGATTAGACGTAGAATTTGTACAGATCGACATGAATGACTTGAAGAGCATCGAGCAGGCAGCCGAGACAATTCACAAGAATTATCCCGCTATAAACCTTCTGATCAATAACGAGGGTATGCCTGGTGCTTTCTCTCATTCCTTCACGGATACAAAAGAGGAAGATCTGCGGAACGCCTTTGAAGTGAACTTTTTCGGCACCTTCCGTTTGAATCAGCGATTGTTCCCGTTAATCAAAGATAATGAAGGCACAATCATTAATGCATCAACCGACATGGCTTCTCTGGACCATATGCAACATGCGGAATTTACTTTAAATGCCTTCGATTATAACTCATCCAAAACGGCCAACAGTGCCATGACACTTTCGATGGCTTATGAAGTGAAAACCAGCAGGGCTCAAGTCTTTGCGGTAACGCCTGGATTCACATCAACAGACCTTAATGGCAATGCCGAAGGTGGTAAATCAAAAGAAGCCGGCGCTGCGATAATCGTGGGTTATGCAACAGATGGCAAGCGTCATAATGGGGAGTTCCTAGATGAAAAGGGCGTGTACCGTTGGTGATACGCCGTTGCCAAAAGTCATGATAGATCGAGATGCATTTTAGAGAATGTCTTCAAGCTCAAACTCAAATTCAAACTTAGGCAAGCTATACGATGATGGATACCAAGGTCTCAAAAGTCTTGAGGTCCAAGCTGGCTGATCTTGACGAATACTAAGACGATTATGTAACGAACATAGGACGTCTTATTCGCCCTTTAGGTACGTTTCTTAAATTGTAAGGAACATCAGACACGCTATTTCCCGAAATCCCCTGAGAAAAACGCAGTAAACGGCTGTTTATTCTAATATAACGTGGCTCAGGTTCATTAGATCTCTACGGACGCTCCAAATGCTTGAATAAGACGTCTCAGATTCGTTAGCCTGAAAGCCCGAAAGCCTGAAACCTATTGGGCTACTACTCTACTAATCGGATACAAAAAGAATCCCCCTTTCATTCCTCAACCGAAATGAGAGGGGGATTCGTCATGGAATGAAAAGGGGGAATGAAGATGGAAGAAAAGCAGCGTTTGGAGGGCTTGCCTAGAGCTTGCGTATTGAACAAGTAGATCTTACGTAAAGCTGCGTATAGCCAACGTAGAGCAAGTATAGCCAACTTATAGCCTACTTGGAGGCTATGCTCACTCTAGACATCGGCCTTATGCAGTGGCATCAAAATCATAAAATCCGTTCCCAAGCCTAACTGACTTCGCACCGTAATCTTCCCACCATACGATTCCACAATGGATTGGGTTATGGCTAGACCAAGACCTGCGCCCCCTTGTTTTCGCGAACGAGAACTGCTTGTGCGGTAAAATCGCTCAAAGATATGGGGTAGATGTTCAGGTTCAATGCCTGTTCCGTTATCCTTCACGGACAATTCAGCCTTATGATGCGTGGCATATAACGTTATGGAGATGGCTCCATGCTCTGGATCGGTGTGCTGCACCGCATTATGGAACAAATTCAGCACAACCTGCTTCAGCTTATAAGGATCAGCCAGTACATGGACCGTAGCCGTCAGGTCGAGATGAATGGACCTCTGCTGAGCCATCATGGCCAGTTGTGGTTGCATTTCGAGTAACAGACTGTCCAACTGAATGACCTCCTGTTCCTGCTTTGGAGCCTGATCCAGCCTGGTTAGTAGCAACAAATCTTCAACCAGCTTGTTAATTCGCACGGATTCGCCGTGCATGCTGTCCAGCGCTTTATACAATTGATCTTGATTGGTGGCTGCACCCCGTTGTAAAACTTCAATAAATCCATGAATGGAGGTGAGAGGGGTACGCAGCTCATGGGAAGCATCGGACAAGAAACGCTGCATCTGTTCTTTCGATTCCCGCTCCGCTTCAAACGAGTTCTCCAGCCTCTCAAGCATGCCATTGAATGAAAGTGCGAGCTGATCCACTTCCTCTTGTCCCTGAACGATGGGAAGGCGTTCTGCGAGACTGCCTGCATCGATCTGCTGTACTTTATTCACCATGTTGGACAGGGGAACGAGTGTCCGGCGTAATACCTTGGTGTATAGAATAAGACCGGCTACCATGGCCAACAGCGATAACATGATGAAGATCAGGAGCTGTTTAATAATGAGATCTCTCAGTGGTTTCGTAGCCGTACCCATCTGTACCATCGGTAATCCGCGATTACGTGGACCGGGAGAGGCGAATACAATCAATTGCTCCTTACCTTGGCTATCCGTTACGATCCGGTAGGGAATATGTTTTTGTTCTTTTAACTGATCGGTAATGTCCTGATATTCAACGGTTGAGAGATGAGGGGCGTTCAGACCATCTTCCCCAAAAACATCCTCGAACGTACCTTGGTTATCAAATAGAGCCAGTGAACGGTCAGGAATAAACAATACCCGATTGCCAGACCCATTTCCTGTCTGTCCACCGAAAGGATTGTTGGAAGAGCCGTTACGTGACTGGATGCCGAGCCAAACCGGGGGCATGGACATGAGCTGTTCTTCCATGGTTTTGGCCTGATTCCGGTAGAGAAAGCTTTCCATGATCCAGAATTGCAGAATACCGATTAACAATAACAGCCCGGCAAGCACGAACAGAGAACGTGAGAGCAATTGAGAACGCAGGGAACGCGGCCAGATCCATTGCTGAAGACGTCCTAAACGAGGTTTATTTTTCTTACGCAGCGAGTTCATCAGAGATCCACCCTGTACCCGACACCCCGAAGTGTGCGAATGAGTCTATGCTCTTTATCCCCAAGTTTGTCGCGCAGGGAGCGGACGTATACCTCCACAATATTTTCTTCCCCGCCAAAATCATACCCCCACACTCGGCTCAGAATGGTCGCTTTGCTCAGTACAATCCCATGATTAAGTACAATAAATTTTAACAGTTCGTATTCGGTAGGAGATAACTCCAGGACCTGATCCTGATAGGTGATTTCTTTGCGTTGATCATCGATTCGGAAGGGACCATGAGTGACGGCTCCGATTAATAAAGGAAATTGATTACGCAGTCTGGCCTGAATCCGGGCGAGTAGCTCGTCGAAGGCAAAGGGCTTGATCATGTAATCGTCAGCACCTAGCCACAAGCCCTTAACCCGATTCTCTACTTCGTCCTTCGCTGTCAGCATAATCACGCCAACCTGGGCTCCGGTCTTACGCAGACGCTCGACCACTTCGAAACCATCCATCTCTGGCATCATGACATCCAGAATAGCCATATGTGGCCTGAATTCAAGCGCCAACTCAAGTGCAGCTGCTCCATCGGGTGCTGTGCGCACATCGAAGCCTTCATTGCTTAATCCAAGCTCCAGAAATTGCAGAATGTGTGGTTCATCATCAGCCAATAGTATTTTAATTCCGCTGCTAAGCTTCATAATGTACGTTCTCTCCTTGCTTGATCCATCTAGATTTGTCCCTCACTTCGGAGGGACTGTATGTAGTATTATCGCTTGCCAAACTGAAATTTAGCTGAAAGGATTGTGAATTATCCTCAGACAACATTCAGCGGGCACTCATCCCAGCTTTATTTTGGCATGTCACAATACTAGACATGAAGAACTTTGAAGGAGTGATTAACATTGAATAACACCAAAAGAAGGATGGATCTTGTCCTTCTGCCGATTGTATTACTGGCGGCATTTCTGAATGGGTACGGCATCTGGAACGATCAATATGCCAATTCCTATTATACGACTGCCGTTGGGAGTATGCTCAGCAACTTCCATAACTTTTTCTATGCATCACTCGACTCGGTAGGCTCGGTAACTGTTGACAAACCACCTGTTGTCTTCTGGATTCAGACGGCCTTTGCCTATGTATTCGGACTGCACGGATGGAGTGTTATTTTGCCTCAAGTATTAGCGGGAATCGGTTCGGTGCTCCTGATCTATTTCATGGTGAAACCTACATATGGTCTTGCAGCAGCACGAATCTCGGCACTGACATTGGCGACTGTGCCTGTTGTGGCCGCAGTCAGTCGAACCAACAATATTGACAGCATGCTGGTGTTTACGCTGTTACTGAGTTCATGGTTTTTGTTCAAAGGCAGCAAACAAGGCAGTGCTTGGCGCATTCTGGTTGCCTTTGGGTTAATAGGCTTAGCCTTTAATATGAAAATGCTTCAAGCCTACATGATTCTCCCGGCCGTTTACTTGTTCTATCTGCTCGCATTTCAGGCGAAGTGGAGAAGGAAGATCATCCTGCTGATCGGCAGCTCAGCGGTTCTGGCGGTCGTTTCCTTATCCTGGGCGGTCACTGTGGATTCTATACCCGAAGACGAGCGGCCTTATATCGGTAGCAGTGAAACAAACTCGGTCATGGAACTGGCATTTGGATATAATGGCCTGTCCCGTCTAACGGGTCAGCAGAACACAGCAGGCAATGCGGGGATGCCGAACGCTGCTGGACAGGGCAATAATCGTGGCAATCGAGGGGATTCGACTTCTGCACCTAATCAGACGGGTAGTGGTGCCTCTGGCATTGGGCAAGATGTCAATGCACCGGATAACGATAATATGAATGGTTCGAACGGCATGAATGCCATGGGCGGTATGAATGGGCCGAATGGCAATTTCCCGAACGGGCAGATGCCGAATGATATGGAAATGCCAAACGGTAGAAATTTCGGCGGCAATGGTGGCGGAGGCATGGGAGGAATGTTTGGTACGGGGGAAAAAGGTCCTCTGCGTCTGTTCCAGACTGAACTGTCAGGCCAAGCCAGCTGGCTTCTGCCAGTTGTACTGCTTGGATGCATTGCCATATTTGCAGGATTAAGACGGAGAAATATTACGAACAAGCACAAGGAGGCTTTATTTTGGTTGGCCTGGCTGATTCCCGTTGCTGCCTTTTTCAGTGTGGCAGGTTTCTTCCATCAATATTATTTGATTATGCTTGCCCCACCAATTGCGGCGCTGACTGGCGCAGGATTTGTAGCGATGTGGAAGTTATATCGTGAACGAAATGGCTGGCAGGCCTGGTTGCTTCCGGTGTCCGTACTGCTGACGACCTTGTTTGGCTGGTACATCATGCACGTGTATAACGATACGATTGGTGCAGGATGGTCCATCAGTGAATTGATCGCAGGCATTCTGGTTACGGTCATCCTGGTCGTTATGCTGCGTCATACACATCGATGGAAACAGGGCTTCATTATCGCAGGATTCATGGTCATGCTGATCGGTCCAATCTATTGGGCATTTACCCCAATTACTTATGGTGGTAACAGCATGATTCCAGCAGCAGGACCTACTGGTTCCAATGGCATGTTTGGCGGAGCCGGCATGGGTATGCCGATGGGGAATGGTGCAGGAGTCACAGAAATGCCTTCAACGGGTGGCCGCGGCGGAATGGGCAACCGTAACAAAGAAGTCGATACAGCTACATTGAATTATCTGAAAGAGCACAATACAGGCGAAACGTATCTCTTCGCCACAACAGACTATAATCAGGCAGCGCCTTATATTATCGACGAGAAAGCATCGGTAATTACGCTGGGAGGGTTCTCCGGGTCAGACCCGGTGTACACAACGGAGGAACTGGAACAACTCGTCAAGAGTGGGCAAGTGAAGTACTTCATGGTTGGTGGCATGGGTGGCCGAGGCGGAAACTCGGACATTAGTGATTGGATCAAAGAACACGGGACTGAGATTCCAACCTCAGAATGGCAGACAGGTACCGACAGCGGATCTACGGATAGCGGAGACGCCGGAAACAGAGCTGGATTTGGATTCGGCGGACAGACCACCTTGTATGAAGTGAAATTGTAGGCGAATGAAAATCTCGAACGAAGTCCATTGGAAAAGGGAGGGGACGAACATGGCTCAAACGTACCGATACAGCATTATTATTCCCATGTATAACGAAGAAGCGGTGATCGAGGAGACCTATCGGCGTCTGAAGAAGGTCATGGGCAGCACTGGAGAGAGCTATGAACTGCTGTTCGTCAATGATGGTAGCATGGATCGAAGTGCACAGATGATCCGTGACTACGCCCGTTGGGACGAGAGTGTGAAGCTGATTGATTTTGCCCGTAACTTCGGTCATCAGATTGCGATAACAGCGGGTATGGATTATGCAGCGGGGGATGCCGTCGTCATTATCGATGCGGATCTTCAGGACCCTCCCGAACTGATACTGGATATGATCGCCAAATGGAAAGAGGGCTATGAAGTTGTGTATGCCCGTCGCACCAGACGAACTGGGGAAACCCGCTTCAAGAAATGGTCGGCCAGTCTGTTCTATCGTGTACTTCGTGCCTCAACGGATACGGATATCCCGGTAGACACCGGAGATTTTCGCCTGATTGACCGCAAAGTATGTGATGAGATGAAACGTCTTCCGGAGAAAAATCGGTTTGTGCGCGGGTTGGTCAGTTGGGTCGGATTTCGTCAGACTGCGATTGAATATGAACGTGATGAACGTCTCGCAGGCGAAACAAAATATCCGCTGAAACGCATGCTGAAGCTAAGCCTGGATGGCATTACTTCATTTTCGCATAAACCGCTCAAGCTCGCAGGTTATGTAGGTGCGATCCTGTCGGTAGGCGGATTCATCTACATGTTAACCGTTATTGGTTCGGCGATCTTTACGGATTCAACGATTAAGGGATGGCCATCCATTGTGAGCATCATGCTGATGTTTAACGGATTCATCTTGATCATGCTGGGCATTCTGGGCGAGTACGTTGGCCGAATCTATGATGAGACCAAGGCGCGTCCGCTATACATTGTGAGAGACGTAGTTCAGGCCGAGGGCCAGCAAGCACAATCCCGATTGACAGCCCGAGTTGCTCATCATGACTAAACGTCTGGTGACACTCTTCAAGTTCGGTATTGTGGGTGTCGCGAATACGGCTGTGGATGCGGTGGTGTTTGCTTTACTCGCAGTGGTCGGTGTACCAGTTCTAATTGCTCAGGTAATCTCGTATAGCTGCGGTGTTGCGAACAGTTATTGGCTGAACGGCAGGTGGACTTTTCGAGATGCGGCAGGAGGGGGCAGTGATAGAGCGAAACGCATTCGATTTCTAATCACCAATCTCGTCGTTCTCGCGTTATCTGCCCTCATTCTGATGACATTACACGATGTGCTGGGTTGGAGTCTCGTGATGAGTAAGATCCTGGCGACCTTGATGGGGATGGTTCTGAACTATATGGCCAGCAGATATTGGGTGTTTCGTATCGCTACTTAGCTGCCCACAGCGTGCAATATTGGTTATAGGAAGCAAATGAAAGGAGTGTATGATGATATGCGAATTAAAAAAGCAGTTATTCCGGCAGCGGGTCTCGGAACCCGTTTCCTGCCAGCGACCAAAGCACAACCCAAAGAGATGTTACCGATTGTAGACAAACCGGCCATCCAATACATTGTTGAAGAAGCAGTGCAGTCAGGCATTGAGAATATTCTCATTGTGACCGGACGCAACAAAAAATCCATAGAGGATCATTTTGATAAATCGGTTGAACTTGAACATTCTTTATATGCCAAGGGCAAACAGTCTCTATTGGAAGAGGTGCAGGCAATCAGCGAGATGGCCAATATTCATTTTATTCGTCAAAAGGAACCGCTTGGACTAGGGCATGCGATTGGGTGTGCACGGCAATTTGTAGGCGATGATGCCTTCGCTGTACTGCTTGGAGATGACATTATGGTGTCTGCTCCGCCTGCACTTGCACAGATGGTCCATCTCTATGAAAAGACAGGCAACCAGATCATCGGTGTCCGTCAGGTAGACTCGGCAAATGTGAGCAAATATGGCATCATTGATTCGAATGGTGCAGAGGACCGGGTTCACCGAGTCACTAATCTGGTCGAAAAACCATCCCTTGCAGAAGCACCATCCCGAACAGCAGTAATGGGACGATACATTCTGAAACCTTCCATCTTTCCTATTCTGGATCAGATCGAGAGAGGGGCTGGAGGGGAATATCAGTTAACGGATGCCTTGAAAGAAGTGAGTCAGGTGGAGGAACTGTTGGCCCTTGAACTGCAGGGGCGCCGCTACGATATTGGTGATCAATTCGGATATATTCAGGCGATCTTGGAGATCGGACTAATGCGCAAGGAACTACAGCCCATGCTGACCCCCTATCTTCAGAAGCTTGCAACCCAGTGGGCATAGGGATTGATATGTAGCAGAGGTTTAGATCTGTTGTAGGACGGGGTCTCCACGTACCATGGTTCTGTCTAGACCCGGCATTGTACATTGCTTCCTGTAACGCTACAATGAGCAAGAAGTTTAAGTTGCTCTTTGAGGGGTGAGGAATCATGAATGAATCTATCATCAGAGACCTTATTAAGTATATGGACGTAGAGGACAACGCCGCCATTCAGTATATTCAGACTGAGCATCGGATGAAACTTGGCCTCTTTTGGGGGATACAGGAAGGCAGCCGCGTTCTGGAAATCGGGTGTGGTCAGGGAGATACAACGGCCGTACTTGCACATCTGGTGGGGGAGCACGGGTACGTTCATGGTGTAGATATTGCACCAGAGGATTATGGTGCACCGCTGACCGTAGGCGAAGCGGCAGCCAAGCTGCGGAGATCTCCGCTGGGTGATCGAATTCGAATGGATTATGATTTTGACATTCTAAGTGATCAAGCCCAATTCTCCGAGAATGAGTTTGATGTGATTGTGCTATCCCATTGTTCTTGGTACCTGAAATCGTTTGACGAACTCGCCCAGATTCTTAGCAAGGTTAGGACGTGGGGACATCAGTTATGTTTCGCAGAATGGGATGCGCGAGTTACAGATGTGAGCCAACTCTCACATTGGTTATCCGTTCTGATTCAGTCTCAGGTCGAATGTTACAAGGAGAACAGCTTCTCCAATGTGCGCACACTTTTTACACCGGAAGATATCCAAGAGCTTGTCTATGCGGCAGGCTGGACGATTAAGGAAGAGGCTTCGATCCATTCTCCTGAGTTGCAGGACGGTCGCTGGGAAACCGAAATGACACTGGCAGAAGCGCCTGTGGAACTGCAAATGTTCCCAATCCCGGACAAAGTGAAAACACTTCTTCTTTCCGAACTGAAATTACTTAAGACACATCATGTCTCGGGGCCTGGGAGTCCACTGGGAACGTATGCGATGGTTGCCAAAAAACAGTAAGGAAATAGCTATTTGCAGTATATTATAATAAAAACGTCTATCACGTACACAGAAGACAGACCGCATTTAGCTGAAATTTTTCTTGCGATAATTGAATGGTTCAGCTCAGCTGGAAGCATATAAATTCCATGATCTAAAAAAATGTGTTTACTTCATCACAGTAATTTTGATATTATAGTCGCAATATCAAATGCGACGAAGAGACGAGTAGATAAAAATCATTCTTTCAAAGAGAGCTCCGGCAGCTGAAAAGGAGTAAAGAACTTTTTATTGAATAAAGACTCAGAGCAGCACATCGGAACTTAGCGTTAAGGGATGGTGTGACAGGAGCTCCTGTTACAGAGCTAGAGTATGAACGGTCTACAGCTAGCAACATGGTTGTAAACCTTTACTTGAAGAGGCGGATATGGTGACATATTGGCGAATCTGGGTGGTACCACGAGAGTTCAATCTCGTCCCTGAGACTATTGTCTTGGGGATGGGATTTTTTGGTTTTTTCAGGGCTGTGACTACACGCTTTGGGATTGCCTGAATAGTGTTAATTAGGAAGTCAAATTTCATAATACGTTTTTAGCGAGTTATGAAATTGATCAAAGAGAAGAAGAATCACTTAAACCGAAAGGAAATGATGATTGAATGTCAGCAAAATTGAAAGTTGGTATCGTCGGAGGAACGGGAATGGTGGGTCAGCGTTTTGTGGACCTGCTCGATCAACATCCATGGTTTGAAGTAACAGCTATTTCTGCAAGCGCCAATTCGGCAGGTAAAACATATGAAGAATCCGTACAAGGCAGATGGAAACTCGCAGTTCCTATTCCGGAAGCTGTGAAAAAAATCGTTGTTCAGGATGCTTCCCAGGTTGAGGCGTTTGCCAGCCAGGTTGATTTTATTTTCTGCGCGGTTGATATGAAAAAGAATGAGATTCAAGCGCTCGAAGAGGCTTATGCCAAAACAGGAACACCTGTCGTGTCTAACAACTCGGCTCACCGCTGGACAGCTGATGTACCAATGGTAATCCCTGAGATTAACCCGGGACATCTGGACGTTATTGAAGCTCAACGCAAACGTCTGGGTACGAAAACCGGATTCATTGCAGTAAAACCTAACTGCTCGATTCAGAGCTATGTGCCAGCACTGCACGCCTTGCGTGAGTTCAACCCGACTCAGGTCGTTGCTTCCACGTATCAAGCAATCTCGGGAGCAGGTAAAAACTTTACGGACTGGCCAGATATGCTTGATAATGTTATTCCATACATCGGTGGCGAGGAAGAGAAGAGTGAACAGGAACCACTTCGGATCTGGGGAAGTATTGAAAACAATCAGATCGTCAAAGCTTCTGCTCCATTAATTACAACACAGTGTATTCGTGTACCGGTAACGGATGGACATCTGGCGACCGTGTTTGTAAACTTTGAGAAAAAACCAAGCAAAGAGGAAATTTTGGAGCGTTGGTTGCAGTTCAAAGGTCGCCCACAGGAGTTGGCTCTGCCAAGTGCACCAAAACAATTCATTACGTATTTTGAAGAAGAGAACAGACCACAGACGAAATTGGATCGTGACATCGAACGTGGCATGGGTGTATCCACAGGCCGACTGCGCGAAGATTCACTCTATGACTACAAATTCGTTGGATTGTCCCACAACACGCTCCGTGGAGCGGCAGGTGGTGCGGTTCTGATCGCAGAACTGCTCAAAGCTGAAGGATATATTCAACCAAAATAAACATGGAAGATTTATGAGCAGCAACAGATTTCTGAAAAGAATGAATAGAAAAAAACCATCACTTGGTATTATCCCCTTTAAGTAGACACTTGAAAAAACCTTCATGTTATCATGAGGGTTCAAGTGACACTTGGAGGGGATATTTTTATGGCCAAAAAAGGACAAACATTTCAAACGTATACCGAAGAAT